>Ga0182006_1000002_pt1 | contig 887990 bp, 779 predicted proteins | sample Sormic07211104_1_FD_123022 | JGI IMG/M metagenome (GOLD analysis project Ga0182006, IMG submission 123022) | Rhizosphere microbial communities from Sorghum bicolor, Mead, Nebraska, USA - 072115-104_1 MetaG | ecosystem: Host-associated > Plants > Roots > Rhizosphere | place: USA: Nebraska...
CCTGCAGCTGATCGCCGCGAAACAGGCGATCGAGTTCGAGGCGCAGGCCGACGTGCTCAACGTGCAGGCGCGCGAGGAAGTCAACATCGTCAGCGCCGCCGCGCACATCGACTGGGCGGCGGCCAAAAGCATCCGCCTGTCGACGGCGGGCGGGGCGAATATCACCATCGAGGGCGGCAACATCACCGTGCAGTGTCCGGGCAAGATCACGGTGCATGCCGGCAAGAAGAGTTTTATCGGTCCTGAACGGCTGGCTTATCCATTGCCCAGATTTTCCCGTTCCATATGTAAACGATGCAGGCGTAGCGCCGCCGAATCAGGTTCGCCTTTTTCCATGGTGGAAGAGTGAATAGCCAAAAACAACAGTTAGAGGAGCATGATCAAGTGGGTATCAATATGTTTCCTTCTGGCTGGAAAGTGTCATTGCACATGTGCTTGCAGGCGTTTCGCTGTCAGTTTCCCGAGGCGCACATTTATGCGTTGATCGATGGTGTTTTTGACGAGTCGTGTTATCCATTGCTTAAGCGCACGCAGCATCTGCGATATGAGGCGTTGTTTTCCGGTACGCCAGGTGCGAATGAAGAAACTTTGTCCATCTCGCCGCTTCTGGTTGAATTTGACGATGCAGGTCGTTTTACTTGGGAACGACTACTTGAGAAAACGAATGGCCATCCGGCGCTCAGTTTGATTGTCACGCCGGAGCCGTTGAACCAACTGGCTGCTCGCTTGGCACCATGGTGCATCGTCGATGCCGCAGACTATACGGTGGCGTTGTCGTTTGCCGATACCCGCGTTTTGCCGCAGCTTTTCAAGACCTTGACGGCGCAGCAGTTGGGCCAGTTTTGCGGGCCGGTACACCATTGGCAATATGTCACGCGCAAAGCCGGCTGGAGTGATTTGACCTTGCCTGACGAGGCGCTTCCGGCTGCGGTTGACATATCGTTAAGCGAGCAGCAATGCGCTCAACTGATGCGTGCGGCGGAAGGCGACGGTATTTTGTTCCAGGTGCGCGCGACTAGCCCTCGCTTGTTAAAACCACATCCTGCCGGGCATGCCCATGCCTTGGTCGAATATTGGCTCGCTTGTGCCGATCATGCGCGGCTCGAAGCACCGCCAGATCGCTTTGACGTATGCCTATTTGGCCTCGAAAACCCGGGCCTGGAAGCGCGGCCGCAACTTGCGTCCTGGCTAGCCGAACCTGCACGGGTACAAGTGCCAGCCGCATTGTTTGAATTATGGATGGCAGAGCGATCCTCTGCCGAGGTGCCGACGTTATCAGTGGAGACAAAGTCATGATTATCCTGTTCAGGCAGTGGCTGCGGCGAGGTATCTTGCTGGCCGCATGTTTACCCGGCGTCGCCATGGCTGCGAGCATTCAGGCGCTGAATTATTCTTCGCGCGAAGTCAATTACATCGCGGTTGAAAATCCGGGCAATACCAACAGCGGCGGCGGTGGCGATGCGATCGATCCTTATGGCCAAGGCGGCACGATATGCTGTTTCAGCGTGCCGGAGAAGTGGCATGCGGATTTGAAGGTCGTGGTGGCCTATCAGTTTTATCCCGACCCCACCCTGCACCGCGAGACGGTCAGCATCCCGCCGTATCCGAATGGGAAGGCGGGCGATATCTGGCTGATCGTCTATGCAGATGGCAGCGTGGGGGCCGTGGTGTCGCATTACGGACCGAGCCTGCCGGAGTGGCCGGGGAAAATCAAAGGGTATCCGGTGCCGACGAAGGAGTATCGGGCACAGCGTCGTAAAGCAAAAATAGAATTGGAAAAAAAATGGTTGGATACTATGGAAAAAGGATTGGAACGTAATAGTAATAAGATGACGGCTACTGAAATTGATGAATTAAAGGATGTAATTGAGTATAAGAAGAAATTAATTTATAGCCTTGAGGGAATGCATCCATGACTGCATTTTTGGCCACTATTTATTCTGTTGAGAAAAATGAGCCAGCAGATTCAGCTAAATTTTTTGACAATGAGGCAGAACTGAAAATATTGGGTGATTTAGTAAAAAAAAGGGAATGCCCGGCCCCAGGTTTTCCTCCCTCATGCGATGCGAATCTGTTTTTCGGCTTCTTCTTCGACGGCACCAACAATAATATGAAGCGGGATGTGCCGTTTCATTCGCACAGCAACGTGGCGCGTTTGTATCGTGCATTTCCCGGCGGCAAAGATACGCATGGCAGCGAGGCGTGGCCGGACCTGGAGGCAAAATACCACAAGAGTTACTTTCGCACCTACGTACCCGGAGTGGGAACACGTTTCGACGAGGTTGGCGATACGGGCGAGGGATTTAGCGCTCTCACCAGCGACCGGGCGCGTGGCCTGGCCTTTGCCTACAAGGGAGAAAATCGCATCATATGGGCATTGGTGGAGGCACTCAATAATGTGCACAGATATTATACGGATGCTCCCTTGGTGGATGACAAGACGTTTAAGAAGGACTTCAATACGCTCAATTTGCCCAGCAAAGTGCAGCCTTCACAGGCGCTGGCGAACGCTTTCACGCAGGCCTTGCAAAAGTTGCACAGCAATTTGCGGCCATTTGTGCCAACCGATGGGCCGGCGAAAAGCGTCAATAAAGGCAAGGTGCTCAATATCTTCGTGTCGATGTTCGGTTTCTCGCGTGGCGCGGCCGAAGCGCGCTCGTTTGCCAACTGGTTCATCTGGTTATGCAAGCTCGATGCGCAACTGACCGCAAGCAAGGGCGTCAAGGCTCGCCAGTTAAGTATTGGCACGATCGAGGTAACGTTCGACTTTATGGGCCTGTTCGATACCGTCGCTTCGGTTGGCCTGGCAGCTTCAGCGCCCATCCTGAACGTGGTGGTGGACGGACATGGCGGCTGGGCCGACACCGAAGTGTCGCTCAGAATACCTACATCACCGGGACCAAGCAAGTGCCTGCATCTGGTGTCGGCGCATGAAGTGCGCCGGTCTTTTCCCTTGGACTCCGTTGCTCACCTGGGCAATATTCCCCCTAATTGCACGGAAATTGTTTTCCCTGGCGTTCATTCGGACATCGGAGGTGGTTATCTGCCGCAGGAACAAGGGCGCGGTACAGATCCAAGCGGAGGCGACTTGATGTCGCGCATTACCTTGGCCACGATGTATCGGGCGGCGCGCCTGGCTGGGGTGCCGCTGAAGCTGGAAGAGGCCAGTGAAGCGACAAAGCGGGCCTTTCGCATCGATCCGCGCACAATAGCCACCTTCAATGCGTATATCGGCTTTTGCCATGCGCAGCAAGGAGCCGAGCCATCATTGCGGCTACATAGGGTCATGGAATTCCAGCACATGCTGTACGTACAATGGCGCAAGAAAGTACTGGGCAAGATGGGAGATTTGCCGAATGTCAAGAATCTGGCAACAAGCTATAAAAGCGGGAAATTTGATTTTACTGATCTCACGATGGCGGACAAGGAGCTGGAGGAAGAGGTTGCGAGTTTTGAGAAGTGGTGCGCCGATCAGCGCACGAACAGCAGTAGAGCGCAGCCCCGTAATCCTGAATGGAAACCTATCGCCGAATTTTGGGACAAGCCGGTGCCACCCGTCGAAGTAAGCAACTTTTTCGAGCAGTTCGTACATGATTCCCGCGCGTGGTTCAAACCGCTGGGGAAAGACATTCCAGACTTGTGGTATGCGCTGGAATTGCTGGTGGCTCAGGAAGAGCGAGCTCGTGACTGGGAGAACGGACCGAATGCCGATCCTGGCAAACCAAATCCCTATAGCTTGAGCAATAAGGAAAAAGAGCAATTGCTGCGATACAAAGCCGTCAAAGGCACTGAAAATGAAATGGATGCGATCGAGCCGGACAAGGGCGGACGCGAGAGTAAACTCATGGGCGGTGGTTATTTGCGTTTCCGGCGGGTTTACATGGGATCGGATAGTTTCAAGCCTGCGGGGGCTCAGTATGCGGGAATGCCGCCTGCCTTGCATACGGAACAGCGCGTTATCGCGATGACCCATCATATATCTGCCGATGCCGTGGCGTCGGTGAAGATGGTGTAAGTCAAATGCCAATCCATTGAGCTACCCGTGCACTGGGCCGATAGCCATACATTGCCGGCCTTGCTGGCAGCCTTGACTAACGCAGTCCGCGCATTTGCTGATCCCGATCTATTTCATTCCGGTACCCCGGCTAAGGAGCGGCCCCAGCAAGGCTGGAGCCGGCAGGGGGGGGGCAGCCGGATCAGCCGATGAAGGAATCAAACTGCATGTCGAATTCCTGCAGCGCCTTCTGCGCATTCTGCATCTTCTTGCGGAATTCCGGTCCCCGTTGCAGGGCCAGGCCCACGGCCAGCACGTCGATCACCACCAGGTAGGCCAGGCGCGCGGAAATCGGGGTGTAGGGGTCGGTGTTGAAGACCAGGTCGATCGGGATCAGCACGGTTGCCAGGTCGGCCAGCGGCGTGCCCGATGGGGCCAGCACGACGACGTCGGCGCCGCCGCGGCGCGCCAGTTTCACGGAACGCACGAGGGCGGGGCTGTTGCCGCGCTGCGAGATGGCCACCAGGCAGTCGCCGCCGCGCAGCAGGGCCGCGGCGATGCTGTGGATGTTCGGATCGCTGTAGGCGACCGTCGGCACGCCCGAGCGGAAGAACTTGTGTTGCGCGTCGGCCGCCACGATGCCCGACGTGCCCTGGCCATAGAATTCGATCTTGCTGGCGCGCGACAGGATGTCGAGCGCGCGCTGGATCGCTTCCGGATTCAGGTTGTTGCGCAGGTCGAGCAGGGTGTTGATCGAGCGGCTGCAGATTTTGTTCACCAGGTCGGCCGCCAGGTCGTCCTGCGCCGGCTGCTCGTTCGCGCCGGGCATGGCCAGGGCCAGGCCCTGCGCCAGCTTCAGCTTGAATTCATGCCAGCCGTCATAGCCCAGGGTGCGGCAAAAGCGCACCACGGTCGGTTCCGACACCTGCGCGCTTTTCGCCAGCGCCGTGATGTTCTGGCTGACCGTCTGGTTGGGCTGGTCGAGCACGGCCAACGCGACCTTCTTCTCCGACTTGGAGAGCGAATCGAGCTGGGTGCGGATGGAATCGAGTAGCATTGATTGATCTTCTGGCTGTAATGCCGTAAGTTTGCGTCCTTTTCACCCCAAAAGCAAAGTTCCGGGGTCGGACCCTCAGGGTCCGACCCCAGTATTTCGCCGTTCAGGGTTAAGCCAAATCTTAACGGCTTCAGTCCTCCGGCAGGGCCTCTTCACGCCATTGCAAGCCGTCGCGGCCGATCAGGGCGCTGGCTGCGGCCGGGCCCCAGGTGCCGGCCGTATACGGAATCGGCGCGCTGTCGTTCTGTTCCCAGCTGTCGAGAATCGGCTCGACCCATTCCCAGGCCGCTTCCAGTTCGTCGCCGCGCATGAACAGGGTCAGCTGGCCGCGCAGGACGTCGAGCAGCAATCGCTCGTAGGCATCCATGCGCGGGGTCTTGAACGATTCGCGGAAATCGAGTTCCAGTTCCGCCGGTTTCAGACGCATGCCGTCGCCCGGGGTTTTCGCCATCAGGTTCATGCGCAAGCCTTCGTCCGGCTGCAAGCGGATCACCAGGCAGTTCGGCTGGAAGCTCGAGGTCGGCTGGTTGAAGATCGAATGCGGGATCTGCTTGAAGCGCACGACGATCTCGGCCAGGCTGTCGGCCATGCGCTTGCCCGTGCGCAGGTAGAACGGCACGCCGGCCCAGCGCCAGGTGTCGATTTCCGCCTTCAGGGCCACGAAGGTTTCGGTGCGCGAATGTTCCGGCGCATCCGGCTCGTCGCGGTAGCTCGGCACGGTGGCGCCGTCGACGTGGCCGGCGCGGTACTGGCCGCGCACGATGTTTTGCGCCAGGGTGGTGGGCGTGAATTTTTTCAGCGAGCGCAGCACTTGCAGCTTTTCATCGCGCACGGCATCCGGCGCGATCGAGGTCGGCGGTTCCATGGCGACGATGCACAGCAGTTGCAGCAAATGGTTTTGCAGCATGTCGCGCAGCGCGCCCGAGGTGTCGTAGTAACCCATGCGGTTGCCCACGCCCAGTTTTTCGGCGATGGTGATCTGCACGTCGGAAATCCATTCGCGGCGCCACAGCGGCTCGAACAGGATATTGCCGAAGCGCAGGGCCAGCAAGTTCTGCACGGTTTCCTTGCCCAGGTAATGGTCGATACGGTAGATCTGCGATTCCTGGAAGACCTTGCCCACTTCGGCATTGATCTGCTTGGCACTGGCCAGGTCGCGGCCCAGCGGCTTTTCCAGCACCACGCGCGAATTCGGCGTGACCAGGCCGTTGTCTTCGAGGTTGTCGCAGATCAAGGCGAACAGGTGCGGCGGCGTGGCCAGGTAGTACACGCGCGTCAGGTCGGCATCGCCGCGCAGCGCTTCGACCAGCGGCGCGTACGTGGCCGCATCGCTGGCGTTGAGCGATACATATACGATGCGCGCGCAGAACTTGCTCCAGGTGGCCGCGTTCAGGGTACTGGCCTTGATGTGGGGACGCGAGTTGGTCTCCACCATTTTCAAGAAGGCGTCCTGGCCGCTGTCCTGGCGGCCTACACAGATGATGCGCGCCGTCGGCGGCAAATCGTTCGCGACGTCGCGCGCATACATTGCAGGCAACAACTTGCGCATTGCTAAATCGCCGCTGCCGCCAAACAGGACCAGGTCAAAATCGGTAAGTGCCATAAGTGAGTGTCGTCGCAAAAGTAAAAGGGCCGGAGCGGGGAGAAAGCCGACCGGAAGTGCCAGTCTGTCGCTACTATAATCGATGGTGTAAATTTACTACGTAGAACAGGCAATTGCAAGAAATTTTACTACATTCCATCCGCTGCCGTCGCCATTTTGCCCCGTATGCTTGCCAGCGACGCCGGCATGGCCATTATATGCCGTTCGCTGGTGCCGGCGCAGCAGCATGCTGGTCATCGGCTTTTCAAAGCAACCATGGTTGCCAGGGAAATTTTCGATTCCCTCCGTCATCATTTGCGCTGTAGCAACAAGCAAATCAAGAAATGCTGTCAGGATCGCCGTTGGCAGCGTAAAGTAGCTTTGAGGAAAGTAAAAAACCGTATAATTCAAGCTCGAATCGATAGCAACTATTGGTTGTAAGAAATTGTTCGACATACACTGCACCGCTAGCGCCGGCCATGCCCCGAACCCGCCATCCGACGTCCATGCGACGTGCAGTCAGCACTGCCCGCATCACGGGCAGGCAGCTTAACTTTACAAGACGGCTCAAGGGGACACAATGAATTCAATGCAGCAAGATGTCGATGAACGCACCAGCCTGACAGGCAATAACAAATTCGAACTTTTCCTGTTCAAGCTGGGCACCAGTGATCACTCGACCAGCCGCGAACTATTCGGCATCAATGTGTTCAAAGTCCGTGAAATCATGGAAATGCCGGCCATCACCGCGGTGGCCGGTTCGCACCCGCACATGCTGGGCGTGGTCAATATCCGTGGCCAGATCGTGCCCGTGATCGACTTGCCGATGGCGGTCGGCTGCAAGAGCAGTGGCTTGAAGATCCTGATGGTGACGGAGTTCGCCCGCTCGACACAGGCGTTTGCCGTGGAAGAGGTCGATGAAATCGTGCGCCTGGAATGGAACCAGGTCCTGTCGGCCGAATCGAGCGTCGGCGGCGGCCTCGTCACCAGTATCGCGCGCCTCGATGGCGATACGGACAAGACGCGCCTGGCGCAAGTGCTGGACGTGGAGCAAATCCTGCGCAACGTGCTGCCATCGGGCGATCCGGACGTGGACGAAAACAGCATCGGCCCGCAAGTACGCTTGCCGGCCGGCGCCGTGATCCTCGCGGCCGACGATTCCTCGCTGGCCCGCTCGCTGATCGAAAAGGGCCTCGAAGCGATGGGCGTGCCCTTCATCATGACCAAGACGGGCAAGGAAGCGTGGGAACGCCTGCAGGCGATCTCGGCCCAGGCGGCAACGGAAGGCAAGACGGCGAAAGACAAGGTCGCGCTGGTGCTGACCGACCTGGAAATGCCGGAAATGGATGGTTTTACCCTGACGCGCAACATCAAGAACGATGGCCGCTTCTCCAACATCCCCGTGGTGATCCACTCGTCGCTGACGGGCTCGACCAACGAAGACCACGTCAAGGGCGTGGGCGCCGACGGTTATGTGGCCAAGTTTGTGGCGGCTGAATTGGCGGAAACGATCCGCAAGGTATTGGCGCGGTAATTTCAACCCAAGGTCGAAAAGCTGGGGTCAGACCCCCGGGGGCGACAGCACAAGCCTTTGAGTGAGCGGCATTGAGGGTCTGCCCCCGGAACTATTACGCCTGGTAAGCCGTTTCCGGCTGGCCCGCCACGTCCACGCGCACGGACAGCACGTGGCCCGTCAACGGGTAGTCGGCGATTTCTGCTGCCGAGCGGTTGTGGCTGGCGCTGGTGATGTACAGGGTGCGCAGGTCGGGGCCGCCGAACGTCACCATGGTGGGGCAGCGCACGGGCACGGTAATTTCGTCCAGCAAATGGCCATCGGGCGCGAAGCGCAAGATCTTGCCGCCTTCAAACATGGCCGACCAGTAATTGCCTTCGCTGTCGACGGCCGCGCCATCGGGGCGTCCGCCGTAATCAAACGCCTTCTTGTCCGTGGAAAAGCGCTGGAACGGTTGCGGCGCGGAAATGGCTCCCGTGGCCGCATCGAAATCGAAGCGGTCGATGCGGTGCGTGGTGGTATCCGAGTGGTACATGGTGCGCTTGTCCGGGGAAAAGCCCAGGCCGTTCGACACGGTCATGCCGCCCGACCACACCTTGCGCACATTTCCCTTTTCCAGCACGAACATTTCCGCCGCATCGGCGTTGCGCGGCTCGAAAATCGTGCCGACCCAGAAGCGGCCCGCCGGGTCGACCTTGCCATCGTTGAAGCGCGTGGTGGCCATGTCGAACGGCGCCGGGGCGATTTCCGCCAGGCTACCCGTCTTCGTGTCGAGGTGGGCAAAGCCGCTGCGCAGGGCGACGATCAGGCCGCCACCGGCGTTGATGGCCAGCGCCGACGGTTCCGTCGGCATGTTCCACTGTGTATGCTTGCCGCTGGCCGGGTGCAGCCGGTGCACGGCGCGGCCATCGATGTCGACCCAGTACAGGGCCGCTTCCTTGCCATGCCATAGCGGGCATTCGCCCACTTGCATGGCTTGGTCGCTCACTACCTTGATTTCGTAAATATTCATCTATTCTTAATGTGGAGAACGCTTAACAAAACCGTAGCGAGCGGAAGGGAGAGGCTGCCGAGAAGCGGAACTGTGCTTGAGCACAGTGAGCATCGCAGGCTGCCTATACCGACGCGCAGCAGGTTTGGTTATGCGTTATTAGTATGCGGCTTTTGCTGCTTTAGCCAGTGCAATCAAGCCATTGGTCGAGCTGTCGTGGTGGTCGGGACGGGCTTCGCCCGTCAGTTCGGCCTGGATTTTCTTGGCCAGCACCTTGCCCAGTTCCACGCCCCACTGGTCGAAACTGTTGACGTTCCACAAGACGCCCTGCACGAAGGTCTTGTGTTCGTACAGCGCGATCAGGGCGCCCAGGGTGGTCGGGGTCAGCTGGTCCATCAAAATGGTGTTGCTGGGGCGGTTGCCGGGGAAGGTCTTGTGCGGCACCAGCGCCTCGATCTCGCTTTCCGGCAAGTCCTGCGCCTGCAAATCAAGGCGTACTTCCTCGGCCGTCTTGCCTGTCATGAAGGCTTCCGACTGGGCGAAGCAGTTCGCCAGCAGGGCGTCGTGGTGGCCAGGCAAGTCGTGCGTGGCGCGCAGGGCGGCGATGAAGTCGATGGGCGTGATGTCCGTGCCCTGGTGCAGCAGCTGGAAATACGCATGCTGCGCATTCGTGCCGCAATCGCCCCAGATGACGGGGCCGGTCGGCACGTCGACGGGCACGCCATCCTTGGTGACGCGCTTGCCGTTGCTTTCCATGTCCAGCTGTTGCAGGTAGGCGGCAAAGCGGCTCAGGTCCTGGTGATACGGTGCGATGGAAACGGAGCCGCAATCGAGGAACTGGCGGTTCCAGAAGCCCACCATGGCCAGCACGACGGGCATGTTCTGTTCCAGTGGCGCCTGGCGGAAATGCTGGTCCATCGCATGCGCGCCGGCGAGGAAATCGCTGAAGTATTCAAAGCCCACGGACAGCGCCACGGCCAGGCCGATCGAGGACCAGACGGAATAACGGCCGCCGACCCAGTCCCAGAACGGGAACATATTGTCCGGCGAAATGCCGAAGTCGACGATGGCTTGCGTGTTGGTCGACACGGCCACGAAGTGTTGGGCCAGATCCTTTTCTTCGCCTTCGAGCAGGAACCAGGCGCGCGCCGTGTTGGCGTTGAGCATGGTTTCAGCGGTAACAAAGGTTTTCGAGGCCACGATGAACAAGGTCGTTTCCGGATCGACCTTGGACAGGGTCGCTTCCATGTCGTGACCGTCGACGTTGGAAACGAAGTGCATTTCCAGGCCCGGGTTGGCATACGAGCGCAGCGCCAGGCACGCCATTTTCGGGCCCAGGTCCGAGCCGCCGATGCCGATGTTGACGATGTCGCAGATGGGCTTGCCCGTGTAGCCGAGCCAGCTGCCATTGCGGACCTTGTCCGTAAATGCCTTGACGCGCTGCAGCACATCTTGCACGTCGGCATCGATATCCTGGCCGTCGACCACCAGCCTGGTGCCGCGCGGCGCGCGCAAGGCAGTATGCAGAACGGCCCGATGTTCGGTAAGATTGATTTTCTCGCCAGTGAACATGGCTTCGCGCTGCGCTTCCACGCCGCGTTCGCGGGCCAGGTCCATCAGCAGCGCCATGGCGGTGGCGTCGACCCTGTTCTTCGAGTAATCGAGCAGCAGGCCGGCCGCATCGACCGTCATCGTCGAGAAACGTGCGGGGTCGGCCGCGAACAGCTGGCGCAGATGCACTTCGCGCAGGCTGGCGCTATGCGCTTGCAGGGACTGGAAACTGGCGGTGGCGGTGATGGCGGGAGTAGGTGCTGGCTGGCGCATGGCGGTCGGCTTGGGTGCTTGTCTCGGTTGAAAGGGGCGCGGCGCGTTCGTGGTGGCGAACAGCGGATCCGGCGTTGGTATGGGAATAATACAACAGAAAAACGTAATTTCACTACAGTTTGTGACGTGAAGCCGATTTTTGTTGTGCTTTTTTTAGCGATTGCGCCCGTGCCATATAAGAGCTGTGTTGACAGCTGCAGCTACGCGATATTTGCCGGGCTTGTCTTGATACGCCGCAATTCGTGGCTTATTTGTGTTGTCGGCCCATGCAAGAGTGCTTCTTCTTCAGCGTTTTGTAGTAAAATTTCACGAAATACTCATTTTTAAGGAAATCCATATGGCGCTGCATCCAGTAGTCGAATCCGTAACAGCGCGCATCATCGCGCGCAGCCGGCCATCGCGCGGCGCCTATCTGGCGCATCTGGATGCGGCCCGCATCCAGGGCGTGCAGCGCGGCGCCCTGTCGTGCACCAACCTGGCGCACGGCTTTGCCGCCTTTCCCGCCAACGACAAGCTGTCGCTGAAGGAATACAAGAAGCCGTCCGTGGCCATCGTGTCCTCGTATAACGACATGCTGTCGGCGCACCAGCCCTTCGAAGGTTTCCCACAGATCATCAAGCAAGCCGTGCGCGAAGTGGGCGCCGTCGCCCAGTTCGCCGGCGGCGTGCCCGCCATGTGCGATGGCGTGACGCAAGGCCAGCCGGGCATGGAATTGTCGCTGTTCTCGCGCGACACCATCGCCATGTCGACGGCCGTGGCGCTGTCCCACAATATGTTCGACGCGGCCCTGTACCTGGGCGTGTGCGACAAGATCGTGCCGGGCCTGCTGATCGGCGCGTTGCACTTCGGCCACTTGCCGGCCGTTTTCGTGCCGGCCGGTCCGATGACGTCGGGCCTGTCGAACCAGGAAAAAGCCAAGGTGCGTCAGCTGTATGCACAAGGCAAGGCCACGCGCGAAGACTTGCTCGAAGGCGAGTCGAAAGCCTACCATGGCGCCGGCACCTGTACCTTCTACGGTACCGCGAACAGCAACCAGATGCTGATGGAAGTGATGGGCCTGCATTTGCCGGGCGCCGCCTTCATCACGCCGAACACGCCGCTGCGCGATGCGCTGACCAAGGCCGCCGCCCAGCGCGCGGCCGTCATCACGGCGCAAAGCGCCAGCTATTTGCCAGTCGGCCATATCGTCGACGAGAAATGTATCGTCAACGCCGTCGTGGGCTTGCTGGCCACGGGCGGTTCGACCAACCATACCCTGCACCTGGTCGCGATCGCCAAGGCGGCCGGCATCGTCATCGACTGGAACGATTTCAACGAACTGTCGGCTATCGTGCCGATGCTCACGCGCATCTACCCGAACGGCGACGCCGACGTGAACCATTTCCACGCGGCTGGCGGCACCGGTTATCTGATCCGCGAACTGCTGGATGCGGGCCTGCTGCACGAGGACGTCAACACCATCCTGGGCCACGGCTTGCGCGCGCACTGCATGGAACCGTTCCTTGGCGAAGACGGCAAGGTCTTCTGGAAAGATGCGCCGGCGACCAGCGCCGACGAAAACGTGCTGCGCCCGGCCTCGAATCCGTTCGCGCCGGACGGCGGCATGGTCCTGGTAGCGGGCAACCTGGGCCGCGCCGTGATGAAGGTCTCGGCCGTCAAGCCGCAGCACCGCACGGTGGAAGCGCCTGCCCTGGTGTTCAATTCGCAGGAAGAATTCATGGCCGCCTACAAGGCCGGCACGCTGGACCGCGATTTCGTCGCCGTGCTGCGCTTCCAGGGCCCGCGCGCCAACGGCATGCCGGAACTGCATGCGCTCACGCCCGCGCTGGCCAACCTGCAGGATGCGGGCCGCCACGTGGCGCTGGTCACCGATGGCCGCATGTCGGGCGCGTCGGGCAAGGTGCCGGCTGCCATCCACGTCTCGCCTGAAATCCTCGCCGGCGGCCCGCTGGGCCTGGTGCGCGACGGCGACATCATCCGCCTCGACGCCTTCACGGGCGTACTGGAGGCGCTGGTGCCGGCCGACGTCTGGCACGCGCGTTCGCTGGTCACGGCCGACCTGTCGCCGAACCACGTCGGCATGGGCCGCGAGCTGTTTTCCATGTTCCGTTCCACCGTCAGCGCGGCGGAAGAAGGTGCCACCACCTTCGGCCTGCCGTCGCCGATTCCCACCACCGTCGCCTTGCACGACGCCGACAATGTCGGCGATACCGTACCGGGTTCCGATGAAGACTTTTTGGCTAGGAAATAAGAGATGACCATGACACTACTGGAAATTATGCGCACCTCGAGCGTGATCCCCGTGATTGCGATCGACGATCCTGAACACGCCGTACCGCTGGCGCGCGCGCTGGTGGCGGGCGGCATCCGCGTGCTGGAAGTGACGCTGCGCACCAAGCACGGCCTCGAAGCGATCCGCGCCATGTCGGCCGTGCCGGGCGCCATCGTCGGCGTGGGCACCCTGACCCGTCCCGAGGAATTCGTCCAGGCGCGCGATGCGGGCGCCGTCTTCGGCGTCTCGCCTGGCCTGACCAGCGCCCTGGTGGCGGCGGCGAAAAGCAGCGGCTTGCCGCTGCTGCCAGGCGTGATGACGCCAGGCGAAGTGATGGCGGCGCGTGAAAACGGCTTCCAGCAGCTGAAACTGTTCCCGGCCGTGCCGGCGGGCGGCATCGGCATGCTCAACGCCATCTACGGCCCGCTGCCGGACATCACGTTCTGCCCGACGGGCGGCATCTCGCAAGAGACGGCGTCGCAGTTCCTGGCGTGCAAGAACGTCGCCTGCGTGGGCGGCTCGTGGCTGACGCCGAAAGACGCGATCGCGGCCGGCAACTGGGACCGCATCACGGAAATCGCCAAGGCTGCCAGCGGTCTTCGATTGGCTTAAGCGGTACTGGCGCGGCAGGCTTTACGCTTGCCGCGCTTTCTTCTCTTCTTATGCGAGTCTTGCGCCGCCCCCTCACCATCGGCGAAACCGCCATGGCCCGCAGCGTCTTCCAGGGCGCCATCGACTACGCGCGCGTGCGCGTCGTGCGCGGCTCCTTTCTACCGTTCGGCCTGCAGGACCAGAACACGGCGATGACGCCGCGCGGCAGCCTGCATTTCATGCCGGCCCAGTACCGCGACGACTTTTCCCGCGAAGGCAACAGCGGCAAGCTGTTCTTCATCCACGAAATGGTGCACGTGTGGCAGTACCAGCTCGGCTACAGCGTGCTGCTGCATGGCGTGCTGCTGGCGCTGCGCGGCGGCTATATCGCCCAGCGCGCCTACCGCTACGACGCGCAGGCCGGCGGCGTGCTGTCCGACTTCAACATGGAGCAGCAGGGCGACATCATCGCCCACTACTTCGGCGCGCGCCAGCTGGGCATTCCCGCCTACGTGGCGCAACTGCCGCAGCTGCAGGAGATACTGCAGGGCTTCCTGATCGACCCAGCCGACCGCCGCCTGTTGCCGCGCTGATGCCTGCGTCACGGTGTCGCGTTCGATGCCAGGCGCACGTCCGGCGCGCGCAGGCTGGCCGCCGCGTCCTTGCCCAGCAATAAACGCAGGTCGGCGCCCGCGCCGATGCCGCTGTCGTCCGCCGCTTGCAGCTGCGGCATGCCGCCCAAGGCCAGCGCCAGGGCGGCGGCCGCCTGCGCATGGCCTGGGCGGTAGACGATGCTGCTGGCCTGGACGCCGTACGGTCGCTGATTGCCCAGCCGCAGGACGCTGATGCCCATGCCGCCCAGCATGCCGCGCATGCGCGCCGCCATCCCGGTTTCTCCATTGCCGTTGATGACTTCCAGCCGTGGCAAGGGTGCCGCCGGCGCCACCGGTTTTGCCGGGACTGGCACGGTGGTGCGCGCCGCCACGGGAGCGTCGCGCCAGCTCAGCGCAAAGATATTCGGCTGCAATTGCGTCAGCTGCAGGCGGCTGGCGGGCGCCGCCGGCATGGGCGCGGGCGCCAGGTCGGGCGCGATGGCGTCCGCGGTGGCATCGATGGCATCGACTGTGCTGACGCTGCGCGCCAGCGCTGCGATAGCCAGGTCCAGGTTGGCGCGCGCCGGCTGCTGGCCGTTGTCGAGCTGCAGCGACTGGCGCAGCACGCTGGCCGCCTGGGCGTAATCGCCCTGCAGGTACAGCACGTAGCCGAGGTTGTTGTAGGTCCTGGCCGTCGGCGCCTCGTGCGCCAGCGCCTGCAGCATGGCGCGCGCCGTTTCCAGCTGGCCCAGCTGCGCGTGCAGCACGGCGGCGCCATTGCGCGCGTCGGCCGAATCGGGCGTCAACAGCATCGCTTCGCGATACGCCGCCATCGCCGCGCGCGGGTCGCCCAGTTCCTGCATGCGCTTGCCCAGTTTGCAGAACGCGGCGGTGCGGGCGGCGGGGCTGTCCTCGCTGCGCGCCTGGGGCGGGGCGGCGTGATTGTCCTGGCTGTGCTGGCTGGCGGGGCCGGGCAGGTGGCCGCAGGCGGGCAGCAGGCCGGCGCAGGCGAGCATGAGCATCAGGGTGGTGTGCTGTGACATGGCGTTTCTCCGGTCAGCTGCCGCTGCCCATGCTGGGCAGGAGCACGCGGTAGATTTGCAGGAAGGCTGGTCCCATCAGGACGACCAGCAGCGAAGGGAAGATGAAAAAGATCAGCGGGAACAGCAGCTTGAGGGCGATCTTCGCCGCTTCTTCCTCGGCCATCTGGCGGCGCTTGGTGCGCAGCTGGTCCGACTGCACGCGCAGCGAGGCGGCGATGCTGGTGCCGAAGCGCTCTGCCTGGATCAGCATGGCCACCAGCGCGTCGACATCCTCGACGCCCGTGCGCAGGGCCAGGTTGCGCAGCGCCCGCTCCTTGGTGTTGCCGGCGCGCAGTTCCAGCATCACCAGGTGCAATTCCTCGGCCAGCACCGCGCTTTTCAGGGAAATTTCCGCTGCCACGCGTGCCAGTGCCGCATCCATGGCCAGGCCCGCTTCGACGCACACCGTCATCAAATCCAGTGCATCGGGAAAGCTTTCGAAGATGTCGCGCTGGCGCCGCTTGATCATTTGCGCCAGCACGATATTGGGCAGGTAGTAGCCGATGGCGGCCACGATCAGCAGCCAGAACAGCAATGCCTTGCCCGCCATCTGGCTGCCCGAGGCGCTCAGTCCCAAGAACAGCAGCAGGGGCAGGCCGATGGCCAGCATGGTCTTGGCGGAAAAGAACAGGATGGGCGCCGATGCCTGGCGCAGGCCGGCATTCATGAAGCGCCGGCGCATCACCGAGCCTTCCCAGCCCTGCTCGGGCAGCGACAGTCTGGCCAGGGGGCCGCTCAGGCGCACCATGCGCGCCAGCCAGGGGCTGGGCGCCGATGATGCGCCAGGCGCCGCCGCGCTCTTGCCGGTGGCGTTGTCCATGCGCTGGCGCAAGGGATCGGGCGCAAAGCTGCGCATGGCCACCAGCACGGTGCCGAAGACGGCAATGAAGAGCAGGGCGAGAAAAGCGATATGCACGGGATTCATGAGGGTTCTCCTTGCGGGCTCAGACGCGGATGCGGATGATATTGCGCATGACCAGGATGCCGCACGCCATCATCACCAGGGCGCCGGCGAGCATCTTGCGTCCGCCCGGGTCGACGAACAGCATTTCCAGGAACTGCGGATTGGTCAGGTGGATCATGGCCGCCGCGCCGAAGGGCAGCAGCGACAGGATCCAGGCCGACAGCTTGCCTTCGGCCGACAGCACGCGCACCTGTCCCAGCAGCTTGATGCGCTCGCGGATGATGCGGCTGATGCTGTCGAGCAGTTCGGCCAGGTTGCCGCCCGTTTCGCGCTGGATCAGCACGGCGATGACGAAGTAGCGCAAGTCCGTGCTGGGCACGCGCGTGGCCAGGTTCATCAGGGCGTCCTGCATGGCGATGCCGAAATTGACTTCGTCGAAGGTGGCGCGAAATTCCACGGCCAGCGGTGCGTTCATTTCATCGCCGACCATTTTCAGGGCCGTGGGGAAGGCATGGCCAGCGCGCAGCGCGCGCGCCATCAGGTCCAGCGCATCGGGCAATTGCTGCTCGATGCGCTGCAGGCGCTTGGCCTTGGCGCGCAAGACCACCAGCAGCGGCAGCAGGGCCGCGCCGGCCACCAGCGGCAGGCGCAGCATCCACGGCAGGCCGAAGTAACTGAGCAGCAGAAATGCGGCGCCGGCCGTGGCCAGCATCACGCCGGCGAAGCTGGCCACGCTCCAGCTCAGGCCCGACTGTTCCAGCAGACGGTCGAGCGCATGCACGCGGGGCACGCTGAGCAGCACGCGCTGCAGGGCCGGGGTGTCGCTCAGCAGGCGCTTCTTGATCATCGAGCTGCCCGTGTCGCCATGCGCGCCGGCCGACATGATGCGCAGGCGGCGCGCGACCCTTTCCGCTTCCGGGCCGCGCGAGGTGTTCCACGCCAGGTACACCCCCTCGATCAGCAGCACCACGGCGATGAAGGTGAGGATGGCGAATACGTAATAGAGATAGTCCATGATGCTCCCCTTAGTGGTACTGGCGGGCGGGATCGAACAGGGTTTCCGGCAGGCTGATGCCGAAGGCGCGCAGGCGTTCCAGGAAACGTGGCCGCACGCCGCTGGCATGGAAATGCCCCTGCACCGTGCCGTCCTCGCCGATGCCCGTCTGGCGGAAGGTGAAGATTTCCTGCATGGTGATCATCTCTCCCTCCATGCCCGTGATTTCCTGGATCGACGTGACCTTGCGCTTGCCATCCGTCAGGCGCGACACCTGCACCACCACGCTGATGGCCGAACTGATCTGCTGGCGCATGGCTTTCACGGGCAGGGCCGCGGAAGCCATGCTGATCATGTTTTCCAGCCGCGTCAGCGCGTCGCGCGGGGTGTTCGCGTGGATGGTGGCCATCGAGCCTTCATGGCCCGTGTTCATGGCGCCCAGCATGTCGAGCGCCTCGGCGCCGCGCACCTCGCCCAGGATGATGCGGTCGGGGCGCATGCGCAGCGCGTTGCGCACCAGCGCCCGCTGCGTCACCTCGCCCTTGCCCTCGATGTTCGGCGGGCGTGTTTCCAGGCGTACCACGTGCGGCTGCTGCATCTGCAGTTCGGCCGCGTCCTCGATGGTGACGATGCGTTCGGCCGTGCTGATGAAGCCGGAAATCGCATTGAGCATGGTGGTCTTGCCGCTGCCCGTGCCGCCCGAGATCAGGATGTTGACCTTGGCCTTGCCCAGCGCCTGCAGGGTGGTGCTCATTTCCTCGGTCAGGCTGTGCTTGAGCAGCAGGTCGGCCAGGCGCAGGGGCTGGGCCGAGAAGCGCCGGATCGACATCACGGGGCCGTCGATGGCCAGCGGCGGGATGATGGCGTTCACGCGCGAACCGTCGGGCAGGCGCGCATCGACCATGGGACTCGATTCGTCGATGCGCCGGCCCACGCGCGAGACGATCTTGTCGATGATCTTCATCAGGTGGGCGTCGTCGGTGAAGCAGACATCGCTCAGCTCCAGCCGGCCATGGCGCTCGACATACACCTGGCGGTAGGTGTTGACGAGAATGTCGGACACGCCGGGATCGGCCAGCAGCGGTTCGAGCGGGCCGAAGCCGAGCACCTCGTCCTGGATGTCGCGGATCAGCGAGCGCCGTTCCAGCTCGTTGATCACCACATTGTCTTCCGTGAGCACGTCGCTGACGAGGATTTTCAGCTCTTCGCGGATCTGCTCGCGCGACAGGCGCTGCATGCCCTCCAGGTCGACGCGGTCGAGCAGCGCCTGGTGGGTGCGGTGCTTGAGCTGCTGGTAGCTGTGGCTCGCTGCGCCCTGGTGCGCGGCATCGTCATTCAGGCTGGCGTCATCCTGGGCATAGCCCAGGCGGTCCCGCAGGGTGAGTTTTTCGGCAGTCATGATCGGTCTCCGGTGAGTGGGGCGGTATCAGGCTCGAGGATCAGGCGCGCGCCAGCAGCCGCGCCACCCAGCCCTGCGCGGCGGGCGGGGTTTCGCCGGCCAGGCTGGCGGCCAGTTCCTGCAGGGCGCGCGAAACGGGATTGTGCGAGGCCAGCTTGAGGATGGGCACGCCCTGGCTGACGGAGGCCGCCACCGCTTCGTAGTGGTTGGGGATGGACTTGTAGACGTGCTTGCCATACGCCGCCTCGAGGTCGGCCACGCGGATGCTGTCGCTGCTGGCATAGCGGTTCAGGATCAGGCGGATCTTGTCTTCGCGGTAGCCGAGGCCGCGGAATACGTCGAGCAGGCGCTTGCCGTCGCGTACATACGGCAAGGTTGCCTGCAGCACGGGGAAGATCAGGTCGGCCCGGTCCAGCGCGCGCACGCTGACGGGGTCGAGCCCGCGTCCCACGTCGAGCAGGATGTAATCGTACTGGCTGCGCGCCAGGGTCAGCAGCCGGTCGATATGGTCGGCCTCGACGTCGGCCGCATGGGCCGGGTCGTCGGCGGCGGCCAGCACGCTGTAGGCGGGCGTGATCTGGATCATGCTGGCCGTCAGCAGCGAAGCGTCGAGGCGCACGATCTGCTGCGACAGCTGCGACAGGGTGGTGGCCGGCTTGTGGTCCGAGACGAACAGGGCGGCATCGCCGAACTGCAGGTTCAGGTCGAACAGCGCCACCTTGCGCTGTTCGCCGGCGGCCAGCGCGTAGCCGAGGTTGGCGGCGATGAAGGTGGCGCCGCTGCCGCCCTTGCACGAAACGAAGGCCAGCACCTGGCCCTTGCGCGTGACCTGTTTTTGCAGCTTCTCCTCGATGCGGCGCAGGGCGGCGCACAGGGCTGCGTCGTCGTCGGGCTGCAGCACTTCGCGCACGCCGGCGCGCATCGAGCGCAGCAGGAATTGCGGACTTTGCTGCGGACATTGCACGATGATGGCCAGGGCCGGATGGCGCCCGCCCAGCAGTTCGAGCCGTTCCAGCTCCGCTTCGCCCGTCTGCTCCTGCTCCAGCAGCAGCAGGTCCGGCGTGACGCCGTTGTCGAATACATCCGGTATGCTCGCCAGCAGGGAGACGCGGTCGGACGCGCTGCGTTCGCGCAGCAGGCGGGTCAGGCGCTTGAGCTGGGCTTCATTCTTCGAGACGATGACGATATTCACTTGGTACTCCCCGGTAAAGGCATTCGGTAAAGGCATTCAGTTGATCTGGAAGCCCAGGCTTTCGGCGTGCATGACCACCACCGAGGCGGGCACGGCGATATTCAGAAAGCCGAACAGGCTGACCATCGGCGTATAGCTGACGTTGTCGATCGACACGCGCACGCTGTCGATGCAGCTGGCCGTGCGCGTGTTGTCGCCGCAGGCCGACAGGTTGTCGCCCGGGTCAGTCGGCGGCAAGGTCACTTCGGCGCCACTCTTGTTCAGGTAGCTGATGGTGATATTGGCGGCCGTCAGTTCCGGCGCGGCCGGCAGGGCCGTGCCGCCGAACAGGGCCAGGGTCTTGACGGCGTCGGTCTGGTCGATCCAGCGCACCACCGCTTCGCGCGCGGCGCGGCGGCTCACTTCCTGCACCGTGTTGTACAGGTACAGCATGCGGCCGAATTCGAGGATGCCGAACAGCAGGGTGAAAAACAGCAGCGACACCAGGGCGAATTCGACGGCGGCGGCACCGCGCTGGCGCCCGGCGGGAGGAGACGATGAAAGGCGGTGGCGCATGGCGTTCTCCTTACAGCATGTAGCGCATGGTGGTGCGCGGTGCGAGCGGCGTGGCATAGGTGCTGGCCGCGCCGATCACGAAGGGCAGGTACTGGCCCACCGACAGGGTGTAGTTGACGACTTCGACACGGATGCCGCCCGGCGCCGTGCCATCGGTGCAGCTGCTGTCGTTGAACGCCGCGTCCAGGCAGGTGACTGTCACGTTGGCCGTGGTGAAGTCGCTGATGCCGGCGCTGACGGCCGCATCGGCCACCGTCTGCTTGGCGGCAGGCACGCCCTGCGAGGCGATGCCGGCCTTGGCCTTGACGGACATGTTGCGCGCCGCGTCGCGCGTGGCCTTGTTCAGCGCGTCGTAATACCAGAAGGCGCGGCCGAAGCCGAAGATGCCGGCCAGCAAGGTGATCAGCAGGGCCAGCACGATGCCGAATTCGACGGCGGCGCCGCCGCGCTGTTTGAGAGGGGAAAGGTGGATGCGCATGGCCGCCTCACTTGTAGAGTTTGATTTCGGAATTCGGCACGGGCTCGATCAGGCCCGCGAACTCGACGTCGAGGCGCTTGGTGCCGCCGCTGAAATCGGCCTTCATCGTCATGAAGAATTTGCCGATGCCCACCGCGTTCATGGTGCCGCACGAGGCCGGCCCGACGGGCGCCGTGCGGCAGTCGACCAGCACCACGTTGAGGATGCGGCGGTTGCGCTGGCCCGGATGGGCCACCGACGGTGCCTGGAACGTGGGGCCGCTGGTCTGGTTGTACGGCGCGGGCGGCGTGCCGGCAGGGAAGGAGGCGCCAGGGCTGACGGGATAATTGGCCGTGTCGAAGTAATTCGCCTTGGCCGTGCTGTACATGGGGTTGGCGTTGCCGTCCGCGACGCTGTAGGCCGTGCCGGCCTTGGCCGGGGTGGCGCCATTGCTTTGGTAGGCGGGGCCGTAGGACCACAGCACGCCGTAGCCGGCGAACTGGGCGAACGTGGCCGAGGGCGCCGGGACAGGGCCGGCCGACGGCAGCTGGTAATTCGGCTTGTTGCCGGCCAGGCTGACCGGCTGCTGGCTGGGCAAGGTGCTGCCGCCCGGTTCCATCCAGCCGGTGGGCGGCGAGTTGGCGGCAGTGGCGGCGCAGGGCGAGGCGGCGCCCACGCACGGATATTCCTTGATGTTGGTATCGGGCGGCGCGGACGCGGGGTCGCACACGGAAGGTCCGCCGTAGTCGTCGAAGCGCGAATTGAGCGAGGCGGCCAGCGAGGCCGTCATGCCCGTGTTCGTGTAGACCTGGCCCGTGCCGCTGGTGATGACGGCGCTGCTGCCCGTGCACATGAATGGCGCGGTGGAGGCGGCGCTCGCGTGCGAGGCGCTGCAGCTGCCGGGCGGGGCGTCAACGGGGTTGATCAGATAGGGGTCGGAAGGGCCGCCCAGCGGGTTGAGGCCGAACAGGTTGTAGGTGACGCCGCGGCGAAAGCCGAATTCGACCAGCTCCGTCAGGCCCGTGCCGGCCGGCGCGGCCGGATAGGTGTATTGCGCCGTCTTGTTGGCCGGGTCGACGGCGCACACGCCGATCGGCGTGACGTCGTTGACGAAGCGGCCCGCCACGGCCACGCCCGAGGTGCTGGTGCTGGCGATGCCGGCGATGCCCATCAGGTAGGTGGCGAAGGTCTTGCTGCCCGTGTCGACCTGGATGAAGGTCATTCCCTGCGGACTGGTACGGGCGCTGGCGCCGGACGACCAGGGACCGTCCGGGCTGGGGCCGAAGCTGATGTTGGCGGCCGTGATGGTCAGCGCGGTGGAAAAGTCATAGCGGTTTTTCTGCGCGATGGCGATGGCCTTGGCCTGCGCGTTGTCGATGCCTGTGGCGCTTTGATTGAGTTCCACGGCGCCCGCCAGCGCGGCGCTGTCGGCGCCGTTCTGCAGTTCCGTCTTGGCGATGTACAGGTGGCCCAGGTCCAGCACCAGGCCGCCCATGGCAAACAGCACCACCAGGGTCAGCCCCAGCACGATGGCGATCGCGCCCTGCTGCCTGTCGTGCCTGCGAAATGCGCTGTTCATGGCTGTCTCCTGGTGGCCTGGGGAAAGTGCATTGGGGGAGTGGCGCCTACTGGCGTCCGCCCACGCCGATGGTGAAGACATTCGGTTGCGGTTCCGGCGCGGCGAACGATTTCTGGTAGCGCTGGTAGGCGCTCACGCCGGCCTTGCCGTCGATGCCGCTGACGGGGTCCATGTTGCGGTAGGCGTCCGGATACATGATCTGCTGCGCCTTGAGCAGGGCCACCGATTCGCCGAAGTGGGAATCGAGCACGGGCGTGGTGGTGGCGGCGCAGCCGGCCAGCAGGCATAACAGGGCGGCGCAAGGCAGGCAATGTGCGGTTTTCATGGTGTTCTCCTATTTGAGGTCGAAGCCGGCGGCGGGCTGGGGCGCGGCCGCTTGCGGCTGCATCGGTGCTGCCGGCGCTGCGGGGGCGGGTGCCGGTGCGCTGCCTTCCATTTTTCCCTGCATGAACATGTCGCCGCGCGTCGGCTGGATGTAGCCGTCGGTGGGCAGCTTGTAGTCGGCTGGCAGCGGCTTGACCAGGTGCGGCGTGATGATGAAGACCAGTTCCGAGCGGTCCGTCTGGAAGTCCGTGCTGCGGAACAGGGCGCCCAGCACGGGCACTTCGCCCAGGCCTGGCAGGGCCTTGATATTGCTGGTCACGTTGTTCTTGATCAGGCCGCCGATGGCGAAGCTCTGGCCGTCGAACAGCTGCACCGTGGTGGTGGCGCGCCGCGTTGTAAACGAGGGCAGGATGGCCGTGGCCGAGATGCCGGTGGCGGTGATGCCGATGCCGTCCTTGTTCAGGTCCGACACTTCCGGTGCCACCTTCAGGTTGATGCGTCCCCCTTCGAGCACGGTGGGCGTGAATTTCACGGCCACGCCGAACTCCTTCTCTTCCAGCGTGATGGTGGGCACGCCGTTATTGTTGCTCTGGCTGACGGGGATGAAGATCTTGCCGCCGGCCAGGAAGCTGGCCTCCTGGCCGCTGATGGCCATGATGTTCGGCTCGGCCAGCACCTTGATCAGGCCATCGCGCTTTTGCGCGTCGAGGTTGAAGAAGTTGTTCTTGCTGGCGCCGCTCAAGCCGCTGGGATTGTTGCTGAGCAGGCTGGACAGCAGCGAATACGACCAGCTGCCGATGGTCTTGTTGATGCCCAGGCTGGCGCCCAGCTGGTCGACCAGTACCTTCGACACTTCGGCCACCTTCACTTCCAGCATCACCTGCTGCGGCGCGGCGATCGACAGCAGGTTGATCACGCGCGGTGCGGCCGCATCCGGGGTGGCCGCGGGGGGGGCGGCCGCTGCGCCGGCGGCAGGCGCGGCGCCGGAGCTGGCGGAGCTGCTGCGGGCGCTGCGCTGCACGTAGGCATTAGCCAGCGACAGGGCCTGGTCGGCCTTGACGACATCGCTGACCATGCCCGACAGGATCAGGGTGTCGCCCGCCACCGTGACGTGGATCTTTTCGTTCGGCAGCAGTTCGGCCATGCGTGCCTGCAGGCTGCTGCTGTCGATGCCGACGGCCAGGTCGATGATGGTGGCGTCATTGCTCTTGTTCCACAGGATCAGGTTGGTGGTGCCGACGGAGCGGCCCAGCAGGTACACCTCGTTGGGATTGAGCAGGATGACATCGGCGATGCGCGGGTCGCCGACGGACATGCGGCTGGCGGCAAACGGCAGGCGCATCAGGGTCGACTTGCCTTCGGCCAGGCTCATTTGCGGCGCCATCTCGGTGCGGCCGGCGCGCGACTCGCTTTGCGGCGGCGTGGCCCTGGGCCGGGCGGCCCGGCTGCTCCTGGCGGCGCCCGTGTCGGCGGCAGCGGCGGTGGCGGCAACGGCGACGGGTTCGCCGCGTGCCTGGGGCGCCAGGGCGCCGATCATGGCGAGGGCAAGCGCCAGGCTGAGTACCCGGCTTCCGCTTGCTGTGCAATATGTGCTCATGGCGTGACTCCTCTGGTGCAGGTTAGAATTGTTGGGAGCTGCGTTCCAGCCCCTTGATGACATCGACGCGGGGACCGGCCTGTGGCGCCGGTGCGGCGGCGGGACGGCGGCGTGGCAGCGGCTTGGCTTGCACCATGGCGGCGGGGGCGGCCATGGCGACCTTTTCATCGAGCAAGCTGGACTTGGTGGCGCCTTCCGTGTTGACGGGCTTGTCCTCGATCTGGTTGCGCAGCACCAGCGACAGGGTGCCCACGCTGCGCGCCAGGTCGAGTTTTTCAGCCTGGTCCGGCGTCAGCTCCAGGGTCACGGCGTTGACCACCTTGGGCTTGGTGTCGTCGCGGCTCGATTCCTGGGCGATGGCCAGCACGAGGATGCGTTCAAGCACGATCTTGGAAATGTTCGGATCGCGGTCCGGCGTCTTGCGGGCGCCTTCGCCCTGGGTGTTGACGAGGATGTCGACGAAGTTGCCGGGCAGGGCGAAGCCGGCCACGCCCACCACGTCGTTGACGCGCACGGTCATGGCGCGCTTGCCTTCGGCGACGACGGCCGACAGGCCGCCTTGCGTGCCGGGAGGCGCCAGCTTGCCTTCCATGATCGGTTCGCCGTGCTGGATGCTGGTGCGCGTGACGCGCGTTTCCAGCAGTTTCGGATCGTTGATGGCACCGGGCGGCAGCGCGTTCGATGGCCAGTCGACCATGCGCACCATGTCGGGCGTGAGGCGCGCGCCCAGGCTGATGTCGACCTGGGCCACGGCCACCTTGTTGATGTTGCCCGAGGCTTGGGCATTGATCCAGCGCGCGGCCACGATGACCGCGGCGAACGCCAGGATGACCGCGATGGCCATCATCGTCAGAGCGCGTGCGTTTCTCATTTTGCTTCCCCTTTGTGCTGGACCGCTGCCGGTCCGTTATGTGTGCTTGCGAGGTCGTTATCGCTGCCGAAATAGTTTTCCCATGCCCAGAACAGGACTTCCGGGGACAGTTGCGCCGGGTGGTCTTCATAGCGCGCCTGGTCGCAGACCTGCGCGAGGATGTCGCGCGGATAGCAGGCCAGCAAGGGCCGCTTGTAGAGGCTATGCAGGTGCAGCAGATAGGTGTAGGAGGCTTCGTCGAAATTGATGCCCAGCTGGGCGCAGGTGCTGCGGAACACGGCCAGGTAGTGATAGGCGCTCAGGGGACCCACATGGATCTTGTAGCCGATGCGGCGCAGGAAGGAGTCGTCGGCCAGCTGCTGCGGCGCCAGGTTCGACGAGAACACGACGATGACGTCGAAGGGCACGGGGAATTTGTAGCCCGTGTGCAGCGACAGGTAATCGATATGGCGCGCCATGGGCACGATCCAGCGGTTCATCAGTTCCACGGGCGAGCAGCGCTGGCGGCCCAGGTCGTCGATGATGAAGATGCCGTTGTTGGCCTTCAGGTGCGGCGGCGCCTGGTACAGGCGGGTGCCCTGGTCGAACTGCAGGTCCAGCATGTCGAGCGTCAGCTCGCCGCCCGTCAGCACGGCGGGGCGTTCGGCGCGTACCCAGCGCGGGTCGGATGGCACAAGGCCTTTGCTTGACAGGGTGTGCAGCATGGGGTCGAGGAAGGGCAGCACTTCGCCGTCGACCATCACGGCATGGGGCAGGGCGATGGCGCCGCTGAGCAAGCCGTTCAGGCGCTCGGCCAGGTAGCTCTTGCCGCTGCCGGCGGGGCCGTGGAAGAACAGGGCGCGCCCGGAATTCATGGCCGCGCCCAGCTGGTCGAGCACGGACGAACTGGCCACCACGTCGCGGAATTCGCGCTGCACGTCGTCGCGCGTGACATGCATGTCGGCCACGCTTTGCGCCAGCACCTGGTTGCTGTAGTCGGACAAGGTGACGGGCGCGGGACCGCTGTAGGCGTTGCGGCGCATGTACTCGGCGGCGCGCAGGCGGCCCTGGTCGCCCAGCAGGTAATACAGGTCGGCGTCGGTGCCGCTGCCGCCGTTGCGGCGCGCTTCGCACAGTTTTTCGGCGCGCATGAAGGTGAGCAGCGGTTCGAGCACGCCGGCGCCCAGCTTCACGTGCGTCGACAGGGCAGGCAGGCCGATCTGGCCGCGCAGGAAGAGTATCTTGACCAGCAGTTCGACCAGGAACAGGAAGGGCAATCCCGTTTCCTCGACCGTGCGTGGCGCGCGCTTGGCCGCCGGTTCGACGCCGCCGCCGTCGCTGCGTTCTGGATAGGTGTCAGGCATGATGGGTACTCCTCGCTCGGGTGGCCGGATATCAGAAGATGAAGGGCAGCAGGCGGTACTTCACCTGGCGCATGTAGACGCGATAGCGCACGTCGGTGGACAGGAAACGCTCTTCGCGCAGCAGGCGCGCCACCATCATGCTCATCGTCGCGACATAGGTGACGGCGTTGGCGGACGAGGTGTTGGCCAGCAGGTAGCCGCTCAGGGAAATCAGGTAGCTGGCATACAGCGGATGGCGTATCACGCGGTAGACGCCGCCCGTCTTGATTTCGCGCTGCGCCGCCACCAGGCCGAAGCTGCGGTTCAGCGACAGCAGGCCGGCGATCTGCAGCAGGCTGCCGACGGCCAGCAGGTAGCGCGCGCCGGGCCAGATGGCCATGTCGGCGGGGGACAGGAGGAAGGGGGCGAAGGTGGCGCCGATGGCCAGCAGCCAGTCGCCCGCATCGGTGGAGACGCTGACGGGGGCCGAACGCACGATGAAGAACAGGGCGGCCAGGGTTTCGGCGGCGCAGAACAGCAGATAGCTCCAGTCACCGCTGTGCAGGAATCCCATCACGTGGGCGCTGGCGAAGAACACCCACAGGCAGGCCATGGTGATGCTGGTGAACAGGCTGGCGCCGCGGGAGTGGCAGAGGGTGGCGATGGTGTTCATGGTCGTGTCCTAGGGTGGCGGGCAGGCGGCGCGTTTCAGCGCAGACTCCACAGGTGGGTGTACTGCAGGAAGATCTGCAAGCCGGTGCCGCTGGCGATGGCGAAGGCGTAGGCCAGCTTGCCGGTGGCCGGCGGCGGTTCGGCGATCGTGGCGGCGCCGCCGGCAAGGCTGTGCAGCAGCGCGCCCAGCATCATGTGATAGGTGTTTTTCAGCACCTGGCGCAGGCGCTGGCCGGCCAGCGCGGCGGCCAGGGCCAGCACGCCGCCGCACAGGAAGGTCAGCAGGGCCGCTTCGAGCACGGCGTCGGGACCGAGGAAGGCGCCGCACATGGCCATCAGCTTGACGTCGCCGGCGCCCAGCGCGCGCAGCAGGTACATGGGCAGCAACAGGGCCAGTCCGGCGGCGGCGCCGGCCAGCGCCTGCAGCAGTCCCAGGCCGCCGAAGGAGGCGTCGAACAGGCCTGCGCCCGATGGCACGAAGCCGTTGAGGATCAAGCCCGCCAGCGTGCCCCACAGCACCAGCCGGTTCGGGATGCGGCGCGTGCGCAGGTCGTGCCACAGGGCGCTAGCGAGCAGGGTGGCCAGCACGGCCAGGCACAGCAGCATGGGCAGGTGGGCGTTCATGACGTCAGTCCTTCCTTGCTCATGCAGGGCGCCGTGGCCACGTGCATGGCCGGTGCTGCAGCCTGGCTGCCCAGCAGCCGTCCCACCAGGCGCCACACCAGCGCCGCGCCGGCCGCACCTACATAGCCGTCGAGCGCATAGTGCCAGCCCAGGTGGATGGAGCCGAGCAGGATCAGCACGGCGAAGGCGGACAGGGCGATCCCTGCGGCGCGGCTGACCTTCCAGCCCATGATGGCCATCAGCACGGCCGTGGCCACATGCATGCTGGGCATGGCGGAGATGCCCAGTTCGCCGTTCGCGCCCTTGCTTTGATAGCCTTGCCACAGCATGTCCTGCACCTGCAGGGCCCAGACGGGGATGTGCTGGTTGGCGTCATGCAGGTAGGCCATCAGCGGCGCATATGGGTCGTTGCTGTGGAAGTGGCCGTAGTAGCAGGGACCGACCGAGGCAAACAGCACGGCCAGGATGCTGCCCATGATGATCCAGGTCAGCGCAAAGCTGAGCAGGAACTGCATGCGCAGCAGCGGGCGGCGCGTGTCGAGGATCAGCCAGTACAGGATGGCGTAGAACAGGAAGAACCAGAAGTGGTAGCTGAAGTTGAGCAAGCCTGTGACGAGCGGATGGCCCAGCAGCGGCTGCAGCCTTTCCCATGGGGCCATGCCGCCATGCAGCGCGACGTCCCAGGCGGACAGGGTGACATCCCAGGTGTAGGGATGCAGGCGCGGGATGGCGCCCTTGAAGACGGTGAAGCTGGAGGCGAAGACGGGGATCAGCAGCAGTGCCGGCAGCGCGTGCAGCAGGCGTTCGTTGCTCAGGTAACGGCGCAGATCGTGGTACAGATAATGGCACAGGCGGTGCGGGCGGTGCACCACCATGACGTGGATGGTGTAGCCGCACAGGATGAAGACGGGACCCGTGAGGATGGCCACGAGGAAGCCGGCCAGCACGTTGAGGATCTCCGATGCGCTGGGCAGGCCGCCGGCCAGCAAGGTCGCGGCTGCGGCGTACGGCAGCACGATCAGCAGCAGGGCGCGGTGGGTGCGCAGCGAGGCGCGCAGGGTGTTCATGACAGGGCCAGGACCACTTGGTCCTTGACGTAGACAAACAGCTGTTTGACCTGGTCGCCAAGCAAGGTGATCGTGATCACCAGCACTGCCGCGATCAGGCCCGCCAGCAACGCGTATTCGATCGCTGTGACGGCGGACTCGTCGGATAAACGGCTGAAGAGAGATTTCACGATGGGCCTCGCTAGGCGGTATCAAGGTGGGCGTGCCGGGAAAGTCGGGAAGCGTAGTCCGGGCTGGCGCTGGGCCGGCCCGGACAGCACAGCATCAGCCATTGGCGGTGGTGAGTTTGGTGCCGATGGTGCTGAAGGTCTTTTTCAGCTGCGTGCCGACGATGGTGATGGCAGCGATGATTACCACGGCGATCAGGGCGGCGATCAGGCCGTACTCGATTGCGGTGACGCCATCTTCTTCGCGGATAAAGTTTTTGATGAGGTTCATGACAACTCCTGGTGGTGGTTAAGGTACAGCGGTGGATAAAACGGCATGGCGGCATTGCTTCCTGGTACTTCGGTCTGGCGCCTTCATGGACTTTCGCCCAGTGCCAGCAGTCCGATGATGCACACCACCGCCATGAGGGCCGCCACCAGGGCATAGCGGTAGAACGCAGCCTTTTCCTTGCCCTGCAAATAGGTGATCAGGGCTGTCGGAAGAAACTTGTCAATGCGCATGCTGTGCTCCGTGTCGTGGTGGGCCGCGCGGTGATTTGCACTCCGGTAAAACCACTATAGAAGTCAGCACATTGATCTACATCAGAAGAACATCCTTTTATTGCAAGGAGGAACTGCTTGTTTTTTTCGTGACAATTGTCATGGTCGAGTCTGGCGCGCGCGTGGGCGCAGGGGCGCAGGCCGCGCCGGTGGCTGGCAAGGGGGAGAGGAGGGAAGGCGCGGCCGTGCGGTGGCCGTGCAGGAGGACAGTGGCGTCAGGCGCCGGGCGGTAATTGACCCAGCTGGTGCTTGGTGGCGTAGGCGTACAGTTCCAAGCGGTTGTACACGCCCAGCTTGCGGTAGATCGACGTCAGGTGATTGCGCAAGGTGTGCTCGGAGATAAACAGCTGGTCCGCCAGCAGCTTGGCCGGCGTGCCGCTGCCGTGCACCAGCGCGGCGATGATCTTTCTTTCCTTGAGGGTCAGGCTGGCGATGGCGATGGCTTGCGCCGAACCGCCGCCGGGCTGGGTCAGCTGCGTCAGCATGCGTCCCAGCATCGCGTGTTCCAGCCATAGTTCGCCCTGGTACACCTTTTCGATGGCCTTCAGGACCATTTCCGCCGGCGCATCCTTGCTGACGATGCCGCGCGCGCCTTTCAGTACCGTCTGGTCCAGGATGGCCTGGTCGTGGCTGGCCGTCAGCACCAGCACGCGCGTGCTGCCGCACTGCGCCAGCGCGGGCAGGATGGCCAGCGAACTGATGCCGCCCAGGTCCAGGTCCAGCACGATCACATCCGGTTGCAGCGCCTTCGCCTGCTCCAGCGCCTCGGCGCTGTCGGACGCCGTGGCGACCACGCGCATGCCCGAGTGCTCGCCGCCGATCAGCCGCTCCAGGCCCCACAGCATGGTCTTGTGATCGTCCACCAGCATGACGCTGATGACATGGCTGGCCGGTGGCATGTGGCGTAAGTCGTTCATATGGGGATCTCGATCTGTACGGAAGTGTTGCCCAGCATGCCATGCGTGACGCGGGCCGTGCCGCCCAGGGCGGCGGCGCGCTCGGCCAGCGAGTCGGGCAGGAAATCGGGGACGTGCGCGGCGGCGCATTCGTTGTCGATGCTGATGTGCAGCGCGCCCTGCACGCAGGTCAGCTTGACGGCGCCGTGGCGCGCCGACGTATGCTTGCGGATATTGCTCATGCCTTCGTTGACGATCTGGAACACCTCGGCCGCCAGGCGGTCGTTGATGTGCAGGTCGCCTTCGATATGCAGGGCGATGTCGATGCCATAGAATTCGCGGATCTGCGTGGCCTGGCGGCGCAGCGCGACCAGCAGTTCCGGCTCGCTCTGCACCTGGCCGTTCTTGAACGTGCGCGCGTAGCTGCGCAGGTCGGCGATCACCTGGCCCGACATGATGATCAGTTTTTCCAGTTCGGGCAGCAGCGGGTTGCCCGGCGTGGCTTCGTTGCGCAAGGCGGCCAGGCCGTGGCGCAAGCCGATATACGGCTGGACGGCCGTGTCATGCAGGTCGCGCGCGATCTTTTCGCGCTCGCGCGAGGCCGCCTGCGACGCCAGGCGGTCGAGCAGGTCGATGTTTTCAATGACGGGAAACGCCTGCGCGCCGATATGGCTGAGAAACAGGGCATCCGTCTTGCTCATGCTGGTGGCGGAGACGATAAAGATGCGGCCTTTGCCATTGCGCAGGGGCAGCGGCGCGCTGATGAAGGCGTGCGCTTCGAGCAGCTCGGCCAGGCGGGCGCCTGCCGCGTCGTCGTGCCGCAGCCAGCGTCCGCTGTCGGGATCGAGCATGCGCGCGCCGCCTATCCACGGCAGCCAGGGGCCGGCGGGCTGGTTGTACAGCGCGATTTTATCGTGCGGGAAAGCGAGCAGGGGACTGGCCGCATCGTCGCTGAGTAGCGAGCTGGTGTGCACGACGCCCGTTGCCGTCTGCAGCACGCTGCGCAGCGACCAGACCCGCGTGCCCTTGTCTTGCATGACCAGCAGGCAACTGCGGCCGTTGAAATAACTGCGGGTTTTTTCCAGCACCGAGGTAATGGTCTGGTCGACGCCGAAGCGCGGATTGGACAGCTGGCTGACATCGCGCAGCAGCGCCAGGTGGCTGCGCTGCGTGATGGCCGAACCGCCCCAGTAGGCGATCATGTAGCCGAGTGCCAGCAGGAAGGTGGTGCGCAGCAGCAGGCGCGACAGTTCCGCATCCGTTTCGCCGAATAGGGCCGTGGCGGCGAACAGGCCGGCCGAGGCCAGGGTGACGCGCGCGCCTTCCTCGAAGCCCCGCTGGAACGACGAGGTCAGGATGGCAAAGAAAAAAAACAGGAAGAATAAATTATTGTGGCTGCTGGTGGAAAACACGATCAGCGCATACCAGGCCACGTCGAGCCAGTACAGCAGGATGTCCTGGGGCAGGCTGAAGCCCAGCACGGCCAGTGCGTAGAGCAGCAGGCTGTGCATGGTGTAGGCGGAAAAGATCAGCCAGGTGATCTTGCTCAGCTTGCCGGCGCTTTCGGGATCGATGAACAGGGTCAGCAAGGTCGCGCTCGACAGCAGCAGGCGCATGCCGTTGACCATGGTCGTATCCATGCCGGCACCCGGCAAGCCGGATCTGAGGGGAGGATCGAGATTCACAAGCGCTCCTGGCCATGTCCCGCATGGGGGCGCCATGCGCAGGGATAGATACCACAGATAAATTCTTGTTATTGTTGCTGCAATCAATGACGAGTCTACGCACCTGCCGTAAAGATGTCTACTGGAATCCTTTGCCCTGCGTTGCTTTTTTTACAGCGACTGCACCATCACGCGATTGCGCCCGGCGCCCTTGGCCAGGTACAGGGCGCGGTCGGCGGCGCCGATCAGGGCGGAGATGGTCGGCTGCTGCTGCGGGTGCTGGGTGGCGATGCCGATGCTGATCGTGATGTGCTTGACCTCATTGCCCGTCTTGGCATGCGCAATGCGCAGCCCGGCCACGTGCTCGCGGATCGCCTCGGCCATGCGCAGCGCCTGCGCCGCGTCCGTGTCGGGCAGGATGGCGGCAAATTCCTCGCCGCCATAGCGCGCCAGCAGGTCGGTGGGACGCTGCAGCATGGCGGCCAGTTCGGCTGCCACCCGGATCAGGCAGCCGTCACCTTGCTGGTGGCCGTAATGGTCGTTGTAATCCTTGAAATGGTCGATGTCGATCATCAGCAGCGACAGGGGGCTGCTCGTGCGCATGGCGCGCCGCGTTTCCTTTTCGATCGCCACGTCGAAGTGGCGGCGGTTGGCGATGCCCGTCAAGCCGTCGGAAAAGGTTTGCGAACGCAACACCATGGTTTGTTCGCGCAGCAACTTTTCACGGCCCACGGCGATGGTGACGTCATTGATCTGGATCAGGCAGTGGCGCGGCGAACCGGGCAAATTGATCGGCGTGACGGCGATCGCCTGCTGCATGCGCTCCTCGCCGTCGTTGCCGCCTGCGGCCGCGCCATGCGTGTACAGGGCAAACGGCGCCTTGTGCAGGGTTTGCGACAGCAGCGACTGGAAATTGTCGCGCAGGGCCTGGGTGATGGCCGAATCGATGCGCTTGTGGCGCAGTTCCGGATAGACGGCGAAGAAATCCTGGCCCAGCACGGCGTCGGCCTGGCGGGCCGAGTGGCGCGCCATCCAGTGGTTCCACAGCACGATGCGGTGCTGCTCGTCGAGCACGATGGCGCCCAGGTTGACGGCACCGAGTATGCTTTCGAGCAAGGCCAGTCGGTGTAATGCATCCGGCATGATCGTCACGCCTGTCCCAGGACCTTGGCCAGGTAGCGGCTGACCTGCTGTTTTAGGTCGTGCAAGGCGGACAGGTCGAGCACGAACGCCACATAGCCGTGGATCTGGTGCTTGGACAGCACGAAGTCGATATGCAGCATCAGCACGACGGCGTCGTCATCGTGGCCGCCGAACGAGGACAGGATTTCCGCGCTGGTGCCCACGTGGTACAGGGGCAGCGAGCCATGCAGTTCGCTGTCGAACAGGTTGGCCAGGGTGCCCACGCAGGAGTTCAGGATGATGTTGCCGATCTCGCTCATCGCTTCCTGTTCCATCTCCGTCAGTTCCTGCAGCGGCATGGCGTCGCCCACCATCAGGCGCACGATTTCCAGGCTCTTGTCTTCCGGAAACATCAGGATGGCTTCGGTGGCGAAAGCGCCATCGTAATGCTGGCTGACGCCGCAGATGCGTTCGCCATCCTTCTTGCTGCCCAGCAGGGCGGCCGCGTCGGCACGGTTCAGGAAAGTGATCGACGGCACCGACATGGTGACTTCTTCATTGACGATCTCGCTCATCGCGGCGGCCGCATGGCCCACCCCGATGTTGAATATCTCCACGAGGGCATCGTTTTCCAGTTCGGAGAGATTGACCATGCTCACAGTCCCAGTGACTCGATCAGCTGGTGGATGCGGGTTTCCGTGATCGGTTTTTCCATGAAGCCGACACCAAGTTCGATGGCGCGGTTGCGGATGGCGTTTTGCACATTCGCCGTGACGAGAACGATGTGCGTTTGCGGGCACAGCGCGCGCAATTGTTCCGCCGCCGCCACGCCGCCCATGCCGGGCATGTTGACATCCAGTAATATCAGGACAGGGTTGACTGTCTTGACTTTTTCCAGGGCTTCTTCACCCGTCGCCGCCTCAATCACTTGCCAGTCGGCATGTTTGCTGAGGATGAACTGATGCGACATCAAACGTGAAACCCGGCTGTCATCGACAACAAGTACCTGTTTACTGTGATTCATTGGCTATTCCTGGAACGTCATATCGGTCAATCGTGCCATTTTCGCATATTTTAAAGGGCATAGAGAGTAATTGGCTGGGGAATTGCCCTGGGGCAAAGCTTTTTCGCTTGCCTGTTGTATTCAATCGCATGGCCCGTCATCATGGCCGGCTGGCCGGGCTGGCAATCCGTTAAAATAGCGGCATTCCTCACTTTAGCCTTTTTTTGCCATGACCCAAGACGAATTGAAGCAAGCCGTAGCCCGCGCCGCCATAGCCTATGTGGTGGACGGTGAAATCATCGGTGTCGGCACCGGTTCCACCGCCAACTTTTTCATCGATGAACTGGCCAAGATCAAGGACCGCATCAAGGGGACGGTCGCGTCGTCGGAAGCGACGGCAGCCCGCCTGGCAGGCCATGGCATTCCCGTCTTCGACCTGAACGACGTCGAGTCGATCGCCGTCTACATCGATGGCGCCGACGAAATCACGGCCAGCGGCGCCATGATCAAGGGCGGCGGCGCGGCATTGACGCGCGAGAAGATCGTCGCGTCCGTCGCGAAACAGTTCGTCTGCATCGCCGACGGCTCCAAGCTCGTCGAGACCCTGGGCGCCTTCCCGCTGCCGGTGGAAGTGGTGCCGATGGCGCGCGCCGCCGTCTCGCGCCAGCTGGCCGCGCTGGGCGGCACGCCCCGCTTGCGCCTGAAGCCTGGCAGCACGGAAGCATTCATCACCGACAATGGCGGCGAGATCATCGACGTGCTGGGCTTGCAGATTGCCGACCCGGTGGCGCTGGAACAGCAGATCAACCAGATCGTCGGCGTCATCGCCGTCGGCCTGTTCGCCGTGCGCGGCGCGAATGTCTGCCTGCTGGGCATGGCGGAAGGCGTGCGTACCTTGGCCTACTAAGGTGATAGCCGGCGTGCGCCGGCATTTGCACTTGTCCTACGCGGCGGCCCCTTGCGGGCCGCTTGTCATGTGTGCCTGGCGGTACACGGCCACGGTGCGCAGCAAGCCGCCGAGGAAGATGCCGCTGAAGCAGCCGTAGGCGAGGCAGACGGGCACGATGAAGCCGGTCGCATGGGCATAGGCCGGTGCGATCGCCAGCGTCACGGCCACCGCATATTTCATGCAAAAGATACTCATCATCAACATCAACGGCACCCAGCTGCCGGGACGCTGCACGCTGGCCCGCGCGGGTATGGCGACGATCTTGCGCGCATCGGTCAGCGTCCACGCCAGCGCCGCCCCGGCCAGCGCGCCGATCCCCCAGGCGAACGGCGCCACGCCGGCCAGGCCGAAGCTGCCCTGCACGCCGCTCAGCGACAGCGCCAGCATGACCAGGGGAATGATGCACAGCTTGCGCAAGGTCACTTCGCGTGCGCGGCTGGCCAGCACGCCCCGGTAGACGAGAAAGCCCAGGATGGCCCAGACGTAGAGGGGAGTGTGGCTGAAGATTTGCTGCAACATGGTGTCCGCCTTTGTGTGAGGTTGTCGATGGACGTACTGTGCCTGCAAGCGGCGCGGGCGGCGAGCGGGGTGCGACGAAACGGGGAAGGTCAGCCGTGAAACAGCGTCAGGCGGCGTGAAACGGGGAGGGGATGAAACAGCCCGTGACGCGGCGGCCACGGGCGGGAATGCTTGAAACTTACTCGGTAGGGGGCACGTAACCCATGGCGGCATCGGCGCCATCGCCGAAGAAATGCTTTTCCATCTGCGTGGCCAGGTATTTGCGGGCGCGCGCGTCGGCCAGGTTCAAACGGTTTTCGTTGACCAGCATGGTCTGGTGCTTGAGCCAGGCGGCCCACGCTTCTTTCGACACCGATTCGTAAATCTTCTTGCCCAGTTCGCCCGGGTACGGCGGGAAGTCCAGTCCTTCGGCTTCCTTGTTGAGTTTGATGCAGTGGATCGTGCGGGCCATCTGTGCTCCTGAATCAGTGTAGAGATAAAGCGTGATTATAAGGCACTTTGCGTGTCTCCTCGCGAGGCCGTCGCGGCCCGGCCACGCGCCGTTTGCCGGGCGCTTGCGCTGGATCAAATTTGATCTGCGCCGCCCTAGCTAGTAAGATGCCTTATCGCGCCAGCCGCTGGCTGCGCCTCTTCCAAGCAAGTAGTAACAATTAACCAATATGGAATCCCTATGACCTCAGTGAAAGTCCATGGCATCGATGTCAGCAATACCGGCAGCTTTGCGCTGTTTGGCGGCATCAACGTGCTCGAATCGCGCGATCTCGCCATGCGCGCGTGCGAAGAATATGTGCGCGTGACGCAAAAACTGGGCATTCCCTATGTGTTCAAGGCCAGTTTCGACAAGGCCAACCGTTCATCGATCCATTCCTACCGGGGACCGGGCCTGGAAGAAGGCATGCGCATCTTCCAGGACGTCAAGGCGGCGTTCGGCGTGCCCGTGATTACCGACGTGCATGAGCCATGGCAGGCGCAGCAGGTGGCCGAAGTGGTCGACGTGCTGCAATTGCCTGCCTTCCTGGCGCGCCAGACGGACCTCGTCGTGGCCCTGGCGAAAACGGGCAAAGTGATCAACATCAAGAAGCCGCAATTTTTGAGCCCAGGCCAGATGGCCAATATCGTCGAGAAATTCAAGGAAGCGGGCAACGACCAGTTGATCCTGTGCGACCGCGGCACTTGCCTCGGCTATGACAACCTGGTGGTCGACATGCTGGGCTTTGGCGTCATGAAAAAGACCTGCGACGACTTGCCCATCATCTTCGACGTCACGCATGCGCTGCAGCAGCGCGATCCCGGCGGCGCCGCTTCGGGCGGCCGCCGCCAGCAGGTGGCGGATCTGGCGCGCGCCGGCCTGGCCGTCGGCATCGCCGGCCTGTTCCTGGAAGCCCATCCTGACCCGGACAATGCCCGCTGCGACGGCCCCAGCGCCTTGCCGCTGGACCAGCTGGAGCCGTTCCTGGCGCAGTTGAAGGCGCTCGACGACCTGGTGAAATCGTTTGTTCCATTGAATATCAAATAACGATCCCAATGTGAAAAAGCCCGGCATGCCGGGCTTTTTCACGTGTTACAGGGTTTTAATTAAGACTTGCGACTTGCGCTGCCAGTTATACATATGCTGGCGGTCCTTCGGCAGATCGTCGACGGTGGCGGGCACGAAGCCCCGTTTCTTGAACCAGTGCGAGGTGCGCGTGGTCAGCACGAACAGTTTGTTCAGGCCGGCGGCGCGCGCGCGGTTTTCCATGTGTTTCAGGATGCGCTCGCCGTCGCCCTGGGCTTGCACTTCCGGGTTGACCGTCAAGCATGCCATTTCCGCCATCTTTTGCGCGGGGAACGGGTACAGGGCGGCGCAGCCGAAGATCACGCCGTCATGCTCGATGACGGAGAAATAATCGATTTCGCGCTCGATCAGCTCGCGGCCCCGCTTCACCAAAGTGCCGTCCGCTTCCAGCGGTTCGATCAGCTTGATGATGCCGCCCACGTCTTCGATGGTGGCCTGGCGCAGGCTTTCCAGGTTTTCATGGCTGATCATGGTGCCCACGCCATCATGGGTAAACAATTCCAGCAGGGCGGAACCGTCCATCGAGAAGGGCACGATGTGCGAGCGCTCGACACCGTTGTGGCAAGCCTTGACGCAATGCTTCAAATAAAACGCCGTGGCGTCGGGCAGGAAGCCCGCCATCAGCACGGCTTCGGCCTGGTGCGACGACAGTTCGCGGATTTCCACGCCCGTGGCGTCTTCCATCATCGGCGTTTCGGTAATGAAAATCAGCTTGTCCGCGTGCAGGGCGATGGCGGCGCTGCACGCCACGTCTTCCATGGTCAGGTTGAACGCTTCGCCCGTGGGCGAGAAGCCCAGCGGCGAGAGCAGCACCAGGCCGTCCGAACCGAGGATGGAATGGATGGTTTCGGCGTCGACCTTGCGCGTGATGCCCGTCAGTTCCAGGTCCACGCCATCGATCACGCCCAGCGGGCGCGCCGTGATGAAGTTGCCTGAAATGATACGGATGGCCGCATGCGACATGGGCGTGTTCGGCAAGCCCTGGCTGAACGCGGCCTCGATATCGAGGCGCAGCTCGCCGGCCGCTTCCTTCGCGCATTCCAGCGCGGCGATGTCCGTGATGCGCACGCCGTTGTGGAAGCGGCCTTCGACGTTACGCAAGGCCAGTTGTTCCGCCACCTGCGGCCGCGAGCCGTAGACGACGGTGACATTGATGTCCAGCGCATGCAGCAGGGACAAATCATGGGCCAGCACCTGCAGCGCCCCGGCGCTGACGAGTTCACCGGGGAAGGCGACCACGAAGGTCTTGCCGCGAAAGGCGTGGATGTAGGGCGCGACGGAGCGCAGCCATTGGACGAATTGGGTAGGGTTTTCCATTAAGCGCATTATAATTCGCTGCGCGATGTGCGCGCTTAAAATACCTGTAAAAAAACAATGTCTTCAGCCAGCAATAAGTCTTCCCCTCCTTCCAACGTTGCAAATGTGCCCGCCAGCGGGGGTGTTGCCACGCCCGCGGCCACGCCCGCGCAGGGCCGCCAGCGCCCGCCCGTGAGCCAGCAAAGGCCGCAAGCGCCGCGCGCGGAACAGCAGAAACAGCAACAGCAGCAGCGCGCGCCGCGTCCGCCGCGCGAGGGGCAGGCGCCGCGCAATGACCAGGCCAGCCGCGCAGAGCGCGAGAGCCGCGAGAGCCGTGACGCAGCGCGCGCCGCGCGCGAGGCGGAAAAGGCCTTCCGCAATCCGCTGCCACCGATTACCTATCCGGAAGACTTGCCCGTTTCGGGCCGGCGCGAAGAAATCGCCAAGGCGCTGATGGAAAACCAGGTCATCATCGTCTCGGGCGAGACGGGGTCCGGCAAGACGACGCAGCTGCCGAAGATTTGCCTGGAACTGGGACGGGGACAGAAGGGCATGATCGGCCACACGCAGCCGCGCCGCATCGCCGCCTCGTCGACGGCCAAGCGCATCGCGCAGGAACTGGGCACGCCGCTGGGCGAAACCGTGGGTTTCAAGGTGCGCTTTACCGATACCCTGAGCCGTGGCGCGTCCGTCAAGCTGATGACGGACGGTATCCTGCTGGCCGAGACGCAGACCGATCCGTTGTTGAAAAACTACGACACCATCATCATCGATGAAGCGCACGAACGCAGCCTGAACATCGACTTCCTGCTTGGTTATCTGAAGCAGCTGCTGCCGCGCCGGCCCGACCTGAAGATCATCATCACCTCGGCCACCATCGATGCCGAGCGCTTCTCGCGCCATTTCGGCACGCCGGAAAAACCGGCGCCCGTGATCGAAGTGTCGGGCCGCTTGTACCAAGTGGAAGTGCGCTACCGTCCCGTGGAGCGCGAACAGGTGGCCATGCCTGGCGCAGGCAGCAATGCCGATAAGCCCGGACAGCGTACCGCCGCCGCGCGCGAAAAGCGCGACCTGATGGATGCCGTCGTCGATGGCGTGGAAGAGCTGTGCCGCATCGGCTCGGGCGACGTGCTGGTGTTCCTGCCCGGCGAGCGCGAAATCCGCGACTGCGCCGAGGCGCTGCGCAAGCACCATCCGCCGCATGTGGAGATTTTGCCCCTGTTCGCCCGGCTGTCGGCCGAGGAGCAGGAGCGCGTGTTTAAAACCAGCAATGCGCGCCGCATCGTGCTGGCCACCAACGTGGCGGAAACGTCGCTGACGGTGCCCGGCATCCGCTACGTGGTCGACGCGGGCCTGGCGCGCGTGAAACGCTACAGTTATCGCAACAAGGTGGAGCAGCTGCAGGTCGAGCCGATCGCCCAGTCGGCCGCCAACCAGCGCGCCGGCCGCTGCGGCCGCGTGGCCGATGGCGTCTGCATCCGCCTGTATGAAGAGCAGGATTATCTGCTGCGGCCGAAATTCACGGAGCCGGAAATCCTGCGCTCCTCGCTGGCCGCCGTCATCCTGCGCATGAAGTCGCTGCACCTGACGGACGTGGAAACCTTCCCCTTCATCGAGCCGCCGCTGGCGCGCGCGGTGGCCGACGGCTACCAGCTGCTGCAGGAACTCGGTGCCGTCGATGAAGTCAATAAACTGACGCCGCTGGGCAACAAGCTGGCCAAGCTGCCGCTGGACCCGCGCGTGGGCCGCATGATTTTGGCCGCGCTCGATAATGCGTGTCTGACGGAAGTGCTGATCGTCGCTTCCGCCCTGTCCGTGCAAGACCCGCGCGACCGCCCGATGGAACACCAGCAGGCAGCCGACGAAGCGCACAAGAAATTCGCCGATGAAAAATCGGAGTTCCTCAGCTACCTGAAGATCTGGCGCTGGTTCGAATCGGCCATCGAGCACAAGAAAACCAACCGCCAGCTGCAGGACAATTGCCGCACGAATTTCCTGTCGCAGATGCGCTTGCGCGAATGGCGCGACGTGCACTCGCAGCTGCTGACCATCGTCAAGGAGCAGGGCTGGCGCCTGAACGAAGCGCCCGCCACCTACGACAATCTGCACATGGCCTTGCTGACCGGCTTGCTGGGCAATATCGGCTTCAAGGGCGAAGACGAGCCGGGCGCGGGCTACCTGGGCGCGCGCGGCATCAAGTTCCATATCTGGCCCGGTTCTTCGCTGCTGAAAAAACCGGGCAAGTGGATCATGGCGGCCGAACTGGTCGACACGACGCGGCTGTATGCACGCTGCGTGGCGCAGATCCAGCCCGAGTGGCTGGAAAAAGTGGGCGAGCACCTGCTGAAGAAATCGTGGGGCGAGCCGCGCTGGGAAAAACGTTCGGCGCAGGTGACGGCGTCCGAACGGGCGACCTTGTACGGGCTGGTGGTGTACAGCCAGCGCCGCATCAACTACGGCAATTTCAACTTGCCGGAAGCGCGAGAGATATTCATCCGCGACGCGCTCGTCGGGGGCGACTTCGACACGCGCGCGCCATTCTTTGCGCACAACCACAAACTGATCAAGGATATCGAAAACCTCGAGCACAAATCGCGCCGGCTGGACGTGCTGGTCGACGATGAACTGATTGCCGCCTTCTACGACAAGCTGCTGCCGGCGGACGTGTGCAATGGCGCCGGCTTCGAGAAGTGGCATAAAGAGGCCACGCGCGAGAACCCGAAGCTGCTGTATCTGAACCGCGAAGAGCTGATGCGCCACGAGGCGGCCGGCGTGACGACGGACCTGTTCCCGAAAACCATGTCCGTGACGGGCCTGGAAATGGGTTTGACCTATCACTTCGAGCCGGGCAGCGTGCGCGATGGCGTGACCTTGAGCGTGCCCCTGTATGCGCTGAACCAGTTGCCGCGCGAGCGCTGCGAATGGCTGGTGCCGGGCATGCTGAAGGAAAAAGTGCATCTGCTGCTCAAATCCCTGCCGCAAAAGCTGCGCCGCCACTGCGTGCCGCTGCCCGATTACGCGGCGAAATTCTGCGAGCGCGTGCATGAAGCGGGCGTGTTCGGCCGCGGCGATTTGATCGATGCCATCATCCTCGACATCCGCACGCAAATCACGATCAACGTGCTGACGACGGACTTCAAGCCGGAAACCCTGCCTGCCCATCACTTCATGAATTTCAAGGTGATCGACGAGCATGGTCGCCAGCTGGACATGGGGCGCAACCTGGCCACCCTGCAGGCGGAATTCGGCGGCCAGGCGCGCCAGAGTTTCCAGAAGCTGGCCGAAGTGTCGGGTGTCTCGGGCACGGGCACGCCCGGTGCCAAGGTAGCGGGCGCGCAAGTGGCGTCGCGGCTGCAGGCGCAGGGTGCTACAGTTGCAGCAGGCAAGGGCGCATCCGCCGCCGCGCCGGCGCCTCCGAACGCCACCGTCTCGCAGCACATGGGCTTGACGGCCTGGACCTTCGGCGAATTGCCGGAGCTGCTCGAAATCGTGCAGGGCAAGCTGACCTTGATCGGTTTCCCGGCCCTCGTCGACAAGGGCACGCATTGCGACCTGGAAGTGTTTGACGACCCGACCGTGGCCGCCCGCACGCACAAGATCGGGTTGCGTCGTTTATTTGCGCTGCAAATGAAGGAACAGATCAAGTACGTCGAGAAAAGCATTCCCGGCCTGCAGCAGATGGGCATGCAATTCATGGCCCTGGGTTCGCAGGAAGAGTTGCGCGAGCAAATCATCAACAAGGCGCTCGACATCGCCTGCCTGCAAGATCCGCTGCCGCTGGACGCCGCCTCGTTCGCCAAGCGCCAGGCGGAAGGCAAGTCGCGCCTGGTCCTGCTGGTTAATGAAATCGCCCGTTTGCTGTCGCAAGTGCTGACGGAATTCCACGGCTTGCCCAAGCGGCTACAAAACATTCCCGCAGCGGCGGCCACCGATATCCAGGCGCAGCTGCAGGGACTCGTGCATAAACGCTTCCTGACGGAAAATGAGTACACACAGCTCGCGCATTTCCCCCGCTATCTGAAGGCGATCAATGTGCGCCTGGAAAAACTGCGCGCCGACCCCGCCCGCGACACCAAGTTGATGGCCGAGTGGCAATCGGCCGCCGCGCCGTACTTGCGCCAGGCCAAGGACCGCCAGGCTGGCAAGAACACAGACCCGAAACTGGTCGAGTTCCGCTGGATGCTGGAAGAGCTGCGCGTGTCCCTGTTTGCGCAGGAACTGCGCACGCCGATGCCCGTTTCTGCCAAGCGTTTGCAGAAGGTATGGGAATCGATGCAGCGGTAGGTCGGATTAGCGCGTCCGCAGGGCGCGCGTAATCCGACGTCATCGTTGGGCGGGCGATGGTGCGCTGGATGGGGCGCTGCTGTTAACGGTGTCGCTGGTGGTGTCGGATTACGCGGCTGCGCCGCTAATCCGACACCACTACCCGACCTACCCGACCTACCCGACCTATCCGACCAGTGCGACCAGTGCGACCTGTCCGGTCTGCCCGACTTACGTTCTATCTTTATTGAGATCATCGTCGCTGAGCGATGAGCGCGAGCCGCTCTGGCTGCTGGTGCCGGCGCGGCTGCCGCTCATGGAGCTGCCGGACAGGCTGCCTTCGCTGCCCGATTGCAGGCTGGCGCCGCCGCGCAGGTCGCTGCCCGATGGTGTTCGGCTGCCCGCCATGCTGCCGTAGCGCGTGCCGCTGCCATAGAACGCTTCCATCTGCTGGTTCCATGCATCGCTGCCCATGTCGGGCCAGTTGTTCTTGTCGAAGCCGGGAGCGTTTTTCAGCAGCTCCTTGTCGACGTTCAGCAGGAAGCGCTTGTTGACGGTGTCCAGGGTCAGGCGTTCCCAGGGCACGGCAAACAATTTGTCGCCCATGCCCAGGATGCCGCCGAAGGACAGCACGGCATAGGCGATCTGGCCCGTGCGCATGTCGAGCATGATTTCCTTGATGTCGCCCAATTCCTCGTCGTTGTGATTGTAGACTTCGTCCCCAATCAGGGTGTCGGCCCCCATCAGGGCTGGCCCGGGGCCGTCGTGGTTGCGGTACATGCCCAGGATGTCGCGGTCCAGGTAGCTCATGGTGTTCTCTCCTCTGGTGAAATGCTGATCGAACATCCAGATTAAGCATACGCACTTGGTCGCGTTTGATCTGCCTCAATGGTGTCTGGGGCACTTTTATTCGTGCGCAAACGTACGGTGCCGTGGCTCAATTGCGGTACTCTATGCATTCTACGGAGGAGGCCGCGCATGCTGACGATGCAACGATGCAGAGGGATGAACTTGCGGTACGCTCCACCACGACATGCGCACCGCGCGCCATGGTAAAGCCCGCCACCAAATGGCTGCGTGGGCTATTGCGCGCCGGTAAGGCGCAGCAGCGCACGGCGACCAAGCTGGCCAAGGTGCTGTTCGGCCCCGTGCCGGCCAAGCCCAGGGCCAAACCCCGCAGCAATCCAGTGATCAAGCCCGGGGTCAAGACCGCGGTCAAGACCGTGATCAACACCAAGGCCAAGACCAGGGCGACGCCGCGCGCCAGGCCCGCCAGTGATGCGCTGCCCTCGCTGGCGACGTTTGCCACGCCCCTGTCGCCCCCGCGCGTGCGCAAGCGAACGGCGCCCCCGCCGGGCAAGTGGCTGGCCGCCCACTATGCGCCGTTGCCGGAACTGGGGCAGTTGCCGGGCCGGCGCCTGCCGTATTTCCTGTACTTGCCCGAGAAGGCGCCCAGCGCCGCCATGCGCAGCCGGGGCCGGCCGCTGCTGGTGATGCTGCACGGTTGCGAGCAGAGCGCCACGCAGTTTGCCGACGGCACGCGCATGAACCGCCTGGCCGAGCGCAAGGGCTATGCCGTGCTGTATCCGCAGCAATCGCTGCGCTCGCATGCGCGCCGTTGCTGGAAGTGGTACGACAAGCTGACGCAGGAGGGCGGCGGCGACGTGCGCCTGATCGTCGGCGCCATCGAGCAGGTGGCGGCCCGCTATGCGATCGACCGCGCGCGCATCTATATCTGCGGCATTTCCGCCGGTGCCGGCATGGCGCATATCGTGGCCCTGAACCACCCGCATCTGTTCGCCGCGCTGGGCCTGCATTCGGGCCCCGTGTTTGGCGCCGGCCATAACCTGATCGGCGCGCTGGGCGTGATGCAGCATGGCGCAGCCGCCCGTGCCGATGCGGCCATCGATGAAGTGCTGGCGCGCCAGCCCGCGTTTCCCCGCCTGCCCACCATCCTGCTGCAAGGGCTGGCCGACAAGGTGGTGCGGCCCATTAACCAGACGCAGCTGGTGCGCCAGAGCGTGCGCGTGAACCGCATGCCCGCCGACACGCTGGTAACGGCGCAGCGCCTGCCGGGCGGCGCTGCGGGCGGGCGCAATCCGGCCCATGCCTATGCGCTGCACGATTATCAGGTGGGCAAGGAGGTGCTGCTGCGCGTGGCGCAGGTCGAACACCTTGAACACGCGTGGAGCGGCGGCGATGCCAGCCTGCCGTTCAACGACAAGGCCAAGCCCGACGCCAGCAAGATGCTGCTCGATTTCTTCGCCAGCCACCGCCGCCGGTAGGCCGCCTCGATGCGCGCCGACTGGTACGCATCGTTCTTCCCTCCTCGATATGCCCGCGCCTGCGCGCCGGCATGCTGGCCACGCCCTTTTCAGGGCAGGTGCCATTGCCGCAATGCCATGGAGTTACTGTAAGTGGTATTGCTGCGGTATTTAAAAAACATAAAAATCGGCGTTAAAAATACGAACTGGTATACAATTGGTACACGTTTTCAGTGTGAATCGTGTTCGCCGTCCCATGCCCCGACGGCCGGCATGCACTGACGGCAGCCACCCACGTTACGGAACGCGCCATGTCCATCAAGTCCAAGCAGTTGCTGTGGTTTTTTGCGTTTTTTCTCGTCTTTGAACTGAATATCTATCTGTCCAATGACATGATCATGCCGGCGATGCTGGGCATCGTCGAGGAGTTCCAGGCGGAGAAAAAGTTCGTCCCCCTGTCCCTGAGCCTGTATCTGCTGGGCGGCAGTTCCCTGCAGATTTTCCTGGGGCCATTGGCCGACACGATCGGCAAGCGCAAGCTGGTGCTCACGGGTAATGCCTTGTTCCTGCTGGCCACGGTGGCGGTGCCATTGACCGCCTCGATCGAGCAATTTCTCGCCGTGCGCTTCATCCAGGGCATGGGCTGCTGCTTCATCTTCGTCGGCTATGCCATGATCCACGAACTGTTCGATGACATGGCGGCCGTCAAGCTCAGCAGCATTTTGTCGAGCACCACCATCCTCGCGCCCCTGGCCGGCCCCATCCTCGGCAGCGCCATCATCAGCCGGCTGGACTGGCGCTACGTGTTTTTCCTCTCGGGCCTGCTGGCGCTGCTGTCCCTGCTGGGCCTGTTCAAGACCATGCCGCGCACGGCGCCCCCGGTCACGCGCCTGGACCTTGCCGCCGTCGTGCGCAGCTATGCCGCCATTTTCAGCAACGGGCGCTTCATGTTCGGCATGTTCACGGCCGGGCTGGCCACCGTGCCGCTGACGGCCTGGATCGGCTTTTCACCGATCTTCGTGCTGCAGGAAATGGGCGCGTCCTATGCCACCTATATCGCGCTGCAATGCGTGATTCTGTCGGGCTTCGTCCTCAGCAGCATCGCCATCCAGCGCCTGCGCCAGGATTTCCCGCTCGTCCATCTGCTGCGCATGGGCGGGCTGATCGCGGCGGCCGGCATGCTGGGCGCCGGCGCGGGCCGCCATCACGTCGATGTGTTTGCGGCCTGCATGTTTGTCTATTCCATCGGCTTCGGCCTGTTCAATGGCGCCCTGATCCGCAGCGCGATCACGGCCAGCAAGGAGTCGATGACATTGACGACGGCCGCCATGAGCTTGCTGTACTGCATTTATCTGTCCGCCTGGCTGCAGCTGTACAACGTGCTGTGCCAGCGCTTCGGCTATGCGCTCGAGACGTATGCGCTGCTGAATATTCCCGTCATCGTGGTCATCGCCGCCTGCCTGCTGTTGTTTACGCGGGGCATGGCGGGGCGCCGGGAAAGCGAGGTGCGGCTGGCCCGGCACTGATGGCGCAACGATGCGCGTGTTGTCGATCTTGTTTTACCTCCTGCGAAGTTTACTGACACTCTCCTGCGGAAAATGGTGCGCCCATGAAAATAGATGACCTGGCCTCAAAACACGATCAAGCAAAGATTTTCAACCTGGAATACGAGTTCCGCATCAACCGGCTGAAACTCGATTACATCACCCTGGCCGATGTGCGGCCCCCAGGCATTGATCTGGAACAACTGGCCGCGGAGCACCAGGCCGGCATCGCCGACCTGCGCAGCTTCGTCGCCCTGAACTTTAATCATTTCAATGCGGCAAGCTGTTCCTCGCTCAGCTGCATCCCCACGCGCGCGCTCGGCGACGACGAGCGCTACCTGCACCGCATCTGGATGGGCGGACCGTTGCCTGCCATCGCATTTGACGCGATCGGGCAGTGGGGTGCGGCGCTGGAAGAAGTAAGGTACAACGGCGGCGCGCCGTATGTCTCCATCCTGTGGGTGTGGGATGCGCAGCAGCTGCGCAATGACGAGCGCTTCAGCCCCACGGGCGGCGCCGGGCGCTACACGATAGGCCGCTATGCCATCGGCGGCACGACCCTGCACATCAACTCGCTTCGCGCGCTGGCGCTCGACTTCGCGCCGGCCCGCTTCGACATTCTCGATATCCTGCATACGCAGCGCTACTTCGCCACTCTGTCCGATTATTTCCGCATCCTCATCATGTGCGAATACGGCGGCATGTACATGGATGTCGATACGATCCCGCATAATCCGGCGACGATTTTCCTGATGAAGCCGGAAGTGCCCGATTATTTCCAGCGCGGGGGCGATGACAGCGAAGAGCGCCGGCACGTCAGCTGGATGAATCTGTTTCTCGATGAAACGGGCATGCTGATCGCCAAGAAGAATGACGCCGCGCTGCGCGTGATCCAGCGCAATGTGAACCTCGCCTATGCGGGCATCGATGCGCAGATTCCCCGTTCCTGCCCGCAGTTCGAGGCGCAGCTGTTCGGCCAGTTCTATGCCGAATGGAAGAAAAACCTGGGCGTCACCCTGCTCAGCCATGCCGAGTTCTACCAGCGCTATTGCGTGCTGTATGACGGCGTGCGCGAAGCGGTGGCGGGCGGCATCCGCGGCATGCGTTTGCTGGACGATATCATTACCGGCATGCACATCCCCCTGAGCGACGAAGAGCGGCGCGCGTATGCGCGCTGCGTGGCGCGGCTGGACGAGATCGACTGGCGGCTCGACGATCCATTGCGCCTGCCCGACATCGTCGACGTGTTCGACATCGAGGAAGTGCCGCGCATGGCGTATGCGGCCCAGCTGCGGGCGGACATCGATCACTTCCACTATTACTCGGTGCTGTCGGACGATCCGCAGCTCGACCGCGTAAATGACGTCTTTTGCCGCTACCTGCTGGCCCACCGTTCGCAGCATATTGCCGCCGGCAATTTCTGGCGCCCCACCGTCGGCCGCCACGGCAGCCGCATGCCGGCCGTCAGCGATGCCGCCCCGCCAGGTGACGAGGCGCAGGCGGGCTTGCTGTCGCATGCGCCGCTCAAGCTGGTGGCGGGCGAACTGCTGGGCGATGAGACGAAGAACCGCATGGCCAAATTGCTGTTTGCCACCAGTTATCTGGAATACTGCTCTTTTGGAAATAAACTCAATCTGCAGTTCGTCGAATTGCAGCGGCGGCAGAACATCGATCCGTATCTGGCGCACATCCACGGCCTGCATGACGAGGACGAGCGCTTCATCGGCTTTTTCACGGCCGCGACGATGGACGAATTCCAGGCCTGCGGCGCCGTGTCATATTACCGCGATGACATGAAGGCGCTCGACGATGCGTATGACGCCTTCGTGCTGGCGCATGCGCGCGCCGACGACTGTTTCGTCAGCAGCCTGGCCATCGACGAGAAATACCGGGGGCAGGGCTTGTTCAGGCAAATGTTCCATGAAATCCGCGACCTGGCCAGCCGCAAGGGCTGTGCGCGCATCACCTTGACGGTGTGGGAAAAGAGCGAAGCGCTGCAAGTGTATCTGCACAAGGGTTTTCGCAGCGTGGGCACGTTCGACTATGCCTACAGCCTGTTCTATGACCGGCTGCATTTCCTCGTCTACGAAGGCAATTAAAGCGGCGGCCAGGGTGGCCGCCGCACTGGGGTGGCTACAAGGCCAGAAAGGCCAGGCCCGCCACGGCCGTCGGCAGCAGGGCGCCGGCCAGCAGGCCGACGGCGCCGATCGATTCATCCTTGAAGCCGCGGCGCAGCAGGGCCACGCCGGCCGGGTTCGGCGCATTGGCGATGACGGTCAGGCCGCCGCCGGCCACGGCGCCGGCCATCAGCATGTATTTCGCTTCGTCCGTCATGCCGACGATCAGCGAACCGAGGTAAGTGAGGGCCGCATTGTCCGTGATCGCCGTCAAGCCCAGGGCGCCGAAGAACAGGGCCAGCGGCTTCAGGCTCGAGACGATGGGCTGCAGCCACCATTGCTGCATGCCACCCAGTACCACCAGGCCGCCGAGGAAGAAGCCGACCAGTAAGCCTTCCTTCAGGATCAGCGGGCTTTGATAGCGTTCATACGCCTGCACGAAGCCGAGGAAGAACAGGAACAGGCCGATGAACAGCACGGGATGATGCGCCAGGGTGACGACGCCGGCCAGCACGATCATGTGCACGAGGCTGACGGCCAGCGGCACTTTCGGCGCTTCCACTTCGCCGGCTTTCGGCTTGATGTCGGAGGTATTGCTGTGCAGATATTTGCGCAGCAAAATGCTCACGCCCGTGGCGTTGACCAGCACGGCGATGGCGGCTTTCCAGCCGAAATGGGTGGCCATGAAGGCGCTGTCCCAGTTCCACGTGGTGGCTACCATCAGCACGGGTGGCGCCGCATACGAGGTGAGGGTGCCGCCGATGGAAACGTTGACGAACAGCACGCCCAAGGCGCCGTATTTCAGCCATTCGGGGATGCCCGGGCGGAAGATTTGCGGCGCCAGCATCAGCGCGGCCAGGGTCATGGCGGCCGGTTCCGTGATCAGGGAGCCCGTCAGCGGCACGAGCGCCAGGCCCAGCCAGACGAGGGCCAGTTCCGTGCGCAGCGGCATCACGCGCGCCACGCCTTTCAACAGGCGCTGTACGGCGTCCAGCACGGGGCGCGAGGCGGCCACGACCATGACGACGAAGACGAACAGCGGTTCCGTGTAATGGCGCGACTCGGCGTACTCGATGGCCGCATCGCTGCCCGAGACAAAGGCCATGATGATGATCAGGATGAAGGCCCAGAAGCCGAACACGACTTCCACTTCGCCCAGCAAATGCAGCAAGCCCGCATGGCGGGGGTGGCGCCGCGATAATGTTTCAAACGACTTGGCGGCGAAGGTGTGGATGAGCGCAAGGCCGAAGACGATGGCGCTGATGATTTGGATGGTGGTCAAATGCGTTTCCTTATGGACGGAGGAAGCCGCCCGGTGCATTGCCGAGCGGTAAGGAGAGTGCTTATGGTACAGCAATCGATGCGGGAAACGGGGTTTTTCGGACATGGCGGAGCGGCCTGCGGGCAGGCGCTGCGCAGATAAGCCTTGCCAAAAGCGGGTCCGGATAGTACTGTATATGCATACAGTATTCATCTTGATATTCAATTATGCAACATTCCCAATTGATGGCGTCGCCGGAAGCCTTGCACCCGTCCTTGTGGCGCGCGTCGCAGCTGGGCCAGGGCGCCGCGCGCTGCCTGGACACGGGCTTTGCCGCCCTGTCCGCGCAGCTGCCCGGCGGCGGCTGGCCCAGCGGCAGCCTCATCGATCTGCTGGTGCAGCAGCCGGGCAGCGGCGAATTGCGGCTGCTGGCGCCCGCGCTGGCGCAACTGCCGGGCTTGCCCATCGTGCTGCTGCAGCCGCCCCATCCGCCGCAGGCGCTGGCCCTGGCCGCGCAGGGGCTGGCGCCGTCGCAGCTGCTGTGGCTCAAAAGCGCCGGCAGCAAGGATGCCCTGTGGGCGGCCGAGAACATCTTGCGCAGCGGCACGTGCGGCGCCCTGCTGTTCTGGCAATCGCACGTGCGCGCCGACAGCCTGCGCCGGCTGCACCTGGCCGCGCAGTCGGGCAATACCCTGTTCTGCATGCTGCGCCCCTTGCACGGCGCGCAGGATGCGTCGCCCGCGCCGCTGCGCCTGTCCGTGCGTCCGGCCGCCGGCGGCATCGAGATCGGCTTCATCAAGCGCCGGGGACCGCAGCGCGACGCGCCCCTGTTCCTGCCCCTGCAACCTCCTTCATTATTGCTACGCCATGCGACTCTGGATCGGCCTGTGCCTGCCCCGGCTTCCGCTCGAAGTGTTTTGCCCGCGCTGGTCGGCTGACAGCCTCGGCGTGGTGCTGGAGCAGGAGCAAGTGATGGCCGTGTCGCCGCTGGCATTGGCCGCCGGCGTCAAGCCCGGCATGCGCCGCGCGGGCGCGCTGATGCTGGTGCCGCAGGCGCGCCTGCACGAGCGTTCGCCGGACTTGGAAGCGCAGGCCCTGCAGGCGGTGGCGCTGGCGCTGCTGCAATATTCGCCGCTGGTGGCGCAGGGCGAGGAAGCGACCCTGCTCGTCGATGCGGGCGCCAGCCTGCGCCTGTTCGGCGGCGTGCGCGCCCTGTGCCGGCACATCGCGGCCAGCTTGCGCGCGCTCGGCTACACGGCCCAGCTGTCGTGCGCTCCCACGGCGCGTGGCGCCTGGCTGCTGGCGCGCGCCGCTACGCGCCGGGGCCGGACCTTGAGCATGGACAGCCTGGTGCGCCGGCTCGATGGCCTGCCGTGCGCCTTGCTGCCGCCCGCACGCCCCTGGCTCGATTGGTTCGAGGGCATCGGCTGCCGCACCCTGGGGCAGCTGCGCCACTTGCCCCGGCCCGGCTTGCAGCGCCGTTGCGGCGGGGCCTTGCTGGACATGCTCGACGACGCGCATGGGCACAGCACGGAACTGTTCGTCTGGATCGAGGCGCCGCCCACGTTCCGCGCCAGCCTGGAACTGTTCGACCGCGTGGAGCACGCCGACGCGCTGCTGTTCGGCGCGCGCCGTTTGCTGCAGCAAATGACGGGCTGGCTGTGTGCGCGGCAATTCGCCGTCGAGCGCATTCAGCTGCTGCTGGCGCACGAGCGGGGCAGGGTGGCGCGCCCGCCCACCGTCATCGACCTGGCGCTGGGTACAGCCGTCTGGCGCGACGAGCATCTGGTGCGCCTGCTCAAGGAGCGCCTGGCGCAGCTGGTGCTGGACGCGCCCGTGATCGGCCTGACCCTGGAAGCGCTGCAGGTGCAGCCGATGGCGCCGCCCAGCGAGACCCTGTTCCCCGAGCCGGGCGGCACGCCGCAGGAACGCCAGCGCCTGCTCGAATTGCTGGTGGCGCGCCTGGGCATGGAAAATGTCTTGCAGGCAGTGCCGCGCGCCGATTACCGCCCCGAGGCGGCCAACCAGTGGCTGCCGCTGCCGGCCAAGCCCAGCGGGAAAAGCGCGCCACCCGACTTGCCGCCCGGCTTGCCCGGGATGCCCCGTCCCGGCTGGCTGCTGGCCCAGCCCATCGCCCTATTGATGCGCGAGCACCGGCCCTTCTATGGCTCGCCCTTGAAAATGGTGTCCGTTGCCGAGCGCATCGAAGCGGGCTGGTGGGGCCAGTCGCAGGCGCGCGATTATTTTATTGCGGAAGGCCTCGACCACGCCCATTACTGGGTCTATCGCGAACGCATCGCCGGCAGCGGAGAAGACGCCGCGCCGCGCTGGTTTTTGCATGGTTTGTTTGGATGAAAGGGCTGTCCTGCTGAAACGGCCATGCTTGGCTATACTTGCTTTCTTGCGTCGCGTCTTTAATTGAATTGAAGGATATCCATGACACCGCTTTCCGACTTCCCCATCACCCAAAAATGGACTGCCCGGCATCCCGAGCGCCTGCAGCTGTACTCGCTGCCCACGCCGAACGGCATCAAGGTCTCGATCCTGCTGGAAGAGCTGGGCCTGGCGTACGAGCCGCACCTGGTCAGCTTCGAGCAGAACGACCAGCTGTCGCCCGCCTTCCTGTCCCTCAATCCCAACAACAAGATTCCCGCCATCCTCGACCCGAACGGTCCCGACGGCAAGCCGCTGGCCTTGTTCGAGTCGGGCGCCATCCTGCTGTACCTGGCGGAAAAGACGGGCAAGTTCATCCCCCAGGATGCGGGCCTGCGCTACGAAACCATCCAATGGCTGATGTTCCAGATGGGCGGTATCGGCCCCATGTTCGGCCAGGTGGGCTTCTTCCACAAATTCGCCGGCAAGGAATACGAAGACAAGCGTCCGCTCGAACGCTATCTGGGCGAAGCGAAGCGTTTGCTGGGCGTGCTCGAGCAGCGCCTGCAGGGCCGCGACTGGATCATGGGTAATCAGTACACGATTGCCGACATCGCCATCTTCCCGTGGGTGCGCTGCCTGGTGGGCTTCTATGGCGCCGGCGAGCTCGTCGGGTTTAGCAATTTCCCGAACGTGCAGCGCGTGCTGGACGCGTTTCTTGCCCGTCCCGCCGTCATCAAGGGGATCGATATCCCGCAACGCGGATAAAACAGGCGGCGGCCGGGCGGCGCTACAATGCGCCATCGGCCGCCCTGTGCGGCAGCTTTGATCTGAGACAATGAAATCCACCCGGCAAGATTTTCCCGGCGCGCACGGCCATGTGCTGGCGGCGCGCCTCGACGCACCCGACGGCGCCATTCGCGCCTATGCGCTGTTCGCCCACTGTTTTACTTGCGGCAAGGACGTGCTGGCCGCGCGGCGCATCGCGCAAGGCTTGACGGAACACGGCATCGCCGTGCTGCGCTTCGACTTCACGGGACTGGGCGCCAGCGAGGGCGAGTTTGCTGCCACGAATTTCTCGTCGAACGTGGACGACCTGGTCGCCGCCGCCGATTTTCTGCGGGAAAAACATGCTGCGCCGCAATTGCTGATCGGCCACAGCCTGGGCGGCGCCGCCGTGCTGGCCGCCGCCGCGCACGTGCCGGAAGCGACGGCCGTGGCCACCCTGGCCGCGCCGAGCACGCCCGCCTACGTGACGCGCATGTTCAGCGACCACCTGGAGCAAATCGCCGCCGAAGGCGAAGCGCTGGTGCAGCTGGAGGGGCGACCCTTCCGTATCCGCCAGCAATTCGTCGACGACGCGGGCAGCCACAGTTTGAAGGAGCACATCGCCGGCCTGCGCCGCGCCCTGCTGGTGATGCACGCGCCGAACGACACGACGGTGAGCCTGTCGAACGCCATGGATATTTTCACGGCCGCGAAGCACCCGAAAAGTTTCGTCTCGCTCGACGATGCCGACCACTTATTGACGGGGCGCGATGATGCCGCCTATGTCGCCAACGTGATTGCCGCCTGGAGCGCGCGTTATATCAACTAAGCTGGACTAAGTTGTCGCGCATGAAAAACGCCGTACCGGCAAGATGCGGGTACGGCGCAGATGGTGTTGATATCTTGAAGACTCAGTCTTCGTCGAATTCTGCCGAAAGATCCTTCCAGCCTTTACTAATTGCAAAGGCGGAAAATTCCTCGGGTGCTTCCAGTACGATCAGTTTCTTGTCTTGCAAGCCCAGGTCGCCATGGCTGAAGTCGGGACCCACGTAGCCGAGACTGCGCAGGCGGGCCAGGATGTGGCCGACCAGGGTTTTGTCCTTGTAGGCGCCCGCTTCGAGCGGGGCGGCGAAATCGACGTAGACGTCGATGATGCCGTAGCCTTCGTCGAAGATGCGGATGGCCTTGATGTCGTGGGCACGGCCGGAGCCGTCGGTGGCCTTGAAGGGGCCGCTGAGCTGGATGTCGGTGTCATTGTTCATGCCGCCAGCATACACCAAAAGCCGGCCCCGCATGGGGCGCGCGGCGCAAAATCGCAGGACAATCCCCGCCTCAGCGCGCCTGCAGGATGGCCGACAGGCGGTCGCGCGTGCCGGCGATGCGCTCCAGTTGCGGGTAGCGCAAGCCGCCGTGGTAGTCGAGCGCTACCGTCTGGAATTGCTTGCCCTTTTTGACCAGCAGGTTGATCGGCTGCGGGCTCGTCTTGGCCGCCTGGATGGCCGCCTTCAGCAGCTTGGGCGTGTAAGCCGTGCCATTCACGGCGAGCAAGGTCGTGTTGCCCGACAGACCCGCCTGGAAGGCGGGACCGTCCCACAGCAGCTTGCCCAGCTTGCCTTCCTTGTCGATCGTCAAACCCAGCGAGTACGTCAGGTCCGTGCTCTTGCTGCGCTCTTCATTGGCCTTCATGAACGGCGTCGGCGTGTCGCGGTAGACCAGTTTCCAGCCGGCGCGGGCCAGGCCATCGAGCGGTGCGCCGGGGCCGTGGCTCTCCAGGCGCGTGCGCAAAAAGGCGGCCCAGTCGTGCGGCTGCACGGCGTTCAGGGCCGCCACCACATCCTCGAAGGTGTAGGGCAGGGGCGTGGTGCTGCCGTCCTGCATGCCAAAGAAACTGCGGGCGAAGTCGTCCAGCGAGCGGCGCTCGCCCGACAGTTCGCGGATGGTGGTGTCGACGTCGAGCCAGACCAGCGCGCCTTCCATATAGTAATCCTCGTCGCGCTGCCAGCTGCTCCAGGCTATGGGGCGCCGGCCATTGATGATGGGGTCGTTCGTCGTGTCCTGCATGGTGCGCCAGCTGCGCCCGGGCATCACGTCGTAATGGGCTGCCGTCGAAGCGAACAGGTCGCGCATATGGGCCGGGGCCACCAGGCCGGAGCGGGCCGCCAGCACATTGCCCCAGTACTGCGTCTGGCCTTCGTAGACCCACAGCAGGCTGTTTTGCAGAGGCGTGTTGAAGTCCGGCGTGTCCTGGCCGGCGGGACGGCGGAACTTGCCGTTCCACGAGTGCACCAGCTCGTGCGGCAGCAGCACGCGGCCCGCCTCGTTCTTGTCCCACTCGCTGAAATAACCGGGCTTGACGCCGTTTTCGCTCGACTGCATGTGTTCGCGGCCGATGCCGCCGAACTCGTCGCTCAAGGCCAGCAGGAAATCATAGTGGCGGTAATGGCGCGCACCGAACAATTTGTAGGCTTGCTGCAGCATGGCGCGGTGTTGCTCGACTTGCTGCGGTGACGCTTCCAGGCTGTCGGCGCTGTCAGCCATCACGTTCAGCAGCACGGGCACCTTGGCGCCCGGGTCGAGGTCGATGCGCTCGAAATGGCGCCCCGCGAAGACGGGCGAGTCGACCAGGGTGTCGAGGTCCAGCGGCTCGAAATCGACTTGCTGGCTGGCCGGCGTGGCCGCACGCGCGCGCACTTCCAGGGCGCTGGAAAATTCCCAGCCGGCCGGCAAGGTCAACGATGGCTGCACGAGGATGTCGCGCGCGGCGCGCCCGGCCGGATACAGTGTCATCGCATGCCATTGCACGCCCAGCATGGCGCTTGTCATGGTGATGCGGCCCTGGCTCGTGTCGACGGGCGAGAGGAGCTGGTATTGCGCTTCCACGCTGCTGGCGCCGGCCGGCACGTCGAGGTGAAAAGCGAACATGTTGACGGGATCGCGCCGCCACTCCAGTGGCGCGCCGTTGGCGGACAGGCGCAGGCCGGCCAGCTGGTTCAAGGGGCCGCTGGGGCCGTGGTTGCCCGGTACCCATTGCGGATACAGCAAGGTCAGCTTGCCGGGCGCGGCGGGGATGCTTGCGCGGATGCTGAACAGTTGCTGCGCCACGTTGCTGGCATCGACGTGCAGTACGATGGGGGCAGCAGTGGGCGAGGCGGCCTGGGCGGTGGCGGTAACGAGGAGGACGAGGACCGAATGCAGGAGGGAACGGGAGTAGGGCATGGGCGGGGCGGCTTCGGGGAGGGCAAAGGCCGAGTCTAGCATTCTGTAAAAATTTCTTACAAATTGGAGGCCGTCTGGGGCGTTTTACGCCAATTTCAAGGCCTTGAAAGGGACTGGAGAGGCCGTATATCGGTAACAGGCGGATGCTCACGGTGAGGTCCGCCCCTCTTATCGCTTCATTTGAAAAGGATATTTATCATGCGTACTTTTGACCTTGCTCCTCTGTATCGTTCCGCCATTGGCTTCGACCGCCTGGCACAGCTGCTCAACGAACAGCGCGCCGATGCGCAACCGAGCTATCCGCCCTACAACATCGAACTGGTGTCGGAAGATAAATACCGTATCGTGATGGCATTGGCCGGCTTTTCGCGCGAAGAAATCGACATCATCACCGAACGCGACTCGCTGCACGTCACGGGCCGCAAGCAGAAAGATGGCGTCGAGCGCACGTTCTTGCACCGCGGCATCGCTGCCCGCGACTTCGAACAGCGTTTCCAGCTGGCCAACCATGTGAAAGTCACGGGCGCCACGTTTGAAAACGGCATGCTGACCATCGACCTGGTGCGCGAAGTGCCGGAAGCGCTGAAACCGCGCAAGATCGAGATCGGTACCGGCAGCGACACCATCGCCGCTAACGTGAATGCGCTGGAACAGCGCCAGGCAGCCTGATCTGATCGCGGCGCCCCTCGGGCGCCCGGGCTAGCCTCTCCCATGCAGTAAAATACTGGCCGGTTGATCCGGCCAGTGTCACGTCCGGAGCCCGTTCGGGCTTCCATTGATTGTCACGCGGCACGCAAGATTAAACCCTGCTTAAAGGCGCAAATGCCTGTTTCCAAATAGAAAAATGTTAAGCACCGCCTAAGACTCGTGGCCCACTATTGCATACATCAAAATCTCATTGAATGAGGAGCAATTCATGGAACAGCAAACGAATACCGCATCCCTGAAAATCAAACGCACCGTAGCCGCGCTGGCCGCGATCGGTGTGCTGGGCGCCGGCGGCGCCATGGTGGTGCATCAGAATAATGCCGGCGCGAATGCCGCCGCCGCCGGCGCCCCCGCCGCCCCCGTGGCTGCCGCCGTGGCGCCTGCAGCCAGCGCGCCGCTGGTGGCCTTGCCCGACTTTAGCCAGATCGCCGCGCGCAACAGCCCGGCCGTGGTGAACATCAGCGTTACGGGCAGCACCAAGGTGGCTTACGACCCATCGGCCCAGGCCGGCAATGACGATTTCGGTAACGACCCCTTCTTCGAATTCTTCCGCCGCTTCCAGGGCCCGCAAGGCGGACAGCGGGGCGGCCGCGACGTGCCCACGCATGGCCTCGGTTCCGGCTTCATCGTCAGCCCCGACGGCGTCATCATGACGAATGCCCACGTGGTGCGCGATGCGCGCGAAGTGACCGTCAAGCTCAACGACCGCCGCGAATTCCGCGCCAAGGTACTCGGCACGGACCCGAAGACCGACATCGCCGTGCTGAAAATCGACGCCAACAACCTGCCCGTCGTGCCGCTCGGCCATTCGAGCGACCTGAAAGTGGGCGAATGGGTGCTGGCCATCGGTTCGCCCTACGGCTTCGACAGCACGGTGACGGCCGGCGTGGTCAGCGCCAAGGGCCGTTCCCTGCCGGACGACAGCAATGTACCGTTCATTCAGACGGACGTGGCGGTGAACCCCGGCAACTCGGGCGGCCCCCTGTTCAACACGCGCGGCGAAGTGGTCGGCATCAATTCGCAGATCTACAGCCAGACGGGCGGCTTCCAGGGCTTGTCGTTCGCCATCCCCATCGACCTGGCCGGCCGCATCAAGGACCAGATCGTCGCCACGGGCAAGGCCAGCCACGCCAAGCTGGGCGTGACGGTGCAGGAAGTCAACCAGGGCTTTGCCGACTCGTTCAAGCTGGCCACGCCGGAAGGCGCGCTGGTGGCCAACGTCGAGCGGGGCAGCCCGGCCGACAAGGCGGGCCTGAAATCGGGCGACGTCGTGCGCAAGGTAAATGGCCAGCGCATCATCGGCTCGGCCGACTTGCCGGCGCTGGTGGGCACGTCCTTGCCAGGTGACAAGATCACCATGGATGTCTGGCGTGACGGCAAGATCGTCAGCCTGACGGCAACCCTGGGCAATGCGGCCGACAAGGTGGCCGAAGTGGCGAAGAGCGACAGCGCCGCCGGCAAGGTAAAACTGGGCCTGGCCCTGCGTCCGTTACAATCGGATGAAAAACGCGAGGCGGGCATCAGCGCCGGCCTGCTGGTGGAAGACGCGGGCGGCGCCGCCGCGAATGCCGGAGTGCAGCCGGGCGACGTGCTATTGTCGGTCAATGGCCGTCCCGTCAACACGGTCGAGCAAGTGCGCGACGTGGTGGAAAAATCCGCCAAGTCGGTGGCCTTGCTGATACAGCGCGGCCCCGATAAGATCTTCATTCCCGTGCGGCTGGGGTAATTTAATTAATTAGTGCCGGGGTCGGTCACTTCGTGATCGGAATGTGTCCCATTGGGACACATTCCCCCCAGCCTTTCGCCGTTGGGGTGAAAAATTGAACAAGGAGCAGGCATGCGCTTATTGCTGGTAGAAGACGACACGATGATCGGCGAGGTGGTGCTCGACTTGCTGCGCGCCGAGCATTACGCGGTGGACTGGGTCAAGGATGGCGACATGGCCGATACGGCCCTGCAGACGCAGACCTATGACCTGGTGCTGCTGGACCTGGGCTTGCCGCGGAAGGATGGCCTCGACGTGCTGCGCTCGATGCGCTTGCGCAAGCTCGACACGCCCGTGCTGGTCGCCACGGCGCGCGATGCCGTCGAGCAGCGCATCGCCGGTCTCGACGCGGGCGCCGACGATTACGTATTGAAACCGTATGACCTCGACGAACTGCTGGCGCGCATCCGCGCCTTGCTGCGGCGCGCCTCGGGGCGGCCGGAACCGGTCTTCGAGCACCAGGGCGTCTCCATCAATCCGCTGACGCGCGAAGTGATCGCCGAGGGCCATCCCGTCAACCTGTCGGCGCGCGAATGGGCCGTGCTGGAAGCCTTGATCGCGCGCCCCGGCATCGTGCTGTCGCGCGCGCAGCTGGAAGAAAAACTGTACAGCTGGAAAGATGAAGTCAACAGCAATGCCGTGGAAGTGTATATCCACGGCTTGCGCAAGAAACTCGGCAGCGACTTGATCCAGAACGTGCGCGGCCTCGGTTACATGGTGCCCAAGGCATGAGGATGAAGGTCATGGTGACGCACTCGCTGCGCGGCCGCCTGCTGTGGTTTTTGCTGGCGGCCATCATCATGGCGGCCCTGGCGCAGGCGTCGATCGCCTACCGCAGCGCCCTGTACGACGCCGACCAGATTTTCGACTATCACATGCAGCAGATGGCCCTGTCGCTGCGCTCCGGCGCGCCGCTGGCCAACCATGCGGAAGCCTTGCCGGCCGATCCCGTCAACAACGACATGGTGGTGCAGGTATGGACGCCGGACGGCGTGCAGGTGTTTCGCTCGATCACGCGCGCGGAACTGCCGCAGCGCGCCGTGCTGGGCTTTTCGAACGTGAAAGCCAACGGCACCACCTACCGCATCTTTTCCGTGCAAACCAGTTCCCAGACCGTGCAGATCGCCCAGGACATGGCCGTGCGCAAGCGCATGGCCGGCAGCCTGGCGCTGCGCACGGTCGGTCCCATCGCGCTGATGGCGCCTATCCTGATGCTGGTCGTGTGGTGGGTCGTCAGCGGTTCGCTGGCGCCCGTCTCGCGCGTGCGCAAGCAGGTGGCGGCGCGCCAGGCGGACGACCTGTCGCCCGTCTCGGAAGCGGGCTTGCCCGATGAAGTACGGCCCCTGGTGCATGAACTGAACCTGCTGTTCGGGCGTGTCAAAACGGCGTTCGACGCGCAGCAGCATTTCGTCGCCGACGCGGCGCATGAATTGCGCACGCCGCTGGCGGCATTGAAACTGCAGGTATTGAGCCTGGAACGGGCGGAATCGGAAGAAAAGCGCAGCCTGGCGATCAGTCGCGTGAGCTCGGGCATCGAACGGGCCACGCGCCTGGTCGAGCAGCTGCTGGTGCTGGCGCGCCAGGAAGCGAGCGCCGCCAGCGGCGACCAGCTGCAGGCCGTGGACTTGAACGACGTCGTCAAGCGCGCGCTGGGCGACATGGCCGGCATCGCGCAGGCGCGCAAGATCGATCTGGGCCTGCACCACATGGACCCGGCCAAAGTGGCGGGGCAGGCCGATGCCCTCAACATCATGCTGCGCAACCTGGTCGACAACGCCATCAAGTACACGCCGCAGGGCGGCACGGTCGACATCGACCTGCGCGCCAGCCCCGTCGGCGTGACCTTGTCCGTTGAAGACAGCGGTCCCGGCATCCCGCCCGAAGAGCGCGAGCGCGTCTTCAGCCGCTTCTACCGCGTGCCCGGCACGGACGCCAATGGCAGCGGCCTGGGGCTGGCCATCATCAAGGCCATCGCCGAGCGCCATGGCGCGCGCCTGGTGCTGGACAAGTCCGAACGCCTGGGCGGCCTGTGCGTGCGCGTGGAATTCCCGCAAGCCGTGAAATGAGCGTTTTAACCATCATCTTTGGCATGTTGCATTGACGCGCGCGCCGTGGCCCTATATTGTCTGCGAAACAAGCAGAACCAGACCACGGAGCGCAGCATGCAGAGAATCGGATTTTCAGGAACCCTCGACCCCATCACCAACGGCCACATGTGGGTGATCGGCGAAGCGCGTTCGCTCGCCGACGAGGTGATCGTGTTCCTGTCGCAAAACCCCGCCAAGAAGCCGCAATTCCCCGCCGAAGACCGCAAGCGCATCATCGAGCAGAGCGCGCGCGAGTGCGGCTGGGACAATGTGCAAGTGGTCATCGTCAAGGGCGACTACACGGCGCGCGCGGCGAAAAAGCATGGCTGCGACTACCTGATCCGCGGCATCCGCACGACGGCCGATTTCGACTATGAAAACCTGATCCAGCAAACGAACGTGGATGTGCTGCAGGGTGCCAAGACGATTTTCGTCATGCCGCCGCGCGACCTCGGTTCCGTCAGCTCCAGCTTCGTCAAGGCGCTGGAAGGGCCTGTCGGCTGGAACTGGACCATGAAGAAATTCGTCCCCGGCCCGGCCTACCAGGCATGGATACTCGACTGCCTGCGCAAGGAGTGGGAGGCGCTGTGGAACTACGCCACCGCCTCGCAAGCCGACATCGCGCTGGCGGACCACTGGTTCGCGCACCTGACGGGACCGCAGGCGTATGGCGGCGCGGACCGCCACTATCACAACCTCGACCACCTGGTGCACGGCCTGTCCGAGATCCGCGTGTGGGCCGACAACACCTATGCGCCCAAGCGCGACAGTGCGCTGGTCAAGAAAGCGTTCTGGTTCCACGATGCCGTCTACAGCCACGACGACGATGCCCTGTATTCGAGCGAAGAGGCCAGTGCCCAGCTGTGGCTGGCCAGCGGCCTTGATACGGGCGACAACCAGGATGTGGCGCAATTGATACGCGCCACCGACCATTTCCAGGGCCCCGGCATCAGCCACGCGCTGAAAGACGCCATGCTCAGCGCCGACCTGGCCATCCTGGGGCAAGATGAAGAGGTGTATCAAGCTTACACGCAAGCCATCGGAAGAGAATACGCGCACGTGGACCCCGCGCGTTTCAACCAACAGCGGGGCTTGGCCCTGCAGCACCTGTGCGCCAAGGCGCAGGCGGGCCAGCTGTTTGGCGATGCGTATTTCGCCGACCAGTACAACGAGCGGGCCATTGACAACATGCAGAAAGAGATCGCGGCGCTGGCGGGTGGCTGAGTTTACGAGCGGCTGGCTGCCGCATGCTGCAGCGCATCCTCGAGCCGGTCATTGCCCCAGAACAATTCACCGTCACTGATGAAGCTGGGGGCGCCGAACAGCTTGAGTGCTTGTGCCTGCTCAGTCTGGCGGCGCAGGCGCAGCTTGTTGTCCTGTGTTAAAGCCAGCGCCAGGATGGCGCGTGCATCGAGGCCCAGTTCCTGCAAAGCCACGCTGACGGCCTCGGTGTTGTCGATATCGCGGTCCGCGGCGAAATTCATCGCCATCATGCGGCGCGCAAAGGGTGCAATCCAGCCCTGGTCCGCGCCGATCAGCGCCACGCGCATGGGCAGCAGGGCCGTGCGGGGAAAGGTGCCCGGTTGCCGCCATGGCAAGCCGTACTTTTCGCACTGGCGCGCCATGTCGCGCCACATGTAATCGCCCTTGAGTTTTTGCAGGATGAAGGGCGACGTCTCCCAGCCCAGCGCCTTGAAGACGACGCCCAGCAGGAAGGGTTTCCAGATCACATGGACCTGCTTTTCACGCGCCAGCGCTTCGATGCGCATGGCGCTCAGGTAGCTGTAGTTGCTGCCGAAATCGAACCAGAATTCCAGTGCCGCCATGGTATCGCTCCCAGGTCAGGCGGCAGCCGCCCTGGCGCGCGCCGCGTGCAGTTTCTTGAAGCTGTCGATCAGGCGCTGGTGCCTGTCGAGGCCTTCCAGCTGCATGCTGGTCGGGGTCAGGCCGAAGAAGCGCACGCTGCCGTCTACCGAGCCCAGCACCGCATCCATGCGGTCGTTGCCAAACATGCGGCGGAAATTGACGACGTAATCGCCCAGTTCCAGCTCATCGTCGAGTTCCACTTCCAGCACCACGTTCAAGGCTTGATAGAACAGCTTGCGCTCGAGCGTGTTGTCGTTGTACTGCAAGAAGGTTTCCACCAGCTCTTTCGCTTCCTCGAATTGCTGTAAGGCGAGATGAATCAACAGCTTCAATTCCAGGGTCGTCAGCTGGCCCCAGACCGTGTTTTCGTCAAACTCGATGCCGATCAGGGTGGCGATGTCGCCGTACTCGTCGAGCTCGCTGTTTTCCAGGCGGTCGAGCAGGTCTTCCAGGCTGGCATCGTCCAACTTATGCAGGTTCAGGATGTCGGCGCGGAACAGCAGCGCCTTGTTGGTGTTGTCCCAGATTAAGTCTTCCACCGGATACACTTCCGAATAACCTGGCACGAGGATGCGGCAGGCGGTGGCGCCCAGCTGGTCATACACGGCCGTGTACACTTCCTTGCCCATGCCGGCGAGGATGCCGAACAGGGTCGCCGCTTCCTCGGCATTCGAGTTTTCGCCGTGGCCGGAAAAATCCCACTCGACAAAATCGTAATCGGCCCTGGCGCTGAAGAAGCGCCACGAGACGATGCCGCTCGAATCGATGAAGTGTTCGACGAAGTTGTTCGGCTCCGTGACGGCTTCGCTGGCAAACGTCGGCTGCGGCAAGTCGTTCAAGCCTTCGAAGCTGCGGCCCTGCAGCAATTCCGTCAGGCTGCGCTCGAGCGCCACTTCCAGGCTCGGGTGCGCGCCGAACGAGGCAAACACGCCGCCCGTGCGCGGGTTCATCAGGGTGACGCACATCACCGGGTACACGCCGCCCAGCGACGCATCTTTCACCAGCACGGGGAAACCCTGTTCTTCCAGCCCCTGTATGCCCGCCAGGATGCCCGGGTATTTCGCCAGCACTTCCTGCGGCACGTCGGGCAGGGCGATCTCGCCTTCGATGATTTCGCGCTTGACGGCCCGTTCGAAAATTTCCGACAGACATTGCACCTGGGCTTCAACCAAAGTATTGCCGGCGCTCATGCCATTGCTGACATACAAGTTTTCAATCAGGTTCGACGGGAAATACACGACCTCGCCGTCGGACTGGCGCACATACGGCAGCGAGCAGATGCCGCGCTCGGCATTGCCGGAATTGGTGTCGATCAGGTGCGAACCGCGCAGCTCGCCATCGGGGTTGTAGATGTCGAGGCAATATGTGTCGAGAATCTCCTTCGGCAGCGCATCCTTGCGGCCCGGCTTGAACCAGCGCTCGTTCGGGTAATGGACAAAATCCGCGTTGGCGATATCCTCGCCCCAGAACGACCCCGCGTAGAAATGGTTGTTGCTGAGGCGCTCGATATACTCGCCCAAGGCCGACGCCAGCGCGCTTTCCTTGGTCGCGCCCTTGCCGTTGGTGAAACACATGGGCGAGTGCGCGTCGCGGATATGCAGCGACCACACGTTCGGAATGATGTTGCGCCACGAGGCGATTTCAATCTTGATGCCCAGGCCCGCCAGCAGGCCCGACATATTGGCGATGGTCTGTTCCAGCGGCAAATCTTTGCCGACGATATAGGTGCTCGCGCCCGGGGCCGGATTCAGGGCCAGCAAGGCCTGGGCATCGGCATCCAGGTTCTCGACTTCTTCAATGACGAACTCGGGGCCCGTTTGCACCACTTTTTTCACCGTGCAACGGTCGATCGAGCGCAGGATGCCCTGGCGGTCCTTGGCCGAGATATCGGCTGGCAGCTCGACCTGGATCTTGAAAATCTGCTGGTAACGGTTTTCCGGATCGACAATATTGTTTTGCGACAGACGGATATTTTCCGTGGAAATATTGCGCGTATCGCAATACAACTTTACGAAGTACGCGGCGCACAGTGCCGACGATGCCAAAAAGTAATCGAACGGGCCGGGCGCCGAGCCATCGCCCTTGTAGCGGATGGGCTGGTCGGCGATGACCGTAAAATCGTCGAACTTGGCTTCGAGACGCAGCTTGTCGAGAAAGTTGACTTTAATTTCCATGAGGTAATCCAATACTGTGCTTATGAGTTAGGCGCTATTATCCTTGCTTTCCGCCGCGGGACAAAGATTGTTCGCCGCGGCAGCGCTGGCCGGGAGCCGCTGGACGGGGCCGGCAGGAAGAAAACCGCCAGCGGATGGCGAGGCTGACGGTCCGTCTATGGGGGCATGGTCCATAGGCGGCCAGGAGCGGTTCCCCGTGTTGTCGTGACAATGCATGAGTTTTTCGGTTCGATAAGTGGCTATCCTCCATGGGGGCAGTAGCGGCTTGTTGATCGCCACTGAATCCCCTGCGGTTCACCGCCCCCTTACTTTCGCTTTGCCTGCACTATTTCAAGGATGAGCTGATGCAATTGTCTAATTATCTATTCTTTACCACGACTTGCGAACAAGCACTGGCGTTCTACACGCAATGCGGGCTGGGCAAGATTACCGAGGTGTTGCGATTTGGCGTCGATGGCATGCCGCTCCCGCATGAAGCCATGCGCGGGAAAATCATGCATGCACGGTTTGAGGGGCCAGGTGTGTTGTTCTTTGCTTCGGATAATGATGATGCGGAGCCAATGCGAGGGTCTGCGCATATTTTGCAGATGAAGGACAGGCAGTTAACAAAACAGCTGTTTGACAAGTTGGCGGATCAAGGTGTGGTCACGACACCTCTTGCCGTACAGATTTGGGGCGATTATTTCGGTAAATTGACCGACCGGTTCGGGGTGCAGTGGATGCTGAACTGTCCTGTCTGAATTGCCTAGACGAGGGGAGCCATCTCTCGATGCAAAAAAACAGCGGCTGCCCATGCTGGCGCAGCCGCTGTTTCTTCAGGCGGACAGGGCGATCAGAACTTCACCCACAGCCGTCCGAAATACGAGGCGCCGTTCAGGCCGAACTGCACGCTGTCGTACTTGAAGCCGTTGTCCGTCTCGTCCGCGTTTTGCGTGGTGGGCTTGACGTTGAAGATGTTGTTGCCGCCAAAGGTCAGCTTGGTATTTTTGTTGATGCTGTAGGTGAAGCTCAGGTCGGCCGAGGTCTTGGCCGCGTAGTGGGCGTTCGGTACGCCGGCGGCCGTGCCGCTGAAGGTACCCAGGGTTTGCGGGCCAAAGTAGATGATGCGCAGGTCCGACTCCAGCTTGCCCGTGACGTAGTCGAAGCCCAGCGTGGCTTTCGAACGGGGGCCGCCCTGTTCGATGAACAGGCGTTCGCGTTCGGACAGCAGCACGTCTTCAAAGCCCGTCAGCGAGGCGGGCGTCTTGACTTTCGTCACTTCCGTTTTGCTCAAGTTCAAGGCCAGGAAGGTGGTCAGGCGGTTGCCGGCCAGTTCGCCCTTGTGCGAGGCCGTCAGGTCCAGGCCGCGCGTGCGCGTGTCGATGGAGTTGACGAAGAATTGCGCTTCGCCCACGCCCAGCAGGGCCAGGCGCGCGGCCAGGTCCGGGTAGTTGTCGGCATTGAAGCGGCCCGACAGCACGATGCGGTCCTTGATCTTGATGTTGTACAAGTCGGCCGTGACGGAAATGGCTTGCGTCGGCGTCCAGGTGGTGCCGAACGTAAAGCTGGTGGATTTTTCCTCTTTCAGCTTGGGAATGCCGGCCGCGTTGGCGACGGTGCCGCCGTTCGGCGCCAGCACCACGTCGGTGGGCACGCCGCCGATGAAGTCGGTGAAGGTGGACGAGAAATACACTTGCTGCAACGATGGCGCGCGGAAACCCGTGCTGGCCGAGCCGCGCAGCAGCACGTTGGGCGCCACTTTATAGCTGGCGGCCAGCTTGCCCGTCACGGTGGAGCCGAAATCGCTGAATTTTTCGTAGCGCAGGGCCGCCTGGGTTTTCAGGCGTTCCGTCCAGTCCAGTTCCACGTCGGCATACGCGGCGATGCTGTGGCGCTTGGCCTTGGTGGCGTCGCCGGGCTGGAAGCCGGGAAAGCCCTGGCTGCCCGCATTGCCGCCCACGCCCACGCCGTCGGCATCGATGTAGGAGTTCGGCTCGCCGGCCATGATCTTGTATTCCTCGCTGCGGTACTCGGCGCCGAAAGCCACGTTCATGCCGCTCATTACCGTATCGTAATAGCGGCTGAAATCGGCGTTGCTGGTCAGCTGCTGGAACGAGAAGCCGCCCGCGTCAAAGTTGCTGGCGCTGACACCCTTGCCGCCGTTCATCAAGTCGAGGTTGGCGATCGAGGCGTTCAAGGTATGGCTGATGTCATAGCGCATCTTGTTGTAGCCATAGGTTTGCGAAAAGTCAGCATGCCATTCGCCGATCTGGCTGCGGTGGCCGATGGTGGCGTACTGGTCGTCGATCTTGCCGTTAATGAAGGGCACGAAACCGTTTGGATACATGGCGGCCGAATTGCGCGATGGAATGTCATCGCTGCCGATGCCGCCCCGGCCGAACGCGGCGCTGGATGCGTCGCGCGTCTGCGCGCCGGCCGTGAAGTACAGCTTGCCCGTGCTGCTGGTGGCGTAGTCGCCATTGATGTACAGCGTCTTGTTTTGCGATTTGGTGTCGCCGATGATGCGCATGCTGTCCGCGTCGGCCCGGTTCGAGCGGCCCCGGTCCAGGTATTCGCCCGTGATGGCCAGGGTACCCTTGTCGCCCAGCGCGATGCCGCAGTAGGCGGAGGTCATGTAATTCTTGCCGTCGCCTTCGGAATACTGGCTGTAGCCGGCCACCGCTTCGCAGCCCAGGCTTTTCTTCAGTTCGATGTCGATCACGCCGGCAATGGCATCCGAGCCGTACTGGGCGGCGGCGCCGTCGCGCAGCACTTGCACGTTCTTGATCGCCAGCAAAGGAATCGCATTCATGTCCGTGCCCGTGTTGCCGCGGTTGCGGGCGCCGAACAGGTTGACCAGGGCCGTCGTGTGGCGCCGCTTGCCGTTCACCAGCACCAGGGTCTGGTCGGAGCCGAGGCCGCGCAGGGCGGCCGAATCGATCAGGTCGGCCCCGTCGGCGCCCGTCTGGCGCGTGGAGTTGAACGAGGGCGAGATGTATTGCAGCGATTGCGCCAGGTCAAACTGGCCGCCTTGCTCGGCCACCCGGGAAATGGGGATGATATCGACCGGCACCATGGTATCGGTGGCGGAACTTGCGACCCGGCGCGAGCCGACCACGCTGACCGTTTGCACGGGACCGTCCGTGGCGGCCGCTTCAGTGCTCTGGGCCATGGCGGCGGGACTGAAGGCGGCCATGGCGGCGCTGCCGTACAGGCTGATGAGGATGGCTTTACGCAAGGTGGTGAGGGTCGGCACGCAGTGTCTCCAAGTGGCTGATGAGCAAGATTCGTGACTTGATTCTAGTGCCATCATTTCAGCATTCACCAGCGATACTTTGTTTTGTTATTACAAATTTGCTGTAACTGTTGTTTCCTGGTTGATTCTCTTTTGGCCGCTGCCGGGCTTGCCTTGTACTGGTGCGCGATGCCCCGTTCAGGTGCTGCGCTGCACCATGCCGCCCACCCAGATTGCCTGCGTGCTGTATTGCACCTCGATTAAACAGGGCTGCTGCGTCACGTGGCCCTGATGCAGGCGCAGCGACTGTTGCAAATGTGCCGATAGCGCGCCCGCCGCCACGCCCGTGGCGCTGTCTTCCAGCGCCGGGTCGCGGTGGTTGAAGTTGCGCCCTTCATATTCGCTCTCGCCCGTGCGGCAATACGCATAGCAGCCGTTGACCTGGTGCAGGGCGCTCCAGTCGGCGATCAGTTCCAGGTTCGGCCGCAGTGCGCGCAGGGTGGTGCGGTCGGCCACTTCCAGCAGCAGTTTCGGGCTGCCGACGGAGGCGATCACGGGCGGCGACAGCAAGTGCATGTGCTGGCCCATGAGTTCGGACGGCACATATTTTTCCAGCATGACGGCCGGTGCCGGCTGCGATGTCAAGCCGATGAATATGCCTTCCGCGCGGCGCACCAGCTGCAAGGCTTGTCCGCGCATGGCGGTGGTTACCGTCAGCGCCGCCGGCGCGCCGGGCGCCGTCAGCAGCACATGCGCGGCCGCCAGGGTGGCATGCAGGCACAGGGGGCTGCGCGTGTGCGGATAAAAATAGTCGAGCACGATGCCGCCATCCGCCTGCCGGTCGAGGAAGACGCAGGCGCTGACCTGGCGTTCGCGCGCGAAGGTCTGGCGCGCCGTTTCGCTGCTGCCGTCGTTTTCCACGACCAGTGCCGCATTGCCGCCGCCGGGTACGGCGCCGAAACATTTCAAGAGATGGACGATCATGGCGGCCGAGGCAAAAGGTAAAACACCAGCATAAACGATAAGCCCGATTCCAGATAAGTATAATATACTGTATTTATATACAGTATTAAGGTAGATCATGTGGGGCGCCGTTTTACCCGAGTATGCTGAGTTGTACTGCCTGAGCAATTTCAGCTTCCTGCATGGGGCCTCGCATGCGGAAGAACTGGTCGCGCGCTCCATGCAGCTCGGTTACAAGGCGCTGGCCATCACGGACGAGTGTTCGCTGGCCGGTGTCGTGCGCGCCCATGCGGTGGCCAAGCGGGCCGGTTTCCCCCTGATTATCGGCGCGCATTTCCATTTGACGCAGGCCGATGGCAGCCCGGCGCTGTCCCTGCTGGCGCTGGTGCGCGATATCGATGGCTACGGCAACTTGTCGGAACTGATCACCATGGCGCGCACGCGGGCGGCCAAGGGGCGCTATCTGCTGACGCCCGATGATTTCACCGCGCCTGCAGCGGAGTTTGCCCATTTGCGGGGCTTGCCGGGCTGTCTGATGATCTTGCTGCCCGGCTATCCGGCCCAGGCGGAAACCGTACGCGCACAGGGCGCGTGGATGGCATCCACCTTTGGCCGCGAGCGCAGCTGGATCGGCCTGAACCTGCTGCAGCGGGCACAGGATGATGCCCACCGCAGCGCCGTGCAGGAGGCGGCGCAGGCGCTGGGCTTGTCCGTGGCGGCAGTCGGCCATGTGTGCATGCACGTGCGGTCGCGCAAGCCCCTGCTCGACACCCTGTGCGCGATACGCGTGGGCAAACCCGTGGGCGAGTGCGGCTATGCGCTGGCGCAAAACGCGGAGCAGCATCTGCGCGCGCGCTTGCGCCTGGCCAATGTGTATCCGCCGCAAGCGCTGGCGGAAACCGTGCGCATCGCCGGTCAGTGCACGTTTTCGCTCGACAGCCTGCGCTATGACTATCCCGTCGAGCTGGTGCCGCACGGCCACACGCCGGCGACGTATCTGCGCGAAGAAACGTATGCGGGCGCGCGCCTGCGCTTTCCGCTCGGTATCCCGGCCAACGTGCAGGAACAGATCGAGCAGGAGCTGGAGCTGATCCGGGATCTTTCCTACGAAGCGTATTTTTTGACCGTCTACGATATCGTGCGTTTTGCGCGGTCGCAAAACATCCTGTGCCAGGGCAGGGGATCGGCCGCCAATTCGGCCGTCTGCTATTGCCTGCACATCACGGAAGTGGACCCCGCGCGCGGCAATTGCCTGGTCGGGCGCTTCATGTCGCGCGAGCGCAACGAGCCACCTGACATCGACGTCGATTTCGAGCACCAGCGGCGCGAAGAGGTGATTCAATATATCTACGGCAAATATGGGCGCGAACGGGCCGCGCTGGCCGCCGTGGTGATCAGCTACCGGCCGAAAAGCGCCTTGCGCGACAGCGGCCGGGCACTGGGGATCGACCTGGCCATCGTGGAAAAGGTGGCCAAGGCGCATCGCTGGTTCGACGGCAAGCGCGATCTGCTGGAGCGCCTGGCCGAATGCGGGCTGGACCCGGAAGCGGCATTGTCGCAGCAGTGGGCGGGCCTGGCGCAGCAGCTGCTGGGCTTTCCCCGCCACTTGTCCCAGCATCCGGGCGGCTTTGTCATCGCGCAAGGAAAATTGTCGCGCCTGGTGCCGATCGAAAACGCCAGCATGGCCGAGCGCAGCGTCATCGAGTGGGACAAGAACGATCTGGAAGAGCTGGGTTTGATGAAGGTCGACGTGCTGGCGCTGGGCATGCTGTCGGCCCTGCGCCGTGCCCTGGAACTGGTGGGTGCGCGGCGCGGCGAGGAATTCCGCCTGCAGGATATTCCCGCCGAAGACCCCGCCACCTACGACATGATGTGCCAGGCGGACACTATCGGCGTGTTCCAGATCGAGTCGCGCGCGCAGATGAGCATGCTGCCCCGGCTGCGTCCCCGAGAATTCTACGACCTCGTCATCGAGGTGGCGCTGGTGCGCCCCGGCCCCATCCAGGGCGGCATGGTGCATCCGTATCTGCAGCGGCGCCAGCAGAAAGAACCGGTCGAGTATCCGAAGGGCCTGGACAAGGCGCTGGGGCGCACCCTGGGCATTCCCATCTTCCAGGAACAGGTGATGCAGGTGGCCATCATCGCGGCCGATTTCACGCCCGGCGAGGCGGACCAGTTGCGGCGCGCCATGGCGGCCTGGAAACGCAAGGGCGGCATGAACAATTACAAGGAACGCATCGTCGAAACGATGGTCAAAAATGAGTATAAACGGGAGTTCGCGGAGGCCATCTTCAGCCAGATCGAGGGCTTTGGCGAATACGGTTTTCCCGAGTCGCACGCGGCCAGTTTCGCCCTGCTGACGTACGCCAGTTCCTGGCTGAAATGCCACGAACCGGCCGCCTTCCTGTGTGCCTTGCTCAACAGCCAGCCCATGGGTTTTTACAGTCCCTCGCAACTGGTGCAGGATGCGCGCCGGCATGGCGTACAGGTGCTGCCCGTCGACGTGGCCGTCAGCGGCTGGGAGGCGGCGCTGGAAGCGCCGGCAGGGCAGGGCGCGCAGCGTGATGCGCCGGCCGTGCGCCTGGGCTTGAACAGCCTGTTCGGCATGCGTGCGGAGGCGGCCCGGCGCATCGAGGATGCGCGCGCCATCGCCGCCTTCGTCGATGTGGCCGACCTGGCCCGCCGTGGCGGCCTGGATCGTCATGACTTGCAGGTGCTCGCTGCCGGCAACGCGCTGCATGCGCTGGCCGGGCACCGGCGCGAAGCGCTGTGGCAGGCGGTGGGCGCCGTGCCAGACAGGGACTTGCTGCGCGACACCACGCAAGAGGAAGACTTGCCCATGCTGGCCGCGCCGACGGAAGGCGAGAGCATCGTCAGCGACTACCGCGCGCAAGGCCTGACCCTGGGCCGCCATCCGCTGGCGCTGCTGCGCAGGCAATTGCTGGAACAGCGTTTCATGCCGGCGTCCACGCTGATGACGTACACGAGCGGGCAAGTGGCGCGCGCCTGCGGCATCGTCACCGTGCGCCAGCGTCCGGGCACGGCCAAGGGCGTCATCTTCATGACCCTGGAAGACGAGACGGGCACCGTCAACGTCATCGTCTGGCCGGACCTGGTGACAAGCCAGCGGCGTGAAGTGCTGAGCGCGCCGCTGCTGGGCGTGTACGGCGTGTGGCAAAGGGAAGGCATCGTGCGCAACCTGGTAGCCAAGCACCTGGTCGATATGTCGCACTTGCTGGGGCGCTTGCGGACCAGCAGCCGCGATTTTTGTTGAGAGTTGCCGGCGCGGAGGAGGGCATGGCATTATTTGAATATGACAACATTACCCGAACCGACACTGCGTCCCGCCTTGGTCGCCGACGCGCCCGCCATCGTCGCCCTGATCGACGACTTGATGCCCTTTTTGACCCTGCACCCGGACGGCGCGGGGGCGGAAAAGTTCATCGAGAACTGCCGCCAGCCCGCCATCGAAGGCTATCTGTCGCTGCCCAATTACGCCTACCAGCTCGCGCATATCGACGGCGAACTGGCCGGCGTGGTGGCCATGCGCGACAACACGCATCTGTTCCACATGTTCGTGCCGCGCGCCCTGCACCGGCGCGGCATGGCGCGCCGTTTGTGGCAGGCGGCGCGCGATGCGTCGCTGGCCAGGGGCGGTGTGACGGCGTTTACCGTCAATTCCTCCCTGTATGCCTTGCCTTTGTACACAAGCCTGGGCTTTGTCGCCACGGGACCGAAGGTGGAAACGGGCGGCATCGCCTTCGTGCCGATGCGCATGGAATGGACGGCCTGATTACCAGCGCACGATCTTGCCTGGATTCATGATGTTCTTCGGGTCCAGCGCGTGCTTCAGGGCGCGCATGGTGTCGATGGCGCCCTCGCCATGTTCTTCCACGAGGAAGGCCATCTTGTGCATGCCCACGCCATGTTCTCCCGTGCAGGTGCCATCCATGCCGATGGCGCGCGTGACCATGTCGCTGTTGACCTTTTCCGCGCGTGCGATGTCGGCCGGGTCGTCGGGGTCGACCAGCATCTGCACGTGGAAATTGCCGTCGCCCACGTGGCCGATGATGGCGTAGACGAGGCCCTGCGCTTCGCAATCGGCCTTGGTGGCGAGAATGCATTCGGCCAGGCGCGAAATCGGCACGCAGCAGTCGGTGGAAATGGCGCGGCTGCCGGGGCGCATCTGCAGCAGGGCGAAATACGCGTTGTGGCGCGCGGCCCACAGGCGCGAGCGGTCTTCGGGGCGGCTGGCCCACTCGAAATCGCTGGCGCCGTGCTCCGCTGTGATGGCTTGCACCAGTTGCGCCTGCTCGGCCACGCTGGCTGGCGTGCCGTGGAATTCAAACAGCAGCAGCGGCTTTTCCGGCAGCGCCATCTTGTCGTAGGCGTTGATGGCTTTCACGCCATTTTCATCGAGAAACTCGACCCGTGCCACAGGAATACCCATCTGGATGGTCTGGATCACGGCGCTGACGGCTTCGCCTGTGCCGGGGAACGAACACACTGCGGCCGAGATCGCTTCGGGCAGCGGATACAGTTTCACGGTCACTTCCGTGATGATGCCCAGGGTGCCTTCGCTGCCGACGAACAAGCGCGTCAGGTCGTAGCCGGCCGACGATTTTTTCGCCCTGGTCCCCGTCTTGATGATGCGCCCGTCGGCCGTCACCACCGTCAGGGCCAGCACGTTTTCGCGCATGGTACCGTAGCGCACGGCGTTCGTGCCCGAGGCGCGCGTGGCCGCCATGCCGCCCAGCGACGCATTGGCGCCGGGGTCGATGGGGAAGAACAGGCCCGTGTCGCGGATTTCCTCGTTCAGCTGCTTGCGCGTCACGCCCGCCTGCACGGTGGCCGTCAAGTCTTCACTATGCACGGCTACCATGGCGTTCATTTGCGACAGATCAATCGTCACGCCGCCATGCAGGGCCAGCACGTGGCCTTCGAGCGAGGTGCCGCTGCCGTAGGCGATGACGGGCACGTCGTGCGCGCTGCACAGCTTGACGGCGGCCGCCACTTCCTCGGTGGAATGGGCGAAGATGACGGCATCGGGCAGCATGGGGGGATAGCTCGACTCGTCGCGGCCATGGTGTGCGCGCATGGCTTGCGTCATGGAAAAGCGGTCGGCAAAGATCAGGGAAAGTACGGCAGCAAGGGATTCGGGCAGCGGTTTTTTCAGTACCGCCAACTGGTCAGTTTGATTCACGCAAGTCCTCCGTTTTTTTTATTCTACTCCGCGCCCGGGGATTTCACCGAAGCAGCAGATTGATTTTTTGCCAGTTGTAAAAAAATTCGCATGGCGGGCCGCGCATTGGTTGTAAATGAGAATCATTTCCATTAAAATGCCCGCCAGTAGTTATTTTGCAATGCGTGCTTCCACCCGAAAGGCCATGCCATGAAATTCCCCCTGCCCCTCGCCGCCGTCCTGCCCGCCTGCGTGCTGGCGCTGAGCGCCTGCAGCAGCGTCGCTCCGCTGAGTACCACGACTGCGGCATCCGCTACTGTGCAAGAGGTGCGCCAGCTGGGCGAGATCGTCGACCTGCGCAGCGGCCAGCGCTTGACTGCCGAGCAATTGCTGGCCCAGCTGGCCGCCGCCCCGAGGGTCATCGTGGGCGAGCAGCATGACCAGCTCAGCCACCATCGGATCGAGCAATGGCTGCTGCAGCAATTGCAGGGCCAGCGTCCGCAAGGCAGCGTGCTGCTGGAAATGCTGAACCCGGACCAGCAAGCCAAGGTGGACAAGGTCAAGCCCTGCCTGCAGACGGACCCCGTCGTGCGCCCCGAACATGTGGCCGAGCTGCTGGCCTGGCAGCCCAGCTGGAAGTGGGAGCAATATGGCGACCTGGTCATGACCGCGATGCGCGCGCCGTATCCCGTCTGGTCGGCCAATCTGGATCGCAGCGAAATCAAGCAACTGTTTGTCGACCAGCCTGCCGTGCAGGGCAAGCACTCGAACCTGGCCAACGATGGCAAGGTGCATGACAAATTAAAGGACATCATCCGCGTCATGCACGACAACCAGATCGACGCGCCGCGCCTGGCCGCCATGCTGTCGGTGCAGCAGCAGCGCGACCGCCGCATGGCCGAGCGTCTGCTGGCCGCGCCCGCGCCCGCCGTGCTGATCGCCGGCGCCTACCATGCGCACAAGGACCTGGGCGTGCCGCTGCATGTGCAGGACTTGACGGGGGGGCCCGCGCCGCTGGTGCTGGTCCTGGCGCCGCAGGGCGCCACGGTGCTGGCATCGCAGGCGGATTTTGTGTGGTACACGCCGGTGGCGGCGCCCGCCATCGCCAGCGCCAAGTAATCTGTTGTAACTCCGCCGGGCGTTCAGCCCGGCATTCTCCCCCAGCAAGCTTCTTCGCAGCAGCCAGGTAGTTCGTCCGATTTTTTCTTACCTGTTGAAGCTTCCATGCGTATTTCCTGTATCAAAGCCGCCGTCGGCGGCGTGTTTCTTTCCCTGTTGCATGCCGGCGCGCAAGCGTCCGCGCTGCCGCACGACATGTCGCCGCTGGGCATGTTCGTCGCCGCCGACCAGGTCGTCAAAAGCGTGCTCATCGGTTTATTGATCGCCGCGCTGGCCACCTGGGTGGTCTTGCTGGTGAAGGGCGCCAGCTTGCTGCAAGCGCGGCGCGAAGCGGCGCAAGCCGTTGCCGTGCTGAAGACGGCCACGTCCTTGCCGGACGCGGCAGTAAAGAGCGGGGCGTCTGTGCTGGCGCAACGGTTGCTCGATGATGTGCAGCAAGAACTGAATCTGTCGCATGCGGATGCGCCGGCGGCGGCCCTGAAGGAGCGGGCAGGCTTTCGCCAGGAGCAATTGATTGCGCACAAGGTACGCAGCCTGACGCAAGGTATCGGCTTGCTGGCGAGCATAGGCGCCGTGGCGCCCTTCGTCGGCCTGTTCGGCACCGTGTGGGGCATCATGAACAGTTTTATCGGCATCGCCGTCAGCCAGAGCACGAATCTGGCGACCGTCGCGCCCGGTATCGCGGAAGCCTTGCTGGCCACCGCCTTGGGCCTGGTGGCGGCGATACCCGCCGTCGTCATCTACAACGTCTTGAGCCGTGGCATCAACCAGGTCAAGGCGCTGCTGCGCGCCGCCTCGGCGCAAGTGCTGCTGATGCTGAGCCGCGACCTTGACACACGCAAGCAGGCCTGAACCAATGGCCAGCCTTTTCCCATCGCAGGACGACGACACGGCCGACATGCCGGAATTGAGTGAGATCAATGTCACGCCCTTCATCGACGTGATGCTGGTGCTCTTGATCATCTTCATGGTGGTCTCGCCGCTGGCCACCGTCGACCTGAAGATCGACTTGCCGGCCGCCACGGCCAAGCCCGAGCCGCGTCCCGACAAGCCCTTGTTCGTTTCCCTGAGAGCCGACCACAGCCTGTATCTGGGCGAGTCGCCCGTGGCGCGCGGGCAGCTGGGCCGCCTGCTCGATGCACAGACGGGCGGCGACCGCCAGCGCACGCTGTTTTTCCAGGCCGACAAGCAAGCAGCATATGAAGACGTGCTGGGCGTGATGGATGCCCTGCGCCGGGCCGGCTACCTGAAAGTGGGCTTGGTGGGTAGGGAGGGCGGGTGAGTCCGCGTCCGGTATTGAGCTGGGGCATCGCCACGTCGCTGGTGGCGGCTACCGCGCTGTCGCTGCTGCTGTGGGTGGCTTGGCAGCGCGTCGCCGTCGCGCCCGCGCAGCCGCCCGCCAGCGTGATGGTCGTATTTGCCGCGCAAGCGATGTCGCCGGAGACACAACAGGCGGCAGCGGCAGGGGCGCGCCAGTCGGCCGCGTCCAACGCAGCCCAACCGAAAAAGAGTACGACCAGGCAACAAGCGCTGCCCGTGCTGGCGCGTGCCGCCGCGCCGCAAATCGTCGCGGCGGAAAAAGAAGCGAAGGCAGAAACCGGTCCGTCGCCAGATCCCGGCAACGATGCCGCTAGGGAAGCGTCCATGCCCGCGCAAGCCAGCAGCAGCGCCACGCCGGCACCAAGCACCGTGCGCGGTCCGCAGGCGGCGCCGTTCGACAGCGACACGCCGCCCGCCAGCGCGGCGCCGGCCAGCTGGCAAAGCCAGGTGCTTGGCCACCTGGCCCATTTCAAGCGCTATCCGGGCGACGCGCGCCAGCGCAAGCGGGCCGGCGCCGCCTGGGTGCGCTTCCAGGTGGACCGCGACGGCAAGCTGCTGGCCAGCGAGCTGATCACTTCATCGGGCACGGTACTGCTCGACCGCGAAGCGCTGCAAGTGCTGGAGCGCGCGCAGCCGCTGCCCGCGCCGCCCGCCAACGTATTGCACCAGGGCACGGTGACGGTCACCTTGCCCGTCTCGTTCAAGCTGGAGCCAGGGCAGGACAAGGCATGAGGATGCCGATTGTAGTCATTAAAAATCCAACCATAACAAATCGAGGGTGTATGCATATCAAGACAATGACGCAGGCCGTGGGCGTTTGCCTGGCCTTGCTGGCGCAGCAAGCTGGGGCGCAGTCGCAGGAAAGCGGCAAGGTGGAATTTTCGCCGCTGAATGTGTCGGGTGAAACGGTTTCAGTGGAACAGCAGGCGCTGGAAAAACCGGGCGCCGTCAGCGCGCGCGGCGCGGACACGCGCCTGCAGAGCGTGGACCAGATCGTGCGCAGCATGCCGGGCACGTTCACCCAGATCGATCCGGCGCAGGGCGCCGTCAGCGTCAACATCCGTGGCTTGTCGGGCCTGGGCCGTGTGAACATGATGGTCGATGGCGTGAGCCAGAATTACTATGGCAGCGCGCCGTCGTCCGTGTCGCACGGCGGCGTGCCCAGCAGCCAGTTCGGCGCCCTGATCGACCCGAACTTCATCATCGGCGTGGATGTGTCACGCGGCAATGTCGCCGGCGGCGACGGCGTCAATGCGCTGGCCGGCAGCGCCAATTTCCGCACTATCGGCGTCGATGACGTCGTGTTTGCGGGAGAGAAAGTGGGCGCGCGCACGAAGCTGTCGGCAGGGAATAACGGCGTGGGACGCAGCGCCATGCTGGCCGTGGCCATGAAAAACCCCGCCTTCGATGGCGGCAGCGTAGGCTTCATGGCCGCCACCAGCGCTAGCGTGATCGGCAACAACTACACGAATGCGAAAGGCGTCAACAGCGAGGAATTCGGTTTCGGCTATAACCGCTATTACAAGCAAAAGCCCAAGTCGCAACTGCTCAAGCTGGACCTCACATTGAGCGACTTCCACGCACTGGAACTGTCGGCGCGCGATTACCGCAATACGTTCACGCGCCGCGATATCCAGAGCGATGATTACTATGTGAAATATCACTACACGCCGTTTTCGGAATTGATCGACCTGAATGTGGTGGCCAGCAGCAGCCGTGGCAATCAGAAATACATGCCCGGGGCGTTGACCAATTTCATCAACACGAATGCGGCCAACCGCGCCGATGCCATCGACGTCAACAATACCAGCAGCTTCAGGCTGGCCGGCGGCGATGCGCTGCTGACCATCGGCGGCAAGCTGATGCGCAACAAGTACAGCAAGTACGTGGAAAGCCTCGTCGACGACCCGGACAATCCGGATGCGAACCAGCAATCGATTGAAAACAATACCTTCGGTCCCGCCGGCAAGCAAAAGATCGACAGCCTGTACGCGGGCCTGCAATACAACCGTGGCATTGTCCAGATCAACGCGGGACTGAACTACACCAGCTTCGAGCTGACGGGCTACAAGCCCGCCTGCGACGAGCGCGTGAAATGTTTCCCGCAAGGGGCGAGCCATATCGCGCTGAAGGAACATGGCATCAATCCGTCGCTGCTGCTGTCGGCCCAGGTCACGCCGTGGTTCCAGCCGTTTGCCAGCGCCGAGCGCACGATGCGCGGGCCGAATCCGCAGGAAGTGTTTTTCTCGAATGATGGCGGGGCCTCGATGAATCCGTTTCTGAAGGGCGAGAAGGCGACGACCTATCAGCTGGGCTTCAATTCCAGCCTGCATGGCTTGCTGAGCAAGAACGACGTGCTGAACTTCAAGGCCCTGTATTTCAAGAGCAAGATCGACGGCTATATCACCAGCCAGTCCTTCCTCGTCTGCGATAACGGGCGCAAGTGCAATATGTCCGAAGTGATCGCCACGGATTGGGAGACGGTCGATGAGTATGTGACGAACATGTATATCTACATCAACTCGGCCACGCCCGTGCGCACGCGCGGCTGGGAACTGGAAGCGCAGTACCAGCTGGGCCCGGCCTATGCGCGCCTGTCGTACACGCGTGAAAAGACCAGCCAGCCCACCTCGATCGCCAGCGCGTGGTTTGGCGCGGCCGATATCAGCGAGCTGCCCAGCACCTATTACAACCTCGACGTGGGCACGCGTTTGCTGGACAATAAAATGGAGATCGGCGCCATCATCAAGCACACGGGAGCGAACCGCCGCCTGTCGCCGGACAACGAAGCCGATGAAGCAACGGGTGAAGTGACGAAGGTGGACAATCCGAAGATCCCGGCCGTGATCGACTTGTATGCGAGCTGGCAGATGACGAAAAACCTGTTCCTGCGCCTGTCCGTGCAGAACGCCATGAACAAGGATTTCTCGGAAGCGCTGAACCGGCTGAACTCGATGCCGTCGCAGTCGCAGGACAACACGCCGCTGAGCACGGCGCGGGGCAGGACGTATGTGGCGGGGCTGGAGTACCGGTTTTAAGGTGCACCCCAGCCCTTCGCTTAGGGGCTAATTAATACTCGCGTGGCGTGGTGCCGTAGTAGCTGTGGATGGAATTCGCCCACGTGGTATCGGCCATGTTCGGCCAGTTATCGGTATCGAAGCCGGGCGCGTTTTCGATGCGTTCCTTGTCGACGTTCAGGGTGAAGCGCTTGTTGACGGTGTCGAGCAGCAGCGCTTCCCAGGGCACGGCGAACAGTTTTTCGCCGATGGTGAAGACACCGCCGTGCGACATGACGGCATAGGCGATCTTGCCGCTGCGCATGTCGATCATGATTTCCTTGATTTCGCCCAGGTGTTCATCCTTGGCGTTGTGCACATGGTCGCCGATCAGGGTGTCGGCACCCATCAGTTCAGGGCCGGGGCCTTTGTGGCCGCGGTTGACATACATGCCGTAGGCGTCGCGTTCTTCGTAGCTCATGATGGACCTCCTGTTGAAAAATCCCAGTCTGCGGCCAGGGGCCGGCAGGGTCTGTTCGGTCTCCCACACAAAATAGAGAATTGGAAATATTTCAATTCTTGCTATCGGGTAATTTTGTTGTGCGTAGACAGCAGGAGGGGGACGGATAGTCGGTATTTGGCGCAAATTTCCGCGCGCGGGGGGCGACGCAGGCGGGCTTTAGTGTATAATTTCAATTTCCCGCACGTGCCGTTCGGCACCATCTGCAATGACCAAATTTGTCTTCGTCACTGGTGGCGTTGTGTCTTCCCTTGGAAAAGGGATTGCCGCCGCCTCCCTCGCCGCGATCCTCGAATCGCGCGGCCTTAAAGTCACCATGCTCAAGCTCGACCCGTATATCAACGTCGATCCTGGCACGATGAGCCCTATGCAACACGGTGAAGTATTCGTCACCGATGACGGGGCCGAAACCGACCTCGACCTCGGTCACTACGAGCGCTTCATCTCCACCCGCATGAAAAAGGTGAATAACTTCACCACCGGCCAGATCTATGAATCGGTGATCCGCAAGGAACGCCGGGGCGAATATCTGGGCAAGACCGTGCAGGTGATTCCGCATATCACCAATGAAATCCAGGATTACATCCGCCGTGGCGCCGAAGGCTACGACGTGGCCCTGTGCGAAATCGGCGGCACCGTCGGCGATATCGAATCGTTGCCCTTCCTGGAAGCGGCGCGTCAGCTGAGCCTGCGCGCCGGCCGCAAGAACACGGCCTTCGTCCACCTGACCCTGGTGCCTTACATCGCCTCGGCCGGTGAACTGAAGACCAAGCCGACCCAGCACTCGGTGCAAAAGCTGCGCGAAATCGGCATCTTGCCCAACGCCTTGCTGTGCCGCGCCGACCGCGCCATCCCGGAAGACGAGCGCGCGAAAATCTCGCTGTTCTCGAACATCGAGGAAGACGCCGTCATTTCCGTGTGGGACGTCGACACCATCTACAAAGTGCCGCAGATGCTGCACGACCAGGGCCTCGACAAGATCATCTGCGATGCGCTGGACCTCGATCCCGCACCGGCCGACCTGTCGATCTGGAGCAAGCTGATCTACACGATGGAACACCCGAAGGCGGAAGTGACCGTCGGCATGGTCGGCAAGTATGTCGAGCTGACCGAGTCGTACAAGTCGCTGATCGAAGCGCTGCGCCACGCCGGCATCCACACGGAAAGCCGCGTCAACATCGAGTACATCGACTCGGAAGAAATCGAAACGACCGGTTGCGAGAACCTGGCCAAGTACGATGCCATCCTGGTACCGGGCGGCTTCGGCAAGCGCGGCGTGGAAGGCAAGATCAAGGCGGCCCAGTTTGCACGTGAGCACAAGATCCCTTACCTGGGCATCTGCCTGGGCATGCAAGTGGCCCTGATCGAATACGCGCGCAACAAGGCTGGCATGCCGAACGCGAATTCGACCGAGTTCGACCTTGATACGGATCAACCCGTCGTTGCACTGATCAATGAGTGGCAAAACCACGATGGTAAAGTCGAGTTGCGCGATGAAAACTCGGACCTGGGCGGTACCATGCGCCTGGGCGCGCAGACCTGCGCCGTCAATCCGGGCACCCTCGCCGCCGAGATCTACGGCAGCGTGGTGACCGAGCGTCACCGTCATCGCTACGAAGCCAATAATCACTACCTGGCCCGTGTCGAAGCGGCTGGCCTGATCGTCTCGGCCCGCACGCCGAGCGAAGATTTGTGCGAAATCATGGAATTGCCACGCACGGGTGAAAATGCCCACCCATGGTATATGGGCGTGCAATACCATCCTGAGTTCAAGTCGACGCCACGCACCGGACATCCGTTGTTTACCTCGTTCATCAAGGCAGCGCTGGCGCACAAAGAAGCCAACGCCGCTGCGGAATAACGCGGTCGATCGCGACAGTATTACCCGTAAGACAGCTCCCGGCCAGATGGTTCCCGCCGGGAGTTTCTTTGCCCCCTTTGTGCAATTGCGCATCAGAACGCAGTGTGCAGCCCCTGTTACGCTTAACTTTGGAGAATGACATGAGTGCTATTGTTGATATTATCGGTCGCGAAATCCTGGACTCGCGCGGTAACCCGACCGTCGAATGCGATGTGTTGCTGGAATCGGGCGTGATGGGCCGTGCGGCCGTACCGTCGGGTGCCTCGACCGGTTCGCGCGAAGCCGTGGAATTGCGCGATGGCGATGCCAAGCGCTACTTCGGCAAGGGCGTGCTGCAAGCATGCGAAAACATCAATACCGAAATCTCCGAAGCCATCATGGGCCTGGACGCCAATGAACAGGCTTTCCTGGACCGTACCCTGATCGACCTGGACGGCACGGAAAATAAATCGCGCCTGGGCGCCAACGCCATCCTGGCCGTCTCCATGGCCGTGGCCAAGGCTGCCGCCGAAGAAGCGGGCCTGCCGCTGTACCGCTATTTCGGCGGTTCGGGCGCCATGCAGATGCCAGTGCCGATGATGAACGTCATCAACGGCGGCGCGCACGCCGACAACAACCTGGACATCCAGGAATTCATGATCATTCCCGTGGGCGCCCCGTCGTTCAAGGAAGCCGTCCGTTACGGCGCGGAAGTGTTCCACACGCTGAAAAAGATCCTGCACAAGAAGGGCCTGAACACCAACGTGGGCGACGAAGGCGGTTTCGCGCCATCCTTGGCCAACCATGAAGAAGCCATCAAGCTGATCATCCAGGCCATCGAAGAAGCGGGCTACGAGCCAGGCACGCAGATCGCCATCGGCCTCGATTGCGCCGCGTCCGAGTTCTACAAGAACGGCAAGTACGAAATGGAAGGCGAAGGCCTGAGCCTGACGGCCACCGAGTTCACCAACCTGCTGGCGACCTGGTGCGACAAGTACCCGATCATCTCGATCGAAGACGCGATGCATGAAGGCGACTGGGACGGCTGGGCGATCCTCACCAAGGAACTGGGCAAGAAAGTGCAACTGGTCGGCGACGACCTGTATGTCACCAACACCAAGATCCTGAAAGAAGGCATCTCGAAAGGCATCGCCAACTCGATCCTGATCAAGATCAACCAGATCGGTACCCTGACGGAAACCTTCGCCGCCATCGAAATGGCCAAGCGCGCCGGTTACACGGCCGTCATTTCGCACCGCTCGGGCGAAACGGAAGATTCGACCATCGCCGATATCGCCGTTGCCACGAACGCCCTGCAGATCAAGACCGGCTCGATGTCGCGTTCGGACCGCATGGCCAAGTACAACCAGCTGCTGCGTATCGAGGAAGACCTGGGCGACATCGCCAGCTACCCTGGCCGCGATGCGTTCTATAATCTGAAGTAAGCTGATGTAAAACCCACTGGCCGGCCGGAGATATCCGGCCGGTTTGTTAACCGACTACCCCATGCGCCTGATTACGCTCGCCCTGGCAGCCCTGCTGCTGCTGATCCAATTTCCCCTCTGGCTGGGTAAAGGCGGCTGGCTGCGCGTTGCCGACATGGAAGCCCAGGTGGCGGTGGCCAATAAAAAGAATATGGAATTGAAGGCGCGAAACGCCAAGCTCGAATCCGAAGTTCGCGACCTGAAAGATGGTACGGGCGCCGTCGAGGAGCGTGCCCGCTATGAGCTGGGCATGGTCAAACAGAATGAGATTTTCGTGCAGATCGTGCGCAAGGGACAAACCCCGCCACTGCTGGAAACACCGGTGGACGCTGCCGCGCCGCACTAAGTCGTACTCACTTCCCGCTTGCCAGCCTGGACCGATTGCCAGGCTGACATATCATATTGTTACCTTGTTACCTTGTACTGCTGCACACTATTGCCTTGCTGCTTGCTGATCAGAAACGCGCCTTGCCGGTCGAGATCAGGTAGAAATGGATGCCGGTAACGACGACGGCTACGGCGATCAGTGCGGTTTCGAGAAACATCATAAAAATCCTTGTGAGTAAATAGTTAGCTTAAAAAACGTCCAGGGCCAGGCGCCCAGCCGAAGACAGTACGAACGTACGGCGAGGCGCAGGCAACGCCGCCCTGGGCGTTTTTTTAACCGCGCGACGCCAGGAAACGCAATTCCGAAGCCAGATTCGGCATCAGCTTTTCGTAGCGGTTCGCTTCCGAGTTCAGCAGGGCGAAATCGCGCTTGCTTGGGCGCACATAGCGCTCGTCGTCGGCGCTGGTCGTCGCGGTGGCGATGACTTCCTTCTGGGCCAGTTCGCTGTACGGCTTGGAAGCGAGCAGGGCGCCCAGGAAGGCGCGCGTGGCGCGGCCCAGGTTGCTGAAGTAGTTGTCGTTGTCGTTGCTGTAGGTGTTGGTAAAAGTGGACATATGCCCTCCATGAATGGTCTGTTGTTGCATTGCACAATAATGGAGTTGGCGATATATGTCTAATTTCAAATTCCAATTTCAGAAATTCAAGAAACGAATAATAAGGGCGTAGCCGCCGGCCACGCCCTGAAAAAGAATTTGTTACCAAATGTTTATCCGGCGGCGATGCGTCCCAGGCCCGGATCGTCGCTGAAAAAGCCGTCCAGTCCCGTCTCGATGTAACGCCGCATTTCCGCCACGGAACCGGCTTCGTTGCGCGCGTTTTCGCCATTGCCATCGCGGAAGTCGGCCGCCAGGAAACGGTTTTCCGGGCGGAAGGTCCACGTGTGCAACAGCAAGCCCGCCTGGTGCGCATCGTCGACGATGGACGAGGGTTTTGCCAGGCGCTGGTCGGCGCCCAGCGCGATGACGCCACGCGTGGGCGGCGCCACCACGTCCGCGTAGGCGGCGATGTCGCGCAGGCCGGCCGGTGTGGTCATTTGTCCAAACGTCAGCTTTCCGCCCGCCTTGACGACGTCCATCGGGCGCACGTCGCCGCCCACCACCAGCTGCATCAGGCGCACGTTGGCGCGCCGTCCCAGCTTCTCGCGCAGGTACTTCAAATTCGCCACTTCGAAGGACTGGATTTCGATCGGCGCGCGCCGCGTGTATTCGTGCGCCAGCATGGTCGACAGGAAACGGTCTTCCAGCGCCAGGCCCGCATCGCGGAAGTAGGTCGAGCTTTTCAGTTCGGGGACGAGGCCGATGACGCGGCCGCTGGCGGCTGATTGCGCTGCAACAAAATCGATGATTTCTTCCCAAGTCGGGATCTGGAATTGTCCATCGTACAAGGTGTTGCCGGTGCGCACTTTCGGCAGCCGTTCGATGGCGCGCAGGGTTTTCAATTCCGCCAGGGTGAAGTCGTCGACGAACCAGCCTTCGTGCCATTCGCCGTCGACCATCTTCTTGCCGCGCCGGCTGGCGAACTCGGGCCGGCGCGCCACGTCGGTGGTGTCGATCAAATTGCTTTCGTGGCGCGCCACGAGGATGCCGTCGCGCGTGGCCACCAGGTCCGGTTCCACGTAGTCGGCGCCATCGGCGATGGCCTTGGCGTACGACGCCAAGGTATGCTCGGGGCGCAGGGCGCTGGCGCCCCGGTGGGCGAACACCAGCGGACGGCTTGGTGCAGGGGCCAGCAGGCCGGCGGCAAAGCCCGGTGCTGCCGCCAGAGCCAGGCCGCCCACAGCCGCCTGGACGAAGTTGCGGCGCGAAAAGTGCCGTTGCGGCAGCACAGGGGCGAGATGCGGCGCGCGCATCAGAAGTCCGCCGTCAAGGTCAGGAAGCCCTGGCGCGGGGCGATGGGGAAGGTGTTGTACGTCTTGTCGGCCGCGCCCACGACCACGTTCAGCGATCCTTCGCGGTTGGCCAGGTTGCTGACGTTCAAACGCCAGCGCGGGTTTTTCAGCCAGCCGGCCATGGCTGGCAGCTTGCCCGACACGCCCAGGCCCATCAGGAAATAGCTGGGGACCGACAAATCGTTGGTGTACGTCGCGTAGCGCTTGCCCACATAGTCCCCCGTCAGTTGCACCTCGATATCGCCAAACGTAGCGGAAGCCACGAACTTGTTCAGCCATTCCGGCGAACCGGGCACGTTCTTGCCCGCCGTCAAGACCAGCGCGGCGCCATTGTTGTAATTGTCCGCGTACTGCGAGCGGTTGTACGACAGGGCATTGTAGAACGAAAAGTTGTTACCAAAGTGCACGGTACCCGCGATATCGATGCCGTCCGTGCGCACGCTGCCCACGTTGGCCAGCACGGGGTTGCCGCCGATGATGGAGGAAATCACGGGCGTCGGGCTGATCTGCAGCAAACGGTTGCTGAAATCGACGTGGTAGACGTTGACCTGGCCATCGATGGCCGTGATGGCGCCCAGGTTCAATGGATGGCTGCCGCGCACGCCCACTTCATAGGTGAGGGCCGTTTCCGGCTTGGCGTCGCGCTTGAACAAATCAAAAGCGGCCTGGCTCGACAAGCTCCATGGCGAGGCGCCGCCGCCGCCATAGGTGACGAACTGGCGCATGTTTTTCTGGATGTTGAAATACAGCTGGTCTTGCGGCGTGAAGTCCCAGCGCGCGCCCACTTGCGGCAAGAACCATTTTTTCGTGTTGATGGTGCCGACGGGCAGGGCGGTCGAGCCGCCCGCGATGGCGCCCACGGCTGGCTGCACGGGGAATTGGCCATCGGCAAACTGCAGGCTGGACTTGAAACCGGCCTGCAGCGCGATATCGGGGCGGATGCGCCATTCATCCTGCAAGTGCAGCTGCACCACCTTGTTGTCGATCTCGCTGCCGTACTGCGTGATCAAAGGGTTGCTGGGGCGGTCGTAGGGCGAAGTCGGGTTGTTGACATCGAGCGCATACCAGCGGCGGTAGGCGGACGAGCGGTTCTGTTCCAGCCACAGGCCCGCTTCCAGCTGATGCTCGCCGATTTCCTTGCGCAGGGTGGAAATGAAGCCGCCGCGCTTGATGTCGTATTCCGTCGTGCGCACGGCGTAGCCCGAGTTGCCGAACACCTGTTTCAGGTTCTGTTTCGGGTAGTACACGCTGAACAGGCCCGGCAAGCCGGCCACGCCGATGGGGCCGGCCACCACGCCCGCGCCGTCATCCTTATGGTAGTACACCTGGTTGGACCAGGTCGTGCCTTCGGACAAGTTGGCGTCGAACTTGGCGTAAGCCAGGTAATCGGTGCGCTGCGCATCGCTGTAGTAATTGCGGTAATTGTTGCCGTCGGCGGCAGGCGTCGCGCCCGTGGGCGACAGGTAATTGAGGGCCGCCTTGAAGTCGGGATACAGGAAGGGGCGCGTGTACGGTGCGCTCGTTTCGCCCGCCACGTGCACGGTGCTGTCTTCGTTCGGCTCGATCTTGTCCGAGTAATTGAAGAACAGGGTCAGCTTGCCCGCCTCGCTGCGGTTGACGTATTTGGCGTTGAACTGGTCGCCGCCCTGGCGCGCATCGAAATCCCAGGCGCGCGCTTCGTGGTGCAGGATGGAAAAGTAGGCGCTGCTGCCGTCGCCGAAGGCGCCCGTGTCGTAGCGGGCGAACGTGCGCGAGGTGCGGTGGCTGCCCACCGTTTGCTGCAGGCTGGCGCCTTGCGTGGCCAGCGGATCGCTGGAATACGTCTCGATGGTGCCGCCCAGGTTGCTGGTCGAGGCCGTCGCCAGGTCGCCCGCGCCCGAGGACAGCACGACGCTGCGCACGTTTTCGCTGATCACGGCGCGCTGCGGCGACAGGCCGTTGTAGTTGCCGTACTGCTGGTCGCCCAGCGGCACCCCATCCATGGTGTAGCCGAGTTGCTGGCCGGAAAAGCCATGCACGAACAGCGACAGGTTCTGCTCGTTGTTGCCCCATGGATCGGCCGTTTGGAAGCTGACGCCAGGCAAGGTTTGCAGGGCTTTCAGGGGATTCGTGCCGGGCAGGATTTTCTGGATTTCATTCTTGCTCAGGGCAACCGAGGAGCGCGTCTTGCGCGAGGAAATCTCCACGGTGGCCATGGGGGCGTTGTCGTCGGCAGCCGGGGCAGCAGAGGCTCCCATGTCGGTAGTGGCGGACGCCACGGCGGCGGCCACGGCCGTTTGCGCCAGTGTCGGAAGGCTCAAGCCCGCGGCGCAGGCGCCCAGCAACACGTGGAAGGAATGGCGGCGCAGGGCCAGCGTCAAGTGGGTGGTCATCATCAGCCTGTGGAAAGTGGGAAGTAATACAAGCTGCGCAGCGTAACGGCGGCGCGTGACGGGCTGATGACGAACTGATGACGGAACGATGACAGTGGAAACAATTGCGCCGCCTCAAGGGCGGCGCGGCAGATTCATTGCGAAACTGTAATGCTTAGTTGATGCTGGCAGCTGGCGGAATCAAGACCTCGGCCGGCGCATCCGTGATGAACAGCTGCGCGCAATCGACCTTGTCGAATTCGTAGTGCTGGCCGCAGAAATCGCAGTTCACGCCCACTTGCCCCACTTCGTCCAGGGTGCTGTTGACTTCTTCCTCGCCCAGCATCTTGAGCATATTGCCCACTTTTTCGCGCGTGCAGCTGCAATGGAAGCTCGGGTGCAGCGGGTCGAAGACGCGGATCGTTTCTTCCCAGAACAAACGCTGCATCAGGGTATCGATGTCGGTCGACAGGATTTCCGTCTCTTTCAGGGTCGACGCCAGCATCACGGCGCGGTTCCACGTGTCGAGCGCGTCTTCTTCCGAGACGGGCGTCGCTTCGGCCTTGCCGCCATGGTGGGGCAGCTTTTGCAGCAGCAGGCCGCGCGAGACGGTGTCGTCCGTGGCCAGCCACAGGCGCGTGTCCAGCTGTTCCGAACGCAACATGTAGTTTTCGATCACGGTCGCCATGTCGTCGCCGTCGAGCGGCACGATGCCCTGGTACGGCTGCTGGCCCGGCACCTTGTCGGCCGGATCGAGGGTGATGATGAAGCGCCCCTTGCCCGTGGCGTTGAGCAATTGCGGCACGGTGGCCACGTCGGGGATGCTGGCGTCCGGGTCCAGCTTGGCCGTGGCGCGCAGGCGCAGGTCGGAATCGCACTCGACGACCATCAGGCGCACGGGACCGTCACCATGGATTTGCATGATGATGGAGCCGTTGAATTTCAGGTTGGCCGACAGCAGGGCGGCGGCGGCCACCATTTCGCCCAGCACTTTTTTCACGGCCGTCGGGTAGGCGTGGCGCGACACCACTTCCTGCCAGGTGGTCGATACGTCGATGAACTGGCCGCGCACGGCGGCGTTGTCGAAAATAAATTTTTGCAGGGTATCCTGGCCGCTAACGGCTGCGCTGACGGCGCCCGTGGTTTCAGTCGTCATTCTCTTATCCAATCTTCTTGAGTTGCGTATTAAATAGCTGGCCGCGCTGCACATAGTTCACGGCGTTGCCTTGTAGCCTGGTGATATCGTCTGCCGTCAGGGCCCGCACGGCTTTCGCCGGTGAGCCGATGATCAGCATATTGTCGGGAAATTCCTTGCCTTCCGTGACCAGCGCGCCCGCGCCGACCAGGCAGCCTTTGCCGATCTTCGCGCCGTTCAGGATCACGGCCTGGATGCCGATCAGGGCACCATCGCCGATCGTGCAGCCATGCAACATTGCCTGGTGGCCAATGGTCACATTCGAGCCGATGTCCAGCGGGTAGCCCGGGTCCGTGTGCAGCACGGCGCCTTCCTGCACATTGCTGTTGGCGCCCACGGTGATGCGTTCGTTGTCGCCGCGAATCGTGGCGCCGAACCATACGGACGTATTCGCTTCCAGCGTCACCTTGCCGATCACGTTGGCCGTGTCGGCAACAAAAGCGGAAGCATCAATCTGCGGCGCATCGGCGCCCAATTGGTAGAGTGTCATCGTTAGCCTGTGGCTGTGGTGGAAGCGCCGGGCAGGGCCGGACGCGGAAGTTTAGGGTGCTGCGTACGCTATTTTACGCTGTTGCAGGACAAGTCCTGCCGCCGACCGCCAATCCGGTATAATTATCGAACGGTCGTACTTTTATATGCGCACTATCTACAGACACAGCATGTGGCGCCATCCGCGCCACTTTCAAGGCAGGCAATGAGATGAAACCCATGAAACTTTCCCGTTCCGAATTCATCAGCATCCGCGGCGCCCGCACGCATGTGCGCCACTGGGGCCGTGTAGGCGCGCCCATCCTGTTCATGGTGCACGGCTGGATGGACGTGGCCGCCTCGTTCCAGTTCGTCGTCGACGAGCTGGCGGGCGACTGGCACGTGATCGCGCCCGACTGGCGCGGCTTTGGCCTGAGCGACTATACGCAGTCCGACACCTACTGGTTCCCCGACTATCTGGCCGACCTGGACGCCATGCTGCTGCACTATTCGCCGGACGCGCCCGTCAATCTGCTCGGTCACAGCATGGGCGCCAACGTGGCGGGCCTGTACGCGGGCGTGCGTCCGGAACGCATCAGCCGCTTCATCAACCTGGAAGGCTTCGGCATGATGGCAACGAAGCCGGAGCAGGCGCCGGGCCGCTATGCCAAGTGGCTAGCCGAATTGCGCGAGCCGCCCGCCATGCGCAGCTATCCTTCGCAGCGCGCCGTGGCCGAGCGCCTGCAAAAGACCAATCCGCGCCTGCCGGACGCGCGCGCGGCCTTCCTGGCCGAACACTGGTCGGCGCAGAACGAGGCAGGCGAGTGGGACATCCTCGGCGACCCGCAGCACAAGCGCGTCAATCCCATCCTGTACCAGGTTGAAGAAGTGATGGCGTGCTGGCGCCGCATCACGGCCCCCGTGCTGTGGGTGGAGGCCGACGACACCAATATGTGGCAATGGATGGGGCCCAAGGAACAGGCGCGCATCGAGATCGACCGGCGTTTGGCCTGCATCAAGGATGTGCGCTGCGAGATGATGGCGGACGCGGGCCACATGCTGCATCATGATCAACCGGCGGCATTGGCGCGGCTGGTGGAAGCATTTTTGGCCTGATGTGTGTCTGGAACGCTGCAGCGCGATTTGACAAGCAGCGTACAATGAAAACTTCTTCCATGCTGAGCCCGTGCAGGGTATTGTTTTCACATGCTTAAAGTCGACCTGCATTGTCATTCGAATATCTCCGACGGCGTGCTCGCGCCCGCCGCCGTGGCTGCGCACGCTCGCAAGGCGGGCGTCGATGTGTGGGCGTTGACGGACCACGATGAAGTATCGGGCGTCGCCGCCGCGCGCACGGCCGCGCTGGACCTGGGCATGCGTTTCGTGGCGGGCGTGGAAATTTCCATTACGTGGGCCGGCGAAACCGTGCACATCGTGGGCTTGCAAGTCGATGAAAACAATCCGGGCCTCGTGCAGGGCTTGCACCAGACGCGCTCGGGGCGCGACGCGCGCGGCCGGGAAATCGCCCGCCAGCTGGACCTGGCCGGTATCCCCGACGCCTATGAAGGGGCCTTGAAATTTGTCGGCAACCCGGATCTGATGTCGCGCACGCACTTTGCCCGCTACATCGTGGAAATGGGGAAATGCGCGAATATCCCCGACGTGTTCAAGAAATACCTGTCGGAAGGCAAGCCGGGCTACGTCGAGCACCGCTGGGCCACCCTGGCCGAAGCCGTGGGCTGGATACGCGGCGCGGGCGGCGTGGCAGTCATCGCCCATCCTGGCCGCTACCGCTTCAGCGACATGGCGCAAGGCGTGCTGTTCGATGAGTTCAAGCAACTCGGCGGCGCGGCCATCGAAGTCGTCACGGGCAGCCACAGTCCGGACCAGTATCCGGAATACGCGCAGCTGGCCAACGCCTACGGCTTCCTCGCCTCGCGCGGCACGGATTTCCATGCGCCGGGCGAGTCGCGCGTGGATTTTGCCATGCTGCCGCCGTTGCCCGCCAATGTAACGCCCATCTGGCACGACTGGTTCTAGCTTGCAGCCAGGCAAATCTGCTGCGCGGCGCGCTTTGCGGCCGGCGATGCTCGCTGTACTCAAGTACAGCTGCGCTTCTCGGCCACAAATCACTGCCGCTCGCGACGATTTTCCTGGCTGCCGATGCGCTGGCGTATCGCCATAGCTGCTTGAAAATACGTCTGTCCGTACTTATCTTTTCGTTATTCTTGTCATACATAGTCATCCGGAGCCATCGCCCATGAAACGTATCGTCCTTTTTATCGCAACCAACCTGGCCGTGATGCTGGTGCTGTCGCTCGTCCTCAGCTTGTTGGGCGTGGGCAATCCGGCGCGGGGCAGTACCCTGAACCTGGGCAGCCTGCTGGTGTTTTCGCTGGTGGTGGGGTTCACCGGGTCCATCTTTTCCCTGTTAATCAGCAAGCCCATGGCCAAGTGGAGCACGGGCGCGCGCGTGATCGATAATCCGACTTCGTCGACGGAATTGTGGCTGGTCAATACCGTGCGCGCGCTGTCCGAGCGGGCCGGCATCGGCATGCCCGAAGTGGCCGTGTACGAGGGCGACGCGAATGCGTTTGCCACGGGCGCCTTCAAGAATTCGGCGCTGGTGGCAGTGTCCACCGGTTTGCTGCAAAGCATGAACCGCGATGAAGTGGAAGCCGTGCTGGGCCACGAGATCGCCCACGTCGCCAACGGCGACATGGTTACCTTGACCCTGATCCAGGGCGTGGTGAATACCTTTGTCGTCTTCATGGCCCGCGTGGTGGGATTCTTTGTCGATAACGTGTTGCTGAAAAATAACAACCGCGAAGGCGGCGGGCGCGGCATCGGTTACGTTGTGACCGTCATGGTGTGCGAAGTGATCTTCGGCCTGCTCGCTTCCATCATCGTCGCCTGGTTCTCGCGCCAGCGCGAATTCCGTGCCGACGCCGGTTCCGCCAAGCTGCTGGGCAGCCCCACGCCGATGATGCATGCGCTGGCCCGCCTGGGCGGCGTGCCGCCGGGCGAGCTGCCGCAATCGATGCAGGCGCTGGGCATCAGCGGCGGCAATGGGGGATGGGGCGCGCTGTTCGCCACCCATCCGCCGATCGAACAACGGATCGCCGCGCTGCGCAGCGTACAATAATACCAACTTAACAAGCTGGTTCGCCAGAACGCTTACACATGAGTCAATTTTTCCAGATTCACCCCGACAATCCGCAATTGCGCCTGATCAAGCAGGCGGCCCAGATCATCCAGTCCGGCGGCGTCGTGGCCTTGCCCACGGATTCCTGCTACGCGCTGGTGTGCCAGCTCGACGACAAGGGCGCCGTCGAGCGCCTGCGCCGCATCCGTGGCGTGGATGAAAAGCACCATCTGACCTTGCTGTGCCGCGACTTGAGCGAGCTGGGCGTGTACGCCCGGGTCGACAACCGCCAGTTCCGCCTGCTCAAGGCGGCCACGCCGGGCGCCTACACCTTCATCCTGGAAGCGACCAAGGAAGTGCCGCGCCGCCTCAGCCATCCTTCGCGCAAGACCATCGGCCTGCGCGTGCCGCAGCACCGCATCGTGCAATGCCTGCTGGAAGAACTGGGCCAGCCGCTGCTCGGTGCGACATTGACCCTGCCCGGCGACGAAGAGAGCCTGACGGATGCCGACACCATCCGCGAGCGCCTGGAAAAACTGGTCGACCTGATCATCGACGGCGGCGTCTGCGCGCATGGACCCAGCACCGTGATCGACCTGACGGGACCGGAGCCGGAAGTGGTGCGCGTGGGACGCGGCGACCCGGCCGTGCTGGGCTTGTAGAGGGGTATCGCGTACCCGTTGCGGCGCCGCTCTTCATCTGTTCTTAATGACAACGTAAGAAAGGCCCCAGGGTGCCTCTGGTAGAATCGCGGTCATGAGCGATTTCAATACGATAGTCCAGACCGTTGCGGTGTACTTGGTGCCGGTGCTGTTTGCCATTTCCCTGCATGAGGCGGCGCATGGCTATGCCGCCCGTTATTTCGGCGATCCGACCGCCTCCGACGCGGGCCGCCTGAGCCTCAATCCGATCCGGCATATCGATCCTTTCGGCACGGTCTTGCTGCCCTTGATGCTGTATTTCACGATCCAGGTGCCGTTCGGCTATGCCAAGCCGGTGCCCGTCGATTTCAGCCGCCTGCGCAATCCGAAGAAGCAGATGGCCTGGGTGGCGTTTGCCGGGCCTGGCGCCAATTTCGTCATGGGCCTGGGCTGGATGATTGCCTTTGTCGTGCTCAGCGTGCTGCCGCCGACGGAAATGGGCATGTTTTTCCGCAAGATGGCGGGCGCCGGCGTCAGCGTCAATGCGGCCATGTTCGTCTTTAACCTGATTCCCGTGCCGCCCCTCGATGGCGGGCGCATCATGACGGGCTTGCTGCCGATGCAGCTGGCGCGCCCGTACGCCAGCATCGAGCGCTACAGTCTGTATGTGTTCGGCGCCCTGGTGCTGCTGATGTACACGGGCATCTTGAACCGCGCCCTGCTGGCGGCGATTGAATTTGTCATAGGCATTTTTGTCACGGTGGTCACGCCCCTGACGGCCCTGTTGACGTGATACAAGCACCTTGATGGTTGCAAATAATTGATGGAAGTACCGATGCAAGTAATTGAACCAACAGTAGAAACCGAAGCGATTTCCGGCTGGCTGCGCCGCTGGGCGCCCCTGATTCCGGGCGGCGAAGTGCTGGACCTGGCCTGCGGCGCAGGCCGCCACGCGCGCCACCTGGTGAGCCTGGGCCATCCCGTGATCGCGCTCGACCATGATCCGGAAATGCTGGAAAAGGCGGCCGGCACGGGCATCACCACCTCGCTGGTGGACCTCGAAGCGCCGGGTGCCGTGTGGCCTTTCGCTCCAGGCCGCTTTGCCGGCATCGTCGTCACCAATTATCTGCACCGGCCGCTGCTGGAAGCCATGCTGGCCAGCCTGGCGCCCGATGGCGTGCTGCTGTATGAGACGTTTGCCGAAGGCAATGAGCAGTTCGGCAAGCCGTCGAATCCGAAATTCCTGCTGAAGGAAGGCGAAATGCTGGCCTGGGCGGTGCAGCAGGGCTTGCGTGTGGTAGCGTATGAGGATGGAAGAGTGGAGCAGCCAAAAGCTGCTCTGGTGCAACGAATTTGTGCCGTCCGGCCGGATTTTCCACGGTTGGCAGCGCTGCTGCCGACGTTTTGAGCGGCCATACTATGTCAGAATGCACCACAGGCGCGGGCTATCCGCTACAATCGTTGTTTTATTTATCGGCGCTATAAACTTACTATGATCAAGGGCAGCATTGTAGCAATCGTCACCCCGATGCACGCAGACGGCAGTCTGGACTTTCCAGGTCTGCGCAAGCTGATCGACTGGCATATCGCCGAGGGTACGGACGGCATCGTCATCGTTGGCACGACGGGCGAATCGGCAACAGTCAGCGTGGAAGAACACTGCGAACTGATCCAATTGACCGTCGAGCACGCCAAGGGGCGCATTCCTATCATCGCCGGTGCCGGAGGCAACTCCACGGCCGAGGCCATCAAACTGACGCGTTACGCGAAAGAAGCGGGCGCCGATGCTGTCTTGCAAGTGGTGCCGTATTACAACCGTCCTACCCAGGAAGGCATGTACCAGCACTTCAAGGCCATCGCCGAAGCCGTCGACATCCCCGTCATCCTGTACAACGTGCCGGGCCGCACGGTTGCCGACATGAGCAACGAGACCATCGTGCGCCTGTCCGCCATCCCGAATATCGTCGGCGTGAAAGATGCGACCGGCAATATCGGCCGTGGCATCGACCTGCTGCGCCTGGTGCCGGCCGATTTCGCCGTGTACTCGGGCGACGATCCGACGGCCATGGCGCTGATGTTCTGCGGCGGCCACGGCAACATTTCCGTGACGGCCAACGTCGCGCCGCGCGCCTTGCACGAACTGTGCGTCGCGGCCATGGCGGGCGAGCGTGCCACGGCGATTGCCATCAATAACAAAGTTTTCCCTCTGCACCAGAAATTGTTTGTCGAGCCCAATCCGGTGCCCGTCAAATGGGCGATGGCCGAAATGGGCCTGATGCCGGCCGGCATACGCTTGCCGCTGGTGCCGCTGGCTGAAAACTGCCATGCCACCGTGCGCGACGCCTTGCGCGACGCCGGTGTCCTGTCTTAAGGCCGAACTTCAAGCCCGGACTTGACCAGTCCGGACCTTTCCTGATTCCAGCTGCTACTTAGCTTCTTATCCAGTTACGACATGACTAATTGCAAGAAAACCAAACCGGCGCCTGCCACCATCGCCGTCCGCGGCATCGTCATCGGCGCCGTCGCAGCCAGCCTCGCGGGCTGCGGCATGATCAGTTCGGTAGTCGGCGGCGACAAGGTCGACTACAAGTCGGTCAAGAAAGCCGGCACCCTGGACGTGCCGCCTGACCTGACGCAATTGCAGCAGGATAACCGCTACTCCTTGCCCGATGCGAAAAACGGCGTGGCCACGGCTTCCGGCTACAACGCGCAGCGCAACGCCACGGCCGGTACCCCGGTCGTCGTGGGCGCCGACGGCGTGGTCGGTGTCGTGCCGGTCACGGCTGGCGGCGTGAAGGTCGAGCGCGCGGGCAACCAGCGCTGGCTGGTCGTCAAGCAGTCGCCTGAAGTGCTGTGGCCGCAGCTCAAGCAGTTCTGGGAAGATTCGGGCTTTACCATTGCCGTCGACCAGCCGACGGCTGGCATCATGGAAACCGAGTGGAATGAAAACCGCGCCAAGGTGCCGCAAGACTTTATCCGCAGCACCATCGGCAAGGCCTTCGATTCGCTGTATTCGACCGGTGAAAAAGACAAGTTCCGCACCCGCGTGGAGCGCCTGGCCGACGGTTCGACCGAGATCTACATCAGCCACCGCGGCGTGGAAGAGGTCGTCACGGGCCGCGACAAGGAAACCACCACCTGGACCGCTCGCCCGAACGATCCGGGCCTGGAAGCGCAATTCCTGGCCAAGCTGATGACGCGTCTGGGCGCGGCCAGCGACGATGCGCAAGCGAAGACGGCCGTTGATGCCGCTATCGTGCAGCCGCAGCACGCCAAGCTGGTGGGCGACGCCGCCACGCAGACGCGCGGCATCGAAGTCGATGAAGGTTTCGACCGCGCCTGGCGCCGTGTCGGCCTGGCGCTGGACCGCGTCGGCTTCACCGTGGAAGACCGCGACCGCACGCAAGGCACGTATTTCGTGCGTTATGTCGATCCGGACGCGGTCAAGAAAGATGGCTTCTTCTCGAAACTGTTCAGCTGGGGCTCGTCGTCCGACAAGGACAAGGAAGCGCAGCGCTACCGCGTCCTGGTCAAGGCCGGCACCGGTTCGACCAGCCTGGTCAGCATCCTCAGCAACGAAGGCAAGCCCGATACCTCGCCAGTGGCCGAGAAGATCCTGGGTCTGCTGAACGACCAGTTGAAATAAGCGCTACATTCGCGGCAGGCATCAGAACCTGCCGCGCATTAAAAAGGCTGGCCCGGGAAACCGGGCCAGCCTTTTTTATTGCCTGCGTCCGGCGTTTTATCCGCAGGATAAAACGCCGGACGCAAAAAAGCCGGCCCTAAGGCCGGCTTTCTCTAGTGCTGGGTGCTAATTACTTAGCAGCCGATGCAGCAGCCGAAGCGGCAGCAGCAGCGTCCGAAGCGGCCGAAGCAGCGCTCGAAGCAGCAGCAGCAGCGTCGGTAGCGGCCGAAGCAGCAGCGTCAGCGGCAGCAGCAGCTGGAGCAGCTTCAACTGCTGGTGCTGGTGCTGGGGTTTCAACTACTGGTGCTGGTGCAGGAGCTTCTTCTTTTTTGCTGCAAGCAGCCAGAGCAACAACCATCAGGGAGGCGATCAGCAGGGATTTTTTCATTTGTTTTCCTTAATTATTTCAAAAAATAAATCAATATTGTTGCGATGAATAATTACCGGTAATTATCGCTCGTTAGGTCGTCTTCGAAGGCTTTTCGTACCAGGTGGTGCCTGCCAGACAACGGAAACTTCCTAACCGAATATTATAGCGATTTTTGGTGCGTCGCAATAGGAGCAAGAGGCAAATTCGCAACTATTTTGTGATATCGCAATATTTGCCGAAGCAAATTGCAAGCAAGTGTAAGTGTTTTGCGAAAGCGCGACAAAACGATATAAAAATATTATGTTTCATTGCGCTGGCGCAGAAGCTGCTATTTTACCTACTGTAATACCACTTTGCTACGTCGAGTCATTCAGGCCAGTTCGATCCAGCCATCCTGATACCAGGTATATAAGGCATCCATCACGTCATCGGAAGCCTGGGCCACGGCCGCGCCATCGAGGGCGCGTTCATTGGCCAGGGTTTCCAGGGCCGTTTTATCGGCCTTGCCAATGGCAAACGATTCGCCATTGATGAAGACATTCTTGCCACGATACAGCATCAAGGTCTTGCGCGACAACACGACACCCTTTTTCTGTGCCGCATCCGCGAAGCGGCCCACCGTCAGCGGCTTGGACAGCGGCGTGAAAAACACGTTGTGCTTCGGTTCCGACAGGTGTTCGCCCAGGAAAATGGTCACGTCTTCTTCCGTGAAGCGCACCTTGTTCATTTCTTCCGTGATGGTGCTGAGCATTTCGCGGGGGATTTCCGCCGGCTTGCCCGACGCCTTCAGGTCGGGATCGCTGTAAATGCCCGGCAAGTCGATCGAGTCGGCCATGAATTGCAGGAACGCTTCGCCCAGTTCCTGGAACGATGGCGAGCGGAAGCCGATCGAATACGTCTGGCAGTCGCCGATGGCCACGCCGTCGTGCGCGTAGTGGGGCGGCAAGTACAGCATGTCGCCCGGTTCCAGCGTGAATTCTTCGTCGGGCGTGAAGTTGCTGAGGATTTTCAGCGGCAAGCCGTCGATCAGGCTCAGGTCCTTCTGCGCACCGATGCGCCAGTGGCGCTTGCCCTGGCCTTGCAGCAGGAATACGTCATAGGAATCGAAATGCGGACCCACGCCGCCGCCGTCGGTGGCGAAGCTGACCATCAGGTCGTCCAGGCGCGCGTCCGGCAGGAAGCGGAACTGACGCAGCAGGGCGTCGGCCTTGGCGTTGTGCAGGTTGGCGCCCTGCACCAGCAGGGTCCATTCCTTCTGTTTCAGCGAGGGCAGGCTGGTCAGCGGACCTTGCTGCATGTTCCAGTGGCCATCCGCATGGCTGACCAGGCGCGATTCGACGTGATCGAGGGTCGCCAGTTCGGCCAGGGCCTTGAAATCGAACAGCGCCTTGAAGCCAGGCACGGCTTGACGGATCAACAAGGGTTTTTTATGCCAGTAGTCGCGCAGGAATTGCGCCGGCGTAATATCGCCGAGGAGAGTTAATTTTTTCATGCGCCCATTATAACAACCGGAAATGCAGGAATGCGCCTGCCGTTGGCGGCGTGAAGGTATAATTTGCCAGCTTATACAATGAAAGGAAGCATAATGAAGATTGCCAAAAATACGGTCGTGACTGTCAACTACAAACTGTCAGACGCGCAAGACAATCTGATCGAAGACGGCCGTCAGCCGATGGTCTACCTGCACGGTGATTATGAAAACACCCTGCCGAAGATCGAAGAAGAACTCGACGGCAAGGAAGTTGGCTATTCCAACACGATCCAGATCGAACCGGATGATGCTTTCGGTGAATACGATCCAGCTCTGGTCAAGGTCGAGCCGCGCAATCGCCTGCCTGAGCCGCTGGAAGTGGGCATGCAGTTCGAAGGCATGCCGGAAAGCGATTCGCCGGACGAAGAAGCGATGATCTTCACCGTCACCGATATCGCCGACGACAAGGTCGTGCTGGACGGCAACCATCCACTGGCCGGCATCGCGCTGCGCTTCTCGCTGACCGTCGCTGACGTGCGCGAAGCCACCGACGAAGAAATCGCCCATGGCCACGTGCATGGCGCACACGGCCATGACCATGGCGATGAAGATGGTGACGAGGGTGAAGACGGCGATCACTTTCGCACCCACCCGATCCACTAACACCTGACCAAACCTACTGCGCGGCGCGCTTTGCGGCCGGCGATGCTCACCGTACTAGAGTACGGTTGCGCTTCTCGGCCACGCCGCGCAGCTGCTCGCGACGGTTTTGTCAGGCGTCGTGACGTCTGTTGGACGTGACGCTGGTGGATTGAAGGAATAAAGGCCGACTTCGTCGGCCTTATTTTTATCGGCGCACAGTCGACGCCTTGGCGCGCGCTTGCGCCGATGGGCGGGTGGCCCGTTGACGTACCTCAAAGAATGGCGTCTTGCCGGGCCGTACGGCGATGGCGGACCAGTCGTTGTCGATGCTGACGTGGCCCAGGTTGCCTTTCCAGCTGATTTTCGGCCCGCCGGCCCTGGCCGCGGCCTTTTTGTTTTTGCCTTCCTTGCCGTCCGCGTCGCCATCGCGCTGCGTATCGACCAATAACACCTTGCCGCTGAATTTCTTCGCCAGGGTACGGATCTGCTTGCGCGGTCCGGCAAAGCCATCCTGTTTCGAACTGAAGCTGGGCAGCAGCGAATTGTCGTCTTCGTCCAGCACGCCCACGTCGCCGTCCGAGAACAGCACGATGCCGTCGAGCTGCTTGCGCTGCGCCATGGCGAACAGGCGCTGCAGCCAGGAACGGTTGGCCACCAGGCGGTCTTCGAATTCGCTGTTGCGGCCTGCTTCTGGCAGGAAATGGTTGTTATTCGCGGGCAGGTTGATGGTGGCAAACAGCACGCCGCCGTATTCCCAGTGGGCGTTTTCCGCATAGCTGCGGAATTTCGCCGTCGATGACAGCCGCGACAGGGTCAGCTTGCGCTGGCCCAGGCTCTGGTCGTCGGCGAAATACACGTCGCGCAAGCGGTTCAGGCGCTCGATGGCGTTGATGCGGCCGCGCGAATTGCGGCAGTTGGCCCAGTCGCTGGCCGACAGCGAGACGATCAGCGGCGGTCCGCTGGCGTCCAGCAAGTCCTTGCGCTGGCCGTACAGCTTGTCGCTGCACGATTCGCTGGCGGCCTTGATGCCGGTGGCCACCACGAAGGAGGCATTGAAGGCGCTGGTGTCGGCAATGGCTTTTTTCAGGGGGCCATCGTCCGGCCCCGCGTTGAAGGAATGGCCCAGCACGGCAAACTCGAAGCCGGCCTGGTCGCCTGGGGCGGCCAGCGCCGCTTGCCATGGCAGGCTGGCAGCCAGCAAGCCGGCGGCCAGCAGGCGTATCGAGCTGCGCCGGCAGGTCATGCGGCGGCCAGCCGTTTCAACTGATACAGCTGCTCCAGCGCATCGCGTGGCGTGAGCGCATCGGGATCGAGGTCGGCGATGGCGTCGAGCAAGGCTTGCTGCGCCGCGTTCAATGCGGCCAGCGGCGCCGCCGCTGCCTCTTCTTCCTCTTGCGCGTACGGATCGGCGGCAGGCGCGGCGAACAGGTCGCGCTGTGGCGTGGCGTCGAGCGCCTGCGCTTCCAGGCGCGCCAGGTGCTTGCGCGCCGCCTTGATCACGGGCTGCGGCACGCCGGCCAGCTGGGCCACCTGCAAGCCGTAGCTTTGCGAGGCGGGACCGGCCTGCACGGCGTGCAGGAAGACGATGCTGTCCTTGTGCTCGACGGCGGACAGATGCACGTTGGCCGCGCTCGGATGGCTGTCCGGCAATTGCGTCAGCTCAAAGTAATGCGTGGCGAACAGAGTGAAGCTGCGGCTGCTGTCGATCAGGTGGCGCGCGATGGCCCACGCCAGGGCCAGGCCGTCGAAGGTCGAAGTGCCGCGGCCCACTTCATCCATCAGCACCAGCGAGTGCTCGGTGGCGCCGTTCAAAATCGCTGCCGACTCCGTCATTTCCACCATGAAGGTCGAGCGTCCGCCCGCCAGGTCGTCGGTGGCGCCGATGCGCGTGAAGATGCGGTCGATGGGACCGATGGTGGCGGACGCGGCCGGCACGTAGCTGCCCACGTAGGCCAGCAGGGTGATCAATGCCACCTGGCGCATGAACGTCGATTTACCGCCCATGTTCGGACCGGTAATCAAGAGCAGCCGGCGCTCGTTGACGAGGCGGCAATCGTTGGCGATGAAGCGTTCGATCTGCTTTTCCACCACGGGGTGGCGGCCTTCGACGATGTTGATGCACGGCTCGTCGACCAGTTGCGGCGCGGCCCAGTTGTGCTGCTGCGCATGTTCCGTCAGCGCGTTCAGGGTGTCGAGCTGGGCCAGGCCCTGCGAGATCGTCTGCAAGGTGCCGATGTGCGGCGCCAGCTCGGCCAGCAGCAGGTCGTACAGCAGTTTTTCGCGTACGAGGGCCTTGTCCTGCGCAGACAGGGCCTTGTCTTCGAACACTTTCAGTTCCGGCGTGATGTAGCGTTCGGCGTTTTTCAGGGTCTGGCGGCGGCGGTAATCGTCCGGCACCTTGTCCGTCTGGCCGTGCGTGACTTCGATGTAGAAGCCGTGCACCTTGTTGTATTCGACGCGCAGGTTGGCGATGCCCGTGCGTGCGCGTTCGCGCGTTTCCAGGTCGAGCAGAAACTGGCCCGCGTTCTCCGACAGGGCGCGCAGTTCATCGAGTTCCGCATCGAAGCCGGTGGCAAACACACCGCCGTCGCGCACCATGGCGGCCGGTTCCTGCGCCACGGCGCGCACCAGCAAGTCCAGGCAGGCCGTCGGTGTCGCCAGCGCCGCGTGGATGGCGGCCAGCAGACCGCTTTCGCCGCCCTGGCCAGGACCATAGCAACGGACCACGTCGCCGCGCAGGGCCGGCAGTTGCAGCAAGCCGTCGCGCAGGGCGGCCAGGTCGCGCGGACGCGCCGACAGCAGCGCGATGCGCGTGGTGATGCGTTCGATATCGGGTACTTGCGCCAGCGTGGCGGCGAGCGGACCGGCCGCTTCGCTTTGCGCCAGTGCGGCGATGGCTTCATGGCGCGCGCGCGCCACGTTCTGGTCGCGCCGCGCATGGTGCAGCCAGTGGCGTAGCATGCGCGAACCCATGGCCGTGCGGCAATGGTCGAGCAGGGAAAATAGTGTCGGCGATTCCTGGCCGCGGATGGTTTCCGTCAGCTCCAGGTTGCGCCGCGTGGCCGCGTCCAGGCCGATGAATTCGCTTTCCGTTTCCGTCGTCAGCGAACGCACGTGCTGCAAGCCCCGTCCCTGCGTCGATTGCGCATAGCGCAGCAGCGCGCCGGCCGCACCGAACGCGGCGCCAAGGCCATCGGCGCCAAAGCCCGTCAGTGTTGCCACACCCAACTGGTCGAGCAGGGCCTTGTGGCCGCCCACCACGTCAAAATGCCAGTCCGGCACGCGGTTGATGTGCGTGCCCGCGTAGTCGTCGAACAGGTTGCCATTGTCGCCGCTGAGGATTTCCGCCGGCACGATGCGCTCGAGCTCTTGCTGCAGGCGCGCGGCCACGGTGGTGCTGTCGCCGGAAAACTCCATCAGTTTCAATGCACCGCTGGCCAGCGACAGCCAGGCCAGCCCCGTCGTGACCGTCTTGCGCTGCGTGATGCTGCACATGGCCAGCAGCGGGCGCTCGGCCTTTTCAGGCAGCAAGTCCGCATCCGTCAGGGTGCCGGGCGTGACCACGCGCATGACCTTGCGCTCGACGGGCCCCTTGCTGGTGGCCGGGTCGCCGATCTGCTCGCAAATGGCCACCGACTCGCCCAGCTTGACCAGCTTGGCCAGATAGCCGTCCAGCGAGTGAAACGGCACGCCGCACATTTTAATGGGGTTGCCGCTGGCCACGCCGCGCGCCGTCAGGGTGATGCCCAGCAGGCGCGAGGCTTTTTCCGCATCCTCGAAAAACAGCTCGTAGAAATCGCCCATGCGGTAGAAGACCAGCATCGTCGGGTGGTTTTCTTTAATGCCTAAATATTGCTGCATCATTGGCGTAAGCTTTTCAGCCGAATTCTTCTTTGCCGCTGTGGCGTTGATTTCTTTTGGGACGGTGGTCATGTGTTCTTTGTCGTTGGTCCGGCGGCAGGAAAGACATGCCTGCCGGGCTGTGGGTGGTGCTGTGTGCGTTCAAGGCCGCGCTGCTAGGCGAGGCTTGAGTCCAAGGCCGTCATTTTACCGCTTTCGGAGGGCGGGGCGGCGTATTGCGTGCGGATGTGAAAAAGCCGCGCCGGTGGCGCTGCCAGGCAGCACGCACCAGTAACGCATTTGACTGGCAAAGGTGCGTTCAATGGCCCAGCACCCGGCTGGGACAGCAAGTAGGGGCGGGATAGTGGTGTTTTGTGCCGGTCCTCGTTGATGTTGCAGATTTAATACGTTTGCGTCGCTATCGCCAGGCAGGCCCAAACACCAAGGATGTCTTGGCCCGAAAACTGGCAGGAAGCTTTAATCCGTCACCTGCGGCGAGGTAGCCGTGGAGTAGCGAAATTAACCCTGGCCCCAGGCGTCGCCGACGGAGCTTTCTGGATCGAATGAAAACACACGCAATTCGGTCTGGTCGCCTTCGCTGCGGGTGATCCGGACCGTCATGACAAACGACAGTTCCCAGCGACCGTTTGCATGGCCCACATCCAGGTTATGTTTCCATTCCTGGCGAATGTGCCGCAGGTCGGGCTGGGCCGGGTCCGGCGGCAGCAAATGCGATTCGAAGTCCAGCGGCAGGCTGTAGGTAGCGCCTATTGCTTGAAGGAATGGCGACGGGAGGGAATAAACAGTCGGCATTTTCGGGCCGATCTGCAGTAGTTGCGGCACGGTTACAATGGTGCAATCGATGATCTGGAAGGCGGTAAAACCACGATCCTTGGAGCCGCAACAGGTGACATCAAGGTAAACATGTTGTCCTTTCTGGAAATGCACCCCACCCATATATGGACCATGGCGCGGGTCGGCTGTCCCGTCGCATGAAGTAAAGCTATAGTCGAGCTGGTTTGTGATCTGGTCTGCATCAAAATGTACGGATAATTTCATCCAGGGGCTGACAGGCGTCATGTTCTACGATCTCTTTTCATATTGGTCATAAGTTGCTGATAGCGAGTATCTCGCCTGAGGTTCAACAGATCGGGAGCTGACTCGATCAGGTTGAGTGGGTAGCCCAGCTTTGCGGCCTCCTGCAGTGCTGCCAAGGCTGCGGTGCGGTTGCCTGTTAGTTCATGGGTCAAAGTCGCTCGGAATTGGACATCTGGCAATTGAGGGGCGATGGCAAGTGCTTTTTCCATACTCGTCAGCGCCTGCTTGGTTGCGCCTACATAGGCCGAAAACAGCGCCATGCGCGAGTTGAGTGTCGCGTCATCCGGCATGCGTGCCAGGACTGGCGTAAGCAGTTCGATGGCTCGCCGATAAGACTGCTGCGACGCCTCTTTCTGCGCGGGTATCCAGCGCTGTGCATCAGCAAGATTTGCCCATAACTGATAAAAGCCGGGATTGCCATTGCTGGGCAAGACGGCCTTTTCAAACGCTTTTACAGCGCCGAGATAATCCTCCTTGGCAAACAACGATGTTCCCAGATTGCTATACAGTTCCCAGTGCGGCTGGAACTGCAGGCCTTGCTGGAGCACGCGCAAAGCTTCATCGTTACGGTTGAGGCGTAAGAGGACTGCGTTGAGATACGCATACGCGCTGGTCGAACGCTGATCGAGTTCTATACTTTTGCGTAACGCCTGTTCTGCGCTCGCGTATTCGCCTTGGCGATACAACATGATGCCCATGAACATCGGTAACAGGCGTTCTTTCGGATGCAGTGCGATTGCGTTGTCCAGTACGGGTCTGGCCAGATCAAATTTGCTCATATGAATCAATAGGCGTGCCTTGCCCACAAGTCCCAGCAAATTTTGCGGATCAAGGTTCAATGCGTTGGCTGTTGCGTTCAACGCCTCTGCCCGCTTGCCTTGAAATTCGAGTACCCAGGCCTGTGCCACATGGGAAAGTGCCAGCTGATTGTCCGATGCAAGCGCTTGCTGTGCTGCCGCATTTGCCAGCTGTAACCAAGTGTCATCGCGACCATTGCCGGCATAGCGCAGGCTATACGCGAGTGATAGACCTGCAGATGCCGCAGCATTGGCTGGATTATGCTTGAGCACTGTTGTGAAATGTTCGATAGCCTGGTTTTGGCTCGTATCGCGGTCAAACACCAGCAACGCTTCCATCCCCGCCGCCATGCTGGCCATTTCCGAATACGGCGCGGGTGCCTTTTCGCCCGTGATGAACGATTTGACGGCGGGAACGATATTGGGCAGCTGCCATCCAGCCAGTACTGCGAGCAGCGCCACGCCCGCGCCCCATTTCAGCGTGCGCTTGCGGGGCAGGGGCAGGCGGATGGAGACGCTGGCGGGCGGTTCTTCCTTCTTCGCAGGCGCCTCGTCAGCAAGGGGCGTGGCCAGGGTGAGCGGTTCCCCGTGCTGCGCGCCTATCGCCTCGCGCACAGCGCGCATGGTGCGCGGCCGTTCGGTCGGGTCGTGCGCCGTCATCGCGCGCACGAGGGCGTTGATTGCGGGCGGCACCGTATCCGGCAGGTCGGGCCACGGCTCCGTCGCCTGCATGTGGGCGGCGGCCAGGGCCAGGCCGTTCAGGTGGGCGAAGTGGCGCTGGCCGGCCAGCATTTCGTACATCATGGCGCCCAGCGCGTAGACGTCGCCGCGCGTGTCGGGCAGGCGGCCCATCAGGCGCTCGGGCGCCATGTAGGCGATCGTGCCCTGCAAGTCGCACAGGGTGGTCGTTTGCGTCGCTTGTGGGTCGATGTGGCGGGCCAGGCCGAAGTCGAGGATGCGCACCTTGCCGTTTGCCTCCAGCATCAGGTTCGACGGTTTCAGGTCGCCGTGCACGAGGTCCATGGCGTGCGCCTCGTCCATCGCGTCGGCGATCTGGTAGGCGATGTCGAGCGCCGACTGCAGGTCAGCCTGGCCGCTGTGCATGAACTGGCCCAGGGTCTGGCCTTCGACCAGTTCCATGACGATGGACTGGCCCGTGCCCTGGCCTTCGATGGCGAAGATGCGCACGAAGGCCGCGTGCTTGAGCGAGGCGGCCAGGCGCGCTTCATTGATGAGTTTTTCCGGATGCAGCACGTCGGCTTGCGGTTTCAGGCGTTTCAGCGCCACGCTACGGCACAGCTTGGCATCCCAGGCTTCGAAGACATGGCCGAAACCGCCCTCGCCCAGCAAGCGGCGCACTTCGTAGTGCCCGCTGATCGGGTCGTCTTGCGACGGGGTCTGACGCAGGGAGTCGAGCAGTTCCATATACCTTGGCTTCAGAGTGCATCAAGGTGCGCATCAGGCATCGGAGAGGGAGCTGCGATGGCTGTGTGCGCAAAATGATTGATTTTGAGTAACTTCCTGATTTAAAACGATTGTTTCGAATAAGTCAATTAGTATTGACAAGGAGTGAACAAAAGTTGCTGGCAGTCGCCTTTGCGCGCTTCCGCCGCAGGCATGCGCGGCTACGCCACGCAGGCGTCGATGGCCGTGCCCAGCTTGTCGACGATTTCATCGACGTGGCTGGCGTCGATGATGTAAGGCGGCGCCAGCAGGATGTGGTCGCCGTGCAGGCCGTCGATGGTGCCGCCCATGGGGTAGCACATCAGTCCGTTTTGCATGGCTTGCGCCTTGATGCGCGCGTGCAGGCGGCGGGCGGGGTCAAACGGCTGCTTGCCGGCGCGCTCCTGCACCAGTTCCAGGCCCAGGAACAGGCCGCGGCCGCGGATGTCGCCCACGTGCGGGTGCTCGCCGAAACGCTGGCGCAGCCGCTCCTGCAGCAAGCCGCCCATGGCGCGCACGTTGGCCAATAAATCGCGCTCCTCGATCTGCCGCTGCACGGCCAGGGCGGCGGCGCAGGCCGTGGCGTGGCCGATATACGTGTGGCCGTGCTGGAAGAAGCCCGTGCCGGTGCGGATGGTCTCGTGGATGTCCCTCGACACCATCACGGCGCCGATGGGCTGGTAGCCGGCGCCCAGGCCCTTGGCGATGCAGATCAGGTCGGCCGAGATGCCTTCCTGCTCGCAGGCGAACAGGCTGCCCGTGCGCCCCATGCCGCACATGACTTCGTCGAGGATCAGGAGGATGCCGTGGCGCTGGCAGATGGCGCGCATGCGCGCAAAATAGCCGGCGACGGCGGGCAGGGCGCCGGCCGTGGCGCCGACGACGGGCTCGGCGATGAAGGCCATGACGTTCTCCGCGCCCAGTGCGGCGATATTGTCTTCCAGTTCCTGGCCCAGGCGCGCCACGTAGTCGGCATCCGTTTCATGCGCCTGCTGGTCGCGCCAGGCGTAGCAGGGCGACACGTGGGTCACGCCAATGAGAAGCGGCTCGAACTGCTGGCGGCGCCAGGCGTTGCCGCCAGTGGCCAGCGCACCCAGGGTGTTGCCGTGATAGCTCTGGCGGCGGGCGATGACGTGGCGGCGCTGGGGCTGGCCCCGCTCGACGAAATACTGGCGCGCCAGCTTGAGCGCGCTCTCCACCGCTTCCGAGCCGCCGGAGACGAAATACACGCTGTCGATGCCGTCTGGTGCCCGCTCGACGAGGAAATCGGCCAGCTGCTCCATCGGTTCGCTGGTGAAAAACGAGCTGTGCGCGTATGCCATCGTGGCAATCTGCCGCTGCACGGCGGCGGTCACGGCCGCATCCGAATGGCCGAGGCAGGAGACGGCGGCGCCGCCGCAGGCGTCCAGGTAGCGCTTGCCGTCCGCATCGATCAGGTAAGGCCCATCGCCGCCCGTGGCGACAGGGTAGGTGGCGGTCAGGCTGCGGTGGAAGACATGGCTCATGGCATCGCTTTCTTATCGGCAAGGGAGAATGGCCGATTATAGAATGCGTGGAGCCGTGTTGCAACGATTGATGTATTTGTTTTTAATTTACATCATTTGATGTTTTGGCATAGGCGCCCAGCGCCCGCAACTGGGTTTCCGCCGCGCCGATGGCGTGCACGGCGTCCGGTCCCGCGCGCGCCACCAGCAGTTCCACCAGGCTCTCCACGGCCGCGATGCCGGCCACGATGGAAGGGAAGAACGAGGGGCTGTCGACGGCGATGACGATGCTGGTGTCGGCCTGCAGGGCCAGCGGCGACATGGCGCTGTCGCTGATGGCGAGCACCTGGCAGCCGGCCTGGCGTGCCGTTTGCGCCACCAGCAGCGCTTCGCTCGAATACGGCGCGAAGCTGACGACGACGACGGCTTCGCCCGCCTGCAGGGCGCGCAAGTCCATTTCCAGGGTGCCGCCCTGGCCGCTCAGCAGCTGCACGCTGGGGCGCAGCAGCCGGTACAGGTAGTGCAGGGTGTAGGCGATCGGGTGGGCGGCGCGAAAGCCGGCCACGTGCACGCGGGGCGCCGCCTGCAGCAGGCTGGCGGCCGCGTGCAGGGCGGCGTGGTTGGCGCTTTCCGTGGCGGCCAGGTTGCGCTGCTGCACCGCGAACACTTCGGTGACGAGGTCCCCGTCCTTGCCGGCCAGCGCGCCCGCCTTTGCCGCATAGCCGGCGGGTCCCGCGCGCAGGCGTTCGACGAAGATGGCTTTCAGTTCCGGCCAGCCGGCAAAGCCCAGCTGCTGCGCCAGGCGCACCAGGGCGGCCGACTGCACCTGCGCGCGCGCGGCGATGCTGCGCATCGATGACACGGCCACTTCGTCCGGATGGTCGGCCAGGTAGCGGGCGCCGGCCTGGAATTGCGGACTCAGCTCCGCATGGCGCGCCTTGATCAGGTCCATCAGTGCCGCATAGGAATCGTGGGGTGTCGCTGCCTGCATCGCCGTGCCTCATGTAGTAGGTTGCGGCGATGGTACAGGATTCGTCAGCGCGCCGGTAGCGGCAGGGCGGCCGTGCGCGGACGCAGGCGGGCAAACAGGTGCGGCCCGGCCGGCTGGCGGCGCGGTCCCGTCGTCAGCACGCGCAGGGCGGTGGGCAGCGGTACGTCGTGGCAATGCAGGAACAGGGCGGCGGCGCCCGTACCGGCCATTTCCTGCAAGGCCAGCGCATGTTCGACCAGCGCCGCCGTGCGCATGTCGAGCCGCACCGGGATGTCGGGTTGAAATAACTGTGTATCGACGTGCCGTGCATCGCGCATGTTGTCCCCGCCGGGTTCGCTGGTCAAGCTGCCAGCATAAAAGCGCCCCGGCGGCGCCACTTTGCGCCAGATCAATTCCTATGTCGGATAGATTCCACAAGGCAAAAAAAACGCCAACCGTTGCCGGCTGGCGCTGAAAACCCTCGCAAGGAAGAAAAGGGGGATATGAGTTAGTAGCTCCAGCGGACGGACAAGCCGACGACCTTGTCATAGCGCCGCACATCGCGCACATAGTCCGGCGTGTCGTGGTAGTCGCGGTAGGTCGAGTTGAGCAGGTTGTTCGCGTCCAGCGTCACCGTGGTGTGCGGATTGAGCTTGTACGAGACCGACGCGTCCAGGGTCTTCGTCGGCGCCACGGTCAGGTGGATGCCCTTGCCGCGGTAGTTGTAGTCGTCGACGTACTTGTCGCGCCAGCTGTAGGCCAGACGCGCCGACCACGGTCCCTGTTCATACAGGCCGACGATATTGGCCGACCACTTCGACATGCCCGTGAACGGGTGCGCACTGCCATTGAGTTCTTCCAGTTCGCCCGTCATGTAAGTGGCGTTGGCCTGCAAACCCAGGCCGCTCATCCAGCCGGGCAGCTTGTCGTAGAACTGCTGGTAGGCCATTTCCATGCCTTGCAGATGGCCCTTCGAGGTGTTGCGCGGACGCGTGATGTCGTATTCGATGCCGCCGTACGTTTCCTTGGCCGAACCGGACAGGATGTAATTCTTGAAGTTGTGGCGGAACACGGTGGCCGTGACGGAACCCGTCTGGGCGAAATACCATTCCAGCGCCACGTCGAGGTTCTTGCCTTCCACGGGCTTGAGGTCGGGATTGCCGCCGCTGCCCGTCGGGCGCACCATTTCCAGGCTCTGTCCCAGGCTCACGCCCGGGTTGAAGTCGGCGAAGTTCGGGCGCTGCACGGCCTTGCCGGCGGTCAGGCGGGCGATCAGGTCCTGGCGCAGCATGGCTTTCAGGGTCAGGCTGGGCAGCACGTCCGTATCCGACGTCTTCACGCGCACCGGCGTGACGATGCCGTTTTGCGAGGAATTGCCTTGCAAGTCCTGCTTGGTCTGCACCACGCGCACGCCCAGGGTGCCATCGACCGGCACTTGTGCCAGGTCAAAGCCGATGCGCGCCTTGCCGTAGACGGCATTGGTTTTTTCCACGTCCTTGTAATGGGTCATCGGATCGTCCGGGCTGCGTTCGCTGCTGCCCGTAAACAGCTGGCGCAGCACGGCCGTGTTGTTGAGCATGAAGTCGCGGCAGGGCGTGAGCCAGCTTTGCAGGCCGAAGTTGCCCGTGTTCTCGTGCGAGGCGCACGCCAGGCCGGGAATCGCGTCCGCATACATGGTCGACGTCAACCCGCCCTGGCCATTTTTTTCGCGGATCGATTCGGCCTTGCGCTTGGCCAGGCGCACGCCGCCCGAAAATTCGCGGAAGAAGCCCGTGCTGTCCATGTCGTAGGTGACGTCGCCGCGCCAGTCGGTCGAGCTGCCTTCGTCGTGGCTGTGGTTATCGTAGAAACCGAGCAGCGTGTAGTTCTTCGGATCGAGCATGTTGTAGCCGGGGTAGCTGATCTGCGCGCCGCCGTTGACGTTCGTGCTGCCGATCACGCTGGTCGGATGGGCGAGGAAGTCGAGGATGGGGAATTCGCGCTCGAAGTTGCTCACCGTGCGCGCCAGTTCCGTGGTCGCGCGCAGCTGCGGCGTGATGTCCCAGCGCGCGCCGATGGCGCCTTGCGAACCGATCGAGCGGTCGCGCCGCGCCTGCGTCGAGCCCAGCGTGAACGGCGACCACGGGCCGTCGATCTTGCCCACCGTGGCCGCCTGGCTGGTGCCGGGGATCAGGGTGATGTCCGGATTCTGGCCCCAGGGCAGCGAACCGACGAAGAACTGGCTGTCGAACGCATGCTTGATCAGGGTCGACATGCCTTCCGCATACACTTCCACCTGCGAGTTCGGGCGCCACTGGAAGGCGGCATTCGCCGCGTAGCGCTTGCGGTCGCCCACGGTCGGGATCATGCCGACGGAATCGGGGCCCGTGATATTGCCCGCTTCGGGGCGCTTGACGGGTTCGGCGTTCCAGATCGTCTCGTCATAGTATCTGCCGCGCTGGTAGGACAGGCCTAGCAGGGCGCCGAATTCGCCGTATGGGGTCTTCCAGCGGTTCGAGACCATGCCGCTGACGTTCGGGTCCGTCGAGCCGGCCTTGTCGCGGTGTTCGGCGCGCACATTGCCCGATGCCGTGAAGCCCTTGAAATCGAACGGGCGGTTGGTGCGCACGTCGACCACGCCGGCCGTGCCGCCTTCGACCATGTCGGCACCCTGCGATTTATATACGTCCACGCGCTGCAGCATGGCCGTCGGAATGTCGGCCAGGTACAGGCTGCGGCCCACCGAGGTGAACATCTCGCGGCCGTTGAGCAGGGTCACCACGCCGGGCAAGCCGCGGATGATGACGGTGCCGGCCTCGCCGCTTTCGCGGCGGATCTGCACGCCCGTCACGCGCCCGAGGATTTCGGCCACGTTCTTGTCGGGGAATTTGCCGATTTCATCGGCGACGATGGAGTCGACCACCTGGTCGCTGTTCTTCTTGATCGTCTGCGCGCTTTGCGCTGCCCGGCGCACGCCCGTGACGGCGACGACGGCGATGCCGCTGTCGGCTGGCGTTGCCGCCGGCGCTGTTTCTGCCGCTTCTGCCGCTGGTGTTTCTGGGGCGGGTGCCTGCTGCGCCCAGACGGAGGCGCTGCTCAGAAGGCCGGCGCCGGCCAGCGCGGCCACCGTGGCCTTCAAGGTCAGCCGTGTGTTTTGCCGGGACGTGCGGATGCCCGTTGCCATCGATTGCTTCATCTTGTCTCCACCTGTATTTTAGTTATGTTGAGAACGCTGCGGCAGTCGCCGCCAGAGCTGAAACTTGCTCAAGAAATATGGTATGGGGAATGACTTTGCCCCACAAATGACTTCTTTTGCGATGTCCATATCATTTCCGGTATCCCTGCTGGATTCATGCGCCCTGGCGGCAAGCGCGTGCCCGTCTTGCCGTTGCGTGCCCGTTGCAGAGGGTCCACACGTGGAGAAAAACAGTTTTGTTGTGTGTGGCGGCGGCTGCGTTGAGCGCGCGCATGCGGTGTCGCTGCGCCCGCCGCGCAGGGGCGAAAAAAAGACGGCCCGCAGGCCGCCCTCGTATGCCGTCAGGCTGACGCTTAGGCTTCGGCGACGCGCTTGGCGATGTGCGCCAGCGCTTCTTCCACCTGGTCGATCAGGATCAGGCACAGATCGCCTTCACCGAGGCGCGCCAGGGCCTTGTCGATGGCGACGAATTCGCCGTTGATTTCATCGATATGGCTGGTGCGCTTGGCGCCGTCCAGGCCCTGGCGCAGCAATGCCACCACTTCGCCGTCGGCGCGGCCGCGCTGGCACTGGTCCTGGTACAGCAGCACATCGTCGAAGGCGGCGCCGAGGATTTCCGTCTGCTGGCGGATGTCTTCGTCGCGGCGGTCGCCGGCGCCGCTGATGACCACCGAGCGGCGCTTGGCCGGCATGCTTTCCACGGCCTGCACCAGCGCCAGGATGGCGTCCGGATTGTGACCGTAGTCGGCGATCAGCGTGGCGCCACGATAGTCGAACACGTTGAAGCGGCCCGGCGCGTTGTCGGCTTCATTGGCAAAGGTTTTCAGGCCCAGCGCGATGGTTTTCCAGTCCAGGCCCACGGCCCAGGCGGCGGCCAGGGAAGCCATGACGTTGTCGACCTGGAAGCCGATGGCGCCGTTGCGCGTGATCGGCACCTGCGACAGGGCGATTTCGTGGCGTTCCTTGCCTTGCGCCGCGACCAGCTTGCCGTCTTCCACGTACACGACGCGGTTGCCCTGCGCGCGGTGCGTGGCCATCACGGGATGTGTCTTGTCGGCGGCGAAGAAGGTCACCGTGCCGCTGCAATTCTTGGCCATGCGCGCCACGGCCGGATCGGTGGCGTTCAGCACGGCCACGCCGCTGTCGGCCACGTTCTGCACGATCACGCGTTTCAGCACTGCGAGGTCTTCCACGGTGGTGATGTAGTTCAGGCCCAGGTGGTCGCCCGCGCCGATGTTCGTCACCACGGCGACCTGGCAGCGGTCGAAGGCCAGGCCTTCGCGCAGCATGCCGCCGCGCGCCGTCTCGAATACTGCTGCGTCCACGTCCGGGTGCAGCAGCACGTTGCGCGCGCTGCGCGGACCGCTGCAGTCGCCGCTGTCGATCTGGCGTCCTTCGATGTACACGCCATCCGTGTTCGTCATGCCTGTGCGCAGGCCGGAGGTGGTGAGCAGGTGGGCGATCAGGCGCACGGTGGTGGTCTTGCCGTTGGTGCCCGTGACGGCGACGACGGGGATGCGGCCATCGTCGCCCTCGGCGAACATGGCGGCGATGATGGCTTCGCCGACGGGACGCGGCTTGCCGAACGAGGGCGCCAGGTGCATGCGCAAACCTGGTGCTGCGTTGACTTCGACGATGCCGGCGTTCTGCTCTTCCAGCGGTTTCAGGATGCTGTCGGACACCACGTCCACGCCGCAGATATCGAGGCCCACCATGTGCGCGGCGGCGACAGCGCGCGCCGCCACTTCGGGGTGCACGTCGACGGTGACGTCGGTGGCCGAGCCGCCCGTCGACAGGTTGGCGTTATTGCGAAGGATCACGCGCTGGCCCACGGGCGGCACGGATTCGGCCACGTAGCCCTGCTTGGCCAGGCTGGCCAGGGCGATGTCGTCGAAGCGGATCTTCGTCAGCGAGGTGGCATGGCCGCTGCCGCGGCGCGGGTCCAGGTTGACCTGGTCGACCAGTTCGCGCACCGTGTGCTGGCCGTCGCCCACCACTTGCGGCGGGTCGCGGCGGGCCGCTGCCACCATCTTGTTGCCGATGACGAGCAAGCGGAAATCGTGGCCCGGCAGATAGCGTTCGACGAGGATGTCGTCGCGGAATTCCTGCGCCGCGAGGAAGCCGGCCGTCAGCTGCTCGCGCGTGGTGACATTGACGGTGACGCCCTTGCCCTGGTTGCCATCTTTTGGTTTCACGACGACGGGCAGGCCGATCTCGCAGGCGGCGGCCCAGGCGTCGTCCACATCGATGGCGACGCGGCCTTGCGGCACGGGCACGCCGGCCGAGTCCAGCAGCTTCTTGGTCAGTTCCTTGTCCTGCGCGATGGCTTCGGCGATCGCGCTGGTGCCGTCCATTTCGGCGGCCTGGATCTTGCGCTGCTTGCTGCCCCAGCCGAACGTCACCAGGCTGCCTTCGGTCAGGCGGCGGAACGGGATGTTGCGCGCCACGGCGGCGTTGACGATGGCGCCCGTCGAAGGGCCCAGGCGCACGTCTTCATCGAGTTCCTGCAACTGGTGCAGGGCGCCGGCCAGGTCGAACGGTGCATCGTCGAGCGCGGCGCGGCACAGCTGCTGCGCCAGTTCCAGGGCCAGGCGACCGACGGCTTCTTCCGAGTATTCGACGACGACCTGGAAGATGCCCGTTTCCAGCGTCGGCGTGGTGCGGCTGAAGGTGACGGGACAGCCGGCTTGGGCCTGCAGGCCCAGCGCCGCCAGTTCCAGCACCTGCGCCATCGGCGCGGCGTTGTAGTTGCCCAGCGGTTGCAGCGGGCTCAGTTGCGGAAAGAGTGCGCGCAGGCGGGCTTCGAAGCCGGGCAGCTGGGCGATGTCGAGTTCCTGCGTGGTGCAGGAAACAATGGCTTCCACGGCGGTGTCGTGGCTCCAGAGGTTAGGGCCCCGCAAGGCCCGTACGCGAGATACTTCCATAATTAAACCGTAATCCTGTTGTGTTCTTGTGGGCCCGGCCGTAGCCGGGCTTTTACGTCAAATTAAACCGTAGCGAGCGGATGGGAGTTGTGGCCGAGTAGCGGAGCTGTGCGGATGCACAGTGAGCATCGGAGGCCGCAAATCGCGACGCGCAGTAGGTTTGGTTTGACGTCCCTGGTTTTCAGTTCCCGATGCAGCCGGGGGCCGCGTCGAAGGTACGCAAGCCGGCGCAAATCAGATCGACAGGCAGGTTCATGGCCCAGGCGGCGGCCGCGACGGCCAGCACGCTGTCGACATTGCCGGCCGTGGCCGGTTTCAGCAGGTCCAGGCACAGCAGGACCGTTTCGATGCCGCCTTCGGCCAGCACGATGTGATTGCCGCGCACGAACACGGCGCGCTGGCCGGCGGCCAGTTGCGCCGCGATGGCGGGCAAGCTGCCATCCTGCGCATACAGGGTCACCGTGCCGTCGCACAGTTCGGCCAGTTCCAGCACGTGCGCGTTGGCGGCATTGAGCACGGCCACGCCGGTCGGCACGACCACGTCGACCTGGCTGCGCACGGCCTTGTACAGGCCCGCTTCGTCCAGCACGTCGAAATCCTTGACGCTATCGAGGCTGCCCATGTCCGTGACGATGCCGACCTGGCACTTGTCATAGGCCAGGCCTTCGGCCAGGATCATGCGCGGATTGCTCTCGAACAGGGCCGTTTGCACGGTGCGGTTGAGCAGCAGGCGCTGGCCCGCGTCCCAGTTCACGCAATCGTTGCTGACGACGCGGCGCTGGTCCAGGTACATGCCTTCGCTGCAGACGGCGCCAGTGTGCAGGCCCGACAGGTTGAGCAGCTTGCACAGCATGCGCACGATCAGGCTGGCGCCGCGCGTGCCCGTCACGCCGATCAGCGGAATGCGGCCCGTTTCCTCGGCGGCGAACAAGTGGTCGACGATGGCCGCGCCGACAGGGCGGGGCTGGCCCACGCCCGGCTTGATGTGCGCCAGCAGACCGGGGCTGGCATTGACTTCGATGATGGCGCCGCGCTGCTCTTCCAGCGGACGCGTGATGTCGGTGGTGACCAGGTCGATGCCGGCGATATCGAGGCCGACCACGCGCGCGGCCAGCAGGGCGGCATGCACGACGGACGGGTGCACGTCGTCCGTGACGTCGATGGCCACGTTGCCGTTCGGCTGGATCAGGACTTTCTGGCCCGCCTGCGGCACGGACAGGGCGGTCATGCCCTGGCGCTGCAGTTCCAGCACGATTTCGCCCGATTCATGCGGCTTGACGGTGCCCAGCGGGAAATCCTCGCCTTCGCCGCGGCGCGGATCGATGTTGATCTGCGTGTTCACCAGTTCCAGTACGGTCGACACGCCGTCGCCGTCGACCCACAGGGATTCGCCCTTGGCGGCCGCGATCAGCTTGTTGCCGACCACGAGCAGACGGTGTTCGTCGCCCGTGATGAAGCTTTCCACCAGCACGGCCGAGCTGTCGCCCTTGCGCGCGGCCAGTTCATAGGCGGCCTTGACGTCCGCTTCCGTCATCAGGTTCAAGGACACGCCGCGGCCGTGGTTGCCGTCATACGGCTTGACGACGACGGGCACGCCGATGTCCTGCGCTTCTTCCCAGGCCGCTTCCGCACTGCGCACCAGGCTGCCTTCTGGCACACGCACGCCGCACGATTTGAGCAGGAATTTGGTGAGGTCCTTGTCGCTGGCGATGCCTTCGGCAATCGCGCTGGTGCGGTCCGTTTCGGCCGTCCAGATGCGGCGCTGCGCGGCGCCGTGGCCCAGTTGCACCAGGTTGCCGTCGTTCAGGCGCAGCGAAGGGATGCGGCGCTCGGTGGCGGCATCGACGATGCTGGCCGTGCTCGGGCCCAGGCAGCGCGAGTCGACCATGTCGCGCAGCGGCGCCAGGGCCGCTTCCAGGTCGTAGGCTTCATCGTTGATGGCGGCCATCAGCAGTTCGCGCGCGGCGGCCAGGGCGACGCGGCCCACGTGCTCTTCGCGCGTGCGGAAGGCCATCTTGTAGACGCCGCGCTGGCTGGTCGAGCGCGTCTGGCCGAAGCCCGTGCGCATGCCGGCCAGGTTTTGCAGTTCCAGCACCACGTGTTCGAGGATGTGGGCCGACCATGTGCCTTCGCGCAGGCGCTCGAAAAAGCCGCCCCGTTCGCCCACGCCGCAGCGGTGCTCGATCATGCCGGGCAGCCATGCCACCAGACGCTCGTACAGGCCGGGCAGGGTGTTCGATGGGTAATCTTCCAGTTCGCCGATGTCGACCCAGGCTTCAATCACCGGGCGGTAAGTCCAGATGTTGGGGCCGCGCAAGTGGGTGACGCGGACGAATTCGATGTTCTTCTTCTTGATCATGTAAGTGGTTTCTTGATAACAAGCCAGGCGTCTGGGCGCCAGATACTTTATGTTGGCTTTACAGAGTCTTTTCAGGCTCGTGCTTGGTTCTTTATCCCGGGTATGCGCAGTGTGCCACTTTTAGCGGCCTCTTGTCGCGTTTGCTTCTCGTATTCTGCTGGTGTTGTCATTCTAATTGTTACTAATTGTTGCCTTACTTGCTATAAAGATACCGACTCCGGGCCAAGCTGGAGCATTTGCGCAACAGCGGGCTGTTGTATACTTGCCTCCGTACGATGGCCGCGCATTTTTTTGCTCCGTTTTGCCATCATTCCTTACCGGCAGGCATCCATTCGATACAATACAGGAAATTGCCACTGGTGCATCTACCTCGCCATCGCGCAGTACACAAACATTGATCGGGCGTCTGCCCCATCCCCCAAATCCCGCCCTGAAGGGCTTGGCCTCGAGCCGGAGTATGCTTTACGATGACAACTGAACTGAGTGTTCCTGCAACAACTATTCCCCTCACATCGCTGCCGGAACACTGGCTGGCGGAAGTGGAGAGCAACCTTTCTCCAGGGGAGAACGTTTTAAGTAGCGTTGAGGTTGACCTCGATGCGCGATTACGTTTCACAAAAGGCATAATTGTTGTCACCGAGAAGCGTTTACTGGCCCGTTCCCCGGGCGATACCACTTGGAAAAGTTGGTCTTTTCGCCACGGACTGCGCCTGACGCACCATGATCACGCCGGTGTGGGCCACCTGGAACTGTTCGACGACCACGGCCGCCTGGCCTCGTGGCGCTTTACTTTGGGCCAGAACCTGCACGCGATCCGCGTGCTGGAACAGTTCGTCGAGCGCCTCGACAGCCACCTGACGGGCCAGCCCGTGCTGGAAGCGGAGCAGGAAGTGTGCCCCAGCTGCAAGGCGCCTCTGGAGCCGGAGCAGGAAGAATGCCCGATCTGCGCCAAGGTGCTGCATACGCCGCCATCGACCTGGACCCTGTTCCGCCTGTGGCGCTTCGCCCACCCCTACCGTGGCCAGCTGGCGCTGGGCTTCATGCTGATGCTGCTCAGCACCGCCGCGCACATGATTCCGCCCTACCTGACGGCGCCGCTGATGGACAATGTGCTGATCCCGTATCAGAACGGCAAGCATATCGACCCGTGGCTGGTGGTGTACTACATGAGCGGCTTGCTCGGTTCGGCCCTGCTGGCCTGGCTGCTGGGCTGGGGCAAGACCTATGTGCTGGCCCTGGTGTCCGAACGCATGGGCGCCGACTTGCGCTCGGCGACCTATGAACATCTGATGAAACTGTCGCTGGAATTTTTCGGCGGCAAGCGCACGGGCGACCTGATGGCGCGCATCGGCAGCGGCAGCGACCGCATCTGCGTCTTCCTCTCGCTGCATTTGCTCGATTTCGCTTCCGACGTGCTGATGATCATCATGACGGGCGTGATCCTGTGGTCGATGAATCCGTGGCTGGCCATCATGACCCTGGCACCGCTGCCGTTCATCGCCTGGATGATCCACCTGGTGCGCGACCGTTTGCGCACGGGCTTTGAAAAGATCGACCGCGTGTGGAGCGAAGTGACCAACGTGCTGGCCGATACCATCCCCGGCATTCGTGTAGTGAAAGCGTTTGCGCAGGAAAAGCGCGAAGCGGCCCGCTTCCGCGACGCCAACGCGCACAACCTGGCCGTCAACGACAAGCTCAATAAAGTCTGGTCGCTGTTCTCGCCCACGGTTTCCTTCCTGACGGAGATGGGTTTGCTGGTCATCTGGTGCTTCGGCATCTGGCAACTGTCGCGCGGCGAAATCACCGTCGGCGTGCTGACCGCCTTCATCGCCTACAGCACGCGTTTCTATGGCCGCCTCGACTCCATGAGCCGCATCGTCTCCGTGACGCAGAAATCGGCGTCCGCCGCCAAGCGCATCTTCGACATCCTCGACCATGTGTCGAGCGTGCCGGAACCGGCGCAACCGGTCAAACTGGACAAGATCGAGGGTCGCATCGACCTGCGCGAAGTCGGTTTCCGCTATGGCAACCGGGCCGTCAACCGCGGCATCACGCTGAACATCAAGGCGGGCGAGATGATCGGCCTGGTGGGCCACAGCGGATCGGGCAAGAGCACGCTGGTCAACCTGATCTGCCGTTTCTATGACGTGTCGGAAGGGGCGATTCTGCTCGACGGCGTCGACATCCGTTCGTTCGCCGTGTCCGACTACCGCCGCAATATCGGCCTGGTGCTGCAGGAGCCGTTCCTGTTCTTCGGCACCATTGCGGAAAATATCGCCTACGGCAAGCCGCATGCGACGCGCCAGGAGATCATCGCCGCCGCGCGCGCCGCGCATGCGCACGAATTCATCCTGCGCCTGCCGCAAGGCTACGATTCGATGGTGGGCGAGCGTGGCCAGGGCTTGTCCGGCGGCGAACGCCAGCGCATCTCGATCGCCCGCGCCCTGCTGATCGATCCGCGCATCCTGATCATGGATGAAGCGACATCGTCGGTCGATTCGGAAACAGAGAAGGAAATCCAGAAGGCGTTGGATAACCTGGTGCAGGGCCGCACGACGATCGCCATCGCGCACAGGCTGTCGACCCTGCATCGGGCCGACCGCCTGGTGGTGCTGGACCGCGGCCAGGTCGTCGAAGTGGGCAGTCACGATGAACTGATGGCGAAAGAGGGCGCCTATTTCCGCCTCTACGAAGCACAGGCGCGCAACAACGAACTCGCCCTGGATGACAAGGAATAAGCATGGCCAGTACAACTTTTACATTGCACCGCGACCCTTTCGGCAAGCTGGTGATGACGGACGCGGACGGCCAGGTCTTTGAAGGCGTGGCGCCCGTGCGCGCCTTTCCCATCCAGTCGCCGGACGAAGGCATTTCGCTGGTGCTGGGCGATGGCAAGGAAGTGGCGTGGATCGACCGCCTCGACGCCATGCCGGAGCCGGCGCGCGGCCTGCTGCGGGAAGAGCTGGAAGGACGCGAATTCATGCCCGAGATCGCGCGCGTGAAAAGCGTCTCCAGCTTCGCCACGCCGTGCACCTGGCATGTCGACACGGACCGGGGCGAGACGCAGTTCGTGCTGAAAGGCGAGGAAGACATCCGCCGCATCGGCGCCGCGTCGCTGCTGATCGCCGACAACCACGGCATCCACTTCTTGATCCGCGACATGTTCAACATCGACAAGACGACGCGCAAGATACTCGACCGCTTTCTGTAAACGTTGGAGTTACCTGAAAACCGCTGCCTGCAGCGGTTTTTTTTCGTCTGCAGGGCATGAAAAAAGCCGCACAGGAGTGCGGCTTTCGGGGGCAGTACCGGCAGCCCGTTTCAGGCTGCCGGGGATTGCGCTACATTACATGAACTTGTAGCCTGCGCCGATGTAGAAGTAGCGGCCGCGCACGTTGTACAGCTGGGCAAAGCCCAGGGTGCCGTACTGGTTGGTGGCACCTGTCGCGCTAAACGGTGGCATCTTGTCGAAAAGGTTCTTGATGCCGGCCGTGAAGGTCAGGTTTTGCATCGCCACGTACTGGCCCGTCAGATCTACTTCCGTGTGCGAAGGAATCGTGCGCGTGCCCGGCTTGATTTCGTCGCGGCGCAAGGGTGAGTCGATCATGTCGCCCGTCGTGCGGATGACCAGGGTACCGGACATATTGTCCTTTTCCAGGCTGGCCGTGAACGTGTTGCGGTACTTCGGATTCATGAACATTTTCATCGTGCTTTGTTCTGGATCCGTCGCAGTGTCCTGGGTGTCCATGCGGGTGTAGATGGTGGACGCATTACGCAGCGTGAACTTGCCGAATGCTGTTTGTGGCGAGGTATAGCGCACGTCCGTATCGAAACCGCGTACTTCGGTGGTGGCCAGGTTCTGGTTGTTCAGCAGGATGCGCGCATCGCCATTCTTGATCTCCACGTTGCCCAGTTCGATGGCCTTGGTTTCCGTCAGGGTGCCGATCTCGTTCTTTTTGTTGATCTTGAAGAAATCGATGCTGGCTGTCAGCGAGTTCACTGGCGAGAACACCACGCCCAGGTTATAGGTCTTGCCCGTTTCAGGTTTCAAATCCTTGTTGGAACCGGAGACCTGGTAGTAGGCAAAGTTTTTGCAATTGCCGGCAATCGATGGGAAGGCTTTACAGATATCCTCGTCGCTGGTCGTGTAGGCGCCCGCATCGACGCCGCCGTACATCTGTTTCAGCGAAGGCGCCAGGTAGCTGCCCGCATACGAACCGCGGAACATCAGGTTGTTTAGCGGCTGGTAGCGCAAGGCCAGTTTCGGGCTGGTCTTGCTGCCGACATTCGAGATGTCGTCATAGCGCAGGGCGACCTGCGCTTCGACGTTTTTCAGGAAGGGAATCGACAGTTCGCCGAAGATGCCCTTGGAATTGCGGTCCGCCTTCACGGCAGCCTGCTGGATGCTGCCGAAGACCACGCCATCGATCTGATTCTGGTCGGGCTGGTCGCTCAGCGTTTCCTTGTTGTATGACACGCCGACGGCGTAAGCCATCGCACCGCCTGCCAGGTCCATGATCGGCGCCGAAGCCTTGGCGTTGAAGAAGGTCAGTTCCGACTTGCCGGCGCGCGTAGGCGTCAGGCGAATCTTGTCGACGGCGGCCTGCGGGTTATCGGTGCGGGTCGGGTTGATCGAGCCATTGGCGATCGCTTCGTTGAACAGATCGTAGTGTGCGTAGTTCGAATCGCGGTTGGTGGCCTTGCTCACGCCCTTGCCGATGGCGACATCCCAGTCGATGCCGCGCGTCGTGCCTTCCAGACCTGTCGAGAACTGGGTCATCGTGCCCTTGCGGCTGGTCTGGCGCGGACCCATTTGCATGAAGCGGCCGGCGACGGTCTGGTTACCGACCTTGAAGTTGCCAGGCGCTGGCTGGGACGAAAAGTCGTCCTTGCTTTCGGAATAGGTAAATTCCGCAAACGCGCGGATGCTGTCGCTGATTTTCAGGCTGCCGATCAGCATGCCGCTGGCGCGATCGGCGCCGTTGGTCGAGGTCAGCAAGGTCTTGTTGACGTCAAACAGGCAACCGTTCGGGCTTACATCGCCCGCCGGGCAAGGCACGAGGGTGCCGCCGCCGGCGATATTGCCGCTAGGATGGTAGCCGCTGCGGCCATCCGGGCCGCCAAAGCGGCGGAAGTCGGCCGAACTGGTCAGGTCGCGGTCCTTGCGATAGATCGGATCGCGCTTGAACACGTCGACCGTGGCAAGCACGTTGAAGCCCTGGGTGTCATAGTCGCCAAAACCGTACACGAGGTTGGCAGTCTTTTCCTTGGCGTCCGAGCGCGAGCTCTGGCCATAGCTGGTTTTCGCTTCCAGGCCCTGGTAATTCTTTTTGGTGATGAAGTTCATCACGCCGGCCACCGCATCGGCGCCATAAATGGCCGAACCGCCGTCTTTCAGGATTTCGATGCGTTCCAGCGCGCTCAGCGGGATGGCGTTGACGTCGACCGCGGCGCCCGCGCCCGAACCGTCTGCCAGCGCATTGGTCGGCAGGCGGCGGCCATTCAACAGGATCAGCACGTTGCGTTCGCTCAAGCCGCGCATCTTGATGTTGGTGGTGCCGGAACCGGAAGGCGAGCTGGCGCTCAGTTCGCCCTGGTCATTGATGTCGATGGAGGCCAGGTTGCGTACCAGCTCGGCGACGCTGGTGGCGCCCGTGCGCTCGATATCTTTCTTGCTGTAAATTTCCACCGGTGCGGCGGTTTCGGCATCCACGCGCTTGATGGCGGAACCGGTGACGACCACGCGCTGCAATTTCTCGTCAGCCTTGGCTTCCTGCGCCTGGGCGGCCTGGTGCATGAAACCGGCGCCCATCATCAAGGTGCCCGCAAACATCATGCGCAAGGACTTGCTTAATTTCTTTTCAATCATTGTCTGTCCTCCAACTAGGAAACTTTAGTTTCCTTAGGGTTTTATTTAGCTATTTGAAATTATTTTCAAAGTGACCATGTTTACAAATTTAGTATTTTAAATTTGCAATTCATCAGACCATTTTTTGATCTTGACTGTCAAGAACTGCCGGGTATTTGTGCCTGCGCGCCGGACAAGCCAGAGTGAACGTGGGTGAATTTTATTTATGGCTGGCAGGAAAGCATTAAATTTCAATTGTTAAATAAATTAAATTTGTCATTAGGAAAAATGATCGTTGAAAGTTCGGTGTCCGGCTGGTGCCTGTCTAGACAGCTGTTGTTTTTTGGTAACGATATTTGCGCCGTATACGGCGGTGCCGCGGCATTGGCCTGGACTGGGCGCCGGGCAAAAAAAAAGCCGCCCGGGAAGGGCGGCTGGCGTGGGGCGGCGGCGCAGCTTACTGGAACGCCACCTCCGCAAAACTGCGCAATTTGCGGCTGTGCAGCCGGTCCACGCCCTGGCGGCGCAGCAGTTCCACGGCGCGGATGCCGATGCGCAGATGCTGGTCGACCCGTTCGCGGTAGAAGTGGTTGGCCATGCCGGGCAGTTTGATTTCGCCGTGCAGCGGCTTGTCGCTCACGCACAGCAGGGTGCCGTACGGGACGCGGAAGCGGAAGCCGTTGGCGGCGATCGTCGCGCTTTCCATGTCCAGCGCGATGGCGCGGCTCTGGCTGAAGCGGCGCTCCGGCGTGCGCTGCGGCAGCAGTTCCCAGTTGCGGTTGTCCGTGCTGGCCACGGTCCCCGTGCGCATGATGTGTTTCAGGTCATGCCCCGTGAGCTGGGTGATTTCCGCCACCGCCGTTTGCAGCGCCTGCTGGATTTCCGCCAGCGGCGGGATCGGCACCCACAGCGGCAAATCTTCGTCGAGCACGTGGTCTTCGCGCACATACGCGTGCGCCAGCACGTAGTCGCCCAGGCTTTGCGTGGTGCGCAGGCCCGCGCAATGACCGAGCATCAGCCAGGCGTGCGGGCGCAGCACGGCGATATGGTCGGTGATGGTCTTCGCGTTGGCCGGTCCCACGCCGATATTGACCATGGTGATGCCGCTGCCGTCCGCGCGCAGCAGGTGGTAGGCGGGCATCTGCGGCAGGCGCGGCGGGGCGGCGCCCAGCGCGTCTTCGCTTTCCACCGTTTGGCCGACCCGGCGCGTGACGACGTTGCCCGGTTCGACGAAGGCGACATAGCCGTCGTCGTCCGATGGCGCTTGCGCGTCGGGCGCGCGGTCCATCATGGCGTGGCCCAGGCGGATGAATTCGTCGATGTAGAACTGATAATTGGTGAACAGGACGAAGTTCTGGAAATGCTGCGGCGAGGTGCCGCTGTAGTGGCGCAGGCGCTGCAGCGAATAATCGACGCGCGGCCCCGTGAACAGCGACAGCGGTTGCGCTTCGCCATGCGCCGGTTCGTGCGTGCCGTTGGCGATGCCGTCGTCCATGGCCGACAGGTCGGGCAGGTCGAACAGGTCGCGCATGGCCAGGCGGCGGCCCGCATCCATATTGCCTTCGATATGGTCATGCTCGGCGAACGAGAAATGCACGGGGATGGGCTGGGCGCTCACTCCCACTTCCAGGTGCACTTTCTGGCCGCTGTTATGGTTTTTCAGCAGCAGGGTGAACTGGTCCAGGTAGTAATCGCCGAACAGGTCGGGGCGCGTCAGCGTGGTTTCAAACACGCCGGGGCCGGCGACGAAGCCGTAGGCCAGCGGCGAGTCGGCGCGCGCCACGGTGTCGGTCTGGATGCGCACGAAGGGGTAGCAGGCGCGCACGCGCTCGTGCATGTCTTCGCCGGCGACAAAGCGCTGCAGCGCGTCGCGCAGGTGTTCGATGCTGCTGCGGTAAATGGCTTGCACCTGTTCCAACGCCAGGCGTGGATCGTCGAAGCGGGAGGAGGCGATGAAGGGGGGCGTAAGCAAGCGGATTCTCCTTGTAGCGGTTCGTGCATACCATTGTAAGGCAGCAAGGCAACTCATGTTGGCGCATGTCGGGGGCGCTTGACGGATTCAAATAGAATCTGTATTCTATTTGAATGGTCAGACTAGCCAAATTCAACGAAAACAACTTCATCGACAGCGCGATCGCCGTCGCCGCCCAGTGCGGCGTGGGCGCCGTGTCGATGGCTGCCATCGCCGTCAAGGCCGGTGCGCCCATCGGCTCCGTGTATCACCGCTTCGATTCGCGCAACGCGATTTTGGCGCGCGCCTGGCTGCGCGTGAAAAGCGACTTCCGCGAGGAGGTGGCCAGCCGCTGGCTCGGCGGCGACACCTGGGCCGGCGTGCACGGCTTGCTGGACTGGTGCCGGCGCAAGCCCGTGTACGCGCGCTTCCTGCTGCAATGCGCGGACAGTCCCGATTTCAGCAGTGGCCTCAGCGAGGAATTGCTGGCCGCCGTCGAAGAGGAACAGGCGGCGCTCGACGCCTGCTTTGTGCGCTGCGCCGAAGCCATGCCCGCCACCACGGAGCTGGACCTCGATCACATGCTGCTCAAATTCGTGCTGATCGACGCGCCCGTGGCCGTCGTCAAGCCCTACCTGACCCAGGAGCGGCCGATACCGGCCAGCGTCGACGCCATGCTGCGCGCCTCGCACGACGCCGTGCGCGGCTGGGCCGCCCACACCACACACTAACAAAGAAAAGAATCCCCATGCGCTATTCCACCCAGCTTGAACACGGCAAGAAAATCCCCCTGCACGACGAAGAAGGTTTCATCGGCATGCGCGCCGCCGGCCGCATCGCCGCCGACACGCTCGATTACATCGCGCCTTTCGTCAAACCGGGCGTGTCGACGGCCAAGCTCGACGCCTTGTGCGAGGAATTCATGCGCGCCGCCGGCGCCATCCCCGGCACCATCGACTACCACGGCTACAAGCACGCCAGCTGCATCTCCGTCAATCACGTCGTCACGCATGGCATTCCGTCCGAAACGAAGATCCTGAAAGTGGGCGACATCCTGAATATCGACGTGACGCCGAAGTTCAACGGCTGGTTCGGCGACACCAGCCGCACCTTCAAGGTGGGCGCCGTGTCCATCCTGGCCAACCGCCTCGTCAACACGGCGTATGACGCCATGATGGCCGGCATCCAGACGGTGCGTCCGGGCGCGACCCTGGGCGACGTGGGCGCCGCCATCGAGGCGGTGGCCAAGGCGCAGGGCTTTTCCTCCGTGCGCGACTTCTGCGGCCATGGCGTGGGCCAGGTCTTCCACGACACACCGCAAGTGCTGCACTATGGCCGCGCCGGCACGGGCATCGTGCTCGAGCCGGGCATGATCTTTACGATCGAGCCGATGCTCAACGTGGGCAGCTACCAGGTCAAGGTCTTGCCCGACAAATGGACGACGGTGACGAAAGACCGTTCGCTGTCGGCGCAATTCGAGCATTCGCTGGCCGTGACGGAAACGGGCTTTGAAATCTTCACCCTGACCGGTTCGACCGAGCCGCTGGTGTAAGCATGGATGACGCGCGCCGGCAGCAGCTCACCGAGATCGTCGCCGTGAAAGCCGGCGTGGATGCCGCCTGCGCGGCGCGCCACCTGGCGCTGCATGACGGCGACGTGGCGGCCGCCCTGCGCGGCATCGACGCCGAGCGCTATACGCTGACGCAGCGCCTGCTGAACAAATACCGGCACGATCCGGAAGACGCGCTGCAGCACGTGGCGCTGGCCGTGCAGCAGCAGGAGCAGATCGGCACGGACAGCGTGTTGCGCGCCGCGCGCATCGCGGCCCTGGCGCCGCCCGTCGCCGGCGTGGTGCTGCTGGCCGAGTGGCTGGCCTATGTGGACTGGGAAGGCTTCGACAGCGCCCTGTACGTCAATATCGAGGCGGTGGCGGCGTTCATTGCCGAGGAATTGCTGCTGCCCGAGGCGGCCGCCAATCTGCTGCAAACGCGCGATGCTGCCGTGTTCGAAACGCAGCGCCCCGCGCTGGCCGCTGCAGCCTTGCTGTTCATCGAACGCCACATTGCGCTCTTTCCCAGATAGCGGCCTGCGTCTTACAATGGCGGCAAGCACTGTTGCCCCATTTTGAAGACTTCCGCATGAGCGATTTTCCCGAAGATATCTACACCGAGCCGTCCGCCGACGTGCATACCCTGAACAACCTGGGACCGCTGACCGGCATGGCCGGCATCTGGACGGGCACGCGCGGCCTGGACGTCAAGCCGAAAGCGGACGGTCCGCGCAAGCAGGCCTTCGTCGAGCGCATCGAACTGCAGCCGATCGACCCCGTCACCAACGGCCCGCAACTGTTCTACGGCTTGCGCTACTACATCCACATCACCAAGCCGGATCAGGTGAAAACCTATCATGAGCAGGTGGGCTACTGGCTGTGGGAGCCGGCCACCGGCGCCGTGATCCAGACCCTGGCCATCCCGCGCGGCCAGATCGCCATGGCGTCCGGTACGACGACGGCGGACGCCACCAGTTTCGAACTGGTGGCCAGGCGCGATTCGACGGCCTACGGCATCTGCTCGAACCCCTTCCTCGAACACGCGTTCACCACCGTCGAATACCGCATCAAGGTCGATATCCACGGCGACGGCACCTGGGGCTACGACGAAGACACGGTCATGCTCATTCGCGGCAAGGATGAACCGTTCCACCACACGGACCGCAACCTGCTGACGAAAATCGGCGAGCCGACGCCGAATCCGATGGCCTTGCAGGCGCTGGCGGCGGCCGCTTAAGGCTGTCCCTGGGCGACCGCCTTGATCGCCCGCTCCTCGCCCATGGCGGCGGCGATCTTCCAGCGCTGCATGGCGCTGGCGCGGTCCGGGCGTTTCAAGCCCGCGCCTTCCCAGTCCATCAGTCCCAGGTTGTAGATGTCGCCCGCGCTGCCCTTGTCGGCGGCCAGGGTGAACCATTTGCGCGCTTCCTTGTGGTTGACGGGAATCTGGTAGCCGCGCACGTGGTACAGGCCCAGCAAGTGCATGGCATGCGCATTGCCCTTGTTCGCGGCCTGTTTCAGCAGGTCGAGTCCGCGCGCCATGTTGCGCGGCTCTTGCCAGCCTTCGGCCAGCATCAGGCCCTTCGCCGTCAAGGCATAGCTGTCGTTCTTCACCAGGCCCTTGCCGATCAGCGGCTTGGCGGCCACCTGGCGCGCTTCGCGCTGCTGCACCGTCGGCGCCGTGACGGGGCCGCTCTGGCCTTCGCCCATCAGCAGCATCCAGCCATACAGCCCATACGCGCCCGCGTCACCCTTGCCGACCAGGCTTTCCAGCATGGCCAGTGCCTGCGCCTTGTCGCCATTTTCGTACAGCTTGACGGCCTTGGCGGCACTTGCATCCTGCGGCACGGCGGCCGGTGCATGGGGCGCGACGGGCGTCGAGGCCATGGCCGCCTGCTGCGGCGGCGCAGCGGGGCGCACGCGCATGGGCAAGCCATAGCTGGCGGCCAGCACGGCGACGCTGGCGGGCGCGAGGATCAGCACTTGCGCCAGCTGGTTGCGGCGGCCCTTGCCGGCGATGCCCATGGCGCGTGCGGCCTGCTGCTCGCCGCCCAGCGCTTCGCTCAGCACGGCTTTGACCTTGCGGTTGAACAGCCAGTAGCCGGCGCCCGTGACGAGCAGGCCGGCGATGGCGGCCGCGCCGCGCCCGGCGAAGAACCAGGTGGCGATGGCGGCGGCCAGCGCGGCCAGCGCGCTTTTCCACCAGAACTGCTTGGCCAGCCGCGTGTAGACCTGGCGCAGGGCGCCGAGCACGCAGGTGCGCACATTGTTTGCATAGTCGGCGGAGACGACATCGACGTGCGCGTGGTCCGCGTCGCCGCTGAGGACAGACTCGATCACGTCCGTATTCAGTTCCGAGGCGGCCACGTCGCGCAGCGGCGTGAGCAAACCTTGGACGTGGGCCGAGAACAGGCCGTCGTCGGCGCTGCCGGCCAGCGCGTCGCTGAGCGCCTTGAGGTCGCCGCGCAGCAGCTTTTCCACGATGTCATCCAGGGTCAGCCAGCGCAAGTCCGTGCCGTACGCCACCAGGTGGTGCTTTTCTGCGTTGCACGATGCGTCCAGGCGCACGATGCGCAGCTTGGCCGCATACAGGGCGTCGACTTCCTGCGGCTGGTCTTCATTGTAAATGCTCACTTTTGCCAGGGCCAGGCTGCTGGCAATGGCCGCCAGTGAGTGCACGCTCTCCTTGTCGCGGATGCGGCGCGCGTCGTCGGGCGCCTGCTTGGGCAGGCTGACGCTGTAGCCGGGCGTCACGTGCACGTCGACCCAGGCCGCCGTGCCCACCTTGCCGGAACCGTCGCAAGGGTTGCAAAGCAGGTCACCCACGCCGCTGCAGGTACGGCACGTGACCTTGCCGCTGGCGCGGCAGGTGCCGCAATTGATGTTGCCGGAACCGTGGCAGGTGTTGCACGTGACCTTGCCGTAGCTGCAATGGTAGCAATTGCGATGCTCGGTGCGGTATTGCGGGCGCGTTTCGCTGTGGTAGCTGGTGTGCGAGCTGCCGTTGCTGTAGGTGGTAGTGGGTACTTGCACCGTGATGTAATCGGTGACTTGCTCGGCCACCGTGCCGCTGCCGCTGCAATACGAGCACGACACCTTGCCGCTGCCGTAGCAGCCGTAGGCGTCGCAGCTGACGGTGCGCCCGCCACGGCAGTTCCAGCACGTTTCCGTGGTCAAGCCGTGGCAGGTGTGGCAGCCGATGCGGCCTTTGCCGGAACAGGGGATGCAGGTATCGAGGTGCCAGTACTTGACGGCGTGCGGCAGGTAGACGCCCGTCTCGACGCCGTTGTAGGCCTGGCCCGCCTGGCGCAAGGCAGCGTCGAGCTTGCCCGCCGCGCGGCGCAGCCTTTCCTTCTCCTGCGCGTGAGCGAGCGCTCCCACCTCGTGGGAGCCACAGTGGCAGTCACTGCCCGAGGGCGTGAAATAGCCATTGATGACGCGCTGCTCGAAGCGCGCCTCGAGCGCGTAATTGGCCTGCAGCGAAAAATCCTGCAGCACGTCTTCCTCGCCCAGCGGCGTGATGTCGTGCGGCTCGAAACGCGTCTTGTCCTGCACCAGGGTGCGCAGCTTGCCCAGAACCGTGGGTGTTTCTTCCTTGTCCAGGCGGATGGGCGCAGGCGCCGCCGTCACGGTCGTTGCTGATGCCTGGGGCATGTCTTCGCTGCCTTGGGTATCGGTGGCCGTGTCGGTGCTGGGGTTCATGCGCATCCTTTTGCTTTCTGGAAAGATGTTTTAATTTTAGCATCCCCATATGACAAATCATGACAAAGCGGCCCCGCTTTTTCAGCGCAGGCCGCGGCGGAACTGGTCCGGCGTGCCGCCGCTCTGGCGGCGGAACATGGCGATGAAGGCGGAGGCCGTGCTGTAGCCCAGTTCCAGCGCGATCGCCTGCACGGTTTCTCCCTGTTCCAGCAGGGGCAGGGCCGCCAGGAAGCGCTGGCGCTGGCGCCATTCGCCGAAAGGCATGCCCAGTTCGCGCTGGCAGCGGCGCGCCAGGGTACGCTCCGTGAGGTGAAATTGCGCGGCCCATTCTGCCAGTGAGCGATTACTTCCCGGCTCCGCCTGCAGGGCGTCCAGCAAGGCCGCGATGACGGGGTCGTCGCTGCCGGGCAGGTAGTTGCGGCTGCACGGCGCCAGCTGCAGCTGGTCGACCAGCACTTGCGCCAGGCGCTGGTCGGCTTCGGTGGCGGGCGTGGTGACTTTCCTTGCGGCGAAGTCGCCGAGGATGGCTTTGAGCAAGGGACTGAGGACCAGCGCGCACGGCTGCGCCGGCAGCTGCGCGCACAGGCTGGCGTCGATGTAGGCCGAGTGAAATACGACGTCCTGGCGGATATAGCCGTCGTGCAAGGTGTCCGGCGGTATCCACACGGCGTACTGGGGCGGCGACAGATAGCGCTGGCCCGCCACCATGATTTCCATCACGCCCGTGGAGCAATACGTGAGCTGGCCCCACGGATGGCTCTGGTAATCGAATTGCTGGTGCGCGTGATAATCGTCGAGGCGGAAATACACGGGGTAGGGCAGGGTGTCGGAAACGGCGGGGAAATGCTGGTTGCTGGCCATGGTGCCTCCTGTTTTGTCCTGTTCTTCGCATCGATTGTCCGGTTTTCATTATATCCATGGAATCGGACCATGCGAAAATGGCGGTATTAACATCTGGAGTCCGCCGCATGCAAGCCAAGCATTATCTGTTTCCCGTGATCGCCGTGCTGATCTGGGCCATCAATACCATCGTCAGCAAGCTGGCCGTGGGCGTGATCGACCCGGCCGCCATCTCGTTCTATCGCTGGCTGCTGGCCGGCGTGCTGCTGGCGTTCGTGTTTGCCCGTCCCGTGTGGAAGCAGCGCTCCGTGGTGAAACCGTATCTGGGCAAACTGTTTGTGCTGGGCATGTTGGGCATGGTCATGTATCAGTGCCTCGCCTACATCGCCGCGCAGACGACGACGGCCACCAACATGGGTATTCTGGCGTCGATGATGCCGCTGCTGGCCGTGGGCCTGTCCGTGCTGGTGTTGAAAGAGGCGCCTACCGTGGGCGGCGTGTTCGGCGGCATCGTGTCCTTGCTGGGCCTCGGCTACCTGCTCAGCCATGGCGACCCGGCCGCCCTGATTGCCCATGGCGCGGCCGTCGGCGACGCCCTGATGCTGCTGGCCTGCCTGTCGTATGCCGGTTACGGCGTGCTGCTCAAGCGCTGGAAGATTCCCCTGAATAACTGGCACTCCTTGCTGATCCAGGTCTGGTGCGCCGTGCCCGTGCTGTTCGTGTACTACCTGAGCCAGTCCGCGCCGCCCGTCACCGGCGCCGGCTTGCCGCTGGTGCTGTTTGCCGGCATCCCCGCGTCCATCATCGCCCCGTTTCTGTGGATGCATGGCCTGGCCAAGCTGGGACCCAGCCGCGCCACCACATTGATGAATCTGCTGCCCGTGTTCACGGTGATCATCGCCATGCTGTTTCTCGGTGAAACCTTGCACAGCTACGATGTGATCGGCGGCGGCGTGACCCTGCTGGGCGTGGTGATGGTGCAAACCCTGAAGCGCCCCCTGCGCCGTGCCACGGCCTAGTTTTTTTGCTATGCTGATGCTTTGAATAAGGAGGCAGCATGCACAGCAGCGATACCCTCGATACCTTATTAAGCGAACTCGAAGCATTCGGCAACACCAATGATGCGGCGCACACGGAACGCGCCAGCCGCATGCTCAACATCACGCGCGACACGGGCGAATTGCTGGCCGTGCTCGTGCACGCGCGCGGCGCGCGGCGGGTGCTGGAAATCGGCACCTCGAACGGCTATTCGACCCTGTGGCTGGCGCGTGCGGCGCAGGCGCTGGGCGGCAGCGTGGTGACGGTGGAAAAGGCGCAGGACAAGTTCGAAATGGCGCATGCCAACTTTGTGCGCGCGCAATTGCAAGGCGTGATCGGCCAGTTGCTGGCGGACGCGGGCGACGTGCTGCGCGATGCGGCGGACGGCGCCTACGATTTCATCTTCCTCGATTCCGCGCGCCAGCAATACGAACAGTGGTGGCCGCAGCTGGACCGCGCACTGGCGGCCGGCGGCGTGCTGGTGGTCGACAACGCCAGTTCGCACTACGCGGACATGGCGGGCTTTATCGACGCCATCCGCGCCGACAGCCGCTACACGGCCTGCCTGGCGACTGTCGGCAAGGGCGAATTCATCGCCGTCAAGTCGGGCAGTTGATTACGCTGCCACGATAGCCGCTTCCAGCACGCGCACCAGCGATTCGACGCCTTGCGCGTCGACATCGTCGAAGCGGCCGATCAATGGACTGTCGAGGTCGAACACGCCGACGATCTGGCCGTGCGCAAACACGGGCACCACCAGTTCCGAACGGGAATTGACGTCGCAGGCGATGTGGCCGGGAAAGGCGTGCACATCGTGCACGACGATGGACTTGCCTTCGACCACCGTGGTGCCGCACACGCCGCGGCCCTTCTTGATGCGGATGCAGGCCGGCTTGCCCTGGAACGGTCCCAGTACCAGTTCCTCGCCCTTCAGAAAGTAGAACCCGGCCCAGTTCAAACCGGGCATGGTATTGAAGACCAGCGAGCTGAAGTTGGCCGTATTGGCGATAAGGTCGGTTTCGCCCGACAGCAGGCCTTGCAGCTGCGAACGCAGGTCCGCATACATGGCTTGCTTGGCGGCGGGGGTATCGGTGGCGTAGGCGGCGTCGCTGATGGTAAACGTCATGGTCGTGGTGGGGCGCAAAATGGGGAAGGCGTTATGGTAGCGCGTCCGGCGCATCCGCGTGCGGCCCTCACTTTTGCAGGTGTTCCTGCGCCAGCCGGCGCAGCAGGGGCAGGGCCGCATGGCCGTGCTCTTCCCGCCAGGCCAGGCCGATGCCGGCCGCCAATTCCTCGCCTTCCGCCAATGGCCGATAGGCCACGCCGTCCATGCGCAGTGCGCGGAACGAGTCTGCCAGCAGCGCCATGCCCTTGCCGGCCGCCACGTCGCCGAGCAGCACATGGTGGTCGGGCGCCTCGCGCAGGAAGGCGGGCGCGAAGCCATGGCGGCGAAACACTTGCTGGCAATGGTCGAAAAAGGCGGGCTGGCGCACCCGTTCGAACCAGTAGACGGATTCCTGCGCGATATCAGACAGGCCCAGCTTGCGCTTCTTCGCCAGCCGGTGCCCGGTCGGCAAGGCCAGCATCATGGGCTGGCGCGCCAGCGGCTGCACGGCCAGCTCGAACGTGGCGCTGGGTAAAGCGAGCAGCGCCGCGTCCAGCTGGCCCTTGCGCACGCTAGCCACCAGGCGCGGCGAGGGCGCCGCCGTCAGTTCCAGGCGGACATTGCCCAGTTGTGCCTCCAGCGCCGCCAGCAGCGGACGGAACAGCCCGGCCGCCACGGAGCTGGTCAGGCCCAGGCGCAGGCGCGCCGGGGCGGCATCACGCTGCAGCGACGTTTGCGCCGTCTCCAGCAAGTCGAGGATGTGCAGCGCCTGCGGCAGCAGGGTGCGGCCCGCTTGCGTCAGGGTCACGCCCCGCGTGTCGCGCTCGAACAGGCGCGCGCCCAGCCGCTCTTCCAGCACCTTGATGGCGCGCGACAAGGGCGGCTGGGTCATGTGCAATTGCTCGGCCGCCTGGCGGAAATTCAGGCAACGGGCGACGGCGCAAAACAGGGTCAGGGCGTGGGTGTCGAGTGCTCTCATACCAGAAAGGTATCACGAAATTGCGCATTCCCCCTTCAGCCGGCACGGCATAGACTGGGCGCATCGACACTTAAGGGAGATCAACATGCAACTGCAACAACGACGCATCGGCCATAGCGGCTTGAACAGTTCGGCACTGGGCCTGGGCTGCATGGGCATGTCGGAATTCTATGGCGCCACGGACGAGGCGCAATCGCTGGCCACGCTGGAAGCGGCCTTGGCGGCGGGCGTGACCCTGTTCGACACGGCCGACGCCTACGGTTTCGGCCACAACGAGCAATTGCTGGGACGTTTTTTGAGCAAGCACCGCGGCCAGGCGCTGGTCGCCACCAAGTGCGGCCTGGCGCGCGAGGCGGGCAGCTATGCGCGCCGCGTCGACAATTCCCCCGCCTACATCCGCCAGGCGTGCGAGGCGTCGCTGGCGCGCCTGGGCGTGGAGAGCATCGACCTGTTCTACCTGCACCGGCTGAACCTCGATACCCCTTTGGCAGAGTCAATGGGAGCGCTGGCGCAACTGCGGCAAGAGGGAAAAATTCGCGCCGTGGGCCTGTGCGAAGTGAGCGCCGCCACCTTGCGGCGCGCGGCGGCGATTTGCCCCGTGGCCGCCGTGCAGAGCGAATACTCGCTGTGGACGCGCGAGCCGGAGCAGGGCGTGCTGGCCGCCTGCCGCGAGGTGGGCGCCAGTTTCTTTGCCTACAGCCCCCTGGGGCGCGGTTTCCTGACAGGCGCCATCGCCGATGCGGCCAGTCTCGACGCAGGCGACTTTCGCCAGTTCAATCCCCGCTTTGCGGCCGAGAACCTGGCGCGCAACCAGGCCATCGTCGCGCAGGTCAGGGAGATTGCGCGCGCAAAAGGCTGCACGCCGGCCCAGCTGGCGCTGGCCTGGCTGCTGGCGCAAGGCGACGACATCATTCCCATCCCCGGCACCAAGCGCATCGCGTATTTGCACGACAACCTCGGCGCGCTGGCCGTGCATCTGGACGGGGCCGAACTGGCGGCGATGAACGCGGCCTTTCCCTTGGGCATGGCGGCGGGCGCACGCTATACGGAGGAAGGCATGAAGGGCGTGGATGCCTGAAAAAAGTGGTGCTAGCGTACGCCAGCGTACCTAACTGACGCTTTTCCTGCGGGATAATCCCCGGCGATCTGCTAGCATTCCGGCTGGCCCCATGCACCCGTGAAGTGGTGCGGGGCCGGGGAATGCAGCATGAATGGAAGGGTGGATGTCAAGTGCTAGATGACGATATTTTCGATATAGAACTGAAGTTATTGCTTGAGGGAATACTGCTGAGGTATCAGCACGATTTCCGCGATTATTCCGTGGCGTCGCTGCGCCGGCGCATGCGCCAGGCCATGGAGCGTTTCGGCTGCGCCAGCCTGTCGCAATTGCAGGACCGCATCTTGCACGAGCCGGCCATGTTCGCGCAGATGCTGCAATTCTTTACGGTGCAGGTGAGCGAGATGTTCCGCGATCCCGCGTATTTCCGCGCCTTGCGCGAAAAAGTCGTGCCCATCCTGCACACCTATCCCTCGATCAAGATCTGGGTAGCCGGCTGCAGCAGCGGCGAAGAGGTCTGGTCGCTGGCCATCTTGCTGGACGAGGAAGGCTTGCTCGAGCGCAGCATGATTTATGCGACCGACATCAATGTCGAGGCGCTGGCCGCCGCCGAAGCGGGCATCTATCCGGTCGAGCGCATCGCCCAGTTCAGCGAGAATTACCAGCTGGCGGGCGGCAAGCGCTCGCTGTCCGACTATTACACGGCCGCCTACAAGGGCGCCATCTTTGACCGGCGCCTGCGGCGCCAGTTCGTCTTCGCCGACCACAGCCTGGCGACGGACAGCGTGTTTTCGGAGGTGCACATGGTTTCCTGCCGTAACGTCATGATTTACTTCAATAAAGACTTGCAGGACCGCAGCCTGGGTCTGTTCCACGAAGCGCTGGTAAACCGGGGCTTCCTGGGCCTGGGCATGAAGGAAAGCCTGCATTTCAGCCGCCACGCGGCCAGCTTCAACGAGCTGAGCCCGTCCGAACGGATCTTCCAGCGTGCCTGACATGCTGCCGACCTGCGACGTGGCGCCGCCGCCCGCCGGCCTGCGCCTGATCGCCATCGGCGCTTCGGCCGGCGGCGTGGAAGCGCTGGGCATCGTGCTGCGCGCCTTGCCCGCCACCTGCCGCGCCACCGTGGTGGTGGTGCTGCACCTGGCGCCGGGCCGCTCGAGCCAGTTGCCGCAGCTGTACGCGGAACGCTGCCAGCTGCCCCTGCGCGAGGCGCAGGACAAGGAGCCGCTGCAGGCCGGCGTCGTGTATTTCGCGCCGCCCGATTACCACCTGCAAGTCGAACCCGATGGCTGTTTTTCCCTGTCGCAGGAAGAGCCCGTGTATTTTTCGCGCCCTTCCATCGATGTCCTGCTGGAAACAGCCGCGTACGCCTACCGGCGCGCCATGCTGGCCATCATCCTGACGGGGGCCTCGGCCGACGGCGCGGCGGGCCTGGCGCGCGTGCGGCAACTGGGCGGCAGCGCCTGGGTGCAAGACCCGCAGCGGGCCAGTTGTGGCATCATGCCGGCCGCCGCGCTCAAGCGTGCCGGCGCCGACCGCGTGCTCGATTTGCCGCAGATGGCCGCCAGCCTGGCGCTGCTGGACAACGCGGGGGACAAGTGAATGGGGGCATGACAGTGCGTGTAATATATGCAAAGACTGAAACAATATTAATTTCCATATCAAAATATTATGGCACTGCCTTGACGATGCCTGAAGACTGATCCGTGACCGCCCCTATTCATATCCTCGTCGTTGACGACATCGCGCAAAACCTGGTCGCCGCCGAAGCCGTGCTGGCGCGGCCCGGCATTGTCATCCTGAAGGCCAGCTCGGGCGCGCAAGCGCTGGAACTGCTGTTGACGCATGAAGTGGCACTGGCCCTGATCGACGTGCAAATGCCGCAGATGGATGGTTTCGAGCTGGCCGAGCTGATACGCGGCAGCGAGCGCACGCGCAGCATTCCCCTGATTTTCCTCACGGCCGCGTCGCGCGAACCGAGCTACAGTTTCCGCGGCTACGAGGCGGGCGCCGTCGATTTCCTGTACAAACCCATCGACGTGAAAGCCTTGCAAAGCAAGGTGGCCGTGCTGGTCCAGCTGTACCGGCAAAAACGCGAATTGTCGGCCCAGCTCGACGAGCTCAAGCATGCGCTGCACCTCAACGAACTGTTCACGGCCGTGCTGGGGCACGACTTGCGCACGCCCTTGTCCGTGGTCATGAACGGCGCCATGCTGTTGCCGATGATGAGCGACCACCCGAAGGTGATCGTCACGGCGCAGCGCATCGAAAGCAGCGCCAAGCGCATGGCGCGCATGGTCGACCAGTTGCTGGACCTGGCGCGCATCCGCTCCGGCACGATGGAATTGCGCAGCAGCACGCACGACTACCTGGTGCTGGCGCGCGCCATCGTCGAGGAATTCGAGACGGCTGGCCAGGCGCCGCTGGTTGAGGTCAGCAGCGTGGGCGAGCTGCACGGGCAATGCGATGCGGGCTTGTTGTCGCAAGTCATCTCGAATCTGTTAAGCAATGCCATCACGCATGGCGAGGCGGGCACGCCCGTGCAGCTGGCCCTCGACGGGCGCGCCGCCGACAGCATTGAGTTGCGCATCGCCAATCGTGGCGTCATCCCCGCCGGCTTGCTGCCGACCCTGTTCGAACCGTTCCAGCAGGCGGGCGAGAAGCGCAGGACGGGGCAGGGCCTGGGACTGGGCCTGTACACGGTAAATATGTTCGTCAAGGCCCACGGCGGTACGGTCGAGATCAGTTCGACGGCCGCCCAGGGCACGCTGGCGACCGTGCGCATCCCGCGCCAGTGCCAGGTATGCGTGCAAGCGGGAATGACCACATGAGCGCGCCAGCCTTGCCGCGCGGCGGCGGCAGCATGGGCGAACTGGTGCGCCAGCACGACTGGTCCGCCACCAGCCTGGGCGCCATCGATGGCTGGCCCGCCCATCTGCGCACCAGCGTCGACATCGTGCTCAATTCGCCGATGGCGATGGTGCTGATGTGGGGCCCGCAGCACGTGATGATTTACAACGACGACTACATCCAGATCGCCGGTGCGCGCCATCCGGCGGCGCTGGGCGGCACGGTGCCGGCCGTCTGGCCCGAGGTGTGGGACTGGAACGCGCGCATCCTCGAAGCGGGATTGCGCGGCGAGACGCAGGTGCACCGCGAGTGCTGTTTGCCGCTGTTGCGCGACGGACAGCGCACGGACTTCTGTTTCGACCTGTTTTACACGCCCGTGCATGGCGCCGACGGCCAGGTGGACGGCGTGCTGTGCACGGCGGTGGAATTGACGGCGCGCATGGAGGAAGGGCGCCAGCTGAAGCTGGCCACGGCCGAGCTGGGCGAACTCAACACCACCTTGCAGGCCGAGAGCGAAGCCGTGCGCGCGGCCAACCGCCGCCTGGGCGAGGAACGGGCGCTGCTGCGCGCCCTGTTCCAGCAGGCACCGAGTTTCATGGCCCTGCTGCGCGGGCCGCAGCACGTGTTCGAATTGGCGAACGAGCATTATCTGCGCCTGGTGGGGCACCGCGATCTGCTGGGCAAGACAGTCGAAGAGGCCTTGCCTGAAGTCAAGGCGCAAGGTTTCATCGACTTGCTCGACCAGGTCTACCGCACGGGCGAACCGTTCGAGGGGCGCCAGGTGAAAGTGGATCTGCAGACGGCGGACGGGCAGACGGGCCAGCGCCAGATCGATTTCGTCTACCAGCCCATCAAGGATGACGAGGGCGCGGTGACGGGCATCCTCGTCGAGGGCATCGACGTCACCGAGCGGATGGAAGGCGAGGAGCGGCTGCGCCTGGCCCAGCAGGCGGGCGGCATCGGCACCTTCGAATGGTTCCCCGAGACGGGCGCGATGGTGGTGTCGCCCACGTTCCGCCGCCTGTGGGGCATTGCCGACGAGGTGGACGTGACGGACCGCCTGCTGGTGAGCCTGGTCGATGCGCGCGACCAGCAAAAGGTCGGACCGAGCAAGCTTGACGTGGCGCCCAATCCCCTCGAATACGTGGAGTACCGCATCCGCCGCCCCGCCGATGGCGCGCTGCGCTGGATCGCGCGCCAGGGCGAGGTGGTGGCCGGCCGCGTGCCGGGCCAGCGCCGCTACGTGGGCGTGTCGTTCGACGTGACGGAGCGGCGCCTGATCGAGGATGAACTCAACGCCAGCCAGGAGCGCATGGCGGCCATTTTCGGTCAGGCGTCCGTGGGCTTGTCCGAGCTGGGCCTCGATGGCCGGTTCCAGCGGGTCAACGGCGCCCTGTGCTGCATGCTGGGGCGTTCCGCCGAAGAGCTGCTGAGCCTGAACATGAACGACATCATGCATCCGGCGGACGTGCCAGGCAACAACGTGCTGTTCCAGCGTCTGGTGGAAACGGGCGAGTCGTTCTCGCTGGAAAAGCGCTACCTGAAGCCCGATGGCTCGCAAGTGTGGGTGTCGAGCAATGTCAGCCGCCTCGTCGATGAGCAGGGTCATACGCGTTCCCTGATCGCCGTCAAGACGGACATCACGGACCGGCGCCGCGTGGAAAAAGCGCTGCATGAATTGAACGAAACGCTCGAGCACCGGGTCGAACAGGAAGTCGGTGAGCGCACCAAGGCCGAAGACGCCTTGCGCCAGGCGCAAAAGATGGAAGCCGTGGGCCAGCTGACGGGCGGCATCGCGCACGATTTCAACAATGTGCTGCAAATCATTTCCGGCAATTTGCATTTGCTGCAGCACCTGGCGGGCACGGATGGCCTCATGCGCCAGCGCCTGGATACGGCGATTGCCGCCGTCGAGCGGGGCGCCAAGCTGTCGTCGCACCTGCTGGCGTTTGCGCGGCGTCAACCGTTGAAACCCGTGGTGGCCGACCTGGCGCGCGTGGTGCGCAATATGGATGCGCTGCTGCGGCGCGCGCTGGGCGAAGCGATCGACATCGTGCTGGTGGGCGGCGGCGGGCTGTGGAATACCCTGGTCGACCGCAGCCAGATCGAGAACGTCATCCTGAACCTGGCCATCAATGCGCGCGACGCCATGGATGGCGTGGGCAAGCTGACCATCGAGCTGGGCAACGTCGTGCTCGACGAACAGTATGTGCACAACCTGGTCGACGTGCCGGCGGGCCAGTACGTGATGCTGTCGGTGACGGACACGGGCCGCGGCATGAGCGGTGCCGTGCTGCAGCGCGCGTTCGAGCCGTTCTTCACCACCAAGCCGGAAGGCGCGGGCACGGGCCTGGGCCTGTCGATGGCGTATGGCTTCGTCACGCAGAGCCGCGGCCATATCCGCATTTACAGTGAACCTGGCGTGGGTACGGGAGTCAAAATCTATTTGCCCCGTTCCCTGATGGCCGAAGCGGACGAGGAACTGGAATTGAGCGGCGTCGTCACGGGCGGCACGGAAACCGTGCTGGTGGTGGAAGACGACGTGGGCGTGCGCACGACCGTGGTGGACATGCTGGGGGCGCTGGGCTACAAGGTCCTCAAGGCCGAGGATGGCGAAAGCGCGCTGGCCGTGCTGCACAGCGGCGCGCAGATCGACTTGCTGTTTACGGACGTGATCATGCCCGGTCCCGTCAGCAGCACGGAGATGGCGCGCCAGGCGCGCGAGTTGCAGCCCGATATCGCCGTCTTGTTTACGTCGGGCTACGCGCAGGATGTCATCGTGCATGAAGGGCGTCTCGACGCGGGAGTGGAATTGCTGAGCAAGCCATACCGGCGCGAAGAGCTGGCGCGCAAGCTGCGCCATGTGCTGGCCAACCGCCAGCAGCAAATGCGCGCGCGCCAGTTTGAACGGTCCGGCGCGCCCGTGACGGGTACGCCAGCAACGGGCAGTTTGGCGGCCAGCGTGCTGGGAGGCGGCACGCCGGGGCTGGACTTGACGGGCCATGTGCCGGAACCGCAGGGGGACATGCCGACATCGATGAAGATACTCGTGGTGGAAGACAACCTCGATTCGCAGCTGATGGTGTGCGAACTGGTGGGCATGCTGGGTCATACGGTCAGCGGCGTATCTGATGGCGAGGCGGCGTGGAAATTGCTCAATGAGCAAGACTTCGATATCCTCTTTACGGATGTCAGCCTGCCCGGCATGTCCGGCATCGCGCTGGCGCGCATGGTGCTGCGCGATAAACCGGGCATGCGCATCATCTTTTCCACGGGCTATGGCAAGGAATCGATGGATGAACTGGGCTTTTCCGCCAGCGTCTTGCGCAAGCCCTATGATTTGATGGAGTTGCAAGCGGCACTCGACCAACCCTGACGGGCGCGCGCCGCTTCGGCCCGCCCGTCTCACCTGCAGAGGTAAGGCATGACCCCTGAACTGACGATGCTGGCCTGTACCCTGGTGCTGGCGCTGGTGCAAATCCTGCTGCCCGCGCTGTTTCGCACGCGCGAAACGGGCACGGCCTATAACGTGAGCGCGCGCGACGGCGACGGGCCGCCCGTGGGCAAGATCACGGGCCGTTTGCAGCGTGCCCAGGCGAACCTGTTCGAAACCCTGCCCCTGTTTGCCGCCGCCGTGCTGATCGCCCACGTGACGGCGCAGGAAAGCGCGCTGACCCTGTACGGCGCTGCCCTGTATCTGGCCGCCCGCGTGCTGTATCTGCCCCTGTACGCGTTCGGTGTGCCCGTCGTGCGCACGCTCGTGTGGTGCGTGTCGATTGCCGGGCTGCTGATGCTGTTCTGGGCCATCCTGTTCGCTTCCTGAATTCCTACGCCAGCGGTGGTGCCCGTCCTATGGCGGTACGCCAGGCCCGGCCGTAAAGTGGCGGCAAGCTGGCGACTGGCGCCGGCATGTCAGGGACCGGACGATGATGGCGATTACTACCTCTGCAGTGAAAGATACGGGCAGCGCCCGCCAGCGCAAGATCCAGCGCCTGCTGCGCTCCGTGTTTGGCGTGGCGCGGCTGCGCACGGGCCAGCAGGACGTCATCGACAGCGTGCTGGCCGGGCGCGATACCCTGGCCATCATGCCCACAGGCAGCGGCAAGTCGCTGTGCTACCAGCTGCCCGCCGCGCTGCTGCCGGGCGCGACCTTGGTCGTGTCGCCGCTGATTTCTCTGATGAAAGACCAGCTGGAAAAGCTGCACGAACTGGGCATCACGGCCGTGCAGCTCAACAGCAGCCTGTCGCGCGCCGACGAGGATGCCGCCATCGCCCGCATCGCCCAGGGCGGCCGGCTCATCATCTTTTGCACGCCGGAACGTCTTACCAATACCGCCTTCCTGTCCCTGCTGGCCGGCGCGCCGCCCAGCCTGGTCGTCATCGATGAAGCCCATTGCATTTCCCAGTGGGGCCACGACTTCCGTCCCGCCTACCTGGAAATCGCCGCCGCCCTGCGCGCGCTGGGCCGCCCGCCCGTGCTGGCCTTGACGGCCACGGCCACCGGGGAAGTGATGGCCGATATCGACACGCAACTGGAAGCGCGCAAGCTGAACGTCATCAATACGGGCATCTACCGCGCCAATTTGCGCTACCGCGTGATCCAGGTCACGAATGCCGGAGAAAAACAGGATGCGGTCCTGCGCCTGCTGCGCGAAACGGCCGGCGTGGGCATCGTGTATGCGGCCACCGTCAAGGCCGTCGAAGACCTGGCGGCGCGGCTGGAGGAATTGGGCGAGAGCGTCACCTGCTACCACGGCAAGCTGGCGGCGCGCGAGCGCAAGCACAACCAGGATTTGTTCATGGGCGGCGAGCGCCGCATCATGGTCGCCACCAACGCGTTTGGCATGGGCATCGACAAGCCCGACACGCGCTTCGTCATCCACTTGCAGGTGCCGGCCAACCTGGAAGCGTACTACCAGGAATCGGGCCGGGCAGGGCGCGACGGCTTGCCCGCCGACTGCACCTTGCTGTACTTCCAGGAGGACAAGCGGGTCCAGCAATTCTTTCTGGCCAAGCATTACCCGACGGCCGAAGAACTGGCCGCCATCGTGGCGGCGGCGCAAGAATTGCCGGCCACGTTTACTTTCGCCGCGCTGGCGTCCAGCCTGCCCGAGTTTTCCGACGGCCACCTGAAGGTGTGCCTGAAACTGCTCAAGGATGGCAAGCTGCTGCGCCAGGACCGCAAGCTGGGCTATAGCCTGAAAGCGCCCTCGGCCAGCTCGCCCTCGTATGCGCAGCTGGCGCAGATCTATGTCGACAAGCAGGAGCGCGACAAGCAGGCGCTCGAACAAATGGTGGCCTATGCGCAAAGCGGCTTGTGCCGCTGGAAACTGCTGCTCGATTACTTCGGCGACGCGGGCGATTTCGAGCGCTGCTGCACCTGCGACAATTGCCAGTCGCCGCCCGCGCTGGCCGCGCCCATTTCCCTCGACGAGTTGCCCCCGGTCCCGTCCCCAGCACCATCGCCGCCGCCTGCGCCGCAGATCGCCGTCGGCAGCCGCGTGCGCGTGCCCCGCTACCAGATCGGCACCGTGCTGTCGGTGGCGGGCGACCAGGTCACGATTGCCTTTCCGGAAAACACCACGCGCACCTTCATGGCCGAGTTTGTCGCACCGGCGTGAACCCAGTGTGCGCTGTCTGACAGATGATCTGGCGCAAGAGCGCTAGAATCAGCCCATTCCAACGCGTATTAACGCAGGGAGCAGGGCATGGCAGACATGGTGGTGGTGCGCAAGGAAGGCTTGTACTGTGTGCCGGGTCAGTTCTACATCGACCCGTGGCGTCCCGTCGAGCGCGCCATCATCACGCATGCGCACGCCGACCATGCGCGGGTCGGGCACCGGCATTACCTGTGCGCCGCGCCCGGCGAGCAAGTGCTGCGCGCGCGCCTGGGCCCCGTGTCCATCCAGGGCCTCGCGTATGGCGACACCATCGAACACCACGGCGTGCAGGTCTCGCTGCATCCGGCCGGCCACGTGCTCGGTTCGGCCCAGGTGCGCATGCGGCACGGCGGTGAAGTGTGGGTGGCGTCCGGCGACTACAAGCTGCAGCCCGATCCCACCTGCCTGCCGTTCGAACCCGTGCGCTGCGACACCTTCATCACGGAATCGACCTTCGGCCTGCCCATCTACCGCTGGCAGGCGCCGCAGGAAATCTACGACGACATCAACCAGTGGTGGCGCAGGAATGCGGCCGAAGGGCGCACCAGCGTGCTGTTCTGCTATGCCTTCGGCAAGGCGCAGCGCATCCTGGCGGGCCTCGATGCCAGCATCGGCCCCCTCATCTGCCATGGCGCGGCGCAAGCCCTGACGCAGGTCTACCGCGAGTCGGGCGTGGCCTTGCCCGCCACCGTGATGGTGGGCGAGGTGACGGACAAGGCCGCCCTGAAGACGGCGCTGGTGATCGCGCCCCCATCGGCCGCCGGCTCGCCGTGGATGAAGCGCTTCGGCGACTACAGCGATGCGTTTGCCAGCGGCTGGATGCTGCTGCGCGGCGCGCGCCGGCGGCGCGGCGTGGACCGGGGTTTCGTGCTGTCCGACCATGCCGACTGGCCCGGCCTGATGCAAGCGATCACGGCCACGCAGGCCGAACGCATCATCGTCACGCATGGCTCGATTCCCGTCATGGTGCGCTGGCTGCAGCAGAACGGCTGGCAGGCGGGCGGCTTCGAGACGGAATACGGCGATGACGAGGCCGATGACGGTGCGCCCGGTGCGGCCACGGCGGCGGAGGACGTCAGCCATGCGTGACTTTGCCCGGCTGTACGCGGAACTCGACGAGACGACCTCCACCAGCCGCAAGCTGGCGGCGCTGCAAGCCTATTTTCGCGGCGCCTCGCCCGAGAACGCGGCCTGGGCCGTGTATTTCCTGGCCGGCGGCAAGCCGCGCCAAGCCGTGCCCACCAAATTGCTGCGCGAATACGCGACCGAACGGGCGGGCCTCGATGCCTGGCTGTTCGACGAGGCCTATCACGCCGTGGGCGACCTGGCCGAAACCATCGCCCTGATCCTGCCCGCGCCCGCCAGGCGCAGCGACGTCGGCCTGGCCGAGTGGGTCGAGCAGCGCATCGCACCGTTGCGCGGCGCGGCGCCGGACGCCATCCGCGCCGCCCTGCTGGGGTACTGGGACGAGCTGGAAACGCGCGAACGCTTTCTGCTGATCAAGCTGATCGGCGGCGGCTTTCGCGTGGGCGTCTCGAAACTGCTGGTGACGCGCGCGCTGGCCTCCATCGCCGCCGTCGACAGCAAGCTGATCGCCCAGCGCCTGATGGGCTGGACCGATGGCAAGGTCAACCCCACGGGCGCGGGATTCTTGAAACTGATCGCCGCGCAGTCGGAGGGCGAACATGCGCTGCGCGGCGGCCAGCCGTATCCGTTCTTCCTCGCGCACCCCTTGCAGGCGGCGCCGGAAACCTTGGGCGAGCTTGCCGGCTGGCTGGCCGAGTGGAAATACGACGGCATGCGTGCCCAGCTGCTGCGCCGCGAGGGCGTGAATTGGCTGTGGTCGCGCGGCGAGGAATTGATCACGGAGCGCTTTCCGGAACTGGCGCAGCTGGCCTTGCCGGAGGGTACCGTGCTCGATGGCGAAATCCTCATCTGGCAGCCGGGCGACGTGCCGGCGCCATTTGCCGATTTGCAGCAACGGATGGGCCGCAAAACGGTCTCGCCCAAGCTGCTGGCCGAGCTGCCCGCCGTGCTGGTGGCCTACGATGTGCTGGAACTCGATGGCGTGGATGTGCGCCAGTTGCCCCAGCTGGAGCGGCGCGCGCTGCTGGAAAGCGTCGTGGCCGGCGTGCAGTCTCCCGCGCTGCGCCTGTCGCCGCGCGTTGAAGCGGCCAGCTGGGAGGCATTGGCCGCCATCCGCGAGGAATCGCGCGCGCGCGGCGTGGAAGGCCTGATGCTCAAGGCCGTGTCGGCAGCGTATGGCGTGGGCCGTACGAAAGACGTGGGCACGTGGTGGAAATGGAAGATCGATCCGTATGCCATCGATGCCGTGCTGATCTACGCCCAGGCGGGCCACGGCCGGCGCGCGTCGCTGTACACGGATTATACGTTTGCCGTGTGGGATGAAGTGGAGGAGGGCGAGCAGGGGGAGCGTAAGCTGGTGCCGTTCGCCAAGGCGTATTCGGGTTTGACCGATGCGGAGATCGCGCAAGTCGACGCGGCCATCCGCAAGACGACGATAGAAAAATTCGGTCCCGTGCGCAGCGTGCAGCCGACGATGGTGTTCGAGATCGGCTTCGAGGGCATCGCCGCGTCCAGCCGCCACAAGGCAGGCATCGCCGTGCGCTTTCCCCGCATCCTGCGCCGGCGTGTAGACAAGACAGTCGCCGACGCCGATACCCTGGCCACCCTGAAGGCCATGCTGGCGGGCGCCGCATGAGCAGGCGATGAGTAAAAGCGCGCTGGTGCAGCGCATCGATGCCTGGTTCGCGGGGCGCGGCTGGACGATCTTTCCCTTCCAGCGCGCCGTCTGGCGCAGCGCCGCACAGGGGCAATCGGGCCTGCTGCATGCGAGCACGGGGTCCGGCAAGACGTATGCCGTGTGGTTCGGCGCCTTGCTGCGCGCCGAGCGGCTACAACGCAAGGGCAGGAAGCAGGGCTTGCGCGTGCTGTGGATCACGCCCATGCGGGCGTTGGCGGCCGATACCGTGCGCGCGCTGCAGGCGTCCGGCGAAACGCTGGCGCCCGGCTGGCGCATCGAGGCGCGCACGGGCGATACGAGCGCCGCGCAGCGGGCGCGGCAGGCGAAAGCCTGGCCCGAGGTGCTCGTCACGACGCCGGAAAGCCTGTCCCTGATGCTGAGCCAGGCGGACGCGCAGGAACGCTTCACCCTGCTGGAAACGGTGATCGTCGACGAGTGGCACGAATTGATGGGCAGCAAGCGCGGCGTGCAGGTGCAGCTGGCGCTGGCCCGTTTGCGCCGCTGGAATGCAACCTTGATGACATGGGGCTTGTCGGCCACCCTGGGCAATCTGCGGCAGGCGCAGGACGTCTTGCTGGGAGAACAAAACGATGGCGTGCTGGTCGAAGGCAAAATCAAAAAGCGCATCCTCGTCGACAGTTTGATCCCCGTCAATCCTACGCGCTTTCCCTGGGGCGGCCACCTGGGCATCCAGATGCTGCAGCCGCTGATCGCCGAGATCGAGGGCAGCGCCACCACCCTGGTGTTCACGAACACGCGTTCGCAGGCCGAGCTGTGGTACCAGCACCTGCTCGATGCGCGGCCCGACTGGGCGGGCCTGATCGCCCTGCACCACGGTTCGCTGGACCGCGAAGTGCGCGAGTGGGTCGAGCAGCACCTGAAGACGGGCGAGCTGAAAGCCGTCGTGTGCACGTCCAGCCTGGACCTGGGCGTCGATTTCCTGCCCGTCGAACGGGTGCTGCAGGTGGGCAGCGCGAAAGGCATCGCGCGCCTGGTGCAGCGGGCGGGGCGCAGCGGCCACGCGCCGGGGCGCATTTCTCGCGTCACCCTGGTGCCGACCAACAGCCTGGAATTGCTGGAAGCGGCGGCCGCCCGCGCTGCCCTGGCGCAGGGCCACCTGGAAGCGCGGCCCGTGCCGGACAAGCCGCTCGACGTGCTGGTGCAGCACCTGGTGACGATCGCGCTGGGCGGCGGTTTCGACTCGCCGGCCCTGTACGCGGAAGTGCGCGCGGCCTGGTCATACCGCCAGCTGACAGCGGACGAGTGGCAATGGGCGCTCGACTTCGTCGCGCGCGGCGGGCAAAGCCTGACCGTGTACCCGGAATACCGCAGAGTGCTGCCGGACGATGCAGGCGTCTACCGCGTGCCGGACGTGGCGCTGGCGCGGCGCCACCGCATGAGCATCGGCACTATCGTCTCGGAAGCGGCGATCCAGGTCAAATTCCTCGGCGGGGGACGGATCGGCAGCATCGAGGAATCGTTCATCGCGCGCCTGAAGCAGGGCGACCATTTTCTGTTTGGCGGGCGCATCCTGGAATTCGTGCGCGTGCATGAGATGACGGCTTACGTGCGGCGGGCCACGGGCAGCCGCGGTGCCGTGCCGCGCTGGCAGGGCGGCAAGATGCCGCTGTCGTCGGAACTGGCGCACGCCGTGCTGGACCAGCTACAGCTGGCGCAGGAGGGCCGTGCCAGCGGGCCGGAAATGCGCGCGCTGGCGCCGCTGCTGGCCATCCAGCAGAAATGGTCCAGCCTGCCCACGCGCGCCAGCCTCTTGCTGGAAACCTTGTCCAGCCGCGAGGGCCATCACCTGTTCGTGTATCCGTTCGCGGGCCGTTCCGTGCACTTGGGCCTGGCGTCCCTGCTGGCCTACCGCATCGCGCGCGTGCAGCCGGCCACCTTGTCGATCGCCGTCAACGATTACGGCTTTGAATTGCTGGGCGCGGACGATATCGATTTCGCCCCGCTGTTGACGGCCGCCAGCGGCGCCGATCTTCCCCTGTTCAGCACGGACAACCTGCTGGAAGACGTGCTGGCCAGCCTGAACGCGACGGAACTGTCGCAGCGGCGCTTCCGCGAAATCGCCCGCATCGCCGGCCTCGTGTTCCAGGGTTATCCGGGCCAGCCGAAAAGCGCGCGCCAGCTGCAGGCATCGTCCTCGCTGTTCTTTGAAGTGTTCCGCAAGCACGACGCGGCCAATTTGCTGCTCACGCAGGCGCAGCGCGAAGTGCTGGAGCAGGAACTGGAATTGACGCGCCTGCGCGCCACCTTGCGCGAACTGCATGGACGCAGCCTCTGTCTGCAGGCGCTGGAGCGCGCCTCGCCATTTGCCTTCGGCCTGATGGTCGAGCGCTTCCGCGAACAGCTGACGACGGAAAAATTGTCGGACCGGGTGGCGCGGCTGGTGCTGGCGCTGGAAAAGGCGGCCGCATGAAGGGACAGGAGCAAGCGCATTGCGCGGTGGAGCTGGCCGGCGAGCTGGTCTGGCTGCTGGCGCACAAGGCCGTCTACTGGCCGGCGCGCAGGATATTGATCATCGCCGACATCCATTTCGGCAAGGCGGCCGCGTTTCGCGCGCTGGGCGTGCCCGTACCGCGCGGCACCACCACGCAAAACCTGCTGGCGCTCGATGCCTTGCTGGCCAGTTACGCCTGCGAGGAAATCGTCTTTCTCGGCGATTTTCTGCATGCGCGCGCCGCCCATGCGGCCGCCACCGTGGAGGCCATGCTGGCCTGGCGCGCACGCCATCCCGACCTGCGCCTGACGGTGGTGCGCGGCAACCATGACGCGCATGCGGGCGATCCGGCCGCCGCGCTGGGCATCCGCATGGTCGACGAGCCGCACCAGGTGGGCAAGCTGTCGTTCTGCCATCACCCGGACACCGTGGCGCCCGGCTATGTGCTGGCGGGCCACGTGCATCCCGTGTTTCACTTGCGCGCAGACCGGGGCGGCCTGCGCCTGCCGTGTTTCCTGCTGGGCCGGCAGCGCGCCATCCTGCCTTCGTTTGGCGCCTTTACGGGCGGCCATGCGGTGCGGCCAGGCGCTGGCGAGCACGTGTACGTGACGGCTGACGCGGCGATTTTTCCGCTGCCCGCTAACTGCTGAGTGTTAGATACTTTTGGTGTAAAACTAAAAGTAACCGCGCCACCGTGAGCGGGACTCATCCTACATGCGCTCTTGCCATCCTCCTATTTCTTGTACCCCATGCGCGCACTAAGATGACTGTTCCCTTGCCATGCGAGGGGGAAGAATTGCATGGTTTGCACTGTTTTCGATTCTATCGATCAAGGAGATCATCATGGCCACATCGAGCGACAATAAACAGCAAGGTAGTAAAACCGGTAGCGGCAGCAGCAGTGGCGGCAGCGGCGGCAGCAAACAAAGCGATACCAGCAAACGGGGCTTCGCTTCCATGGATCCGGCCCAGCAGCGCGAAATCGCCAGCGAAGGCGGACGTGCCGCGCATGAAAAGGGCACGGCGCATGAGTTCACGTCGGAAGAGGCACGCCGCGCAGGCAGCCAAAGCCACAAGAACGATGCGAACCGGCAAAGTGCCGCCAGCTCCAGCGGTTCGCGCGACAATGCCAGCATGAACCAGGAGGGCAACCGCGACAGCGGCAACAAGCAAAGCGGCGGTTCCGGTTCCAGCTCCGGGTCGCGCAACAAGTAGCGTTAGCTGAGTAGCAAGTCGCAAGTGGCCCTGGCCAGCGGGAAGCAGGCATGCCGCTGGCCAGGGCCAGGCGTATCTGCCTACTTCTGGCTACCGCCGGCTAGCGCAAAATTTTGATGCAATGCAGCAGGCATGGACTATGATGAAATAGCTGCGCCGGCCACGGCCCACGCGCAGTCAACGCAGTCAAATCGCACTCACGATGGGAGAAGAATGATGGGCAACTCCACTACGCCGCAACCCGGCAATAGCCAGGGCGGCACGCCGTCCGTGGCAGGCAACAAGCAAAGTACGGCCGATTCTGCCGAGAACTTTGTGCTGGTCGATAGCGGGCAAGGACTCGATATCGGCGACGATCTGTTTTCCATCGGCGAAGTGCGGCGCGCCGACCGCTTGCCCCATCACCAGTCCGGTTCCGCCGGGCAGAGCCGGCAGAGCGCCGACGATGCGCCCGACACCACGGGCAGTACGGGCGTCTGACCTGGCCGCCTAACTTTCTTCACTCCCGGACCACCCGCGCTGGGCCAGCCGCAAGACGTGTTCGCGCACGTCGGCTGGCCATGCCTGCACGCACGCCAGGAACGCTGGCTGCTTGCCGGCGAACAGGGCGCGGCTCGCTTCCTCGAAGCCTGGCGCATCGCCCGCCAACGCACTCATGACTTTATACGCCGCTTCGCGCGCCTGGCGCTGTTCGTCGTGCGCCTTGTTGCCGCGCTGCGCCTGTTCCACCAGCTTGCGCAAGGCGACGGAAGCGCCGCCCGGCTGCGTCGCCAGCCATTCCCAGTGACGGGGCAGCAAGGTGATTTCGCGCGCCACGACGCCCAGCTTCGGCCGGCCTGCCGTGCGCGCGGGGGCGGGAGTGTCGTCTTGCGGCGCCGGCATTGCTGCGCGAGGCAGGCGCTGCAGCACCTCAGCCAGGCTGCCGTGCAGGTTCAGGTCGACCTGGCTGCCGCTGGCATCGTCGAAGATCAGGATCTGCGCATCGGGATCGCGCGTCACCAGGTCCTTCAGTGTTTGCGCCACGGCATGCAATGTGCCGGCGGCCACTTTGTGTGGGCCGGCAAATGCCGTCAGTTGGGTGGGGGCGTGCATGGCTTGCTCCAGTGAGTCAGTATGCAGGCAATTTTACCCGGGTTAAATTGAAAGTCAATAACACCCGGGTAAAATAGGGCAAGACTGCTACAGGTCGACCCGGCCGTGTTCGCCCATGTCTTTCGGCGGCTCGCCCGTGATGGCGGCCTTGGCCATTTCATAGAATTGCATCATCTTGCTGGCGCTGCTATCCCAATACTCGGCCGACTGGATCGTCACCTTGATCAGCGACAGTTTCGGATCGTCGAGTCCGCCCGGGAACCAGGCTTTCACCAGCGGGCTCCACAATTCCTTCGCCTTGGCGCGGTCCTTCAGCAGCTGCGCGTGGCCGCAGACGGACACATACAGGCTGTCGCCCGTGTCGACAAAGCTGACGTTGACTTGCGGGTTGTTCAGCAAGTCGCGTGTGTAGCTGGCCTCGTCCGAGACAAAGAACCAGATCTGCCCGTCGCTGTCGACCTGCTGCTGCGTCAGCGGCCGGCTGGTGAGGGTGCGCATGTCGTCGCTGGTGGTCAGCATGCCGAATTTGACGTCCTTGATCTTGGCCGCGATGCTGGCCAGTTGTTCGCTGGAATACGATTGCATGGGTGCTCCCTTGTTGGTTGTCCTGAACAACAAGCATAGGCGCTTGCTGCATGCGGCTCTGTACGGCAGCTTACGTATTAGCGGTGCTTTGTTTCAAAGCTGTTACAAAACGCTGACCCGGCGGGCCGCCCCATGTATTGACTTAATAAATGATAATCATTATCATTTGTTTGAAAATATCAGCATGCACTTTGATTGAAGGATGGGAATGAAGCACACTGACTTGTCGCGCCACCTGGCCCGCCCCTTGCCGGGAGCGGAGCATGCATAGTGCGGGCGCCGCCGACAAGGCCAAGAACAATGCCAGTCGCGCCGTGTGGCTGAAGAACTTGCATCAATGGCACTGGATCAGTTCGGCACTTTGTTTGCTGGGCATGTTTTTGTTCGCCATCACCGGCATCACCCTGAACCACGCCAGCCAGATCGAGTCGAAACCGTCGATCTCGCGCCAGAAGGCGCAGCTGCCGGCCCCGTTGGTCACGGAACTGGCCGCCTATGCCGCCCAGCATGATGGCGCCAACGCGGCCATGCCGGCCGCCGCGGAAACCTGGCTCAAGCAGCAGTGGTCGCTCAACGCGGGCGGGCGTCCCGCCGAATGGAGCGTCGACGAAGTCTACTTGCCGCTGCCCAAGGCGGGCGGCGACGCCTGGGTGCGCATCGGGCTGGAAGACGGTGCCGCCGAATACGAATTGACGGACCGGGGCTGGGTATCCTGGCTCAACGATGTGCACAAGGGCCGCAACACGGGCGTGGCCTGGAACTGGTTTATCGACATCTTTGCCGGCGCCTGTATCGTTTTTTGCCTGACGGGGCTATTGATTTTGAAATTCCACGCGGCCAACCGGCCATTTACCTGGCCGATGGTTGGCCTCGGTATCTTGATACCTTGCGCGATCGCCTTGCTGTTTATCCACTGATCGTTTTTATTTTTCCTTTTTACAGGCACACCATGAAATTACGCTACTCCCTGGCGCTTGGCCTTCCCCTGATCGGTACGTCGGCGATGGCGGCCGACCTGGCCCTGAAGCTTGAAATCCCGCAATTGAACGTGGCGGAATACCACCGTCCCTATGTGGCGGCGTGGCTGGAAACGGCCGATCAAAAGGTCGTCGGCAATCTGACGGTGCTGTATGACGTGAAGAAGAAGGACAAGGCAGGCGAAAAATGGCTGAAGGACATGCGCCAATGGTGGCGCAAGAGCGGCCGCGACCTGGCCATGCCCGTGGACGGCGTCAGCGGCGCCACGCGCGCGCCGGGCGAACATACCCTGACTTTCCCCGGCGCCAAGGCCCTGCTCGACAAGCTGCCGGCCGGCGAATACCAGGTGGTGGTGGAAGCGGCGCGCGAAGCGGGCGGACGCGAACTGGTGCGCGTGCCGTTCCAGTGGCCGCTGAAATCGGCCCAGTCCGTACCGGCCAAGGGCAAGGAAGAACTCGGCAATGTCGTCGTCCAACTCAAACCTTAAGGCGCCTCTACCATGTTGAAGCAACTGAATAAACCGCTGATCGCCCTGGCGCTGGCCGGCCTGGCCATGAACGCCCACGCCCACCGCGGCTGGATGGTGCCGTCGAGCACGATGGTGGAAAGCAAGGACGCCTGGGTGACGGTGGATGCCGCCGTTTCCGATGGCCTGTTCGAGATCGACCACCAGCCGCTGCGCCTGGATGCATTGCAAGTCATCGGTCCGGATGGCGCGAAAGTGACGCCGGCGAATACGCTCACGGGCCGCCTGCGCAGCGTGTTTGACGTCAAGATGGAAAAGCCGGGCACGTACAAGGCCGCCATCGTGTCGCAGAACGTCATGGCCAGCTACAAGCTCAACGGTGAGCAAAAGCGTTTCCGCGGCAACGAAGAGACGTTCAAGAAGGACGTGCCGGCCGATGCGCAAGAGCTGAAAATCACGCGCACGGCAAGCCGTCTGGAAACCTTCTTCAGCAATGGCGAAACCAGCACGGAAGTATTCAAGCCGACGGGCGTGGGCCTGGAATTCGTGCCTGTGACCCATCCGAACGACTTGCGCGCGGGCGAAAAAGCCACGTGGCGCTTCCTGGTCGACGGCAAGCCGGCCGCGAACCAGGCCTTCAGCCTGGTGCCTGGCGGCGTGCGCTACCGTGGCGTGCTCGGGGAAATCCGCCAGAGCACCGATGCCAAGGGCGAAATCACGTTCACCGTGCCGGCCGCCGGCATGTATTACCTGAGCAGCACCTGGCCTGCGGCCTCCCCGGCCGTGGCCGGCCAGCCGCCGGTGATGCCCGAGCGCCGCATGACGTACGCGGCCACCGTGGAAGTGCTGCCGCAGTAAGCGGCGGCATCGTCACGAGCTCGCCGATGCGCCGGGTCTTGCTGCCCCAGCATATTTCCGATCAGGTCGCGCCGCCCGGCGCCGCGATCCGGGACTTGCGCGGCCTGACGATGGGCACCAGCTGGTCGGTGCGCCTGCTCGAGTCCGCCATGCCGGGACGCGCCGGCAGCGCCGATTTGCAGCAGGGCTTGCAGCAGCAACTGGACCTGGTCGTGGCGCAAATGAGCCACTGGAGCGAGGCGTCCGACCTGGGCCGCTTCAACCGTGCCGAGCCCGGCAGCTGGCACAGCCTGCCCGCCGCGTTTTGCGAGGTGCTGGGCTTTGCCATGCACGTGTCGCAGGCGTCGGGCGGCGCATACGACCCGTGCGCGGGCGCCCTCGTCAACCGGTGGGGCTTCGGCCCCCGTCACCGCTACGACGAGCCCGGTTTCCTGCCGCCGAACAAGGAGACGGTAGCGCTGCTGCTGTCGCAACGGCAGCGCCGCCGCCTGGAACTGGACTTGCCGGCCCGCCGCGCGCGCCAGCCCGGCGGCTTGCAGCTGGACCTGTCCGCCATCGCCAAGGGCTATGGCGTGGACCGCCTGGCCCGCTACCTGGACAGCCAGGGCATCCATCACTACCTGGTCGAAGTGGGCGGCGAGCTGCGCGGTGCCGGCAGCAAGCCCGACGGCCAGCCATGGTGGGTGATGCTGGAACAGGTCGATGGCGCTGATAATGCACAGCAACCGCCGGAAATGCTGCTGGCGCTGCACGGCTTGTCCGTGGCGACGTCGGGCGACTACCGGCGTTTCTTCCAGGATGGCACGGCGCGCTTTTCCCATACGATCGATCCGCGCAGCGGTATGCCGATCGCCAATCAACTCGCCTCCGTCACCGTCGTGCATGAGCAATGCATGGCGGCCGACGCCTGGTCGACGGCCCTGACCGTGCTCGGTGCCGAGGCCGGCATGGCGCTGGCGGAAGAGCAGGGCCTGGCCGCGCGCTTCCTGCAGCGCGACGGCCCTGGCTTTCACGAAACGCTGAGCAGCCACATGCTGGCCATGCTCGACGAATGAACGATTAATTCCATGATTTTTACGCACGATACGACGCGGCTGGCCTTGCTGGCGGCCCTGTCCCTCAGTTACGCGGGCGTGTGCCTGGCGCCTTGGCTGCGCGCGCGCGCCAGGCGCCGCGCGTCCGCTGCCGCCAAGGCAGCGCTGGCCGACAGTCCCGCCTGGCTGGTGGCGTATGCGAGCCAGACGGGCAATGCCGAGGAGCTGGCCACGCAAACGGCGCAGAGTCTGCAGCTGGCCGGCATCCCCGTGCGCCTGTGCGCGCTGGCCGAACTCACGGCCGTTGATCTGCAACAAGCGGAACGGGCCTTGTTCCTGGTCAGCACCTATGGCGAAGGCGACGCGCCCGACAATGCGGCCGCCTTCATGGGCCGGCTGATGACGGGCGAGCTGGCGCTGGCGCAATTGCATTACGCGGTGCTGGCCCTGGGCGACCGCAGCTATGGTCATTATTGCGGTTTCGGCCGCGCGCTCGATGCCTGGCTGGCGGCGCAGGGCGCTTCGCGCCTGTTCGAGCGCATCGAAGTCGACCGCAGCGCCAGCGCTGCCATCGAGCAATGGTTCCAGCATCTGAGCCACCTGGCCGGCACCAGCGACGCGCCCGACTGGAGCGCGCCCGCCTTCGGCGAGTGGCGCCTGACGCACAGGCAGCTGCTCAATCCGGGCAGCGCGGGCGGCGCCATCTATCACGTGGAACTGGCTCCCGTAGCCGGCAGCTTGCCGGACTGGCAGTCGGGCGACCTGGTGCAGGTGACGGCGCCCGCCGACCCATCCCAGCCGCGCGAGTATTCGATCGCCTCGATCCCGCGCGACGGCGGCGTGCACTTGCTGGTGCGCCAGCATGCGCATCCCGACGGCAGCCTGGGCCTGGCCTCGGGCTGGCTCACGGCGCAGGCCGAGGTGGGCGACGTGGTGCAGCTGCGCCTGCGCCAGCACCGGCGTTTCCGTCTGGAAGACAATGTCCAGCGTCCTTTGATTTTGATCGGTAACGGCAGCGGCATCGCCGGCTTGCGCGGCCATCTGAAAAGCCGCGTGCTGGCAGGGCAGCGGCGCAACTGGCTGATCTTTGGCGAGCGCAATGCGGCCCACGATTTCCATTACCGCGAAGAGATTGAAGGCTGGCACGCCAGCGGCGACTTGCCGCGTCTGGACCTGGCGTTTTCGCGCGACCAGGCCGAGCGCACCTACGTGCAGGACCGCCTGCGCGGCAATGCCGATGAAGTCAGGCTGTGGCTGGAGCAGGGCGCGGCCATCTATATTTGCGGCAGCCTGGCCGGCATGGCGGGCGGCGTCGACCAGGCCCTGCAGGAGATGCTGGGCCGGCCCGCGCTCGACGCGCTGGCGGCCGAAGGGCGCTACCGGCGCGATGTGTATTAATAGGGAACGGCTTGCTTACGGCTGGACTGCGGCCAGCGGCGTCGTGTCCATCTCGCCGCTCACTTCCTGCAAGCCGCGCGCCAGGCTGGAGATGCTGGGGTTGTCGATGAAGACGCAGCGCTTGCCCGTGCGCTTGCAATAATCCTTCACGCGCCAGTAGGCGCTGTGGCTGATGCAGCCCGTCTGGCAAATCACCAGGTCGGCCGCCGCCAGGCTCGAGTCGAGCAGGTTGGCATTGTCTTCCAGGCCGCCGTCGTGGTGGGCGAACTGCGCACCGACCCGCTCGATCAGGGCGCGGTAGGTGGCGACATTGCCGCTGCGCCCGCCCACGCACAAGACGCTTTGATCGACGAGGCGGATCGGCATCTTCAGCTTGCCGCCTGTTGGCACTTCCAGCTTCGGCGCCGGTGGCGGCACGGCGGCGGCCGGGCGCGGCTGGGCCTGTTTCAATTCCGCGATTTGCTGGCGCAAATCCTTTTCGCGCTCATCCATTTGCGCCAGGCGCTCGACCAGGCGCGTGCGCGATTCCAGCGCGGGAATGGCGGCCTGCAATTGCGCCAGCTCAAAACGCAAGCCGTCGATCACGCTGTCCTTGCCGATCGATTCGGCCCGCGTGCGCAGCAGCACGGCTTCCTGGCGTTCCAGCTCGCCCGTTTTTTCCGTCAAGGCGGCCTGGCTGCGCTGTTGCAGCTTGGCCAGTTCCTGCGTCAGGCGCGCATTTTCTTCCTGCAAGGCCGTAAATTTGCCCATGTCGGCGCGCACGCAGGCGCCGGCCTGGTGCTGGATCATGTGCAGGTCGCGGCACATCTGCTCTTCCAGCTCGGCGTCGCAGCGCGGGTGCGTCAGGCCGGCCCAGAAGGCGCCCGACACGTCGCCGTTGGCGACGGCCGTGCGCCACAGTTGCGCTACCTGTTCCGTGGTCTTGGCGCCGCGAAAGCGCAGGATCACGGGGGCGTAGCGGCGTTCGAGTTCCTTTTGCAGCGCTTCGGACAGGCGGTTGCGCGCGCCGCATTCCGTCACGGCGCCCACGTGCACTTCGTAGTCGTCGGCCAGCACGCGCCCGCCCGTCATCTTGCCCACCAGCTTGCGCAGATAGCCCAATGGCAAGCCCACGCCGACCAGCGGACAATGGCAGGTATGCGACAGTTCCCACAGCCGGCGGCGGCGAGACGCGAGCGCGGCCGTTTCCGTGCCGGCGTGGGCGCAATTGCTGATGACGGGCAGGGACTGGTCTTTGTCACACATGGCGATATCCTGTTGGGCGGTGGGGCAGCGGTGGAAGATCAATAGAGATTATTGCGGCAGGGGCGAGGCGGGACGCCTGGCGCTCAGCATGCGCGCCAGGCGCTCGAGCAGGGTGGCCTTCGGCGGCGCGGGGCGGTGCAGCGCCACGAGGGCGGCCCATTGCTGCGCCAGTTGCTGGCAGGTTGCTTGCAGCACGGGGCCCAGGCCGGGCGAATTCGATAGCACTTGCAGATGGCGTTCGATGACTGCGGCCAGTTTCTCGCAGGGACTGTCCGCATGGTAGTGCGACATCAGGTGCAGCACGGCCGACAGCAGCAATTCGGGCTGCTGGCCTTGCGGAGAAGGAAACATCGGGGAAGGTCGGTCGTTCGCCATCAAACACTCCTGTGCGGTGGTTTGGCTGGCTGCGCGCACGGGGCGCGACTGGCTGGCGAGTGTGGTGACTGGCTGCCGTGCTGCTTCAGGCAGTCAGGATCAGCTTGTTCAATTGGGTGACGCGCAGGCGATAGATCTTGCCGCTGTGCTCAATCTCCACTTCGCGGCCCTGCTGCAGCAGCGCTTCGCTGGTGATGCGGCGCGCAGGCTGGGCCATGCTGACGGGAGGACGGACGTGGGCGGTAGCGGCATCCTGGATCAAGGCTGGTTTTGAGCTTTGCATGTTGGGCTTTCTTTATCTCAGTTGAGAATGATTCGTATTTGCATTATTGTTGAATGTGGCCCGAAAAGCAAGGCTTATTTGTGCGGAATCCGCGCTTTTTTGCGATGGGATGGCGGTGTGGAGGATGGCGCTGCGCAAAGGGAGCCGCGGGCGCGGCGCGGCAGCAAAAAAGACCCGGCCAAGGCGGTGCGCGCCTCGGCCGGGTCAAGCCTGTGCCAAGCTGGAAGAAATCGGGATGACTTAAATCGTGGCCAGCAATTGCGCCGAGGCGGTGGCGGCCGCAGTGGTGTCGGCCTTGAGCTTGGCGGCGGCCAGCTGCTTGGCGCGCGAGCGCGAGGGCGGCAGGCGGCGCAGGGTTTTCAGGGCGTCCGGATCCTTGATGCCGATGGTGCGCTGGTCAACCGTGATCAGGCCGATTTCATTGAAGGCGGACAAGGTGCGGCTGACCGTTTCCAGGGTCAGGCCCAGGTAGCTGCCGATTTCATGGCGCGTCATGCGCAGGTTGAACAGCTTGCTCGAGTAGCCCATCTGCGCGAAGCGGTCGGCCAGCGAGACGAGGAAGCGCGCCACGCGGGCTTCGGCGCTGAGGGCGCCCAGCATGCCGATCATCGCCTGTTCGCGCACCAGTTCGCGGCTCATCACGCCGTACATGACGTTTTCCAGTTCCAGGTGCACACGTCCCAGCGCCGTCAGCTTCTTGAACGGCAGCAGGATCAGGTCGCAGTCGGACAGGGCCACCGCTTCCGAGGAGTAATGGCGCGAGTGGATGCCGTCGACGCCCAGCATGTCGCCCTTCATGGGAAAGCTGAGTACCTGTTCATTGCCGAATTCGTCGATGAGCACGGTTTTCAGGAAGCCCGAATTGACGATGTACAGGGTGTCGAACGGCTGGCCGATGGTGTGCACGCGCTGGCCCGTCTTGAATTGCACGTGCTGGAACAGCAGTTCGTCGGCGGCGATGGTGCAGGCGCTGGAGATATGCAGCAGATCGCATACCTCCTTCAGGTTCGACCATAGCCGCCCCTGGCGCTGGCGCCCTGCTTCCATCGGAGAGGAGGGGGCCAGCGATGGGGCGGCGGCGCGGGTTTCGGGCGTTTGCGTGGACAGCATGTTCATCTCCTGGTGACAGGTAGTTCAGAGTTGAATAACAGGGTGCGCAGGACGGCGGGCAGGGAAGGGGCGGCGCGCGTCCAGGCAGGTAAAGCTCAATTCGCTGACGACTTGCTGTGTGATGAAATAACTTCCCAGCAACTTGATTACTGGTTTCAGTATGCCAACAACCGTATGCAATTAATATCAGCAGTGGCTGAATATGGGAGTAAGAGCTACGGTAGGCGAGGTAGGATTGTTCCTACAGCGGACGCGCGGGCGCGCGTCGCCGGGCTTACGTCTTGAAGGGGGAGAGCAGGCGGTGCGCCACGGCATACTGCACCATTTCCGACAGCGAACTCATGCCCATTTTTTGCATGATGCGCGTCTTGTGCGTACTCACCGTCTTGACGCTCAGGTGCAGGTTGTTGGCGATTTCCGTGATCGACTTGCCCGCCACCAGCAGGGAAAACACTTCGAACTCGCGGTCCGACAACTGTTTGTGCAGCAGGCTTTCATTCGGCATCATGATGTTGAGCACAAGCTGCTCGGCCACCTCGGCGCTGATGTAGGGACGTCCCGACGCCACCTTGTGGATGGCGCCCACGAGCTGGGTGCCCGCGCTTTCCTTGGTCAGATAGCCTTGCGCGCCGGCGCGGATGGCGCGCACCGCATATTGTTCTTCCTCGTGCATGGTGAGGATCAGGATGGCCAGCTTGGGCGCCTCGCTGCGGATTTGCCGGATCAGGTCGACACCGCTGCGGCCCGGCATCGACAGGTCGAGCAGCAACAGGTCGAAGCCGCCCTGGCGTACGTGGTTGAGTACTTCAAAGCCGTCGATGGCTTCACCCACGATATCGATGTCCGGCGCGCCGTCAAGGATGCGCTTCAATCCTTCTCGCATGATGGTGTGGTCGTCGGCAATCACAATACGTATCATAGGCGGGCAATCTGGAGGATGTCCGTCGCCGGACAATCAAATGTTGAGAAGCGAGAAACGTTGTCATTTTAACTGAAATGGCCGCAAGTTTGCCTTTTACTTCATGTGCCGGCAGCGGCGGCCCCCGTGGCCATCTGACCGCCTATTTCGTTGCGGGTTCCTTGATCAGCCTATGCACGAGCACCGGCAATTTCGAGTGCGACAGCACCTTATTGGTCACGCTGCCCAGCAGCAACTGTCCCCAGCCGCTGCGGCCATGCGAACCCATGAAAATCAGGTCGCAATGCTGCAATTGCGCCACTTCCACGATTTTCAGGGCCGGGCTGTCGGAAAAGGCCGTCAAGCCCGTCGCTTCCAGGCCCCGCTTGGCGGCCGCGTCGAGGATGGGCTGCCAGTGGTCGGCGCCCGCCTTGCGCATGGCGATGCGGTATTCCTCCTCGCTGGGATAGCTTGGGGGAATGATCTCGATGTACACCGGGTACTGGTATTCGGGTGCCACGTACACGGCAAGGATGTCGGCGTGCATCTGTTCGGCAAAGGCAACGCCGGCACAGGCCGTCAAGTTGGAGACGGTGGAGCCGTCCGTGGCGATCAGAATTTTCTTATACATGGCAGGTCCTTTGGCGGTGACTCAGCGCGCGCAACGCCTCTTATTGTAGACGCGGCGTCAGCATTGTATTCATGTAAAGACTTGATAATTATCAATACAACTGCACCTTCAGTATAGACAACATTGGCAGAAAGATCGTGTTTAGCTGCAATGATGTCGGTGGTGCTGTTGCGCAGGCGCCCGCATGCAGGATTTCTTCTGCGGCGCGTGGTCTTGCACGCACGCCAATGGTAGTATTTCAAAATACAACAGCAGGAACACTTATTTCCTGGTGGAAAAGCTCTTGTGGACCTGCTTTGCACCAGGAAGCGCGTTTTGAGATTTACCAACAGGGCGGCGCCCTGCTACACTCGCACCATCGCAGCGGTATTGCCTCAAATCATCTTAATCGAGAAATTGTGGGTATCAGTCTGTAAAACGCACAGTTCAGGCGGAATTTTGACAAATTATGGAGAAGCAGGGATATGACCAACGCCGCTGATGATTTCGATGCATTATTCGATGAAGTATCTGCGCAAAGTGCGGCCGCGGCTCAGCCCGCGCCTGCCGCCGCGCCCGCTCCCGCCGTGATTGCGGATGACGATTTCGACGCGCTGTTCGACTCCGTGTCGGCCAGCGCCGCCGTGCCGGCAGCCGCTGCGGCACCCGTGGCCGCCGCGCCGGAAGCGGCGCCCGTCGCCAGCGCCGACGCGCCCGGCGACGCGGCCGATCCCGTCGACCAGTCCGACAAGCCGATGTTCGAGCGCCTGGGCGGCATCGTGCGCTTGCTGCACGATTCGCTGCGCGAACTGGGCTACGACAAGGCGCTGACGGAAGCGTCGTCGCAGATCGTCGACGCCCAGGACCGCCTGGAATATGTCGCCACCCTGACGGAACAGGCCGCCAACAAGGTCTTGAACACGCTCGACGAAGGCATGCCGGCGCAGGACGTGCTGTCGAAGAAAGCCAAGGACATGGATGGCCGCTGGACGGCCCTGTTCGACGGCAAGCTGAGCCTGGAAGAATTCAAGGCCCTGGCCGGCGACTCGCGCCAGTTCGCGCAAGCCGTTGCCGAAGCGACGGAAGCGGAAAAAGCGCGCTTGCTGGAAATCATGATGGCGCAGGACTTCCAGGACATCACGGGCCAGCTGATCAAAAAAGTGGTCAACATCACCAAGACGGTAGAAAACGAGCTGGCCCAGCTGCTGCGCGACAACGCGCCGGCCGAGGTGCGCGAGAAGCTGGCGCAAAAGCCGGTGCCGCTGATGCAGGGCCCGTCCGTGCCGTCGGTGGCGCTGGACCAGGATAATGTAGACGACCTTCTTGCGGATTTGGGATTCTAATGGACGATATGCTCAAGGATTTCGTCGTTGAGGCGATGGATCTTGCGGTTAATGTTGAAGAGCACTTATTGCGCCTCGAGCGCGATCCTGACAACAAGGAAACACTGAATGCCGTGTTTCGTTCCTTCCACACCATCAAGGGCGGCGCCGGCTTCATGGGCTTGCCCGCGCTGGTGGCGGCCTGCCATCTGACGGAAAACCTGTTCGACGCCTTGCGCACGGGCGCCGCACCCGTGACCCCGATCGCCATCGAGGCGGCGCTGCAAGCGTCCGGTTTCGTCGCCGACCAGCTGACGGAACTGGCCAACGGGGCCGCCCCGGAAAGCTTGCCGGCCATGCCGGAAGAGCTGGAACACATCCTGACGAACGCCATCGAAGGCAAGGGCATGGACGCCCCGGCGCCAGCGGCCGCCGTGGTGGCGGAAGTGGCCGTGGCCGAGGTCACCGAAGTGCCTGTCGCCGCGCCTGCCGCCGCCGTGTCCACTGCCAGCGCCGATGGCCTGGACTGGGAGGGCATGTACAACGCCGTCGTGCCGGCCGGCAGCCAGATCGCTGCCGCAGCGGTGTCCGCCGTCGCCGCCCCTGCTGCCGTGGCCGCCGCTGCTGCGCCCGCCGCTGCTGCCGCCGCTGCCGCCAAGCCGGCCGCCAAGGCCTGGGATGGCGCGGAACGCCGCGAAGAACGTCCGGAAGTGCGCCATGCCGCGCCCGTCAAGGAAGACAGCATCCGCGTCGACGCCGTCAAGCTCGACGCGCTGCTGGAAGTGGCCGGCGAATCGGTGCAGGCTGCCAACCAGGCTGCCGTGCTGCTCGAGCGCCTGCTGCAATTCAAATTCGAAGGCCAGGCCGCCACCCTGATGGCGACCCTGGCGGAAACCCTGGAACGCGCCTCGCGCTACTCGACGGAACTGCAGCGGGCCACCCTGGCCACGCGCATGCAGCCTGTCGGCCGCCTGTTCCAGAAATTCCCGCGCCTGGTGCGCGAACTGGCGAAAGACCTGGGCAAGGATGTCGAGCTGACCATCGAGGGTGCGGAGACGGAAGTCGACCGCGTCGTGGTGGACAGCCTGTACGATCCGCTCGTGCACATGCTGCGCAACTCGCTCGACCATGGCGTCGAATCGCCGGAAGCGCGCCTGGCCGCCGGCAAGCCCGCCAAATCGTATATTTCGCTCAAGGCCTGGCAGGAAGCGAACAGCGTCATGATCGTGCTGCAGGATGACGGCAAGGGCATGGACCCGGTCTTCCTGCGCAGCAAGGCCCAGCAAAAGGGCTTGATCAGCGAAAACGCGCAGTTGAGCAACGACGAATGCTTCCAGCTGGTATTCCTGCCTGGCTTCTCGACCAAGGAAGTGGCGTCCAGCGTTTCCGGACGCGGCGTGGGCATGGACGTGGTGAAAACGGCTGTGGAGAAAAACCGCGGCGCCATCCACATCGAATCCATGCTGGGCAAGGGCACGAAGTTTGCCATCCGCCTGCCGATCGAACTGTCGATCGTGCCGACCATGCTCGTGTCGACCTCGGGCGCCGCGCTGGCGCTGCCGATGGCGGTGGTGCAGCGCGTCGTCGAATTGCCGGAAACCTTCATGGAAGTGGGCGGCGCGCCCGTGCTGAAAGACCAGGGCCGTCCATTGCCCGTGCGGTCGCTGGCCGGCGCCCTGGGCTACGAATCGTGCAGCGAGCGCGTCGGCATCGTCGTCGCCGCGCCACAGCCGTATATTCTGGCCGTCGCAGCCGTCGATGGCACGGCCGACCTGGTGATCAAGCCGATGACGGCCATCACCGTCGAAGGCATCACGGGTACGGCCCGTTCGGCAGAAGGCGAACTGGTGCTGGTGGTGGGACTGTCCTTCCTGATGGACGGCTGCCGCGGCACGGTACGCATGGCGGCGTAAGCTTTGCCTTGAAAAATCAAGCCCGCTGCGGAGATTGCGCAGCGGGCTTTTTTTATGCGCCGTCCGGCCGCAGCGTGCCGCCTTCCAGCCAGCGCTGCACGCGCACGATTTCTTGGGCGCGCTCCGCCTCGTCCTTCGGCGGCGGCAGGTAGATGTCGGGCATGATGCCGCCCAGGTCGACCTGCAGCTGCGGCAGGCGGGCCGAGCGCGAGGTGGCGTATTGCAGGTGGCGCTGGCCCGACGGCAGGACGTGCAGGCGCAGGTTCGAATAATCGAGCGCGCCGTAACTGTTGCGGCCGACTAATTTCACGTGAAAGCTTTGCCGCGCCGCCAGCAGGAATTCTTCGCAGGAACTGGCGCAGTCGCGGTCGACCAGCACGGCCACGCGCGCCGGCCGGCGCGGCTCGGGCGTATCCACGCGCGCATAGCTGATGGTGCCGCTACTTTGCTGCGGCGCGTATTGTCCCGGCTTGACGGTGCGCATCTGCGCCACGGCCTGGGCCGCGAAGGCCGCGCACGCCTGGTCGCCGGGCGCCAGCAGCGCGCACATCTTTTCCTGGCCGTCGATATTGGCCGGCGTGGACAGCCATTCGGCGCCCATGCTGACGATTTCGCCTGAACTGATCCAGGACAACAGCGGCGCATACGTGCTGTCGCTGCCGCCGCCGTTGCGGCGCACGTCGAGTATCCAGTTGGGGTGCGCCGCCAGCGTCTCGCGGTGGGTCTCGAGCAGGCTGGCCACGGCGGCGCGGTAGCTGCCGTGAAAGCTGGGCAAGGTCAGGAGCACGGTCGAGTCCGATAATATCCGCAGCGCCGGTTCCTTCGATGGCGCCGCCTGTCCCGGCGCGGCGGGGCGGGCCGGCGCCGGTTTGGCGATATCGACCGCGCTGCCCGGCTTCACGTGCAGGTGGCCCTTGCGCCACGTGCGCGCATAATTTTCCAGGATCGCATCGCACGCCGTGCCGTCGGCCGCGCCGGCCGCCGCCGTGGTGGCCGTGGCCAGCGCCAGGTCGAAATAGGCCTGTCCCTTTTGCTCCAGGTGCTGGCGCGCGCCCGTGTCGTTTTCCAGCAGGAAGGGCGCCATGGCGCGCAAGTCCTGTACGCAGGTTTCTCCCGGCGTGGCCGCCGCATGGGCGCCAGCCAGGGGCAGGGCCGACAGGGTCAGGGCGGCCAGCGCCGGCAAGTTCAGTGTCATCGAGGTTCCCAGTTGTGGTGGCGCGGCTGCGCCGGTCATTGTTGTCGAAATACAATACACGAAAGATTAAAGAAAAAGTATCGATTTCTGGCCGCGCCGTGGCTCGTTCGGCGGCCTGCCCGCAGATGAGGCTGTCATGTCGCCGATATGCCGATATCGGCAATTTCCAGCTCATATCCAACAAGGTTGCCAAACTTTGTATCGCCAATCCCACGCTTTTGCCTGTTTCGGTTCTGTGTCGCGCAATATATGGCATAATCCTTGTGGATCACCGTATGACCTGGTATCACTTGATCACTTACTACAGGCTGTGGCAACGCTGCATAAATCATGATGAAGACGCTTTACGACAAACTCTGGGAATCCCACGTTGTTCGGGCCGAAGATGATGGCACGACAATTTTGTACATCGACCGGCACTTGCTGCACGAAGTGACCAGCCCGCAAGCCTTCGATGGCCTCAGCGTGGCGGGCCGCCAGCCGTGGCGCATTTCCGCCAACCTGGCCGTGGCCGACCATAACGTGCCCACCACCAGCCGGGTCGACGGCATTGCCGACCCCGTCTCGCGCCTGCAGGTGGAAACCTTGGACAAGAACGCCAAGCACTACGGCTTGACCTACTTCAACATGAACGACAAGCGCCAGGGCATCGTGCACGTGATCGGCCCCGAACAGGGCGCGACCCTGCCCGGCATGACGGTCGTCTGCGGCGACTCGCACACGTCCACGCACGGCGCGTTCGGCGCGCTGGCGCACGGCATCGGCACGTCCGAAGTGGAACATGTGCTGGCCACGCAAACCTTGTTGCAAAAGAAATCGAAATCCATGCTGGTGCAGGTCGACGGCGCTCTGCCGGCCGGCGTGACGGCCAAGGACATCGTGCTGGCCATCATCGGCAAGATCGGTACGGCCGGCGGCACCGGTTACTGCATCGAGTTCGGCGGTTCGGCCATTCGCGCGCTGTCGATGGAAGGACGCATGACGGTGTGCAACATGGCCATCGAGGCGGGCGCACGCGCCGGCATCATCGGCGTGGACGACACCACCATCAATTACGTCAACGGCCGTCCGTTTTCGCCGGCAGGTCCGCACTGGGAACGTGCCGTCGCCTACTGGCGCACCCTGCATTCGGACCCGGGCGCCCGCTTCGACCTGGTCGTCACGCTCAACGCGCAAGACATCGTGCCGCAAGTGACCTGGGGCACGTCGCCCGAGATGGTGACCGGCGTCGATGGCCGCGTGCCCGATCCTGACCTGGAAAAAGACAGCGTCAAGCGCGATGCCATGGAAAAGGCGCTGGTCTACATGAATCTCAAGCCCAACACCGCCATCGAAGACATCCGCATCGACAAGGTCTTCATCGGTTCCTGCACCAATTCGCGCATTGAGGATTTGCGCGCGGCCGCCGCCGTGGTACGCGGCAAGTACCGCGCCTCGAACGTCACCCTGGCGCTGGTGGTGCCCGGTTCCGGCCTGGTGAAAGACCAGGCCGAGCGTGAGGGACTGGACCGCATCTTCAAGGATGCCGGCTTCGAATGGCGCGAGCCGGGCTGCTCCATGTGCCTGGCCATGAATGCGGACCGTCTGGAACCGGGCGAACGCTGCGCCTCGACCTCGAACCGCAACTTCGAGGGCCGGCAAGGGCAGGGCGGACGCACGCACCTGGTGTCGCCCGCGATGGCGGCGGCGGCAGGCATCGCTGGCCACTTTGTCGACGTGCGGGGATTGCGATAAGCTGAAGATCTGTGTGGCAACGCAGCGGAAATCAGGGGTCAGACCCGCCGGGGGGATTTTTTTCAGTGGGAAAAATTCCGATCCGTAAGGTCTGACCCCAGCTTTAAGCCGCTGGGTTACACTGACGCTTCCGGCTTTCTCAAACATACGCATACGAACTCATCATGAAAAAACTCTTCGCCCTCCTCATCGCCACCGTCATCTTGTCCGGCTGCAACACCGTGTCCGGCATCGGCCGCGATGTGCAGAAAGTCGGCCAGGTCGTCACTGGCGCCGGCGGAAAATAAACCGTGACGTGCCGGCGCCCCGCGCCGCGCGTCCTACCGAGTAGAAACAGCATGGATAAATTTACGATTTACGAAGGCCTGGTAGCCCCGCTGGACCGCGCCAACGTCGACACCGACGCGATTATCCCGAAGCAATTCCTGAAATCGATCCACCGCAGCGGCTTCGGCCCCAACCTGTTCGACGAATGGCGCTACCTCGACCATGGCGAACCGGGCCAGGACAACAGCCGCCGCCCGCTGAACCCCGAGTTCGTGCTCAACGAGCCGCGCTACCAGGGCGCCTCGATCTTGCTCACGCGCAAGAATTTCGGCTGCGGCTCCTCGCGCGAACACGCGCCGTGGGCGCTCGATCAATATGGTTTCCGCGCCATCATCGCGCCCTCGTTTGCCGACATCTTCTTCAACAACTGCTACAAGAACGGCTTGCTGCCCATCGTGTTGTCGGAAAGCCAGGTCGAGCACCTGTTCAATGAAGTCAAGGCTTTCCCCGGCTACAAGCTGGTGGTGGACCTGGAACAGCAGTGCGTGCGCACCAGCAATGGCTCCGTCTCGTACCCGTTCGAGATCGATGCCTTCCGCAAGTATTGCCTGATGAATGGCCTCGACGATATCGGCCTGACCCTGCGCCATGCCGACGATATCCGCGCCTTCGAAGAGCGTCACTTGAATAGCCAACCGTGGCTCGCCAACGTCATTTAATCGATAAAAATATGAAAATTGCAATTTTACCCGGCGACGGCATCGGTCCTGAAATCGTCGCGCAAGCCGTCAAGGTCTTGAATGTGCTGGGCGAATCGTTCGAGCTGGAAACGGCGCCCGTGGGCGGCGCCGGCTATGCGGCCCATGGCCATCCTTTGCCGGAAGGCACCCTGGCGCTGGCGAAAGCGGCCGATGCCGTGCTGTTCGGCGCCGTGGGCGACTACCAGTACGACAACCTCGAGCGCCAGTTCCGTCCCGAGCAAGCCATTCTGGGCTTGCGCAAGAACCTGGGCCTGTTCGCCAACCTGCGTCCGGCCATCTTGTACCCGGAACTGGCGGGCGCCTCGACCCTGAAGCCGGAAGTGGTGTCCGGCCTGGATATTTTGATCATCCGCGAATTGACGGGCGACATCTATTTCGGCCAGCCCCGCGGCGTGCGCGAGTGTCCGGACGGTCCGTTCAAGGGCCAGCGCGAAGGGTTCGACACCATGCGCTATGCGGAAGGCGAAATCCGCCGCATCGCCCACGTGGCGTTCCAGGCGGCGCAAAAGCGCGACAAGCGCCTGACCAGCGTGGACAAGGCGAACGTGCTGGAAACCTTCCAGTTCTGGAAAGACATCGTCATCGACGTGCACAAGGAATACCCGGATGTGGCGCTCGATCATATGTACGTCGATAACGCGGCCATGCAACTGGTGCGGGCGCCGAAGAAATTCGACGTCATGGTGACCGGCAACATGTTCGGCGACATCCTGTCGGATGCGGCCGCCATGCTGACGGGCTCGATCGGCATGTTGCCGTCCGCCTCGCTCGATGCCAACAACAAGGGCCTGTACGAGCCGTCGCACGGTTCGGCGCCCGATATCGCGGGCAAGGGCATCGCCAATCCGCTGGCGACGATCTTGTCGGCCGCCATGATGCTGCGCTATTCGCTGAACCGCGAAGAGCAGGCAAACCGCATCGAGGGTGCCGTCAAGAAGGTGCTGGCGCAGGGTCTGCGCACGGCCGACATCCATGAAGCGGGCACAACTTTGGTCGGTACCGAGGCCATGGGTGATGCCGTAGTGCGTGCATTAGGATAAAATATTTCAATGACGGCAGTCGCCGTCTCATCTTGAGGAATGGTAATGAAATTAGTTGGCTTGGTAGGTTGGCGCGGTATGGTCGGTTCGGTCCTGATGCAGCGCATGCAGGAAGAGGGCGATTTCGCCCACATTGAACCGGTGTTTTTCACCACTTCGAACACGGGCGGCGCGGCGCCGGCCATGGCGAAGAATGAAACCATCCTCAAGGATGCCAACAACATCGCCGAACTGTCCAAGTGCGACATCATCATTTCCTGCCAGGGCGGCGACTACACGAGCGCCGTCTTCCCGCAGCTGCGCGCTAGCGGCTGGAACGGTTACTGGATCGATGCGGCCTCGACCTTGCGCATGGAAAAAGACGCCGTCATCGTGCTCGACCCCGTCAACCTGCACGTCATCAAGGATGCGCTGGGCAAGGGCGTCAAGAACTACATCGGCGGCAATTGCACCGTGTCGTGCATGATGATGGGCCTGGGCGGCCTGTTCCAGCACGATTTGATCGACTGGATGACGTCGATGAGCTACCAGGCGGCATCGGGCGGCGGCGCGCAGCACATGCGCGAACTGCTGACGCAATTTGGCACCATCAACAGCTCCGTCAAGGCGCTGCTGGAAAACCCGGCTTCGGCCATCCTGGAAATCGACCGCCAGGTGCTGGCCACCCAGCACGGCTATTCCCCGGACGAGATCAAGCAGTTCGGCGCGCCGCTGGCCGGCAACCTGATCCCGTGGATCGACAAGGACCTGGGCAACGGCCAGTCGAAGGAAGAGTGGAAGGCGGGCGCGGAAACGAACAAGATCCTGGGCCGCGGCATCGATTTCGGCACCAAGGAAATTCCTGTCGACGGCCTGTGCGTGCGCATCGGCGCCATGCGCTGCCATTCGCAGGCGCTGACCATCAAGCTGAAGAAAGACGTGCCGCTCGATGAAATCAACGACATCATCGCCAGCAACAATGAATGGGTGAAATTCGTGCCGAACACGCGCGAAGCGTCCGTGCGCGACCTGTCGCCGGCAGCCGTCACGGGCAGCCTGACGATTCCCGTCGGCCGCGTGCGCAAGATGAGCATGGGCGGCGAATACCTGTCCGCGTTCACCGTGGGCGACCAGCTGCTGTGGGGCGCGGCCGAGCCGCTGCGCCGCATGCTGCGTATTTTGTTGGATGCTTAATGGCAAGACATTGCTGATCAAGATCAAGCCGGGGCTGTTTTCCCGGCTTTTTTTTCGTCCTGAGCCCGTCAAGGCTCAACCATGCGGAGCTTGCATAGCTCTGGGCATGATGATATGTTGATACCTCTGGAAAAGTAACAGTTTTCCCATGTCAACTAAGATGCCGCCAACTATGCCTGTACACACTCGTCCCCGGGTCGCCTCCCTTGCCATTAAAACACTCAGCAGCGCTGTCGCCTGTGCGGTGTTGTTGTCACCGGCGGCATCCGCAGCCGAGCTGGGCAAGATCACGGTGCTGTCCGCCGCCGGCCAGCCGCTGCGCGCCGAGGTCGAATTATCGGCCATCAAGCCAGGCGAGGCAGCCGGCCTGCTGGCCAAGCTGGCGCCGCCGGAGGCCTACCGCCAGGCCAACGTGGAATTCAATCCCGCGCTGAACGCCTTGACGTTTGCCGTGGAAAACCGCAATGGCAAGCCTTTCATCCGCATCAGCTCGGCGCAGCCGGTGGCCGAGCCCATGGTCGACCTGCTGCTGGAACTGAGCGGCAAGAGCGGGCGCCAGGTGCGCGAATACGCATTCGTGCTCGACACGCCCGAAGCGCGCCAGACGCGCGGCGCGCAAGTGACGGCGCCAGTCGAGCCAGGCAAGGCCAAGCCGGCCGCCGCCGCTGCCGCCGCTGCCGATACCGCGCCGGCGAAAAAGGCGGCCGGCGAATACAAGGTCAAGGCGGGCGATACCCTGAGCCGCATCGCCAGCGAACTGAAGCCTTCGGGCGTGTCGCTCGACATGATGCTCGTCGCCCTGTACCGCGCCAATCCCGATGCCTTCAAGGGCGAGAACATGAACCGCATGCAGGCCGGACGCATCCTGGCAGTGCCGGGCGCGGACGCCGTGCGTGCCACCGGTGCGGCCGAAGCGAAAGGCATCGTGACGGCGCACGCCATCGATTTCGAAGCCTACCGCAACAAGCTGGCGGGCCAGGTGTCGCAGAGCAAGGCGGCCAAGGCGGCGCAAGCGACGCAAAGCACGGCCGGCAAGATTGGCGCGACCAAGGTTCAGGAAAAGCCGACGGCCGTGAGCGAGTCGCAAGACAAGCTGAAACTGTCGAAAGCGGAGCCGGCGGCCAAGTCGGCCGGCAAGAGCGCCGTCGCCAGCGAGGAAGACAAGATCGCCAAGGCGAAACAGGTCGATGAAGCGGCTGCCCGCGTCAAAGAGCTGGAAAAGAACGTCAGCGACTTGGAAAAGTTGATGGCGGTCAAGAGCAAGGCCATGGCCGACAAGAGCGCCCCGGCGCCCGCCAAGCCGGCCGAGGCTGCTGCCAGCGCAGCGGCCAGTGCCATCGCCAGCGTGCCGGCCGAGGCGCAGCCGCCCGTTCCGAAAGCGAAACCGGTGCCGCTGGTGAAAAAACCGTCGCCGCTGGAGCCGACGATTACGGACAAGATCAATGATCACCTGGGCGCCATCGGCATCGGCATCGCCGCGCTGCTGGCCGCCGTGGCCGCGCTGGTGGTTGCGCGTCGCCGCAAGGATGCGCCGCCCGCGCCGGAGAGCGTGGCTCCCGTGTTCGAGCCGGAGCCGCCCGCCGCGCCGCCGGCCGGCCTGGCGCCGGAAGAGCAGCAGTCCGAAGCGAGCAATCACCTGTTCGGTACGGGCGCTGCCGCTGCCGGCGTGGCCGCCGCGGCGGGCGCCAGCGTGTTCGAAGGCAATGAAACGGACCCGGTCGCCGAAGCGGACGTGTATATCGCCTACGGCCGCGACGGCCAGGCGGAAGATATCCTCAAGGAAGCCTTGCGCATCCATCCGGAGCGTCATGCGGCCCGTCTGAAGCTGCTGGAAATCTATTCGGCCCGCAATGACGTGCGCGCGTTTGAAGACCAGGCCAGCGAGCTGTACAGCCTGACGCGGGGCCAGGGCGAAGAGTGGCCGCAGGCGGCCGCGCTGGGCCTGGCGCTCGACCCCACCAATCCCCTGTATGGCGATACGGAGGACGACGCCGTTGTCAGCCTGAGCAAGGGTGCCGGCGGCGACGTGCGTGGCCACAGCATGGACTTGCCCGACGATTTGTCGGCGCCTGCGCCGCTGGCCGACCTGGCGCCGGCCGAGCCGGTATCCTCCGTGGCGGCCCGCGATGTGCGCGAGCCCCTCGATTTTGACCTCGACAGCCTCGATTTCGAGCCCGTTTCCACCAGCGATCCGATCGTCATGCCGGGACCGGACAGCAAGCCGCAGCCAGCCGCGCACGATAAGCACGATGCGCAGTATGACGCCAGCATGGATTTCGGCCTCGACCTGGAACCGCCTGCCGGTCCCGTCAATGGCGTGGGCGCCGGCTTGACGCCATTGCCTGATCCCTTGAAGGATGTCGACCTGGCCCATTTCGACCTCGACGAACCCGTGGCGCCGGCTGCCGCGCCCGTCGCGGCGGCCGAGCCGTCGATCGACAGCCTGTTCGACGATGCGCAAGCGCCGGCCACCTTGCCGGAAGCCATACCGCCCGCACAGGAGTTCGACCTGTCCGGCATCGACCTGGACCTCAACGATGGCAAGACGGCCAGTGTGGGCGTGGACGATCCGCTGTCGGCCATCCACATGGAAATGGATACCAAGCTGGACCTGGCGATCGCTTACCAGGAAATCGGCGACAAGGAAGGCGCGCGCGAGCTGATCGATGAGGTCATCAAGGGCGGTAGCGAAGAGCAGGTCGCCAAGGCGAATACAATGAAGGCACTTCTGAGCTAAGCACCTGATACGACGTCCATGGCTGCGTTGCACGGTCTCGCCGTACTATTCGTACTGTCTTCGACCATGCGCCTGGCCCTGAACGCCGTCTCGTTCGCTTTCCAGCACCAGATACGACGTCCATGGCTGCGTTGCACGCTCTCGCCGTACTATTCGTACTGTCTTCGACTATGCGCCTGGCCCTGAACGCCGTCTCAGGCGCTGGTGTCGTCGGGAGGCGGGGCCGCCTTTGCGCCGGTATAATGCTTCGATGCAAAATATTACGACAGCAATGCCATTGAAGCGTATCGTCCTCGGCCTGCAGTATGACGGCACGGCCTGGCATGGATACCAGAAACAGGAAGACGGGCAAACGGTGCAGGACCAGCTGGAAAACGCGCTGGAGCAGTTTGCCCGTGTGCGCCTGGCCACCACCTGCGCCGGCCGCACGGATACGGGCGTGCATGCGCTTGAGCAAGTCGTGCATTTCGATACGGAACTGAACCGCGACGTGCACTCGTGGGTGCGCGGCGTCAACGCCTTCCTGCCGAAATCGATCGCCGTGCGCTGGGCCAAGGAACTCGACGGCGATCCTACCGTCAACGATTTCTTCCACGCCCGCTTCAGCGCCCGTGCGCGCACCTATCATTATGTGTTGTACAACAACGCCACGCGTTCGCCGCTGGTGGAAGGGCGCGCCGGTTTCTTTTTCCGCCCGCTGGACGTGGACCTGATGCGCCAGGCCGTGCAGCCGCTCTTGGGCTGGCACGACTTCACGGCCTTCCGCGCCGCGCAATGCCAGGCCAAGTCACCCGTCAAGCTGATGCATGACATCCGCATCGAGCGGCGCGGCGATTGCGTGATTTTTACGATTACGGCCAATGCCTTCCTGCACCACATGGTGCGCAACCTAGTCGGTTCGCTCGTCTACATCGGCACGGGGCGCGAAAAGCCGGACTGGCTGGGACACCTGCTTGAAAGCAAGGACCGCCACGCGGCGGCGCCCACCTTCATGCCGGACGGCCTGTACCTGGCGCAGATCGATTACGATCCGAAATGGGAATTGCCGCAAGACAGCAGCAGCGCCTTGCCCTGGTTCTGACGTTTTACCTCGAGGAATAACATGCCACGCACACGCATCAAGATCTGCGGCCTGACCCGCGTCGAAGACATCCAGGCTGTCGTGGCGGCGGGCGCCGACGCCATCGGCTTCGTGTTTTATCCGAAAAGCCCCCGTTACGTCACTCCCGTGCAGGCCGCCAGCCTGATCGCGGCCATGCCGCCCTACGTGACGACCGTGGGCCTGTTCGTCAATGCCACGGTGGACGAAGTACGGGCCGCCAGGGCCGTGGCGCCTTTATCTCTGCTGCAATTTCATGGCGACGAGACGCCCGAGCACAGCGCGGCGCTTGCCGGCGCCGTGAATACGCCGTTTACGCAAGTGTTCCGCGTCAAACCCGACACCAGCTTTGAAGATTTGCTAGAATACGAACAGCGCTATCGCGCCGCCAGTCCCTTGTTCTCGAGCCTCTTGCTCGATACCTATGTGGATGCGTATGGCGGTGCAGGAAAGGTATTCGATTGGTCCCTCATTCCAGAAGAACTCGCGCCTCGGGTCGTTTTAAGTGGTGGCTTGAGCGTACAAAACGCGACTGACGCAGTGGTGCGCGTGCGCCCTTACGCCGTCGACATCAGCAGTGGTGTCGAAGCGTCCAAGGGCATCAAGGACGCATCCCGAGTCCGCGCGTTTATCGCCGCGGTGCAGGATGCCGATGCCATCATTGCCAGAGGAAACCACCATGAATGACCGTACCACAGCGCCCGGCGCAGCCGCCGCATTGTTTCACGCCACCGATTACCCGTTTCCCGACCTGCGCGGCCACTTCGGCCCCTACGGCGGCTCTTTCGTTGCCGAAACGCTCACGCACGCCTTGGCCGAACTGAAGGATGCCTACGCGCGCTACAGCGCCGATCCGGAGTTCCTGGAAGAGTTCCGCTACGAGCTGAAACACTTCGTCGGCCGCCCGTCGCCCATCTACCACGCCAAGCGCTGGTCCGAGATGGCGGGCGGCGCGCAAATCTATTTCAAGCGCGAAGACTTGAACCACACGGGCGCGCACAAGATCAATAACGTGATCGGCCAGGCCCTGCTGGCCAAGCGCATGGGCAAGCCGCGCATCATCGCCGAGACGGGCGCGGGCCAGCATGGCGTGGCCACGGCCACCATCTGCGCGCGCTTCGGCCTCGAATGCGTAGTCTACATGGGCAGCGAAGACGTCAAGCGCCAGGCGCAGAACGTGTACCGCATGAAATTGCTGGGCGCGACTGTCGTGCCCGTCGAGTCGGGCTCTAAAACCCTCAAGGATGCGCTGAACGAAGCCATGCGCGACTGGGTCACCAACATCGAAAATACCTTTTATATCATCGGCACTGTGGCCGGCCCCCATCCTTACCCGATGATGGTGCGCGACTTCCAGTCCGTGATCGGCGAGGAATGCCTGGTGCAGATGCCGGAAATGACGGGCCGCCAGCCCGATTACGTGCTGGCCTGCATCGGCGGCGGCTCGAACGCCATGGGCATCTTTTACCCGTATATCGACCAGAAAGAGGTCAAACTGATCGGCGTGGAAGCGGCCGGCGAGGGATTGGACACGGGCAAGCATTCGGCTTCGCTGACGGCCGGCTTCCCGGGCGTGTTGCACGGCAACCGCACCTATCTGCTGCAGGATGACAACGGCCAGATCATCGAGACGCACTCCGTCTCGGCCGGCCTCGACTATCCCGGCGTGGGTCCGGAACATGCGTGGCTGAAAGATTCGGGCCGCGCGCAGTACGTGTCCATCACGGATGACGAGGCGCTGCAGGCTTTCCACGACTGCTGCCATATCGAAGGCATCATCCCGGCCCTGGAATCGTCGCACGCACTGGCCTACGCGGCCAAGCTGGCGGCCACCCTGCCGAAAGACCAGATCGTGCTGGCCAACCTGTCGGGCCGTGGCGACAAGGACATGCATACCGTGGCGGAGCGCATGGGATTGAATTTCAGTTAAACAACTGACAACCCCAGTAACGCGTAGGTCGGATTAGCGCGCAAGCGCGTAATCCGACATCCTCCACCGATAAAGAAAGCTCACCATGTCCCGTATCGCCGCCACCTTTGCCCAATTAAAATCCAATAACAAGACCGGCCTGGTCACCTTTATTACCGCCGGCGACCCCGGCCCCGACGCCACCGTGCCCCTGATGCACGCGCTCGTCGAGGGCGGCGCCGACGTGCTCGAGCTGGGCGTACCGTTTTCCGACCCCATGGCCGAAGGCCCCGTCATCCAGCGCGCCTGCGAGCGGGCCTTGAAATTCAATGTCGGCATCCACGATGTGTTCGGCTACGTGCGCCAGTTCCGTGAAACGAACCAGACGACGCCCGTGGTACTGATGGGCTATGCGAATCCCATCGAGCGCATCGGCAGCGCCGCCTTCATTGCAGCAGCGCAAGCGGCCGGTGCCGATGGCGCCATCGTCGTCGACTATCCGCCGGAAGAGTGCGAGGAATTCGCGGCCGCCATGCGCTCGGCGGGCCTCGACCTGATTTTCCTGTTGGCGCCCACTTCGACCGAAGAGCGCATCGCGCAAGTGGCCAAGGTTGGCGGCGGTTTCAGCTATTACGTGTCGCTGAAAGGCGTCACGGGTGCCGGTAACATTGATACGGAACAGGTGGCGGAGCGCCTCGCGGCCATCCGCCAGCATGTAAAATTACCCATCGGCGTGGGCTTCGGCATCCGCGATGGCGCCACGGCCAGGGCCGTGGCCAAGGTGGCCGATGCCGTCGTGATCGGCAGCCGCATCATCCAGGAAATTGAAAATGCCCCGGAAGGGGGCGCCGTCGACGCCGTGCGCAGCTTTACGGCAGGCATCCGCGCCGCACTGGACGCCTGAGCAAGCTTGTTGTTTACGCAAGCTCGGGTGGCGGCAAAGTTCGACAGCCCGGCGATAAACGGCTACACTTCGGCCACTGATTTGCCTGTTATTGTGCAATAGATAAAATTTTTGGTGGCGCCCCGCGGGGCGTCGCCGTTTACCGTCTGCCGGGGGCGTCCACCGACGCTACCCCTACAAGGGCCCAAGGAGAAAATATGAGTTGGTTGGAAAAACTGCTGCCACCGCGCATCCAGCGTTCTGATGCCGCCGCGCGCAAGACCATGCCGGAAGGCCTGTGGGTCAAGTGCCCGTCGTGCGAAGCCGTGCTGTACCGTACGGATCTGGAATCGAATTTGCACGTGTGCCCGAAATGCGATCATCACATGCGCATCCGCGCGCGTGAACGTCTCGACAGCCTGCTCGACGCGGGCGGCCGCTATGAAATCGGCCAGGAAATCCTGCCCGTCGATACCCTGAAGTTCAAGGACAGCAAGAAATACCCGGACCGCCTGAAGTCCGCCATGGAAGCGACGGGCGAGACGGATGCGATGGTCGTCATGGGCGGCGCCATCATGAGCCTGCCGGTGGTCGTGGCGTGCTTCGAATTCGAATTCATGGGCGGCTCCATGGGCTCCGTCGTCGGCGAGCGTTTCGTGCGCGGCGCGCAGATCGCGCTGGAACAGAAAGTGCCGTTCATTTGCATCACCGCCACCGGTGGCGCGCGCATGCAGGAAGGCTTGCTGTCGCTGATGCAGATGGCGAAAACCACGGCCATGCTGACCAAGTTGTCGGAAAAGAAATTGCCATTCATCAGCGTGCTGACCGACCCGACCATGGGCGGCGTGTCCGCCTCGTTCGCCTTCATGGGCGACGTGGTCATTGCCGAACCGAAAGCGCTGATCGGCTTTGCCGGCCCGCGCGTGATTGAAAACACCGTGCGCGAAAAACTGCCGGAAGGCTTCCAGCGCGCCGAGTTCCTCGTCACCAAGGGCGCCGTCGACATGATCGTCGACCGCCGCAAGATGCGCGAAGAAATCGCCCGTCTGCTGGCCTTGTTGCAAAACCAGGCTGTGGAAGTCTTGGCGTAACGCCAACGTAACAGGCCGGGCGGCGTCCTGCGGACCCGCCCGGTTGCCACGCAACACCGTCTCCGCGTCTCGCGCACTGTCTCCTCATCAAGAAGTCTCCCATGCAAAACCTCCCCACCACCTTGCCGGACTGGCTCGCCCTGCTGGAAAACCGCCATTCGGAAACCCAGATCAACATGGGCCTGGACCGCGTGCAAGCCGTCAAGGCGCGCATGCAGCTCGCTTTTACTTGCCCCGTGATCATGGTGGCGGGCACGAATGGCAAGGGGTCCACCTGCGCCATGCTGGAATCCGTGCTGTTGCGTGCTGGCTACAAAGTGGGCTTGTATATCAAGCCGCACTTTCTCGATTTTAACGAGCGCGCGCGCGTGCTGGGCGAGATGGCCAGTGACGAACAGCTCGTCGCCAGCTTCAATTTTGTTGAATCCGTGCGCGGCGACACGCCGCTCACATATTTCGAATTCACCACCCTGGCCATCCTGCACCTGCTGTCGCAGGCCAACTTGGACGTGGCCATCCTGGAAGTGGGCCTGGGCGGGCGCTTGGATGCCGTCAACGTGATCGATGCGGACGTGGCCATCGTCACCAGCGTCGACATCGACCACACGGATTACCTGGGCGACACGCGCGAAGCGATCGGCTTTGAAAAGGCGGGCATCTTCCGTCCGGGCAAGGCAGCCATCTGCAGCGACCCCGTGCCGCCGCAGTCGCTGATCGACCATGCCGAGGCCATCGGCGCCGACCTGTGGCTGATGGGCCGCGATTTCAACTATTCGGGCGATAAGCAGCAGTGGAACTACGGCGGGCGCGAGCAGCGCCGCAATTCGCTGGCCTACCCGAGCTTGCGCGGCGCCAACCAGATCCTCAATGCGACGGCCGTGCTGGCCGCGCTGGAAGTGCTGAAGCTGAAACTGCCCGTGGGCGCGCAGGAAGTGCGCACGGGCCTCGTGACGGTGGAGCTGCCGGGCCGCTTCCAGGTCTTACCTGGCCGCCCCAGCGTGATCCTCGATGTGGCGCACAACCCCCACGCGGCGTCGGCGCTGAATCAGAACCTGGGCAATATGGGTTTCCACCCGTACACCTATGCCGTGTTCGGTTCCATGCACGACAAGGATATCGATGGCGTGCTGGCCGCGATGAGCGAGCACGTCGACCACTGGTGCCTGACGGGCCTGCCTTCGCCGCGCGCGGCCACGGCCTCCGAGCTGGCCGCCAAGGTGCAGATCATGCTCGAAGATAAGCCTGACAGCAGCGAACATACTGTGTCTATTTTCGATGATCCGGCACAAGCTTTTGCAAATGCAATGAGCCGGGCCGGTGAGAATGATAGAATTGTGGTCTTTGGTTCTTTCCTCACCGTCGCCGGCGTGATGAAGGCCCGAAAATCCTCACTTCACTGAAACGCACTCGACTGAAAATCACGCATGGGCTTGTTCTCGAAACTGTTTAAAAACAAGCAAGAATCCTCTGGCGAAGACAGCGGCTTTTATGTCCCTGGCGAAGCGCAGTCGCCGACCCGCAAACGCGCCGCCAACACCTCCGGTGGTGGCGGATCGCGCCGTGGCGGCAAGGAAGCGCCGGACCCGGTCTTGCCTGAAAAAAAGCGCGCACGCCGCCGCCTGGTCGGGGCCATCGCCCTGGCCCTGGGCGTGGCTGTCGGCTTGCCGATGCTGCTCGATTCCGAGCCGAAAGCGCCGTTCAACGATATCGCCATCGACATTCCGTCGAAGGAAAAGGCGGCGCCTGCGCCGGCGCCCGTGCCGGCCGTTCCGGCCCGGGCCGCATCGAATGGCCTGGACCAGTCCGAGGAAATCGTCGACGCACCGCTGCCGCCTGCGGCCAAGCCCACACCGGCGCCCGTGCTGGCCGCGGCCCAGCCTGCACCGGTCAAGCCGGCCTACGTGGAACCGAAACCCGAGCCCAAGCCTGAGCCCAAGCCGGTGAAGGTGGAGCCGAAACCGGAACCGAAACCCGAACCGAAGCACGAAGCCAAGCCGGAGCCGAAACACGAGCCCAAGCCCGAGTCCAAGCCGGAACCCAAGCATGAGGTAAAACCGGAAGCCAAGCCTGAACCGAAGCCTGCCAAGCCGGCGCAATCGGCCGACGATGCCGCGCGCGCGCTGGCGATCCTGGAAGGCAAGCCGCAAGACAAGCCGCAAGAGAAGGTACAGGACAAAGCGCACGATGCCGGCAGCGGCAAGTTCGTGGTGCAGGTGGCGGCGCTGGCGACGCAGGACAAGGTCGATGAATTGCAGGACAAGCTGCGCGAAGCGGGCATCAAGTCGTACACGCAGAAAGTCTCCAGCCCGGCGGGCGAGCGCATCCGCGTGCGGGTTGGCCCGTTCGGCAGCCGCGAAGATGCGGAAAAGACGCGCGCCAAGCTGCAAAAGCTGGGCCTGGGCGGCTCGCTGGTGCCGGCGTGACGATGCAAGGCTGAACGCGCGTGACGATCTTCGATTACCTGGTGCTGTTCGTGCTGGTGACGTCCGTGCTGATCAGCATGATGCGCGGCCTGGTCAAGGAAATACTGTCCTTGGTCAGCTGGATCGTGGCGTTCGTCATTGCCAACGCCTATGGCGCCACCCTGGCGAAATTCCTGCCGGAAGCCGTGCCGGGCGAAGCCATCCGTTTATTGCTGGCCTTCGTGGTGCTGTTCATCGGCGTGCGCATTTTGATGGGATTGCTGTCTATGACGGTCGACGCGCTCGTCAAGGTGACGGGCCTGAGCCTGGCCGACCGCACCCTGGGCAGCCTGTTCGGCGTGGCGCGGGGCCTTGTGATCGTGCTGACCGCCGTCATCTTGTGTGGCATGACGTCCATACCGCAGCAGCCATTCTGGAAAAACGCGCAGCTCAGCCCGCTCGCGGAGCAGGGCGCGCGCGCCATCAAGCCTTATCTGCCTGCCGCTTACGCGCAGCATGTGAAATTTTGAATTTTTTTTAAAATCAGTAGCACAGTTTAGGAGCACACCATGTGTGGCATCGTCGGCGTCGTTTCCCATCAACCTGTCAATCAATTGCTCTATGATGCATTGTTGCTTCTGCAACATCGCGGTCAGGACGCGGCAGGGATTGCGACCAATCACAGCAGTATGTTTTCCATGCACAAGGCCAACGGCCTCGTACGTGACGTCTTCCGTACGCGCAACATGCGTTCGCTGCAAGGCAACTCGGGCATCGGTCATTGCCGCTACCCGACGGCCGGTTCGTCGAGCGAAGAGGAAGCGCAACCGTTCTATGTGAATGCGCCGTTCGGCATCACCCTGGCGCACAATGGCAACCTGACCAACTGGGAACAGTTGAAGCTGGAAATGTTCAAGAACGACCGCCGTCACATCAATACCGATTCCGACTCGGAAGTGCTGCTCAACGTGCTCGCGCATGAAATCCAGGAAGCGACGACGGGCCTGAACCTGGACCCGGAAGCCATCTTCAAGGCCGTTACCGTGCTGAACCGCCGCGTCAAGGGTGGTTACGCGGCCGTCGCGCAAATCGCCGGCGTGGGCTTGCTGGCCTTCCGCGACCCGCACGGCATCCGTCCGCTGTGCCTGGGCATCAATGAAACGGAGCAGGGTCCCGAATACCTGATCGCTTCCGAATCCGTGGCCCTGGAAGGCATGGGCTTCCGCTTCGTGCGCGACATCGGTCCCGGCGAAGCCGTCTTTATCGATGCCGACAAGAAATTGCACAGCGCCCAGTGCGCCGACAACGCCAGCCTGAACCCGTGCGTGTTCGAATTCGTCTACCTGGCCCGTCCCGACTCCGTCATCGACGGCGCCTCCGTGTACGCCACGCGCCTGAAAATGGGCGAATACCTGGCCGAGAAGATCCGCGCCGAACTGCCTGGCGTGCATATCGACGTGGTCATGCCGATTCCCGATTCCTCGCGTCCGGCCGCCATCCAGCTGGCCATGGCACTGAACATCGAGTACCGCGAAGGCTTCATCAAGAACCGCTACATCGGCCGCACCTTTATCATGCCGGGCCAGGCGGCGCGCAAGAAATCCGTGCGCCAGAAGCTCAACGCGATCCCGTCCGAATTCAAGGATAAAGTGGTCTTGCTGGTCGACGATTCCATCGTGCGCGGCACCACCAGCCGTGAAATCGTGCAGATGGCACGCGAAGCGGGCGCGACGAAAGTCATCTTCGCCTCGGCCGCGCCGCCGGTGATCTTCCCGAACGTGTACGGCATCGACATGCCGACGCGCGACGAGCTGATCGCCTACGGCCGCACGACGGAAGAAGTGTGCCGCGAAATCACGGCCGATTACCTGGTGTACCAGGATATCGGCGCACTGAAGCAGGCGATCGCCGACGTCAACCCGGCCCTGACCAACTTCGAGGCCTCGTGCTTCGACGGCGTCTACGTGACGGGCGACGTGTCGCAGGAATACCTGGACCGCCTGGAATATGCGCGCCACCATCCGAAGGCGGCAGCGCCCGAAGATACGCCACGTTCCCAGCTGAACCTGAACCTGGCAACGACAGAAGCGTAATTATCTTGCCCGGCTAGCGCCGGGCTTTTTTTGCTCCGCGATCATGAACGATAAAAAAAACTACGGCTTTACCACCACCATCCTGCATAACGACCGCCGCAAGGGCATCGAGCATGGCTCGCTGCACAAGCCCGTGCACACCTCCGTCGCGTTCGGCTATGGCGATGCGCGCCAGCTCGCTTCCGTGTTCCAGGGCAAGGAGCCGGGCTTCCGCTATGGCCGCCAGGGCAACCCCACCGTGTCCGCGCTGGAAGACAAGGTCAACAAGATGGAAGATGGTGTGGCCACCCTGTGCTTCGCCACCGGCATGGGCGCCATCGGCGCCGTGGTGCAGTCCTTGCTGCGCGCGGGCGACCATGTCGTGTCGTCGGCCTTTTTGTTTGGCAACACCAACAGCCTGTGGCAAACGGTGACGGGGCAGGGCATCGCCGTGTCCTTCGTCGACGCCACCGAGGTGGCCAACGTGGCGGCCGCCATCACGCCGGCCACGCGCATCGTGTTCGTGGAAACCATCGCCAATCCGCGCACGCAGATCGCCGACCTGGCAAAGATCGGCGCGCTGTGCCGCGAAAAGGGCATCTTGTATATCGTCGACAACACCATGACGACGCCGTATTTGTTCCGCCCGAAAGCCGTGGGCGCGGGCCTGGTGGTCAATGCCTTGACGAAATCCATCGGCGGCCACGGCAATGCGCTGGGCGGCAGCTTGACGGACACGGGCGTGTTCGACTGGACGCAGTATCCGAATATTTTCGAGAACTACAAGAAGGCGGCGCCCGCGCAATGGGGCATCGCGCAAATCCGCGCCAAGGCCTTGCGCGACTTCGGCGCCTCGCTGGGGCCGGAAGCGGCGCACCATATCGCCGTCGGCGCGGAAACCATGGCCTTGCGCATGGACCGTACCTGTTCGAACGCCCTGGCGCTGGCCACCATGCTTGCCGCCGATCCGCGCGTGGCAGCCGTGCATTACCCGGGCTTGCCGTCGCACCCGCAGCACGCGCTGGCGACGGACTTGTTCCGCAGCTATGGCTCGCTGTTCAGCTTTGAATTGAAGGATGGCATCGACTGCTTCGATTTCCTCAATCGCTTGAATCTGGCCATTCCCGCGAGCAACCTCGGCGACACGCGCACCCTGGTCATTCCCGTCGCCCACACGATCTTCTATGAGATGGGTGCCGAGCGGCGCGCCAGCATGGGTATCGCCGAATCGCTGATCCGCGTCTCCGTCGGCATCGAGGACGAGGTGGATCTGCTCGAGGATTTCCGCCAGGCACTCGATGTATAAGTCGCCGGACAAATGAAAAGGGCCGCAACAGTCATGCTGTTGCGGCCCTTTTTGTGTGCAGTCGTTTAATGCCAGCTGCGCATCAAGCCCACGGCCAGGCCTTCCAGGGCGAATTCATCTTCCGGCGACACCGTGATGACCTTGAAGTCCGGGTTTTCCGGCAGCAGTTCGATGACGGAGCCCGTCTTCTTGTAGCGCTTGACGGTGACTTCGTCGCCGATGCGGGCCACGACGATCTGGCCGTTCTTGGCGCTGTCGACCTTCTTGACGGCCAGTAAATCGCCATCCATGATGCCGGCGTCGCGCATGGACCAGCCGCGTACCTTCAGCAGGAAGTCGGGCTTGGCCGAAAACAGGGCCGGGTCCACGTTGTAGCTCGCTTCCAGGTTTTCCTGCGCCAGGATGGGCGAACCGGCCGCCACCCTGCCGATCAGGGGCAGCGACATCAGCAGCGCCGCCGGCACTTTCGATGGCGGCGCTTCGGCCGCCGCGCCGATCAGGCGGATGCCGCGCGAGGTACCGGGCGAAATCTCGATGGCGCCCTTGCGGGCCAGGGCCTGCAAATGCTCTTCGGCCGCATTGGCCGATTTGAAACCCAGTTCATTGGCGATTTCGGCACGGGTGGGAGGAAAGCCCGTGTTTTCAATCGCGTCCTTGATCAGGTTCAGGATTTGTTCTTGTCGTGCTGTCAGCTTGATCATGAGCGGTGGGTGCATACTGAAATGCTGTCTATATGAACAGTCTGTATTTTTGTACAGTATCGTCCACTATGCAAGGGGATTTCCGTGTTTTCGGCGAATTTCGCAAGAAATACTTGTCCACGGGCGGAAAGTGCGGTGGCGCACGGCCTTTTCGGGCGCTGGTGCAAGCAATGATTGAAACGTTTGCAAAAGGCGGTTATAATCTTCGGCTGACCTTCCCACACCCGTCTTGACGCCGGGGTGGGCGATTATCAATCCGACCTGAAGGAGTTTGCATGCGTCATTATGAAATAGTCTTTATCGTCCATCCGGACCAAAGCGAGCAAGTGCCCGCGATGATCGAACGCTACAAAGCCAGCGTAACCACCCGCGGCGGTTCGGTTCACCGCGTGGAAGATTGGGGCCGCCGTCAAATGGCTTACTCGATCCAAAAGCTGCCTAAAGCACACTACATCTGCCTGAACATCGAATGCGACAACGAGACCCTGGTCGAGTTGGAAACAGCATTCAAATTCAATGATGCCGTGTTGCGTCACCTGACCGTTAAAATGAAGAAAGCTGAAACAGCTCCTTCGCCGATGATGAAATCGGTACAACGCGAAGACGCGGCCAAAAGCCACCGCACCGAAGCACCAGCAGCCGCTCCAGCCGCAGCAGCAGCTTAATTCTTGACCAGGATCGTGCGCTGAACCAGCTACAAGTCACCGCCATCATTGCCGAGCGCGAAATATTGCGCTATACCCCGGCAGGGCTGCCGATTGTGAATGCAGTATTGCAACACAGTTCGCAGCAGATGGAAGCAGGGATTGCCCGTTTGACCGAGTTTGATGTTGCCGCGCTAGCCGCTGGCGAAATTTCAGGCAGGTTCAGCCAGGCAAGCTTGGGCGGGGTGTATCAGTTCACGGGTTTCCTGGCCAGGAAGAGCCGCAACAGCAAGAGTTTGGTGTTTCACATCATTGATTTTAGTGCAGTCAATTCTGACTAGCGCATTTTAGATACAGGAGCCTGACATGGCATTCGGTAAAAAGTTCGACAAAAATAAGCTCAAGCTTAAAGAAAAACGCAAACAGCAAAACCCTTTGTTCAAACGTAAGAAGTTCTGCCGCTTCACGGCAGCTCACGTTGAGCAAGTCGACTACAAAGACGTCGACACGCTGAAAGACTTCGTCCAGGAAAACGGCAAGATCATGCCAGCACGCCTGACCGGTACCAAAGCGCACTACCAGCGCCAAGTCGACACCGCAATCAAGCGCGCTCGCTTCCTCGCGCTGCTGCCATACACCGATCTGCACCACGCTTAATCGGTCAGATATTCCTGGAGAAGAACTATGCAAATCATTCTGTTAGAAAAAGTTGTAAACGTCGGTAACCTCGGCGAAGTCGTCAAAGTCAAAGACGGTTACGCACGTAACTTCCTGATCCCGCAACGCCTGGCACGTCGTGCTACGGCAACCGCTGTGGCTGAATTCGAAGTCAAGCGCGCCGAACTGGAAAAAGCTGCTGCCGCCAAACTGGCCGCATCGCAAGCCCAGGGCGAAAAACTGAGCGGCCTGACCGTTCAAGTTGCTCAAAAAGCTGGCGTCGATGGCCGTCTGTTCGGTTCCGTCACCAACTTCGACATCGCTGAAGCGCTGACCAAGCAAGGTTTTGCTGTTGAAAAAGCACAAATCCGCATGCCTACCGGCCCGCTGAAGATCGTTGGCGAGCACAACGTTTCGGTTGCTCTGCACACCGACGTGGTCGTGGAAGTTGTTATCGCTGTCGTTCCAGACGCGAACGCGTAATCGTCTGCGGGCCTGGCCCGCAAGCGCTGCCGCACTATGAAAAGCCGGGTTCGCCCGGCTTTTTTGTGGCCTTTTTTTCGCTCATTTTCAGCCCTTTATTTTTGCCAGCACGCCGAAGCGGGTATAATTCGCGCCATGAACGCCCCCTCTGATCCGCAACTGGATTCCCTCCGTATTCCGCCGCATTCGATCGAAGCAGAACAATCCGTTATCGGTGGTCTGCTGCGCGACAATGCCGCCTATGACCGCATCGCCGACTTCATGCATGCGGAGGATTTCTATCGCTATGACCATCGCATCATCTTCGAGCAAATCGTCAAGATGGTTAACGCTTCCAAGCCAGCCGATGTCATTACTGTTTTTGAAACCCTGACCCAGCTCGGCAAGGCCGATGATGTGGGCGGACTCGCTTACCTGAATGCCATGGCGCAAAACACGCCATCGGCCGCGAACATCCGGCGCTACGCCGAGATCGTGCGCGACCGCGGCGTGCTGCGCAAACTCATCACCGTCGCCGACGATATCTCCGGCACGGCCTTCAGCCCGCAAGGCAAGGAAGTCAAGCAGATGCTTGACGAGGCCGAGTCGAAGATTTTCGCCATCGCCGAAGAAGGCGCGCGCGGCGCCCAGGGCTGGACCGCCATCCAGCCCCTGCTGACGCAGGTGGTCGAGCGCATCGACGAGCTGTACAGCCGCGACAACCAGAGTGAAATCACGGGCGTGCCCACCGGTTTCATCGACCTCGACCGCATGACCTCCGGTCTGCAGCCGGGCGACCTGGTGATCGTGGCGGGCCGTCCGTCGATGGGCAAGACGGCGTTTTCCGTCAACATCGGCGAAAACGTGGCCATCGACAGCGGCTTGCCCGTGGCTGTGTTCTCGATGGAGATGGGCGGCGCCCAGCTGGCCATGCGTATGCTCGGCTCCGTCGGACAGCTCGACCAGCACCGCCTGCGCACGGGCCGCCTGAACGACGAAGACTGGCCGCGCCTGACGAATGCGATCCAGAAGATGAACGACGCGCAGTTGTACATCGATGAAACGCCGGCGCTCAACTCGATCGAATTGCGCGCCCGCTCGCGCCGCCTGTCGCGCCAGTGCGGCAAGCTGGGCCTGATCATCGTCGATTACTTGCAACTGATGTCGGCCAATACGCCGGGCGACAACCGCGCCACGGAGATTTCCGAGATTTCGCGGGGCTTGAAGGGCCTGGCGAAGGAACTCGGTTGTCCCGTGATCGCGCTGTCCCAGCTGAACCGCTCGCTGGAACAACGTCCCAATAAACGTCCCGTCATGTCCGACTTGCGCGAATCGGGCGCTATCGAGCAGGATGCCGACGTGATCCTGTTCATTTACCGCGACGAGGTGTATAACCCCGACTCGCCGGACAAGGGAACGGCCGAAATCATCATCGGTAAACAGCGTAACGGCCCAATCGGCAGCATCCGCCTCACCTTCATGGGGCAGTACACCAAATTTGGCAATTACAGTGGTGGCCTGGCGCTTTACCAAGGCGACTAAGACTCAGCAGCACTGGCAATTCCATTGGCCGCCCCCTCATACGGGGCGGCTTTCTGTAGTAAATAACACGACTCAATGCTTAACGGAGAATGACATGTTTGGACGCTTGATGCCCACTGAGGGCAAGTTTTTTGAATTGTTTAACCAGCACGCGGAACTGTGCGTCAAGGGCGCGAAAGAGATGCTCGGCCTGATGACCAATTTCGACGACCTGGAAAACCGCGTGCACGCGATCGAAAGCATCGAGAAACAGGCGGACAAAGTCACCTACGCCACCGTGGAAATGCTGCACAAGACCTTCATCACGCCGATCGACCGCGATGACATCCATCAGCTGATCACGCGCCAGGACGACATCCTCGACCTGCTGGAAGATGCGGCGCAAACCGTCTCGCTGTACGACCTGAAGGCCGTCACGCCGGAAGCCAAGCGCCTGGCCGAACTGGTGCTGGCCTGTACCGAGAAAGTGCGCGACGCCGTCGCCATGCTGCACAACATGGACAACTCGCGCAAGATCGTCGCCATCTGCGAAGAGATCGACCGCCTGGAATCGGATGCCGACCACGTGATGCGCGCCGCCATGTCCAAGCTGTTCCGCGACGAGCCGGACGTGCGCAACCTGATCAAGCTGAAAGCGATCTACGAAATTCTGGAAACCGTGACCGACCGTTGCGAAGATGTGTCCAATATTATCGAAGGCATCATCGTCGAAAACGCGTAAGCGTTGGGCCTGTCCTGAACCAGAATCAGAAAAGAAACTATAATGACCATACAAATCAGCATCTACGTGCTAGGCCTGTTGATCGTCCTGGCGCTGCTGTTTGACTTCATGAACGGCTTCCACGATGCCGCCAACGCGATTGCCACGGTGGTCTCGACGGGCGTCTTGAAACCGCAGACCGCGGTTGCCATGGCCGCCACGTTCAACTTCGTCGCCATCTTCGTGTTCCACCAGCTGACCGTGGCCGCCACGGTGGGCAAGGGCACCATCGACCCGGCCGTGATCGACCAGTACGTGATCTTCGGCGCGCTGATGGGCGCCATCTTCTGGAATTTGTTTACCTGGTACTACGGCATTCCGTCGTCGTCCTCGCACGCCCTGATCGGCGGCCTGGTGGGCGCCGCTGTGGCCAAGTCGGGCACGGGCGCGCTGGTCGCGGCCGGCCTGTGGAAAACCGTGGCCTTTATCGTCATCGCCCCCGTGCTGGGCTTCGTGTTCGGCTCCATCATGATGCTGATCGTGTCGTGGATCTTCGTGCGTTCGACGCCGCGCAAGGTCGACAAGTGGTTCCGCCGTCTGCAACTGGCATCGGCCGCGGCCTACAGCCTGGGCCACGGCGGCAACGATGCGCAAAAAACCATCGGCATCATCTGGATGCTGCTGATCGCCGCCGGCTACTCGAGCGCGGCCGATGCCATGCCGCCGATGTGGGTCATCATCTCGTGCTACACGGCCATCAGCTTCGGCACCCTGTTCGGCGGCTGGCGCATCGTCAAGACCATGGGCCAGAAGATCACCAAGTTGAAACCGGTCGGCGGCTTCTGCGCCGAAACGGGCGGCGCGATCACCCTGTTCGTCTCGACGGCGCTGGGCATTCCCGTGTCGACCACGCACACGATCACGGGCGCCATCGTCGGCGTCGGCTCGGCGCAAAAAATGTCGGCCGTGCGCTGGGGCGTGGCGGGCAATATCGTCTGGGCCTGGATCTTCACGATTCCCGCTTCCGCGTTTGTCGCGGCGGTCGCCTGGTGGATTGGCCACCACATCATGTAATGGATAGCCAACGTCAGTAAAAAGGGAGCCTTGCGGCTCCCTTTTTTTATGCGCCGGCCAGTTCCACCGTCAGCCCCTCGCAGGCGAGGAACACCTGCAGGCCGGCCAGGCGGCTCGCATAGCGGCCCATCACGTCGGCAAACACGGCTTCGAGCTGCTCGTCGCTGCGGGTCGGTTCGTGGTGGGTGCAGTACAGGCGCCGCGCGCCGCAGCGCAGGGCCAGGTCGAAGGCGGCGTCGAAGGTGCCGTGGCCCCAGCCCTGCTTGCCCGGATATTCTTCGCGCGTGTACGAACAGTCCATGATCAGCGCATCGACGCCGGCGACCAGCGCATCGATGCCGGCCTGGCGCTGCGCATTGCGCGCCGCGCAGGCCGCGTGCTCGGCGTGGCCGGGCGCATGCAGGTTGTAGAACGGTTCATGGTCGCCGCTGAAAAACAGCGAGGCGCCGCCGCAGTCGATGCGGTAGCCGAGGTTGACCACAGGATGGTTCATTTCCGCGCCGCGCACGCGCGCGCCGCCCACGTCGACGGCTTCGCCCGGTGCCAGGGTGCGGTACTCGATGCTGGCCGCCATGGCCGCTTCGCTGACGGGAAAATAACTGCCTTGCAGCTGCACCGCCATCACGTGTTCGATGCCGCGTCCGCTGATGCCATCCAGCGCGCCATGCAGGCGCATGCGGTTGCCGGCCACGAACAGGGGCGAGAACATGGGCAGGCCGTGGATGTGGTCCCAGTGGCTGTGCGTGATGAAGACGTGCGCGTCGACGGGCTGGCCCGGCGGCAGCTGCTGCGCCAGCGCGAAGATGCCGCTGCCCGCATCGAGAATGATCAGGCTGTCGTTGTCCGTGCGCACCTCGATGCACGTGGTGTTGCCGCCATAGCGCGCCGTGCGCGGGCCGGGGGAGGGGATGGAGCCGCGCACGCCCCTGAACGTGAATTTCATTCAGTACCTTGTTACGGTGTAATTATTGTTGATTCTATTCTAATTAATGAGATTGGCGGCAACATTTGTGTGTGTTGCAATACGGAAAGTTATTTCATTTTGTTGTGACTAAGTAATGTACAGTGCGCAGGGTGGCCGTTACACTGGCGCTTGCCGACTTCCCCTTTTTTGCTTGCCCATTACCTGATTGCCACCAACATGCCTCAGTTGCACCCTGAGAAAATCGCCCACAGACTGGAGCAATTGACCGAACTCAGTGTCGCGCTCGGCCATGGCCTGGGCGGCGAGGGGCACGATATCGGCGCGCTGTTGCAGCGCATCGTGCTGCTGGCAAAAAGCATGAGCGGCGCCGATGGCGCGACCCTGTACCGGCCCGCGCTGGAGGGCCGCCAGCTGGCGTTCGACATCAGCGTCAACGACAGCCTGGGCATCGCACAGGGGGCGGACATGGGCTTGCCGGGCGTGGCCCTGTTCGATGGCGCGGGCCAGCCCAACCTGGCCTCGGTGGCCGCGTATGCGGCGAACATGCGCCGCAGCGTGAATATCGCCGACGTCTACCGCGACGAGGGCTTCAATTTTTCCGGCATGCGCGATTTCGACCGCCACCACGGCTACCACACGCAATCGATCCTGACGGTGCCCATGAGCGATCACGAGGGCGACTTGATCGGCGTGCTGCAGCTGGTCAATGCCAAGGATGGCGAGACGGGCCAGGTGCGCGCCTTTTCCTCCACCGACCAGCGTTTCATCGAGGCGCTGGCCGCGCAGGCGGGCGTGGCGCTGACGAATCAGCTGCTCATCTCTCAGCTGGAAGAGCTGCTCGAATCGCTGGTCACCCTGATCAATATCGGCATCGATGAAAAGTCGCCCTACACGGGGCGGCACTGCCAGTTCGTGCCCGAGCTGACGATGCTGCTGGCCGATGCCGCGCATGCGACGCAAACGGGGCCGCTGGCCGATTTCCGGCTCAGCGACAACGAGCGCAAGCAGCTGTGGCTGGCCGGCCTGCTGCACGATTGCGGCAAGATCACCACGCCCGTGCACGTGGTTGACAAGGCCACCAAGCTGGAAACGATTTTCGACCGCATCGCCCTGATCGACACGCGCTACGAAGTGCTGCTGCGCGACGCCGAGATCGCCGCCCTGCGTCAGCAGGCGGCGCAGCCGCAGCAGAAGGATGCCATCGCCCGCGCGCTGGACCTGGAGCAGGCGGCCCTGCGCGAGGAGCGCGACTTCATCCGCAGGGTCAACATCGGCGGCGAGAGCATGGCGCAGGCCGACCAGGAAAGAGTGCGGCAGATCGCCCGGCGCCGCTGGCGCGCGGCCGACGGCGAACTGCGCGATTTTCTCGATGCCGACGAGACGGAAAACCTGACCATCCGCGCCGGCACCCTGACGGCGGCCGAGCGGGCCATCGTCAACAACCATATCAGCGTGTCGATCCGCATGCTCGAAGCGCTGCCGTGGCCCAAGCACCTGCAGAAGGTGCCCGAATATGCGGGCGGCCACCACGAGCGCATGGATGGCAAGGGCTATCCGCGGGGGCTGACGAAAGAGCAGATGTCGGTGCCGGCGCGGCTGATGGCGATTGCCGACATCTTCGAGGCGCTGACGGCGCGCGACCGGCCGTATAAAAAGGGCAAGTCGCTGTCCGAATCGCTGCGCATCCTGGGCAATTTCAGCCTGAACGGGCATATCGACCCGGAGCTGTTCGACGTTTTCATCCGCAGCAAGGTCTATCTGACCTTCGCTGAAAAGCACATGCATCCGAGCCAGATCGATGCCGTCGACGAGGCGGCCATTCCGGGCTACACCCCTTGAAGCTGTCGCTGGCCTGGCGCAAGCATGGAGCGCGGCTGCTGCTGGGCGTACTCCTGAGCGTGGCGGCCGCCGTGCTGTGCCTGGCCGGGAATGAGAATATTGCCCGCCTCGATGCCATGCTGGGCGACTGGCGCATGCGACTGGATGCGCCGCAGCTGGACCGCCGCATCGTCATCGTCGACATCGACGAGCAAAGCCTGGCCCGCGTGGGCCGCTTTCCCTGGAGCCGCGACGTGCAGGCGCGCCTGGTGCGCCAGCTCACCGGTCATTACGGCGTGGCCGCGCTGGGCTTCGATATCTCGTTTCCCGAAGCGGACACCAGTTCCGGTTACGCCGTGCTGCAAGGCCTGGCGCGCGGCGAACTGGCCGGCGTGGCCGGCTTGCCGGCGCAGCTGGAAAAGCTGCGCCCGGCCATGGACTACGACGGCCTGTTTGCAGGCGCCATGCGCGGCCAGCCCGTGGTGCTCGGCTACAGCGTCTCGGAGCAGCAAAGGAAAGGCGTGCTGCCCAAACCCGCATTCACCGTCGCCGATTTGAACGGGCGCACGGTCACGGCCTACGTGGCGCGCGGCTATGAAGCCAATATCGCGCCCCTGCAGGCGGCCGCGCAGGGCGCCGGCATCTTCACGGCGCTGACCGATGCCGATGGCGTCGTGCGTTCCTCGACCCTGTTGCAGCGCATCGGCGACGGCTATTACCCTTCGCTGTCGCTGGCCACCGTCGCCGTCTACCTGCAGGCGCGCGCCATCGCCCCCCGTTTCACGGGCACGGCCGATACCCTGTCGGCACGCGAAGCGGCCAATGGCGGACTCGAACACATCATGCTGTTCACGCCGCGCGGCGCGCTGGCGATACCTGTCGGCGAAGCCTTGACGACCACGGTGCAGTACCGCGGCGCGGGCGGCCCCGATGGAGGCGCCTTCCGCTACGTGTCGGCCGCCGACGTGCTGGCCGGCACGGTGCCGCCCGCGCTGCTGAAGGGCGCCATCGTGCTCGTGGGCACCACGGCGCCCGGCTTGAACGATATCCGCGCCACGCCCGTGAATGCCGAATATCCGGGAGTGGAGGTGCACGCCAATTTGATCAAGTCCATGCTCGACGGACGCTTCAAGGCGCGGCCCGACTACGCGCTGGCGCTCGAACTGGTGCAGATCGTGCTGTTTGGCCTGCTGCTGGCGGGCGCCCTGGCCGTGCTGCCGCCGGCCGGCGTGATGCTGGCCACCGTGGGCGCGCTGGCGGCCGCCATCGGCATCAACCTGTACCTGTATGCCGCGCACGACCTGGTGCTGGGCGGCGCCGTGCTGCTGTTGCTGATCCTTGCGCTGTTCGTCGCCAACCTGGCGTGGGGTTATTTTTTCGAGGTGCGCAAGGGACGCGCGCTGGTGGCGCGCTTCGGCGAATACGTGGCGCCCGAGCTGGTGGCCGAGATGGCCGACGATCCGCGCCGCTACACGATGGAGGGCGAGAACCGCGAACTGACGGTGCTGTTTGCCGACGTGCGCGGTTTCACTGCCATCTCCGAGCAGCTGGCCCCGGCCGCGCTGCGCGAATACATCAACGCATACCTGACGGCCATGTCGGAAGATATCCGCGACAGCCATGGCGGCACCCTGGACAAATACATCGGCGACGCCGTGATGGCGTTCTGGGGCGCACCCGTCGCCTTTGGCGACCACGCCAGCCGGGCCGTGGCCAGCGCCTTGCTGATGCAGCAAAGCGCGGCGGAGCTGAACCAGCAGTTTTGCGCGCGCGGCTGGCCGGCGCTGCGCATCGGCATCGGCATCAATACGGGGCCCATGCATGTGGGCGACATGGGCTCGCGCATCCGCCGCGCCTATACCGTGATGGGCGACAGCGTCAACCTGGCCGCGCGCCTGGAAGGCGCCAGCAAACTGTATGGCGTGGGCATCGTGGTGGGCGAGGCCACGCGCGCGGCCGCCCCGGACTTCCTGTACCGCGAACTCGACCGGATCAGGGTGCTGGGCAAGCAGGAAGCGGTGGCCATCTTCGAGCCGCGCTGCCTGCTGGCCGGTGCCGCAGCCGCCGAGCTGGCGCAGCTGGAACGCTGGCACGCGGTGCTGGCCCGGCTGCGCGCGCGCGATTGGGCGCAGGCGGGCGCGCAGCTGGCCCGCCTGCAGGAAGACTTTCCCGACGATAGCCTGTACCGGCTCTACGCGGCGCGCCTGGAGCGGTATCGCCAGCTGCCGCCGCCTGCCGACTGGGATGGCGTGACAGAATTGCAGAGCAAATAAGCTGTCATCGGGCCGGGAAATACCCGCCATGGCGGCATTTTTCAGCATTCCCGGCGCACTGTTTGTTGCGTTGCGATAAAAATCAGTCAGAAATGTTAGAAATTTCTGACTGGAAACTAAAAGCCGTCTAAAATTTGGCTTCAATCCATTGCCGGACACGCTGGCGCCTGCGGGCCGCGCGCTTGTCCGGTTACACAAGAAATCCTTCACATGACATATCGTTTGGTGCACCTGCTTGCGGGTTCCGCGCTGCTGTTCGCCGTCGGCGCCGCCGGCGCCGCTGTTTCCATGGATGACGCTGCTCCTGCCATGCAGGGCGACGGCGTGCCGCGCTTCGAGATCCGCCGCTTCGACGTCCAGGGCAATACCCTGCTCACGTCCGCGCAGGTGCAAGCCTTGCTGGCGCCCTTTACGGGAGCGCAGCGCGATTTTTCCGATATCGCCCGCGCCGTCGAGGCGCTGGAAGGGGCTTACCGCGAGCGCGGCTACAGCGCCGTGCAGGTGCAACTGCCCGAGCAGGAACTGGAGCGGGGCGTGGTGCGCCTGAGCGTGCTGCAGACGCCGCTGGGCAAGGTCGCCATCAGCGGCAACGTGCATGTGGACGAGGCCAACGTGCGGCGCGCCCTGCCGTCTCTTCGCGCAGGCGAGACGCCGAACTTGCCGGCCCTGTCGCAAAGCCTGAAGCTGGCCAATGAAAACCCGGCGCGCAAGATCGAAGTGCGCCTGGAAGCCGACGAGCCGGCGGGCGCCATCGACGCCATCGTCACGGTAGCCGATGACAAGCCCTGGAAAGCCATGCTCAACGTGGACAATACGGGCAATGCGCAGACGGGCAAGACGCACGTGGGCGTGGTGCTGCAGCATGCCAACCTGTTCGGCCGCGATCATGTGGCCAGCCTGCAATACACGAGCAGCCTGGAAAAGCCGGACAAGGTGGGCGTGTATGGTGCCGGCTACCACTTGCCGCTGTATGCGCTGGGCGACTCGATGGACTTTTTCGCCAGCTATTCGAACGTCGATTCGGGCAGCGTCTCGGCCGGTATTTTCGACCTGGCCGTCAGCGGCCAGGGCAGCATGGCCGGCATCCGCTACAACCAGAACTTTGCCCGCAGCGGCGATTTCGAACCCAAGCTCGTGTATGGCGTCGACTTCAAGGCTTACCGCAACAGCGTGCAGCTGTTCGGCATGGAACTGGGCGCCGACGTCACCGTGCATCCGCTCAGCGTCAGCTACATCGGCAACTGGACCCTGCCCACGGGCGAGACCAGCGTGGCGGTGACGTTCGCGCACAATATCCCTGGCGGCAAGCACGGCGCGCAAGCCGATTTCGACCGCGTGCGCGCGCATGCCAAGGCCGCCTACAACACGCTGCGCCTGAGCGCCAGCACGGGCCGCGTGCTGGACGGCGACTGGCAATGGCGCGCGCTGGCCAACGCGCAGGTGACGCCGGACGCGCTGGTGCCGGGCGAGCAGTTCGGCGCCGGCGGCGCCGCGTCCGTGCGCGGCTTTGCCGAGCGCGAGGTATCGAACGACTCGGGCGTCAACCTGAACCTGGAACTGTACACGCCGAACTGGTGCGGCCAGGCGCTCGCTTACCAGTGCCGCGCGCTGGCGTTCTATGACACGGCCTGGCTGCGCCGCAACCATGCGCTGCCCGGCGAAAGCGCGTCGCAAGGCATCAGCAGCGGCGGCCTCGGCCTGCGTTTGCTGCTGAGCCGCTACGCCAATCTGCAACTCGATTACGCCCATGTCGTCAATGGCGGCGACACGGGACAGCGGGGCGCCAACCGCCTGCATTTCCGCCTCGCCTTGGCCTACTAGCATCAGGATGAACACCATGCACAACCACGTCCAGCACGCCTCCATTTTCATCCTGACACCTTCATTTGCCCCACCCCTTGCGCCGCCCTTGCGCCGCACGGCGCTGGCGCTGCTGCTGGCCGGCTGTTTCGGCGCGGCGCAGGCCAACCCCGCCTTGCCGCAGGTGGTCCATGGACAGGCGACGTTCAACCAGCAGGGCAATATCTTCTCGATCACGAATACGCCCAACACCATCATCAACTGGCAGAGCTTTTCCATTCATGCGGGCGAAATCACGCGCTTCATCCAGCAAAACGGCAATAGCGCCGTGCTCAACCGCATCACGGGACAAGACCCCAGCAAGATCCTCGGCGCGCTCGAATCGAACGGCAAGGTCTTCCTGATCAACCCGAACGGCATCGTTTTCGGCCAAGGGGCGAAAGTGGACGTGAACGGGCTGGTCGCTTCCAGCCTGGGCATGACGAATGAGGATTTCCTGGCCGGCAAGCGCCAGTTCACGGCCGGCGGCGTGGCCGGCGGCGTCAGCAATGCGGGCCTGATCAACGCGGGCAAGGGCGGGCAAGTACTGCTGATTGCGCCGAACGTGGAAAACACGGGCATCATCACGGCGCCAAATGGCGAAGTGATCCTGGCGGCCGGACGCAGCGTGCAGCTGGCCGATCCCGGCAATCCGCAATTGCGCGTGCTGGTCTCGGCACCAGCCGACCAGGCCTTGAACCTGGGCCAGATCATCGCCCAAGGCGGCAGCATCGGCATGGCCGGCGCGCTGGTCAGCCAGCGCGGCGTGCTCAACGCCAACAGCGCCGTCGTCGGCGAGAACGGCAGGGTCGTGCTCAAGGCCAGCGGCAAGGCGCTGCTCGAAGCGGGCAGCGTCACCAGCGCCACGGGCGCGGCCGGCACGGGCGGCCAGATCCAGGTGCTCGGCGAGCAAGTGGGTTTGCTGGGCAATGCGAAGATCGATGCCAGTGGCGCCACGGGCGGCGGCACGGTCTTGCTGGGCGGCGACTACCAGGGCAAGAATGCGGCCGTGCAGAACGCGCGGCAAGTACTCGTCGGCAAGGACGCCAGCGTCCATGCCGATGCGATTGTCAGCGGCAACGGCGGCAAGGTCATCGCCTGGGGCAATGAATCGGCGCAGGTGCACGGCAGCATTTCCGCGCGCGGTGGCGCGCAAGGGGGCGACGGCGGCTTCGTGGAAACCTCGGGCTATCACTTGGCGGTGGATGGCATCCGCGTCGATACGCGCGCGCGCGCGGGGAGCGGCAAGACGGGGGACTGGTTGCTCGATCCCTACGACATCGAAGTCGTACAGGGAACAGGGGGCAGCCTGAGCGATGTTGACGATTTTAACCATGGCGCGTCAACGGGGAGCACGGTTATCGGCGCCAGCGTCATTGCCGACTCGACCAGCAATGTGACGTTGCAGGCCAAGCACCGCATCAACTTCAGCGGCATTGTGAGCATGGTCAATTCCGGTGTCGGACTGACGGCAACGGCGGGCGAGTCGATCAACGTGTATGCCTCCATCACGACCCAAGGCGGCGCTGTGACCTTGTCGGCCAACGATGCCAGCAGTGGCGGCGCCTACGGCCTGGGATCGAATGTCAATCTGGCCGCCGCCATCAACAGCAACGGCGGCAACGTTTCCCTGTCCGGCGCCAGCGTGACGGGCAGCGGCGTCGTGAATGTCGGCAGTGGCAATTTGAGCCTGCTCGCAAATGCCGCGTCGGGCAGCATCACGCTGTCGGGCAGCGGCAATCAGTTGATTGGCAGCGGCGCCGCTGGCCAGAGCCTGATCCTGCAGGCGGACGATCTGAGTCTCGCAGGGGGAATCAATTTCGGCGGCACGGCGGGCGGCGCGAATGTCATCATCAAGCCCCTGAGCAGTTCGCGCGACATCGACCTGGGCACCAAATCGGGCACGGCCCTGAGTTTGAACGCGGTTGAACTCGCTGGCATCTCGGCCGCGAAGCTGACCATCGGCGACGGCACGAATACGGGCGGCATGCGGATATCCGATGCGCTCGCCAGGACCGGCGATCTGCACCTCAATTCCGGTTCCGCCATCACGGCCACGGGCGCCGTGACGGTGGACGGCACGTTTGCTCTCGAAGGCGGTGCCTGGGTGCAAAACGCGGCGGCCTTGCCAGGATTTAGCGCCAGAAACTTCACCATCGGCAGCGGCGCTAGTTTCCTGCGCGTGGCCGGCGGCGACGGTGCCGCGACACCTTATCTGCTCGCCGATATCTATGGCTTGCAAGGCGTCGCCAGCCTTGGTCTTGGCAACAGCTATCGCCTGGCCGGCAATATCGACGCCAGCGGCACCGTGAACTGGAACGATGGCCAGGGCTTTGTGCCGATCGCCGGCGGCGGCAGCGGTTTTTCCGGCGTGTTCGATGGCGGCGGATTTACGCTCAGTAATTTGAAAATCGACCGCAGCCTGGTGCCAGGTTCGGCGGCGGGCCTGTTTGGCACCGTGCAGGGCGGTACCGTGCGCAATCTGAGCCTCAGCGGCGGCAGCGTCACCGGCAGGGCCAACGTGGGCGCGCTGGCGGGCGAGGTCGTCAGCGGCACTATAGCCGGCGTGAACAGCAGCGTGGCCGTCAGCGGCCAGCGCAATGTCGGCGGCCTGGTGGGCAGCAACGGCGGCGCCATCACCATGTCCGCCAGCAGCGGCGCCGTCACCGGCGTGAATGCCGATGGCGGCGGTGCCATCGGCGGCCTGGCGGGATCGAATGCGTCCGGCGCCAGCATCGCGACCTCCTACGCCACCGGCGTGGTGACGGGCGCGCGCGAAATGATCGGCGGCCTGGTCGGCAACAACCAGGGCGCGCTGAGCCAGTCTTATGCCACCGGTAATGTCAGTGGCGCGCGCAGCATCGGCGGCCTGGTGGGCTTGAACGGCGGCAGCATCGACGATGCGTATGCCAGCGGCGCCGTGGGCCGGGCCGTTACCGCCGATCCCATCCTGTCCATGGAAAACATGGGCGGGCTGGTCGGTGAAAGCACGGGCAGCGTCAGCCATGTCTTCAGCAGCGGCGCCGTGAGCGGCGACGGCTACGCGTCCGTGGGCGCGGTGGCCGGCCGCGTGTCCGTCGGTTCCCCGTTCGCCTACGGTTTTTTCAATTATGAAACGTCGCTGGTACAGACCGATGGCGGCGGCTCCAGCGGCCGCAGCACGGCGCAGATGCAGCAGCAGGGCATGTTCAACGACTACAATTTCAGCAGCGTATGGCGCATCTACGAAGGCTACACGACGCCGATGCTGAAGGCTTTCCTCAAGCCGCTGCAGGTGAACCTTACGGGCAATGCCACGGGCAAGGTCTACGATGGCCAGCTGGCCGCCTTCCTCGGTTCGATCGGCTATGTGGGATTGATCGACGGTGATGTTGGCGTGAATGGCAGCCTCGGCTACGGCAGCAACGCGCGCAACGTGGGCAGCTACGAAGCGACGGGCCTGTGGTCGACCAAGTACGACATCACCATGGGCGGCACGACCACCTTCGCCATCACGCCGCGCGCGCTGACGGTGAGCCTCGGCGGCAATGGCAAGGTCTATGACGGCACCCTGGGCTACGACGGCGCCAGCTTTGTGCTGGGCAATGTGGTGGCGGGCGACAATATCAGCGTCAGCGGCAGCGCCGCTTTCCTCGACAAGAATGTGGGCGCCAGCAAGGCCGTGCACGCCAGCGGCCTGGCCCTGGGCGGCAATGAACTGGGCAACTACAGCCTGGCCGCGACGACGGCCGATGGCACGGCGGCCATCACGGCGCGCGTGCTGAACTATGGCGTGTCGGGCGCGCAAAACCGCGTCTACGATGGCAGCTTGCAGGCGGCCCTGAATGGCTACTTCGAAGGCCTCGTGACGGGCGACCAGGTGGGCATGGCCGGCTTGCAGGGGAGCTTCCGCGACAAGCATGTCGGCACGGGCAAAGTGGTCGATTATCAGGTGGCGACGGGCCACCTTACGGGCGCCGATGCGGGCAACTACGTGCTCAATGGAAATGCAGGCAGCACCACGGCCGACATCGCGGCACGCACCCTGAACGTGAGTTTTACAGGCCTCAACAAGACCTACGACGGCACGACGGGCGCGCAAGTGAGTTTTGGCGACGACCGCGTCCTGGGCGACGCCCTGACGGTGGCGGGCAGCGCTGCCTTCGGCAACAAGAACGCAGGGACTGGCAAGGCTGTCAATGTCACGAACGTGGCGCTGAGTGGCGGCGACGCCGGCAACTATGTGCTGGGCAACAATGCGGGCAGCACGACGGCCGATATCGCGGCACGCACCTTGAACGTAAGCTTTAATGGCGTCAACAAGACCTACGACGGCACGACGGGCGCACAAGTGAGTTTTGGCGACGACCGCGTCCAGGGCGACGCCCTGACGGTGGCGGGCAGCGCTGCCTTTGGCAACAAGAGCGCGGGTACTGGCAAGGCTGTCAATGTCACGAACGTGGCGCTGAGTGGCAGCGATGCCGGCAACTATGTGCTGGGCGCCAACTCTGGCAACACCACGGCCGATATCGGCGCACGTACCTTGAACGTGAGCTTTAACGGCGTCAACAAGACCTACGACGGCACGACGGGTGCGCAAGTGATCTTTGGCGACGACCGCGTCCAGGGCGACGCCTTGACGGTGGCGGGTAGTGCTGCCTTTGGCAACAAGAATGCGGGTGTCGGCAAGGCTGTCATGGTGACAAACGTGGGTGTGAGCGGCAGCGACGCCGGCAACTATGTGCTGGGCAGCAATGCGGGCAGCACGACGGCGGATATCGCGGCACGCACCCTGAACGTGAGCTTTAACGGCGTCAACAAGACCTACGACGGCACGACGGGCGCGCAAGTGAGTTTTGGCGATGACCGCGTCCAGGGCGACGCCTTGACGGTGGCGGGCAGCGCTGCCTTCGGCAACAAGAATGCGGGTACTGGCAAGGCTGTCAATGTCACGAACGTGGCGCTGAGTGGTGGCGACGCGGGCAACTATGTGCTGGGCGCCAATGCTGGCAGCACCACGGCCGATATCGCGGCGCGTACCTTGAACGTGAGTTTTAACGGCATCAACAAGACCTACGACGGCACGACGGGCGCGCAAGTGAACTTTGGCGACGACCGCGTCCAGGGCGATGCCTTGACGGTGGCGGGCAGCGCTGCCTTCGGCAACAAGAACGCAGGGACTGGCAAGGCCGTCAATGTGACCAATGTGGGCGTGAGCGGTGCCGACGCCGGCAACTATGTGCTGGGTGCCAACACCGGCAGCACCACGGCCGACATCGCGGCACGCACCCTGAACGTAAGCTTTAACGGCATCAACAAGACCTACGACGGCACGACAGGCGCGCAAGTGAACTTTGGCGACGACCGCGTCCAGGGCGACGCCTTGACGGTGGCGGGCAGCGCTGCCTTCGGCAACAAGAACGCGGGTACTGGCAAGGCTGTCAATGTCACGAACGTGGCGCTGAGTGGCGGCGACGCCGGCAACTATGTGCTGGGCGCAAGCACCGGCAGCACCACCGCCGATATCGGCGCACGCGCGCTGAACCTGTCTGGCGTGGCGGGCAGCAAGGTCTACGATGGCACGACGGGTGCGCAACTGAGCCTGGGCGATGACCGTGTCGCCGGCGACAGCTTGACAGCCTCGGCAGTGGCCAACTTCGCGGACAAGAACGTGGGCGCGGCCAAGGCCGTGCAGGTGAGCGGTGCGGCGCTGACGGGCGCCGATGCGGGCAATTATTTTATGGTCTTGCCGACGGGCTTGCTGGCCAGCATCACGCCCGCCAGCCTGACCCTGGCAGGCCTGAACGCCGCCGGCAAGGTGTATGACGGCACGACTTCCGCCACAGTCAGCGCCACGGCGAATGGCGTGCTGGGCCAGGACGTGGTCAGTGTGGTGGGAGGCAGCGGCAGCTTTGCCGACAAGAACGCGGGCACGGGCAAGCTGGTGACGGCCGGCGGCTTCCGCCTGGCGGGTGCCGATGCGGGCAACTACACCTTGCAGACGACGGGCGGCACGGCGCAGGCAACGATTGCGCAAAAACAATTGTCGACCTGGGTCGGCAGCGGCAACGGCTTGTGGAGCGATGCCGCCAACTGGGACGGCGGCGTGGTGCCGGAAGGCGCGAACGTGCTGGCCGTCGATTTCTCCCGCAGCAATGGCATCGTCACCTACAGCGCGGCGGCCGGCAACACCATCCTGAAAAACCTGAACTCGGCGACGGGTTTGTTATTGACTGGTGGCAACCTGACCTTGGGCGAAAGCGTGCTGGACCGTTCCGTGCTGAGCGGCCTGGCCGGCCTGGAAATCAGCGGCGGCAGCTTGCTGCTGAACGGCAGCCTGTCGGCGGACCGCTACGCCCAGGGCGGCGGCGTGTTGAGCGGCAATGGCAACTTGCTCGTCGCCAATAGCTTCAACCAGGCGGCTGGCGCCATCCGGCTGGCGGGCCAGCTGGCCATCACGCAAGCGGCTGGCGACCTGCGCTTCGCCAGCCTGGCGGCGAACGATGTACAGCTGAGCGCCTTGACCGGCGCCATCGGCCAGGACGGCGCGCTGCTCGCCGGCAGCCTGACGGCACGGGCGCAAAATGGCATCGTGCTGGGCCATGCGGGCAACCAGGTGGGCAGTTTTAGCGCCAGCAATAGTGCTGGCGGCGGCATTGCGCTGAACAATACTTCGGCGCCGGGTACCCTGACGCTGGGAACGCTCGTCACGGGCGCGGGCAATATCGCCATCGACAACACGGGCGGCATCGCGGCCGGCAATATCGATGCGCATGGCGGCAACGTCAGCGTGAAGGCGCACAGCCCCGTCTCCGTCAATGGCAAGATCGCGGGCAATGATATCGCGCTCAATGCGAGCACGGACGTGGTGCTGGGCGATGGCGCGCAACTGGCGGCAGCGCGCGACATCAGCCTGGTGGCAGGCGGCGACATCCGTGTCGGCGGCAATGCGAATATCGTTAGCGGCGGCAATTTCAGCGCCAGCGCGGGCGCGAATGTGCGCTTTGCGGACACGGCAAGCTTCACCTTGCCGGCAGCGGCCAGCATGACCATGCTGGCGAAAACGGGCAGCATCACGGGCGACTCGGGTGTGCGCATCAACCGCCAGCGCAGCGGTGTGACCCTGCTGGCGCCGACCGGCACGGTAAATATGGCGGACGCCATTTTCCTGCCAGCGACCACCATCGACAAGCCCGTCATCGATGCCAGCGCCAGCGCTGCCATCGATGAAGCCTTGCGCATCATCAAGCAGGCCGACCGTGCCAACACCCCGCTCGCATCCACGACGCCCGCCAAGCCTGAGGAAAAGAAGAAAGACAGCAAGGATGTTGCCGATGCCACAGATAAACCGACAGGATACAAATACGATGATGCCGTTAAAAAAATGTACTGCAATTAAGGCCTTCTTGTGGCTGGCCCTGATGTGCGTGGGCGCGCACGCCTGGGCTGGCCAGGTGGCCGGTACCGTCATGCAATTGAGTGGTCCGCTGATGGCGAAAAAGGCCGATGGCAAGGTAAAAATCCTGGCCATCAAGTCGGAAGTCGAGCAGGGCGACACCTTGCTGACGGAAAAGGAGACCTATGCCTTGATCAAGCTGATCGATAATAGCGAAATCACCTTGAAACCGAATACCAGTTTCGTGATCGAGCAATTCAGCTACACGGCCGAGCAGCCCGATGGCGACCATGCCATCTTCAGTTTGCTCAAGGGGGGCTTGCGTTCTGTCACGGGGCTGCTGGGCAAGCGCAACAAGGAGCGCTTCGAGATGAAGACGCCGGCCGCCACCATCGGCATTCGCGGCACGACGTTCGTTGCCAGCTATGTGCAGCCACCGGCACCTGGCGGGCCAGCGCTGCCCAATGCACCGGCGCCCGTGGCGCTGCCACCCGGTTTGTATGTGCAGGTGCTCGATGGCCTGATTCATGTGACGAATCCAGCGGGTACGAGTAATTTTGCTGCCGGGCAATTTGGCTATACGCCCAACTTCAGGCAGCCGCCCGTCCCCTTGCCCGTCAACCCCGGCATCCCGTTCACGCCGCCGCCGGTCTTTTCATCGTCGTTACCGGGCCCAGGTAGCGCGGCAGGCGGCAAGCCTGCCACCGTCGACTGCGTGGTGCGCTAAGTTTTCAGGCAAGCCCGGCACACATGACAAATAGGGCTTGACCTTCCCATCATGGGATAGCAGATCCTGTACATATTAGTTAATCTTTCGTACAGGATCTGCCATGAACCAGAGTGCACTCGCTCCCGCCGCTTCCCCTCCCGCCGCCGCGCATGCGCAGGCGCTGGCCATCGAAGGCATGAGCTGCGCCTCGTGCGTGGGCCGCGTGGAAAAGGCCCTGGCCGCCGTGCCGGGCGTAACCCAGGCCAGCGTCAACCTGGCCACCGAAGTGGCCAAAATCAGTTCCGACACGCCGATTCCCCTGGCCACCTTGCAGGCGGCCGTGGAAAAGGCCGGCTATACGGTGGCGCAGCGCGAGATCGACCTGAACATCGCCGGCATGACGTGCGCCTCTTGCGTGGGCCGGGTGGAAAAAGCCCTGCTGAAAGTGCCGGGCGTGCTGGCCGCCAGCGTCAACCTGGCCACGGAAAGCGCGCGCGTCAAGGTAACGGGCGGCGCGGATGCCGCCACCCTGATCGCCGCCATCGACAAGGCCGGCTATGAAGCCACGGTGCCCGCCGCCAGCCAGGCCAGCGCGCCCGCGGTGGCCCCCAATCGCGACGGCATGAAAGTGGCGTTCGCGGCCGTCCTGGCCTTCCCCCTGATGCTGCCCATGCTGCTCGAATGGGCCGGCATCCACCTGATGCTGCCCGGTGCTCTGCAATTCGCGCTGGCCACGCCCGTCCAGTTTTACTTTGGCGCGCGTTTCTACAAGGCGGGCTGGAAGGCGGCCCGCGCCGGCAGCGGCAATATGGATTTGCTGGTGGCGCTGGGCACGAGCGCCGCGTATGGCTTGTCCGTCTACCAATGGCTGACGGCGGGCGAGATCTTGCCGCACCTGTACTTCGAGGCCTCGGCCGTCGTCATTACCCTGGTGCTGCTGGGCAAATGGCTGGAAAGCCGCGCCAAGCGCCAGACGGCTTCGGCCATCCGCGCGCTGCAAGTCTTGCGTCCGGAATCGGCCCGCGTGCGCCGCGACGGCGTCGAGATCGACTTGCCCGTGGAACAGGTGAAAGTGGGCGACCTGGTGGTGATACGCCCCGGCGAGCGGGTGGCCGTCGATGGCGTGGTGGTGGAAGGCGCCAGCCAGATCAACGAGTCGCTGATCACCGGCGAAAGCTTGCCGGTCGATAAGCATGTGGGCGACAAGGTCACGGGCGGCGCCATCAATGCCGATGGTTTATTGCTGGTACGCACGCAAGCCGTGGGCGGCGAGACGACCTTGTCGCGCATCATCCGCCTGGTGGAAGATGCGCAGGCGGCCAAGGCGCCGATCCAGCACCTGGTCGACAAGGTCAGCGCGATCTTTGTGCCCGTGGTGCTGGTGCTGGCGCTGCTGACCATGCTGGGCTGGTGGTTCGCTACCGGCGAACTGGAAAACGCCATCATCAATGCCGTGGCCGTGCTGGTCATCGCCTGCCCCTGCGCGCTGGGGCTGGCCACGCCGACGGCCATCATGGCCGGCACGGGCGTGGCCGCCCGCTACGGCATCCTGATCAAGGATGCGGAAGCGCTGGAAGTGGCGCACGCCGTCAATACCGTCGTGTTCGACAAGACGGGCACCTTGACTATCGGCAAACCTGCCCTGGCGGCCCTGCATGCGCACGGTATCGACGATGCACGGCTGTTGCAGCTGGCGGCCGGCATCCAGCGTGGCAGCGAGCACAGCTTGGCTACGGCCGTGCTGGATGCGGCCAGCGCGCGCCACATCGAACCCTTGCCGGCCACAGGCCTGTCGGCCTTGCCGGGCCGCGGCTTGGCGGCGAATGTCGACGGCCTGGACCTGAAACTGGGCAGCACGCGCCTGATGCAGGAGTTAAACGTCGACATGACGCCGCTGGCGGCACAGGCCTTGTCGCTGGAAAACACGGGTAACACGATCTCGTGGCTGGCTTCGGGATCGGAGCTGCTGGGACTGTTCGCCTTCAGCGACCAGGTCAAGCCGAACGCGCAGGCAGCCATTGCCCATCTGCACAGCCTGGGCATCCGCACGGTGATGCTGACCGGGGATAACCAGGGCAGCGCCGACGCCGTCGGCAAGCTGCTGGGCATCGATACGGTGGCGGCGAAAATGCTGCCGGCCGATAAAACCGCTAAAATTGTCGCGCTGAAAGGCGAGGGCGCGAAAGTGGCCATGGTGGGCGACGGCATCAACGATGCGCCCGCGCTGGCCGCTGCCGACGTGGGCATCGCCATGTCGACGGGCACGGACGTGGCCATGCATGCGGCCGGCATCACGCTGATGCGTGGCGATCCGGCCCTGGTGGCCGACGCCATCGATATCTCGCGCCGCACCTATAGCAAGATACGGCAGAATCTGTTCTGGGCCTTCATTTATAACCTGATCGGCATTCCGCTGGCCGCCTTCGGCTTGCTCAACCCCATGGTGGCGGGCGCGGCGATGGCCTTCAGTTCGGTCAGCGTGATCAGCAATGCCCTGTTGCTGCGCCGCTGGAAAGCCCGCAGTCATTCAGGCAGCGCGCATACCAAGGAGCAATAAGGATGAATATCGGCCAGGCGGCAAACGAAACGGGCGTATCGGCAAAAATGATACGTTACTACGAGAGTATTTCATTGTTAAAACCCAGCGCGCGCAGCGACGCCGGCTACCGCATCTACACGCCGAACGACTTGCACGCCCTGCGTTTTATCAAGCGCGGGCGGGGGCTGGGTTTTTCGCTGGAACAGATCCGCGAGCTGCTGTCGCTGTGGCAAAACGACCAGCGCGCCAGCGCGGACGTCAAAGGCATCGCCCTGGCCCACGTCGCCGAGCTCAACAAGCGCATCGCCGAACTGACGGAAATGCGCGATACCCTGGCCCACCTGGCGCAATCGTGCCATGGCGACGACAAGCCCGATTGCCCCATCCTGCAAAGCCTGGGGCTGGCCGGTGAAACGGACGCGAAGGCTTGCTGCCATTGAGGTAAATCAACGGAGGTGGTATGGCGTATGAACTGTATTATTGGCCTACGATACAGGGGCGCGGCGAATTCATCCGTCTGGCCCTGGAAGAGGCGGGCGCCGACTACCGCGATATCGCCCGTTTGCCTGAACGCAAGGGGCAAGGCGTTCCCGCCATGCTGGCCTGCCTCGATGGCGGTACTACGCCACAGGCCGCCTACGCACCGCCCGTGCTGCGCGATGGCGACTTGCTGATCGGCCAGACGACGAATATCCTGCTCTACCTTGGCCACCGCCTGGGCCTGGCGCCGCGCGCGGAAAGCGGCCGCCTGTGGCTGAACCAGCTGCAACTGACGATGGCCGACTGGCTGACGGAAGTGCACGACACGCATCATCCGCTGTCGATGAATCAATACTATGAGGAACAGAAACAGGCGGCCATGCTGCGCAGCGCGGATTTCCGCAGCACGCGCCTGCCGAAATTCCTCGATTATTTCACCCAGGTCCTGCTGAATAATCGCAGCCGCGGTCATTATCTGGTGGGCGCAAAGCTCACGTATGGCGACCTGTCGCTGTTCCAGATACTGGCCGGCTTGCGTTATGCGTTTCCGCAAGCCATGGCGCGCCTGGCGCCCGAATATCCCTTCCTGTCCGAGTTGCACGATACGGTGGCGGCACGGCCGAACATCGCCCGCTACCTGAAGTCGAAGCGCAGAATCGCGTTCAATCAGGAAGGCATCTTCCGCCATTACCCGGAACTGGACGGGTAAACAAAAACAGCCGGCGCAAAGGCCGGCTGTTGTCCGTGTCTGACGCTTATTGCGCGCTGGTAACGGGGTAGCCCGCCTCCACGATGGCGGCGCTGATGGCGTCCAGTGCGCTCGCTGATTCCACCGTGACGCGCTTGCTGGCCAGGTCGATCTGCACCTGGGCTTGCGGATCGATGGCTTGCACCGCTTTCGTGACCGAGCCGACGCAATGGCCGCAGCTCATGTTTTCAACTTGTAACTGATACATGACAAGCACTCCTTGAATGATTAAGTGCTTCCACTGTAATCCTTGCCCCGGTGGGAAGGTCAAGCGGAAGCATTGTCGCGTTTTAATGGAGAAGGAAGTCGACGGCTTGCATGGGCGGCGGCACGTTCTCGTCCTGCACGGATTCGCGCAAGCTGATTTCGATGGCGCGGCACATGGCCGACAGGGGCAAATCGTTGGCATCTTCGCCGAACGGTTCCTCGATCTCGTCGCCCAGCGCATCGAGGCCAAAGAAGGTGTAGGCGACGATGGCGACGACGAAGGGCGTCATGAAGCCGAGCGAATCGACGAGGCCGAAGGGCAGCAGGAAACAGTACAGATAGGCCGTGCGGTGCAGCAGCAGCGAATACGAAAACGGAATCGGCGTGCTGCGGATGCGTTCGCACGACGCGCCCGCCGCCACCATGGCCGAGACCGTGTTATCGATCTGCGTGGCCAGAATGCTGTCGATGCGGCCTTGCCCGATGCAGTCGGCCAGGTCGTGGCCCATCTGCAGCATCAGGTAATCGGACGGGTTCGCCGCCTGGCAAGCCTTCTCCCATTCCGCCGGGCGCAGCAGCGGCTGCAAGTCGGCCGGTCCGCGCGTGTCGCGCAGCTGGTGGCGCAGGGCGTGGCAAAAGGCGATGGTGCGGTAAATCATGCGCACGCGCACATCTTCCAGGCCCAGCCTGGCGTGGGCTGGTGTGTCGCTGCGTATCATCGTCTGGCATTGGCGCGAGAAATTACGGCTGCGCAAGACCAGTTCGCCCCACAGCTTGCGCGCTTCCCAATAACGGTCATAGGCGGCCGTATTGCGGAAGCCCAGGAAGATAGCCAGCGGCAAGCCGATCAGGGTAAACGGGATGGTGGTGAGGATGACCTTGTGGTCGAACAAGGTGCCGTGGCACCAGGTGACGAGGGTGGCGATCAGGGTATTGACGATGAGCGTGGTGCGGATGCGCGGCAGGACCGAGCCGCGCACGACCAGGAACAGCCGTAGCGCCGATGGGCGCTCGCGCACGATCATGCTGGTCTCCCTGTTGGGAGCTGGGCTGGCGGGGAACGGCGGGCCCGGTGATCGGTAAAAGAGGAAAAATGCAGTGGCAATGGCCGGGAACAAAAAGCCCGCGGCGTGTGCGGGCTGAGCTGGGTGTGCATGGGAAGCAGTGTAGGGGAGACGGCATGAGTATAGGCCGCCGTTCCGCTGCCGGCCAATTCACAGTGATAATGGGTATTATTCATTTCATGAATGAATATTTCATTTGTAATTTATTGTGTGAATTTAGCTATCCGATGCCTGTCGCTGCCGGATCTTCTTGCGGTGTTCTTCCTGCTGCCGTTTCAGTGCGACTTTGTAGCCATAGGCGGAGCAGCTGTCGCGTCCCGTCAGCACGCGGTAGGCGCAGCGAAATCCCTTCCAGGGCGAGAGATGGCGCTGGTAGGCCCGGATCGCCCACAGGGCCAGGTGCTTGCCGCAGGTGTCGAAGCTGAAAATAATGCTTCCTTTGCCGTTTGCCTTGCGGCACTGAGTCGAGCATACGACAGGTCTGCAAAAAAGAATAGCGGCATGCTGGTGCGCATGGCGACACGTGACAAAGAGAGATAGGCAGTTGCTTGCCGTGCTCGCCATGCCGCCTGCGGCCATTCGCCGCTATGTTCGCGTGCGTACTGTCGCGCGGCGCGTCCGCCAGCATACTGCCCAGCTACCCCACGCAGTCCCGGGGTGCCAAGACCAAGGAAACCAGATGAGCTATCAGACCACGAATCCCTACAGCGAACAGATCGAGCAGACCTTCACGCCGCATAACGATGCGCAAATGGACAATATACTGGCCCAGGCAGCCACTACTTTCGAGAGCGTCTGGCGCCAGCGCAGCTTTGCCGAGCGCAAGGTAGTCGTCAAGAAAGCGGCCATGCTGCTGAAAGAACAAGGCGATGCATTCGCCAAATTGATCACCGTGGAAATGGGCAAGTTGTTCAAGGAAGCGCAGCAGGAAGTGTCGCTGTGCGTGAAAATCCTCGACTACTACGCGGATAATGCTGAGCAATTCCTTGCGCCCAAACAACTTGATGTCAAGCGCGGCGAGGCCAGCGTGGAAATCGCGCCGCTGGGCGTGATCTTCTGCGTCGAGCCGTGGAATTTCCCGTATTACCAGCTGGCCAGGGTCGCGGGTCCGAATTTGATGGCGGGCAATACCCTGGTAGTGAAGCACGCGTCCAACGTGCCCCAATGCGCATTGGCCTTTGAAAAACTGTTCCTTGACGCGGGCGCGCCGGCCGGCGCTTACACCAACGCATTCTTGTCCAGCGAGCAAGTGGCCACTGCCATTGCCGACCCGCGCGTGCAGGGCGTGGCGCTGACGGGCAGCGAGCGCGCCGGCGCCTCCGTGGCGGCCACGGCCGGCAAGGCCCTGAAGAAAACCACGATGGAACTGGGCGGCAGCGACGCCTTCATCGTGCTGGACGACGCCGACATGGACCTGGCCGTCAAGCTGGCCGTCATCGGCCGCATCCAGAATGCGGGCCAGGTTTGCGACGGCTCGAAACGCTTTATCCTGGTCGACAGCACTGCTGATACCTTTGTCGAGCGCTTCCAGGCAGAACTGGCCAAGCTGCAGGCAGGCGACCCGATGGATCCCGCCACGACCCTGGCGCCGCTGTCGAGCAAATCGGCGCTGGACCTGGCCGTCAAGCAAGTCGGCCAGGCCGTTGAAGGCGGCGCGAAAGTGCTGCTGGGCGGCAAGCGCATCGAGCGTGCCGGCTACTTCATGGCGCCGACCATCCTCACCGAAGTCACGCCAAGCAATCCCGTCTACTACCAGGAATTCTTTGCCCCCGTCGCCATGATTTTCCGCGTCAAGGATGACGACGCGGCGATCGCCCTGGCCAACGATTCTCCCTTCGGCCTCGGTGGCACCATCATCACGGCAGACGTCGCGCGCGGCAAGCGCCTGGCCAGCCGCATCGACACGGGCATGGTATTCATCAACTCGCCCGCCATCACGGCGCCTGAACTGCCATTTGGCGGCGTGAAACATTCGGGTTACGGCCGCGAATTGTCCGACCTGGGCATCATGGAATTCGTCAACCGCAAGCTGGTGCTGATCGGCTGACCGGGCGGCCTTGGGGGCGTTTCTTACGCTCCCAGCGCCTGCCAGGCATACCAGCCGAACGCCGCCACCCACGCCAGCAAGATCGCCAGCCCCGGCAGCAACAGCCATTTTGCTGCCGTCTCTTCCCACGTCACATACGGCTTGCCGCCGCGCGCGATGGCCAGCAGCGCCTGGCCGCCATTCAGGCCGGCAAACGGCAGCAGGTTGAACGCGCACAGTTTCAGCGAGAACAGGGCGAACACCAGTGCAAAACCATGCGTACGGGCAAATAACTCCCCTTCACCCAGCAATTCCTGCGCCCTCGACAACGGCGCCAGCGCGCCATCGGCGATTTGCCCGAAGGCGGCGATAAAGCGCTCCCAGCCCGAAGCTCCCATGATGCCCAGCGACAAGGCCAGCAGCACGGTCACGCCGCTCAGGGGCAGCAGCACCTGCTTCCACAGGGGCTGGAAGTTATAGGCATCAAGGCAGGGATCGTCGTCATACAGCGTTTCTTCACGCGTATCTTTCAGCACCACATTACCGGCCAGGGGCAGTAGTTTGATACGCACTTTGCCCCAGCTCAGCAAGGTCGGACCCACGCCGTAGCGGATGCTGCGCACGGTGATGCCGCACAGCCTCGCGCAGGCCGCCATGACGGAAATGTGGATCAACATGAAGATGAGGAGGCAAAGCAGCAACTGGAAGGCGGGAGGCATCGGATACGGTGTTCTGGAGGAAAGAGAGCGGTATTAGAACATGTCGCAGGAAAAAGTTGCGCACATGAAAAAAGCCCCGCCTGCATCGCTGCAGTCGGGGCTTTTGCATGACTGGGGCAGCTGGCGCCGCCCGCTACGATTTACAGCACTTCGCTGGCGTGGTCGGCCAGGCGCGAACGCTCGCCGCGCGCCAGGGTGACGTGGCCGCTGTGGGTCCAGCCCTTGAAGCGGTCGACCACGTAGGTCAGGCCGCTCGAGCCTTCCGTCAGGTACGGCGTGTCGATCTGCGCGATGTTGCCCAGGCACAGGATCTTCGTGCCGGGACCGGCGCGCGTGACCAGGGTCTTGACCTGTTTTGGCGTCAAGTTTTGCGCTTCATCGATGATGAGGAACTTGTTGACGAAGGTGCGGCCGCGCATGAAGTTGAGCGACTTGATCTTGATGCGCGAGCGGATCAGGTCTTGCGTTGCCGCACGGCCCCATTCGCCGCCATCGGAGTCGGACTTGTTCAGCACTTCCAGGTTGTCGTCGAAGGCGCCCATCCATGGCGACATCTTTTCTTCTTCCGTGCCGGGCAGGAAACCGATGTCTTCGCCGACGGGCACCGTCACGCGGGTGACGATGATTTCATTGTAGAGCTTGGTTTCCAGCACTTGCGCCAGACCGGCGGCCAGGGCCAGCAGGGTCTTGCCGGTACCGGCCTGGCCCAGCAGGGTGACGAAATCGCATTCCGGATTCATCAGCAGGTTCAGCGCGAAGTTCTGCTCGCGGTTGCGTGCCGTCACGCCCCACACATTGTTCTTCGTGTGGCTGAAGTCGCGCAGGGTTTGCAGCACGGCCGTCTTGCCGTTGATCTGCTTTACCTGGCCGTAGAACGGGGCTTCGCCGTTTTTCGGTTCCAGGTAGATGAACTGGTTGACCAGCAGCGATGGAATGAACGGACCCGTCACGCGGTAGAAGGTGGAGCTGTAGCCGTTCTTGCTTTCCTGCCACGATTCCATGTCCTTGCCGTGCTTGTTCCAGAAGTCGTCCGGCAATTGCACGATGCCCGAGTACAGCAAGTCCGTGTCTTCCAGCACATGGTCGTTGAAGTAATCTTCGGCCGGCAAGCCCAGGGCGCGCGCCTTGATGCGCATGTTGATGTCCTTCGACACCAGCACGACGGGACGGCCATCCTGTTCCGACTCGAGCGAGCGCACGACGGCCAGGATCTGGTTGTCGGCCTTGCCCACTGGCAAGCCAGCCGGCAAGTCGGCGCTTTGCAAACGCGTCTGGAAGAACAGACGACCCTTGGCATCCTTGTTGCCCAGCTTGGACAGCAGGATGCCGTGTTCGATGGCGTCGTCATCCGTGTTGCTGATCAGGGCGTCGAGCGTGCGCGATACCTGGCGTGCATTGCGCGCCACTTCCGTCATGCCCTTTTTGTGGTTGTCCAGCTCTTCCAGGGTCATCATCGGCAGGTACACATCGTGTTCCTCGAAGCGGAACAGCGACGATGGATCGTGCATCAGCACGTTCGTGTCGAGCACGAACAGCTTGCTGATGCCGCGCTGGTCGGCGGCGCGGCTGGCGGACGACTTGAGCTGCACTTCCACCGCCTTGTGCTTGGCCGGATGCGGCTGCTCTGCCTGTTTGACGGGCTTGATCGGCGTGACCTTGCCTTTTGCCGCCGGCTTGGCTTTCGCTGCTGGCGCGGCAACGGCGGCAGGTGCGGCCGCAACCGGCGCGGGCGCAGGCGCCGGCTTGGCGACCATCAGGGCAGCGACTTGCTTGATCTTCGTGGCCGCATTGCGGACCGGCTTGGCAACTTCGGCGATCGCCGCTTCAATGATCGGTGCAGCCACTTTCTTGGCTGCCGGGGTTTTGGTGGCCGGGCGCGCTGCGCCTGCGGTTGGGTAATCTTGTGTGGCCAGGATGGTGGCTGGCTTGCTCGGTAATTTTGGCAGTGGCATCAGGATCTCAATCAAAAAATTTCTGGAATGAATCGCCCATGGGCAGCCAGCTTCTGGCGGCACTTCTCATGGGGTGGATGCGGGGGAACAACAATGCTACAGGACGAATAACTGCCGGGAGGCCGGCAGCATGGCCGGTCATGGACGCCATCGGCGGGCTGCAGGCCCGCCTGGCGGAGTGGATGGAGGCGCTTCGTTGACTCAAAATGGCGATAGGTACCGTGAACTGAACTGCGGTTGAACCAGGCTCGCTGGAAGCCGACAACGCGCATTGGATCAAAATGGACGATCAATTCAGATGCGCTACGAATTCCAGCACTTCTTCCACGTGAGTTGCGACCTTCACGCCTCTCCATTCTTTCACCAATCGGCCCTGGGCGTCAATCACAAACGTACTGCGCTCGACGCCACGGACCGTCTTGCCGTACATCTGTTTCATCTTCATGACGTTAAACAGCAGGCAAACGGCTTCGTCCGGGTCGGAAATGAGCTCGAACGGCAGTTCCAGCTTGGCTTTGAAGCTTTCGTGCGAGCGCAGGGAATCGCGGCTGATGCCGTAGATTTCCACGCCGGCGGCAACAAATTGCGGATACGCGTCACGGAAAGCGATGTTTTCCGTGGTGCAGCCAGGAGTGTTGTCCTTCGGATAGAAAAACAGCACCGTGGCCTTGGCCGGACGGCCCAGCAACTGAAAGGTTTTGCCGCTGGTCATCGCGGCGCTAAAGTCGGGTATGCTAACGAGGGATTGGCTATCAGCCACAGGTTCTCTCCTGAACGGTGATCATCAGCGCTGGTTTTTAATCTGGCAACGCATCCAGGTGCAACAATACAGCATTCAGGCCGCTTTGCCCTGCACAATCAGGCGTCCCGAACGCCCGGGCAGCTCATCCCAGGTGATGGGGCAAACTGGCAAATCCGCATCTTTTATCTTTTCATAATAATCGCCCATCGCTGCAAACTGGTAGCCCTGGGCTTTCCAGCCAGCCAGCAGTTGTTCGAAAATGGGGGCGAGTTTCTGTCCTTCAAGTTCCGCGTGCAAGGTATATACGTGGTCGCGGGGATTATCCGCCGTCAGCGACAAGATATGCGCGGCAACATTGCCGGTCGTGATCAGCTTGCCGTCGATTTCGCAGCCCAGCAATTCATCCAGGGTAGGCAGGGTGGTGGGCAATTGCACGCAGCGCAGGATGGTGTTGCCATTGCGCACGCGGTGCGGGCCATTGCCAGGATGGACCATGGCGCCGCGCGCGTCGAGCATGGCGCGGCCATCGGAGGCAAAGCGGTAGCCGGCAGTGTCGTGCTCGACAAAGGCGCTGACATTCATTTGCCAGCCGGCCGCGCCGTGCGTGTGCGGTTTGGTGCCGAACACCTGTTCGTAGCGGTTGGCGGCCTTGCGCATCATGTTGATGGTCCAGGCGGCGTTGCGCTTGGCCACGTTGTCTTGCCACAGGGTGTGATCCCAGGTGTGGATGCCGCACTCGAAACCGGCATCGCGCACGGCGCGCAATTGCGCCGCGCACTGCTTGCCGATATCGGGTCCCGGCAGCAAGGTGCCGTACATCAATGTTTTCAAGCCGTAGTGCTCGACCACCGAGGTGCGCGATACCTTGCTGAAAAAGCCGGGCTTCAAGGCGCGCCGCAGGGCCCAGCCCGTGTGGTCGGGGCCCAGCGAGAACAGAAAGGTGGCCTTGGCCTGGTGCGCGGTCAGCATGCGCACCAGATTGCCCATGCCTTCACGGGTGCCGCGATAGGTATCGACGTCGATTTTCAGGGTCAGGAACGGCTTGCTCAACATTAATCCATCAAGGCTTTGGCTTGGGCTACCTGGCTGCGGTAGGCATCGAAAATATTGCGCAGGGAATCGGCCATCGTGGTGGTCGGCGCCCAGCCCAGCTCTTCGCAGGTGTTCGTGATTTTCGGCACGCGGTTTTGCACGTCCTGGTAGCCGGCGCCGTAGTAGGCGCCCGAGGTCGTTTCCACGATTTTCACGTGTTTCGCGCCTTCGGCGTATTCCGGGTATTCGGCGGCCAGGGTCAGCATCATGCCGGCCAGGTCGCGGATCGAATAGTTATTGGTCGGATTGCCAATGTTGTAGATCTTGCCGCTGGCGATGCCGTTCTTGTTGGCGATGATGCGGATCAGCGCATCGATGCCGTCGTCGATGTAGGTGAACGCGCGTTTCTGCGCGCCGCCGTCGACCAGCGAGATGTTCTCGCCGCGCACGATGTGGCCAAAGAATTGCGTCACCACGCGCGAGGAACCTTCTTTTGGCGTGTGGATCGAGTCCAGGCCCGCGCCGATCCAGTTGAATGGACGGAACAGGGTGAAGTTCAAGCCTTCCATGCCGTAGCCCCAGATCACGCGGTCCATCAGCTGCTTGGCGTTCGAATAGATCCAGCGCGGCTTGTTGATCGGGCCGCAGATCAGTTCCGAGTTTTCCGGATCGAATTCCTCGTCGTGGCACATGCCATACACTTCCGACGTCGACGGGAAGACCAGGTGCTTGCCGTACTTGGCGGCCGAGCGCACGATGGGCAGATTGGCTTCGAAGTCCAGTTCGAACACGCGCAGCGGCTGCTTGACGTAGGTCGACGGCGTGGCGATGGCCACCAGCGGCAGGATCACGTCGCATTTCTTGACGTGGTACTCGACCCATTCCTTGTTGATCGTGATGTCGCCTTCGAAGAAGTGCATGCGCGACTTGTAGTTGTCATCTTCCAGCAATTCCGTGATGCGGTCCGTGTTCATGTCCATGCCGTAGACATGCCAGTCGGTGGTTTCCAGGATGCGCTTGGACAGGTGGTGGCCGATGAAGCCGTTGACGCCTAAGATGAGGACTTTTTTCATGTGAGATTCTCTTGAGTGATATCAGTGTGTGCTGACGCGGGCGGTCAGACTTGCTTGCAATTGCTGAGCCGAAATCGGCTCCCCGGCAGCCCTCAGCGCGGAAATGGCCAGCATGCGGCCGTCTCCGCAGACGCCAAAGATGCAATTATCCACTACCGCCAAGCCCGCTGGCAAACTTCCTGCTGAATGCTTGCTTAAACGGGCTTTTTCGATGGTGTAAACGACATTGTTGACTTCGGTGAACGCGCCAGGATACGGGGGCGCGACGGCCCTGTGCAGGTTATACACCTGCTGCGCGGGTAACTTCCAGTCGATGCGGCCGTCTTCCGGCGTGCGGCCGCCAAAATAGCCGCCTTGGCGCAAATCGTTGAGATGGCGCGGCGCCGTGCCGTCCAGCAAGGCCGGCAGCACGCCCCACAGCGTTTGTTCCGCAGCCACCGTAACCTTGCCGAACACTTCGAATGCCGTGTCGTCGGGCAGGATGGGTACGGCCGTCTGCGCCACGATGGCGCCGGCGTCCGGCTTGACCGTCATTTCATGCAGGGTGGCGCCCGTCTCCGTGGCGCCGTGCAGCACGGCCCAGTTGACGGGCGCGCGGCCGCGGAACTGCGGCAGCAGCGAACCGTGCATGTTGTAGGCGGGCGCGACTTCCAGAATGCTGGCCGGCAGCATGTGGCGATAATAAAAGCTGAACAGCATGTCCGGCCTGGCCGCCTGCACCTGCGCCAGCAGCTCGGGCGCGCGCGCGTCCGAAGGCGTGATGTACGGGATGCCTTCGGCCTGGCACAGGCTGGCGACGGATTCGAACCACAGATTTTCCGTGGGGCTGTCTTCGTGCGTGACGACGAGGGCGATATCGACGCCGCCGGCCAGCAGCACCTTGATGCAGCGCACGCCCACATTGTGGTAGCCGAAGACGACGGCGCGCGGGGCGCCCATCAGCGGCCCACCTGGCGTTTTTCCAGGCGCACATAGGATGGCGCCTCGGCTTCCGCCTGGGTCATGCCGTCCTGCAAGATGGTTTGCACCACGTAGCGGGGCCGTGCACGCACTTGCTGGAAGATGCGTCCCACGTATTCGCCCACCAGGCCGATGCCGAACAGGATCACGCCCATCAGGAAGAAGGCGATGGCGAACAGGGTGAACACACCCTGCGCCTCGGCGCCCAGCAGGAAGCGGCGCACCAGCAAATAGATCACCAGCAGGGCGGAGCTGACCGACAGCAGCATGCCCAGCATCGAGAAGATTTGCAGGGGAATCAGCGAAAAGCCCGTGACCAGGTCGAAATTGAGGCGGATCAGGCTGTACAGCGAGTATTTCGACTCGCCGGCGGCCCGTTCCTCGTGCTCGACGGTGATTTCCGTCGGCTTGCGCGCAAACGTGTAGGCGAGCGCCGGCACGAAGGTGTTGACTTCGGCGCACTGGTTGACCAGGTCGATCACATTGCGGCCATACGCGCGCAGCATGTTGCCCTGGTCCGTGATCTTGATGTTGGTGATGCGCTCGCGCAAACGGTTCATCATCTTCGAGGCCAGGGTGCGCCAGGCGGAATCCTGCCGCTTGCGCCGGATCGAGCCCACGTAATCGTAGCCTTCGCGCATCTTTGCCACCAGGTTGCCGATTTCTTCGGGCGGGTTCTGCAGGTCGGCGTCGAGCGTGACCATGATCTGCCCGCGCGAGGCTTCGAAGCCGGCCAGGATGGCCATGTGCTGACCATAATTGCCGTTGAATAAGACGACACGCGTGACGTCGGGGCGCTGGCGGAACTGTTCCGCCAGGATGGCCACCGAATTGTCGCGGCTGCCATCATTGATGAAGATGATCTCGTAGCTCGTCTGCAAGGCGTCGAGGGCCGGATACAGGCGGGCGAACAGGCTGGCCAGGCCATCCTGCTCGTTGTAGATCGGAATGATAATGGACAGTTCAGGTTTCATCGGCGCGCTGCTCATTTGATGAGAATGGATTTGACGGTGGCGACGGCGCGTTCCACGTCCTGTGTCGTCATGGCGTAGAACATCGGCAAGGTCACGGTCAGGCGGCCGATCTTTTCCGAGACGGGGAACATGCCTTCGGTAAAGCCGCGTTCGCGGTACATGGTAAACAGGTGGATCGGTGCGTAATGATAGCCCGTTCCCACGTTTTGCTGCGCCATTTGCTGCATGAACGCGGCGCGCGTGCCGGGGCCGTTGTCGGGCAGGATGATCTGGAACAAATGCCAGTTGCTGTTTTCAAAGTCCTGCACGGGCAGCTGGGCGCCGCTCTGCGCTTCGAAGTCGCTGCCGAACTGCGCGAAATAGTGGCGTGACAGTGCGCGGCGGTGGGCCGTGATGGCATCGATATTGGCGAACTGGCCCAGGCCGATGGCGGCCATGATGTCGCTCATGTTGTATTTGCCGCCCAGCACGTCGACGTCGATGCCGTCGACGCCGCTGCGGGTGACGCCCTGCAGCCGGTATTTCTCGGCCAGCTTCGCTTCTTCCAGGTTGTTCAGGACGAGGCAGCCGCCTTCGCCCGTGGTGATGTTCTTGTTGGCCTGGAAGCTGAACGAGACGAAGTCGCCAAACGCGCCGATGCGCTTGCCTTTCCAGGTGGAGCCGAACGCTTGCGCCGCGTCTTCCACGACCCTCAACTTGTACTTTTCAGCAATCGCGTACAGGCGGTCCATGTCGACCGGCAAGCCGGACAGGTAGACGGGAATGATGGCTTTCGTACGCGGGGTGATGGCCGCTTCCAGCTTGTCGAGGTCGATATTCCGGGTGACGGGGTCGATGTCGGCAAACACGGGCGTGGCGCCCACTTCGATGATGACGTTGGCCGTCGCGACCCACGACACGGGCGTGGTGATGACTTCGTCGCCGGGGCCAATGCCGGCGATGCGCAGCGCGATTTCCATGGTGCACGTACCCGAATTGAAGGTGCGCACGGGACGCCCGCCGAAATACTCGGACAGCTGGGCTTCGAATGCCTGCACTTTCGGGCCGCTGGTGATCCAGCCCGAGCGCAGCACTTCGCCGACGGCGGCGATGGTCGCTTCATCGATGGTGGGTTTGGAAAAAGGCAAAAAGGGCAGGGTAGAGGTCATGGGGCGCGGTTCTTGGGTCGGTATGGTGTCAGTGTATCGGTGTCGCCGAGGCTGCCAGTGCGGTCGAAATTCGCTGGCAGGCATGGCTATTTTATATCGTCAGTATGGCGGCGCGGCCGGTTCGGCGGTGAAAAATCCTGCCGATGCGGGGGCGGGGCAAGCTGGCCGGGGGCGCGATCCGTGCTGCCTCGCGCCCCAGTTAAACATTATTTGTTGGCAATGACCATGCGGCGCGCATCCTCGGCTATGACACGCATGGGCACGCCACGTTGTTGCAATTCCTTGTAGCGGTCCAGGCTGATGATGGCCATGTCGCGCACGCCGGCGTTGGCGTCGTTCGTCCACTGCGTGATGAAAGGCTCGATGGTCGGGATCGACAGTTCCGGCTGCTGTTTCAGGCCAAACGTGAATTCATCCCAGTAATCGACGAGGATCACGGGCCGCTGCAGGTAATACGTCAGCGACTGTTCATAGATGCCGACCGAATAGAGCTTGGTATCGGCCGTCAGTTCGGCCTGGATCTGCGGCAGCATGTCGGTGCCCGCGCGGTTCTGGCCATACAGTTCGGAGCCGGCCAGGATGCAGTGCGTGGCCAGGAAGCCGGCGCCGGCGATCGTCAGCACGGTCATGTCGCGGCGCAGCTGGCGCGCATGCAGCAGGGCCAGGGCGCCGCCGGCCAGGGCGAAGAAGCCGGCCGCCATCAGCCATGGCTGATAGCCTTTCAGTGCGATCAGGGCGGCCGGATCGCGCGCGCTGGCCTTGCCGAAGGCGATCGGTCCGCCGATCAGGATGGCCGCGCCCAGCACGCACAGCAGGCCGGCGGCGAACAGGCGCTGGCGCCGCGATGCCGATTCCAGGTACAGCGCCACCAGCAATGCCAGCGCCGGGAAGATGGGCACGATATAGCCGGGCAGCTTCGAGGTCGAATAGCTGAAGAAGAAGAAAATGAAGATGGCCCAGACCAGCAGCATCAGGCGCGGCTGGAAGGCGCCCGGCTGGCGCTGGAAGGCGGCGGCCAGGCTTTGCGGCAGCAGGCCTATCCAAGGCAGGATGCCGGGAATGAGCAGCACGAGGAAGTAGTACCAGGCGCCTTCGCGCTTGTGCCCCTTCATCAGGAAGCGCTGGAAATGCTCGTGGATGAAGAAGAAATGCGGCTGCTCCGGATTGCGCAGGGCGACCAGCACGAACCATGGCGTGGCGATGGCAAAGAACACCAGCAAGCCCTTGACCAGGTGCAGACGCGTCCAGATGCGCCAGTCGCGCGCGCACAGCGAATACAGCACCAGCACGGCGCCCGGCAGCACGATGCCGATCAGGCCCTTGGCCAGCACGGCCAGCGCCATGGCGGCCCAGCAGGCCAGCATCCAGTTGCGCCGCTCCATCGCCGTGGCGTCGTCGCGCTGGGCGATCAGCAGGCTGCCCAGGGTCAGGGTCATCATGCCCGACAGGCCCATGTCCAGCGAATTGATCTGGCCGGAAGCGAGCCAGAACAGGCTCGACGCCAGCACCAGGCCCGCATACAGGCCCACGCGCGGACCGAAGACCTTCTTGCCCGCGTAGGCCGTCATGCACACGCCGATGATGCCGCACAGGCCAGTCCACAGGCGTGCCTGCCACTCGCCCAGGCCGAAGGCGGCGAAGGTCAGCGCATTCATCCATGTTTGCAGCGGCGGCTTTTCAAAGTACTTGATGCCGTTCAGGCGCGTGGTGATCCAGTCGCCCGTGACGAACATCTCGCGCGCCATCTCGGCATAGCGGCCCTCGTCGGGCGGCACTAGGGTACGCACGCCCAGCGCATACAGCGTGACGACGATGAAGATGCCCAGCAGGGACCACATCAGCACCCGGGAAGAGTGCAGCTCGTTGACATTGATTTTCATGCGGCCTTGCCTGCGGCCGGCGCCAGGATCAGGGCCAGGGTGACTTTGCGGCCTTCGCCCATGAGGATATTGTAGGTGCGGCAGGCGGCCTGGCTATCCATGCATTCGACGCCGATGCGGCGCATGGTCAGCGCGGCCGTCAGCTTCGGATGCACGAAGCGCTGGCGCTCGCCCGTGCCGAGGATGACCACGTCGGGGGCATCGGCCAGGATCTGCGCGAAATGCGCCTCGTTCAATTGTTCGAAACTGTCCACCTCCCACGCGCGCGGCGGTGTTTCCGGCATGACGATCAGGCTGTAGTTGTATGGCTGGGCATTGATCTCGACGCCGTTTTCGTCATAGCCGGTGACAGTCTGGTATTGTTGGGTGCTGCTGGCGTGGAGTTTCATGGCGATATCGGGGCTGGTCGTGTCGGTTGATCGGTACGCGCGCGGCCAAACTGGGTGCCGCGGCCAAGGGCGTAAGCATGCCATAAATGACAGAAAAGAGCGACTGAAAAGCAATTTCCTTTCCAAATTGCAATGTTCGGCGCTACAGTGGCGGTGCATGCCTGCGCCATGGTAATGGCGCAAGATTAAGGGAAGATGAAGATGGCGCGCGCCTGGATTGTCGTCCCGCTGCGCCGGCGTGGCAGAATCGGCGTCAAATGCTGCAGTTCGCCATGTTTAATTTGATAAAATGGCCTGTTTTCGGCGAGAATGATTGTTTTCGCCTTGCAGTCTTTCGCATCGCAGTTTCACGGGTTCATAGTTCTGGCGCGGCGGCCACGCTGCAAGCTCCGCTCACCGCGCCGCATCACGACAGGGATTTATTTTGCGACCGATTCAGAAATCGAATAAATTGGCGGATGTCTGTTACGACATCCGCGGCCCGGTCCTGGAAAAATCCAGGCAAATGGAAGAAGAAGGCCACAAGATCACCAAGCTCAATATCGGCAATCTGGCCGTATTCGGCTTCGATCCGCCCGACGAGATCGTGCGCGACATGATGCTCAATCTGCAGAACGCGGCCGGCTATACGGATTCGAAAGGCATGTTCGCGCCGCGCAAGGCCGTCATGCACTACACGCAAGGCAAGAATATCGCCGGTGTGACCATCGATGACATTTACCTGGGCAATGGCGCTTCCGAACTGATCGTCATGTCGATGAACGCCCTGCTCAACAGTGGTGATGAAGTGCTGGTGCCGGCGCCCGATTACCCGCTGTGGACGGCCGCCGTCAGCCTGTCGGGCGGCAATCCCGTGCATTATGTGTGCGACGAGCAGAACGAGTGGTATCCGGACATCGAGGACATGCGCCGCAAGATCACGCCTAGTACCCGCGCCATCGTCGTCATCAACCCGAACAATCCGACGGGCGCGCTGTACCCGGTTTCCTTGCTGCTGCAGATCGTCGAACTGGCGCGCCAGCACCAATTGATCATTTTCGCCGACGAGATCTACGACAAGGTGCTGTACGACGAAGCCGAGCACGTGTCGATCGCCTCGCTGGCCGACGACGTGCTGTTCATTACCATGAACGGCCTGTCGAAGAATTACCGCTCCTGCGGCTACCGTTCCGGCTGGATGGTGGTCTCGGGCGAAAAGCGCCACGCAAAAGATTACATCGAGGGCCTCAACATGCTGGCCTCGATGCGGCTATGCGCCAACGCGCCGGGGCAGTTCGCCATCCAGACGGCGTTAGGCGGCTACCAGAGCATACAAGACCTGGTGGGGCCCGGCGGGCGCCTGTTGAAACAGCGCGATCTGGCGCACAAGCTGCTGACCGATATTCCGGGCGTCACCTGTGTCAAGCCGAAGGCCGCGCTGTACATGTTCCCGCGCCTGGACCCGGAGATCTACCCGATCGCCGACGACCAGCAGTTTGCCTATGAATTACTGGCCGAAGCCAAGGTCCTGATCGTGCAGGGCACGGGCTTCAACTGGATCGCGCCCGACCATTTCCGCGTCGTCTTCCTGCCCAATTCCGATGACCTGACCGAGGCCATGGGACGCATCGCGCGCTTCCTCGAAGGTTACCGCAAGCGTCACGGCCGGGGCTGAGCCGGCCAGCAGCAGCAATCTCGATCAACCATACCGATCAACCTGGCGCCGCCCAAGGGGGCGCCACTTATGAGCAGTCAAGCACAACTATGAAATCCATCAAGATCGGCCTGCTGGGCCTGGGCAATGTCGGGTACGGCACGTTCAGCGTCCTGAAACGCAACCAGGAAGAAATCAAGCGCCGCGCGGGCCGCGGCATTGACGTCGTCGCCGTCGCCGTGCGCGACGTGGCGCGCGCCGAAGCGCTGGTCGCCGGCGGCTGCAAGGTCGTCAATGACCCTTACCTGATCGTCAACGATCCCGAGATCGACATCGTCGTCGAACTGATCGGCGGCTACGACCTGTCGAAAACCCTGGTGATGCAGGCCATCGCCAACGGCAAGCACGTGGTCACGGCCAACAAGGCGCTGCTGGCCGTGCACGGCAACGAAATCTTCGCCGCCGCGCAGGACAAGGGCGTGATGGTGGCCTTCGAGGCGGCCGTCGCCGGCGGCATCCCCATCATCAAGGCGCTGCGTGAAGGCTTGACGGCCAACCGCATCGAATGGATCGCCGGCATCATCAACGGCACCACCAATTTCATCCTGTCCGAAATGCGCGACAAGGGCCTCGATTTCGCCACCGTGCTGAAACAGGCGCAGGAACTCGGTTACGCGGAAGCCGACCCCACCTTCGACATCGAAGGCGTCGACGCCGCGCACAAGGCCACCATCATGTCGGCCATCGCCTTCGGCATCCCGGTGCAGTTCGACAAGGCCTACGTGGAAGGCATCAGCAACCTCAATGCCATCGACATCCGCTATGCCGAGCAGCTGGGCTACCGCATCAAGCTGCTGGGCATCACCAAGCGCGCCACCGTCAACGGCGTGGAAGGCATCGAGCTGCGCGTGCATCCGACCCTGATCCCGGCCAAGCGCCTGATCGCCAACGTGGAAGGCGCCATGAACGCGGTACTGGTGCATGGCGACGCCGTCGGCGCCAGCCTGTACTCGGGCCGCGGCGCCGGTGCCGAGCCGACCGCCTCGTCGGTGATCGCCGACCTGGTCGACATCACGCGCCTGGCGACAGCCGACCCGGAACACCGCGTGCCGCATCTGGCGTTCCAGCCGAACGCGATGACCGATATCGCGATCTTGCCGATGTCGGAAATCACCACCAGCTACTACCTGCGCATGCACGTGGCCGACCAGCCGGGCGTGCTGGCCGACCTGACGCGCATCCTGGCCGAACGCGGCATCTCGATCGACGCCATGCTGCAAAAAGAGCCGGCCGAGGGCGAGACGCATACGGACATCATCATGCTGACGCACCAGACGCAGGAGAAGAACGTCACGGCCGCCATCGAGAAGATGGAAGCCTTGAACAGCGTGGTGGGCACGGTCACCAAGATCCGTCTGGAAAACCTCAGCTGATTTTTCAGCGAGCCATGCAAAACGGCGCCCGCGGGCGCCGTTTTTTTATGCGTGATGTCGTCGGATTATGCCGCCGTACCGACGGGGCCCACGTCCATGCCGTCATAGCTGGCCAGCTGGTTGTCCTGCGCAAATGCCATCAGTTCGCCATTGCGCGCGTGCAGGCTGTCGACGCCATGCACTTCGGCCTTTTCCACGTGCAGCGCCCACACGGGAGCGGCGGCCGGGTCGTCGAGTTCCGGCTGGTACAGCTCCACGGGGCGGTAGCCCTGCAGCGCCAGCAGGGTGGCGGCCTGTTCCAGCGGTTCGGACGTGGGGTTGGTGAAGTAATAGCCCCACAGCAGCGGCTGGGAAAGGTCCCACGGCGCGTTCTCGGCGATATTGGCAAACAGTTCGGTTACGTCGTCTTTGGTCATCATGGCAAGGTGTCTTCTTAAAATCTCAGGGCGCGATCTTAGCATCCATGCCGCCTGCGCGCCATTCGCCCATAAAAAAACCGGCTGTATGCCGGTTTTTTTATCAGCCGTTAAGAACGGCTTGATTCTGATTCGCGCGAGCGTGAATTAGAACTTGTAACGCAGGCCGATCGACAGCAGGTCAGCTTTCAGTTTCATGCCATCCTGGCTCAGCGTTTTGCCGAAGTTTTCATATTCAGCAACGGCCGACAGGTTTTTATTGATGTTGTAAGCAGCACCGATGCCAAACAGGGCGGCGGTTTTGTTTTTCGATTCGCTGGCATTGAAACCGACCAGGTTCAATTTCACTTTGGTGTGGTTTTGCGTTACGCCAGCTTTTGCAAACAGCGAGAACTGTTCGTTCAGTGGCAGCGTAGCCGTGGCTGCTGCGTAGAAAGCGCTGGTTTCCATGCTCAGCGATTCCTTGCCTTCGCTTTCTTTCAGTTTGCCGAAATTGACGTAGCCGGCTTCTGCGCCGAAGTTAGGCGTGAAATCGTAGCCAGCGTAAACTTTAAAGCCGGTTTTGTTTTCTTTGCCCGAAACGTCATCACCCGACAATTTCAATTCCGAACGGCCGACATTCGCGCCGACATAAATGTTTTCAGCTTGTGCAAACAAAGGGAATGCCAGGGCTGCGCCAACGACTGCTGCGAACAATTGCTTTTTCATATTAATCCTAGATAATTAATGCGGCGAGACCGTCCCGCCGCTTAATGGGAGCCGAATTGTATAGGGAGAAATATGTTTATGTAAGGCAATTATTTAAAAAATATTGCAAATAAAATACACGTTGTTTTTTTGTGACACCAATCGCGAAAAAATAACCGTACTGGCCATCCGGCGGCGCCATGCACCAGGCAGTGACGCTGTGTTACGGTTGGCGTATCGTCGCAATCAAGGCGCGCAGCCCGGCCGAGACATGGCGGTGGCCCGGATAGTACAGCGCCAGGCCCGGCATGCCGGGGCACCAGTCGTCGAGTACCCGTTCCAGCCGGCCATCGCGCAGCGCATCGAGCGCCAGGTGTTCGGGTACGAAGGCGATGCCGATGCCGTCGATGGCGGCATCGACCATCAGGGGCTGGTCGGTCAGGGTGAGGGGGCCGGTGACATTGATCGTTTCGACAGCGCCCCGATGTTCGAATTCCCAGCGGTAGATCGCCCCGCTGTCGAAGCGAAAGCGGATGCAGTCGTGCCGCAGCAGGTCCTGCGGCACGCCGGGGCGGCCGCGCGCGGCGAAATAGGCGGGCGCGGCCACCGCTGCGAAGCGCACCGTGTCGGTCAGCCGTATCATCACCATGTCCTGCGGCACGGCCTCGACCAGCCGTATCCCCGCGTCGAAGCCCCCGGCGGTGATATCGCTGAGCTTGCCATCGGTGACGATATCGAGATGCACTTGCGGGTAGCTGCGCAGGAAGCGCGCCAGTACCGGCCGCAGGATCATGCGGATCGCGCCCTCGCTGGCATTGATGCGCACCGTGCCGCTGGGCGCCGCGCGCTGCTCATCGACTTCCCCGATCGCCTCGGCGATCGACGACAGGGCGGGCCGCAGCCGGGCCGCCAGCCGTTCGCCCGCATCGGTCAGCGACACGCTGCGGGTGGTCCGGTTGAACAGGCGTATGCCCAGCCGCTGCTCCAGGGTCTTCACCGAATGACTGATGGCCGATGGCGTGACGTCGAGTTCCACCGCTGCCGCACGGAAGTTGCAATGCCTGGCCGCCGCCAGGAATACATTCAGCGTAAAGAGGTCCGTGCCATTCAATTGATGAGTGTTGCTCATTGGTGCGTAAAGAATTGTGGAGATAGTTTTGTTAATCAGTGTCTCATATACTGAATGAACTGACAACTTTGGAGGAACCCATGTCCACACACGGCAATTATCTGCCCGAGAAGGTGACGTTCAAATCGCACGGCGACGATGTGGTCGGCGTGCTCTACCGCCCCAAGGGCCAGGGGCCATTTCCCGTCGTCGTGATCCTGGGCCCTTATTCGTTTTCCAAGGAGCAGGCGCCGACCCAGTACGCCACCCGCCTGGCTGACGAGGGCTTTGCCGCGCTGGCCTTCGATCCGCGCACGGTGGGCGAGAGCGGCGGCATGCCGCGCCGGCTGGAAAACCCGCAGATGAAAAATGAGGATGTGGTGGCGGCGCTCGATTACCTGCTGGCCCGCGATGATGTGGACCCGGCGCGCGTCTTTCTGCTCGGCGTGTGCCAGGGCGGTCCGGAGATGCTCGACATCGCCTCGTATGAAGACCGCGTCAAGGCGGTTGCCTCGGTCACCGGCTACTACCGCGATCGTGAAACGGATCTGTTCATGATCGCCGCCGGCGTCACCGAGAATCCTTTCGACGTCGCCAGCGCACCGACGACGGCCCAGCTGGAAGCCTTGCTCGCGGCGCGGCTCGAGCGCGCCCGCGCCGCCAGGGCCGACTACGCGGCGAACGGCACGGTCGTGTACCAGCCGCTGGTTTCTCCCGATCTGGGCGATCCGGTTGCCGGATCGAATGCCGGCTTGCCGGGGCCTCTCGTGTGGAGCTGGTATGGACCGTGGACGCTGAAAGGATGGGATAACCGCTACGCCATCATGAGCGATCTCGATCACTTCGCCTATACCACCGTGCCTGGCGTGGCCAGGCTCAAAAAGCCGGCCCTGGTCGTGCATTCCGATACCTGCATGAATCCGGCATCGGCCCGGCGGCATTTCGAGTCGATTCCGACGGAAGACAAAAAGCTGATCTGGGAAAACGGCACGCATCACTTCCAGTACTACGAGCAGCCGGACGTGGTGGACCGTACCGTCGGCCATGCCGCCGACTGGTTCCGCACGCACGGAGCCTAGCGGCCAGCACCGCCCGGCCGTCCTGGCCGGGCGCCGCCCTTCATGCTGCGCCGCCGAAATACACGCCGACCTTCAGTCCATGCCCATTCGCCGCCGTGGCCAGTTCCAGCCGCGCGCCGTGCAGGGCGGCGATGTCGCGCACGATGGCCAGGCCCAACCCTGCGCCGCCCGGGTTGCTCTCGAGCGCCGCGCCGACCCGGTAGAACGGCGTAAACACGCGTTCGCGCTCGGCCGGCGGTATGCCGGCGCCGCTGTCTTCCACTTCCAGCACCGTTTCGTTTCCATGGTCACCCGCGCGCACGCGCAGGATCACGCTGCCGCCCTGCGGCGTGTAGCGCAGGGCATTGTCGACCAGGTTGGCCACCAGTTCATGCAGCAGCAGGGCCTGGCCATGCACGGGCGCCTCGTCGGGCGCTTCCAGCGACAGGTCGATATGCTTGCCGACGGCGGCCATGGCCATTTCCAGTCCCACCTGCTGCGCCACGTCGCGCAGCGCGACGGTGTCCATGGCCAGGCTGTCGCCGCCATGCTCGATGCGCGCCAGGGTCAGGAGGCGGTTGGCCAGCAGCACGGTCGAATCGGTGGTGGCGGCGATCGAACGCACGATGTCGCGCAGGGCGGCGATGTCCGGCGGCGCGCCCGCCTGGCGGTCGCACTCGCGCATGGCCATTTCGGCCTGGGTTTTCAGCACCGTCAACGGCGTGCGCAGCTGGTGCGAGGCATCCGCGATGAAGCGGCGCTGGCTGGCGATCAGCTGCTGCAGGCGCGACATGGAGCCGTTCATGGCGCTCACCAGCGGACGCATTTCCTTGTGCACCAAGGTGGGATCGACGTCGGACAGGTCGGACAGGGCGCGCGTCTCGACCTCCGTTTTCAGCCGCATCAGCGGCTGCAGCACCAGGCGCACGGCAAACCACACGAGCGCGCCCATCACCAGTATCATCGCCGCCTGCCAGCTCAGGGTATCGAACAGGATCTGGTTCGACAGGCCGCGCCGCGCGTCCAGCGTTTCGGCCACCTGGATCAGGGCGATGCCGCGCATCGAGTCGTCATACACGGGCTGCAGCAGGGCGGCGATGCGGATCGGCTTGCCGTGGTAGTCGGCGTGGTAGAAGCGCACCAGGGCCGGATAATTCTGCGAACGGGGCACGTTTTTCGGCACGGGCGGCAGGTCGCCATAGCCCGACACCAGTTCGCCGTTGATGCCCGTGACCTTGTAGTAGATGCGGCCCAGGGTGTCGGTCTCGAAGCTGTCGAGCGCCACGTAAGGCACTTCGGCCACGACCTTGCCGTTGACGATGGAGACGCGCTCGGCCAGCGCCCGCGTCGACGCCAGCAGCGAGCGGTCGTAGGCCATGTCGGCCGCGTCGAGCGCGTTGCGGTAGACAAAAACGGCATCGAGCAGCACCAGCATCACCAGCGGGATGAGCAGCCAGCGCAGCAGCTGGCTGCGCAGGCTGCCCAGCGGCCGGCCCTGCGCCCAGCGCCGGCGCAGGCGCTCGAACAGGGGCAGGCGCGGCGTGACAGCGCTCATTTTGGCGTGGCCGGCGCCATCGCGCTGCGCGGCTGCAGCAGGTAGCCGATGCCGCGCAGGGTGGTGATGACGGCGCCGTCGGGCGAGCCGCTTTCCACGCCGCTTTCCAGTTTCTTGCGTACGCGGTGGATATACAGTTCGATGGCGTCCAGGTTGGCGTCGTCGGCCAGCGCGAAGACTTCGTCGAACAGCTTTTCCTTCGACACGGCGCGCCCCGAGCGCGTGATCAGCGCCTCGAGCACGGCGTGTTCGCGCGGCGTCAGGGCGAGCGCCGTGCCGCCATAGCTGAACATGCGCGTGACGGTGTCGAAACTGAGCGCGCCGCAGGTGTGCACCAGCGCTTCGTTGCCCTGGCTGCGGCGCAGCAGGGCTTTCACGCGTGCTTCCAGTTCGGCCAGTTCGAACGGCTTGGCCATGTAGTCGTCCGCCCCCAGGTTCAGGCCCTGCACTTTTTCATCGAGGCCGCCGCGCGCCGTGAGTATCATGACGGGAGTCTTGCCGCGCGTGCCGCCGCGCGCGCGCAGGCGGCGCAGCACGTCCAGGCCGTCCATCTTCGGCAGGGTCAGGTCGAGCAGCACCAGTGAATATTCCTGCGTATGCAGCAGGGCGTCGGCATCGGCGCCGTTGTGGGCGGTCTCCACCGTCAGGTGCGCGTCGCGCAGGGCCTTTGCCAGCCAGTGCGACAGCTCCAGATGGTCTTCCACTAATAATATGCGCATGGTCTCCGCCATTCGTTTGAAACGATACAGTGTAAGCCTGCCGGCGCCGCGCCGACAGGGGCGGGGATGAATATGTTCGTTCCCCTTGTGGCTGTCCGGCGACACCTGTCATTCTGAAAGCGAATTGAAAGGATCGCGATCATATAGTGTGATCCTGATTCATGAAAATGATCAGGCATATCACAAATAACTATATCTAAGGGAGACACTCTACATGAAGAAAACTGCATTCTCGCTGGCCGCCATGGCGGTACTCGCCGCTGCCGGCAGCGCCCACGCCCAATCCAACGTCACCCTGTACGGCCGCCTGGACGCCGGCATCAGCAACACCAGCAACGCCGGTCCGAACAAAAGCTCGATGACGCAGGTCAGCTCCGGCGGCATGAACACCTCGCGCTGGGGCATCCTGGGCAGCGAAGACCTGGGCGGCGGTCTGAAAGCCGTCTTCAATCTGGAAGGCGGCATCCTGGTCGACACGGGCGCGGCCGATGGCGCACTGTTCAAGCGTCAGGCCAACGTGGGCCTGGAAGGCGCGTTCGGCCGCGTCGTGCTGGGACGCTCGTTCACCACCGTGTACGACTTCGTGCTGCCGTTCGATCCGATGGCCTATGCGCCATTCTACTCGTGGGCCACCTCGGCCAACGCGACGGGCCCGAGCAAATACGGCATGACGACGGCCTTCGACAACATGGTCAAGTACTCTGGCAAGACGGGGGGCTTCAGCTACGGCGCATCGTACGGCTTCGGCGAACAGTCGACGGGCAATTCGGACAGCGCCAAGCTGTCGACCGCCGTCACCTACACGACGGGTCCCGTCAGCCTGCTGGCCACGTATGAACAGGTGAACGGCAATGCCATCGCCGGCGGCGCGCGCGACAAGACCACCGTGTACCACCTGGGCGCTATGTATGACGACGGCCCGTGGAAAGTGCAGGCGGCGGCGCGCGACTACAAGCTCGATCCGGCAGCAGCCGGCAAGGCCGACGTGCGCGGCACCCTGTACTGGGGCGGCGTCAGCTACAAGACCACGCCGGTCATCACCCTGACGGGCGTGATCTACTACCAGGACGTGAAAAACGTGGCCGCCAACCTCGATGCCGATCCGATCATGTACGTGGCGCGCGTGCGCTATGCCCTGTCCAAGCGCACCGACCTGTACGTGGCGGGTGCCTACGCCAAGGCCAAGCACAATCAGCTGGTCAGCCTGTCGCGTGACGATGCCGGTTTCGGCGACACCCAGCGCGGCGTGATCGCCGGCATCCAGCACCGCTTCTAAGGCATGACGATGCTGCGCTCCCTGTTCCTGCCGCTGCTGTGCCTGTTGCCCGCCCTTGCGGCGGCGTCGGCATCGGCCGAGTGCGTGGTGCCGTCCAAGCCGGGCGGCGCCATGGATCTGACCTGCAAGCTGGCGAAAAAAGGCCTGGCGCAGGAGGGCGTGGCAGGCGTGGCCGGTAGCGTGGCAAATGCGATGCGCATCAGCTATCTGCCCGGCGGCATCGGCGCCGTGGCCTGGCACTCGATGGGCTCGCAGCGCCGCCGCGCGGAGCCGAACACCCTGGTGGCCTTTTCGGGCGGTTCGCTGCTCAATCTGGCGCAGGGCAAGTTCGGCAACGCCAAGGCGGGCGACGTGCGCTGGGTGGCGGCGCTGGGCGCCGACTACGGCATGATCGCCGTGCGCAGCGATTCGCCCTACAAGACGCTGGGTGACCTGATCGCGGCATTACGCCAGCATCCTGACAAGGTATTGATCGGCGTCTCCGGCACCATCGGCAGCCAGGACTGGCTGAAGATGGCGCTGGTGGCGCGCCATGCCGGCATCGACCCGAAAGTACTGCGCTTCGTCGCGCTCGAAGGCGGCGGCGAGGTGTTTACGGCGATGCAGGCCGATTACGTGCAGGTGGTGTCGGGCGATACGTCCGAAGCCACCCTGAACGCCAGCGCCAATCACGCCCGTGTGCTGGCGGTGCTGTCGGAAAAACGTCTGCCGGGCGTGCTGGCCGGCGTGCCGACGGCGCGTGAGCAGGGGATCGACGTGGTCTGGCCCATCATCCGCGGCGTGTGGATGGGGCCGCAGGTGCCGGAGGCGGACTACCAGCGCTGGGTGGCCACCTTTGACCGCGCCATGGCCACGCCGCAGTTCGCCGAATGGCGCGCGCAGGCAGGCCTGTACCCGTTCGCGTTGACGGGACCGAAGTTGACGGCGTATGTCAGGAAGGCGGTCGACGAGTATGCGCGGCAGGCCACCGAGCTCGGATTAATGCGCTGAACGGCGTCACATTTAAAAAAATATCTATTTCACAGACGGAGACAACCCCATGCAAACCAAGACCCTGCTTCAAGTCGCCCTTGCCACCGCGTTTGCCAGCCTGGCCGGCGCCGCCTTCGCGCAAGTGCCAGCCGGCTATCCGGCCGACTACCAGAAGATCATCGACGCGGCCAAGAAGGAAGGCAAGCTGGTAATTTACAGCGCGACTGACAGCAAGGCGGCCGCGCCCCTGATCAAGGATTTCAGCGCCCTGTATCCGGGCATCTCGGTCGAATACAACGACATGAATTCGACGGAAGTATATAACCGCTTCATTTCCGAAGTGGCCGCCGGCGGCAACACGGCCGACGTGATGTGGTCGTCGGCGATGGACCTGCAGATGCGCCTGGCCTCCGACGGCTACGCTCTGAAATACAAGTCGGTCGAAGCGGCGAAGATTCCCGGCTGGGCCATGTGGGACGACCAGGCTTACGGCACCACGTTCGAGCCGGCCGCCATCGTCTACAACAAGCGTTTGCTCGATCCGAAGGAAGTGCCGAAGAATCACGACGACTTCGTCAAGCTGATCGCCACGCCGAAATTCAAGGACAAGGTCACCACCTACGACATCGAAAAGTCGGGCGTCGGCTTCATGTTCATGGCGCAGGATGCGAAGGAATATCCGCAGTTCCTGGCCCTGCAAAACGCCTTCGGCACGGCCAAGGTGCGCGTGCAGTCGTCGACCGGCACCATGATGGAGCGTATCTCGTCGGGTGAAAACCTGATCGGCTACAACGTCCTCGGTTCCTATGCCTTGGTGCGCGCCAAGACCGACCCGTCGATCGGCGTGGTGCTGCCCAAGGATTACACGCTGATCCTGTCGCGCGTGCAGTTCATCAACAAGAATGCGAAGAACGTCAACGCCAGCAAGCTGTGGCTCGATTACATCCTGTCGCACCGCGGCCAGACCATCATCGCCAACGGCGCCAAGCTGTTCGCCATCCGCGCCGACGTCACGGGCGAAACGACATCGGCTGAACTGATCAAGGAAATCGGCGCGGCCAACGTCAAGCCGATTCCCGTGCATCCGATCATCCTGCAATTTTTGGGACCTGCCAAGCGCATGGCGTTCCTGAAGCAGTGGAAAGAGACCGCCGGCAAGAAGTAAAAATAGCCAATGCCGTCTTGGCCGCCCGCGAGCCTGGCTTGCGGGCGCACGCCGCACCCTTCATTCATTGGATTCTTCATGCAAACTGCTATCTTGCCGCTGCCCGCACGGTCGCGCTCTCCCTTGTCGCGCCTGAACTGGCCGCGCGGCGTGGTCGTGGCGATCACGCTGGTCGCCATCTTCCTGCCGCTGTTCCTGATTTTTTACCAGAGCTTTCTGAACGCGCCGTTTTTCATGCCCGTGCGCGAATTTGGCTTTGATTCCTACCGTTTCATCTTCGATGATCCCGATTTCGCCATGGCCTTCAAGAATGGCCTGATGCTGGCCTTCGGTCTGACCGTCATCGCCGTGCCGCTGGGCGGCATGCTGGCCTTTTTGATGGTGCGCACGGACCTGCCTGGCCGCGGCTGGGTGGCGCCCATGCTGCTGGTGCCCATTTTTGTTTCGCCGATGGTGATGGGCTTCGGCTACGTCGTCTCGATGGGACCCGTGGGCTTCTATTCGATCTGGGCCAAGGAGCTGCTCGGCTTCGTGCCCTGGAATATTTACTCCTTCACCAGCATCGTCATCATCGCCGGCCTGACGCACGTGCCGCACGTCTACCTGTACGCCTCGTCGGCCCTGAAAAGCCTGGGCTCTGACGTGGAAGAAGCAGCCCGCGTGGCCGGCGCCTCGCCGATCCAGGTGATGCTCAACGTGTCGCTGCCGATGATCATGCCGGCGCTGGCATATGCGGGCGTGCTGGTGTTCTTCCTCGGCTTCGAAGTGTTCGGCCTGGTGCTGGTGCTCGGCGATCCGGAAGGCCATCTGGTGCTGCCGACCTATCTGTACAAGCTGACGAACAAGCTCGGTACGCCGTCGTACCACCTGATGGCCGCCGTCGCCGTCTGCCTGGTGATGGTGACCATGCCGCTGGTGATGATACAGCGCTGGCTGCTCAAGTCCGCCAACAAGTATGTGTCGATCAAGGGCAAGGGCGCGCGCAGCAAGGCCATGCCGCTGGGCCGCTGGAAGTGGCTGGCGTTCGCCTTGCTGGCCGGCTGGCTGATCTTCACCATCATCCTGCCTTTGAGCGGCATCGTGCTGCGCTCCTTCGTGCAGTACTGGGGCGAGGGCGTGCACCTGGCCGACGTATTGACCTTGCAGCATTTCCGCGACATTTTCGACCAGCCTTCGCTGGTGCGCGGCATCGTCAACACCATCCTGATCGGCGTCGTCGGCGGCGCGCTGGCCGTGGCCTGCTACAGCTTCATCGCGCTGGCCATGCACCGCAAGCAGGACGGCATCACGCGCCTGCTCGATTACAGCGTGCTGGTGCCGCGCGCCGTGCCGGGCCTGCTGGCCGGCCTGTCGTTCCTGTGGGTGTTCCTGTTCGTGCCGGCCTGGCTCGACGGCATCTTGAAAGGCATGGACAATGGCGTGGCCCTGTGGCTGAGCGGTCATGTGATCCCCGTGCTGCGCGAAGTGCGCTCGACCATCTTCGCCTTGTGGCTCGCGTATTCGGTGGTGTGGATGGCCTACGGCATGCGCCTCATTTCCACGGCGCTGCTGCAGGTGGGGCCGGAGCTGGAAGAGGCGGCGCGCGCCGTCGGCGCCAGCCGCGGCCAGGTGACGCGCGACGTGACCCTGCCGCTGATCAAATACGGCTTGCTGGGTGCCTGGCTGATGGTGTTCCTGATCTTCGAGCGCGAATATTCGACGGGCGTGTACCTGCTCTCGCCGGGCACGGAAGTGATCGGCGCCATGCTGGTATCGCTGTGGGCAGGCGGCTCGACCGACCTGGTGGCGGCGCTGTCCTTCATCAATATCACCCTGGTGGCCATCGGCCTGGGCATCGCGCTGCGCTTCGGCGTGAAGCTGCATAACTAATTAGAAATTGAGACCACATCATGAATGAATTGACCGTCAATGAACTGCACCTGGACTACGGCACCGGCGCTGCCGCCAACCAGATCCTGAAGGGTGTCTCGATGCACCTGAAAAAAGGCGAAGTGGTCGCCCTGCTGGGGCCTTCGGGCAGCGGCAAGACCACCTTGCTGCGCGCCGTGGCCGGGCTGGAAAGCCCGAAGGCGGGCACGATCCAGATAGGCGAGCGCAATGTCTTCGACGGCGCGCAGCACTTCGAGATGCCGGCCGAGCACCGCAACCTGGGACTGGTGTTCCAGTCGTACGCGCTGTGGCCGCACAAGACCGTGTTCGACAACGTCGCCTACGGCCTCAAATTGCGCAAGATGGGCAGCACGGAAATCGCCGCGCGCATCAAGGAAGTGCTGACGCAGCTGGGCCTGGGGCACCTGGGCGAACGCTATCCGCATCAGCTGTCCGGCGGCCAGCAGCAGCGCGTGGCGATCGCCCGTGCGCTGGTGTACAACCCGCCCGTGATCCTGCTCGACGAACCGCTGTCGAACCTGGACGCCAAGCTGCGCGAGGAAGCGCGCGCCTTCCTGCGCGAACTGATCGTGCGCCTGGGCCTGTCCGCGCTGATGGTGACGCATGACCAGGGCGAAGCGATGGCCATTTCCGACCGCATCCTGCTGCTCAATAACGGCAAGATCGAGCAGCAGGGCACGCCGCAAAGCATGTATGAAACGCCGGACACCCTGTTTACGGCCGAATTCATGGGCAGTAACAACCGTCTGCCCGGCAAGGTGGTGCAGCGCGAGGGCCAGCACGTGCGCCTGCTGGTCGATGGCGCCTCCATGCAGGGCGTGGCGCGCGGCGCCAACGTGGGCACGGAAGTGACGACGATGATACGCGTCGAAGAGGTGAAGATCAGCGCCACGCAGGTGGAGAACGCCATCGAGCTGCCGCTGCTGACCTGCATGTACCTGGGCGACCGCTGGGAATGCCTGTTCGAGCGCGGCGGCGCCGAGAACATCAGCCTGCGCGCGTATTCGCGCCACAAGCTCGAAGCGGGCAAGTACTGGCTGCACATGCCGGCCGATAAGCTCTGGGTGTTTTAACTGTGCCGTGGTGGCCGGGGTCATCTGCCCGCTTCGGCCCTCTTCCTGCATGCGGCGCCTTGCCGCATCGCTAGCGTTGCCCTCGGCACCATGCCCATGTTGGTGCTGGCGGCTACAAGACCTTGCCTCCGGGCGTGCCCACCGCCACGCCCTTTCACGCGGCGCGCATGCCGGTGCCGGTATAGCTGACCGGCCCATTCTTTTTTCATGCTGACAAGATAACGCCGCCGGAGTTGAATCTGCCGGCGGGAACCGGCATAAAGCAAACGCTTTGTATTGCCCTTGTCGTGCAACCGGTTTAATCGCCGCCGCCGCATGCGGGCGTATCGCCGTCGCCATGTGCGGGCAATATGTGGATGCCGGTTTTTTAGAGGTTTCCGTCTGGGCGGCGCGCGGGCCAGTCATGCCCGATGGCTGCACTTTCCGCGCCGCTGCGCCACGCAGCAGGTGTTATCTAAAAACAACGCTCTGACGGTAGGCACGCGCAGCTTGTTTTGCTCATTGATAAAAAAATGCCATTTCCGGGAATGCCGGCGGTTTGCGGGAGAATGCCGATTTCCATCGGAAGATAATGGATGGAGTGTTACAAATAGTAACTGGAACGGGGCATTCTTTTAAATGCGTTTTTTGTATTTGCATTTAAAAAGTTGCCTCACGGCCATTTATTTTAGTTATTTTTACTTCCTTCGTTTATAATTTGAAAAGAACGCCGGCGGGGCTTTTTGAGCAGTTTTGACGTGAGTTCGCCCTTTTTTTGAGCTCAGGAAAATGCATATGCGCACCGATGGTGTCCGTTTTTCAATTATCAGACATGCCGCCTGGGCACCAGGCCTGGAAGCACCGGAGCAATGGCAAGCGTGGGCGCAAAGCACCTTGCCCGTCGCACCGATCGCCGCCGCCGGCGAGCCTGGCGTGCGCGCGATGGCGCCGATGCTGCGCCGCCGTGCCGGCCAGCTGGGCAAGATGGCGCTCGAGGTGGCGTATGTCTGCCTCGGCGAACAGCGCGATATTCCACTTGTCTTCTGTTCTCGCCATGGCGAGGTGGCGCGCGCCGTCGAACTGCTGTCGGCGCTGGTCCAGGGCGAACCCCTGTCGCCGACGGCGTTCGGCATGGCCGTGCACAATGCCAGCGCCGGTCTGTTTTCCATCGCCCGTGCCGATACGGCGAATCAGCTGGCCATTGCCGCCGGTGCTGCCAGCCTCGAGGCTGCGGTGATCGAGGCGTGCGGCTTGCTGGCCGATGGCGCGGCGCAGGTATTGCTAGTGCTGGCGGAGTGTCCCTTGCCGGTTCCGTTTGAAGCCTTTGAAGATTGCCATGAGCAGCCGCATGCGTTTGCCTGGCTGCTGCAGGCCGAGGCAGCCCCGGGTGCCGCTTTCAGCCTGACGTGGCGCGCCCGCGGCAGCGATGACGCGTTGGCGACGGACGCCGGCGCCATGCCCAGCAGCCTGGCCGTGCTGCGATTCATGCTCGGCGAAGCCCGCGCGTTCGAGCATGCGGCCAACCGTCAGACGTGGCGCTGGAGCCGCCATGCATAAGCTGGCGGCTGTCCGCGCTGGCATCTCGATAGGCTGGCGCACCATTGCGACCGCGTTCAGTTTTGCCGCCTTCGGCCTGGGCGGCTTGCTGCTGCGCGTGCTGGTGTTCCCCATGCTGCATGTGCTGGTGTGGCGGCGCGAGACGCGCATTGCGTGCGCGCGCTTCATCATCCGCTGGAGTTTTCGCCTGTATATCGGCCTGATGCGTTTTCTCGGCGTGCTGCGGTATGACTTGCGCGGTCTCGACAAGCTGCAGCGCGGCGGCTTGCTGATCCTGGCCAACCATCCGACCTTGATCGACACGATCTTCCTGATGGCGTATGTCAAGCAGGCCGATTGCATCGTCAAGTCCGATTTGTGGAACAACGCGTTTACGGGCGGTCCCGTGCGCGCGGCAGGCTATATCAACAACACGGGCGGCGCCGAACTGGTGGACGCCTGCCTGGCATCGCTGGCGCGCGGCAATAACCTGATCATTTTCCCGGAAGGCACGCGCACGCCATACAGCGGCGAGGTCGTCCTGAAGCGGGGCGCGGCCAATATCGCCGTGCGCGGCCGCCGTGACGTGACGCCCGTGCTGATCCGTTGCCTGCCCAGGACCCTGGGCAAGGGCGAGCCGTGGTGGCGCGTGCCGGCTCGCCGCGCGCACTTCGAGATCGCCGTGGAGGACGATCTGGCGATCGACGAGTTTACCGGCGGTGGCGCCAGCGACGTGATGGCGGCGCGTACCTTGACCACTCATTTGCAACATTACTTTAGCGGGAAACAGGAACAACATGCTTGAACAAGAAGTGAAGGAACTGATCATCGAGGCGCTGCAGCTGGAAGATATGAGCGCTGCCGATATCGATACGGATGCGCCCCTGTTTGTCGAGGGCCTGGGACTCGATTCGATCGATGCGCTGGAACTGGGCGTCGCCCTGCAAAAAAATTACGGTATTTCCCTGTCGGCCGATTCGGCCGATACGCGCCGCCACTTTGCCTCGGTACGGGCGCTGGCGGCGCTGGTTGACACTCACAGAAAGAAGTAAGGAGCAGCAAAATGGTAGATATGAGCGCAATGAACCGCGAGGAACTGTACGCATGGGTAGTGCAGCTGCTGGCCGAGATGTTCGAACTGGATCCGGCGGCGCTGACGCCGCAGTCGAATCTGTATGCTGAACTCGATATCGACAGCATCGACGCGGTCGACTTGGCGGTCAAGCTGAAGCAGCTGACGGGCAAGCGCCTGCAGCCGGAAGTCTTCAAGACCATCCGCACCATCGACGATGTGGTCGAAGCGTTGCGCGCGATGTCGGTGTCGGAACAGGCGGCATAACGCGTGCTGCTCAATGCCGTCGCGTTGCTGCTGACCGTGCTGTATCCGCTGGCGATCTGGTTTGGTCACGGCCAGGTCGAGCCGCGTTGGCTGGCGCTGCTGCTGCTGCTGGCCGTCGCCTGCCGCCTGCCCGCGCTGAAGCTGCAGCGCGCCGCGCGCTGGTCGGTGGCCGCCGCGCTGCTGCTGGCCGCCATCGCCCTGTGGAGCAACCTGCTGCTGCCGCTGAAGCTGTATCCGGTGCTGGTCAACGCCGTCTTGCTGGCCACCTTCGGCTACAGCCTGTGGGCGCCGCCATCCGTGGTGGAGCGCCTGGCGCGCCTGCGCGAGAAGGACTTTCCGCCGGCGGCCGTGCGCTACACGCGCCGCGTGACGCAGGTCTGGTGCGGTTTTTTCATCGTCAATGGCGGCATCGCGCTGGGCACGGCGCTGTGGGCCAGCGAAGCCGTCTGGTCGCTGTACACGGGCGGCGTCGCCTACATCCTGATGGCCCTGTTATTTGGCGGCGAGTATCTCGTCCGCCTGCGTTTTAAGCGTTTGCACCATGCCTGAAGTCCTCAAGCCAGAAACCCGTTCTCCGATCGATTCCCTTGCCCGCCTCGCGCCGTCCATGCTCGGCCGCTCGCCGGCCATGCGTGTTGGCTGGCGCGCTGGCGCCGCGCTCGATTGCGCCCACTTTGCGGCGCGCATGACCGCCTGGGCCGGCATGCTGGAGCGCCAGCCTGGCCGTCATTTTGCCCTGTACCTCGATGATGGCATCGAGTTTGGCGCCGCCTTGCTGGGTGCCTGGCAGGCGGGCAAGACCATCTGGCTGACGGCCGATACCCTGCCGGCCAGCTGCGCCTCGCTGGCCGCGTCGGTGGACGGTTTCCTGGGGCAGTTCCCGGCCGCGCAGGCGCCGCTGCCGCTGCCTGCCGACAGCCCGGCCACGCGCGCATGGCAGGTGCTTGCCGATGATTTTCCTGCGCTGGTGGTGTACACCTCCGGCAGCACGGGTGCGGCGCAGGCGATCCCGAAAAAGCTCTCGCAGCTGGCCAGCGAAGTGGCCACCCTGGAGCAGCTGTTTGGTGACTACGCGAATGGCGCGGCCGTCGTCGCCACCGTCTCGCACCAGCATATCTACGGCCTGCTGTTCAAGGTCTTATGGCCGCTGGCCGCCGGGCGCGCCGTGCATGCGCACAGCGTGGACTACCCGGAGCAGCTGGCCGCCTTGCTGGCGCGCGCTCCCTGCGTGCTGGCCGCCAGTCCCGCGCACCTGAAACGCCTGCCGGAACACCTGGACTGGTCCGGCGCGCGGGCGCAGCTGCGCGCCGTATTTTCCTCGGGCGGTCCGCTGGCGCTGGATAGTGCGCTGGCGGCGGGGCAGTTGCTTGGCTGCGTGCCGCGCGAAATCTATGGCAGTTCGGAGACGGGCGGCGTGGCCTGGCGCCAGCGCGCGCCGGAGCGTCCTGACGACGAGAGCTGGCAGGGGTTTCCCGGCGTGGACTGGCGCCTGCAGGACGACGGCGCGCTGGAAGTGCGCTCCGCACACCTGGCCGACGATGGCTGGCTAGGCTTGGCCGACCGCGCGCGGCAGACTGCGGCAGGTCGCTTCCAGCTGCTGGGACGCAGCGACCGCATCGTGAAGATTGAGGAAAAACGCATTTCCCTCAATGCCATCGAGGCGGTCCTGCTGGCCACGCCGTTGGTGCTGGACGCACGCGTGCTGCTGTGCGACGCGCCGGCCGGCGAGCGCCAGAAGGTGGCCGCCTTTATCGTCTGCAGCGCCGCCGGCCGCGCGCTGCTCGCATCGCAAGGCAAGCTGGCCCTGAACCGCCAGCTGCAGCGGGCGCTGGGCGGCCAGGTCGACGCCGTTGCCTTGCCGCGCCGTTGGCGCTACCTGGAACAATTGCCTATCAATGCGCAGGGCAAGACGACGCAGGCGCTGCTGCTTGCCCTGCTGGACCAGAAGGACAAGCCGCCCCGCCTGCCGCATGCGCAGCTGATCGAGCGTTCGGCCGAAGGCGAAACGCCACGGCTGCTGATCGAGCTGCGCGTGCCCTCGGATCTGTTTTATTTCGACGGCCATTTCACGGGTGCGCCCTTGCTGCCTGGCGTGGTGCAGGTGGAGTGGGCGCTGCACTTTGCGCGCCAGCACCTGGAGCTGCCTGCGCACTTCCGCGCCATGCATGCCCTGAAATTCCAGCAGCCTGTGCTGCCGGACCGGAACGTGCGGCTGGCGCTGGAATATGACGCGCTCAAGGCCAGCTTGCAGTTTCGCTATCTGTCGGACGCCGGCCAGCATGCCAGCGGCCGCATCCTGTTTCACCCGAATGCCGCCGCCGCTCCCGGTGACGGCGCCGATACACCCACTCCAGCAGCGAGCGCATGTTAGATAAAAAATTCTCACCCGAACGCCAGACCGCTTTTGCCGCCCGTTTCGAAGCGCAAAAAATCGCTTTCGGCCCTGTCGTCTTTCAATGCGTGCGCTATGCCTGGAAGCGCGGCATGCTGCAGGCACTGGCCGATACGGGCCACAGCGGTTTGACGATCGCCGACATGGCCGCCAGCGGCCGCTGGACGGAGTACGCGTTGAAGGTGGCGCTGGAATCGTGCCTGTCGGCCGGTGTCGTGTCGCTGCGCGAAGGCGCCTATGTGCTCGACAAGGTGGGCTTTTGCATGCTGACGGACAGCATCACCCAGGTCAACTTGGACTTCATGCATGACGTCTGCTACCAGGGTTTGTTCGACCTGGACCGCTCGCTTGACGCCGAGCAGCCGTTGGGACTGGCTGCGCTGGGAGACTGGCCGACCCTGTACCAGGGGCTGTCGGCGTTGTCGGAGCCGGCCAAGGGCAGCTGGTTCGCCTTCGACCACCACTATTCGGATACCTCCTTCCCCGAGATATTCCCGGACGTCTTCGCCACGGCGCCGCGCCGCATCATGGATATCGGCGCCAACACGGGCAAGTTCGCCAGCGCCGCGCTGGCCTACCATGCGGGCGTGGAACTGCACCTAGTCGACCTGGGGCGCCAGCTGGCGGTGGCCGACCGCACCCTGACCGACGCAGGCCTGCGCGAGCGCGCCCATTTGCATGCCTGCGACCTGCTCGACGACGCGGTGCCGCTGCCGTCCGGCATGGACTTGATCTGGATGAGCCAATTTCTCAGCTGCTTCAGCGAGCCGGCCATCGCCAGCATCCTGCGCCGCGTGGCGCAGGCGCTTGGCCCGAACGGGCAGGTGCTGATCATGGATACCTTCTGGGACCGCCAGCAGTACGATATCGCCGCCTACTGCCTGATCAACACTTCGCCGTATTTCACGGCCATGGCCAGCGGTAACAGCAAGATTTATCAGAGTATCGACTATATCCGCCTGGCGCAAGAGGCCGGCCTGGAATTGCTGACCACGCGCGACGGCATTGGCTATTGCCACTCGCTGCTGCGTTTCGGCCGCGTTGGAGCCCGCGGTGACTGAAGTGCGTTTTCGCCCCTGCATCGTGATCCCCGTGTTCAACCATGAACAGGCGATCGGCGCCGTGGTGCGGCGCCTGCTGCCGCATGGCGTGCCGTTGATCCTCGTCGACGACGGCAGCGCCGGCGCCGGCGCGCGCATCCTGGATGCGCTGGCTGCCGAGCACCCGTCGTGCGTGACCTTGCTGCGCCATGCGCACAACCAGGGCAAGGGCGGGGCGGTGCTGACCGGCTGTCGCCAGGCGCATGCGCACGGCTACAGCCATGCGCTGCAGATCGACGCCGACGGGCAGCACGAGACGGACGATGTGCCGCTCTTCCTGGCGCAGGCGCAGGCCACGCCGGCGGCGGTGGTGGTCGGCTACCCAGTGTACGACGCCTCGGTGCCGAAGGCGCGCTACTACGGCCGCTATGCGACGCATATCTGGGTATGGATCAATACCCTGTCGCTGCAGATCCGCGACTCCATGTGCGGTTTCCGCGTCTATCCGCTGGCGCCGTTGGCAGCCCTGGCGGAGAGGCGCCAACTGGGCCTGCGCATGAATTTCGACACCGATGTACTGGTGCGCCTGTACTGGGACGGCCTGGAGATGGCGAATCTGCCCACGAAAGTCGGCTATCCCAGCGACGGCGTCTCGCATTTCCAGCTGTGGCGCGACAACGTGCTCATTTCGCGCATGCACGCGCGCCTGTTTTTCGGCATGCTGTGGCGCGCGCCGCGCCTGCTGGCCCGCCACTGGCGCGCGCGATGACGACGGCGTCGCACCAGCCGCGCGGACACTGGTCCGGCTTCAATGAGGTTAGCTTCGTGGCCGGCATGCGCCTGCTGTTCTGGATCTGCCGCGTCTTCGGCCGCTGGCCGTTCCGCATCGTGCTGTACCCCGTGTTGGCCTGGTATGTGCTGACCAAGCCGCGCGCGCGCCGCGTTTCGCGCAGCTATCTGCGCCGCGTCGCTGCCTGCGGCGGTCCCGCAAACCTGAGCGTGCTGCGGCACTTTGCCGCGTTTGCCGAATCCATCCTCGACAAGATGCTGCTGTGGGGCGGCCTGTACGATACGCGCGGCGTGAACCTGCACGGCATCGATGGCGAGGTTGGTGTCAACCGCTGCCTGGACGAGGGGCGCGGCGCCTTGCTGATCTGCGCCCACCTTGGCAACCTGGATCTGTGCCGCGTGCTCTCGCAACGCAATGCGCGCCTGAAGCTGACGGTGCTCGTGCACACGCGCCATGCGCAGGCGTTCAACCGCATGCTGGAGCGCCTCAATCCCGATAGCCAGCTCAATCTCCTGCAGGTGACGGAAATCACCCCCGCCACGGCCATGCTGCTGGCGGAAAAGGTGGCGCAGGGCGAATTCGTGGTGATCGCCGGCGACCGCGTGCCCGTCTCGCCGCAGCCGCGCGTGGCCGTGGCGCCGTTCCTGGGCCAGGCGGCCGCGTTTCCAATCGGTCCGTATGTGCTGGCCAGCGTATTGCAATGCCCCGTGTACCTGCTGTTTTCGACGTGTACGGGCCAGCGCCCCGAGGTGCACTTCGAACTGTTCCGCGAATCCCTGCACCTGCCGCGCAAGGCGCGCGAGGCGATGCTGGCCGAACTGGCGGCTGCCTATGCGGCGCGCCTGCAGCACCACTGCCTGCGCGCGCCGCTGGAATGGTTCAATTTCTACGATTTTTGGCAACTCCCCGATACTTCAAGACTGGATACTCCCGATGCACCTCGCTGACCTGAAACACACCCGGCGCGCCGTCCGCTTCGACCGCGAACGCCTGCGCATCGAAGACATTACCGACATCGCGCATGGCCGGGCCAGCGCCGAGCTGTCCACCGATCCCGTCTTTCGCGCGGCGATCGCGCGCGGCGCCGATTTCCTCGATCGCCTGCTGCGCGAGGATGGCACCATCTATGGCGTGACCACCGGCTATGGCGATTCCTGCACCGTGACCGTGCCGCCGGAACTGGTGGCCGAGCTGCCGCACCACCTGTACACCTATCATGGCTGCGGCCTGGGCGAATTCTTCACGCCGGCGCAGACGCGTGCCATCATGGCGACGCGCCTGGCGTCGCTTTCGAAGGGATTTTCCGGCGTCAGCGTGGAATTGCTGGCGCAGATCGCGCGCCTGCTCGACGCGGGCCTGCTGCCGCTGATCCCGTCGGAAGGTTCGGTCGGCGCCAGCGGCGACCTGACGCCCTTGTCCTACCTGGCGGCCGTCCTGTGCGGCGAGCGGGAGGTGTGGCGCGATGGCGAACAGGTGCCGGCGGAACAGGCGCTACGCGAGGCTGGCATCACGCCGCTGCGCCTGCGCCCAAAGGAAGGCCTGGCGATCATGAACGGCACGGCCGTCATGACGGCGCTGGCCTGCCTGGCGTATGAGCGCGCCGAGTACCTGACGCGCCTGACGACGCGCATCACGGCCATGGCCTCGTTCGCTCTGGACGGCAACGCGCATCACTTCGACGAAACCCTGTTCTCCGTCAAGCCCCATCCCGGCATGCAGCAGGTGGCCACCTGGCTGCGCGCCGATTTGCCCACCGAATCCTGGGAACGCAATGGCAAGCGGCTGCAGGACCGCTACTCGATCCGTTGCGCGCCGCATGTGATTGGCGTGCTGGCTGACGCCTTGCCGTGGCTGCGTTCGTCGATCGAGAATGAACTCAATAGCGCCAACGACAATCCCATCATCGACGCCGAAGGCGAGCGCGTGCTGCATGGCGGGCATTTCTATGGCGGCCATATCGCCTTCGCCATGGACAGCATGAAGAATACGGTGGCCAACCTGGCCGACTTGCTGGACCGCCAGATGGCCTTGCTGGTCGACAGCCGCTACAACCAGGGTTTGCCGGCGAACCTGTCGGGCGCCACCGGCCCGCGCGCGGCCATCAACCACGGCCTGAAGGCCTTGCAGATCAGCGCCTCCGCCTGGACGGCCGAAGCGCTGAAGCTGACGATGCCGGCCTCGGTGTTCTCGCGTTCGACCGAATGCCACAACCAGGACAAGGTCAGCATGGGCACCATCGCCGCGCGCGACTGCCTGCGCGTGCTGGAGCTGTGCGAGCAGGTGGCCGCGGCCCTGCTGATCACCGTGCGCCAGGGCGTCTGGCTGCGTTGCAAGGTCAATCCCGACGTGCCGCCGCAAGCGGCGCTGGCGGCGATGATGGAGACGCTGGCCGCCGATATCGCGCCCGTCGAGGAAGACCGCCGGCTCGACCCGGAACTGCGCGTGCTGCTCGAACGCGTTCGCGCCCGCGCCTGGCCACTATATGGAGCCGAGCATGGCTGATCTGCACAAGGTGCGTGGCAAGAAGGCCGCGCCCAGCCGCTGGCATGCCGAAGTGGAGATGCAGGTGCAGTTCTTCGACCTGGACCCGATGGAAATCGTCTGGCATGGCCGCTATGTGAAGTATCTGGAGGTGGTGCGTTGCGCGCTGCTCGACAGCATCGGCTACAACTACGTCGACATGAAGGCGTCCGGCTATGCCTGGCCAGTGATTGACATGCACTTGCGCTACGTGGCGCCAGCCACGTTCGGCCAGCGCCTGACCCTGCGCGCCGACCTGGTGGAGTGGGAAGACCGGCTGAAGATCGAGTACCTGGTCAGCGACAGCGCGACAGGCAAGCGCCTGAACCGCGCCAGCACGACGCAGGTGGCCGTGAATATCGCCAGCGGCGAGATGTGTTTTGCCTCGCCGCCCGTACTGTTTGAAAAACTGGGATTGAAGGCCGTATGAAAAACAAAATCAAAATCCTGCTGGCGGGTCTGTGCCTGCTGGCAATGGCGTCCTCGCACGCGGCAGCGCCCGTGGCGAAGATCGAAGCCATGCTGGCCAAGCCGCAGCAGCTGTGCGGTCGCTTCGACCAGAGCAAGCAGCTGGCCGGCATGAAGAAGGCGCTGGCGTCGAATGGCCGCTTTTGCGTGGTGGCCGGCAAGGGCGTCTTGTGGCGCACCTTGCAGCCGTTTCCGAACACCCTGCGCCTGACGCGCGACGAGATCGTGCATTTTCAGGGCGAGCGCGTGGCCATGCGCCTCGACGCGAAGACGGAGCCGGTGGTCAAGATGATCAACAGCGTGCTGTTTTCGCTGCTGGCCGGCGACCTTGCGCAACTCGATACGCTGTTTGAAGTGGATGGCAGCATCGATGGCGGTACCTGGCAGGTGGCGCTGAAGGCGCGCCAGCCGGCGCTGGCCAAGGCGATCGGCAGCATCCGCCTCGATGGCGGCGCCTTCGTGAAAAACATCAGCATCAGCGAGGCGAGCGGCGACCGCACCAGCATCGTGTTTTCCGCGATTGAAACGGGACCGTCCGCCATCACGGCGCAAGAGGCGGCCCTGTTTTGACCTCGCTGACGAACCGCGGCCGCAACGCCGGGCGCCTGCTGGCCATCGCCTGGGCGCTGGTGGTGGCGCTGCTGCTGGCGCATAACGCCTATCTGTGGCTGGGCAAGCGCATCGCACCGGAAACCGACATTCTCGCCTTGCTGCCGGTGCAGGAGCGCGACCCGGTGCTGCAAGCCTCGTTTACGCACATGGTCGACGCGGCGCAACAGCGTGTGGTGGTGCTGGTCGGCGCGCCCGACTGGGCCGATGCGAAGCGCGCGGCCGATGCCTACGGCGCCGTGCTGGCGCGCCATGCGAGCCTGTTCCAGTCCACGCCGCTCGACGAGCAGACGCAGAACGACTGGCTGGCGCTGTTCCAGCGGCATCGTCTGACCTTATTGACGGCGCAGCAGGAAACGCAGCTGCGGCGGGAAACGCCCGCATTCTGGCGCGACTCGGCGCTCAGCCAGCTATATAGCCCGTTTGGCGGGCCGAAGCTGGGTGCCTGGCAGGACGATCCCTTCGGCCTGTTCGGCGGCTGGGTACAGGAACGCGCGCAGGAGACGCCCGTGCGTCCGCGCGACGGCCATTTGTTCGTCGCCGACGGCGAGCGCCAGTATGTGCTGCTGCCGATGACCCTGAGCCTGCCCGCCTTTTCGCTGGCGGCGCAGGAAAGCGTGCTGCCGCTGCTGGCGCAAGCCGAAGCGGCGGCGCGGCAGGCCGTGCCCGGCGTGGAAATCATCAGCGCCGGCGTGATCCTGCATGCGGCCGCCGCCAGCAGCCAGGCGGCGGGCGAAGTATCGACCATCGGCCTGGGCTCCCTGGCCGGCATCATCCTGCTGACATGGCTGACCTTCCGTTCGTTCAAGCCGATCTCGTTGATCCTGCTGTCGATCGGCATCGGCTGCCTCGGCTCCCTGTCCGTGTGCTGGCTGTTGTTCGGTAAAGTGCACCTGATGACGCTCGTCTTTGGCGCCAGCCTGATCGGCGTGGCGCAGGACTACGGCATTTATTTTCTATGCAACCGCCTCGGCGCCGATCCGGCGCTCGATTCGCGCACCTTGCTGCGCCATCTGCTGCCGGGCCTGTGCCTGACCCTGCTGGCCGCCGTCATCGGCTACATGGGACTGGCCCTGACGCCATTCCCCGGCCTGCGCCACATGGCCGTGTTTTCCGCCCTGGGCCTGGTGTTTGCCTGGCTGACGGTAGTCTGCTGGTTCCCTGCGCTGGTCAAAGGCGGCACCCTGAAGAGCGGCGCGCTGGTCAGACAGTATGGCGCGGCGCGCGCGCGCTGGCCGTTGTTGCAGGCCAACCGCGCCACCCTGGCTGGCGGCGTGCTGTTTTCCCTGTTTGCGTTTTTCGGCATCAGCCGTCTGGGCGTCAACGACGATATCCGCTTGCTGCAAACGCCGCCCGCGCACCTGATACGCGACCAGATCAAATTGAGCAAGCTGCTCGATGGGCCCACGCCGGTGCAGTTTTATCTCGTGCGCGGCGACAGCGCGGAAGCCGTGCTGCAGAGCGAAGAAGCGCTGAAGCAGCGGCTGCTGCCGCTGATCGGCCAAAAGCACATCAGCGGCGTCCAGGCCATGTCGAACTGGGTGCCGTCGCTGCAAACGCAGATGGCGCGCCGCGCGCTGCTCGATACGGCCATTTTGCGGCCGGGCACCGCGCTCGACCTGCTGGCGCAGTCCGTCGATGAAGGCCCGGAATGGGCCGGCAAGGTGCGCGCGCAATTGGAACAAGCCGGTGCGCCGCTGTCGATCGACGCCTTCCTGAAGGTGCCGGCCAGCGAGCCATGGCGCCATCTGTGGCTGGGCCAGGTGGAAGGCGGCTATGCTTCCATCGTCGCCTTGCGCGGTATGCAGTATGCGGCCATTCCCCTGCTGGCGAAGGCGGGCGAGGGCCTGCCCGGGGTGCAGTGGGTTGACAAGGTAAGTGAAATTTCCTCGGTGCTGGGGCGCTACCGCGTCTACATGGGCGCCGTGGTGCTGGGTGCCTACCTGCTGGTCTTCGGTTTGCTGCTGCCCCGTTACCGGCGCCGCACCTGGCGCGTGCTGGCGCCCACGGCGCTGGCCAGCGTGGCGACCCTGGCCTTGCTGGGTTACCTGGGCATGCCGCTGCAGCTGTTCCACGTGCTGGCGCTGATGTTGGTGCTGGGCGTTGGCGTCGACTATGGCATCTTCATGCAGGAGCACCCTGACCGCCGCAACGACACGCCATGGCTGGCCGTGGGCCTGTCGGCGGCGAATACCATTCTGTCTTTCGGCTTGCTGGCCCTGAGCAAGACGGCGGCGTTGCAGGCGTTTGGCCTGACGATGCTGATCGGCACGGCGCTGGTGTGGCTGCTGTCGCCGTGCTTAGCCAAAGCCGACCACCGTAGCGCGGCCGATGCCGCAGGAGAAATCTGATGTTCTTGCACTGTCAACGATGGGCGCCGGCGCTGCTGCTGGCGCTGGCCGGCTGCGCCAGCGTGCCACCTTCGGCACCGGCACGCCTGGGCCTGAAACTGGCGCCGCTGGCGCTGGGCGCCACGGTCAGCGTGCAGCAGCACCTGGTCGTTGAACGGGCGGGCCGCATCGACGAACTCGATGCGGCGCTGGAAGTGGAGCCCTCGCACCTCGACCTGGTGGGGCTGGCGTTCGGCCAGCGCGTGCTGTCGCTGCATTACGACGGCAAGGAGATGACGTCATGGCGCCACCTGATGCTGCCGGCGCAGGTACGCGCCGAGGACGTGCTGGAAGACATGCAACTGACCCTGTGGCCGCGTGAGGCGATCGCGCAAGCCCTGCCGACCGGCTGGCGCATCGAGGACAGCGGCTTGCGCCGCACCCTGTTCCTGCATGACGAGGCGGTGACGGTGATCGACTACAGCGGCATGCCGCGCTGGAGCGGCACGGTGGTGCTCGACAACCTGCGCTACCGCTATCGCCTGACGATACAGAACGCTCCGGAAGGTGGCTGAATGAATGGCTTGACTGTCTACCTGAACGACTGCGGCGTCGTCTGCGCGCTGGGCGCCAGCCGCGCGGAAGTGCGCGCGCGCCTGTTCGCCGCGGATAGCGGCGTGGTGCCCACGGGATCCTACACGCCGGGGCGCGTGCTGCCGCTGGGCGTCGTCGATGCGGTCTTGCCTTCGGTGGCAAGGCACGGCATCTCCGCGCGCAGCCGCAACAACCGGATGGCGCTGGCCGCGCTGGCGCAGATCCGCCCCGCCGTGGAACAGGCCATCGAGCGTTACGGCGCGGACCGCGTGGCCGTGGTGATCGGCACGAGTACTTCGGGCATTGCCGAGACGGAAGGCGCGATCGGCCAGCATGCAGCGGGCGACGGCTTGCCTGGCGCCTTTCACTATGGCCAGCAGGAGATGGCGTCGCCGGCGCTGATGCTGGCCGAGGAGCTGGGCATCGACGGCCCGGCCCTCGTGCATTCGAGCGCCTGTTCGTCGAGCGCGAAGGCGATGGCCAGCGCGGCGCGCCTGATCCGCATGGGTTTGTGCGACGCCGTGCTGACGGGAGGCGTCGATACCCTGTGCGGCTTTACCGTGGCCGGTTTCTCCGCGCTGGCGTCTGTCAGCGCGCGGCGTTGCAACCCGCTGGGCGCGAACCGCGACGGCATCAATATCGGCGAGGGCGCTGCCCTGTTCCTGATGACGGCGCAACCGGCCAGTGTGTCCTTGCGCGGCTGGGGCGAGTCGTCCGATGGCCACCACATGTCGGCGCCGGATCCCGCAGGCGGCGGCGCGCGGCTGGCAATCGCCCAGGCACTCGCGCGCGCGAGCATCACGGCATCGGAAGTCGACTATGTGAACCTGCATGGCACGGCCACGCCGCAGAACGATGCGATGGAAGCGCGCGTCGTATCCGACCTGTTCGGCGGCACGGCGCTGGTCAGCTCCACCAAGCCGCTGACCGGCCACGCGCTGGGCGCGTCGGCGGCCATCGAGGCCGCACTGTGCTGGCTGGCGATGCAGGACGATAACGCCGAGGGCTTGCTGCCGCCGCACCTGTGGGATGGCGTGCCTGACGCATCCCTGCCGCCGCTGCGTCTGGCCTTGCCCGGCGCGCGCCTGGGGCGTCCGCTCGATTGGGCGCTGAGTAATTCGTTTGCCTTTGGCGGCTCGAATGCCTCCCTGCTGTTCGGGAGGGGAGCATGAGTTTTCCGGAAATCCGCGAACTGGTGCCCCATTCCGGGGCCATGCTGCTGCTTGACCGGGTGCTGTCGGCCGATGCCGAAAACCTGTGTGCCGAAGTGGCCATCCACGCCGGCAGCGTGTTTTACGACGCGGGCTCGGCAGGCGTGGGCAGCTGGGTCGGCATCGAATACATGGCGCAGGCGATCGCCGCGCATGCGGGCTACCTGGCGCGGCTGGCCGGCGCGCCCGTGAGGATCGGTTTTTTGCTGGGGGCGCGGCGCTACGAAGCGCAGCTGCCCCTGTTTGTGGACGGCAGCGTGCTGCAGGTGCATGTGCAGCAGGCCTTGCAGGGCGAGAATGGACTGGGCGCGTTCGAGTGCCGTATCGAGATGGCGGGCGCCGTGCTGGCGCAGGCGACGATTACAGTATTCCAGCCCGAAGATGCAAAGCAATTTCTGCAGGAGAGTATGAATGGAGCGCAGCATGAGTAAAAGTGTATTGGTGACGGGATCGTCGCGCGGTATCGGCAAAGCCATCGCCTTGCGCCTCGCGCGTGACGGTTTTGACGTGGTGCTACATTGCCGCAGCGCGCGCGGCGAAGCCGAGGCGGTGGCGCAGCAGGTGCAGGCGCTGGGACGCGCGGCGCGCGTGCTGCAGTTCGATATCGGCGACCGGGCCGCGGCAGCAAGTGCGCTGGAAGCGGACATCGCCGAACATGGCTGCTATTACGGCGTCGTGTGCAACGCCGGCGTGGCGCGCGACAATGCGTTTCCCGCCATGTCGGGCGAGGACTGGGACATCGTCCTGCAGACCAATCTCGATGGTTTCTACAATGTGCTGAACCCCCTGGTGATGCCGATGGTACAGCGCCGCAAGCCGGGGCGCATCGTCACCATGGCGTCCGTTTCCGGCCTGATCGGCAACCGGGGGCAAGTCAATTACAGCGCGGCCAAGGCCGGCATCATCGGCGCCACCAAGGCGCTGGCGCTGGAACTGGCCAAGCGCGCCATCACCGTTAACTGCGTGGCGCCGGGCCTGATCGAGACGGACATGATCAGCGAAGTGCCGCTCGACGAAGCGCTGAAGATGATTCCCGCGCGCCGAGTCGGCACGCCGGAAGAGGTGGCGGCCGCCGTGAGTTTCCTCATCGGCGAGGAAGCGGGCTATATCACGCGCCAGGTCATTTCCGTGAATGGAGGTATGGCATGAGCCGCCGGGTCGCAGTGACCGGCATGGCCGGCATCAGCCCGATCGGCAATGACTGGCCGGCCATCCGTCAGCGCCTGGGCGAGTACCGCAACGCCGTCGTGCGTATGAACGAATGGGCCGACTACGAAGGCTTGAATACGCAGCTGGGCGCGCCGGCGGCGCCGTTCGCACTGACGGACCGCTACAACCGCAAGGCCGTGCGCAGTATGGGACGCATCGCGCTGATGGCCACGCGCGCCAGCGAACTGGCGCTCGAACATGCTGGCCTGGCCGGACACCCCGTGGTCAAAGGCGGGCAGATGGGCATTTCCTTTGGTTCGTCCGCCGGCACGCCCAGCGCCATCGGCGACTTTGGCCGCATGATGGAAGAGCGCACCACCAAGGGCATCAACGCCACTACCTACATCAAGATGATGGCGCACACGGCGCCCGTCAACATCGGCGTGTTCTTTGGCGTCACGGGAAGAGTCATTACCACGTCGAGCGCCTGCACCTCGGGCAGCCAGGGCATCGGCTACGCCTACGAGGCGATTGCAGGCGGCAAGCAGCTGGCGATGATCGCCGGCGGCGCCGAGGAGCTGTGCGCCACCGAGGCGGCCGTCTTCGATACCCTGTTTGCTACCAGCACGCGCAATGACGACGGCAACACGACGCCGCGCCCGTTCGACGCCAGCCGTGATGGCCTGGTTATCGGCGAGGGTGCCGGCTGCCTGATCCTGGAAGAATTCGAGCACGCGCAGGCGCGCGGCGCCGCCATCCACGCGGAACTGGTGGGCTTCGGCACGAACAGCGATGGCTGCCACGTGACCCAGCCCAACGCCGCCACTATGCGCCAGGCGATGCTGCTGGCGCTGGCCGACGCCGGCCTGCAGCCATCCGACATCGGTTACATCAACGCGCACGGCACCGGCACGCAGCAGGGCGATATCGCCGAATCGCAAGCCACGTTCGAGGTGTTTGGGGACCGTACCCCTATCAGTTCGCTGAAAAGCTACATGGGCCACACCCTGGGCGCCTGCGGCGCGCTGGAGGCGTGGATCAGCATCGAGATGATGCGCGAAGGCTGGTTTGCGCCGACCATCAACCTGCAGCAGGTGGACCCGCAATGCGCTCCGCTCGACTACATCGCCGGCGAAGGCCGTGCCATCGAATGCGAGTACGTGATGTCAAACAATTTTGCCTTTGGCGGCATCAACACGTCGCTGATTTTTAAACGCTACCGGCCGTGACGCCCGTTTGTGCCGGCGCAAACGGCAAGTGTGGCTCCTTTCGTATTATCTCTATCTTATCGAGGAAAACAGCATGAAAAAAATGATGATCCTGGCGGCAATGAGCGCAGTGCTGACGGTTGCCCTGCCGGCACAGGCAGGCGATACCAAACACATGATGTCGATCGCCAATGCGATGACCGCCAACGATGCGCAGGCGCGCCTGGGCGATACCGTCAAATTCTATTTTGGCGATCAGGCAACGCCGCCGATTGCCACACGCATCAGCAGCGACAAGACCAGCCAGAAAACTAATGGCGTCGGAAAATCGGCAGAAACCTCGTGCAACTGGGCCTTCCTGTCCGCCATGCTGGCGCTGCAAAAGCGCGCCCAGTCGGTGGGCGCCGATGCCGTCGTCAATATCGTCAGCAATTACAAGAACGTGGAAAATTCCAACGCCACGGAATACGAGTGCCACGAAGGCACGATGATGACAGGCGTGGCCTTGAAGGGGGAGTTCGTGAAGTTGAAGGCAAGTAAGTAAGCAGCAAAGAAGTAGCAGGGAAATCGTCCATATCGGTAACCGGCGCTCGCTTGCAGGAAGTCTGGCGCCGGGAGCCATTCCAATAAAAAGTAGAAAGAGAATATGCAAAAAGTATCGAAAACTGTCGTCCTGGCTGGCGCGTTGCTGGCATTGACCATGTTGCAAGGCTGCGCCACGCGCATCAAGGCATCGTCGACGACCAATCCGCCGCCGAGCGAGGCTTTCTCGGCGTTTGGCCGCATTGAAGTCAAGCCAACAGTCTTTGCCGAAGGCTACAAGGGCAACCAGGCCGCCATGGCGAAAATCGACGAGAATATCCGCAAGGACCTGGCCGAATCGCTGACCAGCTGGAATGCCGCCCCGGCCAATGGCCGCGTGCTGATCATCGAGCCTATCGTTGAAGAAATCCAGTTCAAGAGCGGTGCTAAGCGTGTATTCCTGGGACCATTGGCTGGCAGTTCCGGCGTGCGCATGCGCGCCATGATCCGCGACAACAAGGGCACCCTGGTCGCGACGCCAGAGTTCTTCCAGCGCGCGGACGCGATGGCGGCCGGATTCACGTTCGGCGTGCACGATAACCTGATGCTGACTCGCATCGCCAACCTGACCAGCGCTTACATCAAGGCCAACTATGCACGTGCCGAAGGCGGCCCGACTGGCGCCGATAATAAAGCGGTCGAAGCAGCAATGACGAACTAAGATGGGCGGGCGCGCAAGCGCCTGCAGGCTTCCTGGAAATGGCAGCGACGGGCAACCGCGCTGCCATTTTTTTTGCTGCATGCATGCTGGCAATTTGTGGCAGACTGCGCCTTTGCCTATCCAGACCTTGTCATGCCACCAGCCTTACCCAGCACCGGCGCCAGCATCTGGCTGCTCGATTCCCGCAGCATTGATCTCGCGGAGATCAGCCAATATGAAACGTGGCTCGGTGCGACGGAAGCGGCCCGTTATGCGCGCTTTGCGCGGACGCTGCGGCGGCGCCAGTTCCTGCTCGGGCGCGCCTTGCTGCGAACGGCCATGGGGCGGATGTTGGGGTTGTCTCCGGCGGCCATCGCGCTCGAGGAGCGTCCGGGCCAGGCGCCGCGGCTGCTGGCGCCCGCCTGCGGTCCCTACTTCAGTATTTCGCACAGTGGTCACTGGGTCGCCTGCGCGCTGAGCGGTACTACGCGGCTGGGACTTGATATTGAGTTTCACGACCCGCGGCGCGACGTACTGGCGCTGGCGCGCCAGGCGTTTGGCGCGGCTGTGACCGCCGAGCTGGAAGGCTTGCCAGCGGATGAGCGGCTGGCGCTGTTCTACCAGCGCTGGAGTGAGGCCGAGGCGCGCTACAAGCTGGGCATGGATGCGGCAAGCTGCGTGACCTTGGCGCATGCCGAGCTGTCCATCGTGCTGTGCAGCGCGGCGCCGCTGGCGCAGGCGCCCGCCTTGTTATTGTCCGGCCTGACGCCAGACTAATTCCCCCGCACGACGATCTCCTGCACCTGCGGCTCGCGCTGGCGCATGAAGCGCACGATGGAGTCGACGGTGACGACGTCGATCTGGCGCGTCATGCGGCGCTCGAACGGGTGGTCGTCGAAGGCGATATTGGCGCGGAACATGCGCGCGCCCAGGCGCGTGGCGGCGGGGATGCTCAGCGTTTGCGGCGCGTAGCTGGCACTGCGCAGCCAGCCTTGCGCTTCGGCGCGCGTTTCGATCTTGCCAGGCTCGTTGCTGGCGGCGGCCAAGGTTTCCAGCACCCATTGGTTCGAGTTCTGGTACTTGGTGGAAAACGGGTAGGCCAGCATATTGTAGTGCGGCTCATGCAGGCGCTTGGGCGTGTTGCTGGTCAGCAGGCGCGCCAGTTGCTGCTGCGTATCCTGGCCGGGAATCAGGATCAGGGTTTCATACATGAACACATCATCCATGAAGAAATTGCCCAAGCCTTCGTTGTACAGCGACGACTGCGCCGTGCCGCATTCATTGAGTTCATGCACCACCAGCCAGCGCCCCTTCGGGTGGTCGCGCCAGGCCAGCGCCATGTGCGAATAGCGCAAATTGTACTTCGACAGGTCCTGCCCGGCGCGCGCCACCAGCGCCACCTGCGCGCCCGAAGCGTCGAGCGCCTGCAGGGTCTTTTGCGCCAGGTCCATCGATTTCACGAGGGTAGTCGCATCCGTTTGCTTTTCCTCGCACGAGCGCCCCGCATGGGCGGCACCGGCCAGGGCCAGGCTGAGAACAATGACGGTCAGGCGTTTCATGGGGTTCACGCTTTCGAATGGTGGAGGATGGCGTTGCCGGCCGCGTTCGGCACATAGGCGATGGCCTTGCCCGACAGCATCAGCATATGGCCTGTCGAGACGGCCACGACATTGACCACCGTGCCGGCCGCCAGCGACAGGCCTTGCATGGCCTTCTGGCTCAGCTTGACGGAAGCCGTGGCGGCGGACGATGCGCCCTTGGCCGCGCTTTTGAGCACGAGCACGCTGCCGTCGGCCGCGTCTTCCACCTTGTCGATGACGATTTCACCGGCGGCGGCCAGCACCGACATGGAGCCGACCAGCACAATGGCCGAGGCCATGCTGGCGTTGTCGGAGGCGTTGGTGGTATCGGAGTTGGCCTGGGCCAGCGGCGCCATGGTGGCGCACAGCAGGGTCATGGCGAGTATGTGTTTCATGGAGGTCCTGTTGTCGGTATTACGCTTTGGAATGGTGCAGCAGCGCCTTGCCCAGTTCGTTCGGGATGAAGGCGATGGCCTTGCCGGACAGGACCAGCATGTGGCCGGTGGACAGCGCCACCACATTGACCACGGTGCCGGCCGCCAGCGACAAGCCCTTGGCCGCTTGCGTGCTCATCTGGATGGACGCGCCGCCTGCTTCGGAAGCGCCTTTCAGTACGATGACGATGCCTTCGCCCACCGTTTCCACGCTGGCAACGACGACCTGGCCGGAGGCGACCAGCATCGACATGGAACCGGCGACGACGATGGCGGAACCCTGGCTGAGGTTTTGCGAGCCATTCGACAGGTTCTCCGAGGCGGCGGCATGGACCAGGCCGGGGGCGGCCACGGAAAGCGTCAGCAGCGACAGGGACAGGCAGAGGGGCAGCAGGCGTTTCATGTGTTTCTCCTTCAAGTGTGCCAAGTGGCAACGCCATCATTGTAGACTGTGGGCAATTGGTCAATGAAAACGCTACTCGTAGCGGGCAGGCATACCGCAGGTAGCGTATTGCGCTACTTTTTTGCCGTCTGAATCAATGCTATTTTTATAAAGGAAGTGCATGCCGCAAACCCACGCCCTGATCGAGGCCCTGAAACGCCTGTTGAAAGCGCGCGCCGTCACGTATGCCGAACTGGCCCAGCGCATCGGCGTGTCCGAAGCCAGCGTCAAGCGGATGTTTTCGCAGAAGCAATTTACCCTGCAGCGGCTGGACCAGATCCTGGTCGCCATCGGCAGCGATTTCCAGCAGCTGGCGCTGGCCGTGCAGTCAGCCCAGGCCGCGCCCACCCTGATTACGGGACTGACGTATGCGCAGGAAAAGGAAATCATCGAAGACACCCGGCTGTTCGTTGTGGCCGTCTCCGCCCTGAACCTGCTGCCGCTGGAACAGATCGTCGCCATCTACGACATCAGCGAAGCGCAAGCCGTGAAATACCTGCTGCGTCTCGACAAGATCGGTTTTCTGGAACTGCTGCCGAATAACCGGGTCAAACTGCTGGTGGCGCGCACGTTTGCGTGGATACCGAACGGTCCCATCCACACGTATTTCAAACAGGAAGCCTATGGCGACTATCTGAATTCGCAGTTCGATGGCGAGACGGAACTGCTGCGCCTGGTGAACGTGATGCTGTCGAAGAAATCCACGGCGGCTTTGCTGGAGCGCCTGAAGCAAGTGGCGGTAGAGTTTTCGCAGCAGCATCAGGAAGACGCGCGCCTGCCTGGCGACGAGCGCCTGGCCATCAGCTTCATGCTGGCGGCACGTCCCTGGATGCCGCAGACGTTCAAGGCGCTGCTGCGGCAGTGAGGCAGCAATGTCGCGGCCAAGCGGCTAATGTTCCTGCTTGTCCGTACTGCCTTGCTCCTCTTTCATCTGCGTCAGCAGGCGCCAGGCAAAAAAGCCCAGCACGGCCACGCCCAGCAGCAGTGCCGCCCACAGTGCGGCCAGGCGCCACGGCGCCCCGTCCTTGGTGACGCGTGGAGGGGCATCAGCGCTGGCGTTGGTCTGGAGCGGGCCGGCGCTGGCCATCTTGAGCGCCAGCAATTCGTCCGCCTTGAAGCCGGGCGCCACTTGCGACAGCGGCTGCGCGACGGCGGCGGCGTTGCTGTTGCCGAACGCCAGCTGATAGGGCGGCTTGCCGCTGGCCAGGAAGACGACGGTGGCCGGTGTCCAGCCCAGGCGCAAGGCGGGCGCATCGCCGGCGGCGAGCGGCTGTTCCGTGGATGTCTGCAATACCCATTCGCCGGTCTGCGTGACGGGCATGGCCAGGTCGCCCGAGATCCGTTCCTTGCCATCGAGGCCGATGCGGTAAAACGTCGTGCTCAGCAGGGGATCGAAATATGCGCCTTGCGCGGGACGCGCCTGCTGGCGCAGGTGCAGCCGGTGCCGGGGAACATAGCTGTTCTGGCGATACACGCCCAGGGTCACGGGCAGCACCGTATTGGTCTGCGTCAATTGCAGGGCGATGCTGTCGGCGGGAATGGCGAGGGGCGTGGCGTAGCGCCATTCATTGGCCTGCTTGCCGGGCGCGCCTTGCAGCACGACGCTGGCGCGCGGCACGGCGATGTCCGTTTCGCTGACGGCTTGCGCCGTGATCGCGGCAAAGGCCAGCGGTTCGCCCGCTTGCCAGCTCAGGCGCGCATAGCGAAACGCGCGCGGCGCAAAGGCGATGCTGTCATTGGCCAGGGTTTGCGTGTCGCTGTTGCTGAGCCAATTCAGAGTGGTGGTGCCGATGGCGTCCCATTGCTTCAGGTCGTCGCTTGCTTCCAGCAGCACTTGCGCACTGTAATTGTCCGTGCGGGCCGGCGGCGTGAAGCGCAGGGCGGCGATGCGCTTGTCTTGCCCTTGCTTGCCCAGGTCGAGGATCAGCGCCTGCAGCGCCGCCGTGGCCGCTGCCGTGCCGGCGCGCGTGCTGACCGACAGCAGCCGGCCATCGTCGGCCGTGCGGATATCGATGCCTTGCAAGCCATCGTCAGTTGCCGGCGCGCCCGTCACGGGGAAAATGCGGGCTGGAATGTTCGTGCGCTGCGTGGCCGATTGCGCCGGTGGTGCACCGATGGCATAGGCCAGGCGCTTGCCGTCGGCGTCGAACAGGCGCAGGTCGGCCAGGCTGGCCGAGCTGGCGTGCAGGTAGACTTCCCTGGGCAACGATAGCTGGACGATGCCCGCGCCCGCCGGCACCTGCACGGGCACGCTCCAGGCATAGTCCTGCGGCCGGTCCTGGCCAGGCGCGGCCAGCGCGGCGCTTGCCGCCAGCAGGCTGCAACAGATCAATATGGGTTTCATGCGGCTCCCGGGTTCGGTTCGGCCGGCGCTGGCGCGGCAGCCTTGGGGAAAGGCGCGAGGTAGCCGATCAAGACCATCAGCAAGCCCACGCCCACGAAAGACACGATGCGTTCGATGCCGCCCACGTTCGACAGGTCGATCAGGAACAGTTTCAAGACAACCAGTCCCAGCAGCACGGCGCCCATGCTCCATTGCTGGCGCCGCTGCTGGCGGGCCGCATGGCGCATCAGCAGCAGGGCCGTGACGCTCCACACGAGCGACAGCATCGCTTGCACGAACTGCGAGGCCATCATGGCGTCAAAGGTGTAGGGCACGCCGAGGTAGTGCGAGACCGTGCGCAGCAGCATCAGGTTGAACCAGCCATACAGCAAGCACGCGGCCATGACGGGCAAGCGCGCTTGCCACAGGGACGGCAGCGGGATCTGGCCGGCCGGGAATAAACGGTAGCTGGCAATGGCCAGCAGCACGGCAAAGCCCGTGCTCAAGTCTAGTGGATTGAGCAGCGGCAAGTAGGGCAGCGGTGCCATGGCGCCGTCGTCAAAGACGTTCCATGCGGCGATCAGCAGCAGCGACCACAGCGCGCCCAACGGTATCAGGGTGCGCTGGTACCACGCGGCAATCGGCGCCACCGGCCAGACGCCGGCGCGGCAGCGGCGGATCAGCCAGGCCAGTACCAGCATCATGGTCCAGGCCGGCAAGTAGCGGGCCCAGGCGGGGCTGACGCTGCCTTCATGCTGTGCCAGCCAGGCGCTGACATGCATGGCGCCCACGGGCCACAGCATCAGCCATGGCGCGGCCGTGCGCAGCGTATGCAGCAGACGCTGCGCCCGCACGTCGAGTGGCCAGCCCGCTTGCGGCCAGGCCCGCAGCAGGTATTCGCCGGCCGCCAGCGCGCAGGCCAGCGCCAGCCAGCTCAAGCCCGTCGGCAGGTAATCGCGCACATACAGCGCCAGCAGCAGGTTGGCGCTCCACAGGCCCAGGCCGAGCCAGGCGGCCACGGTCAACCAGCGCAGTTGCGGCCAATCGAGGCGCCGCGCCAGGGTGGCGAACATGGGCGTCGTGACGCACACGGCGATCAGGTACAGCGCCAGCCAGTGCTCGCCCGCGTGCGGCTGCATGGTCAGGTCGCCGTCGATCAGGCGCAGCAGCCAGCTGACGAACGGCATGAGGATGGCGGCAAACCACAGCAGGCCGCTCCAGACCAGCAGCGGGCGCGCTACCAGGGCCAGCAGTTCGTCGCCGCCGCGCGCACGCAGCGCAAGGAAACGGGCGCTGGCAAAGGCGGCGGCGCCCAGCAGCAGGGCGCTGAGGAAGGAACCGCCGAACAGGCTGGCCGGATGCTGGTCCCAGGCCCAGCTGGCGTGGCTGAGCATGACCATGCCGGCCAGTACCTGCACGGCCAGCAGCAGCGCGCGCGGCGCATGCCATTGTTCGCGCCGCGCCAGCGCCGCCAGCAGGGCCGCCACTGCCAGCGCGCTGATCGTCAGCAGGTTCAGTTGGGTGGCGGCATCCGTGCGCAGCAGGATTTCGCTCCAGATGCCGCCCAGCAGCCAGGCCGTGGCGGCCGTCAGGAACAGCACGGACATGCTGCTCATGAACTCAGGATGCAAGGGGCTGCCATGGCGGCGGAAATTGTAGGCCATCACCAGCGCGGCGGCGGCCAGCAGCGCGCAGCCGAGCCAGATGTTGGCCTGCAGGGCCGATGCCGTATTGAGTTCCTGCATGGCGATGAGGAAGGCAATCCACGCGGCCCCCTGCACCAGCAGGCCGAAGGCCCAGGCCAGGGTCTGGCGCTGGCGCAAGCCGACCCAGACGATGCCCGCGCCTTCCAGCGCCCAGGCGGCGGACGTCCAGCGGCCGTCGAGGGCGAACGGGATGGCCAGCGTGCCGAAGACGATGCCCAGCGCGAGGAAGGCTTCGGCCAGCAGTTTGAAGCCGTTCCTGCGCCACAGGGCCACGGCCAGGCCCGTGTAGGTCAAACCGGCGACCAGGGCGGAAAACGCCAGGCCAAATTCAAAGTGCCGGACCAGGCCGTATTGCAGGCCCATGGCGGCCAGCGGCGTGCCGAACACGAGCGTGCCATCCACGTAATGCTTGAGGCGTGGCGCCTGGCGTGCGCAGTAGGCGATCGCGATGCCGATATAGAACAGCACGAACAGGATCAAAAACAGTTGCGTCGACAGGTAGTTGTCCGGGGTGTAGCGCAGCAGGCCCCAGGTGGTGGCGACGACGAAGGTGAAGCCGAAGCTCAGCACATTCAGGACGCGCCAGGCGCGTTTCAGGGCGATGGCGAAGACGCCCGCATTGAGCAGCGCGTAATAGCTGAACAGGCCGATATGGTTGCCGCTGCCCGTCGATACGAGCAAGGGCACGGCAAAGCCGCCGACGATGCCGAAGACGGCCAGCCAGACGGCGTTTTGCAGCACGGCCAGCAAACACGTGAATGCCGTCAGCACGAACAGCACGGCAAACGCCAGGCCGGCCGGGATCAGTTCATACAGGCGGAAGGCGCCGAATGTCACCAGCATCAATATCGCCAGCGCCGTGCCCTGCAGCGGCAGGCTGATGCCGGGACGGCTGATGCGGATACGCCAGGCCCAGGCCAGCAGGGCGATGTCGGCCAGCGCGATGCCAGCCAGGCGCAGTTCGATCGGCAGCGTGACCTGCGCCGACACGTATTTGAGCAGGAAGCTGACGCCGAGGAAGAGGATCAGCAAGCCCAGCTTGGCGACCAGGTTGCCGGTAAACAGCCAGTTCTTCGCCTTGGCAAACAGCCCATCCGGGCGCGCGATCCAGGACGGGGTGTTGGGAGCGGCGGGGACGGGTTTGGCGGGAGCCGGCGCGGGAGGCGGCGCAGGCCTGGGCGGGGCTGGCGCTGGCACTGCCGGCGCGGCCTTTGCCAGTTCGACCGGCTCGATCATGGCCGCTTGCGGCACCGGTGCAGGTGTCGGCGCGGGAACAGGCACAGGCGCCGGCACAACATTCTCTTCGGCGGGCGGGGCAACTGGCGCGTCGGCCTGGCTTTCCAGCGCTTGCAGGCGCTGCTGGATGCCGCTGACTTCCTTGCGCAGGCGCGCCGTGAGCAGCTCCAGATCGGCCACCTTTCTGCGGTACTGCAACGCCAGCACGAAGGCGGTAATCAGCAAGCCAAGGATGAACAGCGTGATCAATCCAAACATGGAGTAGCTTTCCTGGAAGGGCAGGGCGAAGGCGCCCGAAGTATGCGCACATTACCTTATTATCAAGAGACAGGCGATTTCTGTTGTGTCAGGGCAAGTGCCGGGGACGGTGTCAGGAAGACATGGCCAGCATGGCGTGGCAGGCTGTTTTCCGTATTGACACCAAGCAATATGACGACATTCAGATTGTCGCGCGCAAGATAGTGCTGTATTTTAGCAATTCCTTAATTGCCGGTTCCCCATGCCATGAGTCAAAGCAGCCAGTTTTCCTTATTGTCGCAGCGCCGTTTCGGGCCGTTCTTCTGGACCCAGTTCTTTGGCGCCTTCAACGACAATCTGTTCAAGACGGCCCTGATGGTGATCCTCGCCTACGATGCGCTGAGCTGGACCACGCTCGACCCGTCCACCATCACGAATCTGATTCCCGGCCTGTTCATCCTGCCCTACGTCGTGTTTTCGGCCACGGCCGGCCAGCTGGCCGACAAGTTTGAAAAGGCGGGCCTGGCGCGTTTCGTCAAATGGATGGAGCTGGCCATCATGGCCGTGGCCGCCGCCGGCTGGATGACGCACACGCTGTGGCTGCTGGTGGCGGCCGTCGTGGGCATGGGCGTGCATTCGACCCTGTTCGGTCCCGTCAAGTATGCGTATCTGCCGCAGCAGCTCAAACCCGAGGAATTGGTCGGCGGCAATGGCCTGATCGAGATGGGGACGTTTGTCGGCATCTTATTGGGTGAAATCCTCGGCGCCGTGCTGATCGTGCACAAGCCGCTGGGCGTGGAACTGGTGGCTGGCGCGACCATCGCCGTGGCCGTCTTCGGCCTGATCGCCAGCTACCGCGTGCCGCGCACGCCCGCGCCGGAGCCGGAGCTGAAGGTGAGCCTGAACTTCGTCGCCGAATCGTTGCGCAACCTGAATTTTTCGCGCAAGAACCGTCCCGTCTTCCTGGCCATGCTGGGCAACTCCTGGTTCTGGTTTTACGGCGCCCTGATCCTGGCCCAGTTCCCCGTGTATTCGAAGGATTTCCTGCATGGCGACCACAGCGTGTTCGTGCTGCTGCTGACGGTGTTTTCCGTCGGCATCGGCACGGGTTCCCTGCTGTGCGAGCGGCTGTCGGGCCACAAGATCGAAATCGGCCTGGTGCCGTTCGGCTCCATCGGCCTGTCGCTGTTCGGCATCGACCTGTATTTCGCCAGCAATGCGTATGCGAATACGCACATCGTCGACGCGCTGGCGTTTGTGTGCCAGGCGGGCGTGCCGCGCATTTTGATCGACATCGTCATGATCGGCGTGTTCGGCGGCTTTTTCATCGTGCCCCTGTTCGCGCTGATCCAGACGCGCTGCGACCCGAAACACATTTCGCGCACGATCGCCGGCATGAATATCTTGAACGCCCTGTTCATGGTGGCGGCCGCCGGCGTGGCCATCGTGCTGCTGGGACGAGGCTTCACCATACCCCAGCTGTTCCTCGTCACGGCGATTCTGAATGCGCTGGTGGCCGCCTACATCTTCTCGCTGGTGCCGGAATTCCTCATGCGCTTCCTGGCGTGGATACTCATCCAGACCGTGCACCGCGTGAAAGTCGTCGACGGCGAGCGCATCCCTGCGGAAGGCGCGGCCGTGCTGGTTTGCAACCACGTCAGCTATGTGGACGCCATCGTCATCATGGCGGCCAGCCCCCGTCCCATCCGCTTCGTCATGGACCACCGCATCTTCAAGATGCCGCTGATGGGCTGGATTTTCCGCACGGCCAAGGCGATTCCCATCGCGCCGGCCAAGGAAGATCCTTTCTTGATGGAAAAGGCCTTCATCGATATTGCGCAAGCGCTGCATGAAGGCGAACTGGTCTGCATCTTCCCCGAAGGCAAGTTGACGCGCACGGGCCAGATCAGCGAATTCAAGGGCGGCATCGCCAAGATCGTCGAGCGCAGCAAGGTACCCGTGATTCCGCTGGCGCTGCGCGGCTTGTGGGGCCATCTGTTGAGCCATCGCAACGGCCATTTGTTCGAGCGCGCCTTCAAGGCGGGCTTGCGCTCGCGTCTGTCGCTGGCCGTGGGCATGCCCGTGGCGCCCGAGGCGGCCACGCCGGAATTGCTGCAGCAAAAGGTGCAGGAATTGCGCGGCAAGTGGAAATAAGCGCTATGGCGTTGGCGTAGCCGTCCCTTCCTGCCGCGCCAGGTGGGCGCGCAGCAGGGCGGCGATGGCGTCGAAATCCACGGGTTTCGTCAGGTGATGGTCGAAACCGGCTTGCTCCGTGCGCGCGCGCGCCTCGCCCTGGCCCCAGCCCGTCAAGGCGATCATCAGCACGTCGCGCCCGTGCGCGCGCTGGCGGATCTGGCGCGCCGCTTCGTAGCCATCCATGTCCGGCATGCCCAGATCCATCACCACCAGTTGCGGCCATATCCTGTCGACGGCCGCCAGCGCCTGCGCGCCGCCATACGCGACCTGGGCCGAATAGCCCTCGAGCTGGAACAGGCTTTGCAGGGAATCGGCCGCGTCGCGGTTGTCGTCCACCACCAGCACTTGCACGGGCTGGCCCGCGCCGGCGGGCGTGTCGCTTCCGGCGGCGGACGGCGTGGCGGGTGCGGGACCACCGGCGCTGGCCGGCAAGGTGACGATGAAGCGGCTGCCACGTCCGGGGCCGTCGCTGTAGGCCTCGATGCTGCCGCCATGCATTTCGGCAAATTGGCGCGCCAGACTGAGGCCGATGCCCAGGCCGCTGGTCATCTGGCCCGCCACCGTGCGTCCCTGTTCGAACATGGAAAAGATGCGCGCGATGGCGTCCGGGTCGATGCCGATGCCATTGTCTTCGATCATCACCTGCAACTGCCCCTGCGCCAGGCGCGCCGTAATGTGTATGAGCCCGCCGTCCGGCGTGAACTTCACGGCATTCGAGACGATATTGGCAAAGATCTGCACCACCCTGGCATAGTCGGCATGCAATGTCACGGCATGCGGCGGTAGATCGACGGTGATGCGGATGTGCCGGCTGCTGGCCGCTGGCTGGCACAGTTCGATGACATGCTCGAGCACTTGCTGTAATTCAAACTCTTTGCGCTGCAGCAAGACCTTGCCGCTGGTGATGCGCGCCACGTCGAGCAAGTCATCCACCAGCCGCGTCAGGTGCGTCACCTGGCGTTCGATCACGTCGCTCACCTTGCCGACCTGCGCCGATGCCGGAAACAGGTGCTTGAGCAAGGCCACCGAGGACTTGATGGGCGCCAGCGGATTGCGCAGTTCATGCCCGAGGCTGGCAATGAATTCGTCCTTGCGCCGCTGCGTCTCGCGCAACTGGTACTGGCGCTGGCGCGCGCGCAGCATGGCGTGCGCCGAGGTGATCAGGGTCAGGATGTGCACGGGGCGTTCCAGCAGGGTCAGGTTGCCCAGGGTGGAAATAGCTTGCCGCACGGGCAGGGAATCGAGTCCCGCGTGCGTCAGCAGGATGATGGGCAAGTCGGACCAGTCCGGCTGCTGCCGGGCATAGGCGTCGAGCACGGTGTAGACGCCGGCATGCAGCGCCTCTTCCACCGTCAGTACGCCGCCGGCGCCCAGCGCCAGCTGCTCGGCCAGCTCGCCCGGCGAGCGGCAGGCGTGGCTGGCGATGGCGCTGCCCGCCAATACCGTGCCGGCCAGGGCGGCATCCTGGCCGGCAGGCGCGTAGATCAGGATGCGCTGCTCCATGGCTATTCCTAAGGGAAAGGCGTGCCGCCGATGGTGGGCAAGCCCGACAGGATGCCGTGAAAGCCGGCCAGGGCCGGGCCGATGCGGATGCCCTGCGGGCTGATCTCGAAGCGGCGGATGCTGCGCTCGTGCGCGCTGTCGCGTTTCTTGAAGACGGAAATGGCTTGCCGCACCTCGCCTTCCGTTTCGTAGTAGCGCAGCATGATGACGCTGTCGGCCAGGTAGCTGGCGTCGGCCGCCGTCGTCATCGAGGTGCCCAGCATGTTTTGCTGCACGCCGACGAGCAGGGTGGCCACGCCGTGCTGGCTCAGGTAATTGAGCAGTTCATGCAGGTAGGTGCTCTGGAAGCGTTCATCGGGCACGGCATGCATGTAGCCGTTCAGGCTATCGATGACGATCACCTTGGCGCCCCGCTGCGCCGCGTCGACCACGGCCTGGGCGAATTCGCCCGGCGTCATCTCGGCCGGATCGATCTGCTGTGCGCTCAGCAAACCCGTCTCGAGCGCCTCCTGCAGGCGCATGCCCACGCTGTCGGCCCGGGTCAGGAGCTTGCTGCGCGCTTCCTCGAACAGGAACATGGCGCACGGTTCGCCGCGCGAGGTGGCCGCGTGCACGAATTGCGCCGCCAGGGTGGACTTGCCGCTGCCGGCGGGGCCGGAAAGGAGCGTGCTCATGCCTTCTTCCAGGCCTCCGCCTATCATGGCGTCGAGTTCGGGCAAGCCGCTCGACAGGCGCTGGTGCCCGCCATCGCGGCGCGTGTCGGCCGCCACCAGGCGCGGATAGACGACCAGGCCGTCACGGGCGATCTTGTAGTCGTGCGTGCCGCTGCGAAACGGCACGCCCCGGTATTTCACCACCCGCACGCGGCGCCGGTCATTGCCATAGTCCTGGTTTTGCAGCTCCAGCGAGATCACGCAATGGGCCACGCTACGCACTTGCAAGCCGTCGTCCAGCGCGGAACGGTCATCGATCAGCAGGGTGGTGCAGTGCCGGCTGGCCAGGTATTGTTTCAATGCCACGACCTGGCGCCGGTAGCGCAAGGGGTTTTCCGCCAGCAGCTGCAGTTCGGACAGCGAATCGAGCACGAGGCGGGCCGGGCGGTGCTTTTCGATGGCGGCCAGGATGCGCTGGTTGGTCGAGGCCAGTTCGATTTCGGACGGGTGGAAGATCGTGTACTGGCGCTCGGGGTCAAGTATGTCGTCGCTGGGCGCCACTTCTTCGATGGCGATGCCGGCCAGGTCCCAGCCGTGCGACAGGGCCGCGCCGCGCAGCTCGATTTCGGATTCGGCCAACGCGATATACAGCACGGGCGTGCCGTGGCGCGCCCCTTCGGTCAGAAACTGCAGCGCCAAGGTGGTCTTGCCTGTGCCTGGCACGCCTTCGAGCAGGTACAGGCGCTCGGGCAGCAGGCCGCCCGTCAGTATGGTGTCGAGACCGGGGATGCCCGTCGACAGCAGTGGCGGCGCGTCCAGGCCGCCCGCGCCATCGTCTTGCGCCTTTCCTTGCGCCTGTGCTGTCGTCATCGCGTCCTCGCTTCGCCACGCTGTGGTCAATATATTAGCGCGTCCGCCGCGGCATGTCTTTTCGATACCATTGGTAAATAATTACGGCCGCCATGCCAGCGGGGGCCGGCAATGTTGCACACTTGTTGGCGGATTCAGCAAAGAAATCTTTACCCTGCTAAAGTATTCACTCAATCCAACTCTCCCGCTTTGACGTTTTGCCGCCGCCGGCCTGTATTTCGATGGATCCTGCTGGTGCGCGCCTGCTGTTGTTGTCGCCATTTAATTGCATCATTAGCAACAAAAAACGCTTAAAGGTTACTTTGTTTCAATTGTAACGCTGCTTGACGATTTTAGAATGATCGTTCATTCTTTGATCTGCGTTAATAAATTTAGTCATTTCTAACGACACTAGCCAGCTTCTTTTTCAGAAAGTCCAAGATGCAACCAACCTTTTCCCTGACGTCGCCGCGTACGAGCGGCGCTATTGCCGTTCTGTGCGCCACTGTAATCATGGCCGGCTGCAGTAAAAAACAGGAAGCACCTCACGCGCAGCAAGCGCCGCAGGTGGTCGTGTTTACTGTTAATCCGGCCGCGTTGCCGATGAGCGCCGAATTGCCCGGCCGCACGAATGCCTACCAGGTCGCCGATGTGCGCCCGCAAGTGGGCGGTTTGATCCAGAAGCGCCTGTTCGTCGAGGGTAGCGATGTGAAAGCGGGCACGGCCCTGTATCAGATCGACCCGGCCACCTACCAGGCCGCCTACAACTCGGCCAAGGCCGCCCTGTCGAAAGCCAAGGCCAACCTGCTGACGGCCGGTCCGAAAGCGTCGCGCTACAAGGAACTGGTGGCCATCGAAGGCGTCAGCCGTCAAGAATACGATGATGCCGTCGCCGCGTTCGAGCAAGCGAAGGCAGACGTCGAGTCCGCCACCGCGGCGCTGGAATCGGCGAACATCAACCTGCGCTACAGCACCGTGACGGCGCCGATCAGCGGCCGCACCAGCCGCTCGACCGTGACGGCCGGCGCGCTGGTCACGGCAGGCCAGGCCGAAGCGCTGACCACCGTGCAGCAACTCGATCCGATCTATGTCGACGTGACCCAGTCGAGCACCGACCTGCTGCGCCTGAAACGCCAGATGGCCGACGGCTCGCTGAAGAAAGTGGGCGAAGGCCAGGCCAAGGTCGACCTGATCCTGCCGGACGGCAGCAAGTACGGCGCATCGGGCAAGCTGCAGTTCGCCGGCGTGACGGTCGATCCGACCACCGGCAACGTGATCTTGCGCGCGCTGTTCCCGAACCCGAAAGGCGAATTGCTGCCAGGTATGTACGTGCGTGCGCAGCTGGAAACGGGCGTGGATGAGAAAGCCATTACCGTGCCGCAAGTGGGCGTGACGCGCAACCAGAAGGGCCAGGCCACGGCCCTGATCCTGAACAAGGAAAACAAGGTCGAGCAGCGCGTGCTGACCACCAGCGGCACCATCGGCACCAACTGGCTGGTGACGTCCGGCCTGGCCGCAGGCGACCGCGTGATCGTGGAAGGCTTGCAAAAAGTCAAGCCAGGCGCGCCGGCCGTTGCCGTGCCGGCCAAGGCCGAAGCTGCTCCTGCGCCCGCGCCCGCCGCTGCCGCTTCTGCCGCCGCATCGGCTGCCAGCGCCCACTAATTCAGGAGAATATTAATGGCCCGTTTTTTCATTGACCGCCCGATTTTTGCCTGGGTGGTCGCGATCGTCATCATGCTTGCCGGCGTGATCTCGATCCTCAGCCTGCCGATCGCGCAGTACCCGAGCATCGCCCCGCCGTCGATTTCGATCAGCGGCTCCTACCCTGGCGCCTCCGCCAAGACCGTGGAAGATGCGGTCACCCAGGTCATCGAACAAAAGATGAAGGGTATCGACGGCTTGCGCTACATGTCCTCGTCGAGCGATGCGACTGGCGGCATCAGCATCACCTTGACGTTTACCAGCGGCACCAATCCCGACATCGCCCAGGTGCAGGTACAGAACAAGCTGCAGCTGGCCACGCCACTGCTGCCGACGGCTGTCACGCAACAGGGTCTTGTCGTGTCGAAAGCCACGAAGAACTTCCTGATGGTGTTCGGCTTCATTTCCGAAAACGGCAAGATGGACCAGACCGACTTGAGCGACTATGTGGCCGCCAACGTCGTCGATCCGCTGAGCCGTGTTGCCGGCGTGGGCGATGTAACCCTGTTCGGTTCGCAGTACGCCATGCGTATCTGGCTCGACCCGGCCAAGCTGCAAAGTTTTAACCTGACCCCGGCGGACGTGATCACGGCCGTGCAGGCGCAGAATGCGGAAGTGTCGGCCGGTGAGCTGGGCGGCACGCCGTCCGTCAAGGGCCAGCAGCTGAACGCGACCGTCTCGGCGCAAAGCCGTTTGCAAACGGTGGAGCAGTTCGGCGCCATCTTGCTGAAAACCACGACCAACGGTGCCATGGTGTACCTGAAGGACGTGGCCAGCATGGAACTGGGCCGCGAGAACTACAACACCGTGGCCCGCTACAACGGCCATGCGGCCACCGGCGTGGCGATCAAGCTGGCGACGGGCGCCAACGCGCTCGATACGGCCAATGCGGCGAAAGCCATGCTGGGCAACTTGAGCAAGCAATTCCCTGAAGGCATGAGCTACCAGGTGGCGTTCGACACCACCCCGTTCGTGAAACTGTCGATCGAAGAAGTGGTCAAGACCCTGGTCGAAGCGGTCATCCTGGTATTCCTGGTGATGTACCTGTTCCTGCAAAACTTCCGCGCCACCCTGATCCCGACCATGGCCGTGCCGGTCGTGCTGCTCGGTACCTTCGGCATCCTGAATGCCTTCGGCTATTCGATCAACACCCTGACCATGTTCGCCATGGTGCTGGCCATCGGTCTCTTGGTCGATGATGCGATCGTGGTGGTGGAAAACGTCGAGCGCGTGATGAGCGAAGAGGGCTTGTCGCCGCTCGAAGCGACGCGCAAGTCCATGACGCAGATCACGGGCGCGCTGGTCGGTATCGCCATGGTGCTGTCGGCCGTGTTCGTGCCGATGGCTTTCTTCGGCGGTTCGACGGGCGTGATTTACCGCCAGTTCTCGATCACGATCGTCTCGTCGATGGTGCTGTCCGTCGTCGTCGCACTGGTGTTTACGCCAGCCTTGTGCGCCACCCTGTTGAAACCGGTCGAGAAGGGCCATCACGCGACGAACAAGGGTTTCTTCGGCTGGTTCAACCGCAGCTTCGACCGCAGCAGCAACAAGTACCAGGGCTGGGTCGGCGCCATGATCACGCACCGTTTCCGCTCGATGCTGCTGTACGTGCTGCTGCTGGCTGGCCTGGTGTTCATCTTCATGCGCCTGCCGACCTCCTTCCTGCCGGAAGAAGACCAGGGCATCCTGTTTACGCAGATTCAATTGCCGACGGGCGCCACGCAAGAGCGCACCCTGAAGGTGATCGAACAGGTCGAAGACCACTTCATGAACAGCGAGAAAGACAACGTCGCTTCCGTGTTTGCCGTTGCCGGTTTCAGCTTCGGCGGTAATGGCCAGAATACGGGTATCGCCTTCGTGCGCCTGAAAGACTGGTCGCTGCGCAAGGACGTGGCGCAGAAAGCGCCGGCCGTGGCCGGCCGCGCCATGGGCAAGTTGTTGCAGATCAAGGATGCGATGGTATTTACGTTCGCCCCGCCTGCCGTGCTGGAACTGGGTAACGCCACCGGTTTCGACATGCAACTGCAGGATATCGGCGGTGTCGGCCATGATGCCCTGATGGCGGCGCGTAACCAGTTGCTGGGCATGGCGTCGCAGAATCCGGCCATGGTGGGCGTGCGCCCGAACGGCCAGGAAGATACGCCGCAGTACAAGATCGACATCGACCAGCAGAAAGCCACCGCGCTGGGCTTGCAGATCTCGGAAATCAACCGCGTGCTGAGCGTGGGCTGGGGTAGCTCGTATGTGAACGACTTCCTCGACCGTGGCCGCGTGAAGAAAGTGTTCATGCAAGGTAATGCCGAATCGCGCATGCTGCCGGAAGACTTGAACAAGTGGTTCGTGCGCAACACGGCTGGCCAGATGGTGCCGTTCTCGGCCTTTGCCACCGGCAAGTGGATTTACGCGTCGCCACGCCTGGAACGCTACAACGGCTTGCCGTCGGTCGAGATCCTCGGTACGCCGGCGCCGGGCCAGAGCACGGGCGCCGCCATGAACGCGATGGAAGAGATGGTGGCGAAGTTGCCGCCTGGCATCGGCTTCAGCTGGACCGGCGTGTCGCTGGAAGAGCGCGAATCCGGTTCGCAGACGCCGCAGCTGTACGCGCTGTCGCTGCTGATCGTCTTCCTGTGCCTGGCCGCGCTGTATGAAAGCTGGTCGATTCCATTCTCCGTGCTGCTGGTCGTGCCGCTGGGTGTGATCGGCGCCGTGCTCGGCACCTGGCTGTTCGGCCTGTCGAACGACGTGTACTTCCAGGTGGGCTTGCTCACGGTGGTGGGTCTGTCGGCGAAGAACGCGATTCTGATCGTGGAATTTGCCAAGGAAATGCAGGAATCGGGCATGTCGCTGCTGGACGCGACCTTGCATGCGGTGCGTCTGCGTCTGCGTCCGATTCTGATGACCTCGATTGCCTTCGGCCTGGGCGTGCTGCCGCTGGCCATTTCCAGCGGCGCCGGTTCCGGCAGCCAGAACGCCATCGGTATCGGCGTGCTGGGCGGTATGTTGACGGCCACGTTCCTCGGTATCTTCTTCGTGCCGGTGTTCTTCGTGCTGGTGCGCGGCTTCTTCTCGAAGCCGGACGCGCCCGCCACGCCGGCGACGCCTGGTGCGCCAGCCGTCACGCTTTCCAAGGATGCACATTAATATGAAAAAATCACTACTCTCCATGGCGGCGCTGGCCTTGCTGGCCGGTTGCAGCCTGGCTCCCACGTACGAGCGTCCGGCAGCGCCGGCGCCGACGGCGTGGCCGACGGGCCCTTCCTACAAGGCCGACACGGCCGCCGCCGACGCCAAGCCGGTGGCGGACATCGCCTGGCGCGAGTTCTTTGCCGATGCGCGCCTGCGCCAGGTACTGGAACTGGCGCTGGCCAACAACCGCGACCTGCGCGTCTCGATCCTGAACATCGAGAAGGCGCGCGCCACGTACGGCATCGAACGCGCCGCCCTGATCCCGACCCTGTCGGCGTCGGGCGGCCAGTCGGCCACGCGCATTTCGAAAAACGCCAGCCCGACGGGCGAAGCGTCCATCAACCGCCAGTACACGGCGAACCTGGGCGTATCGGCCTACGAGCTGGACTTCTTCGGCCGCGTGCGCAGCCTGTCCGACAGCGCGCTGGAACAATACCTGGGCACGGAAGAAGCACGCCGTGCACAGCAGATCAGCCTGGTGGCCGAAGTGGCCAGCACCTATCTGAACCTGGTGGCCGACCAGCAGCGCCTGCGCGTGGCGCAGGACACCCTGAAGAGCCAGCAGTCGTCGTATGACCTGGCCGTGCGCCGCTTCAGCGCGGGCGCCACCTCGGGCCTGGACAAGTACGATGCCCAGACCAGCGTCGAGTCGGCCCGTTCCGACGTGGCTGTCTACACGAGCCAGGTGGCGCTGGACCAGAACGCGCTGGTCTTGCTGGTGGGCGGCCCCGTGCCGGCCGACCTGCTGCCGCCAGCCGAGTTCGGCACCGTGACGGCGCTGACGGACATTCCGTCCGGCGTGCCGTCGGACGTGCTGCAACGCCGTCCCGACGTGCTGGCGGCGGAGCGCACCTTGCGCGCCGCCAACGCCAACATCGGCGCGGCGCGCGCGGCCTTCTTCCCGCGCATTTCGCTGACGGCCACGGCCGGTTCGGTCAGCGACAACCTGTCGGGCCTGTTCAAGGCGGGCAGCGGCACGTGGAGTTTCCTGCCGCAGATCAGCTTGCCGATCTTCGATGGCGGCGTGAACCGCGCCAACCTCGATATCGCCAAGGTGCAGCGTGAAATCTCCGTGGCGCAATACGAAAAGGCGATCCAGGTCGCCTTCCGTGAAGTGTCCGATGCGCTGGCCCAGCGCGGCACCATCGACGAGCGCCTGCAATCGCAGGTCTCGCTGGTCGAGGCGTCGACGAAGAGCTACACCATCCACGATGCGCGCTACAAGCAGGGTGCCGAGTCCTACCTGAACGCCCTGGTGGCCCAGCGCGCGCTGTACACGGCGCAGCAAAGCCTGATCACGGCGCGCCTGGCCAAATCGACCAACCTGGTCACCTTGTACAAGGTGCTGGGCGGCGGTTGGCAGCCTGAGCAGACAGCCGTCGCGGCGGCTGGCGGCACCCAATAATCACGGGGACGCCGACGCCGGCCTTGCCCGCAAGGGCAGGGCCGGCGCGCTACTGGAAAAGTCATGAACCAAGTTGAAAAGAAGCATCCGGATCCCGAGCGCGCCAACACGCGGCGCAAGCAGGTGCTCGATGCGGCCGAAAGCTGCTTCAGCCGCCGCGGTTTCCACGGCGCCAGCATGGCCGAGATATCGAAGGCGGCCGGCATGAGCGCGGGCCACATCTATAATTATTTTGACAGCAAGGATGCGATCATCGCCGCCTTCGTCATGCAGAATACGGAGCGGGTGTCGAACCTGATGCAGGATCTGGCGCAGCGCGACGATCCGCTGCAGGCCGTGATCGACAATGCGGGCGAGCATGTGCTCGAAGCGCTGGACCCGACCACGTGGATGATGCCGCTGGAAATCTTTGCCGAAGCGTCGCGCAATCCGGCGATCGCGGAAATGCTGCAATGCTCGGACCGGCGTTCGCGCCAGTTATTTCTCTCCATCATCCGCGACGCGCGCATCAAGCGCGGCTTGCCGGCCGACGAGGAAATGCTGCAGGGGCGCCTCGATGCCCTGGTGGCGCTGTACCAGGGGTTGCCCGTGCGCTTCATTCATCATCCGGACGTGAAGGTCGAACCGCTGATCGCGGGCTTTCGCATCGTCCTGACGGCGTTGCTGCTGAGCGAATAGGGCGCTTGAGCGGCGCATGCAAAAAAGTTTGCGCAGATCGACATGAATCGCGCGCAAAAGCATGGCAAAAACCTAAAAGCGTCTGCTATAATTCCCACCTCGTCGGGGCGTAGCGCAGCCTGGTAGCGTACATGCATGGGGTGCATGGGGTCGGAAGTTCGAATCTTCTCGCCCCGACCATTAGATTCAAGGAGTTACAGCGCAAGCTGTATCAAAACCCGGCACTGTATATTAGATAATTGTCTAATATCGGTGCCGGGTTTTTCCGTTTACGCGACGTATGATTTCATTGCCGCGTGCCGATGTCCGTTATCGGCCCATCGCGTTGAAGAACGCCCGCTGCGCGCGCGATCGCCACGGCTTGTCGCTGTCTCGGCAAACAAAAGGCGGAGGCGGCGATGACGGGGCGTCAGGACGCCAGGCGAGTTGCCCGAGCCGCAGCGGGGATTGCTGCCGCATCAGGGGATATCGGCCGGTATTCCTTGCCGTCAAGGGAGGGTCATGTCCAGACCGACCATCCTGACGACGAAGAAGGTGACGATCCCCAGGGCCAGCAGCAATAGCGCGAAGATGCTCACCACCTTGCCGCTCGCGCGCAGCACCGCGCGATTCTGCTTCGCCTTGTCCTTATCCTTCTTCCCTTGATCGTAATGCCATTTGATGGCGAAGAACATGCCTGTGGCAAGCACGAGAGCCTTGAACGTCACGAAGACTATGGGGGTCCAATCGATCATTTTGCGTATTTCCAGTCTATTACTTGACACTATCCATCGTGAGGAGCACTACCTCAACACGCTGCTTCAGCAGCTTCTGTTCACACCATCTCCCAGGCATCCTGTTTGACTCTTTCATTATATCTACTATGAAATAAGCATGGCATCGAGCGCCGTGATTTGCCGAATGATGCACGCGAGAGAGGAGAAAACGTCAGCGACTGCCATGCAAGGATGGTGTTGCTGCACGTTATGATGCATACTAATTGAAAACAATTTCCATACATTGAGACAAAATGTCCCAGTTGAAAACCATACAAGATGAACATTTGACTATCTGGTTGCCGCGATTGGCAGGGAACAAAGGGCCACGTTTCTTGCAGATTGCCGATGCTTTGCAGGCGGCGGTGGCAGACGGATCGGTGAAGCCGGGTGAGCGCCTGCCGACGCAGCGCCAGCTGGCAGCACAGCTGGGCGTCGACCTGACGACGATCACGCGCGCATACGACGAAGCCCGGCGCCGCCACTTGCTGGAGGGCCGCGGTGCCCGGGGCACGTATGTCGCGGCGCCGAAAGTCGAATTGACCGCTATCCTCGACCTGAGCATGAATACCCCGCCACCGCCGGAGGGCGTGGACTTCGACGACATGTTGAAACAGGGTTTGTCGCAGGTCTTGATGCGGGCCGATAATGAATTGCTGATGACTTACCACCTGGGCGGGGGAAGCGATTCCGACCGCAAGGCTGGAGCCCATTGGCTGGCACCGATGTTCGGATACCTGGATTTTCGGCAGCTTGTGGTCTGTCCGGGCGCGCAGGCGGCGATCGCCGCGTTGATCCTTGCGTTGACGGAGCCTGGCGATGTGATCCTGGCGGAACCGACGAGTTATCCCGGCTTGCGTGCTGCGGCGAGCCAGTTCGGCCGCCACGTCATTGCCGTGGAAGCGGACCAGCACGGGATGCTGCCCGGGATGCTCGAGGAAGCGTGCCGCCAGCACCGGCCCGGGCTGGTCTACCTCAATCCGACCTTGCAGAACCCGACCGCCGCCACCATGCCGGAACGCCGGCGCAAGGAGCTCGCCGGCGTCGCGCAGCGCTGCAATGCACGCATCGTCGAGGACGACCCCTACTGGCTCCTTGCCGATGCCCCGCCGCCGCCCATTGCCACGTTTGCCCCGGAACACGTGGTCTACATCTCGACCCTGTCGAAATGCCTGACGCCCGGCTTGCGTGTCGCCTTCGTGCTGATGCGCGACCCGATTGAACGCGAACGTTTCCTGGTCGCGCTACGATCCTTTGCGCTGATGGTCGCTCCTCTGACGGCCGCACTGGCCACGCAGTGGATACTCGACGGTTCGGCTGACGGATTGATGGAAGGCGTACGCAACGAGGCGCGCCTGCGCCACCGGATGGCGCGCGATATCCTGGCGGGGCGCTACAGCGGCAGTGGCGACGGCCTGCATGTCTGGCTCGAGTTGCCGGCATATTGGAACTCCTCGCAGCTCGCGCGCGCAGCCGCCAGCTCCGGCATCGCAGTCACGCCGGCGGAGGCATTCGCCACGGGCAGCGCATCGGTGAACGCCATCCGGATATCTTTGGGGTGCATCAAGGACCGTGGCCGTTTGCAGGCGGGTCTGCAACGGCTGTCTCATCTGCTTGCGCAGCGGCCCGAGTCGTTCAGCGCTGCTGTGGTTTGACTGTCCAGGGCGGGCATACCCGAGCAAGGGTAATGCCATGGGAATCTCGGAACATCCGCAATCACGTTCTTATGTAGGTATCCGTGGTCTTGCCTGTCTGCCAGCCAGCCCCCGTTTTCGCCATCCTGTCCCCTGATTTTCGTCCCCTGTCGCTGTCGTCAACCTGGCAGCACGGCTTTCGCCTATGATGGGCTGGCACGTGCACAATGATTATGTTTTCCCTTCATTCAACAACCATGAGGTGTCCATGACTCGCTATGTCCTGCCTGCCCTGTTGTTCGCCAGCGTACTGCCGGCGCACGCCCAAGTCCCTGTCAAGGAAACGCCGCTGATCGAGCGGGCCAAGCTGTTCGGCAATCCCAGCAAGTCCGGTGGCAAGCTCAGCCCCGATGGACGTTGGCTGTCGTGGATCGCGCCGCGCGATGGCGTGCTCAATGTGTGGGTGGCGCCGGCCGGCGATCTGGCGCAGGCGCGGCCGCTGACGGATGAAAAGGTGCGGCCCATCCGCGGCAGCTTCTGGTCGCCCGACTCGACAACCTTGCTGTTCATCCAGGACAAGGGCGGCGACGAGAATTTCCTGCTGTACGGCGTGAATGTGGCGACCGGCAAGCAGGTCAATTACACGCCGTTCGAGAAGACGCGCGTGCGCATCGTCCAGATCAGCAGCAAGGTCAAGGACCGCATCCTCGTCGGCATCAATAACCGCGATGCGCGCTGGCACGACGTGTACAGCCTGGACCTGGCCAGCGGCAAGCTGACCCTGGTGCAGCAGAATGATGGCTATGGCGGTTACCTGGCCGATGAATTGCTCAATCTGCGTATCGCCAGCAAGGCGCGCGCCGATGGCGGCATGCAGTATTTCCGCCTGACGGACGGCAAGGTCGAGAGCACGCCGCTGACCGAAGTCGCTCTGGAAGACTCGCAGACGACGGCGCCGCTGGCGTTTACGGTCGACGGCAAGACCTTGTACTGGACCGATTCGCGCGGCCGCAATACCTCGGCGCTGCTGGCGCAGGACGTGCCCAGCGGCAAGACCACGGTCATGGCGCAAGACCCGCGCGCCGACATCGCCGATGCGCTGTACGACACGCGCACGGGCCGCGTGCAGGCCTATACGGTCAATTACCTGCAGCAGGAATATCTGCCGCTGGCGGACGACCTGAAAGCCGACCTGGCTTTCCTGAAGAAAAATACCCAGGGCCAGTTCACGGTGACGTCGCGCACGGATGCCGACGATAAATGGCTGGTGAATGTCGACGCCGTCACGGCGCCCCCATCGAGCTGGCTGTACGAGCGCAAGACCAAAAAGCTCACGCGGCTGTACGTGACGCGTCCGGAACTGGAAGGCGCGCCGCTGGTGCCCATGTATCCGCAGCAAATCAAGGCGCGCGACGGCCTGAATCTGGTGTCTTACCTGACCCTGCCGCAGGCGTCGAAGGCGGGCGCCGGCGGCAAGGCCACGCAGGCGGTGCCGATGGTGCTGCTGGTGCACGGCGGCCCGTGGGCGCGCGACACCTATGGCTACAACGGCTACCACCAGTGGCTGGCCAACCGCGGCTATGCCGTGCTGTCGGTGAACTACCGGGGGTCGACGGGCTTCGGCAAGCAATTCATCTCGGCCGGCGACCTGCAGTGGGGCCGCAAGATGCATGACGACCTGCTCGACGCGGTGCAATGGGCGGTGAAAAGCGGTGTGACGAGCGCCGACAAGGTGGCCATCATGGGCGGCTCGTACGGCGGCTACGCCACCCTGGCCGGCATGGCGTTCACGCCGACGACGTTTGCCTGCGGCGTCGACATCGTCGGCCCGTCGAACCTGTTTACCTTGCTGCAAACCATACCGCCGTACTGGGAAGCGGGCAAGCAGCAGTTCTACAAGCGCATGGGCGACCCGACCACGGAAGAGGGCAGGGCGCTGCTCAAGGAGCGCTCGCCGCTGAACTTTGCGCAGAACATCCAGCGCCCGCTGCTGATCGGCCAGGGCGCCAACGACCCGCGCGTCAACGTGGCGGAGTCGGACCAGATCGTGGCGGCCATGGCGGCGAAGAATATTCCCGTCACATATGTGCTGTTCCCCGACGAGGGCCATGGCTTTGCGCGGCCCGTCAACAACATCGCTTTCAATGCCGTGACGGAAAACTTCCTGGGCCAATGCCTGGCTGGCCGCGCCGAACCGATCGGCGCCACCCTGAAGGCGTCCACCGCGCAGGTCAAGCATGGCGCCGAGTTTGCGCCGGGCTTGCAGGAAGCGATGCGCTAGGTAGCGAAAGCCGCATGGCAGTTGCAGTGCTGGCGGCCGGGCTTGATGGCCCGGGCCGCCGCGTTGCGGGCGGGCGCAGATGGGGGGAATCTCACGTCAAAAGCTGTGTCAGAGCGGCAATGCTTGCATTAGAATAAATCATTGCTTTAATCACAGCGCTCACGGAATGGACTACCTGCAATGATGAATGTATTGACTCTGGAACACTTCGCCACGTGCGTCAACGATACATTTTCCGCGATCAGCGACGGGAATGCCGCTTTCATCCTGAAGGAGGTGCGTCCCTTGCAGTCCGCCACGCTGGAGGGCATGCTGCGCGCGCCGTTCAGCTTGGTGTTCCACAATCGTTCCCCCATCCTCTTCAGCCAAAAAATCTTTCAACTGCAGCATGATGCGTTGGGCGAAGTGGGCATTTTCCTGGTGCCCGTGGCGCGTGACAGCGACGGTTTTCTGTATCAGGCGGTGTTCAACTGAGCGTGTTGCCGAAGGGCGCAGACGCGGGGACAGGCAGGGCCAGGCAGGCGCCACGCTGGCGCCGCCCATGCACCCGTTCAAGTATCACGTTCAAGTATCAATCAAATGCGGGAAACTCGCCTTGCAGGGCGATGCAGAAATTCAGCGCCAGCATGGGCTGGCGGTTTTCGTGCGCCTGCCCGCCGCCCGCCGAAGCGACGGCCTGTGGCGCGAACGTGGCGTTGGGTGTTGTCGCCGGCACGAAGGCGTTCGTGCCGGTGATGCTGGTGAGGCCATCGCCCGTTTGCGGCACGTTGCGCTGCAGGCTGGCATTGGTCTGGCGGCTCAATGTCAGTTGATGGGTGTGCGCAGGGATCTGCGTGGCGTCCAGCTGGACCGTGTTGGTGCCGAACGTCTCGCCCATCACGCGCGAGGTGAGTCCCGGTCCTTGTCCCTGGCCGCAGGGCGCGCGTCCCGTGAAGTTGGGCAGCTGGAAGGTGTTGACCCCATCGCCGCCATATTGCGTGCCGATTAATGAAAACAGGGCGGTGTATTGCCGTATCTGCAGGGTGGCGCCGTTACAGCTGGCCCAGCCGTAAGGTGTGAAATTGAAACCGAAGACTTGTATTTCGCCGAGGTATGGTGAGGACACGGTAGTTCTCCTGATCGATTCTGTTGGCAGCGTATGCGTGCGGGCTCTTATTGCTGGGACGGGAAAATGCCTGCATAGGCGATGCAAAATGACGCGGTCAGGGTCGGCATGGTGTTCTCATGCGGCAAGTTGCCGCCTGCGCTGCCCGTTGCCGCCGGCGCCAATGCATAGGTGGTGAGGCCAGTCAGACTGCTGGTGTACATCTTGTCGTTATTGACCGGGGCCGCCAGTTGCGTGCTGGCCGCTGGCGTATTCTCCGTCGCCAGCGAGCTGAGCGCACTGACCACGTGCGTATGCGCGGGAAGCTGGGTTTGCTGCAAGGTCACCGTTTCGCTGCCGCCTTTTTGCCCCATCACGCGATTGGTCAGGCCAGGGCCCGTACCTTGGTGCAGAGGAACCTGACCGCGCAGGTCGGGCACGCCGAAGGTATTGACGCCGTCGCCGCCGTAGGTGGTGCCCAGCAGGGTGTACAGCACTTCGTTATTGGCGATCGGTTTCAGGCTGCCGTCGCAGGCAAACCAGCCGGAAGGAATGCGGGGAAAGGAAAACAGGCGGATTTCGCCGACATAGGGTGTGGACATGACTATGCTCCGTGGGAAGTGGCTGGCACGTTAGTTGCGCGACGGGAAGATACCGCTCAGGGCGATATTGAAATTGAGCACCTGGAATGGCTGCATATTGTTATGCGCCTGGTTGCCGCCTGTCTGAGCCAGGGTCTGGCTGTTCAAGGTCACTTGCGGACCCGCCGTGCCATAGATGGCTTCCGCGCCGCTGCCGCCGTACAGCGTGTTGGTCGGGTTCTTGGTGGTGCCGGGCGTGGTCGAGGCATTCAGCGCATGCGTATGCGCGGGAATCTGGGTCAATGTCAATGTGATAGCTTCCACACCCGCGTGCATGCCGATCGGATAGGGACTGGGTTGCCAGGAACCGTCCGCCGAATTGCCTGCACCGACAGGGGTGCTGCCCTGCAGGTTGGGCAAGGCGAAGGTGGTGGTGCCATTGCCGCCATACGCGGTTCCCAACAGCGCAAACAGCGCCTGATTCTGCGCAATGGGCAGCAATTGCCCGTTACATGCTGCAAATCCTCGCGGCGCAAAATTGAAGCCGCTCATCATGATCTGTCCCAGATATACCTCAGCCATCGTCGCTCTCCCACGGTTGCAATGTCATCAAATGCTAAATGGGTAATATTTTCCATTTGCAATCAATATTGTTTTTTGAAAAACCCTTTTTGTTATAGTTACTTTATTGAAATCTCGGAGTAGCATACGTTGTCATATGGCAAGCGTCAACATCTGTTGGCCCTGTAGAAGAGCCTTGACTGGCCTGGCTTGCAGCCTGAATTCACGTTCCTTTTTTGTCTAAAAAACTGTGTATTGGAGAAATCATGTTGCGTACTAGCAACGATGTCCTCGTCCGCCCGGCGTTTTCTTTTCTGCTTTCTTTTTTTTCTGAAAACAAGGAACGCTTGCCAAACCGGGAAGCTGACGGGCCGTCAGTGTCCGGCCGTTTCCTGCACTGGTGCGCTTCGCTGTGCCTGCTGGTGCTGGCATTCGGCGCAGGCCCGGCACAGGCGGGGCCGAGCATAAAATGTCCTCCCAATCAGAGTTTTACCGTCGCCTCCGGCGGTTCCTATGTGATTGATATGTCAGGGTGCAGCAGCTTTGGCCTGACGGAAAACATCCCGGGGGCGCAGCACGGCACGATTACCGGCCTTGTCAATAACGGTACCGGCATCGCGACCTATATCAACAATGGCGACGGGGCGCTGTCCGACAGTTTTGTCCTGCTGGATGAGGATAGCCAGACAATGACGTTTACGGTGACCGTCTTGCCTGCCGCGGCGGCCTTTACCGTGTCGCCGGGCAGTTTGACGGCGCCCGTGATTGGCGTGCCGTACAGCCAGGCCATGTCGGCCAGCGGCGGCGTGGCTCCCTACACCTACGCGCTTGATTCCGGCACCTTGCCGCCAGGTATCACCGTGTCGTCGAGCGGCGTGATTTCCGGCACCGTGACGGCGACCGGCGCCTATGTGTTCGCCATCAAGGTGACGGACTCGACATCAGGCACGCCGCTGACCGTCACCAAGAATTATTCCGTGTCGATCGCGGTGCCCACCTTGTCCATCACGCCCACCACGCTGACGGCGGGTGGAGTGTCTGCGCCCTACAGCCAGCAACTGAGCACCTCCGGCGGCACCGCGCCCTACACGTATGTGGTGGAATCGGGGGCCTTGCCACCGGGCCTGACCTTGTCGGCCAGCGGTTTGTTATCGGGCACGCCCAGCGCCATCAATACCTATAACTTTGTGATCAAATCGACGGATGTCACGGGCGGCAATGGGCCGTACAACACGTCCAGAAGCTATTCGATGGTGATCAACGCCCAGCCGCCGCCAACCATCACCGGCGTGTCGCCCGCGTCCGGCCCGACGGCCGGCGGCACGAGCGTCACCATCACGGGTACCGGTTTTACGGGTGTCACGGCGCTGAAGTTTGGCGCCAACAATGGCGTCGGCGTCACCGTCGTCAATTCCACGACCATGACCGCCACCTCGCCAGCTGGCAGTGCCGGCACCGTGAACGTGACCGTGACGGCGACCGGGGGCACCAGCGCCACCGGCGCCGCGAACCAGTTCACGTACATTCCTGCGCCAACGGTCACCAGCATTTCTCCCACGGCGGGTCCTTCCGCCGGCGGCACCAGCGTCACCATCACGGGCACTGGTTTTACCGGCGCCACCGCAGTGACCTTCGGCGCCACGGCGGCCACCGGCTTCACCGTCAACAGCGCCACGCAGATCACGGCGACGGCGCCCGCCGGCACCGGCACGGTGGACGTGCGCGTCACCACGACGGGCGGCACCAGCGCTACCAGCGCGGCGGACCAGTACACCTTTGTGGCGTCACCAACGGTGACGAGCATTTCCCCGACTGCCGGGCCGGCCGCTGGCGGCACCACGGTCATCATTACAGGCACGGGTTTTAGCGGCACCACGGCGGTGACCTTCGGCGCCACGGCGGCGACCGGCTTCACGGTCAACAGCGCCACGCAGATCACGGCGACGGCGCCGGCCGGCACCGGCACGGTGGACGTGCGCGTCACCACGACGGGCGGCACCAGCGCCACCAGCGCCGCCGACCAATTTACCTATGTCGCGGCACCAGCGGTGAGCAGCATTTCACCGACCTCGGGTCCTGTCACTGGCGGTACCACGGTCATCATCACAGGCACGGGTTTTAGCGGCACGACGGCGGTGACCTTCGGCGCCACGGCGGCCACCGGATTTACCGTCAACAGCGCCACGCAGATCACGGCGACGGCGCCGGCACGCAGCGCCGGCACGGTGGACGTGCGCGTCACCACGGCAGGCGGCACCAGCGCCACCAGCGCCGCGGACCAGTTCACCTTTGTGGCGGCACCTGCTGTGACGAGCATTTCCCCGACTGCCGGCCCTGCCACTGGCGGCACCACGGTCACCATCACGGGCACGGGCTTTAGCGGCACGACGGCGGTGACCTTCGGCGCCACGGCGGCCACCGGCTTCACGGTCAACAGCGCCACACAGATCACGGCGACGGCGCCAAGCGGCACTGGCACGGTCGACGTACGCGTCACCACGCCAGGCGGCACCAGCGCCACCAGCGGGGCGGACCAGTACACCTATGTGGCGGCCCCGGCGGTGACGAGCATTTCCCCGACTGCCGGCCCTGCCACTGGCGGTGCCACCATCACCATCAGCGGCACGGGCTTTACCGGCGCGACGGCGGTCACTTTCGGCGCCACGGCGGCCACCGGCTTCACGGTCAACAGCGCCACGCAGATCACGGCGACGGCGCCAAGCGGCGTTGCCGGCACGGTCGACGTGCGCGTCACCACGGCAGGCGGCACCAGCGCCACCAGTGCGGCGGATCAGTTCACGTATGTGGGCGCACCGATCGTGAGCGGTATTTCCCCCACATTTGGTCCTGCAGGCGGCGGCGCCAGCGTCACCATCACCGGTTCGAATTTTAGCGGCACGACAGCCGTGACCTTCGGCGCCACGGCGGCCACCGGCTTCACCGTCAACAGCGCCACGCAGATCACGGCGACGGCGCCGGCCGGCACGGGCACGGTGGACGTGCGCGTTACCACGGTTGGCGGCACCAGCAGCACCAGCGCGGCGGACCAGTTCACCTATGTGGCGGCCCCCGTCGCCGGCGCCGTCAGTGCGACGGTGGCGTATGGCAGCAGCGCCAATCCGATCACCCTGGTCTTGAGCGGAGGTACCGCTACCTCGGTGGCCGTGGCGTCCGCAGCTGCGCATGGCACGGCGACGGCCAGCGGCACCACCATCAGCTACACGCCGACGGCCGGTTATGGCGGCAGTGACAGCTTTACCTACACGGCCACCAATGGCAGCGGCACGTCGGCGCCGGCCACCGTGACGATCACCGTCGGTGCGCCGACCGTGACGGTAGCGCCAGCCACCGTGCCCGGCGCTACCGTGGGCGCGGCCTATAGCCAGAGCATCACCGCCGCGAACGGCCAGGCGCCGTACACGTATGTGATCAGCGCCGGCGCCTTGCCGGCCGGCCTGAGCCTGTCCGGCGGCGGTACGCTGTCCGGCACGCCGACAGCCGCCGGCACCTTCAACTTTACCGTGCGGGCCACGGACAGCTCGACGGGCAATGGCCCGTACGTGGGTGCGCGCGCTTACTCGATGACGGTGGGGGCGCCAACGATTACGGTGGCGCCGTCGACCCTGCCGGCGATGACAGCCGGCGTTGCCTACAGCCAGGGCATCACTGCCGCCAACGGTACGGCGCCATATACCTATGCCATCACCGGCGGCGGCCTACCCACGGGCCTGAGCCTGGCGGCGGACGGCACCCTGTCCGGGACGCCCACGGCGGTCGGCCCATATAACTTTACTGTCACGGCCACCGACAGCAGCACGGGCGTGGGTTCGCCTTACACGGGATCGCGCGCCTATTCCGGTACGGTGGTGGTGGCGCTGCCAGTGGCGGGCAATGTCAACGCTACGGTGCCATACGGCAGCGGCGCCACTGCGATTCCCCTGAATCTGACGGGCGGGGCGGCGACGTCGGTGGCGGTGGCCTCCGCCGCGGCGCACGGCACGGCGACGGCCAACGGCACCAGCATCACTTACACGCCAGCGGCCGGCTATGCCGGTCCGGATAGTTTTACCTATACGGTCACCAATGGCAGCGGCACGTCGGCGGCTGCCACCGTGACGGTGACGGTGGGCATCCCCAATATCAGCCTGACGCCGGCCACCTTGCCGAATCCGACAGCGGAAGCGGTTTACACGACAACCTTAACGGCGGCGGGCGGCACAGCGCCATACACCTTCAGCATCAGCAGCGGCGGCCTGCCTGTCGGCTTGACGCTGAATACATCCACCGGCGTGCTGTCCGGCACGACGAATGTGGCTGGCAGCTTCCCTGTCAGCATCAAGGTTACCGACAGCAGCACGGGGGCGGGGGCGCCGTTCAGCGCCACCAACAGCTATACCCTGAGCGTCGGCGCGCCGGCCATCACGGTGACGCCAGGCATTTTGCCAGCGCCGAAAGTGGCCACGGCGTACAGCCAGCAATTGGCGGCCAGCGGCGGCGTCGCCCCGTATGCCTATACGGTGTCGTCCGGCAGCCTGCCTGCCGGCCTCACCTTGAGCGGCAGCGGTTTGCTCAGCGGTACGCCAACGGCGGCCGGCAGCGTCACCTTGACCGTCCAGGCGGCCGACGCGCACCAGTTCACCGGCACGCAAAGCTATACCCTGGTGGTGTCGTCGGCCAATGTCGGTCTGACGCCAGCGACCTTGCCCAATGCCACTGCGGAAGCGGCCTACACGACAACCTTGACAGCGGCGGGCGGCACGGCGCCGTACACCTTCAGTGTCAGCAGCGGCAGCCTGCCTGTCGGCTTGACGCTGAATGCATCCACCGGCGTGTTGTCCGGTACGACGAATGTGGCCGGCAGCTTCCCTGTCAGCATCAAGGTCACCGACAGCAGCACGGGGACGGGAGCGCCGTTCAGCGCCACCAACAGCTATACCTTGACAGTCGTTGCCCCCGTCATCGCGGTGACGCCAGGCACCTTGCCGGCGCCGAAAGTGGCCACGGCGTACAGCCAGCAATTGGCGGCCAGCGGCGGCGTCGCTCCGTATGCCTACACCGTGTCCGCCGGCGGCCTGCCTGCCGGCCTCACCTTGAGCGGCAGCGGTTTGCTCAGCGGTACGCCAACGGCGGCTGGCAGCGTCACCTTGACCGTCCAGGCGGCCGACGCGCACCAGTTCACCGGCACGCAAAGCTACACCCTGGTGGTGTCGTCGGCCAATGTCGGTCTGACGCCGACCGCCTTGCCCAATGCCACGGCTGAGGCGGCCTACACGGCAACCTTGACGGCGGCGGGCGGCACGGCGCCGTACACCTTCAGCGTCAGCAGCGGCAGCCTGCCTGCCGGCTTGATTCTGAATGCATCCACCGGCGTGCTGTCCGGCACGACGAATGTGGCTGGCAGCTTCCCTGTCAGCATCAAGGTCACCGACAGCAGCACGGGGACGGGCGCCCCGTTCAGTGCCACCAACAGCTATACCCTGAGCGTCGGCGCGCCAGCCATCGCGCTGACACCCGGCACCTTGCCGGCAGCGACAGTGGCCACGGCCTACAGCCAGCAACTGACGGCCAGCGGCGGTGTCGCTCCGTATGCCTACACCGTGTCGTCCGGCAGCCTGCCTGCCGGCCTCACGCTGAACAGCAGCGGCTTGCTCAGTGGCACGCCGACGGCGGCCGGCAGTTTCACCTTGACCGTGCAGGCGGAAGATGCACACCTGTTTGCCGGCACGCAAAGCTATACCCTGGTCGTGGCGTCGGCCACGGTCAGTCTGACGCCTGCTACCTTGCCGAATCCGACGGCGGAAGCGCCTTACAGCGCGACCTTGACGGCGGCGGGCGGCACGGCACCATATACGTTCAGCGTCGGCAGCGGTACCTTGCCAGTTGGCCTGAGCCTGAATGCGTCCACCGGCGTGCTGTCCGGCACGACGAATGTGGCAGGCAGTTTCACGTTCGGCATCAAGGTGACGGACAGAAGCACGGGCGTGGGGGCGCCGTTCAGCGCCAGCAACAGCTACACGCTGGCCGTGGCGGCACCCGCCTTGAGCCTGACACCGTCCAGCCTGGCCGCCATCCGCGCTGGCGATGCCTACAGCCAGCCATTCACGGCGGCCGGCGGCGTCGCGCCGTATGCGTATTCGGTGAGCAGCGGCGCTTTGCCGGCCGGCCTCGTGCTCGATGCCGCCAGTGGCGTGCTGAGCGGCACACCGACCGCGTTCGGCAGCTTCAGCTTCACCGTGCAAGCGAAAGATGCGCACCAGTTCACGGTGCAGCAAGCGCTGACCTTGCTGGTGAACCAGGCGCCGCCGCCCGTGGTCAATGAGTCGGGGACGACTTCGGCCAACCAGGAGGTGAGTCTGACCATTGATGCGGCCGACGGCAGTCCCATCACGGCAGTGACCATCGTCACGCCGCCGATCCATGGACGGGTCGATATCGTTTCGTCGGCGCGCATGGCAGGTCTGGCACGCGGCGTCGCAGCAGCAGTAGCAGCCCCTGCTGTCAGCCGCTTCATCGTCACCTATACGCCGAACAAGGATTACTTCGGTCCTGACAGCTTCAGCTATACGCTGACGGGCCCCGGCGGCGTATCGGCGCCGGCCACCTTCAGCCTGACGGTGGCGCCGCAGCCGGTGCCGGTACCTGTCGCCAAGACGGCGACGGTACTGGCCGGCACGCCGGTGACCCTGCATGTGACGGAAGGCGCCACGGGCGGGCCGTTCACGGCAGTGGCCATCACCACGGCGCCTGCCAGCGGCACGGCGGTCGTCAATGGCATGGACATCGTCTACACGCCGGGCATCAATACCAGCGGCGACATCAGCATCGGCTACACCTTGTCGAACGTGTTCGGCACCTCGGCGCCGGTGAAATCGACGATCACCGTCAATCCGATGCCGCAAGTGGTCAGCCAGAGCGTCACGGTGGTGGCCGGCCTGACGGTGACGGTCGACTTGACGGCGGGCGCCACGGGTGGTCCGTTCACGGCGGCGAATGTACTGAGCGTGGCGCCGGCGGAGGCGGGCAAGGTGGTGGTGCGCGACGCGGGCACGGCCGGCAAGCCGTCGTACCAGCTGAGCTTTGCGGCATCGGGCAAGTTCTCCGGTGCGGCCGTTGTCAGCTACACCCTGAGCAATGCCTTTGCCACCTCGAAGCCGGGCGTGGTCAACGTCACCGTGACGGCGCGCCGCGACCCGTCGGTCGATCCGGAAGTGATCGGCCTGCAGGCGGCGCAAGCCGATGCGGCGCGGCGCTTTGCCAGCGCGCAGCTGTCGAACTTCACGCAGCGCCTGGAAAGTCTGCATGGCGATGGCTGGGGACGCTCGAACTTTGGCCTGAGCCTGACGCCGCCGAACGACAGCGGCAATCCGACGGCGGCGCTGGCGCGCTGGCAGGAGCAGGAAGCGGACCGCGTCTTCGGCACCGCGGTGAAACCGTTCATGCGCAAGGCGGCCTTGCGCCAGCCTGACAGTGGTTTCAGCAGCGAGCGGCAACAGGCGGACGTCAGCCAGGCCACGAGCGGTTTGCCGGACATGCCGCAGAAGCCGGACACGCAGAAGCAGGCGCTGGCGTTGTGGCTCGGTGGCGCGGTCGACTTCGGCCAGCACTATGTGAATGGCCGCGACACGGGCTTCCGCTTCCGCACCAATGGCGTCAGCGTGGGGGGCGATTACCGCCTCAGCGACCTGGCGACCCTGGGCGTGGGCGCCGGTTTCAGCCATGACCGCAGCGACGTGGGCCAGAACGGCAGCCGCAGCACGGCCGACAGCGCCGTGGCCGCCGTGTATGGCAGCCTGCGTCCAAGCAAGGGCGTCTTCCTCGATGGCGTGCTTGGCTACGGCACCTTGCAGTACGACGCTTCGCGCTACCTGTCCGATGGCAGCGGTTTCGCCACGGGCGAACGCGACGGCAAACAGGTGTTCGGCGCGCTGGTGGGCGGTATCGAGATGCGCCATGACACCTGGATGTGGTCGCCATATGGCCGTGTGGAACTGATGTCGGCCAAGCTCGACCCGTACACGGAGAAGGCGACGGGCATCAATGCCTTGAGCTACTTCAAGCAGACCGTGCGTTCGCGCATCGGCGCGCTGGGCGTGCGGGCCGAGGGCATCTATGTCGGCGGCCTGGGCACGTGGTTCCCGCGCGCGCGGCTCGAGTACCGCCACCAGTTCCAGGGCGCCGATGATGCGCGCCTGGCATATGCCGACCTGGTGGCCGACGGCCCCGTGTACGTGATCCGCACCGTGCCGCAGCAGACGGGCAACTGGGCGGCGGGGCTGGGTGTCAAATTGCTGCTGTCGAACGGCATGACCATCACCCTGGACTACAACAGCAATCTGAATATCGATAGCGGGCGTACCCAGTCGGTGATGTTCGGTATCGCCATGCCGCTCAAGTAATCAGTTACGCAGTCAGGCTAACCCTGATCGCCGGCCCGGGAAACATTTCCGGTCCGGCGATTTTTTTTCCTGTGCGCCGTCACAGCGCCCACGGATGTTCTTCCGCGCCGGCGACGATGCCGCCCAGTACGGCCTGGTCGCGTTCGGCATGGCTCTGGCGCAGGAACACGGGCAGGTCGGCCGCCAGGCGCGCGAAATGGGCATCGCGGCACAGGGGGCCGGCCCCCAGCGCGCGCGTGGCCAGGTGCAGCACCTGGGTGGCCGCGTCTTCCGTTGCCAGGCGCAGGCGCAGCGCCAGGGCCATCGCATCGCTTTGCGGATGCCGGTCGATCTCGGCGGCGCCTTCGCGCAGCAGGGCGGCCACGGCGCGCAGCGCGCAGTCGATGTGCCCCAGTTGCGCCAGGCGCACGGGATCGGGGGCGGCGTGCTGCGCGCGCGCATGCAGGTGGCCGGCGATGGCGCAGGCGGCGCCATACCAGGCGGCTGCGATGCCGGCGGCGCCGTGCCAGAAGCCGGGGCGGGCCGGATAGGCTTCCGGCGCGCCCACGGGAAAGGCGCGCGCGGCGGAAAAGGTCACGTCGACGCTGGCGCTGGCGAGCATGCCGACGGCTTGCCAGCCCTCGTCCGTGACGTGCACGCCCGGCTGCGACAGGGCTACGGAGGCGAGGCAAGCCTGGTGATCGTCGTTCCAGCAGCTGATCAAGGCATGGCTGAGGCCCTTCGCCCCGGAACACCAGGCCTTGCGCCCGTCGAGCGCATGGCGGCCCTCGGCCGTTTGCCGCAGCCTGACGCGCGCGCCCGGCAGGTCCGCGCTCCAGACGCCCCACAGGCTGCCGGCCGGCACGCCGGGAGCGCCGATTGCCGCCAGGATGGCGAGCGCGTCCGTATGGCCTTCGTACAGTTTGAGCAGGGAGAGGTCGATGGCGGCGACGGCGGCCAGCATTTGCCAGCGCTGCAGGGTGGCGCCGTGGCCGGGCAGGGGCAACTGGTCCAGTCCCGCGTCGCGCAGGCGCCGCAATCCGTCGATGGGAAGAAAAGCGCTGTCTTGCGGCTGCAGCAGGTTGGCCAGCGCAGCGTTGGACGGCAGGGAGAAGGCATTGATCGACATGGCAAGCTCCTTTTTTCAATAGGATGGCTTTGTGCTTTTGCAATGTCTGTCCGATTCTACACCTGCCCCCGCTAACGGACTCGGGGCCATGAAGCTGCAGGGCCGTGGGCCGCGCAGCAAATCATGTGCTTACTTTTTTACATACAGCATGTCGGGCACATAGCTGGTGCCGTTATGCGAGAAGGTGTAGAGGTTGTTGTCGCGCAAGAGGATGCCGCCCTTGATGGTTTGCGCCGGGCGCATGCCTTCGTCGAGCAGGCAGGTGGAGCCGCCTTCATATTCGATGCACCATTGCTGCTTGCCATCTTTCTTCACGTATTGCACGCCAGGTCCCGTGACGCTGAAGCTATAGGCGGGGATGGACAGGTTCAGCTTGTCGATGCGCACGTTGCTCGCGGTACCATTTTCCGTCAGCTTGACGAGAACGTCGGCCACGCCATCGGGCGTCGCCGTGATTTTCGCGGTCATGGTTTCCGTACCCAGCAAGGTACCGCTGCAGCCCGTCTTGAGATAGGTTTCGGTGGTGGAGGTCAGTTCCATCGCGCCGCTGCCGTCGGCCTTGGCTGCGACGACCATGGTCTGGCGTTCATGCTCGTCGCACGGGGCTTGCCAGGTGCCGACGTAGGGCGCCAGCGTCGAGCCGGCATTGGCATTGCCTGCATCACTGCCGCCGCCGCCACCGCCGCAGCCAGCCAGCAGTGCGGTACTTGATGTCAATAATACTGCCACGATTTTTTTCATGCCCCATCCTTTTATACCGGCAAACATGCGTGCCGTAGACGCGGCAACAGTATAAAAGGATGGCTCAGGGGCAATTCTCACCGAATGTGTTTGCCACTTGATTTACATCAAGGATAGCTTGCAATGACCAGGCAAGGCAGGCTTAAAACTCTTCCCAGTCATCTCCTGCCGGTGTCTTGGCCGGCGCGTGCTGTGCCGCTGGGGGCTTGGCAACGGTCAGGCGCTTGGCTGGTGATGTTGTCTTTGGCGGTGCGGCGCGTGGCGTTGCCACGGCTGCCGCCGGCGTTGTTGTCGGTGCCGTCTGGCGCACCTGCTCGCCCAGCTTGAACACGCTGACCACCTCGGCCAGGTGGCTGGCCTGGTCTTGCAGGCTTTCGGCAGCGGCTGCCGCTTCCTCGACGAGGGCCGCGTTCTGCTGCGTCACGCCATCCATCTGCGCCAGCGCCTGGTTGACCTGGGCGATGCCGTCGCTTTGCTCGGTGGTGGCGACGCTGATGTCGGCCATGATGGCGGTCACCTTGCGCACGCTGTCGACCACCTGCTCCATGGTGGCGCCCGCTTCATCGACGAGCTTGCTGCCGGCCGCTACCTTGCCAACGGAATCGTCGATCAGCAGCTTGATTTCCTTGGCGGCCGCCGCCGAGCGCTGCGCCAGGTTGCGTACTTCCGTGGCGACGACGGCGAAACCGCGGCCCTGTTCGCCCGCGCGTGCCGCTTCCACGGCCGCGTTCAGGGCCAGGATATTCGTCTGGAAGGCGATGCCGTCGATGACGCTGATGATGTCGACGATCTTGTTCGACGAGTCATTAATCGACGTCATCGTCTCGATCACCTTGCCGACCACTTCGCCGCTCTTCTGCGCCACGCTCGATGCGGAAGCGGCCAGCTGATTCGCCTGGCGCGCATGGTCGGCGTTTTCCTTCACCGTGCCCGTCAGTTCTTCCACCGAAGCGGCCGTTTCTTCCAGCGAACTGGCTTGCTGTTCCGTGCGGGCCGACAGGTCGTTATTGCCTTGCGCAATTTCCGCGCTGGCACGGGCCACGTTGTCGGCGCTGGCCTGCACTTGCAGCAGCACGGCGTGGATTTTTTCCACGAAGGCGTTGAAACCCTTGCCGATGACGGCCAGCTCGTCGGTGCCCTTGACTTCGAGCTTGACGCGCAGGTCGGCGTCGCCGCTGGACAAGTCCGTCATGGTGCGGCCCAGGGTGCGCAGGGGGCGCGTCAGCTGGTTGACGACGAGGATCAGAATGCCGGCCGTGGCCGCCGCGCACAGCAGGGCGACGATCAGCGTGTAGATCATCAGGTCGCGCGCCGAGGCGGTCGCCACGCTTTTCGGGAAGTTCAGTTCCACGCTCCACGGCGCGATATCGGGGTGGATCTGCAGCGGCTGCAGCAAATGGATGTAGCCCTGGCCATCCTCGTATTCATACGGCTGGCCCTGGCGCACTTTTTCCAGGCCGGCCGCCGGCACGTCGTCGGCCTTCTTGCCCAGGCGCTCAGGCGCGGGATGGCTGGCGTACAGGCCGCCGTTCGAGATCAGGGCCAGCTTGCCGCCCTCGATCACCTTCAGGCCGGCCAGGATTGTCGCCAGGCGCGTGAGCATGAAGTCGGCGCTGGCCGTGCCCTTGAAGCTGCCATCGATCAGGATGGGCGCCACCAGCGAGGCCATCAGCACATTCTTGCCGTCGACGGGGTAGATGTACGGTTCCGTAAAGTAGGTCTTGCCGGTGCGCTTGGGCACGTCGTACCAGTCGTTGGCGCCCGGTTTCGGGTCGAAGACGATGGGTTCGACTTGCAGCTTGCCGCCGGCACCCCGCGTCCAGTAGGGCATGAAGCGGCCGCTGGCGTCGTAATTCGGCTTCTGGTTGGCGAAATCCGCATCCTTGCCGTCGAGCGCGTTCGGCTCCCAGGTCACGGCCGCGCCCAGCAAGTCTTCCGAGCTGGTCAGGGTGGCCTTGGTCAGTTCATTGATCTGCTCGCGCTGCAGGGGCAGGCTGGCGCTCTTGGTGCCGCGCATGGCGCCGGCCAGGCTGGAAACGCTGGACAGGTTGCTGGCGATGCGCGCCTGCAGCGCTCCCGCCACTTCGCGCGCCGACGTGCGCGCCAGGTCCAAAGCGGCCGCTTCGGCGCTGGCGCTGCTCTTGTAGCCGATCACGGCCGCCGTGACGCCCAGGCTGAGGACGGCGAGCGCGGTGGCGGCGACGCAGATTTTACTGTTCAGTGAGAGTTGCATGATGCTGTTCCTTGATGGGGAGGGATATCGGTCTCATGGGCGGCGCGGATGGCGCGCCTAGAACGTCTTGCTGATGGCCACGACCAGCGTGGCCGCGGCGGGATTCGAGGTGTCGAACTGGCCGGCCGCATTCGGGATGCCCAGCGTGTAATGGTCATAGGCATCGGTGGCGCCCCAGGCGCGCGTCACGGCGCCGCTCAGGCTCCAGCCGCCGTCGAAGGCCCGGGTGACGCCGACCTTGGCGTCGCGCCAGTTCCAGATCGCATTGCCCGTGCCCGCCACGCGGCCATTGCCGGCGTGCAGGTTCAAGGTCCAGGCATTGCCCAGGTCGACGTTCGCGCCCACGTCCAGGTAGCCTGTGCCGCGCGCATGCGTGATGCCGAAGAAGTCAGGCGTGACCGTGCGGTTGTACTTGGCGTACAGCATCTTGTAGCTGAGGCCCAGCGAGAGTTCGCCATAGTCGTACTTGACGCCTGTGGCGCGGTAGACGGCGCCCGGATACTTGTAGTAATACGCGAGCACGCTGTAGCCCAGTTCGCCCACCGTGCCGCCGTAGCCGCCGTACAGATCCCATTCGACCGTGGCATCCTGAATGTAGCGGTCGCTGACGGTGGAAGCCCAGGTACCGAGCGACCAACCGCTCGGGTGCGCGTAGTCGGCTCCCGCCTGCAGCGCGGGCTTGCCCCAGGTCTGGCGAAAGCCGCGCGAAATGTATTGCGAGGTGAGGCTGGCATTGGCGGTGATGCTGGCATTGGCGGTGATGCTGGCGGCAGGGCTGTCCGCGGTCTGCGCCTGCACGGGCAGGGCGCCCAGCAGGAAGAGGCAGCCCAGCAAGGATATTCCAGGAAAATGGTGGTGCGATGGCATGGCAGTCGGCTCCGTATTTGCTGGCAGCGGCCGTCCAGGCGCGTTGCCCTGATGATTGCGATAAAAATGCGGAAGGGACTTTTGTGGAGGCAAGGCGAACCCGTCTGCCTGCGCGCAGGAACAAGCAGATATTCTCGCCAAACGTAACTGAAAGGATAGGGGCTGGGACTAGTGGAAGTCAATAAAGTTGCGCTACGGAAAACGTAAGTTGTTGTTTCTCGGCACTTTTTCATGCGCCTGTCACATGCGCTTGTTACATTCGCGGCCCGCCACGGCTGGCGGCCTGTTGCAGGCTGGCCAGCAAGCCGGGCAGGGCCGCATGCAAGGCCGGCAGGTCGCCCGTCGGCAGGTCGGCCTGCATTTCCACCCGGCCCGATGGCTGGCCCCAGACGACATGGGCGCTGAGACGGGCGGCGGCGTCGAGATCCGTGACGCTGACCAGCAGCGCGACTTCTTCCGGCGCCTCGTCTGGCACGTCCTCGAGCAGGCAGGAAATGCCGAAATGATAATCGTGGAAGGCGCTGGCCGTGCCGCTGGAAAAGGCGAATACGGAGGCGAGCGCCCGTGGCGCGGCGGCCGCGAGTGCGGGCAGGGCGGCGCGGAACAGGGGCAGCAAGTCGTTTTCCAGCTGGAGCACCAGCGGATGGGTGTGGGCGAGGACGGTCATGGCAGGACGGATCAGTTGGCGGCGCGCGATGTTAGCAGTTTTCGCCGCCGCTGTGGCCATGGACTGTGGTCCTACCAGTGGCGTCAATCGTCATCGCTGGTGACGCGCGTGCGCACGAAATCGATGTGGCTTTGCATGGCCGTGCGCGCTTCCTCGGGCTGGCTGGCGCAGATGGCTTCGCACAGGGTGCGGTGTTGCGACAGCAGCTGCAGCGAGGTGGCGTCGTCCTGCTGGCGCAAGCCCGTGCCATTGATGGTGATGTGTTCGCGCAGCATGCCGATGATGCTGGTGTGCAAGTGCAAGAACATGGTGTTGTGCGAGGCCTGCGCGATGGTTTCATGCAGGCGCGCGTCGGCCTGCGCCTCGCCGTGCTTGTCGTCGCTGGCGCGCGCCTGTTCCAGCTCGGCCAGCAGCGCCATGATGTGCGCGCGCTCGTCGCCGCTGGCCCGCTGCGCCGCAAAGTAGGCCGTCGCCCCTTCCAGCACGCGGCGAAATTCCAGGATGTCGTCGCGCAGAGCGGGGTGGTCGGCCACCAGCTGGCTCCACGGCGACGCCATGCCGGTGCGCAATTGATCCGTCACGAACACGCCGGCGCCGCGCCGGCTGCGCACGAGGCCGCGCGCCGCCAGCCGCTGCACCGCTTCGCGCACGGTGTTGCGCGAGACCCCATATTGCAGCGCCAGCAGGCGCTCGGCCGGCAATTGCGCGCCCGCCGGCAAGCTGCCGTCCAGCAGGGCCGTCTCCAGCCTGCGCATCACCATCTCGACCCTGCCCCGCGTTTGCATGCCTGTCGCCATCACTGTCTTTCGGTGTTGTTTTAAAGTGGTCCGAGCAATTTGAAGTGGCTTGCGGAAGCTGGAATTATGCGTGAACCGGTCATTCTTAACAACACACAGCGGCGCCGCAGCAACACACAGAGCGCCGGGGAGACACACTCATGCAGCCAGACCCGCGCCAGCCGCGTCACTATCCGCCATCACCACACGAGGTGTACCTGTTCGCCACCTGCCTGGTCGACCTGTTCGTGCCGCAGGCGGGGCTCGACGCGGTGCGTCTGCTGGAACGGGAAGGCTTGCTGGTGCATTATCCGCGCGGCCAGAGCTGCTGCGGCCAGCCCGCCTACAGCAGCGGCAACCCGGAACAGGCGCGTGCCGTGGCCCGCGCCCAGCTCGACCTGTTTGCGCAGCCCTGGCCCGTGATCGTGCCGTCCGGTTCCTGCGCCGGCATGATGCGCCACCACTGGCCGCAGCTGTTCCAGGACGACCCCGTCGCCGGCCCGAAGGCGGCCGAACTGGCCGGACGCGTGTATGAACTGAGCGAATTTCTCGTCTGCGTGCTGCGGCTCGACCTGGCCGGCCTGGCCCTGGCCAACCCCGGGCAGGCCGATGAAAACGTGGTGCTGCATACCTCGTGCGGGGCGCGCCGCGAAATGGGTACGCGCACCCACGGCGTGGCACTGGTCGACGCCTTGCCCGGCGTGACGCGCATCGAACACCAGCGCGAATCGGAATGCTGCGGCTTCGGCGGCACGTTTTCCTTGAAACACCCCGATATTTCCGGCGCCATGGTCAGCGACAAGATCGCCTCGGCCTGCGCCACGGGCTGCGACCGGCTCGTTTCGGCCGACTGCGGCTGCCTGCTCAATATCGGCCACGCCGCCCAGCACCAGGGCGCGCCGCTGCCCGTCGAGCACCTGGCCAGCTTTTTGTGGCGCCGTACGGGAGGCGCACCATGAGTACGGCATTGACTGCCCGCGAACGCATGCTGGGACGCCTGCGCGCAGCAAAGCCCTCCGCGCCCGAAGCGGTGGAGTTCATCGATACGGCCATCGACAATCACTACCAGGCGCGTCGCGCCGCCGCGCCGCTGCCGGCACGGCACAGGATAGCGGCCATGCAGGCAGCCTTGCGCGCTTCGCATGCGCAGGTCGACTGCGTGAGCGCGGACGCCTGGCCCGCCCTGCTGGCGCAGCGCCTCGGTGAGCACGGCGTGCGCCGTTTGCTGCTCGATACCGGCAGCGCCGAAGGGCAGGCCTTGCGCGCCGCCTTGCCGCAGGGCGTGGAAGCGCTGTCGTTTGAGCGTCCGCTGGCGCAGTGGAAGGGGGAATTGTTCGACACCGTCGACGCGGGGTTGACCGTCGCCCGCTCCGGCATCGCCGCCACCGGCACCCTGGTCATCGCACCCGATGCGGCCACGCCGCGCACGGTGTCCTTGGCGCCACCGCTGCACATTTGCCTCGTGTATGCGAGCAGCCTGCACGTGGACTTACACGCGGCGGCGCGCGCCGAGCGCTGGGCGGACGGCATGCCGGCCAACCTGGTGCTGGTGTCGGGCCCCTCGAAAACGTCGGATATTCAGCAAACGCTCGCGTATGGCGCGCACGGCCCGCGCTGGCTGTGGGTGCTGATCGTCGATGACTTGCCAGCCCATGAAGGAGACCAGCCATGAATGCCAAGCCCCTGCAATTCGTCAAGCCGGCGGACTTTCATGCGCGCGCCCGTGCCGCGCTGGACGACCCGAAGCTGCGCCAGAGCTTTCGCGGCGCCATGGATTTTTTACAGGACAAGCGCACAGCGCAATTCCCCGATGGCGACGAGCTGGAACGCCTGCGCGACATCGGCGAAGCCGTGCGCCGGCACGCGCTGGCGCGCCTGCCCGATTTGCTGGTGCAGCTGGAAGAACGGCTGACGGCGGCCGGCGTGCAGGTGCACTGGGCCGAGGATGGCGAGCAGGCCAACGCCATCATCCACGCCATCGCGGAAAAGGCCCAGGCGACGCGCTTCATCAAGGGCAAGTCGATGGCCAGCGAGGAAATCGAGCTCAATCACTACCTGGAAGCGCGCGGCATGCGCTGCCTGGAATCGGACATGGGCGAATACATCGTCCAGCTGGCCGGCGAAAAGCCGTCGCACATCGTCATGCCTGCGATTCACAAGACCAAGGCGGACATCGCCGGCCTGTTCGCCGAGCACATTCCCGACGCGCCCTACACGGAAGACGTCGACAGCCTGATCCAGACGGGCCGGCGCGCCCTGCGCCAGGCCTTCGTCGAGGCCGACATCGGCCTGTCGGGCGTGAACTTCGCGGCTGCCGACACGGGCACCTTGTGGCTGGTGGAAAACGAGGGCAATGGCCGGCTGACGACGTCCGTGCCGGAGATCCACATCGCCATCATGGGCATGGAAAAAGTGGTGGCCAAGCTCGAACACATCGTGCCGCTGGCGAGCCTTTTGACGCGCTCGGCGACGGGACAGGCCATCACCACGTATTTCAACCTGATTTCCGGCCCACGCCGCGCTGGCGAACAGGATGGCCCGCGCGAAGTGCACCTGGTGCTGCTCGATAACGGTCGCAGCCAGGCCTATGCCGACGAGCAGCTGCGCGCCACCCTGCAATGCATACGCTGCGGCGCCTGCATGAACCACTGTCCCGTCTACACGCGCATCGGCGGTCACGCCTACGGCACCACGTATCCGGGGCCGATCGGCAAGATCATCTCGCCCCATTTGCTGGGACTCGCTGCGACGGCCGACCTGGCCACCGCGTCGAGCCTGTGCGGCGCCTGCGGCGAAGTGTGCCCCGTGCGCATCCCGATTCCGCAGCTGCTGGTGCGCCTGCGCACGGAAGCGAACCGCAATCCCGGCGAGGAGGTTGCCCATCCGCTGCGCGGGCAGGGGGCCAAGTTCAGCCGCGGCGAAAGCCTGATCTGGCGCTTCTGGAGCGGCGCCTTCGCGCGCCCCGCCAGCTACCGCCTGTTCCGCTGGGCCGCCACGCGCTTGCGGATGCTGACGCCGCGCGCGCAGCTGGGCTGGACGCAGCACCGCAAGCCGTTGACGCCGGCGCCGCGCAGCCTGGCCGACCTGCTCAACGCACGGGGGCAGGAAGAATAGCGACGCCCCCCATACCGCAAAAAACACGCTGCACACAATTACATCAAAAGCCGTTTTTTCATTCAACCCGCATCCACCGGAGGAGACCCGACATGCAAACCTGGACCCAACTTTATACACCGCTCGGCAGCCTGTGGCTGTCGTCGCTGGCGGCAGCCGTTCCCATCATTTTCTTCTTCATCGCCCTGGCGGCGCTGCGCATCAAGGGCCACGTGGCGGCCGCCGTCACCCTGGCGCTGGCGCTGGCCGTGGCCATCTTCGCGTATGGCATGCCCGTGCCGCAGGCGCTGGCGGCGGCCGGCTACGGTTTTGCGTATGGCTTGTGGCCGATCGCCTGGATCATCGTCACGGCTGTCTTCCTGTATAAAATCGTCGTGAAGACGGGGCAGATCGAGATCATCCGCGCCTCCGTGCTGTCGGTGACGGACGACCAGCGCCTGCAGGTGCTCTTGATCGGATTTGCCTTCGGCGCCTTCCTGGAAGGGGCGGCCGGCTTCGGCGCGCCCGTGGCCATCACCTCGGCCTTGCTGGTGGGCCTGGGCTTCAATCCGCTGTATGCGGCGGGCCTGTGCCTGATCGCCAATACGGCGCCCGTGGCCTTCGGCGCCATGGGCATTCCCATCATCGTGGCGGGCCAGGTGACGGGCATCGACCCCTTCCTGATCGGCGCCATGGCGGGCCGCCAGTTGCCGCTGCTGTCGCTGCTGGTGCCGTTCTGGCTGGTCTTCATGATGGATGGTTTGCGCGGTGTGCGCGAAGTGTGGCCGGCCGCCCTGGTGACGGGTTTCAGCTTTGCCGTGACCCAGTACTTCACGTCGAACCATATCGGCCCTGAACTGCCGGACATCACCTCGGCCCTCGTCAGCCTGGTGTCGCTGACCCTGTTCCTGAAAGTGTGGCAGCCGAAGAATGCGAAAGTGGCCCATGCCGTCGGCGGCGGCACGGCCGCGCTGTCCGGTTTCGGCGGCGCGGGCGGTGCCGCGGACCTGCGCGGCGGGGGTAACCGCGCCGCTTCGCCCTACACGACGGCGCAGACCATGCGTGCCTGGGCGCCGTTCGGCCTGCTGACGGCCATCGTCACCGTGTGGAGCCTGCCCGGCTTCAAGGCCCTGTTTGCGGCCGGCGGCGCGCTGTCTGGCCTGGTCATCAAGATCCACGTGCCCTACCTCGATAAGCTGGTGATGAAGACCATGCCCATCGTGGCGGAGCCGAAGGCGTATGACGCCGTGTTCAAGCTCGATCTGCTGTCGGCCGTGGGTACGGCGATCTTGCTGACGGCCGTGCTGTCGATGCTGATGCTGCGCATGAAGCCGCGCGATGGCTGGAAGGCGTTCGTGGAAACCGTGGTGGAATTGCGCCGTCCCGTGCTGTCGATCGGCCTGGTGCTGGCGTTTGCCTTCGTTGCCAATTACTCGGGCATGTCGTCCACGCTGGCCCTGCTGCTGGCCGGCAGCGGCGCCGCCTTCCCGTTCTTCTCGCCCTTCCTGGGCTGGCTGGGCGTCTTCCTGACGGGTTCCGACACCTCGTCGAACGCCTTGTTCTGCTCCCTGCAAAACACGACGGCGCACCAGATCGGCGTGTCCGACACCTTGCTGGTGGCGGCCAATACGACGGGCGGCGTGACGGCGAAGATGATCTCGCCCCAGTCGATCGCCGTCGCCTGCGCCGCAACGGGGCTGGTGGGCAAGGAATCGGACCTGTTCCGCTTCACCTTGAAGCACAGCCTGTTGTTTGCCATCATCATCGGCATCATCACCATGCTGCAAGCCTACGTGTTCACCGGCATGATCCCGCATTGAGCGGTCCGTAGAAGTACGTAGTAAAACTAGATGATTTGATAGTAAAACGTGCAGAAGGTCATGAAAATGACCTGATGCACTGCAACATAGCGAGGATGGCCCGGCGCAATGCCGGGTCCGCGGCGATGCCGTCCGCATCGAGTCCCGACCCCAGCAGGGGCAGGCTGATGCAGGCCTCGTCGATCAGGCGCGCCGACATGGTGCGCACCGTTTCGCGCAGCGCCGCCTGCGCGTGCGTGGCGCGCGGCGAGGCGTTCAGCAGCACCAGCGGCTTGTCGATGAACGATTCATTTCCCACCATCCAGTCCAGCGCATTCTTCATGGGCCCGCTCACGCCGTGCGCGTACTCGGGGCTGGCCAGGATCAGCACGTCGGCTGCCAGGATGGCGTCGCGCAGGCCCGTCACGGCGGGCAGGCTGTCGGCGTCGAGGTCGGGATTGAACAGGGGCAATTCACCGAGTCCCGGATAGATGCGGATCTCATATTCCGCAGGGGCAAGCCGTGCAATGGCGCGCAGCAGGGCGGTGTTCAGGGAGGCGGCGCGCAGGCTGCCGGCGATGGCGAGGATGGTAATGGGCGTTTGCATCCCGCCTGTATAGCCCATCCTGTGCTCAAGCGCAAGGCGAGCAGGATGGCGCTATCGATGTTGCAACAGCCAATAATGGGCTGCGATGAGTGGCCGGGTATGGCGGCACTCTTAACGGCTCAGACCGCTCATCCAGCTTGGCTGCGGGTTGGCACGGGCCAGTTCGCGCATGCGGTATTCCAGATCGTAACGGTCGGTCGATTCGGCCAGATAGGCTTCTTCGTAAGCGCGCTCGCGGCGGTCGCTGCTTTGGTTCAGCCAGGCGCCGACGCGTTTTGCGGCGTGGACCAGGGTGGCGACGATATTGCTGTTTTGCGTGGTGTGGTAGGTAAATGCGGTAGACATGGCAGACTCCTTATGTGGCGTGCCGCGTTGTGCTGCACTGCAATATAAGTATAGCGATTCCAAGTTATAAGGCTACTTTTGATTTCAAATGTCAGCTATTCAATTTTGAAATAACAGGCGGGAAAGCTGCGCAATACGGGGCTTTAAGGCATAATGCGGGCGCTGTATCGTAGTTTTACTACAAGACTGTTTTGCCCCGAATGTTGTTTTCAGACGCAGCCCGCAGGCGTGCCGCGCCCACAAGACATCATTCTGGCGAGAAACGGTCGGCCGTGCGCCTGCCGCGCGCAAGAAGCGCCATGCCTGCCCCCGTATCGCTGATGGCAGTCATGGCCCACGCTGATATCTGCGTGGCGCTTGCGCGTCCTGGTGCTGCCCGGGTGGAAACGCTTCCATGCCTGGCAAGATCAACTTGGAATTGAAAAATGGAGAAGGTATGGAATACGTAAAGCAAGGCCAGGGCGTCCAGTCCGCACAGGCTGGCACGCAAAACAATACAGGCGCCCTGATCATTGTCACGGTACTGTTTTTCATGTGGGGACTGCTGACCTCGCTCAATGATGTGCTGATTCCCCATCTGCGCTCGATCTACACCTTGACCTATGTCCAGGCGATGTTGGTGCAGTTCTGCTTCTTTGGCGCCTACGCCATCGTTTCGCTGCCCGCCGGCATGCTGATCAAGAAAATCGGCTACCAGCGCGGCGTCGTCGCCGGCCTGCTGATCGCCGCCGCCGGCTGCGCCATGTTCTACCCGGCGTCCACCGGCAGCTATGCGCTGTTCCTCTTGTCCTTCTTCATCCTGGCGGCCGGCATCACCGTGCTGCAGGTGGCGGCCAATCCGTACGTGACGGAACTGGGCGACCCGCAGACGGCGTCGAGCCGATTGACCCTGACGCAAGCGTTCAATGCGCTGGGCACCACGGTGGCGCCAGCCTTGGGCGGCATGCTGATTTTGTCCGGCACCGTGCTGACGGTGCAGCAGTTCGACCTGCTGCCGGCGGCCGAGCAGCTGGCCTACCGCGCCAAGGAAGCCGCTTCCGTGCAGGGCCCGTACCTGGTGCTGGCCGCCACTTTGGTGATCCTGGCCGTGCTGTTCGCGCTGGCGAAACTGCCGAAGATTTCGCATGCGGACGATGCGGCTGCCCTGGCGCAGGATGGCCACAAGGTCTCGATCTGGTCGCACCGCCACCTGGTGCTGGGCGCGCTGGCGATCTTCCTGTACGTGGGCGGAGAAGTCAGCATCGGCAGCTTCCTGATCAACTTCCTGGGCGAGAGCCATATCGCGGGCCTCAGCCACGCCGACGCCGCCTATTTTGTCAGCTATTACTGGGGTGGCGCCATGCTGGGCCGCTTCGTCGGTTTTGCCGTGATGCGCTATGTCAGCCCGGGCAAGACCCTGGCCTTCAACGCCGCCGTCGTCATCGCGCTGATCCTCGTCGCCGTGTTCTCCAGCGGCCACACGGCCATGTGGGCATTGATCGCCGTCGGCCTGTTCAACTCCATCATGTTCCCGACCATCTTCAGCATGGCCTTGAACAAGCTGGGCGCGCAGACGGGTCAAGGTTCGGGCATCCTGTGCATGGCCATCGTCGGCGGCGCCATCGTGCCGTTCATCCAGGGCTTCCTGGCCGACCACATCAACCTGCAGCTGTCCTTCCTCGTGCCGGCCCTGTGCTATACCTTCATTCTGTACTTCGGCTGGAAGTATGCCAGCATGTACAACGACGACGTCAAATAAGCGGCGCTGTCGCGATCAATCAAAAGGGTGGCCTCGGCCACCCTTTTTTTGCGTCAGTGCGTGCGTCAGTGCGCGAATTGCGTGCCCAGCACGTCCTGGCACACTTCGAGCCAGGCGCGCGCCGCGTGCGACAGATAGCGCCCGCTCCAGACGTGCGCCACCTGCCACGCCACCTCGGGCTCGACGATGCGCACGGCCTCCAACGGTTCGCCAGCCAGGCGGTGGATGAACGGCTCGGGCAGCAGGGCCACGCCCAGGCCCGCCGAGGCCATCGCCACCAGCCAGTCCCACTGGCCGCTTTGCGCCGCGATGGTTGGCGTGAAGCCCGCTTGCGCGAAATGCTGGCGCAGGCTGCGCGTGAGCGCGAAATCATCCTTGAGTAACACCAGTGGCAGCTCGGCCAGCGCCTTGAACGGCAGTGTCGTGCGTTTTTTTTGGAACGTGCCCGGCTCGGCCAAGGCCCAGATCGGATAGCTGGCCACTTCCACGGCCACGAGGTCGAGTTCCGGGTCGGCCGGCAGCACCGTCATGCCGATTTCCAGTTCGCCGGCCGCCACCTTGCGCTCGATCTGCTGGCCCGTGTCTTCCTGCAGGGTCAGGCTGATGTTGGGATGGCGCGCGCGGAAGGCCTTTAATACGGGCGTAAACAGCACATTGATCATGGGCGGGATGCCGACCGTCAGGCTGCCGCGCTGCAAGGCCTGGGTGTCGCGCACTTCCAGGGTCAGCTGGCGCATGTTCGCCAGCATTTCCTGGCCGTGCTGGTAGACGATGCGGCCCGTGTCCGTCAGGGTCAGCTTGCGTCCGTCGCGCACCAGCAGCTGGGCGCCCACCTCGTCTTCCAGCTGGCGCACCATCTTGCTGATGGTCGACTGGGTCAGGTGCAGCGATTCGGCCGCCTGCGTAAAGCTCGACAGGCGCACGGTTTCGACGAAATAGCGCAGGGAACGGATATCCAAGAGGGTGCTCGGCAGTGGCAGGACATGAAAATATCGACTGGATGTGGCGAAATTAATTCATGCCATGCATGTAAGCGGGATTTTATACTGAAACCACTTATGGGGCTGGTGTATGACAGCCATCCAGTTTGAGAATATTAAGAATATCAGGAGCATCACGATGTACGAGGACCGTATCCGCCACCCAGGCTTGCTCAGCAAAATCATGAGTGCCGATGAGGCAGCCAAATTGTTCCACAACGGCATGCGTGTCGGCATGAGCGGGTTCACCCGTGCCGGCGACGCCAAGGCCCTGCCGCGCGCCCTGGCCGAGCGCGCTCTGCAAGACCCGTTGAGCCTGACCCTGATCACGGGCGCTTCGCTGGGCAATGGCAGCGACGGCTTGATGGCCGAGGCGGGCGTGCTGGCGCGCCGCATGCCGTTCCAGGTCGACCCTGTGCTGCGCGGCAAGATCAACAAGGGCGAAGTCATGTTCATCGACCAGCATCTGTCGGAAACGGCCGAGCAGCTGCGCTCGGGCAACCTGGCCGCCGTCGACATCGCCGTCATCGAAGCGACGGCCATTACGGCGGCCGGCGCCATCATCCCGACCATGTCGGTAGGCAACTCCGCCGCCTTTGCCCAGCAGGCAAGCCAAGTCATCATCGAAATCAACCTGTCCACGCCGCTGGCGCTGGAAGGCTTGCACGACATTTATATTCCGCAAACCTTGCCGGGCCGCGAGCCGATTCCCCTCACGCGCGTGGACCAGCGCCTGGGCAGCACGGCCATCGCCATCGACCCGGCCCGCATCGCCGCCATCGTCATCACGGACAGCCCCGACAGCCCGTCGAACGCCTTGCCACCCGACGCGGAAACGCAGGCCATCGCCGGCCACGTGATTGCCTTCCTCGAAGGCGAAGTGGCGGCCGGGCGCATGGGGCCGGAATTGCTGCCCCTGCAGGCGGGTATCGGCACCATCGCCAACGCCGTGCTGCACGGCCTGATCGGTTCGCCCTTCCAGAACATGACGATGTATTCGGAAGTGCTGCAGGACAGCGCCATCGAACTGCTCGATTCGGGCCAGCTGGCGTTTGCCTCGGCCTCGTCGATCACCCTGTCGGCCGCCGTGCACCAGAAGCTGATGGACAATATCGACCATTACCGCTCGAAAATCGTGCTGCGTCCGCAAGAGATCAGCAACCATCCCGAGATCGTGCGCCGCCTGGGCATCATCGCCCTGAACACGGCGCTCGAGTTCGATATCTACGGCAACGTCAATTCCACGCACGTGTGCGGCACGCACATGATGAACGGCATCGGCGGCTCGGGCGACTTCGCGCGCAACGGGCAAGTGTCGATGTTCGTGTCGAAATCGGCGGCCAAGGGCGGGCGCATTTCCAGCGTCGTGCCGATGGTGTCGCATGTGGACCATACGGAGCATGACGTCGACGTGCTGGTGACGGAGTGGGGTTATGCGGACTTGCGCGGCCTGGCGCCGCGCGAACGGGCGCCGCTGATCATCGAGCGCTGCACCCATCCCGCTTACCGCGATCAATTGCGCGCGTATTACGACGCGGCATGCCAGCGCGGCGGCCACACGCCGCACATCCTGGAACAGGCGCTGTCGTGGCATACGCGCTACCAGGAAACGCAGAGCATGCTGGCAGCGTAGCAAGCTTCGCCAGCATCAAGACAGGGCAGGGCGGTGCAGCACCGCCCCTGCCTTTTCACTGTTCAGTACAGATGCAGGCCCTTGGCGCCCAGGCCCAGCAAGGCAAACGTGGTGGTGGCCTGGATGCCCATGAACCACAGGAAGTGGGTATGCATGTGCTTGCGGATGTCGCCCAGTTCCGTGCGCAAGGCGTGGCAGTCGCCGCGCAGCGCAGGCGGCATCACCCCACTGTCCGCCTTTTCCGTCCGGGCGGTTTGCGCTGGATCAAACGTCAGGAAGCTGGTGCAAAGCGCAGCCGGATGCCTGCCGTGACGACAGCGAGCAAGTCGTCGATATGCGCGTTCATTTCCGGGTGCGGCGTCCATGGATCGCCCGCATCCATGACGATGCGCAGCGACACGAGGCCGTGCAGCGACTGCCAGAAGATTTGCGTCATCGTGTGCAGCGCCGGCTCGTCCTGGCGTACCTGGCCCGCCTGCGCCAGCTCGCCGAACAGGTGCAGCGCATAGGCATACGGGTCCTGCTCGATATTGCCGTGTTCCACCAGGGCCGCATCGATTTCCGCATGCGGACGCAATTCCATGAAGATCAGCGAATACTCGTCGGGATGCTGGAAGCCGTACTCGATGTAGGCGCGGCCGACCAGGCCGATGCGTTCCCATGGGTCAACGCTGGTGTCGCAGGCGGTGCGCATGGCGCGCACCAGCTCCAGCAAGTCCTTGTCCATGGCCTGGGCGATCAGCGTGGCCTTGTCGCGGAACAGGGCGTACACGACGGTGGTGGAAAAGCCGGCCGCCTCGGCCACCTTGCGGATGGAGACGGCGCGCGCGCCGCCCTTCTTGATCAGGTCTTTGACGACGTCGATGATGTGTTCGCGCCGCGCCTGCGCTTCGCGTAACTTTCTTTCTTGAATATTGGTCAGCTTCTTGTCCACGACTCTTTCCTGGCGACTCTATGAAAGCAAGAATTATAGGGGGGCGATGCGTTGCCAATGTGTCTGGCATTGTTACAATTCAGTTTTTTGTCCGGTGGATGCGACAGTGGACCGATTTTTCGCGCTTTTGACCCCCGCTTTTCCATCGATGCCCCGGATTGGTGCATAAATCGCCGGGCCAGGCTTTGCGAACGGGGCCAAAGGGCGGAAAATAGCGGGAGAGCTTACACTGCGTTTAGCGCAACGGCGGCCGCACACGAGGCGACGCCGGAACACTTACATTTGGACGGGATCATTACATGACCATTAAAATCAGCCAGAACTTCGACTCGGGCGCCATCGACGTGGTGAGCGCGGCCAGCGCCGGTGCCATCGACCTGAACTTGCGCAAGGATAGCCACGCCGACATCCACCAGTGGTTCCACTTCCGCCTGCAGGGCGCGCGTGGCCAGGCATGCACGATGCGTTTCCTGAACGCGGGCCAGGCCACCTATCCGGCCGGCTATGAAGACTACCAGGCCGTGGCCAGCTACGACAGCGAAAACTGGTTCCGCGTGCCGACGACGTTCGACGGCCAGGTCATGACGATCTCGCACACGCCGGAACTCGACAGTGTGTACTACGCCTATTTCGAGCCGTACTCGTGGGAACGCCATCTGCGCCTGCTGGGCGAAGTGGCCGAGCATCCGCTGGCGCGCGTGTCCGACCTGGGCAGCACGGTCGACGGCCGCGACATGAACATGGTCACCATCGGCAATCCGCAGGCGGAAAAGAAAATCTGGGTCATCGCACGCCAGCATCCGGGCGAATCGATGGCCGAATGGTTCGTCGAAGGCCTCATCGACTCGCTGCTGGACGACGCCAACCCGATCGCGCGCAAACTGCTGCAGCGCGCCGTGTTCCACATCGTGCCGAACATGAACCCGGACGGTTCCATCCGCGGCAATCTGCGCACGAATGCGGCAGGCGCCAACCTGAACCGCGAATGGATGACGCCATCGCTGGAGTCCAGCCCGGAAGTGCTGTGCGTGAAAAACAAGATCCACGAAACGGGCGTCGACATGTTCTTCGACATCCACGGCGACGAAGCGCTGCCGTACAACTTTGTGGCCGGCAACGAAATGCTGGAAAACTTCACGCCGGCGCAGGCGGCGCACCAGAAAGCCTTCATCGAGCGCTACAAGCAGGCCAGCCCCGACTTCCAGGACAAGTTCGGCTATGCGGCCAGCAAGTACAAGTCGGACATGCTGACCCTGGCGTCGAAATACATCGGCCACCACTTCGGCTGCCTGGCGCTGACCTTGGAAATGCCGTTCAAGGAAAATGCCGACTTGCCGGATCCGGCCGTGGGCTGGAACGGCGCGCGCAGCGCGGCCCTGGGTGCGGCCATGCTGCAGCCTATCCTGCTGTCGCTGGATTGAGCGGCGTTGATCATGGGCGTCGAGATCGAGCGTAAATTCCTGCTGCAAGGCGATGCCTGGCGCGGCCTGGGGCAGGCGGTGCTGCTGCGCCAGGGCTATCTGTCGTCCGCGCGCGAGCGCGTGGTGCGCGTGCGCATCGAGGGCGAACAGGCGATGCTGACCATCAAGGGCGCCAACGTGGGCGCGACGCGCGGCGAGTGGGAGTATCCGATCCCGCTGGCCGACGCCGCCGAACTGCTCGACGGCCTGTGCGAACAGCCGCTGATCGAAAAATACCGCCACCGCATCGAACACGCGGGCATGGTGTGGGAAGTCGACGAGTTCCTGGGCGTCAATGCGGGCTTGCTCGTGGCCGAGATCGAACTGGCCTCGGAAGACCAGCCCTTCGAGAAGCCCGAATGGATAGGCGCGGAAGTGTCGGGCGATGCGCGCTACTACAACGCGAATCTGATCCGCCACCCGTTCTCGCAGTGGTGATGGTGCGTTAAGCGTAGCGTGAAATGCAAAAAAGGCGGAACCGGGGTTCCGCCTTTTTTATGCGCTAGCGCTGTTGTCGGATTACGCCGTTCCGGCTAATCCGACCTACGGCCTGCCTTTTAACCATTGCGTCGACACCTATTGCATCGACACCTCTTCAAACCCGTGGCATCGTAGGTCGGATTAGCGCTGCGCGCGTAATCCGACAAGCCTGCATTAATGGAAATGCTCGGTACCCTGTGGCGTATCCTCGGGCATTTCCGCATGCGCCAGCTCGCCGACCGGGTCGGCAAACAGGGGTGCGCCGCAATCGTCGCAGTATTCGCCGACAAAACGTTCCGCGTGGCGCTTGATCTGCGTCACGCCGGCGGCGTTCAGGTGCTCGATGATTTCATCGACGGGCGTCTTTTGCTTGTCCAGCGCGGCGATGCCGACCTGGATCAGGCCTTCGATCGGCGTGCCATCCTCATCTTCCTGGCCGTACAGGGGCCAGACGATGCCGTAGATGACGTCCGGCGCCTGGCGCAGGGTGAAGGCGATGCGGTACTCGTCGACCTGACCGTCGGCCGCTTCCTCGCCGAAGCCGGCGATCACGGCGCGCAGTTCCGACGGCTCGATGGCCAGCGTGTGCGTCAGGTAGTGCACGGCCGCGCGCACGGAGACGGGACGTATCAGCTTGTCCGCTTCGCGGCAGGCCACGTAGTAGGCTTCCGGCAGCAGCAATTCCAGGCCGCAGCCGGGCAGCAGGCGGGCGATGGTCGGCGTGGCCTGCGTGCGCCATTGTTCCAGGGCGGCGCTGCGCTCGGCGATGAAGTCGAGCTGGCTCGAAGGCGTCTGCCAGCGGAACAGCGGCGCGCCGGCGGGCGCCACCACGGCCACCAGCAGGTAGCGCGTGTCGGCCAGGAACGGCGCCGTTTCCGCCTCTTTGCTCGATGGCTTGACGGCCGTGCCTTTCAGGGCGGCCAGGGCCAGCTTCTGCGTCTTGGCATAGGTTTCGACGTGGCTGCGCGGCAACTGGTCGATCGAATACAGGGTGGGCGCCATGGCCATCTTCGTGCCGTCGGCCAGCAGGTGGGCGGCAAAGTGCGCGGACAGCACGCCGTGCGCGTCGCCGGCCATGGGGCCGGACGCGATGGAAAAGCGCGTCCACGCGAGGATGGGCACGGCCACCAGCAGGGCGTCGTAGCGCACGTCTTCATGCGTGATGACGGTCGATTCGCTGACGGCTTCAACGCAGTCCATCAGCACGTCGTAGGCGTTCAAGTCTTCCTTGAACAGGCTGCCCAGGGTGTTGTCGATGGTGTCCTGGTGGCCGGTTTTGAGTAATTTCTGGAGCTGCGTATCCAGGCTGTGTTCCCAGGACCGCTCTTCGAGACGGCTGGCTGCCTGTACGATCGCCTGGGCAAAGGTGACCAGGCGCTGGCTGTCGGCAGTCAGTTTATGGGATGAATCTTTGGAAGGACGACGCATAGCGGGATAAGAGTCTCGGAAAGTGAAAAAAATGGATCAGTCAAACAATGATAAACCCTTATAACCGTATTGTAGAGGATTCAGCCGCACGCAATACGTAAGCTGTCCTTAGATCATGCCAATAGTCGAAATTTCAAGGAAAAACGGGCGCTGCGGACGAAAAAAAAGCGCCGGTCGGAACCGGCGCTTTTATCTTGCCTCACAGCTGGGCTGATTACTCGGCCAGCAATTGACGCAGTACGAATGGCAGGATACCGCCATGCTTGTAGTAATCGACTTCGATCGGCGTATCGATGCGCAGCAGGACTTTGACTTCCTGGCTGCTGCCGTCGGCGCGGTGGATCACCAGGGTGGCCAGTTGCTGTGGCTTGATTTCGCCTTCGAGGCCTTTCAGGTCGAAGGTTTCATTGCCGGTGATGCCCAGCGTCTGCACGCTGTCGTCGCCGATGAATTGCAGCGGCAGCACGCCCATGCCCACCAGGTTCGAGCGGTGGATGCGTTCGAACGAACGGGTGATCACGGCTTTCACGCCCAGCAGCTGGGTGCCCTTGGCTGCCCAGTCGCGCGACGAGCCCGTACCGTACTCTTCGCCGCCGAAGACCATGGTTGGCGTGCCTTCAGCAACATATTTCATCGCTGCGTCGTAGATCGACATCTGTTCGCCGGAAGGCTGGTGGATCGTGATGCCGCCTTCGACCGCCGAACCGTCCGCTTTGGCAGGGATCATGCGGTTCTTGATACGTACGTTGGCGAACGTGCCGCGCATCATGATTTCATGGTTGCCGCGACGCGAGCCGTAGGAGTTGAAGTCCGCTTTCAGGACGCCGTTTTCCTTCAGCCACTTGCCTGCAGGACCGTTTTCCTGGATCGAGCCGGCTGGCGAGATGTGATCGGTGGTGATGGAATCGCCGAACACGCCCAGTGCGCGCGCGCCTTCGATGCCGGTGGCCACTGCCGCTGGCGTCATCGAGAAGTTGTCGAAGAACGGTGGTTCCGCGATGTAGGTCGATTTCGGCCAGTTGTAGACTTGACCGGACACGGTGGTGACTTTCTCCCACAGCTTGCCTGGTGCGCCCTTGACGTCCGCGTAGTTGTCCTTGAATACCTTGGCATTCATGGCGAACTTCATCATGGCCGACACTTCAGCCGAGGTCGGCCAGATGTCGCCCAGGTAGACGTCCTTGCCGCCCTTGCCCTTGCCGACAGGTTCCGTCATCAGGTCGCGCGTCATGTTGCCGGCGATGGCGTAGGCGACGACCAGCGGTGGCGAAGCCAGGAAGTTCGAGCGGATGTTCGGGTGAATACGCGCTTCGAAGTTGCGGTTGCCCGACAGCACGGCCGATGCGACGATGTCGTGCGTGGCAATCGCTGCGTTCAGCTCAGGCGTCAGGTCGCCCGCATTGCCGATACAGGTGGTGCAGCCGTAGGCGGTCACGCCGAAGCCCAGTTTTTCCAGGTACGGCAGCAGGCCGGCAGCGGTCAGGTACTCGGTGACGACGCGCGAGCCGGGAGCCAGCGAGGTCTTGATGTGCGGAGCGACCTTCAGGCCGGCTTCCACGGCTTTCTTGGCCAGCAGGCCGGCAGCCAGCATCACGCTCGGGTTCGAGGTGTTGGTGCACGAGGTGATCGCGGCGATCAGCACGTCGCCGTTCGACACTTTCACGCCGTTCGTCGTTTCGTACACGGCAGCCAGGTCGGCCGGGTTCTTGTTGAAGCCGTTTTCGGTCGTCGGCTTGGCGAACAGCTCGGCGAAGTTGGCCTTGACGTTGCCGATTTCGATACGGTCTTGCGGGCGTTTCGGGCCGGCCAGCGACGGAGCGACCGATGCCAGGTCCAGTTCCACCACGCGGGTGTAGTCGATGTCGCCCGCTTTTGGCACGCCGAACAGGTTTTGCGCCTTGAAGTAGCCTTCGAACGCGGCGATTTCAGCCTTGCTGCGGCCGGTGCCCTTGAAGTAATCGATGGTCGCTTCGTCGACAGGGAAGAAGCCCATGGTCGCGCCGTATTCCGGTGCCATGTTGGCGATCGTCGCGCGGTCCGTCAGGGTCAAGGACTCAGTGCCTTCGCCGAAGAATTCGACGAACTTGCCGACGACTTTCTCTTTGCGCAGCAGTTCGGTAATCGTCAGTACCAAGTCGGTGGCGGTGCAGCCTTCGCGCAGCGCGCCCGACAGGTTCACGCCGATGACGTCCGGCGTCAGGAAGTAGACCGGCTGGCCCAGCATGCCGGCTTCCGCTTCGATGCCGCCCACGCCCCAGCCGACCACGCCGATGCCGTTGATCATGGTGGTGTGCGAGTCGGTGCCGACCAGGGTGTCAGGGTAGTACACGTCGCCGGCTTTCTTGCCTGCGTGATGCACGCCGCGTGCCAGGTATTCCAGGTTGACCTGGTGGACGATGCCGAAGCCCGGCGGCACGACGCCGAAGGTGTCGAATGCCTGCATGCCCCATTTCATGAACTGGTAACGCTCGTTGTTACGCGAGAATTCCAGTTTCATGTTCAGGTCCAGCGCTTTCTTTTCGCGGTAGTGATCGATGGTGACCGAGTGGTCGACCACCAGGTCGACCGGTACCAGCGGTTCGATCTTCTTGGCGTTGATGCCCATCTTGGCGGCCACGTTGCGCATCGCGGCCAGGTCGGCCAGCAATGGTACGCCGGTGAAGTCTTGCAGCACGACGCGCGCCACTACGAACGGGATCTCGTCGGTGCGCTCGGCGGTCGGGCCCCAGCTCGCCAATTGCTTGACGTGTTCTTCGGTGACTTTTTTGCCGTCGCAGTTGCGCAATACCGATTCGAGCACGATGCGAATCGACACTGGCAGGCGGGAGACATTGATGCCCAGGCTTTTTTCCAGCGCAGGCAGGGAGTACAGCTTGCCCTTCTTGCTATCCGAAATATTAAAGTCCTTGAGCGTGTTCAGAGTGTTGCGGGACATGACCTCTCCTTGTTGGGTATCGTCTTATTGATTATTCAAATTACAAAACATGACTGAGCCCCCGAAGAGGCCCTTGCTACGCACATCAGCCGCCGGTCGCCGGCAGCACGCCCAGCGATGGCGCGGCTTCCACCACTGCCGCCGGCTTGGCTTGCTCCGCATCCTTGCATTCATTGGCCAGCTGGCGGCCCTGCTTGGAATCGAGCAGCATGCCTTTGGCCGGGATGCCGATCCAGACGAGACCATACAAACGGTTCTCGAAGCGGTTGGCGCCGGTGGTGGTGCCCACGCGGCTCAGGCGGTGCAGGCGCTTCTTCCAGCGCAGGGCGATGTGTTTGTCGTCAGTAGCATTGGTGTAGATGGTAATTTTATTACCAAGTTCACAATTGAAATCGGTGGAAGCGGAGCCCGCGGTGTCCGGCTCATCGGATTCTTCCTTGTCGGCGACCGACATGGCCAGCGGATGGGCTTCCTTGGCGGCGGGTTTGGCCTTGGTGGTCTTGGCCTTGGCCTTTGGCTTGGCCTTGACTGCCTTGGGATTTGCCTCTGCCGTGGCAGCGAAGCTGGCTGGCGCCAGCGTGAGGGTCATGGCGCCCAGCGCGACGCTGCAGGCAATTGCTAATTTGGAGAGGGACATCGTGTAATTCCTGTCAGTTTTCAGTGGTGCTGGAAGAGGGGGCGTTGAGTAATGCAGCGGCCGCCTCGGGCAGGCCGAGGCCCGCCAGTTTGGCGCGTTGCAAAACGGTCCAATAATATCGGTAGCTGGCGCGGTCGTGCAAGCGGCCATTTTGCGCAATCGGTCCCCAGTTGGCGCGCAGCGCTTCATTGAGGATGTTGCTGGCTTCGTTGACTTCGGACAGGCGCGGCGTGAAGGCCTTGATGATGGGCTTGATCTGGTCCGGGTGGATGCTCCACATGCGCGTATAGCCGAACTCGGCAGTAGCACGCTGGGCGTCGTTGGCCACCACGGCCGAATCGCGCACATCGGTCGTCACGTTATGCGACGGCACCTTGCCGTGCGCATGGCAGGCGGCGGCCACTTCGAGCTTGGCGCGCACCACCAGCGGGTGCGTGAACTGGCCCGGCGTGCGCATGGCGGCGGCGGGAATGGCGCCGTAGTGGGCCGAGACGAAATCCATGATGCCGAAGGACAGGCATTCGACCTGGGGCAGGGCGGCGATCGCATAGGCGTCGCGCAGCGCGCCGTGCGTTTCGATCAGGATATGCACGGGCAGGTTGTCGCGGCCGGCGCGGCGCGCGTGCAGGTTGATCAGGTCGATGGCCAGCATGGCATCCTGCACGCCGGCCACCTTGGGCACGGCGATGTAGGCCAGGCGCGATGCGGCCGTGCAGATGATTTCCACGTCGCGCGCGAAAAACGGGCTGTCGACGTCGTGCACGCGCACGCCGATGCGGTTGAACTGGTTGTCGTCGCTGGCCAGCAGGCCGGCGATCATCAGGGCGTGGGATTCTTCATTGCCGGCGCTGGCGCCGTCTTCGCAGTCGAACGTGATGTCGAACAGGGGGCCAAGCTCTTGTTGCAAAGCAATCGATTTACGCATCAGCTTTTCAGAGCCGGCGTAGTGGTCGCAAGCGGCGAGCAACAGCGGCTGGCGTTTGCCTTGGAATAAAACCTCGGAAGGGTGCATGCTTAAGGCATTTCTGCAGGTAAAAACTACTTGAGAAAACAGCCGCGCCGCGAATCTCGCGGAGCGGCCTTCTTGGCGGGCGGCGCTCAGGCCGCGCCGCCAATACTGGATTTATGCCAGCAGGTGTTTCACGCCTTCGCGCTCTTCGGTCAGTTCTTTCAGGGTCAGGTTGATGCGCTCTTGCGAGAATGCATCGATTTCCAGACCTTGAACGATGGTGTACTCGCCATTCTCGGTGGTGACCGGGAAGCCGAACACGGTGCCTTCAGGAATGCCGTACGAACCATCGGAAGGCACGCCCATGGTGGTCCACTTGCCGTTCGTGCCCAGCATCCAGTCATGGATGTGGTCGATGGCGGCGTTCGCTGCCGACGCTGCCGACGACAGGCCGCGCGCTTCGATGATGGCCGCGCCGCGCTTGCCGACGGTTGGCAGGAACACGTTGGCGTTCCATTCCTGGTCGTTGATCAGGTCCTTGACAGCCTTGCCGTTCACGGTGGCGAAGCGGTAGTCGGCGTACATCGTTGGCGAGTGGTTGCCCCAGACGGTCAGCTTTTCGATGTCTTTCACGGCGGTGCCGGTCTTGGCAGCGACTTGCGACAGCGCGCGGTTGTGGTCCAGGCGCAGCATGGCGGTGAAGTTTTTCGCCGGCAGCGATGGCGCCGATTTCATGGCGATGTAGGCGTTGGTGTTGGCAGGGTTGCCGACCACCAGCACTTTGACGTTGCGCGAAGCGACGGCGTCGAGCGCCTTGCCTTGCACCGTGAAGATCTGGGCGTTCGCTTCCAGCAGGTCCTTGCGTTCCATGCCTGGGCCGCGTGGACGCGCGCCAACCAGTACGGCCACGTCGACATCCTTGAAGGCGGTCAGCGGATCGGAGTGGGCGGTCATTTCCGTCAGCAGCGGGAAGGCGCAGTCGTCGATTTCCATCATCACGCCCTTGAGCGCCTTCTGGGCTTTTTCGTCCGGGATTTCAAGCAGTTGCAAGATGACAGGCTGGTCTTTGCCGAGCATGTCGCCATTGGCGATGCGGAACAACAGAGCGTAGCCGATCTGGCCGGCGGCGCCGGTCACTGCAACACGCATTGGGGTTTTAGCCATGATGAATCTCCAAAAATGGGAAAGAAAACGGGCTTGAAGCTGGGCTTACGCTTATCCGGAAAAACTATAATGATACCAAAACCGGCCCGCGCCACCGAATTGCTGGTGTACGCCGCCGTCACGCTTGTGCTGCACGAGGCCAGAGTGGCTGGCCGACAACATAAAACGCTGGCTCACAAGTTTTATCGAAGGCAGTTTAGGCCTCCGATCTGTATCTGTCAATCATATCTTATGTCTTATATAAGACAGATAACTGCGTGTGTTTTACTGGACGCGGGCAGTGATTTGTGTTGAAATGTCGGACTATGAATTCCGCCTCGTCCAATCTGACCAACAATGCCACTGCTGCAAGCGGGGCGGTCAGTCCGACCGCGGGCACCCCGGCCACACCCGTTGCCGCCACGGCCAGCACCACCGCTCCCGCTGGCGCCAGCGTGAATACCACTGCCGCGCCTGCCGCGAATGCCTCGCCCACCTTCAGTCCCCTGTACCAGCAGATCAAGGCGCTCATCACGCAAAGCCTGCAATCGGGCGAATGGAAGCCGGGTGAGCTCATTCCCAGCGAAGTCGAGCTGGCAGGCCGCTTCAAGGTCAGCCAGGGCACGGTGCGCAAGGCCATCGACGAGCTGGCCGCCGAGAACCTCGTCATGCGCCGCCAGGGCAAGGGCACTTTCGTGTCGACCCACCATGAGGCGCGCGCGCATTTCCGCTTCCTGCGCCTGGTGCCGGACGAAGGCGTGCCGCATTACCCCGAAAGCAAATTCATCGAAGTCAAGCGCGTGCGCGCGCCCGCCGACGTGGCGCGCCTGATGGACCTGAAGTCCGGCGACGCCGTGATCTTCATCAAGCGCGTGCAGTATTTCGACGGCGTGCCGACCATCGTCGAGGAGCTGTGGCTGCCCGGCCTGATTTTCAAGGGCCTGACGGCCGAGCGCCTGGTGGAATACAAGGGCCCCATGTACGGCCTGTTCGAAACGGAATTTGGCACGCGCATGATACGCGCGTCCGAGCAGATCCGCGCCGTGTGCGCCGACGCGGGCGCCGCGCAACTGTTGAATATCGACCTCGGCACGCCCTTGCTCAGTTCCGAGCGCGTGTCGTTTACCTACGGCGACAAGCCCGTCGAACTGCGCCGGGGCTTGTACCTGACCAGTCGCCACCATTATCAGAATGAACTCAGCTGAAGCGGCGGGGCACCCGCGGGTGTCCGCACAAGCGGCAAGGCTGAAGTGCATCGCTTGCAAGATGCCTGCCGCAAGGCGGGCAACGGAGACAACGGAAAGCGCAGCGACAGCATGGCCCGCCCCGGCGGGCCGTGTTTTGCCGGCGATTCTGTAATTAAATTACGTGAACTACGGAAAGTAGCGCGGTATTTTGTAGTAAAAAACCATTTTGGTTATATGTAACAATAGATATTGGTATGGGTTGCGAAAATCGGCGAAAATCGCGGCTTCAATATTTAGTTGAAATTCAAAGGGGAGGTTTTTGTTATGTCTGAAGCCGTAAGAGAAGTACCAAAAAAAGAACGGCCGCAATTCCGTAACATTCATGTTACCGAATTGTCGAACTACCGCATGGCTGTCGGTGCCATCGTCTCGATCCTGCATCGCATCAGCGGTTTCATCATTTTCGCTTTGCTGCCATGCATCTTGTACATGCTGGAACTGAGCCTGCGTTCCGAAATGTCCTACGCCTACTTCCAGGGCATCGCCTCGCACTGGTTCGTCAAGCTGATCACCCTGGGTCTGGTCTGGGCCTTCCTGCACCACTTCTGCGCCGGTATCCGTCACCTGTTCATGGATGTGCACGTTGCCATCGAAAAAGACTCGGCCCGCAAGACCGCGTCGTCCGTGCTGGTCGTGAGCCTGGTGTTGACGGCCTTGGTCGCTTTGAAACTGTTTGGAGTATTTTAAACATGGCAGACAATAATATCGGACCGAAACGCCTCGTCGTCGGTGCCCATTACGGCTTGCGCGACTGGCTGGCGCAACGCGTCACCGCCATCGTCATGGTGGCTTATGTGGCCATCCTGCTTATTTCTTTCCTGACCGGCAGCAACTTCAGCTATGAAGGCTGGGCCGGTCTGTTCGCACAGCAGTGGTTTAAATTGTTCAGCCTGGTGACCTTCGTCGCCCTGTTCTACCACGCATGGGTCGGCGTACGCGACATCTGGATGGACTACGTGAAAAGCGCTGGCCTCCGTCTGACCCTGCAAATTGCCACCATGCTGTGGTTGATCGCTTGTGCCGGCTGGACGGTACAGATACTCTGGAGTGTGTAATCGTGGCAGCATATAAATCTGCAATCCCTACCCGCCGCTTTGATGCGGTCATCGTTGGCGCCGGCGGTTCCGGCATGCGCGCGTCGTTGCAGCTGGCTGAAGCCGGCCTGAACGTCGCAGTCCTGTCGAAAGTCTTCCCGACCCGCTCGCACACCGTGGCAGCGCAGGGCGGTATCGGCGCGTCGCTCGGCAACATGGCCGAAGACAACTGGTTCTGGCACATGTTCGACACCGTCAAGGGCGGCGACTATCTGGGCGACCAGGATGCCATCGAATTCATGTGCCGCGAAGCACCGAAGGTCGTGTACGAACTGGAACACTTCGGCATGCCGTTCGACCGCAACCCTGACGGCACCATCTATCAGCGTCCGTTCGGCGGCCACACGGCCCACTTCGGCGAAAAGCCGGTGCAGCGCGCTTGCGCGGCAGCCGACCGTACCGGTCACGCCCTGTTGCACACGCTGTACCAGCGCAACGTGCGCGCCCGTACGCACTTCTTCGTCGAATGGATGGCGCTCGACCTGATCCGTGACGCCGAAGGCGACGTGATCGGTGTTGTCGCGCTGGAAATGGAAACCGGCGAATGCATGATCCTGGAAGCAAAGACGACGGTCATGGCAACGGGCGGCGCAGGCCGCATCTTCGCCGCGTCGACCAACGCCTTCATCAACACGGGCGACGGCATGGGCATGGCGGCACGCGCCGGCCTGCCGCTGCAGGACATGGAATTCTGGCAGTTCCACCCGACCGGCGTGGCCGGCGCGGGCGTATTGATCACCGAAGGCGTGCGCGGCGAAGGCGGCATCCTGATCAATAGCGAAGGCGAACGCTTCATGGAGCGCTATGCGCCGACCCTGAAGGATCTGGCGCCGCGCGACTTCGTCTCGCGTTCGATGGACCAGGAAATCAAGGAAGGCCGCGGCTGCGGTCCGAACAAGGACCACGTGATGCTGGACCTGCGCCATATCGGCGCCGACACCATCGCCAAGCGCCTGCCGTCGATCCTGGAAATCGGCCACAAGTTCGCCAACGTCGACGCCACCAAGGAACCGATTCCTGTCGTGCCGACGATTCACTACCAGATGGGCGGCATCCCGACGAACATCCACGGCCAGGTCGTCACCCCGACCGGTCCGGACAATTCGGCGAAGGTCGTCAACGGCCTGTACGCGATCGGCGAATGCGCCTGCGTTTCCGTGCACGGCGCCAACCGCCTGGGCACGAACTCGCTGCTCGACCTGGTGGTCTTCGGCCGCGCGGCCGGCAACCACATCGTCAACAGCGGCCTGAAAGCCAAGGAAAACAAGCCTTTGCCAGCCGATGCTGCCGATTTTGCCATGGGCCGCCTGGCGCGCCTGGAAAACTCGACCGGCACGGAAACCGTGCAGGGCGTGGCGAACGACATCCGCGCAACGATGCAGAAGTACTGCGGCGTGTTCCGTACCGACGAGATGCTGAACAAGGGCGTCGAAGAAATCATGAAGCTCGACGAGCGCCGCAAGCACGTCTCCTTCAAGGATAAATCGATGGTCTTCAACACGGCCCGCGTGGAAGCGCTGGAGCTGGACAACCTGATCGAAACGGCGAAAGCGACCATCGTTTCGGCAGCGGCCCGCAAGGAATCGCGCGGCGCGCACGCCCAGGACGACCATCCGCAACGCGACGACGAGAACTGGATGAAGCACACTCTGTGGTATTCGGAAGGCAACCGACTGGAATACAAACCAGTCGTGACCAAGCCGCTGACGGTTGATACCTTCAAACCGAAACCACGTACTTTCTAAGGCTATACCATGGCACGCACTCTTAAATTCAAAATCTACCGCTACGATCCTGACCAGGATGCCAAGCCGTACATGCAAGACCTGACGGTCGAACTGAAAGACACCGACAAGATGCTGCTCGACGCACTGCAGCGCATCAAGGCGGACGTCGATGACTCGCTGGCCCTGCGCCGCTCGTGCCGCGAAGGCGTGTGCGGTTCGGACGCGATGAACATCAACGGCAAGAACGGCCTGGCATGCACCACCAACCTGAACGAACTGTCGGAGCCTATCGTGCTGCGCCCGTTGCCAGGCTTGCCGGTGATCCGCGACCTGATCGTCGACATGACGCAATTTTTCAAGCAGTACGATTCGATCAAGCCTTTCCTGATCAATGATTCGATCCCGCCTGAAAAAGAACGCCTGCAGTCGCCGGAACAGCGCGAAGAACTCGATGGCCTGTACGAGTGCATCCTGTGCGCATGCTGCTCCACGTCGTGCCCGTCGTTCTGGTGGAATCCGGACAAGTTCGTCGGCCCGGCCGGCCTGCTGCAAGCCTACCGCTTCATCGCCGATTCGCGCGACGAAGCCACCGGCGCGCGTCTGGACAACCTGGAAGACCCGTACCGCCTGTTCCGCTGCCATTCGATCATGAACTGCGTCGACGTCTGCCCGAAAGGGTTGAACCCGAACAAGGCGATCGGCAAGATCAAGGAATTGATGGTCCGCCGCGCGATCTGATCCTCCTGATCGCGTCCGCCGGGCGCCGTTTGCCGGAAGAGGGTATCCTCTCTTGCCTGCAGGCGGCGCCTGCAAAGCAGCACCGTGCCGCAAGGCACACGTAAAGTGGTAAACCAAATGACAGAATCAATTTTGTCCTCGCATCAGGCCGACCCGGCCAACCGCGCCCGCCTGCGCTGGCGTTCACGCCGTGGCCTGCTGGAAAACGACATTATCCTGACCCGTTTTCTCGATGCGTATGAAACCGAATTGACCGATGAAGAAGTTGACGCGCTGACGCGTTTGCTGGATTTATCGGACAATGCGTTAATGGATCTGGTACTGGCCCGTAAAGAGCCGGAAGGCGAAGTCGATCTGCCGCATGTGCGCGCACTGCTGCAACGACTGCGCATTGCCTAGACGCCTGGGCGATATATTGCAAACGGTGCGAGTGGCGCGCTGTAGCACTGCCGAATGCGGTGCGAATTGCAGCCAGAATTTTTGATTTTAATTTCGACTCACTCCCGAGAAGGAAGAGCCCATGAATATCTCTGACACAAAAGCTACCCTGTCGTTCTCCGATGGCAGCCCATCGCTTGAATTTCCAATCTACAAAGGCACGGTTGGTCCGGACGTCATCGACATCCGCAAACTGTACGCCGGTAGCGGCAAGTTCACCTACGACCCAGGCTTTATGTCGACGGCCGCCTGCAATTCGTCGATCACCTACATCGACGGCGACAAGGGCGAGCTGCTGTACCGTGGTTACCCGATCGAACAGTTGGCCGTTAACGCCGACTTCATGGAATCGTGCTACCTGCTGCTGAACGGCGAACTGCCTAATGCGGCGCAGAAAGCCAAGTTCGTCGACACCGTCACCAAGCACACGATGGTGCACGAACAGATGCAATTCTTCTTCCGCGGCTTCCGCCGCGACGCGCATCCGATGTCGGTCCTGGTGGGCACCGTCGGCGCGCTGGCATCGTTCTACCATGACTCGCTGGACATCAACGACCCGCGTCACCGCGAAGTGTCGGCCATCCGCCTGATCGCCAAGATGCCGACCCTGGTCGCCATGACCTACAAGTATTCGGTCGGCCAGCCGTTCGTGTACCCACGCAACGACCTGTCGTACAGCGCCAACTTCATGCACATGATGTTCGCCAACCCGTGCGAAGAGTACAAGGTCAACGACGTGCTGGTGCGCGCCCTGGACCGCATCCTGATCCTGCACGCGGACCACGAGCAAAACGCATCGACTTCGACCGTCCGTCTGGCCGGCTCGTCGGGCGCCAACCCGTTCGCCTGTATCGCTGCCGGTATCGCCTGCCTGTGGGGCCCTGCCCACGGCGGCGCCAACGAAGCGGCACTGAACATGCTGAAAGAAATCGGCACCGTCGAGAACATCCCTGCCTTCATCGCGCAAGTCAAGGACAAGAACTCGGGCGTCAAGCTGATGGGCTTTGGTCACCGCGTGTACAAGAACTTCGATCCACGCGCCAAGCTGATGCGTGAAACCTGCTACGAAGTGCTGCAAGAACTGGGTCTGCAAGACGATCCGCTGTTCAAGCTGGCGATGGAACTGGAAAAGATTGCGCTGAACGACGAATACTTCGTGTCGCGCAAACTGTACCCGAACGTCGACTTCTACTCGGGCATCGTGCAATCGGCGCTGGGCATCCCTGTGTCGCTGTTCACCGGTATCTTCGCTATGGCCCGTACGATCGGCTGGATCGCCCAGTGGAACGAAATGATCGCCGACCCAGAGCAAAAGATCGGCCGTCCGCGCCAGCTGTTCGTCGGTTCGACCACGCGTGAAGTACTGCCACTGGACAAGCGTTAATCCAGAGCGGTATCGAGCAAACAAAAAAACGGGCTTCGGCCCGTTTTTTTATGCGCGTGCTCGACGCAAGCCGGGGCCGCCGGGCTGTTATGCTCGCACTCTGACCAACAGGAAGCACAACGCGATGAATGAAGAAACCTGCGCCCCCAGCGGCGTGGCCCTCGGCGATACTGCATTTGGCTACACCTTGTCGCTGATCGGCGGGAAATACAAGATGCTGATCCTGTACGCGCTGGCGGAAAACAAGGTGCTGCGGCATAACGAACTCAAGCGCCATCTGGGCGGCATTGCCTTCAAGACCCTCAGCGTCGTGCTGAAGGAACTGGAGGCGGACGCGTTGATCGTCCGCAAGGAGTATCCGCAAGTGCCGCCCAAGGTGGAATACTCGCTCTCCAGCAAGGGTGACTCGCTGATCCCTGTGCTGCATACCCTGTGCGAGTGGGGCGAGCGGCACCAGCAAGTCTGATACGGATGCACATGGCAAGGTACTTTTCCATAGTCCAGTAGCTTACTTTTTGTATGGTATAGGCAGTTAATGTGTGTACTTGTGAAAAGTACCCAGCATGGCTATGCTGTTTCTGCCCTTGGAAGCGCGCGGCCACCTGCGGCGCGCCATGGGGCAGGGCATCGGCTTGCCTGCTTTCCTGAGAAGGCGGGGCCGGTGCGTCCCTCTCATTTTCAGGAAAGCAGCATGATGAAAACCCTTGTGATCGTCTTCCATCCCTCCATCGCCACGTCGGTGGCCAACAAGCGCTGGCTGCAGGAGCTGGCGCGGTATCCGGACCGCTACACCATCCACGACGTGCACCAGGCTTATCCTGATGGCAACATCGATGTGGCGCGCGAGCAGGCGCTGGTGGAGGCGCACGCCCACGTGGTCTTGCAGTTCCCCGTGTACTGGTTCAACTGCCCGCCCTTGCTGAAGCAGTGGCTCGACGAGGTGCTGGCGTATGGCTGGGCCTATGGCACGGGCGGCGATGCCTTCAGGGGCCGCAAGGTGGCGCTGGGCGTCACGGCAGGCATCCGCGAGGAAGACTTCACGCCGCAAGGCAAGTGGAACGTCACGCTGGCGCAGCTGCTGGCGCCGTTCGATGTCACCCTGGCGTATATCGGCGCCGACAACCGCCGTTTCTTTGCCTTCTATGGCGCGGAAGACGGGCCGAAGGAAACGGGCTATGCCGAGCGTCTTGCGCGCAGCGCGCAAGAGTATGAGCGCTTCCTGGCCGCGTTGTAAGGCTGCTGGCGCGGCCTCAGTTCAAGGCCGCTTCCAGCTGGCGCAGCGCGACCTGCCGCCCCTCCAGCTGCAGGCTGCTGCCTTCATAGGGCTGGGGCATGACGATGCAGCGCGGCGCATTGTGCTTGAGGATGCCGCCCCAGTGGGCGACCCTGGCGCCGGCCTGGCGGCGGATAGCCTCGACCGTGGCGCCGCTGGCGAGGATGCGGGCTTGCGGAAAGGCTTGCCGCAGCACGCCCAGGCCGAAATAGGCTTGCGGTTCGGCCGCGCTGATATAGATGGTGGTCAGGCGCTTGCCGCTGGCGGCGATGGTGCGCACTAACTGCGCCGCATCGTCGCGCAGGAACTGGGCATTGACGAGGATGGCATCGGCCACGCCGCTCAGCAGCAGAGAGGTGGATGGTGCGCAGCCCAGCACATCCAGCTGGAAGGTTTCCAGGGTGCGGGAGGGACGGGCGGCGCGTGCAAACATATTATTCTTTCTGCATTAGGTGCTCATGTCGCATATTATCCTTTCGACCAGGCGCGACAAATAGGGTAGATTGCAATACTTAGTTGCATGGATCGGATGAATCAAGGGAGTAGCGCATGGACCGTATCACCGCCGCACAAGTATTCGTCGCCATCGCCGAGCGGGGCAGCATGGTGGCCGCCAGCGAGGCGCTCGACATGTCGCGCGCCATGGTGACGCGCTACCTGGCCGAGATGGAGCAGTGGGCGGGGGCGCGCCTGCTGCATCGCACCACGCGCCGCCTGAGCCTGACGGATGCGGGCGACGCCACCCTGGCGCGCTGCCGGCAGATGCTGGACGTGGCCGGCGCCATGGCCGTCGCTTCGCCCGAGGGCGTCGACACGCCGCATGGCTTGCTGCGCATTACCTGCTCGCAATCGTTGGCCCAGACGGCGCTCGCTGGCGCAGTGACCGCTTACCTGCGGCGCTACCCGCGCGCCGCCGTCGACCTGCAGATGGAGAACCGCGCCGTCAACCTGGTGGAGCAGCGCATCGACCTGGCGATCCGCATCACGAACGCGCTCGAGCCGAACCTGATCGCGCGCCAGCTGGCCAGCTGCGCGTCGGTGGTGTGCGCCGCACCATCGTACCTGGCGGCGCACGGCACGCCGCGCCGAGCGCAAGACCTGGCCCTGCACAACTGCCTGACCTATACGTATTTCGGCAAGAGCCTGTGGCAATTTACGCATGACGGGGAAGCGCTCACTGTCCCCGTCAGCGGCCGTTTGTCGGCGAATGAGTCGCTGGTCCTGCTGGTGGCCACGGTGGCGGGGGCGGGCATCGCCATGCAGCCGCGCTATTCGGCCGCGCCGCTGATCGCCAGCGGACAGCTGGTGGAACTGCTGCCCGCCTACGTGCCGCAGGACATGGGCATCTATGGTGTCTACACTTCGCGCCAGCACATGTCGCCGCTGCTGCGCACGATGCTCGACTTCCTGGTGGAGTGGTTTGCCGGCAATCCCGATTGGCTGGCGGCGATCGCGGCGGGGCCGTTGCCGGGCAGACCAGTCGGGCGCAAGCGGCATGCCGGCAGGGCCGCCGATGTGCCGTAAGCACAACAGTGACAGGCTTGCAAGCCCGGGAAAATCAACAACACAGCTTACATTTGCTTGCCAAATAAAATTCAACTTGCAGTTGTTGCGTTACAATACCGCGTGCTATTCTAAATGACGGTATGCAGAATGCTGGTGCAATAAAAAAGCCCTTCCCCACAACTTGATGTGCAATCCGCTAACCGGTCAGGCCGTGTCGCGGAAGGTTAGATTAACCCGCTAATTCCTCGCGAAGCGCGAAGAAAGGTGAGCAATATATGCAGCAATTAACGACCAACTCCTACCTGTTCGGTGGGAATGCTCCGTACGTGGAAGACCTGTACGAGGCGTATCTGAACAATCCAGGCTCGGTACCCGATAACTGGCGTTCCTACTTCGACGCAATGCAGCACGTGCCTGCCGTCGATGGCACCAACAAGCCTGACGTGGCGCATGCCTCCGTCGTCGCCTCGTTCGCCGAGCGCGCAAAAGCAGGTCCGATCCGCACAGTGACCGCTTCCTTCGATGCTGAAATGGGCCGCAAGCGCGTCGCCGCCACGCAGCTGATCGCCGCTTACCGCTACCTCGGTTCGCACTGGGCCAACCTGGATCCGCTGCAACGCCAGGAACGTCCGATGATCCCTGAGCTCGAGCCGAGCTTCTACGGTTTTACCGATGCGGACATGGACACCGTGTTCAACATCAGCAATACCTATTTTGGCCCCGAGACCGCCACCCTGCGCGATCTGCTCAACTATCTGCGCGATACCTACACGCGTTCGATCGGCGCCGAATTCATGTACATCTCCGATCCGGCCGAAAAGCGCTGGCTGCAAGAGAAACTGGAATCGATCCGCTCCACCCCGAATTTCACCCCAGAGAAAAAAATCCACATCCTCGACCGCCTGACCGCGGCTGAAGGCCTGGAACGCTATCTGCACACCCGCTACGTGGGCCAGAAGCGCTTCTCCCTGGAAGGCGGCGAAACCTTCATCGCTTCGATGGATGAGACCATCCAGCGCGCCGGCGAAAAAGGCGTGCAGGAAATCGTGATCGGCATGGCCCATCGCGGCCGCCTGAACGTGCTGGTGAACACCCTGGGCAAGGCGCCGCAGGAATTGTTCGAAGAATTCGAAGGCAAGCATGGCGACGACCTGCCGGCCGGCGACGTGAAATACCATCAAGGCTTCTCGTCGGACATCTCCACCGCAGGCGGCCCGGTTCACCTGTCGCTGGCGTTCAACCCGTCGCACCTGGAAATCGTCAACCCTGTGGTCGAAGGTTCCGTCAAGGCCCGCATGGACCGCCGCGGCGACGCGCAGGGCGCGCAAGTGCTGCCTATCCTGGTGCACGGCGATGCCGCTTTCGCCGGCCAGGGCGTGGTCATGGAAACGCTGAATCTGGCGCAAACCCGTGGCTACCATACCGGCGGCACGGTGCATATCGTGATCAACAACCAGATCGGTTTCACCACCTCGGATCCGCGCGATGCCCGCTCGACCCTGTACTGCTCGGACGTCGTCAAGATGATCGAAGCACCGGTCCTGCACATCAATGCCGATGATCCGGAAGCCGTGGTGCTGGCGACGCAGATCGCGCTCGACTACCGCATGGAATTCAAGAAGGACATCGTCCTCGACATCATCTGCTACCGCAAGCTGGGCCACAACGAGCAAGATACACCGGCACTGACGCAGCCGCTGATGTACAAGAAGATCGGCCAGCATCCAGGCACCCGCAAGCTGTACGCGGACAAGCTGGTGGCGCAAGGCGTGATCCCTGCCGATGGTGGCGACAAGATGGTGGCCGCGTTCCGCGACGCCATGGACGCCGGCAAGCACACCGTCGATCCGGTCATCTCGAACTTCAAGAACAAGTACGCCGTCGACTGGCTGCCGTTCCTGAACAAGAAATGGACCGATTCGGCCGACACCGCCGTGCCGATGACGGAACTGAAACGCCTGGCCACCCGCATCACCACCGTGCCGGAAGACTTCAAGGTCCACTCGCTGGTGGAGAAGGTACTGGGCGACCGCGCCACCATGGGCCGCGGCGAAATGAACCTGGACTGGGGCATGGGCGAACACCTGGCCTACGCATCGCTGGTATCGTCCGGCTACGCCATCCGCCTGACGGGCCAGGATGCCGGCCGCGGCACCTTCGTGCACCGCCACGCCGTGCTGCATGACCAGAACCGCGAGCGTTGGGATGCAGGTACCTACATTCCGCTGCAAAACGTGTCGGACAACCAGGCGCCGTTCACCGTCATCGACTCGGTGCTGTCCGAAGAAGCCGTACTGGCCTTCGAATACGGTTACTCGACCGCTGAACCGAACACCCTGACGATCTGGGAAGCCCAGTTCGGCGACTTCGCCAACGGCGCGCAAGTGGTCATCGACCAATTCATCAGCTCCGGCGAAGTGAAGTGGGGCCGCGCTTCGGGCCTGGTCATGATGCTGCCGCACGGTTACGAAGGCCAGGGTCCTGAGCACTCGTCCGCGCGTCCCGAGCGTTTCCTGCAGCTGTGCGCAGACAACAACATGCAAGTGGTGCAGCCGACGACGGCTTCGCAGATCTTCCATTTGCTGCGCCGCCAGATGGTGCGCCAGTTCCGCAAGCCGCTGGTCATCCTGACGCCGAAGTCGCTGCTGCGCAACAAGGATGCCGGTTCGCCGCTGACCGACCTGGCCAAGGGCGGTTTCCAGACCGTCATCGGCGAAGTCGACGACAAAATCGACGCCAAGAAAGTCAAGCGCGTGGTCGCCTGCTCGGGCAAGGTCTATTACGACCTGGTCAACGCACGCAAGACCCGCGGTCAGACCGACACGGCCATCGTGCGTCTGGAACAGCTGTATCCGTTCCCGCACAAGTCGTTCGCTGCCGAACTGAAGAAGTTCCCGAACCTGGTCGAAGTCGTCTGGGCGCAGGACGAGCCGCAAAACCAGGGTGCCTGGTTCCAGATCCAGCACAACATCTTCGAAGGCCTGGAATCGGGTCAGCGTCTGGCCTACGCCGGCCGTCCTGCTTCGGCGTCGCCTGCTGTCGGTTACTATGACAAGCACTACGCCCAGCAAAAAGACCTGCTGGAAACGGCATTCTCGAAGCTGAAGGGTTTTATCCTGACCAAGTAATTGGCTCGATAAGGGGCGCCATGCGAGTGCATGGCGCCTGCTCGCATACATCATGACGGAGCGCCGCCCTTGCTACGCAGGGGCGGCGCCGCAATAACAAAATAAACGGAGTTTTACATGGCACAAATCGAAGTCAAAGTTCCCCAGTTGTCGGAATCGGTTGCGGAAGCGACCCTGCTGGCATGGCACAAGAAAGTCGGCGAACCAGTCGCGCGCGACGAAAACATGATCGACATCGAAACCGACAAAGTGGTGCTGGAACTGCCGGCGCCCGCCGCCGGCGTGATCGTGCAGATCATCAAGGCTGACGGCGCCACCGTGGTTGCCGGCGAAGTCATCGCCATCATCGATACCGACGGTTCGGCCAAGGTCAGCCCGATGGAAGTGTCGGCCGTGCCTGCGCCAGCCCTGGCTGCCGCCGCACAAGATGCGTCGACCGCTTCGGCGCCAGCCGCTGCGACCAAAGGCGATGTCGCCATGCCTGCCGCCGCCAAGATCCTGTCCGAAAAAGGCCTGTCCGCCGGCGACGTCGCCGGTTCGGGCAAAGACGGCCGCGTGACCAAGGGCGACGCCCTGGCCGCTTCCGCCAAGCCAGCTGTCGCGCCGCTGGCGCCAGCCGCTGCCAAGCCAGCGCTGCAACAAGTTGCCACGCCGTCGGCCGCCAACCTGGGCGACCGCCCGGAAGAGCGCGTACCGATGAGCCGCCTGCGCGCACGTATCGCCGAGCGCCTGCTGCAATCGCAATCGACGAACGCCATCCTGACCACGTTCAATGAAGTGAACATGCAGCCGGTCATCGACCTGCGCAACAAGTACAAGGACAAGTTCGAGAAAGAGCACGGCGTCAAGCTGGGCTTCATGTCCTTCTTCGTCAAGGCCGCCGTCGCCGCCCTGAAAAAGTATCCGATCATTAATGCCTCCGTTGACGGCAACGACATCGTCTACCACGGCTACTTCGACATCGGTATCGCTGTCGGTTCGCCGCGCGGCCTGGTCGTGCCTATCATCCGCAACGCGGACCAGCTGTCGATCGCCGACATCGAGAAAAAAATCGGCGAATTCGGCGCGAAAGCCAAGGAAGGCAAGCTGACCCTGGACGACCTGACGGGCGGCACGTTCTCGATCTCGAACGGCGGCACCTTCGGCTCCATGCTGTCGACCCCGATCATCAACCCGCCGCAATCGGCCATCCTGGGCGTGCATGCGACCAAGGACCGCGCCGTCGTCGAAAACGGCCAGATCGTGGTACGTCCGATGAACTACCTGGCCATGTCCTACGACCACCGCATCATCGACGGCCGCGAAGCCGTCCTGGGCCTGGTGGCGATGAAAGAAGCGCTGGAAGATCCTGCACGCCTGCTGCTGGACCTGTAAGCACTGTAGTCCCCCGGCGTAGCCGCCGGGGCAATGTAGCTGATACCCCTTGCCAGAAGACGCAGCTGGCTGATCTCAATGAAAGAGGATTCCCATGAACGTCTCTGAAGAAATCAAGCGTCTGCACGAGTTGCACCTGGCGGGCGCCCTGAGCGACGCGGAATTCGCGCAAGCGAAAGCCAAGCTCCTGAGCAATATCAACCTGGACAAGCCGGACAGCACGTCCGGTGCCGGTGCCGCCTCCGGCCCGTCGAACGACCTGGTGCAGGAATTCAACCGCCTGCGCCGTTCGCGCAACGACCGCTGGCTCGGCGGCGTCTGCGGCGGCCTGGGCCGCGCTTCCGGCATGGAAGCGTGGATCTGGCGCCTCGTCTTCGTCCTGTTTACATTGACCTTCGGCTTCGGCGTGGTGATTTACCTTCTATTGTGGATTTTCGTACCAGACGAAGAGATTGGAATAACAAAACATGAGTACTAAACAATTTGACGTAGTTGTCATCGGCGCGGGCCCTGGCGGCTACATCGCCGCCATCCGCGCAGCGCAGCTGGGCTTTTCCGTCGCTTGCGTCGACGAGTGGTCGAACGCCAAAGGCGGCGCCGCTCCTGGCGGTACCTGCACCAACGTCGGCTGCATCCCGTCGAAAGCGCTGCTGCAATCGTCCGAGCATTTCGAACACGCGGGCCACAGCTTCGCCGAGCACGGCATCGACGTCGCCGGCCTGAAGCTGAACCTGGGCCAGATGCTCAAGCGCAAGGACACCGTCGTCAAGCAAAACAACGACGGCATCCTGTACCTGTTCAAGAAGAACAAGATCGCCTTCTTCCACGGCCGCGCCGCTTTCGCCGCCGCCGCCGCTGGCGCGTACGAGATCAGCGTGACGGGCGAAGCCAACGAAACCCTGAGCGCCAAGCACGTGGTCATCGCCACGGGTTCGAACGCACGCGAACTGCCGGGCGCACCATTCGACGAGAAACTGATCCTGTCGAACACGGGCGCACTGGCCATCGACGCCGTACCCGCCAAGCTGGGCGTCATCGGTGCCGGCGTGATCGGCCTGGAAATGGGCAGCGTCTGGCGCCGCCTGGGTTCCGACGTCACCGTGCTGGAAGGCCTGCCGGTCTTCCTGGGCGCCGTCGACGAGCAGATCGCCAAGGAAGCGTCGAAGCTGTTCACCAAGCAAGGCTTGAAGATCAACCTCGGTTGCAAGATCGGTGCGATCACGCCAGGCAAGAAAGACGTCACCGTGGAATTCGTGGACGCCAAGGGCGAAGCGCAAAAAGCCGTGTTCGACAAGCTGATCATCTCGATCGGCCGCACGCCGAACACGAACGGCCTGGGTGCCGACAAGGTCGGCCTGCAGCTGGACGAGCGCGGCTTCATCGCCGTCGACGGCGACTGCAAGACCAACCTGCCGAACGTCTGGGCAGTGGGCGACGTCGTGCGCGGCCCGATGCTGGCACACAAGGCCGAAGAAGAAGGCGTTGCCGTGGCCGAGCGTATCGCCGGCCAGCATGGCCACACCAACTTCAACACGATTCCTTGGGTGATCTACACCTCGCCGGAAATCGCGTGGGTCGGCAAGACCGAGCAAACCCTGAAGGCGGAAGGCATCGCCTACAAGGCCGGCACCTTCCCGTTCATGGCCAACGGCCGTGCGCGCGCGCTGGGCGACACCTCGGGCATGGTGAAATTCCTGGCCGATGCGACGACCGATGAAATCCTCGGCGTGCACATCGTCGGCCCGATGGCGTCCGAACTGATTTCTGAAGCCGTCGTGGCGATGGAATTCAAGGCCTCGGCCGAAGACATCGCGCGCATCTGCCACGCTCACCCATCGCTGTCCGAAGCGACCAAGGAAGCGGCACTGGCTGTTGACAAGCGTACGTTGAACTTTTAATTGTAGTTAGTCCAGCAGGGGCGCTCGCGGATTTTTTCCGCCGGCGCCCTTGTGCGTTAAAGCGAATCCCATGAACGTAGAAGAGTTTTACCAGCACGCGTTGCAGAAGCGTGATTTCAAGGCCGACGCCGCCCAACGGCGCGCGGTCGACCGCCTGCAGCTGTGCTATGACGAGTGGGTGGCCTACAAGGGCCAGCGCTCGAGCACCTTCAAGCGCCTGCTGAACCGTCCCGCCGTGCCGAAAGGCGTGTACATGTGGGGTGGGGTGGGGCGCGGCAAATCGTTCCTGATGGACAGTTTTTACTCGGTCGTGCCCCTGGTGCGCAAGACGCGCCTGCACTTCCACGAATTCATGCGCGGCGTGCACCAGCAGCTCGATGAATTGAAAGGCGTGGCCGACCCGCTCGACGAGGTGGCCAAGCGCATCGCCAAGAAATACCGCCTCATCTGTTTCGATGAATTCCACGTCTCGGACATCGCCGACGCGATGATCCTGTACAACCTGCTGTCGGCCCTGTTCGCCAATGGCGTGTCCTTCATCATGACCTCGAATTACGACCCGGACCTGCTGTATCCGGACGGCCTGCACCGCGACCGCATGCTGCCGACCATCGCGCTGCTGAAGGACAAGCTCGACGTGATCAACGTCGACGCGGGCGTCGATTACCGCGGCCGCGCGCTGGAACAGGTGGAAAGTTACTATACGCCGCTGGGCGCGGACACGGACCGGGCATTGCGCGACGCCTACACGCGCATCGCCGAGACGGCCGACGAAGACGCGCGCATCCGCATCGAGAGCCGCGAAATCCACTGCCTGCGCCGCGCCGGCGGCATCATCTGGTTCGATTTCGCCACCCTGTGCGGCGGCCCCCGCTCGCAAAATGATTACCTGGAAATCGCCAGCCGCTTCCATACGGTGATATTGTCCGGCATACCGGCCATGTCGGCGGCGCAGTCGTCCGAGGCGCGCCGCTTTACCTGGCTGATCGACGTGTTTTACGACCAGAAGGTCAAGCTGATCATGTCAGCCGAAGTGCCGCCGGACCAGCTGTACACGAACGGCATGCTGGCCAACGAGTTTCACCGCACCGTTTCGCGTATCATCGAGATGCAATCGCGCGAATACATGGAAAAAGAACAGCGCGGCGCGGCCGACGCGATCGTTTGAGGCAGGGATAAGGAACATGATGGCAAATACACTATACAAGCTGGGTGCGGCGCTGGGCCTGGTCCTGGCGTTGTCCGCCTGCGCGCACCAGGGTGCCGCGGCGTTGGATGAGGTCGGCGCACCGCAGGTGCCCGCCACCTTGTCCGTGGAAGAAGCGGACGCCAAGCTGAAGCAGTCGGCCAGCGAGCGCGAAGCGGCGGAAAACGAGTTTGCCGCGCGCGAACTCGAGTGTTACAACAAGTTTTTCGTGAATAGCTGTCTCGACAAGGCCAAGGAAAAGCGCCGCCTGATCCTCGTGCGCCTGCGCGCCGTCGATGCGGAAGCGAATTACTTCAAGCGCGCCGAGTCCGTGCGCCTGCGCGATATCGACCTGGCCCGGACGCAGGAAAGTGCGCGCCTCGACGCCGAGCAGCGGGCCGCGGCCGTGCCCAAGCCCGTGAAAGTGGTCATGCCCGAGCCGGCGCCGCCCAAGCCGCAAGGCAAGAGCATTGCCGAGCGCGAGGCCGAGCAAGCGGCGAAAGTGGCGAAACAGGCTGCCGACGATGCGGCCGAAGCGCCGCGCCGCGCCGCCCGCGAAGCAGCGTATGCGAAAAAACAGGCCGACGCCGTGGCGCGCCAGAAACGCGTGGCCCAGCGCCTGGCCGAGCGCCAGGCCGAAGCGGATGCCAAGGCCGCCAAGGCGGCCGCCGCTGCCAGCACGCCGGCCGTTGCCGTGCCTGTGCCGCCGGTCAAATAACACCGCCGTGCAGGGGCGCGCCGGAAATGGCGTGCCCTAAGCCGCGCGGCAGGTTAAACTATGCACTATGGCTGCCTGCGCACGCTGCGCGCGCCGGTTTAGCACCATTGTTACCAACACTGCCTGGAACGCAACACATGAGCGATGCACAGCAAATAGAGCGGCGCCTGATTGAACTCAACGTGGAACACCGCGACCTCGATGCCGTCATCGAGTTGCTGATACTCGATGGTCACCATGACGAGCTGCAGCTGCGCCGCCTGAAAAAGCGCAAATTGCAATTGAAGGATCACATCACCTTGCTGAAAATGCAGTTGGTGCCCGACGTTCCCGCCTGAGGGGCGCCAGTAGCGTCCAGTCCAGCCTTCACCTAAGTATATTTTGACCGATCACAATTTATTGCCAGTCAACCCGGATGGCCAGCCTGCCGATCTGCAGGCCAGTCTGCCAGCCGAACCGCAGGCGGCGCCTGGCAAGCATGATGCCGACATCGAGCGCCTGTTTGGCGCCGGCGGCCCGCTCGGTCCGGCCGTGGGCAGCTACAAGCCGCGCCGTTCGCAAACGGACATGGCGAAAGCGATCGCCAGCGCCATCGACAGCCAGACGACCCTGATCGCCGAGGCGGGCACGGGCACCGGCAAGACCTTCGCCTACCTGGTGCCGGCCCTGATGTGGGGCGGCAAGACCATCGTGTCCACCGGCACGAAGAACTTGCAGGATCAATTGTTCCTGCGCGATATTCCCACCGTGCGTGCCGCGCTGCAGGCGCCCGTCTCCGTCGCCCTGCTGAAGGGCCGCTCGAACTACGTCTGCCATTACCACCTGGAACGCACCCTGCAGAACGGGCGCATGACCTCGCGCGACGACGTGGGCCATCTGCGTGAAATCTCGCGTTTCATCAAGATGACCAGTTCCGGCGACAAGGCCGAGCTGACCAAGGTGCCGGAAAACGCCATGATCTGGAACCTGGTGACGTCCACGCGCGACACCTGCATGGGCGCCGAATGCCAGTATTACCAGGATTGCTTCGTCATGAAGGCGCGCAAGGAAGCGCAGCAGGCCGACGTGGTAGTGGTCAACCACCATTTGTTCTTTGCCGACGTGGCCCTGAAGGACACGGGCGTGGCGGAATTGCTGCCTTCGGCCAATACCATCATCTTCGACGAAGCGCACCAGTTGCCCGATACGGCCACCTTGTTCTTCGGTAACACGGTGTCGACCTCGCAAATCCTGGAACTGTGCCGCGACGTGCTGGCCGAGGGCCTCGCGCATGCGCGCGGCATCGACTGGGCCAAGACGGTCACGGTGGTGGAAAAGGCGGCGCGCGACCTGCGTTTGACGTTCCCGCAGGATATCGTGCGCCTGTCCCTGCCGCAGATCGCCCCGTCGAGCGACTTCTTTCCCGCGCTCGCCACTCTCAAGGATGAGCTTGACGGCATGGTGGCCGTGCTGGAAACCCAGGCGGAACGGGCGGAAACGCTGGAACAGTGCCGGGTGCGCGGCGTCGAGCTGGCGCAGCAGCTGAGCGGCTGGAAGTTCGATCCGAAGGCGAAAGTGGCGGCCGGCGAAGAAGCCGTGTTCTGGGTGGAAGCGTTTTCCAGTTCCCTGCAGTTGCACAAAACGCCATTGTCGATCGCGCCGATCTTCAACAACCAGCGCGAAGGCACGCCGCGCAGCTGGATTTTCACGTCGGCCACCCTGGCCGTGAAAAACGACTTCAAGCATTTTTCTGAACAGATGGGCTTGACGGGCGAACCGTCGCATACGTGGCCGAGCCCGTTCGACTATGGCCAGCAAGGCTTGCTGTTCGTGCCGCAAAACCTGCCGCAGCCGAACTCGCTGGGCTACACGGACGCCGTCATCGACTGCGCCCTGCCCATCATCGAGGCGGCGGGCGGGCGCACCTTCTTCCTGTGCACCACCTTGCGCGCCGTCAAGCGCGCGGCCGAGCGCCTGGCCGACGAATTCAAGCAGCGGGGCCTGAACTTCCCCCTGTTCGTGCAGGGAGAAAAGGGCCGCACGGAATTGCTCGACCAGTTCCGCGCCGCCGGCAATGGCGTGCTGATCGGCAGCCAGAGCTTCTGGGAAGGCGTCGACGTGCGCGGCGATGCCTTGTCCCTCGTCATCATCGACAAGCTGCCGTTCGCGCCGCCGGACGACCCGGTGCTGGCCGCGCGCATCGAAGTGATGGAAAAGCAGGGCAAGAACGGTTTCATGCACCATTCGCTGCCGGAAGCCATCATCAACCTGAAGCAGGGCGCGGGCCGGCTGATCCGCGACGAGGGCGACCGGGGCGTGCTGATGATCTGTGATCCGCGCCTCATTTCCAAGCCATACGGCAAGCGCATCTGGCAAAGCCTGCCGCCGTTCAAGCGCACGCGCGACACGAACGAAGTGGTGGAGTTCTTCCGCAACCTGCCCGCCAAGGACACTTAAGTCCTGCTTGCCGGCGCCGTCCGCGCGCCGGCATATTTCCCTTTGTTATCAAGCGAGTAGCGTTTTCTGCGCGGCGCCTGCCTGCGCGCCCGGCATGCCGGAAAGCGGCGCGATCGCGCCATTTTCTGGCATTGTGACGCATGTCCAGGACGCCAGACACATCTTTGCGCCAGCGCAAACAGTCTTGTTGTCGAGCGGTCTACAGTGAGCTCATGCCTTGCAGGATGAAGGCGCGGCGATGGCAGGGCCGCACGGGGAACAGGGGGATGCCATGGAGATCCGCTACGGCTGTTTCTTGAGTTATGCACACGGCCAATATGCGTTCATGAACAAGTTCAAGAATGACCTCATCGAGGCGCTGGCGTGCTATCTGGAGCCGCACCTGGACCGCGAGGAAGTCCTGTTCATCGACAGCGAGCAACTGGGCGGCGGCGACGATATCGACCTGCGCGTGGCGCGCGCCATGTGCCAGAGCGTCTGCATGATCGTGCTGTACACGCCCAAATATGAAGCGCACGGCTACACGCGGCGCGAATTTGCCGCCATGCAACTGATCGAGCAGGAGCGCCGCGCCTGGTATGAACTGCCCAGCCACCTGATCATCCCCATCATCATGACGCGCCATCCGGACGGCTTGCCACCGCAAATCACGGAATCGGGTCTGTACGTCGATTTTTCCGGCTACACGCTGGCCAGCGGCGACCTGAAGTCGAATCCCCAATACCTGCCCGATATCGAACGCATCGTGCAGCGCATCGCCACGCATTACCACTTGCTCAAGCGGTCAACACCGCCCGGCCACGATTGCAGCCGTTTCGTGTTGCCCGATATTCCACCGGAATGGCGCGCCATTCCGCCTCCCCACTTTCCACGTTAATCACGTAAAAGGTCCCGTCATGGAATGCCAACGCCTCTCCCTGCCACCTTTGAGCGCCCCTGGCGAAGTCGTCACCTTCTATTCCTACAAGGGCGGTACCGGCCGCACCATGGCCCTGTCGAACATCGCCGTGCTGCTGGCGCGCCGTGAAAACGCCAGCGTGCCCGTGCTGATGCTGGACTGGGACATGGAGGCGCCGGGCCTGCACCATTATTTCGAGCAGCACGAGGAGCGGCCGGGCGTGCTCGAGTTCTTCGAGGCGTGCCGCCAGCAGCTTGAGCGCATCAGCCTGGAAACGGCGGGCGCGCGCGCGAGCGGGCAGGGCGCCGGCCGCGAGGATGCGGCGCTGGCCCAGCGCGTGCTCGACGCCATCGACTGGCAGCAGTACGTGGTGCGCGTCGACCAGGGCAGTCCGCTGTACCTGATGCGGGCGGGGCGCTTCGACGCCAGCTACAGCGAGCGCCTGGCGCAGATGCGCTGGGATCAGCTGTTCGATACCTGCCCGGCCCTGTTCCGCTGCTTCGCCGATACCCTGGCCCAGCATTTCCGCTACGTGCTCGTCGATTCGCGCACGGGGCGCACGGACAGCGCCGGCATCTGCACCACCTTGCTGCCGAAAAAGCTCGTGGTGGTCTTCACGCCGAACCGGCAAAGCCTGGAAGGCGTCGATGCGCTCGTCACGCGGGCCATCGAGTACCGCCGCAGCCATGAAGACGAACAGCGTCCGCTGCTCGTGTATCCCTTGCCTTCGCGCATAGAAATGGGCGATGGCGCGCAGCGCGCCGAGTGGCGCCGCGGCGATGCGCACAAGGGCATCGCCGGTTTCCAGCCCATGTTCGAGCGCCTGCTGCGCACGTCCTACGGCTTGCCGCAGATCGCCCTCGACAGCTATTTCGACGAAGTCCAGCTGCAGCAGACGAAAACCTTTGCCTATGGCGAACAGTTGGCCGTGCGCATCGACCAGGGCGGCGACCGCTTTTCCCTCACGCGCACCTTCGAAGCCTTCTTGCACTGGCTGACGGGCGGCTATTTTCCCTGGCAATCGAGCCGCGAAATCGCCTTGCTGGGCGCCATCAGCGAAGCGCGCCAGGCCTTGCAGCTGGAACCGGGCCGCGCCGTGGCCCTGCCGCTGGCGCGCGACCTGGCCCGCCTGGGCGAGCTGTACCGCAAGGATGGGCGCAGCGCGCAGGCGCTCGACGCCTTCCGCCAGAGCGTCGAGATCCGCGTGCGCCTGCTGGGCGAGGAGCATCCCGACAGCCTGGCGTGCAAGAGCGGCATGGCGCGCCTGCTGCGCCAGCTGGGCAAGCTCGATGAAGCGCGCTTCCTGGAAGAAGACGTGCTCGACGTGCGCGAGCGCGTGCTGGGCAGCGAGCATCCCGACACCCTGTCCGCCCGGGCTTGCCTGGCAAAAACCCTGCTGCTGCAGGGCGAACTGGCGGCCGCGCTGCTGCTGCAGGATACGGTGCTGGCCACCTACGTGCGCCAGCTGGGCGGTGAGCATCCGCTGACCCTGGAAGCGATGGATGGCCGCGCCGCCACCTTGCTGCGCATGGGCAGGCTGGCGCAGGCGCGGCAAGTGCTGGGCACGGTGGTGGCGGCGCGCGAGCGTCTGTTTGGCGCCGAGCATGGCGATACCTTGCGCAGCAAGCTGGCCCTGGCGCAGGCGCTGGGACGCGAAGGCGACCTGGAGGGCGCGCGGCGCCTGCTCTCTGCCGTGCTGCAGGTACAGGAGCGGCGCCTGGGCAGCGACCATGCGACTACGCTGTCCACGCGCGACTTGCTGGCCGATATCGTGGCCGGGCAGGGCGACTGGGCCGGCGCGCGCCAGCTGCATGAAGACCAGGTGGCAGCGCGCGAGCGTACGCATGGGCTCGATCATCCGGAAACCTTGATGAGCCAGCGCAAGCTGGCCGAGGCGCTGCTGCGGCGCGGCGAACTCGATGCGGCGCGCAGCGTGCAGGAGCAGGTGCTGGAAGTGCATGCGCGCCTGCTGGGCGAAGACCACCTCGATACCTTGCACAGCAAGAAGCAGCTGGCCGGCACCCTGCAGCAGCAGGGCGACAGCGAGGCGGCGCGCCTGCTGGAAGACGCCGTGCTCAGCGGCAGCGACCGGCTCTTGAATGCGCCCGTCACGGGGCATGCGGATAGCGTGCTCGACGGTGCGCGGCATTTGCAGGAAACCATCCTGGCCGGCCGCGCCAACGAACAGGATGCGGCCGAGCCGGACACCCTGGTCAGCATGATCTCGATGTTGCAAGGCATGATCGAGCGCGAACAGTATGCGCAGGCGGGCGAACTGGCCGAACATTTGAAGTCCTGCCTGCTGCGCCCCGGCGTGCCGGGCAAGCTGCGCAGGCGCGGCATGGCGCAGCTGAAAAGAATGTATAAGTTGCAAGGCGACCTGAATGCCTTGCTGGCCTTGCAGGAGGATGAAGTGCAGGCGCTGGAGGGGGCCTTGTCCGAAGCGCGCATCGAGCAGCGCTGAGCTTGCGCGCGATGTCCGTGCGGCGGCACAAAAAATGCTGGCTATCGGCGTGCGGCACGCGCAGTGTTGGCATTGCTTCAGGTAAAATCTCGTTATGAGAATCCTTATCAGTAACGACGACGGTTACCTGGCGCCAGGCCTGGCGGCCCTGGCCGACGCGCTCGCGCCCATTGCCGACATCGTGGTGGTGGCGCCCGACAGCAACCGTTCGGGCGCGTCCAATTCGCTGTCGCTGGACCGGCCCTTGTCCGTGCACAAGGCTGCCAACGGCTTTTATTTTGTCAACGGCACCCCCACCGACTGCGTGCACGTGGCGTTGACGGGCATGCTCATCGAGCGCCCCGACCTGGTGGTCTCGGGCATCAACAACGGTCCCAACATGGGTGACGACACCCTGTATTCGGGCACCGTGGCCGCCGCCACGGAAGGCTATCTGTTCGGCATTCCCGCCATCGCCTTTTCCCAGTCGCAGTTCGGCTGGGCCAACCTGGATGCGGCCGCCCGCGTGGCGCGGGAAATCGTCGAGCGCCAGTTCGACGCCCTGCAGAAACCGTATTTGCTGAACGTGAACATTCCCGCCATTCCTTACGCGCAATTGCAAGGCATGGCGGCCACGCGCCTGGGCAAGCGCCATTCGGCCGAGCCCGTGATCCGCGCCCTCGACCCTCGTGGCCGGGAGATCTTCTGGATCGGCCCCGCCGGCGCCGCGAAGGAAGGCGGCCCGGGCACGGACTTTTACGCCGTTGAACATGGACAAGTATCGATCACGCCGCTGCAGATCGACCTGACCCATACCACCCAACTTGATGCACTGGCGAAAGGCCTGGCATGACCGCTCATTATGACTGACAAGCCGCGCACCTTCCCTCTTTCCCTCGATTCGCTGGCCGGCAAGCCCGCCAGGCAGGGCGGGGGACAGTCGCTGGCCCAGTCCAGGATCGCCACGCCGCAGACGGCCACGCAGAATGCGGCGCAAAACGCGGCGCGCGGCGTGGCGCAGCCCTATGGCACGCACGCGGCCATCGCGCCGTCGCGCGCCCAGGCCATCGCCAACGAGCGGGCGCAGCCGGCCGTGGTGTCGCCGCCGCGGCAAAACCCGCTCGTCTCGGAGGCTGTGCGCCGGGCCATGGTGGCGCGCGTGGCGAAACAGGGCGTCAAGGACCAGGTGGTGCTCGACGCCCTGCAAGCCGTGCCGCGCCACATGTTCATGGACGAGGCGCTGGCGTCGCAGGCGTATATCGACGCCTCCTTGCCCATCGGCCACCACCAGACCATCTCGCAGCCGTATATCGTCGCGCGCATGATCGAGGTGATGCGCCAGGGCGGCAGCCTGCAGCGCGTGCTGGAAATCGGCACGGGTTGCGGCTACCAGGCGGCGGTGCTGTCGCTGGTGGCGAAAGAGGTGTATTCGATCGAGCGCATCCGGCCCTTGCACGAGCTGGCGAAGGCCAATTTGCGCCCGCTGCGCGTGTCGAATCTGCGCTTGCAGTACGGAGATGGTATGCTTGGCCTGCCGCAGGCGGCGCCCTTCGACGGGATCATCCTTGCCGCAGCCGGCCTGGAAGTCCCGCAAGCCTTGCTGGAACAGCTGGCGCCCGGCGGGCGTCTGGTTGCGCCGGTGGGGGCTAAATTGCAACACTTACAACTCATTACCCGGGTGGGGAAAACGGAATGGACCAGCCAAACCCTGGAAGATTGCCATTTCGTGCCTTTGCGCCCGGGCACCATATGATCCCCGGATCAGCTAGCAAGCAGGACATACAATTACATGCGAATGATTAAGAAAAGTAACATACTGATATGCAGCGTCACGCTGGCCGCCCTGTTGAGCGGTTGCGGCACCACGGGCGTGCAGGCGCCGGTGGTGGAACGCCAGCCATCGAGCAGCAGCGCCGCCGCCAGCGATCCGCGCGACCGCGACCCGGCCTATTACACGGTCAAGCGCGGCGACACCCTGTTGCGCATCGCCCTGGAACACGGCCAGAATTACCGAGACCTGGTGGCCTGGAACGACTTGAGCAACCCGAACGACATCAAGGTCGATCAGGTATTGCGCGTGCTGCCGCCGACTGGCGACGCGGGCGGCGCGCAGACGTCGGCCATCGTCATGCCGCCGGTGACGGAAGTCAAGCCGGCCGCGCCTGTCGTACCGAAGAAAACGGGGCCGCGCGGCGAGAAGCGCGCGTATTCCGACGCCACCCTGGCCGAGCTGCGCGCCGATGGCGGCAGCAGCGACGCCAAGCCTGCGCCGGCGCCGGCAGCGGCTGTCGCCGCCGCACCGGCCGCCGCGGCGGCAGCCCCTGCGGCATCGGCGCCTGGCGACGACAAGATCAGCTGGATGTGGCCTTCCGAAGGCAAGGTCATCGGCACTTTCGACGAAGGCAAGAACAAGGGCGTCGATATCGCCGGCAAGGCGGGCCAGCAGGTGGTGGCCGCCGGCGCGGGAAAAGTCATGTATGCCGGGAGCGGAATCCGTGGTTATGGTAATCTTGTCATCGTGAAGCACAGTAATAGTTTGTTGTCGGCATATGCGCATAACCGCAGCATCCTGGTGAAGGAAGGGCAGAACGTCAACAAAGGCCAGGCCATCGCTGAAATGGGCGATTCCGATGCCGACCGCGTGAAGCTGCACTTTGAAATCCGCCAGCAGGGCAAGCCTGTCGATCCTTCGAAATTCCTGCCTAACCGTTAGGTAAAGCAATGACACACGCGCCGCACGATCAGCTGGACGATGACCCGGAACTGCCGGAAGACGGGGCAGACGAAGTCGTGACGGACGATACCGGCGAACTCGACGGCATTGACGCCGTCGAGGCGGGCGAGGGCGGCGAGGTGGCCAGCGTCAGCGTGCTGGTCGAAAGTGTCGATGAATTGAAAAAAGTATTGGCCGCCGAGCTGTCGACCGATACCACGCAGCACTATCTGAACCAGATCGGCACGCGGCCCCTGCTGACGGCCGCGCAAGAGGTGCATTACGCCACCTTGGCCAAGCAGGGCAATTTCGAAGCCCGGCAAACCATGATCGAGCACAATCTGCGCCTGGTCGTGTCGATCGCCAAGCATTACATCAACCGCGGCGTGGTCCTGCTCGACATGATCGAGGAGGGCAACATCGGCCTGATGCGGGCCATCGACAAGTTCGAGCCCGAGCGCGGTTTCCGCTTTTCCACTTACGCCACCTGGTGGATACGCCAGAGCATCGAGCGCGCCATCATGAACCAGGCGCGCACGGTGCGCCTGCCCGTCCACATGGTGCGCGAACTGAACCAGATTCTGCGCGGCAAATATCACCTGGAAGCCCAGCACCACGACGGCAAGGATGCCACCGCGGAAGACATCGCCCACCTCGTGGGCCGTCCCGTGGAAGAGGTGCAGGATATCCTGGCCCTGTCCGAACATGCCACCTCGCTCGACGCGCCGCTCGACAACGACCCGCAGTCGTCGCTGATGGACATGCTGCCCGGCGCCAGCGAAGACAGCCCCGACGCGCGCGCGGAACACCATGAAATGACGGTGCTGGTGCGCGACTGGCTGACCAAGCTGCCCGACAAGCAGCGCGTCGTCATCATGCGCCGTTTCGGCCTCGATAACGACGACCCGGCCACCTTGGAAACCTTGGCCGAGGAAATGGGCGTGACGCGCGAGCGCGTGCGCCAGATCCAGCAGGAAGCCTTGATCAAGCTCAAACGGGCCATGGCCGCGCGCGGCGTCGTGCGCGACTCTCTGCTCTAGGACGCCCGGTCCCGGTATTTCCGGGGCTGCATCTGCTATCATACGCCCCGCTCGCGGCGCCTGACTTTCCCCCATTCCTTCAAGTTCCAGCGCGGCCCTGCGTCCTGGCCCACTCTTACCTATTGATCGCTATGCAAGAAAATATCATCGAAATCAAATCGCTCGACATGGATGCCCGTGGCGTTGGCCATATCGAGAACGAAGACGGCTCGCCGGGCAAGGTCGTGTTTGTCGAAGGCGCATTGCCGGGCGAGCGCGTCAGCTTCGTGACGTTCAAGAAAAAGAAGAACTGGGAAATGGCCCGCATGACGGCGCTGCACCGCGAATCGTCCATGCGCGTGACACCCAAGTGCAAGCATTTCGACAATTGCGGCGGCTGCTCGATGCAGCACCTGGAGCCGTCGGCGCAGGTGGCGATCAAGCAGCGCGTGCTGGAAGACAATCTGTGGCATATAGGCAAGGTGCGTCCGCAAAGCATCATGCGCCCCATGTATGGCCCGACCTGGGGCTACCGCTACCGCGCGCGCCTGTCCGTGCGCCACGTCAAGAAGAAAGATGCCGTGCTGGTGGGCTTCCATGAAAAGAAATCGGCGTTTGTCGCCGACATGGATAGCTGCGAAATCCTGCCGCCGCACATCTCGGCCATGCTGCTGCCGCTGCGCGGCTTGATTGCATCGCTGTCCATCTTCGACCAGATGCCGCAGATCGAGCTGGCCGTCGGTGAAGACGTCACGGCCATGGTCTTGCGCATCATGGCGCCGTTGACGGCGGACGATGAAACGAAGTTGAAGGCTTTTGCCGACGAGTACGGCGTGCAATGGTGGCTGCAGGTGAAAGGCCCGGAAACCGCCGTGCCGTTCTATCCGCTCGACAAGCAATTGCACTACCTGCTGCCGGAATTCGGCGTCAAGATGCCGTTCAAGCCCGTCGATTTCACGCAAGTGAACCACCACATCAACCGCGTGCTGGTGTCGAAAGCCCTGCGTTTGCTGGAAGTGCAGCCGACCGACCGCGTGGCCGACCTGTTCTGCGGCCTCGGTAATTTCACCTTGCCGCTGGCCACGCAGGGCAGCGAAGTGGTGGGCATCGAAGGCAGCACCACCCTGACGGAGCGGGCGCTGGAAAACGCGCTGGCCAATGGCCTGGCGGAAAAAACCTCGTTCTCGACGCGTAACCTGTTCGAAGTGACGACGGACGACCTGATCGCCTTGGGCCGTTTTGATCGCATCCTCGTCGACCCGCCCCGCGACGGCGCCATGGCCCTGTGCCAGGCGCTGGTCGGCCTGTCGCAAGTGCGTCCGGACCTGCTGCCCAAGCGCATCGTATACGTCTCGTGCAGCCCGTCGACCCTGGCGCGCGACGCCGGCATCCTGGCGCTGGAAGCGGGTTATGTGCTGAGCAAGGCGGGCGTGGTGAACATGTTCCCGCATACCTCGCACGTCGAGTCGATGGCGGTATTTGATTTGCCTCAATAAGTCTGCCTGACGCGGCGGGTGGCCAGGCAGGCACCCGCCGTTGCTCCGTTCAGGGGAGCGGCAAGCTGGCGCAATACCACTTGCACGGCATTAAAAAACTGGTCTGTCTTTTCCCGACCCAGCGTCTTTTTCCACCTTCCCTCTGTCGTTTTTTGATTGTCCAGTAGGACAACACGCCGTTCGCATATGCCGCTGCGTTTTCTGTGCGAAGTGGTATTGCCCGCTTTGAGGCCACTTCAAAACCACTTGACCGCCTATTTTTTCAGCAGCATGCTGTTCTTGCAACTGCAAAAAACAAAATCACAGGGTAGCTTTTTATTGAAGCAGAGTGGTATTTCCGCAAACCTGAACAGGAGACAGCGTGGAAAATTTAATACTCAAAAAAACGATCAGGAACATGATGGTATGTCTGGCCAGCGGTGGCGTGCTGGCGGCATGCGGCGGCGACGCCAGCGCACCGGGCGGCTCGCAATTGCTGGCGGCCAGCACGGTCGTCGCCTGCGTGCCATGGCAAGAGGGCGGCACGTACAACGCGGGCACGGTGGTCACTTACCTGGGGGCCAATTACACGGCCCTGGTGACGCAGACCGACCATGTGGGCTCGGGCTGGAACCCCGTTTCCACGCCTAGCCTGTGGAGCGCGGGCGGCACCTGCGACGGCGGCACCACGCCGACCCCGACCCCGACACCGACCCCCACACCCACCCCGACGCCGACACCGACGCCGAATCCAACCCCGACACCCACTCCAACGCCAACGCCGACTCCGACCGGCGGCACCTGCGCACTGGCGTGGGTGGCCGGCACGGCTTACAGCGCGGGCGCCACCGTCAGCTATGCGGGCACGAATTACCGCGCCAACTACTGGACGCAGGGCGACAACCCGTCGACCAGCAGCGGCGCCGCCGGCACGGGCAAGCCTTGGACCAGCCTGGAGATCTGCAGCACCACGCCGACGCCGACACCCACTCCGACACCTACTCCAACGCCGACTCCGACACCGACGCCGACGCCGACTCCAACCCCAACCCCGACTCCAACCCCGACGCCAACGCCAACGGGCCGCGAAGTCGGTTCCTATTTCGCCCAATGGGGCGTGTATGGCCGCGACTATGAGGTGGCGAACGTGCATTCCAGCGGCGTGGCCGACAAGCTGACCTTCATCAACTACGCTTTCGGCAATATCTATCCGAAAAACGGCGGCTACGAGTGCGGCATGATCACCAAGGCCGAGCCGGGCGCGACGAATCCGAATTCGCCGGACGCGGGCACGGGCGGCGATGCCGAGGCCGACTACATCCGCACGCCGAAGCGCACCGTCGATGGCCAGGCCATTCCGTGGGACGCACCGTTGTCGGGCAACTTCCTGCAGCTGAAAAAGCTGAAGGCGGCGCACCCGAACCTCAAGTTGTTCATTTCCCTGGGCGGCTGGAGCTGGTCGAAGAACTTCTCCGTCGGTTCGGCCACCGATGCGCTGCGCAAGCAGATGGTGCGCTCGTGTATCGATATCTACATCAAGGGTAACCTGCCGGTGCAGGGCGGTCGCGGCGGCGCGGGTGCGGCGGCCAACATCTTTGACGGCATCGATATCGACTGGGAATACCCGGTCGGCGGCGGCCAGCCGTACAACACCGTCAGCCCCAACGACAAGCGCCACTTCACCTTGCTGATGGCGGAATTCCGCAGCCAGCTCGATGCGCTCGGCGCCGCTAACGGCAAGCGCTACCTGTTGACGGCCGCCGTCGGTGCCGGCAAGGACAAGATCGACAACACGGAACCGGCCCTGTACTCGCAGTACATGGACTGGATCAACCTGATGACGTACGACTTCCACGGCGGCTGGGAAACGAGCACCAACTTCAACGCCCAGCTGTTTGCCGACCCTGCCGATCCGTCGACGGGCATGGCGCGCGAATACGTGGGCGACAAGGCGGTGCAGTACATGATTGCCGCTGGCGTGCCGCGCGACAAGCTGCTGCTGGGCATACCGTTCTATGGCCGCGGCTGGACGGGCGTGGCGCCGGGACCGAACGGCGATGGCCTGTACCAGGCGGCCACGGGCACGGCGCCGGGCACCTACGAGTCGGGCATCGAGGACTATAAAATCCTCGTCGCCAAGTCCGGCACGCGCTACTACCATCCTGTGACCAAGCAGCTGTACCTGTACACGGGGGCGGGCGGCCAGTGGTGGAGCTATGACGATCCGACCGTCATCGGCACCAAGGTGAAATACGTGAAGGACCAGGGCTTGCGCGGCGCGTTCTCGTGGGAACTCGATGGCGACGCGAACGGCGTGCTGGCGACCGAGGTGTGGAAGGTACGCTAACCGTGTGCTAGCGTAGCAGGATGCGGCCGGGCGGCATTGCTGCCCGGCCGCTTGTTCACATAAAAAAGAGGAGACGGGTGATGGCGGCAGTATCGACATTGGGAGTAAAACATCCAGAACAGGAACTGAGCCGCGAATGGCGCAGCTGGATCGCGGAAAACCTCATGCTGGGCAGCCACCTGTCGGCGCTGATGCCGGTGCTGCAAAAGGCCGGCATCACGGAAGCCCTGGCGCGCCGCGAAGTGGAGCTGGCGCTGCAGAGTCCCTACCTGGCCGGCGCCGTGCGCCTGTCGAACCGCCTGGCCAAGCGCGACTGGGTGATCGATATCCAGCGCAAGCTGAATCAGCTGCGCCCGCCCGAGATTCCCCGCCGCGACAGGCTGTCCGCGCAGGAATTCCTGGACGAATTCTATTCGACCAACCAGCCCGTCATCATCACGGGCATGATGGATGACTGGCCCGCCATGGCCAAGTGGACCCCGGCCTACTTCCGCGAACATTTCGGGCAGCGCGAAGTGGAAGTGCAGTTCGGCCGCGAAGCGGACGCCCAGTACGAAATGAACAGCGTGGCGCACAAGCGCAAGATGGCGTTCGGCGAGTACGCGAGCCTGGTCGAGGGCAGCGGTGCGACCAACGATTTCTATATGACGGCGAACAACGATTCGCAGAACCGGCAAGCCTTGCGCGAGCTGTGGGACGACATCGGCCAGCTGCCCGAGTACCTGGAGCAGAGTGGCGGTCGCACGGGCTTCCTGTGGTTCGGCCCGGCCGGCACGGTGACGCCGTTCCACCACGACCTGACGAACAACTTCATGGCGCAAGTCAAGGGGCGCAAGCGCCTGCGCATCATGGCCGCCTGCGAAGTGGCGCGCGTGTACAACCAGCGCCACTGTTTTACGCCCGTCGACGGACGCGCCATCGACCTGCAGCGCTATCCGCTGATGGCCGATGTGCAGGTGCGCGAATGCGTGCTGGCGCCGGGCGAAATCCTGTTTTTGCCCGTTGGCTGCTGGCATTTCGTCGAAGCGCTCGACGTGTCGATGACGGTGGCGTTTACCAACTTCAAATGGGATAACGATTTTTACAGCAAGTATCCGCCGAATCACGACTTTTGATTGGCCTGCGCATTGCCGCGAACGCGCAGGGAACAGCCGCCGAACAGGCGGCTTTTTTCATGCTACGGTACGCTTCCTGTATAAGATATTTCCATAAAATAATTGATTGAAATCATTTTGCAGCAATTATTTTGATATGAATGACCATGATGTTTCATTATCCAGATGGTCATGGCGGGCGGATAATTTGATGGCTGGTGCGCCGCCGGGCACCTGATGTTGACTTGCCGGCGTGCACCGGCACCGACAATCATCTGGAGGCGGCAGGGCATGAACACGCAGCAAATGACACAGTTACAGCAAGCACCGGCAAGTAGTACTGAACTCCAGCTCGACACGCGGCTGACCCGCGAAGCGGCCGAATTGCTGGCCCGCGCCGACATCCACCTGAATGGCCGCGCTGCCTGGGACATGCAGCTGCGCAAACCGGGCGTGCCGGAACGGGCTTTCGCCAGCGGCAACCTGGGCCTGGGCGAGGCCTACATGGATGGCGACTGGGATGCGCAGCAGCTCGACGAATTCTTTTGCCATTTGCTGCGCGCCAGGGTGGCCGACGACGTGCGCCCCATGCGCCTGGCTTTCCACGCGCTGTACGCGCGCCTGTTCAACCTGCAGACGGAGCGCCGCGCGTGGATGGTGGGCAAGGAGCACTATGACCTGGGCAACGCCTTCTATGCGGCCATGCTCGATCCGCGCATGACCTATACCTGCGGCTACTGGAAGGACGCCGGCAACCTGGCCGAGGCGCAGGAAGCCAAGCTCGATCTGATCTGCCGCAAGCTCAGGCTGGAACCGGGCATGCGCGTGCTCGACATCGGCTGCGGCTGGGGCAGTTTCATGCGTTATGCGGCGGAAAAATACGGGGTGCAATGCGTGGGCGTGACGATTTCGCAAGAGCAGGTTGCCTACGCGCGCGGCATGCCGGGCGGAGAAAACCTGGACTTCCGCCTGCAGGATTACCGTGACACCAATGAAAAATTCGACCGCATCGTCAGCATCGGCATGTTCGAGCACGTGGGGCACAAGAATCACCGCACCTTCATGGAGGTGGCGCACCGCTGCCTGGAAGACGACGGCCTGTTCCTGCTGCACACGATCGGCAAGAACAAGCGCGATTCCGCGTGCGATCCATGGATCGACAAATACATTTTCCCGAATGGCGACTTGCCCTCCATCGGCCAGATCGGCGACGCCATCGATGATCTGTTTGTCGCCGAGGACTTGCACAACTTCGGCGCCGACTACGACAAGACCCTGATGGCCTGGCACGCGAACTTTGAGCAGGCCTGGCCGAAGTTTGCGGCCCAGCTGGGCGAGCGCTTCCACCGCATGTGGTCCTACTATTTGCTGTCCTGCGCGGGCGCCTTCCGCGCGCGCGACCTGCAGCTGTGGCAATGGGTCCTGTCGAAGCAGGGCGTATTGGGTGGCTATGCGCGGGTCAGCTGATATCATGGCTTGATGGATATCAATCAAGCGCGCACCTTCCTCGAAGTGGCTTCCTGCGGCAGCTTCATCATGGCGGCCGAACGCATGCACGTGACGCAGACGGCCGTCAGTGCCCGCATCCGCACCCTGGAGCAGCAGCTGGGCCGCCAGCTGTTCGTGCGCAACAAGGCGGGCGCGCGCCTGACCTCGGCCGGCGAGCGCTTCATGCGCCACGCGGCGACCATGGTGCAGGTGTGGGAGCGGGCGCGCCACCAGGTGGCCTTGCCGCCGGGGCGCGACGACGCCGTCAGCATCGGCTGCGAACTGAGTCTGTGGCAGCCGCTGCTCGGCGACTGGCTGATACGCATGAGCCGCGACTGCCCCGAGATCGCCTTGCGCGCGGAAGTCGACAGCCCCGCGCGCCTGCTCGACGCCGTGCATGACGGCTCGCTCGACCTGGCCGTGCTGTACAACCCGCCGCAGCGCCCTGGCCTGGCCAGCGAACTGCTGGCCGAGGAAAAGCTGGTGATGGTCACCACGCGCGCCGACGGGCAGATGCATGCCGATACCTATGTGTACGTGGACTGGGGACCCAGCTTCGCGGCCAACCACCAGGCGGCGTATCCTGAACTGAGCAGCCCGCCCATCTCCATTTCCCTGGGGCCGCTGGCCCTCGTGTACCTGCTGGAAGTGGGCGGCGCCAGCTACTTTCGCATCGGCAGCGCGCAGCCGTATCTCGATGCAGGCCTCTTGTACCGCGTGCGCGACGCGCCCGAATTCTCGCATTCCGCCTACGCCGTGTATGCGGCCCAGCGCGACAACCCGACCCTGGACCGCGCCCGCGCCTGCCTGCTCGAGGTGGCGGAGAAGATCAAGTAATTTAAACAGACGTAAAAAAGCCGACCCGCGGGTCGGCTTTTATTTTCATGCTCTGGCGCATAAGCGCAGCGCATAAAACGTTCAGGGCAAGGCGCGGTGCCGAAGACAGTACGACTAGTACGGCGAGGCACTGCAACGCCGCCCTGGGCGTTTTTGCGTTAGCGCTTAGTCGCGGCTGCCGCCAGCGAAGCCCAGAAGGGAGAGCAGGCTGGTGAAGATGTTGTACACGTCCAGGTAGATGCGCAGGGTGGCCGAGATGTAGTTGGTCTCGCCGCCGTTGATGATTTGCTGCACGTCATACAGGATGTAGGCCGAGAAGATGGCGATGGCGACCATGGAGATCACGATCGACAGTGCCGACAGGCCCAGGAAGATGTTCGCCACCGATGCCAGGATCAGCACGATCACGCCGGCGAACAGCCATTTGCCCATGGCCGAGAAGTCGCGCTTCGAGACCGTGGCGATCGTCGCCATCACGGCCAGGATGGTGGCCGTGCCGCCGAATGCCGTCATGATCAGCATGCCGCCGTTCGAGTAGCCGAGCGTGCGCGTCAGGATAGGCGTGAGCATCAGGCCCATGAAGAAGGTAAAGCCCAGCAGGACGGCGACGCCGAGGCCCGAGTTCTTGGTTTTCTCGATCGCGTACATGAAGCCGAAAGCGACGGCCATGAAGATGATGAAGCCCATGCCGCCGGTCAGCATCGGCAAATGCATTTGCACGCCGATGAAGGCGCCCAGCACGGTCGGTATCATGGACAGTGCCAGCAGCCAGTAAGTGTTGCGCAAGACCTGGTGGCGGACTTGCTGCATGCCCCCCGACAGGTCAAAGGTGCGTTGCATGTTCTGATTCATAGTGCCTCCGTGTTGTCAATTCAAATTACTACTTTGCCCAAGGATAGCATGGACCCCGGTTTTTACAAAAAAACCAGCTTAAGATTTCATTAAACTCAGGCAAGGGCGGAAGATGCCCACCTGCCTGTCTGGGTGATATGGGGTGGAGTATGGTAAAATCAAAGGTTGATTGAGTTATCAATTTACCGTTTTAAACCTTTCTTTTTATTGGAGTTTTCACACATGGCAATCGAACGCACCCTGTCGATCATCAAACCAGACGCAGTTGCAAAAAACGTAATCGGTCAAATCTATACCCGTTTTGAAAACGCTGGCCTGAAAATCGTTGCAGCACGCATGACCCAATTGTCGCGCGAACAAGCTGAAGGCTTCTACGCAGCGCACAAAGAGCGCGGTTTCTTCAAGGATCTGGTCGACTTCATGGTTTCCGGTCCAGTCATGATCCAAGCCCTGGAAGGCGAAAACGCCGTTCTGGCCCACCGTGACCTGATGGGCGCGACCGATCCGAAGAAAGCAGAAAAAGGCACGATCCGCGCCGATTTCGCCGATTCGATCGACGCTAACGCCGTACACGGTTCCGACGCTGTCGAAGCTGCTAAAGTGGAAATCGCTTACTTCTTCCCAGAACTGAAGGCTTAATTGCCTTAGATAACGTTATTTCCTGGCGTTATCTGTGAAATAACTTATCACCCCCTGTTCCCGCTGCGCTGTGGTGCTTTGCCCCTGATGCGCGCGGGGACGGATTTTTAGAATAGACAAGATCATGAATACGACGACCCTCACCAACTTGCTGGACCTTGATCCCGCGCAACTCATCGCCTACTGCGCCGAGTTGGGAGAGAAACCGTTTCGTGCGAAACAATTGCAACGTTGGATACACCAGTTCGGCGCCTCCGACTTCGACGCCATGACGGACTTGGCCAAGTCGCTGCGCGACAAGCTGGCCACGCGCGCCGAAGTGCGCGCCCCGGCCATCATCAGCGACCACACGTCGACGGACGGCACGCGCAAGTGGCTGGTCGACGTAGGCAATGGCAATGCCGTGGAAACCGTGTTCATTCCGGAAGAAAACCGCGGCACCCTGTGCATCTCGACCCAGGCTGGCTGCGCCGTGAACTGCCGTTTCTGCTCGACGGGCAAGCAAGGCTTCAACCGCAACCTCAGCGTCGGCGAAATCATCGGCCAGCTGTGGATGGCGGAATTCGAATTGCGCCGCACCAAGGGCATCGAACCGGGGCCGAAAGGCGAGCGCCAGATCACCAACGTCGTGATGATGGGCATGGGCGAGCCCCTGCTGAACTTTGAACCGACCGTCACGGCCCTGAAATTGATGCTCGACGACAACGCCTACGGCTTGTCGCGCCGCCGCGTGACCCTGTCGACGTCGGGCGTGGTGCCGATGATGGACAAGCTGTCGCAGGAAGTGCCGGTGGCCCTGGCCGTCTCGCTGCACGCCTCGAACGATGCCTTGCGCGACGGTTTGATCCCACTGAACAAGAAATATCCGCTGAAGGAATTGATGGCGGCGTGCAAGCGCTACCTGGAATTCGCCCCGCGCGATTTCATCACCTTCGAGTACTGCATGCTCGACGGCGTCAACGACAGCGACGAGCACGCGCGCGAACTGCTGGCGCTGGTGCAAGACCGCGAGTTCGGCGTGAACTGCAAGTTCAACCTGATCCCGTTCAACCCGTTCCCCGAGTCGGGCCTGTTCCGCTCGAAAAACCCGCGCATCAAGGCCTTTGCCCAGGTGCTGATGGATGGCGGCATCATCACCACCGTGCGCAAGACGCGCGGCGACGATATCGATGCGGCCTGCGGCCAGCTGGCCGGCGAAGTCAAGGACCGCACGCGGGTGCAGGAACGGATGGAAAAGATGACTGAGTATCAACAGAAATTTGGCGCCAATTTCGGCAAGATCGTGGAGATCCGCTCCTGATGAGGGAAGGCATGGCTTACCAACGCTCGCTCGCTGTGGCCGCTGTTTGCCTGGCTGTGCTGCTGGTCGGCTGTGCTTCCACCGCGGACAAGGAGCAAGCTGCATCTGTCGAGCAGCGCGCCGCCTTGCGCTTGCAGTTGGCCAGCGCCTATTATATGCAAGACCAGTTTGTGGTGGCGTTGGCCGAAGCAGAGCAGGCGGTGCAGTTGGTGCCGGACAATGTCCAGGCGCGCGGCATGCGGGCCCTGATTCTTGCCGCCCTGCGCCAACCTGGGGCTGCTGAAAAAGATTTTCTTTACGCATTGCGCCTCGCGCCCCACAATCCCGAGTTGAGCAATAATTATGGCCAGTTTCTGTGCCAGACCGGGCGCGCGGCGCAGTCGCTGGCGTATTTCGATGCCGCATTGCAAGATGCCGCCTATGGCACGCCTGAACTGGCGCTGCATAATGCGGCGGCGTGCAGCCTGGTCATGAAAGATTACCCGCGCGCCGCTGACTACTGGCTCAAGGCGGAGCGCATCGCACCTGGCGCGGCAATCACGTATGCCGGCCTGGTGCGCGTGTATTACCAACAGCAAGACTACCGGCAAGCGGCTCATTACCTTGAGCGGCTCGGTAAAGTAGCGACAATGGAGAGCCAGACGGCCGATGTGCTGTGGCTCGGGATCAAGGTGCAGCATAAGCTCGGGGATGCGGGTGCGGAAGCTGGCCTGGGTGCGCATTTGCGCAACCACCATTCCGGCTCCCCCGAATATGCTGCTTATCAAAATGGGGCGTTTGATGAGTGAGACAGGGATACCAATGAATTCAGAGTGGGCAGAAACGCCTCAGCAGCAGCCCCAGGGCAATCTTGCGTTGGCAGGTGCACAATTAAAGGCGCAGCGCGAAGCGCTGGGCTGGCCTGTGGAACAGGTGGCCGACCAGCTCAAGCTGGCGCCGCGCCAGGTGATCGCGCTGGAAGAGGGCGACATGGCGGCCTTGCCGAACGTGGCCGTGGTACGCGGTTTCGTGCGTGCCTACGCCAAGGTGGTGCGTCTCGACGCGGCGCCGCTGGTGGCCATGATCGAAGTCCATCCGGCGCCGGCGCAAGACCCGGCCGCGCCCGTGCGGCGCGAGATTTCCGCCACGTTTTCCGAATCGCGCTTCCCGTCGATGACGCAGCGTTCGTCGAACCAGACTCCGCTCTGGATCGCCGGCGCCGTGGCCGTCGTCGTGGCCGCCGCCTTTGGCGCCTATAAACTTGGCTATGTGCCGGCCAGCCTGCTGTCTTCGCACGCCGAGAAGGAAACGGCGCATGCGGAAGTGGGTCCCGTGGAAACGACACTGATCAAGCCGGGCCAGGATTTGACGCCCGTGCAGTCGCCGTCCGTGCCGCTGATTTCCGTGCCGCCGCCGCCAGGCAACGATACGCAGACGGGGGCGCCTGCCGCTACCGCCGCTTCGGCGCCGGCCGCCGCAGTGCCGCCAGCCGCCGTTCCGGCTCCGGCGACAGCGGCGACGGCCGCCGTTACGCCGCCCGCCGCTGCCGCTGTCCCTGCCATGGGCGCGAATGCGCTGGTGCTGAAGGTGGAGCAGGATTCCTGGGTCGAGATCCGCCGTCCCGGCGCTTCTCCGCTGATTTCGCGCATGGTCAAGGCGGGCAGCACGGAAACGTTCGATATCACGGGTCCGGCCACTTTGGTGGTGGGCAAGCCGGGTGTCGTGCAGGCAACCTTGCGCGGCGCCAAGCTGGATCTGCCAACCGTGGCCGGTGGCACTATTTCCCGTGTCAGCATCAAATAATTGCAGTAATCGTTCAAGCAAACTCAGAAGATAATATTATGGCTACCTCGAAAACAGCGATCGGCTCCGGCCCATCCGGCCGCCGCGACAGCCGCAAGGTGCTGATCGCGCACGGCCAGCGCCAGATCTGGGTGGGTGGCGACGCCCCCGTGGTGGTGCAGTCGATGACGAACACGGATACGGCCGATGCCATCGGCACTGCGATCCAGATCAAGGAACTGGCGCGTGCCGGGTCGGAACTGGTGCGCCTGACGGTGGACCGTCCGGAAGCGGCTGCGGCCGTGCCCTACATCCGCGAGCAGCTCGACAAGATGGACATCGACGTGCCGCTGGTGGGCGATTTTCACTACAACGGCCATACCCTGCTCAACGACTACCCCGATTGCGCGCGCGCGCTGTCGAAGTACCGCATCAATCCGGGCAACGTGGGCAAGGGCGCCAAGCGCGATACGCAATTTGCGCAGATGATCGAAGCGGCGTGCCGCTACGACAAGCCGGTACGCATCGGCGTGAACTGGGGCAGCCTCGATCAAGCCTTGCTGGCGCGCATCATGGATGAAAACGCGGGCCGCGCCGAGCCATGGCCGGCGCAAGCCGTCATGTACGAGGCGCTGGTGACGTCGGCGATTGAAAACGCCGTGCGCGCCGAAGAACTGGGCCTGGGCCGCGACAAGATCATTCTGTCGTGCAAGGTCTCGGGTGTGCAGGATCTGATCGCCGTGTACCGCGAACTGGCGCAGCGCTGCGACTATCCGCTGCACCTGGGCCTGACGGAAGCGGGCATGGGCAGCAAGGGCATCGTCGCCTCGACGGCGGCCCTGGCCGTGCTGCTGCAGGAAGGTATCGGCGACACCATCCGCATTTCGCTCACGCCGGAACCGGGCGGCGACCGCACGCGCGAAGTCATCGTCGGCCAGGAAATCCTGCAAACCATGGGCTTGCGCAAGTTCGCGCCCATGGTCATCGCCTGTCCCGGCTGCGGCCGCACGACGTCGACCACCTTCCAGGAGCTGGCCGACAACATCCAGACGTATCTGCGCGAGCAGATGCCGGAATGGAAGAAATCGTATCCGGGCGTGGAAGCGATGAACGTGGCCGTCATGGGCTGCATCGTCAACGGTCCCGGCGAATCGAAGCATGCGAACATCGGCATCAGCCTGCCCGGCACGGGCGAGTCGCCAGCCGCCCCCGTGTTTGTCGACGGCGAAAAAGTCGTCACCCTGCGCGGCGAACGCATCGTCGAGGAATTCCAGGACATCGTCCTCAATTATGTTAAAAGCCATTACGGCGCAGCAGCGTAGGTCGGATTAGCGCTACGCGCGTAATCCGACAATCAAGTTAAAGCAAAGAAGAACACTATGTCCGAAAATAAAAAGCTCGATAAAATCACCGCCGTCAAAGGCATGAACGATATCCTGCCCGCCGACGCCCCGCTGTGGGAATTGTTTGAAAATACGGCGCAATCCGTGCTGCAAAGCTACGGCTTCCAGCAGATCCGCACGCCGATCGTGGAAGAGACGAAATTGTTCGCGCGCGCCATCGGCGCCGTGACCGATATCGTGGAAAAGGAAATGTATTCGTTCACCGATTCGATGAACGGCGACAACCTGACCCTGCGCCCTGAAGGCACGGCCGGCGTGGTGCGCGCCGTCGTCGAACACAACCTCGTCTACGAAGGCCCGAAACGCCTGTGGTACAAGGGCCAGATGTTCCGCCACGAGCGCCCGCAAAAGGGCCGCTACCGCCAGTTCCACCAGTTCGGCGTGGAAGCCATCGGTTTCACGGGCCCGGATATCGACGCCGAGATCATCATGCTGTCGCGCCGCCTGTGGGACGACCTGGGCCTGGAAGGCATCCGCCTGGAACTGAACTCGATCGGCGACGCGGCCGAGCGCCTGCGCCACCGCGCCGACCTGATCGCCTACCTGGAAAGCCACAGCGAGCTGCTCGACGAAGAAGCCAAGCGCCGCCTGCACAGCAATCCGCTGCGCATCCTCGACACCAAGAACCCTGCCATGCAGGACCTGGTCAATGGCGCGCCGAAGCTGCTGGACTACCTGGGCGAGGAATCGCTGGCCCACTTCCACGGCGTGCAGAAGATCTTGAACCACAACAATATCCCGTTCACCATCAACCCACGTCTGGTGCGCGGCCTCGATTACTACAACCGCACGGTGTTCGAGTGGGTCAGCGACAAGCTGGGCGCGCAAGGCACGGTCTGCGCCGGCGGCCGTTATGACGGCATGGTGGAAATGTTCGGCGGCAAATCGACGCCCGCCGTCGGTTTCGGCATGGGCGTCGAACGCCTGGTACTGCTGATGAAGGACGCGGCCGAGCCGGAAGCGCCGGCCCAGTGCGACGTCTACCTGGTGCATCAGGGCGAGCAGGCGGGCTTGCAAGCCTTCGTGCTGGCCGAGCGGATTCGCGATGCGGGCCTGGACGTTGTGCTACATTGCGCAGCGAGCAACGGCGGCGGCAGCTTCAAGACGCAAATGAAAAAGGCCGACGCCAGCGGCGCGGCGTTTGCCGTGATCCTGGGCGACGATGAAATCGCCAACAATGTCGCGACGGTGAAAGCCATGCGCGAAGCCGATGCCGGCGCGCAGCAGAACACGGTGCCGTTCGACGATGTTGTCGATTACGTGGTGGACCAGATCATCGGCGACCACGATTGCGGCCACGACCACGGTCCTGGCGGCCACGTGCATCACCACCATTAATTTGCAGTAAGACCGTACTACCCTCGATCAACTACTCATTCAAACTGACGACCCATGGCATACGATCACGAAGAACAAGAACAACTGGCAACCCTCAAGGCCTGGTGGCAGCGCAATGGCAATCTGACCTCCTGGGTCCTGATCGTGGCGCTGGCCGGCTACAGCGGCTGGGCTGGCTGGCAGTACTACCAGCGCACGCAGGCTGCGCAAGCGGGCCAGTTGTACGACGAACTGCAAAACGCCATCGCCGCCAAGGACACGGCCAAGGTGATGCGCGCGGCCGGCGACATGCAGTCGCGTTTCAGCGGCACGGCATATGCACAGATGAGCGCCCTGGCCGCGGCCAAGGTGGCGTTCGACGCGAACGACCTGAAAACGGCGAAGACCCAGCTGCAATGGGTGGCCGAGCACGGTACGGAAGAGTACAAGGCCATCGCCAAGCTGCGCCTGGCAGGCGTCCTGCTGGACGAAAAAGCCTACGATGAAGCATTGAAAGTGCTGGCGACGGCCACCGTGGCGCAATTTGCCGGCGCCGTGGCCGACCGCAAGGGCGACATCCTGGTGGCGCAAAACAAGCTGGCCGATGCCCGCACGGCCTACCTGGCCGCGATAGCCGCGACGGACAAGAACAATCCAGGCCGTCAACTGATCCAGGTCAAACTGGAAGCGATCGGCGGTACGGTACCGGAAGACAAGGCCAAGGCTGACAAGGCCGCCGCCTGACAGGAACACTGATGGTGCGGCCGCGCGGCGTTTGCGCCGCCTGCCTTGCCCTTACAAGTACAAGAAAAAGGTTGGATAACACTTATGCGTGTCACTGAAAAGCTGGTAGCTGCAAGTCTGTTGGCCCTGATGGCCGGTTGCTCGTCCTGGAACCCGTTCGCCTCGAAAGATCCGAAAGTCGAACCGGCCAAGCTGGTCGAGTTAAAATCGAGCATTGCCGTGCGCGACGCCTGGAAGTATTCGATCGGCAAGGCCGGCGTGTACGCGTTGACGCCTGCACTCGCTGGCAGCAGCCTGTACGTGGTCAGCGCCGATGGCGCGCTGGCGCGCCTGGATGCGGCCAGCGGCCGTGAAACCTGGCGCATCAAGGCCGGCAGCGACATCACGTCCGGCGCCGGCAGCGATGGCACGGTCGTCGCCGTGGGCGCCGCCAAGGGCGCCGTGCTGGCGTTTGACGCCGATGGCAAGCAGCTGTGGAAGGCGCAGGCGTCCAGCGAAGTATTGACGGCGCCCGTCGTGGGGCAGGGCGTGGTCGTGGTGCGCAGCGTGGACAACCGCATCGTCGGCTTCGACGCCAAGACGGGCGAACGCAAGTGGACGGTGCAGCGCGCCACGCCGGCACTGACCTTGCGCAATGCGCCGGGCATGGTGCTGGGCGGCGCGAACATCTACGTGGCCCAGCCGGGCGGCAAGCTGCTGGCACTGACGGCGGCGACCGGTGTGGTACGCTGGGAGATCGTCGTCAGCGAACCGCGCGGCGCCACCGAACTGGAGCGCGTCTCCGATATCGCCGGCACGCCGGTGGTGTTCGAAGGCGAAGTGTGCGCCGTCACCTACCAGGGCAAGGCGGGCTGCTTCGATGCCGTCACGGGCGTGCCGCGCTGGACCAAGCCGATCTCGTCCGATGTGGGCGTGGCCGTCGACCAGCGTTTCGTGTTTGTTGCCGACGACCAGGGCGCCGTGGTGGCGTTCAGCCGCGAAGGCGGCCAGAGCGCCTGGAAGAATGAGGCGCTGGCGCGCCGCCGCCTGTCGACGCCGGCCTCCTACGGCCGCAGCGTCGCCGTCGGCGACTATCAAGGTTATATCCACTTCCTGTCACGGGAAGATGGCGCATTAATAGGTCGTGTCAGCACCGACGGTAGCCCGATTGTTTCGGCTCCCGTCGTTGCCGGTTCGAATTTGATTTTTCAAACCCAATCAGGGACAGTGACCGCTCTCGCGGTCGAGTAATACAATGAAGCCGGTAATTGCACTAGTAGGTCGACCCAATGTTGGGAAATCGACTTTATTCAATCGTCTGACCCGCTCGCGCGATGCGCTGGTGGCGGATTTGCCTGGGTTGACGCGCGATCGTCACTATGGCGAAGGCCGTGTCGGCGAACGTCCCTTCCTGGTCATCGATACGGGTGGTTTCGAACCCGTCGCCAAGGAAGGCATCATGCACCAGATGGCACTGCAGACCAAGCAGGCCGTGGCCGAGGCCGACGTGGTGGTGTTCATCGTGGACGGCCGTCAAGGCCTGACTCCGCATGACAAGACCATCGTCGACTTCCTGCGCAAGAGCGGCCGCCCGGTCTTGCTGGTGGTCAACAAAAGCGAAGGCATGCGCTACACGGCCGTCGTGTCCGAATTCTATGAATTGGGCATGGGCGATCCGTATGCGATCTCGTCGGCGCACGGCGACGGCGTCAACGACCTGGTCGAAGTGATGCTGGACTTGGCGTTCGCGCAGCGTCCGGACGAGCCTGAAGAGCTGGAAAAGACCGACCGCGGCATCAAGATCGCCCTCGTCGGCCGTCCGAACGTGGGCAAGTCGACCTTGATCAACACCCTGCTGGGCGAAGAGCGCGTGATCGCCTTCGACATGCCGGGCACGACGCGCGATTCGATCGAAATTCCGTTCGAGCGCGACGGCCAGCAATACACCTTGATCGACACGGCCGGTATCCGCCGCCGCGGCAAGGTGTTTGAAGCGATCGAGAAATTCTCGGTGGTGAAAACGCTGCAGTCGATTTCCGAAGCCAACGTGGTCGTGCTGATGCTCGACGCGCAGCAGGATATTTCGGAGCAGGACGCGCATATCGCCGGCTTTATCCTGGAATCGGGCCGCGCGCTGGTCGTGGCCGTGAATAAATGGGATGGACTGCAATCGCACCAGCGCGATGAAATCAAGATCGATATCGACCGCAAGCTCGATTTCCTGTCGTTCGCGCAGATGCATTTCATTTCGGCGCTGAAGGGCACCAACATCGGTCCATTGATGAAGTCGCTCAACGCCGCGTATGCGGCCGCCATGTGCGACCTGTCGACGCCGAAGCTGACGCGCGCCCTGATCGAGGCCGTGGAGAAGCAGGAACCGCGCCGCAAGGGCTCGATTCGTCCGAAGCTGCGCTATGCCCACCAGGGCGGCATGAACCCGCCTGTGATCGTTATTCACGGCAATGCGCTCGACGCCGTTGGCGATCCGTACAAGCGTATCTGGAAAAACATTTCCGCGATACGTTTGCCCTGGTTGGCACGCCGCTTCGCATTGAACTGCGCACGGGTAAAAATCCGTTTGCACGCACGCCAAGCAAGTAAAATTAAGTGCATATTAAGGCGCCGCAGAGATAATGCGGCGCCGATAGCCAATTCAATGGCTTTTGCACGGAAATAATAAAGTGTTAATGCGCCATGCGCGACAGCGATCGCGAAAACAGGTTACAGTAGCTATGACGCATCTTTCTTTCTTTGAAAGGTGTGAGAGCACTTGAAATCAAGCGAGTCGCCTCCAATTCTTACACAACAACATAAACAACGGAGCTGTTATGAGCAACAAAGGGCAACTGTTACAAGACCCATTCCTCAATGCATTACGCAAAGAGCATGTTCCTGTCTCGATCTACCTGGTCAATGGCATTAAATTGCAGGGCCATATCGAATCGTTCGATCAATATGTCGTATTGCTGCGCAATACGGTGACACAGATGGTGTACAAGCATGCCATCTCGACAGTGGTGCCGGCCCGTGCCGTCAATCTCAATATTGAATCTGAAGCGGAGTAAAGCGTTGAGCTTGACGGCCCAGCGCCTTTCACCCTCCATCGCCCCCGTCCGCGCCAGCGGCGCTGATGCGTTTGCATCGGCGTCGGCGTTCGCCGCAACTCATCTGATGCCATCATGCGCGCGGCACTAGTCGGGGTTGACTTCGGTCACAGCGACTTCGCCGCCAGCATGGAGGAACTCATGCTGTTGTCGCGTTCGGCTGGCGCGGACCCGATTTCCACCATCACGGCCAAGCGTTCCAGTCCCGATTCCGCGTATTTCGTCGGCAGCGGCAAGGCCGATGAAATTGGCGACGTCGTCGTCAACGATGGCCTGGAAATCGTCATCTTCAATCACGCCCTCTCGCCTGCCCAGCAGCGCAATCTGGAAAAGCGCCTGAATGTGCGCGTGCTCGACCGTACCAGCCTGATCCTCGACATCTTCGCGCAGCGCGCCAAGAGCCACGAGGGCAAGCTGCAAGTCGAGCTGGCCCAGCTGCAGCATCTGGCCACGCGCCTGATCCGCGGCTGGACCCACCTGGAACGGCAAAAGGGCGGTATCGGCTTGCGCGGTCCCGGCGAGACGCAGCTCGAGACCGACCGCCGGCTGATCGGCGACCGCGTCAAGGCCCTGCGCGCGCGCCTGGAAAAGCTGCACAAGCAGCGCGAAACGCAGCGCCGCGCACGCGGCCGCAATCACACATTCTCCGTGTCCCTCGTCGGCTATACCAATGCCGGCAAGTCGACCCTGTTCAATGCTGTGACCAAGGCCGGCGTGTATGTCGCCGACCAGTTGTTCGCCACCCTCGACACCACCTCGCGCCGGGTTTACCTGGGCCAGGAAGTGGGCAATGTGGTGATCTCCGACACGGTCGGCTTCGTGCGCGAATTGCCGCACCAGCTGGTGGCCGCCTTCCGCGCCACGCTCGAAGAAACCATCCATGCCGATCTGCTGCTGCACGTCGTTGACGCCGCGTCGCCGGTGCGCATGGAGCAGATCGAGCAGGTCAACCTGGTCTTGAAAGAGATCGGCGCCGATCATATTCCGCAAATCCTCGTGTGGAACAAGATCGATGCGGCCGGGCTGGAGCCTTCGGTGGAGCGCGACGAATATGCTACGATCAGTCGCGTGTTCGTCAGTGCGCAGAAGGGCAGCGGGCTCGACCTGTTGCGCGATGCGATCGTCGAAATGGCCAGGAAGGCGCCCCGTTCGGCGCACCTGTATCAGAACGACGATGCACCGCAGGAAGATCAGTTTGACGGTCAGTACGACCAGCACGATGGCGCCGCCCCGGACCAGGACGAAGAGCCTGGCGAGGACGATAGGATTTCCACCCACTCCCAAGTCGGAACACGATAGTTATGCTTGTCTCCCTACTCAAAAAAACAGGCTTGAAGTTGTCCCTGAACGATCCCCGCTGGGGCAATCGCAAGGACGACGGCAAGAAAGCCCAAGAAGGCAAAAAGCCCGGCGAAGGTCCGCCGGACCTCGATCAGTTGTGGCGCGATTTCAATCAGCGCCTGAACGCCTTTTTCGGACAGAAGAACCGTCCCGACAACGGCGGCAATAACAACGGTGGCGGCAGCGGCCCGCGTCCCGACATGAAGGGTGCCGGCATCACCGCCGGCGTCGTCGGCGTGATCGCCGTCTTCATCTGGCTCGCCAGCGGCGCCTTCATCGTGCAAGAGGGCCAGAACGGCGTCGTGCTCACGTTCGGCAAGTACAGCCACACCACGCCGGCCGGTTTCAACTGGCGCTGGCCGTACCCGTTCCAAACCGACGAAACCGTCAACGTGTCGCAGGTGCGCACGGTGGAAGTGGGTTACCGCCAGTCGCTGCGCAACAAGCAGGCCAGCGAGTCGCTGATGCTGACGGACGATGAAAACATCATCGACATCCAGTTCGCGGTGCAATACACCCTGAAAGATCCCGTCGCGTGGCTGTTCAACACGCGCGACCAGGAAGACACCCTGCGCCAGGTCGCCGAAACGGCGATCCGCGAAGTGGTCGGCCGCAGCAAGATGGACTTCGTCTTGTACGAAGGCCGCGAAAAGGTCGCCTACGATACGCAGCAGCTGATGCAGCAGATCCTCGACCGCTACAAGGTCGGCGCCGTCATCACCAACGTGACGATGCAGGCCGTGCAGCCGCCGGAGCAGGTGCAAGCCGCCTTCGACGACGCCGTCAAGGCAGGCCAGGACCGCGAACGCCAGAAGAATGAAGGCCAGGCCTACGCCAACGACGTCATTCCGAAAGCCCGCGGCGCAGCCTTCCGCCTGATGGAGGAAGCCGCCGCGTACAGCGCGATGGTGACCGAGAACGCCGCCGGTAACGCGTCGCGCTTCAAGCAGGTGCTGGTCGAGTATCAGAAGGCGCCGGTTGTCACGCGCGACCGCATGTACCTCGAAACGATGCAGCAAGTGTTCAGCAGTGCCAGCAAGGTCATGGTCGACGCGAAGACGGGCAGCAATCTGCTGTACCTGCCGCTCGACAAGCTGATCGCCCAGACGGCCGCCACCGATGCCGCCGCTGCCGCCGCCCGTGCTGCCGCGACACCCGCAGCCAACACCGTTTTGCCACAGGAAGCCATGCAGACAGTTGAAGTCAATCAGCGCCGTGACAGCCGCTCTTCGCGTGAACGGGAGAGCCGCTAATGAACCGTATCGTAGCCGCCCTGATCGCGGGCTTTATCGCGATCATGCTCTTGTCCTCGACCGTGTTCGTGGTCGACCAGCGTAAGTATGCGGTCGTCTTCGCCCTCGGCGAAGTCAAGGAAGTCATCAGCACGCCGGGCCTGTATTTCAAGCTGCCGCCGCCGTTCCAGAACGTGCTGTACCTGGACAAGCGCATCCTGACCCTGGACACGCCGGAACCGGAGCGCTTCATCACGGCCGAGAAGAAGAACATCCTCGTCGACGCGTATGTGAAATGGCGCATCGCCGATCCACGGCTGTATTTCCGCAGCTTTGGCGGCGATGAAAAGCCGGCCCGCAACCGCATGTCGCAAATCGTCAAGGCGGCGCTGAACGATGAAATCACCAAGCGCACCGTGCGCGAAGTGATCTCGGGCCAGCGCGGCAAGGTGATGGAAGCGATCCTGGCGAAGGTCTCGGCGGAAGCCAAGGCCATCGGCGTGGAAATCGTCGACGTGCGCCTGAAGCGCGTCGACTACGTCGAGCAGATCAACAACTCCGTGTACGAGCGCATGAAGTCCGAGCGCGTGCGCGTGGCCAATGAGCTGCGTTCGACCGGTTCGGCCGACTCCGAGAAAATCCGCGCCGACGCCGACAAGCAGCGCACGGTGATCCTGGCCGAAGCGTACCGCGAAGCCGAGAAGATCCGCGGCGAGGGCGACGCCAAGGCATCGCAGATCTACGCGGAAGCGTTTGGCAAGAATCCGGAGTTCTACAAGTTCTACCGCAGCCTGGAAGCCTACCGCGCCACGTTCAAGGACAAGGGCGACGTGATGGTGGTCGATCCGAGCTCGGAATTCTTCAAGTACTTCAAGGGCGGCGGCGCAGCCGGTCCGGCCAAGAAGTAAGGCAGCATCAATACTGCACCCGGCCGCAAGGACGGGTGCGGCAGCAGCGGGGCCGGCATCGATGCCGGCCCCGTTTTTTTGTGCCCGTTTAGTTGTTGCGGGAAGGCGTAAAATGCGGTGTTTTTGGGGCTGTGCGGCAGCGTTTCGGACAACTTATCCCTAAAGGCCCGTGTTTTCGCGTAAAATATCAGGTTCGGCCTCTTGCCTGGCGCGCCCGCCGCTGCCTCGCATGATGCATTTTTTCAACTTTCTTCCGTATCTCGCTCCCTCATGCCGAATTGGCTTTTGCCCGAAAATATTGCCGATGTTCTGCCGTCGGAAGCGCGCAAGATCGAAGAGCTGCGCCGCCTCATGCTGGATAATTTCCGTCTGTACGGATATGAACTGGTGATGCCGCCGCTGCTCGAGTATCTGGAATCGCTGATGACCGGCGCTGGCAAGGATACCGACCTGCGCACATTCAAACTGGTCGACCAGCTGTCGGGCCGCATGCTCGGCCTGCGCGCCGACATGACGACGCAAGTGGCGCGCATCGACGCGCACCTGCTCAACCGTGCCACCGTCACCCGCCTGTGCTACGCCGGCAGCGTGCTGCATACCCGTCCGTCGGGCCTGCACGCCACCCGCGAACCGCTGCAGATCGGCGCCGAAATCTATGGCCATGCCGGCCTGGAAGCGGATGCCGAGATCCAGGAACTGGCGCTCGCTTCGCTGGCACTGGCCGGTTTCGATGCGGTCCGCCTGGATTTGTCGCACGTCGGCCTGTTGCGCGCTATCATTGCGCAAGACGCCGCCGCCGTGCGCGACGAAGCTGCGCTGTACGCCTTGCTGCGCGCGAAAGATGCGCCGGGCCTGCGCGCCCTGACCGCATCCTACGATGCCGTCACGCGCGATGCGCTGCTGGCCTTGCCGAACCTGTACGGCGACATCGATGTGCTGGCGCGTGCGCGCGAAGTGCTGCCGCCGCTGCCCGGCGTGCTCAAGGCGCTGGCCGAACTGGCCGCGCTGGCAGGATCCGCCCTGGGCCGCGCCGAAGTGGCGATCGACCTGGCCGACCTGCGCGGCTACCAATATGAAAGCGGCGCGATGTTTGCGCTGTATGTACCAGGCTTGCCGAACGCGGTTGCGCGCGGCGGCCGTTATGACCACGTCGGCGAAGCGTTCGGCCGGGCACGTCCCGCGACCGGCTTCTCGCTCGATTTGCGCGAACTGGCGCGCCTGTTGCCGACCGCGGAACGGAAGCATTCGATCCGCGCGCCGTGGGGCAGCGCGCCAGAATTGAAGGAAAAAATCGCCGAGTTGCGCAAGGCGGGCGAGGTCGTGATCCAGAGTATGCCGGGTCACAGTAATGAACAAGACGAGTTCGAGTGCGATCGCGTGCTGGTACTTGCCGATAATGGTAGTAGCTGGATTCTTAAAAACTTAGGTTGAGTGATGTCAAAGAAAATTATGGCAAAGAACGTTGTTGTCATCGGCACCCAATGGGGCGATGAAGGTAAAGGCAAGATCGTCGATTGGTTGACCGATCACGCCCAGGGCGTGGTGCGCTTCCAGGGCGGCCACAATGCAGGCCACACGCTGGTCATCGGCGGCGTCAAAACCGCACTGCAGCTGATCCCGTCGGGCATCATGCGTCCAGGCGTCGCCTGCTACATCGGCAACGGCGTGGTCGTTTCCGTGCCGGACGTGCTGCGCGAAATCGACAAGCTCGAAGCTGTCGGCGTCGAAGTCGCCTCGCGCCTGAAAGTGTCGGACGCGGCGCCCGTGATCCTGCCTTACCACACCGCGATCGACCTGGCGCGTGAAGCCAAGCGTGGCGATGCGAAGATCGGCACCACCGGCAAGGGCATCGGCCCGGCCTACGAAGACAAAGTGGCGCGCCGCGCGATCCGTATCGCCGACCTGCTGAACGAGAAGCGCTTTGCCGAAAAGCTGGCCGAAAACCTCGATTACCACAACTTCGTGCTGGAAAACTACCTGAAGGCGCCGAAAGTCGACTATCAGAAGACCCTCGACGACGCGCTGGCCTATGTGCCGCGTCTGCGTCCGATGGTCACCGACGTGTCGAGCGCGCTGTACAAGGCGCACAAGGCCGGCGCGAATCTGCTGTTCGAAGGCGCGCAGGGTTCCCTGCTCGACGTCGACCACGGCACCTATCCGTTCGTCACCTCGTCGAACTGCGTGGCCGGCAATGCCGCCGCCGGTTCGGGTGTCGGTCCTGGCATGCTGCACTACATCATGGGCATCACCAAGGCTTACACGACGCGCGTCGGTTCCGGCCCGTTCCCTTCGGAACTGCCAACGGATGCGGGCGTCGGCCACCATCTGGCGCAAGTCGGCCATGAATTCGGCACCGTGACGGGCCGTGCCCGCCGCTGCGGCTGGTTCGATGCCGCCTTGCTGCGCCGCTCCGTGCAGATCAACGGCGTGACGGGCATGTGCCTGACCAAGCTGGACGTGCTGGACGGTATCGAAACGCTGAAACTGTGCACCGGCTACACCATCGACGGCGTCGCCACGGACATCTTCCCATCGGGCGCTGAAGAAGCCGCCCGTTGCGTACCCGTGTACGAAGAGATGCCGGGCTGGACGGAAAGCACGGTCGGCGCGAAATCGCTGGCGGCCCTGCCTGCCACGGCGCGCGCTTACATCAAGCGCATCGAAGAACTGGTCGGCGTACCGGTGGACATGGTTTCAACCGGTCCGGATCGTGAAGAAACGATCGTGCTGCGCCACCCATTCGAGTAAGCTGCTGGACACAATCCGCCGCAAGGCGGATTTTTTTAATCACGCTAATAATAAGATTTCACTATCATGACTACCCCACAATCGAACGATCAACATCTCTGGGTCAACTGGGAAGAATACCACCGCCTGATCGAGCGCCTGGCGCTCAAGGTCTACGAATCGGGCTGGAAATTCGACCAGGTACTGTGCCTGGCGCGCGGCGGCGTGCGTCCTGGCGACGTGTTCTCGCGCATCTTTGATTTGCCGTTGGCCATCCTGTCGACCAGCTCCTACCGCGAAGACGCGGGCACGGTGCGCGGCGACCTCGATATCGCCAAGTACATGACCATGACCAAGGGCCCGCTGGCCGGCCGCATCCTGCTGGTCGACGACCTGGCCGATTCGGGCGTCACGCTGGACAAGGTCACGCGTCACCTGAAGGAAAACTTCCCCGACGTGACCGAAGTCAAATCGGCCGTGATCTGGCTCAAGGGCTGCTCCGTCGTGCGTCCCGATTACTTCCTCGACGAACTGCCGCACAATCCGTGGATCCATCAGCCGTTCGAAGACTACGACGGCCTGCGTCCGCACCAGCTGGCGGCGTGGATCAAGAAGGGCGAAGCAGGCAAGTAATTGCGTGCGCGCTTGCAAAAAAAAGACGATCGTGTATCGTCTTTTTTTTCGCCCAAGGAAATGCGATGACCATACTGACGACGGCGCGCCTGCGCCTGGAACCGATCACCGAAAACCACTACGAGCGCATGCGCACGCTCAACACCGATCCCGAGGTGATGACCTACCTGAACGCGGGCCAGCCCGAGACGGAAGAAAACACACGCGCGGCTGTCACGCGCATCACGGGCCGCTGGGCCGAGTGGGGCTATTCGTGGTGGGCGCTGATCCGCCTCGATGATGGCGAGATGGTGGGCATGGCCTGCCTGCAGCATCTCGATGGCGACAAAAACAAGCCGCATGAAATCGGCTGGCGCCTGGCCCGCACGGGCTGGGGCCAGGGCTACGCCAGCGAAGCGGCGGCCGCCATCGTCGCGCATGCGTTCGACGTCGTCGGCGCACCGGAAGTGGTGGCCGTGGCGCACCCGGACAACGCCGCATCGATCAAGGTCATGACGCGCCTGGGCATGCAGTACGTGGGCATGGAACGCCATTACGATATCGATAGCGTGGTCTACCGCCTGGCGCGCCCATGACGGTAACGCGCAAGCCCCTGAAGCTGGGCTGCAGCTACGGCGTGCGGTTTTCGCCCGACGGCACGCGCCTGGCCGTGCTGGGGCGCGACCTGGTCCTGTGGGACGTGGCGGCACGCCAGAAACTGTGGCGCGGCAAATTCATCGCGCATATGTCGGGCATGGCCTTTTCGCCCGACGGCGGCCGGCTGGCCATCAAGAGCACGACGGGCCAGCTGGCCGTGGTGGATGCCGAGGCGGGACAACTGCTGCTCAATTTCCAGAACAAGAAGGATGGCGAAGGCTGCGGCCCCGCGTGGTCGCCGTGCGGGCAGTATCTTGCCGACGGCGGCTGGGATGGCCGCCTGCGGGTGCGCGATGCGCAGACGGGCGAGGTGCGCTTCATGCAGGAGCACCCGGGCGAGATGCTGCGCGATGTCTACACCATCGATGGCGCGCGGCGCTTGCTGGTCCTGCACGGCGTCAAATCGGTGGACGAGGGGCAGGAGCAGCCGCCTGACTACTGCAGCGTATGGGACTGGCCCCTGCAGGCGGGCGGCGGGCGCAAGGTGCTGTCGCTGCCAGGACTGAAGTCGTGCGCGCCATCGCCGGACGGAGCGTCCCTGGCCGTGCTGCATCACGCGGGCGGCGAGGAGTTCCTGTCGGTATATGCGCTTGCCGATGGTCGCCGGCTGGCCACGGTGCCGGTGGAGGCGGGCGGCGGCACGGGCGACGCCTTGCGCTGGCTGCCCGACGGCAGCGCGCTGGGACGCATCGGCAAGGGCAAGCTGCTGTTGTATGGCTGGCCCGGGCTCTGCGTCCTGGCGCAGGAAGAATTTACGTATCCCTGCGCGCTGGACTTTTTGCCTGGCTCGCCATTGTCCGCCATCGGCTCCTGGGAATCCGGCATGCTGATGGAGTTGAACATACACAAGGAAACCGCATGATCACCTGTTACCTGCGCTACATCATCGACCCGTACAAATTGCGGGAATTCGAAGCCTACGGCAAGCTGTGGATACCGCTGGTCGAGCGCTTCGGCGGCCAGCATCACGGCTACTTCTTGCCGTCGGAAGGGGCCAGCAACGTGGCCCTGGCCATGTTCTCGTTCCCCAGCCTGGCCTTGTACGAGCAGTACCGCATCGATTCCATGCAGGATGCCGAATGCCAGGCCGCCTTCCGCTATGCCGAGGAGACGCGCTGCATCGTCAGCTACGAGCGCAGTTTTTTCCGCCCCGTGTTTGCCTGAACAGGATCAGTCGCGCTGCGGCGCGCCCAGGGGGAAGAGGTGGCGGTACGGGCGTGCCTCTTCCACCGCGCGGGCGAACGATGGACGGGCCAGCAGGCGCGCACGGTAGGCGCGCAGCAGGGGCAGCGTGGCGGGAATCGGCTGCGTCCAATCCGCATAGAACAGCGAGGGAGCGGCGGCGCAGTCGGCCAGGGTAAAGTCTTCGCCCGTCGCCCACGTCTTGCCGGCCAGGCGGGTTTCCAGCCAGGCGTAGGCGAGGTCCAATTTGTCGGCGGCAAACGCGCGGCCTTCCTCGGCCTTTGCCGGGTCGCCCGTCAGGGCGGCGCCGACGGCATGCTGCACCGGTGTCATGACGTGCAGGTCGAAATAGCGGTCGAGAAAGCGCACCTCCAGCGCCTGCATGGCGTCGTCCGGCAGCAGGCGCAGCGGGCCGGGATGGGCCAGTTGCAGGTATTCGATGATGATGCTGGTCTCGGCGACGTTGCGCTCGCCATCCACCAGCAGCGGGAATTTGCGCAGCGGCCAGCGCGCCAGCCACTGCTGCAGGTGCTCGGGCATGTCCGGCGCCAGGCAGAGGAAGTCGAACGGGATGGCGTTTTCGTACAGGGCGATCAGCACCTTTTGCGTGTACGAGGAAAAGGGATGGCCGTAGAGTTTGAGCGACACGGTAGGATCTCCTGTGCAAGGTTGGCAACACGCGCGTGTTGTCAACGATAGTGCAATGACAGGATCAATGCAAGCGGCACGGGCCGTTCGTGCCTGCATCCGTGGCTCGCCCGCCGCCTAGCCGAGGTGCGTCAGATGGCGCAATCCCGTGATGCTGGGGAAGAAGCAATACACGCCGCCCCGCGTGATGACGCTGCGCAGTCTGTTTCTGGAAGTGCAAGTGGCAACGACGGCACGCTAGGTTCTGGAGGATTCATTTCTGCACGATGGGATGGCGACACGATGCATGCCCTCGGGTACGAGCCGCCTTCCGTTAGGCACCATCGCCCGTTGTTAAAACCGGATGGGGCAAGGCGCCGCAGTGCCTTGGCCGAAACCGGCGTAGCCGGATCGCGCGCTGAGGTTCAGCGTCATGTTGCCCTTGTCAGGCATATAGATGCAATATTCTCCGGTCGCCGTGATGACGCGGTAGATGCGCTTGGGGTCGTTCGGCGCGCTCCACAATTCGATGCGGGCCGCTTCGAACCACTTCGGCTTGACCGCCGCATGCGCTTCCGCAAATCCCTTTGCCAGACGCGTCTGCGGCGTATCGGGCGGCGCTACAAATTCCTGCGGATGCTCGGCACGCAGCTGGCGGTCGATGGCGCCGGCTGCCTGCAGCGCCTGTTGCGCCAAGGTGAGGGTGCCGGCCTTGCCTGCGGCAGGCGCCGGTTCATCCAGCAGTGCATTGTCTTGCGGCCGGTCCTGCGCCGGGGGCGCCGCCTCCTTCGGTGGCGACGCGCTTGCCGCACCAGCGGGAAGGGGCGGGAGGGCTGGCAGGCGTGCCGGCGCCGGTTCTGGCTCGGCGGGTGGAATGATCGCCCTTATTGGCGGCAGTGGCGGCATCAGTTGCAGCCAGACACGGTCATCGTGCTCCATCCTTGTGTGCACGGGCCGTGTTGCCATCCAGAACAGCACCAGGTGCAGCACGATAATCGCGGCGATGTACGGGCCTTGGGGGCGCCGGACGAGAGAAAAATCATGCTCGTGTAGCGCAAGGTCGATGCTCATCTGTTCCACGATCCTCGTGATGAAGGTGGCATCAGTATGCAAATTTGCAACAGCGCTGTAAACAGGTTTCGGGCAGAGCGCAGCTTGTGCTCCCCAGGGTACTGAAAAATGCGCCTGTACGATGATTTGTTAAGCCGTCATTCCAGGCGCGCTGCTGTGAGCGTCGTGATGGCAGGAAGACGCATGGCAGACGATATGCATTTTTATGAGCCTGCGCAGGGTCCCGGCCTGCCGCATGACCCGTTCAACGCCATCGTGGGGCAGATATCAATCCTCGGCCTGGAATTCGCTGGCCGAGACGAACAGGTCCCACGAGGCGATGAACAGGGCCGCCACCACGGGGCCGATGACGAAGCCGTTCAGGCCGAACAGGGCCATGCCGCCCACGGTCGACAGCAGCACCACGTAGTCGGGCATCTTGGTGTCCTTGCCCACCAGGATGGGGCGCAGCACGTTGTCGACGAGGCCGATGACGAAGACGCCGAAGGCGGCCAGGCCTGCGCCTTGCCAGATGGCGCCCGTGGCCAGGAAGTAGGCTGCCACGGGTGCCCAGACGAGGGCGGCGCCGACGGCCGGCAGCAGCGACAGGAAGGCCATCAGCACGGCCCACAGCAGGGGCGCCGGCACGTCGAGGAACCAGAACGCCAGACCGCCGAGGGCGCCCTGGGCGATCGCCACGAGGATGTTGCCCTTCACCGTGGCGCGGATCACCGTGGTGAAATTGGTGAACAGGCGCTGCTTGTACTTGCGGCTCAGCGGCACGGCGTTCTTGATGCGGGCCGACAGGGTCGAGCCATCGCGCATGAGGAAAAACAGCAGGTACAGCATGATGCACAGGCTGGTGAGGAATTCGAAGGTGTACAGGCCCACATTGATGGCTTTGACGGCCACCACCTGGCTTACCTGCGTGGCGCCCTCGGCCAGCTTGTCCTGCAGGCTGGCCAGGCTGGTCAGGTTGAAGCGCTCGAGCAGGTTGATCAGCCATTGCGGCAGCACGGCCATGATCTTATTGAAGAACATGGCGACCGTGATTTCGCCCGAACGCACCATCTCCACGACGCTGGCCGCCTGGTTCACGAGCGACACGGAAATGAGCGACAGCGGCAGGATCACGATGACGATGATCAACAGCAAGGTCAGCAGCGAAGCCAGGCCGGCGCGGCCCCTGCTTTTGGCCAGCAGCCAGCGGTAGACGGGCGCGAACAGGATCGCCAGGATGACGCCCCAGAAGATGGCGCCCGCATACGGCGCCAATATCCAGCCGAAGCCGATGGTGACGATGCTCAAGAGGAGCAGGAACACTTTCTGGTGCAGCGTAAGGATAGGCATGGGCGATAGCGCAATGATAAGGGTTGAGTTGCCCCATCATAAGCGAGGCGTGGTGCGGCGCGCCATACAATTGTCGCGCTGCGTGCGCGAGCGCACCTGGCGCGTCGGCGGGCTGGCAACGCGACGGCGGCAATTCCAGTAAGCTGTCGTTCCAGGCGTTCGATCCCGGGCGCCCTTGACTTCCTTTGACTTCAGGAATCCGCGTGTTTGACCCCATACACTTTTATGAACCTGCGCAGGGCCACGGCTTGCCGCACGATCCCTTCAATGCCATCGTCGGGCCGCGGCCCATCGGCTGGATCGCCTCGCGCAGCAGCGCGGGCGTGCTCAATCTGGCGCCGTACAGCTTTTTCAATGCCTTCAATTACCATCCGCCGCTGATCGGCTTTTCCAGCATCGGCCGCAAGGATACCTTGCGCAATATCGAACAGACGGGCGAGTTCGTGTGGAACCTGGCGACTCGCCCGCTGGCCGAGGCGATGAATGCCAGTTGCGCGCCCGCGCCGCCCGAAGTCGACGAATTCGCGCTGGCCGGCCTGACGCCGGCCGCCTCGCGCATCGTGGACGTGCCGCGCGTGGCCGAAAGCCCCGTCTCCTTCGAATGCCGGCGCACGCAGATCATCGAGCTGCAAGGCGTCAATGGCGACGGTGTCGGCAGCTGGCTGGTGCTGGGGGAAGTGGTGGGCGTGCACATCGCGCGCCATCTGCTGACCGATGGTGTGTACGACACGGCCGCCGCTGCGCCGATATTGCGCGGCGGCGGTCCGGCCGATTATTTCGAGATCGGACCGGCCAGCCTGTTCCACATGCGCCGGCCTGCCTGGCCATAAGCTGGCCGTACTGGTTCAAGCGGGAACTGGATGGCGCTCCTTGACGATGCCGCGATAGATCAGCCACGTCGCCAGCAGGCTGATGGCGCCGGCGCCCGCCATCCAGTAGCCTGGCGCCGCCTTGTCGCCGGTGATCTCGATCAGCAGGGTCGACACCAGCGGCGTCAGGCCGCCGAACAGCGCGGTGGCCAGGCTGTAGGCCAGCGAAAAGCCCGTGGTCCGCACGCTGGCCGGGATGATTTCCGTCAGCGCGACGATGGTGGCGCCGTTGTAGCTGCCGTACAGGAAGGACAGCCACAGCTCGACCATGAGCATGTGGTTGAAACTGGGATGGGCGACCAGCCAGGACAGGGCCGGGTAGGCGGTCAGCATCGTCAGCGCCGCGCACGCGGCCATGATGGGCCAGCGCCCGATGCGGTCGGACAGCGCCCCCATGACCGGCAGCCAGAGGAAGTTCGACAGGCCGATGCACAAGGTGACGAGCAGGCTGTCTTCGGTGCTCAGTTTGAGTACGCTCTTGCCGAAGGTCGGCGTGTAGACGGTGATCAGATAGAACGCCACCGTCGTCAGCACGATCAGCATCGCGCCGCTGACGACCAGCGGCCAGTTGAGGCTGATGGTCTTGAGCATCTGGCGGAACGTCGGATGCGACTTGCGCGTCAGATAGGCCTCGGTCTCCTGCAGCGAACGGCGGATGTAGAACACCACGGGGATGATGGAGCAACCGATGAAGAACGGAATGCGCCAGCCCCAGTCCGCGATGAATTCCTTGCTCAAGGTTTCATTGAGATAGTAGCCGAGCGCGGCGGAAAAGATGATGGCGACTTGCTGGCTGGCCGATTGCCAGCTGACGTAATAGCCCTTGTTGCCGGGTGTCGCCATCTCGGACAGGTAGACCGACACGCCGCCCAGCTCCACGCCGGCGGAGAAGCCTTGCAGCAAGCGCCCGATCAGCACGAGGAACGGCGCCAGCAAGCCGATGGTCGCATAGCCGGGCACGAAGGCGATCAGCGCCGTGCCGGAAGCCATGATGGCCAGGGTCAGCACCAGGCCCTTGCGGCGGCCGATGCGGTCGATATAGCTGCCGAGGATGATGGCGCCCAGCGGCCGCATGAAAAACCCCGCGCCGAAGGTGGCGAAGGTCATCATCAGGGCCGCGTATTCGCTGGTGGCGGGGAAGAAGGCCTTGGCAATATACGTCGCGTAAAAGCCGAACAGGAAAAAATCGTACATTTCGATGAAGTTCCCGCTCGTCACCCGGATGACGGTGGCGATGCGCGAGGGAGGGCGTGCCTGTGCGCGCGGCGCTGTCGGCTCGGCGAGGGGTGCGGCGGTCGATGGAATGGCCATGATTTACCTATTGATGAAAGATGAGTGACGTCGCCTAGTGCGTTGCTGTCGCTGGTACCGATGCCGGCTGCAGCCCGGTCGCTTCGATCGCGCCGGCGTTGGCAGGGGCGGCGAGGAAGCGCAGCAAGGCGCGTCCGGCTTCCGGTTCCTTGCCGCCCGGGACCAGCGCCGCCGAAAACTGCGTCATCAGCTGCACTTCCGGCGGCAGCAGGCCGACGATGTCGATGCCTTGGACCGGCAGCAGCTCGCTGCGCTGCTGGCAGCCGAAATCGGCCTCGCCGTGCGCGATGATTTCGCCGACGGGGGTGGCGGGAATTTTCGCGGCCTTGCCCTGCATCTGCTCCGCGATGTGCAGTGTCTTCATCAGTTGCTTCTCGATGTATTCGCCGCTGGCGCTGTCCGAATAGGCCACCTTGTGCGCCTGCAGGAAAGCGCTGCGCAAGCCCTCGGTGGTGCTGATGTCAGGCTTTGCCGCGCCGTGGCGCACGGCGCAGGCGATCGGCGAATTGGCCAGGACCACCTTGCTGCCGGGGACCAGGCGGCCTTCCCGCATCAGCGTGTCGAGCGCGTCGCCCACCATGATGACGACGTCGATCGGCTCGCCGCGCGCCAGGCGCGCCGGGATCGCATTCTTGGTGGTGCCCATCGACGGTCCCCATTCGGACAGCAGATGGTCGCCGCTGGCGCGTTCGTAGGCGGGGGCCAGGTTTTTGTAGGCCTGGGCGAAACCGCCCGAGCTGACCACGCGGATGTCGGCGGCATGCGCCGCGCCGGCGGCCAGCAGCACCAGCGCCGCGAGCAGCGGGCGCGAGGTTTGCAGCAGAATATGCTGAGGCATGATGGTTCTCCTGATGTTAAATTTTTTCATGAGGCCGGGTGTCAAGCCCGTGCCGTGGCGGTTGTTGAGGTGTGTTTCCGTGACGCCGGCAGCGTCGCGCCGCCGGCCGCCGGTAAAAGCGCGAACGTAGAATAGTGTCGCATCATGTCTCCTTTTTCAGGTCAGGCCTTCTTGGCGAGGCTCAGCATTCAGACCCCATCATCGTTGAAATGGCATAATTTGATAATTGCAATTTTTCCGAGGATTAATGCATGTCACGCATCAATTACGAGCTTCATGATTTGCAGGCCTTCGTGGCCGTGGCGGAGCGCAACAGCTTTCGCCAGGCCGCGGCCGACCTGTTCCTGTCGCAGCCGGCGCTGAGCCGCCGCATCGAAAAACTCGAGGATGCGCTGGGGGTCAAGCTGTTCGAGCGCACCACACGGCGCGTGCAGCTGACCAATGTGGGGCAGGTGTTCCTGGTCAACGTGCGCGATGCGCTCAATGGCCTGGAAGATGCCGTGCTGGGAGTGGCCGACCTGGCCGCGCACCGCACCGGGACGGTGACGTTCGCCTGCGTGCCCTCGGCCGTGTGGCATTTCCTGCCGGACGTGCTCAAGCGCTTCAGCGCGCAGTTTCCGAAAATCCGCGTGCGCGTGCATGACGAAAGCGCGCAGGACGTGCTCAACCTCGTGCTGGCCGGCGAGGCGGACTTCGGCATCAGCTTTACGGGCGCGGAAAATCCGGAGATCCACTTCCAGCCCATCTACGTCGAGACCTACGTGCTGGCGATGCGGGCCGATCACCGGCTGGCCAAGCGCAAGAAGCTGAGCTGGAAGGATACGGTCGACGAACGCTATATCTCGGTGGCCAAGTCGAGCGGCAACCGCAGCGTGCTCGATGCGGCGCTGGCCGGCGTGGAAAAGCACCCGTGGATCTCGTGCGAGATCAACCACGTGTCAGGCATCCTGGCGCTGGTGGAGTCGGGCCTGGGCGTGGCGGCGGTGCCGGGCCTGTCGATTCTGCCGGAGCGGCAAGGCACGGTGGTCGGCGTGCCGCTCGTCAATCCCGCCGTCAAGCGCACGCTGGGCTTGATCAGCCGGCATCAGCACGCGATGCCGCCCGCGTCACGCACTCTGTTCGAGATGATGAGCGCGAGCATAGGAAAGCAGGGGCGGCGGGCATGAGCGCTGCAGTGCGGCGCAGGAGAGTCGAGGGCCCGGACCTTATTTTTGCATGATGGGATCGCGCCCCAGCGTGCGCGCCAGCGCGCCGCCGTCGCCGCGCCAGAATTCGCGGTCGGCCAGGCGCACGCGCTCGGCCGCGTGCTGCATGTGTTCCATGGCCGCCTGGCGCGCCCGCTGCGGGTCGCCGTCGGCGATCGCCTGCACGATCTTTTCATGTTCGCGCCGCACTTCGATGGAAAAGTCCGTGCGCCGCGCTTCATTCGCGCGCGTCACCTTGACGGCCGAGCGGATCGGGTCGGCGAACATGGCGACGAATTTCGGCCAATAGGGGTTGCCCGTCGCTTCGGCGATGCACAGGTGCAGGCGCACGTCTTCTTCCACGCCGTCGACGCCGGCCGCCACGGCTTCCTCGATGCGGCGCAGCGCGTGTTCGATGTCGGCCAGCTGGCCCGGCGTGCGCCGCACGGCCGCCAGCGCGGCGATTTCCGCTTCCAGTCCCTGCCGCACCTCGATCAGGTTCAGCAGCGACTGCACGGACTGCTCCGTCAGCTCGTCGCCCCGTTCGCCCGTCTTCGCGCCATCCTGCGCGCACACGAACGTGCCGCTGCCCTTGCGCGTGGCGACGATGCCGTCCGCCTGCAGCAGGGCGATGGCTTCGCGCAGCACCGTGCGGCTGACGCCAAAGTGGCTGGCCATGGCTTGCTCCGACGGCAAGCGCGTGCCGCCGGCCAGGCCGTCGTTGTGGATCTGCTGGCGCAGCCGTGCCGCCACCCGCGCACCCAGGGTGCCGGTGGTGAAACTGCCAGCGGCGGGCTCCGGCGGGGGAAGGGTAAAGCGGAACGTGCGGTCCATCGGGTGCATCCTTGTGCTAGCGGTTTTTATGCGGGCTTGCCTGCTTGCCATTATATGGAATATACAGCTTGACACACACAAAACACACACATAATATACATCCATACAAATTTTAGACAAGTTGCCAGCCACCTCCGGTGGACCATAAAAACCCGGCACGGTCGATCCCCCAGCGATCAGGAGACAAGCATGGACGTATCACAAGCATTGCCCGGACAGGCGGCCGGCGTGGCCGCCAGCCAGAAAACCATCGACGACGCCGTCTATCGCAAGGTGACCTGGCGCATCATCCCTTTCCTCATGCTGTGCTACATCGTCGCTTACCTCGACCGTGTCAACGTGGGCTTCGCCAAGCTGCAAATGCTGGCCGACCTGCAGTTTTCCGAAACCGTGTACGGCCTGGGCGCCGGCGTGTTCTTCCTCGGCTACTTCCTGTTCGAAGTGCCCAGCAACGTGATGCTGCACAAGATCGGCGCGCGCGTGTGGATCGCCCGCATCATGATCACCTGGGCCATCATCTCGGGCGCCTTCATGTTCGTCACCACGCCGACCCAGTTCTACGTCATGCGCTTCCTGCTCGGCATCGCCGAGGCGGGCTTCTTCCCCGGCATCATTCTCTATTTGACCTACTGGTATCCGTCCGAGCGCCGCGCGCGCATGGTGTGCACCTTCATGGCCGCCATTCCCGTGGCGGGCCTGATCGGCGGCCCCCTGTCGGGCTGGATCATGGAAACCTTCGCCGGCTGGCACGGCTATGCGGGCTGGCAGTGGATGTTCGTGCTCGAAGCGATACCCGCCGCGCTGATGGGCGTGGCCGTGCTGCTCTACCTCGATAACAGCATTCGCGCCGCGAAGTGGCTGACGGAAGGTGAAAAAGTCATCCTCGAGCAACGCATCGCCACGGAAGCGCAGGGCAAGGTATCGCACCCGTCGATCCGCGCCATGTTCGCCGACCCGCGCATCTGGGTCATGGCCCTGATTTATTTCTGCTGCGTGATGGGCCAGTATTCGCTGACCTTCTGGCTGCCCAGCCTGATCAAGGCGGCCGGCGTGACGGGCGTGCTCAATATCGGCCTGTTCACGGCGATTCCGTATTCGGTGGCCGTGGCATCGATGATCCTGCTGGGCCGCAGCTCGGACAAATACCGCGAACGCCGCTGGCACATGGCCATCCCGCTGGTGGTCGGCGCCGCCGCCATCGTCTGCAGCGCGCTGGCCGGCGCCCACAACACGGGCTGGGCCATCTTCTTCCTGACGATCGCCGCCGGCGGCATCCTGGCCGCTTCGCCCATGTTCTGGAGCCTGCCGACGGCTTTCCTCGGTGGCGTCTCGGCCGCCGCGGGCATCGCCGCCATCAATTCGGTGGGCAACCTGGCCGGCTTCGCGGCGCCGTACATGATCGGTTCCATCAAGGATCTGACGCAATCGACCGACATCGCCATCTACCTGCTGGCCGGCATCCTGGTGATCGGCGCGTTCATCATCATGCGCGTGCCGGCCAAGCTGGTGAACAAATAAGACTGGAGTAGCAGATGAACGTGGAAATGAAAAGAGTGGGCGTGATCGGCCTGGGCGCCATGGGCATGGGCATCGCGCAATCGTTGCTGCGCGCGGGCTTTGAAGTGCATGCCTGCGACGTGCGCCCGGAAACCGTGCAAACGCTGGTCGACAAGGGCGCCCATGCGGCGCAATCGCCAGCCGCGCTGGCGGCGTAGGTGCAGGCCTTGCTGATCGTCGTCGTCAATGCGCAGCAGACGGAAACCGTGCTGTTTGGCGAAGACGGCGCGGCCAGCGCCCTGGCGCCGGGCAGCGTCGTCATCGCCTGCGCCACCGTGGCGCCCGAATTTGCCGAAGCGCTCGGTGCTCGCCTGGCGGCCATGGGACTGCGCTTCATCGACGCGCCCATTTCCGGCGGTGCGGCCAAGGCGCAAGCCGGCGAGATGTCCGTGATGGCGGCCGGCGCGCCCGAGGCGTTCGACGCTTGCGCGGGCATTTTCGACGCCATCTGTGCAAAGTTGTACCGCCTGGGCGAACAGCCGGGGCAGGGCTCGAAAGTCAAGATGATAAACCAGCTGCTGGCCGGCGTGCACATCGCCGCCGCTGCCGAAGCGATGGCGCTGGGCTTGCGCGCCGGCTGCGATGCCGATGCCTTGTACGAAGTCATTTCAAACAGCGCCGGCAGTTCCTGGATGTTCCAGAACCGGGTGCCGCACATTTTGAAGGGCGACTACACGCCGTTATCAAGCGTGAACATTTTCGTGAAAGACCTCGGCATCGTGCTCGATTACGCGAAAAAGAGCGTCTTTCCACTGCCCCTGTCGGCCACGGCGCACCAGATGTTCATGCAGGCGTCGGCCGCTGGCTTTGGCGGCGAGGACGACTCGGCCGTGATTAAAACTTTCCCCGGTATCGATCTGCCGGCGAAAGCGTAACTGAATCAAAAGGAACCATCATGACTGTATTACTGGGATGTATCGCTGACGATTTCACGGGTGGCACCGACCTGGCCGGCATGCTGGTCAAGGCCGGCATGCGCACGGTGCAGCTGATCGGCGTGCCGCAAGGTCCGCCGCCAGCCGACGTCGATGCCGTCGTCATCGCGCTCAAGTCGCGCACGAATGCGCCGGAAGAGGCGGTGGCCGAATCGCTGGCCGCGCTGGCCTGGCTGCAGCAAGCCGGATGCCGCCAGTTCTACTTCAAGTACTGCTCCACGTTCGACTCCACGCCGCGCGGCAATATCGGTCCCGTGGCCGAAGCGCTGATGCGGGCGCTCGACACGGACTTCACGATCGCCTGCCCCGCGTTTCCCGCGAATGGCCGCACCATCTACAAGGGCAACCTCTTCGTCGGCGACGTGCCGCTGGCCGAGTCGGGCATGCGCGAGCATCCCCTGACGCCGATGACGGATTCGAATCTGGTGCGCGTGCTGCAGCAGCAGGTGCAGGCCAAGGTGGGCCTGGCCGATTACAGTGTGGTGGAGAAGGGCGCGGCCGCCATCGCCCAGCGCTTCACGGACTTGCGCGGCCAGGGCTGCCATTTCGCCGTCGTCGATGCCGTGTCGAACCGCGACCTGGAAGCCATCGGCGCCGCTTGCGCGGACTTGAAACTGATCACGGGCGGCTCCGGCATCGCGCTGGGATTGCCGCAGAATTTCCGCCAGCGGGGCCAGTTGTCGCCATCGCATGCCGGACAGGCAGGGCGCTTGCCGCCGGCGTCCGGATTGCGCGCCGTGATCTCGGGCAGCTGTTCCGTGGCCACGCAGCAGCAGGTGGCGCACCTGCGCGAGCGCGCACCGTCATTCCACGTCGACCCTTTGCAGCTGGTCGCGGGCGGCGAGGTGGTCGACGCCGTGGTGGAGCAGGCGCTGGCCTGGGCGAATCAGCACCTGGCGCAAGGCCCCATTTTGATCTATGCCACGGCCACGCCGGACGCCGTGCGCGCCGTGCAGGCGCAGCTGGGCGTGGAGCGTGCCGGCGCTCTCGTCGAGGAAACCCTGGCCGCCATCGCGCAGGGGCTCGTGCGCCTCGGCGTGGGCCAGCTGATCGTCGCCGGCGGCGAAACCTCGGGCGCCGTGGTGAAAGCGCTGGGCGTGGCGGGCTTGCGCATCGGCCCCGAGATCGACCCCGGCGTGCCGTGGACGCTAGCCTTGGCCGCGCCGGGCGACGAGGGCAGGGCGCCTTTGGCGCTGGCGCTCAAGTCCGGCAATTTCGGCACCGTGGATTTCTTCAGCAAGGCCTGGCAGGTGCTGGCATGAGCGCCACCGAATCGCGCCAGCGCGAGCTGATCGTCGACTTCGGCAAGTCCCTGTTCGAACGGGGCTTGACGGCTGGCAGCAGCGGCAACCTGAGCGTGCGCCTGTCCGACGGCTGGCTGCTGACGCCGACCAACGCCAGCCTGGGCCGGCTCGATCCCGCGCAGCTGTCCAAGCTCGATTGGAACGGCAAGCTGATCAGCGGGGCGCCGCCGTCCAAGGAGGCGTTCCTGCACCGCGCCATGTACGAAGAGCGGAGCAGCGCGGGCGCCATCGTGCACCTGCACTCGACGCATTCGGCCGCCGTGTCGTGCATGTGCGGCTTGAACCATGACGACTGCATTCCACCGCTCACGCCATATTTTGTGATGAAGGTGGGGCGCTTGCCCCTGGTGCCGTATCACCGTCCGGGCGACCCGGCGCTGGCGGGCGCGATCGGCGCCATGGCGCGCAAGCACTCGGCCGTGCTGCTGGCCAACCACGGCCCCGTCGTGTCGGGCACGAGCCTGGAAGCGGCCGTGTATGCGGCCGAGGAACTGGAAGAGACGGCCAAGCTGTTCCTGCTGCTGCGCGACGTGCCCACGCGCCCGCTCGACGCGGCGCAGATCGCGGACCTGAAGCAGACATTCAAACTCGAACTATAGAATTCAAGGAGACACGCATGCCCCGTTTTGCCGCCAATCTGACCATGATGTTCAATGAAGTGCCTTTCCCGCAGCGCTTTGCCGCCGCCGCGCAAGCGGGTTTCACGGGCGTCGAATTTTTGTTCCCCTACGATCACGGGCCGCAGGAAGTGGCCGGCTGGCTGCGCGAAAACAAGCTGCAGAACGTGCTGTTCAACCTGCCGCCGGGCGACTGGGCGGCCGGTGAGCGGGGCATCGCTTCGCTGCCGGGCCGCGAAGCGGAATTCCGTGCCGGCGTGGCGCGCGCCATCGAATATGCGCTGGCGCTGGGCACCCCGCGCGTGCACATGATGGCGGGCCTGCTGCCCGTGGGCGCCGACCTCGCCCTGCACCGCGCCACCTACCTGGCCAACCTGCGGTACGCGGCGAAAGCCGTGGGCGAGCATGGCATCGAGCTCTTGATCGAACCGATCAACGGGCGCGACATGCCAGGCTACTTCCTCGTCACGCAGGCGCAGGGCCATGCGCTGCGCCTGGAATCGGGCGCGCCCAACGTCAAGGTGCAGATGGATTTTTACCACACGCAGATCGTCGAGGGCGATATCGCCATGACGTTCCAAAACAACTTCGACGGCATCGGCCACGTGCAGATCGCCAGCGTTCCCGCCCGCAACGAACCGGACGATGGCGAAGTCAATTACCCATACCTGTACACCCTGCTCGACGAGCTGGGCTACGAGGGCTGGATCGGCTGCGAATACCGTCCGCGCGGGCGCACCGAGGATGGCCTGGGCTGGCTTGCCGCATACAACAACAAACAAGGAGCATGAAGATGAAAGTACTGATTACCGGCGGTGCCGGTTTCCTGGGACAGCGCCTGGCGCGCCAGTTGCTGGCGCAAGGCCGGCTGACGGACAGCCACGGCCAGTTGCAAACCATCAGCGAGCTGGTATTGGTCGATGTGGTGGCCGCGCATGACTTCAACGATGCGCGCGTGACAGTCGTCACGGGCGACATCGCCGACGGCGCCCTGATGCGCGCCACCATCGATGCGCAGACCACGTCGATCTTCCACCTGGCCGCCATCGTCAGCGGCCAGGCGGAAGCCGATTTCGAGCTGGGCATGCGCATCAATCTCGATGCCTCGCGGTTGCTGCTCGATATCTGCCGCGAACTGGGACACAAGCCGAAAGTGGTCTTCACCAGCTCCGTGGCCGTCTACGGCGGCAAGCTGCCGGACGTGGTGCAGGATACGACGGCCCTGAATCCCCAGTCTTCGTACGGCGCGCAAAAGGCCATCGGTGAATTGCTGCTCAACGATTACAGCCGCCGCGGCTTTGTCGATGGCCGCGTGCTGCGCCTGCCCACCATCAGCGTGCGTCCCGGTAAGCCGAACAAGGCGGCATCGTCCTTCGCCAGCGGCATCATCCGCGAACCGTTGAATGGCGAGGCGGCCGTCTGCCCCGTGTCCACCGATTTGCGATTGTGGCTGCTGTCGCCGCGCGGCGCCATCGCCTCGCTGATCGCCGGCCACGAACTGGCGGGCGAGGCCTTTGGCGCCAGCCGCACGGTGAACTTGCCGGGCTTGAGCGTGAGCGTGGGCGAGATGATCGCCGCGCTGGAACAAGTCGCCGGCGCGGACGTCGTTGCCCGCATCAGCTATGCGCCCCATCCGGCCGTCGAGCGCATCGTCAAGAGCTGGCCCGGCGCCTGGGACACGGCCCGCGCCGAGGCGCTGGGCTTGACGGCCGATGCGGATTTCGCCAGCATCATCCGTGCCTACATGGACGACGCGAAGGCGGCCGCTTAGGCGGGTGGGGGCAGCTGCGAGCGGCGATAGTCGAGTGGCGTGCTGCCCACCAGTTCCGTAAAACTGCGGCTGAAATGGGCCTGGTCAAAAAAACCCAGTTCCTGCGCCAGGCTGGCCAGGTCGGGCGCATCGGGCTGCGCGAGGCGCCAGATCGCTTCCTGCAGGCGGTAGCGCTGGATCACCCATTTCGGCGGCACGCCCACGTAATCGCTGAACAGGCGCTGCAGCCGGCGTTCGCCGATGGCCATTTTTTCGCACAGCTGCGCCACGCTCGCCGGGCCGTGGTGGGCCGCCGCCGCGGCAGTCAGTCTGGCGGCCAGCAGGGCGGTCTCATCGACCTGCGGCAGCCTGGCCAGCAGCATGGCCTGCGCCTGCGCCACCATGGCCGCATCGCCGGCTTGCGCCAGCACCAGCGCCTCGGCTTGCGCTGCCGGCATGCCCAGCAGTCCATCGGCGGCGATGGTCGTGCCGGTGAAGGTGGACAGGGGCTGGGTGATGAACGGGCGCAGGCCGCCCGGCGCGAAACGCACGCCCAATACCTTGCCCGCGCCGGCCAAGGGCCGGTCGAAGGCGCCGCGCACCACGCCATGGATGGCGCTGCGGCCAAGGTCGAACACCAGGTGGGCATTCGGATACGGCAGCACGCGCTGCGTCTCCGGCGCGCAGCCCCGCCTGTCCCATTCCACCACCCAGAAATACTCGACGAACGGCGCCAGCGCGGCGGCCGGCGGATAGGTCGCCAGCCGTATGCGGCGCGCCGCCGCCTGCGGGTCGACGATGCCTTTCGGCGCCTGCCCAGGTGCCTTGAGCAGATTTGTCGTGCTGTCGGCTTTATCCAATATTTGTCTCCTGCGCGACCTTAAGCTGGTACTCTCGCATCGATGGAAAGGGAATCATGAAATCACGCAGCCTGGCGGGCCTGGTGCTGGCCGCATGTTGTCTATCGGTGGCGCCAGCCGGCGCCGCTTCGTCTACAGAGGGGGATCATCGCATGCATGTGCACGCTACGGGAAGTTTTAGCATCACCATGACGCCGTCCGCGGCGCCGCAGCGCGCGGGGCGCACGACCTTGGGCAAGGTACTGCTCGACAAAGTCTATGCCGGCGACCTGGTCGCCACGGCCAAGGGCGAGATGCTCAGCGCCGTCACCGACACCAAGGGCGCGGCTGGCTATGTCGCCATGGAAGCCATCACGGGCGTCCTGCAGGGAAAAGAGGGCAGTTTCGTCGCGCAGCATGCGGGCACCATGGCCGATGGCCAGCAGCAGCTGTCCATCGTGATCGTGCCCCATTCCGGCACGGGGCAGCTGACGGGCATCAGCGGCACCTTGGCCATCCGCATTGAGAATGGCCAGCATTTCTACGACATCGATTATTCGCTGCCGGCGCCGTAGGCGGGCCAAGGCCCGGCCCGGGCCCGGCCAGCCGTTTATTTGCCCAGTATCGACGCCACATTGTCGGTGCCGGGCGCGCCGAACAGCTGCTGCTTGAGGATGTGCAGCTGGTCGCGCACCTGCGCCGCCTTTTCGAACTCGAGGTTCTTGGCGTGGTCGACCATCAGTTTTTCCAGGCGCTTGATTTCCTTGCTGACCTGCTTTTCGCTCATGGCCTCGAACTTCGCCGCTTCCTGCGCCACTTGCAGGGTCTCGCGCGCTTCCTGCGGGCTGTAGACGCCATCGATCATTTCGCGGATCGATTTCTTCACGCCGATCGGGATGATGTTGTTGGCCGTATTGAAGGCGATCTGCTTGGCGCGGCGGCGTTCCGTCTCGTCGATGGCGCGGCGCATGGAGTCCGTGATGCGGTCGCCGTACAAGATCGCCGTGCCGTTCAGGTTACGCGCGGCGCGGCCGATGGTCTGGATCAGGCTGCGTTCGGAGCGCAAAAAGCCTTCCTTGTCCGCGTCGAGGATGGCGACCAGCGACACTTCCGGCAAGTCCAGGCCCTCGCGCAGCAGGTTGATCCCCACCAGCACGTCGAAGGTGCCCAGGCGCAGGTCGCGCAGGATTTCCACGCGCTCCACCGTTTCGATATCGCTGTGCAGGTAGCGCACCTTGATGCCATGGTCGCCCAGGTATTCCGTCAATTGCTCGGACATGCGCTTGGTGAGCGTGGTCACCAGCACGCGCTCGTCCTTCTTGATGCGCTCGACGATTTCCGACATCAGGTCGTCCACCTGGCTGCTGGCGGGACGCACGATGATCTGCGGGTCGACCAGGCCCGTGGGGCGCACGACCTGCTCGACCACCTGGTCCGAATGGTTCTTTTCGTATTCGGCCGGCGTGGCCGAGACGAACACGGTCTGGCGCATCTTCTGTTCGAATTCCTCGAATTTCAAGGGCCGGTTGTCGAGCGCGGACGGCAGGCGGAAACCGTAGTCGACCAGGTTCGTCTTGCGCGAGCGGTCGCCGTTGTACATGGCGCTCAGCTGGCCCGTCAGCACGTGCGACTCGTCGAGGAACATCAAGGCGTCGGCCGGCAGGTAATCGACCAGGGTCGGCGGCGGTTCGCCCGGCAGCGCGCCGGACAGGTGGCGCGAGTAGTTCTCGATGCCCTTGGTGAAACCGATTTCCGCCATCATTTCCAGGTCGAAGCGCGTGCGCTGCTCGAGCCGCTGCTCCTCGATCAGCTTATTCTCCTTGCGGAAGAACTCGAGGCGCTCGCGCAGCTCGTCCTTGATGGTCTCGACGGCGCGCAGCACGGTGGAGCGGGGCGTCACGTAGTGCGAGCCCGGGTACACGGTGAAGCGGGGGATCTTTTGCCGTACGCGGCCCGTCAGCGGGTCGAACAGCTGGATCGATTCGATCTCGTCGTCGAACATTTCCAGGCGCACGGCCAGCTCCGCATGCTCGGCGGGGAAGATGTCGATAGTGTCGCCGCGCACGCGGAAGGTGCCGCGGCCGAAATCGACCTCGTTGCGCGTGTACTGCATCTGGATCAGGCGCGCGATGACGTCGCGCTGGGCGACCCTGTCCTTGACGCGCAGGGTCAATATCATCTGGTGGTATTCGTTCGGGTTGCCGATACCGTAGATGGCCGAGACGGTGGCGACGATGATGACGTCGCGCCGCTCCATCAGCGACTTGGTGCACGACAGGCGCATCTGCTCGATATGCTCGTTGATCGACGAGTCCTTTTCGATGAACAGGTCGCGCTGCGGCACGTAGGCTTCCGGCTGGTAGTAATCGTAGTAGCTGACGAAGTATTCGACGGCGTTTTGCGGGAAAAAGTCGCGGAACTCGCTGTACAGCTGCGCCGCCAGGGTCTTGTTCGGCGCGAAGACGATGGCGGGCCGGCCCATGCGCGCGATGACGTTGGCCATGGTGTAGGTCTTGCCCGAACCGGTCACGCCCAGCAGGGTCTGGAAGGCCAGTCCGTCGGCAATTCCCTCTGACAGCTGGGCGATCGCCGCCGGCTGATCGCCGGCCGGAGGGAAGGGCTGGTGCAGCTTGAAGGGGGAGTCCGGGAAAGAGATAATTGCGCTTTCCGCCTCGCTGGCGGTAGATAATTCGGGCATGTGAATCAGACCTTTGTTAGAATAGTGCTCTGCTGGCGGCCCTGGCGTTGTATTTTGGGGCGCTGTCTACAACTCCGCTGTGAACCTGCTTCCAATCGAATCCAATCTTATCATGACGAACCCAACTGTTTCTGCCAGTCTGTTTAGCGCCATCGAGATGGCCCCACGCGACCCGATCCTGGGCATCACCGAAGCATTTAACGCGGACCAGAATCCCGCCAAAATCAATCTGGGCGTTGGCGTCTATTATGACGACAACGGTAAAGTGCCTCTGTTAGCTTGCGTACGCAAGGCGGAAGCCATCCTGATCGAACAGGCCGCCCCACGCACCTATCTGCCGATCGAAGGCCTCGCTGCCTACGACAAGGCGGTGCAAGAACTCGTATTTGGCGCCGATAGCGCCGTAATTCAAGAGCGCCGCGCCATCACCGTGCAAGCCATCGGCGGCACGGGCGCACTGAAGATCGGTGCCGACTTCCTGCAGCGCTTCGCGCCGGGTGCCCAGGTCTACATCAGCGACCCGAGCTGGGAAAACCACCGCGCGCTGTTCGAAAACGCCGGTTTTGTCGTGAATAACTACACCTACTACGATGCCGCCACCCATGGCGTGAACTTCGACGGCATGCTGGCCAGCCTGAACGCCATGCCGGCTGGCTCCATCGTCGTGCTGCACGCCTGCTGCCACAACCCGACCGGCGCCGACCTGAGCGTGGCCCAGTGGGACCAGATCATCAGCGTGGTCACCGCGCGCGGCCTGGTGCCGTTCCTGGACATGGCTTACCAGGGCTTCGCCAACGGCATCGCCGAAGACGGCGCCGTGGTGCGCCGCTTTGCCGACGCGGGCGGCCCGCTGCTGGTGTCGAACTCGTTCTCGAAATCGTTCTCGCTGTACGGCGAGCGCGTGGGCGCGCTGAGCGTCGTCGCCTCGAGCGCCGATGAAGCGGCCCGTCTGTTGTCGCAGCTCAAGCGCGTCGTGCGCACCAACTACTCGAACCCGCCAGTCCACGGCGGCAAGGTCGTTGCCACCGTCCTGGCCACGCCGGAACTGCGCCAGCTGTGGGAGGAGGAACTGGCCGGCATGCGCGTGCGCATCCGCGAAATGCGCAATGCCTTCGTGGAAAAGCTGAAAGCCAAGGCGCCAGGCCACGACTTCGAATTCGTGCGCCAGCAAATCGGCATGTTCTCGTACTCGGGCCTGAGCAAGGAGCAAGTGGCATCGCTGCGCGAGCAATCGATCTACGCCGTCGACACGGGCCGTATCTGCGTGGCAGCATTGAATTCGCGCAACATCGACATCGTTATTGACGCGATCGCCAAAGTGCTTTAAGATCTTGCTTCTTCGGCGCTGCATGCAAGTGCGGCGCGGATGGCAGTAGAAAGTCGGCGATGGCCGTGTTTGTCGGGATGCAGTATCGGCCTTGCAAATATGGAACAAACGACATATAATATTGCCTCTTTTCCCTGATAGCTCAGTTGGTAGAGCGACGGACTGTTAATCCGCAGGTCCCTGGTTCGAGTCCAGGTCGGGGAGCCAGAATTCGGAAGGCCACGTTGAAAAACGTGGCCTTTTTTGTTTTTGCGCCGCCGGCGCGGGCGCCATGGCTGGAGTAAGAATTTCCCTATGGGAATCTAGACATGCGCTTGCTTGCCCTATATAATACGGCCTCTTTTCCCTGATAGCTCAGTTGGTAGAGCGACGGACTGTTAATCCGCAGGTCCCTGGTTCGAGTCCAGGTCGGGGAGCCAGAACACGTAGCAGCAGAAAGCCCAGCCTTTACAGGTTGGGCTTTTTGCATTTCAGCGCGCCGCGATTGGTGCCGGCAGGGTCCCGATGATCGCGTGCTGGAATTTTTCCGGTTCATCCTGGTGTATCTGGTGTCCCGATTGTTCGAATACAAACAACCGCTTCCTTGGCGCCTGTAGCTGCGCAAAATAGTCTTGCGTGATGCGGGTGGACGTCTGGATGTCGTTCTTGCCGACGAAGAAATAGACCGGGCAGTCGACTTTCTTCAAGGTCTGTGGCAAATCGATCTGCATCACTTCGTTCCACACGGGCGACCAGGCTTTGGACCATTGCAGAAAGCCGGTTTTGAAGTCCTCGCTGGCCGCAAATGCCTTTCCCTCTTTCTGGAACAGCCATTTGCGCAGGTAGAACAGGTCTTCGTCCCGTTGAAAGGGAATCTGCACTTGCGCCAGTTCCTTGCTGGCGGCGGCATCGTCCCGGAAATGTGTTTTCAAATCGGCCAGCAATGCCTTTTCGCTGGCCAGCTGGCTGATGACGGGATTGACGGCGAAATACGCATGCAGCAGTTGCGGATGCTGTTCGACGATATGAAATCCGAGCACATTGCCCCAGGAACTGCCCAGCAAGTATATTTTGTCCTGCTGCAGCTCTTTTTGAAGAAACGTGATGACCTGGTAGGTGTCCTGCTGCATCTGCGCGACGGAAGGCTGGCTAGGCGATGGATTCAGTGCCAGGGTTTTTCCCGCATCGCGCTGATCCCACTGCACCAGCGTAAATCTGTTTTTCAGGATGGCGGTGAAGGCATGCGCATTCTTCATCATCGAACTTCCCGGCCCGCCCGATAAAAAGAGCAGAACCGGTTTTTTTGCGTCGTCTGTCTTGATTTCCACAAACTGCCTGATCCCGCCGATGTCCGGCGTCAGCAGCGCGTCGATGGCAAGCGCAGTAGCTTGCGCCTGGCATGCATGAAATGGCATCAAGGTGATGAATAACACTGCCAGTAGCTTTGTCATGGGCGATATCGATAGTTGCCTGCAGATAGAGGGGTGTCCATGGGGGATATTATCCGAATAGCATGTTACATATGGAAAATATGTACGGCGAGGCGGGCGACGGCCTGTGTGCTTTTCCATTTTGCGCTATCCTGAATGCAAGCCCAAAGGAGAGTTGCCACCATGACCTGTTCTATCCCGTTGCGCCATATCGTCCTGTGTGATTTTCTTGAGGACATCACACCGGCCAAGCATGCCGAGCTGGTCTATGAATTTTCCCAGCTTAAACACCGCATCCCCGGCGTGCTGCAATTCGAATGGGGGCCGAACGTCAGTCCGGAAGGCCTCGATGACGGTTTTACCGATTGCTTTACCTTGACCTTCGATGGCGCCAGCGCGCGCGACGTGTACCTGGCCCATCCGGCCCACCTGGCCTTTGTCGATCTGCTCAAGCCATGGCTGGGGCGGGTGCTGGTGTTTGACTATCAGCCCCGGGAAAATCCGGGCTGAATGGCGCCGCGCGTAAAATTTTCAGCGTAAATCTGGACAACTGAAAATTGGCACTATAGAATGCGGCCTCTTTTCCCTGATAGCTCAGTTGGTAGAGCGACGGACTGTTAATCCGCAGGTCCCTGGTTCGAGTCCAGGTCGGGGAGCCAGAACATCAGCAGTATCGAAAAGCCCAGCCTTCACCGGTTGGGCTTTTTGCATTGCGGCCATGCTTCTCGTGACATTTCACGCTGATTTGCCGAAAAGCATCTGTCATACTTGCTTGGCACGTTTGCTGCCTCTCGATGAAAACAACCTTTCCTATGAAGAATCTCTGCGCCCAGGTGCTGATGCTGGCCGCTGGCACGGCCTACGCGCCCCTTGCCGGCGCCCAAGGGCGCCAGCCGCCATCGGAAACGAAGGTCAAACAGCAGATCATCGCCGAGTCGATTGCCGCCTATCCTGGCCGCTGCCCCTGTCCCTACAATGCCGCCAAGAATGGCAGCGCCTGCGGAGGGCGCAGCGCATGGAGCCGGAAGGGCGGTTACGCCCCCATCTGCTACGAACGCGAAATCAGCAGCGAGATGGTGCGCAAGTGGCGCGAGGAACATGCCGCCGCGCTGTGACTATTGCCCCGTGCGCAACGCTTCCAGCGCCAGATAGCCTGGCTGCACTTGCGTGGCGATGGCGGCCAGGCCGTTGGCTGCGGCCACTGGCGGGTCGCCTTGGTAGGCCGTGCCGTATTTCGCATGCACGCCGCCCCGCGCGCGCATCGCTTGCAACTGTGCCGGCGTGGGGGTGATGCCGAAGCGCGTCAATACATCGCTGAACACGATATCTGGCAATTGCTTGTAATGAATTAACTGCAGCTGGCCGGCCGCCGCATGGGGCAGGGCGGCGTCGAACAGGCTGGCCAGCACGAGGCCCGTATAGCCGTCGAGGTCGCCATGCGCCAGCCGGTGCGCGGGCAGCGGCAACTGGGTCGGATGCAGCATGCCAGGCACCATTTGCGGGCCGCGCTGGCGCTGGTGCGAGGCCAGCACGGCCAGCGGTTCGCGGTAGACGAACAGGCAGGGCGTGCCGGGGAACGCCTGCCGCAGCAGGTCCAGGCTGTGAATGTGCCAGCAGTCGAACTTGACGACAAAGTGCGTCTCGTCGCCGGAGCGGCGCTGGCCCAGGGCCAGGATGGCCTGGCGCAGCAGGGCAAGGCTGGCGGCAGGGTCCGCACCGTCGTGATGCAGGCGCAGCAGCGAGTCGACGATGGGCGGCTCGGACATGACTATGCATTGCGGCAACGACGCCAGCAGCTGGCTCAGCAAGGTTGAGCCGCAGCGCGAGACGTGGAAGATGAAGGCATCGGGTGCCAGGCAATCGTCGATGCTGGCTAGCGCCGAGGCGGGCGTGCGGCAGTAGCGGTGCTCGTCGGGCTGCTGGCACTTGAGCGTATTGACAAAGAAGGCGTCGGTGAAGCGCCGCTGCCCCAGATGGCGCCAGCAGACGGATACGTCGCCCGTTTGCGCATCGCGCTCGGCGTACACGGGAAACCAGTGCCGCATCGCCATGCCGGCCTGCCAGGCCAGCGCTTCTCCCCTGGCCAGATATTGCTCCTGCTGGGCAAGACCGTACGTGGCTGTCATGCCGCCGCTCCCCGGGCCCGTGCCGCCAGTTCGCTGGCCAGCGCCAGCGAGGCTGGCGTCGGGACGGCGCGCAGCTGGGCAATGATGGCTTGCACATTGCCATCATGGATGTTGGCGTCACCATACTTGGGCCGCGCCTTCGGCACGAAGCCGGCGGCGGCAAACAGCGCTTCCAGCCAGGCATTGGTGACGCAGTCGAGCACGAGGTGGATGCGCGGCGCGCTTCCCTGGTTGTGCACGGCGTGCAGGCAACTGGCATCCATGTACCAGGCGTGTCCGGCAGTAAAATGCACGGTCTCGCCATCGATGGTAAACAGCACCTGCGGCGAGGTGTGGATGGGGATGTGGATGCGGATCAAGCCATCGGCCAGCGACGTGCCGGCATCGCGGTGGGCGCGGATGACGGCGCCCGGCGCCAGCGCCATCAGGCGCGCGGCGCGGATCTCGCAGGCGAAGCTGGCGAGCACCTCGCGCAGGCAGGGGCAGCGCGCCAGTTGCGGCGTGCCGGCATAGGCGTCGCCATCGACGGGCATGATGTGGCCGGCTGCCCCGCCGGGTGAGCGCAGCGGCACGCAGCTCCAGCCCTGGTCGTAGGCGCCCTTGTTGAAATGGCTGATCCACTCGCCGGCGGCGAACTGGTCGCTGTCGTGCTGCATGCGCGCCACGTCGAAGTGCAGCGGCAGCTGCAGCCAGGTGCTGGGTGGATTCGGTGCCGGCACTATGGCGCGCTCCATTCCAGTTGTTCCTGCACCTCGTTTTCCCCGCGCAGGCGAAAACCCAGCCGCTGGTACAGCGCGCGCGCGGCGGTGTTGCTTTTGTTGACGGCAAGGTGGATATCACGCTGCTCCGCGCCCGCTTGCGCCTGCAGGCCGCGCAGCACGGCGCTGCCGGCACCCTGGCCCTGCGCGGCGGGCAGGATGGCGATATCGACCAGGTGCAGCACCTGGTCCTGGCGGTCCAGGATCAGGCGGCCGATGGGCGTATCGCCGCGCTGCAGCACCAGATACGCGGCGTGCGGATACGCCTGGCGGTAGCCGTGGCTTTGCATGCGCTGCTGCATGGCGATCAGCTGTTCGATGACGGCGGGCTCGGCCGGCATCTGGCGCAGGTCGTCGCGCGTGGAGCGGTACAGCGCGGCGACAAAGCCAGCGTCGTCGTCGCGCTGGGCGCGCAACTGGTAGGGGGCGGAAAGCGGCAAGGCGTGCATCGGTGCTCCGGTAGGTCGTTGCGGATGGCGGAAAATGCGCAGACGTTTATTTATTTGCTATGCTGCCAATTTTTCCCCGTACTTGCAATCATTTCAAGGAAGCCGCCATGCATTCTGTCTGTATCCTGCCTTGCCCGTGGCGTCGCGCGTGAATCCGGCACGCGCGGAACTGGCCGCCATCGCGGCCGCGCTTTGCGATCCGCAGCGCTCCCTGGCCAGCCTGGTCGGCGAAACGGTGCAGCTGCGCCAGCTCGTGGAACGCCACTCGCGCCTGTCCATGGACGGGCCGGACGGCTTGCGCGATGGCGAAAGTTTCCTGCCCAGCGGCTGGGCCATCTCGCCCGTGCAGGCGGGACTGTGCGCGCGCGAACCGTACCGCAGCGCCGCCTTCATCCAGGGCCTGGCGCTGGCCGTGCGCGAGCGCCTGGACGCGAGCAAAGGGCGGCCCGTGCGCGTGCTGTATGCGGGCTGCGGACCGTTTGCCCTGCTGGCCTTGCCCGTGATGGCGCTGCTCGATGCCAGCCAGGTGCGGTTCGCCATCCTCGACGTGCACACGGAGACCCTGGCGTATGCGCGCGAACTGATTGCGGCCCTGGGCCTGGACGGTCACGTTGCCGAATACATTTGCGCCGACGCGGCCGCCTGGCGCATTCCCGCCGGCGCCATGCCGGATGTGATCGTCAGCGAAACCATGAATACGGCGCTGGGCAAGGAACCGCAGGTGGCCATCCTGCGCAATCTGCACGCGCAGGCGCCCGCGGCGGCGCTGCTGCCGGCGGCCGTCACCGTGCACCTGGGCCTGGACCGGCGTGCTCCGGATGCGCCGTGCACGGACTGGGGCCGCATATTTGCGCTCGATGCGGACGCCTTGCGCGCCTGGCCAGATGGACAGGACGGGCAGGGCGACCGCTTGCCTGCCGCCAGCATCCGCCTGCCCGACGTGCTGGAGCAGGCGCCGCGATTGCTGACGCGCATCCGCGTGCACGGCGACATCGTCCTGGGCGACCATGATTGCAGCCTGAACCTCCCATTGCCTTTGCCGGGCAAGCCGACCCTGGCGGGCGGCAGCGTGCTCGCTTTCCATTACCGGCTGGGGAGCCAGCCGGGACTGGCGTTTTGTCTGAGCGAAACGCCAGCATTGCACAAGGAAAATCCTCAATAGTAATACTACATTGGCAGACAATTTACTTCTGTAGGATAATATGGAACCGGTTCCATATGCGCAAACGCAATGTAACGCAATCATCGAAGTCAACAAAACAACAAGTCTTGCGGGAGTCTCATGAACTATCCAGGCAGCGAACCATCTGCAACATCCGTTTCATCCCTTCCCCGCATCAGCCGCCGCCACGCCCTGATCGGCCTGGCCGCCTTGCTGGCGCAGGCCGGTTTCTGGAGCAATCCCCTGTCGGCCGCCATGCAGGCGCCGGCCAGTGCTGCGGCGCCCGGCCCGGCGCCCGCCACCATGCTGTTCTACACCTTGTCGCAAACGATCACGGGCCACCGCGATCTGTCCGCCGCGACGGCGGCGCGCATCGAGCAAGCCATGCGCACGAACGTGCCCGGCTTCGCCGAGCGCTTGCCGCAACTGGGCGCGCTGCTCGTCACGGGCCAGGAAGCCAAGGCGCTGCTGGCGGCCGCCACCGCCACCGATGCGGGCTTGCGCGAGCTGGCGCTGGCCATCGTTGCCGCCTGGTACACGGGCACCGTCGCCGGCCATGCTGAGCAGGGCACGAAGTCCATCGTTGTCGCGTATGCGGAAGCCTTGATGTACCGCACGGTGGCCGATGGCCAGGTCGTGCCGACCTATTGCAATTACGGCCCCCTGTGGTGGCTGAAGGCGCCGCCGGCCGTGCGCGTCTCCGCGCCCGTGGCGCCCAAACCCGTACCGGCCCCGGCCACTACCGGCACTCCCGAACCGAAAGGCAAGCAAGCAAAATGAAATCACCGCAATTCAAGAGTAATGGCGACGTCGTCGCCGATGTCGTCATCGTCGGCACGGGTGTCGTCGGTGCCATGATGGCCGACCAGTTGGCGGCGCAAGGCCATTCCGTGATCATGCTGGAAGCGGGCCTGCGCATCGAGCGGGGGCAAGCCGTGGAAAACTGGCGCAACATGCCGTTCGAGAACCGCGTCGGCTCCGACTTCCAGGGCCTGTATCCGCAGGCGGACAATGCGCCCGCGCCCCTGTATTTCCCGAAGAATAATTACGTGGAATTGTCCGGCCCCAGCGGCAGCAGTTTCCAGCAAGGCTATCTGCGCACGGTGGGCGGCACGACTTGGCACTGGGCCGCGTCGTGCTGGCGCCATTTGCCGTCCGACATGCGCATGAAAAGCGATTACGGCGTCGGGCGCGACTGGGCCATTTCCTACGATGAACTGGAACCGTATTATTGCCGTGCCGAGCAGGAAATGGGCGTGGCCGGCCCCAACGATCCGGCGCTGCAGTCGCCCAGCGAACGCAGCGCGCCGTACCCGATGGACATGGTGCCCTGGGGCTATGGCGACAAGCGCTTCGCCGAAGTGGTCAACCCGCACGGCTACCGTTCCGTGCCGATCCCGCAAGGCCGCTCGACGCGCCCATGGCAGGGCCGTCCCACCTGCTGCGGCAATAACAATTGCCAGCCGATCTGCCCGATCGGCGCCATGTACAACGGCATCCACCACGTGGAACGGGCCGAGCTGAAAGGCGCGGGCGTGCTGGCCGAGGCCGTCGTCTACCGCATCGATACGGACCAGAACAACCGCGTCACGGCCGTGCACTGGTATGACGCCAAGAAACAGTCGCACATGGCGACGGGCAAGGCCTTCGTGATTGCCTGCAACGGCATCGAAACGCCCCGTTTGCTGCTCCTGGCGGCCAACCAGAACAATCCGAACGGCATCGCCAACAGTTCCGATCAAGTCGGCCGCAACATGATGGATCACTCGGGTTTCCACTGTACCTTCCTCGCCAATGAGCCGATCTGGACGGGCCGTGGCCCCGCGCAAAGCAGCTGCCTGGTGGGCCCGCGCGACGGCGCCTTCCGCGCGCAGTATTCGGCCAACAAGATGATCTTGAACAATATCACCCGGGTCGGGCCGGCAACGCAGCAGTCGTTGAAGCTGGGCCTGGTGGGCAAGGATCTCGATGATGAAATCCGCCGCCGCGCCGCGTTCGGCGTGGACTTGTCGATCAGCCTGGAACCGCTGCCCGAGGCCCACAACCGCTTGACCTTGAGCAAGACGCGCAAGGACCCGCTGGGCCTGGCCTGTCCCGACATTTATTACGACGTGGGCGACTACGTGCGCGATGGCGCGAAGGCCGCGCATGCGCAACTGGAACACATCGGCAAGCTGTTCGGCGCCGTGGAATTCCATATCACCGACAGCCTGAACGCGAATAACCACATCATGGGCGGCGTCATCATGGGCAGCAACCGTCTTGACTCCGTGGTCGACGGCAATTGCCGCGCGCACGACCACGCCAATTTGTGGCTGCCAGGCGGCGGCGCCATGCCGTCGGCCAGCGTGGTCAACACGACACTCAGCATGGCCGCGCTCGGTTTGCGCGCGGCCGACGACATCGCCCGCACCCTGGCAAGGGAGGCTGCATGATGCGCCGGTTCTTGCTGGGTCTGACCCTGGCGGCCGGCTTGCCGCTGGCCGCGCGTGCTTTACCACCTGTGCCGCCGGCGCCGCCCGTCACCCTGACGCCGGACCGTCCGGCCGCGCCGGCCGCAAGTACCGCTGCCAAGCCCGACGCACGGCTGGAGCGGGGCCGCTACCTGGCCATCGCGGCCGATTGCATGGCCTGCCATACGGCGGCTGGCGGCAAACCGTATGCGGGCGGCTATGCCATCGATTCGCCGCTGGGCACGATTTATGCCACGAATATCACGCCATCGAAAAAAGGCGGTATCGGCCACTACACGGAAGCCGACTTTGCCCGCGCCTTGCGCGCAGGCGTGCGCGCCGATGGCAGCCATCTGTATCCGGCCATGCCCTACACCAGCTATGCGCAGCTGACGGACGGGGACGTGGGCGACCTGTATTACTACTTCATGCAGGCAGTCCAGCCCGTCGATGAACCGGCGCGCCAGACGACCCTGCCATTCCCGTTCAATGTGCGCCTGTCGATGCTGGGCTGGAACACTTTATTCCTCGACAATAAACGCTTCGTGCCCGATCCGGCGAAGAGCGCGCAGATCAACCGCGGCGCCTACCTGGCCGAAGGCCTGGCGCACTGCAGCGCCTGCCACACGCCGCGCAACGCGCTGATGGCGGAAATCGGCAGCCAGACCCTGGCGGGCGCCTCGCTCGGTTCCTGGCATGCGCCGAATATCACGTCCGACAAGGTCAGCGGCATCGGCGCGTGGACGGATGCGGAACTCACGGCTTACCTGAAGACGGGCCACGTGGAAGGCAAGGGGCAGGCGGCGGGCGGCATGGCCGAAGCCATCCAGAACAGCCTGCAATTCTTGCGCGATGACGACGTCGCTGCCATCGTGGCCTGGCTGCGCACGGTGCCGCCCGTGCGAGTGCCGGGCCAGACCAAGGCCGCCTTCAGTCATGGCAGCGCCGCCAGCGAGGAAGCGGCATTGCGCGGCATGGCCGGCGCCACCGAGCGCCATTCCTTGAATAGCGGCGCCGTGCTGTTTTCCGGCTATTGCGCCAGCTGCCATTCGGCCAGCGGCGCCGGCAGCACGGGGCAAAGTTATCCGGCCCTGTTCAACAATACGGCGACGGGCGGCAACACGCCGGCCAACCTGGTTTCGGCCATCCTGTTTGGCGTCGAGCGCAAGATCGAAGGGGAAGAGCACGAAGCGTTCATGCCCCGTTTCGACCAGCGCTCCTACGTGCAGCCCCTCACGGACGAGCAGATCGCCTCGATCGCCAATTACGTGCTGAAACAGTATGGCAATCCGGACGTGTCGGTGACGCCCGCGTATGTGGCGCAGGCGCGCAGCGGCGGCGAGAAGCCCGTGCTGGCGCGTGCTCAGCCGTTCATGCTGCCGGGCGGCATTGCCGGCATCTTGCTGCTGATTGCCTTGTTCGTGTGGCTGCGCCGGCGCCGCCAGCGCAACGTCTGAATGCCAGAACAGCGGCGAATATGAACGTTGGGCGCAACTTGCAGTAAAATGCAGGCTGAAAAATGGTTACGAGCAATCGTAGCCATTTTTTATTCTGGCCCGATCCTGCTTTCGTTCATTTAAAAATTGACAATGTCCCATTCCCTGCATCACCAATTCTTGCGTTTCGCCGCCGTCGGCGCTTCCGGCACGGCCGTGCAATACAGCGTGCTGTGGGGCGGCGTGGAATGGGCCGGCATCAGCGCCGCCTTTGCGTCCGGCATCGGCTACATCCTCGGTTCCGTCGTCAACTACCTCCTCAATTACTTTTTCACGTTTAAAAGCGACAAGGGCCATGGCGAGGCGGCCAGCAAGTATTTCACCTTGCTGGGCATCGGCTGGTGCATCAATACGGGGCTGATGTGGCTGCTGGTACACCAGCTGGGCTGGTATTACTGGCTGGCGCAGGTGCTGGCGACGGGCATCGGGCTGGTCTGGAATTTCGCGGGCAGCCGCTGGTGGGCCTTCAAGCCGGCCGGCGCGCCGACCAAATAAGTTATTGCAAGAAAAAAAGATGCGCATAGTCCAAGACCAGGCGCGCGGTTTTACCAAAACAAGGGGTTAATCATGCAGTTCCTGGAACGCTATTTCAAACTGAAGGACAACGGGACCAATGTGCGCACGGAGCTGCTGGCCGGCCTGACCACGTTCCTGACGATGGCCTACATCATCTTCGTCAACCCGTCCATCCTCGGCGACGCGGGCATGCCGAAAGACGCCGTGTTTGTCGCCACCTGCCTGGCGGCCGCGATCGGCACCCTGATCATGGGCCTGTACGCGAACTACCCGATCGCGCTGGCGCCGGGCATGGGCTTGAATGCGTATTTCTCGTACACGGTAGTGAAGGGCATGGGCATGAGCTGGGAAGTGGCGCTGGGCGCCGTCTTCATTTCCGGCTGCCTGTTCATCCTGGTCAGCCTGTTCAAGATACGCGAGATGATCATCAACAGCATCCCGCCCGCGCTGCGCACGGCGATCACGGTCGGTATCGGCCTGTTCCTGGCCATCATTTCGCTGAAAAGTGCGGGCGTGGTGGTGTCGAACCCCGCCACCATCATCGCGCTGGGCGACTTGCACCAGGCGGCACCCATCCTGGCCATCCTCGGTTTCTTCATCATCGTCGCGCTGGACCGCCTGAAAGTGCCGGGCGCCATCCTGATCGGCATCCTCACCATCACCGTCGCCAGCTTCTTCTTTGGCGGCAACCAGTTCAACGGCATCGTTTCGGCGCCGCCCGCCATCGAACCGACCCTGTTCAAGCTCGACATCATGGGCGCATTGTCGATCGGCATCGTCAACGTGGTGCTGGTGTTTTTCCTGGTGGAATTGTTCGATGCGACGGGTACCCTGATGGGCGTGGCCAACCGTGCCGGCTTGTTGAAAGACGGCAAGATGGAGCGCATGAACAAGGCCTTGCTGGCCGACAGCACGGCGATCGCCGCCGGCGCCTGCCTGGGCACGTCGAGCACCACGGCCTTCGTGGAAAGCGCTGCCGGTGTGCAAGCGGGCGGCCGCACGGGCTTGACGGCCGTGGCCGTCGCGCTGCTGTTCCTGGGCAGCCTGTTCTTCGCCCCGCTGGCGCACACGGTGCCGCCGTACGCGACGGCGCCCGCGCTGCTGTACGTGGCGTGCCTGATGCTGCGCGAACTGACCTTCATCGATTGGGATGACAGCACGGAAAGCATCCCGGCCGCCATCACGGCGCTGATGATGCCATTTACCTATTCGGTAGCCAGCGGCGTGGCCTTTGGTTTCATCACCTATGCGGTATTGAAACTGTTGACGGGCAAGGGCAAGCAAGTCTCGGTGGTGGCTTACATCATCGCCGCCATCTTCCTGTTCAAGTTCATTTACCTGGGCGAATAGCAAGTTTGCCAGCAAGCAGTTGCCGTTGCAATGACAAGGCCGCCCGTGCGCCAGCAGGGCGGCTTTTTCTTTGGGCGCTGCCATCTGCGCCAGTTCCTCGGCCATCAGGCGCGCCACGATGGCGGCAGCCAGCTGCCCGGCAATGTCCGCCGAACTGCCGCCGCTGCCGGGCTTGTTCGCCAGGGGTGTGCTTGATTCTGTCATGTCGGGCGAGCAGCCAGCCAGGTACAAGGTGCGCCTGGCAAGCGCATGCCTGCGCGGCGGCGTGGTTGACGCCCGCACGCTTGCTGGCGTAAGGGCCTGTTTTTGCGGGCCATGCAGCAACAACTGGACATGGGAAATTTTGACGTATATAATTCGGCCTCCTTTCCCTGATAGCTCAGTTGGTAGAGCGACGGACTGTTAATCCGCAGGTCCCTGGTTCGAGTCCAGGTCGGGGAGCCAGAACAAGCAGTAGCAAAGGGCCGCGTGGCAACACGCGGCCCTTTTGTCATGCGCGCACGGTTTTCATCCATGCTTGCCATCCCGTCAGTGTATCAACGGCCTGCGCGATGCCGGCCCGCTGGTGGCGGGGACATGCGCAATGTTTCCCTGATCAGGGATCGACAAACACGTCGAAACGCACCTTGAGCGGGCTGCCCCAGGAGATTTCCACCCAGGCCCGGAAGCCGCCGTTATATGGTGCGATGTTGTACACGGCCATGCGGGCCGAGCCGATGAAACGGTCCTGGGGATTCGCGCTATATTCGCTGATATTGAGAAATACGCGCGAATTGGCGTGCACATTGGCGTTGACGAAGTTGACCGAAGGATGCACGCCATTGGCCGTCCACGTGTAGTAGGTGGTGAAGGCGGCGGGGCTCAGGTTCAAGTCCTGTGCGGCCGCGCCTTTGGCGCTTTGGCCTTCCTGTTCCATCGGCGCATCGGTTTCATCCAGTGCCAGGTTGCTGCCGGTGCGATGTTCTACTTTCATTTCCATGATGTACTCCTGATCGATAGTTTGGACGCCGCGCCTGTCGTCGTGCGGCAAGACGCCCTATCTGTTGCCGTGACGGCCAGTGTCACGTCCTGGCTGATAAGGTAGCCGCCTGCTCCATGCTGTTGGAGTAAGCCATTCTAGGCATACACGGGGGCGGAAAGTGCGCGGCGCCGGCGGAAAAACGGTGCGAACTTGTGCTGGCGCAAACACCTTGCAGGCAGGGGGCTAGATCTTTTCCGGCAGGCTATTTTTACGGGGACGCCACGCATGGCGCGCAGGACAATGGCACAATAGGCCCAGCCGACCTGTCGATGCGCAACCCGTTGCGAGCCTAGCCCATGCCGATACTGAACCTGAGTGCCGAAACCGATATCTATTACGAACTGATCGACGGCGACCCCGCCAAGCCCTGGCTGGTTTTCCTGCACGAGGGACTTGGTTGCTGTGCAATGTGGAAAGATTTTCCCGCGCAGCTATGCCAGGCGACGGGCTGCCGCGGCTTGCTGTATGACCGTCATGGCTATGGACAGTCGTCGCCGCTGGCGGCGCGGCGCCAGCTCCATTACCTGCACGACTACGCGCTGTGCGAGCTGCCGCAAGTGCTCGCCGCACTGCTGCCGGGACAGGACCATTTTCTCGTCGGTCACTCCGATGGGGGCAGCATCGCCCTGATCTATGCGGCGCAGCAGCCGCCGCGCTTGCGCGGCATCATCACCGAAGCGGCGCACGTGTTTGTCGAAGGCATCACGCTCGATGGCATCCGCGTGGCCGACGCGGCGTTTGGCGCGGGCAAGCTGCGCGCGCTGGCGAAATACCATGGCGACAAGACGGACACCATCTTCAAGGCCTGGTCGGACACCTGGCTCAGCTATGGCTTCCAGTTCTGGAACATCGAGTATCTGCTGCCCTCCGTCGAATGTCCGGCGCTGGTGGTACAGGGCAGCGAGGACCAGTACGGCAGCGCCGCGCAGGTCGACACGATCGTGGCGCAGGCGCTCAACGCCATGCCCGCCATGGTCGAGCAGTGCGGCCATACGCCGCACCAGGAGCAGCCGCAGGCATTGCTGGCGCTGATGGAAGGCTTCTTGCAAGGCCGCATGGACGCGGCCGCCCACCCGAGAACCACCTGAGAGAGCACCCGCGACAAGCGCGCCTGGCGTCCCGCCGCGTGCATCGGCACTCAATGGCAGGCGGGATCGCTGTCCCAGCGGCCCGAGCAGATGCGTGAACGGCACAGCATGCCTTCGATCAGGCCCAGTTGCTGACAGCGCCGCAACAGTTCCGCCGTGTCCTGTTCCTGTCCCTGTTCCTTTCCCTGCTCCTGCCGGCGCAGCACGACGTCGCGCACGGGCGGCACCGAGCCTTCTTGCCGGTGTGCATGGGCGACCATCGCCGTCAGCAAGGCGACGTCGCTGTCGCCGGGCACGGCAGCCGGCTTCGTTCCCTGTGGACGGGCGGCCGCCTGGCGCGCGGGCGCCAGCGTCTTGGGCGGGGCGCTTGCGGTCGGAGCCGCCGCCGCAGGCAAGGGCGGTCCCGCCGTATTGACGATGGTGGCCGCCTGCGCCGCGTGCGGCAGCACCGTTGGCGCTGGCGGCGCGGGCAGTGCGGGCGCCGCCGTGGCCATCGCGGCGACGGGCGCTGGCGGCAGGTGGATGGCCTCTGTGTCATAAGCGAGCACGGCCGTGATCAGCACCGCCAGGCACAGCGCGCCGGCGGCCCAGTGCCGCCAGCCGGGGCGCCAGCGCAGGGCCGGCATGGCCGCGGGTGCGGCGACGCCGTGTTCGAGCTGCGACAGGATGCCCTTGCCTTCGATGCGCGCGCCAGCCGCGCCGGCCTTGCTCAGCAGGTCAGGACCGCGTGTCTGGCCATCCCCGGTTTTCAGTAAAGACAAAATATCACCTCCGCAGTGGATCAAATTCGACTGACCTTGATGTAAACCGCGCTCATGCGGGCCGCGGACGCCTACGATCTAACGATACCGCCGAGCAATTGCTTGCCCGGCCCCGCCGATTCCCGTCACGGAGCGCCCCATGTTCGTCGCCCTGGTCCTGATGTATTTCCTGCTCGCCTGTTTCGCCTGCTGGCTGCTGCTGTTTCCCGGCGGCCGCGCCATCGTGCTGCACACGCTCGTCAACCTGGGCTGGCGCATGCAGCGGCGCGCGCAGGGCTTGCAGCGGGGCGGCGGCGCGCAGTGGCAGCGCGTGCAGCGGCGCACGGGCTCGGGCATGGCGCGCGCGTGCCGGCTGCTGTGGCGGCATCGTTGGCTGAGCCTGACAGGCGGCGTGCTGGTCATCGTGCCGCCCTTGCTGGCCTGGCTGTCCAGCGACCGCATCGCCCTGCGCGGCTATGCTGACCAGCAACATGTCATCAATGACCAGGTCAGCGACCTGCTGAAAGGCGAGCAGCTGGTGCCGCCACCGACCTTGCCGCCGCTGCTGTTTTCCACGGCGGAGGTGACGCAGCTGCGTCCGCTGCTGGGCGGCGCCAGCCGCAACTGGCAATTGCTCGACCACGATTACGCGCAGCGCCTGCTGCTGGTTTTCAAGATCATGAAGGAGGTGCATGGCTACGACATGGTCTTGCTGGAAGGCTACCGCAGCCCCGCGCGCCAGGACCAGCTGGCGGCGGCCGGGCCGAACGTGACCAACGCCAGGGCGTTTCAAAGCTATCACCAGTACGGCCTGGCCGCCGATTGCGCATTCATGCATGAAGGAAAGCTCATCATTTCTGAAAAAAATGCCTGGGCCATGCGCGGCTACCGTTTATATGGCGTGACGGCCGAATCGGTGGGCCTGCGCTGGGGCGGGCGCTGGACCATGATGGATTTTGGCCACACGGAATTGCCGCAACCGCGCGTGCTGGGCAAGTAAGCCGCGCCAGCCATTCTAGCGCCGCGTACCGGCCCGAATTTCACCGCTGCAAGCTTGCTTGCGCAGCGTCAATGGCATACCGGCACCTGCCGCGCGCTGGCGCCTGGTACTTGTCATATGTCAACAAAGGCGCGCCGCATTGCTGTCAGCATGGACCGAGTCCGCCTTGCTGCGCGGCGGCATTCATCCTGCTTTGCGACCTCACCCTGGGCTCATCATGCTGCGACGACTCTGGCATTTCCTCACCGACAGCCGCAATCTGACCATCTTCGGCTTCGTGGCGCTGGCCGTGACCCTGTACCTGGGGGCCGAGGCGCTGGAAGTGGCGCTGATCTGGGCGCTGGCCTTGCTGCTGCTGGCTTTTGTCACGTGGCTGGGCCTGTGGCTGTGGCGCCGGCGCCGCGCGCGGCGCAATGCCCAGGCGCTGGGCCAGGCCATCCTCAACGAGGCCGAGATCGCTGCCGCGCAAGCGGCCTCGGCCTCGACGGCCAGCAACACGCAGCAGGGCGAACTCGACGCCGTGCGCACGGGCATGCTGGCTGCCATCGAGACCATCAAGACATCCAAGCTCGGTCTCAAGTCGGGCGCCGCCGCCTTGTACGAATTGCCGTGGTACATGATCATCGGCAATCCGGCCGCCGGCAAGAGCAGCGCCATCCTGCATTCGGGCCTGCAGTTCCCTTTCGCCGACGGCAAGGTCGTGCAAGGCGTGGGCGGCACGCGCAACTGCGACTGGTTTTTCACCACGGACGGCATCGTGCTCGACACGGCAGGGCGCTACTCCGTCGTCGACGAGCACCGGGGCGAGTGGTTCGGCTTTCTCGACCTGCTGAAAAAATACCGGCGCAAGGCACCCATCAACGGCATCCTCATCGCCGTCAGCATCGCCGAACTGAAGGGCGACCCCGATGTCGGCATGCAGCTGGCGCGCAGCCTGCGCAAGCGCGTGCAGGACGTCATCGAGCGCCTGGAAGTGTTCGCGCCCCTGTACATCGTATTTACCAAGGCGGACCTGATCGCCGGCTTCACGGAGTTTTTCGCGGACGCCGAACGCAGCGAGCGCGAGCGCGTCTGGGGCGCCACCGTGCCGTATCAGCGCAAGCTGCCCACGGCCGATTTGCTGAGTTTTTTCGACCAGAGTTTCGATGAATTGCACGATGGCTTGACGGAGCTGAGCCTGGCCAACATGGCGCACCGGCAACGCAAGACGATGGCGCCCGGCGTGTTCACCTTCCCGCTGGAATTTGCCGCCATCAAGCCGGCCCTGCGCGCCTTCATCGCCACCCTGTTCGAGGAAAACCCGTTCCAGTTCCAGCCCGTGTTCCGCGGCTTTTACTTGACCAGCGCGCTGCAGGAGGGCGAGCCCGTCAGTGCCTCCTCGCAGCAGGTGGCGCGTCGCTTCGACCTGGCCTTCGCGCCGGCCCCGGCCGCCGTGCCATCGGGCGCGCGCCAGCACGGCTATTTCCTGCTGGAGCTGTTCCGCAAGGTCATTTTTGCCGACAAGCACCTGGTGGCCAACTATGCCAACCGCGCCAGGCTGCGCTTCAAATATGCCGTGTTCTTTGCCGCCACGGTGTGGTTGGGCGCCTGCCTGGGCGGCTGGAGCTGGTCCTACCTGGGCAACCGCCAACTGGTGGCCAACGTCGAGGCCGATTTAAACAAAGTGGTGAAGCTGCAGGAGAAGCGCCTGGACTTGCAGTCGCGCCTGGAAGCGCTCGAGATCTTGCAGGACCGCATCGAGCAGCTGGAAGCGTACCGCACGCAAAGGCCGTGGTCCTTGCGCCTGGGCCTGTACCAGGGCGATTTACTGGAGCGCAAGCTTCGCGAGGAATATTTCGCCGGCGCGCGCCAGGTCATGCTGGCCCCCGTGGCGGGCGCACTGGAAGCCTTGCTGTTCGAAATGAACACCAGCGCCGACCAGTTGCAGCCCACGGCGCGCACGCCGCAGACGCCGGGCGCCGCATCGCCCGCCGCGCCGCGCAGCGTGCAATACCAGGCGGCCAGCGCGACGAATGTGGAAGACGCCTACAACGCGCTGAAAACCTATCTGATGCTGGCCGACAAGACGCATGCGGAAAGCAGCCACTTGAACGACCAGATGACGCGCTTCTGGCGCGGCTGGCTGGAGGGCAACCGGGGCGCCATGCCGCGCGAGCAGATGATACGCAGCGCAGAACGACTGCTGACGTTTTACCTGGCGCAGATCGGCGACCCGTCCTGGCCGCGCATCGAACAGAAGCTGGCGCTGGTCGACCAGGCGCGCGAAAACCTGCGCCGCGTGGTGCGCGGCATGCCGGCGCGCGAGCGCGTGTATGCCGACATCAAGGCGCGCGCCTCGACGCGTTTTCCCGGCATGACGGTGGCGCGCATCGTCGGCGAACAGGATCAGGCCCTGCTGGCGGGCAGCTACGCCGTCTCCGGCGCCTTTACGCGCCAGGCGTGGGAAAAGTTCGTCGAGGGCGCCTTTCGCGACGCCGCCAACCGCGAACTGCAAAGCGCCGACTGGGTGCTGAAAAGCGCCTCCACCGACGACCTGACCCTGGAAGGCAGTCCGGAGCAGATCGAGAAAAACCTCGTGGCCATGTACAAGGCCGACTATGCGCGCGAGTGGCAAAAATTCGTGCAGGGCGTGGCCGTCGCCGACCTGAAGGGTTTTGACGGCGCCGTGCAGGCGATGAACCGCCTGGGCGACCCGCAGTCGTCGCCGGTCGCCAAGCTGCTGACGACCATTTATGAGGAAACCTCGTGGGACAACCCGGCGCTGCAAAATGCCCAATTGCGCAAGGCCGAGCGGGGCATCATCGCCTGGTTCAAGGAAACGGTGCTGCGCCGCGCGCCGTCGCAGCTGACGGCCAGTCCCGGCGTCAATGCGCAGCTCGACCCGGCCCGCCTGGATAAACCGATGGGCCCCGTGGGGCGCGAATTTGCCGGCGTGGGCAAGCTGGTGGCGGCCAGGGACAACAATGCCTCGCTGATGCGCGCCTACCTGGAAGCGCTGTCGAAACTGCGCAGCCGTTTGAACCTGCTGAAGAACCAGGGCGACGCGGGACCGGGCGCGCGCCAGTTCATGCAGCAGACCTTGGAGGGCAGCGGTTCCGAACTGGCCGACGCCCTGAAACTGGTCGACGAGCAGCTGCTCACGGGGATGAGCGACGCGCAAAAGCAGGCGATACGCCCCATCCTCGTGCGCCCGCTGATGCAGACCTTTGCCGTCATCGTCGCGCCGGCCGAACTCGATATCAACAAGACCTGGGCGGCGCAGGTGTATGAGCCGTTCCAGAAATCGCTGGCCAACAAATATCCGTTTGCGCCCACGGCGCGCATCGAGGCGAGCAATCTGGAGATCGGCCAGTTCTTCGGCCCGGAAGGCCTGGTGGCGAAATTCGTCACGACATCGATGGGCCCCCTGGTGGTGCGACGCGGCGACGTGCTGGCGCCGCGCACCTGGGCCGACATGGGCATCAGCCTGTCGCCGCAGGTGGTGGCGCGCTTCCCCGGCTGGATCGCGCCGCTGGGCGCGGGCGGCGTGGCGGCCACCTCGACGGCGGCGCAAACCGTGTTCCAGATCCAGCCGTCGCCCGCACCGGGAACGCTGGAATACACGGTGGAGATCGACGGCCAGCAGCTGCGCTACCGCAACACGCCGGCGCAGTGGACGAACATGGTGCATCCGGGCCCGCAGGGCGCGGCGGGCATGCAGGGGGCGCGCATCACGGCCGTCACCTTCGACGGGCGCACGGTGGAACTGTTCAATGAGCCGGGACAGTTCGGCTTGAAGCGCATGATCGATGCGGCGGCCAAGAAGCGCAAGGACGGCGGCGTGTTCGAACTGCGCTGGACGCGCGGCGAGGTGGCCGTGGCGGTCGACCTGAAAATCACCAGCAGCGCGGAAACGACGGCGACGGGTGCGGGCGGGACTGCGGCGGTGCAGGAGCAGGGCTTTCGCGGCATGCAGCTGCCCGAGACCATCGTCGGTGCTCCGGCCCCCGTGCCGGTCATCGCCGCAGTTGCGGCTGCGGGAGTGTCGCCATGATGCGCGCGCAACAGCAGGTGCGCCTCGGCTACTTCGGCAAGATTCCCGCGCGGGGCGACTTCATCAAGGCTTGCGACAACCACGCGCTGGTGCAGCTGCTCGACGACTGGCTGGCGCAGGTCATGACTGCGCTGACGGTGGAACCGCGCTGGAAACTCAATTACGACGCCTTGCCACCGCTGCGCTTTGCTTTCGTCGGCACGCGCAGCCGGCGCGCCATCGCCGGGCGCCTGGAAGCGAGCAATGACCAGTCGCTGCGGCGCTTTCCCTTCATGGCCATGGGCGCGCTGGAAGTCGACGACGCCGAAGCCTTTGTCGGCTGCAGCCCGCTGGCGCTGGCGCCCCTGTGGCAGCGCGTGGAGCAGCTGTCGCAGGGCATCGTGGCCAGCGCGGAGCCGGGGCCGGCGCTGCTGGCGCTGGCCGGCAACGTGGTGGAGGTCGAACCGGCCGCGCCTGAGCACGCGGCGCGGCTCGCCGCCTTTTTGCAGGCGCAGACCGTGCATGGCCTGCAAACGCTGCTCGCTTCGCCCGCGTTCCCCGTGACGGTGCGCGAACTGCTGCTGGGCCTGGGCCTGCTGCTGCAGCCGGTGCGCCGGAGCGGCTTGCCGCGCCTGGAAAAAAGCCTGGTGCTGCCGCTGCCGCAAGAGGCGCCGCTGCGCGAACTGGTGGCCAGCTTCTGGCTGCACATGATCGCGCCTTTCCTGCGCCAGGCCGATTTCGAACTGGCGCTGTTCTTTTCCCACCTCGACGAGGCGCCCGTGCTGGTGATCGGTTTTTGCGGCGCCGACCCGCATGGCTTGCGCGCGCTGATCGATCCGCAGGCCGGCAGCGAACGTCTGATCGTGTTCGACCAGCTCGACTGGGTCGAGGAGCAGCTGGGACGCGATGCGGCGCTGCGCCGTTTTTCCGCCTGCCTGCAGCAGGAGCAGCTGTCGCTGCGCTCGGCCTGCGCCATGTTCACGGATACCTTTGCCTGAAGGATTGCGATGAAACCAACCGTTTTCTTCCTGCTGCTTGCCGTCGCCGTTCCCTGCATCGTCCAGGCGCAGGCGCAAGCGCCGCAGACGCCGATGCCGGGGCAGATCCTCGTCACGGGCACCCTGGCCGACGAGGCGGGCAAGGCGGCAGTGCTGGCCCGCCTGCGCGAACTGTACGGCGCCGAGCGCGTGGTCGACCAGATCGCCATCGGCAACGTGGCCGTGCCGGCCAACTGGAACGGCTACGTGCAAAAGCTGATCGCGCCGAACCTGAAGCTCATTTCACGGGGGCAGATCAGCATCGACGGCAACAACGTCAGCGTACGCGGCGAAGTGGCGAACGAGGCGCAGCGCCAGCAGATCGCCAGCGACATCGCCACCAGCCTCAATCCCACCTACATCGTCAACAATGGCTTGCGGGTCAAGGCGCCCGAGGCCGAGCAGGGCTTGCTCGATGCGGCGCTCGATAAACGCATCATCGAATTCGACAGCGGCAAGGCCACCATCACGCCGGCCGGCCTGGCCATCCTCGACGAGATGGCGGTCGCCATGCTCAAGCTGCGGGGCCGCAAGGTGGAGGTGATCGGCCACACGGACGACACGGGTCTGCGCGCCAGTAACGTCGCGCTGAGCCAGGCGCGGGCCGAAGCCGTGCGCGCCTATCTGTCCGGCAAGGGCATCGCGGCCGATACCGTGCTGGTGTCGGGCCAGGGGCCGGACCGTCCCGTGGCCAGCAACGCCACGGCCGATGGCCGGGCGAGGAACCGGCGCATCGAGTTCCGCATTGCTCAATGAAGCACGCGTAATGGGACATGCGCAATGATCAGGGTAAGGTAATGGTCAGGTGCGCGGGGCGTGGCGCCAGTTTGACCAGGTCCGCATATGCGGCCAGGGTCGTTTGCGTGCCGCGCGTCAGATGCGTTTTCAGACCCAGGTAGGCGCAGATGGCCAGCAGGGCGAAAAAGCTCGACAGGGCCCACAGCGGCACGTCGCTGCCGCGTTTGTTGACCACCTGGTCGGGACGTTCCGCGCGCGGCGCGAAGCCGCGGCTCTTGCCTTTGATGTGGGCGATCTCGTCGCCCAGGCGCGCCGTCAGGTAGCTGAGTTTTTCGCCGCCGTCGATCGCATACTTGCCCTGGAATCCCAGCAACAAACACATGTGGAAGACCTGCAGCGCCTGCACGCGCATGGCGCCCTTGCCGCGCAAGGCATCGAGGCGGTCGAAGAAGTGTTCGCCGGCCAGCTGGTCGCCGAAGATCAGCAGCTGCAGCGGGCGCCGTTCCCACTGCTTGCGCAGGGCGAACGGCGAGGCGAGGATGATTTCATCGACGGCCGCGCAAAACGCATACTTGGCCGCCTCGATATCGTCGCCATCGGCGCGGATCTTCTTCGCTTCGCGTTCGAAGTCGTCGAGGAAGGCCGTGATGCGGTCCATGAAGCTTTGCTCGTCGCCGGGCGCCGAGCCGTGCTTCAGCATGAACAGCATGTAAAAGCCTTCGTGCATCAGGTCCAGCAGGGCGCTGCCAGCATGCCGGCTGCTGCCTGCCGGGGCGGCACCGCGTGGTCCCAGCAGGGAGGGCGCTGCGCGCCGTTCGATGAGCTGGCTCATGCCGTCACCGCGATCAGTTCCAGCTGCAGGTCGCGTATGCCGGCCGGCACGTAGACGGAAATCGACTGCGACTTGAGCATCTGCTCGTACAGCGCACCGCGGTTTTCAATCGCAAAATAATAGGTGTCGGGCCGTACGGGAATGGCCGCCGGCACTTGCGGCGCATGCGACAGCTTCAGGCCGGGCATGGCCGTGAGCACGCATTTTTCCACGTCGTCGGGCGCGCCCACTTTCACCCGCACGGGCACCACCTCCACCAGCTCGATGGCGGGCATGGCGGCGCGTATCGCCAGGTACAAGGTGGTGTGCTGGTCGATCTTGCCCGAATCGAGCTTGCCCAGGTAGTACGACGGCTGGTCTTCCAGCAGGGCGATGGAAAAATACTTCGACGAGATGACGGTGTCGAGCAGTTCGCGGATGATCGCATCGATGGCGTCGAAGCAGGCGCCCGGCTGCGCGTGGTCGTAGGCGGGCAGGCTGGCCAGGGTGTAGTGCTTGGAGTAGCTGAGCAAGCCGCCCGCCAGGCCCAGCAGCGCCTCGTACAGGCGCTCCGGATGCAGGGCCGGGTGGCGCACATAGTGCATCAGCGCGGCGGCGGCCGTGCTGACCGTGTGCAGCAGCCAGAACGAGGACACGTCGCCCGAGCGGAACTCGATCACGTTGCGGCTCGGTTCGCGGTGGTGGCCGTGCAGCGCGCTCACTTTCGCCTGCAAGGCGTCGAGCAGGTGTTCCAGCACGCCCTGCAGGCGCGGCGCGCCGGCGATCGCCAGGCTGGGCGCCATGAACGAGGGCACGGGTTCGAAGCCGCCCGATACCGTGCGCCGCAGGGCGATCAGCGGCAGGCAGTCGTAGGAGCCGCGCGCCTCGCTGTCGGGAATCAGGCGCACGGTTTTCTTCAGGTAGGCCACGTCGGCCACGGCGGATTCCGTAAACAGGTCGGGCGTGGCGCGCATGGCGTGCGCAAAGCGCGTGGCCGCCGGCGTACCTGCATTTGGCGCTTGCGCCGTGTAGTTCATGCCCTCGCGGTTGAGGATGGGCAGCGCCGCGTAATACGTCACTTCCTGCACCGCCGGCGGCAGCGCTTCCAGGTCCACCGGCGGGGGCAGGGTGTCGCTGCCGGGCGCGCCGTCGCCCAGCGCCTCGAACACTTCGCCATCGCGGAAGATGGCCGACAGCGCCTGCAGGCGCAGGCTGCCCGTCTTCAGCGCGGCCAGGTCCCACTCCATGTGCGCCACGCCCCACAGGTAGGGATGCAGCGCGCTGGCCGTGTGATGCAGGCGCGCTTCGTGATACTGATCCTGGCGCTGGAAATGCTGCGGCCGCAGGAACAGGCCTTCTCCCCACAAGACTTTCGCTGCCATGCCCATCTCGTTTCTCCTTGTGTATGTGTGGCCTGTCTGTTCGTGCTACTGGCAGCGCGGGGCCGACAGCGTGGACGTGCCGCTGACGCTGAGCGCGCAGGCATGCAGGCCAACGGTGATGCCGCCGCGTTCCGCGTCGGCGGCGGCAAAGGTGGCGCGCCAGCGCTGCGCCGCAGGCGCGCGGAACAGGGCCACGACGCCGATGAAATACGCTTCCTTGCTGACTTTTTCCTGCACTTCGTAGCGCTGGCCCGGTACCAGCAGCACCTCTTTGACTTCCATCAGGTCGGCGCCCAGCGCCGCCTTTTCGCGCTGCGCGTCGAGGAAACTGTCGTAGGGCGCCTGCTCGAAGGCGGCGCTCTGGCGCAGCTTGTAGATGCGCGCCACCAGCGCCAGCGGCCGGCCGTCGGCATCCGTGTTGAGGCGTTGCGCCGCGTGCAGGCGGATGCTGACATTGCGCGGCGGCTGTTGCGCATCGGGCAGTTCCGGCGTGGGCTTGGCCACGCCCGCCATCTGCAGCGCCGCGTTGGCCAGGGTGCCGATGGCACCGCCCGCACAGCCGGCCTGCAGCAGGGCCAGCAGCAGTAGCGCGGTAGCGCGGACCGGGCGGCGGAACCGGATGTCAGGTGGCATGGGCTGGACTATCTTTGTAAGGTGAATGGAGGAAATAAAAATGCTGCAGTCATTTAAACGCATGCACGGGCGACCTGCTTGCGTTGGCGCAAAATCCGTCTGCGATCAACGCAGTTCCTGCGCCAGATCAGGATTCATGTCGCTGTACGCGGCTGTGATGTGGAACTTCTTCTTTGCTGATTAATCTCAATCTGGCAAAAAAATTGCCGATCAATAATGGCCTCCACCAAGGCGCCGCCCATCTTTCCCAGCGGTAGCGTCCTCCACGTGAAGGAGTGCCCCCGATGAAGCCAGCCACCGTTTTGCCTCATATCGCCTGCCTCGCCAGCGCCTTGCTGCTGGCCGCCTGCGCCACGCCAGAGCAGCCGGCGCCCCCCAAACCTGCCGCGCCGACCCTGGCGCAAGTGATGAGCGACGCCGATGCGGCCGCGCGCGCCGGCCAGTACGAACGGGCCATGACTTTGCTCAAAGGTGGCGGCACGAGCTACCCGGCCGACAAGGCGCCGTGGCTGCAGATGGCGCAGATGAAGTTCGACCGCGGCCAGTACGGCGACGCCATCGGCCATGCGCTCGAAGCGCTGGAACGCGACCCGGACGACAAGGTGGCCAACAGCATCGTCGCCGTCAGCGGCTTGCGCCTGTCCGGCAAGGCGCTGGCCGACCTGTCGCGGCAAAACAACCTGAATGGCTCGCTGCGTTCGGAAGCGCAGGACCTGGCCAAGCTGCTGCGCGCGAGCATCGGCGAAGACGTGCTGGTGCCGCCGGCCAAGCGCCCGCCGGCGGCCGGCAAGCGCGCCGCCGGTTCCGGCACGCCGGCGGCGAAGGGCGCGGCGGCGCCAGGCAGCGCGGCCGACCCGTTCAGCGGCCTGAAATAAGCCAGCATCCCCACCATCCCCTTGCAAAGGAAGCGACATGCCCAAGTCCGACAGCGTGCAAAAACGCCTGCAAAAGATACGCGCGCCGCGCGTGCAAATGACCTATGACGTCGAGATTGGCGACGCGATTGAAAACAAGGAGCTGCCCTTCGTGGTCGGCGTGCTGGGCGACTTTGGCGGCAACCCTGACAGCGAGAAAAAACGCCTGAAGGACCGCAAGTTCGTCGCCATCGACAGCGACAACTTCGACGAAGTGCTGGCCGGCGTGGAGCCGGTCGCCCGTTTCGCCGTGCCGAACCGCATCAGCGAGGCGGGCGGCACCTTCGCCGTCGACCTGCACTTCCGCTCGATGGACGACTTCCGCCCGGAATCGGTGGTACGCCAGGTCGATCCCTTGCGCAAGCTGCTCGAGGCGCGCACCAAGCTGGCCGACTTGCGCAACAAGCTGGCCGGCAACGACAAGCTGGAAGACTTGCTGACGGAAGTGCTGAACAACACGGACAGCCTGGCCACCCTGAAACCGCAGTTCCCAGCGCAGGAGGATTGAGATGAATGCCCAGGCAGAAGCCCTAGCAGTATCCGCCGCCGATGCGCCGGCGGCGACCGATTTGCTGGACCAGATCGTCGAGCAGAGCCGCGTCGCCAAGTCCGGCGCCGAGCATGCGCGCGCGCGCGACCTGATCTCGGAACTGGTGGCGCAGGTGCTCGACGGCACGGTGCTGATGTCCAGCAGCCTGTCGGCCACCTTGGACGCGCGCGTGGCGGAAATCGACCGTTTGATCTCCGCCCAGCTCAGCGAAATCATGCACGCGGCGCCGTTCCAGCAGCTCGAACAAAGCTGGACGGGACTGCGCTACCTGGTCGGCAATTCCGATACGGGCGCGCGCCTGCAGATCCGCATGTTCAACGCCAACAAGCGCGAGCTGGTGAAGGATTTCCAGGCCGCGCTGGAGTTCGACCAGAGCAGCATGTTCAAGAAGGTGTATGAAGAGGAATTCGGCACCTTCGGCGGCGCGCCGTTTGCCGCGCTGCTGGGCGACTTCGCCATCTCGCGCCAGCCGGAAGACATGTATTTCGTCGAGCAGATGTCGCACGTCGCGGCCGCCGCGCATGCACCGTTCATCGCCTCGGCCGCGCCGGAACTGTTTGGCCTGGAAAGCTACGGCGACCTGGGCAAGCCGCGCGACCTGGCCAAGGTGTTCGACACCATCGAGTACGCGAAATGGAAAGCCTTCCGCGAATCCGAGGATGCGCGCTACGTCGGCCTGACCTTGCCCCGCTTCCTGGGCCGGCTGCCGTTCAATCCCGTCGACGGCACCACCGTCGAGGGTTTCAATTTTGTCGAGGAAGTCGACGGCAGCGACCATCACAAATACCTGTGGTGTAACGCCGCGTATGCGTTCGGCAGCAAGCTCACGCAGGCCTTTGCCGACTACGGCTGGTGCGCCGCCATCCGTGGCGTGGAAGGCGGCGGCCTGGTGGACGACCTGCCGACCCACACCTTCAAGACGGACGAGGGCGACGTGGCCCTGAAATGCCCGGCCGAAGTGGCGATCACGGACCGCCGCGAAAAGGAATTGTCGGACCTGGGCTTCATCTCGCTGGTGCACTGCAAGAACACGGCGTATGCGGCGTTCTTCGGCGCGCAGTCGGCGCAGAAAAGCCGCAAGTACAACAGCGACGCGGCCAACGCCAACGCGGTGCTGTCGTCGCAGCTGCAGTACATCTTCGCCGTCTCGCGCATCGCCCACTACATGAAGGCCATGATGCGCGACAAGATCGGCAGCTTTGCCGCCGCCTCGAACGTGGAAGATTTTCTGAACCGCTGGCTGATGCAGTACGTGCTGCTCGACGATAACGCCAGCCAGGAACAGAAGGCGCAGTTCCCGTTGCGCGAGGCGTCCGTGCAGGTGCATGAAGTGCCGGGCCGGCCCGGCGTGTACCGCGCCGTGTCGTTCCTGCGGCCCCACTTCCAGCTCGATGAATTATCCGTTTCGCTCCGACTGGTCGCGGAGTTGCCGAAGTCGACCAATTCATGATTCACCCATCTTTCAACCAGAGGAGCACACCATGGCAATCGATGTATATCTGCAGATAGACGGCATCAAGGGCGAGTCCACCGATGACAAGCACAAGGACTGGATCGAGTGCAAATCGGTCAGCTGGAGCGTCGAGCAGCCGAAGTCCGCCACCGCATCGACGGGCGGCGGCCACACGGCCGAACGCTGCGAGCACAAGGACATCGTCATCTCCAAGCTGGCCGACCTGGCCTCGCCGGTGCTGCTGCAGACCTGCTCGGCCGGCAAGACCATCCCCAAGGCGCGCTTCGAATTCATGCGCGCCGACGGCCAGGGCGAACGCGTCAAGTATTTTGAGATCGAAATCGAGAATGTATTGATCGGCGCCGTCACGCCGAACGTGGAAGAAGGCGACATCCTCGGTGAACACGTCGGCTTCAAGTTCTCCAAAGTGAAGTGGAAATACACGCAGCAAAAAGTGACGGGCGGCGCCGGCGGCAATACCTCGGGCGGCTGGGACCTGGCCGCGAACCGCGTGGCTTGATCCATGGTGCGCGGCGTGCGGCGGCCACCTCCGCCCGCGCCGCGCCGACTTTTCAGGAGAGCGCATGGACGGTTATGTACCTGGCCTGTTCGACCGCCTGATGGGCGACGGCGGTGCGGCGGGCGGCGTGGCGGCGCGCCTGTCGCTCGATCAATTGAAGGATGCGGTGGCGCGCGACCTGGAGGAACTGCTCAACACGCGCGTGGCTTTGCCGCCCGGCGCGCTGGACGCCTATCCGGAATGCGCGGCGTCCATCGTCAACTATGGCTTGATCGATTTCGCCGGCATGTGTTTGTCCAGCAGCGATGACCGCGCCCGCATCTGCGCCGCGCTGAAGGCGGCCATCGAGCGCCACGAACCGCGCCTGCGCAACGTGCGCGCCCGCCTGGAGCGCGAAGCGGGCGCCATCAACCGCGTCGGCTTCGTCATCAGCGGCACCCTGGCCGTGATGGCCGGCGAGACGGTCAATTTCGACGCCGTGCTGCAGCCATCGTCGCTGCGCTATTCGATCAACCGCAAGGGAGCCGCCGCATGAGCCATAACCTCAAAACCCTGATCGCCAAACTCAATGACACGTCGCGCACGGCCGCCACCCGCGCCGCCAGCATCTGCGTGGGACTGGGCCAGTATGAAGTCGATATCGAACACCTGTTCCTGGCGCTGCTGGAACAGGAGCGCAGCGATTTCGTCACCATCGCGCGGCGCAGTGAAATCAGCCTGACGGCGCTGGAGGCGGACCTGCGCCGCGAAGTCGGCGGCTTTCGGACGGGCAGCGCGCGCACGCCCGTGTTTTCGCGCCACTTGCCGCTGCTGTTCGAGCATGCCTGGCTGGTCGCCTCGCTCGATACGGCGCAGCCGGGCCCCATCCGCAGCCGCCACCTGCTGCTGGCGTTGCTGACGGAGCCGGAACTGTCGCAGCTCGCGTACCGCGGTTCGAAGCTGTTTGCGCGCTTCAGCGTCGAGCAGTTGAAGCATCATCCGGATAAACTCACGGCCGGCTCCGGCGAGGAGGAGGCTGCGGCAGCGCCGCAGCTTGCCGACCTGCCCGACGATCCTGTCGCCGTCCTGGCCAGCAAGACTCCGGCGCTGGACCAGTTCACCACCGACCTGACGCAGCTGGCGCGCGACGGCAAGCTCGATCCCGTGATCGGCCGCGAGGCGGAGATACGCCAGGCCGTCGACATCCTGCTGCGCCGGCGCCAGAACAATCCGATACTCACGGGCGAGGCGGGCGTGGGCAAGACGGCCGTGGTGGAAGGCCTGGCCTTGCGCATCGCCGCCGGCGACGTGCCCGTGGTGCTGCAGGGCGCGCACATCCACGCGCTCGACATGGGCTTGCTGCAGGCCGGCGCCAGCGTGAAGGGCGAATTCGAAAGCCGTTTGAAAAATGTCATCGACGAGGTGGCGAAAAGCCCGCATCCTGTCATCCTCTTCATCGACGAGGCGCACACCATGATCGGCGCCGGCGGCCAGGCGGGGCAGAACGACGCGGCCAACCTGCTGAAACCGGCGCTGGCGCGCGGCGCCTTGCGCACCATCGCCGCCACCACCTGGAGCGAGTACAAAAAATATTTTGAAAAGGATGCGGCGCTGGCGCGGCGCTTCCAGGTGGTGAAGGTGGAAGAACCGAGCGAAGACATCGCCTGCGCCATGCTGCGCGCCATGGCGCCGCTGATGGAACGCCATTTCGGCATCCGCGTGCGCGACGCCGCCATCGTCGAGGCGGTACGCCTGTCGCACCGCTACATCAGCGGGCGTCAGCTGCCGGACAAGGCCATCAGCGTGCTCGATACGGCGTGCGCCAAGGTGGCGCTGGGCCAGTGCGCCACGCCGGCGCAGCTGGAAAACGCGCACCGGCGGCAGGAACGCATCGGCGCGGAAATCGCCGCCCTGACCCGCGAGGCGGCCGACGGCGAAGCGCCCGACAAGGCCGGCGCCGCGCGCCTGGCGCAGCTGCGGCGCGAGCATGACGAAGGCCAGGCGGCGGTCGCGGCGCTGGCACAGCGCTGGGAGCGTGAAAAAACGCTGGTGGCGCAGATCGGCGACTTGCGCGCGCAGCTGCGCGGCGAGCGGCCGGGCGAAGTGGGCGCGGCGCGCCTGCTGGCGCTGAAGGAAGAACTGGCGGCCCTGCAGGGAGAAGCGCCGTTGTCGCCGCTGGAAGTCGATGCCCAGGTGGTGGCCGGCATCGTCGCCGGCTGGACCGGCATCCCGCTGGGGAAAATGCTCAAGGACGAGATCCGCACGGTGCTGGTCCTGGATGGCGCGCTGCGTGAACGGGTGCTGGGACAGGACCACGTCATCGACGCGGTGGCGCAGCGCGTGCGCACGGCGCGCGCCAGCCTGGACGACCCGAACAAGCCGCAAGCCGTATTTTTGTTTACGGGGCCGTCCGGCACGGGCAAGACGGAAACGGCGCTGGCGCTGGCCGACCTGCTGTATGGCGGCGAGCGCAAGCTCATTACCATCAACATGAGCGAATACCAGGAGGCGCACAGCGTGGCCGGCCTGAAAGGCTCGCCGCCCGGCTATGTCGGTTATGGCGAGGGCGGCGTGCTGACGGAAGCCGTGCGGCGCCAGCCCTACAGCGTGGTGCTGCTCGACGAGGCGGAAAAAGCCCATCCCGACGTGCTCGAACTGTTCTTCCAGGTCTTCGACAAGGGCGTGCTCGATGACGCGGAAGGGCGCGAAGTCGATTTTCGCAACACCGTCATCATCGCCACTTCGAACCTGGGGTCGGGCGCCATGATGGCCGCCTGCCTGAACCGCACAGCGCAAGACTTGCCCACGCCGGCCGCGCTGGAAGAACTGGTGCGCCCGCAGCTGGTGGCGCACTTCAAACCGGCCCTGCTGGGCCGCCTGAAGGTGCTGCCGTTCTATCCCCTGAACGACGCCGTGCTGGCCGAGATCATCGCCCTGAAGCTGGCGAGGATAGGCGCGCGCATCGCGCGTAACCACCAGGCGCAGTTCAGTCACGATGCTGGCCTGGTCGATGCCGTGCTGGCGCGCTGCACCGAGGTCGATTCGGGCGCGCGCAATGTCGACCAGATCCTCAACGGCAGCCTGCTGCCGGCGATCGCCGAAGCGGTGCTGGCGCGTATGGCTGCAGGCGAGCCGGTCGCATCGATACGCGTCACTGCAAATAAGCAGGGGCAGTTCAAGTACACGATCCGATAATCCACCTTCCGGAGAGCGCCATGTTCAATCTGGAGCAGTTGCTGCACCCCGTCAGCGCCGTCAGTCCCTGCGGCGAAGACATCACCTTCAGCCAGGAGCTCGACGCCATCGCGCGTGCGCGCCAGTACGACGACCCGAGTCTGGACCAGGGCGAGTGGGTGACGGCGCTGAAGGAAGCCGACTGGCCTTTCGTGGCGACGCGCTGCGAACAGCTGATCGCCACGCACAGCAAGGATTTGCGCGTGGCCGTCTGGCTGGCCGAGGCGCACGCGAAGACGCGCCATTTCCGCGGCCTGGGCGACGGCTACGCGCTGCTGGCCGGCCTGTGCGAGCGCTATTGGGATGGCCTGTATCCGCCGGCGGAAGAGGGCGACCAGGAACAGCGCATCGGCAACGTCTTCTGGCTGCTCTCGCGCACGCCGCAGCTGCTGCGCGAGATCCCGCTGACCGAAGGCAGCGACGGCCTGTTTTCCCTGCAGGATTTCGATGCGGCGCGCCAGCGCGCGGCCGCCAGCCTGGCGCAGGGCGCATCGGATCAGGGCTGGGGCGATACGCGCCACGACGAAGGGGTGACCCTGGCGCAGATGGAGGCGGCGCGGCAAAGGAACACGCGAGCCTTTTCCGACGCCTTGCTGGCCGATGCGCAATACTGCATGCAGTCGCTGCTGGCCTTCGAGCGCAGCGTCGATGCGCGTTTCGGCGTCGATGGCCCGAGTTTTCGCGCCGCGCGCGAAGCGCTGGAAAGCGCCATTCATTTCATCGCGCCGCTGTCGCCCGGCGCGGACTTTGCCGATGCGCCGGGGGCCGCTGGCCAGGGCGCCAACGCGGGCGCAGGCGGCGGCGCCATCGTGCAGCGCCAGCAGGCGCTGGCCCAGCTGCGCCAGGTGGCCGATTTCTTCCGCCGCACGGAGCCGCACAGCCCCGTCGCCTACCTGGCCGACAAGGCCGCCAGCTGGGGCGAGCTGCCGCTGCACCTGTGGCTGCGCGCCGTCGTGAAGGACTCCGGCACCTTGGCGCAGCTCGACGAAATGCTGGGCACGAACGGCGCGAACGGATGATCGGTCTTCGCGCTTCCATGCTAATCTTCCGGCATGTCCAGAATGTTCATCCTGCCTGCCGCGCTATGCCTGTTCATCGCCGCCGGCGCGCGGGCCGAGGGTGCGACGCCGCTGGTGATCTATGGCGACGACGATTACCCGCCGTACTCCTACGTCGAGCACGGCCAGCTGAAAGGCATTTACACGGAGATCGTGCGCGAAGCCGTGCAATCGATGCCGCAGTACGCGGTGCAGCTGCGTCCCGTGCCCTGGAAACGGGGCGTGCTGATGCTGCAGACGGGCGAGGCGTTTGCCCTGTATCCGCCGTATTCGTGGCGCAGCGAGCGGCCGTACGTGCGCTATTCCGTGCCGCTGCTGATGGAGCAGATGGTGGTGCTGTGTAACCAGGACGTGCTGGCGAAACGCACGCTGCGGCAGTGGCCCGCCGATTACGGCGGCCTGCACATCGGCGTGAACGCGGGTTTTCTGCTGGGCGATGCGAAGCAGACGGCAGCCCTGCAGGCGGTCAAGATCGTGTTCGATACGGCCAAGGGCACGCGCACGAATCTGCTCAAGCTGATGCGCGGGCGTATCGATTGCTATGTCAGCGACCGCCTGTCGGCGCAGTGGGAATTGCAGCGCATCCGGCGCGAGGGTGCGCCGGGGACGCCGGTGCAGGCGATCCAGGCGATACAGGAAACCGCGCAGCTGGCCAGCCAGCAGGGGCACCTGGGTGTGACGGAGCGCCGGCCCGCCGCCTACCCGTACCGCGATGATTTTATCGAACAATTCAATGCCGCCATCGTGCGCATGCAAACCAGCGGCGCGATCCGCCGCATCGTCGACCGTGCATTGCTACCCTGATACTGCTGCCTTGATTTCACTCGTTGGAGAAGACCATGAAAAAACTGTTGTTCCTGTGTGTGCTCGTGCTGGCCGGCTGTGTAGGCCGGCCCGAGAATATTGTACCTGTCAGCAATTTCGACACGACCCGCTATCTGGGCAAATGGTATGAGATCGCGCGCCTCGACCATTCGTTCGAACGGGGCCTGAGCCATGTGACGGCCGACTACAGCCTGCGTCAGGATGGCGGCCTGAAAGTGCTCAACCGTGGCTATAAGGATGCGGACGCGAAGTGGAAGGACGCGGAAGGCAAGGCGTATTTTGTCGACAAGAAAGACGTGGGCTACCTGAAAGTGTCATTTTTCGGCCCCTTCTATGGTTCCTATATCGTGTTTGATTTGGACCAGCAAGATTACAGCTATTCCATGATCAGCGGCCCCGACAAGTCCTACTTCTGGTTGCTGTCGCGCACGCCCACCATGGACCCCGCCTTGCAGCAGCGCCTGATCGAGAAAGCCCGCGGCCTGGGTTTCGATACATCAAAATTGATCTATGTAAAGCAAAACTGACCTTGCTTGCCTGCCGCCCGTTCGTGGCGGCATAGCGCCTTCTGGTTGTTGCTTTTCTGCATGTTATTTCTTGCAATAGCATCCTGATTCACTCACAATCTGCTCCAAAGTAGTGCGCTGCGGCGTGCTGCCATTCTGGTGACGCGCATACCGTTGCGCCACCGCCCGTGATTGCCGCACGGCAGATGCCTGCTATAGTGATTTGTAGCAGTAAGTCGGTTTCGTGGCGTCTGTGCATTGTTTTCTTCAGATAGGAATCACGCAATGAAAAACCTCAAAATCGGCGTACGTCTCGGTGGCGGTTTTGCCGCCGTCCTGCTCCTGTTGACGACCCTGACCGTGGTGGGCATCGTGCAGATGCAAAGCGCCAGCAAGGAAACAGATGCGCTCGTCAACGTCAAGGTGCGCAACGAGCGCCTGATCGGCGAATGGACCAAGGTCATCGAGGTGAACGCGGCGCGCACGGCGGCCGCCTGGAAAGTCAGCGATCCCGAACACCAGAAGCAGTTTGAAAAGGAAATGGCGGTCTCGTCGTCGCGCGCCACGGAAATCCAGGATGCGATCGGCAAGAGCGAGCTGAACGCCGAAGAGCAATCGCTGTACCAGGAGGTGCTGAGCACGCGCAAGGCCTACACGGAAGTGCGCAAGAATGTGTTCAAGGCCAAGAATGCGGGCGACCTGGAACTGGGCAAGCGCCTGTACGAAGGCGACATGGCCGCCAAGCGCGACGTCTACCTGGCGGCGCTGAAGAAGCTGGAAGTGCTGGAAGCCAGATTGCTCGATGAAACGGCCGCGCAAATCCGTTCGCGCTACGAAAACGGCCGCTTGCTGCTGATCTCGCTGGGCGTGGTTGCCATCTTGCTGGGTATTGCCTGCGCCTACTGGATCACGCGCTCGATCACGCGTCCCATCACGCGCGCCGTCGAGGTGGCGCAAGCCGTTTCCGCTGGCGACCTGACCAGCCATATCGTGGTGGAAAGTCGCGATGAGACGGGGCAATTGATGCACGCGCTGAAAGACATGAACGATAAACTGGTCAGTATTGTCGGCCAGGTGCGCGCCGGTACCGAGTCCATCAGCACGGCGTCGAGCGAAATTGCGGCCGGCAACCTGGATTTGTCGTCGCGTACGGAAGAGCAGGCCAGTTCGCTGGAAGAGACGGCGTCCTCCATGGAAGAGCTCACTTCCACCGTGAAACTCAATGCCGACAATGCGCGCAGTGCCAATCAGCTGGCCATCGACGCCTCGCAGATCGCCAGCAAGGGCGGGGTGGTGGTGTCGGAAGTGGTCAGCACCATGGGCTCGATCAACGATTCCTCGCGCAAGATCGTCGACATCATCAGCGTCATCGACGCCATCGCCTTCCAGACGAATATCCTGGCCCTGAACGCGGCCGTGGAAGCGGCCCGTGCCGGCGAACAGGGCCGTGGCTTTGCCGTCGTGGCCTCCGAGGTGCGCAACCTGGCGCAGCGCTCGAGCGCGGCAGCCAAGGAAATCAAGGGCTTGATCGACGATTCCGTGCAAAAGGTCGAGGCCGGCTCGCAACTGGTGGACAAGGCGGGCCGCACCATGGACGAAATCGTGCAAAGCATCAGCCATGTGACGCAGATCATGAACCAGATCACCGACGCCAGCGATGAGCAGCGCGCCGGCATCGAACAAGTCAACCAGGCCATCGGCCAGATGGACCAGGTGACGCAGCAAAACGCGGCCCTGGTGGAAGAGGCGGCCGCGGCTGCCGAATCCATGCAGGAACAGGCAGCCAAGCTGGCCGACGTGGTGGGCCTGTTCAAGCTCGATGCAACGCAGCAATATGTTTCTGCCAGTGCGGCTCCGTCTGCGGCGGCCTCTGCGCCAATCAATGCCGCCTCGCGACCTGCCGTGCGGCCCGCCATACGGCGCGCGCCGGCACCAGCCATGGCTGCCCCCACGCCAGGCAAGGCGGCGCCAGCGGAAGCGATGCGCGCACGCACGCCGAAGGCCCCGGTGGCATCCGGCACCGACGACTGGGAAGAGTTTTAAGCGCAGATTCCCTGTGGCATGGCGTGGGCGCTACAATCGCGGCTTGAAGACAGCCGCGAACGCGCTCCGCCATGACCACCCGCCGTACCACCAGCCCTATTCCCAGCCCTATTCCCAGCCATATTCCCAGCGCTACCTCCAGCCCTGGCGCCGCATCCTCCTTCCAGGCTGAACCCGCCAAACGCGCACGCTGCCCGGTCTGCCTGCGCGCCGCAGCCAGCTGCATCTGCCGCTGGATCGCTCCCGTAGCCCACGTCGTGGAAGTGCTGATCCTCCAGCATCCGCTGGAAGTCCACAACGCCAAGGGCAGTGCCCGCTTGCTGCACCTAAGCCTGCCCAACAGCCGCCTGCTGACGGGCGAACAGTTTGCCCCGGACGCGCTCGCCGAACTGCTGGCCGGCAAGCACAATGTGCTGCTGTATCCGGATACGCCCGGCGACCGTTCGCTGGGCATCGCGTCGCCGCCAGCGCTCGACCCCGCCATCTTGCTCGATCCGGCCCGGTGGGCGAGCCAATTGCGGCTGGTGGTGCTGGACGCCACCTGGCGCAAGAGCCGCAAGATGCTGTACCTGAATCCTGCATTGCAACAGCTGCCGCGCCTGCCGCTGCGCGATACCCCTGCTTCCCATTACCTGATCCGCAAGGCGCACGCGCCAGACCAGTTATCGACCTTGGAAGCGACGTGCTATGCCTTGATGCAGTTGGAGCAGGACGTGTCCCGCTTCGTTCCCCTGATCACGGCATTTGACGGCTTTGTCGCGCAGCAGTTGAGTTATGTCATGCCGCACGGCGAAAAAGCTTGAAACGGCAGTACGGTAGCCCTTGATCTTGGCCGCACAGCGGCATAGTATACTGTACGTATATACAGTTGATGGGGCCGTTCATGAAAGCAATCATTCCAGAGCACGATGACAGCTTCGCCGGGCAAGCCATGCTGCCGCCGCAATCGCTGAAAGCCCGCAAGGGCCGTGGGGCCGTGTCGAACCTGCAAGGGCGCTACGAGGCGCATGCGCGCGCCGGTTTCGATGATGGCTGGAGCGTGGGCGGCCTGGACGAGGCGGCAGGGGAGGCGGCGCCGACCTGGAAGACGCAGGTCAGCGACGAGCAGGCGCGCACCATCCTCACGCGCAACGCTTCGCCCGATTTGCCGTTCAATGTGTCGCTGAACCCCTACCGGGGTTGCGAACATGGCTGCATTTATTGCTTTGCCCGCCCCACGCACAGCTACCTGGGCCTGTCGCCGGGCCTGGACTTCGAAAGCCGTATCTACGCCAAGGTGAACGCCCCCGAACTCTTGCGGCGCGAACTGGCCAGGCCGTCGTATGTGGCCGAACCGATCGCCCTCGGTGTCAACACGGATGCGTATCAGCCCTGCGAACGGGAACGGCAGCTGACGCGGCGCGTGCTGGAGGTATTGCACGAGTGCGATCATCCCGTGGCGCTGATCACGAAATCGTCGCTGATCGAGCGCGATATCGACATCCTGGCACCCATGGCGGCCAGGCACTTGGCGGCCGTGGCCGTCACTGTCACGACGCTGGACCCGGCCATCGCGCGCACCCTGGAACCGCGCGCGGCCGCACCGGCGCGGCGCCTGCGCACCATCCGCACCCTGACGGACGCGGGCATTCCCGTGGGCGTGAGCATCGCGCCCATCATTCCTTTCGTGACGGAGCCGGAAATCGAGCAGCTGCTCGAAGCCGTGCGCGACGCGGGCGCCATCCACGCCCATTACGTGGTGCTGCGCCTGCCGTGGGAAGTGAGTCCATTATTTCAGCAATGGCTGGAAGCGCACTTTCCTGAACGGGCACAGCGCGTGATGAACCGGGTGCGCGAAATGCGTGGCGGCAAGGATTACGACAGCGCGTTCGGCGCGCGCATGCGGGGCGAAGGCGTGTGGGCTGACCTCATCCGCCAGCGCTTTGAAAAGGCCGTGCACCGGCTGGGGCTGCACGGCAAGGGAGGGCGCTTCAAGCAGCTCGATTGCACGCAGTTCCGCCGGCCACTGGTGGTGCCGCCGTTGGGCGCAAAAGTAAAAAAAGGCAATGCGGGGCAGCTGGATTTGTTTTAAGTTAAACCAGCGTCGGCGCTGATGCCGCAGGGGTGCGCTGCGGCGCTATCGTGCGGCATTATCCTGTTCCTGCATCTGCGCCAGATGTTGCTCGATGGCAAAGACATGCGGATCGCTCTTGCCCAGTTCGCGCAGGGCGCTGGCCAGGTGCAGCAGGTATTCGCTGTTCGGGCCGCTCGGGCCCTTTGATCGGGCGATCTGGCGCGCGATATCGAGTTCCGGCGCGGCGCCCAGGAAGGCGGCGTTTTCCTCGTTGGCGATGTACACCAGGCCTTCGACCTTGCTGCCATCGTCGAAAGTGATGTCGGTGGCCAGGCGCAGGTAGCCGTTTTTTTCGCGGTGATCGAGGTGGGCGAAGACTTCGGGCGTGATCAGATACGCCATGCCGTCGCATACGGCGCCTGCCTGCGGCACGATGGTGGCGACCCGGCCCGGCGCCATGGGCGTGCCCCGGTGGTCGTGCGAACCTTGCCAGAAGCGCCGCGTCCAGCCTTCGATGCTGGCGGGGCGCCGTTCGATATAGGGGAAGTCCGCCTTGTAGATCAGCGAGCCATAGCCGAACAGCCAGACCTGCTCATGGCCGTCGAATTTGTTCATGCGCTGGTTGATGGCGATGGTGGCGGCGTCGGTGGCAGACAGGTCGTTCTGGTCAGGCTGGGTCATGGTGCAAGCGGATAAGGGGCGATGCGCCATTATAAAGGGGCGCCGGCCGGGCCGCCGGCCGGCAGCGCCTCGCGGGCCGTGCCGCCGCCCGCGCCCACGTTCCACTCGTGCGTCTCGACAAAGCGGAACAGGAAGGCCATGAAGCTTTCGGCGGCCGGCGACAGCGAACGGCCTGTCTTCGTGTAGACGAAAAAACGTCGCGTCAGCTCCGGCTCGTGCAGCGCGCGCATCTGCAGTTGATAGAGTTTGACCATCGGTTCCGCGTACGGCAGGCAGACCGTGATGCCCAGGTTGGCGCTGACCATGGCCAGCGCCGTCGTCATGAAGGTCACTTCATTGTAGGGGTTGAGCGACAGCTCGCGAAACGCGCCGTGCATGTCGCGCAGCAGGCGTTCCGTGAACTGGCCCTGCAGCGAGATGAACGGGTAGTCGCCCACGTCGGCCCAGGTGACCCGCTCTTTCTGTTGCAGCGGATGCTGCTCGGGGAAGACCAGCACGAAGGGCATTTCGAACAGCACTTGCGCAGCGATTTCCGCCGTCGGGTCGCGCTCGGGGCCGATGCCGAAATCGACTTCGCCGCTGAAGACGCGCGCCGACACGTTTTCCACGGGGCAGTCGACGAGGCGCAGCTGCACGTCCGGGTGCGCCTGGCGGTAGGCGGCGATCACTTCCGGCAGCAGGGTGCACGCCATCATCTGCGGCGCGGCGATGCGCACCAGGCCCGTCTTCAGGGCCTTGCGCTGGGCGATGCCGGCCATGGCGCCGTCGAGGTCCTCGATCATCTTTTCAAACAGCGGATACAGTTCGCGGCCGATTTCCGACAACTGCGTCTTGCGCGTACTGCGCTCGACCACGCGCACGCCCAGCACGCTTTCCAGCTCCTTGATCAAGCCGCTCAAGGCCGATTGCGTCACGTGCAGGTATTCGGCGGCCAGGGTAAAACTGCCGGTCTTGGCCAGCGCCACGAAGGCGCGCATCTGTCGCAGGCTGGGACTCATAAGATAATCCGATAAATCGATGGTTAAAAATTGTTTGTATGATAGCTGTAAGTCGATTCTAATGGTGAAAAGCTGAAAAACAGGCCAGCCATCGCGCCTCGGGCGCCATCCATTGGAGACAAGCACATGAAGATCAAGCAAATCCACCACGTCGCCTACCGCTGCATCGACGCGAAGCAGACCGTCGAGTGGTACGTCAAGCATTTGAACATGAATTTCGTCCTCGCCATCGCCGAAGACCTGGTGCCGTCGACCAAGGCGCCGGACCCGTACATGCACGTCTTCCTCGACGCGGGCCAGGGCAATGTGCTGGCCTTCTTCGAGCTGCCGACGCAGCCGCCGATGGACCGCGACCGCAATACCCCGGCCTGGGTGCAGCACCTGGCGCTGGAAGTGGGCAGCATGGAGGAACTGCTGGCCGCCAAGGAGCGCCTGGTGGCCGGCGGCATCGAGGTACTGGGCCCCGTCAATCACGCTATCTTCCAGTCGATCTATTTCTTCGACCCGAACGGCCACCGCCTGGAGCTGGCGGCCAACGTGGGCACGCCCGAGATGATGGCCAAACTGGACGCCGTCAAATGGGAAATGCTGGAAGAATGGTCGCAGACGCGCCGCGCACCGAAGCACGCCGCCTGGATGCACGCTCCGGCCGACGCCTGAGCGCCGCACACGGCATCCATCTGAACACTACGCCTAACAAGGAACACACTCCATGAAACTCGCAACCCTGAAAAACGGCAGCCGCGACGGCGCCCTGATCCTCGTCAGCCGCGACCTGCGCCAGTATCAGCGCGTGGCCGCCATCGCCCCCACCCTGCAGGCGGCGCTCGACAACTGGGACGCCGTGGCGCCGAAACTGGAACAGGCCTACGCGGCCCTGAACGCGGGCCAGGCGCCGGACGCGCAGCCGTTTGACGCCAGTCTGTGCCACTCGCCGCTGCCGCGCGCCTATCAGTGGGCCGACGGTTCCGCCTACATCAACCACGTGGAACTGGTGCGCAAGGCGCGCAACGCGGAAGTGCCGGCCTCGTTCTACACGGACCCGCTGATGTACCAGGGCGGCTCGGACAGTTTTATCGGCCCGCGCGACCCCATCTTCGCCCTGTCGGAAGAGTGGGGCATCGACCTGGAAGCGGAAGTGGCCGTCGTCACTGGCGACGTGGCCATGGGCGCCAGCGTGGACGACGCGGCGAAAGCGATCCGCCTGGTCATGCTGGTCAACGACGTCTCCTTGCGCAACCTGATCCCGGGCGAACTGGCCAAGGGTTTCGGTTTCTTCCAGTCGAAGGCGGCCAGCGCGTTTTCGCCCGTCGCCGTCACGCCCGATGAACTGGGTGCCGACTGGGCGGACAGCAAGCTGCACCTGCCGCTGCTGGTGGACTTGAACGACAAGCCGTTCGGCAAGCCAAATGCGGGCGAAGACATGACCTTCAATTTTGCGCAGCTCGTCGCCCATGCGGCGAAGACGCGCGAACTGGGCGCCGGCAGTATCGTCGGCTCGGGCACTGTGTCGAACAAGCAGGGCAATCTGTTCGGCTCCAGCATCGAGAACGGCGGCGTGGGTTACTGTTGCCTGGCCGAAGTGCGCATGTATGAAACCATCGAACACGGCGCGCCCAAGACGGCGTACCTGAAGTTCGGCGACACGGTGCGCATCGAGATGCGCGACGCGGCCGGCGCCAGCATCTTCGGCAGCATCGAGCAGACGGTCGCGCTGTACGCCGGCCGCGCCTGAGGGGAGGGCGCCCCATGAAGCTGTACACCTATTTCCGCAGTTCGGCCGCCTACCGCGTGCGCATTGCCCTCAATTTGAAGGGCATCGCCTACGACAGCATCCCCGTGCACCTGCTGCAGGACGGCGGACAGCAGCTGCTGCCGGCCTACCGCGCCGTCAATCCATCGGCCCTGGTGCCGGCGCTCGACGACGAGGGCGCCATCCTGACGCAGTCGCTGGCCATGCTCGAGTATCTTGAGGAGACGCGGCCAGCCGTGCCGCTGCTGCCGGCGGACGCGCTGGGACGCGCTCGCGTGCGTGCGCTGGCGCTGGCGATCGCCTGCGACGCCCATCCGCTGACGAATTTGCGCGTGCTGAAATACCTGAAAAACACCCTGGGACTGTCGGACGAGGCCAAGCAGGAGTGGTACCGCCACTGGATGGCCGAAGGACTGGCGGCCGTGGAAGCGCTGCTGGCGCAGAGCGACCCGGCCGGAGCCGGCCTGTTCTGCCATGGCGACAGCCCGACGATGGCCGACTGCTGCCTGGTGCCGCAGGTATTCAATGCGCAGCGCTTCGCCATCGACCTGGCGCCGTACCCGCGCGTGGCGCGCATCCACGCGCATTGCGCCGGCTTGCCGGCCTTTGCCGCCGCCCATCCGTCGCAGCAGCCCGACGCCGAGTAAGTTTGAGCCGCATCAAACGTAAGCCGCCCCGGTCAGCATGCAGACCGGGGCTTTTTTATGCGGAATTGATTTTGGGCAGTCAATACCCGCTTGCCGTTAGGCTACAATTTGCGTTTGCCCAAATATTTTACTGACGCGCCATGACCGCAACCACCGTTCCTGCCAGCATCACCGATGCCCTGTCCCTGGCGCATGCTTCCTGGCGTCCCATCCTGCTGCGCGGCTTGCAGGCCGTGATGGCGGCCGATCCCGCCTACCTGCCGGCGCTGGCCGCCGACGATTACCTGCCCACGCAGGGCCGGCTGTTTGCCGCCTTTGCCTTGCCGCTGGCGCAGGTGCGCTACGTGCTGGTGGGCGAGGGGCCGTATCCGCGCGCTGACAGCGCCACGGGGGTGTGCTTCATGGATGGCGCCGTGGGCAGCCTGTGGTCGGCGACGGGCCTGTCGAAGCCCGTCAACCGCGCCACGTCCTTGCGCAACTTCATGAAGATGCTGCTGGTGGCCGATGGCCAGCTGCAGGGAGGCGATACTTCCGGCGCGGCCATGGCGCCGGTGGCGGCGGCCGCGCAGCTACCGGACAGCGGCGTGATCCAGACCCTGCCCGACTTGCAGCGCAAGATGACGGAGCAGGGTTTCTTGCTGCTCAACGCGGCGCTGGTATTCCGTTCCCACGTGCCGCCCGTGCAGGATGCGCGCGGCTGGCTGCCCTTCCTGCAGGTGGTGCTGGAAGCGCTGGCGCAGCAGGGCGGGGCGGCCTTGCCGCAACTGGTCTTGTGGGGCAAGATTGCCGAGCTCATCAAACGCCTGCCGGTGGCGGCATCGTTGCCGCAGGTGACGGCGGAACATCCGTATAATCTGTCCTTTATCGGCAACGGCGACATGCAGGCCCTGTTTGGGCCGATGCAGCTGTTGCGTGCTTGAGCTTGAATCATCGCCTGTCCGGCGGAAGTGCGGGGAATATGCAAATCAGTAATGTGGAAGAATTGAAGGCGTGGATCGCGGCGGGCGGCGAGCCCGACTATCTGTATTTCTGGGGCCACACGCCGGCGCAGCCGCAGGTGCCCGACAAAAGCTGCTTCAGCCAGTGGTTTCCGTCACCGTTCAGCCTGGCCGGCGTGACGTATGCTACGGCCGAGCACTACATGATGGCGCAAAAGGCGGCCCTGTTTGGCGACACAGCCGTGCAGGCGCGCATCGTGGCGGCCGCGCGGCCGTCGGAAGTGAAGAAGCTGGGGCGCGAAGTGGCCAATTTTGACGCCAGGGTCTGGGAAGCGGCGCGCGCGGGCATCGTCTTCGATGGCAATTTTGCCAAGTTCTCGCAAAAAGCCGCGCTGCGCAAGTTCTTGCTGGGCACGGGCGAGCACGTCATCGTCGAAGCCAGTCCCGTCGACCGCATCTGGGGCGTGGGCCTGGCGTCGGACAATCCGCGCATCCTGGACCCCGCCACCTGGGACGGCTTGAATCTGCTGGGGTTTGAGTTAATGAAAGTGCGCAGCGCTCTGCGTGCCTGAGCAGTATTGTTGTTTTCCTGATGCCGCCGCGCCTGGCGCGGCCGGCCATGCCCCTGCCAGCCCTGTGGTCATCGAGGGGCGCTCTGACAAACCCCGCCGAATTTGTTATACTTGACTAAATCATTCAACTACTCAGGGTTTGAGAAGTTGAAAAACCGCAATATTTTAAACTAGTTGAACCGAGGATGTATGCGTCTGACTACAAAAGGCCGTTTTGCCGTGACAGCGATGATCGATCTTGCCCTGCGCCAGGGCAAGGGACCGGTCACCTTGTCCGGCATCAGCCAGCGCCAGTCGATTTCCCTGTCCTACCTGGAACAGCTGTTCGGCAAGCTGCGCCGCCATGAGATCGTCGAATCGATCCGCGGCCCGGGCGGCGGTTACAGCCTGGCGCGCCGTGCCGACAAGGTGACGGTGGCCGACATCATCATCGCCGTCGACGAGCCGCTCGATGCCACGCAGTGCGGCGGCAAGGAACATTGCCACGGCGCCGACGCGGCCACGGGGGCGCGCTGCATGACGCATGAATTGTGGTCCACACTCAACGAAAAAATGGTCGATTATCTGGATTCTGTGTCCTTGCAGGACCTGGTCGACCAGCAGAGACAAAAGATTGCCGAACAAAGCGTGATGGTGATGCACCGTAACCACGCCGCCCTCGGTTGAACATAACAAAATACCAAGTTGCTGATTGCAGGAGTTATTGATGAACGCCCCAGAAAAAAACGTAGGCCAAGTGCACTTTGAAACCGCACCGCATTTCCCGATCTACATGGATTACTCGGCCACCACGCCGATCGATCCACGCGTCGCCGACAAGATGATTCCCTACCTGCGCGAGCAGTTCGGCAATCCGGCCTCGCGCAGCCACATGTATGGCTGGACGGCGGAAAAAGCCGTGGAAGAGGCGCGCGGCCACGTGGCGGCCCTGGTGAACGCCGATCCGCGCGAAATCATCTGGACTTCCGGCGCGACGGAAAGCAACAACCTGGCCATCAAGGGCGCGGCACAGTTCTACAAGACCAAGGGCAAGCACATCATCACCGTCAAGACCGAGCATAAATCGGTGCTCGACACGGTGCGCGAACTGGAACGCATCGGCTTCGAGGCGACCTACCTGGAACCGCAGGACAACGGCCTGATCACCGTCGAGCAGCTGGCCGCGGCCGTGCGCTCGGACACCATCCTCGTGTCGGTGATGTTGGTGAACAACGAAATCGGCGTGATCCAGCCGATCGACGAGATCGGCGCGTTCTGCCGCTCGAAAGGCATCATCTTCCATTGCGACGCCGCGCAAGCGACGGGCAAGGTTGTCATCGACCTGCAAAAGACCAAGGTCGACCTGATGACCTTCACGGCGCACAAAACCTACGGTCCGAAAGGCGTCGGCGCCCTGTACGTCTGCCGCAAGCCGCGCGTGCGCCTGGAAGCGCAGATGCACGGCGGCGGCCATGAGCGCGGCCTGCGCTCGGGCACCCTGCCGACGCACCAGATCGTGGGCATGGGCGAGAGCTTCCGCATTGCCAAGGAAGAAATGGACAGCGAAATCGGCCGCATCAAGGCCTTGCGCGACCGCCTGGCCAAGGGCCTGCAAGAGATCGAAGAAGTCTACATCAACGGCGACATGGATCACCGCGTGCCGCACAACCTGAACGTCAGCTTCAACTACGTCGAAGGCGAATCGCTGATCATGGCGATCAAGGATATCGCCGTGTCGTCCGGTTCGGCCTGCACCTCGGCCAGCCTGGAGCCATCGTACGTGCTGCGCGCCCTGGGCCGCAGCGACGAACTGGCGCACAGCTCGATCCGCTTCACCATCGGCCGCTTCTCGACCGAGGAAGACATCGACTTCGCCGTGAACCTGCTGAAATCGAAAGTACACAAATTGCGTGAGCTGTCGCCGCTGTGGGACATGTTCAAGGAAGGGATCGACATCAACTCGATCCAATGGGCGGCACACTAACCAACACGAAGGTCCCGCTCACGGGGCCGGCAAGAATATTAAAGGAGCATCAAAATGGCTTACTCGGACAAAGTACTCGATCACTACGAAAACCCGCGCAACGTGGGCGCTTTCGACAAGGGTGATGAAACCATCGGCACCGGCATGGTGGGCGCGCCTGCCTGCGGCGACGTGATGAAACTGCAGATCAAGGTCGGCGCCGATGGCCTGATCGAAGACGCGAAATTCAAGACCTATGGCTGCGGTTCGGCCATCGCGTCGAGCTCGCTGGTAACGGAATGGGTCAAAGGTAAAACCCTGGACCAGGCGCTGGCCATCAAGAACACGCAGATCGCCGAAGAACTGGCCCTGCCGCCAGTGAAGATCCACTGCTCCATCCTGGCGGAAGACGCCATCAAGGCGGCGGTATTGGACTACCAGACCCGCCATCCGGCTGCGGCCTAAGTTTGCATCCTGCCCGGCGCCGCAAGGCGCGGGGCGGGCGCGGAGAAATACATGATCACACTGACCGAAAAAGCGGCGAAACACATCAACCGTTATATCGAACGGCGCGGCAAGGGCATGGGCCTGCGCTTCGGCGTGCGCACCACGGGCTGCTCGGGCCTGGCCTACAAGCTCGAATATGTCGATGAGGTGGCGGCCGAAGACAGCGTCTTCGAATCGCACGGCGTGAAAGTCTTCGTCGACCCGAAAAGCTTGCCTTACATCGACGGCACGGAACTCGATTTCGCGCGCGAAGGCTTGAACGAAGGCTTCAAGTTCCACAATCCGAACGAAAAAGACGCCTGCGGCTGCGGCGAGTCCTTCAGGATTTAAACAGCTGGCAAGACCCCGGTCGGTGCGCTGTACCCATCGATTGCGGTACAGCGACCACTGACAATTATGCAAAACCACTTCGAATTATTCCAGTTGCCGGCGCAGTTCGGGCTCGACATGAGCGCGCTCGACGCGGCCTACCGCGACGTGCAGGGCAAGGTCCATCCGGACCGTTTCATCAACGCCAGCAGCGCCGAGAAGCGCGTGGCGATGCAATGGGCCACGCGCGCCAATGAAGCCTATCAAACCCTGAAAAGCCCGCAAAAGCGCGCGCAATACCTGTGCGAACTCAATGGCGTCGACCTGCAGACGGAATCGAACACGGCCATGCCCGTCAGCTTCCTGATGCAGCAGATGGAATGGCGCGAGGAACTGGGCGATGCGCGCGCCGGCAAGGACGCCGAGGCGCTCGACGCCCTGGACCGCCAGCTGCGCGGCGAACGCAAGGCACTGCTGGCCCAGGTGGCGGCCCAGCTCGACGCGGGCGACTATGCAAATGCCGCGCAAAGCGTGCGCGCCCTGATGTTCCTCGACAAATTCGGCGAGGAAGTGCGTTTTGCATACGAGGCGCTGGAAGCCTGACTGAGCAAGCGCCAGTCCGGCGCGCGTCTTATAATGCGCGACAGGCATCAGCTGCATCACGCAAAAAATTAATCGAGGCACGAATACAATGGCACTTCTGCAAATTTCCGAACCAGGCATGTCGACCGAGCCGCACCAGCACCGCCTGGCCGTCGGCATCGACCTTGGCACCACCAATTCCCTGGTCGCGACCGTGCGCAACAGCATTCCCGAGGTGCTCAACGACGAAGAAGGGCACTCCCTGCTGCCCTCCGTCGTGCGCTACCTGCCGAACGGCCACGCCAACATCGGCTACAAGGCCCTGTCCGCGCAAACCACCGACCCGAAGAACACCATCGTCTCCGTCAAGCGCTTCATGGGCCGCGGCCTAGCCGACATCGCCTACGCGGAAAACCTGCCCTACGACTTCCAGGATACGCCTGGCATGGTGCAGCTGAAAACCGTGGCCGGCGTGAAAAGCCCCGTCGAAGTGTCGGCGCAAATCCTCGCCACGCTGCGCCAGCGGGCGGAAGACTCGCTGGGCGACGACCTGGTGGGCGCCGTCATCACCGTGCCAGCGTATTTCGACGATGCGCAGCGCCAGGCGACGAAAGATGCGGCGCAGCTGGCCGGCATCAATGTCTTGCGCCTGCTGAGTGAGCCGACGGCCGCCGCCATCGCCTACGGCCTCGATAACGCTTCCGAAGGCGTGTACGCCGTGTATGACCTGGGCGGCGGCACCTTCGACATCTCGATCCTGAAGCTGAGCAAGGGCGTCTTCGAAGTGCTGTCCACGGGCGGCGACTCGGCCCTGGGCGGCGACGATTTCGACCGCCGCCTGTTCTGCTGGATCAGCGAGCAGGCCAAGCTGGCGCCGTTGTCCGATGAAGACACGGCCATCCTGATGGTCAAGGCGCGCGAAATCAAGGAAACGCTGTCGACCAAGCCGGAAACGATGATCGACGCGGCCCTGAACTCGGGCGAAGAGATCCACCTGCGTATCACGGCGGCCGATTTTGCCGCCATGACGCAGCACCTGGTGGCCAAGACCATGAACGCCATCAAGAAAGCCCTGCGCGACGCGAACGTGGATGCGGACGACGTCGACGGTGTGGTGATGGTGGGCGGCGCCACGCGCATGCCGCACGTGCAGCGCGCCGTGAGCGAATTCTTCCACACGACGCCGCACGCCAACATCGACCCCGATAAAGTCGTGGCGCTGGGCGCGGCCATCCAGGCAAATTTGCTGGCAGGTAACCGCGCCGCCGGCGACGACTGGCTGCTGCTGGACGTGATCCCGCTGTCGCTCGGCATCGAAACCATGGGCGGCCTGGTGGAAAAGATCATCCCGCGCAATTCGACGATCCCGTGCGCGCGCGCCCAGGAATTCACGACATTTAAGGATGGCCAGACGGCCCTGGCCGTGCACGTGCTGCAGGGCGAGCGCGAATTGGTCAGCGATTGCCGCTCGCTGGCGCGTTTTGAGCTGCGCGGCATTCCGCCGATGGTGGCGGGCGCCGCGCGCATCCGCATCACCTATCAGGTCGATGCGGACGGCTTGCTGTCCGTCTCGGCGCGCGAACTGCGCTCGGGCGTGGAGGCGTCGATCAGCGTCAAGCCGGCCTATGGCCTGGGCGACGACGACATCGCCCGCATGCTGCAGGATTCGTACACCTCCGCCGACACCGACATGGTGGCGCGCGCGCTGCGCGAAGAGCAGGTGGAAGCGGAACGCATCCTGCTGGCCACGCAGTCGGCGCTGGATGAAGACGGCGGCTTGCTGGACGACGCCGAGCGCGCAGCCGTGGATGGCCTGATGCAGAAGGTGCACGACGCCATCGCGCAATCGCAAAGCGGCGCCATCGACCACCAGGCATTAAAACTGGCGATCGAGGCGCTGGCCGACGGCACCGAGGATTTCGCCTCGCGCCGCATGGACCGCAGCGTGCGCACGGCGTTGACCGGCAAATCGCTCGACCAAGTGGTGTAAAAATTGACATGCGCGCCGCAGGCACTCGCCGCGGCCGCGCCCCGAATGACAGACTGAAAGAAGAAACCATGCCACAAATCGTTATCCTGCCGCACGCCAAGCTTTGCCCGGACGGCGCCGTCATCGAAGCCCCGGCCGGCAAGTCCATCTGCGACATCCTGCTGGAAAACGACATCGACATCGAGCATGCCTGCGAAAAATCGTGCGCCTGCACCACCTGCCACGTACTGGTGCGCGAAGGCATCGAATCCCTGAACGAAGCGACGGAACTGGAAGAAGACATGCTGGACAAGGCCTGGGGCCTGGAAGCCGTGTCGCGCCTGTCGTGCCAGTCCATCGTGGCCGACGCCGACCTCGTCGTCGAAATCCCGAAATACACGATCAACCAGGTCAGCGAAGGCAGTCACTAAGATGAAATGGTCCGACATTCACGCGATCGCCGAGGCGCTGTATGACGCGCATCCGGACATCGACCCGCTGACCGTGCGTTTCACCGACCTGCACAACTGGGTGGTGGAACTGGACGGCTTCGACGATGACCACACGCGCGGCGGCGAAAAAGTGCTCGAAGCGATACAGATGGCGTGGATCGATGAAGCGCGCTAAGGGCGCGGCACCCGCCGCCACCGCAGCCGCCGCGCCGAAAGACATCATCACGGCCGCCAGCAACATGCCCGAGATCAAGGATGGCCAGTCGGTCGCCTTGCTGCAGGAATTGCACATCCTGACGCGCGACGGCAAGATGAACCAGGACAGCCGCCGCAAGCTCAAGCAGGTGTACCACCTGACGCAGTTCATCGAGCCGCTGCTGCGCGAAGTGCAGCTCGATCACCCCGGCGTGTCCTTGGTCGATCATGGCGCCGGCAAGTCGTATCTCGGCTTCATCCTGTACGACCTGTTCTTCAAGAACGGCAACGACGGTTCGCACATCTACGGCATCGAGACGCGCGAAGAGCTGGTGCAGCGCTCGCAAGAGCTGGCGAAGAAATTCAAGTTCCCCGGCATGTCGTTTTTACCGCTGTCCGTGGCCGAATCGACGGAATCGAACTTGCTGCCGCAGCAGATCGACATCGTCACGGCCCTGCATGCGTGCAACACGGCCACCGACGACGCCATCCACTTCGCCCTGAAGAAAAAGGCGAAGTTCATGGTGCTGGTGCCGTGCTGCCAGGCGGAAGTCGCTTCCGTCCTGAAGAAGAACAAGGGCAAGAGCCTGGGCAAGAACGTCTTGACGGAATTGTGGCGCCACCCGCTGCACACGCGCGAGTTCGGCAGCCAGATCACCAACGTGCTGCGCTGCCTGCAACTGGAAGCGCATGGCTACCAGGTCAGCGTGACGGAACTGGTGGGCTGGGAGCATTCGATGAAGAATGAACTGATCATCGCCAGCTACAAAAACCTGCCGCGCCAGCGTCCGACGGAGCGCCTGCAGGAAGTGCTGCAGACCCTGGGCCTGGAAGAGATGGGCCACCGTTTCTTTGCCGAGGAATTGGCGAAGGCGCAGGCCTGATTGTTAGATGACGACCGGGGCCAGACCTGCCGGGTCTGACCCCGGCCTTTTGCTGCGTGGGTCGGATTAGCGCAGCGTAATCCGACAATCAGCAGCGCGCACCGCAAAAGAGGAGGAGCGGGTCGGTTACAATACCGGCTTTCTCCTCCTCCTGCTTTTTGCGCCTCCCCATGACCACACCACACGAAATGCCCACCGTCCGCCTGGCCAAGCGCCTGTCTGAAGACGTGCCCTGTTCACGCCGCGAGGCCGAGCTGTATATCGAAGGCGGCTGGGTGACGGTCGATGGCGTGCTGGTGGAGGAATCGGGCGCGCGCGTGGCCGACAATCAAGCGGTGGTGCTGTTGCCGAACGCGACCTTGGAAGAAATGCCGCCCGTGACGATCCTGCTGCACAAGCCGGCCGGCATCAATGGCGGTATCGGCAGCGAAGGCAAGCCTGCCTTGAGCTGTTTGCATCCCGAAGAGATTTTTACGCCGGAAAACGTGGCGCCCAGCTCCGTCACGCGCTTCCTCAAGCGCCATTTGATCGGCTTGACCATCACCAATCCGCTGGAGACCATGGCGTCCGGCCTGCTGGTGTTCACGCAGGATTTCCGCGTGGCCCGCAAGCTGGTCGACGAAGCGAAAACGGTGGAGCAGGAATTCATCGTGGAAGTATCGGGCGACATCATGGAAAACGGCCTGGCGCTGCTCAATCACGGCTTGCCTTTCAATGGCAAGCCTTTGCCGCCGATCAAGGTCAGCTGGCAGAACGAGACGCGCCTGCGCTTCGCCCTGAAAAACGTGCAGCCGGGCCAGATCGCCCATATGTGCAAGATGGTGGGACTGGACGTCGTCACCATGAAGCGCTTGCGCATCGGCCGGATTCCGATGGGCGCCATGCCCGTGGGACAATGGCGTTACCTCCAGGGTTACGAGAGGTTCTAAAGCTGCGGCGCCACGATGGCGTGGTTTTCCGCAAAGCTTTTCCATAGCCGTTCGGCAATATTCAAGGCGATGGTATCGGCCTTTTCCTGCAGAGCCGGGTTGCCCATGCTTTCCGTCGTGGCGAAGAACAGGGTCAGCCAGCGGCGGAACATGCAGGGCGTCAGGTGTTCCATTTGCGCGTGCTGGGCCAGCGGCTTGCCGTGGTAGCGCATGGTGCCGCGCAGCAAGCCTGACCAGAAATCGACCAATGTTGCCAAGTGGGCGTCCCAATCCTTGACCTCGGCGGCAAAGATGGGGCCCAGCATGGCGTCGTCGCGCGCGGCGGCATAAAAGGTGTGGACGAGATGCTTGACGTCGTCTTCGCTGCAGACTTCCTCGCGGTAGGGAGCGAAGCGCGTGTGGGGGAGGGGGGCGGTATTCTTCATGGCATGCCATGATCGCAGAGCCCCCGTGGCGCTTCAATGACGCAGGTCAAGCCGCATAAAAACTCAGGCGGCGACTTTCTTCGGCTTCTTCGCCGGGGCCGGCAATTGCACGATCTGCGTGCCCGCCAGCTTGTCGTGCAGGAACTGGCCATTGCCCGTGAACAGGGCCGTGCTTGACCAGGCCAGGATGCCCACGCCGATGGCGCCCAAGGCTGTCCAGTGCTGCAAACCGAATACATACGAGACCAGCAAGGCTGGCAGCAGCCACATCCATGACAGGATGTAGCGGTAGGCAGCTACGCGCAGCGGCACGTGGGTGTGGCCCGGCAGCACGACTTTCAGGCGCCACGTCTTCATGGCCAGGGTTTGCCCTTCGCGGCTCCATTGGTGGATGAAATACGCGCCCATGACGAGGAAGGCCAGGCATTGGCGCATGTGTTCCGTCAGGGGCGTATGCGCGCCCTGCACGGCCAGTTCGAACAGCAGGAAGGGCAGAAACAGCACGGCCAGGGCCAGCAGCGACTCGTACACCATGGAAATCAGGCGGCGCTTGATCGTGGGATGGGAAGTGAGGCTGGCGGCGGGCGTGCTATTTGGCATAGTTCGGCAGTGGGGCAGGCGTGACAGGTGGTGTGACGGGCGCGGTGGCGGGCGCCGCGGCAGGATCCGTGAGCGGCACGGCCGCAGCAGGCGTGGCGGCCGGCGGCAGGACGGGTACGGCGGCGGCAGGCGCTGCCGGCATGGCGGGCGGCACGATCACGGGCGGCTTGCTCGTGTTCGAATTGATCGCCGGCACCTTGCCCAGCGGTTTTTTCGGCACGAGTTCCGTCGCCAGCTTTTTCTTTTGATCTTCCGGCAATTGCTGGTATTGCTCCCATTGCGCGGTTTTTTGACCCGGATCAATCTTCTTCGTGCGCGTATAATTTTCGCGCACCAGGCGGCGCTGTTCCGGCGTCAGCTTGATCCATTCGCGCATGCGTTCATGCACGCGGGTTTGCTCGTCGGGCGTCATCGAGGCAAAGCGGCTGGCGATATCGAGCCATTTCTGCTTGCGCAGCGGTTCCAGCTTGTTCCATTCGCCGGCCAGCGGCTGCAGGGCTTCCTGCTGCGCGCGCGACAGCTTGTTCCACGATGGATTTTCGCTGGCCTTGGGCGGCGTGCCGCCCTTTCCGGCCGTGCGGGGCGAGCCGGGCTTGACGGCCGGGGCCGGCGCCACCACGGGCGCTGGCGCCACGGGAGGCACGGCGGGCGCGGGATGTTGCTGCGCGCCTACCCAGGCGGCGCCTGCCAGGGCGCAGGCGCCCAGGCCGATGCCGCCGGCCAGCCAGCCTTTGCGTACGCTCAAGCGTGCCATTTATTGCTCGCGTTTCGTCAGGTAGGCGTTGAAGCCATGGTCCATGTACGCAGACAGCGGCAATTCGTCGGACAGCACGGCGGCGTCGATTTCTGCCAGTTCGGCAATATGTTGTTCCTGCTCAAACTGATAGATGCCCACCAAGCCGCCGACCAGCAGCAGCAGGGGGATGATGACGCTCATGCGGCCCAGCCACGACAGCGGCTCGACGAACAGGCTGCTGGCCACGCCGGCGAACACGTTCCGGCGCACGGCAACGGCGGCGGGCGCGTCCGCCTTCTTGCGCGACAGGGCCAGCTTGCGTGCCGCTGCCAGGCGATCGGTGGCCGATGCGGGCAGGTCGTCGAGTTTTTCGTTCAGTGCGTGGCGCACTTTGTAAGCGAAATTGAGATCGTCGGTGTTCATAATTTAATTCCCTTGGCTTTCAGCGATTCGGCGAGCGTGTGGGTAGCTCTAGAGCAATGTGTTTTCACGCTACCTTCGGAGCAACCCATCGCTTCCGCTGTTTCAGCCACATCCATGTCCTGCCAATAACGCATGAGGAAGGCTTCGCGTTGACGTGAGGGCAGTTTTTGTACCTCTGCATCAATCAAATCAAGGATTTGCGCGCGTTCGACCTGGTCGGCCGACGATTCGGCGGCGCTGGAGCCCTGTTCCGATTCATAGGTGTCAAGTATATCAAAATCCTCATGTTCGTCGCCCGAGGGCTTCATGCCGGAAAACAGGCTGACCCAGGTGTTGCGAACTTTTTCGCGGCGGAAATAATCAAGGATGGTGTTCTGCAAGATGCGCTGGAACAGCATCGGCAGCTCGGCGGCCGGCTTGTCGCCGTATTTCTCGGCCAGCTTGATCATGGCATCCTGCACGATGTCGAGTGCCGATTCTTCCTTGCGGACCGCGTAGGCGGCCTGCTTGAAAGCGCGCCGCTCGACATTTTCTAGAAAGTCGGATAATTCTTTGTCTGTTGCCATGCGGTATGGGGATCTTAGCGGCTGCGGGGTGCGGTGGGCGAAATGGGGGCGGGTATGCTTTTTGCAACCCCGTGCATGCTAGCAAAAAATGTGCGTTTCCGCAGGGTTTTTGCACGTTGTGCGAGCAAAAATGCAGCGAGGCCGACATTTTCCTTGACCATAATGGTGCAACGCGATAACGTATGGGACGCTTTGAACACCCCAAAGCTCTATGGTCAGGTCGCGACCGGCACACAAGGCCAGCAGCGGCAAGACGCGCTTTCATTTGTAGGCAGTTTGTTCTAACCCGCGCCACAAGCGCGAGCGGTTCGTACAGGCGCCACAGAAACTCCGGCCAAACGAGTTGCGTTAAGCGTTGTTTTGTAAGGTATCTATGGGTGCCCAAAGAAATTGCGTGACCGCATGAAAAGGGAAGCAGGAGCACTGTTGCGTTAGGCGTACCTCGTCAGGAAAGAACATCCGATCAATCTCCAATGGACCTTGAAAGGAATGTTTCATGAATACCGAAGCAGCAGCAGGACCTATCACCGGCGCAGAAATTGTCGTGCGCTGTCTGGCTGAAGAGGGCGTCGAGCACGTCTTTGGATATCCGGGCGGAGCCGTACTCTACATCTACGACGCCATCTTCCAGCAAAACAAATTCCAGCATATCCTGGTACGCCACGAGCAGGCCGCGATCCACGCCGCCGATGCCTATTCGCGCAGCTCGAACAAGGTTGGTGTCGCCATCGTCACGTCCGGTCCGGGCGTCACGAATGCCGTCACGGGCTTGTCCACCGCGTACATGGACTCGATTCCCATGGTGGTGATCTCCGGCCAGGTGCCGAGCCACGCCATCGGCCAGGATGCGTTCCAGGAATGCGACACGGTCGGCATCACGCGCCCCGTCGTCAAGCACAACTTCCTCGTCAAGGACGTCAAGGACCTGGCAGCGACGATCAAGAAAGCCTTCTTCATCGCCCGTACCGGCCGTCCGGGACCCGTGCTGGTCGATATCCCCAAGGATATCAGCATGCACAAATGCAACTTTGACTATCCGAAGGAAGTCGAGATGCGTTCCTACCGTCCCGTCGACAAGGGCCATTCGGGCCAGATCCGCAAGGCCGTGCAGCTGTTGCTGCAAGCCGAGCGCCCGATGATCTACACGGGCGGCGGCGTCATCCTGGCGAACGCCTCGGCTGAGCTGAACAAGCTGGTCGACCGCCTGGGTTTCCCGTGCACCAACACCTTGATGGGCCTGGGCGGCTACCGCGCCTCGAGCGAGCAGTATGTCGGCATGCCCGGCATGCACGGCACCTATGAAGCGAACATGGCGATGCAAAATTGCGACGTCCTGATCGCCATCGGCGCCCGTTTCGACGACCGCGTGATCGGCAACCCGAAACATTTCGCCTCGCATCCGCGCAAGATCATCCACGTGGACATCGATCCATCGTCGATTTCCAAGCGCGTCAAGGTCGATATCCCCATCGTCGGCAACGTCAAGGACGTGCTGATCGAGTTCCTCGCGCAACTTGACGCGGCCGAAGCCAAGCCGAACGTCAATGCCTTGAGCAACTGGTGGAAGCAGATCGCCGAATGGCGTGGCCGCGAATGCCTGAAATACCCGACCTCCGACCTGGTCATCAAGCCGCAAGCGGTGGTGGAAAAAGTGTTCCAGATCACCAAGGGCGATGCCTTCATCACGTCCGACGTGGGCCAGCACCAGATGTGGGCCGCGCAATATTATGGCTTCGACAAGCCGCGCCGCTGGATCAATTCCGGCGGCCTGGGCACCATGGGCGTCGGCTTGCCGTACGCCATGGGCGTGCAGATGGCCAATCCGGACGCCACCGTCGCTTGTATTACCGGCGAAGGCTCGATCCAGATGTGCATCCAGGAGCTCGCCACGTGCAAGCAGTATCACCTGACGCCGAAGATCATCATGCTCAACAACCGTTTCCTCGGCATGGTGCGCCAATGGCAGGAAATCGATTACGGTTCGCGCTATTCCGAGTCGTACATGGATTCGTTGCCCGACTTCGAGAGACTGGCTGAAGCGTATGGCCACGTGGGCATGAAAATTGAAAAACCGGGCGACGTCGACGGCGCCCTGAAAGAGGCGTTCGGCATGAAAGACAGGCTGGTATTCATGAACTTCATTACCGACCAGTCCGAAAACGTGTGGCCAATGGTGAAAGCCGGCAAGGGCCTGTCCGAAATGATGCTCGGCTCGGAGGACCTCTAATCATGCGCCATATTATTTCTGTCTTGCTGGAAAACGAAGCGGGCGCCCTGTCGCGCGTGGTGGGCCTGTTCTCGGCACGCGGCTACAACATCGAAACACTGACCGTGGCGCCGACGGAAGACTCGACCCTGTCGCGCATGACCATCGTCACCAGCGGCTCGGACGACATCATCGAGCAGATCACCAAGCACCTGAACCGCCTGATCGAGGTAGTCAAGGTGGTGGACCTGACCGAAGGCCAGCATATCGAACGCGAGTTGATGCTGATCAAGGTTCGTGCCGTGGGCAAGGAGCGCGAGGAAATGAAGCGCACCGCCGATATCTTCCGTGGCCGCATCATCGATGTCACCGAAAAGACGTACACGATCGAATTGACCGGCAACAAGGTCAAGCTCGACGCGTTCATCGATTCGATCGACCGCGCCGCCATCCTGGAAACCGTCCGTACGGGCGGTTCCGGCATCGGCCGCGGCGAACGCATCCTCAAAGTATAAAAATATAAGCAGCACTACGCGGCCCACGGGCCGCATTTAAAACAACAACGCATCATCAAATTATAGGAAATACCATGAAAGTTTTTTACGACAAAGACGCTGACCTCTCCTTGATCAAAGGCAAAAACGTCGCCATCATCGGCTACGGTTCGCAAGGCCACGCGCACGCGCAAAACCTGAACGATTCGGGCGTCAACGTCACCGTCGGCCTGCGCAAGGGCGGCGCTTCGTGGACCAAGGTCGAGCAAGCCGGCCTGAAAGTAGCGGAAGTCAACGATGCCGTGAAAGCGGCCGACGTCATCATGATCTTGCTGCCGGATGAAAACATCGCCCAGGTCTACAACGAAAACATCGCGCCGTTCGCCAAGCAAGGCGCCGTGCTGGCCTTCGCCCACGGCTTCAACGTGCATTACGGTCAAGTCGTGCCACGCGCCGACCTGGACGTGATCATGGTCGCGCCGAAAGCTCCGGGCCACACCGTGCGCGCCACCTACACCCAGGGCGGCGGCGTGCCCCACCTGATCGCCGTGTACCAGGATAAATCGGGCATCGCCCGCGATATCGCCCTGTCGTACGCATCGGCCAACGGCGGCGGCCGTGCCGGCATCATCGAAACGAATTTCCGTGAAGAAACCGAAACCGACTTGTTCGGCGAACAAGCCGTGCTGTGCGGCGGCGCTGTGGAACTGATCAAGGCCGGCTTCGAAACCCTGACGGAAGCGGGCTACGCGCCTGAAATGGCCTACTTCGAGTGCTTGCACGAACTGAAGCTGATCGTCGACCTGATCTATGAAGGCGGCATCGCCAACATGAACTACTCGATCTCGAACAACGCCGAATACGGCGAATACGTGACCGGTCCTAAAGTCGTCACCTCGGCCACCAAGGATGCGATGCGTCAATGCCTGAAAGACATTCAGACGGGCGAATACGCGAAGAGCTTCATCCTGGAAAACAAGGCAGGCGCACCGACCCTGATCTCGCGCCGCCGCCTGACGTCCGAGCACCAGATCGAAGAAGTGGGCGCGAAACTGCGCGCCATGATGCCTTGGATCGCCAAGAACAAAATGGTCGACCAGTCGAAGAACTAAGCAGTAATCGTTCCTCACACGAAGCCGGCGCAAGCCGGCTTTTTTTATGTGCAGGCGCCTGGCAGCCGACATCCGTTACAATCAGGCCCATTCAACCATACCGTCAGCACCATGCTTGTTTTTTCTAAAGTTTTTGTAGGGAATCTTCATGTGGTCAAGCGTCCCGTCTCGGTTGCCCTCAGCTGCTGGTTTCTGATCCTCAGCTCGCTGTTATCGCTGGCCTCGGTTTACCTCGGCCGCAACGATCCCGCCATGCTGGCCGGGATGGCGCACGGCGCGATTCCCGCGGAGGTGCAATACGCGATGATGCTCTTCAGCCTGGGCCTTAGCCTGGTGACAGCGCTGGCCATGCTGCAAAGGCAGCGTGGCGCGCGCACTGTATATCTGGTGTGGGGCGTGATCGACATTGCGTTCTGTCTGGCGACCTTGCCGCTGAAGATGAACGTCTTGCCTGGCGCGCTCTTGTTCGCCGTCATCTGCTCCTTCCTGTTCAGTCCGAAATCGAATGCCTGGTTTTCGCCGCGCAAGGCGGCCAATGACGCCTGCATGACGCCAGCTTGAGCTCGGTTGTTTTTGTGCGCACGCTTTTGGTGCGTTTGCTTTACAATTCCGCCCTTCCTTTGCAGTTTCACATGGACTGCATCTGTTTCGGTATCTGCCGACCGCAACGCGCATCACCGCTTTTGTAGCACGCCAGGCGCTAGCTGATTAGCCGCTTGCGCAATCTGAAGGACCCCTATGACCGACCGTATTACCGCCACAGTGCCCATGCCGGGCACTGCAGACTCTTCCATTTCCGAACGGCTTCCCATCCTCGCCTTGCTGGCCCTGGCCATGACGGCGTTTCTCGCCCTCCTGTCGGAAACCTTGCCTGCCGGCTTGCTGCCGCAGATTGCCCGGGACCTCGGCATTTCCGAAGTCATGACGGGCCAGCTGGTCACCGTGTACGCCATCGGCTCGATTCTGACGGCGATTCCCCTGACGGCGCTCACCAGCAGCTGGCGCCGGCGCAATGTCTTGCTGCTGGCCATCATCGGCTTTTTGATCTTCAATACGGCGACGGCCCTGGCGCCCAACTACCTCGTCGCCCTGATCGCGCGCTTCGTCACCGGCATGGCTGCCGGCCTGGCCTGGGGCTTGATGGCCGGCTACGCGCGCCGCATGGTGAGCGTCGAGCAGCAGGGCAGGGCGATGGCCATCGCCATGATCGGTACGCCGCTGGCCCTGTCGCTGGGCGTGCCGCTGGGCACCCTGATGGGCGGCGTGCTGGGCTGGCGCAGCATCTTCGGCATCATGTCCGGCCTGGCCGTGGTGCTGGTCGCGTGGGTGTTGCTGGTCGTGCCCGATTATCCGGGGCAAAAGCAGGGCGAGCGCCTGTCGATCCGCCAGGTGTTCATGACGCCGGGCGTGCGGCCGATTCTGGCGGTGATCATCGCCTGGATGCTGGCGCATAACATTTTATATACGTATATCGCGCCGTTCCTGGCGCCGTCCGGCTTGCGCCCCCGCGTCGACCTGGTGCTGCTCGTGTATGGCGTCGGTTCGCTGGCCGGCATCTGGCTGGTCAGCCAGCTGATCGACCGCTGGCTGCGTCCGCTGGTGCTGGGCTGCATCGCCGCCTTTGCCCTGGTGGTGGTCGCGCTGGGGCTGGCGATGGACTCGCCCGCCGTGATCTATGTCAGCATGGCCATCTGGGGCATCACCTTTGGCGGCGCCGGCACCTTGCTGCAGACGGCGTCGGCGGACGCGGCCGGCGACGGCATGGATGTGGCGCAAGCGATGGTGGCGACCATCTGGAACGTGGCCATCGCGGGCGGCGGCCTGGCGGGCGGCATGCTGCTCGACGGCTATGGCGCGGCGTCGTTCCCGTGGGCCATGCTGGCCTTGCTGCTGGTGGCGTTGACCATCGCCTGGGGCGCGCACCGCCACAGTTTCAAGCCGGGCCGGCGCAGCGGTGGCGCGGTGCTGGGCCACTAATAACATTGTTATTTTGAATGACAGTGTATTGAAATGTGAGCAGATGTGACTGGCAAGCACATTTTGTGACGATTTGTTAATTTGCGCCACAGGAATGAATGAGGCGTTAGAATCTACACAGTTTGACAAGTTTCTCAGGCGAAAGGGATGGCAAAAGCATCCCTTTCGCGGGCTGTCAGCCACATTAACTACCTAGGAGTACCCCCATGACCGTGATGAAATCCGTCCTTGTTGCCGCCGCAGCCACCGTTGCCTTGAGCGCGCAAGCCCACGCACAAGCTCAAACCTTGCCGACTTCCGGCACCCTGGTGGTGGTCCCCGCATTTGGCGAAGTCAAGCATGTCAATGACCAGGTGGTCGCTACCCTGGCCGTCGAAGAACAGGACAAGGACAAGGCTGCCGCCGCGTCGAGAGTCAACCAGAAGATGAACAAGGGTATCGCCATCGTCAAGCAGGCCGATCCGTCGGCGGCGCTGAAATCGTACGGCTACTACACTTATCCAGTGTACCCGGAAGAGCGCCCATTGCCAGCCGGCGCCGTGGCCAAGCCGCGTTTGCCGACGGCCTGGCGTGTCGGCCAGTACCTGGAAGTGACGACGGCCAACCTGGCGTCCCTGCCGAAAACGGTGTCGGCGGCGCAAGGCGTGCTGACCCTGAACGGCTTGAATTTCGGCCTGAAGCCGGAAACCATCCGCTTGCTGGATGACCAGCGCATCGCCGCCACCTATAAAAACCTGAACGAGCGCGTGGCCGCCATCGCCAAGGCCATGGGCCGCAACGTCTCGGACGCCGTGCTCGATACGGTGGACTTCGAAGGTTCCGGCAATTACGCCACCGAAAGCCGTCCTGCGGCCGCGCCGATGATGATGCGCAGCGCCAAGATGGCCGAAGACAGCAGCGTCGTCGCCGAACCGAGCTTCGAGCCGGGCGAAACGACGCTCGACATGCGTGTCGTCGGCAAGGTCAAGTTCAAGTAAGCTGAAGTAGGCTGAAGTAAGCTGATCAATGCGGCGGGAAAATTTCCGCGTTAGCATGTTTTAAAAATCATGGGGCTGTTGGCCCCATGGTCGTTTTTGCCCCATTATTTTCAGGAGAACACCATGACCGTCATGAAATCGCTGCTGGCCGCAGCCGCCGCTACCGTAGCCCTGGGCGCCCAAGCCCAGGCCTTGCCCACCTCCGGCACCCTCGTGGTGGTGCCCGCCAATGGCGAAGTGGTGCACGCGAACGACCAGGTGACCGTCACCCTGGCCATCGAAGAGCAGGACAAGGACAAGGCCGCCGCTGCCTCGCGCGTGAACCAGAAGATGAACCAGGGCACGGCCATCGTCAAGAAGGCCGATCCGCAAGCCGTGCTGAAGACCCAGGGCTACTATACGTATGCCGTGTACCCGGAAACGGCGCCCTTGCCGCCGGGCGTCGCCGCCAAGCCTAGAGTGCCGACGGGCTGGCGCGTAGGCCAGTACCTGCAGGTAACGACGACCAACCTGGCCGCCTTGCCGAAAACCGTGTCGGCCGCGCAAGGCGTGCTGACCCTGAACCGCCTGAACTTCGGCCTGGCGCCCGCCACCGTGCGCAAGCTCGACGACCAGCGCATCGCCGCCGCGTACAAGAACCTCAATGAGCGCGTGGCCGCCATCGCCGGCGCCATGGGCCGCAACGTCAATGACGCCGTGATCGATACCATCGATTTCGAAGGTTCGGGCAACTATGCGCAGCGCGCCAACGTGGCAGGCGCGCGCGCCATGAGCGCCGATTCCATGGGCTATGGCGGCAGCCAGGTGGCCGAACCGAGCTTCGAACCGGGCGAAACGACCCTCAACATGGGCTTGGTGGCCAAGGTCAAGTTCAAATAAGGCTAGTATTGGTGTCAATATTGCCGGCTTGACGCCGCCGCGCTTTTCTTTGGCGGCGGCTCCTCTATAATGGCAACATCGGCAGGCGCACGCCGTGACAGTCTTGCGCCTGCCATCTGGCACCGAATCCCCTGCAGTACACAAGATATGGAACAACATGGCAAACTTCCCCCGTCGTAGAGGCAAGAACGGCACTCCCGCAGCATCCAAAGCGTCCCGCTTCAGCAAATTCGTGCGCCAGCCGGTGACCGATGGCACTGGCAAGAAAACCTTGCGCCGCCGCGGCATCTATCTGTTGCCGAACGCCTTCACGACGGCAGCCCTGTTTTGCGGCTTCTACGCCATCGTCATGGCCATGAACCAGAAGTTCGAACACGCGGCCTGGGCCATCTTCATCGCCATGATCCTCGACGGCCTCGATGGCCGCATCGCGCGCCTGACGAATACGCAGAGCGAATTCGGCGCCCAGTACGACAGCTTGTCCGACATGGTGTCGTTCGGCGCCGCGCCGGCGCTGGTGATCTACGAATGGTCGCTGCGCGGCATGGGTAAACTGGGCTGGCTGGCCGCCTTCGTGTATTGCGCCGGCGCCGCCTTGCGCCTGGCCCGCTTCAACACGAACATCGCCGTGGTCGACAAGCGCTTCTTCCAGGGCTTGCCCAGCCCGGCGGCGGCCGCCATGGTGGCCGGTTTCATCCTGCTGATGAACGACCTGGAATTTGCCGGCAATCAGCTGGCCTGGGTGTCGTGGACGATCGCCCTGTTCTCGGGCCTGACCATGGTCACCAACGTGCCGTTCTACAGTTTCAAGGATGTGAATTTCCGCAAGTCCGTGCCTTTCATCGTGGTATTCCTGTTGGCATTGTTCTTCGCGCTTATTTCCATCGACCCGCCGAAAGTGCTGTTCCCGATTTTCGTCGCCTATGGCCTGTCCGGCTACGCCGTGTTTTTCTGGCGCATGGCGAAGGGCAAGCCCGTCAGCATCATCCAGACCGACCCCGAGCATTGATGCGCTGGGTCGGTAGCGTCGCCAGTCTTCAGCCAGCCAGGAGCAGCCATGAACACCAGCAACCGACTCATCATTTTTGACACCACCTTGCGCGACGGCGAGCAATCGCCGGGCGCTTCCATGACGCGCGAGGAAAAGCTGCGCATCGCCAAGCAGCTCGAGCGCATGAAGGTCGACGTGATCGAAGCGGGCTTCGCCGCCGCCTCGCAAGGCGACTTCGAGTCGATACGGGCCATTGCCGGCGCCGTGCGCGAATCGACCATCTGCTCGCTGTCGCGCGCCAACGACCGCGACATCGCCCGCGCCGCCGAAGCGCTGGCGCCAGCCGAGCGCAAGCGCATCCACACCTTTATCGCCACCTCGCCGCTGCACATGCAGATGAAGCTGCGCATGACGCCCGAGGAAGTCCTGCTGCAGGCGCAGAACGCCGTGCGCTACGCGCGCCAGTTCACGGACGACATCGAATTCAGCCCCGAAGACGGCAGCCGCTCCGACGAGGATTTCCTCTGCCGCGTACTCGAAGCCGTGATCGCCGAGGGCGCCACCACCATCAATTTCCCCGACACGGTGGGCTATGCCGTGCCCGAAATCTTCGGCAATACCATCAAGCGCTTGCGCGAACGCATACCGAATTCCGATAAAGCCATCTGGTCTGTCCATTGTCATAACGACCTGGGCCTGGCTGTGGCCAATTCGCTGGCCGGCGTCATGATCGGCGGCGCGCGGCAGATCGAGTGTACCGTCAATGGCCTGGGCGAACGGGCCGGCAACACGGCGCTGGAAGAAGTGGTGATGGCGCTGCGCACGCGCGCCGCCTATTACAACTTGACGGTGGGTATCGATACGACGCAAATCGTGGCCGCCTCGAAAATGGTGTCGCAGATCACGGGCTTTGCCGTGCAGCCGAACAAGGCCGTCGTCGGTGCGAACGCCTTTGCGCACGCGTCCGGCATCCACCAGGACGGCATTTTAAAGGCGCGCGAGACGTATGAAATCATGCGCGCCGAAGATGTGGGCTGGACGGCCAACAAGATCGTCCTCGGTAAACTGTCGGGCCGCAACGCCTTCAAGCAGCGGCTGCACGAGCTGGGCATCGCGCTGGAATCCGAGGCGGAAGTCAATGCGGCCTTCCTGCGTTTCAAGGAGCTGGCCGACCGTAAATCCGAGATTTTCGACGAAGACATCATGGCCCTCGTCAGCGAGGAGCAGCAGGCGCAGGAGAGTGAGCACTACCGTTTCATTTCCCTGGCGCAGCAATCGACGACGGGTGCCGTGCCCCATGCGCGCGTGGAATTTCTCGTCGGCGGCGAGCAGCGCAGCTGCGAAGGGCGGGGCGACGGCCCCGTCGACGCCACCGTCAACGCCATCGAAAGCGCGGCCGCCAGCGGCGCGGAACTGGTCTTGTTCTCCGTCAATGCCATCAGCACGGGCACGCAGTCGCAGGGTGAAGTCACGATGCGGCTGTCGCGCGACGGGCGCATCGTCAACGGCGTGGGCGCCGACCCGGACATCATCGTCGCGTCGGCCAAGGCGTATTTGTCGGCGCTGAATAAGCTCCACGCCAAGGATGAACGGATCGACCCGCAACCGTAGACGCGCCGTGCCCGCGGCTGCCTGTGCGTCGCTTTACTTGCGCAAAGGCATGTCGCTGCGATAACGGATCGATGCCTGCGTGACGATGCCGTTGCAGTTATCGTCATAGTCAATGGCGGCGCGCGCCAGCTTGCCATCGCCATCGAGCGCAAAATCGAGCACGCGGACGGCCCCGGTCTGGGTGCCGAAGCAGCCCGACGTGGCCGCGCCCAAGGCACCGCTGGCATTGCCGGCGCCATAGGTGAATGACAGTCCTGCCTGCCAAGTCATGCCTGGTATGCCGACCAGGAAGGCGTTGACGCGCGTCGGTGATAGGATCTGCACCGCGTTCGTGCCGGCAGCGTACAGCGTGATGGGCGCGGCATCCGTACGTGCCGTGCTGTCGATCGCAAACTCGCCGTTGCCAGTGCGTGAACTGTAGACCAGGGCCTGGGAAAGGTCGCTCAGCACGTCGATGCTGATCTGCCGGCTGTCTGTTTCGCCTGCCGCGTTGGTGACGTCAAGGGCGATCACCGCGATCCCCCTTGCTGGCGTCGCGCTGGAGAGGGTGACGCGGGCGGCGTTGGGATTGTCCATCGTCAAGCTTGGACCCGACACCTGCCGCCAGCGCGTGCCGCTGACGGGGCCGCCCTTGGCCGACGAGGCGCCGGCATCCAGCGTCAGCGTCCCCGCAGGGCCCAGCAGCAAGGGCGCCATGCCGTCAGTGCCGATGACGGCGCGAATGCTTTGGGCGACAGTCACATTGGCCCTGGGTGTGGGCAAGGTATTGCCGGCCGTATCGCGCACGGGTGCATAGGTCTTCGCGTTGAGGCGCACGTCGTAGATGGCGCCGGCCTTGAGCTGGCTCGATGGCGTGACGGTCACGATGGCGCCGTTGTAGCTGATTCTGGCTTCTATGGTGCCGGCGTCGGGACTTTGCCCTTGAAAGAGGGCGTCGGTAACTGACGTGGTGTCGAGCGGCCGGGAATAGGCCCACGACAGGCTCCCGCTTGGCGCCATGGCGCCGACGTCTGGCGGCACCAGCAGCTTGAAATCGGTGGCCAGGACGGGTTTGATTTCGTAATGGTCCAGGTCGGCCTTATTGCCGGGAAGCCAGTTGCCGCTGCTCCATAGCAGCCCCACATCCAGGCTGTCCTGCGAGCGGATCACCGTGTCGCCAAGCAATGAGTCAAACTGGTTGCGATTGCCCGCAGCGACGCGCAGGCTGGCCTTGCTGTTGTTTGCGCCGCTCAGCACCAGTTCGCCCGCATCGGCATAGCTGTCGAACCACGAGCTCAGCGGAGTGCGCGTAGCGACATCGAGGCTGCCGCCCAGAAGGTTGCTTGCCAGGTGGAGGCGGATGCTGGTGGCCGTGCGCGCGGTATCGAGCCGCAACTCGTGCTGCACCTCGAGCCCCGTGATGGTGTCGTTCTTGGTGGTGGTGGCATCGGAAAATGCCATGATAAATGGCTGCGTGTCGGAGTAAACATGCAGCAGCCGCGAGAGGACGCCACTGGTGTAGTCGAAGCGTACGCTGCCCAGGATAGTCTGGCGTGGCGTTTCCGTACGGTCGCCGAAACCCGGCATGAAGCTGATGACGCCTGCGAGCTGTTGCTGTGCCGCAGGCGCCGTGAAGGCAATGTTCATGGTGCCGTCGAGCACGCCATCGAGTTCCTTCGCGCGGCAATTTACATACGTCACGCTCAGCTTGTCGCCAGCACTGACGCGGCCGTTGCCATCGGCATCTATGAAGGCGGCACTCTGGCTGCCGCCGTTGCCGCAGGCCCTGGGGATGGTGGCGCTGGTACTGACGCGCGCCGACCAGTCAATCACCATTTGCGCCAAAGCGAGCGGCGTGGCGCCGTAGGCCAGTGCGAGCGTGGGTGCCGCGTCGGCATTAATTGCGTTCAACAATAGCGGCGTATCGGCGCTGCTTGCCGGCGGAGTGACTGGTGGTGGCACAGGCGGCGTGACGGAGGTGGTGTCGCCGCCACCACCGCCACATGCGCTCAGCAAAGAGACCAATAACAGGGTTGCGGGGATGGCGGTGCAGGCAAAACGGCTGGAGCGGTGGACTTCTTGCGGGTGATGGGACATCTGCTTCCTTGTAGGCGGTGGGCGAGTGGCCAAACATGTCAGTTTGGCCATTTTTCATCCGACTCTACAGGCTAATGTAATGCAAAAAACTCACACATTGTCACGCGCGCGCAAGCGATGCACCTTTGTCACCAGAAAAACCGCCGCTCTTCCTTGTCCGGATCGGGCCCGTTCATCATCATGCGCACGATGCCGTCGTGGTCGAAGTGCACGTGCATCATGGAATCCCACACGCCCGATTCCTTGTAGCGGTAGGACCAGACGTAGAGCTTGGGCAGCGGCAGGTAGGATTTTTCCGTCGGGCGGCCCAGAGTGTGCAGCACGTCCTGCTGGGTCGAGACGCCTACCTTGATGCGGGCAAAGCCTGGCGTGTCGAGCACTTGCTCATAAGAAATGAGCTTGTCGTCGGGACCGAAGCGGGCCATATACGTGTACTGGCCGTACGGGCCCGTCGCGTATTCGAGTTCCGGCCCCGTGGGCAGCTGGTAGATGGCCGTGGGCCGGCCCAGGCGCGCTTCCACTGCGGCGCGCGGCTCGCCCGGCTGCGGCGGCGGGACGTTCCAGCTGGCGCAGCCGGCCAGCGCGGCAAACAGCAGCGGCGTTGCTAATTTGAGCAGTTTTTTCATGTTTGACCTCCTGAAATGCAGGAAAACCCTATCATGCACCGAGAAAAGCGCGCACGGCAGGATACAGGCGGGCATTTTTCCGATATACTTGCGCGTCTGGTTGGAAGCATAGACCAGTATTTTAATAATCGTAGTTCACGGTGGATAGGGTTCAGACTCTGTGCACCGCATGTGAAAGGTTTATCATGACAGTAGAAAACATCAACAAAGCCGCTATCATCGCGGACAACGCACGTGGTCAAAACGACACCGGCTCCCCTGAAGTGCAAGTTGCACTGCTGACAGCTCGTATCAACGAACTGAACGGCCACTTCAAAGCCCACTCGAAAGATCACCACTCCCGCCGCGGCCTGATCATGATGGTCAACCGTCGTAAGAGCCTGTTGTCCTACCTGAAGGCTAAAGACGCTACCCGTTATCGCGACCTGATCGCTAAACTTGGTCTGCGCAAGTAATTTTTGCCGTACAAGGTTTATACAGAAATGCCTGCGCCAGTTCGCTGACGCGGGCATTTTGTCATTTGAATTCCGGATTTATATCGAGAAGTACAGTATTCTCTATCGATATCATGTTTTAAAAGTAAAGTAGCAAAGGTGGCAACAAGTAAAGGCAGCATTTTTACGCCGCCTGTGGTGAGGTGAACGACAGCCCCTGAAAATCTGTCGGCAATTAGAAAAGGGATACCCCATGTTTAACAAAGTTACGAAAACCTTCCAGTACGGTCAACACCAAGTGACCCTGGAAACCGGCGAAATCGCACGTCAGGCATCCGGCGCAGTGCTGGTGTCGATCGAAGATACCGTCGTTCTGGCAACGGTGGTGGCACGCAAAGATGCCAAGCCAGGCCAGGATTTCTTCCCTTTGACGGTTGATTATGTCGAGAAAACCTATGCTGCCGGTAAAATCCCGGGCGGTTTTTTCAAGCGCGAAGGCCGTCCTTCTGAAAAAGAAACACTGACATCCCGTCTGATCGACCGTCCTATCCGTCCGCTGTTCCCGGAAGGCTACCTGAATGAAGTGCAAGTCATCATTCACGTGTTGTCGGTCAACCCTGAAATCGATCCGGACGTCGCCGCCATGATCGGCGCTTCCGCCGCCTTGTGCGTATCGGGCGTGCCTTTCAACGGTCCTATCGGCGCCGCGCGCGTCGGTTACGCCAATGGCCAGTACATCCTGAACCCGACCGTTCAGCAACTGAAAACGTCGGAAATGGACCTGGTTGTCGCCGGTACCGAAACGGCCGTGCTGATGGTCGAATCGGAAGCGAAACAGCTGTCCGAAGAAATCATGCTGGGCGCCGTGGTCTTCGGCCACGACCAGATGAAAGTCGTCATCGACGCGATTCACGACCTGGTGCGTGACGGCGGCAAGCCGGAAGTGGAATGGGCGCCTGCGCCGAAAAACGAAGCACTGATCGCCCGCGTCGCGCATTTCGCCAACGCCAAGATCAATGATGCGTATCAAACCAAGGACAAGCAAGAGCGTACGGCCAAGCTGAAGGCGGCGACGTCGGAAGTGATCGCCGACCTGACGGCCGAAGCGGCTGCCAACGGCGGCGCGTCCATCGACAGCGCTGAAGTGAACAACATCCTGTTCGACATCGAAGCCAAGATCGTGCGTACGCAGATCCTGGACGGCGAGCCACGCATCGACGGCCGCGACACGCGCACCGTGCGTCCGATCTCGATCCGCACCAGCGTGCTGCCACGCACCCACGGTTCGGCCCTGTTCACGCGCGGCGAAACGCAGGCGCTGGTCGTCGCTACCCTGGGCACCGCCCGCGACAGCCAGAAGATCGATGCGCTGATGGGCGAGTTCACCGATTCGTTCATGCTGCATTACAACATGCCTCCGTTCGCCACCGGCGAAACGGGCCGTGTCGGTACGCCGAAACGCCGCGAAATCGGCCACGGCCGCCTGGCCAAGCGCGCGCTGATCGCCGCTCTGCCAGCAGCCGAAGAGTTCAGCTACTCGGTGCGCCTGGTGTCGGAAATCACGGAATCGAACGGTTCCTCGTCGATGGCATCGGTGTGCGGCGGCTGCCTGGCACTGATGGACGCCGGCGTGCCGATGAAAGAACACGTGGCCGGTATCGCCATGGGCCTGATCAAGGAAGGCGGCAAGTTTGCCGTGCTGTCCGACATCCTGGGCGACGAAGATCACCTGGGCGACATGGACTTCAAGGTAGCCGGTACCCGCAACGGTATCACGGCGCTGCAGATGGACATCAAGATCATGGGCATCACCAAGGAAATCATGCAAGTGGCACTGGCGCAAGCCAAGGAAGGCCGCGAGCACATCCTGGGCGAAATGCAAAAAGCCATGCCGCACGTCAAAACCGAACTGTCCGATTTCGCACCGCGTCTGATCACCATCAAGATCAACCCGGAAAAAATCCGTGACGTGATCGGCAAGGGCGGCGCCGTGATCCGCGCGCTGACCGAAGAGACGGGCACCCAGATCGACATCAGCGACGAAGGCGTGGTCACCATCGCTTCCGTCGACGCTGCCGCCGGCCAGGAAGCCAAGCGCCGCATCGAAGAACTGACGGCCTCCGTCGAAGTGGGCAAGACCTACGAAGGCACCGTGCTGAAACTGCTGGACTTCGGCGCCATCGTGCAAGTCATGCCAGGCAAGGACGGCTTGCTGCACATCAGCCAGATCGCCAACGAGCGCGTCAACGCCGTGGCCGACTACCTGAAAGAAGGCCAGCTGGTCCGCGTCAAAGTGCTGGAAACGGACGACCGCGGCCGCCTGAAGCTGTCGATGAAAGCTGCTGAAGGCAACGAAGCGCCAGCCGCTTAATTTCCTTCGGGTTCGCCTGAGTGCGGCCTCGGCCGCATGCTCAAAAACCGCCAGCGCGCAAGCCCTGGCGGTTTTTTTATGCGCGTCGTTTGCGCTGTATCGAAGGTGGGCGCCGACGCGTGCACCGGCCTTGATCCAGCGCGTATCGGCCGCTGCGGCGCCTTGTAGATTCGGAGTGGGATTTTCCCTCGAACGAGTCTTCCAAGGAGATGCAGCATGCGCACATTCTGCGGGCTGGCCGCCGCCTTTCTGCTTGCCGTCGCGCCCGGCGTCCGGGCACAGCTGGACAACGCACCCACGCCGGTGCCGTTGCCCATCCCCATCGCCGCCGCGTCCACGGCCATGCCGGCGCAAGACCTCGACGCCTTGCGCGCCGTGCATGCGCGCGAAATCAATGACCTCAGCACCTTCAGGACGGCGGGCTTGCCGCGGGATGCGATCGACGCCTACCTCGAAAGCGGACCAGGGCAGCAGTTCCTGCGCGAATTGCGCGCCGCCGATCCGGCCGCCTCGGCCGACACCCTCTATGCGCGCGCGGTCGAACAGCTTGCTTCCGGCAGCACCGTGCCCGACCTGCAGCCGATGGCTGCCGCGCTGGTGAAGATCGTGCCGCATGGCCAGAATGTGTCGCCATATTCGCCGTATTTCACCACCAGCGCGCAATTGCAGCTGGCGTCCGGCCGCTGTGCCACCCTGGCCGACTGTTTCGGCTTGCCCTTGAAGAGCGAGGCGCCGCTGTATGATGTGTATCAGATCATGCCCAAGGGCACCGTCAACGTATTCGTCAGCCAGGTGGCGCCGACGCAGGAGCTGGGCGGGCTGGTGCGGCGCAAGGGCGGGGCGCAGCAGTATTTATTGCCTAACCGCAGCCTGTGGTCGGCACCCGTGCTGATCGGCACGATCAAGAATTGAGGAGAGATGATGGACCAGCAGCGTTTGCAAGCCCGTGCCGCCGAACTGGAGCAGTTGCTGGGGCGCCTGGCGCCCGCCGACGGGGAGGTGGCCGACCTGCGCAGCGCGCTCGAGCCGCTGCTGGCCCTGGCGGGCAGCGGTGCCCTGGCCGTGCCCCTGCCGTGGGGCGATATCCCGGGCGGGCGCTATTTTACGGAAGGCGGCTTGCGCCAGTACCCCGAGCTGGAGCAGGCATTTGCCCGCTTCCGCATCGAAGCGACGGGCGGCGAATCGCCGGCGCTGCGCAAGCTGCGTGGCGAGATTTGATTTATATATGGTATCAATTGTTGTTTATGGGTAATTGAGAGTCGGTATTGCTTGACGACAAAATCTTATTCATCGACCATGGCGCATCCCTCCCGATTTTCTCTTTTTTATTGGATGCACCATGTTGTCCTCCCTTAAGGCGCGGCTGATCGCCATCGCCGTTTCCATCGTCGTGCTGGCCATGCTGGCCGTCGCCATCGCCAATTTCTTTACCACGCGCTCCAGTACCCTGGCCGCGCTCGACACGCAGATGCTGCAGTTGTCGCACAGCCATGCCACGGCGATTGCCGAATGGCTGCGTTCCAAGCAAGCCGTCGTGGGCTCGCTCAAGCAGGGCGCCACGGCGGCCGATCCCTTGCCTGCCCTGAAGGCGGCCGAGCAGGCAGGCACGTTCGACATGGCGTATATCGGCTTTGCCGACAAGCACGCCGTCTTTTCGCAGGAGCGCAAGCGCGCCGCCGACTACGACCCCACGGCACGGCCCTGGTACAAGCTGGCGTCCGAAGTGGGCGGCCCCATCATCACGGCGCCGTATATCGGCGCCAGCACGGGCAAGCTGGTGGTGACGTTTGCCGAGCCGCTGGGCGGCAAGGGCAGCGTGACGGGCGTGATGGCGGCCGACGTGATGATGGATGCTGTGGTGCAAAACGTCGCCTCGATCAAGCCGACGGCGGCCAGCTATGCCTTCCTCGTCGACGGCGGCGGCAAGATCATCGCTCACCCGGACGGCAAGCTGACCCTGAAGCCTCTGGCCGAGCTCGATCCGGGCCTGAGCGCGCAGGCGCTGGCCGATATCGAAAAGAGCGGCGACGGCGCCGCCATCCGCCTGGACGGGCGCGACGGCATCTTGCATGTAAGTAAGGTTCCAGGCAGCGACTGGCTGCTGGCCACCGTACTCGACCGCGCGGAAGCGACGCAGGCCTTGAGCTCCATGCTGCGTGCTTCGGCCCTGACGGCCTTGCTGGTGCTGGCCCTGGCCGCCACGGTCTTGAGCGTGCTGGTGGCGCGCGCCTTGCGCCGCCTGGGCCTGGTCCGCGATGCGATGGAAGCGATCGCCACGGGCGACGGCGACCTGACCAGCCGCCTCGATGCGGAAGGCACGGACGAGCTGGCGCAGATCGCCAAGGCCTTTAATTTGTTCGTCGAAAAGATCGCCACCGTGCTGGTGCAGATCCGCAGCATCAGCACCCTGGTGCGCAGCGAGTCGGCCGATATTGCCGCCGGCAATGCCGACCTGTCCTCGCGCACGGAAGCGCAGGCGGGCGCGCTGGAAGAGACGGCCAGCTCGATGGATGAGCTGACCTCGACCGTCAAGCAGAATGCGGAAAACGCGCATGCGGCCAACGAGCTGGCCGTGTCCGCTTCGGAAGTGGCGGCCAAGGGCGGCCGCGTGGTGCAGCAGGTGGTGGGCACCATGGCCGGCATCCAGGAAAGCTCGCGCAAGATCGTCGACATCATCGGCGTGATCGACGGCATCGCCTTCCAGACGAATATCCTGGCCCTGAACGCGGCCGTCGAGGCGGCGCGCGCGGGCGAGCAGGGCAGGGGCTTTGCCGTGGTGGCGTCCGAAGTGCGCAACCTGGCGCAACGCTCGGCTGGCGCGGCGAAGGAAATCAAGGAACTGATCGGCGACTCGGTGGAGAAGGTCGATGCGGGCGGCCGCCTCGTCGATGAAGCGGGCCAGACCATGGACCAGGTGGTGGCCTCGGTGCAGCAATTGACGACCATCATGAGCGAGATCACGGTGGCCAGCCGGGAACAGAGCGCCGGCATCGGCGAGATCAATACGGCCGTCACGCACATGGATACCATGACACAGCAGAACGCCGCCCTCGTCGAGCAGGCGGCGGCCGCCGCGGAAAGCCTGCAGGAGCAGGCCGTGGACCTGGCGCAAGCCGTCGGCATGTTCCGCCTGGGCGATGCCGGCGCGGCATCCGCGCCCGTCACGCGCCTCAAGGCGAAGCCGGCCGCGCCGGCGCCGCGCGCGCCGGCCCGCGCGCTGTCGCCAGCCAAGCCGGCCAAGCCGCTCAAGGCAGCCAAGTCCGGCGCCGACGAGTGGGAAGAGTTTTAAGCTGCAAGCGTAGCGATCTGCGCGTTCATCCGCGTTTTTGTCAGGCCAGCCTGCCAAAAGCGCAGTTCGTCGCAATCGGCGTGTCTGCCGGGGGCGGTATGGCTATAGTGACACCATACCGCAAGCCCACTGCCAGACACCTGAGGAGAACAATATGAACGTCGCTAAAAACATGGAAGTCATTGCCGTTGCCGCCGCCATCCTGCTCAGCGCCAGCTGCTACGCCATCGCCCCGGCCGCTCCGGCCCTGCACGTGGCCAGTTCCACGGCCACCCTGGCCGCGCCAGCGAACAAGGCTGCCATGCAAGTGGTGGTGGTCAAGGCCAGGCGCCTGAGCGCCGCCGAAAAGGCCCGTTTCGCATAATTGATTGCCAGTCATTTTCCGCGCTGCTAGAGTGCAAGGCGCGATGCAATGCCGGCCGCCCGACGCGGGCGCCGCAATACATAAAAACAAGATACCGAGGATGCACTACATGAAAAAGATACTGCAACTGGCGCTGCTGTTCCTGGCGACACTGGGCCTGGTGCGCGGCGCGGCCGCCGAGACCCGCTTGCTGGAGATGCGCAGCGTCGACGCGCGCGTGGTGAGGGTCAAGCTCGATGGCGTGATGGAAGTGCGCATTCGCCAGGGCAACGTGCCTTCGCTGAGCATCACGGCCGACAAGCGCTACATCGCCGATGTCAGCACGGCGCAAAGCGGCGACACCCTGCACATCGAAACGGAAGTGCGCGGCTTCAAGCTCGGCCCTTCATCGATCCGCGCCGACCTGGTCTTGCCGAACTTGCGCGAACTGAGCTCGGAAGGCTTCGGCAGCACCGACATCACGGGTTTCAAGGGCGAGGAACTGACCCTGTCGCTGGAAGGGGCGGGCAGCATCAAGCTGGTGGGCGACTACCGCAAGCTCAATGCCAGCCTGGGCGGCGTGGGCAGCATGCAGATATGGATCGGCAACAATGAGCGCGCGGAGCTGGACTTGCAGGGCGCCGGTTCCGTGGTGCTGGGCGGACGCGGACGCTTGCTGAAAGCCAGCCTGGGCGGCCTGGGTAGCCTGAATGCGCAGCAGTTCGAAGCGGACGCCGTCAACCTGGAATTGAGCGGCCTGGGCAATGCCACGGTGAATGCCCATACGAATGCCAAGCTGAACCTGAGCGGACTCGGTTCGGTGGTGGTGTACGGCAAACCGGCCAACCGCGATATCAGCGTCGAGGGCCTGGGCAAAGTTAGCTGGAAGTAAACGCATTCTGCCGCAGGCCTTCGGCAGGACAAGAATAAGCAGTCAGACCACATCCCATTCCGATGAAAAAACTGATCATTACATTACTCATGCTGTGTGTCATACAGCTACCCGCGCGGGCCGGCTTCGTCGAGGGCGCCAGTGCCTATAACAACAAGAATTACGCGCTGGCTTACAAGGAAATATTGCCCCTTGCTAAGACCGGCAATCCCGATGCCCAGCATTTGCTGGGCTTGATGTATTACATGGGACGGGGCTTGCCGCAGGATTACAAGCAAGCCATGTTCTGGCACCGCAAGGCGGCCGAGCAGGGCAAGGCCGACGCCCAGTACGTGGTGGGCGCCATGTATTACACGGGCAACGCCGTGCTGCAAGACCACAAGCAGGCCGTGGGCTGGTTCCGCAAGGCGGCCGAGCAGAACCATGCCGAGGCGCAGCAGGTGCTGGGCCTGATGTACCGCTATCACATGGGCGGCGTGCAGCAGGATAACGTCATCGCCTACATGCTGTGGAATCTGGCGGCGGCGAATGGCAACGCGAATGCGGCCGACCAGCGCGCCGCCGTGGTGCGCAAGATGACGCATGAGCAAGTCGAGGAAGGGCAGGCCCTGTCGGCCAAATGGAAGCCGGGCACACCCTTGCCGCGCCAGTCGAAAACGGGTGGTGGCTGAGCGATCAGGTAGCGGCCTGCAAGGGTGGACGGCTTGGCGTACAATCGCCGTTTTCCCTTGAAAGAGTCCCGCCATGCGTGCAGTTGCCATCAGCCAGCCAGGTCCCGCCGACGTTTTGCAGATCGCCGAGCGTCCCGTTCCCGCCTTCAAGGCCGGTGAACTGCTGATCAAGGTGCACGCGGCCGGCATCAACCGCCCCGACGTGCTGCAGCGCCTGGGCAAATATGCGCCGCCAGCCGGCGCATCGGACTTGCCGGGCCTGGAGGTGGCGGGCGAAGTCGTCGATGGCGACTTTACCAATACCGCGTTCAGGAAGGGCGACCTCGTCTGCGCGCTGGTGCAGGGCGGCGGCTATGCCGAATACTGCGCCGCCCCCGCCGGCCAGTGCCTGCCCTTGCCCAAGGGCTTGACGGCGCTGGAAGGCGCCTCCCTGCCGGAAAACTTCTTTACCGTCTGGAGCAATGTCTTCGACCGCTGCGCGCTGGCGGACGGCGAAACTTTATTGGTGCAGGGCGGCACGTCCGGCATCGGCGTGGCGGCCATTCAATTGGCAGCCGCGCTCGGCCACCGCGTGTTCGCCACGGCGGGCAGCGACGAGAAGGCGCGCGCCTGCGAGGCGCTGGGCGCCGAACGCGGTATCAATTACCGCACGGAAGATTTCGTCGCCGTCGTCAAGGAATTGACCGATGGCAAAGGCGTCGACGTCATCCTCGACATGGTGGGCGGCGACTACCTGCCGCGCGAAATCGATTGCCTGGCCGACGATGGCCGCATCGGCCTGATCGCCGTGCAGGGCGGCACCAAGGCGGAACTGGACCTGGGCGCCTTGCTGCGCCGCCGCCTGACGGTGACAGGTTCCACCTTGCGTCCCCGTTCCGTGGCGTTCAAGGCAGCCATCGCGCACCACCTGCGCACGACCGTCTGGCCGCTGATCGAGGCGGGCAAGATCAAGCCCGTGATCTATCAAACTTTCCCGTTAGAAAAAGCCAACGAGGCGCATGCCTTGATGGAAGCGAGCACGCACGTGGGCAAGATCATGTTGCAAGTTGCCTGAAACGGGGCACTGCCTGTTTGACCGGCATCGGTGCCGGAGTTAGAATGACGGGTTATTAAGAATTTAGGCTACTATGCGTCGCAAACTCGTCGTCGGAAATTGGAAAATGAACGGCAGTCGCACCTCGAACGCGGTGTTATTGTCTGAAATAGTTGCTGGCCTGGCTGCTTCTGGCGCCGCCAGCGCCGTCTGCGTGCCTGCGCCCTACCTGGCGCAGTGCCAGGCGCAATTGGCAGGCACGGCTCTCGGCTGGGGTGCGCAGGATGTTTCCGCGCACGCCAGCGGCGCCTACACGGGCGAAATCTCGGTCGCCATGCTGCAGGATTTTGGCTGCAGCTATGTGGTGATCGGGCATTCCGAGCGCCGCGCCTACCACGGCGAGACCGATGCGCAGGTGGCGGCCAAGACGGTTGCCGCGCTGGCGGCAGGCATCACGCCTATCGTTTGCATCGGCGAGACGCTGGCGCAGCGCGAAGCGGGCCAGACCGACGCGGTCGTGGCGCAGCAGCTGGGAGCCGTGCTGGCGGCGATTTCCGCCGAGGACGTGGCGAAACTGGTGCTGGCCTACGAGCCGGTCTGGGCCATCGGCACGGGCAAGACGGCCACGCCGCAAATGGCACAGGACGTGCATCAGGTATTGCGCGCCCAGCTGGCGGCAAAGAATGCGGTAGCGGCCGCCGGCGTGCAGATCCTGTACGGCGGCAGCATGAAGCCGGAGAACGCAAAGGAATTGATGGCGATGCCGGATATCGATGGCGGTCTGATCGGTGGAGCAGCATTGAAGGCGGCGGATTTCCTGGCGATTATTTACGCCGCCGATTGAATTAATTTAAACTAAGAATGGAATTGCAATGAACATGATGTTCAATCTGGTAGTGGTAGTACAGGTTATTTCGGCATTGTCGATTATCGCGCTGGTGTTGCTGCAGCACGGCAAGGGCGCCGACATGGGTGCCGCCTTCGGTTCGGGCGCCTCGGGCAGCCTGTTCGGTGCGACGGGTTCGTCGAACTTCATGTCGAAGTCGACGGGCGTTGCCGCCGCGATCTTCTTCGGCGCCACGCTGGCCCTGTCGCTGATGGCCAATCAGCGCGCCACCACGGTGGGCGGCGGCGTGATGGACAAAGTCGTCAAGCCAGTGCCGGTCACCGGCGCGGGCGCGATCCCGACGACGGTGCCTGCGGCAGCTCCGGCGGCCAGTGCTCCGGCAGCGGCGGCACCGGTTGCCAGCACCCCGGCAGGCGCGATTCCGAAGTAATTCTGTCAGAACTCGACACCTCATCGAGAGTAATTCTCATTACGAGCAGATTATTGCTCAATGTTTTAGCAGTGCGGCAGGAAAAAATCGTGACGCGCTGGAAGATGTAAAAATTTATCGTTTTTATCTGTGTTTTGATGCATTTGTGCATTAACTTTAGCGCCAAAGCAGAGTAGAATACGGGCCTTACCGCCGACGTGGTGAAATTGGTAGACACGCTATCTTGAGGGGGTAGTGGCGAAAGCTGTACGAGTTCGAGTCTCGTCGTCGGCACCAGAAATCAGAAGCCAGCAACGGCGCACGAGCCATGGCTCGTACAAAGTTGCTGGCTTTTTTTACGAGGATGTGTCGTTCGATCCTGGTCTTAGCTTTGATTGGGGTCGTGCGTTAGATACGCTGCAAATGATCGCAGCGTCCTCATTTAACCGATCGTTCAATATAAGCTTATCAATCGTGAACCTCGAAAATTACTTCCCCGTCCTGCTGTTCATTATTATCGGCCTTGGTGTCGGTATCGCTCCCCAGCTCCTGGGGCGCCTGTTAGGTCCTAACAAGCCTGACGCAGCAAAACTCTCCCCGTACGAATGTGGTTTTGAAGCATTCGAAGACGCGCGCATGAAATTCGATGTGCGCTACTATCTGGTCGCAATCCTGTTTATTTTGTTCGATCTGGAAACGGCATTCTTTTTCCCATGGGGCGTTGCAATGCGCGACCTGGGCTGGGCCGGTTTCGTCACGATGATGGTGTTCATCGCTGAATTCGTGGTCGGATTTTGGTACATTTGGAAGAAAGGTGCCCTTGACTGGGAATAAGCCATGGCTATTGAAGGCGTATTAAGCGAAGGTTTCATCACCACCTCGGCCGACAAGCTGATCAACTGGGCGCGCACCGGGTCTATGTTCCCGATGACGTTCGGTCTGGCCTGCTGTGCGGTCGAAATGATGCATGTGGGCGCAGCCCGCTACGATATGGACCGTTTCGGCGTCGTGTTCCGTCCGTCGCCGCGTCAGTCCGACGTCATGATCGTTGCCGGTACCCTGTGCAACAAGATGGCGCCGGCCCTGCGCAAGGTCTACGACCAGATGGCAGAGCCACGCTGGGTCATCTCGATGGGTTCCTGCGCCAATGGCGGCGGGTACTACCATTACTCCTATTCCGTGGTGCGCGGTTGCGATCGCATCGTGCCCGTCGACGTGTATGTGCCTGGCTGTCCTCCGACCGCTGAAGCCTTGCTGTACGGCATCATGCAGTTGCAGAACAAGATCAAGCGTACCAGCACGATCGCACGCTAACCGGGCCGCTTCAGATTATGACAACACATTTAGAAGTATTGCAAAACGCCCTCGGCACTGCCCTGGGCGATCGCGTTAGCACGACGGTTGCGCTGGGCGAAGTCACCTTGCAGGTCAAGGCCGAGGACTACCTGGCCGTGATGCAGGCCTTGCGCGACGATCCGAGCCTGCATTTCGAGCAATTGCTCGACCTGTGCGGCGTCGACTACTCGACCTATGGCGACGGCAGCTGGGATGGCCTGCGTTTCGCGGCCGTTTCGCACTTGCTGTCGGTCAAGCACAACTGGCGCGTGCGCGTGCGCGTGTTCGCGCCGGACGACGACATGCCGCTGCTGCCCTCCGTGGTCGGCATCTGGCGCGCCGTCAACTGGTACGAGCGCGAAGCGTTCGACCTGCTGGGCATCCTCTTCGAAGGCCACAACGACTTGCGCCGCCTGCTGACCGATTACGGTTTCATCGGCCATCCGTTCCGCAAGGATTTCCCCGTCTCCGGCTATGTCGAGATGCGTTACGATCCGGAACAAAAGCGCGTGATTTACCAGCCCGTGACGATCGAGCCGCGGGAAAACGTGCCGCGCGTGATCCGCGAAGAACATTACGGGATGAAATAATGGCTGAGATTAAGAACTACACCCTGAACTTTGGGCCGCAGCATCCGGCCGCGCACGGTGTGCTGCGCCTGGTGCTGGAGATGGATGGCGAAGTCATCCAGCGCGCCGACCCGCATATCGGCCTGCTGCACCGCGCCACCGAAAAGCTGGCCGAACAGAAGACCTATCTGCAATCCGTGCCGTACATGGACCGTCTCGACTATGTGTCGATGATGTGCAATGAACATGCGTACGTGATGGCCATCGAAAAGATGCTGGGCCTGGAAGTGCCGCTGCGCGCGCAATACATCCGCGTCATGTTCGACGAGATGACGCGCATCCTGAACCACCTGATGTGGCTCGGCACCCACGCGCTGGACGTCGGCGCCATGGGCCCGTTCCTGTATTGCTTCCGCGACCGCGAAGACTTGTTCGACGCCTACGAGGCGGTGTCGGGCGCGCGCATGCACGCGGCCTACTACCGTCCGGGCGGCGTGTACCGCGACCTGCCGGACGCGATGCCGCAGCACAAGGCGTCGATCATCCGCAACGCCAAGGCCATCGGCAAGCTGAACGAAAACCGCCAGGGTTCGCTGCTGGACTTCATCGAAGACTTCGCGCGCCGCTTCCCGAACTCGGTGGACGAGTACGAAACCTTGCTGACCGACAACCGTATCTGGAAACAGCGTACCGTCGGCATCGGCGTGGTCTCGCCGGAAGATGCGCTGGCCATGGGCTTTACGGGCGCCATGCTGCGCGGCTCGGGCGTGCAGTGGGATTTGCGCAAGAAACAGCCGTACGAAGTGTACGACCTGATGGATTTCGACATTCCTATCGGCACCAACGGCGATTGCTACGACCGCTACCTGGTCCGCGTGGAAGAGCTGCGCCAGTCGAACCGCATCATCAAGCAATGCGTGGAGTGGCTGCGCAACAATGAAGGTCCTGTCATGACCAGCAACCGCAAGGTGGCGCCTCCGGGCCGCGTCGACATGAAGACCAACATGGAATCGCTGATTCACCACTTCAAGCTGTTCACGGAAGGCTTCCACGTGCCGCCAGGCGAGGCCTACAGCGCCGTGGAACATCCGAAGGGCGAGTTCGGCGTGTACCTGGTGTCCGATGGCGCCAACAAGCCGTACCGCATGAAACTGCGCGCGCCAGACTACGCCCACTTGCAGTCGCTCGACGAGATGGCGCGTGGGCACATGCTTGCCGACGCCGTGACCATCATCGGGACGCAAGATATCGTGTTCGGCAGTATTGACCGCTAAGAGGCAAAAAGTATGTTGTTATCAGAGCAATGCTATAAGAAAATTGACCGCGAGCTGGCCAAGTACCCGGCCGACCAGCGTCAGTCGGCCGTCATGGCCGCGCTGGCCCATGCCCAGGATGAACTGGGCTGGCTGGCGCCGGAAACCATGAAGGAACTGGCCGATTACATCGGCATGCCGGCGATCGCCGTGCAGGAAGTGGCCACGTTCTACAATATGTACAACGTGAAACCCGTGGGCAAGCACAAGATCACCGTGTGCACCAACCTGCCATGCGCCCTGTCGGGCGGCGTGCGCGCTGCAGAGTACCTGAAGCAGAAACTGGGTATCGATTTCCGCGAAACCACCGCAGACGGCCAGTTCACCCTGGTTGAAGGCGAGTGCATGGGTGCTTGCGGCGATGCGCCGGTCTTGCTGGTCAGTAATAAAACCATGTGCAGCTGGATGTCGAACGAGAAAATCGACGCCATGCTGGAGGAACTCAAGAAATGACGTCACTCCACAACCGCCATATCGATCCATTGATCCTGAAGGATCTGGATGGCAAGAACTGGCATTTGCAAGATTATGTGAACCGCGGCGGCTATTCGGCCCTGCGGCGTATCCTGGAAGAGAAAATCACGCCGGAACAGATCATCGCCGACCTCAAGGCCTCGTCCTTGCGCGGCCGTGGCGGCGCGGGTTTTCCTACCGGCTTGAAGTGGAGCTTCATGCCGCGCCAGTTCCCTGGCCAGAAATACCTCGTCTGCAATACAGATGAAGGCGAACCGGGCACTTTCAAGGACCGCGACATCATTCGTTACAATCCCCATGCCCTGATCGAAGGCATGGCCATTGGCGCTTATGCGATGGGCATCACCGTTGGCTACAACTATATCCACGGTGAAATCTTCCAGGAGTACCTGCGTTTCGAAGAAGCGCTGGAAGAGGCGCGCGCCGCCGGTTTCCTGGGCGACAAGATCATGGGCAGCGAGTTCTCGTTCCAGTTGCATGCGCACCATGGTTATGGCGCCTACATCTGCGGTGAAGAAACGGCCCTGCTCGAATCGCTGGAAGGCAAGAAAGGCCAGCCGCGCTTCAAACCGCCTTTCCCAGCCTCGTTTGGCCTGTACGGCAAGCCGACGACGATCAACAACACGGAAACCTTTGCGGCCGTGCCCTTCGTGCTGAACATCGGTCCAGAGAAATACCTGGCGATGGGCAAGCCGAACAACGGCGGTTCGAAGATCTTCTCGATCTCGGGCGACGTGGAAAAACCGGGCAACTACGAAGTACCGCTCGGCACCCCGTTTGCGACCCTGCTGGAACTGGCAGGCGGCATGCGCGGTGGCAAAAAGATCAAGGCCGTGATCCCTGGCGGCTCGTCCGCGCCGGTGATCCGCGGCGACATCATGATGCAGACCGACCTGGACTACGACTCGATCGCGAAAGCCGGTTCGATGTTGGGTTCGGGCGCCGTCATCGTGATGGACGAAACACGCTGCATGGTAAAGGCGCTGGAACGCCTGTCCTACTTCTACTTTGAAGAATCGTGCGGCCAGTGTACGCCTTGCCGTGAAGGCACAGGCTGGATGTACCGCATGGTGCACCGCATCGAGCAGGGGCAGGGTCGTCCAGACGACCTGGACATGCTCAACTCGATCGCCGACAACATCCAGGGCCGCACCATTTGCGCGCTGGGCGATGCGGCTGCCATGCCGGTACGGGCCTTCATTAAGAATTTCCGTGAAGAATTTGAATATCATATCGAGCACAAGCATTGCTTAGTGCCCGCATATATCTAAGCTGCGTCAGGTAACGATCACCATGGTTGAAATCGAAATAGACGGCAAAAAAGTCGAAGTCCCTGCTGGTAGCATGGTGATGGACGCCGCCAACAAATTGGGAACCTACATTCCGCACTTCTGCTATCACAAGAAATTGTCGATCGCAGCGAACTGCCGCATGTGCCTGGTCGAAGTGGAAAAGGCGCCGAAGCCTTTGCCCGCTTGTGCGACCCCGGTCAGTGCCGGCATGATCGTGCGCTCCGCCAGCGATAAAGCTGTGCAGGCGCAAAAGTCGGTCATGGAATTCTTGCTGATTAACCACCCGCTCGATTGCCCTATCTGCGATCAGGGCGGCGAATGCCAGTTGCAAGACTTGGCAGTGGGTTACGGCAAGAGCGAATCGCGCTACAAGGAAGACAAGCGCGTCGTCACGCCGAAGGAAGCCGGTCCGCTGGTCTCCATGCAGGAAATGTCGCGCTGCATCCAGTGCACCCGCTGCGTGCGCTTTGGCCAGGAAGTGGCCGGCGTGATGGAGCTGGGCATGATCGGCCGCGGCGAACACTCGGAAATCGTGTCGTTTGTCGGCCAGACGGTCGACTCCGAACTGTCGGGCAACATGATCGACCTGTGCCCGGTCGGCGCACTGACCTCGAAGCCGTTCCGCTACAGCGCCCGTACGTGGGAACTGTCGCGCCGCAAATCGGTCAGCCCGCATGACGGCCTCGGTTCGAACCTGATCGTGCAAGTGAAAGCTGGCAAGGTCAAGCGCGTACTGCCGCTGGAAAACGAAGCCGTCAACGAGTGCTGGATCTCGGACAAGGACCGTTTCTCGTACGAAGCGCTGGACAGCGCCGAGCGCCTGACATCCCCGATGCTGAAACAAGGCAACGAGTGGAAAGAAGTCGATTGGCAGACCGCGCTGGAATACGTGGCGCACGGTTTGAAAAATATCAAGCACGAGCATGGCGCTGACGCCATCGCCGCGCTGGCCACCCCGCATTCGACCGTCGAAGAGCTGGTCCTGCTGCAAAAAGTCGCCCACGGCCTCGGTTCCGAGAACGTCGACTTCCGCCTGCGCCAGACCGACTTCGCGCTGGACGCCAGTGTGAAGCCATGGCTGGGCATGCCGATCAACGAATTTGGCCAGATCAAGCGCGCCTTCGTCATCGGCTCGTTCCTGCGCAAGGATCACCCATTGCTGGCCACGCGTTTGCGCGCGTCCGTCAAGGGCGGCGCCAAGCTGTCGATCCTGCACGCCTCCGACGATGATCAGCTGATCACCATCGCCAACAAGATGATCGTCGCGCCGAGCGATTGGCTGGCGGCCTTGTCGGAAGTGGTCGTCGCTGTTGCTAAAGCGAAAGAAATCGCCGCGCCAGCCGGTTTTGAAGCAGTTGTTGCTTCGGACGTGGCCGTCGCCATCGCCGCCAGCCTGATGGCCGGCGACCATGGCGCCGTACTGCTGGGTAACGCGGCAACGCAACACCCGCAAGCGTCGCAACTGCATGCTGCCGCTCAATGGATCGCCGAACAGACGGGCGCCAAGCTCGGTTACCTGACGGAAGCGGCCAACACGGTAGGCGCGCACCTGGTCGCCAAGCCGCGCGCCAATGTGCAAGCTGCCTTTGCCGTGCCGAAAAAAGCCTACGTGCTGCTGCACGCCGAGCCGGAACTCGATGCCGCCAATCCACAGGCGGCCCGCGCCGCCCTGGATGGCGCCGAGATGGTTGTGGCGATGTCGGCCTTCAAGCACGGCATGGATTACGCCGATGTCTTGCTGCCGATCGCCCCGTTCGCTGAAACCTCGGGCACCTTCGTCAACTGCGAAGGCCGCGCGCAAAGCTTCAACGGCACCGTGAAACCGCTGGCGGAAACCCGTCCAGCCTGGAAAGTGCTGCGCGTCCTGGGCAACATCCTGGGCCTGGCCGGTTTCGACTACGACACCTCCGAAGCGATCCGCGACGAAGCGTTCGGCGCTGGCGTGACCGATCTGTCGGCACAGCTGAACAATATCGCCAAGAACGCACCGGAAGCGGCAAGCTACGCACCGGCTTCGCCAGCGCTGCAACGCATCGCCGACGTGCCGATCTACTTCGCCGACGCGCTGGTACGCCGCTCCGAACCGCTGCTGCGCACGGTCGACGGCGCCGCGCCGCAAGCCCATCTGTCGCCGGCATTGGCCGAGAAGCTGGGCATCAAGGCGGGCGACAAGGTCAAAGTGGCGCAAGGCTCCGGCAGCGCCATCCTGGTGGCGGCACTCCATGCCGGCCTGCCAGCCAATGTGGTCAAAGTGTCGGCGGCGCATGCCTCGACGGCCAGCCTGGGCGGCATGTTCGGTGACATCACAGTTGAAACAGCAGAGGGGAAAATCTGATGGCTCTGCCTGAATTTGTAAACGTCATCAACAGCAGCGGTCAGGATCTGCTGGGCGGCTCGTGGCCGTTCTTCTGGACCCTGATCAAGATCCTGTGCGTGCTGTTGCCGCTGATGGGCCTGGTTGCCTACCTGACCTTGTGGGAACGCAAGCTGATCGGCTGGATCCAGATCCGCGTGGGCCCGAACCGCGTGGGTCCGCTGGGCTTGCTGCAGCCGATCGCCGATGCGCTGAAACTCTTGTTCAAAGAGATCATCATCCCGTCCAAGGCCGCCAAAGGCCTGTTCGTGATCGGCCCGATCATGACCATCATGCCGGCCCTGGCCGCCTGGTCGGTCGTCCCCTTCGGTCCGCAAGCCGTGCTGGCCAACGTCAACGCCGGCTTGCTGATGCTGCTGGCGATTACCTCGATGGAAGTCTACGGCATCATCATCGCCGGCTGGGCTTCGAACTCGAAGTACTCGTTCATGGGCGCCATGCGCGCGTCGGCACAGATGATTTCGTACGAAATCCCGATGGGCTTCGTGATGGTCATCGTGCTGATGGTCTCGGGCAGCCTGAACTTCATCGACATCGTCGGCGGCCAGCAGATCGGCTTCTTCGCCGACAAGGGCGTGAACTTCCTGTCGTGGAACTGGCTGCCGTTGCTGCCGATGTTCGTCATCTACCTGGTGTCGGGCCTGGCTGAAGCCAACCGTCACCCGTTCGACGTCGTCGAAGGCGAGTCGGAAATCGTCGCCGGCCACATGGTCGAGTACTCGGGCATGGCCTACGCCATGTTCATGCTGGCCGAATACGCCAACATGATCCTGATCGGCGCCCTGGCTTCGATCATGTTCCTCGGTGGCTGGTCCGCACCATTTGCTTTCCTTGAGTTCTGGGGTGGTTTCGGCGGCTTCTTCTGGCTGTTCGCCAAGACCTTCTTCATCGTGTCGGTGTTCATCTGGGTACGCGGTACTTTCCCACGCTACCGTTATGACCAGATCATGCGCCTCGGCTGGAAAGTGTTTATCCCGTTGACGCTGGTCTACCTGGTCTTCGTCGCTGCCTGGATGCAGACATCCTGGAATATTTGGAAGTAAGAGAGTGCATACGAATGGATAAGGTAAAAGATTTCTTCAGCAGCCTCTTGTTAGGCGAGCTGATCAAGGGCATGGCGTTGACAGGCAAGTACATGTTTTCGCGCAAGATCACGGTGCAATTCCCGGAAGAGAAGACACCGATCTCGCCGCGTTTCCGTGGCTTGCACGCGCTGCGCCGCTACCCGAACGGCGAGGAACGTTGCATCGCCTGCAAACTGTGCGAAGCGGTTTGCCCGGCGATGGCCATCACGATCGAATCGGAACAGCGTGACGACGGTTCGCGCCGTACCACGCGTTACGATATCGACTTGACCAAGTGCATCTTCTGCGGTTTCTGCGAAGAGTCCTGCCCGGTCGATTCGATCGTCGAGACGCAAATCCTGGAATACCACGGCGAGAAACGCGGGGATTTGTATTACACGAAAGAGATGTTGCTGGCCGTAGGTGATCGTTATGAAAATGACATCGCCGCTGCGCGCGCCGCCGACGCACCTTATCGCTGATGGATGCGCCGCAGCCCCAGGCTGCGGCGCGCCCCTCGTTCATCTGTACGTCTATTGGGTTTTTTATGGACTTTAAAACAATTTTGTTTTACGCCTTCGCGCTGATCTTGATTCTGGCAGCGACGCGCGTCATCACGGCCCGTAATCCGGTCCACGCAGTACTGTTCCTGGTACTGTCCTTCTTCTCGGCAGCGGGCATCTGGATGCTGCTGCAAGCTGAATTCCTGGCCATCGTGCTGGTATTGGTGTATGTCGGCGCCGTGATGGTGCTGTTCCTGTTCGTGGTCATGATGCTCGATATCAATATCGACCGCATGCGCGAAGGCTTCTGGGGCTATCTGCCATTGTCGGTGACGGTGGGCGTGATCATCGTGCTGGAAATGGCCGCCGTCCTGTGGCACGGTTTCCGCAACTTTGCGCCTAGCATCGCGCCGGTGAACGTCAACCTGGGCGGCACCAAGGAACTGGGCCTGCTGATCTACACGAAATATGTGTTCGCCTTCGAAATCGCCGCCGTCGTGCTGCTGGTGGCCATCGTTGCCGCGGTCGCACTGACCCTGCGCAAACGCAAGGACACCAAGCATTTTGCTCCAGGCGATGCGGTACGCGTCAAGCGCAACGACCGCCTGAAGATCATCAAGATGGACGCGGTCGTCGAGCGTCCTGCGGCTGAGCCGGAAGTTAAGGAGGCACCATGACATTATCGCTCACACATTTTCTGGTCCTGGGCGCGATCCTGTTCGCAATCTCGATCGTCGGTATTTTCCTGAACCGCAAGAACATCATCGTATTGCTGATGGCAATCGAATTGATGCTGCTGGCGGTGAATATGAATTTCATCGCGTTCTCCCATTTCATGGGCGACGCGGCCGGTCAGATCTTCGTTTTCTTCATCCTGACGGTTGCCGCCGCTGAGTCGGCTATCGGTCTGGCTATTCTGGTGGTGATGTTCCGTAATCTGGATACCATCAACGTCGAAGACCTGGACAGCCTCAAAGGCTGATGTTTTTCAGACTCGATCTCTCGAATAATAACGATTAAGGTTCATCATGGCGGGGCAACTCCTCAACCCTAACCTCCTTCTTGCCGTACCGCTGGCGCCGCTGGCCGGTGCCGCGATTGCAGGCTTGCTTGGCACCCAGTTCCTGGGTAATTTGGTCGGACGCAAGACGTCGCATACCGCGACGATCCTGGGCGTACTGATTGCGTTCATCCTGTCCGTGCAGACACTGCTGGCAGTGATGGATGGCGCGACATTCAATGGCACGATCTATAACTGGATGACGATCGGCACCCTGAAGATGGAAGTGGGCTTCCAGATCGATTCGCTGTCGGCGATGATGATGTGCGTGGTCACCTTCGTTTCCCTGATGGTGCATATCTACACGATCGGCTACATGAAGGACGACGAAGGCTACAACCGCTTCTTCGCCTACATCTCGCTGTTCACGTTCTCGATGCTGATGCTGGTCATGGCCAACAACTTCCTGCAGCTGTTCTTCGGTTGGGAAGCCGTGGGCCTGGTCTCCTACCTCTTGATCGGTTTCTGGTACCAGCGTCCGACGGCCATCGTGGCCAACATGAAGGCTTTCCTCGTCAACCGCGTGGGCGACTTCGGCTTCATCCTCGGTATCGGCCTGCTGCTGGCATTCGCCGGCACCATGAACTACCAGGAAGTGTTCGCCAAGAAAGACGAACTGGCGCTGCTGACGATGCCGGGCACCGACTGGGCCCTGCTGACCGTTGCCTGCATCTGCCTGTTCATCGGTGCGATGGGCAAATCGGCGCAGTTCCCGCTGCACGTGTGGCTGCCTGACTCGATGGAAGGTCCTACCCCGATCTCGGCTCTGATTCACGCCGCGACGATGGTGACGGCCGGTATCTTCATGGTCTCGCGCATGTCGCCGCTGTTCGAACTGTCCGACACGGCACTGTCCTTCATCCTGGTGATCGGCTCCATCACGGCGCTGTTCATGGGCTTCCTGGGCATCATCCAGAACGACATCAAGCGCGTCGTCGCTTACTCGACCCTGTCGCAGCTCGGCTACATGACCGTGGCGCTGGGTTCGTCCGCGTACTCCGTGGCCGTGTTCCACCTGATGACGCACGCATTCTTCAAGGCACTGCTGTTCCTGGGCGCCGGTTCCGTCATCATCGGCATGCACCACGATCAGGACATCCGCAACATGGGCGGCCTGCGCAAGTACATGCCGATCACCTGGATCACCTCACTGGTCGGTTCGCTGGCCCTGATCGGCACGCCGCTGTTCTCCGGTTTCTACTCGAAAGACAGCATCATCGAAGCCGTCGAAGCGACGCACATCTGGGGCGCTGGCTTTGCCCAGTTCGCCGTGCTCGCTGGCGTGTTCGTCACCGCCTTCTACTCGTTCCGCATGTATTTCCTCGTCTTCCACGGCAAGGAACGTTTCGGCCAAGCGCATGCGCACGGTCATGACGACCATCACGCACCGAAAGCGGCCCATGGCGCGCACGGCGATGCACATGACGACCACCATGAAGAAGAGGAAGACGACCACGCGCACCACGGTCTGGAACCTGGCCAGAAGCCGCATGAATCGCCGTTCGTCGTCTGGTTCCCGCTGGTGATGCTGGCGATCCCGTCGCTGCTGATCGGTTACCTGACGATCGGCCCGATGCTGCATGGCGATTTCTTCAAGGGCGTGATCTTTGTCGGCGAAAACCATCCAGCAATGGAAGAGTTGTCGCATGAATTCCACGGCGCGATGGCGATGGCGATCCACGGCCTGTCGACGGCACCGTTCTGGCTGGCATTGTCCGGCGTGGTGGCAGCCTACTACTGCTACATGGTCAACCCGCGCGTACCGGCCTGGTTCTTTGCCAAGTTCCACGCGATCCACACCCTGCTGGACAACAAGTACTACATGGACAAGTTCAATGAAGTCGTGTTCGCCGGCGGTGCCCGCTTGCTGGGTAATGGCCTGTGGAACTTCGGTGACAAGAAGCTGATCGACGGTTTCGTCGTCAATGGCAGCGCCAAGGTCGTCGCCTGGCTGTCCTCGCTGTCGCGAGTGTTGCAGACCGGCTACATCTATCACTATGCATTCGTGATGATCCTGGGCGTGCTGGGCTTCCTGATCTATTTCCTGCCATTCTGGCCCGCTAAGTAAGCTGACCTGATAAAAGAATACTGAGAACCATGATGCAGTCTACGATTTCTACACTACCTCCTTACCTGAGTCTGTCGATCTGGGTGCCGATCATTTGCGGCGTCCTGGTCCTGGCTCTCGGCCGTGACAGCAAAGCGGGCTTTACCCGCTGGCTGTCGCTGGCTGGCGCCGTGCTCAGCATGCTGTGCACCTTGCCGCTGATCCAGCATTTCGACAACGCCGCACACGGCATGCAATTCGTCGAAAAAGCACCGTGGATAGCAACCTTCAATATCTGGTACTCGCTGGGTATCGACGGCCTGTCGCTGTGGTTCATTCCACTGACGGCATTCATCACGGTCATCGTCGTCATTTCCGCTTGGCAAGTGATCGAGAAGCGCATCGCCCAGTACATGGGCTCCTTCCTGATCCTGTCGGGCCTGATGATCGGCGTGTTCTGCGCGCTGGACGGCTTGCTGTTCTACTTCTTCTTTGAAGCAACCCTGATCCCGATGTTCATCATCATCGGTATCTGGGGCGGTTCGAACCGCGTGTACGCGTCGTTCAAGTTCTTCCTGTACACCTTCTTCGGTTCGTTGCTGACCCTGGTTGCCATCATCTACCTGCGCAATGTGTCGGGCACCTTCGACATCCTGGCCTGGCACGCGTTCAAGCTGTCGATGAACGAGCAGATCTTCATCTTCCTGGCCTTCCTGATGGCGTTTGCCGTCAAGGTGCCGATGTTCCCGGTCCATACGTGGTTGCCGGACGTCCACGTTGAAGCGCCAACGGGCGGTTCCGCCGTGCTGGCCGCCATCATGCTGAAACTGGGCGCCTACGGCTTCCTGCGTTTTTCGCTGCCGATCACGCCGGACGCCAGCCACTACCTGTCGGGCTTCATGATCACCCTGTCGCTGATCGCCGTCATCTACATCGGTCTGGTTGCCCTGGTGCAAACCGACATGAAAAAACTGGTCGCCTATTCGTCGATCGCGCACATGGGTTTCGTCACCCTGGGCTTCTTCATGTTCAACGACATCTCGGTGCAGGGCGGTATCGTGCAGATGGTCTCGCACGGCTTCATCTCCGGCGCGATGTTCCTGTGCATCGGCGTACTGTATGACCGCATGCATACCCGTAACATCGCCGACTACGGCGGCGTCGTGAACCGCATGCCGAAATTTGCCGCCTTCTTCGTGCTGTTCTCGATGGCCAACTGCGGTCTGCCAGCGACGTCCGGCTTCGTCGGCGAGTTCATGGTGATCCTGGGCGCGGTGAAATACAACTTCTGGATCGGTCTGCTGGCTGCAACGGCACTGATCTGGGGCGCGGCGTACTCGCTGTGGATGGCCAAGCGCGTGGTGTTCGGCAAGATCAAGAACAAGCACGTGGCCGAATTGACCGACATCAACAAACGTGAATTCTTCATGCTTGCTGTGCTGGCCATCGCCGTGCTCGTGATGGGTCTGTACCCAGCCCCGTTCACCGACACGATGCAAACTTCGGTTGCCGACCTGCTGCAGCATGTCGCCATCAGCAAGTTGCCTTAAATAGAAGACCGATAACATGACTAATGCACCTAATCTGGTACCGCTGTACGCGGAAATCTTTCTGCTGATCGCCACGTCGGCGCTCTTGCTGATCGATATGTTCTTGCCTGCGGCGAAGCGTTCGATCACCTATGCGCTGTCGCTGCTGACCCTGGCCGGCTGCGCCTTGCTGACCGTGGGCGACTTCAACGCGGGCACCACGGTCTACACGTTCCACAATATGTTCGTGTCGGACCCGATGTCGCAGCTGCTGAAACTGTTCTCGTACGGCGCCGTGGCGCTGACCCTGATCTACTCGCGTGCCTATGCCACCGACCGCAGCATGCTGTCGGGTAACCTGGGGGGCGAGTTCTACGTGCTGGCCCTGTTTGCACTGCTGGGCCAGATGATCATGATCTCGGCCAACAACTTCCTGATCATCTATTTGGGTCTGGAACTGATGTCGCTGTCGCTGTACGCACTGATCGCTCTGCGCCGTGACAATGCCAAGGCCACGGAAGCGGCCATGAAATACTTCATCCTGGGCGCACTGGCTTCCGGTTTCATGTTGTACGGTATATCGATGCTGTACGGCGCGTCCGGCACGCTGGATTTGAACGAAGTGCGCGTAGCGCTGGAAAACGGCAAGACCAACGGCACCATCATGGTCTTCGGCCTGGTGTTCCTCGTCGCTGGCCTGGCCTTCAAACTGGGCGTCGTGCCATTCCACATGTGGGTGCCTGACGTGTATCAAGGTTCGCCGACGGCCGTGACCCTGCTGCTGGGCGCGGCGCCGAAACTGGCCGCCTTCGCCATCACCCTGCGCTTGCTGGCCGAAGGCTTGCTGCCGATGGCACATGACTGGCAGCAAATGCTGCTGGTGCTGGCCGTGATGTCGCTGGCCATCGGTAACTTCACCGCCATCGCGCAAACCAATTTGAAGCGCATGCTGGCGTACTCGACCATTGCGCAAATGGGCTTCGTTTTGCTGGGTCTGCTGTCCGGTACCGTTGACGGTCCAGGCAACACCCTGAACGCGGCTGGCGCAGCGACCGCCTATGGCGCCTCGATGTACTACGTCATCACCTACGTGTTCACCACCCTGGGTACCTTTGGCGTGATCATGTTGTTGGCACGTAATGGTTTCGAAGCAGAAGAATTGGCCGACTTCAAGGGCCTGGGCAAACGCAGCCCGATCTTCGCGCTGGTGATGACCCTGTTCATGTTCTCGCTGGCCGGCGTGCCGCCACTGATGGGCTTCATGGCCAAGTACTCGGTGCTCGCATCGGTATTGGCGACGGGCCAGCTGTGGCTGACCATCGCTGCCGTGCTGTTCTCGCTGATCGGCGCCTTCTACTACCTGCGCGTCGTCAAGATGATGTGGTTCGACGAGCCGACCGACAGCAATGCGCTGGTCGTGCATGGCGACATGCGCGTGGTGCTGGCCCTGAACGGCGTGTTCGTCCTGGCCCTCGGCGTGATGCCTAACAGCATCCTGGCTGCTTGCGCGACGGCCATCACCAAGACCCTGGCGTCCTGACCGATGGATGTCACCGCCTCGAGCTGGCTGGTGATCGCCCTGGGCATCCTGGGCGCCAACCTGCCTTTCCTGAACGAGAAACTGTTTGCCGCCGTCCCCTTGAAAAAGGCGGCGCAAGCAGAGGGGAGCAAAGGCTGGCGCAAGCCGCTGGCGCTGCGCCTGCTGGAGATGGTGATTCTGTACTTCATCGTCGGCGCCGTGGCGTTCGCGCTCGAAGCGCGCATCGGCAACGCTTTCCCGCAGACGTGGGAGTTCTATGCCATCACCGGCTGCCTGTTCCTGGTGCTGGCTTTCCCCGGCTTTGTCGGACGCTACCTGCGCAAACGCCGTTAGCAACAACGACCGAAAGCGGCGCCTCTGGCGCCGTTTTTTTATTGAATAAAGGAATTCCATGGATACGAATCTGATTGAAACCAAGGTCGACGGCGAGCTCGTCTACCAGGGCGGCTTCCTGCGCGTGCAGCGCGACCGTGTTGCACTGCCGGATGGCAAGATCACGGCGCGCGAATTCGTCCTGCATCCGGGCGCCGTCGTGATCCTGCCGCTGCTCGACGACGGCACGGTGCTGATGGAACGCCAGTACCGCTATCCGCTGGACCGGGTCTTCATCGAATTCCCTGCTGGTAAAATCGATGCGGGCGAGTCGCACCTGGCCTGCGCCCAGCGCGAACTGCTGGAAGAGACGGGCTACACGGCCAGCGACTGGCAATTCGTGTCCACCATCCACAACGCCATCGCCTATTCCGACGAACACCTGGAACTGTTTTTGGCGCGGGGACTCGTGGCCGGCGAACGCCAGCTCGACGAGGGCGAATTCCTGGAAACGTTTACGGCCACCGTGCCGCAGCTGCTCGACTGGGTCAGGGATGGCACGATCACGGACGTGAAGACCGTCATCGGCATCTTCTGGCTCGACAAGATTACCAGCGGCGCCTGGCAGCCGGCCTGATTGCGCACATGCGCGCGGCGATCTTCCTCCTGCTGGCGTCGGCCTGCCTGGATACGCTGGCGGCAGCGCGCACGCCGTTCCAGGTGCGCTGCGAAGACACGATCAGCAAGACGGTGTCCGTGCTGACGGTGCAGCAGAACGGCTACAGCATCGACACGCATCTGTCGTACAAGGCCCTGACGGTGATGAAGGGCACGGCGCGCGCGAATACCTGGGTGCTGGGATTGACCCGGACGGATTCGCGCGTGGCCATCGCGCTGGCCGGCCCCATGCTGCAAGATCCGGCCAGCGGCTACGAATGCGTGGCGCCGCAGATTACCGTGAGCCTCACGTATGCGCCCGTGGTGATCTATATCGGCAGCGAGTTTGCCCCTGGCACTTGCGCGTATGATGAGATACTCGCGCACGAGCTGCGGCACATGAAGACCTATATGGATCACTTGCCGCGCGTGGAAAAGACCGTGCGCGCCGCGCTGGCCAGACGCTTCGAGGCGCGGCCCCTGTACGCGCCCAGCGGCACGGCCAAGGCGGCGCTGGCGCGCGAGATCGATACGGGCTGGTTGCCGTATATCAAGGCAGAAATGCGCAAGGTGGAAACCTTGCAGGCCGCCATCGATTCCCCGCAAGAATATGCGCGCCTGGGCAAGGCGTGCAAGGGAGAAATCCAGAATATCCTGGCGGGCAAGGCCCAGCCCGCCCAGCAGTGACCAGACAAGGAATGGCATGACAGCAGCACCGAATCGCCCCCGTTATTTTGCCCTGATCCCCGCCGCCGGCGTGGGCGCGCGCATGGAAGCGGGCAGTCCCAAGCAATATCTACCGATCGCCGGCAAGCCCATGCTGCGCCACGCGCTCGACGCCTTTCTCGCCAGCCCCCTGATCGCGCATACCTATGTCGTCGTCAGCGCCGACGATGGCGTGATCGATACAGTCGTGCCGGAGCAGGGCGTGACTGTGCTGCGCTGCGGCGGCGCCACGCGCATGGAAAGCATCCTGAACGGCTTGCACGCCGTGCACGGCAGCATCGATGGCCACGACCAGGTGCTGGTGCACGACGCGGCCCGTCCCGGCCTGACGCCGGCGCTGATCGAAAAGCTGATCACGGAGGTGGGCGACCATGCGGCCGGCGGCTTGCTGGCCTTGCCCGTGGTCGATACCGTCAAGCGGGCCGGGCCGGGCAGTCTGTCGGCGCAGACGGTGCCGCGCGACGGCCTGTGGCTGGCGCAGACGCCGCAAATGTTCAGCTATGCCTTGCTGCACCGGGCCTTGTCCGAGGCGCCCGATCCGCTGGCGATCACGGACGACGCCAGCGCCGTCGAAGCGCTGGGCCTGGCACCGAAACTGGTCGAGGGCCACCCGCGCAACCTGAAGGTGACCCTGCCGCGCGACATCCATACGGCCGAGCTGTATTTGGCCCATCCTTGACTCCAGAAAGACCTGCATGCACACAACGACTCCCGACCTCCCATTCCGCATCGGCCAGGGCTATGACTGCCACGCGCTGGTGGAAAACCGCGACCTGATCATCGGCGGCGTGAAGATTCCCCATCACCTCGGTTTGCTGGGCCACTCCGACGCGGACGTGCTGCTGCACGCGATTACGGACGCCATCTTCGGCGCCGCCGCCCTGGGCGACATCGGCCGCCATTTTCCCGATACGGACGCACAATTCAAGGGCGCCGATTCGCGCACCCTGTTGCGCGAAGCCGTGCGCCGCGTGCAGGCGACCGGTTATATCATCGGCAATATCGACGCCACCATCATCGCCCAGCGTCCGAAAATGGCGCCGCACATCGCCGCCATGTGCGCCAACGTGGCCGAAGACCTCGGTGTGACCGTGGGCCAGGTGAACATCAAGGCCAAGACGAATGAAAAGCTGGGCTACCTGGGGCGGGAAGAGGGCATCGCGGCCGAAGCCGTGGCCCTGCTGCTGCGCGCCTGAGCGTGCCCGCCAGCACATTTTTAATGATTCCTGAAAATTAATATTTCCAAAGTGGAATTTGGTGAAAGTTTAACGTTATTGTCATGATAATATTTGTCCGCTTTTTCGGACGCGACAAGACGTCACCTTATAACCACGGGAAATATTGAGAGAACGGAATCATATGCGCAGTCGTATGCAGGGACCAGCCGCGCGCTGGTTGGGAGCTGGTATGTTGGCCATGGCCATGCTGGCCGGGTGTGGCGGTGGAGGCGGCGGCAGTGACAGTACGCCGCCGCCCGTGTTGGCGGTGCCCCAGCCTGCCATCCTGTTTGCCGGTGCTGTGTCGGCGGCGGCCGCGGCAGAAGGTGCCGATGCTGTCGGCAGCATGGGCGGGCAGATTGAACTCGATGCCGGCAGCAGCAAGGATAGCGACGGTGGGACGCTGAGTTTTGCCTGGAGTCTGGTCTCCAAACCCGCCGGCAGCGGCTTGAACATGGGCGCTGTCGCGACCCCCAAAATGAACTTCCAGCCCGACGCCCTGGGCACCTATATCTTCAAGTTGCGCGTGACGAATAGCAAGGGCGGCTTTGCGGAAAAGAACGCCACCGTGCTGGTGAATAACCGGGTGCCGAATGCGGTGGTGGTGGTCAATGCGACGTTTACGGCGCAGCCGCTCGTGAAGGATGCCGTGAGCGTCTCGGCAGGTTCCGGCATCGTGCTCGACGCCACGGGCAGCACCGATGCCGACGGCGACAAGGTGACCACGACGTGGGAAGTGATCCAGAAGCCAGCCGGCAGTAGCTCAACGCTGTTTGTCGCGGGTCAAACGGCGCGTTTCTCGCCGGACGTGTTGGGCCTGTACAAAGTGCGCGCCCGCGGCGCGGACGGCAAGGGCGCGTATGCCGAAACGGTGTACCAGTTCGATGCCAACAACAGCATGCCGATGGGCGTGATCCAGGGCACGGTGGCCGTGGTCAGCCGCAACAACCAGACCGTTCCCGTCGGCCAGCCGCTGGTCACCAGCGGCATCCTCAGCTATGACGAGGGTGGCGCGCAATTGACCTATGCCTGGGCGGTCGACAGCCGGCCTGCCGCTTCTGTTGCCGTGCTGGACGCAGCAGCGACTGCCATACCATCGTTCACGCCGGACGTGGCCGGCGCCTATGTGCTGTCCTTGACGGTCAGTAATGGCCGGCGAACGGCGGTGGCCTACCTGAAGTTCAATGCCGTTATCGCATCCTATAGTGTCGTGGCCTTGCCTTTCACGCCGCAGGATGTGCGCTACAGCAAGGGACTCGATCGCCTGGTCATGATCAGCACCGATCCTGACGCCGTGAAAATCACCAACCCGGTTGATGGCGTCACTACCAGCATCAGTCTGCCAACCGCGGTCAAGTCGTTTAATCTGAGTCCGGACGGTAAGCTGGCCGCCGTATTGCATGAAGGCGTGGTCAGCCTGGTTGATCTGGTGGCAGGGCAACTGCTGCGCTCTACAGGCACAGACGGTACGCAGACGGAGGTATTCACGACCAATGATGGCATCGTTTTTCTGATGGGCCAATCTGTCGGCACGTCGTCGCGAGCGGCCATTACTGTGCTCAATGGGCGTACCGGCCAGGTCCTGCCTGGACTTGATTATGCCAACGGCTTCTATGGGACGCTGCGTGGCGTTTTTGCGGTATCCAAGAACAAGGCATTTGTAGCGCAGGGATATTCATCCGCTATCTCGTATTTCTCCATAGACCCGCAAAGCAACGCGATTCAGGCCAGTGCCTACGCCTATGTCGACTACCCGGCGGTGGCTCCGCTGTTCTTGTCGCCCAAGGAAGATCTGCTGTTTACGGCGGCTGGCACGTACTTCAGTACCGACACGCTGAAATATGTCGGCCGCTTTATCCTCAGTTCGGCTGGTAACACTGTGCTGTCAATGAGTCACTCGCCCGTGAAGGCGGAAGCGCTGCTCATGGAAACATCGTACAGCTATATGTATCCGGTTGGCGATGTGACCTACCAAGCAAGCTACAAGCGTTTCAGTGGCGAGTTGTTGTTCCCTGATGGTAGCGTCACCTTGCCCGTCATTGGCGGCGAACAAAGTTATGGCATCGGCATCTTCCATACGGCCGCTGGCGAGCCTGTGGCGCTGGTGCAGACCGGTGGCGCACAGAAAAACACGCCGCGCGTCAAGTACCATCTGATCTATCGTTGATAGTCGCTGTCAGGCGGCGCGCCCGCCTGGCAATCTGTGCTATTTTTAGAAGGCGGCGCGATGGCACAGACCATCCCGGCCGCCTTTTTTCATTGACGACACAGGAGAACCCGGGATGCCAATCATCAAGCGCACACACCTTGCCACCGCACTGCTGCTGGGAGCCTTCGCCGCTTGCGCCATGCCCGCCCATGCCGAATTGGCCGCCACGGGCGAGCCGCCCGCCGCGAAACAGGGCTGGAAGGCCGAGACCGTGGCGCAAGGCGTGCGCCAGCCGTGGGGCATCGCCTGGCTGGGGGAAGGGCGCGCGCTGGTCACCAGCAAGCAGGGGACCTTGCATCTGCTGAATGGAAAGACTTTTACCGACGTGGCGCTGGAAGGCATGCCCACGGTGTTTACGGGCGGGCAGGGCGGCCTGCTCGATATCGTCCTGCATCCGCAGGATGCCAGCAAGCCGAACCCGCGCGTCTACATGACGGTGTCGACGGGCACGAATGACGCGAACCGCACGACGCTCGTGCGCGGCGTGTTCGATGGCAAGAAGGTGACGGGCATCCAGACCCTGTTCAAGGTGGCCACGGACAAGAGCGGCGGCCAGCATTTCGGTTCGCGCCTGCTGTGGCTGCCGGATGGCACTTTGCTGATGAGCGTGGCCGACGGCGGCAATCCGCCGCTGCGCATCGGCGACCGCCTCGCGCGCGAGCAGGCGCAAAACCTGGCCACGCACCAGGGCTCCATCCTGCGCCTGACGGAAGAAGGCAAGCCGGCGCCAGGCAATCCGCTGGCCGCCAAGGGCGCCTTGCCGGAAATCTGGTCGTATGGCCACCGCAACGTGCAGGGCCTGGCGCTCGATCCTGTTTCCGGCCGCGTGTGGGCCACGGAACATGGTCCGTACGGCGGCGACGAGCTGAACCTGGTGGTGGCGGGCGGCAACTACGGCTGGCCCCTGCAAAGCTACGGCGCCGACTACAAGACGCATGAACCCGTCGGCAAGCATGAAGTGCCCGGCATGCTCAATCCCAGCGTGGCCTGGGTGCCGTCGCCGGCCCCTTCCGGGCTGGCCGTCTATACGGGCGACAAGATCGCCGCCTGGCGCGGCAGCATCTTCAGCGGCGGCCTGGCGGCCAAGGATATCCGCCGCATCGCCGTCGATGCGAACGGCAAGGTGACGGGGCAGGACCGCCTGGCCATCGGCGCGCGCGTGCGCGACGTGCGCCAGGGACCGGATGGCTACCTGTATGCGCTGACGGACGAAGACAATGGCCGTTTGCTGCGCATCGTGCCGCAGTAACACAGCGGGCGCCGTCTTCGCTTAAGATGGCGCCTTTACTTCATTCAAGGTGGCGGCATGGCCCGTGATACTTATGCATACCGGCACGTTGCCGTCGAATCGCGCGCGATTCATGGCCGCGTGGAAATCCGTCCCGTGCCGGGCCAGGCCTTTTCTCCGGAACTGGCCGTACAGTGCTCGCGCCGCCTGTCGGACCTGCAGCGCTACCCGCTGGGCAGCTGCTTTTTACTCTTTGCCAAGCTGACGGACCGCCTGGGCGGCACGCCTTTCCTGTATGCCTATCACGGCGATGCGGACGTGCCCATGACGCCGGCCGAAGTGACGAAATTTCTCGGCGAATTCCGCCGCGGCCGCATCTGAAGGCAGTTTCCTACGACGCTGGGCACGCCGCGCCGGCCTTGGCGGCGACCTGCGGCTTGCCGAACAGCGTGATCGTCAGGGCGCAGCCAAGGGCGAACAGGCCGCCCACCACCATCGCGCTCGACACGCCCAGCCGGTCGACGGCCATGCCGCCGAGCAGGGCGCCCGACGCCAGCGACACTTGCACGATGGCGACAAACAGCGCGCTGCTGCCTTCCATCAAATGGGGCGCCGCCTTGAACATCCACGTCTGCACGGCGATCGGCATGGCGCCGAAACCGAATCCCCACACGGCCACCAGCAGCATGGCCGTCACCGAATGGCTGCCGAACGCGGCCAGGGCCAAGGTGGACAGGCCCAGCACGGCCCCCGTCGCCATCAGCGCGGCCCGTTCGTAGCGGCCGGCGGCCCAGCCGCCCGCGAGGTTGCCGATGAAGCCGGACGCGCCGTAGACGAGCAGCATGGCGCTGACCGTGCCGGCCGCCAGGTGCGAGATCTGCGTGAGGAAGGGCGCGATATACGTGTAAGCGGCGAACTGGCCCGTGAAGAGCATGGCCGTGGCGATCAGGCCCAGCCTGGCCTTGCGGATGCCGAAAATCATCGGCAGCTGGCGCAGGCGGATGGCTTGTGTCGGCGGCAACTTAGGTAACAGCAACAACTGGCCGATGAAGACCAGCACGGCAATGGCGCTGGCCGCGCCGAAAGCGACGCGCCAGCCCACCAGCTCGCCCACCAGCGCGCCGGCCGGCACGCCCGCCACCGTGCCCAGCGAGACGCCGGCGAAGATGATGGACATGGCGCGCGACGCATGTTGCGGTGCCACCAGGCGCGGGCCGATGGCGCTGCCGATGGCCCAGAAGCCGCCCACGCCCACGCCCAGCATGGCGCGGCCCAGCAGTATCCACGCATACGAGGGTGCCAGCGCCACCAGCAGGTTCGAAGCGACGAGCAGGGCGGTAAGGGCCAGCAGCACGATGCGGCGGTCCAGGCGGCCTGAGCCGACGGTGACGAAGATGGCGGCGAACGCGGCAACGATGCCGGGCGTGGTGATCATCAGCCCCGCCTGGCCCTTGCTGATGGCCAGTTCGGCGGCCATGGCCGGCAGCAGGCCGACGGGCAGGAATTCGGAGGTGACGAGGGCGAAGGCGCCGATGCCGACCGATAAGACGGCCAGCCACGGCGCCACGGTGGTATCGTCGGCAGAGGTGTTGGAAGGTGTGTGCATAGGGTTCCTGAAAAGCCGGGAGGTTTTTAACCGGTCGGTATATAATCAGGGCAGGCAGACAGTGTTGTCAATAATTTTTTACCGAACGGTATGAAACAAGATAAAAAAGAGGAAGTCGTCAAGGCGAAAACGGGGCGGCCCCGCACCTTCGACGCGGACGAGGCGCTCGATTGCGCCATGAAAGTGTTCTGGGAAAAGGGCTATGAGGGCAGTTCCCTGCCGGAATTGACGAAGGCCATGGGCATGAACCGGCCCAGCCTGTATGCCGTCTTCGGCAACAAGGAGCAATTGTTCCACAAGGCGCTCGAGCGCTACAGCGACACGCGCATGCGGTTTTTCGATGCGGCGCTGGAACAGCCGACGGCGCGCCAGGTGGTGGAAGCCCTGTTGACGCAGTATGTCGACGCGCAAACCATGCCGGACGGCCCCCACGGCTGCATGGGCGTCAATGCGGCACTCGCCTGCAGCGACGACGCCTTGCCGATCCGCGATGAATTGTTCGCGCGCCGCCTGCGCGGTGAAATCAAGTTGCGCGACCGCTTGCGGCGCGCCAAGGAGGAGGGGGATTTGCCGCCCGATTCCTGCCCGGAGCAACAGGCGCGCTTTGTCGTGACCCTGTCGCAGGGCATGGCCATCCAGGCCGCCGCCGGTGTCTCGCGCGAGCAATTGCAGCAGATGGTGGGTTTGCTGCTGCGCAATTGGCCGATGTAACTACCCGGTCGGGGCGATGGTCTTGGCCAGGTCGCTCGGCGCCTTGCGCCGCCAGGCGGCCGTCAGGGCGGCGGCCAGCATGTCCAGCTCCGCGTCCGCCAGGCATACCGTGATGCCGGCCAGCCGTTCGCCCCACCAGAGTTTCTCGCAGCCCGAGGGCGTGATGACGGTGGCGATATGCGCCGCTTCCGCATCGAGCAGCACGTTGATGTGCTCGTCATCGGGCAGGGTGGCAAAGATCTTCCCGCCCACGCGGAAGGCTGGACGGTCGTGGTGTTCTTCCTCGCTCGTGTCGGGAAACGACAGTGCCAGATAGCGTAGTTCTTCCAGGTCGACCATTCCTCTTTCCCCCTCATCGGACAGATAGCAGCGTGACTACATTTTGCCATGCTGTTTCGCCGCGTGGTGCAGCGGCATGCGAAAAGAAATGCGCGCGATGCGACATTGGCGGGCTGGTCTGTGGTGCCGCCGCGACACGCCACGCACCGCGCAGGGCCTCCGCGCCAGAGCAGAACATGCGGTTTTTCCGCCGCTGGGCAGGTGATTGCCAGAAAAATATCTTTCATGGTCAAAAGAAAAATACTTTTCTTCTAGGGAATTTAAGCTAGAATAGCTTCAACGTCTTACCTGACCCGTCAATTGTCTGGCCTTGTTCCGGGAACCCGAACCCTTCCCAGGACGCTTGCAGTGCCGCCATGGCACGCCGCAAGTCCGCACTGTCACGCGGAAGTTCACGCCCCCGACCGCTCATTCCCGCAATCCCTAGCGCTTTGCCGACACGCCTCAATGCAGCGTGTATTCAGCTCCAGCGCTCCTTGCTGCGCCCACTGAATACTTACTTACTGGATACCATCATGAAAAACTTGCCTAAAATCGCCCTGTCCCTGATCGCCGTCGGTGTATTTGCCCACGCGAACGCCAGCACCATCACCGTCTCCACCGCTTACTCGAACGCTGGCGCGCAAAGCACTGCCGCCGCCTATGAGTCCGTGGTGAACGCCGCCGTGGCCACGCCAGGCGCCGGCTATGGCTCGACGACGATTGCCAGCTACGATAACGTCAACAACAGCGGCCTGTTCGGCAGCGGCTCGAACATCGCCTTCAAATCCGTCATCAACTTTGGCGTCAGCGCGGCCGATGCGGGCGCCTGGAGCTTCCGCAGCGGCGTCGACTTCGGCAAGGGCGGCGCCCTGTTCCTCGACGGCGTGGCACTGGACTTCAAGAGCAACGACATGTGGTGGGCAGGCAACTACAACAATGGCAGCCAGTTCCTCAGCGGTTCGAGCGCCTTGTCGGCGGGTAACCATACCCTGAGCATCTACGGCCTGGAAGGCTGCTGCGATGGCGGCCAGCAAGCGCAGTTCAAGGCGGGCAACAGCAATTTCGTCAGCTTCGGCGCCAACGATGGCTTGATCTCGGCCGTCCCTGAGCCAACCACCTACGCCATGCTGCTGATCGGCCTGGGCTTGCTGGGCTTTACGGCGCGCCGCAAGCAGGAAGCCAAGTTCTAAGCGACGATACGCTGCGCGCCTCGCGGCGCACATGAAAAAGCCCGCCGGTCTGTCAGGACACGGCGGGCTTTTTGCATGGCGGCGCCTTAATCGCCGCTGTCTTCGTCTTCGTCGGCGCCCTTGGCGGCCTTGCCCCGTTCGGCGTCGACGGCACGCTGCAGGCTGGCCGCATCGCGGAAGAAGGCGTCCGTCGGGTGATCCGGGCTCAGGCGCAAGGCCGGCGGGTAGATCGCCGACATGTAGGCCTCGTCAGCCAGGCGGCCGCTGATCTGCAGGTTGCTCAGCAAAATCAGGGTCGAGCCGAGGATGGCCAGCACGACGGCGACAAGGCCGAAGCGGCGCGGATGCTGGGGTTTGATCGTGCACAAATGGTAATAGATCATCGCGCAGACGATGACGACGAACATATGCCGTCCGTAGCGCGTCAGCGCTTCCAGCGAGAAGGCATACGCCGCCACCTTGCTGGCCAGTTCCCACACTTCCATGGCCAGCAAGCCGCAACCGATGATGAACAGGTGGCGGCCAAAGCGCGCCATATGGCCGAACAGGCGGTTTGCCACGGCCCAGATCGACGCCCACACGAGGCCGCCGGCCAGCGCGGTGGCGATGATCATCAGGTAGGAAATCGGCTCGAAGGCGTCCGCATCGCTGAGCCAGTTGCTGAAGGCGGCCGAGGCGCCGATCATCGCCAGGCCGGCGACGGCGGGGCGCAAGCCTTCCCAGTCGTGCCTGGTCGTGTCGCCCAGTTCGGGCGCCACCGGATGGTCGCTGGCGCGCACGCGCAAGCGCGTGTGACCCAGGCGCACGATGCTGTTGCCGTTCAAGGCCACTTGCGCTTGCCGCTGTCCCTGGTGGATCACGCCATTCTGGCTGCCCAGATCGCGCAGCAGCAGGCCGCCTGCGCCATCGTCCTCGACGATGGCGTGCTCGGCCGCCGTATGCGCATCGTCGAGGATGAAGTCATTGTCATAGCCGCGCCCGATGCGGATCGGCAAGGCGGCTATGCGCTCGCGCCGCTGCACTTCGCCATTCTCGGCGAGGATTTCGATGTAAAAGGGCGGCTTCATGGCTTGCGGCTGCTTTCCCGCGACAGCGCTTCGAGGAAGGTGCGCGTGACGCGCATGCCGTTGGCATAGGACACGCCGCGCGCGTCGATGCGGCTTTGCAGGCTCATGAGTGGCTCGTCGGTGCTGGCGGCCAGCAGGGCAAAGTCGTACAGGCCCGTAAACTTGCGGTAGGCGCGCACGCACAGGACGGCGCGCAGGGGCAGGGTCTTGTTCTTGACGAACTGTTCGGTGCAATGGGGGCCTGTCAGGTGCGCGCTCTTGTAGCTGCCGAAACTTTCATTCTTGAACGAGGCGCTGGCCAGCTCGGAAAAGCGCAGCGGGCCCAGTTCGCTGCTGCGCAAGAATTCGTGGCGCATCGACACTTGCCCCGTCTGCAGGGCGCCGGAGATGAAGATAGCCGATTCCATGGCGCAGCTGGTGTTGTCGAGCATATAAGGCTTGTCGGACTTGACGTTGGAGCGGCCCCAGCAGCGCATCTGGTCGGATTCGCGCACGGGCACGCGGTACGGGCCCATGGCTTTCAGGCTTAACGGCGTGTCGAGCAGGCGCGCCAGCATGACTTCCTGGTGCGCCAGCAGCTGCGCCGTCACCAGCGGCTTGAAGTCCTTCGGCGGCTTGCCTTGCAGGGCGACCTTGGCCAGCAATTGCTGCGCATAGCGGGCCGGCACGAGAAAACTGACGAGTTCGCCGTCGAGGCGTTTCGACACGTTTACGCCGGCGACGTCGCCATTCGCCGTGACGCTGGGGCCGCCGCTCATGCCGGAATTGATCGGCCCCGTAAACATCAGCTGATCATAGAAGCTGCGCGTGACGACGCCGTTGTACGAGCCTTCCGAAATGGCGAAGCCCAGGTCCAGCGGGTTGCCCATCGAATACAGGTATTGGCCTTGCGTCAGCGGTGCCAGCGGTTCGGGCATCTTGAAAAAGCCCGTGCCGTGGCGGTTGACGCGCAGCACGGCCAGGTCGTGCAGCACGTCGACGGCCAGCAATTCCACATTGCCCCGCTGGCCGCTCGTGTCGACCCATTCGCCCACATAGGTATCGGGATCGAGGGCGAATTGCGACACGACGTGATAGTTGCTCACCACCAGGTCGCCCGTGCCGATCAGGAAGCCCGAGCCGACCGACGACTGCGTGCGGCCGTTTTTCAGCAGCACGCGCACTTGCAGGATGTCGGCGCGCGCGGCCGTGTACAGTTTTTGCGCGGCCGAGGAGGGCGGCGGCAAGGCCGCGTGTTCGGTAGCGGCGGGCGCGGCGGTGGCCGGCGGCGGCTTGATAGGGGGAGTCGACGCGGTGGCGGCCGCGGCTGGCGCTGGCGCCGGAGCCGCGTGTGCGCCTGCGGCAGCGCACAGGCTGGCCAGCAAGCAGGCGTAGTTAGATAATTTCATGCATCCTTTGTGCGTGAGCAGGAGCGAGGCTGGCGCTGGCCGGCGCCAAGGGGACGCGCCGCTGCGCGCCCGCCGGCAATTACAGGGCGCCGTCTTCCAGCGCCGGCGCCGTTTCCGGCGTCATCATGTGGCCCAGCTTGCTTTGCTTGGTATTCAGGTAGTGCTGGTTGAAGGCGTTGCGGTTGACCAGCAGCGGCACCCGTTCGGCCACCGTGATGCCCAGCGCTTCCATGGCGGCGATCTTGCGCGGGTTGTTCGTCATCAAACGCAGGCTATTGATGCCGAATTGCGCAAACATCGGTTTGCACAGGGTGTAGTTGCGCGCGTCGGCCTTGAAGCCCAGCTGTTCATTCGCCTGCACCGTGTCGGCGCCCGCCTCTTGCAGGCGGTAGGCGCGGATTTTGTTGATCAGGCCGATGCCGCGCCCTTCCTGGCGCAGGTACAGCAAGATGCCGCGGCCTTCCTCGGCGATGCGTTTCAAGGCGCCTTCGAGCTGGGCGCCGCAGTCGCAGCGCTGCGAAAACAGCACGTCGCCCGTCAGGCACTCGGAATGCACGCGCGCCAGCACCGGTTCGCCGTTGCCGATATCGCCCAGCACCATGGCCAGGTGTTCCTTGCCCGTGGCGTGCTCGACAAAGGCGTGCAGGGTGAACTGGGCCCACGGCGTCGGCAGTGCGCAGGAAGTCGTGTAATCCAATTCGCCTGTCGCCAGGAGGTCTGCGCCGCTTTGCATGGTTGTGCTCATATAAGTAATTGTCAAAAATAAAAGGCGCGCGACACCACTCCGGTGCCGGCACGCCTTGCCATCATACCAAAAAGCAGGGAAACGTTTTCCCTGGCTGCCATTCGGTCGTTGCAATGTCTGGTGATGAACCTTACTTAGGGGCACTTCCTCCTTTTACAAGGTCGATGGCTGGCTTTGCCTGGCGGATGCCGCCGCCAGGCACGGGACATCAACTGCCGATGCGGCCGCCGTCGTTCTTGGTGATGACGATGGTGGCCGAGCGGGGACGCTTGCCGGCGCCATAACCGGCGTTGGCCGGCCACTGGCTCGTGTATTTGGACGGATCGCTGATATTCGCCAGCACGGTGTTTTCGCCCGGATGCTGGATGTTGATGAACATGGTCTTGCCGTCGGGCGTTTCGCTGATGCCCGTGATTTCCGAGCCGACCGGCCCCACCAGGAAGCGCTTGAGCGTGTCGGCCGTGGGTTTCTTGCCGATGAAGGTGTCGACCGCCAGGTTGCCGCCGGCCGCCGTGGCGTAGTTCAGGGTGGACTTGGCGCCGTCGCCCACCTTGCCGGGGATGGCCGCGAGCATCATGCAGTTGGTCACATCCGTGTACGCGCCATCGTCCGTCTGGATCCAGCAGATGCCCGTGTAGGGGCTGAAGGCCAGGCCGTCCGGGCTCGAGAAATCCTGGTCGGCCGTCAGGTTCGACAAATTGATCTTGCTGGCGTCGGCGCCGCTTTCGGCGCCAAACAGGTAGACATCCCAGGTAAAGCTGGTGGCCGCGGCCGCGCCCGTGCCTTCCTTGAAGCGGATGATGTGGCCGTTCGGATTGCCGTTTTGCGCGCTGCTGCCCTTCATGTCCGTGTAGGCGCGCGGGTTGGCGCTGTCCGGCGCCAGCTGCGACGAGCCGCTCGGATTGACGGTGCGGTTCGAGTTGTTGGTCAGCGTGTAATAGATTTCGCCGTTGGCCGGGTTGACCGAGCACCATTCCGGGCGGTCCATCTTCGTCGCGCCCACGGCGTCGGCCGCCAGGCGGGCATTGACCAGCACGTCGGCCAGGTCGGCGAACTTGTAGGCGCCGTATGCCTGGATCAGCGCGTTCGACAGGGACAGTTCGATCCACTGGCCCGTGCCGTCGGCGGCCAGCTTGGCCACGTACAGCTTGCCCGAATCGAGGTATTTGTCGCCGGTGGCGATGCGGTCCGCAGGCGTCGCATCCGCGGCGGCCCAGACGGCCGTCGTGACGAATTTGTAGATGTATTCGTTGCGCGAGTCGTCGCCCATGTAGACGGCCAGCTGCTGGCCCACGGTCGGCACGCTGAAGGCGGCGCTTTCGTGCGCGTAGCGGCCCAGCGCCGTACGCTTGCGGATGGCCTTTGTCTTGTCGTACGGGTCCATCTCGACGATGTAGCCCATGCCGTTGAGCTCATTGCGGTAATCGTCGCTGCCATCGGCCGATGCGCCGATCTTGCTCAGGTTCCAGCGCGCATACTTGTCGTCGCTGCCGCCCGTTTCCCAGCCGTGGCGCGAGGCGCTGCCCTGGCTGCGGCCATAGCGGTTCAGCGACACGACGGACTTGTCGCCGCGCGCGGCGTTGTCGGTGGCCGAGCGCGTGAAGTAGCCGGCCCAGTTTTCTTCGCCGGAGAGGTAGCTGCCCCATGGCGACTTGCCCGTGCCGCAGTTGTTGATGGTGCCGCGCGTCTTGGTGCCGGTCGGCGAATACTTGGTCACCACGAGGGCATTGCCGCGCACGGGGCCGGCAAGCTCGATGTCCGTCAACGGGGTGACGCGGCGGTTGAAGGCGGAATCGTTGACGGTGGCCCAGGCGCTGCCCGTCTTCTTGACTTCCACCACGCTCAGGCCGTGGACGGCCACTTCCTTGTCGACTTCGGCGGCGGGGCGCGGCAGCGTGGTGGTGCCGCCATTCACGTGCAGGAAGTGCGAGGACAGTTTTTCGTCCGTGGTCGCTTCGTGGTTCATCGCCAGCAAGCCCCGTTCGGCGCCGGACGCCAGCGGTGCGCCGGCGGCGGACAGGCCGTAGTATTCCATGCCGTCGTGGTGGTCGCCGGCGCGGTTGTCGAAATCGGTATCGCTGCCGTCGTTCTTGTAGGCTGGCGTGGCCGCGCGCAGCGAGTCGCCCAGCGCATACAGCGCGGTGGCCGTGTAGCCGGCCGGCACGGACACGACGTCGGCCAGGCTTTTCGGCACGGCCGTGAAGGCCAGCAGTTTTTCGGGCGTGGGTGTCGGCGTGACGGCCGCCGCATCGCTGCCGCCGCCACAGGCGGACAGACCCATCGATCCCATGACGGCGGTAGCGGCCGTGACGGCGCCGCCGCGCAGCCAGTTGCGGCGGCTCAGGCGGGCGTTCAGGATGCTGTTGAAATGGTTGTCGTGGGACGCTTGGCTGTCGATGTCGTTCAGATCGGTGGCGCGGATGGCCAGATCGTTGGGCTTGTTCATGGGCTGCGATGTCCTGTGGTTGCGTGATTTAAAGGCAACCGCATGATAGTCAGCGTATGTGACAGCGCCATGTCAGCTTGATGACAAAACGGTGACGGGCTGCCGGCCGGACGGGCCGCGTCGATGGCGGGTCCGTCCGGTCAGGCAGCCTGGGCCTTACTTGGCCTGGCGAAAGCCGCGCTCCACCAGCAAGAGCATGCCGCCGAAGATGGACAGGTTCTTCAGGAAGTTCGTCAGCTGGTCCTGGAAGTGGGCCGCATCGGCGCTCCAGAAGGCGTGGAAGATCACGGTGGTCGGAATCAGGAACAGCGCCAGGGCCAGCGCCGCCCAGCGTGCCTGCCAGCCCGTGATCAGCAGCAAGCCGCCGCCCACTTCCAGGACGATCACGCCCACCAGCAAGATATTGGCGATTGGCAAGCCCTGGCTGGCCATGTAGCCGGCCACGCCCGCAAAGCCGCCGATTTTCAGCAAGCCCGAGACAAAGAACAGCACGCCAAGGGCGGCACGGCCGAGGGGCAGCAATACGTTGGTTCTGTTTTCCATGATTTTCTCTTTCTTTGTATTTATCAATTATTTCGGTAAATCGAAGACCAGAAACTCTGCGTCCTCTGCTTGCGTGATGATCACGGCCGCTTCCTGCGTCAGTTTCAGCGCATCGCCCGCTTTCAAGGGCGTGCCGTTGACGACCAGGCTGCCGCGGATCAGGTGCACATAGGCGAGGCGGCCTTCGTCCAGCGCATGTTCGGCGTGTTCGCCTTCCTGCAGGATGCTGGCGTAGATGGCCGCGTCCTGGTGGATCAGCACGGAACCCTGGCGGCCGTCGGAGGAGGCGATCAAGCGCAGCTTGCCCCGTTTGCTTTCCGGCGTGAAGTGTTTCTCTTCATAGCTGGGGGGAATGCCCGTCACGTTCGGCTGGATCCAGATCTGCAGGAAGTGCAAGCCATCCGTCGCCGAGTGGTTGAACTCGCTGTGGCGCACGCCGCTGCCGGCGCTCATGCGCTGCACATCGCCGTAGTGCAGCACGGAACCGGTGCCCATGCTGTCCTTGTGCTCGAGCGCGCCGTCGAGCACATACGAAATGATTTCCATGTCGCGGTGGCCGTGCGTGCCGAAACCCTGGCCTGGCGTGACCCGGTCTTCATTGATCACCAGCAGGGGGCCAAAACCCATGTGCAGCGGATCGTGGTAGCTGCCGAAAGAAAAGCTGTGGTGGGAATTGAGCCAGCCGTGGTTGGCGGCGCCGCGTTCTTCGCTATGACGAATCTGTAACATGGTGGACTCCGTTTCTATAAGTGAATGTGCGATAATTTCGAAGGACCGTTTCCTGGCGCTACGCCGTGGCTTCTTTTCTGCCCTTCGCTGTACGATGAACAAAGTATAGGCCCGTCAGAAGAGAAAGAAAAACGGAAAATCTTGCGACCTATGATCGAAAAAATCGAATGTTAAGACTGAGCCTGGAAGCCCTGCAAATCGTCGACGCCATCGACCGCCGCGGATCGTTCTCGTCGGCTGGCAAAGAGTTGCATAAAGTCCCGTCCACCATTTCCTATACGGTGGCCAAGCTGGAAGACGACCTGGGCGTGCAGGTATTCCAGCGCAATGGGCCGAAAGTCATGCTGACGGCGGCCGGCCAGGAATTGCTGAAAGAGGGCCGCTATCTGTTGAAGGCGGCGCAGGACCTCGAGCACCGCGTGCGCAGGGTGGCGTCCGGCTGGGAAACGGAATTGTCCATCGGCATCGATTCCATGTTTTCCGCCGTGGCCCTGGCCGATGACGTGCGCGCCTTTTACGACGTGGCGCAGCAGACGCGCCTGCGCCTGTCGCAAGACACGCTGTCGGGCACCTGGGAAGCGCTGCTGGACCGGCGCGCCGACTTGCTGGTGGGTGCACCCGGCGACGGCCCGGCCGGCGGCGGCTATATCGCGCAGCCGATCGGCATGCTCGACTTCGTCTTTGCCGTGGCGCCCACGCATCCACTGGCGCAGGTGGCCGAACCCTTGTCGCGCGGCCACCTGCAGCAGCACCGGGCCGTGGTGGTGGCCGATTCGGCGCGCCAGATGGCGCCGCGCACGGTGGGGCTGCTGCTGGGGCAAGATGCCTTGAGCGTGCCGAACATGCAGGTCAAGTTCGATTACCAGGTGCTGGGGCTGGGCTTTGGCTTCCTGCCGGGACCATGCGCGCGCGCCGCCATCGCACGCGGCTTGCTGGTGGAAAAGGCCGTGGAAGAGCCGAAACCGTCGGAAACGTTTTACCTGGCCTGGCGCGTGGGCGAAGATGGCGCCGCGCTGCGCTGGTGGATGGCGCGCATGCGCGAACCGGATGTGTTTGCCCGCCTGGCGCAGCATCTGCCGGGCCGGGCGTGACGCCGCACCGGTCATTCTGCGCAGGTCTTAAAATGTTGACATACGCCAACATTTTTAAGTTACCATATTCACAGTATTTCCGCCCGACCTCCACGCCCCACAGTGGGATTTTGATGATTACACACACCGCAGCGCCCCTGAAACGTTCCCCTGACCTGGCACAAGCGTGGGGTTGCCATGCTTGAGGCGAAGGTCGCGCTGTGCCTGCGCCTGGCACAGGATGCCCGTGAACAGGCGGGGCCGCAGCAGGCCGCCACCCTGGCGCGGCTGGAGGAAGAGCTGGAGCGGCTGCGCGGCGCCAGCCGGCCCGTGGTGCGCGTGGCGCCGGCCGACGCCTTGCTGGAAATCGATCCCGACGGCTTTTTGATCGGCTGGAACCATGGCGCCGAACAGATGTTCGGCTATTCCGAACTGGAAGCGCTGGGCCAGCACATCCTGTTTTTGTATCCGGAAGACGACGCCGAAGCGAGCGTGCTGGAACTGCATTTCACCCAGGGCGACGTGGCCACCGATGTGCGCCGGCGCAAGAAGTCGGGCATGGTGACGTGGCTGCGCATGCACCGCCACGTGATCCACGACCAGGCGGGCAAGGGCTGCGGCATGGCCGTGCGCCTGTCGGCCATGAGCGAGCCCCTGTCCGATGTGGACAAGGTCAGGTTGCATGCACGCATCATCGAAGACAGCGAGCAAGCCGTGCTGATCACGGACGCGGAAGAGCGCATCGTCTCCATCAACAGTTCGTTTAGCCGCATCACCGGCTATTCGCCGGCCGAAGCCATCGGCCGCACGCCGGACTTGCTGCGCTCGGGCGTGCACGACCCCGACTTCCGCGCCAAGGTGCGCGCCGCCATGCGCGGTCACGGCTCCTGGCGCGGCGAAATCATCGGCAAGCGCAAGAATGGCGAACTGTTCCCGCAAGACGTCACCATCAGCGTCGTGCGCGACGAGTACGGCGAAATCAGCCATGTGTTTTCCCTGTTTTCCGATATCTCGGTGCACAAGGATGCGGAAGCGCGCATGCAGCGCATGGCCAACTACGACAGCCTGACGGGCTTGCCCAACCGCTGCCTGCTGAACCAATTGGTCGACCAGGGCCTGGCCGAAGCGAAACGGCAAGGCACGCACGGCGCGCTGATGGTCATCGACATCAGCCGCATCGGTTCCATCAGCGATACCCTGGGACATGAAGTGGGCGACCAGCTGGTGATCGCCATCGGCCAGCTGTTCCGCGGCGCCCTGCGCGACGCCGATATCCTGGCGCGCGTCGACAACAGCAAATTCGTCGTGGCGCTGCTGCACATCGAAAAGCGCGAACATGCGGCCAACGTGGCGCAAAAACTGCTCAACCTGCTCGAGGCGCCGATCAATATCGATACGCACGCGCTGCACGTGGGCGCCAGCATCGGCATCACCGTGTATCCGGAAGACGGCCTGGAAGCGCCGGCCCTGTTCCGTTTTGCCGACGTGGCCGTGGCCAAGGCGGGCCAGACCATCGAATCGGCCTTCCTGTTCTACCGCGAAGACATGAACCGCAGGGCCAAGGAACATTTGCGCCTGGAAAGCGAAATGCGTCTGGCCCTGGGCGACAAGGAGCTGGAATTGCATTACCAGCCGAAAGTGAGCCTGGCCAGCGGGCGCATCGTGGGCGCGGAAGCCTTGCTGCGCTGGAAGCATCCGATGCGCGGCATGGTCTCGCCCGGCGTCTTCATCCCCGTCGCCGAGGAAACCAGTCTGATCCTGGAGCTGGGCACCTGGGTGCTGGACGAGGCGTGCCGCCAGATCCGCAACTGGGAAGACCGGGGCCTGCACATGCCGGCCATCGCCGTGAATCTGTCGGCGCGCCAGTTCGATGAACAGTTGCCGGCGCGCATAGCGGCCGTGCTCGAACGCTACCAGGTGCGGCCCGACCAGATCATGCTGGAAATCACGGAAAGCCTGCTGATGCGGGGCGCCGACAAGGTGATCGACATCATGAACCAGCTGGTGGCCATGGGCCTGGCGCTGGCGCTCGACGACTTCGGCACCGGCTATTCCAGTCTCGCCTACCTGAAGAAATTTCCCATCAGTACCTTGAAAATCGACCGCTCCTTTGTCATCGGCTTGCCCTTCGAGGAAAACGATTGCGCCATCGCCCGCGCCATCGTCACCATGGCGCAGCAGCTGCGCCAGGAAATCGTCGCCGAAGGGGTGGAAACGGCCGAGCAGATGCGCTTCCTGCGCGAACTCGGTTGCGACCAGCTGCAAGGCTATCTGTTCAGCCCGGCCGTGCCGGCGGCGGAATTCGAAGTGATGCTGGGCGAGGGACGGCAGCTGCGCCTGGGTGAGGCCGTCGTTTAAGGCAGGCCCAGCTTGACCTTTTCCAGCAGGTAATCGAGCATCACGCGCACCCTGGCCGGCACTTGCAAACCCGGTCCCACGAAGACGGCGTGCACGAGTTCCTTGTCGCCCGGATTGTAGTCCTGCAGCACGGGTATGAGTTGGCCTTGCTCGATGTCGCGCTGCACGTGCTGGCGCGAAAAGCGCCCCAGCCCCATGCCCGCCAGCACCAGCTGGCGCATGCTTTCGCCATCGCTGACGCAGGTATTGCCCTGCGGCGCCACCTGCAAGTTGCCGCCTCTCCCGTCGAGGAAGGGCCAGGTTTCGTTCTGGCAGCGGAAGTTGAAGGCCAATAAATTGTGTTCGGATAATTCCTGCGGCGTGCGCGGCAAGCCATGGCGCGTCACGTACGCGGGCGAGGCGACGACGACCATCGTGTCTTCGCCCAACTTGCGCGCCACCAGGTTCGATTCCTTCAGCTTGCCCGTGCGGATGGCGATGTCGGTGCGGTCTTCCAGCAAGTCGACGATGGCGTCGCTGACGACGACGTCAAGCACGATGTCGGGATAGCGCTGCGCGAACTCGGGCAGGATGGGCAGCAGATGGCGCACGCCAAACGGCACGAAACAGTTGATGCGCAGGCGCCCGCGCGGCGCCGCCCCCTGCGATGCTTCGCGCTCGGCGCCATCGATATCGTCGAGGATGCGCTTGCACTGCACGAAGAAGGCGTCGCCCTCGGGCGTCGTGTGCAACTGGCGCGTGCTGCGCTGGAGCAAACGCGCGCCGAGCCGCGCTTCCAGACGATTGACGAGCTTGCTGACGGCCGACGGCGTCAAGGCCAGGCGGCGCGCGGCGGCGGAAAAGGCGCCCGTTTCCACCACGGCCACGAACACGGCCATCTCGAACGCGCGGTTGATGTCTTGCCTGGCCATTATTGAATCCATTTCACAGGTGTTTCCATTATTAGAGTCTATATCAAAAGTATTTATCTCGATACACTGGTCCGCTTGAACTATTTGTTGGAGCCATCATGACCACCGCACACCCTGTTTCCCCTCCCGCCAGCAAGATGCCGCCCGGCGTGCTGGCGCTTGCCGTCGGCGCCTTCGCCATCGGCGTGACCGAATTCATCGTCGTGGGTATCCTGCCCACCATCGCGAAAGATTTGCGCATTTCCATCGAATCGGCCGGTTCGCTGGTCAGCCTGTACGCGCTGGCGCTGGCCATCGGCACGCCGCTGCTGGTGTTATTGATGTCGCGCCTGCCGCGCAAGGCGGCCCTGCTGGGGCTGATGAGCGTGTTCCTGGCCGGTAACTTGCTGGCCGCCTTTTCCCACACGTTCGAACTGTTGCTGGTGGGACGGGTCATCACGGCCGTGGCGCACGGCACCTTCTTTGCCATCGGCGCCACCGTGGCCGCCAGCCTGGTGAGCAAGGCACAGGCGGGCAGGGCGATTTCCGTGATGTTTGCGGGATTGACGCTGGCCATGGTGATCGGCGTGCCGTTCGGCAGCTTCCTCGGCAACCTGATGGGCTGGCGCCTGCCCTTCTTTGCCGTGGTGGTCTTGGCCGCAGTGGGCCTGGGCGCCATGGCGCGCTGGCTGCCGGCCGGTTTGCAGCAGGGCAAGGGCGGCAAGGCCATGACGCAGCTGGCGGCGCTGGGCAGCGGTCCCATTCTGACGATGATGGCGGTGACTACGTTCGGCTTCGGCAGCAGCTTTGCGGCCTTCACGTTTATTACGCCCATCCTGACGGATGTGACGGGCTTTTCCGCCCCCATGGCCAGCGCCTTGCTGATCGTGTTCGGCATCGCCACCTTTGCCGGCAACCTGGCGGGCGGCTACCTGACCAGCCACCTGGGCTGGCAAAAGGCGCTGCGATTGATGCTGCTGTTGCTGGCCGCCACGCAAGTGGGCGTGGCCCTGAGCATCAGCTCGCCATGGATGATGACGGTGATGCTGTTCGTCTGGGGCGTGTTCGCCTTCGGCCTGTCACCGGCCTTGCAGGCCGGCATGCTGGCCACGGCCGAGCGCTACACGCCGCAAGCCGTCGATTTCGCCTCGGGCCTGAACATTTCCGCGTTTAATCTCGGCATTTCCTTCGGTTCCATGCTCGGTGCGCTGATGGTGTCGCGCCAGCTGATGGCGTCGTCGCCGTGGGCGGGCGTGGCCGCCGCCTTGCTGGCCTTGCTGCCGCTGGCGTGGCTGGCGCGCAAGAACCTGGCCGCCCACGTGGCGGGGGCGGCTGTGCATTAAGGATAGGGAGGGCTCAGGTATGCCCGGCGGCGGCCGGCGCCCGTCTCTGGCGCTGCGCCATGTAGGAGCTGCCCATGGACGCGGCCATGATCATGGCGATGGCCAGCCATTGCGCCGCGTCCAGGCGCTCGTCGAGCAGGATGAAGGCCAGCATGGCGGCCACGGCCGGTTCCATGCTGCTCATGATGCCGAACGCTTGCGGCGTCAGCCGTTTCAGGGCCACCATTTCCAGCGAGATCGGGATGGCGCTGGAAATGAAGGCCACGCCCAGCCCCACGCCCAGAACGACGGGCGAGAGCAGGGCGGCGCCGCTATGCATCACGCCCACGGGCACGACCACCAGCGCGGCCATGGCCAGGCCCAAGGACACGGAATGGCCCGCATGCAGATGGCTGGCGCGCTTGCCGAAGATGATGTACGAAGCCCAGCAGGCGGCCGCCGCCAGGGCGAACAGCACGCCCGTGGGATCGAGATTGCTGATGTCGTGACCGAGCGGCAGCAGCAGCGCCAGTCCCGCCACGGCCAGGGCCACCCAGACGAAGTCGATCGGACGGCGCGAGGCCAGCAGGGCCACGGCCAGCGGGCCGGAAAACTCGATGGCCACGGCGATGCCGAACGGAATCGTGCGCAAGGCCATGTAGAAGCACAGGTTGGTCAAGCCCAGCGCGCCGCCGTACAGGGCCACCGTGCGCAGGTCGGCGCGGCTCAGCTGCCAGCGCCATGGACGCCAGAACAGCAGCAGCAACAGCGCGGAAAAGCCCACGCGCACGGCCGTCGTGCCTTGCGCGCCGACCAGCGGGAACAGGCTGTGCTTGGCCCATGAGGTGCCCAGCCCCAGCGCGGTGACGGAGCCGAGGATGGCGAGCAGGGGAATGAACGAGGAATAGCGGCGTAATGGCATGGGAATAAATGGCTTGATATCGAAGTAATGAAAGTTTATTGTGTCTGCTCCGATATTTGCACTGCATTTTGACCTTCATGACGCAACTTTCGCTCACACCTTCCCCCGACCTCGATGCCTTCGACCTGGCCATCCTCGACATCTTGCAGCGCGATAACACGACCTCGCAACGTGAAATCGCCCAGGCCGTGCATTTGTCGGCGCCGGCCGTGCAGCGGCGCATCCGCCGCCTGCGCGAGAGCGGGGTGATCCGCAAGGAGGTGGCCGTGCTCGACGCCAGCCGCCTGGGCCGTCCCTTGATCTTGACCGTGGAAGTGCATTTGCACGACGAACACCCGCAGCGCACGGCCGCCATGCGCGCGCGCATCATGGCCGAGCCCGCCATCCAGCAGTGCTACGGCATCACGGGCGAGGCCGATTACTTGCTGATCATCACGGCCAGCAGCATGGCCGAATACGAGGCGCTGACGGAACGCCTGTTCGGCGGCGACGACAATATCCGGCGCTACCGCACCTCGGTGGCATTGACCTGTCTCAAGATGGGTTTGAACGTGCCGCTGGGGTAGGGCTTACTGCTCTTCGCGTACGGCATCGCGTTCGCGGCAGCTCAAGGACACATAATGGCCCTTGGGCAGCCGGGCCTGGATGGCAACCTCGTTCAGTTCATGCCGGATGTCGACGGGGTCGCGCAAGGTGCAGCGCTGGGCGCGGGCGAACGCTTGCAGCTTCCGCGTGCTGCCGCGTACCTTCACCGTCACGCCCGCGCCGGGGCTGACGCAGCAGCCGATGTATTGCGTGATGTATTCTTCCTCGATCAGCACCAGTTCATGTCCCATGAAGCTGGCCGGCTTCTTGAGCAGGTAGTAATCGGTGTAGTCGAAGCGCTGGTCCGGGTGCTTGCCGACGTAGCCTTCGCGCATGTAGGCCTGGATTGCCTTGCCGGAGGTGCCCACTCTTTGCGTCGTGCCCTTTTTCAGGTGTAGCGCCTGGATCAGGCCATTTTCAAGACCAGGATCGGCGCTGGCGCTGCTAACTGCCAGCAGAAGAGCGCCGAGCAGGCGGCGGGTGCGGCATGCAGACATGGTGGGGATTGCTTGCATCTATTTCACGCGTAGGAGGAGAAGAGGCGCAGTGTAGCGCACGCCAGCCTGTGCGCATGGCACAATGCGTGATCCGCACGCCACGTGCCACCGACCCCAGGACTTTCATGACCCGCGCCATCCTCGACGAAGCCCAGATCCATCCCGCCGCCCGCCCTTTGATCGGCAGCAAGCACCAGGACATCGTGCGCGAGGTGCAGGCGGCCATCGCCGCGCACCAGGTGGTGGTGGTCGGCATGGCGCTCAATCCGTTTCCGCGCAAGGCGCGCAAGATCCTCGACGTGCTGGGCACGCCCTACCAGTACCTGCAATACGGCAGTTATTTGAGCCAGTGGCACCGCCGCAATGCCTTGAAAATGTGGACGGGCTGGCCCACGTTTCCCATGATTTTCGTCAACGGCGTACTGATCGGCGGCGCCAGCGAGCTGCAAAAGCTCGTGGAAAATGGCGAGTTCAGCGCCATGCTGGCGAAGAAGGTGCGCCATTTTTAAGACCCGTCTTACTCTCGCTCCTTACTCGCCCGGCCGCCACGGCGACTTGCTCGTGCGCAAGGGGTCGAGCAAGCTTCTTAAATCGTTGTGGTCGAGCTCATACATCAGCGCGATTAAACTGCCCAGTTCGCCCGAGGGGAAGCCCTCGCGCGCGAACCAGCCCAGGTAGTGTCCCGGCAAGTCGGCCAGCAAGCGTCCCTGATATTTCCCGTATGGCATTTCGCGCGTGACCAGCAGCGCCAGTTTTTCTGAATTCATGGTGGTGACCCCGTGTTGATGCGGCCAGTGTAGCAGACCATTACATTGTTGAGTTGAGCGCAATTATCTTCTGCCCGATCAGGTATTTTTCGAAATAAAGAAAACCCCGATACTGCATGCCAACATCATTTATCGGAGTTTGTCATGCCCATTGCCTTGCTCGCGCTGACCCTCAGCGCATTTGCCATCGGAACCACCGAGTTTGTCATCGTGGGACTGCTGCCCACCATCGCCGCTGACCTGGGCGTCAATCTGCCCTCGGCCGGCCTGCTGGTCAGCCTGTACGCGCTGGGCGTCGCCGTCGGCGCACCCGTGCTGACTGCCCTGACGGGCAAGATACCGCGTAAAACCCTGCTGCTGTCGCTGATGGTCTTGTTCACCCTGGGCAATTTGCTGGCCTGGAAGTCGCCCGGCTATGAAACCCTCGTCGTCGCCCGCATCCTGACGGGGCTGGCGCATGGCGTGTTCTTCTCGATCGGCTCGACCATCGCCACGTCATTGGTGCCGAAGGACAAGGCGGCCAGCGCGATTGCCATCATGTTTACGGGCTTGACCGTGGCCCTGGTGACGGGCGTGCCGCTGGGCACCTTCATCGGCCAGCACTTCGGCTGGCGCGAAACCTTCCTCGCCGTCTCGGCGCTGGGCCTGGTGGCGTTCATCGGCAGCCTGCTGTACGTGCCGTCGACCATCAAGCACAGCAAGCCCGCCTCGCTGCTGCAGCAGGTGCAGGTGCTGGGCCAGCCCCGGCTGCTGCTGGTGTACGCCATGACGGCCGTCGGCTATGGCGGTTCCTTCATCGCTTTTACTTATCTGGCGCCGATCCTGCAGCAAGTGTCGGGTTTCAGCGCCGGCGCCGTGGGTGCGGTGATGCTCGTGTATGGCGTGTCCGTGGCGTTCGGCAATATCTGGGGCGGCAAGCTGGCCGACAAGAAGGGGCCAGTGCGCGCCCTGAAACTGATCTTCTTGCTGCTGTCCGCCGTCTTGCTGGTGCTGACCTTTACGGCGCCGCATCCCGTGCTCGTCGTCATCACCGTGCTGCTGTGGGGTGCCGTGGCCTTCGGTAACGTGGCCGGTTTGCAAGTGTACGTCGTGCAGCAAGCGGAGCACTTCACGCCCCGCGCCGTCGACGTGGCTTCCGGCCTGAATATCGCCGCTTTTAATCTTGGCATCGCCGGCGGCGCCTGGGGCGGCGGCCTGATCGTGGAACACCTGGGCCTCGTGCACACGGGCTGGATCGGCGCGCTGGTCGTGCTCGGTGCCTTCGGCTTGACAGCCCTGAGCGGCCGGATGGACCGTTTGAACCCGATTCCCGTGCGCAGCGGTGGCGAGAAATCGCTCCATGCGGCGGGGCATTAAGCCGTAAGTTGACCGGCTTGATCTGCAAGCAAGTTGCTGGCACGGGCGAGAGCAGGGTTTACAATGGTGTTTCCCTTTCTCTCGCCCATACTCCCCATGTCCGATACCGCAATGTCACCGCTGCGCCTGCGCGCCGCCATCAACCCGAAACCGCTGGGCGTCGCCCTGTTGCTCATCGTGCTAGGCGCCTGGTACCTGGCGCTGACGGTGGGCGCCACCCAGTCCGCGCTGTACGTGGTGGGGGCCTTGCTCGGCATCACCCTGTATCACGCGGCCTTCGGTTTTACATCGGCCTGGCGCGTCTTCATTGCCGATGGCCGCGGCGACGGCTTGCGCGCGCAAATGCTGATGCTGGCCGTGGGCGTGGCGCTGTTCTTTCCCGCGCTGTCGGCCGGCACCCTGTTCGGCACGCCCGTGGCGGGCCTGGTGTCTCCCGCCGGCACCTCGGTGATCTTCGGCGCCTTCATCTTCGGCATCGGCATGCAGCTGGGCGGCGGCTGCGCCTCCGGCACCCTGTACACGGTGGGCGGGGGCAGCACGCGCATGCTCATCACCCTGGCCGCCTTCATCGTCGGCTCCGTGATCGGCACGGCGCACATGCCGTTCTGGACGGCATTGCCGCAATTGAAACCCATTTCCCTCGTCACAAGCCTGGGCCTGGTGCCCGCGCTGGCGCTGAACTGGATCGTCTTCGCGCTGATCGCCGGCATCACGGTGCTTGTGGAAAAGCGCCGCCATGGCAAGCTCGTCGCGACACCGCTGCGCCCGTCACAGGCGTCGCCCTGGCTGCACGGTCCCTGGCCGCTGGTGGCGGGCGCCATCGCGCTCGTCGTACTCAATTTCATCACCCTGGCGCTGTCGGGCCGTCCGTGGGGCGTGACGTCCGCGTTCGCCCTGTGGGGTGCGAAAGCGGCATCCGCGATCGGCATCGACACGGCCAGCTGGGCCTACTGGTCGACCAAGGCCAACGCGGCCGCCCTGGCCGCGCCGCTGACGCAAGACAAGACTTCCGTGATGGATATCGGCATCGTGCTGGGCGCCATGCTGGCGGCGGCCCTGGCCGGCCGCTACGCGCCCGTGTGGCGCATCCCGCGCCGCTCGGTCATCGCCGCCGTCGTCGGCGGCTTGCTGCTCGGCTACGGCGCGCGCCTGGCCTACGGCTGCAACATCGGCGCCTACTTCAGCGGCATCATTTCGGGCAGCCTGCACGGCTGGCTGTGGCTGGTCTGCGCTTTCCTCGGCAACGTCATCGGCACGCGTTTGCGCCCGTGGTTCGGCCTGGAAGTGGAGAAAGTCAAACCGACCGGCTGCTGAGACCGGCATAAACAGGGGCTTTGCTGTATATTTCTGCCCCTGTTCACCTTGCCGCCAGCGTATCGCCCATGTCCCCCCTCATCCTGTTTGCCGTCGTCCTCGCGTATTTCCTGATCCTGCTGGGCGTGGCATGGCGCACCTCGCGCCACGCCACCAACGACAGTTTTTTCATCGGCAACAAGGACAGCAACTGGATGCTGGTGGCCTTCGGCATGGTCGGCACGACCTTGACGGGCGTGACCTTCATCAGCGTGCCCGGCGCCGTGGGCAGCAACGGCTTCGGCTATATCCAGCTGATGATCGGCTATGTGCTCGGCTACCTGGCCATCACCTTCATCTTGCTGCCGCTGTACTACCGGCTGCAGCTGACCTCCATCTACCGCTACCTGGAAGTGCGCCTGGGCCGGCGTTCCTACCAGAGCGGGGCGGCGTTTTTCATCGTCTCGCGGCTGCTGGGCGCCACGGCGCGGTTGTATCTGGTCGTCAATATCCTGCAAGCCACCATACTCGACAGCCTGGGCGTGCCGTTCTGGCTGACGTCGTGCGTCGTGCTGCTGCTGATCCTGCTCTACACGTACGAGGGCGGCGTGAAGACCATCGTCTGGACCGATACCCTGCAAACTGCGTGCATGCTGGCCGGCCTCGTCATCTGCAGCGTGTTTCTATTGCGCGCGATGGACCTGTCCCTCATCGACAGCCTCGAGCGCATGCGCGCGCAAGGCCTCACGCGCATCTTCACCGTCGACCCGGACAGCCCCGCTTATGTGTGGAAGCACATTCTTGCCGGCATGTTCATCACGATCGCCATGACGGGCATGGACCAGGAAATGATGCAAAAGAACATTTCCGTGCGCACCTTGCGCGACTCGCAAAAGAACATGCTCAGCCTGACCGTGGTGCTGACGGGCGTGCTGCTGCTGTTCCTGTTTTTGGGCGGCTTGCTGCACCTGTACGCGCCGCTGGCCGGCGTCACGGCCACGGGCGATAAACTGTTCCCCGCCGTCGTGCTGGGTCACTTCCCCGCCGTGGTGCAGCTGATCTTTTTCATCGCCCTCATCTCCGCCCTGTTCCCCAGCGTGGACGGGGCATTGACGGCGCTCACGTCCACCTTCTGCATCGACATCCTGGGTCTGCAGCGCAGGCAGGACTTGAGCGCAGCCGCGCAGATGCGCTGGCGCCGCCGTGTCCACCTGGGGTTCGCCGCCCTGTTTTTGATCCTGATCATGGCCTTCAAGTGGCTGGACGATCCCAGCATGATAGGCGTGATCCTGAAGCTGGCCAGCTATACGTATGGTCCGCTGCTGGGCCTGTTCGCCTTCGGCCTGCTGAGCCGGCGCGGCGTGCGCGACCGCTGGGTGCCGCTGGTGGCCATCGCCGGGCCGCTGCTGTGCGCGCTGATCGAAGGGGAGCAGGCGCGGCTGTTCGAACATTACCGCATCGGCCTGGAATTGCTGATCCTGAACGGCGCCCTCGTGCTGGCTGGCCTGTTCCTCATTTCCACGCCGCCAGGGCAGGGCGGCCAGGACGCGCAATACTTGTCAAAATAAGACGAATCCCAAGGCGATCGCGGCCATTTTCAGCTATATTGATTTCCTTTAGGTACATAACCTCACGGAGCATCGATGTCACTCAACCCCTTCCCGCCGCTGCGCCGCGGCTTTGGCGCATTCTGGCGCGCGCTGGACGCCACCCGCCGCGCGGTCATCAATCTGATTTTCCTGCTGATCGTCATCGCCATCCTGATCGCCATCTTTGGCGGCGGCGCCAAGCCCCTGGCGGACAAGACCACCCTGGTACTCGACTTGCAAGGCCCGCTGGTCGAGGAAACCCCGGGCGGCGTGCGCGAAGCCGTGCTGGCCAATGTCAGCGGCGAAGTCAAGAAAAGCGTGCAGCTGCGCGACGTGCTGGCGGTGCTCGACACGGCCGGCAAGGACAAGAACATCGGTTCCATGGTGATCCTGCTCGACGAACTGCAGGGCGGCGGCCTGGCGTCGCTGCGCGAAGTGGCGGCCGGCGTGGAGCGCTTCCGCGCCACGGGCAAGAAAGTGACGGCCTGGGGTTCCAGCTACAACCAGCGCCAGTACCTGGTGGCGGCCAAGGCCGACGAGGTGTTCCTGCACCCGATGGGCGGCGTCATGCTGGAAGGCTTTGGTCGCTACCGCAATTACTACCGCGACGCGCTCGACAAGGTGGGCGTGACGGTGAACCTGCTGAAAGTGGGCACATATAAAAGCGCGGCCGAGCCTTTCATCGCCAACGGCCCGTCCGAAGCGGCGGCTGAAGCGGACCGCTACCTGAACAACGGCCTGTGGACCACCTACACGGCGGACGTGGAAAAGGCGCGCAAGCTGCCGGCCGGCGCCATCATGCAAACGATCGACAACCTGCCCGCGCTGATGACGGCGGCGGGCGGCGACATTGCCAAGCTGTCGCTCAATGGAAAACTGGTCGACGGCCTGAAAACGCGCGATGAACTGCGCCAGTTCATGATGGCGCGCGGCGCCAAGAACACGGAAGGCACGAACTTCCGCCAAGTGAACTACACCGATTACCTGGCGCGTTTGCGCCCCGTGCACATCGGCGACGCCGTCGGCGTGGTCATCGCCTCGGGTGAAATCGGCGACGGCATCGCGCCACCGGGCGCCATCGGCGGCCTGTCCACCTCGCGCCTGATCCGCCAGGCGCGCGAAGACAAGTCGATCAAGGCCGTCGTGCTGCGCGTCGATTCGCCGGGCGGCAGCGCCTTCGGCTCGGAACTGATCCGCCGCGAACTGGAACTGACGCGCGCCGCCGGCAAGCCGGTGGTCGTCTCGATGGGCAACGTGGCCGCTTCGGGCGGCTACTGGATCAGCACCTCGTCCGATGAAGTGATCGCCGACGCGGCCACCATCACCGGCTCCATCGGCGTGTTCGCGATTCTGCCGACGGCCGACAAGGTGGTGGAAAAGCTGGGCATCCACACGGCCGGCTCGCCCACCACGTGGCTGGCCGACGCGGGCAACCCCTTGCGCCCGCTCGATCCCCGCTTCGCGCAAGTGATCCAGGGTTCGATCAACCACGTGTATGGCGACTTCCTGAGCCTGGCCGCCAAGGCGCGCAAGACGACGCCGGAAAAGATTGATGCCGTGGCGCAGGGCCGCGTCTGGACGGGCTTGCAGGCGAAAGAGCGCAACCTGGTCGATCGCATCGGCAGCTATGGCGATGCGCTGGCCTCGGCCGCCAAGCGCGCCAATCTGGGCGCCGACTACCGCGTGACCTATCTGGAGCAGGAAACGTCGAATGTGGACCGCCTGATCGGCATGTTCGGTTCCAAGGCCATGGCCTCGCTGGGCCTGGGCGAGCACGTGAAACTGGGCCTGGCCGGCACGGGCTTGCCGGCCGACGCGGCGCTGGGCATGGCGCAGGACCTCTCCTGGCTGTCGGGCATCACGCGTGAACATAAACCGTTCATGGCGCTCACGCACTGCCTGTGCGAGGTGCCTCTGGGCGGCAAGTAACACCCACATCAACAGCATCCCCCAAGCCGGCTTCACCCGGCTTGTTTTCCTTGAGGAGCAGACTATGGCAAGCGACATGAGTGCACCCGCGGGTATCACCATTCGCCCTTGCATCAAGGGCGATGAACAGGCGCTGGCGCTGGTGGGGCAGGCTACTTTTCTTGAAGCGTTCGCCGGCATCCTCGATGGCGCCGACGTCATCGCCCATTGCCAGCGCCAGCACGACGCGCAGCTGTACCGCGACTGGCTGGCGCTGCCGGCCATGCGCCTGTGGCTGGCCGAGGCCATGCCCGGCGGCGCGCCCGTCGGCTACCTGGTGCTTAGTCCCGCCGGCCTGCCGGTGGCGGACCCGCGTCCGGACGACCTGGAAATCAAGCGCATCTACCTGCTGCACCGCTTCCAGGGCCAACGCGTGGGCCAGCGCCTGATGCAGGCGGCCGTGGAGCAGGCACGCGCCAGCGGGGCAGGGCGCGTGCTGCTGGGCGTGTACGCGGAAAACCACGACGCGCTGGCGTTCTATGCGCGCTGCGGCTTTGCGCAGGTGGGCCGGCGCACCTTCCGCGTGGGCCGCACCGACTATCAGGATGTCATCCTCGGCATGACGCTGTAAAGCCAGGTAAAGAATGGCCGCCGTTTCCCCTCCGGAAATGGCTGCGCCGGCCCCTGTCAAGGCGGCTGGCGGGAGTTTTGTAGCGAGTTTGTATCGACATGCGAGCCGCCCGCCATGCCCTGCGGCGGCGGCGCCCGGCCCCGCAAGCCTGATTTTTCCACCGTTCCCCCTTGGCGGCCATGCCGCGGCGCCCGCAGGCTGCCGGCGACCGCCTGCCTGGCTGTGTGTAATTGTTTCAAGTAGAAATGAAACAGTTACATGACTATGCTAGAGTCGTTTCACGATGGGAGTATGGCTTTTTCAGCTGATCTTCAGCTCTTGACTCCCTGACGCTTTACAGCTAAATCAACCCCGAAAAACGGTCGTCCGGCCAGAGTGTGGTCCACCTCGGCCGGCGCCACAGACTCGCCGTGCCAGCGGCCACTACAAGGATAAGCGATGGATTCGCAGACAGCACCCCATACCCCACGGCGCAGCCGCCGCTCGAAAATCGTCGGTAGCGTCATCGCGCTGGCAGTGATGGCCGCGCTGGGCGGCGGTGCCTGGTACCTGACCCACTCCGGCGCCAGTGCCCAGGGCGGCGCCGGCGCTGGCGGTCCCGGTGGCCCGGGCGGGCCTGGCGGACGCCGCGGGGCTCCCTCGACCACCGTGGGCGTGGCCACGGCCGTCAAGTCGGACCTGCCCGTGGTGCTCGATGCGCTGGGCACCGTGACGGCCGCATCCACCGTGACGGTACGCCCGCAAGTGTCGGGCATCTTGAAGGAGCTGAAATTCAAGGAAGGCGGCATGGTCAAGGCGGGCCAGGTGGTGGCGCAGATCGACCCGGCCCAGTTCGAGATGGCGCTGATGCAGGCCACGGGCCAGCGCCAGCGCGATGAAGCGCAGCTGGAAAACGCGCGCCTGACCCTGAAGCGCTATCAAACCCTGCTGGGCCAGGATTCCATCGCGCGCCAGGACGTCGACACGCAGGCCGCATTGGTGAAACAGCTGGAAGGCACCGTCATGACGGACCGCGCGGCCGAAGGCACGGCCAGGCTGAACCTCGGCTACACCAAGGTGGTATCGCCGATCAGCGGCCGGGCGGGCCTGAAGGTGGTCGATATCGGCAACCTGGTGAGCACCAGCGACGCGGGCGGCGTGGTGGTCGTGACGCAGCTCTCGCCCATCGACGTGGAATTTTCCGTGCCGCAGGATAAGGTGCAGACCATCCAGGAACGCCTGAATGGCGGCTCGGCCCTGGCGGCGCTGGCGCTGGACCGCACGCGCACGCATACTCTGGACAAGGGCAACCTGACGGCGCTCGACAACCAGGTCGACGTGCAGACGGGGACCGTGCGCGCCAAGGCCCGCTACACGAACGACAAGATGGCGCTGTTCCCCAGCCAGTTCGTCAACGTGCGGCTGGAACTGGGCAACATCACGGGCGCCGTGCTGGTGCCCGTCACGGCCCTGCGTCACAGTAACAACGGCGACTTCGTGTATGTGCTGAAAGCGGACAAGACCGTCACCGTGCGCATGGTCACGCGGGGCCAGGCCACCACCGACATGGTGGAAATCCGCGCCGGCCTGGAAGCGGGAGAGCAAGTCATCACGGAGGGTGCCGACCGCCTGAAGGAAGGCGCGAAAGTCACCTTGGCGGGCGACAAGCCGGCCGGCGCGCGCGGTGCTGGCGGTGCCGCTGGCGCGAACGGCGAACGCCGCCACCGTCGCCAGCAGGCTGACGGCGCGGCCAGCGCACCGGCTTCCGCCTCTGCGCCGGCGACCGCTCCGGCCAAGGGCGCAGCGCAATGAGTCCATCGACGCCGTTCATCAAGCGCCCCGTCGCCACGGCGCTGCTGATGCTGGCCATCGTGCTGGCGGGGCTGGTCGGCTTCAAGTTCCTGCCGCTGGCTGCCTTGCCGCAGGTGGATTTCCCCACCATCCAGGTGCAGACCCTGTACCCGGGCGCCAGTCCCGAAGTCATGGGGCAGACCGTCACGGCGCCGCTGGAGCGCCAGTTCGGGCAGATGTCGGGCTTGCAGCGCATGAGTTCCACCAGCGCGGCCGGCGTTTCCCTCATCACCCTGCAATTTACCCTGGGCCAGACCCTGGACGTGGCCGAGCAGGAAGTGCAGGCCGCCATCAACGCGGGCGGCTCGCTGCTGCCGACCGACTTGCCGGCGCCGCCCGTGTACGCGAAGATCAACCCGGCCGACGCGCCCGTGCTGACCCTGGCGATTACCTCGGACACGATGCCGCTGACGCAGGTGCAGAACATCGTCAACACGCGCCTGGCGCTGAAGATCAGCCAGGTCAACGGCGTGGGCCTCGTCTCGCTGTCGGGCGGCCAGCGTCCCGCCGTGCGCATCCAGGGCGACACCAAATTGCTGGCCTCGTACGGCCTGGGCCTCGACAGCCTGCGCACGGCCATCGCGGCGGCCAACGTCAACAGCGCCAAGGGCAGTTTCGACGGTCCCACGCGCTCGTTTACCATCAACGCCAACGACCAGCTGGTGACAGCGGAAGACTACAAGCGCCTGATCATCACGTATAAAAACGGCGCACCCGTGCGCCTGGCTGACGTGGCCAATGTCGTCGACAGCGCGGAAAATACGCGCCTCGGTGCCTGGTCGGGCAAGCAGCCGGCCATCATCCTGAACGTGCAGCGCCAGCCCGGCGCCAACGTCATCAAGACTGTCGACGCCATCAAGGCTCTGCTGCCCGACCTGCAGGCCAGCCTGCCGGCGGCCATGAAGCTCGACGTGCTGAGCGACCGCACGACGGGCATCCGCGCCTCCGTCGAACACGTGGAAATGGAACTGCTGTTGTCCGTGCTGCTGGTGGTGCTGGTGATCTTCGCCTTCCTGCACAGCCTGCGCGCCACGGTGATCGCCAGCCTGTCCGTGCCGATTTCGCTGATCGGCGCCTGCGGCGTCATGTATTTGCTCGGCTATAGCCTGAACAACCTGTCGCTGATGGCGCTGACGATCGCCACGGGTTTTGTCGTCGATGATGCCATCGTCATGATCGAAAACATCGCCCGCTATATCGAGGAGGGCGAAACGCCGATGGCCGCCGCATTGAAGGGCGCGTCGCAGATCGGCTTTACCATCATCTCGCTGACGGTGTCCCTGATCGCCGTGCTGATTCCCCTGCTGTTCATGGGCGACGTGGTGGGCCGTCTGTTCCGCGAATTTGCCATGACCCTGGCCATCACGATCCTGATTTCCGCCGTGGTGTCGCTGACCCTGGTGCCGATGATGTCGGCGCGCTGGCTGAAAAGCCACGCCGATGAAAAAATCAGCGCCACGGGCCAGCGCATCCAGGCTTTCCTCGACAAGGTCATCCATCAGTACGACCATGCGCTCGTGTGGGTGCTGAGGCGCCAGGGATTGACCCTGCTCGTGGCCCTGGCCACCTTGCTGCTGACCGTCGTCCTGTACATCACCATCCCGAAAGGCCTGTTCCCCACGCAGGACACGGGCCAGCTGCAGGCGCGCATCGAAACCTCGCAAGCCGTCTCGTACGCACGCATGGCTACTTTGCAGCAGGCCGCCGCCAGCGCGCTGCTGGAAGACCCCGCTGTCGATACCCTGAGTTCCCTCGTGGGCGTCGATGTGGCCAACAATACCATGCTGCACACGGGTAGCATGCTGATCAACCTGAAGCGCCCGCGCAGCGGCAGCCAGGACGAGATCATGGAACGCCTGCGCAACCGCGTGGCCAAGGTGGCCGGCGTGACCCTGTATCTGCAGCCGACGCAGGATTTGACCATCGACGCGGAGTCGGGCCCGACGCAGTACCGCGTTTCGCTCGAAGGGGCCGATACGGCCACCGTCACCGAGTGGGCGGGCAAGCTGGCCGCGCGCATGCGCGAGCAATCGCAGCTGCGCAACGTCGTCACGGATGCGGGCGCTACTGGCGCCGCCGTCACCGTGGCCATCGACCGCGACAGCGCCGCGCGCATGTCCGTCACCACGGCCACCGTCGACGACGCCTTGTACAACGCCTTCGGCCAGCGCATCATTTCGACGATTTTCACGGAAACCAACCAGTACCGCGTGATCCTCGAAGCGCAGCCGGGCATCGTCACCACACCGTCCGACCTGTCGGACCTGCAGGTGCGCACGGGCTCCGGCAAGTCGACGCCGCTGTCCGCCTTTGCCAGCGTCAGCGAAAAACAGGCGCCGCTGCAGATCACGCACGTGGCGCAGTATCCGGCCACGACCCTGGGCTTCGATACGACGCAGGGCGTGGCGCTGGGCAGCGCCGTCGATGCCATCCGCCAGGCGGCGAAAGACATCGCCTTGCCGCCTTCGGTGACATTGACCTTCCTTGGCGCGGCCGGCGCGTATGAAAACTCGCTGTCGAACCAGCTGTGGCTCATTTTGGCCGCCGTCGTCTGCGTCTACATCGTGCTCGGCGTGCTGTACGAAAGCTATATCCACCCGCTGACGATCCTGTCGACCCTGCCGTCGGCCGGCGTAGGCGCCTTGCTGGCGTTGATGATCTCGGGGCAGGACCTGGGCGTGATCGGCATCATCGGCATCATCCTGCTGATCGGCATCGTGAAAAAGAACGCCATCATGATGATCGACTTCGCCATCGAGGCCGAGCGCGACGAGGGAAAAAGCCCGCAGGAAGCCATCCACCAGGCGGCGCTGCTGCGTTTCCGCCCGATTTTGATGACGACCCTGGCGGCCCTGTTCGCGGCCGTGCCGCTGATGCTGGGCTGGGGCGAGGGCGCCGAGTTGCGCCGTCCGCTGGGCCTGGCCATCTTCGGCGGCCTGATCGTCAGCCAGGTGCTCACCTTGTTTACCACGCCCGTCATCTACCTGGGCTTCGACCGCCTGGGCCAGCGCTTCGCGCGCAAGACGCCTGGCGTGAACCTGGACAAGCCGGTCGATAACGCGGGGAGCGCCGCGTGAACCTGTCCGAACCGTTCGTCAAGCGTCCCATCGCCACCGTGCTGCTGACCATCGGCATCGCGCTGGCGGGCATCGGCGCGTTCTTCGTGCTGCCCGTCTCGCCGCTGCCGCAGGTCGATTATCCGACCATTTCCGTCAGCGCCAGCCTGCCTGGCGCCAGCCCCGCGACCATGGCCACCTCGGTGGCCACGCCGCTGGAGCGGCGCCTGGGCGTGATCTCGGGCGTGAACGAGATGACGTCGTCGTCGGGCACGGGTTCGGCGCGCATCAATTTGCAGTTCGACCTGAACCGCAAGATCGATTCGGCCGCGCGCGAAGTGCAGGCCGCCATTGCCGCCGCGCGCGTGGACTTGCCGGCCACCCTGCGCAGCAATCCCACCTACCGCAAGGCCAATCCGTCCGACGCGCCCGTGATCATCCTGGCGCTGACGTCGAAAACGCGCACGCCGGGCCAGATCTACGATGCCGTGTCGAACCTGGTGCAGCAAAAGGTGGCGCAAGTCAAAGGCGTGGGCGACGTGGAACTGGGCGGCGGTTCGCTGCCCGCCGTGCGCGTGGAATTGCTGCCGTATCAGCTCAATCACTATGCCGTGTCGATGGAAGACGTGCGCGCGGCCATCCAGGCCAGCAACGCCAACCGCCCCAAGGGAGCCATCTCCGGCGACGAGCGCAGCCTGCAAATCTATTCTGGCGCGGCGACGGCCACGGGCGGGCGCTCAGCAAACGACTACCGCAGCCTGGTGGTGGCCTGGCGCGATGGCGCCGCCATCCGCCTCGACGACGTGGCCGACGTGGTCGACGGCGTGGAAAACACGAATACCCTGGGCCTGTTCAATGGCGACCCGGCAGTCATCGTGCTGATCACGCGCCAGCCGGGCGCCAATGTCATCGCCACGGTGGACGGCGTGCGCGCGCTGCTGCCGCAACTGCAGGCGCAACTGCCGGACGACATCAAGCTGCAGGTGGCGTCCGATAGCACCAATTCCATCCGCTCGTCGCTGCACGAGATCGAATTCACCCTGATCCTGTCCATCGTGCTCGTCGTGCTGGTGGTCAGCGCCTTTTTGCGCAGCGTGCGCGCCACCATCATTCCCGCCGTGGCCACCATCGTCTCCCTGCTGGGCACCTTCGGCGTGATGTACATGCTGGGCTTTAGCCTGAACAACCTTTCCCTGATGGCGCTGACGGTGGCCACGGGCTTCGTCGTCGACGACGCCATCGTGGTGCTGGAAAACACGCAGCGCCACATCGAGGCGGGCATGGACCGTTTCAAGGCGGCCCTGCTGGGCGCGCGCGAAGTGGGTTTCACGGTGCTGTCGATCAGCCTGTCGCTGGTGGCCGTCTTCATCCCGCTGCTGTTCATGGGCGGGCAGGTGGGGCGCTTGTTCCGCGAATTCGCCGTCACCCTGTCGGCCGCCGTGATGATTTCGCTGGTGATCTCGCTCACCACCACGCCGATGATGTGCGCCTGGCTGCTGAAAAGCGGCCAGCAGCACCAGCCGCCGGGCAGGGTCGCGCGCTGGTTCGAGCGGGGCTTCGAGCGCATGCTCAAGGTCTACGAGCACTGCCTGGACTGGGCGCTGTCGAGCGCCGCATTGGTGATGACCATCCTCGTCTTCGTCGTCGGCCTGAACGTGTACCTGTTCGCGGCCGCGCCCAAGGGCTTCTTCCCGCAGCAGGACACGGGCCAGATCAACGGCGGCATGCGCGCCGACCAGAGCATCTCGTTCCAGGCCATGCAGAGCAAATTGCGCCAGCTGGTCGACATCATCAAGGACGACCCGGCCGTCGCCACCGTGGTGGGGTTTACGGGCGGCGGACGGGCAGGGGGCGGCTTCATGTTCATCGACCTGAAACCCGCGTCGCAGCGCACGGACAAGGGGCAAGCCGTGATCGCGCGCCTGCGTCCGCAGCTGGCCAAGGTGACGGGCATTTCGCTGTTCCTCAACCCCGTGCAGGATTTGCGCATGGGCGGGCGCTCGAGCAATTCCACCTACCAGTACACCCTGATCAGCGACAACCAGGCAGACCTGAAGAAGTGGGCGGCGAAGCTGGCCGACCAGATGAAGATGCAGCCGGCCCTGATCGACGTCGACACGGACCAGGCGGAAAACGGCGTGGAAACCTTTGTTTCCATCGACAAGGACCGCGCCACGCAGCTGGGCGTGCAAGTGAAGGATATCGACAATGCGCTGTACAACAGCTTCGGCCAGCGCCAGGTGGCGACCATCTACGATGAGCTGAACCAGTACCACGTGATCATGGAAGTGGCGCCCCGCTATGCGCAAAGCCCGGAAGCGCTGCGCTCCGTGTATGTGCCGGCGTCGAATGCGGCGGCCGTCGCCACCACGGCCGGCACGACGGCCAGCACCACCGCTGCGGCGACGGGCGCGGCGCCGTCCAACACGACGGCGGCGCGCGACCCGTCCAGCGGCTCGGCCCTGTCCACGACCCTGGCGCACATGGTGCCGCTGTCCTCGTTCAGCACCTTTGCGGAAAGCTCGACGGCGACCTCGATCAACCACCAGGGCGGCGAGCTGGCCACCACCGTGTCGTTCAACCTGGCCGACGGCTATCCGCTCAGCGACGGGCAGGCCGCCGTGGCCCAGGCGGAGTCGGAAATCGGCATGCCCGTCAACGTGCGCGGTAGTTTCCAGGGCTCGGCGAAGAGCGCGCAGGACAGCAACAAGGAGCAGCCGCTCTTGATCCTGGCGGCCATCGTGGTGATCTACATCGTGCTGGGCATCCTGTACGAAAGCCTGGTGCACCCCGTCACCGTGCTGTCGACCCTGCCGTCGGCAGGGGTGGGCGCCGTGCTGGCCTTGCTCTTGTTCCGCATGGAGTTTTCCATCATCGCCCTGATCGGCGTGTTCCTGTTGATCGGTATCGTCAAGAAAAATGCTATATTGATCATCGACTTCGCGCTGGAGGCCGAGCGTTCGCGCGGCTTGACAGCCGTGGAGGCGGTGCGCGAGGCATGTTTGCTGCGTTTCCGCCCCATTCTGATGACCACTCTGGCGGCGGCGCTTGGCGCCTTGCCGCTGGCGATCGGTTTCGGCGAGGGGTCGGAGCTACGCCAGCCCTTGGGGGTCGCCATCATCGGCGGCCTGATCGCCAGCCAGTTACTCACATTGCTGACCACCCCGGTGGTCTACATCCTGCTCGACAAGCTGCGCACGCGCAGCGCCGACGAGCAGCAATTGAGCCGCATTCCTGGGCCAGATAACCCGAGCACACAATCATGAAGCAAGTAAAACCTATTTCCTCCGCCGTCCCCGCACGCCGCCTGCTGGCCGTGGCTGCTGCCGTCCTGCTGGCCGGCTGCGCCGTCAGCCCCGCCTATGAAACGCCGACGGCCGCCGCGCCGCAAACATTCAAGGAGGCGGCCGGCTGGCAGCCGGCCGCGCCGGCCGACACCCTGGAGCGGGGGCCCTGGTGGACCCTGTTCGGCGACGCGCAGCTGAACCAGCTGGCCGAAGGCATCGACATATCGAACCAGAACGTGGCGGCCGCCATCGCGTCGTACGAGCAGGCGCGCGCGCTGGTGCGCGAACAGCGCGCCTCGCTGTTCCCCACGGTGAACCTGACGGGCAGCGGCGCCCGCTCCGGTGGCGGTGGCGAACAGCAGACGAACAACAACTTCAAGGCGGCCATCGGCGCCTCGTGGGAGCCGGACGTGTGGGGCAAGCTGCGCGCCGGCGTGACGGGCGCGGATGCCAGCGCGGCCGCCAGTGCGGCGGACCTGGCTGCGGCGCGCCTGTCGGCGCAGGGCGAGCTGGCCACCAATTATTTTTCGCTGCGCCAGAGCGATGCGCAGATCGCGCTGCTGAACGCCACCATCGATGGCTACAAGCGCGTGCTCGAGATCACCGGCAACCGTTTTAACTCGGGCATCGCCGCCAAGTCCGACCTGCTGCAGGCACAGACGCAGCTGGCCAATGCGCAGATCGACCTGTCGAGCCAGACGCGCGCGCGCGCCCAGCTCGAACACGCGATCGCCATCCTGTTGGGCCGCGCCCCGTCCGACTTCAGCCTGGCCGTGGCGCCGTGGACGCTGACCGTGCCCGAGGTGCCGCTGGGAGTGCCGTCGACCCTGCTGCAGCGCCGTCCCGACATCGCCGCCGCCGAGCGCAGGGTGGCCGTGGCCAACGAGCAGATCGGCATCGCCCGCTCCGCCTACTATCCGAGCCTGAACCTGACGGGATCGTACGGTTCCGGCGCCAGCAAGGTGGGCGACCTGTTCAATGCATCGTCGAGCCTGTGGTCGCTGGGCGTGTCGGCCGCGCAGACCCTGTTCAATGCGGGCGCCACCACGGCCAGCGTGGACGCGGCCAAGGCGGGCCATGAAGCGGCCGTGGCGCGCTACCGTCAGACGGTATTGAGTGCCTTTGGCGCCGTGGAAGACCAGTTGTCGGCCACGCGCGCGCTGGCCGAGCAGCTGGCCTTGCGCCAGCAGGCGTCGTCGGCCGCCGACCAGGTCGAACAGCAGATGCTGAACCGTTACAACGCGGGCCAGGTCGGCTACACGGACGTGGTGACGGCGCAGGTGACGGCCCTGTCGGCGCGCCGTTCGCTGGTGCAGGCCCAGGCGGACCGCCAGACGACGGCCGTGGCGCTGATCCAGTCGCTGGGCGGCGGCTGGCATGCGCCGCAGGCGCAGTAAGGGGGCGATCAGGGGCAACCTGGCGCAGGTGAGAACCCCTGCGCCAAATTCGCGTTTTCCTGCCCATCTTGAGTGCTAGAATGCAAGATTATCAATTCCCAGCCTGACGGTTTGGCCGTGGCTGCTATCTTGCCGACGATGACACGCAGTAAACACAGCAATGCCTCCGTCCCCGAAGTGGCCACCATCGTTTTCCCCGTGGTGGCCATCGGCGCTTCCGCCGGCGGGCTCGATCCCATCGTCGCTTTCCTGGCGAACGTGCCGCAGGAAAGCGGGATAGCCTACGTGGTGATCCAGCACCTTGATCCCACGCAAAAGGCCATGCTGCCGGAATTGCTGCAGCGCGCTACCAGCATTCCCGTCACGGAAATCACGCACCAGGCGGAATTGCGCCCGAACCATATCTATGTGATCCCGTCGAATGCGGACCTGGGCCTGTCCAAGGGCCGTTTCGTGCTCAGCGAGCCGCTGCAGCTGCGCGGGCACCGCCTGCCCATCAATGCCTTTTTCGAAAGCCTGGCGGCCGAGCTGGGCGAACTGGCCGTGGGCGTGATTTTTTCCGGCATGGGCAGCGACGGCACGCGCGGCTTGCAGGCCATCAAGCAGGCGGGTGGCCTGACCCTGGCCCAGCATCCCGATACGGCCAAGTTCGACATGATGCCGCAAAGCGCGATTGCCGCCGAAGTGGTGGACCTCGTCGATTTCCCCGACAAGATGCCGGACAAGATCATCACCTATCTGTTCCGCAGCAGTTTCCTCAGCTTGCCGGGCCACGAGCCGAATGGACGCAATTCCCTGCAGGAAATCGTCGCCTTGCTGTCCGAGCATACGGGCAACAGCTTTACCGATTACAAGATCAACACGGTGCTGCGCCGCATCGAACGGCGCATGAGCTTGTACCAGATGACGTCGATGGAAGAGTACGTGCCGTATCTGCGCGCCAATCCCGCCGAAATCGATTTGCTGTTCAAGGAATTGCTGATTGGCGTGACGAGCTTTTTCCGCGACCAGAAGGTGTGGGAATACCTGAAGATGGTGGTCTTGCCGCAAATGCTGGCGGCCCACCCGGACGGCCGCGCCTTCAAGGCCTGGGTGCCCGCCTGTTCCACGGGCGAGGAAGCGTATTCGCTGGCCATGGTCTTCCATGAAGTGGTGGCCGGCATCAACCCGCCGTCGAAATACAGCCTGCAGATCTTCGCCACCGACCTGTCGGCCGACGCCATCGACCGCGCGCGCCAGGGGCGCTTTCCGCACAGCATCATCAGCGACGTGTCCGCCGAACGGCTGGAGCGCTTCTTTATCAATGACAAGAGCGGCTATCACGTGAAGAAAGAGATCCGCAACACGATCATCTTTGCCCAGCAAAACATCATTTCGGACCCGCCGTTCACCAAGCTCGACATCCTGTGCTGCCGCAACCTGTTGATCTATCTCAATGCCAAGCTGCAGCAGCGTTTGATTCCCCTGTTCCATTACGCCTTGAACCGCGATGGGATTTTGCTGTTGGGCAGCGCCGATACGCCCGGTCATTTCTCCGACCTGTTTTCGCCGCTGACCACGTCGACCCGGCTGTACCGCCGCCTCGACAATCTGGCGCGCCAGCGCCTGCCCACGTATTTTCCCACCAAGGTATCGTTGGCATCCCCCCCTACACCTAGCGACACGAGAGAAGTCAGCATGACTGGAAAGATTCAATCCCATGTCGAGCAATTATTGCTCCAGAAATATTCGCCGGCCGCCGCGCTGCTGAACCAGGATGGCGACATCCTGTACATCAATGGCCGCACGGGCGCGTTTCTCGAACCGGCCGCTGGCAAGGCCAACTGGAATATCCACGCCATGGCGCGCGAAGGCTTGCGCTACGAGCTGGCCAGCCTGATCAAGCAGGCGCTGCAGAGCGAAAGCGTGGTACGCCTGAAGGGCCTGGTCGTCAAGGACCACCTGGGGCAATCGCTGGGCGTGGACCTGAGCGCCGAAGCCCTGAGCCAGCCCGAATCCCTGCGCGGCATGGTCTTCGTCACGTTTTCCAGTGTGCCCCTGGTGGCCGAAGCGCGCCGCGGCCGTTCGCCGAACCCCAAGGTGCTGGAGCTGGAACAGCAGCTGGCGCAGGCGCGCAATGAAATCCAGGCCGTGCGCGACGAGATGCAGACCTCGCGCGAGGAATTGAAATCGGCCAATGAAGAATTGCAGTCGACCAATGAAGAGCTGCAGTCGACGAACGAGGAATTGACCACGTCGAAGGAAGAGATGCAGTCGCTCAACGAGGAGTTGTACACGGTCAATGCCGAGCTGCAATCGAAGGTCGATGATTTGTCGCTCGTCAATAGCGACATGAAGAATCTGCTCAACAGCACCGATATCGCCACCATCTTCCTCGACAGCGACTTGCGCATCCGCCGTTTCACGGCGCCGGCCACGCAAATCTACAAGCTGATCCAGACGGACTTGCGCCGTCCGCTCAGCGATATCGTCAACGACCTCGATTACCCGGGCCTGGAAGACGATGCGCTGGAAGTGATCCGCAGCCTCGTGTTTTGCGAGCGCCAGGTGCCGACCAAGACCGGGCGCTGGTACAACGTGCGCATCATGCCGTACCGCACGATCGAAAACGTGATCGATGGCGTGGTCGTGACCTTCATCAACATCACGGAATCGAAGCTGCTGGAAGCCCAGCTGCGCCAGATCCAGTCCGGCACTGTGGCGGGCGGCGGTAGCGGCGAGCACGTGTCATGAGCGAACCATTCGACAGCGGCGCCGTGCCTGCCCGGCTGAGAGAGCAGGCGGAACAGCTGGCGGCGGAGCAGCGCCAGCCCGTGCCGCCGCCGCAGTCGAATGAAGACGTGATGCGTCAGCTGCACGAGCTGCAGGTCAGCCAGATCGAGCTGGAAATGCAAAGCGCGGCCCTGGCCGAGCTGGAACAGCTGAAGAACGAATTTGAAAGCAGCCGCGACCGTTATGCGCAGCTGTATGAACAGGCGCCCGTCAGCTATTTTTCGCTGGCGCGCGATGGCGTCGTCACGCGCGTCAACGTGGCCGCTTGCGGCTTGTTACAGCGCGACAAGAACCAGCTGCTGGGGCGGCGCTTCGAGCAATTCGTCGCGCCCCAGGCCCAGGGCAGCTTCCGCCGCTTCCTCGACGCCGTCTTCACCAGCGGCGCGCGCCAGGTGCTCGAAGCGCAGCTGTTCGAAGCGGAGGCGGGCGGCACGGGCGGCATGGGCATGGTGCGCATCGAGGCCAATTTCGACGCGGCCAGCGTCACGGCGCGCATGCTGGTGACGGACCTGGGCGACGAGCACGCGCGCGAATCGGCCTTGCGGCGCGCCTTTGTCATCCTCGACAGCATCCGCGAAGGCGTGCTGGTGACCGACAGCGCCAACCGCATCATTTCCGTCAACCCCGCCTTCACCACCATCACCGGTTACCAGGCGGAGGAAGCCATCGGGCGCGACCCGTCCTTCCTCGGCGGCGGCACGCACTTGCCGCAGTTTTATGAAGCCATGTGGCGCAGCCTGCACCAGGATGGCAGCTGGTATGGCGAGCTGGTGAACCGGCGCAAGAATGGCGAGCGCTTCGTCGAATCGCTGTCGATCACGCCCATGCGCAGCCAGGACGGCGCCATCAGCCATTTTGTCGGCGTGTTTTCCGATATCACCGAGCGCAAGCTGGCCGAGGCGGACTTGCGCGAACTGCACCGCGAGCTGGACCAGCGGGTCATCGACCGCACGGCCGAATTGCTGCGGGCCAACCAGCACCTGCAGCTGGAAGTGCACCAGCGCGAGCGGGCGCAGGAAGCCTTGCGCGATGCCGAGCGTTTCTTTCATGCCACCATCGATTCGCTGACGGACCGGGTGCTGGTGCTGGACCAGGCTGGCAGCATCGTGCATGCGAACCAGGCGTGCCTGGCCTTCGTCGGGAAAATCCCGCGGCCGCTGAAGTACCTGGAATTTTGTGAGACGGACCCGCGCTGGCAGCGCAGCGCCGGACGCGAGCTGGCCGCCGGCATCCGCTCCGTCATTGCGGGCACGGCCGACACGTTTGCGCTCGAGTATGAATTTGCCACGCGCTCGGGTCCCCGCTGGTCGCAGGCCAGGATCAGCCGTTTTCTCGGCGAAGGGCCGCTGCGCGTGGTGGTGGCGCACACGGACATCACGGAACGCAAGCTGATGGATGGCGCCCTGCGCCAGTCGCACGCGCAGCTGCGCCAGCTGGCGCTGCACCTGGAAACGGCCAAGGAAGACGAGCGCAAGCGCATTTCGCGCGATATCCACGATGAACTGGGGCAAAACCTGCTGGCGCTGCGCATCGACATTTCCATGCTCAGCGCGCGCACCGAGGGTTCCCATCCGCGCCTGCACCGCCGCGTCGGCGCCGTGCTCAGCAATGTCGACACCACCATCAAGAGCGTGCGCGGCATCATGAACGAGTTGCGTCCGATGGCGCTGGACCTGGGCTTGCAGGCCGCCATCGAGTGGCAGGTGGGTGACTTCCGCAAGCGCAGCGGCGTCGCCTGCCGCCTGCTGATACGCGACGAGGCCCTGTTTGCCGCCATCGGCAGCCAGGCCGAGATCGTGCTGTTCCGCATCGTGCAGGAAGCGCTCAGCAACGTCATGCGGCACGCCCAGGCCAGCCAGGTCGAGATCGAGCTCAGTTCGGATGCGTGCGCCGTGTACGTGACCATCAGCGACAACGGCATCGGCATCACGCCGCAGCAGCAGCGCAAGAAACAGTGTTTTGGACTGATCGGCATCGCCGAGCGGGTGACGGCGCTGGGCGGGCATTTCGAGGTGGGCTTGCCGGTATCGGGCGCCGGCTGCCGGCTGTCATTGCAGATTCCCCTGCAGGGTGTGGAGCGTCCGCCCGCCTGATACAGAAATTGCAAAGGGTTAATTTTTGCCGACTCAGGCCCCTTGGACAGGCTATACTTTCGCCTGCTATTTATGGAGGGGCATATCTTGTTCAAAACAATCGTTTTACCAGTCGCCTTGTTGGGCGCGTTCGCCGGCGCACACGCCGACGAAGGGCAGTGGCAGCCACACCAGCTGCCACAGCTGAAAGCCGAGCTCAAACGGGTCGGCATCGACATTCCTGCAGAAAAACTCGCCGACCTGAGCAAGCACCCGATGAGCGCCATCGTGTCGCTGGGCGGCTGCTCGGCCGCTTTCGTCTCCGACGCGGGCCTGGTGGTGACGAACCATCACTGCGCGTATGGCGCCGTGCAGCGCAATTCCACGCCGGAACACAATTACATCACCAACGGCTTTCTGGCCAAGACGCGCGCCGCAGAGCTGCCGGGCGGTCCGAACAGCCTCGTGTATGTGACGGACAAGGTGGAGAACGTCAGCGAGCGCGTGCTGAAAGGCTTGACGGCCGACATGAGCGGCCGCGCGCGCCACGAAGCCGTGGAAAAGCGCATCAAGGACCTGATCGCCGAATGCGAGACGGACAAGATGTACCGCTGCTCCGTGCCCGCCTTCCACCGCGGCCTCGAGTACTACCGCATCCGCCAGATGATGATACGCGACGTGCGCCTCGTGTACGCGCCATCGGACAAGATCGGCAACTTCGGCGGCGACACCGACAACTACGAATGGCCGCGCCACACGGGCGACTACTCGTTCCTGCGCGCTTACGTGGGCAAGGATGGCCGTCCGGCCGACCCGTCGCCCGACAACGTGCCCTATAAGTCGAAGGACTTCCTGGTGGTCTCGGCCGAAGGCTTGAAGGCCGGCGACGGCATCTTGCTGGCGGGCTACCCCGGCCGCACCAGCCGCTACAAGCTGCCGGCGGAAATCCGCTTCGCGCGCGATACGGCCTTCCCCCTGAAAGTGTCCGAACTGCAAGCTGACCTGGCCGTGATGGCCGATGCGACGCAGGGCGACGCCGCCTCCGCCGTGCGCTACGCCAGCGTGGTGAAAAGCATCAACAACGTGCTGAAAAAAACCCAGGGCTTGCTCGATGGTTTTGCCCGCAAGGACATCGCCGCCATCAAGGATGGGCAGGACGCCGAGTTCCGCGCCTGGTACGCGAAGCAGCCGAACGTGTCGGCGACCCTGCTGGCCGAACTGGACGCGGCGATCGCCAGCGACATGGCCCTGAGCGAAGAAGAGTTCGCCTGGACGGTGGCCACCAACAGCGACCTGCTGAAAAGCGCGCGCACCGTCTACCGTTTGTCGCAAGAGCGCCAGAAGCCGGACGCCGAGCGCGAATCGGGCTTCCAGCAGCGCGACCTGGCCTTCATCAAGGCCCGTCTGGCGCGCCTGGAACAGTCGTACGTCAACAAGGTCGACCAGGCGCGTTTTGAGGCGGGCCTGAAGCGTTACGCCCAGCTGGCGCCGAAGAACCATCCGCAAGGCCTGGACGCGCTGCTGCCGGCACCAGGCGCCGTGGCGGCCCTGTACCAGCAGACGCAACTGGCTGACACGGCCAAGCGCCTGGCCTGGCTGGACAAGGACCAGGCTGCCGTTGCCCAGTCCGACGATGCCTTCATGCAGCTGGCCGTCAAGCTGTATCCGGTGGAGCTGGCGCTGGAAGAGCGCCGCAAGGAAATCGACGGCAACCTGGAGCGCGTGATTCCGCAATACATGCAAGCCGTGATCGCGTGGAAGAAATCGCAAGGCAAGCCGGTCTATCCTGACGCCAACTCGACCCTGCGCGTCACCTACGGCACGGTCTCGCCGTACTCGCCGCGCGACGGCATCACCAAGGGGCCGTTCACGACCGTGGAAGGCATCGTCGAGAAAGTCACGGGCAAGGCCCCGTTCGAAGCGCCGCAAGCGCTGCTCGACGCCGTCAAGCAAAAACGCTACGGCCAGTTCCGCGACCCGGCCCTGGGCACGGTGCCCGTCAACTTCCTCACCAGCGCGGACACCACGGGCGGCAATTCCGGCTCGGCCGTGATGAACAAGCGTGGCGAACTGATCGGCCTGAACTTCGATTCCACATATGAATCGATCACCAAGGACTGGTACTTCGACACGGCCATCACGCGTGCCATCCACCTCGACATCCGCTACATGCTGTGGGTAATGAAGGAAGTGGACCACGCGGACAACTTGCTGCAGGAAATGACGATCAAGTATCCGAAGGCTGCCAAGAAGTAATCTTCAGCTTGCGCTAGCGCAAAGCCGCATCCGCCGCAGGGCCGATGCGGCTTTTTTGCGGCAATACAAGGGAGGATCCGCGGCTCCTGTTCTCCGGTTTGCGGTCCCTGCATCCGCCCGCACAGTACGCGCGGCCATCGCCTGCCGTATTGCCTGCGCCACGTATAATTTCCCGCACTATCCACCGCTATTCTTTTTCGACAGGCCCCCCATGTCCCAGACTCCCGATTTGCCGCCGGATTGGCACGCGTTTGAAACGACGCACGACGTCGAAGCGACCTGGTTCAGGCTGGCCAATGCATCGCTGGCGCTGCTGGGCGCGTCCACTTTCAAGGATCAGGCATTTTCAGCCTTTGCCTTCAACGCCGTATCGTTTCCATCCATTTCGCTGAGCTTTGACACCGATCCCGGTAACAGGGCGCGCGATTACTATCCTCCTGACTGGTCCAACGAGTGCATGGAAGCCGATGTGCCGGAAATCGGGCAATTATGGGAAGAGGGCCACGCAAGGATCGAAGATGCTTTAAGCGAGCTGATCGACGCCGCCGATGACGAGCTGCTCTGCACCATCGAGGAAGGCTATCTGCACAGCCTCAGGAAAACCATGGTGCGGCTGGAAACGAGCCGTGCTTTCGAGCAGATCAAGACGTGCGCGCCGTTCTGGACCGTGGTCACGCAAATCGATGCCGATACGCATGAAGAGGAGCGCCTGCTCGAGCAGGTGCGCCAAGGCCTTCTGGCGTAAGCGCTATATCAGGGTTTGCCAGGCCCTGACTTCTGCCTGCCGATAACCGAGTCAATTTGACTGTATGACGCTTGTCCCGCTTGGCAAGGCAGCTTGCCGCAAGGCCTCCACCGGCAACTGAAAAAAGCGCGGCACCATGGCCGGCGACAGCGCGTCGCCACCGTCCGCCATGGCCAGGCGGCCGCTCAGCAGCAGCATCACGTAGCCGTGGCCCAAGGACCAGCCGGCGCTGGCGGCGGCCTTGTCCCAGCGCGCATCGAGGCCCGCTTCGCGCACGGCCGCGCCTGCCGTCTGCAGCACATACTGGAAGCACGCTTGCGCCGCTTCCTGCAGGGCGGGGAACTGGCGCACGTCCTGGTGCTCGAACATCAGCCGGTAGTGGGCTGGCGCGGCCAGGGCGAATTCGATGTATTGCTGGCCCAGCAATTGAAAGCGCTGTTCGGCGGGCAAGCTGCCCGGCGGCGGCAGCTGCGTTTCCCATTTCTGTATCAGGCTGGCGAAACCGGCCGCCGCCACCTCGGCCAGCAGGGCTTCCTTGCTGGGGAAGTGGCGGTACACGGCGGCGACCGAGACGCCCACCGTGCGCGCCAGTTCGCGCAGCGACAGGGCGGCGTCGTGCTGCTGCGCCAGTTGCGCGATGACGGTGGCGACCAGGGTGTCGCGCAGGTTGCCATGATGGTAGGTGCTCGTTGTTGTCATTCGATGTTATCGCTGTTCACATTGTCGTGTATGATGGGCATGTTATCACTGAAAACATGGAGAGCACATGCATGAGATGAACATTGCCGTCCGTACCGTGGAGTTGCCGCCAAGCGCCAGCATCGCTCCGCTGTATCCCGGCAGCAACCTGGCCGATGCCTACGCCGTCGATTTGCCCACCGCGCAGGCGCGCCAGATGGACATGCAGAGCCTGGCGCGCCAGCTGCTGGGCAAGCAGCCGGGCTGGGCGCGCAAGCTGATGGTGGTGCGCGACGCCATCGTGGCGCGTTTCGGCATCCGGACGGCAAAACAGATGGAAGCGCGGCCCGGCAAGCGCATCGGCATCTTCCGCATCTATGCCGTCAGCGACGATGAGATCATCCTGGGCGAGGACGACAGCCACCTGGACTTTCGCCTGTCGGTGCTGCGCAACCGCGACGCGGGGCGCCATGGCAGCGTCACCGTCTCCAGCGTCGTGCATTGCCATAACCGGGTGGGGCGTGCCTACATCCTGCTGATCCGGCCTTTCCACAAGCTGATCGTGCGGCATTCGCTGGCGCGCGCGGCCAGGGCAGGCTTCGCCTGAGGCGGGGAGGGCGGCGGTCGGCAAGGGCAATCTTGCTTATTCATGGCCGGTATTGCATACTGCACCACCAGCCTCATCACGATTCCCATGAACGATACGCTTCTCCTGCTGGGTTTTGCCACCACGCCGCTTGAACTGATTTCCTTTGTCCTGGCACTGACAACCGTTGCGCTGAACATCCGCCAGAATCACTGGGCGTGGCTGTTCGCCATCATTTCCTCGGCCGCCTACGGTTTCGTGTTTTTCGAGTCGCGCCTGTATGGCGACATGGCCTTGCAACTGCTGTTCATCAGCGTCTCATTCTGGGGCTGGTACCAGTGGCTGCATCCGGCCAGCGGCGGCAAGACCTTGCCCGTCACGCGCCTCGATGGCCGCGGCTGGCTGGCCTGCGCCGCGGGCTGGCTGGCCGGTTTCCTGCTCATCGCCTGGCTGCTGACGACGACGGACACGGACGTACCCCATGCGGATGGTTTCCTCACGGCAGGCAGCCTGGTGGGGCAATTCCTGTTGTCGCGCAAGAAGCTGGAAAACTGGATCGCCTGGATCATCGTCGACGTGCTGTATGTGTGGCTGTATGTGCACAAGGGCCTGACCCTGACGGCCGTGCTGTATGCCTTCTTCGTCGTGATGGCCGTCATCGGCTTGCTGGCGTGGAAAAAGTCGGCGCCCGCCGCGCCCGGTGCGATGGTCCTCAAGTGATGGCGCCTTGCGTGCGCGTGGCCATCCTGGGCGCGGAATCGTCGGGCAAGTCGACCCTGGCGGCCGCCCTGGCCGAGCGCTACGGCACCGTCTGGGTGCCCGAGTACTTGCGTGAATTCGTCGAGACGCAGGGCCGGGTGCCCGTTGCTGAGGATCAGTATGGCATTGCGCGAACGCAAATCGAACGCGAAGCGGCCGCTGCCGCGCAAGCGCGTCACTTCCTGTTTTGCGACACGACGCCGTTGATGACGGTGGTCTACAGCCGCCATTATTTTCACGGCGCCGATGCCCCGCTGGCGGCGCTGGCCGATGCCGCGCACTACGATTTGACCCTGGTGACGGCGCCCGACAGCCCGTGGGTGGCCGATGGCTTGCAGCGCGAGTCCGAAGCCGTGCGCCAGCTGATCTACCGCTACCTGCTCGACGAGCTCGACGCGCGCGGCATCGCCTACCACGTGCTGCACGACAGCCTGGAGGCGCGCCTGGAACAGGCGGCGCCCTTGCTACAGCAGGCGCTTGCTGCAGCGCCTGCCATTTCCTTTCCCTACAACGCCTAACAAAACCGTAGCGAGCGGCAGCGAGTTGTGGCCGAGAAGCGGAGCTGTGCGAATGCACAGTGAGCATCGGAAGCCGCAAATCGCGACGCGCAGTAGGTTTGGTTAGGTGTTTAAAAGTCGAACTGCGCCGAAACCTTGAACGTGCGGCTGGCGCCCGGATACAGGTAACCGTCCGATTCCGGCGTCACGTCGCGCCAGTAGAACTTGTCGGCCACGTTGTTGACGGCGGCGCGCAGCACGGCGCGCGTGCCGGCGATGCGCGTGGCGTAAGCGGCGCCCAGGTTGAACACGTGGTACGACGGCACGAAGGTCGTGTTGTTGTACTCAAACGCTTTCTTGCCCGCATATTCCCAGCTGCCATTCACGCTCAAGCCCGCCACCTGTTGCACGGCATAGTCCGCATGCACGGCCGCCTTGAAGGCGGGCACGTTGGGCACGCGCTTGCCGTCGAGGTCCGCATTGCCCGTGCCTGACTGCTGGCTGTTCAGGGCCGTCACTGAAGCGCCCAGGCTCAGGTTGGACGATGCCTTGCCCTGGGCCGACAATTCCAGGCCCCGGTGCTGGGCCTGGCCTTCGCGCACGAAGTAGCCGGCCGTGTTCTGGAATTCCAGGCCCTTGCGGATCTGGAACAGGCTGGCCGCCACCATGAAGTCCGGCGTCACATCCATCTTGGCGCCGAGTTCGATCTGCTTCGAGCGGCTCGGCGACAGCTCTTCATTGGCATTCATCGCCTTGCGGTCGGCCGTGCCGCCATGTTCCATACCCTGCGAATAGGCTGCATACACGGACACATTGTCGAGCGGGGTGTAGACGAGCGATACATTCGGCAGCAGGAAATCGTGCTTGGCGCGGATTTCCGTGTCGGCCTTGAGCACGTACTGGTAGCCGTCGACATTGATATGGCGCAAGCCGCCATGCAGTTTCCAGTTCGGCGCCAGGCTGACGATATCCTGCACGAAGACGGAGTTTTCCGTATCCTTGCGCACCAGGCGCACGGGGCCCGTGACGCCGGGCGACGTGCCGACGATCTGCGGCTGATAGATGTTGCTCACGCCCACCCAGTCGTACACGTACAGGCCGGCGCGGTCCTTGCGGCGGAAGGTCGAGACGCCGGCCGTGAAGTCATGGCGCAGGGAACCGGTGGCGAACTTGCCCTGGATCATGGCTTGCGCGCTCAGCGGTTTTTTCGTCTCGCCCAGGCTGCGGTAGTCATACACGTCGTAGTCGCCATTGCCGCAGAAGCCGGGGTACAGGTCCTGTCCGCTGCAGCCATACGGGAAGGCCGTGTAATCGTCGCGCTTGAACGAGTGCTGGTTGGCCGACAGGGTGGCGTGCCAGTCGTCATTGAAGGCGTACTGGAAGCGCAGGCCGATATTGCTGGTGACGGTTTCCACGGGGCGCGTCCACGGCTGCAGGTTGAGCATGGCGTCGGCGCTGATACCGGTTGGCAAGGTTTTATTGTTCAGCAGCTGGAAGCCGGGCGCCGTGGCCTGCGCCTTGTCCTGGTAGTCGGCATCGAGCTGCAGCAGCGCTTGCGGCGAAATTTGCCAGTCGAAGGCGCCGGAAATGAACTTGCGGTTGCCGTCCGCGCCCTTGATGTAGGAGCGCAAGCGCTCGGCCGCCACGTTGACCCGGTAGCCGAAGCGCGTGTCTTCCAGGCGTCCGCCCAGGTCGACGGCGCCGTACAGGGTGCCCCGCTCGCGCGTTTCCACGGTCACCGTGCGCAGCGGCGCGGCGGTCGGGCGCTTGACGATGAAGTCGATCACGCCGCCCGGCGCGGCCACGCCCGCCTGCAAGCCGGCCAGGCCTTTCAGCACTTCGATGCGTTCCTTGTTTTCCAGCGGAATTTGCGTGTCGCCGGGAATGGCCACGCCATCCTTGCGGTAGCTGGAATTGTTGTCGAGCTTGAAGCCGCGGATCGTAAACTGTTCCGCATAGCCGACGGCGTTGTAGGCATCGTTGATGCTGGCGTCGAGCTTGACGGCATCGCTGAGATTGCGAATTTGCAAGTCCTGCATGTCTTTTTGCGAAATGACGGTGACGGACGCGGGCGTCTGTAGCAGCGGCGCATCGCTAAAGCCGCCCACGGAGGCGCGCTTGGCGGCCGGCGCCTTGCTGGCCGTGACGACGACTTCGGCCATGCTTTGCGCCTGCGGGTCCGCCGCTTCGGTGGTGTCATTTGCGGCCAGGGCAGGCGCGGCAAACGCGTGCAGGATGGCCAGTGTCAGGACGGAAACAGATAAATTCGGTGTGGACATAGATTGCTCGTGGTTCAAGCCGTCTCGGGAAAGAGCACGGCAGGCTGCTTGTTCGGCTGGCGCCAACGCAGGAGCTATCAAAGGAGGGAGGTACTTTGCGCTTTCCTTCGCTGGCATTATCCAGATCAGGTACGAAGGGTATCTCTCACCCGGATGACTGCTCCAGGACCCCTAGCGAAATGACAGCTTAGCATGAAGCACGGCCAGTTGTCCCACTGGCCGACCGTTTTACAACAGTGTCGACGAAATCTACAGACTTAGTTCCAGCACCTTGCGGCTGACGGCGGGCGTCACTTCGCGCTGCTCGCCCAGCGCCGTCATGCCATGCGCTTCCAGGGCGGACACGACGGCGTCCACGCTGGCATGGTTCAGGCCATAGTCGGCCAGGCGCGTCTTGACGCCCATGTGGCGGAAGAAGAATTCCGTGCGCGCGATGGCCGCCTCGATGCGGCCATCCTCGTCGCCGCCATCGAGGCCCCACACGCGGGCCGCGTATTGCAGCAGCTTGGCGCGCTTGGCCTGCTTGCGCACGCGCAGCATGCTGGGCAGGATGATGGCCAGGGTCTGTGCATGATCGAGCTCGTACAGGGCCGTCAATTCGTGGCCGATGGCATGCGTGGACCAGTCCTGCGGCACGCCCACGCCGATCAGGCCGTTCAAGGCCAGGGTGGCGCTCCACATCACGTTGGCGCGCACGTCGTAGTCGTCCGGGTGCGACAGGGCTTTCGGGCCTTCCTCGATCAGGGTCAATAAAATGCCTTCGGCGAAGCGGTCCTGCACGGACGCGTTCACGGGATAGGTCAGATACTGCTCCATCACATGCGCAAACGCATCGACGACGCCATTGCCCACCTGGCGCAGCGGCAAGGTGAACGTCTTCGACGGGTCCAGCACGGAGAATTTCGGATATACCTTGCGGCTCATGAACGAGCGCTTTTCCTGCGTGGCCTTGCGCGTGATCACGGCCGAGCCATTCATTTCGGAACCTGTGGCCGGTAACGTCAAAACGGTGCCGAAGGGCAGGGCGGCTTCGACGATCTTGCCGCCTTTCGCCAGGATGTCCCATGCTTCGCCCTCATGCAGGGCGGCGGCGGCGATGAACTTGGTGCCATCGACCACGGAGCCGCCGCCGACGGCCAGCAGGAAATCGATGCGCTCGCTTTTCACCATGGCCACGGCCTGCATCAGGGTTTCATAGCTGGGATTGGGTTCGATGCCGGCAAATTCCAGCACCGTGTGGCCGGCCAGCGCCGCCCTGACTTCATCGTAGACGCCGTTCTGCTTGATGCTGCCGCCGCCGTAGGTCATCAGGACCCGCGCCTGGGGCGGGATCAGGCCGGCGATGGCGGCGATCTGGCCCTGGCCGAAGAGGATTTGCGTCGGATTGTAGAAATCGAAATTGAACATGGGGCTCCCGCTGCCGAGGTGTAGGCTGTTGCTGAGGCATGATTATGGCCGAACGGGTGAAATCGTGTCGTGGACGCTTGAGCTTTTCGCCCGCGCGGTGGAGAATGCAGCCGATGTCACCACCACGCGAAAAGGAATGCGCATGACCACCGTCCCACTGGAAGAATCCGGCTTGCCGGCCACCGCGCTCGACATGCACCGCGCCATCGGCGCCACCATCGCCGCGCTGCAGGCGCTGGACTTGAACAGCCAGCGTTTCGAGGCGTGCACGGACCCCGAACTGCGCCGCGTGCTCGCGCATGCGGGCGACACCAGCCGCAAGGAAGCGGCCATGCTGCTCGAATGGATGCGCCGGCGCGACGCGCGCCTGGACGCGGCCATGAAGGAAGCGCTGTTCAAGGCGGGGCCGATTGTTGCCCAGTATCACTATGACGAGAAAATATTGTAACTATTGGTTTGTTGTTGTGGCGTACCATGCGCCACATGGCCTTTGCTTCGCGTAGACTGTGCCCCGAACACGATTTTGGGGGAGTTTGCAGAAATGAAATCATTACCATACCGAGAAGGCAGCTGGTTTGCCGTGCCTTTGCCGGGCGGCGGTTATGCCGTCGGCGTGGTGGCGCGCACGGCGCCTGCCGGGCGCATCATGCTGGCGTATATGTTCGGACCACGACGCGATGTCTTGCCGACGCTCGATGAGCTCGAAGGCTTGCGGCCGGAGCAGGCCGTGCGCCGCCTGCGCACGGGCGACATGGCCCTGCTCAACGAGCGCTGGCCCCTGCTGGGCGACAGCCGCCACTGGAACCGCGACGAGTGGCCCATGCCGGCGTTTATCCGCCGCAATGAATCCTTGCAGCGCGCCTGGCGCGCCAGCTATGCGGACGCCGATCCGGCCAAGCTGGACCGCGAGGAATCGATCCCCTTCGACACGCCGGGCATGGAAAGCGATTCCCTGTACGGCTATGGCGCGACGGAATTGTTGATGAGTAAATTGCTGGTGCAGGAGCAGGCGTCGGCTTGATGGTTGTCGGGCGGCGTTGGCGTTGGATGACGCACGGCGATGCCGTGCTAATCCAACCTACATAAATTACACCGCCGGCAAACTGATCTGAAACGCCAGTAGGTGCCGGAGCCTGCATCGGGCGGCGTAGGTCGGATTAGCGAGGCCTTGCCTCGCGTAATCCGACCACATTGTTGGCCAAGGCCGCTGGTGGCGTCGGCTTACGCGCTTTGCGCTAAGCCGACCTACACCGACCAATGCCGCTTATAACGCCGGCAAACTGATCTGAAACGCCAGGCCGCCGCCTTCGCGGTTGCGCACTTGCAATTCGGCGCCGTGGCGCAGCAGCACGCGGTCGACAATGGCCAGGCCCAACCCGGCGCCGTTGGCCTGCCCGCGCGCCGTGTCGAGGCGGGTGAACGGTTTCATCAGCTGCTCGATCTTTTCCGCCGGCACGCCCGTGCCGTGGTCCTGCACCTCGATGATGACCTTTTTCGCCCCGTGGCTGGTGCGCACGTGGCAGGCGATGTCGATTTCCGTCACGTCGCTGCCTGGCGTCTTGCCATAGCGGCGCGCATTCTCGATCAGGTTGTTCAGCACGCGGCGCAAGTCGGTGGGGTTGCCCATCGCGTGCGCGCCCTCGGCGATGGTGGCGTTGACCTTCACGTCCGGCAGGCGCATCGCTTCGCGCGTCATGTCGTTGAGCAAACCGCTGAGGTCGACATCGGTAAAGCTCGACGCTTCCGTCGGCTTGGCGTAGTCGAGGAACTGGCCGATGATGGCGTCCATCTGCCCGATATCGGACTGGATGCCTTCGCGCGCCTCGTCCGACAGGTTGGCCATTTCCACTTCCAGCTGCATGCGCGCCAGCGGCGTGCGCAAGTCGTGCGAAATGCCGGCCAAAATCACGGCGCGGTCCGATTCCACTTGTTTTAGATCATCGACCATCTGGTTGAAGCTGCGGTTCGCCTCGATGATTTCGATCGGGCCTTTTTCCGGCAGCGGCGCCGGCTGCTTGCCCTTGGCGATGTCGCGCGCGGCCGCCGTCAGGCGCGACAGCGGCAGATTGATCAGGCTGGAAATGATGGCCGCGCCCAGCAGGGACAGCAGCGATACCAGGCTGGCCCAGCCCAGCCACTGGAAGCCCGTCAGGCCGCGCAGGCGCTCGCGGTCCAGCATCAGCCAGTATTCGTCGTCGTCGATCTTGAAGCTGACCCAGAAGCCGGCCACGCCGTTGACGCGCGCGGAAAAGCGCGTGTCCTTGCCCAGCTTGGCCTTCACCTGCGCCTCGATCTCGGGCATCAGGTAATTGTCGGGCGGCGGCTCGATGCGGTCGTCCTCTTCCAGCGAGAAGATGCGGATGCCTTCATTGCTGACGAGGTCGAACAGCAGCTCGCGGCGCAGCTCGGGCGCCGAGTGCGTCAGGGCCGCATGCGTGATGGTGACGACGGAAATGATCTGGGCGGAAATCTGCTGCGCCTGCGGCTCGCGCTGGATGACGGAAATCATGCCGATCCAGGTGATCATGCTGACCGTGGTCAAGGTGCCGAGCAGCAAAAAGGTGCGCCAGAACAGGCCGCTTTTCAGCCGCGCCAGGCTGATATCGGGAACAAGCTTCATCATGCCTCGCCAGCGATCAGCGCGGCTGTCCGTCCGGGATGAAGACGTAGCCAAGGCCCCACACGGTCTGGATGAACAGCGGGCTCGACGGATCGGGTTCGATCAGCTTGCGCAGGCGCGAGATCTGCACGTCCAGGCTGCGGTCGAACACTTCGTATTCGCGTCCGCGTGCCAGTTCCATCAGTTTCTCGCGCGACAGCGGCTGGCGCGCATGGCGGGCAAACACTTTCAGCACGGAAAATTCACCCGTGGTCAGGGGCACCGTTTCGCCATTCTTTTTCAAGGTGCGCGTGCCCAGGTCCAGCACGAAGTCGCCGAATTCGAAGGTTTGCGGCGTTTCCGACGGCGCGCCCGGGATTTCATCGGGACCCTTGCGGCGCAGCACGGCGCCGATGCGGGCCACCAGCTCGCGCGGGTTGAACGGCTTAGGCAGGTAGTCGTCGGCACCCATTTCCAGGCCCACGATGCGGTCCACGTCCTCGCCCTTGGCCGTCAGCATGATGATCGGCGTCTGGTCGCCCGCGCCGCGCAGGCGGCGGCAGATCGACAGGCCGTCTTCGCCGGGCAGCATCAGGTCGAGCACCAGCAGGTCGTAGCGTTCGCGCAGCCACAGCTTGTTCATGGCCGTCGCGCTCTCCGCCGTGAAGACATTGAAACCCTGTTCGGTCAGGTAGCGCCGCAGCAGGTCGCGCAGGCGCACATCGTCATCGACCACCATGATTTTTGCCTGGTGGCCGTGGATCGATTGCGTTGTTGTATTGCTGCCGGTAGTGGAGGTTGTGGTCATTTAGGGTGTCGTGTTATCTTATATTAGTTGCTATAGTAACGCCTCGCGCGGCGTCGGCAAGGGGCTGTGGCGACCCATTACAAAGTGTTACAAACTTTACCCAATTACTCTTACTGCACCGTGTAAAGCATCATACACTGGGGCCACAGTGGAAATCAGCTTTAAGTTTATACGGCATCGCGGAAGAGGAACCCAATGAATATCTTTACTAAAAAAATTCACGCCGCTCCCAGCGCAGCTATCGCCGCACGTACGACTGTGCTGTCCGCATTTGCCCTTTGTTCCGTGTTGGTCGCCAGCCTGGCGCTGGCGCAAAACCAGCCGCCGCCACGCCGTGACGACCAGCAGCAAATGCAGGCTCAGCGGTACGAACAGGTACAGCGCAGCAATAGCAATGATACGCGACTGCGCGAACAGCGTGACGCACGCAGTTTCGACACGCGCGCCGAAGAGCAGCGCCGCGCCAACGAAGGCGCCGACGCTTCGCGCCGCACGGGCCGCATGACGCCCGACGAGCGCCGCGACCTGCGCCGCCAGATCAACGAAGTGGGCCAGGACATCTATTCGAATCCGCCGCGCCGCTAGGCATCGCACCCTCCATCCGGCAGGGCCATCTCGCAGGAGATGGCCCTGTTTGCATATGGCCTCTGCATTGTTGCCCAGTCAGGCACACGGCCACGCCCCGTGATATTGTTCTAGTGCACTGAGACAATTCTCTGAATGTGTTGCTGGGGGAGGCTAGTGGTGAGCGACGACGACACGCCCGTTCCTGATGCGGTGCCCGCAGGCGGCCTGCCGCATGGCCTCGTCCAGCGCGACGAGGGCGTGTGCCTCGACCTGTCGCTGGCGCCCGCGCAGCTGCGCGCCGCCGTCGATCAGCTGTTCCAGTCGGGGCAGTTGCTGGCCGGACTCGATTACGGTTTGTTCCTGCTGACCCTGTTCCATGCCCCCACGCCCCGCGCCGCGCCCAAGGGCGACGCCTTGCTGCGCATCGCCGCCCGCGCGGCGCCATTCCCGCCCCCGCGCCGCGCCCTGTATAAACAGGTCAAGATCCGCGGCGACAGCGCCGAGTTTTATTTCGAGGCATTGCTTCCCGACGCGGATGGCCAGGTGCCGGCCCGGCGCGAATTTGACGAGCTGGTGGCCGACCTGTGGTGCAAGGGCGTGCACTACGGCATCGATAGTGCCGCCGTGCGCGCCATTCTCGGCAGCGGCAAGGCCGAGCGCATCACGGTGGCGCGGGCGCTGGCGCCGCAGCCGGGGCGCGACGCCCAGCTGGTCGAAGTGTCGCAAGGCATCCACCGCGACGATGCGCCGCGCGAACGTCCCGATGGCCGGCTCGACCTGCTCAGTTTCAAGAACCGCTTTCCGCAAGTGAAAAAACATGCGCGCCTGCTGCGCCTGCTGCCATCGTTCCCCGGCTTGCCCGGCTACGACCTGGCCGGCACGGTGCTGCCGCCGCCCGCGCCGCTGGAACTGGACCTGGCCGCCGTGGCCGGCGTGGGCACGACGGTCGAGCGCTTCAGCGATGGCGATTTCGTCGTGGCCACGCAGGATGGCTACGTGAATGTCGATGAGAGCGGCAAGATTTCCATCGAAAACAGGATCGTCAGCCGCGAAGGCGTCAGCAGCCGCACCACGGGCAACCTCAAGCTGCGCGCCGCCTACGAGGAGTATGGCGAAGTGCAGGAGCAGCGCCAGCTCGACGGCAGCGACATCACCATCCATGGCGACGTGTACGGCCATCTGCACTCGCATGGCGGACTGATATGGCTACAGCGCAACTTGGTGGGCGGCACGGCGTTGAATGAACATGGCGACGTGCGCGTCGAGGGCGTCGCCTCCGGGTCCGTGCTGCAGGCGCTGAGCGGCGAAGTGCACGTGAAGCGCGCGGAAAGCTGCGTCATTGCCGGTACGCGCGTGGTGATCGACAGCGCCAGCAATTGCGAGATTATCGCCGACGAGGTCGTCATCGAACTGGCCGAAGGCTGCGCCGTGGCGGCGCGCACCATCCGCATCGGCAGCGCCGGCCCGCGCAGGCAGGTGGAGATGCTGCTGTTCCCGCTGGTGCCCGACTTGAGCGCCCTGGAGCAGAGAATCACGGAAAGCGTGGCGAAGGCGGCGCAGTACCAGCAGCTGCAGCACAAGCGCCAGCAGGAAATCGATGCCATTGCGCAATTGCCGGAAGTGCGCAACTACCTGACCCTGGCGGGCCAGCTGCGGCGCGGCGAATTGCAGCTGCAGCCAACGCAACAGTTGCAGTACGACAAGCTGGCCGCGCGCATCGCTCCCGTCCTGAAGGAAGTGGCGCGCCTGCGCGTGGAAGTGAAACAGTCGGAAATCCTGCACGCGCAGATGCTGGCCCTGGTGGAGCAACTGCGCCAGGAGCGGCAGGCAACGGCCGGCCAGTCGCGCTGCACCCTGGGCCTGGTCGATGGCGAGACGACGGTGCGCGCCCTGGTCGTGCCGCCCGGACCGCTCAAGGTCTACGACCGGCCGCCGAAAGAGATCAAGGCCTTGCTGCGCAGCGCCACGCCGGCCACGCAAGCCGTGTTTTCGGACAGTACAGGCAGCCTGGACTGGACGTATGTGCCGCCGCCCTAGCGTTTAATCGGTGACCTTGCCGCGCGACTGTTTCAGCACGCTGTGCGTGCTTTTGCTGTCGAGGCGGCGCCGCTGCGAGCTGCGCGTGGGCTTGGTGGCACGGCGCACGGCGGGCAGGAAGGTCACGCTGTCGATGATTTCCTGCAAGCGCCGCAAGGCTTCCTCCTTGTTCTGCTCCTGGCTGCGCGACTGCTGCGCCTTGAGCACCAGCACGCCATCCTTGCTGATGCGGCTGTCGCGCAGGGCCAGCAGGCGCTCCTTGTACGCTTCCGGCAGCGACGAGGCGGCGATGGGGAAGCGCAAATGGATGGCGCTGGACACCTTGTTGACGTTCTGCCCGCCCGGGCCCTGGGCGCGGATGGCGGAAAATTCAACTTCAGCGGGGTTGACGAGGTGTTGCATGGCCTGCCTGTGGGGAAACGATGCAGCTATTGTAAGGGAAGTTGGCTGCGCCGGCGCAAGGCCAGGGCAGCCAGTCGATGATGTCTTCCTGGAAAGTTGATGTTTCTCAACGCCGGGTGCGGCGATGCTGGTTAGCATGGGGCCAACGTTGCGCCACTGCGCATCCTGGCAGCGCTTACCGGATGAAAGGAACACCATGCAGCCGACGACCACGCCTGGCGCCGCAACCGCGCAATACCTGACGCAGTACTTGAGCTTCCGGCTGGGCGGCCTGGAATACGGCCTCGATTACCGCTGCGTGCGGGAATTGCGTCCGCTGAAGGAGCTCGACCGATTTTCCTCGGAGGGGGAAGTACTGCACAGCGTGGCCGTCTCGCGCGGCGTGATCATCCCCATCGTCGACATGCGCGCCGCGTTCGGCAGCGCCCACGGCGCGCCGGATCCGGCCACCGACGTGATCATCCTGCAGCTGAGCAATGGCGTGATGGGCATGGTGGTCGATGGCGTCACCGATATCGTCAGCCTGGCACCCGCCGACATCGCCGCCGTGCCGGGCCTGGGCGAGGCGGAAGCCGATTACCTGCTGGGCCTGGGCACGGTGGCGGGACGCAGGTTGATCCTCGTCGACATCGACCGCCTGATGGCCATCCGCAGCCCCAGTCCCATGCAGGTGGCCTAAAAAAAAGACGACCTGGAGGTCGTCTTTTGTCGCTGCTTGATTAACCGAGTTTTTCCAGCTGATCCTGCAGATCGAGCCATTCCGCTTCCAGCTGCGCCAGGTCCTTGGTGAAGAAGGTCTGGTCGGCCAGCAACTGTTTCAGCTTGGCCTTGTTGGCGGCGTCATAGATGGTCGGTTCGCCCAGCTTTTCTTCCGTTTCCGCCTTTTGCGCATTGCGCTTGGCGATCTGCTCTTCCTGACGCTTGATCTTGTTTTCGATCGGCTTGCGCAGGGCGGCCGCCTTCTGGCGGTCTTCCGCTTCCTGGCGCTTGTCGCGCACGGGCGCGGCAGGGGCGGCCGCCGGCGCAGGTACGGAAGAAGTCACGGGGAAGTCGGTCTTGTTGGCCTTGCCGGCGGCCGGCAGCACATCGGTACCTTTGCCCAGCTTGGTCTTGAACAGCCAATCCTTGTAGTCGTCCAGGTCGCCGTCGAACGGCTGCAGCTTGCCGTCGGCGACGATGATGAATTCGTCCGTGGTGGCGCGCAGTAAGTGGCGATCATGGGATACGACGACCAGGGTGCCTTCGAACTGCGCCAGCGCTTCCGTCAGCGCTTCGCGCGTTTCCAGGTCCAAGTGGTTGGTCGGTTCATCGAGCAGCAGCAAATTCGGACGCTGCCAGACGATCAGGGCCAGCGCCAGGCGGGCTTTTTCGCCGCCCGAGAACGGCGCGATCGAGCTGGTCACCATGTTGCCGGGGAAGTTGAAGCCGCCCAGGAAGTTGCGCAATTCCTGCTCGCGCACGGTCGGGGCGATTTTGGCCAGATGCCACAGCGGCGATTCGTCGTGGCGCAGCATTTCCACCTGGTGCTGGGCGAAGTAGCCGATGTTCAGGCCCTTGCCCATGGTGGCGTCGCCCGTCAATGGCATCAGTTCGCCGGCGATGGTCTTGATCAGGGTCGATTTTCCGGCGCCGTTCTGACCCAGCAAGCCGATACGCTGGCCGATCTGCAGCGAAAACTTGATGCCGTTGACGATGGTCTTGTGCGTGATCTCGCCCGTCGCTTCGTTTTCGATCTTGTAGCCCGCATCGACGTCTTCCATCACCAGCAGCGGGTTCGGGGCCGACAGCGGCTCGCGGAATTCGAACGAGAATTCCGCGGCGGCGCGCAACGGCGCCAGTTCTTCCATCTTCGCCAGCGCCTTCATGCGGCTTTGCGCCTGGCGGGCTTTCGAGGCTTGCGCCTTGAAGCGGTTCACGAACGATTCCAGATGGGCACGCTTGCGCTGCTGCTTTTCCAGCGCGCCGGCGGCCAGGATCATCTGCGCCGCGCGCTGACGCTCGAAGCTCGAATAGTTGCCCGAATAGCGCTTCAGCTTGCGCTCGTCGATATGCACGACCACGTTGACCACTTCGTCGAGGAAGTCGCGGTCATGGGAGATGATCAACAGGGTGCCGGCGTAGCGCTTCAGCCAGTCTTCCAGCCAGATGATGGCGTCCAGATCCAAGTGGTTGGTCGGTTCATCGAGCAGCAGCAGGTCGGACGGGCACATCAGCGCTTGCGCCAGGTTCAAGCGCATGCGCCAGCCGCCGGAGAAACTCGCGACCGGTTGCTGCATCTGGTCCAGGGTAAAGCCCAGGCCCAGCAGTAATTGCTCGCCGCGCGACTGCACGGTATACGCATCCGCATCGGCCATGGCGCTGTAGATTTCGCCGATGGCGATGCCGTTTTCCGACGTGGCCGGTTCCGATTCCAGGCGCGCCAGTTCCGCTTCCAGTTTGCGCAGGGTGATGTCGCCATCGATCGCGTAGTCGAGTGCGGCACGGTCCAGCGGCGGCGTTTCCTGCGCCACGTAAGCCACGCGCCATTTGGCCGGGAAATCGATTTCGCCCTGGTCAGGGTGCAATTCGCCGCGCATCATGGCGAACAGGCTCGATTTGCCCGCGCCATTGGCGCCGATCAGGCCGATCTTGTCGCCCGGATTGAGGGTGACATCGACTTGTTCGAGCAACGGTTTGATGCCGCGCATCAGGCTTACTTGTAGGAAACGTATCATTTTTTTCTTTGTAAAGGCTGGGCTTTACCCCTCGCCGTAAAAACATCGTGTAGGTCGGATTAGCCCGAAGGGCGTAATCCGACGGGTGCCGCACAGGCATGTCGGATTACGCTACGCTAATCCGACCTACCAAGTCGATCAAACCAGCTTGAGCTGCTCGGCCGTCAGCAGGAATACCATGTCGTCGCCGGCGCTCGTCGTCAGCCAGGTCAGGCCCAGCTCACCGAAGGCCGCTTCCGCGTAGGCGCGTTCGTTGCCGATTTCAATCATCAGGATGCCGTCGTCCGTCAGGCGCTCGGCCGCGCCGGCGATGATCTTGCGCACCAGGTCCATGCCGTCGCTGCCGCCGTCGAGGGCGATCTGCGGCTCGGCCAAATATTCCTGGGGCAGGGCGCCCATCGACGCGGAATTCACGTACGGTGGGTTGCTGATGATCAAATCATATTTCTTGGCCGGCACGTTGGTGTACAGGTCCGATTCGATCAAGTTCACGCGGTCCTGCAGTTTATAGGTGTCGACGTTGCGCTTGGCCACGGCCAGGGCGTCGGCGGAAATGTCCACGGCGTCGACGGTGGCGTTCGGGAAGGCGTCGGCCATCATGATCGACAGGCAGCCCGAGCCGGTGCACAGTTCCAGGATGTTTTCCACGGCTTCCGGTTCCGCCACCCATGGCGAGAAGTATTCAGGGATCAGCTCGGCGATGAAGGAGCGGGGCACGATCACGCGCTCGTCGACGTAGAAGTTATACGTGCCGAGCCAGCCTTCCTTGGTGATGTAGGCGGCCGGCACGCGGTCGATGCTGCGGCGGTCGATGACCGTCATGACGCTGGCCACTTCCGACGGCAGCAATTTGGCGTCGAGAAACGGCTCGAGCTTGTCGAGCGGCAACTTCAACGTGTGCAGGATCAGATAGGCCGCTTCGTCGAACGCTTCGGCGCTGCCGTGGCCGAAAAACAGCTTGGCGGTATTAAAACGGGTAACGGCGTAGCGCAGCAGGTCGCGTGGCGTGGAAAACGGGTTCGGGGTCATGGCATTCTCGAAAAGACGGTGTTCTGGCCCGCCGTGACGGGCCTCGGTATTCTGGTTCAGACGGGCAGCAAATGCTCCAGCGTGCGCCGGTAAATATTCTTCAGGGGATCGATGTGGCGCAGTTCGATGTGCTCGTCGATCTTGTGAATACTGGCATTGGGCGGCCCGAATTCTATCACTTGGGGGCAGATTTGCGCGATAAACCGGCCATCCGAGGTGCCGCCCGTGGTCGACAGCTCCGTCGCGATGCCCGTTTCTTCCAGGATGGCGGAGGACAGCGCATCGGAGAGCGTGCCGCGCGGCGTGAGGAAGGGCAGGCCGCTCAGGGTCCATTGCAAATCGTATTGCAAGTCATGCTTGTCAAGGATGGCGTGGACCCGTTCCTGCAAGCCCTCGGCCGTGCTGGCCGTGGAAAAGCGGAAGTTAAAGTCGATCACCATGTCGCCCGGGATCACATTGTTGGCGCCCGTGCCTGCGTTGATATTCGACATTTGCCACGAGGTCGGCAGGTAATACTCGTTGCCGGCGTCCCATTTTTCCTCGACCAGGTCGGCCAGCGCCTGCGCCGCTTCGTGGATCGGGTTTTTCGCCAGGTGCGGGTAGGCGATATGGCCTTGCACGCCCTTGATCGTCAGGCGGCCCGACAGGGAACCGCGGCGGCCGTTCTTGATCATGTCGCCCAGCTGCGCGCTCGAGGTCGGCTCGCCCACGAGGCAATAGTCGATCTGCTCGCCGCGCGCCTTCAGTTGCTCGCAGACGATGACGGTACCGTCCGTGGCCGGGCCTTCCTCGTCGCTGGTGATCAAAAAGGCGATGGAACCCGTGTGCCCGGGCGTGGCGGCGATGAATTCCTCGCAAGCGATCACCATGGCGGCGATCGAGGTCTTCATGTCGGCCGCGCCACGGCCGTACAGCTTGCCGTCGCGGTGCGTGGGAATGAACGGTTCCGAGCGCCATTGCTCGACGGGGCCGGTGGGCACCACGTCCGTATGGCCGGCAAAGACGAACACGGGGGACGTCGTGCCGCGGCGTGCCCACAGATTGGTGACGTCGTTCGACTGTATCGTCTCGCAGACAAAGCCCAGCGGCGTGAGGAGGTCGATCAGGTGCTGCTGGCAGCCCTTGTCGTCGGGCGTGACCGAGGACAGGGCGATCAGTTTTTCGGTCAGGGCGAGGGTTTTGGAGGTGGTCATGGTGTGGAGCGGGGGCGTACTTTTGGGACTCGGCGTCCCCGTACGACCCCAGCCTTGCAGGTGTCGGGTTTAAACTGGAAAAATGCTCTTGTACTGCGCATCGGAAAACGCCACGCTGAACTGGCCATCCTTGTCCAGCACGGGGCGCTTGATGATGGACGGGTTTTCCAGCATCAGTTCCAGGGCGCTGGCCGCATCGACGGTGGCGGCTTTGCGCTCGTCGGACAGGGCGCGCCAGGTCGTGCCTTTCTTGTTGACCAGCACATCCCACGGCAATTGCCCGAGCCATGCTTCCACAGTGGCGCGTTCCAGGCCCTGCTTCTTGAAGTCGTGGAAGGTGAAATCGAGTTGCTGCGCGGCCAGCCAGGTGCGGGCCTTTTTGACGGTATCGCAGTTGGGGATACCGTAGAGTGTAATGGTCGTCATGGGTAGGGCTAAGGGGAATGAGAGCGGTTCGCTTGATCGCGGCGCTTGCGCCAGAGAAAAATGCGATGGTAGCCGCCATTATACAGTCGATGCGCAGCCGATGCGGCAGTGCAACACGGTTGCATGTTCCGGGCAGGTTCAAGGTCAGGCGCTGCGGATGCCCAGTTGCGTGGCCACCTGGCCGAAGTCGTGGTGCGTGGATAGCGGCGTGGCGGATGCCATCGCCAGCTTGGGCAGGCGCAAGGTTGCCACGGTCGCACCGCTATTCGTCAGCGTAGGCGCGGGCGGCCGCCATTACGGCGTCGAGTTTTCCTTTTGCCAAGGCTTGCAGCGGCGACTTGCCGCCCAGCGACAGGCGCGGGATGGTAAAAAAGTCCCATTTGGCGGCGCCGGGCAAGTCGCCGAGAATTTTGCTGATTTTTTCCAGCGTGTGCCGGTCGTGGCGGGGATCGGCGAAAAATGCCGGGTAAACATATTCGCCGGAGGCGCCGCGCAAGGCGAACAGGCGCCTGGCTTTCAGTGCCGCACTGAGTGCCTGCGGCGTGACTGCCAGCCGGGCACGCAATTCGGGGCCGGATAGCAAGCTGTGCGAGGCCACGTCTTTTTCACGCTGCTGGCTTTCCTGTTCTTCCAGGCCGCGCATGAATTGCCGGGTGCTGACGCGGCCTGTCTGTGCGTCGTTGCCTGAAGCCAGGTTCAGTTCGCGCTCGGCCACGATATCGAGGTCGCGCCGCATTTGCGCCAGCAGTGCGGGGCGGTCGTCACGCGGCACGGCGTCCAGCAGCGATGCATAAGCCTCCTGGAAAGTGTCTTGCGCAATATTGAAGCGCAAGCCGGTGGCGCTGGCAGCCAGTGTATCCGCCAGCTGCCTGGCCAGCGAGGGCGCGGCTGGAGCATGGGCGGCTTCGATGGCTGCCTCATCAATTGTGCCGGTGTCGCCATTGCCGGCAGGGCGACGTGTGTTTGATGTGTTTGACATGACCAACTCCTTGCAATGCATGTTTCAGCATAGGCCACGAAATCAAACAAAGCAAACAAAGCAAGGAGATTAAATATCCACGCTTTTGACTTGTCACAAACCTTGAGTGCGGCGGACTACACGGGCCGTGGCGCCGCCTTGCCCGGTTCGGCAGGACCGAAATGCAGGCCCAGCCGCAAGGCCAGGGCGCGCAGGGCGCCGCTTTCCTGCAGGTGCAGGGCCAGCGCGATGTGGCCGTCGGGGCGTACGAGGTAGGCGGCGTCGCGGCCCAGGCCGGCCAGCTTGGCGGCCACGTTATAGGTGTAGCAATGCACGGGCAGTTTCAGCACGCGTGCCTCGTCGAGCAGCTCGGGCGCTGGCTCGCCGTAGATGTGCAATTGCCAATCCATGCTGCGCAGGGCGATAAAGTTGTCTTGCGTGCCGTCCGAGAACCACGGCAGGCGGTCGCCTCCGCGCAGGTATTCCGCATGGCCGGCAGACAAAGCGCTGTCTTCATAGCTGATCTCGATTTGCGACACGGTCTTGAACAGCAAGCGGCGCGCCCGCGCGAAGCCGGACAGGAAGGGCAGCGCGTGCGGCACCAGCCAGCGGCGCAGGAATTGCCCGGCGATGCCCTGCGCGACGATGGCCTGGAAGGCGCGGTCGGTGGTGGAGACGAGCTTGCGGGCAAACACGATGCGCTCGCTTTCATAGGTGTCGAGCAGGGTATCGTTGCTCTGGCCATGCAGCTTTTGCGCCAGTTTCCAGGCCAGGTTGACGGCGTCGCCCAGGCCCGTGTTCATGCCCTGGCCGCCCACGGGGCTGTGCAAGTGGGCCGCGTCGCCGAGGATGAAGCACCGGCGCGTGCGGAACTGGCCCGCCACGCGGTGATGGACTTTATAGGTGGAAAACCAGTTCACGTGTTCGACGTGGATGCCCAGCAGGGTTTCCACGTCGCCGCGCACATCGTCGAAGACGGGTGCGGGCGCGCCGTCGGGACGGTCGGGCAGGATGCCGATCAGGCGCTGCATGCCGCTGGTGCGCACGGGCAGCATCAGCGCAAACGAATTCGCGCCCAGGTGGGCGTGCAAATCCGTGTTGTTGCCCGCCACTTGTGCATCGGCAACATAGTACAGGTGGTCGTAGGTGCCGCCCGAGAACTCGAAGCCGGCGATCTCGCGCACCTTGCTGCGGGCGCCATCGCAGCCGCAGATATAGTCAAACGTGCAATATTGGCGTTCGCCATTGTTGAGCAGGATGGCTTGCACTTCGCTATCGTCCTGCGTCCACAGGTCCAGCGTGACGTTCCATTCCACGTGCACGCCGGCCGCCGCCAGCTTGCTGATCAGAAAGCGTTCATGCTCGTCCTGGGGCAGGCTCAGCACGAAAGGGTAGGGGCTCAGCCCTTCGCCGATCTCGCCCAGCGCCAGTTTCACCAGCTCCTCGCCGCCTTCATGGATGTGCATGGCATTGATCTTGATGCCCAGGCTGACCAGCTCGTCGGCAAAGCCCAGCTGCTGGTAAAACTCCAGGGTGCGCGCATGCACGGCCATGGCCCGCGACGCCTGGCCCGGCCCGCTGTTTTTATCGATGATGCGGCAATCGACGCCATGGCGCGCGAGGCGCAAGGCAAGCATGAGGCCGGTAGGACCGGCGCCGACGATCAATACGGGAGGAGTATTCATGCCATCCAGTATAGGACAGGATGGAGAAGGGCTGCGCGACGATTGAAGTTGTGTTCTAGAAACGAAAATGTCCCGCCGGAGCGGGACATTCAGGGTGCTGCGTGCGCCTTGCGGCGCATTAATTAAATACCGCGCAGCAACTCGTTGATGCCCGTTTTTGCGCGGGTCTTTGCATCCACGCGCTTGACGATCACGGCGCAGTACAGCGAGTACTTGCCGTCTTCCGAAGGCAGGTTGCCCGAGACCACGACGGAGCCGGCTGGCACGCGGCCGTAGGTCACTTCGCCCGTGGCGCGGTCGTAGATCTTGGTCGACTGGCCGATGTACACGCCCATCGAGATGACCGAGTTTTCTTCGACGATCACGCCTTCGACGATTTCCGAACGGGCGCCGATGAAGCAGTTGTCTTCGATGATGGTCGGGTTCGCTTGCATCGGTTCCAGCACGCCGCCGATGCCGACGCCGCCGGACAGGTGGACGTTCTTGCCGATCTGCGCGCAGGAACCGACGGTGGCCCAGGTGTCGACCATGGCGCCTTCATCGACGTAGGCGCCGATGTTGACGTAGGACGGCATCAGCACGACGTTCTTGGCGATGAAGCTGCCGCGGCGGGCGACGGCTGGCGGCACCACGCGGAAACCGCCCTTGGCGAAGTCTTCGGCCGTGTAGTTGGCGAACTTGGTCGGCACCTTGTCGTAGAACTGCATCGTGCCATCTGATGGCAGGACGACGTTGTCTTCCAGGCGGAACGACAGCAGCACGGCTTTCTTGACCCACTGGTTGACGACCCAGTCGCCCGAGGTTTTTTCCGCCACGCGGATGCTGCCGTTGTCCAGGCCATTGATGACGTGGGAGACGGCGTCGCGCAGTTCGGCCGTGCCGTTGCGCGGATTGATCTCGGCGCGGTTTTCCCAGGCCTGGTCGATGATGGTTTGCAGTTGTTGGCTCATGATGATGTCTTGTTCATTTAGTTGGTTGATGCGGATGCGGAAAGCTGCTGGCAGAATTTTACTATGCGCAACGCCGCTTCCAGCCCTTCGGCCGTTTCGGCCACCAGGGCCATGCGGATGCGGTTGCGGCCCGGATTGATGCCGTGCGCGTCGCGCGCCAGGTAGCTGCCAGGCAATACCGTGACATTATATTCGGCGTACAGGCGTTGCGCGAATTCGGTGTCGGACAGTCCCGTGCGGCTGACGTCGGCCCACAGGTAGAAGCCGGCGTCCGGCAATTGCACGTCCATCACCGATTGCAGCAGCGGCGTGATGGCGTCGAACTTGGCGCGGTACTTGGCGCGATTTTCCTCGACATGGGTTTCGTCGTTCCAGGCCGCGACGGAGGCCGCCTGCACGGCAGGGCTCATGGCGCCGCCGTGGTAGGTTCGGTAGAGCAGGAATTTTTTCAGTACTTCCGCGTCGCCGGCGACAAAGCCCGAGCGCATGCCCGGCACGTTCGAGCGCTTCGACAGGCTGGAAAACACCACCAGGCGCGCATACGGGCGCTCGATGGTGGACAGGCCCAGCATGTGCGCCGCCTGCAGCGCCCCCAGCGGGGGCGTGTCGCCGTGGTAAATCTCGGAATAGCACTCGTCGGCGGCGATGACGAAGTCATAGCGCTCGGACAGGGCGAACAGATGTTCCCAGTCCGTCAGGGTCAGCACGGCGCCCGTCGGATTGCCCGGCGAGCACAGGAACAGCAGCTTGACCTTTTCCCATACCGAGGTGGGCACGCTGTCGTAATCGCAGCCGAAATTGCGCGCCGGGTCGGAATTGACGAAATACGGTTCGGCGCCGGCCAGGTAGGCCGCGCCTTCATAGATCTGGTAGAACGGATTCGGGCTGATCACGAGCGAGCCTGCTGACGGATCGATCACCGTTTGCGCCAGCGCAAACAGCGCTTCGCGTGAACCGTTCACGGGCAGGATTTGCGTGGCAGGATTGAGCTTGGGGATGGCGTAGCGGCGCTCGAGCCAGCCGGCGATGGCGGTACGCAAGCCTTCCGAACCGATGGTGGTCGGATAGCTGGCCAGGCCGTGGATATTGTCGACCAGCGCCTGCTCGATGAAGGCTGGAGTCGGGTGCTTGGGTTCGCCCATGCCCAGGCTGATGGGCGCGTACTCGGGATTGACCGTTACGCCGGCAAACAGCTGGCGCAGCTTTTCGAATGGATATGGTTGCAGTTTAGCAAGAAGTGGATTCACGGAGCGGACCAGGGCAAGAGTGGGGTGATAGTGTCGCGTATGGATTGCCTGGCATGGCGCAATGACGCCGGTCAAGCAATCAGCTTAGCCTTTTATTATAGCCGTCCTCGGGCGCGGGCTGTGCAAGTGGGCGTTGTTGACCTGCACGGCATGTCGCTCCCGGGCTTGGCAAGGTAAAATACGCTATGTCTACCTTACTTCCCACCTTGCTTGCCATTGAAACATCGTCCGAACTCGCGTCCTGCGCCTTGTTGCGCGGCGATGTCGTCCTGTCCCGCGCCTCGTCGGGCGTGCGCACCCATTCCCAGTCGATCTTGCCCATGGTGCAGGAATTGCTGGCCGAAGCGGGCGTGACCCTGGCCGACGTCGACGCCATCGCCTACGGCTCCGGCCCCGGCTCGTTTACGGGCGTGCGCACGGCCTGCGGTATTGCGCAAGGCCTGGCCTATGGCGCCAAGCTGCCCGTCGTGCCCGTCGTCACGCTCGACGCCATGGCCCTCGCTTGCCACCAGCAGCATGGCGCGCAGCGCATCGTGACCGTGCTCGACGCCCGCATGGGCGAAGTGTACTGGGCGCAATATGACTATCAAAATGGTTTGCAGGCCGTGCTGCCGCCGGCCCTGAGCGCGCCGGCCGGCGTGGCGCCGCAAGGCGACGTGGTCGGTTGCGGCAACGGCTTTGGCGCCTATGCCGAAGCGCTGGCCGCGCTGCCGTGCGCCGCCACGGCCGATGCCGCCATCATGCCGCACGCCGTGCAAGTGGCGCAGCTGGCGCGCATCGCCTTTGCGGCCGGCCAGTGCGTGACGGCGGCCGAGGCGCAGCCTTTGTATTTGCGCAACAAGATCGCTTATACCAGTGCCGAGCGCCTCGACATGCAACAGGCCAAGGCCGCTGCGGAGTCCGCGCAATGAGCGTAGCGGGCCAGGACAATGCTGCCGGCTGGGACTTGCTGCGTCTCGACTATCAGCCAATGCGTGAGGCGGACCTGATTGAGGTGCTGGCGCTGGAGCAGCGCGTCTACCCGCATCCCTGGACGCATGGCAACTTCGTCGATTCCCTCAAGAGCGGCTACCCGGCCTGGGTCTTGCGCGACGTGGATGGCACCTTGCTCGGCTACTTCTTGCTGATGCTGGTCGTCGACGAGGCGCACCTGCTGAACGTGGCCGTCGAGGGCGCCATCCAGGGGCAGGGACTGGGCCGCTTCCTGCTGAACCAGTCCTGCGCCTGTGCGCGCCAGCTGGGCATGGAATCGATGCTGCTGGAAGTGCGCCCGTCGAATACGCGCGCGCTCGATATTTACCAGCGTTATGGATTTGAACAGATAGGCCGGCGCAAGGGATACTATCCGGCCAGCAACTCGCAACGTGAGGACGCCATCGTGATGCGTTATATCTTATGAGCCGCAGTGCCGTTTTTCTCGATGAAATGGGCGTCGGCCCCCTGTGGCGCTTGCGCCAGGGCGCCGCACCCGAGGTCGTGGATATTGTCGTCGAGGCAGCCGTGGAGGTGGAAGTCGCCGTGGCGGAGCCCGTGGCTGAGATGGCTGCACCTGTGGTCGAAGTGCTGGCCGAGGCGGCAGTCGTGGACACTGTGGAGGTTGCGGCGCCCGTCGCCGTTGCCGCTACGCCAGTGCCTGCCGCCGCGCCCGACGACACGGCCTGGTTCGACGATGCGCCTCCGCCGCCGCCCGCCAGGCAGCTCAGCGATGCCGATATCGCCGCCCTCGACTGGGATGGTTTGACGGCCGCCGTGTCCAAATGCGCGCGCTGCGACTTGTGCAAGACGCGCAAGGGCGTCGTCATGGGCCGTGGCGACCGCCAGGGCGCGTGGCTGATGCTGGTCAGCAGCCCCTCGCGCCTGGAAGAGCGGGAAGGGCGTGCCTTGCCGGGAGAGCAGGGCAAATTGCTCGACAATATGCTCAAGGCCATCGATGTCGATGCGGGCAGCGATGTGTATATCACCCACTTGCTGAAATGCCGTCCGCTCGACGAGGCGGGCCAGGAGCGCTTGCCCACCGAGGCCGAGTCCGCCGCCTGCCGTCCGTATTTCGACCGCGAACTGGCCCTGCTGCAGCCGCGCACTATTTTGACGCTCGGTTCGATGACTGCCGCCGGCATCAATCCCGGCGAAAAGCCCGTACGGGGCACGGTGCGCCAGCTGGGCAGTGCGTCCGTCGTGGCTACCTTCCACCCAGAGCAACTGTTGCAGGACGGGACGGGCAAGGCCAAGGCGCGCGCCTGGGCCGATTTGTGCCTGGCGAAAAGCACGCACGGTGGTTGAGACATTCCAAGTCCGCTTCGAGCAGCGCTGGGGGCATTTGACGCACCCCCGCGTGCGTGCGCTGGCCTGGCTGCTCGACTCGCCCGACTTGCTGGACCCGTCCAGCCTCCACTGGAGCGGGCGCATCGCCAGTCTGCCTGCCGTCACGCCTGCCGTGGCGGCGTGGCTGGGGGCGCTGCAGGATGACCCGTCACCGCTCGATGCGGCGCTGGGGCCGAAATTCTATTCCCGCCTGGGCCTGTACGCTGAAAAGCTGCTGGCCTTTTATTTTGAGCAACATGGCTTGCTGGCTGCGCATGGCTTGCAAGTGCAGGTGAACCGCAACGACACGGTGGGCGAGTTCGATTTCCTGCTGCGTGACGAGAATGAATTGTTGCACTGGGAATTTGCCACCAAATTCTACCTGCTGGAAGGGGCGCCTGATCCCGGCGTTTTCAACCACTTGATCGGCCCCAACCTGGCCGACACCCTGGGCTTGAAGATGCGCAAGATTCTCGACAAGCAACTGGCTCTATCCCGCCATCCGGCCGCGCAAAGCCTGCTGGCGCAGCCGGTGCGCGCGGCGCAGGCGCTGGTCAGGGGCTGGCTGTTTTATGCGGCAGGCGTGACGCCCGCCATGGACGGCATTTCCCCGGAGCATGGTCACGGCTTCTGGTGCACCCCCGCACAATTGCCGCAGCAGCGTTATGTCGTGCTGCCGCGCCTGCAATGGCTGGCGCCGTTCAAGGGCCGCGATGTGGACGTGCTGGACGTGGGGGCCTTGCGCGCGCAGTTGTTTGATCTGGCGCAACCGGTGATGGTGGCCACCGTGGATACTGTCGAAGGCTGGGAAGTGGAACGCACGCGCGGTTTTGTCGTGCCGCATGACTGGACGGAGCAGGCTGCCGCGCGGCGGCTGGCTGGTGCTTTGCCGATTTAAGACTCTCAACCCAAAACGAAATCCGGGGTCAGACCCTCAGGGTCTGACCCCAGCCCTTGCTTGGGCTTAATGCTTCTGCTCGCCAATCAGCGACAGATTGTCATGCTCAGCCTGGTTCAGCTTGTGCTTGCGCATGATGGCGTACATGGTGCCGGCGACGAACAGGCCGAACAGCGTGATGATGATGTTGAGCGGCAGGTGCAGACGGATCATGATCGAATACACGGCCAGCATGGTGAGAATCGACAGGTTTTCATTGAAGTTCTGCACGGCGATGGAATGGCCCGCACTCATCAGGACGTGGCCGCGATGTTGCAGCAGGGCATTCATCGGCACGACGAAGAAGCCGGACAGGGCGCCGATCAGGACCAGCAGCGGGTAGGCGATCCACACGGAGTGTACTTGCGTCATCATCATGACGATCACGCCCATGGCGATACCGAGCGGAATGACGGTCAGCGACTTGCGCAGCGGAATGAAACGGGCCGACAGCACGGCGCCGGCGGCCACGCCGATGGCGACCACGCCCACCAGGCTGGTCGCCTTGTCGAACGGCATGTTCAGCGATTGCTTGGCCCATTCCAGCACGATCAGCTGCAAGGTGGCGCCGGCGCCCCAGAATAGGGTGGTCACGGCCAGGGTGATCTGACCCAGCTTGTCTTTCCACAGGATGGAATAGCAATTGGCAAAATCGGTGATCAGTTTGATAGGATTGCGTTCCTGGTGCGGATACACGCAGCCCGTGTCGGGAATCTTCAGGTTGGCCAGGGTTGCCAGCGCATAGATGCCGACCACCACGCACAAGGCCGCTTCCGTCTTGTTGGTGATGCCCGTGTCGATCAGGGGGATGTCGATGGCGAGCAGCATGTCGGACACGTGGCCGCTGACGAGCGCGCCGCCCATGACGGTGCCGAGGATGATGGAAGTGACGGTCAAGCCTTCGATCCAGCCATTCGCCGCCACGAGCTTTTCCGGCGGCAGCAATTCCGTCAGGATGCCGTACTTGGCGGGCGAATACACGGCCGCGCCAAAACCGACGACGGCGTAGGCCAGCAGCGGATGCACGTGGAAGAAGACGAGGGCGCAGCCGAAGATCTTGACCATGTTGGCGATGAACATGACCTTGCCTTTTGGCAAAGCATCCGCGAAGGCGCCGACAAAAGCGGCCAACAGTACGTAAAACAGCACGAACGACAATTTGAGCAGCGGCGTGATCCACGCCGGGGATTTCATGGACACCAATAAATCGACGGCGACAAAAAAGAGGGCGTTATCGGCCAGCGAGGAAAAGAACTGCGCCGCCATGATGGTATAAAAACCACGATTCATTCTGGAATGCCTGAAATCATATCTGGCTTGCTTTATACCACGAAAAAACGGCAAACCCCAAGTTTGGACGGGGCTGCTTTGCATAGTCTTGCCTAAGCGAAGCTTAATTATTCTGCCGTAGAAAAATACACATACATGTGAGCATTTTGTACATGGTGTCCTGTGCGCCGGTCTGGGACGCGCCGGCGGACCTGCTTGGCGGCCCATCCGGTAAAATACGGCTTTCCCACTTGCCGTGTGTCACGCTTATGCCCAGGCCACTCCTCGCCACCATCCATCTCGATGCCATGCAACACAATCTGACGCGCGCCCGTGCCGGCGCCCGCGGCGCCAAGGTGTGGGCCGTCGTCAAGGCAAATGCCTATGGTCACGGCCTGGAACGGGCCATGCGGGGCTTTGCCGAGGCCGATGGCCTGGCGCTGGTCGAGGTCGATTACGCCGTGCGCTTGCGCGAACTGGGCTGGCGCAAGCCCATCTTGCTGCTGGAAGGATTTTTCGATCCCAGCGATTTGCCGGTCATGGCCCAATACGGCTTGAACGGCAGCGTGCATTGCGAGGAACAGATCGCCATGCTGGAAGCGGCGCGCTTGCCGCACGCCATCGACGTGCACCTGAAAATGAATACGGGCATGAACCGACTGGGCTTCACGCCGGCTGCCGTGGCGGGTGCCTATGCACGCCTGCGCGCCATGCCGCATATCGGCACCATCACTCTGATGACGCATTTCGCCAATGCGGACGAGGCGGGGCCCACGCGCTTGCCTTTGGCCCAGCAGATGCTGCGTTTCGAAGCGGGCGCCTCCAGCATCGGTACGCCGCTGCCGCGCAGCCTGTGCAATTCGGCCGGCCTGCTGATGCACCATCTGGACAGCGACTGGGTGCGTCCCGGCATCATGCTGTACGGCGGCACGCCCAGCGGCGCTCCCGGCGGCACCTCCGCGCAGGCATTCGGCTTGCTGCCCACGATGACCTTGCGCAGCAGCATCATCGGCGTCCAGGACATCGCCGCCGGTGAGGTGGTCGGCTACGGCAGCCGCTATGAGGCGGCCGGCAACGTCAAGGTGGGCGTGGTGGCGTGCGGCTACGCGGATGGCTACCCGCGCCACGCACCCGAAGGCACGCCCGTGCTGGTCGACGGCGTGCGCACGGAACTGATCGGCAGGGTGTCGATGGACATGCTGATGGTGGACCTGACCCACGTACCGGGCGCAAAGGTGGGCAGCGCCGTCACCCTGTGGGGCCAGGGCATGCCGATCGACGAGGTGGCCCTGGCCGCCGGCACCATCGGCTACGAGCTGATGTGCGCACTGGCGCCGCGCGTACCGGTGAGCGAAGCGTAGGTGACGCGGAAGCGCGGTTTGTATATACTGTATATATAACCAGCTGTTTCATTTTACCTGAGCAAAGTACACCATGGCAAAAGTCAAGACCATCTACACCTGCAGCGATTGCGGCGCCATCAGTAATAAATGGATGGGGCAATGCACCTCGTGCAACCAGTGGAATACCATGGTGGAAACCCTGCCCGAGACGGGCGGCAACAACCGCTATTCGAACCCGCAGCACATGTCGCTGGCGCAGACGGCGCCCGTGCTGTCGCTCGACGATATCGACGCCATCGACGTGCCCCGTTTCGGTACGGGCATCGAGGAATTCGACCGCGTGCTGGGCGGCGGCATGGTGGCCGGCGGCGTGGTGCTGATCGGCGGCGACCCCGGCATCGGCAAGTCGACCCTGCTGCTGCAGGCGCTGGCGAACATGTCGCACCACAAGCGCGTGCTGTACGTCAGCGGCGAAGAGTCCGGCGCGCAGATCGCCCTGCGCGCCAAGCGCCTCGTCATCGACGCCAAGGAACTCAAATTGCAGGCGGAGATCCAGCTGGAAAAGATCCTCTCCACCTTGAACGACCTGAAACCGGAAGTGGTGGTCATCGACTCGATCCAGACCGTGTATTCGGACGCCCTCAGTTCGGCGCCCGGTTCCGTGGCGCAAGTGCGCGAATGTGCGGCGCAGCTCACGCGCGCGGCCAAGCAGACGGGCGTGACCATCATCCTGGTGGGCCACGTGACGAAAGAGGGCGCGCTGGCTGGCCCCCGCGTGCTCGAGCACATCGTCGACACGGTGCTGTATTTCGAGGGCGACGCCCATTCCAGCTTCCGCCTCGTGCGCGCCATCAAGAACCGTTTCGGCGCCGTCAATGAACTGGGCGTGTTCGCCATGACGGAAAAGGGCTTGAAAGGGGTGTCGAACCCGTCGGCCCTGTTCCTGTCGCAGCACGACAATCAGGTGCCGGGCTCGTGCGTGATGGTGACGCAGGAAGGCACGCGCCCCTTGCTGGTGGAAATCCAGGCCCTCGTCGACACCAGTCACCTGCCCAATGCGCGTAGGCTGTCCGTCGGCCTGGAACAGAACCGCCTGGCCATGCTGCTGGCCGTGGCGCACCGCCACGCGGGCATCGCCGCCTTCGACCAGGACGTCTTCATCAACGCCGTCGGCGGCGTCAAGATCACGGAACCGGCGGCCGACCTGGCCGTGTTGCTGGCGATTAACTCGTCGATGCGCAACAAGCCCTTGCCGCGCGGACTCGTGGTGTTCGGCGAGGTGGGGCTGGCTGGCGAAATCCGTCCCGCGCCACGGGGCCAGGAGCGCTTGCGCGAAGCGGCCAAGCTGGGCTTTACCCTGGCCGTCGTGCCCAAGTCCAACCTGCCGAAGCAGGTCATCGAAGGCCTCAAGGTCATCGGCGTGGAGCGCATCGACGAAGCGTTCAATAAATTGCGCGATCTGGAGTAAAAGTTGGTATGGTTTAAATGCCAAGCTTGAGACAAGTCAAACAAAATTTCCGTTTGGAACTATAATATTTGTCCGATGGATTCCCTGGTGAATCCGCATCGACAATGAATTGATAGAGAAGCGGAATACAGTGTCAGTTGAGCAAAGGCAGGGCGCACGCAAGATATTGCGTGCCAAGGCAATGTTGGTAATGGATGGTGCGGGCCCTGTGGCGGCGCGCACCCTCGATGTGGGGCCGGGCGGCATGTCGGCCGTCATCGCTGAACCGGTGCCGACAGGCAAGCAAGGCAAGGTGCTGTTCGAGCTGTTTTACGACGGCTCGGCACACATCATCGAGGCGCGCGTGTCCGTCTCGCACTGTATTTTCAGCAGTGCAGGTTTCAAGGTGGGACTCACTTTCCTGCAGCTGGAGATGGCTGTCAGCAGCGCCATTTCGAAATTCATGCGCTGAGGCACGCCCGCAGAGGAGTGGCAAGTAGAATGCGCTAAAATGGTGCATATGGGTTTGCAGTCAGGAAAAACCTGTTCTGTTCGCTGTTTTGATATTCCGGTAATACTGCATAATTATCAACCAGAAGAGGGACCTTGCCGCGCCATGCGCGCCTGCGGTCCGTTTCGAGCGCTGCGCGCGGTCACGACCTGAACCGTGTGCCATGACCTTACACCCGACGGGAACGCCTACCATGTTTAATTCGACCATCAACAGCAGGGCTTACACCAACAACACGCAGCAGACGACGCAGGGCAATATCTCGGCCGATGTGTATGCGAAGGTGGAGCGCCAGATGCAGTCGCAGAACACGGGCGTCGTCAAGCTCAATGCCAGCCTGGCGCGCGACCAGGCCAAGTTCTCGGGCCTGGGCCAGCTGCAATCGGCGCTGGCGAAATTCCAGACCGTGGCCAAGAACATGGCCGGCAGCGGCCTGGCCACGTCGGCCACGTCGACCACCAAGGATGTGCTGAGCGCCACCACTACCGACAAGGCCGTCAGCGGCAGCCATGAGCTGAACGTCAAGCAGCTGGCGCAGGGGCAGACCCTGCAGAGCGGCGTGCAGAAATCGTCGAGCGCCGCCATCGGCACGGGCGCGCCGGCGCTGGTCAAGATCGAAGTGGGCACGGCCGACGGCAAGCAATTTACGCCCGGCAGCGGCAAGATCATTTCGCTGACGATCGACAGCAGCAACAATAGCCTCGACGGCATCGCCGCCGCGCTCAAGCAGCAGGGCATCGACGCCAGCGTGGTCAAGGGCGCCGATGGCTACTCGCTGGCCATCAATGGCAAGAGCGGCGCCGACAGCAGCATGCGCATCAGCGTGTCCGGCGACGCTGCCGTCAGCAACCTGCTCAGCTACGCGCCCGGCGCCGGCAAGGGCATGCAGCAGACGGCCGCCGCGCAGGACGCGCTGCTGACCGTCGACGGCAAGGAGATCAAGAGCGCCACGAATACCCTGACGACTGCCGTCGAGGGCGTCACCATCGAATTGAAGAAAAAGGGCACGACGGACCTCGTCATCGCCAAGGACAGCAGCCAGATCGCGACCAACGTGGCCAGCTTCGTCACGGCCTACAATGAACTCAACAGCAAGCTGCAGAGCCTGCAGCAGGGCGATTTGAAGTCCGACACGGCCCTGGGCCAGGTGCGTTCGCAGATGGAGCAAGTGCTGCGCACGGCCAGCACGGGCGTGCCATCGTCGGTACTGGGCAGCGCCGGCGTGACCTTGGGCAAGAGCGGCGAGCTGGTGCTCGACGACAAGAAACTCAAGGCGGCCATCGCGGCCGATCCGGACGCCGTCAGCAAGATGTTTACCAATAACGGCAAGGGCGTGGCGGACCAGTTCGCCAGCAAGATCGGCGAGCTGACGGGCGAAACGAGCATCATCCGCAAGGAAGTGCAGACGGTCGGCAAGGAGATCACCACGCTGACCAACAAGAAAGCCGTGCTGGCCAAGGCGCTGACGGCCCAGGCGCAGGCGCTGGTGAAGGCGTATTCGGCCCAGGAACAGATGGGGACGAACTCGGCCCTTCCCGGTTATACGGGCAAGAACTCTTTATTCGACTTCATGGCTTAAGAGCGTTCGCCCTGGGAAAAGAACGCCGACGGCGAACTGCCGAAAGTCTTCTTGAACATGGCGGAAAAGGCCGACTGGCTGGCGTAGCCCAGTTCTTCGGCCACCTGCGACAGCGGCACGCCGCGCGCGATCAGGGGCGCCGCGTGCGCCAGGCGCACCTGCTGGCGCCACTGGCCAAAACTCATGCCCAACTCCCGTTCGAACAGCCGCGCCAGGGTACGCTCCGAGGCGCCGACCAGCTGCGCCCAGTGTTCCAGGGTCTGGTTACAGCCCGGTTTCTCGATCAGGCTGTCGCACAGGGTCTTCAGGCGCTTGTCGCTGGGCAAGGGGACGCGGATGGGGCGCGTGGCCGAGCGTTTCAATTCATCGAGGATCAGTTCGGCCAGCAAGGCTTCGCGCGCCGGTTCCTGGCCCGGGTCCAGCTGTTCCAGCGCCATGATCAGCTGGCGCAGCAGGTTCGATACTTCCAGCACCTTGCAGTCGTTCCCCGCGAACGGCGCGCGCGCCGCATGGATGCACAGGGGGCGCAAGCGGGTTTTTTCCAGTATCGTGACGGCATGTTCCACGTTGGGCGCGATCCAGATGGCGCGCATGGGCGGCAGCACCCAGCTGCTGTTGTTGGCGGTAATGCGCAGCACGCCTTCGAGCGCCATCGTGACCTGGCCCCAGGGGTGAGTGTGCGGCGAAAGAAATTCATCGGCTTGCAGGTCGCGCGCGATCATCGTCACGGGGATGGTCGCGCTGGGCGCTTCCCGCGGCGGACACATGCGGGTATGGTGGAGGATAGGTACACCCATCAGCTTGGCCTTAATTCGATAAATTATGTCGTCCTGTCGGAAAACAGACGATGGTATTTTGCATACACTTGAGTTTTACCAGTATAAGACAGGGTATGACATGACAACAACTAACTCGGCATCCGAACTTCCCTCCTTGCGCGGCGATGCGCGCGTCATCGCCCTGGTGGGGCTGGCGCATGGCGTGTCGCATTTCTACCACCTGATCCTCGCGGCCCTGTTCGTCTGGCTGAAACCCGCCTTCGACCTGTCGTATGCGGAACTGGGCCTGCTGATGACGGTGTTCTTCATCATCTCGGGCGTGGGCCAGGCGCTGGCCGGCTTTGTCGTCGACCGCTTCGGCGCCCGCGCCGTGCTGTTTTCCGGCATTTTCCTGCTGGGCGTGTCGGCGCTGGCCCTGTCCACCGCGCACAGCTATGCGGCGCTGATGCTGGGCGCCATGCTGGTCGGCATGGGCAACAGCGTGTTCCATCCGGCCGACTATACCATCCTCAACCAGCGCGTCTCGGCGGCCCGCGTGGCCTACGGCTTTTCCGTGCATGGCATCAGCGGCAACATCGGCTGGGCCCTGGCACCGCTGTTCATGACCTATGTCGCCACCCATTACGACTGGCGGGTCGCACTGCAGTGCGCGGCCGTGCTGCCGTTCGCCGTGCTGCTGATCCTGTTCCTGAACCGCCACGCCATCCGCCCCGAGCCGGTCAAGAAGGCCGCAGCGGGTCAGCAAGCTGGCGGCGAAGGCACGCTGGATTTCCTGCGCCTGCCCGCCGTGTGGATGTGCTTTGCCTTCTTCTTCATTACCGCCATCGCCCTGGGCGGCATCCAGAGCTTTGCCAGCGTGGCCCTCGTCAAGCTGTACGACATGAGCCTGGCGCTGGCCACCAGCGCCTACACGGCCTATATGCTGGCTTCGGCCGTGGGCATGCTGGCCGGCGGCGTGGTGGGCGCGCGTAGCAAGCAGCCGGACCGCAACGTGGCGATCGCCTTTTCCGCCGCCGCACTGCTGGCCGTGCTGCTGTCGCTGGCTGTCGTGCCGGCCTGGGGCGCCGTCGTGCTGATGGGTGCCATCGGCCTGACGTCGGGCGTGGCGGGGCCGTCGCGCGACCTGATGATACGCGCGGCGGCGCCGAAGAATGCCACGGGACGCGTGTATGGCGTCGTGTATTCGGGCCTCGACAGCGGCCTGGCCGTCGGCCCCCTGTTCTTTGGCGCGCTGATGGATGGCGGCCATCCGGCCCTGTTGTTCGTGTTCATCGGCCTGTTCCAGGCGCTGGCGATTGCCACGGCCGTGGGCGTGGGCGGCAAAACGCGTGCCGCGGCGCTGCAAAAAGCATAGAATCGTTGCCATCTGCCATGAAAGGAGTTCCCATGAACTTTGCTACCACCGACCTGTGCGACGACTATGCGGCCATGCTCGACGACGGCACGCTGGCCGTGCTGCCGCCCGTGTACCGGGCCTTCGGCCAGCGCATGCGCTTCAGCGGACCGGCCACCACCTTGCAAGTGTTCGAGGACAACGCCCTCGTGCGCAGCACCCTGGAAACGCCGGGCCAGGGCCGCGTGCTGGTGATCGACGGCGGCGGCAGCCTGCGCCGCGCGCTGGTGGGCGGCCAGCTGGGCGTGCTGGCCGAAAGCAACGGCTGGGCCGGCATCGTCGTCGATGGCTGTATCCGCGACAGCGAGGAAATCAACGTCTGCCAGATCGGCGTGCGCGCCCTGGCCACGCATCCGCGCAAGAGCGGCAAGACGGGCGCCGGCCAGCGCGACGTGCGCGTGCAGATCAGCGGCGTGGCCGTGCATCCGGGCGACTGGATCTACGCCGATGCGGACGGCATTCTGGTGGCGCGGCAACAACTCGATTGACGGCGCGAGGGACGCGCCGTGCTCTCAGTGCCGCGCAAGGCGCCTGGGAACGTTACAAATTATCCACATTCAATATATTTCTGTAAAGTTCTTTGATTTTGATCAAGGCTGAGATATGATTTCACTTAAGGTAACTTTAATGCCTATAAGGCAAGGAAATCAGATCATGAAAATCGCCACCATCGCAGCAGTTGTCGCCCTGTTCGCCGCAGGCACCGCCAGCGCCAGCCCCGTCAATCTGATCACGAATGGCAATTTTGAGACGGTTGCGCCCGGCTCCACGTTTTCCAGTGGCTTCCAGGTCGTCAACAACGGTTCGTCGGCTATCACGGGCTGGACCGTGGGCGCCAGTTCCGTCGACCTGATCCGCAATGCGTACAACGCCATCGATGGCTACAGCATCGATATGCTGGGCACGCCAGGTCCGGGTTTCCTGTCGCAAAATTTCAATGTCGTTGCCGGCCAGACGTACAACCTGAGCTTTGACATGGCGCGCAATTCCGGCGGCCCCGCTGGCCAGGGCGTGGCCGTCACTTTCGGTGGCGTGGCCGGTAATTTCTACTCGACGGCTGCCGCCTCGAACACCTTGTACAGCAACACGCTGAGCTTCACGGCCGCTTCCACCGGCCTGGCGACCCTGTCGTTCGCCAGCGCCGCCAAGGCCGGCACGCCGTTCGACAACTATTCGGGCGCCGTCATCGACAACGTGTCGGTGAGCGCTGTGCCGGAACCGGAAACCTACGCCATGCTGCTGGCCGGCCTGGGCCTGATGGGTTTCCTGCGCCGCCGCAAGGTTGCCAAATAAGCCGGGGTTGCCCGACATCAAACCGCCTGCTGCCATGCACAGGCGGTTTTTTTACGTCAGCGGTCTTGCGCGCCGCCCGCGCCCAGCAGGAATAGCCACGGCAGCAGTTCAGGGATTCGCATCGCCATCGCCGCGCAACGGGCACGCCGCCGCTGCCGCCCCCATACGCCGTACCAGTTCGCCGCGCAACTGTGTCAATCCATCGATGCGCGCATCGATTTCGCCGAGCTTGCGCGCCAGCGCCGCGCGCAGCTGGTCCGCCGTGGCGGGATCGCCGGCGGCCGCCAGCAGCGGCATGTCGGCTTCGATTTCCGCCAGGGTAAAGCCCAGCTGCTGCGCCGTGCGCAGGTAGCGCAGCCAGTCGGCCGCCTCGGGCGGATAGTCGCGGTAGCCGTTCGCACCGCGCCGCGCGCGCAGCAAGCCCCGTTTTTCATAGAAGCGCAGGGTATCGCGGCTCAAGCCCGTCGCCTGCGCCATTTCGCCGATCTGCATGGTTCTTTTCTTTCATAAAATGCTTGACCCTGGAGTGTACTCCAGCCTCGATCATGGGCGCTTTCCACTGACAGGAGTTCCCCATGTTGTCTGTTTCCGCCTTCCGCCGCGTGGTGCGCGCCAGCGCCATTTATGATGTGCTCATGACGGCCCCGTTTACCACGCCGTGGACGTTTTTGCTGCTGCGCGAGCACTTGAACGCTATCAACGTGGGCCTGGGCGGCGCGCCGCTGCCGCTCTTCGAACCCTTGCATCTGCTGATCAGCAGCTTGTTTGGCAGCGTGGTGATGGTCTGGTCGGTGCTGCGCATGCTAGACCCGCAGCCGCGCTTCGGCCGCTATGACGCGGCGGCGCGCTTCCTGTTTTCCACCTGGATGGCATGGGCCTTGCTGGTGACGGGCCAGCCCGTGCTGTGGCTGTTCATCGTGCCGGAACTGGCCTGGGGCCTCGCGCAAAGCCTGCCTCTGCGCGGCGCCGAAGGCGGGCGGGAAGGGCGCGCGCACGAATCGCTGTTGAGATGAATATAACGAAATGCAATAATGGCCGTGCTTTACAGCAATAAACGACTATTAAAGGAATGACTATGCAGCAGGATGCCGCAGGAAAAAACATGGCGTTGCTCGATCCGGTGGTGGCGCCGCGCATCGCGGTAACGCGCCTGGTGGCGGGCCTGCTGCAAGGCTTGCTGCTGTACTGGCTGTACAGCACGGCGCAAGACAAGGTGTGGCCCGCGACGGAAGCCTACCTGCTGGCGCCATTGATGCTGATCGGCCTGCTGCTGCCCATCCTGCTGGTGTCCAGCCTGGGCCACATGTCGGCGAAGCGCATCGGCCTGTGGATGGCGGGCGCGGCCGTCGTGCTGGCCGTGCTGGCCTGGCACGACGTGGCACGCGGCGCCGAACACGTGATCTGGGGTAATTACAAGCCGGGCGCGCCGCTGCGCGTGATTTCCGCCCAGCTGTTCGGCTTCTGCGTGGTGGGCTTGTATATCGCCCACGCGCTGGTGCTGGCCAGCGCCCAGGATGGCCAGCGCATCGCGCGCTATCCCACCTACTTTGAAATCGCCTGGAAGCTGGGTATCCAGCTGCTGTTTTCCCTGCTGTTCGTGCTGGGCCTGTGGCTGGTGCTGTGGCTGGGCGGGCAGCTGTTTCTGCTGATCAAGCTCAGTTTCCTGAAAAAGCTGCTGGGCCAGGCCTGGTTCGTGATTCCCGTCATCTGCTTCGCGTTTTCGTTCGCCATCCACATCACGGACGTGCGCCCATCCATCGTGCGCGGCATCCGCACCTTGCTGCTGGTGCTGCTGTCATGGCTGGTGCCGATTGCCGCCGTGCTCGTTTCCGGTTTCCTGCTGACCCTGCCATTTATCGGCTTCGAGCGCCTGTGGGCCACGCGCCATGCGGCCTCCGTGCTGCTGGGCATGGCCGGCGTGCTGGTGGTGCTGATCAATGCCGCCTTCCAGAATGGCGAAGTGGGCCATGGCGTGGCGCGCGGCATCCGCCTGGGCACGCGCCTGGCATGTTTGCTGCTGCCGTGGGTGGTCGGCATCGCCATCTATGCGCTGACCCTGCGCGTGATGTCGCATGGCTGGACCTCCGACCGCCTGATCGCTGCCGCCTGCCTGTTGATCGCCACCTGTTACGCCGCCGGCTATGCCTGGGCGGCCAGCAAATACGGCGACTGGCTGCACCTGATCGCCAACGTCAACGTGGCCACCGCCTTTGTTACCCTGCTGGTGCTGTTCGCCCTGTTCTCGCCGCTGGCCGACCCGGCGCGCATTTCCGTGGCCAGCCAGATGGCGCGCCTGGACAGCGGCAAGGTTGGCGTGGACAAGTTCGATTTCGAATACCTGCGCTTCCAGGGCGCCCGCTATGGCCAGGCGGCCCTGCAGGAATTGAGCAAACGCACGACGGGGCCGGATGCGGCCATCGTGCGGGCCCGCGCCGAGGCCATGCTCAAGCGCCAGAACCGGCTCGACGAGACGGGCGCGCTGAATGACGTGTCGATCAACCTGACCCTGCGCCCGGCCACGGCGAAGCTGCCGGAGAGTTTCCTGCGCCAGGACTGGACGCAAGTGAGCCCGGCCTGGCGCCTGCCCGCCTGCCTGAAGCGGGCAGGGCAGCAGTGCGACGCCTACCTGCTCGATTTCGATGGCGACGGCAAGCAGGAAGTGCTGCTGATCAGCAACGACCCGCGCGCCTCGTCGGTCTTGCTGGCGGAAAAGGACGACGGCAGCTGGACCGCGCGCGGGCAAATCCCCACGGACGCCCTGCGCTGCAAGCCCCTGCGCGAAAAACTGCAGGCGGGCGAATTCCAGCTGGTGCCGCCGAAAGTGCGCGAGCTGGAAGTCGACGGCCAGCGCGTACCGATGACCTTGTACACGCAGGAGGACGAGCTCAGCTGCCCGGAGGAGACGGCGCCGGGTCCCTGAATGGCTATCCAAGTCAGGCCATTGGCAAGCACGCTGGTCATGATGCTGGAGTCGCTCCAGGTGATTATTTCGATATTCTTATAGGTTTGCACAATGGCGTATGACAGGATTGATTGGCATTCTGGCGGAAAATATCCCGATGATTTGCCGGAAGAGAATGGCGGCATCCATATCGGCATGTTCCTGGCCTGGCTGGTGCAACAGGATATGGCGGGCGATTTCCACCGCACAGATTCTGCCGAGGAGCTAAGGCGTCTGGCAACTCGGGAAATGACCGGGCTTGAATTTCTGCTCGATGCCTGCGATGGCAAGCTATGGGAAGACGATCTCAACGATCAGGGCAATGCTTTCACCGTTGACTATTACGATAAAAAGTCGGCATTCGCCCAGCAGCATGGGAGCTTTCTGCAAGACTATTGTGACGTATTCAACCGTCACGCCGCCGCGCACGGCTTTGAGTATCCCAGCGTCTATCACGTCGAAAATACCTGGGAGAAATTCGATCTACTGAAACCCATCCTCGACCAGCGCTACAGCCAATGGCAAGCGTGGTCGGCCGATCCCGCCAACCGACAGCGCGATCCCAAAACCCAGTTTCTTCATGCCTGCCAGGAAGTCGGGAAATTTCTCGCGCCGCATGGCTTCAAGCCCAACAAGGCAGGAACCGTTTGGAAGAAGATGGCTGCCGACAAGGACACCGTTTTCGAGGTATCGTTCGAGCCCGAACGCTATAATTCCCGCAGCGATGTACGCATGACGGTCGGCCTCTCCATCGCCAGCAAAGCCCTCAAGAAATGGCTTGCGGAGAAGGGGGGCGGAGCTGGTTACGATGGCACCATTCTGTTCGGCGGTTTGCTTCGGCCCGAAAAAAATGCCAGCGCCATGATCTGGCAGGTGGCGGGTTTGACGGCGCGTTCCTCGATTGAGCAGATGTGCCAGTTGCTTGCCGAACGTGCCCTGCCGCTTTTCTCCTTGTTCGCCGATCGTCCGCGCGCGCTTGAACATCTTGCGTCGCATGGCGGTGGTTTTCCCGCCATGTGCGATCCATCGCCTACCCCTTTGTCATTCCTGTTGTGCTTCGGGACCCAGGAACAGGCGCAGCGGTTTTTCGCTGGCTACGTTGCTTCCAGGCCATCCCCGTGGCGGCGTAATATCATCCTGACATTCACCAGGCTTCAAGCAGGCGAGGAGTGGGAATCTTCCGCCTACTCGAACGAAAGGGACATCAAGCTGGCGTTTCAAAGCGGCCTGATGCTGCCGCAAAAATCCTGACTTTCGTATCGCCGCTGTCGCCGTCGTCCGACTGATACAGCATGTGCCTGTACGGGTCGCCTTGTGCCTTGTCGCCGCCGTGCCGCAGTTCTAGACTGGGGCCTTCTCCACGCTGCGACTGCCTGCCATGACCGAACTCCTGCCCCTGATGAGCTATTGCTTTGTAATGTCCGCCACGCCCGGGCCGAATAACGTCATGCTGGCCACCACCGGCGCCAATTTCGGCTATCGGGGGGCGCTGCCCGTCATCCTCGGCATCCAGGTCGGCATCTTTGTGCAGACCATGCTCATGTGCGTGGGGCTGGGCAGCGTGTTCGTCGCGTATCCGATGGCGCAGCAGCTGCTGCGGATCGCGGGCGCGCTGTACCTGGTGTTTTTGGCGTGGAAGCTGGCCGGCGCCTCAGTGGCGGGAAGCAGCGCGCCGAAGGCCGTGTCGTTTGCGCAGGCGGCGCTGTTTCAGGCGCTTAACCCCAAGAGCTGGCTCAAGGCGATCACCATGGCGTCGGTCTTCATGCCCGCGCACGGCAACATGCTCGCCAGCGCGCTGCTGGTGTCCGTGATCGGCACCGTGGTGGGCATGCCGTGCAACGCCATGTGGGCGCTGTTCGGCCTCTCGATCCGCAGCGTGCTGAAAGCGCCGCGCAACCAGCGCATATTCAATTTGACGATGGGTGCCATCCTGCTGGTCCTCGCCGTGATGTTTTTACGCTAGACTTGCGCCATGTTCGCCATCGACCGCTCCTCGCCCATCGCCCTGTTCAAGCAGATTGAGGCCGCATTGCGCCAGCAGATCGCGCAACGCATCCTGCCTGGCGGGACCAGGCTGCCGTCGATCCGCCAGCTCGCCACGCAGCTTGCGGTCAGCACCAACACCGTGGTGGTCGCGTATGACAGGCTGGTGGCCGCCGGCGTCATCGATACGCACGGCACGGCGGGCTTCTTCGTCTGCGCACCGGCTGACGCCAGCCGCGCCATTCCCGACGAGGTGGCGCTGGAAGCGGGCCAGGAGCAGGAGCCGGTCTGGCTGAGCCAGCAAGTGAACGACCAGCGGCCGGGCGTGCTGCTGGCCAGCAGCGGTGCCTTGCCGCCCACCTGGCTGCAGGACGCGCTGCCGGCGGCGGCCGTGCAACGCGGCCTGGCGCGCAGCGCGGCCGGCATGGCTTCGCGCTGTCCGCCGCAAGGGCTGGCCGAACTGCGCGAGCAGATCGCGCTGCTGTTGCGCGTCATCGGCGTCGCGGCGGACGCCAGCCACATCCTCACCACGTTCGGCGGCACCCATGCCATCGATCTGATCTGCCGCACGTTCCTGCAGCCCGGCGATACGGTGCTGGTGGAAGACCCCGGATACTTCCTGATGTTCGGCAGGCTGCGCCAGGACGGCGTGCGCCTGGTGCCCATCAAGCGCCGTCCCGATGGCCTCGACCTGGACGAGCTGGAAGCGGCCTGCCGCACGCACCGTCCGCGCCTGCTGTTCGTGCAGACGGCCTTGCACAATCCCACCGGGTGGAGCAGCAGCGCTGCCAACCTGCACAAGGTGCTGATCATGGCGCAGCAGTATGGCTTCCTGATCGCCGAAGACGACGTGCACGGCCATTTCCAGCCGGGCCACAGCACGCGGCTGGCATCGCTGTCCGGACTGGACGGCGTGATCTACTATTCCAGCCTGTGCAAGGCGCTGAGCCCGGCCCTGCGCATGGGCTACCTGGCCGCGGCGCCGTCCCTGCTCAAGCCCTTGATGCGCACCAAGATCCATTCCATCATGACTTTGCCCGCGCTGAACGAATACGTGCTGCTGGAAGTGCTCAAGGCCGGCAACCTGCGCAAGCACCTGGAGCGGCTGCAACGCAAGATCATGGTGGCGCGCAACGCCAGCACGCGGCAACTGAGCGCGGCCGGCGTGCTGTTCGAGCAGCCCGGCGATGCGGGCATTTTCCTGTGGGGCTCCATGCCCGAAGGGCTGGACGTGGACTTGCTGGTGCAGGACGCCTACCGCAACAAGATCCTGCTGATGCGCGGCGCCGCGTTTTCGGCCAACGACACGCCCGACCAGCACATCCGTTTCAACGTCGCCTTCAGCCAGCATCCGCGCGTGAGCGCCTATCTGGAAGAGCGCCTGCAGGCGGTGGCTGGCGCGCGCTCAAGCCTGGCCCGCGCCAGCGCCGCCGCCGGCATCGGGGGGAAGTCCTGAGCACCGGCCGAGGGGGCGCTATCGTGCCTAGTTCTTGGTGCGCACCTGGCGCACGTGGTTTTCCAGTTCGCTGAACGAGGGGCGTTCCGTGGCGGAAATGACCTTGCGGCCGAATTCCACAGCCAGTGCCGGGGCGTAGCCGTTCAGGCTGGCCAATAAGGTCACTTTCACGCACTGGTACATCTTCGCCGTTTCATGGTGCTTGCGGCGCAGCAAGCTCGCCAGCGGGGCGATGAAGCCGTAGGCCAGCAAAATGCCGATGAAGGTGCCCACCAGCGCCTGCGCAATCAGTACGCCCAGTTCGGCCGGCGGCAAGCCGACGGACGCCATCGTATGCACCACGCCCATCACGGCGGCCACGATGCCGAAGGCGGGCATGGCGTCGGCCAGCTGCGAAATCGTCTGGATCGGCATTTCCGCATCTTCATGGTGCGTCTCGATCTCGTTATCCATCAGGTTTTCGATCTGGTAGGCGTCCATATTGCCCGACACCATCAGGCGCAGATAATCGGTGATGAATTCCAGGATGTGTTCGTCGCCGAGCGTGTACGGGTATTTCACGAAGATGGGGCTGCGGTAAGGGTCGTCGATATCGTCCTCGACCGACATCAGGCCTTCCTTGCGGATCTTGCTGAGGATTTCATACATCAGCCCCATCAGCTCCATGTAGCGCGCCTTCGTGTACTGCGAACCGTGGAACAGGGTGGGTATGGCGGCGAACGTGGCACGGATGGCCTTGGCGTCATTGCCGACAAAAAAAGTGCCCAGCGCGGCGCCGCCGATCATCAGCAGTTCCAGCGGCTGGAACAGGGCCGCCAGATGGCCGCCCTGCATGGCGAAACCGCCGAAGACGGAAAACAGGACGACGAGAAATCCGAGTATGACTAGCAAAACCTACTCCTTCATAATATTGCCATATCGCAATATTGTAGTGTAACCCGATTTGCCTGCATTGGCCGAGTCCGGCTGCAACTGCTGGCCGAGAAAATTGATAAAAGCGCGCACTTTGGCGGGCAGCTGGTGGCGGCTCGGGTAGTAGGCGTACAGGTCGGCCGGCGCCAGCGTGTAGTCGGCCAGCACCACGCGCAGGCGGCCGCTGTCGAGGTAGCGGGCCAGGTCCCATTCCGAGCGCAGCAGGATGCCGTGGCCGTCCAGGGCCCAGCCCAGCACCACGTCGCCATCGTTGCTGGACACCGTGCCGCGCACCTTCACCGTGTGGGTGGCGCGGCCACGGCTCAAACGCCAGATGCCGTAGGCGTCGTCATTCTGCCGGTGCACGATGCAGCGGTGCTGCGCCAGCTCGTCGGGCGTTTGCGGCGTGCCGTGCGCCTGAAGGTAGGCGGGCGAGGCGCACAGGAAGCGCCGGTTCGACATGATCTTGCGCGCCGACAAACGCGTGTCGGGCAGCTCGCCGAAACGGATGCCCAGGTCGTACGCCTGCTCGACCAGGTTGATGGGGCTGTCCGTCAGCTGCAGCTGCACTTCCAGTTGCGGGTGGCGCAGGGCGAATTGCGACAGCAGGGGAGCGATCACCGTGCGCCCGAAGCCCAGGGTGGCATTCACGCGCAGCAAACCCTTCGGTTCCGCGCTGCCGCTGGCCAGCGATTCTTCCATGGCGCGGATGTCGTCGAGGATTTGCCGCGCCTGCTGCAGATAGCTTTCGCCGTCGCCCGTCAGGCTGATGCGCCGCGTGCTGCGGTTCAGCAGGCGCACGCCCAAGCGCTGCTCCATCAGCACCAATCGCTTGCTGACGGCGGGCGGCGTGATGCCCAGCTCGCGCGCCGTGGCCGACAGGCTGCCCAGCTTGGCCAGCAGCACAAAGAAGGCCATTTCCGTGGTGGCGTCGCTTTTCATTATTAACTTTAAGTGAAGAATGGTTTAAATTACAGTCGATTATACGACTGCGTATCGCGGTTAAGCTGGCGTCACCATTCAAGCACAGGAGAGCCGCATGAAAATCGTCGAGATCCGCGAAAAGACCATCCCCATTTCTTCCCCCATCCGCAACGCCTACATCGATTTCACGAAGATGACGTTAAGCCTGGTGGCCGTCGTTACCGACGTGATGCGCGACGGCAAGCCCGTCGTCGGCTACGGCTTCAATTCGAACGGCCGCTATGGCCAGGGCATGCTGATGCGCGAGCGCTTCATCCCCCGCATCCTCAAGGCCGACCCCGCCTCGCTGCTCACGGACGACGGTGCCAACCTCGATCCGCACAAGGTGTGGGATTGCATGTACACCAATGAAAAGCCGGGCGGCCACGGCGAACGCTCGGTGGCCATCGGCACCATCGACATGGCCATCTGGGATGCCGTGGCGAAGATCGAGAACAAACCGCTGTTCCAGCTGCTGGCCGAGCGCCACGGCACGGGCGTGCCCGACAGACAGGTCTTCGTGTATGCGGCGGGCGGCTATTACTACCCGGGCCAGAGCCTGTCCGCCTTGCAGGACGAGATGCGCAGCTATGTCGACCGCGGCTACACGGTGGTCAAGAAAAAGATCGGCGGCGCCTCGCTGGACGAAGATTTGCGCCGCATCGACGCCATCATGGAGGTGCTGCAGGATGGGCAGAAGCTGTGCGTGGATGCGAACGGCCGTTTCGATCTCGACACGTCGATCGCCTACGCCAAGGCGCTGCGCCAGTACGATCTGTTCTGGTATGAAGAGGCGGGCGATCCGCTGGACTTCGAGCTGCAAGCGACCTTGCGCAGCTACTACGACAAGCCGATGGCGACGGGCGAGAACCTGTTTTCCATGCAGGATGCGCGCAACCTGATCCGCTACGGCGGCATGCGCGCCGACCGCGACTGGCTGCAGTTCGACTGCGCCCTCAGCTACGGCCTGGTGGAATACCTGCGCACCCTGGACATGCTGCACCAGCACGGCTGGTCGCGCAGCCGCTGCATCCCGCACGGCGGCCACCAGATGTCCTTGAATATCGCGGCGGGCCTGGGCCTGGGCGGCAATGAATCGTATCCGGATTTATTCCAGCCGTTCGGCGGCTTTCCCGATGGCGTGCGCGTCGAAAATGGCCATATCACCATGCCGGAGCTGGTCGGCATCGGCTTCGAGGGCAAGGCCAACCTGTATGCGGAGATGCGGGCGCTGAGCGGGCAGTAGGCCTCAGGCCGGCGCCTGCCGCTTCACGTGTGCGGCGGGGCTGGTCTTCTCCCAGCGGAACAGCCACATGATGATCAGCTTGGTGGTGGCGCTGACGCTGGCGAGCAGCAGCAGGGGCCAGCCCGTCGACAGGCCCATGACGCAGGCGAAGAAGATGGTGCTGACATCCATCGCCAGGATGAACTGGCTCATTTTCAGGGACACGGCGCCCGTCCTGCCCGACCGGTAAATGAGGCGGATCTGGTGCGCATAGCCCTGCGCCAGCAGCACGGTGACGGCGACGATCAGGCTTTGCGAGATCACGCGCTTTTCATCGCTGAACGTGGGACCGAAGGCCAGCCCCGCCACGCCCGCGCACAGCAGCAGCGCGCAGGCCAGCAGCGCATTGCGCGATGTCAGGCTGCGGCGGTCGCGGTCGATTTTATACAGGATGGCCAGCGCGATCAGGGAAGCGAGCAAACGGGGCCAGACGATGTAGTGGTTGAACGGCGTGATCGAATAGCCGTAGACGAAGAACGCGCAATATGCGAGGAAGCTGACGGTGAACTGGTTGATCGACAGGATCTCCGTCGTCTTGCCGGCGCCGATGCCGGCATCGCGCTTGCGCCGCCAGATTTTTTGCAGCTGCGACCACAAGCCGTACAGGCTGATGACGATGAAGAGGGAATTGAGGCTGCCGGCGAGGGTGTAGAGGGCTTGGTGCTGCAAGGCGTCACCTGAATGTTGTCGTTGTTGCTGTAATGTAATGAGTGTGGCCGTGTATGCTGGCCGGCAAGGGAAAGGCTAGTCCGGTGCCATGGCCGGCCCGGCGCCAAGGACGATGCGTGCCTCGGCGGCAGCGATCTTGATGCTCAGGCCGCTCATGAAAATGCACGAAAGATCCGTGCAGCCTTCGCTCGCCTCATGCGACGCGACGCCATCCATGTCATCGCGCATGGCATTCCACATGAAGCCGATGGAGGAAAGACATTTTTCCCCGTTGACATGTTCATCTTCGTCCGATTCGCGGATTTTCAGCACATGCACGTCTTTGCAGACCAGCGTCAGCGCAGGGGGCATGGATGGTCTGACCCAGTCGCCCGCACTGCGTTTCCAATGCAGGTGCAGCCGCTGTTCAGCGATGCGGTAGTCGATCTGCGTGAATTCATAATCGTTGTGCAGGTCAAATACTTGCTCTTCAAGCAAAATTGCAGTTGAACCCTGGACGATGGAGAAGCCATGAAGTTTCATGCGAAGGCAGAAATGATTGCAAAAGAAATCATTATGCCATCGAAATAATATTGTATGTCGGTCCTGGACAGGCTGGGCACGCCCGAAATACTTGCATATCTTCACTTGCCCCTATAATTGAGGCATGACTTTCTTATCACTGCGTGCCCGCTCCGTGCTGGCCACCCTCGGCAAAATGGCCGTTTCCCTGATTATCCTGTTGACTGCACTGTGGGGCGCGCTGGCGCTGTGGTACCAGCTGTCCGGCGGCATGGCGGCGCAAGCCATCGGCGCGCTGCTGTGGGGCGCGCTGGGCGTGGCCAGCATCGCGCTGTGGTGGACGCGCGGCGACGCGCGCGTGCTGCTGCCATATGCGGCCGGTTTCATCCTGCTGCTCGTGTGGTGGAGCCTGATCGCGCCGAAGCAGCAGCGGGTGTGGGCCGACGACGTGGCGCGCAATGTGACGGGCACGGTCAAGGGCAACCTCGTTACTCTGGACAATGTGCGCAATTTCGACTGGCGCAGCGACGACGATTACACGGTGAAGTGGGAGCAGCGCAGCTACGACCTCGACGAACTGCGCACGGTGGACACGGCGCTGTCGTACTGGACGGGGCCCTACATCGCGCATACGCTGATCTCGTTCGGCTTCGCCGACGGGCGCTTTCTGACGTTTTCCATCGAGATCCGCAAGGAGAAGGGCGAGAGCTTTTCCGCCATCGGCGGCTTTTTCAAGCATTTCGAGATGAGTCTGATCGCCGCCGACGAACGCGACATCCTGCGCGTGCGCACGAATGCGCGCGGCGAGGACATGCATCTGTACCGCGTGATGATGCCGAAGGCGGCCATGCGCTCGCTGTTCCTCGCCTACCTGGACGAGGCGCAGGCGCTGAAGGCCCAGCCGCAGTTCTACAACACGCTGACGGCCAACTGCACCACCATCGTCTTCGAGATGGTGCGCCGCATCGTGCCGGGCCTGCCGCTCGATTACCGGCTGATGGCCTCGGGCTACCTGGACCGCTATCTGTTCGACGTCAAGGGCCTGGTGCCGGGCCAGACCTTCCAGCAGCTGCGCGATGGCGGTCACGTCACGGCGCGCGCGCGGGCCGCCAACGACGATGCGGACTTTTCGCACGCGATCCGGCGCGGCATGCCGGGCTACGATGACGCGGGCTTTCCGGCGCTGCAAATGCCACGCCAATAGCGGTCTGCCTTATACTGTCGCTATTCCGACCGGCCGCACATTGCGGCCGGTCTCACTTTACGAATAAAGAAGGCCCGCTATGCCATTTTCCTCCCTGGGTCTGATTCCCGCCCTGGTCCGCGCCGTCGACAAGGCCGGCTATGCCGCGCCGACGGCCATCCAGGCGGCCGCCATTCCCGCCATCCTGCGCGGCAGCGACGTGCTGGGCGCGGCGCAGACGGGTTCCGGCAAGACGGCCGCCTACGCGCTGCCGCTGCTGCAGGCGCTGATGGCGCCCGCTTCCGGCCCGCGCCAGGTGCGCGCGCTGATCCTCGTGCCCACGCGCGAGCTGGCCGCGCAGGTGGGGCAGACGGTGCACGCGCTGGCCAAGCCGCTGCCGGTCAAGCTGAAGATTTCCGTGCTGTTCGGCGGCGTGTCGATCAATCCGCAGATGATGGACTTGCGCGGCGGCGCAGATATCGTCGTCGCCACGCCGGGCCGCTTGCTGGACCTGGTGCGGCAAAATGCCGTGAAGCTGGGCGGCGTGTCGCTGTTCGTGCTCGACGAAGCGGACCGCTTGCTCGACATGGGCTTTAGCGAGGAAATCAACGCCATCCTGGCGCTGCTGCCCAAGCAGCGGCAAAACCTGTTCTTTTCCGCCACCTTCCCCGACAGCGTGCAGGCGCTGGCCGACAGCCTGCTCACGGACCCCGTGCGCATCGAAGTGGCGTCCGAACCGCAGGACAAGCCCGACATCGTGCAGCGTGCCATCACGGTCGACGTGCCGCGCCGCACGCAGCTGCTGCGCTACCTGATCCTGCAGCAGCAGTGGGAGCGGGTGCTGGTGTTCGTCGCCACCAAGTATGCGGCCGAACACGTGGCCGACAAGCTGCAGCGCGCGGGACTGCACGTGGGCGCCTTCCACGGCGAATTCAGCCAGGGTACGCGCAGCCAGCTGCTGGCCGACTTCAAGGCCTGCCGGCTGCAGGTGCTGGTGGCCACCGACGTGGCCGCGCGCGGCATCGATATCGCCGGCCTGCCCGCCGTCGTCAACTACGACTTGCCCCGTTCGGCCGTCGACTACACGCACCGCATCGGCCGCACGGGCCGCGCCGGCGAAAGCGGCACGGCGATCAGTTTCGTGACGGCCGACACGGAAGCGCATTTCCGCCTGATCGAGAACCGCAACGACTTGCGCATCGTGCGCGAAGTGGTGGCCGGTTTCGAGCCGACGGAGTTGCCCGCGCCCGCGAACCCCGTCACGGACACGGTGAACGGCGGCGTGAAGGGCGCGCGCAAGAGCAAGAAGGACAAATTGCGCGAAGCCGCTGCCATGGCGGCGAAGGCGGCCGAAGGCAATTAAATCGGCCTTATGTGCGCTAGCCGCTTGAACAGCCACGTTTCCCGGACTAAGATTGTGTTTCTATAAAGCAAGGGGACGGGAATGCACATGACATTCATCAAACGCGCGGGTGCTTTGGCTGGCGCGCTGGCGCTGGCCGGTTGCGCCGGCATGGGCGGCAACAGTGACAGCACCGGCATGCAGATGCCGGGCAAGGCGCCGGCCGATGCCGCCGTGGCCGCCACCTGGTACAACCCGCCCAGCGAATTTCCAGGCATTTGCCTGACCCAGTTCAAGGATGGCAGCCTGCGTTTCGACGGCGGCTTTGCCTTCTTCAATCCCGGCCGCTGGACGTATGACGCGGCCACGTCCGAACTGCGTCTGCAACTGGCGCCGACCCCATCACTGGAACTGTCGCACGCGCAAACGGTGCTGCACAAGAACCTGCTGAGGGTCGAGGCCGCCAAGAACACGCTGGTGTACGCCGTGAAGGCGGACACGCAAGCCATCGGCCTGGGCGGCTTTGTGTTTTACCGCGACACGCCTTGTCCGGCGCGGCGCGGATAAGTTTTATGGCGGAATATTTAGTCGTATAATTTCAACGCAGGCTGGCTGCCGCGCAAGACTGACTTGCGCGGCGGATTTCCCCTCCAGGCAAGCTCCGATATCGCCATGGCGATGAGAGGTGGTCCGATGGATTTGCATGACGAGCATGGCATGTCGGGTACGGCGGTGCTGGCGGCGGACGCCGGGCAGCAGGCCGCGGCGCCGCCGCGCACCTTGCTGCTGGTCGACGACGAGCCGAATATCCTCGCTTCCCTCAAGCGCCTGCTGCGGCGTGATGGCTACCATATCCTCACGGCCGGCAGCGGCCAGGAAGGGCTGGACGTGCTGGCCAGCCATGCGGTCGACGTAATCGTGTCGGACCAGCGCATGCCGGGCATGCTGGGCGCCGATTTCCTGCGCAAGGCCAAGCTGCTGTGTCCGCAAACCATCCGCATCATGTTGTCGGGCTATACCGAATTGCAGGCCGTCACGGACGCCGTCAACGAGGGCGCCATCTTCAAGTTCCTCACCAAGCCCTGGGAAGACCATCAGTTGCGTGAGCATATCGCCGAAGCCTTCCGCCTGAAGGGCATCGACGACGACAATGTGCGCCTCAATGCGCAGTTGCGCGATGTCAACCAGGCGCTGGCGGCAGCCAATGCCGCCATGCAGGCGCTGGTGCGCCAGCAGCAGCACCAGATCAGCCGCGACGAGGTCAGCCTGGGCATCGCGCGCGAATTGCTGCAATTTCTGCCGCTGCCCGTGATCGGGCTCGACGAGGACGGCATGATCGCCTTCATCAACGCGGCGGCGGCCAACCTGTTCGAGCGGGGCGCGGCCCTACTGGGCAACGAGGCGGCGATCGTCTTGCCGCAGCTGTTCGACGGGCAGGGCGCGCCCCGCCTGGCCGCCATCGATGGCCAGCCTTACGCCGTGGCGGTCCACCCCATGGGCCTGCATTCGCGCTCGCGCGGCAGCCTGGTCACCTTGAGCCGTCATGGAGTGGCTACATGATTGAAAGCGGACGCGAGATTTCCATGGAGCAGGCGCAGGAAGGCATGGTGCTGGCGCAGGCGCTGAACGACGCCAGCGGCGCCGTGCTGCTGGCCCAGGGCGCCATCCTGACGGCGGCGAACCTGACGGCCTTGCGCCGGCGCAATGTGGAGCGCTGCCATGTCGTCATGGACGAGGCGCCCGACCCCGCCGCGCAGGCGCATGCCGAGCAGGAAAGGGCACGCCGCCTGGAACGGCTGGCCGTGCTGTTCCGCGCCACGCCGCCCGATTCCGCCGGGGCGGAGCTGCTGGCGCTGCTGCAGCGCTACCGGCAAGGGGGCGCGGCATGACACGGCTCAGTTTTGAACATATCATCCGCCAGATACAGGAACTGCCCTCGCTGCCGGTGGTCGTGCTGGAGCTGCTGTCGAGCATGGACCAGGACGACACGGATGTGCATGTGCTGGCGCAAAAGATCGAGCTGGACCAGGGCCTGGCGGCGAAGACGCTGCGCATCGCCAATTCCTCGTTCTACGGCATGCAATCGAAGGTCACCAGCATTCCGCAAGCCGTTTCCGTGCTGGGCTTTCACAGCATCCGCACCGTCGTCACGGCGTGCGCCCTGACGGGCAGCTTCGCGCCCGTGAGCGGCGGCTTCGATTTCCAGGCGTTCTGGCGCCACTCGCTGGCCACGGCCATCGCCGCGCGCCTGCTGGCGCCGCACCTGGGCGTCAATCCCGAAACGGCATTCACGGCCGGCCTGCTGCACGACCTGGGCACCCTGGTGCTGGTGACGCGCTTTCCGGCCGAGCACGCGCTCGTGCGCAGCTACCGCCAGGCGCACGACTGCCAGATGGCCGAGGCGGAACTGGCCGTCATCGGCATCGATCACGCGCAGGTGGGCAGCGCCCTGGCCGCCTACTGGAAGTTTCCCGAGGCGATACAGCAGGCGGTGGCCGACCACCACGCCATCGACCGGCTGGAAGCGGGCGGCCTGCCGCTGGCCGTGCACATGGCCAATGCCGTCGCCCTGGCGCTCGACCTGGCAGGCGTCGACGATGCGCTGGTGCCGCCGCTGTCGCCGGCGGGCTGGCGCAGCATCGCCCTGGACGAGCAGGCCTGGCTGGCGCTGCTGGCGCAAACCGAACACACCTTCGATGAAATGTCGCGGATCATGCTGGCATGAACAGGATAGAGGCCATGGAAAAAGATGCAGGACAGGCGCTGCCCGCCATGCCGGAACGCCGCCAGGGCGATTCCATCGCGCTGTCGGCGTTTTTCGACGGCCATCCCGTGGCCACCTTCGCCATCAATACGGAGCACGTGGTGACGCACTGGAACAGCGCCTGCGAACAGTTGCTGGGCTTTACGGCCGCCGAGATGGTCGGCACGCGCGACCACTGGAAGGCGTTTTATCCGCAGCCGCGCGCCTGCCTGGCCGACCTGCTGGTGGCCGACGATATCGCGCTCGGCGAAAACGACCTCTACCTTGGCAAGCTGAAGCGTTCTCCCGTGATCCCCGGCGCCTTTGAGGCCGAGGATTTCTTTGCCGATATCGGCCCCGACGGCCACTGGCTGCATTTCACGGCGGCGCCGCTGCGCGACCGCCAGGGCCGGCTGGTGGGTGCCATCGAAACCCTGCGCGACGTGAGCGAGCGGCGCCTGGCGGAACTGGCGCTGCGCAAGGCGCACGACAACCTGGAGCACCTGGTGGCCAAGCGCACGGCCCAGCTTGCCGAAATGAACGAGCGCCTGGCCGACGACATCCGCCAGCGCCAGATCGCCGATCTGGAACTGCGCGAGCGCAACCTGGCCTTGACGGAATTGAACAGCAAGCTGTCGCTGGCCCAGCAAAAGCTGCTGCAGTCGGAAAAGCTGGCCTCTATCGGCCAGCTGGCCGCCGGCGTGGCGCACGAGATCAACAACCCCATCGGCTATGTGTTTTCCAATGTCGGCACCCTGGAAGGCTATCTGGATGACCTGTTCAGCATGCTCGACGCCTACGAGGAAGCCGAGCCGGCCGTCGCCGACCCCGTGGTGGCGGCGCGCCTGCGCGCGCTGCGCGAACAGATCGACCTCGATTTCCTGCGCACCGACATTCCCATGCTGATGGGCGAGTCGAAGGAAGGCATTGCGCGCGTGCGCCGCATCGTGCAGGACTTGAAGGATTTTTCGCGCACGGATGCGCATCAGGAGTGGGTCTGGGCCGACCTGCGCCAGGGCATCGATACCACGCTCAATATCGTGAACAACGAGGTCAAGTACAAGGCCGACGTGGTGCGCGAGTATGGCGACATTCCCGACATCGAATGCCAGCCTTCCGAGCTGAATCAGGTGATCATGAACCTCGTCGTCAACGCGGCCCACGCCATGGGCGAGGCGCGCGGACGCATCACCCTGCGCACGGGCAGCGACAACGCCAAGGAAGTGTGGATCGAGGTCGAGGACACGGGCGGCGGCATCGCACCCGAACACCTGTCGCGCATCTTCGATCCCTTCTTCACCACCAAGGCCGTCGGCAAGGGCACGGGGCTGGGCCTGTCGCTGGCCTACACGACGGTGCAGAAACACCATGGCCGCATCGACGTGCGCAGCATCATCGGCCGCGGCACCACCTTCCGTATCACCTTGCCCGTGCGCCAGGCGCAGGCCGTTGCACCATGAACGAACAGGACAGCATGAGCACAAGTACCAGCGCCAGCACCGCGGCCGCGCCGCCCACCATCCTGTGCGTCGACGACGAACCGAATATCCTGTCGTCGCTGCGCCGGCTGTTCCGCCCGCACGGCTACCGCGTGCTGACGGCCGACGGCGGCGCGGCCGGCCTGGCCCTGCTCGAGAGCGAGACGGTGGACCTGGTCATTTCCGACATGCGCATGCCGCACATGGATGGCGCGCAATTCCTGGCGCAGGTGCGCCAGCGCTGGCCCGGCACCATACGCCTGCTGCTGACCGGCTATGCCGACATCCAGTCCATCCTCGACGCCATCAACCAGGGCGAGATCTACCGCTACGTGACCAAGCCGTGGGACGAGAACGATATCGTGCTGGTGGTGCGCCACGCGCTGGAACGGCGCGCGCTGGAGCAGGAAAAGCTGCGCCTGGAAGCGCTGACGGCCAGCCAGAACGTGGAGCTGCAGGCGCTCAACGCCAGCCTGGAAGCGAAGGTGGCCACGCGCACGCAGCAGCTGAAGCAGTCGCATGACGAGGTGCAGGCGGCCAACGAGCGCCTGAAGGCCACGTTCGTGACGACGATCAAGGTGTTTTCCAACCTGATCGAAATGCGCGGCGGCAAGCTGGCCGGCCATGCGCGGCGGGTGGCGGAACTGTCGCGCAAGCTGGCGCAGGCGCTGGGCCTGGAAGGGCAGGAGGCGCGCGACGTGTTCATCGCGGCCCTGCTCAAGGATATCGGCAAGCTGAGCCTGAGCGACGATGTGCTGGAACTGCCGGCCAGCGCCTGGACGGGCGAGCAGCTGGCCGCCTTCCGCAAGCATCCGCTGCGCGCCGAACAGCTGCTGATGGCGCTCGACGAGCTGCGCGCCGTCTCCGTCATCCTGCGCTCGCAGCTGGAGCGCTTCGACGGCGGCGGTTTTCCCGATGGCCTGGTGGGCCTGGCCATTCCCATGGGGGCGCGCATCCTGGCGCTGGCGTCGGACTACGACGGCTTGCAGATCGGCGCCATGGTACAGCGCAGCCTGCGCGCCGACGAGGCCCGCACCCTGATCTACGACAGCGTGGGCAAGCGCTACGACCCGGCCGTGGTGGCCGCTTTCCGCAGCATCATGGACGAGACGGAGCCGCCGGCGCGCGACCTGACCGTGCTGTCGGGCCAGCTGGAGCCGGGCATGGTGCTGTCGCGCGATCTGATCAGCCGCGACGGCCTGATGCTGCTGGCCGCCGAACACGTGCTGACGGCCCGCGTGATCGCCCAGCTGCTCGATTTCGAAGGCAAGAATGGCGGACGCCTGAGCATCCGCGTGTATGCGCCCGTGAAGGAAGCCTAGGACGCTGCCTGGGCCGCGGGCGGCGCGACGGGCAGGTGCACGGTAAAGCGCGTGCCCTGGCCCACTTCCGACGCCACTTCGATGCGTCCGCCGTGCTTGTTGACGATGCCGTACGACAGCGACAGGCCCAGGCCTGTGCCGCTGCCCACGGCCTTGGTGGTGAAGAACGGCTCGAAGATGCGGTTCAGGTGCTCGGGTGCGATGCCGGCGCCCGTGTCGCCGATTTCCACCCACACCCAGTCGCCCGCGTGGCCCGTGCGGATGCTGATCACGCCGTCGCTGCTGATGGCCTGGCCCGCGTTGACGAGCAGGTTCATGAACACCTGGTTCAGCTGCGAGGCCAGGCACAGTATCTGCGGCAGTTCGCCATAGTGCTTCTCGATGCGCGCCTTGTATTTCAATTCGTTGGCGACGATATTGAGGGTGCTGTCCAGGCCCGCATGCAGGCTGGCCACTTGCCAGTCCGTCTCGCCCACGTGGGAAAAATCCTTCAGCGCCTGCACGATGTCGCGCACGCGTTTGAGGCCATCCATCGACTCGCGCACCAGGTCGCCGATGTCGTCCTGCAGGAAGGCCAGGTCGGCCTGGCCGCGCACCTGGTTCACTCTGTCGGCCAGGGCCGGGCCGTCGAGCGGCTCGCGCATCGCCGCTTCATACTGGGCGATGACGTCGAACAGGGTGCCGACATAGCCTTGCAGCGAACTCATGTTGGAGTTGACGAAACCGATCGGGTTGTTGATTTCATGCGCGATGCCGGCAGCCAGCTGGCCGATGGAGGCCATCTTTTCCGATTGCAGCAGCTGGTCGTGCGCCTCCTGCAACTTGCTGATCAGTAGTTGCTGCTCCTCGCCGCGCGCCTGCAGCATCGCTTCCATGCGCTTGCGTTCCGTGATGTCCGTCAGCGAACCGATCACCTCGAACGGCACGCCGTGCTCGTCGCGCACGAGGCGCAGGCTGTCGTGCATCCACAGGTAGCTGCCGTCGCGCACGCGGAAACGGTATTCATAGGCGCGCGCGCCTTCGACGAAGATCTGCGCCAGGCTGGAAAAGATGCCGGGCGCATCGTCGGGGTGGATGTGGTCGAACCAGAAATTGGGGTCGGCCACCATCTCCTCGGGCTGGTAGCCCAGCACATTCAAGGCATTGTTGCTGACAAAAGTCATCTTGAAGTCGCCGCTGGGCACGGTGCAATAGATGATGGAAGGCGTATTGTCGAGCAGGTATTGCAGGCGCACGGCCGTGTCCGCCGACGCGTCGGCATCAGGCGCCGCCCCGGCATGCCGGCCGGTATCGGGGGTGGAAAGGTCGAAATCCTCGAACTGCATCGTCACACCTCGCTGCCTGCACGGCATAGCTGTCATCCTGGTTTGATTATGCCTGATTCTGCCTGCTTTGGGCCGCCATCGGCGCGCTCAGGGGGCCAGCGGCTGTTCGACGATCGCCATGCGCCGCGCGATGCGCTGCGCCGCTTGCGTGTCGCCCGCCTGTTCGGCGCGCAGGCGCTGCACGCCCAGCCAGGCCAGCAGCGGGCGGCGCCAGCCCTGGTCCGAGGCGGTGGCCACGGCCGTGTCGAGCAATTCCGGCGTGGCACGGCCCGAGCGCAGCAGCACGCCGGCCGCCACCAGCTGCGACAGCGGGTCCTTGATGGCCGCCACGGCGCTGGCGGCGGCCGTGTCGGAGCCGGCGCCTGCCGCCGCCCGCTGCGCTTCCGGCAGCAGGGCGACGTCGGCCCCCTGCGCCTTGCCGGCCAGGTAAGCCGCATAGGCGCGGTCGGCGTCGTTCGCGTCCGCCTGCAGCGCATCGAAACCGGCGCAGTCCTCGAAGGCCAGGCTGGCCACGCGCGCGGCGCAGCGCAGCAGTTCGATGCGCGCCACCAGTTCGAGCTTGCCCGTGCCCGCCACCTGGCTGCGGGCGCGGCGGAATTCCGTCTGCTCGACCAGCGCGTTGCCATTCAGGTAGGCGGCCTGGAAGCGTTCGACGGAACTTTGCGCATTCATCTTCCAGTCGGGCACGGGCGGGCCGCTGGAGCAGGCGGCAAGCAAGGTGGACAGCAGGGCGGCGAGGGCGGGGCGGGACATTTTCATGGCAGTTTGATCTCCGGATTGCGCTTGAACGGCCATTTGCGGTTGATTTCATTGACCAGCTGCTCGACCTTGCGCAGATTGCTTTCCACGTCCGCGCGCAGCGGGCCCAGGTCGGCGGTCGCCGCCTTGGCATTGGCGCCCACGGCTTGCGCCTCGACCAGCACGGCATCGACTTTTTTCAGGCTGTTGCGCGTGTCGGCCAGCAGCGCGTTCAGCTGCACGATGGTCGCTTGCGCATCCGTCATGACGCCCTTGTCGCCGAAGACGCGCGTATCGGCATTGGCCACCAGGCCATCCGTGCGGCGCGCCAGCTGGTCGGCGGTGACGAGCAGGGCGTTGGCCCGCTCGACCAGCAGGCGCGACTGCTTGTCGTCGCCCGTCAGCAAGCCCATGGCGCCGCCCGGGCCGCTCAGCTTGCCCGTCACGGCCTGCACATTGCGCAAGGTGCCGTCGAGCGCGGAATCGCTGCCCGTCAGGGTCGCTACATTGTTCAGCAAATCCTTGGCGGCGGCCAGCAGGCGGGGAATTTCCGCCGCCATGTCGCCCACCAGCAAGTCGCGCGTGGCGTCGTCGGGCAGCGGCGGGTCCGTCAGGATGCCGCTGTAGGCGCGCAGCTTGGCGCCGCCCACGATGCCCCGCTCCAAGGTGAAGATGGAGCTGCTGCGCAGCCAGTGCGCGTCCTTGCGCGGCACGTCGACGATGACGCGCGCGCGGCCGTCCGGCGCCAGTTCGATGCGCTGCACGCGGCCGATGGGAAAGCCGGAAAAGGTCAGGTCGGCACCGACGCCCACACCGTCCGAGTCGTCGGCCGTCAGCACCAGCGTTTGCGTGGCTTCGAAGGCGCCGCGCGCATACATCAGGTAGACGACGGAGCCGACCACCAGCACGAACATGAAGATGAGCAGGATGGCCGCCTTCAGTTCGGCGTGGCGCACGGGCGGCGGCGCGGGCAATACGGCGTCTTGCGCGAGACCGGCGGGCGCCGTGACGTCGACCTGGTCGGGATTTTGCGGTTGGCTCATGGCTTCTGGCTCTCGTATGGGTGGTTCGGGATCGCTGGCGGTGGCGGGCGGGGCATCAGTAGTAATTGCCCATCAGCGAAGCCACTTCGACCAGCAGGATGACGGAAAACAGGCGCAGCATCTCGGACAGGCCGTGCGCGGCCCACAGGCGGTTGCGCCGGCCGTGCGGGTCTTCCGGATAGTACGAGGAGGCCAGCGGAATCAGGGCCACGGCAAAGCTGAAGAAGATCACCTTGAGCATCAGGATCAAGGCCACGGCCGGATTGAAGATTTGCCCCACCACCCGCGTGTAGCCCTGCAGCGCCCATGGCGTGAAACCGTAGATGGTGAGGTAGGCGAGGATCAGCGAGGTGACGCAGCTGACGATGGCCAGCATCCACACGGCGAAGATGCCGGACATGACGCGTGGAAAGTACTCGCGGCGCAGCAGGTCGACGCCCTGGCGCTGCATGGTATCGAGCATGCCGGACGAGCGCATTTGCGCAAACGCGATGCCGTCGGGCAGGGTCAGGCGCAGGGCCACGAACAGGGCGGCCGTCAGCGGTATCAGTTCCAGCACCAGCACGCGCACCACCATTTCCAGCGCGTAGCGCGACAGGCCGTAGCTTTGCGCGCTGACGACGACGATGCGGATCAGCACCAGGCTGACCAGCGCGCAGGCCACGCTGAACCACACGAGGTTGGGCGCCGTGTTCGTCACCAGCCGGTGCGCGAGGATGGGGCGGTTGTCGCGGTTATAGCTCGACGGCGACAGGGCCAGCGAAAACACGAGGATGGCGAAATGCAGCATGCGCCACCAGCTGACCAGCCAGGCCATGGTGGCCCGGTGCAGGCGGCGCAGGCTGATGATGAGGGAGACGGATAGGGTCATCATGGCATCTTAACATTGGATGCGTTCGATACAACTGATTGTCCAGCAGTGCAGCCGTGCGCGGCGGGCCCGCTATTGCCCCGCCACGCTGGCGATGATGGCGTCGGCCGCCGCGCGCACGCGGGCCGAGCGGTTCAGGTCCGCATGCATGACCAGCCACACGTCGTAGCTTTCCGCCCGCTCGGGCCAGATGCGCACGAGCTGCGGGTCGATGTCGCCCAGGTGGGTGGCCAGTTCGGCCAAGCCCAGCCCGGCGCGCGTGGCTTCCTGCAGCATGGCCGCCGAATTGACTTCCATGGCGACCCTGGCGTTGGCGACGGGTTCGCCGGCGATCTTCTCCCCATGGCGGGGCGTCACGGACTGGTGGTAGATGACGATGTCGTGGCCGGCCAGCGCCGTGCCGCGCACGGGTTCGCCCCGTTCCGCCAGATAGGTTTTCGATGCGTACAGGCCCAGGCTGCGCTTGACCAGGTGGCGCGAAATGAGGTCCGGGTCGGTGGGGCGCACGCCGCGCACGGCCAGGTCCGCTTCGCGCCGCGTCAGGCTGGCCAGCGCGGGCGCCACGTTGAGCACGATGCGGATGTCGGGGTGGGCCGCGTGCAGCTGCTGCATGGCGCGGATGACGAAATGGCTGGCCATGGTATCCGTGGTGGCCACGCGCACCAGGCCGCTTAAACGGGTATCGACGCCCTGCATCTCGCGCTGCAGCTTGTCGGCCGCCCGCTCCATCGCTTCGGCCGCCGTGAGCGCCAGCTCGCCCGCGGGCGTGGGCACGTAGCCCGATGGCGTACGCAGGAACAGGGTGGCGCCCAGCGAGCTTTCCAGCGCGGCCAGGCGGCGCCCGCACGTGGCCTGGTCGATGCACAGCAGGGCGGCCGCGCCGCGCAGGGTGCCGGCCCGGCCGATGGCCAGAAAGATGCGTGCGTTATCCCAATCCAAGCTGCTTCTCCTATTGCATATGACGATGCATTTTTGCATCAAGGTGCCGAGTTTATGCCTGTTTACTGCATCGCGCAACGCTCGCATAATGGCGGCCCCGCTGTCCCTGCAAGGAAATATGATGACTGCTTCCCCACCGCGCCGCGCCAGCGGCTTGATCCTGCTGACCCTGGCCTTCGGCTTCGTCATGGCCATGCTCGACGTCACGGCCGTCAACGTGGCGCTGTCCGATATCGCGCTGGACTTGCATATCCCGCTGACGGGCCTGGTCTGGGTGGTCGATGGCTACACGCTGACGTTTGCCGCTCTGCTGCTGGCCGGCGGCGCGCTGGCCGACCGTTACGGGCCGAAAGCCGTGTACCAGGGCGGCCTCGGTATCTTCATCCTCGGCTCGGTGTTGTGCGGCGCCGCGCCCGACGGGCATTTTTTGACGGCCGCGCGCCTGCTGCAGGGCGCGGGCGCGGCCCTGTTCATGCCCAGTTCGCTGAGTTTGCTCACGCACAGCTTCGACGACGAGCGCGAACGCACGCGCATGCTGGGCGCCTGGTCGGCGCTGGTGGGCGTGGCCGGTGCGTCCGGCCCCCTGATCGGCGGCATCCTCGTGCACCAGTTCGGCTGGCGCAGCGTCTTCTGGGTCAACGTGCCGCTGGGCGTGCTGGCCATCGTGATGGCGCAGCTGCTCTTGGTGGCGCCGGCGCGCCAGCCGCGCGATCTGTCTCTGTTCAGCCATGCGCTGGGCGTGGCGGCGCTGGCGGGCCTGAGTTTCGTGCTGATCGAAGGGCCCGTGCTGGGCTGGCTGTCGCCCGGCGTGCTGGCGGCGGGCGCATTGACGCTGCTGTCGGCCTGGCAACTGCTGCGGCGCGAGCGCAGCGGCAGTCATCCACTGTTGCCGCGCGAACTGTTTCACAGCAGCAGCTTCGGCGCGGCCAATGGCGTGGGTTTTTTGATCAATTTCTGCGTGTTCGGCCAGCTGTTTTTATTGAGCCTGTTTTTGCAGCAATCGGGCGGCGCCGATGCCCTGCAGTCGGGCTTGCGCCTGCTGCCCATGATGGCGGCCTATACGGTGGGCAATTTCATGGCGGGCGGTATCGCGGCGCGTCATGGCACGCGCTTGCCCATGCTGGCCGGCTTGCTGGTGGGCGCCGTGATGGCCTTGCTGCTGATGGGCTTGCGTCCGGGCACGCCGTATGGCTGGCTGGCGCTGGGCACGGCCGTCATGAACGTGGCCATCGGCATCGCCATTCCCGCCATGACGGCCACCGTGATGCGGGTGGCCGGCAAACAGCATGCGAACAGCGCGGCGGCCGCCCTGAATGCGAACCGCCAGATCGGCGCGCTGGTGGGCGTGGCGCTGATCGGCAGCATCCTGCATATGTTGCCCGACTGGTCGCTGCGCTTGCCGCTGGCCTACGCGACGATTGCCGCCGCGTATGGCCTGGCGGCGGGCCTCGTCTACCGGCACGTGCATGTGCCGAAGGCCGTGGCCGCCGTCTGAAGCAGGCTTATTGTCCGCGCGTGCTGCGCCATTCCACCAGTTCTTCGATGGTGAGGATCGGCATGCCGTGCAGTTCGGCGAAGCGCTCGATATCGTCGCCGCGCATCATGGTGCCGTCCGGATTCATCAGCTCGCACAGCACGGCGGCCGGATTCAGGCCCGCCATGCGCGACAGGTCGACGGAGCCTTCCGTATGGCCACGGCGCTCGAGCACGCCGCCGGGCGCGGCGCGCAGGGGGAAGACGTGGCCGGGGCGCACCAGGTCGGCGGGCTTGGCGTCCGGCGCGATGGCGGCGCGAATGGTGGTGACCCGGTCGGCGGCCGACACGCCCGTCGTGACGCCGTCGCGCGCCTCGATGGAGACGGTGAATGGCGTGCCGTAGCGGCTACCGTTGTCGGGCGACATGGGCGGCAATTCCAGTGCGCTGACGACGTCCGTCGGCAGGCACAGGCAGACGATGCCGCTGCATTCGCGGATCAGCAAAGCCATGGTTTCGTTCGTGAGTTTCTCGGCCGACAGGATCAGGTCGGCTTCGTTTTCGCGGTCGAAATCGTCGAGCAGGATGACGGGAATGCCGGCGCGCATGGCGGCCAGGGCGGACTGGATGCGACCTTCCAGGTCGTTGGAAAGCAGGGTATAGCTGTTGACTAACATGGTGAAACGCTCCTCGCATAGGCGAAAAACGCTGCAGGGCAAGCGAATAGACGCAACTGGCCGCATCGCCGTGGCGATGGGACATCACACTACTGCACATCTTCTTTCATCCGGACTATACCGTCGGCTCTGGAGTCACACCAGATCTGCTGACCTCGCCAAGCGGTGCCTGGAAAGCGCTCGCGGGCTTGACCGTTGCCGGTCTTACCGCCGGTGGGGAATCGCACCCCGCCCCGAAGACGTATTGTTGTGCCGGTCCACATGACCGGCGGCAATACTTTAGCACAATTGAAAAAAAGGGGCAGGGCACGGCTGAGTTTGTTATTAGGCAAATTTGCCCGGGGAAAACAGTTTTTCCTAAGCTGTTTTTAATGGCGGAAAGACGATTTCAGTGTAAGGTATGCTTACTGAATCTTACCGTTGAGAATACATGAAGCTGAGTAAATTACGCCTGATCTCGGGCGCCGTCTTGCTGGCGTGCGCTTGCATGGCCCAGGCGGAAATCCGTTTGACCGATCCCCTGCCGCTGGCACCAGAAGTTACCGTCGGAAAATTGCCGAATGGCTTGACCTATTACATCAAGAAAAATGCCCGTCCCGTGCAGAAAGTGGAATTGCGCCTGGTGGTGAAAGCCGGCTCCATCCTGGAAGACGACGACCAGCAAGGCCTGGCGCATTTTACGGAACACATGGCCTTCAATGGCTCCACGCATTTCAAGCGCAATGAGCTGATTTCCTATTTGCAATCGATCGGCGTGAAGTTCGGCGCCGACTTGAACGCCTACACGAGCTTCGATGAAACCGTCTACGTACTGCCGATTCCGACGAACAAGAAGGAAAACCTGGAAAAGGGTTTCCTCGTGCTGGAAGACTGGGCGCACGGCTTGAAATTCAATCCGGCCGACATCAACAGCGAGCGCGGCATCGTGCTGGAAGAGGCGCGCCTGGGCAAGGGCGCCAGCGACCGCATGAACAAGGTGCTGTATCCGAAGCTGCTGAACGGTTCGCGCTATGCGGAACGCATGCCGATCGGCAAGGAATCCGTGTTAAAGACGTTCAAACCGGAAGCCATCAAGCGTTTCTACAAGGATTGGTACCGGCCCGACCTGATGGCCGTGATGGTGGTGGGCGACGTGGAGCCGAAACAGGCTGAAAAGCTGATCCAGCAGCATTTCGGCAAGCTGAAAAATCCCGCGAAACCGCGTCCGCGCCTGTATGCGGAAGTGCCGCAGCGCTCGCAGACGGAAGCGCTGGTGATTACGGACAAGGAAGCGCCGGACGACTCCGTCTTCATCCGCTACCCGATCCGCGCCGCGCAGGAGCCCGTCACCATCGCCGACTACCGCCGCCAGATGATCGAAAACCTGTATGGCCAGATGCTCAGCGCGCGCATGCAGGAATTGACGCAGCAGGCCAATCCGCCGTTCATCCAGGGCGGCAGCAGCGTGGGCAAGCTGGTGCGCGGCTATGAATCGTTCAGCGCGTATGCCTTGCTGGGCAAGGGCGGCGTGCAGCCGGCCGTCGATGCGCTGGTGCTGGAAGATGAACGGGCGCGCCGCTTCGGTTTCAGCCAGGATGAGCTGGACCGCGCGCGCAAGGACATGCTGCGCAATTACGAGCGCGCCTACAGCGAGCGCGACAAGTCCGATTCGGCCGGTTTCGTGGCCGAGTATTCGCGCAACTTCCTGGAACAGGAAGCCGTCCCCGGCATCGCCAATGAATTGCTGTATGCGCAGGAACTCTTGCCGCAGGTAACTCTGCAGGAAATCAACGAGACGGTGGCCAAGGTGATTCCCGACCAGCAAAAAAAGCTGGTGGTCTTCATGGGGGCCGAGCCGAAAGCGGGTGATGCGGCCTCGACTGTGCCGACGCAGCAGCAATTGCTCGACGCCGTGGCGAAGGCCGAGCAGCAGAAGGTCGAGCCGCGCACGGAAAAAGTGCTTGCCAGTAAGCTGATGGACGGTCCGCCGGCCGGCGGCAGCATCGTTTCGGAAAAGTTGAACAGCGCCATCGGCGTGACGGAACTGATCCTGGGCAATGGCGTGCGCGTGCTGCTGAAACCGACGGATTTCAAGAACGACCAGGTGCTGATGGGCTCGACGCGCTTCGGCGGCCAGTCGCTGTTCGGCGACGCCGACATCTATAACGCCCGCTATGCCAGCGCCGTGGTCGGCAGCATGGGCCTGAAAGACCTGGCGCCGCTGGACTTGCAGAAAGTGCTGGCCGGCAAGACGGTCAATGTGGGCGCTTCGCTGGGCGAGTTGAGCGAAGGTTTTGGCGGCTCGGCCAGCAGCGCCGACGTGGAAGCCATGCTGCAACTGGTATATCTGTATTTCCATGACGTGCGCAAGGACGCGGGCCTGTACCAGTCCTTCATCGGCAAGCAGCAGGACCTGGCGAAAAACAGCATGGCGCAGCCGGAAGCCGTGTTTTACGATGCCATCCAGCACGCCATGTATGGCGACAACCCGCGCGTCGATGGCGTGCCGCGCGCGGCCGACTTCGACAAGGTGGGCCTGGACCGCTCATTGGACATCTTCCGCCAGCGTTTTTCCAGCGCGCGCGACATGACCTTCATCTTTGCGGGCAGCTTCGAGCTTGACAAGATCAAGCCGCTGATCGCCAGCTACCTGGGCACCTTGCCCGTGGGCGAGGTGGCGCACGCCTACCGCGACGTGGGCATGCGCCCGGTGACCGGTGTCGTCAAGAAGGATATCTACATGGGCAGCGAGCCCAAGAGTACGATTTCCATCACCTTCAATGGCGACGCCGCGTATTCGGACGAGCAAAAGCTGACCCTGCAGGCGCTGGGCGAGGTGCTGAACCTGAAGGTCATCGAAGTGCTGCGCGAAAAGATGAGCATGATCTATGGCGGCGGTTTCGAAACCTCGATGGGCCAGCATCCGTATGGCCATTATTCGGTGGCCTTGAACTTGCCGACGGGACCGGAAAACGTGGACAAGGTGATCGCCGCGGCCTTTGCCGAAATCAACAAGATGAAGACGGACGGGCCATCCGTGGCCGATCTGGAAAAGGTCAAGCTGAACTGGATCACGCGCCAGCAGAAATCCTTGCGCGAAAACAACTACTGGATGAACCAGCTGATGGGTTCGGTGACGCAGGGGCGCGATCCCGCGCACATCCTGAAGTACGAGCAGCGCGTGCGCGCCATCACGCCGCAAGCCGTCAAACTGGCGGCGCAGCGCTACCTGGACCTGCACAATTATGTGCAGGTGGTGCTGTATCCGGAACGTAAAAACGTTGCAGCCAAGTAATCTTCATGGTGGAGTTGCCGGGGCGGTAGCGTGCCGAAGCTGTTAAACTGCTGCTAATTGATGTGATATCGCAATTTAACAAGCAAGGAAATACGATGGCGAAGAAAGAAGAACTCGATCCGGAAACCCTGGAGTTGATCAACTGGTGCATCGAGGTCGAAGGCTTCCTCGTGGCCGGCGGCGCCACCGTGGCGCAGGCGCAGGACCATATCGAAGAGCAGGTCGAGTGGTTTACCGACCAGTTCTACGACGGCTTGACGCCGGAAGAGGCGGCCAAGGAAGCCTTGGCCTGACCTTTTAAACACGACTTACAGCGGGCGGTGCCTGCCGGGCACAGCCCGGTAGCGCCGCCCGTTTTGCTTTTCTGAAAAGATTTCCATCGGGCAATTAAATATCCCCTTCACTCCAGGCACCCATGACACTCCGTTCGCGCATTCTCCTCCTGTGTTTCAGCACCTTGCTGGGCATCGTCCTCATCGCTTCCTTCTCCCTGTATTCGCTGCGCCAGACCATGATGGCCGAGCGCGTCGAGCAATTGACGGTGCTGGTCGAACTGGCCAACGCGTCGGTGGAAAAGGCATACGCGCTGGAACAGTCGGGCAAGCTCACGCGTGAGCAGGCGCAGCAGCAGGCCAAGCTGGCCATCGGCAGCTTCGTCAAGGACGAGATGTATTATTTTGTGCGCGATTTCAGCACGGACTTGCTGTATGTGCATCCGAATGCGTCGCGCATCGGCGTGCCGCAAAAGAACATGAAGCAGTCGGGCGACCGCTACCGCGCCGCGCTGGCCAACAGCCGCATCGGCCTGGTGCAGGCGGACGGCACGCGTCCGGGCGTGCCCGATCCTGTGGCGAAGATGTATGCCGTGGTGAAATTTGCGCCGTGGGACTGGCTGATCGGCACGGGCACGTATATCGATGACATCAACCACAAGTTCTGGGCCCAGGCGGGCGTGCTGCTGGCCATCGGCGGCGCGCTGATGCTGGTGGTGGGCGCGCTGGCGGCCCTGATGCTGCGCCGCATCCTGGCCCAGCTCGGCGGCGAACCCGACTATGCGGCGGCCATCGTGGCGCAGATCGCCCAGGGCGACCTGACCACGCAGATCGATACGCGTCCCGGCGATACATCGAGCCTGTTGATGGCGATCAAGGCCATGCGCGACAACCTGGCGCACCTGGTGAGCCAGGTGCGCAGCGATGCGGAATCCATTTCCACGGCATCGGGCGAGATCGCTTCCGGCAACCACGACCTGTCGGCGCGCACGGAGCAGCAGGCGGGTTCCTTGGAAGAAACGGCCTCGACCATGGAAGAAATGACCTCGACCGTGCGCCAGAATGCGGACAATGCGCGCCAGGCCAACCAGCTGGCCATTTCCGCCTCGCAAGTGGCGAGCCAGGCGGGCGGCGTGGTGAGCCAGGTGGTCGACACCATGGGCGCCATCAATGCCTCGTCGAAAAAGATCGGCGACATCATCGCCGTCATCGACGGCATCGCCTTCCAGACGAATATCCTGGCCCTGAATGCGGCCGTGGAAGCGGCGCGCGCGGGCGAGCAGGGCCGTGGCTTCGCCGTCGTCGCCAGCGAGGTGCGCAACCTGGCCCAGCGTTCAGCCAGTGCGGCCAAGGAGATCAAGCAATTGATCGACAGTTCCGCCGAACAAGTGGGCGCCGGTGAAAAGCTGGTGGCGCTGGCGGGCGAAACGATGGAAAAAGTCGTCTCCAGCGTGCAGCACGTGACCGATATCGTGGCCGAGATTTCCTCCGCCAGCGCCGAGCAGAGCGCCGGCATCGAGCAGATCAACCAGGCCATCGTCGAGATGGATAACATGACGCAGCAAAATTCGGCCCTGGTCGAACAGGCGTCGGCGGCGGCGCAAGCGATGAACGAGCAGGCGGCCGGGCTGGCGCAGATCGTCAGCGTGTTCAAGGTGGGCGCCGTGGCGCCGGCCGCGGCGCAGCGGCGCCTGGCGCGCTAGCCGCTTTTTTTCTGTCACGGGGGAACTTATCCCCGGCTCACCTGTCCAAACTTTTTCGTCCGCAATGGATGCACAGAAGAGGTGAGCATGACAGAAGGTTTTTCCTATCACGCGGCATTTGCCCGCAACCTGGGCTGGGTCACGCAGGCGGAGCAAAACAGCTTGCGCGGCAAGCGCGTGGCCATCGCGGGCATGGGCGGCGTGGGCGGCGTACACTTGCTGACCCTGGCGCGGCTGGGCATCGGCGCCTTCCACATCGCCGATTTCGACACCTTCGATATCGCCAACTTCAACCGCCAGGCCGGCGCCATGGTTTCCACCCTGGGGCAGCCCAAGGTGGCCGTGCTGGCGCAGATGGCGATGGACATCAATCCCGAACTGGAGATTAAACAATTTCCCGACGGCATACACGACAGCAACCTGGCCGAGTTCTTTGCCGGCGTCGACCTGTACGTGGACGGCCTCGATTTCTTCGCCTTTCCCGCGCGCCAGGCCACCTTCGCCACTTGCGCGCGCCTGGGCATTCCCGCCATCACGGCCGCGCCGCTGGGCATGGGCACGGCCGTGCTCAGCTTCATGCCGGGCGGCATGACGTTCGAAGAGTACTTTGGCTGGGGCGACTTGCCCGAGGAAGAGAAGGCCCTGCGCTTTCTCGTCGGCCTGGCGCCGGCCGGCTTGCACGGCCCCTATCTGGTCGACCCGTCCGCCATCAACCTGAAGGAGCGGCGCGGGCCGTCGACCATCATGGGCTGCCAGCTGTGCGCGGGCGCGGCCGCCACGGAAGCCTTGAAAATTCTGCTAAAACGGGGCAAGGTGATGGCGGCGCCGCACGGCGTGCATTTCGACGCCTACCGCAACAAGCTCGTGCATACCTGGCGTCCCGGCGGCAACCGCCATCCGCTGCAACGGCTGGCGATGGCCATCATCAAGCGCCGGCGTGCGGCGCAGGGGGCATAAATGGCGCAAGCACCGCAGATCGCGCAGATCGATTCTGTGCTGGAAAACATTCTCGAGCAGGCGCGCTGGGCGCCCAGCGGCGACAACACGCAGCCGTGGCGTTTTGAAGTCGTGGAGCCGCGGCATGTGGTCGTGCATGGCTTCGATACGCGCAGCCACTGCGTGTACGACCTCGACGGCCATCCCAGCCAGCTGTCGCTGGGAGCCTTGCTCGAAAGCATGGCACTGGCGGCCAGCTGTCATGGCTTGCGCATGGAAGCGCGCCGGCGCACGGCCATGCCCGAAACCCTGCCCACCTTCGACGTACGGCTGGTCGACAGTCCCGGCATGCTGCCCGATCCGCTGGCGGCTTTCCTGCCGCGCCGCAGCGTGCAGCGGCGCCGGCTCAGCACGCGCCGCCTGCGTGCCAGCGAAAAGGCGGCGCTGGCGGCCAGCCTGCCGCCCGGTTACGGCGTGCAGTGGTTCGAAGGCGGGCGCGCGCGCCTGGCCTGCGCGCGCCTGATGTCCGACAATGCGAAGCTGCGCCTGACCATGCCCGAAGCGCACAAGGTGCACCGCGACGTGATCGAATGGGGCGCGCGCTTCAGTGCCGACCGCATCCCGGAGCAGGCGCTCGGTGTCGACCCGATGACGGCGCGGCTGATGCGCTGGGTCATGCAGAGCTGGCGCCGCGTGGATTTTTTCAATACCTGGCTGGGTGGCACCATTGCCCCGCGGCTGCAGATGGACTTGCTGCCCGGCCTGTATTGCGCTGCGCATTTCGTGCTGCTGGCCGATGCGCCGCCGCGCCATATCGACGATTACGTGGCGGCCGGCCGCGCCATGCAGCGCTTCTGGCTGACGGCCACGCAGCTGGGACTGCAATTGCAGCCAGAACTGACGCCGCTGATCTTTGCCCGCTACGTGCGCGAACGGCGCACCTTTTCACGCACCGATGGCATGCAGGAAATGGCGCAGGAACTGGCCGTGCAATGCCAGGCCGTGCTGGGGGCGGCGGCGGTCGAGCGGGCCGTGTTCCTCGGGCGCATCGGCGCAGGGCCGGCGGCCAGTGCGCGCTCGCTGCGCCGTCCGCTGCAAGACTTGCTGGTGGCGCCCACGGCTGGGCCGTGAGACGTGGCTCCCTGCGCGTCAGCGGCGCCGCCGTGGTGCCAGGACCAGCGCTGCCAGGCCCGCCGCCAGCAGCGGCAAGGTGCCCGGTAGCGGTATCGGCGTGTCCGTCGGCACATACGCCAGTTCGGAGCTGTTGAGCATGTTCAATACCAGGGTATAGCTGCCCGCCACCAGGTTGTCCGTGACGGCGCCATACTGTCCGCCGCACATCGTGCCGATGCCCGTGCCCGTGGGCGCGCCGCAGCCGCTGGGGTCATAGGTGAACACGCTGCCGCTGGTCAGCGGCGTTTGCGCGTAACCCGCATTGAGGCTGGCGGCGTCGGCCAGTTCGGTGCCGCCCAGGATGCCGGAGCCCAGGCTGCCGTCGGGTGCCCAGTTGAAGACGATCTGGCCATGTTCATCGATGATGGTAAACGTCAGCGCCATATTCGTGGTGGCCGCCGAGCCCGTGCCGGCCAGGGCATCGAGGTACAGCTGCATGTAGGGCAGGGCCTGGAAGTCGAAGGCCAGGGTGGCGCCTGGTTGGCCGACGACGAAATTGACGGCCATGGCCGTGCTGGAACCGTTGCGTCCCGAGGCGTCGGCGCTGCCACCGCCCGCGAGGAAGGTTTCCGCCGCATTCACCGTATGCGTACTGGTCGAGCCCGGTGGAAAGGGCGGGATTTGCGAGGTGACGATCTGCGCCTCGCCGCGCGCAAACGAGGCCGTGCCCATGCCTTGTTGCGTAAAATCATTTTCCCCCTTGGTGACGGCGCCGCGCGTCGCTTGCGGCGCATCGATCTCGTTGCTGCCGCCGTGGATGACGCTGCTGCCGTTGAGCGTGGCGGTGGTGCGCGACAGGTCGATGTTGCTGATCAAGGTGGTGGAGCCGGTGGGATTGCTGATGACCAGGCCAAAGACGCTGGTGTACGAATAGCCATAGGCGGCGGCGCTGGCAGTGCCGCTGCCTGCCAGTAACAGCAATGCCAGCAGGACCGTCGGCAACCGGTTACAAGAAAATGTAGTCATGAAAATCCTCATCTGCCGGTCGGCCGCGTTGTAAGGAAAACCGACAGGCTTGCCACATAAAAAAGGCGAGGAGACTCCCTCGCCTGTGAATCCCCCCTGTTGCCTGGTTCAGGCGGCAATCTTGCGGCGGCGGGCATAGCCCAGGCCAGCCAGACCCAGGCCCAGCAAAGCGAGCGTGCCCGGTTCGGGTGTCGCCGCCTGTTTCACCAGGTCCACGCTTTCCACCGCATTCAAGGTCAAGGTGTAGTTGCCGGCCGTTAAAGCATTGCTGACGGAGCTGAAGTTGCTGCCGCAGCCCGTGCCCACGCCCGTGCCCGCGGGCGTGCCGCAGCCGGACGGGTCATAGGTGAACAGGTTGCCGCGCGTCAGGAAATTGGTCGCCAGGCTGGTGTTCAGGTTGGCGCCATCGGTGTTTTCCGTGCCGCCGAAGATGCCCGAGCCGATCACGCCATCGGGCGTCCAGTTGAACACCGTCAGGCCGGCTGCGTCCGTGATGGTGAAGGTGACCACCAGGTTGGCCGTGGCCGTGGACAGCTGGCCGACCGTGCTTTGCAGGAAGACCTGCATGAAGGGCGACGCCAGGAAGTCAAAGCTCAGCGTCGCCGTGGGTGAGCCGACGACGAAATCGACGGAGAAGCCCGTGGTCGAGCCGTTGCGCCCGGACGCATCGGCCGTGCCGGCAGGCCCGTCCAGGTGGGCTTCGGCCACGTTGACGGCCTGGGTGGAGGTGGAGCCGGGTGGGAACGAGGGGAACTGCGTGCTGACGATCTGCGCATCGCCGCGTGAGTAGTTGCCGGCGGGGCCTTGCTGCGTGAAGTCGTTCTCGCCCTTGGTCACGGCGCCGACGTTGGCGCGCGGCGCGTCGAGCGAGCCCGCGCCGCCGTTGATGACGCTCACGCCGTTCAGGGTGGCCGTGCTGCGCGAGATGGTGGTGCTGTTGGCCACCGTGATCTGGCCCGTCGGGACGGCGATCACCAGGCCGAAGATATTGTTGTAGGAATAGCCGTAGGCGCCCGCTTGTGCGCTACCGGCCGCGCACAGCATGGCCAGTGTCGCAACCGCCGGGAGCAGTTTCAGTTTAGAAAGTTTCATGTCATTCACCTCGTGGTTGAGTGAGTCTGGAAGTCTTGCCTGAGTCCTGTCGGCAGGTGCTCATGGCCAGTACCTAGCGACTTCCATGCCAACGCATGAGGTTCTTTTGAAATCAATGACTTGGCGTGCTTTTGTTGACGTGGTGCAGGTGTTGCCGGACGCGGTGTAAGAAAAACCGACGCTGCCGCTCAAGGCTGCCCGTCTTGCGGCAAGGAGCCCAGCAGGGCGTGCAGATGGGGCAGCAGGCGTTGCCCTGGCACATAGTCGCGCATGGCCGTGGCCAGCTGGCGCGCCGCCAGCCTGGCCCGGCCATCGTCGAGCATGCGCGTGGCGGCATGGCGCAGGGTGGTTTCCTGGAAACGGTCGGCGCGCAGCAGCAGTCCTGCGCCGGCGCCCGCGATGCCGTGCATGTTGAGGAATTGATCGAGGTTGCCGGCGATGCCGATGACGGGCACGCCCGCCGTCAGCGCCTGCTGGCTGGTGGGGCTGCCGCCATTGCAGATCACCAGGCTGGCGCGGCGTGCGGCCGCGTCGCCCGGTAAAAAGGGCGCGACATAGGCATTCGGCGGCACGGCATTGACGCGGATGGTGCCGGCCGTGGCCGCCAGCACGGTGACGGGCAGGGGCGCCAGCGCGCGCAGCACGCGCGGCAGCAATTGCCCTTGGCCCGAGCTGCCCAGGGTGACATAGATGATGGGCCGTCCGCTGCTCAGTTCCGGGCGCTGCCACCAGTCCGGCAAGTCGAGCGGCGGCGCCCATATGACGGGACCCAGGTAGTCGTGCGTGGGCGGCATGGCGTGCGGCGGAAACAGTTGCGGAATATCCGCGTACAAGGTGCGGTCGGCATCCGTGTAGATGCGCCGCAGGTCGCCGCCCAGCGAGGGCAGGCCATGGCGGCGGCGCACGCGGTTCAGGGGCACGGCGTGCGAGGCGAAGGCCAGCGGGCGGATCAGGCGGAACAGGGGATCGGCCAGCCAGATGGGCAGCACGCTCGTCAGGGGCAGGCTGGGCACCGTGTAGTGCTGGCGCACCCAGGGACTCCAGTAGGCGTTGCTGAGGGTGATGTAGGGAATGCGCTGCAGGCGCGCGCTGACGGACAGCGACAGGCGGAAGTCGCCGATCACCAGGTCGGGCTGGACGGCATTAAGCAGGCGCAAGTCGTCTTCCACGTACGCGTGCAGGGTACTTTCCGTGTAGACGGGTTTGCCGTGGGCCAGCGCTTGCAGGAATTGCATCGACGAAATGCTGTCGATGCGCCAGCGCCGGAAGGCGACTTGCTTGAAACAAAAATCATAGCCATCGGCGCAGGCAAAATGCACTTCGTACTCTTCCTCGGCCAAGCCCTGGGCCAGGCTCAGGGGGCGGCCAACATGGGCCAGGGTCACTGCCTCGGCCATGAATAAGATTTTCTTGCGCGCCATCGTGTGGGGATCGCTTGCACTCGTACCGTAGGAGATGCTTCTCAAGTTGGAGCGGCGCGGCGCCGTTTAGTTCCCGAGGCATGCCACAGGCGGGCGACGGGCATTTGCGGCATCGGCTACAGTGGGGTAAAAGGAGGCCACCATGCAGCCACAATTCCGTCTTGCCCCGCTGCGTGCGCACAGCACGCCCGAACCCGATATGCCGCCACCGCCGGAAGGCGATCCGCTCGCGCCGCCGCCGGAACAGCCGCCGCACATCGACCCCGTGCCGGTCGAGGAGCCGACGCCGCCGCCACCGCCCGTCAAGATGGGATAAGCGGCAGGCTGCGTGCCGCGCCAGCTGCCGCCGTGTGGTTTATTTCCAGTCGGAAATGGAACCCATGCGTGGCGGTATCGCCACGCCATTTAAACAACAAAAACACCAATAAATGTTGCCGAGTGGATACAAATCAAGCACGAACTGCCGAGTGTCATGCGGCCGTCACGATTCTGTTCTTATAATGAGACATCATAAAAATTCTTGTACAGGAGACCATCATGGGCAATTCCTTGCATAACAAAATCTACCTGGGCCGTCGCCCTGTGATCACCAGCAAGAACCTCGCAGCGCTGGCGCTGGCGGGCGCCGTGGCTGGCTGCGGCCTGGCCTGGCTGCTGCTGCGCAGCTACAAATAAGCGCCGTCTTGCCCGTGTTTCAGCCGCCTGGCCGCATGGCGGGCGGCGGCAGAATCACGTTGCCTGTTGCCGATGCGCAGCGGGGCGCGTACCATGGGGGCCGAACACCTGGCCTTTTATGGAAAAGCAATGAAGAACGAGAAATTAACAACCGATGAATATGACGCGCTGGAGCAAGTTGCACGCGGCATCAAGACCGAGCGCCCGAGCGCTTGCGTTGCCCGCAATGCCAAGCGCCTGTCCGGCCTGAAGCTGCTCAGCTATGCACGCGATGGCCGTTTGTCCATCACCGACAAGGCGCAACAACTGCTGTTCCTGCGCCGCTGCATCATGGGCTTGCGCGCCGTGGCCGCCGATCCGCTGACCAAGCTGGACACGGAAGTGGCATATTTCCTGGGCAAGAAAGCCCACATCGTGGCGCGCGCCGAAGGCGAGGGCCACGACATTTCCGACAAGGGCCGCGAATCGCTGGCCGACATCGACACCCTGGGACTGTAACAGCCTGTCCCGGTAACCGGCCCCAGTGGCCGGTTTTCACATCCCCCTCACTTTTATTTCCCCTTGGAGAACACTTTGGACAGCGCGATGAACTGGTCGGCCCACGAACTGACGATGACGGTCTTGATGACGCCCGATATGGCCAACTTTTCCGGCAACGTGCACGGCGGCACCATCCTGAAATATCTCGACAGCGTCGCCTACGCCTGCGCCAGCCGCTATTCGGGCAGCTACGTGGTGACCTTGTCCGTGGACCAGGTGATGTTCCTGCAGCCTATCCACGTGGGCGAGCTGGTGACGTTCCTCGCCTCGATCAATTACACGGGCACGACGTCGATGGAAGTGGGTATCCGCGTGGTGACGGAAAACATCCAGCAGCGCCTGGTACGCCACGCCAACAGCTGCTATTTCACTATGGTGGCCGTGGATGCCAACCGCAAGCCGGTGGCCGTGCCGCCGCTGGTGCTCGAGACGCCAGAGCAGCATGCGCGCTTCGAGCAAGCCAAGCTGCGCAAGCTGTCGCGCCAGAAAGTGTCGAAGAAGTAAACGCAATCGGCATAAAAAAACGGCCACCAGATCGCTCTGGTGGCCGTTTTTTTATTGCCTGCCGCCTGCTGGCGGCATGGCGCCGTGATTAACGGTCGCCGTAGCTGCGGCGTGCGCCGTCGGTGCTGCGCGGGTTGGAACCCTTGTAGCCGCCGCCGGTGCTCGGTGCGCCGTCCTTGCGTGGTGCGCCCGGCTTGCTGAACGTACGCTGGCCTGGCTTCGCGCCGCCACGGTTGTCGCCTGGTTTCCAGCCGCCTGGACGGGCGCTCGAACGTGGTGCCGATGCCGTTTTCTTCGGCTCGAAACCTTCGATGACATTGACCGGGATCAATTGCTTGGTGAAGCGTTCGATGCGCTTGACGTTCATGCCTTCAGCGTGGTTCACCAGCGAGATGGCCAGGCCATTGCGGCCAGCGCGGCCGGTACGGCCGATGCGGTGGACGTAGTCTTCCGGGAACTTCGGCAGATCGTAGTTGAACACGTGGGTGATCGTCGGCACGTCGATACCGCGAGCGGCAACGTCGGTGGCAACCAGCACCTTGACCTGGCCGCGGCGCATGCCGTCCAGGGTGCGGTTACGCGCGCCCTGATGCATGTCGCCGTGCAAGGCGGCAGCCGAGAAACCGGCGATGTTCAGACGGTCGGCGATGGTATCGGCGTCACGCTTGGTGGCGGTGAACACAACAGCCTGGTCCAGGGTTTCGTCGCGCAGCAGGTGGTCCAGCAGGCGATTCTTGTGCGACAGATCGTCGACGAAGTGGACGCGCTGGGTGATGTTTTCATGCTTGTTGCTCGAGCTTGCCACCTGGATGACCAGCGGGTTTTTCGTGATGCGACGGGCCATGTTGCCGACGACGCCATCGAGCGTTGCCGAGAACAGCATGGTTTGACGGCCTTCCGGCGTCGCTTCGACGATCTTTTCGATGTCGTCGATGAAACCCATGTCCAGCATGCGGTCGGCTTCGTCCAGCACCAGGATTTCCAGTTGCGAGAAGTCGATCTTGCCCGAATCCATGTGGTCGATCAGACGGCCAGGGGTGGCGACCAGGATCTCAGGATTCTTGGCCAGCAATTGCATCTGTTTCGGGTAAGGCATGCCGCCCAGGATCGACACAGCCTTGATGCGGCGGATGCCGGTGCTGTACTTGTCGGTATTGGTGGTCACTTGCAGAGCCAGTTCGCGCGTTGGCGTCAGCACCAGCATTTTTGGCTGGGCAGCCTTGAAGCGTGGACGCTCGCCGCGGGCGCGCGATGCTTGCATTTCCTGGTTTGGCGTCTTGCCGGCGGCGCTTTGTTCGGCGCTGGCCAGTTTGTGCAGCGACGGCAGCATGAAAGCTGCGGTCTTGCCCGAACCGGTCTGCGACGAGACCAGCAGGTCACGGCCTTCGATCGCGGCTGGAATCGCTTGCGACTGTACCGCGGTTGGCGCGGTGTAGCCCGATTCGGTCAGAGCGGCGATGATGGACGGATGCAGGCCTAAGGATTCAAATGTCATTCTTTTCTTTCGTAAAAATCAGCGTTCTTGCAAAAAGCAGAACGCAAAATAGCAACGCCAACCAAAACGAAATGACTCAACTAGAAAGAAATTTCGGCACAAAAGCTTTGCGCCGGGACGGTGTCAGGTGCGACACACAAGGCGGGAGGGCTTTATAAGCGGCATCCTGTGGATGCGCTAAGGCTTGCGAAGCTGCTAAGTTTGTAGTGCATGACTGCGGTGTTGCCATCGCTTCAAGGGAACATATTGCAGCGCACAACGACACTATACCGTATTTGCCGCCGTTTTGCACGGCCTAAATGGGAAGAAACCGGGAAGTAACGCAACTGCTACCACGTTTTGTCGGTGTTTCCTATCTGAAATCAGTATAAATACGTAGATTTCGTCCGTTTAGTTGAGCATGGCCACGATGTCGGCGGGCAGCGGCGGCGCCTGTTGCGTTTCCCTGGCCAGATTGATTTGCCTGGTGACCTGCGCCAGTTCGACCAGGCTGCGTTCCAGCCGATACGTTCCCTTGGCATGCAGCCACGCCAGCACGTCGGCCAGGTGCCAGATGGTGGCGCTGCCCTCATGCACGGGCACGGGGAAGCTGTGGCGGTGCTTGTTCATCAGCTTGTGCAGGTTTTGCCGGGACAGGCCCAGTACCTGCGCCACGTCCGTCAGGCCCACGAAGTCGGGGGCGGCCTCGACCAGCACGGCCTCGGGCACGATGGCCTTGACGTCGGCCAGGGCGCTGAGCAGCGCAGCGTTGGCATTGCTGGCCTCGCGCGTGAATTCCAGCGCCAGGCGTCCCGCCTGCCCGATGCCGGCCAGGGCGTCGTCGCAACCGCCGCCGCCCAGGCGCTCGGCCAGCGCGTCGAGGTCGGTTTCGTGGTCGGGCAAGCGGTACTTGAGCGTGAAGATGTAATCCATGATGGTTATCCCCTGGACTTGCGTTGCATGCAGTCGTGCATCAGCTTATTGACAGTGCAGTTATCGACCACCCGCAAGATCGCCCGCGCGTGGTTGCCGGGATTTTTCGGCGTGCTCCAGATGCAGGCGATGCAGAATTCGCCGCAGCGGCAGCCGCCGTCATTGTAGGGACAATATATCTTGCCCCAGGCATGGCTACCGCCCGTTTCCACGCGCCAGCCCTGGCTTTCCGCGTGGCGCAGCGCCGCTTCGATTTCCTTCTTCGGATGCGGGGAGCGCGCCATGCGATGCCTCCAATGTAGGTCGATAATTCACGGTTGTCAAGTGACAACCGAAAAATATCGGCCATCACCGCCTTACTCTACTTCGGGATTGACGGCCATCACTTGCGAAAAGCCGCCATCGACGTAAGTAATCTCCCCCGTGATGCCCGACGCCAGGTCTGACAGCAGGAAGGCGGCCGTGTTGCCGACTTCTTCGATGGTGACGTTGCGGCGCAGCGGGGCGTGCTCGGCCACAAAACCCAGGAGTTTGCTGAAATCCTTGATGCCGGAGGCGGCCAGGGTCTTGATGGGGCCGGCGGAAATGCCGTTGGCGCGGATGCCGCGCGGGCCCAGCGACTCGGCCAGGTAGCGTACGGATGCTTCCAGCGACGCCTTGGCCAGGCCCATGGTGTTGTAGTAGGGCACGGCGCGCACGGCGCCCAGGTAGGTCAGGGTCAGGACCGACGCGCCCGGATGCAGCAGGGGCAGGGCGGCCTTGGCCATGGCGGGAAAACTGTAGGCGGAAATGTCGTGCGCGATGCGGAAGCTGTCGCGCGACAGGCCGTCGAGGAAGTCGCCCGCGATCGCCTCGCGCGGCGCGAAACCGATGGCGTGCACGAGGCCATCCAAATGTTCCCAGTGCCGGGCCAGGTCGCTGAAGACGGCGGCGATCTGTTCATCGCTGGACACGTCGCAGTCGAACACCAGTTCGCTGCCGAATTCGGCCGCAAATTCCGTGATGCGCTCCTTGAAGCGTTCGCCCACGTACGTGAAGGCGAGAGTCGCGCCTTCGCGGTGGCAAGCCTTGGCGATGCCATAGGCGATGGAGCGGTTCGACAGCAAGCCCGTGATGAGGATTTTTTTGCCTTGCAAGAAAGCCATGACGACTCCTGTCTGGGGTGGTGGGGCGAATGTGCAACCGGCCGCGACAGCAATGCTGTGGCGGCCGGCGAGGTAGCTCTATACAGATCAGGCGATCAGTGTCGGGCCTTGGCGCGGTGGTTGCCGCCGCGCTGGATGCGTGGTTTCACCAGGGAAATTGGCGCGGCCTGCACCTTGCCGCCCTTGGCGGCGCGGCGCAGTGCTTTGGCGGCCCGTTCAGGGCGGTCCGCTTCCAGCAGCATGGTGGCGCTGTCGGCGATTTCCTGGGTGATGTCGTTGTTCATCGTGGCCGAGGTTTTCGGCACGAGGATGGTCGAGCCGGCGCGCAGGCTGGTGCGCTGGGGAATGTTGTTGGCCTGGCGCAGCACGTCGGCCGTGGTGCCGAATTTCGACGCCAGGGTTTCGATGCGTTCGCGCGCATTGGTGATCTTGTGCGTGGTCCAGCTCGACAAGGCATGGCCCCATTGCGCCAGGTTGGTGGTGAACTTGGCGGCGTTTTCCTGGGGCAACAGAATCTTGGTCTTTTCGCCGCCGATGATGACGGGGCGGTTAAATTGCGGATTCAAGGCCTTGAATTCATCCATCGACAGCTCGGCCAGCTGGGCGGCGACGGTGATGTCGATGTCGCTGGTCTTGTCGATGGCCGTGAAGTAGGGCTGGTTGTCGACCACGGGCAGGGTCAGGCCGAACTGGGCCGGATTGGCGATGATGTTTTTGACCGCTTGCAGCTTGGGCACGTAGTTGCGCGTTTCGGCCGGCATCAGGTCGGCCAGGCTTTCGAAATCGGTGGGCTTGCCCAGCGCCTGGTTTTTCTTGATGGCGCGCTGCACCGAGCCTTCGCCCCAGTTGTAGGCGGCCAGGGCCAGTTGCCAGTCGCCAAACATGTCATACAGGCGCTGCAGGTATGTCAGGGCCGCATCGGTCGAGGCCAGTACGCCGCGGCGCTCGTCCTTGAACATGTTCTGCTTGAGGTTGAAATCGCGCCCCGTGGCGGGCACGAACTGCCACATGCCGGCCGCATTGGCGCTGGAGAAGGCTTGCGGGTTGAAGGCGGACTCGATGAACGGCAGCAAGGCCAGTTCCGTCGGCATGCCGCGCTTTTCCAGTTCCTGCACCACGTGGAAGATGTAGCGCGAGGCGCGCGCCGTGGTGCGGGCGATGTAGTCGGGGCGGGTGGCGTACCAGTTGACGTGGTTGGCGACCAGCTGGTTGTTGATGTCGGGAATCGCATAGCCGCTGCGGATGCGGCCCCAGACGTCGGCTTCGCGCAGCGGATCGGAATTGTCGCTGAGGTTTTTCAGCAGACGGTCGGTCTTTTGCAGGCGGTTGTCGAGGGTGGGGAGTTTCGCCGTGACCTGGGCGGTCATCGGGATCAAGGCCGGCGTGGTGGCGGCGACTGGCGCGTTATCGCTCTCAACACCGGCTTCGTACGCCTGGCTGAGGGCGGGCGCAAGCGCCAGGGCCAACGCCGCCAGGACGATAGATTTAAAGGAGTTTTCGTGCATAGTGTTCCATTGTTGTCGTCGGAGAAACATCGGACAGACCCATGATCAAGCTGCGAGTGTACGTATATCCACATGCCGGAGTCAAGAATTATGTCAGCATGATGACAGGAAATAAGCGGCAATAAGCAGGAAACGGCTGGGTTTCCATTCGCAAATGCTGTCATTATTGCAAATTTAATTTGCCCAATGCGTGATTCGGCCGCTGTTATAGCATACATGGCGTGGAGGCTGGCGCAAGCTTGGCAGCCGTCCGGTATGAGACTGCGCAAAGAGTGCGTACAATTTGGCTTTGGCCGGCCATTCGGCTGCCGGCCGCCTTATTGATAGAGAGTCAAGTATATGAACACCCCGCCGCGCCACGACGACGACAACGCCGTCATCATCGCCAATACCGTCGCCTGGCTGGAAAAGGCCGTGATCGGCCTGAACCTGTGCCCGTTCGCCAAGGCCGTGCACGTCAAGAAGCAGATCCGCTATGTGGTGTGCGAATCGAGCAATCCGGAAGATTTGCTGGCGATGCTGATGGACGAGCTGCAAACCCTGGCCGACACGGACCCGGAGCAGATCGACACGACCCTGCTGATCCACCCGTACACCCTGAACGATTTCCTCGACTACAACGAGTTCCTCGATGTGGCCGACGCGGCCGTGGAAGACATGCACCTGGCCGGCGAACTGCAGGTGGCCAGTTTCCACCCGAATTACCAGTTTGCCGAGACGTTCGAGGACGACATCAGCAACTACACCAACCGTTCGCCCTACCCAACCCTGCACCTGCTGCGCGAAGACAGCATCGAGCGCGCCGTCGAGGCGTTCCCGGAAGCGTCCGAAATTTTCGACAAGAATATTGCCACCTTGGAAGCGCTGGGCGTCGAAGGCTGGGAAAAACTCGGTTTGCCGAAGGTATCCTGATGGGTGACAAGGAATTGCCGCCGCGTCCAGATACGCCCTGCGTGGCCGTGTGCTCGACGACCTTCGATGAAATCTGCCGCGGCTGCGGCCGCACCGTGGTGGAAGTGGCCCACTGGGTGTCGATGACGGACGAGGAGAAGGAAGTGGTGTGGGTGCGTATCCTGGCGCAGGGGTATCCGCGCCGGAATACTTGATTTAACCCAATGGCAACTGCTGGGGTCAGACCCCCAAGGCCGCCAACGCAGAGCTCAGCGTTGGCGGCCGCGAGGGTCTGACCCCGGTGCTATTGGCGTCAACTATTAATAACTACCAATAAAATCCTTCTTGCCCACTTCGATGCCATTGTGGCGCAGGATGTCGTACGCCGTCGTCGCGTGGAAGAAGAAGTGCGGCAGCGCGTAGTGGAACAGATAGGTCTGGCCCGTGAAATGCTTGGTCTTTTCGCCGCTGCCGGTGGTGATGGCGCGCGTTTCGCTGCCGTCGATGTCCGCTTGCGGCAGGCTTTCCAGGAAGGCGATGGTTTTCACGATGCGCGCTTTCAGTTCCGCAAAGCTCTGTTCGCTGTCTTCATACGGCGGCACGGCCACGCCGGCCAGGCGCGCGCCGCAGCCCTTGGCGAAGTCGGTGGCGATCTGGATCTGGCGCACGAACGGCAGCATGTCCGGGAACAAACGGAATTGCAGCAGGGCGTTCGGGTCGATTTTCTTGTCTTGCGCGTGCGTTTCCGCCTTGTCCAGGATGGCGGCCAGGCTGCCCAGGATCTGTTTGAAGACGGGGATCGAAGCGGAGTAGATGGAGAAGGTCATGGTGGTTCCTCTAGGTAAAGTGGCGCGATGATAGCAAGCTGCGCGCTTTTCTGCTGGCGCCGGCCGGGCGCGCGGGCTGGCGTGTGGTATTTCCACCCTGTGTATATGACATGAGGTCGCCGCTGGCGCGTGTTTATTGGTGACTTCCCCCGCTTTTTGCATGCATAATTGCTCCTGAAAAAGTTTCTTCCCGCCTTATCACCCGGATTCCCCTGTAAAGTTCAATGATCGCCCGCCTGATCCCTGTTGCCCTGTTGCCGCATGTTTAATTCACCTTATCAGCGCCTGCGCGCCAGCCTGCGCGTGCTGTACGGCTCGTCGATCTATGGCGCCCTGCTGCTGGTGGTGTTTGGCGGCCTGGTCGTGCCCGCCATCTTCGGCAGCTATGTGCTGGTCGGCGTGCATGAACGCCAGTCGGCGCGCACCAGCCTGAACGAGGCCTTGCAGCGCAATGCCGACATCCTGGCGCTGGGCATGCAGGAGTCGCTGTGGAACATGAATGCGGAATCGGCCCATTCGCTGGTCGAGTCGGTGATGCGCGACCGCGCCGTGCTGCTGGTGAAGGTGCTGGGGCAGGGCGACACGGAATTCATCCGCCTGCAGGCGCCGCAGCGGCCCGTGGGCAATCTGTACCGCGCCGAGCGCGATATCCTCGTGCGCGGCGAACGCATCGGCCACATCGTCGTCGAGATGGACGACGCGCGCAGCCAGCAGGAACTGCGCGAAAAGCAGATCTCCTATATTTTCGTGCTGGGCGCGCAGCTGGCCGTGTCGATGGCGCTGATCGTGCTGTTCCTGAACCGCCGCCTGCTCAAACCCTTGCGCCGCCTGACGCGCTTTTCCGACCGCCTGTCGCACGGCGATTTCGACACGCCCCTGGCCTCGCACAGCAATGACGAGCTGGGGCGCCTGACGGCCCAGCTCGAGCAAATGCGCGCGGCCATCGGCCAGCTGTTCGAGGACGTGGGCCAGCGCGAAGAACGTTTCCGCACCATCGTCACCCAGGTGCCGGGCGCCGTCTTCCGCTACCGGCCCGACGGTCCCATCGATTTCGTCAGCGATGCCATCGAAGAGATTTCCGGCTATTCGGCGCGCCAGTTCATGCGCGGCACCACGCATGCCTGGGCCGACCTGATCTGTCCGGAAGACCGCCGCGAGCACCGCCGCGCCGTGCGCCAGGCGGTGGCCGATGTACGGCCGTATGCGCTGGAATACCGGATCGTCGACGCTTTCGGCATCGAGCGCTGGGTGGCCGAGAATGGCCAGCCGCAGGCGGGCGAGCAGGGCGTCATCTGGGTCGATGGCATCATTGCCGACATCAGCCAGCGCAAGCACCACGAAATGCGCATCGAAGCGCTGCTCACGGAGCAGAGCGCCATTCTCGACAACGTGATGTTCGGCGTGATGTTCGTGCGCCACCGCCGCATCATTTCCGTCAACCGCCGCTGCGAGGAGCTGTTCGGCTACGGCCACGCCGAGATGACGGGCAATTCGACCGCCATCGTGTTCATGACCTCGTATGACTTCGAAGAGGCGGGCGAGCGCCAGTATCCGGCCCTGGCGACGGGCGCCGACTTCAGCGAGGAACGCCAGTACAAGCGCCGCGACGGCAGCCTGTTCTGGGCGCTCGTCAGCGGCTGCGCGCTCGATCCGCTGCGCCCGAATGAAGGCAGCATCTGGGTGTATGCCGATATCACGGCGCGCAAGGAAGCGGAGGAAAAGCTGCGCCTGTCGGCCACCGTGCTCGAACACATCGCCGACGGCGTGATGGTGGTCGATGCCAGCGGCATCATCGTCACCGTCAATCCCGCCTTCACGCAGATCACGGGCTACAGCGAAGCGGAGGCGCTGGGCCGGCATTCTTCCCTGAACCGCTCGGCACGCCATGACACAGAATTTTACGAGGCCATGTGGAACGAGCTGAAGTCCAGCGGCTTCTGGCGCGGCGAAATCTGGCACCAGCGCAAGAACGGCGAAGTCTACCTGGAGTGGCTGACCATCAGCGCCGTGCGCGACGCGCGTGCCGACACGACGCATTACGTGGGCGTGTTCAGCGATATCACGCTGGTCAAGGAGTCGCAGGAAAAGCTCGACCACATGGCCCACCACGACCCCCTGACGGCGCTGCCGAACCGCCTGCTGTTCCATGACCGCCTGCAGCACGCCCTGCTGCGCGCCGCGCGCGACCAGGAGCAGCTGGCCGTGCTGTTCATCGACCTGGACCGCTTCAAGAACGTCAACGACACGCTGGGCCACCATGTGGGCGACGAATTGCTGCAAAAGGTGGCCGGCCAGCTGTCGGCCCGCCTGCGCGAAGGCGATACCCTGGCGCGCCTGGGCGGCGACGAGTTCATCGTGCTGCTCGAGGGCGTCGACGGCGAGTATGGCGCCACGCAGGTGGCGGAAAAGCTGATGACCATGTTCGACCAGCCGTTCACGGTGGCCGACCACGAGCTGTTCGTCACCTGCAGCGTGGGCATCAGCCTGTATCCGGACGATGCGCTGGACTTGAACATGCTGATCCGTAACGCCGACGTGGCCATGTACCAGGCCAAGGCGCGCGGGCGCAACGGCTACCGCTTCTATGCGCCGTCGATGACGGGCGAAGGCGTCGAGCGCCTGCGCCTGGAAACCTTTTTGCGCCGTTCGCTGGAAAAGAACGAGATGTTCCTCAATTACCAGCCGCAGGTGGAAATCGACACGGGCCGCCTGGTCGGCGTCGAAGCGCTGGTGCGCTGGAACCACCCGGAACTGGGCCTGGTGCCGCCCGCGCGCTTCATTCCGCTGGCCGAGGACAGCGGTTTCATCAACCAGCTGGGCAAATGGGTGCTCGACGAAGCGTGCCGCCAGATGATGCGCTGGCAGGCGCAGGGCTTGCACGTGCCGAAGATGGCCGTCAACCTGTCCGTCAAGCAGTTCGAGCGGGGCAGCATCGCCGGCATGGTGGCCGACATCCTGAAGGAAACGGGCCTGGAGCCGCAGCGGCTGCAGCTGGAAGTGACGGAATCGGTGATCATGAACACGGGCGATGCCCTCGGTTTCATCAACGATTTGCACGCCATCGGCGTGGGCCTGGCCATCGACGACTTCGGCACCGGTTATTCCTCGCTCGCGTATCTGAAGCAGCTGCCCGTGCAGACCTTGAAGATCGACCGCTCCTTCATCAAGGATATCTCGACGGACGTCAATGACGAAGCGATTGCCATTGCCATCATCCAGCTCGGCAAGAGCATGCAATTGTCCGTGATCGCCGAAGGCGTGGAGACGGAAGAGCAGGCGGCCTTCCTGCTGCGCCACGGCTGCAAGCTGGCGCAAGGATATTTTTATAGCCGCCCGGTGCTGGCACAGGATATGCTGGAGCGCTGGATCGATCACTCACCTCTATAAAGGATAGCCCATGGCCGCACACTCCTCCCCGTCGCGCCGCCGATTCCTGCTCGGCGGCCTTGGCCTCGGCGTGGCCGGCGTGGGCGCCCTGGTGCTGGGCTGGGGCGTGCTGCCGCCGCGCCAGCGCCTGCACGGCAGCGCGCCGCTGCCGCTGCACGATGGCGCCGTGGCCCTGAACGGCTGGCTGGCGATTCAATCGGACGGCACGGTGCTGCTGGCCATGCCGCGCAGCGAGATGGGGCAGGGCGTGCACACGGCCTTGCCCATGCTGGTGGCCGAGGAGCTCGACGTGCCTTTGAGCAGCGTCAAGCTGATCCAGGCGCCGATGGACAAGATCTTCGGCAATGTCGCCATGCTCAAGGACAGCCTGCCGTTCCACCCCGATGACCAGGGCCGCTTAAAAGCGCTGGCGCAGTGGACGGTGGCCAAGGCGGCGCGCGAACTGGGCGTGATCGTCACGGGCGGCTCGTCGAGCGTGAAGGATGGCTGGGGCCCCATGCGCGAGGCCGGCGCCTGCGCGCGCGCCATGCTGCTGCAAGCCGCCGCCGCGCAGTGGCAGCTGCCGGCCGCGCAATGCCGTACGGAAAATGGCGACGTGCTCCACCCGGACGGCCGCCGTGCCAGCTACGCCAGCCTGGCGCAGCGCGCCGCCGCCATCGATCCGGGCACGCCCGTGCTGAAGTCGCCCAGGGATTTCAAATTGATCGGCCAGCCGGCGCCGCGCCGCGACACGCCGTCCAAAGTCAATGGCAGCGCGCGTTTCGGCATCGATGCGCGCCCGCCCGGCATGCTCTACGCGGCGCTGCATCTGCCGCCGCGCCTGGGGGACGTTTTGGCCGCGTTCGATGCGGCGCCCGTACTCTCCATGCCCGGCGTTAAAAAGGTGGTGGACCTGACGCCGCAGCTGGCCCAGCGCAGCGTGTCTTGTGCCGCCGTGGTGGCCGATACCTGGTGGCGCGCCAAACAGGCGGCCGCCGCCTTGCCGACGCAGTGGAAGGCGGGGCCGCAGGCGAACTTGTCCAGCGCCGCCGTGTATGCGGAGTTTGCCCGCCTGCTGGATGCCGAAGCGGGCCATGCCTACCACGCCAGCGGCGAGGTGGAGGGCAAGGCCGTGCAGGGCATGCGGCAGGTCAGCGCCGAGTACCGCGCACCGTTCCTCGCGCACGCCGCCATGGAACCCGTCAACTGCACCGCGCAGGTGAAAAATGGCAAGGTGATGCTGTGGGCCTCGACGCAGGCGCCAGGCATCGCCGTCGACGTGGCGGCGAAGGTGGCCGGCGTCGATGCGAAGGACGTGGCCATCGAGGTGCTGCTGCTCGGCGGCGGTTTCGGCCGCCGCCTGGAAGTGGATATGATCGCGCAAGCCGTGGCCATCGCGCTGCAGTGCGACGGCGCGCCCGTGCAGCTGGTGTGGACGCGCGAACAGGATACGGCACACGATATGTACCGTCCCGCCGCGCTGGCCCGCTTCGCGGCCCGTCTCGACGAGCACGGCCGCATCGCGTCCTGGGACAATAAATCCGTCAGCGGCTCCATCACGCACCAGTTTTTGCAGCGCAATTTCGGCTTGCCCGGTGCGGGACCGGACAAGACCACGGCCGAAGGCGAATTCGACATGCCGTATGAAATCGCCAACCAGCGCATCGTCCACGTGATCGCCGACAGTGCCGTGCCGGTCGGTTACTGGCGCTCGGTCGGGCACTCGCACAACGCTTTCTTCAAGGAAAGTTTTATCGAAGAACTGGCGCATGCGGCGGGGCAGGACGGCATTGCCTTCCGCCGCGCCATGCTGGTGAACCATCCGCGCCACCTGGCCGTGCTCGACGCGGCGGTGGCCAAGGCGGGCACTCCTCCGCCCGGCCATGCGCATGGCGTGGCCCTGCACCAGTCGTTCGGCAGCATCGTTGCGCAAGTGGCGCAAGTGTCCGTGGAAAACGGCGAGATCCGCGTGCAGCGCGTGGTGTGCGCCATCGATTGCGGCATCGCCGTCAATCCGAACATCATCGCCCAGCAGATGGAGTCGGCCGTGCTGTTCGGCCTGTCGGCGGCGCTGGGCGGCGAGATCACCTTCAACGATGGCAAAGTCGAACAGAGCAACTTCCACGACTATCCCGTGCTGCGCATGGGGCAAACGCCCGAGGTGGAAACCATCATCATCGCCAGCGCCGAGCATCCGGAAGGCGTGGGCGAGCCGGGCACGCCGCCGATCGCGCCGGCCGTGGCCAATGCCGTGTTCAGCTTGACGGGAAAACGGCTGCGCAGCCTGCCGCTGCGCCTGGGGTAAAGTTTATTAAGAACACCTAACAAAACCGTAGCGAGCGGCAGTGAGTTGTGGCTGAGAAGCGGAGCTGTGCGGATGCACAGTGAGCATCGGAGGCCGCAAATCGCGACGCGCAGTAGGTTTTGTCGGGTGTTCTAGGCCAGGGTGGCGGCCAGCAAGTTGCGCAGATTGCAGTCGCGCTGCCAGTCGCGCCGTTCCTGCGTGCTGCTGGCCAGCGCCGCCAGTTCCTCGGCGCTGAGCGCCTGCTGCGCCTGCACCATGCGGTGCGCCAGGCCGCCGTCGGGCAGCACGGTGCCGAAGAAGGCCACGTTATCCTCGCGCTGGATCAGCAGGGTGGGGAAGTTGTCGATGTCGAGGTCGCCCACCACATCGGCCTGGTCTTCGATGTCGATCCAGACGAAGACGGTATCCGGGTGGCGCGCGGCCAGTTCCTCGAACGTGGCGCGGTAGCTGCCGCAAGTGCCGCACCACAGCGCGCACAGGCAAGCCACCGTCCAGCGCGGGCTGGCCAGGGCTGCCGCGACGTCGGCGCGGTTATCGGTCGTGAGGGTCAGGCTGTGCATGGCTGTATATATTAGTAGGCTGATGGGCGCGGGGCGCCCGATGCGCGTATTCTACCGCGCCCGGCCCCCGCGGTCCCGAGAATGCATGAGCTTGTTTATGGGTGTTTTTTGATGCAATACACCTTTCTGGTGGATAATGCTGATAATTGCGCGCTGATTACGCTGGTCCATGCTGTTTCCTGGCCCCGCAGCCTGACCCCCTCCAGTCTGTTTTCATGCCCTGCCCGGTGTCAGCGCTCCCGCCTTTGTTTATTTTTATTATGGAATTAGCCAGCTTATGTTGAGTTACCGCCACGCCTTTCACGCGGGTAATCACGCCGATGTGTTGAAACATTATGTGCAGATTCAGTTGTTGCAATATCTGAATCAAAAAGATACCGCCTATAGTTATATCGATACCCATTCCGGCGCGGGTGTGTATGCGCTCGACGGCGGTTATGCCTCGAAAAATGCCGAGTACGAAACGGGCATCGCGCCCCTGTGGGACCGCACGGACTGGCCGGCCTCGCTGGCCGAGTACATGAAGCTGATCAAGGAAATGAATCCGAGCGGCAAGATGCGCTACTACCCGGGTTCGCCGTACTGCGCTGACAAGGTCAGCCGCGAGCAAGACCGTTTGCGCCTGTTCGAGCTGCATCCTGCCGATGCCAAGATTCTGGCTGACAACTTCCGCAAGGTCGAGGCGCATGCGCTGGCCCAGGGCGAGCGTCCTACCGTGCGCGGCAAGCGCGTGCTCATCACCAAGGCCGACGGCTTCCAGAGCCTGAAAGCCCTGCTGCCGCCGCCATCGCGCCGCGCGCTGGTGCTGATCGACCCGCCATATGAAGACAAGATGGATTACCGCAAGGTCAAGGACACCCTGGCCGACGCCCTCGTGCGCTTCCCGTCCGGCATGTATGCCGTCTGGTACCCGGTGCTGCAGCGCATGGAATCGCGCCAGTTCGCCGACAAGCTCAAGCAACTGCCCAGCTCGGATTGGCTGCACGTGACCCTGACAGTCAACACGCCGTCGCCGGACGGTTTCGGCTTGCACAGCAGCGGCATGTTCATCTTGAACCCGCCGTACACGCTGGAGCCGATGTTGCGCGAAGTCATGCCCTACCTGGTCAAGGTATTGGGCCGCGACGACGGTGCGAAGTTTGTGTTGGAAACGGGCAAGGGCGGACAGAAAAATACAGGCACACGTCGCGTATAGTGACTGTCGTAGTGAGGTAATACAAACGCCACGGTGCAGTCGACCGTGGCGTTTTTTATTGGCTGGCGAGGAATTACTGTCCCAGCAGCAAGAACACGGTCGGTTTCTTGTGGAAGTCCGGCGCCTTGCCGGCGGCCAATTGTTTCTTCCACTGCCCGCCATTCCACGTCTGCACGTTTTCCGAGTCCAGGCTCAGATCGGTGGCGACGCAGATCAGGGTCGATGGCGCGCATTGCGCCACAAGGGCTTCCAGCATGGCGGCGTTGCGGTACGGTGTTTCGATGAACAGCTGGGTTTGCTTTTCATTGCGCGAACGGCTTTCCAATTCCTTGATGCGCTTGGCGCGTAGGGCCGCGTCCGTGGGCAGGTAGCCGTTGAAGGCGAAGCTCTGGCCGTTCAAGCCGCTGGCCATCACGGCCAGCAGGATCGACGACGGGCCCACCAGCGGACGCACTTTAATGCCGTGCTGATGCGCCAGACGCACGAGGTCGGCGCCGGGGTCGGCCACGGCGGGCACGCCCGCCTCCGACACGAGGCCCGCATCGCGGCCCGCCAGCAGCGGTGCCAGCAAGCCGGCCAGCGCTTGCGCCGGGGTGTTGACGTTCAGTTCGGAAATCGTGATTTCCTGCAGCGGCTTGGCCAGCGGATGCTGGTTGCCGATCAATTTCAGGAAGGCGCGCGCCGTCTTGGCGTTTTCCGCAACGAAATAATCGAGTTGCGAGGTGATCTGCCGTACTTGCTCGGGAATGATGCGGGCCAGCGGGTCGATGGCGCCGTCGGACAGGCCGAGGTGGTTGGGGATCAGGTACAGGGTGCCGGTCATATTGTTAGCTTTGTATTGGCCGGGGTCAGACCCGTCGGGTCTGACCCCAGGGTGGTTAAGGGGTGAAAAACGCCACGCCCGCCTTGCGCAGCATGCCGGTGAGGGCGATCAGCGGCAAGCCGGTGAGGGCGGTCGGGTCGGTGCTGTCGATACGTTCGAGCAGGGCGATGCCCAGGCCTTCGTTCTTGGCGCTGCCGGCGCAGTCGTAGGGCTGCTCGATGCGCAGGTAGGCGTCCAGTTCGGCATCGGGCAAGTCGCGCACGGTGACGAGGGTCTGGATATCTTTCACCTGCGCCACTGCCGGCGTCTGGCGGCCATCGAGCAGGCACAGTGCCGTGTGGAACACGGTCTGGCGCCCGCGCATGGTTTGCAGCTGGCGCAGGGCGTTCGCATGGCTGCCGGGCTTGCCGATCTGCGCGCCGTCCAGGGTGGCGACCTGGTCGGATCCGATGACGAGGCTGCCAGGGTAGCGGTCGAGTACGGCCCGCGCCTTGGCCTGGGCCAGGCGCAGGGCCGTGGCGCTGGGGCTTTCGCCTGGCAGGGGGCTTTCATCGAGATCGGGCACGGCCACCTCGAAAGGCAGACGCAGGCGTTCCAGTAATTCCTTGCGGTAGGTCGAACTCGATGCAAGAATCAAGCGCAATGGGACGGAAGTTGGTATCATTCGGTAGTGGATGGCGGCCGGCATGGCCGCGCTGGTCGATGTCAGCGGAATTTCACTCAAATTCCAGGGCGCAGAGCCCCTAACTGAGGCCCCATGCGGCATGACGGTGTTGATGAATATGTCATGTTGATGGCAATGATTGCGTCAAAAAAGATGCTTAGCCTTTGACTCCGTGCTAAAAACCCTGTTATTATCGCAGGTTTTCCGGGGAAATTTTCTACCAATGAATGCTTTTGTGATCGACGCCTTTGATTTTTGTCGTATCAGCGGGAGCCGCGAGGGTGTAACTCCTGTCGCTGAAATGACCCGGTTGACCAAGGATTGTGCAGATAGTTCCGGCGAGATCGCCTGGAAGATCGTCGGCGGCACCAGCAAGCTGGGCTACCCACAACTGACCTTGTCGGTCAACGGCACCGTTCAGCTGGTTTGCCAGCGCTGCCTGACTCCGTATGCTTACGCAATTGATTCGACGACCACTCTGATGCTGGGCAAGGATGACGAGCACGCGGACGAGATCGAAGAAATCATCAACGATGAATCGATCGACGTGATCGTCGGCAGCCGCAGCATGGATGCCGCGGCCCTGATCGAAGATGAAGCCTTGCTGGCCCTGCCGCAGGTACCCAAACACGACGTCTGCCCCGATACGGCGCAGCTCGATGCTCTCAAGTCTGAAAAGAAGTCGCCGTTTGCGGCACTGAAAGACTTGAAGCCAGAATAATTTTTGTATTTTGTATTTTGTATTTTGTAGTACGTAAAAGACGTGTCAAACGCGTGTAGTAATCGAGTATGGCAAGTGTAGTGAAATGTAATTGTAATAAACGATGTCGGTCCGGGCTATTTTCGGGTAGTCTTTGCCGCTGGGATACTCGATTCGCATGTATTTGCCAATCGATTGTGCTAAAATTTTAGAACTTATGTATTAGGAGTCATCATGGCAGTTCAACAGAACAAGAAAACCCCTTCCAAGCGCGGCATGCACCGTTCGCACGACTTCCTGGTCGCGCCGCAATTGAGCGTCGAGCCAGTTACCGGCGAAACACACATGCGTCACCATATCAGCCCTAACGGCTTCTATCGTGGCCGTAAAGTGTTGAAGACCAAAAACGACGAGTAATCGACGTTTTTGTTGGGTAAGATGAAAGCGGTGTTGCGTGGTTATTCGGCGTGGCGCCGCTTCTTCTTTTTTATCGGCTGCAATTCATCTTGCGCACCCGTCATTTTGAATCAAGCTTGCTCAGGCGGTGCATGACATGCTGCGCCCTGCATATGCTCCAGTCCGATTCACATCTTGCCGCACGCCCGCAGCGGTATTGAATCAACACAAATGACAATCAAAATTTCTATCGACTGCATGGGCGGAGATCACGGTCCCTCAGTCACTATCCCCGCAGCAATTTCCTTCGTAAAACATGAGCCTGAAGCCGAACTGATCCTTGTTGGATTGGAAGACGTGATTCGTGCCGAACTGAAAAAACATAAAGCCGACACGCATCCGCGCCTGTCGGTACTGCATGCCTCCGAACAAGTTACCATGGATGATCCCCTGGAAGTGGCCCTGCGCCGCAAGAAGGATTCCTCCATGCGCGTGGCCATCGAACAGGTCAAGAGCGGCGTGGCGCAAGCCTCCGTCTCCGCCGGTAATACGGCAGCCCTGATGGCCGTGTCGCGCTATGTATTGAAAACCATGTCCGGCGTCGACCGCCCGGCCATCTGCAGCATCTTGCCGAATCAAAAGAACGGTCCCACCTACATGCTGGACCTGGGCGCCAACGTCGATTGCGAGCCGCATCACTTGCACCAGTTCGCCATCATGGGTTCCGTGCTCGTGTCCGCCATGGAAGGCATCGCCCGCCCCACGATCGGCTTGCTGAACGTGGGCACGGAAGATATCAAGGGCAATGAAGTGGTGAAACTCACCTCGAAGCTGCTGCAGGCCGACCACGAGCGTGGCGCGCTGAACTTCTACGGCAACGTGGAAGGCAACGATATTTTCAAGGGCACCACCGATATCGTCGTCTGCGACGGTTTTGTCGGCAATGTGACCCTGAAAGCCATCGAAGGCCTGGCGCGCTTCATGAAAGATGTGCTTACTTCCGAATTCAAGCGCAATCCGATTACCATGCTGGGCGCGCTGATCGCCCGCGGGGCCCTGAAAGCCATCGGCAACCGCTTGAATCCATCGCGTTATAACGGCGCCAGCCTGCTGGGCTTGCGTGGTCTCGTCTTCAAGAGCCATGGCAGCGCCGATGCCTATTCCTTCGAATGGGCCTTGCGCCGCGCCTTTGATGCGGCAAACAATGACGTGCAAGCGCATCTGGCCAGCCTGATCGCCGAACTGATGCCGCGCACGCCAGTACCGGACGAACCTACATCAACAAGCTCTACCATTTAGTGGACGGGTATTTGCATGACTGTTTTTAGCAAAACTTACAGCAAAATTATCGGTACCGGCAGCTACTTGCCGGAGAAACGCGTCACCAACCAGGATTTGACCGAACAGCTCGCCGCCAAGGGCATCGAGACGTCGGATGAATGGATCGTGTCGCGCAGCGGCATTTCGGCGCGCCATTACGCGGCGCCGTCGCAAAATTCCTCGGACCTGGGCGTGGAAGCGGCCAAGAAGGCCCTGGACATGGCGGGCCTGAACGGCAACGACCTGGACCTGATCATCGTCGCCAGTTCGACCCCCGATTTCTTCGGCAGCTTCCCCAGCACGGCCTGCATCGTGCAAAACAAGCTGGGCATCACGAACAACTGCGCCGCCGTCGACGTGCAAGCCGTCTGCAGCGGTTTCGTGTATGCGGTGGCCACGGCCGACAGTTTTATTCAGTCGGGCATGCATAAAAACGTGCTGGTGATCGGCGCCGAAGTATTTTCGCGCATCCTCAATTTCGACGACCGCGGCACCTGCGTGCTGTTCGGCGACGGCGCCGGCGCCATCGTCATGACGGCATCGAAAGAACCGGGCATCCTGGCCACCAAGCTGCACGCGGACGGCCGCCACTCGGACATCCTCAGCGTGCCGGGCAGCCTGGCTGGCGGTGCACTGGCCGGCAGCGCCTTCCTGTACATGGATGGCCCGGCCGTGTTCAAGCTGGCCGTGTCCGTGCTGGAAAAGGTCGCGCACGAAGCTCTGGCGCACGCCAACATGACCTCGGACCAGATCGACTGGCTGATCCCGCACCAGGCGAATATCCGCATCATGAACAGCACGGCCAGGAAACTCGGTTTGCCGCTGGACAAGATGGTCGTCACCGTCGACCAGCATGGCAACACTTCGGCCGCTTCGATCCCGCTGGCGCTCGACATCGCCGTGCGCGATGGCAGGGTCAAGAAGGGCGACAACGTCATGATGGAAGGCGTGGGCGGCGGCTTTACCTGGGGCGCCGTGCTGGCGCGCATGTAATCCCGCAACACTATTAAAAAAACGGAGTCGACATGACACAATTTGCATTTGTTTTCCCAGGCCAAGGCTCGCAAGCGATTGCGATGCTCGATGGTTTCGCCGGCAATCCCGTGGTGGCGCAGACCGTCGCCGAAGCGTCGGACGCCCTGCAATTCGACCTGGGCAAGCTGATCGCCGAAGGTCCGAAAGAAGAACTGGACCTGACCACCAATACGCAACCGGTGATGCTGACGGCGGCCGTGGCCTTTTACCGCGCCTGGCTGGCGGCCGGCGGCCCCGTGCCGACGGTCGTGGCCGGTCACAGCCTCGGTGAATATTCGGCGCTGGTCGCCGCCGGCGTGATCTCGTTCAAGGATGCCGTGCCGCTCGTGCGTTTCCGCGCGCAAGCCATGCAGGAAGCCGTGCCGGTAGGGCAGGGCACGATGGCTGTCGTGCTGGGCCTGTCGGACGACGACGTGCGTGCCGCCTGTGCGGAAGCGGCGGCGGAAAACCCGGCCCTGGTGGTCGAGCCTGTCAATTTCAATGCCCCAGCGCAAGTCGTCATCGCCGGCCATACGGCGGCCGTCGAGCGCGCCTGCGAACTGGCTAAGGCCAAGGGCGCCAAGCGCGCCATGAGGCTGCCCGTTTCCGCGCCATTCCACTCGTCGCTGCTCAAGCCGGCATCGGACCGCCTGCGCGAGTACATGGCCGGCCTGACGTTCGCCGCGCCGCAGATCGCCCTGATCAACAACGTCGATGTGGCCATCGTCAACGACGTCGCCGGCATCAAGGATGCGCTCGTGCGCCAGGCAGCCAGCCCCGTGCGCTGGGTGGAAACGATGCAGAAAGTGGCTCTTGATGGCATCACGCAAGTGATCGAATGCGGTCCGGGCAAGGTCCTGATGGGCCTGGCCAAGCGCATCGATCCCGTGCTGGTGGGCGACGCCATCGTCGACCAGGCATCGCTGGAACGCATTTTGACGCAGCTCAAATAAACATCAGATCGCGGCGGCCTGCCTGCCGCGGTTGCTCTTAAGGATACTCATGAATTTAGCAAATCAAGTCGTGCTGGTCACGGGCGCCTCGCGCGGCATCGGCCGCGCCATCGCCACCGAACTGGGCAAGCAGGGCGCTACCGTCGTCGGCACCGCCACCTCGGAAAGCGGCGCGCAAGCCATCACCGATTACCTGGCCGCCGAAGGCGTCACGGGCAAGGGTCTGGTCCTGAACGTGACCGATGCGGCGCGCTGCGCGGCCGTCGTCGATGAAGTGCAGAAAACCTACGGCAGCCTGTCGATCCTGGTCAACAATGCGGGCATTACGCAAGACCAGCTGGCCATGCGCATGAAGGATGAAGAGTGGGACAGCGTGATTTCGACGAACCTGTCGGCCGTCGGCCGCCTGTCGCGCGCCGTACTGCGCGGCATGATGAAAGCCAAAACTGGGCGTATCATTAATATCACGTCGGTGGTGGCGTCGTCGGGCAATCCGGGGCAAATGAATTACGCGGCGGCCAAGGCCGGCGTGGAAGGCATGAGCCGCGCGCTGGCGCGTGAAATCGGCAGCCGCAACATTACCGTGAACTGCATCGCCCCGGGCTTCATCGATACCGACATGACCAAGGCCTTGAGCGAAGAGCAGCACGCGGCCCTGTTGACGCAAATTCCCCTGTCCCGTCTGGGCAAACCGGAAGACGTGGCGGCAGCGGTAGCCTTTCTGGCCTCGCCGCAAGCGGCGTATATCACGGGCACGACCCTGCACGTGAACGGCGGAATGTACATGAATTGATGTGAAAGGTAGACGGGGCGGGCGTTTGTGGCATGATTCAACGGCCGTTTTTGTCTATAATCGCATCTTTTAGCAGCAGCTTCGGTCGAATTAGCAGCAGACACCGAAATTAGTATTCGGACGCGCAAACCTGATAAAATGCGCGCACTTTCCGTAACACACACTTTGGAGCCATAACATGTCGGATATCGAACAACGCGTTAAGAAAATCGTCGCTGAGCAACTGGGCGTTGCAGAAGCAGACATCAAAATCGAATCCTCCTTCGTCGACGATCTCGGCGCCGATTCCCTGGACACCGTGGAACTGGTCATGGCCCTGGAAGACGAATTCGAAATGGAAATCCCTGACGAACAAGCTGAAAAAATCACCACCGTGCAACAGGCGATCGACTACGCCACTGCACACGTCAAGGCCTAAGCCTGTCTGACCGACTTCAGGAGAATCGCTTGAGCCGTTCTAAAAACCGTCGTGTTGTTGTAACCGGCCTGGGCTGCGTTTCACCTGTCGGCAATACTATTGCCGAGGCGTGGGGCGCAATCATTGAAGGTAAATCCGGCATTGCCACGATTACCAAGTTTGATGCACAGCCATTCACCACGCATTTTGCCGGTGAAGTCAAAGGCTTCAATATCGAAGATTACATCTCCGGTAAGGAAGCCCGCCATATGGATACCTTTATCCATTACGGCATGGCTGCGGGCATCCAGGCGATGCAGGACTCCGGCCTGGAAGTGACCGAGGAAAACGCCGAGCGCATCGGCGTGATCATCGGTTCCGGTATCGGCGGCTTGCCGCTGATCGAGGAAACCAAGTCCGAGTACGAAAAGCGCGGTCCGCGCCGTATCTCGCCATTTTTCGTGCCTGCCTCGATCATTAACATGATCTCTGGCAACCTTTCGATCAAATATGGTCTGAAGGGCCCGAACCTGGCGATCGTGACGGCGTGTACCACCGGTTTGCACAGCATCGGTGCCGCAGCGCGCATGATCGAGTACGGCGATGCCGACGTCATGATCGCCGGTGGTGCTGAATCGACCGTGTCGCCGCTGGGCCTGGGCGGTTTCGCCTCGGCACGCGCCTTGTCGACCCGCAACGACGATCCGGCAACGGCATCGCGTCCGTGGGATACCGACCGCGACGGCTTCGTGCTGGGCGAGGGCGCCGGCGTCATGGTGCTGGAAGACTACGAGCACGCGGTGGCCCGTGGTGCCAAGATCTATGCCGAAGTGCATGGTTTCGGGATGAGCGCAGATGCTTATCACATGACCTCGCCGCTGGAAGATGGTAGCGGCGGCAGCAAATCGGTGATCGCGGCCCTCAACAACGCCGGCTTGAACGCGGATCAGATTCAGTACCTGAACGCGCACGGCACGTCGACCCCGCAAGGCGACGTGGCGGAAGTGATGGGCATCAAACGCACCTTCGGCGAGCACGCCAAGAATCTGGTCGTCAACTCGACGAAGTCGATGACGGGCCATTTGCTGGGCGGCGCGGGCGGTCTGGAAGCGGTGTTTACGGTTCTGGCATTGCACCATCAGGTGTCGCCTCCGACCATCAACATCTTCAACCAGGATCCGGCTTGCGATCTCGATTTCTGTGCCAACACGGCGCGTGATATGAAGATCGATTATGCAGTGAAGAATTCGTTCGGCTTCGGCGGCACGAATGGCACATTGATTTTCGGTAAAGCGAAATAAGCAGGAACTTTCAAGCGCTCGCTACGGTCAAATCGTAGTGAGCGCTGATTCGGCGCCAACGTTCGTTGGCGCCTGAATTTGCCCGGCATGTTGCCGGCGCGCCTTTTTTTCCCATGAAGTATGTCGATCGCGGTAGCGGCTGTCATTCGCACGCCTGTCTGTTTGCGCCTGTTGCAAGCGGTGCTGGGCCTGTGCGCCTTGCTGGTTACCTGGCCCTTGAGCGGCGCTTGGCGCGCTGCGGCGGTGCCTGGCCAACTGGTGGGCGCTTATGCGCTGGGCTGGCCCGGTGCGGTGCTGAGTGCGGCTGGCGGCGTGTTTTTGCTCGCTTTGCTGCGCAGGCGCAGAAAGCCGCAGGCGCTTGATATTTCGCCGGTCGGCCAATTGCGGCTGGCGGTATATCTGGAGCGTGGCGGGGCGTCGCGGACGGATGCCGCCGGAGGGGCGGAACCGCCCGGCCCGGGGCCGTCGCAGCCGTCAGGACTGCGCCTGTTGCCGGGCTCGACCCTGTGGCCGTCGCTGCTGGTGCTGTGCCTGGCCGATGCCGCAGGGCGGCGCACGCAGCTGCTGGTGCAGCGCGGCGGCGGTTGCCCCGCCTTCCGTCCGCTGGCCGTGGCGTGCCGGGCCATTGCGGCGCGGAGTGGGGAGGAATAAAAGTGGGACGAACACTGAACTTCTTGCAGCGGGCCAACTCTATATCCATACAGGCGCCCACGCTGCATGACTACAGGGACATTGGGCGTGAGGACAGAGCGCGAGTATGATCAGTTACTGGTCGAGCGGGTGCAGGCTGGCGACAAACGGGCATTCGATGTGCTGGTATCGAAATATCAGCGCCGCTTGATGCGCCTCGTGTCGCGCCTTGTGCATGACCCGGCGGAGGCCGAAGATGTGGTGCAGGAAACCTTTATCAAGGCATACCGGGCGCTGCGACATTTCCGCGGCGATGCCGCCTTTTATACCTGGCTATATCGCATCGGCATCAATACGGCCAAGAATTATCTCGTCACGCAGGGGAGGCGCGCCGCCACGTCCAGCGATGCCGACGCCGAACAGGCGGAGTCCTTCGATGATGGCAACAAATTGCGCGACAACAATACACCCGAATCGGTGCTGGCGAGCAAGCAGATTGCGGCCACCGTCAATGCGGCCATGGATGTGCTGCCCATCGAGTTGCGCACGGCCATCGTGCTGCGCGAAATCGAGGGCCTGAGCTATGAAGAAATATCGGAGATCATGGCGTGCCCCATCGGCACCGTGCGCAGCCGGATTTTTCGCGCGCGCGAAGTGATTGCGGAGAAATTGAAACCGTTGCTGGACATGCCGATTGACAAGCGCTGGTAATCTGAAGAGTATGAGGTTGGCATGGCTGCGTCCGGTTTTCGCACCGATCCTCTTGAAATGGCAGGACCCATCATGGATACGCACACACGATTGCACGAGACTATTTCCGCGCTGGCCGATGGCGAGCTGGCGGCGAGTGAACTCGAACTGGCTTTTGCGGCCCTCGACACGCCATCGGGGCGGCAAGCCTGGAATGCCTATCGCCATATCGGTGACGTGCTGCGCTCGGAGGAGTGCGGCCACGCGCTGAGCGCCCAGTTCGATGGCCGCCTGGCCAGCCGCCTGGCCGCCGAGGCGGCGCCAGAGGGGGCGGCTGCCCGTGCGGAGCCGGTGCTGCCCCTGTCCGCCGCCATCGTAACGCCAAGCACGGCCGAGCCGCTGGACGCGGGACCGCTGGCGCAGCGCTAGCTAACGCGTTTTCCATCTTATGCCAGGCTTAACCTTCCTGTCGCCCTCTTGACACTGGCCTTCGGTACGATTGACACTGTGTGCAGGCAATATCTTGCTTTTGCGATATATTGTTGCATTGTTTGCCATGTGCGCTGCCGGGTGGGTTTGCCCCCGGGATGCCGTCATGACGGCCAATCGTGCACGCAGGCAAACGCCTGATCCGCGTCTTGATCCGTTTATATATTCGAAGAGATCCTTTCCATGAAAAAAAACATGTGTGCCGCCAGCAAGTCGTTTTCAGTGAAGACGCTTTCCGCTCTATTATTCGGAACCGCTGGCGTGTTTCTGGCTCCCTCCATGCTGGGGCTGGCGCCACAGGCGCAGGCCGCCGTGCCGGCAGTGAAACTGCCTGATTTCTCGGACCTGGTCGACGCCGTCGGCCCGGCCGTCGTGAATATCCGCACCACCGAGCGCCTGAAAATGCGCGACGGCGCTGGCGCGGGCAGCCAGGATGAGCAGGAAATGCAGGAATTCCTGCGCCGCTTCTTCGGCGGCGCCATGCCGACGCCACGCCAGCAGGCACCGCGCGGCGGCCGCCGCGCCGTGCCGCAGGAACAGGAGGTGCAGCGCGGCGTGGGCTCCGGCTTTATCATCTCGGCCGATGGCTACGTGCTGAGCAACGCCCACGTGGTCGATGGCGCCGATGAAGTCTACGTGACCTTGACGGACAAGCGCGAATTCAAGGCCAAGGTGATTGGTGCAGATGGCAGCACCGATGTGGCCCTGCTGAAAATCGAGGGCGGCAACCTGCCGCGCCTGACCATCGGCGACTCGAACAAGATACGCGTGGGCGAGTGGGTGATCGCCATCGGCTCGCCGTTCAACCTGGAAAACACGGTGACGGCCGGCATCATTTCCGCCAAGTCGCGCGATACGGGCGACTACCTGCCGCTGATCCAGAGCGACGTGGCCGTCAACCCCGGCAACTCGGGCGGTCCCTTGATCAATATGCGCGGCGAAGTGATCGGCATCAATTCGCAGATCGCCACCCTGTCCGGCGCGTACAACGGCATTTCCTTTGCCGTGCCCATCGATGAAGCCATGCGCGTGGGCGAGCAGCTGAAGAAGACGGGTAAGGTGACGCGAGGTCGCATCGGCGTGCAGATCGGCGGCGTCAGCAAGGATGTGGCTGAATCGCTGGGCTTGCCGAATGCCGAGGGCGCGCAAGTGTCGATGGTGGAGCCGGGCGGTCCGGCCGACAAGGCAGGCATCAAGCCGGGTGACATCATCCTGAAATTCAATGGCACGGCCATCGAGCGTGCTTCCGACGTGTCGCGTCTGGTAGGCGGCGCCGCCGTCAATGGCAAGGCCAATATCACCATCTGGCGCAATGGCGCGCAGCAGACCTTGCCCATTACGGTGGCTGAGCTGGAGAGCGACAAGACGGCGAAGAAGGGCGCCAAGGCGCCAGAAGTGCAAACAGCCAACGCGCTGGGCCTGAAAGTCAGTGACGTGCCGGCCGCCAAGAAACAGGAGCTGAGGATCGATGCGGGCGTGCAAGTTGAAGAGGTTGATGGCGTGGCGGCTTTTGCCGGCCTGCAGCCTGGCGACGTCATCTTGCAATTGAATAACGTTGCCGTGAAAGATGCCAAGCAGTTCAATGCCCTGGTGGCCAAGCTCGATCCGAAAAAGACGTCGGCCGTGCTGGTGCGCCGCGGCGATACGGCGCAATTCGTCTCCTTGCGTCCGTCGGCCAAGTAACGATGTGATCATTCCGCATTCCGGCCGCGGCCGGGATGCGGTATCCTGCCCGCCATGCACTTCACCCTTTATTCCCGCAGTTATTGCCATTTATGCCAGGACATGCTCGACGCCTTGCTCCTGCTGCAGCCGCCCGGCAAACCGTTCACGGTGGACGTGATCGACATCGACGCCTCGCCCGATGCCACGCTGCTGGCCCGTTTCGACGAGCTGGTGCCGGTGCTGTTCGGCGACCTGGCGCAGCCCGAGCTCTGTCATTATTTCCTTGATGAGGCGGCTGTGCGGCGCTGCCTAGTGTAGCTTAACTGGCAATATTGACACTGCATTGCACCATTCTGGTGCCGGAAACAGCCGAAAATGTCGGCTTGGCCCGGTGCCGGCCTCATAAGACGGGCTTTCTACTCTGAAATCCGGTAAAATGGGGAGGTCGAAAAAGCTACTGTCCGAGGCAGCAGCTTCTGTCGCTTCAAAAGCGCTCGCCTGGGCATGCAGATGTCCTGCTCGGAGCGCTTTTTTCATCATGAGTGGGGCGCCTGGTTTTGGCCCTGTTTGGCCCGGACATGATCCCCCTGATTCCTGTTAAAGCAGTGTCGTCAACTTCGCACTTATATTAGTTAATGAACAACATACGCAACTTCTCCATCATCGCCCATATTGACCACGGTAAATCGACCCTGGCTGACCGCATCATTCAATTGTGCGGCGGCTTGTCCGACCGCGAGATGGAGGCGCAGGTGCTCGATTCGATGGATCTGGAGCGCGAGCGCGGCATTACCATCAAGGCGCAAACGGCGGCCCTGCACTACAAGGCGCGCGATGGCCAGATCTACAACCTGAACCTGATCGATACGCCGGGCCACGTCGACTTCAGCTATGAAGTGTCGCGCTCGCTGTCGGCGTGCGAAGGCGCGCTGCTGGTGGTGGACGCATCGCAAGGCGTGGAAGCGCAAACGGTCGCCAACTGCTACACGGCGCTGGACCTGGGCGTGGAAGTGGTGCCCGTCCTGAACAAGATCGACTTGCCGAACGCGGATCCGCCGAGCGCGATTGCCGAGATCGAAGACGTGATCGGCATCGACGCGGGCGACGCCGTGCATTGCTCGGCCAAGACGGGCTTCGGCGTGCTCGACGTGCTCGAGCAGCTGATCGTCAAGGTGCCGCCGCCGAAGGGCGACCCCGATGCGCCGCTGCAGGCGCTGATCGTCGACTCCTGGTATGACGCCTATGTGGGCGTGGTCATGCTGGTGCGCGTCATCAACGGCACCCTGAAACCGAAAGACAAGATCCGCCTGATGGCCACCGATTCGGTGCAGCTGGTGGAAGACATCGGCGTGTTTTCGCCCCGTTCGCAATCCTTGCCGCAATTGTCGGCAGGCCAGGTGGGCTTCATCATCGCCGGCATCAAGGAATTGAAAGCGGCGAAAGTGGGCGATACCGTCACCCTGGCCAACCGTCCTGCCGCCGCGCCATTGCCTGGCTTTAAGGAAGTGCAGCCGCAAGTGTTTGCCGGCCTGTTCCCGGTGGAAGCGAACCAGTACGACGCGCTGCGCGACTCGCTGGAAAAGCTGAAACTGAACGACGCGGCCCTGATGTACGAGCCGGAAGTGTCGCAGGCGCTGGGCTTCGGCTTCCGCTGCGGCTTCCTGGGCTTGCTGCACATGGAAATCGTGCAGGAGCGCCTCGAGCGCGAATTCGACATGGACCTGATCACGACGGCGCCAACCGTGGTGTACGAAGTGATCCAGCGCGACGGCACCATGATCAACGTCGACAACCCGTCGAAGATGCCCGATCCGTCGCGTATCGAGGAAGTGCGCGAGCCTATCGTCACGGTCAATCTGTACATGCCGCAGGAATACGTGGGTTCCGTGATCACCCTGTGCATCGGCAAGCGCGGCATCCAGATGGACATGAGCTACCACGGCCGCCAGGTCAAGCTCGTGTATGAAATGCCGATGGCCGAGATCGTGCTGGACTTCTTCGACCGCCTGAAATCGACGTCGCGCGGCTATGCCTCGATGGATTACGAGTTCAAGGAATACCGCGCGGCCGACGTGGTCAAGGTCGACATGCTGATTAACAGCGAAAAAGTCGATGCGCTGGCCATCATCGTCCACCGCTCGAACAGCCAGTACCGTGGCCGCCAGGTGGCCGCCAAGATGCGCGAACTGATCCCGCGCCAGATGTTCGACGTGGCGATTCAGGCCACCATCGGCGCCAACATCATTTCGCGCGAAAACGTGAAAGCCTTGCGCAAGAACGTGCTGGCCAAGTGCTATGGCGGCGATATCAGCCGCAAGAAGAAATTGCTGGAAAAACAAAAAGCGGGTAAGAAACGCATGAAGCAAGTGGGTTCCGTGGAGATCCCGCAAGAAGCATTCCTGGCAATTTTACAAGTGGATGGTTAATCAATGAACCTGCAAGTGATTTTAGGAAATTTCGCTTTAATCCTGTTCGTGCTGATGGTGTTGACGGGTCTGGTCTGGTGTCTGGATGTGTTTTATCTGTCCAAGCAGCGCCGCAAGGCGGCCGACCGCGCCCTGGCTGAATTCGATGCGCGCCAGTCCAAGCTGGCCGCCGAGGGCATCAAGTCCGATGCGGGCGGCAGCCGCGCGAGCATTGAGGCGGCCCTGTTGCGCCAGCCGACCTGGGTCGAGTATTCGGGCAGCTTCTTCCCCGTCATCGCGCTCGTGTTCTGCCTGCGTTCGTTCCTGTACGAGCCGTTCAAGATCCCGTCGAGCTCGATGGTGCCGACCTTGCTGGTCGGTGACTTGATCCTGGTCAACAAGTTCACCTATGGCATTCGTTTGCCGATCGTCAACAAGCGCATCATTGAAGTCAACGATCCGCAGCGCGGCGACGTGATGGTGTTCAAGTATCCGAAAGATATGTCGCAAGACTATATCAAGCGCGTGATCGGTGTACCCGGTGATAAAATCACCTATGAAAACAAGCGCTTGACGGTCAACGGCAAGGAAGTGGCGTACACCCCGCTGGACGACTACCTCGATGATGAAAGCACGGTCTACCACAAGCAGCTGGAAGAAAACCTGACGGGCGTGAGCCACCGCATCCTCAACGACGAGCCCGCTCCCACGTTGAACTTGCGCGAAGTGAAGGATTTCCCGCACAAGGAAGCGTGCGACTACAACGAAGACGGCTTTACGTGTGTGGTGCCAGAAGGCAATTACTTCATGATGGGCGACAACCGCGACAATAGCGCGGACAGCCGCTACTGGGGCTTTGTGCCGAACGAGAACATCGTCGGCAAGGCTTTCCTGGTGTGGATGAACTTCAGCAATCCGAAACGCGTGGGCGGCATACACTAAGCCGGCCTGGTCTGTAGAAACAGACCGCCCCTGGCTGCCGCGCCGATTCCCCGCGCGGCAGCCAGCCGAATTACTCAGATGACACAGAAACAATAATGAATCTTCAGCTATTGCAAACCCGTTTAGGCTATACGTTCCAGGATGCTGGCCTGTTGCAGCAAGCCTTGACGCACCGTAGCCACAGCAGTTTGCATAACGAGCGGCTGGAATTCCTCGGCGACTCCATCCTCAACTGCGTGGTCGCTTCCATCCTGTACGAACGCTTCAAGTCCATCGACGAGGGCGACCTGTCGCGCCTGCGCGCCAATCTGGTCAAGCAGCAGTCGCTGTATGAAATCGCGCAAAAGCTGGAACTGTCGCAATTCCTGCGCCTGGGTGAAGGCGAACTGAAATCGGGCGGCTTCCGCCGTCCATCGATCCTCGCCGACACGCTGGAAGCCTTGCTGGGCGCGATTTTCCTCGACACGGGTTTCGACGCCGCCAGCACGGTGATCCGCGCGTTCTACATCCCCATCCTCGACTCGGTCGATCCGCAAACCCTGGGCAAGGATGCCAAGACCCTGCTGCAGGAGTTTTTGCAAAGCAAGAAAATTTCGCTGCCACAGTACAACGTGGTGGCCACCCATGGCGCCGCCCACAGCCAGGAATTCGAGATCGAATGCCTGGTGCCGAAATTGAATATCCAGGTTTACGGCCGTGGCGGAAGCCGCCGCGCCGGTGAGCAAGCCGCCGCCAAACTGGCGCTGGACGTGGCCGAGCAGGCGCTGTTGAAGTCGCCTGCCGCCAGCCGCAAGCCCAAACCGCGCGCCGCCCAGCTCAAGCTGGCCGGCATTGCCACCATCCAGAGCGACGACGCGCAAGCCACCGCTGCCCCGGCGATCGCCGCTCACACTAAACAGAATCGACACTAGCATGACAGCCACCAAAATGCCCGACAACTTCCGCTGTGGCTATATCGCCATCGTGGGCCGCCCCAACGTGGGCAAATCGACCCTGATGAACGTGCTGATCGGCGCGAAGGTCAGCATCACTTCGCGCAAGGCGCAAACCACGCGCCACCGCATCACGGGCATCCAGACGGTGCCGGACGCGCAATTCATCTACGTCGACACGCCCGGTTTCCAGACGCGCCATTCGAACGCGCTGAACAAGACGCTGAACAAGACCGTCACGAACACGCTGATTTCCTCGGACGTCATCCTGTACGTGATCGAGGCGGGCACGTTTGGTCCGGCCGACCAGCAAGTGATGGACCTGCTGCCGAAGGAAGTGCCGTGCATCCTCGTCATCAATAAATCGGACCGCGTCAAGGACAAGGCCGTGCTGCTGCCGTTCGCGCAAAAGATCGCCGCCATGCGCGACTTCGCCGCCATCGTGCCCGTCTCCGCCAAGCTGCACTTCCAGCTGGAAGGCTTGCAGAACGAGATCAAGCGCTTCTTGCCGGAAAACCAGCCCATCTTTGGCCCGGACGACATCACGGACCGCAGCGAAAAATTCCTCGCCTCGGAAATCGTGCGCGAAAAACTGTTCCGCTTCGTGGGCGACGAACTGCCGTACACGAGCACCGTGCTGATCGAGAAATTCGAGCAGGAAGGCGATTTGCGCCGCGTGTTCGCCGCCATCCTGGTCGAGCGCGATACGCACAAGTCCATGATCATCGGCAACAAGGGCGCGCGCCTGAAGGAAGTCTCCACCCAGGCCCGCCTGGACATGGAAAAGCTGTTCGGCGGCCCCGTGTACCTGGAAATCTGGGTCAAGGTCAAGTCGGGCTGGGCCGACAACGAGGCGGGCTTGCGCGCCTACGGCTACGAGTAATCCGCAACCCGGGGGCGACGCCACACGCATGAGCACCACCACGCCAGCGCTGCACGATCCTGCGCCAGCCACACTCGTCGTTCCCGCGCCGGCGGCCATCGCGCCGCCGGCGGCACCTTCCGCGCCACCTCCACGGCGCAGCCGTCCGCCCTCGCGCGACGGCCGCATCACGGGCCAGCCAGCCTTCGTGCTGCACAGCTATCCGCATAAAGAAACCAGCCTCATCGTCGACGTGTTTACGCGCGAGTACGGCCGCATCGCGCTCGTCGCCAAGGGCGCCAAGCGGCCCCATTCGCAGTTGCGCGGCGTGCTGCAGACGTTCCAGCCCCTGCAGGCGGGTTGGACGGGCAAGTCCGAACTGCGCATCCTGACGGGCGCCGAATGGGTGGGCGGCATGCTGCCGCTGGAAAAGACCGCCCTGCTGTGCGGTTTCTATCTGAACGAATTGCTGGTGAAACTGCTGGCGCGCGACGATCCGCATCCCGTCCTGTTCGACCACTACGTTGCCACCTTGAATCAACTGGCGCACAATGAGCCGCCGCCCATCGTGCTGCGCAAGTTCGAGCGCGCGCTGCTCAAGGAAACGGGCGTGGCGGCCGACCTGACGCGCTGCACGGGCACGCGCCAGGCCGTCGAAGCGGGGCAGGTGTACGTGGTCGACCCGGAACGGGGGCCGCGCCCGGCGCGCGCCGCCGACGCCTGGCCGAAGATCACGGGCAAGACCTTGCTCGACATGGAGCGCGAAGATTACCTTGACGTGGCCACGCAGGCGCAAAGCAAGCTGCTGATGCGCTTTTTGCTGGCCCATCAACTGGGGGGCGCCACCTTGAACACGCGCCAGATACTGATCGATTTAATGCAGCTGTAGTGCTGCTGTTTACATTGCAGCGCTACGGCACTTTACGGATACCATCACCATGAGCTTTTTGCAGCCTTCCGGCCCCGTCATCGACCTGGGCGTCAATATCGACCACGTGGCCACCTTGCGCAATGCGCGCGGCACCGCGTATCCGGACCCGATCCGCGCGGCCCTGCTGGCCGAACAGGCGGGCGCCGACGCCATCACCCTGCATTTGCGCGAAGACCGCCGCCACATCAAGGATGCGGATGTGATCGCCATCGCGCCGCAATTACTCACGCGCATGAACCTGGAAGCGGCCGTGACGCAGGAAATGATCGACTTCGCCTGCGGCATCCGCCCGGCCGACGTGTGCCTGGTGCCGGAAAAACGCACGGAAGTGACGACGGAAGGGGGCCTGGACGTGGTGCGCTACTTCAAGGAAGTGCAGGCTGCCGTCAAACAATTGCAGGGCGAGGGCATCCGCGTGAGCCTGTTCATCGATGCCGACGAGCAGCAGATCGCCGCCGCCGCCGAACTGGGTGCGCCCGTGATCGAGCTGCACACGGGGCGCTACGCCGATACCGAGGGCGCGGAACAGCTGGCGGAGCTGGAGCGCATCAAGGCGGGCGTGCTGTTCGGCGTGGGCCGCGGCTTGAAGGTCAATGCGGGCCACGGCTTGCACTACACCAATGTACAGGCGATCGCCGCGATTCCCGATATTAGCGAACTGAACATCGGCCACGCCATCGTCGCCCATGCCGTGTTTGTCGGCTGGGAAAACGCCGTGCGCGAAATGAAGGCCATCATGGTGGCGACACGCATCGGCCACCGCGCCTGATAAGGGAGCGCAGCATGATCTACGGCATCGGCACCGATATCTGCAAGATTCCCCGCATCGAGGCGGCCCTGGCGCGCCACGGCGAGCGTTTCGCCAAAAAGATACTGGGACCGCAGGAGCTGGACAAGTTCCGCGCCCGCAGCGCCAAGAATGCCGTGCGCGGCGTGTGTTTTCTCGCCACGCGTTTCGCCGCAAAAGAAGCGTTTTCCAAGGCCATCGGCCTGGGCTTGCGCATGCCGATGACCTGGCCCGCCGCGCAGATGCTGAACCACCCCAGCGGCAAGCCGATGATCGTCTGCAGCGGCGTGCTGGCGGAATTCATGGAAAAAAACCGGTTGAGCGCGCAAGTGACGATCAGCGATGAAGAAGAGTATGCCGTGGCGTTTGTGATTGTGGAGCAAGCGCCGTAATGCAGACGACTGCTGGGGTCAGTCTTTTCGATCGGAATGCGTCCCACTGGGACGTATTCCCCCGGCGGGTCTGACCCCATTTAAGAGCCAGCAATGACCGAAGCAAGCCCAGAACCTTCCTTGGCGGAGACGCCACCCGACCCGCGCGCGCAGGTGCTGGCCACCGTTGCCAAGCTGCCGAACCTGCCCGGCGTGTACCGCTATTTCGACGCCGCCGACAAGGTGTTGTACGTCGGCAAGGCGCGCGACCTGAAAAAGCGCGTGTCCAGCTATTTCCAGAAAAACCTGGCCAGCCCCCGCATCGCCATGATGGTCGAGCGCATCGCGCGCCTGGAAACGACCGTCACGCACAGCGAGGCGGAAGCGCTGATCCTGGAAAACAATCTGATCAAGGCGCTGCAGCCGCGCTACAACATCCTGTTCCGCGATGATAAATCGTATCCGTATCTGAAAATCACCAATGGCGACGCGCCGCGCATGGTGTATTACCGGGGTGCGGTGGACAAGAAGAACCAGTATTTCGGGCCGTTTCCCAGTTCCTGGGCCGTCAAGGAATCGATGCAGATCCTGCAAAAGGTGTTCTTGATCCGCACCTGCGAGGACAGCGTGTACGCCAACCGCACGCGGCCCTGCCTGCTCCACCAGATCGGCCGCTGCAGCGCGCCGTGCGTGGACCTGATCAGCAAGGAAGATTATAAAAACGACGTGGAAAACGCGGCGCGCTTCCTGCGCGGGCGCCAGAGCGAGGTGATGGCCGACCTGGAAAAGAAGATGCACGCGTTTGCCGCCGAACTGAAATTCGAGCAAGCCGTGGTGGTGCGCAACCAGATCGCTTCGCTGTCGCGCGTGCTGCACCAGCAGAGCATGGAAACGACGGGTGACGCCGACGTCGACATCATCGCCGTGCTGGTGCAGGGCGGGCGCGCCTGCGTCAACCTGGCCATGGTACGCGGCGGGCGCCACCTGGGCGACCGCGCGTATTTCCCCAGCCAGCTCAGCGATGCGGCGGCGATTGCCGAAGAAGCCATCGAGGTGGAAGTGCTGGCCGCCTTCCTGGCCCAGCACTACACGGAAAAATTCATTCCCGGCACCCTGATCCTGAATATCGAATTCGACCAGCCGGCCCTGATGGTGGCGCTGATGGAGCAGTGCGGCCACCGCATCAACCTGATCTTCCAGCCGCAGGGGCAGCGCCGCCAATGGCTGGAGATGGCGCAGAAGGGCGCCGAGATTTCGCTGGCGCGCCTGCTGTCCGAGCAGGGTTCGCAGCAGTCGCGCACGCGGGCGCTGGCCGAGGCGCTGCGCCTGGAAACGGAAGACCTCGACAGCCTGCGCGTCGAGTGTTTCGACATCAGCCACACGCAGGGCGAAGCGACGCAGGCCTCGTGCGTCGTGTTCCACCACCACGCCATGCAGAACGGCGAATACCGGCGCTACAACATCAACGACATCACGCCCGGCGACGATTACGCGGCCATGCGCCAGGTCTTGATGCGCCGCTACGAAAAGGTGGCCAATGGCGACGGCGTGATGCCCGACGTGGTGCTGATCGACGGCGGCAAGGGCCAGATCGAAATGGCGCGCCAGGTGTTTGCCGAGCTGGGACTCGATATCAGCTTGATTGTCGGCGTGGCCAAGGGGGAAGGGCGTAAGGTGGGCCTGGAAACCCTGCTGTTCGTCGATGGCCGTCCGGCGCAGGAACTGGGCAAGGAATCGGCGGCGCTGATGCTGATCGCGCAGATCCGCGACGAGGCGCATCGCTTCGCCATCACGGGCATGCGCGCCAAGCGGGCCAAGACGCGCCAGACCTCGCGCCTGGAAGAGATCGAAGGCATCGGCGCCAAGCGCCGCCAGAAACTGCTGTCGCGCTTTGGCGGCTTGCGCGGCGTGGTCGACGCCAGCGTCGAGGACCTGATGTCGGTGGAGGGGATTTCCACGCAGTTGGCGGAAGAAATCTACAAGCAGCTGCATTAATGAACAGGTGGCCTGGTCCGGCGCTGCGGCAACCGGACTAGGCTAATACCCCGGGGCCATGTAGACTAGTGGCGCTTTCTTCACGCTTTCTTCATGCTCAATTTACCCGTCGGCCGATTGCTCTCTTATGCCTTTTAATATTCCCATCCTTTTGACCTGGCTGCGCGTGGCCCTGATACCGCTTGTCGTCGGCGTGTTTTACCTGCCGCCGTCGATGCTGCTGCATGGCGACCAGAACCTGGTTGCCACCCTGGTCTTCATCGTTGCGGCCGTGACCGACTGGTTCGATGGTTTCCTCGCGCGGCGCTGGAACCAGACCTCGGCCTTCGGCGCCTTCCTCGACCCCGTGGCCGACAAGCTGATGGTGGCGGGCGCCTTGCTGGTGCTGGTGCAGCTGGACCGTGTCAATGCCGTGCTGGCCTTCATCATCATCGGCCGCGAAATCACGATTTCCGCCTTGCGCGAATGGATGGCGCAGATCGGCGCCTCGAAATCGGTGGCCGTCAGCTCGATCGGCAAGATCAAGACGGCCGCGCAAATGACGGCCATTCCCTTGCTGCTGTACCACGAAGTGATCTTCGGCGCGATCGACACCCATGTGTGGGGCGAGAAGCTGCTGTGGATCGCCTGTGTGCTGACGGTGTGGTCGATGTTCTATTACTTGCGCCTGGCATGGCCGCTCATCAAGGAAAAAGCGGGCAATTTGCACTAAGAACAGGCAGGCGGCTGCTTTATGCGGAATATTTTGCAAAAGACCAGATATTGCCCGTTGACAGCCCCTGTAATCCCTCTATAATGCTGGCCTGTTGTTGATGACGCGGGAGTAGCTCAGTTGGTAGAGCGCAACCTTGCCAAGGTTGAGGTCGAGAGTTCGAGACTCTTCTCCCGCTCCAGTTTTCTGGATCGTGTCATAGGTAAAAACAGCAAATGCAGTAAAAAGTAGTACTGGCGATGTAGTAGAGCTTCTGATACAATGTTGTCCACTGCGGGAGTAGCTCAGTTGGTAGAGCGCAACCTTGCCAAGGTTGAGGTCGAGAGTTCGAGACTCTTCTCCCGCTCCAGTGAACACTGGATCAGCAGTAAAGCAGCACTGGTAAACGGTAGCAAAAAGCAGTAAAATAGCGGTTCGTATGCGGGAGTAGCTCAGTTGGTAGAGCGCAACCTTGCCAAGGTTGAGGTCGAGAGTTCGAGACTCTTCTCCCGCTCCAGCGAAAGCTGAAGCAGTACAGCAAGAATGGCAGTAGCAGAAAATAGAAGCTCCAATGCGGGAGTAGCTCAGTTGGTAGAGCGCAACCTTGCCAAGGTTGAGGTCGAGAGTTCGAGACTCTTCTCCCGCTCCAGAATTCTAAAGGGAAGCTAAGCTGGCTTCCTTTTTTTATCCGCCGCAACGCAGTCATGCGGTGTGATCAGGCGGTAAACAAGCTCCAATGCGGGAGTAGCTCAGTTGGTAGAGCGCAACCTTGCCAAGGTTGAGGTCGAGAGTTCGAGACTCTTCTCCCGCTCCAGTTTTCAAGGTGGGCCGCAAGGCGCATCCAAGCAGTTCCTCTGGCGAGGTAGCAAAGAGGTTATGCAGCGGCCTGCAAAGCCGTTTAGACGGGTTCGATTCCCGTCCTCGCCTCCAGATGAAAAAAATAGCCCACTTTCGAGTGGGCTATTTTTTTGTCTGCGCTTTCGCCAGACTTCGCCCGCTGGCCATCTTGTATAATGCCAGCAAGCTCAGCCGCGCCGCCTGGCGCCTTATGAAACTGCCCCTTTCCGCCATACCGATGTAGTCACTGACGACTTTCCTGCTCCGTTCAACCTCAGCGCCGCGTTTCTGTGACGCCCGCTGGCATGGCTGCGCCTGATTGGTTCCATCGGGCCGGCATTTCCCTGTTCCGACTTTGGATACGCATCAATGATCAACGCAACTTTTCGGGAAGAGTGGTTCTCGAACATACAAAAAAATGTCCTGGCGGGCCTGACCACCTCGTTCGCCCTGGTGCCCGAATGCATCGCCTTTGCCCTGGTGGCACAGTTGAATCCCCTGATGGGCCTGTATGGCGCCTTCATCATCTGCGCATTCACGGCGATCTTTGGCGGGCGCCCCGGCATGATTTCGGGCGCGGCCGGTTCCATGGCCGTCGTCATCGTGGCACTGGTAGCCCAGCATGGCGTGCAATATCTGCTGGCGACCGTGGTGCTGAGCGGCATCATCATGGCGCTGTTCGGTCTCTTGCGCCTGGGTAAGCTGATCCGCATGGTGCCGCACCCGGTGATGCTGGGCTTTGTGAATGGCCTGGCCATCGTCATCGCCATGGCCCAACTGGAACACTTTCGCCAGGCCACGCCGCAGGGCGAAACCTGGTTGCAAGGCACGCCCTTGTATGTGATGGGCGCGCTGGTGCTGTTCACCATGGCCATCGTCTACGTGCTGCCGCGTATCACGCGCGCCGTGCCGCCCGCGCTGGTGGCTATCCTGGGCGTGGGCGTGCTCAGCCATTTCCTGCACTTGCCCACGCGTACCCTGGGCGACCTCGCGCATATCGCCGGCGGCTTGCCGGTCCTGCATTGGCCCGCCGTGCCGCTGGACATGGCCACCTTGCATATCATTTTCCCGTACGCGGCGCTGATGGCCATGGTGGGGCTGCTGGAAACCTTGCTCACCTTTAATCTCACAGATGAGATAACGGAAACGCGGGGCCAGCCGAACCGCGAATGCATCGCGCTGGGTGCCTCGAACGTCGTGTCGGGCCTGTTTGGCGGCATGGGCGGCTGCGCCATGATCGGGCAGACGATGATCAACCTGAGCTCGGGCGGCCGCTCGCGCCTGTCGGGCGTGACGGCCGGCGTGATGATTTTATTGTTCATCCTGTTCCTGTCGCCCTTGATCGAGCGCATCCCGCTGGCCGCGCTGGTCGGCGTGATGTTCGTTGTGGCGCAGCAGACGTTTGCCTGGGGTTCCCTGCGCGTGCTGGGCAAGGTGCCGTTGCAGGATGCGCTGGTGATCGTCGCCGTGACGGTGATTACCGTGTTCACGGACCTGGCGATGGCGGTGCTGTGCGGCATCGTGATTGCCGCCTTGAATTTTGCCTGGCAACATGCACGCGACATGCGCGCCGACATCGATGATGGCAGTTCCGGCGTGCGCGTGTACCTGCCGCACGGCACCCTGTTTTTCGCCTCGACCACGCATTTCCTGGAACTGTTCCAGGCGGCGACCGATCCGGCCCGCGTCATCCTCGATTGCCGGCATCTGCACATGGCCGACCATTCGGCCATCGCGGCCATCGAAGCCTTGTACGAGCGCTACGACAAGGCGGGCAAGCACCTGCAGGTGACGCATCTGTCCGCCCGCAACCAGGCCTTGCTGCAGCGCGCTGGCGTCGATGTGAGCGTGGCGTAAAATAGGGGAAAGTCTGCTCCGCCCGATTTCTCGGCATGGGCGGAATTGTTGAATGTCTGTGGAGTGTGAATGCTGTCGAACGAACAAGAACAATTGTTACAACAAAGCCAGACGGCTTTTGATGCCTACTATGACGCGCTGGGCGCGTCGCTGGTGAATTTTGTCGAGCGCCTGGGCATCCAGCCCGCGCACGAAGTGCTGACCAACGCGGCAGAATACCTGCCGTACATCGATGCGGCCATGCGCACCATCGTCATCCGCGACGAGAGCTGGCAATGGGTGAAAACCATGCTCGGCTACTTTATCGGCGAATACTTTGTCCAGGGTCATGCGGGCTGCTGGTATGTGGAAACGCGGGCCGAATCGCCGCATTTCTGCCGCACCATGGTGGGCGGCTTCGAGCATGGCTTGCCGGCGGACGCCGCCATCGATCCGGAGGCGCTGGCCCTGGCATTCCTGGGGCAATCGGTGCCGCGCGAGCTGGCGGCACTGATCGCCACAGCGCAAGCGCGCGCGGCTTGATGCCGCGCGGCTTGCTGCAGCAGATTTAAAACTCTTCCCACTCGCCTTCGGCCGGCGCCGTTGCCTTGCTGCTGGTGCGCGTCGCGGGCAGGCGCAGGGCAGGGGCTTTGCGCACAGGTGCGGCCGCGGTTGCCGGCGCTGCCGGCGCGCTGCGCTGTGCCGCTTTCACGCTGAAACGGTCGGTGGCCACCGCATTGGTATCGAGGCGGAAGACGCTGACCACCTGCGCCAGTTCGCTCGCCTGTTCCTGCATCGCTTCGGCTGCGGCCGACGCTTCTTCCACCAGCGCCGCATTTTGCTGGGTCACCTGATCCATTTCGGAAATGGCCTGGTTGACTTGCTCGATACCCGCGCTCTGCTCTTCGCTGGCGTTGCTGATCTCGCTCATGATGGACGTGACGAAGCCGATGCTTTGCACGATTTCTTCCATCGTCTTGCCCGCCTTGTCGACCAGGTCCGTGCCCACGTCGACCTTTTGCACGGAGTCGTCGATCAAGCCCTTGATCTCTTTCGCCGCCGCTGCCGAGCGCTGCGCCAGGTTCCGCACCTCTGTTGCCACGACGGCAAAGCCGCGACCCTGTTCGCCGGCGCGGGCCGCTTCCACGGCCGCGTTCAGGGCCAGGATATTGGTCTGGAAGGCGATGCCGTCGATGACGGAGATGATGTCGACGATTTTCTTCGACGAGGTATTGATCTCGCCCATGGTGGCGACCACTTCGGCCACCACGGCGCCGCCGCGGCTGGCGATGCCGGCCGCGTCGCCGGCCAGTTTATTGGCCTGGCGCGCGTTGTCCGCATTCTGTTTCACGGTCGACGTCAATTCTTCCATCGACGAGGCCGTCTCTTCCAGCGAACTGGCTTGCTGTTCCGTGCGCGACGACAGGTCCTGGTTGCCGGCGGCGATTTCCGCTGATGCCGTGGCGATGGTGTCGGTGCCGCTGCGCACCTGGCCCACGATGCCGACGAGGCTGTCGTTCATGGTTTTCAGCGCGTGCATCAGCTGCGCCGTTTCATCGCGGCCCTGCACCGTGATGATGCTGCTCAAGTCGCCGGCTGCGACAGTTTCCGCCACTTTCACGGCATCGCGGATGGGGCCGGTGATCGAGCGCGTGATCCACCACGCAAAACCGATGCCCATCAGCACGGCCAGCACGCCCATGGTGATCAGGAAGATGCGCGTGCTGCTGTAGGCTTCGATGATGCTGGCGCCGACGCCGTCGGCCGCCTTGATCTGCATGCCGGCAAAGCGCTTCACTTCGGCCAGGTAGGCCACGGTGATCGGTGCGACTTCCTTGTCGAACACGATCTTGGCGCCGGCCACGTCGCCGTCGGCCTTCATCTTGAAGGCGCGCGCGCGCGTCGTCACGTAATCGGTGCGCACCTTGCGCACGACCTTGAATTGCTCGATCACGGCAGGATTGCGCAGCGAGGCGATGATGTCGTCCTGCAGCTTGCTGGAACGGTCGGCATCGGCTTTCAAGTCGTCCTCGATCTTGGCGCGCACGACAGGATCGGTGATCTCGAACGAGGCGACGCCGCGCACGCTGTTGAGTTCAATGATCTTCGACCATTCGGCCACCATGCGCTGGTTCTTGATGCTGGTATTGATCAGGCGGTAAGTCAGGTCGCTGGCCGTTTGCATGCGCACGAGGGCGGTGATGGTCAAGGCGGCAAGCAACAGCAATACGACAGCAAAGCCGACGCCAAGGCGGCTGCCGATGTTCAGGTTTTTCATGTAATTCCTAACAGTTTAATAGTCATGATCGCCGCCGCCAGCAGGGGCGGACAGGCGCCGCAAGGCGCAGGGGATCGGGGTCTTCGGGTGCCGCGTGATGGCTGTGCGGCGCGCCGCGCTGAGCGTGGCGTTGGAGGTGAAGCAGGGGGCATGCCGGTCAGGCTGACCGTTGCCCAGCAAGCCGCAAGTATAGCATTGACGCACGGAAATAGTTTCTTACGGCAATTTTAATTATTTTTTGATATTGATTTCCTGTTGCTTTTTTACATCAAGTCCCTGGTCCATAAGTACTATCACTTACATTCCGCCTTACTTTTCTCCGCTCTGGCTGATAAAATACTAATGATAATCATTCGTATTACAACATCGACCAGGGAATTGTATGCAGCAACGTCGCAAGCCAGGATGTAAACCGATCACCATCGCCGTACTGGGCGCCTTGACCATGGGCGCCACGCCATTGGCGGCGTGGGCGCAGGAAAGTTTGCCTGCCGTCACCGTGACGGCGGCCAAGGACAAGGACGGCTATGTCGCCGCCACCTCCGCCAGCGGCACCAAGACGGAAATGGCCCTGCGCGACGTGCCGCAGACGATCAACGTGGTGCCGGCCGCCGTCATCCGCGACCAGAACGCCATGTCGATCCAGGACATCATGAAGAACATCCCCGGCGTGGGCCTGTCCACGGGCGACGGCCAGCGCGACCAGGTGTTCATCCGCGGTTTCACGGCCATCGGCGACCAGTTCGTCGACGGCTTCCGCGATGACGCGCTGTATTTCCGCGACCTGTCGAACGTCGAGCGCCTGGAAGTGATCAAGGGGCCGGCCGCCGTGCTGTACGGCCGCGGCTCATCCGGCGGCCTGGTCAACCGCATCACCAAGAAGCCCGGTATCGATATCACGGACGTGGCGCTGAGCCTGAGCAACACGGCAGGGCGCCGCGGCGAAGTCGATGTGGGCCGTGTCGGCGAGACGGTGGACTGGCGCTTCACGGGCGCGCGCGAATTGTCGGACAGCTACCGCGACCAGCAATTCATCAACCGCACTGCGCTGGCGCCATCCGTGGCCATCCGCCTCTCAAACGCGACGAAACTGCTGCTGCAGGGCGACTACCTGGAAGACCGCCGCCTGACGGACTTCGGCATCCCGTCCTACCAGGGCCGTCCGGTCGCCGTCGATGCGGGCACCTATTATGGCGCCGCGAATGCCCGCGATGCGGACTTCAGCCAGTCGCGCGTGGTCTCCACGGCCGCCACCCTGACGCACAAGTTCAGCGATACCTTGTCGCTGCGCAATGCCTTCCGCTATTACGATTACCACCTGGACCGCAACAACACGAATATTTCCGGCAACGTCAACGAAGTCAAGGGCACGATGAGCCTCGGTCACGCCAAGCTCAACCGCGACGAGAGCGGCTGGTTCAACCAGACGGAACTGACGCAAAAGCTGGTCACGGGCAGCCTGCGCCATGAAGTGCTGTACGGCGCCGAGTTCGGCAAGCAGAACAAGGATGCCAGCAGTTGGGCCTCGACCGTGGTGGCGACGAATGTCTCGATATTTAACCCCGTCCTGCCACAGGTCAACCGCGGCAAGCTGGGCGCGCGCGGCGATACCTTCGGCACCTATGACACGGCCGCCGCCTACGTGCAGGATGCCATCAGCTTCAGCGACGAGTGGAAGGCGCTGGCCGGCTTGCGCTACGACCGCTACAAGCAGCAGTCGCGCCTGGCCAATGCACTTGGCGTGACGACGGCGGACCTGTCGCGCACGGATTCGGCCTACAGCCCCCGCGCCGGCCTCGTCTGGCAACCGAGCGCGGCGCAGTCCTACTACGCGTCGTGGAGCCGTTCGTTCCAGCCCAGCGGCGAGAACTTCGCCCTGGCCGCCAACAATGCGGACCTGGCGCCGGAAACCACGCGCAACACGGAAGTGGGTGCCAAATACGACCTGTGGGGCGGCCGCGCCAATGCCACCGTGTCGCTGTTCCGCCTGGAACGCGACAATATCAAGACCAGCGACCCGATCACGAACCGCATCGTGCCCGTCGGCACGCAGCGCACGGATGGCCTGGAGCTGACCTTCAACGCGGACTTGCATGACGGCTGGAAGATGATGGCCGGCTATGCGTATCTGGACGCCACCATCACGGACTCCATCGCCGTTGATCGCAGCGTGAATGCGCCGGGCACGACGACGGCCAGTTCGGTGGCCATCAAGGGCAAGCGCGCCACCCTGACGGCGCGCAACACGGCCAACCTGTGGCTGACGAAGGACCTGGGCCACGGCTTCACGGTGGGCGGCGGCGCGAATGCCGTCGGCAGCCGTTTCGCCAATCCGGGCAACACGGTGGTGCTGCCAGGCTACGTGACGGCCGACGCCATGGCTGTCTACCGCACGGGCCGCTATGAAGTGCAGCTGAACGTCAACAATATCGGCGACACGCGCTACATCGTGTCGGGCCACGGTTCCAGCCCGAACCTGAGCTTGCCGGGCGCACCGCGCAACGTGGCGCTGACCTTGCGCTACAGCCTGTAAATTCGCTTGCAAGTTCGGTCCCATCCATAAAAAAAACCCGCTCGCGAGCGGGTTTTTTCATTGGTGGGCGCTGCGCAGGACCGGGGCCGGCAGGCTGGCATGGTTTAGAGGAATTGTTCGGTACCGATAAAATAATGTTGACTGTGTGCAATTTTTTCTGGCGGACTAAGCCTTGGCTGGCTTTGAGGGGTAAAATGGGGCGATACGGCACAGGCATGATGCTTATATCTTGCTGATATGACACTGCCATGACGCCGTATGACTTTTTATTTACTCACATCATAGAGGTCTGATATGGTTCAGATATCCAGGCGCCAGTTCCTTCGGGTCACTGGCGCCACGATTGCTGGCTCCAGCCTCGCCTTGCTCGGTTTCGCGCCGGGGCAGGCGTTGGCAGAGGTACGGCAATATAAGCTGGCTCGCACGACCGAGACCCGCAATACCTGTCCTTACTGTTCCGTTGGCTGCGGCGTCCTGCTGTATGGCCTGGGCGATGGCGCGAAAAATGCCGTCTCCAGCATCATCCACGTGGAAGGCGATGCCGATCACCCGGTGAACCGCGGCACGCTGTGCCCGAAAGGCGCCAGCCTGGTCGACTTCATCCACAGCCCGAACCGCCTGAAAGTGCCCGAATACCGCGCACCGGGCGGCACGGAATGGCAACCGATCTCCTGGGATGTGGCGCTCGACAAGATCGCGCGCCTGATGAAGGATGACCGCGATGCCAACCTGATCGAAAAGAATGCCGACGGCAAGACCGTCAACCGCTGGCTCTCCACCGGCATGCTGGCCGCGTCCGCCGGCAGCAATGAAGTCGGGTATCTGACCCACAAGACAGTGCGCAGCATGGGGATGCTGACCTTTGATAATCAGGCGCGTGTATGACACGGACCGACGGTGGCAGGTCTTGCCCCGACGTTTGGCCGTGGCGCGATGACGAATCATTGGGTCGATATCAAGAATGCCGACGTGATCCTGGTCATGGGCGGCAATGCAGCAGAAGCACATCCTTGCGGATTCAAATGGGTCACGGAAGCGAAGGCGCATAACAAGGCCAAGCTGATCGTTGTCGATCCGCGTTTTACCCGTACCGCATCCGTGGCAGATTACTACTGCGCCACGCGTACCGGCACGGACATCGTCTTCCTCGGCGCGATCATCAATTATCTGCTGACGAACGACAAGATCCACCATGAGTACGTGCGCAACTACACGGACATGCCTTTCATCGTGCGCGAAGACTATGCGTTCGAGGACGGCCTGTTCTCGGGTTTCGACAAGGAAAAAGGCAAGTACACCGACAAGGCCACCTGGGATTACGAGATCGGCGACGACGGCTACGCCAAGGTCGACCCGACCCTGGAACACCCGCGCTGCGTCTATCAGATGATGAAGAAGCACTACGCGCGTTACACGACCGAGATGGTCGAGCGGACGTGCGGCGTGTCGGCCGACAAGTTCCACAAGGTGGCGGAAGCATTGGCTTCGACCGCCGTGCCGGGACGCGCCGGTACCATCCTGTACGCGCTGGGCTGGACGCACCACTCGACGGGCGCGCAAACCATCCGCACGGGCGCCATGGTGCAGCTGTTGCTGGGTAACATGGGGATCGCGGGCGGCGGCATGAACGCCTTGCGCGGCCACTCGAATATCCAGGGCTTGACCGATCTGGGCCTGATGTCGAACCTGTTGCCAGGCTACATGACCTTGCCGAACGAGGGCGAGCAGGATTTCGACGCCTACATCGCCGCGCGCGCCACCAAGCCGCTGCGGCCGAACCAGCTCAGCTACTGGAGCAATTACCGCAAATTCCACGTCAGCTTCATGAAGACGTGGTGGGGCGACTTTGCCACCGCGGACAATAACTACGCCTTCGACTATCTGCCGAAACTCGACAAGCCGTATGACTTGATGCAAGCCATCGAGAACATGCACCAAGGCAAGATGACGGGCTATATCTGCCAGGGCTTCAATGTGCTGGCGTCCGCGCCGAACAAGCAGAAGGTCACGGAAGCGCTGTCGAAGCTGAAGTTCCTCGTCATCATGGACCCGCTGGCCGTGGAAACGGGCGAATTCTGGAAGGCGCACGGGCAATACCACGAAGTCGATCCCACCAAGATCATGACGGAAGTGTTCCGCTTGCCGACGAGCTGCTTCGCCGAAGAACGCGGTTCGCTGGTCAGTTCCTCGCGCGTGCTGCAGTGGCACTGGCAGGCGGCCGAACCGCCGGGCCAGGCGCGCAGCGACCTGGAGATCATGTCGGGCCTGTTCTTGCGCATGCGCAGTATGTACAAGAAAGAGGGCGGCAAGTTCCCCGATCCTATCGTCAACCTGACGTGGAATTATGCGCAGCCGCATAACCCGCAGCCGGAAGAAATCGCCCGCGAATTCAACGGCAAGGCGCTGGCCGACTTGTACGATCCGAAAGATCCGACCAAGCTGCTGGTGAAGAAGGGCGAGCAGCTGGCCTCGTTTGCGCAATTGCGCGACGACGGCACGACCACCAGCGGTTGCTGGATCTTCGCCGGCAGCTGGACGCAGGCGGGCAACCAGATGGGACGGCGCGACAATAGCGACCCGACCGGCATCGGCCAGACCCTGGGCTGGGCCTGGGCGTGGCCGGCGAACCGCCGCGTGCTGTACAACCGCGCCTCGTGCGACCTGAAAGGCAAGCCTTTCGATCCGACCCGCAAACTCATCGAGTGGAATGGCACGAACTGGAGCGGGGCCGATATTCCCGACTTCAAGGTCGACGAACCGCCGGAAAACGGCATGGGTCCGTTCATCATGCTGGGCGAGGGCGTGGCGCGCTTCTTTGCGCGCGGCGCCATGGCCGAAGGACCGTTCCCCGAGCATTACGAGCCGTTCGAAAATCCGCTCGGCTACAACCCCATGCATCCGAAAAACCCGCAGGCGACCAGCAATCCGGCCGCGCGCGTGTTCGCCGATGACCGGAAAATGTTCGGCACGCACGAGGAATATCCGCATGTGGCGACCAGCTACCGTTTGACCGAGCATTTCCATTACTGGACCAAGCATGCGCGCCTGAATGCCATCATCCAGCCGCAGCAATTCGTTGAAATCGGCGAAGAGCTGGCCAAGAGCATCGGTGTCGTGGCTGGCGGCGAAGTGCGCGTCAGTTCCAAGCGGGGGCACATCATCGCCAAGGCCGTCGTCACCAAGCGCATCAAGGCGTTGATGATCGAGGGCAAGCCGGTGCATACCGTGGGCCTGCCGCTCCACTGGGGCTTTACGGGCGTGGCCAAGCCTGGGTATCTGATCAATACCCTGACGCCGGGCGTGGGGGATGCGAATTCGCAAACGCCGGAATTCAAGTCCTTCCTCGTGAAGGTGGAAAAAGCATGATGGGAGCTCAATAATGGCACTGCAATCCTTAGATATCCGGCGCCTGTCCGCGACCACGGTAACGCCGTCGCAAGCACGCAGCCCGGTGACGGGCACCGTGGCCAAGCTGATCGATGTGTCGAAATGCATCGGCTGCAAGGCTTGCCAGACGGCGTGCATGGAATGGAACGACTTGCGCGACGAAGTCGGCGAAAACCATGGCACCTATGACAATCCGACGGACCTGACCCCGCAATCGTGGACGGTGATGCGTTTTGCCGAACACGAAAACAACGACGGCAACCTCGAGTGGCTGATCCGCAAGGATGGCTGCATGCACTGCGAGGACCCGGGCTGTTTGAAAGCCTGTCCGGCGCCGGGCGCCATCGTGCAATACACGAACGGCATTGTGGATTTCCACCAGGAAAACTGCATCGGCTGCGGCTACTGCGTGGCCGGCTGTCCTTTCGACGTGCCCCGCATTTCGAAAAAGGACGACCGCGCCTACAAGTGCACCTTGTGCTCGGACCGCGTGGCCGTGGGCCAGGAACCGGCCTGCGTGAAAACCTGCCCGACGGGCGCCATCGTGTTCGGCACCAAGGAAGACATGAAGGTGCATGCGGAAGAGCGCATCGTCGACCTGAAGTCGCGTGGTTTCGAGAACGCGGGACTGTACGATCCGCTGGGCGTGGGCGGCACGCATGTGATGTACGTGCTGCACCATGCCGACAAGCCGAAGCTGTATTCGAACTTGCCGGAACGCCCGCGCATCAGTCCGATGGTGGGCTTCTGGAAGGGCTGGTCCAAGCCGCTGGCGGTGGCCGGCATGGCTGCCACGGCACTGGCAGGCTTCTTCCATTACACGCGTGTCGGCCCGAACGAAGTGAGCAAGGACGAAGAGCACGAGGCGCTGGAAGAAGCCAGGCGCATCCGGGAGGAACAGCATGAAGCATAGTGAACTTCACGATGGCAAGCTGCGCGACAAGGATGGCAATCCCTTGATCGAACGCTACAACCCGAACGAGCGCACGAATCACTGGGTGACGGCCATCACCTTCGTCATGCTTGCCCTGTCGGGCCTGGCCATGTTCCATCCTTCGATGGCGTGGCTGGCGAACCTGTTCGGCGGCGGGCAATGGACGCGCATTCTGCATCCGTTTGCCGGCCTCGTGATGTTCGTCTCGTTCGCGATCCTCGTGGTGCGCTTCTGGCACCACAACAAGTTCGAGGACGGCGACAAGCAGTGGCTGAAACAGATGGACGACGTGCTTAACAACCGCGAGGAAAAACTTCCGAAGATCGGCAAATACAATGCCGGCCAGAAGATCCTGTTCTTCGCGCTGCTCGCCTGCATGGTGGGCTTGCTGCTGTCGGGCATCGTGATCTGGCGCGCGTACTTCGCGTTCTATTTCCCGATCCCCGTCATCCGCGCGGCCGCCTTGCTGCATGCCGTGTGCGCGTTCGGCATCATCTGCGCCATCATCGTGCACATCTACGCGGCGATCTGGGTCAAGGGCTCGATCGGCGCCATGGTGCGCGGCACCGTCACCTACGGCTGGGCGCGCAAGCACCATCCGAAGTGGTTTGAGGCGGTGATGCGTAACAGCAAGGATTAAGCTGCCGTAAGCGATACCCTGCTGCAAGAGCCGGGGCCGGTCCCACAGGATCGGCCCCTTTCTCTTTATCGATTAAAATACTTTTACATCCCCTTTCTTGATGGGAACTCCATTGGTACAACGCATTCTTCAGCCAGGCGAAATCGAAGGCCTGGACCACAACGCGATTCCGCGCCTGCTGCTGCCGCAGCCAGCCAGCCTGTTTACGGCGCGCGCCTTGCGCTTGCGCGAACTGGCGCAAGGCAATATCAAGGGCATCCCCGTCGACGCGGGCATGCAGGGCTACCTGGTGCTGATGGCCGCGCTGGCCGATGCGCAGGCCGCCGTGGTGGGCAAACTGGCGCCCGGCGCCGTGCCTGCCGCCGACCCCGATGCGCTGCGCCGCGCGATCCAGCACCGCATGCCCGTGCTGCCCGTCAGCGGCGCCCGTCCGCCCGTCTGGCGCGACATCTTTGCCAGCCTGCTCGATGAACTGGCCGCCACGGCGGTACGCCAGCCGGCCCTGTCCGGCGGCCTGACGCAGGTGCTGGCGCAATTGCGCGCGCTCGACGCGGCAGCGCTGGACGCCTGCGCCGATGCCGTGCTCGATGAAAACGGCGACAACCTCAATCCCATGCACGCGCCGTTCGTCGCGGCCGCCCTGCAAATCCTGTGGTCGGTGTCGGCCAGCGAACTGCGCGCCGCGCGCGTGCCGGACCTGGAAACGGGCACCCTGTGTCCCGTCTGCGGTTCGCATCCCGTCGCCAGCGTGATCCGCATCGGCGGCCAGTCGCAGGGCTACCGCTACCTGCATTGCGGCATCTGCGAAAGCGAATGGCATATGGTGCGCGTGAAATGCTCGACTTGCGAACAGAACGGCAAGATCGCCTACCAGGGCCTCGATGCGGCCGACGCCGCCCCGTTCGACCCCGTGACGGCGAAGGACGACAAATTGCCGAACAAGGCGAACGATCCGAAGAAGGTGGCGCGCGCGGAAACCTGCGACGATTGCCATACCTATCGAAAAGTCTTCAACCAGGAACACGATTACAACGTCGAACCGCTGGCCGACGACCTGGCCAGCCTGATGCTCGACCTGCTGGTGGGCGAAGCGGGCTACCAGCGCGCCAGCGGCAATCCGCTGCTGTGGCTGGGGAAGAGCGAAAGCGGCGAGGGCCAGCAAGCATGACGACGGGGCAGACCGTGCGCCTGCCATCGGTGGACCGCATCCTGGGCGACGCGGCTTGCCTGGCCCTGATTGCGCACTACGGCCGCGTGCAGACCCTGGCCTGCGCGCGCGCCGTGCTGGCCGAACTGCGCACGGCCATGCTGGCCGGTGCAGTGTGCGAGGAGGGTGCATCGATCGCCGCCATCGTCGCGCAAATGGCGGAACGCCTGCAGGCGCAATCGCGCTCGCAGCTGCGGGCCGTATTCAACCTGACGGGCACCGTGCTGCACACGAACCTGGGCCGCGCGTTGCTGCCCGACGCCGCCGTGCAAGCCGTGGTCGAGGCGCTGCAGTGGCCGATGAACCTGGAATTCGACCTGGAAACGGGCAAGCGGGGCGACCGCGACGACCTGGTCGAGGAATTGCTGCGCGAACTGACGGGGGCCGAAGCGGCCACCATCGTCAACAACAATGCGGCCGCCGTGCTGCTGATGTTGAATACCCTGGCGCAGAACAAAGAGGTGATCGTCTCGCGCGGGGAACTGGTGGAAATCGGCGGCGCCTTCCGCATCCCCGACGTGATGACGCGCGCGGGCGCCGTGCTGCGCGAAGTGGGCAGCACCAACCGCACGCACCTGGCCGATTATGCGGATGCGATCAACGCGCAGACAAGCCTGCTGATGAAGGTCCATTGCAGCAATTACGCCATTACCGGTTTCACGAAAAGCGTGGAGCTCGACGAACTGGTGCCGCTGGCGGCGCAACACGCGATTCCCACGGCCGTGGACCTGGGCAGCGGCACCCTGGTCGACCTGACGCAGTACGGCTTGCCGCATGAAACGACGGTGCGCGAAACCATTGAGGCGGGCGCCGACCTGGTGACCTTCAGCGGCGACAAACTGCTGGGCGGCCCCCAATGCGGCGTCATCGTCGGGCGTGCCGATTTAATCGCGACGATCAAGCGCAACCCATTGAAACGCGCGCTGCGGGTCGGCAAGCTGACCCTGGCGGCCCTGGCCCCCGTACTGCAGCTGTACCGCGCGCCGGACTTGCTGGCCGAACGCCTGACCACCTTGCGCCTGCTGACGCGTCCCGCTTGCGCCATGCGCGCGCAGGCGCAAACCCTGCTGCCGCTGCTGCAGGCGGCGCTGGGCGCCGCCTATGTGGTCACGGCCGAAGCGCTGACAAGCCAGATCGGCAGCGGCGCCTTGCCCGTCGACCAGCTGCCCAGCTTTGGCCTGGCCGTCCGCAGTGCGCCCGGTTCGCGCCTGAGCAATCCGCTGGGCGTGCTGGAGCAGCGCCTGCGCGCCTTGCCGTGCCCCGTGATCGGCCGCATCGGCCAGGACACTCTGTGGCTGGACTTGCGCTGCCTGGAAGCGGCGCACGAGACGGCCTTCATCGCGCAGCTCGACGAGTTGTCCGCATGATCGTCGGCACCGCAGGCCATATCGACCATGGCAAGACGACCCTCACGCGCGCGCTGACGGGCGTACACACGGACCGCCTGAAGGAAGAACAGGCGCGCGGCATCTCGATCGAGCTCGGTTACGCTTATCTGCCGCTGGCCGATGGCACGGTGCTGGGCGTGATCGACGTGCCGGGCCACGAAAAATTCATCCGCACCATGGCGTCCGGCGTGACGGGCATCGACTTCGCCCTGCTCGTGGTGGCGGCCGATGACGGCATCATGCCGCAGACGCATGAGCACCTGGCCATCTTGCAGCTGCTGGGCGTGACGCATGGCGCCGTGGCGCTGACCAAGATCGATCGCGCAGACAGCGCCCGCGTGGCGCAGGTGGAGGCGGACATTGAGGCGCTGCTGGCTGGCACGCCGCTGGCGGGCAGCCCGATCTTCCCCACCGCCGCCAATCGCGACAGCGATGCCGGCGTTGCCGCCTTGCTGGCGCACCTGACGCAGGTGGCGCGCAGCCTGCCGCAACGCGACGAGCGCCGGCTGTTCCGCCTGGGCGTGGACCGCGTGTTCACCTTGTCGGGGCAGGGCACCATCGTCACCGGCACGGCGCTGGCGGGACGCGCGCAGGTGGGCGACATGCTGCAGCTGGCGCCTGGCGGCGCGCCGGCGCGCGTGCGCAGCATCCATGCGCAGAACCGCGCGGCCGAGACGGGCATGGCGGGCCAGCGCCTGGCGCTGAACCTGGCCGGCATCGACCGCGAACGCATCGAGCGGGGCAACTGGATCGTCGCGCCCGAGCTGGCGCAGTGCTCCGAGCGCCTCGACGTGGAACTGACCCTGCTGCCCGACGCGGGCGTGCAGCTGAAAGCCTGGTCGCCGCTGCACGTGCACCTGGGCGCGGCGCACCAGCTGGCGCGCGCCGTCATGCTCGATGGCGAGACCCTGTCGCCGGGACAGACGGGCAGGGTGCAACTGGTGTTCGAGGCGCCCATGCACGGCGTGCCGGGCGACCGCTTCGTCGTGCGCAATGCGCAAGCGACGCAGACGGTGGGCGGCGGCATGGTGCTCGATCCGTTCGGTCCCGCACGCAAGCGCCGCAGCCCGGCGCGGCTGGCGTGGCTCGATGCCCTGGCCGCGTTTGTTGCGCACGGCGACTATGCGGCCCTGCTGGCGCAAAGCCCGCTGGGGCTGCGCGAGTCGCTGCTGGTGCGCCTGTCCTTGCTGCCGGCGAACGCGCTGGCGCTGCCGCCCGATACACGACGCATCGCCCTGCGCGGCGACGACGCCCTGCTGCTGGCGCCGGCGGCGTTGCTGGCGCTGCAAGAGCGGGTGCTGGCCGCGCTGGCCGTCTTCCATGCGCGCGCGCCCGACGAGGCGGGGCCGGAGCTGTGGCGCCTGAAACGCATCGTCGACGCGGAGATGGAAGACGCCTTGTGGAGCCACCTGGTCGAAGGCTTGCTGGCGCAGGGCGGCATCCTGGCGCGCGGCGCCAGCCTGCACTTGCCGACGCACAGCGTGGAACTGACGTCGCAGGAGCAGGCGATGGCCGAGCCCTTGCTGGCCGCGCTGGAGCAGGGGCGTGCCGATCCGCCCTGGACGCGCGACCTGGCGCGCGACTTCGGCCTGGCCGAGGACGAAACGCGCCGGCTCCTGCGCAAGCTTGCCAAGGCAGGGCAGATCAGCCAGGTGGTGCACGACCTGTTCTATCACCAGGCGGCGCTGGCCGGGCTGGCGCAACTGGTGCGGGAACTGGCGCGCAAGGCGGAAGAGGATGCCGGCTTACCGGCAGGCAATGGCGCCGTGGGCGCGGCCACTTTCCGCGACGCCAGCGGCCTGGGCCGCAAGCGGGCGATCCAGGTCTTGGAATTCTTCGACCGCGTCGGTTATACTCGCCGTGTTGGCAATGGGCATCTATTGCGCCCGCAAGCGTTGTGGTCCTACACCGCAGCCTTGCCCGACAGCTAAGTACTTAGCTCAGGCACCGCGGAAAGCACACTCATCCGGTGATGTGGCCGGGCTTCAAACCCGGTGGAGGGCGTCAGACGTTCTCCCGTAGGTTCGACTCCTACTGTTTTCCGCCACTTGTTTTTCTCGCCATCTTCCCCTTGCATGCTGATCCCGGCGTTGGCCCTGAGCCACGTTACGGAAAAATAATGGTTTAATTGATAATGTTCAGCCATGGCCGACGGGGGCCGATGGTACCATCCTGCAGGTGGCAGGGATGCGTATCCCCTGTGGTAGAAGAAGGCAAGCATGAAACAAGCAAGCATGGCATGGCTGCTGGCGGCGCTGTTGCTGCCGGTGGCGGCCGGGGCGGCGGGCCTGCGCATCGTCGGCGAGCATTTGCCGCCGTCGAGCATGATGGAAGGCAATGTCGTCGTGGGACGCGAAACGATGAAGGTGCGCGAGATCATGGCGCGTGCCGGCGTCGGCTATACGATAGAACTGCTGCCGTGGAAGCGCGCGTATGCGCAGGCGCTGCGCGAGCCTGACACCTGCATCTTTTCCACCACCCGCACGCAAGAGCGCGAAGCGCAGTTTCGCTGGATCGGCCCCCTCAACGAAGCGGAGTGGATATTGTATGGCCTGGCCGAGCGGCACCTGGCGCTGCGCACCCTGGCCGATGCGCGCGGCCTGGTGATCGGCACGGTGCTGGGCGACGCGCGCGACGATTACCTGCGCCAGCACGGCATGAACGTGGCGCCTGTCACGCAGGAGTGGATCAATCCGCAAAAGCTGCTGCTCGGGCGCATCGACCTGTGGGCCGTCGGCCTGGCGGTGGGCAGCAAGCCTTTCGTCGGCAAGGAGTGGGAGGGCAAGGTGGTGCCCCTGCTGACCTTCAACCGCGTGCAGACTTACCTGGCCTGCAACCTCAAGGTGCCCGAGGCGCAGGTGGCCGCCATGCAGCGGGCGGCGGCGGCCATGCGCCGCGACGGCAGCATGGCGCGCGAACAGCTGCGCTGATTGCGCCGCTTCAGCTCTCCAGCCACTGGCGCACGCAGTTGCGTCCTTCGCGCTTGGCCTGGTACAGGGCCTGGTCCGCATGGCTGTAGGCCGTGTCGAACGGCGTGCCGGCGCGGTTCCAGCTCAGGCCCACGCTGATGGTGATGGCGCGCGTGATGGGCGCCGCATGGCGCTGGCGGCCGACCGTCTCGCAGATGCGCTGCGCCACTTGCGCCGCCTCGTCGCGCGAAGAGGTGGGCCAGACCACGGAAAACTCCTCTCCGCCGACCCGGCCGATGGCCGTTTCCTGTCCCAACAACCCTTTTAAACAGTCGACCACGGCCTGGATCACGCCGTCGCCGGCCGGGTGGCCGAAGTCGTCGTTGACTTGCTTGAACAGGTCGATATCGAGCACGATCAGCGCCATGTCGCCCTGCGCCAGGCAGCGCGAGGCATGGTCGATCACGGCGCCGCGGTTCAGGGCGCCCGTCAGCGGGTCGTGCGTGGCGCGGTATTCGAGCTGGCCGGCCAGGGTTTGCAATTGACGGTTCAGCAGATGCATGTCGCGCTCGGCGCGGTCGCTGCGGCCGATCAGGCGGCGCGTCTCGCGCATCAGCCGCTCGTAGTGGCCGATCAGTTCACCGAGCACGCGGCGCTGCGCCTCGCCGCTGGCGTGAATGTCGGCGTGCATGCGGCGCGCGGCAGCCAGCGCCGCCGCTTCCACGGTGAACAGGTCGGGTTCCGGTCCGGCCTCGGAGATGGCGGCGCGCATGCCCTAGCTGCCCTGCACGGGATGGTCGCGGAAGTCCAGCGCCGTGAAGTCCTGCTGCAGCTCCTGGCCGAATTCCAGGATGGTGTCGTCGTCCTCGTCGTGATACCAGTTCAGGCGCACCTGGTTGCCGTGCACGGCTGCCTGGTTCAGGGTGTCGAACAGGGTAAACAGCATCTTCGTGCTGGAGCTGTTGAAGTAGGCCAGCGAGACGTTGACGGTGATGGCTGCTGCGCGGCAGTCTTCCAGGTAGGCGCGCACGGCGGCGATCAGCGGGCCATAGAAGGCGGCCGCGTTTTCCGGGTACGACTCGCCCTTGATCGACAGGGTGTGCTGCTCGAAACGGAAGTCGATTTCGGGCGAACTCGGGGTCGCGGCGATGAACAGTGGTGACGGTAATTGCATATGCTTTCCTGAGTCGGCTCTTTCAAATGATGGCTTTGATGCAGAAGATGGTGTGGCCAGGTTCCTGTGGGTCCTGGACGAATTCGAATTCCAGCGGTTCGCTGGCGTCGCGCGCCATGGTGAGAAAACCCAGGCCCGCGCCCTTGCTGTCGGACGGCGCTTCCTCGCGCAGGGCCTTCTTGTAGGCCAGGCGGATTTCTTCCATCGTCATGGTGTGTAGCGGCTCCAGGCGGGCGCGGATCTGCGCCACGTTGTCCGTCGAGACGGGGTTGGCGCACAGCAGGAAAAAGCTGTCGCCGCGCGTACCGATGCAGAATGAGCCGCGCCGCATCTGCTGGTCCAGCTGCGCGTCGGGCGTCAGGCTGTCGGCCGAATAATGCATGATGTTTTGCGACATTTCGATGAACGAGGAAAAGATGCGCCGCCGCGTGGGTCCGGCCGCGCCGGCCGTATCGAGGCGCGCCTTGATGGTTTCGGAAATGGCGCTGACCACGTGCTGCGAGAAATAGCCCACGTAAAAAAAGATGATGTTGCGCTTGCGGGCCACATCCCAAAACTCGTTGAATTCTTCGTACAGCACGTCCGTGCTCCTGGCTAGCCGGTGACCCGGTGTCTTGTTGATAAGGTGGCTCGATGGCGCCCGAACTACAGGCGGAAACAGAAAAAGGTCAGGTCGTCGCGGCGTGGCTGTTTTCCCTGCCAGGCGGCGCTGTCCTGCAGCAGGGCCGCTGCCACGTCGCTGGCCGGCGCGTCGCGTCGCGCCAGCAGCTGCTCGCGCATGCGCCGCTTGCCGTAGGCGATGTCGCGCGCGCCGCCGATCTGGTCGAGCAAGCCGTCGGTGGTGATGAACAGCAGGCTGCCGGCGGGAATGTCGGGCGTTTCGTTGTGCCAGCAGTAGCCGGCCGGCGTGTCGACATAGCCCACGCCCATGCGCGCGCCGTCGATGGCGCGCACGGCCTCTTCGCCCGGCACCACCACGTGCAGCGCCAGTTTCGCCCCCGCAAAACGCAGGCTGGCGCTGGCCGTGTCGTAGCAGAGGAAGGCGCAATCCATGCCGTCGTTCGAGCCGGCGTGGCCGCTGTCGGCGCCGTCCTGGCCCAGCAGGGTCTTGATGGCGCGGCTGACGGCGCCGATCAGGGCGGCCGGATCGCGCGGCCCCCGGTCGCGCAAGGCCTGGCTCAGGGCCGACGAGGCGATCAGGGTCATGAAGGCGCCCGGCACGCCGTGGCCCGTGCAGTCGGCGATGGCGGCGAACCAGCCCCCTTCGTAACGTTCGAAAAAGTAGAAGTCGCCGCCGACGACGTCGCGCGGCTGCCATTCCAGGTGGGCGTCGGGCAGGGTGGCGCGCAGTTCCGCATCGGAGGTGCGCAGCAGCGCGCGCTGGATCACGCTGGCGTAATCGATGCTGTGCATGATCTGCCGGTTCTTTTCCGCCTGCATGGTGGCCACCACGTTCATCAGCTGCAAGCCGAAGCCCACGCCGGCCAGCGCGCCATCTTCGGTGATGATGAAGCCGTCGGCCAGCGCCTTCTCTCCCGCCTCCACGGCGCGGAAGGTGAGGTCTTCGATGCTCATGGCGCCATCGACGATCAGCGGTTCCTTGTCCATGAAGGCGATGCAGCTCTTCTTGCCGTAGACCTCGTGGTAGAACGGTTTCGACATCTGCGACATGAAGATATTGCGGCTGATCAAGCCGATGGGCTTCTGCTGCTCCGTGACGGGCAGGCTCATCATGTCACGCCGCTCCGTGAACAGTTCCAGCACGGCGAAGTTGCTGGCGTCGGCCTGCACGGATTCCGTGGGAATGCACAGATCAAGCGCCACCGACGTGCGATAACGGGGAAGATGCAATCGAGAAGCGTTGAACTCCACAGCGGCTACCTTTACATGACGATCGGACCCTTGTTGTCGCGAGAGCAAGGCGACTGACAAACAGGCAATATCATCATGGTAGCCCTGGAATATGACGGCATGATTACCAGCTTGTCAAAACCGTATGCAAGATGGCTGCATGGCAATCCGTTGCCGGGCTTACAGGCGCCTGGCCAGCGCCTGTGCCTGCTCCAGCCAGCGCGCGCGCTGCGTGTCGGTGGAATCGATCATGGGGCCGAAGCTGGCCACCTTGACGGGCTTGACGCCGCAAAACTCCAGGGTCGTCTTGCGCAGCTGGTGGATGCCGGGCATGTGGTAGACCCAGCGGAAATACCAGGGCGGCGTATCCATCGCCACCAGCAGCTGCGCCGTGCGTCCCAGCAGCAGCTGGGCGGGAAAGGCCTTGCCCGGGCGGTATTTGAAGGCAAAGCCGGGCAGGAAGATGCGGTCGACAAAGCCTTTCAGCAGGGCCGGCGCGCCGCCCCACCAGATCGGGTAGGCGAACACCAGGTGTTCGGCCCAGATGATAGCTTCCTGCGCGGCCAGCAGGTCCGGCTCCAGCGGCTGCACCTGGCGGTAGCCTTCATGCAGGTTCTGGTCGAAATCCAGCTGGCCCAGGCGCACTTCGCGCACGGTATGGCCTGCGCTGCGGGCCGTGGCGGCGTAGGCCTCGGCCAGGGCGGCGCAGAAACTGTCGCTGGACGGGTGGCCGAGGAGAATCAAGATGCGCTTGGGTGTCGTTTTGGTCATGATGCAGGCTGTCCGTTAAAGAAGAGCTTGCATGCTAAAGCCTGCCCCTAGTGGCAGAGTCAAGCGCGGATTTTCAGGCTGCCTGCCGTTGCTGGCGCGCCAGGCAGTCGCGGATTTCCGTGTCGATATCGGCCAGTTGCGCGTCGAGCTGGCGCAGGCGGGCGATATCCTGCCGCACCTGCGCGCGCTTGGCATCGATGTGCCGCGACAGGGCGGCCCAGTCGGTCTCGTCGCCTGCCAGGACGGGCAGCAGTTCGGCCAGGCGGAAGCCCAGGACCTGCGCCTGGCGTATCAGTTTGACCTGCGCCAGGTCCTGCTGCGTGTAGATTCTGTAGGCGCCGGAACGGCGCACGTCGCCCAGCAAGCCCAGCGCTTCATAGTGGCGCAAGGCCTTGGGCGAGGTGCCCGCCAGGCGGGCGATTTCTCCGATGTACATGGGTGATCCTTTCTCGAGCGTGAGCGAATCTTACCGCAAGGCAGTGGCGTCCAGGCGTCCCAGGCACCTTCAGGCCCGGCGCGGCGGGATTTTCTTCGCCGTGCACTCGGCGCAGGTGCCGTACAGCGACAGCGCGTGCTCGTGCAGCACGAAGCCCCGTTCGGCGGCGATTTCGTTCTGGCGCAGTTCGATGCCTTCGTCGACGAATTCATCGACCTTGCCGCAGCCCGTGCAGACCAGGTGGTCGTGGTGCTGGCCTTCGTTCAGTTCGAAGACGGCGTGGCCCGATTCGAAGTGCCGGCGAAACAGGATGCCCGCTTCGGCAAATTGCATCAGCACGCGGTAGATGGTGGCCAGGCCCACGTCGATCTTTTCGGCCAGCAAGAGTTTATAGACATCGTCCGCACTCAGGTGCTTGATCGTGCCTTCCTGGAACAGCTGCAGAATCCGCAGGCGGGGGATGGTCACTTTCAAGCCCGATTCACGCAGTTCCCTCAATATATCCATGTCTCCCATTCCTTGTTGTAGTCGCCGAGCGAGGTAAACCATTATATCGCAAATGATAATCATTACTATTCTCATTTGTGCCGTGCGCACTGCCTGGGGCTGATGATGGAAAAATCGCGCTCACATCGCTACACTGTGCAGCAGGCAATAACAATGGAGGGGACATGGACCGATTCGATGCGATGCGCATCTTTACGCGCATCGTCGAACTGCGCAGTTTCACGCAGGCGGCGCATGACCTCGGCTATCCGAAGGCGACCGTCACGCATGCGATCAAGCAACTCGAAGCGCGGCTGCGCGTGCGCCTGCTGCAGCGGACCACGCGGCAAGTCACGCCCACGCCCGATGGCGAGGCGTATTACCAGCGCTGCGCGCGCCTGCTGGCGGACCTGGAAGAAACGGAAGCCGTGTTTTCCTCGGCGGCGCAGCAGCCAGCCGGCAAGCTGCGCATCGACCTGCACGCGACCCTGGCCATGCATTTCGTCATGCCCGTGCTGGACCAGTTCTGCGCCCGCTATCCCTTGATCGAACTGGAAATCGGCATGGGCGACCGCCTCGTCGACCTGGTGCGCGAAGGCGTCGATTGCGTGCTGCGCGTGGGCGAACTGGGCGACTCGTCGATGGTGGCGCGCAGGGTGGCGCTGCTGGAGCAGGTGACCTGCGCCAGCCCCGCCTACCTGGCCGCGCACGGCACGCCGCGCAATCTGGAAGAACTGGCGGGCCATCGCGCCGTCAATTTCTTTTCCGCCCAGACAGGCAAGGTCTGGCCCTTCGATTTCAAGGCGGATGGGCAGCGGCACAGCGTGGCCTTGCCGGGCAGCGTGTCCGTCAATAATGCGGACGCGTATCACGCATGCTGTCGCGCGGGCATGGGCTTGATCCAGGCGCCCCGTTATCACCTGGAGCGGCCGCTGGCGGCCGGCGAGCTGGTGGAAGTGCTGCGGGACTGGCGTCCCGACCCGCTGCCCGTGTCCGTGCTGTATCCCCATCACCGGCAATTGTCGCCGCGCGTGCGCGTGTTCACGGACTGGGTCGCCAGCCTGTTCGCCGAGGCGGCTTGATTTTGCAACGCCGCATTTTCTTGACCTGGGAAAAGGAAAAAATCCCTCTGTTGATGCCATCTAGCACTATTTGATGTGGATCAAAGTTTTTGTTGCACTGCACTCTTAGACTTCGCAGCGTTACTTAACGACAGAGGGAAATAAAATGAAAAAGTCCGCAACTGCAGCAGCAATCGTTTTGGCCGCCATCGGCGCATTCGCCGGCAATGCGATGGCACAGGAAAGCCCTTGGCTGGTCCGCGCCCGCGCCGTGCATATCGATCCGGCCGATAAATCTGCTCCTGTTGGTGGCGTCGGCGCATCCGACCGTTTGACGGTCAGCAGCAAGACGATTCCTGAAATCGATATTTCGTACTTCTTCACGCCGAATATCGCTGCCGAGCTGATCTTGACCTACCCGCAAAAGCATGACGTCAAGCTCGACGGCAACAATATTGGTACCTTCAAGCACCTGCCACCGACCCTGTCGCTGCAATACCACTTCATGCCTGAAAAACAGTTCAGCCCTTACGTGGGCGCCGGCGTGAACTACACGAATATCTCGGACGTGAAATTGCTGAACGGCGCCGGCCGCCTGGAGCATGACAGCTGGGGTTACTCGCTGCAAGCCGGTGTCGACTACAAACTGGACAAAAACTGGTCCCTGAACTTCGACATCAAGAAAGTGCAGATCCGCAGCGACGTGTTCATCGGTGGCGCCAAGGCCAGCGAAGTCAAGGTCGATCCATTGCTGATCGGTGTCGGCGTCGGCTACCGCTTCTAAGTCGCAATAGCGCCCGCAAGGCGCGGACAATAAAAAAGGACGGCCTTGGCCGTCCTTTTTGCATTGCATGCGCCGTTTATTTTTTCAGCGTCTTTTCCAGCGCCAGCTGGTAGTCCGTCTTTTCATAGCCAGCCAAATACTTGTTCGTCGCGTCGAGGAAGGCGCGCGAGCGGTAGGCCGCTTCCAGGTCCTTGACCCATGGCTTGGCCTTGTCGGCCGTGCGGATGGCGACCAGGTTGATGTAGCTGTCCGAGATCTTTTCCACGGAGAGGGCCGACGTCAGCTTCATGCCGGCGGCCAGGGCGAAGTTGCCGTTCACAAAAGCGTAGTCGGCGTCTGCCAGCGAACGTGGCAGCTGCGCCGCTTCCAGCGGCACCAGTTTCAGCTTCTTCGGGTTGTCCAGCACGTCGCGCTCCGAGGCGCGCAGCGGGTCGACGTTCGGTTTGAGCTTGATCCAGCCCATCTTGGCCAGCATCACCAGCGCGCGCGCCTGGTTGGTGGGATCGTTCGGCATGGTGATGGTGGCGCCGTTCTTCACTTCGGCCAGCGTTTTTTGCTTGCCGCCGTACAGGCCGATCGGCATGGTCGGCACGGTGATCAGGGCGCTCAATGGCAGCTTGTTATCGGTGGCGAACTTGGTCAGGTAGACGATGTGCTGGAACACGTTGGCGTCCAGCGAACCTTCGGCCAGCGCGTAGTTCGGCTGCACGTAGTCGTTGAATTCCACGATCTTGACCTTGTAGCCCTGTTTTTCCAGGATAGGCTTGATGCCCAGCTTCAGCTGATCGGAATACGGGCCGGAGCTGGTGCCGATGACGAGTTCTTTCGGGTCCTTGGCATGGGCGGCGGTGGCGAAGGCCAGGCTGGCGGCGGCCAGGAGCAAATTAAGGCGGAGGTGGTTCATGCGAGTCCTTGTTTCTGAATTTGAATTAACGTTTGTCGAGGCGCTTGGCGATGCGCGTGCCGGCAAACTGGATGGTTTGCACCAGCACGATCAGGATGGCCACGGTGGCGACCATGATGTCCGTCTCGAAGCGGTAATAGCCATAGCGGATGGCCAGGTCGCCGATGCCGCCGCCGCCCACCACGCCGGCCACGGCCGAATACGACAGGAAGCTGATGGACAGCACGGTCAGCGCCAGCACGAGGCCGGAGCGCGCTTCGACCAGCAGCACGCGGAAGATGATCTGCATTTCCGACGCGCCCATGGCGTGCGCCGCCTCGATCACGCCGCGCGGCACTTCGCGCAGGTTCTGTTCCACCAGGCGCGCCAGGTAGGGAATGGCGGCGAACGACAGCGGCACGCTGGCGGCCAGCGGGCCGATCGAGGTGCCCGCGATGATGCGCGTAAACGGCGTCAGGGCGACGAGCAGGATGATGAAGGGGAAGCTGCGCACAGTATTGACCAGCCAGCCGAGGATCGTCGACAGGGGACGGTTTTCCAGCGACTGGCCTTCCGAGACGAGGAACAGCAAGATGCCCAGCGGGCCGCCGATCAGGATGGCGGCCGTCAAGCCGATGCCTAGCATGGTCATGGTCTGGCCCAGCGCTACCCAGATTTCCGGCAGCAGCTTGATGACGTTATTGATCGATTCTTCAAACATGTGTTGCATCCTTCCATGCGGTGGCTTCAAACGCCTCGGTGCCGTAATAGGCCAGCTCGCGTCCCAGCGCCGTCTTGCGCGGGGTGGCCGTGTCGCTCAAATCGAATTGTTCGGCGATGGCGCCGTTTTCCACGACGGCCACGCGGTTGCAGATGGCGCCCAGCACCGACAGCTCATGGCTGACGATGACGATGGTCACGCCTAGGCGCGCATTGATGTCGCGCAGGGTGTCGAGCAGGGCGCGCGTCGTTTCCGCGTCCAGCGCGGACGTCGGCTCGTCGCACAGCAGCACGTCGGGGTGGCTGGCCAGGGCGCGGGCGATCGCCACGCGCTGCTTCTGCCCGCCGGACAATTGCGCCGGATAGCTGTGCAGCTTGTCGGACAGGCCGACGAGCGCCAGGCATTCCTCGACTCTGGCGGCGATCTGCTCGCCCTTGGTCGTGCCGTGGATTTTCAGGGGGAAGGCGACGTTGTCGAAGACGCTGGCGTTTTGCAGCAGGTTGAATTGCTGGAAAATCATGCCGATGTTCTGGCGCGCGTCGCGCAGTTCGCTCTTGCCCAGGCGGGTCAGTTCGCGCCCGGCCACGGTAATGGTGCCGCTGTCGGGGCGCTCGAGCAGGTTAATCAGGCGCAGCAAGGTCGATTTGCCGGCGCCGCTCTTGCCGATCAGGCCGAAAATATCACCGGGATAGACTTCCAGCGTGACCGATTTGACCGCGTGGAATTGTTCGCCTTTGGGCAGCGCGAAGGTCTTGTTTGCGCCATCGATGCGAATCACCGGCGTACGGTGTGGTGTGGTCATGCAGTGTTTCCTTTTTTATTGGACCGTGACAGGCGTGCTTGCAGGGGCCAAATCGCCCAGCCTGTTACGTCGGTTGCGTAGTATACCTCCGATCGTGTTATTACTCCTACGACAGAATCTTGCTTTGAATATGCAAATAATGTCTATGAGACTGTTTTCAAGTGAAAAAAGCGGGAAAGCGGCGTTCTTGCCGAATTTAATCGCGCCGATGGGCGTGGCGGAGCCGCATCTTGGTGAAAAGTTCGACGCGCCCTGTGCCGGCATCGCGGTGATTTTATGTGCGGTTCGGCTCAGTTGCCGTTTTTTTGATGCGGGGAGGGCCGTTTACTGCCTGCGATTGCCCTCTTCAGGGGCAGATTCTGCTCCGCTGGCCGCAGGGCCTTCGGGACGGCGCAACAGGTAGATGAGGACGGCGAGCTCCATGGCGCCCACCATGGCGATGACCCACCACGGCGGATGGCCGAGGCACATGGCGACGAAGCCGATGGCCATGCCCAGGCAAGCCATGGCCTTGCCGCGCCGCGAGACGGCGCGGTGTTCGCGCCACTGGCGCAGCGATGGGCCGAAGCGGGGGTGGTGCAGCAGCCAGCGCTCGAGGCGCGGCGAGGCGCGGCTGAAGCAGGCCAGGGCGAGGATCAGGAAAATCGTCGTCGGCATGACGGGCAGCATGGCGCCGATAATCCCCAGCAGCACCATCAGGGCGCCGGCGGCGGTCCAGGCCCAGCGGCGCAGGCGCACGCCGTGCGCTTCGCGCAGGGGAGCGTGGGCGCGCGGCTCCCGCATCAGGCGGGGGCGCCGGCTGCCAGGCCCTGGCTGCGAAGCGGCGGGGCGGCAGGATGGGCGTTCAAGGTGCGCATATCGTGGCGGGTGTGGCGGGTGTGGCGGGTGGCCGTCATGGTTTTCTGCTCTGTTTTTTCTATTATGGATGAATCAGGGCGGCACTGCCTGCCCGGGCAGCGATGATAGCAACCCTAAATAATAATAACAAGAATCATTCTCATTTGATGAATTATCTGCGGTGCTGGATAACGCTGGATATTTTTTGCAATGCAGACAATAATCGGCAGCAGAAGGCGCTGTGGCGGACCTGATCTACTCTATTATCGATTTTATCGATGCTAACTAGGTATATTTTCCGTTTTACATCGATCTTCATGCCATGCATAATTCATTACAACTGAAGCCAGACAATCAGCTGCAGCGGCGTTCGCCTGCAGCTGCTTGCGGTTTTGACATTCACCACTCCCTATCAGGAATCCATCATGAAAAAACTGCTCGCTTTTATCGCCGCCGCCGGTTTCTCGCTGTCCGCCTTTGCCGCTCCGGAAGTCTATGTCATCGATGGCAGCCACACTTTCCCCCGTTTCGAGTACACCCACATGGGCTTCTCGACGCAGCAAAGCCGTTTCAATAACACCACCGGCAAGGTCACGCTGGACCGCGCCGCCAAGACGGGCGCCGTCGAAGTGCTGATCGACACCAAATCCGTCGACACGGGTTCGACCCTGTTCAACACGCACATCCAGGGCGAAGACTTCCTCGACACGGCCAAATACCCGGTTGCCACGTACAAGTCGACCAAGTTCAATTTCGACGGCGACAAGCTGGCATCCGTGGAAGGCAACCTGACCCTGAAAGGCGTGACCAAGCCAGTCACCCTGACCGTCACCTCGTTCACCTGTGCACCGCACCCGATGCTGAAAAAAGACGCTTGCGGCGCCAACGCCACTGCCAAGATCAAGCGCTCGGAATTCAACGCCGGCAAATATGCGCCAGCCGTCAGCGATGACGTGACCCTGACGTTTGCGATCGAAGCGATCAAGCAGTAAAACGTGTGACAAAATCTACTGCGCGTCGCGCTTTGCGGCCTGCGATGCTCACCGTGCTCAAGCACGGTTGCGCTTCTTGGCCGCAAATCATCGCCGCTCGCTATGATTTGTGTCAGACGTTTGTATGGTGCTAAACAGATATCGTTGCAAACAAAAAAATGGCGGCGGACTTCGGTCCGCCGCCATTTTTTTTGAGTGGCGGTAGGTCGGATTAGCGCGGCAAGGCCGCACGTAATCCGACATGAGTCGCCTGCAATGTGTCGGATTGCGCGCTTCCCGCGCTAATCCGACCTACACGGGTTGCTGGCTACGATCACGCCAGGTGATGTACTTCCTGCTGGCCATACACGGGCGTGTTCAAGCCCTCCATGCGCGCCTTCAGCTGCAGCGACAGGTACTGGGAATAGTGCCGCGACTGGTGCAGGTTACCGCCGTGGAACCACAGCGCTTGCTGCTGCGTGGGTTTCCACATATTGCGCTGCTCGCCCTCCCACGGGCCCGGGTCCTTCGTCGTGGCGGAACCGAGGCCCCACACCTTGCCCACTTTATTCGCCACCTCGGGCGAGATCAGGTCGGCCGCCCAGCCGTTCATGGAGCCGTAGCCGGTGGCGTACACCACCAGGTCGGCGGGCAGTTCCGTGCCGTCGGACAGCACGATGGAATGGGCTTTCAATTCCTGCACGCCGACGCCGCTTTTCAGCTTGATCTTGCCGTCGGCGACCAGCTCGGAGGCGCCCACGTCGATGTAGTAGCCGGAGCCGCGGCGCAGGTATTTCATGAACAGGCCCGAATCGTCGTCGCCGAAATCGAGCATGAATCCCCGTTCTTCCAGGCGCGCATAAAAGTCGGCATCGCGCTCGCGGATGGCCTTGAAGACGGGCTTCTGGAAGTCGGCCAGGATCTTGTACGGAATCGAGGCGAACGTCAGGTCGGCCTTGTTTGTGGTCATGCCGGCCGCCAGCGCCCGTTCCGAATACAGGTCGCCCAAGGCCAGGTCCATCAAGGAATCGGACTTGACGATGTGCGTCGACGAGCGCTGCACCATGGTCACGTCCACGCCCGCTTCCCACAGGGCGGCGCAGATATCGTGCGCGGAATTGTTCGCGCCGATGACCACCACCTTCTTGCCGGCATACGCGTCCGGTCCCGGATGCTGCGACGAGTGCTGCTGCTCGCCCTGGAACACGTCCATGCCCTTGAACTTCGGCATGTTCGCCTTGCCCGACATGCCCGTCGCCAGCACCAGCTGCTTCGGCTTCAGGGTGACGGCCTGGCCGTCGCGAAGCACCTGCACCGTCCACTCGCCGCTGGCCTCGTCGAAGCTGGCCGATTCGCATGACGTCGAACCCCAGTAATTGAGCTCCATCACCTTGGTGTACATTTCCAGCCAGTCGCCGACCTTGTCCTTGGGCGTGAAGACGGGCCAGTTGTCGGGGAAAGGGATGTACGGCATGTGGTCGTACCAGACGGGGTCGTGCAGGCACAGCGATTTGTAGCGCTTGCGCCAGCTGTCGCCGGGGCGGGCATTTTTCTCGATGATGATGGTGGGGACGTTCAATTGCCGCAGGCGCGCGCCCAGCGCGATGCCGCCCTGGCCGCCGCCGATGATGACGCAATAGGGCTGGCGCGCGTAACCGAGTTCCTTGGCTTCCTGTTCGCGGTTTTCCAGCCAGCTGCTGCGGTTGGTGCGTGCGCCGTGTTCGGCGCCCATGGGCCGCCGGCCGCCCTTGGCTTCCTCGAAACCCTTCAATTCGCTCATGGTGGTGAGCAGGGTCCAGATCTTGCCGTTGCGGATGCGGATGAAACCCACGCCGCGCGCCGCGTTCGTTTCCACCGTGATCCAGCTTTGCAGCACGCCGCCCGCTTCCACCGCATGCTCGCCGTCGGCGATGCGGATGGTCACGGGCTGCACGGCGCCCAGCTGGGCGGCCAGCATGGCGGCGATCTGCCCGCGGCCTTCCAGGGTTTTCAGGTTCCAGGTAAACAGCACCAGGTCGCGCCAGTAGCCATCCTGTTCGAACAGTTGTGCGGCGCCCGTGCCGTCGCTGGCGCGAAGAAAGCCTTCGAGCTGCTCCAGGATGCCGGCCACGGCCAGGTCGTGCGGGTTGATATCGGTTTGCATCGTGTCTCCTCCAAGTCTGCTGACTTTATGATGGGATGCGGCTGTGTTGCCGCTGACGATGTTGTAACACTGGCGTTTTGAACCCGCATTCCGCAGCGCAGCATGGCGGAATATGAGACGGAAATCTCAGCTTGCCGGATGCCTTACTGGCGGTGCGGCGGCACGATGTGCAGCTGCTTGAGGCGCCGGTACAGGGTGGCGCGCGAGACGCCCAGCATGGCGGCCGCCTGCAGCGGGCGCCACTTGGCGGCGTTCATGGCGTTGACGATGCGCGTGCGCTCGGCCAGCTCCGGCGGCGTGCAGGCCAGAGCGTCCTGCGTCACGGGGGCCGCGTTCTTGACGCGTGCCCGCGCGCTGGCCTGGCGCAGCGGCGCGCGTACGCGCGCGTGCAGCCAGGTGCTGCCGCCGGCCAGGCGCAGCGACAGCAGGCTGTGTCCCGTACGCGCATCGAACAGCCGTTCGGCGCGCACTTCCAGCACCTCGGCGACGGGGCGCGGTAGGGTGTCCAGGCCCCCGATGACGTCGCGCGCGCAGCGGTTGGCGGCGACGATGTCGCCATGCTCGTCGATGGCGAGCAGCATCTCCGGCTGCACTTCCACGAAATGGCGGTTGCGGTGCGCCAGCAGGATGCAGCAATGGCCGTAGGACTTGAGAAAAAAGCCGTCCTCGATTAGGGTTGCGCCCTGGCGCACCAGCTGTTTGACCAGGCGCTGGCTGTCGCGCGCGTCGGGCGAATTCAATGCCGAGGCATCGAGCACGCCGATCAAGTCGCCGTGCGGCGAAAAGATGGGGGCGGCGCTGCATGTGAGGCCCGTGAAGGCGGCGCGAAAATGGTCGGTCTTGTGCACGGTGATCGCTTCCTGGTCGAGCAGCACGGAGGCAATGCCGCACGTGCCTTCCTCCTCTTCCGACCAGCACGATCCCGGGTACAGGCCCGCCTTCTTGAAATCCTTGCGCTGGTCCGTGTCGACCATGTAGTCGATCGTCACGCCGCGCGCATTGGCCAGGATGACGCAGTAGCCCGTTTCGCGCACCATGGCGTGCAGGCGCGGCAGGCACTGGCCAGTGGAGCGCAGAAAATTTTCCTCGGACTGCTGGATGGCGCGCAGCTCGGCGCCCGTCAGGATGCGCGGTCCCGTGGTGGAGGCGGGATCGAGCCGGTAGTCGTCCAGCGAGCGCCGGTACGACGACGCCAGCCTGGCCGTATCGGCCCCTGGATTGACGATACGGCCGGCGATCAGGTCGCGCACGCGGTCGATATGGCTGGTCTGGCGGACGTAGGGCATGGCGCTCTCCGGTGTCTCGGTATTTTTTATGGCATTCCCGTTTGTAGCATGAAGGCCGGGATGGCGCATTCTGCGCTGCAGCATGGCGCGTGCGTGAGACGTTCGTCTCAGCGCCTGGCGCCGCACAGTAGGATGCTTTGCAACAATAAAAAAGAGCATCTCTGATAACATCCGTTCAAATCTGAGGTCAGCTATCGCAAGGGATACCTATGGCAACGCAAGCGATGTTCCCCGTGCGCAGCTCACTCGTCCTGGCCCTGCTGGGCTGGAGCGCCGCCTGCGGCGCCGCCGGCCAGCTCGATCCCGATGGCCAGAGCAGCATGGAAAAAGAGGTAGCCCGGCGCGCCGCCGTCGAACCGGCCATGGCCGCCGGCTGGCAAATGACGCGTTCCGTGGAAGCGGGCGTGCAGGTGGCCGGCGAGAGCAATCTGTTCTGGAAGCTGTCGAATACGCCGGCACGCAATCCCGGCTTCGATTTCAATCCCTACTGGTACGAGTTCTATGTCAAGCCGGCGCTCGGTTTCAAGCGCAAGCTGGGCGACGGCAAGCAGCTGTATGCGCGCGTGTCCGCCGTCGGCTCGGGCACCTTGCGCCACGATCCTTTCGGCGCGGGCGACACGGGCCGCATCTCGATCGAGGAATTCGTCGCCGGCATCCGCATGCCGCTCGGCGGCACGCGCGCCATGGTCGATGTGTCGGCCGGCGCGCAGAATTTCACGCTGGGTACCGGCATGCTGATCGCCAATGGCGGCTCGAACGGCTTTGACCGCGGCGCGCTGAAACTGGGGCCGCGCAAGGCCTTCCAGAATTCCGTGGTGGCCAGAATAAGCCAGGACGCGTTCAGCGCCCAGGCGTTTTATCTCGACCCGAATGAAAATCCCGACAACGATAGCGGCACGCGCGTCGTCGGCGTTGACGTCAGCTACGCGCCCGCGAACGACCGCAAGGCCGGCGTCGCGTATGGCAAGGTGCCCCGTTCGCATGCGGCGTATCCGCAGGCGGCGCCAGGCGGCATCGGCGCACCGCTGGCCGTGCCTGACGGCCGCAAGGACTTGCAGTTCGTGTATGGCTACGCGCGCGTTCCCGTGCTGCCCACCGTGCTGTCGAAAGGCTGGTTCGGCGTCGACGCCGCGCGCGAGTGGAATACGCGCGAGCCGATGCGGGCCTGGGGCTGGCGCACGGAAGGGGGCTTTTCGCTGCCCGACGTGGCGTGGATGCCGAAGTTCACGCTTGGCTACCAGAGCTTTTCCGGTGACGATCCGCGCACGGCGCGCAACGAGCGCTTCGATCCGCTGTTCTTCGAAGGCACGCCGGGCGCCTGGGCTTCGGGCAGCAAGGCGACCTGGGTCTTCGTCAATGCCAACGTGAATGCGCTGCAGGCCACCATCGAGCTGCACCCGACGCCGAAGGACACCGTGACCGCCTACCTGGCCCAGGTGCGGGCCAACCAGATGGGCAGCCCGCTGCAGTTCGGCCAGGCCACGCGCCTCGACGTGCCGGGCGGCGCGCCCGTGGTGATCGCCGGCGTGCTGCGCCCGATGCTGGCCAACGATGTCTTCGTCAAATACGTGCGCGTGGTGAACCCGAATACCTACCTGACCCTGGGCTTCAGCGCCTCGTTCGCGCAGTCGGGCGTGAACCAGCTGGTGAACGGGCAGGCCAGGACCTGGACGGGATGGCTGGCGAACGTGGTATGGGTTTATTAAATATTCTGTCTATCAAGGAGAGCATCGCATGAACGATTTTCCCAGCATGAAACGCCTGGCCCTGGCCGCCGCCTGCCTGGCGCTGTCCGCCGGCGCCCACGCGGCCGAGACGACGGCGCCGCTGTCGGCCGCCGCCAGCGATCCGGCCGCATTGCAATGGATGGTGGGCGCGCCGCCGCCGGTCGATAAAATTATCCGTTTCGACGATGGCAGCTATTTCAATTTCCCGCAGCTGCGCTGGAGCGTGTCGCACTTCCGCCAGCTGATGCCGACGGTGGACGTCTCGCGCGGCTTGAAAGCGCCCGTGCCCTTGAAACGCGCGCTGCGCACGGATATCGACAGCCTGCGCTTCACGCCTCTGGGCGCGAAGGAAACGATGACCTGGGAGCAGTCGCTGGGCGCCAACTACACGGACGGCATCGTGGTGCTGCACCGGGGCCGCATCGTGTATGAGCGTTACCTCGGCGTGCTCAAGGAAAGCGGCCAGCACGGTGCCATGTCCGTGACGAAGTCCGTGATGGGTACCCTGGGCGCGGCGCTGGTGGCCGAAGGCAAGCTCGATCCGGACAAAAAAGTGGCCGACTACGTGCCGGAACTGGCCAAATCCGCGTTTGGCGACGCCACCGTGCGCCAGGTGCTCGACATGACCACGGGCCTGAAATTCAGCGAAGATTACGCGGATCCGAAAGCGGAAGTGTGGCAGCACGCGGCGGCCGGCAGCCCGCTGCCCAAGCCCAAGGATTACACGGGGCCGCGCAGCTATTTCGAGTACCTGCAAACGGTGCAGCACGAGGGCCGGCATGGCGAGGCGTTCGGCTACCGCACGGTCAATTCCGACGTGCTGGGCTGGATCATCGCCCGTGTCACGGGGCAGAACGTCAACGACTACCTGTCCGAGCATGTCTGGCAGAAGCTGGGCGCCGAGCAGGATGCCTACATGACGGTCGATTCGACGGGCACGCCGTTTGCCGGCGGCGGCTTGAATGCGGGCTTGCGCGACCTGGCCCGCTTCGGCGAGATGCTGCGCAACGATGGCCGCTACAACGGCCAGCAGATTCTGCCCAAGGCGGCCGTCGACGATATCCGCCGCGGCGGCGACAAGCAGCTGTTCGCCAAGGGCGGCTACGATCTGCTCAAGGGCTGGAGCTACCGCGACATGTGGTGGGTCACGCATAACGACCATGGCGCCTACATGGCGCGCGGCGTGTACGGCCAGCGGATCTATGTCGATCCGAAGGCGGAAATGGTGATCGTGCGTTTCGCCTCGACGCCGACGGCGGCCAATGCGGCGAACGACCCGACCACCACGCCGGCCTTCGAAGCGCTGGGCAAGCTGCTGCTGGTCAAGCCGAAGTAGGTTGCCAGCAGTGCGGCTGAACGGGCACAACTGCAATATACTATCCTTTCGTCATCATTTGTTGCTTGAGTGATAATTCATGCAACGCACGCGAAGGGAACGCACCGTGGAAACCAGCCAGCAGGAACAACCGCGCCCCCCGCTGTGGCGGCGCTTGCTGTGGCCGGTCGCCCAGCTGGGCTCGGCCTTCAAGCTGACGGGCACGCATCTGCTGCACCACGTGATCGGCGCCAGTCTGATCGCCGCGCTGATGCTGGCGCTGGAAGGTTTTCACGTGCTCGAATGGCTCGATGCGGCCATGCTGCGCGCCAGCGCGGAACAGGGGCAGCTGCTGAACCGCGGCCAGGACCCAGGCGCCGCCTACCGGCCCGGTATCATCGAAATCGACCAGCCCGCGTTCGAACAGGTATTCGACGAGCGCGAACCGCTGGAACGCACGCGCCTGGAACAAGTGATCGCCAGCGCCGCCGCGCGCGGCAGCAAGGTGCTGGCCATCGACCTGGATCTGGCGCCGGCCGTGTATGAACAGCACAAGGCGGGCGAACGGCCGCTCGACCGCCTGCTCGACCGGCTGGCCGCCGACGGCCGGCAACTGGTGCTGATCCTGCCCGAGCAATCGGACCGGAACGCGAACCTGGCATGGATACGCGCGCGCTGCGCGGCCGGCATCCACTTTGCCAGCCCGCAGATCCGCGAGCGCATGGGCGCCGTCACGCGCATCGAGCTGAAAAGTCCCGTGCTGGCGGCCGTGGCCTTCGAGCTGGCGCATGGCGCCGACGAGCAGGAGCAGAAGCAGCCCATGCCGGCCATCCTGTCCGAGCAAAAGGAAGTGGTGGCGCTGTCCGGCCGCGTGTGCCAGCTGGCGCAGCGCACGGGCAGCGAAAAGGAACTGGCGCGCTGGGCGTTCGAACCCGTGATCCACGGCGACGCCAGGGCGGCGGCCGAACAGAACGCCGTCACCGCGCCGTTTCACCCGGCCGCCGTTGCGCCGGCATTCCTGAATCCCACGCGCACGCGCGTCAAACTGATCGATGGACTGGCCGGCGTGGATGCCGGGGCGCCGCGCAAGCACGTCGTGTACATCGGCAGCACGTATGACGTGCGCGACCGCTATACGACGGCCGAAGGCGAGCAGGCGGGCCTGCACCTGCACGCGGCCGCCCATACGTCGCTGGGCATCGGCACGGCCGACGTCAATAAATATGCGGTGTTCGCGGCCGACATCGTCATCGGCGTGCTGCTGGGCTGCCTGTTCGGCGGCCTGTGGACCCTGTACGGCCGCGCCGAACTGGCCATCGACAAGCGCATGGAGGACCACGATTTCAGCCGCCTGCACCGCATGGGCACCGTGGCGGAATTCTATGGCATCCGCCTGATGCTGGCGCTGGTGTGGGCCTCGCCCTTCGTCATCGGCGCGCTGGCCATCTACCTGTCGCGCGGCTTGCTCGAGCAGGGCTGGTGGGTCAACCCCGGCCCCCTGATCGCCGGCATGTTCCTGCACGCGATGTCGCTGCGCGACGAAGCCCACCATCCGCACGAGGCAGTGCCGGGCCTGTCCGTGTGGGCCCAGCTGCGCCGCACGCATCCCGGCATCGTGCTGGTGCAGGCGCCGCTGGCGGTGGTTCTGTTGCTCGTCGCCGTGATCTAACGCAAACCGTGGCGCCGCGGCGGCGCTAAACTGGGCGCCTTTTTCATATTGCAGGAGGATGCCATGCTGACGGGAGGATGTTTATGCGGCGAAGTCCGCTACGACGCCGGCGCGGACAGCTTTCATCAAAGCGCCTGCCACTGTTCCGTGTGCCGCCGCGCGTCGGGCGCGCCGTTTGTCGCCTGGTTCAGCGTGCCACGGGCGAACTTCCGCTGGCTGCAGGGGCAAGCCATGTCGTATGCGTCCAGCGTCCATGGCACGCGCAGCTTTTGTCCCCGCTGCGGCACGCAGCTGACCTTTGAAGACAGTGCCTATCCCGATGAAGTCGACGTGACCACGTGCAGCTTGGACAATCCCGAACAGCTGCCGCCGCACAGCCATATCTATACGGGCACGCAACTGGAGTGGGTGAAGCTCAATGATGGCTTGCCGCGCTATCGCGGCTCGCGCAGCGAAGAGGAGCCGCCTGGAGGGAAGGCGAGTAGGTCGGATTAGCCCAGCGGGCGTAATCCGACGTGCTGCTGGCGCCGATTTAAACGGTGATGGCGCACAGGCCTGCCAGCGCGTCTTCCACGGCGAATTCGGGTATCCGGTTGACCAACGCATTGTCGGATTATGCTGCGTTAATCGGACCTACGGTTCTGTTAATCCCCTGCAAATGGCAGGGCCGGGCCGGAGGGTGGAATTATCTTTTAGTAAATTTTAAAAACACTGTTGTTTTTATTTATTTACTAATTTAAAATGATTTTTTGATAATTTCATGTGAAACATCATCTGCGCCGCAGGTGCTCACTTCCCTTTCCGCGAAAGCCGACAAATGAACCTGATACGAAAACAGCTGTGTTTTTTGACCGCGATGCTGGCCGCTGCATCGATGCACGCAGCGCATGCCCAGGCAACGATGCAACCTTTGCAAACCAGCAATTTTTTGATGACGGAGTATCCTGAGTACAATGGCAATACACAGACACAGAAGGTGACCCTGTTGTCCGATGCCGGTGGCGTGACGAAACTGGGCATGACGAGCCTGGCCAGCAGCCTCAGCATGGATACGCAGGGAACCAGCATGTCGAATGGCGATCTGTACACGGGCGTGTTCGATATCAGCGTGCGTAACGGGTATCGCGTGACGGGCTTTTCCTTTGCCGCCACGCTGGTAGGCGTGCTGCAGGTCGCCGAGGCGCCCCCTGGCGCCAGCATGGTTCAGCCTGGCAACGCGCGCAACAGTGGATCGATGGAAGCCAGCGCTTTGACCGGGCCGCATGGGCAGCGCATCGCGGGCGAGTCATTCCGTCAGGAAAGCCTGGACGGCACGCAGAACATATTGCTGCAAGGAATGGGCTTGTCGTTGACGGACCCGTTCACGATGTTTATCAGCGGCATGAGCTATGTCGATGCACAGCTGGGTCAATATCGCATGAACGGCCCCGACTACAGCTATGACGCGAGCCTTCCTGCCTATGCGAGTTACCGCTTCGTCAATCCGACCCTGACCATTTTCACGTCGCCCGTACCGGAACCCGGCACCTACGCGATGCTGCTGGCCGGCCTGGCCCTGTGCGGCGCAGCCGGCTTGCGCCGCCGCCGTGGGGCGCGCAGCGGCGCGCCAGCCTGATTCAGCTGATCAGCTTCAAGCCCGGCGGCAGCGCCTCGCCCAGCATGCGCTTGGTAGCCGCTTCGTCCAGCTGCGTCACTTCGCTGACCATCGCCTGCCATAGCGGCGGTGCGCCGACGGCTTTCAGGCGGGCGAGGATGGTGGCGCGCAGTTCGTCGGCGATGTCGCGCGAGCGGTCGCCCGTCATGCGCGCCAGGTGGGCGGCGGCAAACGCCGCCGGCTCCACCTTTTTCCAGTCCAGCGCCAGCAGCACGGCCAGCCATTCGGCCACGCTGGCGCTGTCGACCACTTCGTGCGCGCTGCCGTGGAAGGGTTGGCGCGCGCCGACCCTGGCCAGCGCCCACAGCGTGTTCGTGTCCGCCGCTTCCTCCTTCTTGCCGGCCTTTTGCAGGCGTTTCAGCAGCCAGGCGCCCACTTCCGCCTTGTAGGCGCCGGGGATGCGCTCGAGCGACGCGCCCAGGCGCAGCATGTCGTCGTCGCTGCCGTTCACGAGGGTGACGGGGCGGCTGCCGCGCTGGGCCGCATCGGCTTGCAGGTTGAAGGCGAAATCGTCGAGCAGGCGCAGTTGCTGCTCCACGCTCAAGCCGCCGGCCACGCGGCGCCACAGGGTCCACCATTCGGCGCACACCTGGTTGTCCTTGTGATGCTGGACGCCCGCGTCGAACAGTGCCCATAGCTGCTCGATGCGCCACGGGTCGAGCGCGTCGCCATAGCCGGGCCGCAGACAGTAGCCGGCCAGGTTCAGCCACACCCGCTCATGCTCGGCGGAGCGGCGCCGGCCACGCGCGCGCAGCATGAGGGCGTCGAACAACTGGCGCAGCAAGGGCGTCTCCCAGCTCTCGCGCCCGCCCAGTCCCCGTTCCAGGTGCTGGCGCAGCTGGCGCACTTCCTTGGTTTCGACCTTTTGCGCCTTGCCGCCGAAGATGCGCTCGATCTTCTCGATGGCTTCTTTTACGCGCGGCGGCACGCTGGATGTTTCGGCCTGCGTTTCCTCTTCACCGCGCAGCTGGAATTCCAGCAGCCAGCGCTGGCCCGCATCGGCTTCGGCCACGCAGTGTACTTCCAGGGTGCCCACTTCCGTCATCACGGTGGCCAGCTGCACGGCGATTTCGCGCTTGTCGTTGCCTGCGTCGCTGGCATGCAGCACGCTGGCCAGCGGCGGCAGGCGCAGGTACTCGCCGGCGCTCAAATCGACGATGTCGCCCAGCCTGGGCGGTGTGCCCGTTTCCGCGATCGATGACGCCAGGTGGAAGCGCACGGGCCGGCCCAGGCGCAGGGCGAACAGGCGTTCGGTCAGGCGGATTTCCTCGCCGCTGGCGCTGCCGCGGGGCAGGATGCAGACGGCGCGATGATCCTTGCCCGGCTCGCCCAGCACGAGGAAATAGCTGCGCGGCGAGCCGCCGCCGATGCGCGGCGCCTGGCCGCGTCGCGCCAGCGCGTAGGCGACGGCGCCGCGGGCCACGGCCACGTCGGGGTTATCGTTATGCAGGATGGTGAGGGGCTGCCCCCGCCAGTGCGCCAGCGTCTCGGCCAGGCGGCGCGCCAGCGCGTCGGCGCGGAACACGCCGCCATTGAGCAATAGCGTATCCGGCAGTACCCCTTGCTGCTGTTGCAAAAAGCTGGCCAGGTGGCGCGTGATGGCCGCGTCCTGTGCATACGGCAGGCCGAATGCGACGATGCCGGCACGGCCTTTTTTTGCCGTGTCGGCCAGTTCCACCTTCGGGAAGAAGCCGTCGACCACCATGGCCGCCACTTCCTCGCGCGTGACGTCGGCGGAACGGCTGCCGCCGATCAAACGCGAGCCCCCGCCCAGCAGGGTGACGGTGGCCTTGTCGGGTGCATCCCGTGACAGCAGCAATTCCTTGGCGGCGCGGCAGCGCTCCATCAGCTGCGACAAGCGCGCGGCGGACAGCTTCATGCCGCCTTCGCTGCCTGCCGCCATGCGCGTTTCCACCAGGTGGGCCAGCGCCAGGTCCATATTGTCGCCGCCGAGGATCAGGTGGTTGCCCACACTGCTGCGCGTGAGCTGCGGTGCGCCGTCGTCATCGAAGGCCACGTCGATCAGGCTGAAATCGGTGGTGCCGCCGCCCACGTCGCACACCAGAATGCGGCGCGTCTGTGCCAGGTCAGCACGCAGAGTGGCGCGCCGGCGCTGCAGGTAGTCATAAAAGGCGGCCTGCGGCTCTTCCACCAGCCGCAGTGCGGGCAAACCCGCCATGCGCGCCGCTTCCAGGGTGAGTGCGCGCGCACCCTCGTCGAACGAGGCGGGGATGGTCAGCACCAGTTCCTGCTGTTCCAGAGGAGCTTGCGGGAAGCGGTGATTCCACGCGGCGCGCACATACGCGAGGTAGCTGGCGCTGGCCGCCACGGGCGACACCTTGGCTACGTCGGTATCGGCGCCCCACGGCAAAATCGGCGCCTGGCGGTCCACGTTCGCATGCGACAGCCAGCTCTTCGCGCTGGTGACCAGCCGGCCCGGCACCTGGGCGCCGAGCTGGCGCGCGAACGCGCCCAGCACGGCATGCTCAACGTCCTGCTGCGGCCACGGCAGCTGCAAATCGCCCGCCGCCAGTTCGCCGGCGGCGGGGTGGTAGCGCAAGGAGGGCAGCAGGGGGCGTGCGCCCACTTCGCCGGGCGCGACCAGCTGCTCGATGGCGAACAGGTTTATTCCTGCCTGCGCATCGCCAGCCGCCGCATACGCCACCACCGTATTGGTGGTGCCCAGGTCGATGCCGACCAGGAATGCCGGCTTGCCCGCAGTGCTGCCCATGGCGCTTATTGCGGCGTGCCGCGCACGTCGAATTCCACCTTCCAGCGCTCGGCGCCGTCAGGGGAAACGGCCAGCAGTTCCAGGGTGCCCGCTTCCGTGACGCGCGCGTGCAGTTTGACTTGCACCACGTCGCCGGCCTGACGGCCTTCGGCGGACAGGGTCGCCTGGATCTCGCTCAGCTCCTGCAATTCATCGGGACCCCAGAAGTCGAGCAAGTCGCCGATCTGGTCGTTGCGGCGCGTGGACGAGGCGAAGAAGCGGAAATGCACGGGTTCGCCCACGACGAGGCCGAATTGCTGGCCCGGCAGTTCCAGCTCGCTGCCTTCTTCCATGCCGAACGGCGCCACGCACAGAGCCTGGATCGGCGGTTCCATGCCGGGGATGGCGGGCATGGCCGATTCGATGGCCACATAAAAGGCGCTGGCCGTGCCGCCGCGGATGCGCACGCCGTGGCCGCGCCGCACGTAGCTGTAGTAGGCGGCGCCACGGGCGACGGCCAGGTCCAGGTCGGCCCCGGCCAGCATGCGCGCCGGTTCCGCGCCTTCCATGTACAGCCAGTCGTTGACGGTCGCCATGATGCGCTGCACCAGCAAGTCGGACTTGAAGACGCCGCCGTTGAACAGCACGGCCGTCGGATGCAAGAAGCTGGCGCCTTCCGCCTGGCGGCCCGCGAAGCCTTCCAGTTCGGCCGTTGCCGCCACTTGGCGGCCGAGGAAGGCGGCGAGGTGGCGCGTGATGGCCGCGTCCTGCGCATACGGCAAGCCCAGTTGCGTCAGGCCGGCGCGCGTGCGCACGGCGGGGCGGCTCGACGCTTCCACCTGCGGGAAGAAGCCGTCGAGAATGAAGGTCGACACTTCCGCGCGCGTCAGTTCCGTGCGGATGGAGCCGCCGATCAGTTTCGAACCGCGGCTCGGCACGACGATCGGTGCCACATCGAGGCCGCTGTCGGCCAGCAGGCTTTCCTTGGCGCTGCGGCAGCCGTAGGTCAGCGCGCGCATTTGCCAGGCATCGAGTTGGGTGCCGTTGGCGGCGAGCTTGCGCGCCACCAGATGGGCCAGGGCCAGGTCCATATTGTCGCCGCCCAGCAGGATATGTTCGCCGACTGCCACGCGGTGCGGTTCCAGCACGCCGTCGCGTTCGAGCACGGCGATCAGCGAAAAGTCGCTGGTGCCGCCGCCCACGTCGACGACGAGGATGATGTCGCCCGGCTTGACTTCCTTGCGCCAGCGGCCTTCGCTGGTCTGTATCCAGCTGTACAGGGCCGCTTGCGGCTCTTCCAGCAGGGTCAGCGAGGTGTAGCCGGCCGCCTGCGCCGCTTCCATCGTCAGCTCGCGCGCGGCCGGGTCAAAAGAGGCGGGTATCGTCACCGTGATTTCCTGCTCGGCGAACGGCGCTTGCGGGTGGGCGTTGTCCCAGGCCTGGCGCAAATGCGTCAGGTAGCGCGTGGCGGCCGTGATCGGCGAGATGCGCGCCACTTCGGCCGGTGCGTCGTTCGGCAGGATCGCTGCTCGGCGGTCCACGCCCGGGTGGCACAGCCAGCTTTTCGCGCTCGACACCAGACGGATCGGCGTGGTGGCGCCGCGGCTGCGGGCCATTTCGCCCACGACGAACGGCGCTTCGGCTTCCTCGGTGACCCAGGGCAGGGCCAGGTCGCCCGCCGCCACTTCATCGGCGTGCGGCAGGTAGACGAACGAGGGCAGCAGCGACAATTCTTCGACCGTGCCGGGCGCCGACAGTTGCGGTACTTTCAGCACGCCGTGGCTGGACTTTTCGCCATCGCTCTCGACCAGGTTCACATACGACAGGGCGCTGTGGGTGGTGCCCAGGTCGATGCCGATGGCGTAGCGCGGGGTGTTGTTCGTTGCGTCGTTCACAGTTCCACCTCGGCCGGTGCCAGGATGGCGGCGTCGTGCTGCCCGCTCAGTTTCGGCAGGCGCACGCTGGAGGCGCGCCAGCCGCGGTGGCTCAGGGTGCCCGTGAATGGCGCGGAACCGACAACGTTGCCCGTCAGGCGCACGCTGGCCGAGTCAAAGCCTTCCTGCAGCACGATGCGGCTGCCCTCGGCTTCCTGGCGCACGGCCTCGATGGTGAAGTATTCGCGCATGACCTTGGCGCAGCCTTCATGCACCACGCGGGCGGCCGCGCCGATGTCGGCATCGGCATGGCTGCCCAGGTTTTCCTGGGTGAAGTCGATCAAGCGCGCTTCGCGTTGCAGCAGGGCCAGCAATTGCAGGGCCGCGTCCGGCGTCGCTTCTTTCAAAATGACGGGGGCGGCTGCCGGCGTCGGCACGGGCGCCGGAGCAGGGGCCACGGGCGCTACCGGCGCGGCCTCGGGCAGGGACAGCTTTTCCACGCGGGCCGCATAGGCGGCGTCCGACAGGGTGCTGAAGAAGGCGCCGAAGGCCAGCGGGACTCTGCGCCAGAACGATGGGTGGGACGATGAAGCGCTCATAGGGAACTCGTTTCTCTGATCTGTAGGGAGGCGTCGGCGGCGCGCCGGGTGGCGGGGCCGCTTCGCAGGTAGTGCATGTGCCGGGCCAACAGGGCCGGCTGCGTTTGCCCGCATGATACCAGCTACCGGGCCGGCGCCAAAGTCGCCGGCCCCCGCGCAGCGAGCCTGACGCGTGGATTTTCTTTGTTCCTGCGCAAAGAAACGCTGAATGTTGCGCCGCTTCGACTAAAATCGCGCATTATCTTTTCGCATTGCCTTTATGCCATGACTACCGACTTCTCCCCTTATCTAGGCAGCAGCCTGTATATCGACAGCGATCATCCGGCCGTGCGCGCCAAGGCGGCCGAACTGGCGGCAGGCGCCGTGGGCGACGCCGCCATCGCGGCCCGCTGCTTTGCCTTCGTGCGCGACGAAGTCGCCCACAGCTGGGATTACCGGCGCAATCCCGTCACCTGCCGCGCGTCCGACGTCTTGCAGCATGGTACGGGATACTGTTATGCGAAGAGCCATCTGCTGGCCGCGCTGCTGCGCGCCAATGGCATCCCCGCTGGCTTGTGCTACCAGCGCCTGGCCGTGGGGGAAGCGGGCCCGCCGTTTTGCCTGCATGGCTTGAACGCCGTGTATCTGCAGGATGTTGGCTGGTACCGCATCGATGCGCGCGGCAACAAGCCCGGTGTCAATGCCGCCTTCACGCCGCCGCAGGAACAGCTGGCCTTTCCCGTGCTGGCGCCGGAAGAGCGCGATTTGCCGGAAATCTGGGCAGAGCCGTTGCCCCAGGTGATCGTCTCGCTGACCGGCCATGCGACCGTGCAGGATGTGGCGGCGCACTTGCCCGATATCGAACTGCTGCCGCAGCACAAATAACTCGAAGAAAGAAATCATGAAAAAAATGTATCTTGGTCTGTTCGGCCTGTTGCTGCTGGCCGGTTGCGGCGGCAAGGGCGAGAGCGGCGGGCAATCGAGCGCCGCGCGTCTCGACGGCAAGGAAAAAGGCAGCGAGTTTCTTGCCTATGAACATAATGTCAGCGTCGATACGAGCGAGGCGCAAGTGCGGCCCCTGTATGAAAAAGTGGTCGCCGCCTGCAAGGCCGATACGGAAAACGGCTGTCTGCTGCTCGATTCCAGCATCGACGGCGGCCGTTACGTGCACGCACGCATCAGCATGCGCGCCAAGCCGGCCGGCATCAAAAAGCTCGTCGCGCTGGTCGCGGCCGAAGGCGACGTCACCAGCCAGGGCACCAAGGTGGAAGACCTGGGCCGTCCTGTGCTCGACAGCAAGAAGCGCCTGGAGATGCTGAAACAGTACCAGGCGCAGTTGCAAGACCTGGAAAAGCGCTCGGGCGCGAATGTCGATGCGCTGATCAAGGTGACGAAGGAACTGGCCACCGTGCAGGTGGAGCTGGAGCAGGCGACGGCGGCCGATGCGCTGTTGATGCAGCGCATCGACACGGACTTGCTGAACGTGATGATCAGCGCCGAAGGCAAGCAATCGTTCTGGCGGCCCGTCAAGCGCGCGCTGGGCAATTTCACGGAAAACCTGTCGGAAGGCGTGGCCAACGCCATCACGGCCATGGCTTACATCCTGCCGTGGCTGGTGGCGTTCGTGCTGCTGTTCCCGCTGGGCCGTAAGGGCTGGCGCCGCCTGCGAGGCTTGCCGCGCAAGGATTAAAGCCTCCGGCGCACTGTTTTACGGCAATTTGAAACCTGGCTGCACAGTCCTTGTGCAGCCAGGTTTTTTTTCGTGCGGCGAGAGCCGCGTGCACCATGGCGGACACCTGCTGGCGCTGGCATGCATTCTGCTTTAACAACATCGCAGACCCAGCTCGATCCCCACGAACCCATCACAGGAGTCCCCATGTCACGACGCATCATCCTGAAAGCGGCCGCCGCCGGCGCATTCGCCCTGGCCACGTCCACTTATATGCAGGCAGCCCTGGCCGCCGATACGATCAAGGTCGGCATCTTGCACTCCCTGTCGGGCACCATGGCCATCTCCGAAACATCGCTCAAGGATGTGGCGCTGATGACGATTGCCGAGATCAATGCCAAGGGTGGCGTGCTGGGCAAGAAGCTGGAAGCCGTCGTCGTCGACCCGGCGTCGAACTGGCCTTTGTTCGCGGAAAAAGCGCGCCAGCTGGTGGCGCAGGATAAAGTGGCTGTCGTATTCGGCTGCTGGACGTCCGTGTCGCGCAAGTCGGTTTTGCCTGTGTTCAAGGAACTCAACAGCCTGCTGTTTTACCCCGTGCAATATGAGGGCGAGGAGCTGGAAAAGAATGTGTTTTATACGGGCGCCGCGCCCAACCAGCAGGCGATCCCCGCCGTCGAATACCTGATGAGCACAGATGGCGGCGGCGCCAAGCGCTTCGTGCTGCTGGGCACGGATTACGTGTATCCGCGCACCACCAACAAGATTCTGCGTGCCTTCCTGAAAAGCAAGGGAGTCAAGGATAGCGACATCAGCGAGGTCTACACGCCATTCGGCCATGCCGACTATCAAACCATCGTCGCCAACATCAAGAAATTTTCCACAGGCGGCAAGACGGCCGTCATTTCCACCATCAATGGCGATTCGAACGTGCCGTTCTACAAGGAATTGGGCAATGCGGGCCTGAAAGCCACGGACGTGCCCGTCGTCGCGTTTTCCGTGGGCGAGGAAGAGCTGCGCGGCATCGATACCAAACCCTTGCTCGGTCACCTGGCGGCGTGGAATTACTTTGAATCCGTCAAAAATCCCGTGAACACGGCCTTCATCAAGCAGTGGAAGGCGTACGCCGTGGCGCAAAAGCTGCCGAACGCCGGTTCGGTGGTGACGAACGACCCCATGGAAGCGACCTATGTCGGCATCCACATGTGGGCGCAAGCCGTGGAAAAGGCGAAATCGACGGACACGGACAAGGTGATCGCCGCCATGGCGGGCCAGAGCGTGAAAGCGCCATCGGGCTTCACCCTGACCATGGATGCAACGAACCACCACTTGCACAAGCCCGTGATGATCGGCGAGATCAAGGCCGATGGGCAATTCAATGTCGTGTGGAAAACCAAGGAACCGATACGCGCCCAGCCGTGGAGCCCGTATATCAAGGGTAATGAGGGCAAGCAGAAGCTGTAAAAAGCTTGCGCGTCGATTCGTCGCCGCAACCCCAGGCAAAGAGCTGGGGTCAGACCCGGCGGGTCTGACCCCTGTCCTTGTCTTTGGGGGAAGGATACCTATCAAGACATCGGCTTTACTACATGGAATCCATGCACATGCAGCTTCTCCCCAAACTGGTAGTTCTCGCCTGCCTGTTTTTATCCTCGCTGGCGCAGGCCGCCATCCCTCCCGACCTGCTCACACTGCTGTCCGGCGACGATCCCGACGCCAGGGTCGCCGCCGTGGCGCGGATCGCCGCCCTGGCCACGCCCGAGGCCGCCAAGGTGCTGCACGCCTTGCAGGACGATAACTTGTATGCCGCGCCCGACGGCAAGGTATACATCGTCGACGGCGAACAGGCGGTTGACCCTGCCATCGGCCAGAACGTGCCGCTGCCGGAAGGCATCGATGGCGTGATGGTCAACAACCGCTTGCGCGCGGCCGTGGCGGGTGCCTTGTCGGGCTTGCAGTTGTTGGCGCCGGAGCGCAGCGCCCGCCTGGCCGCCGCGCAAGCCTTGCAAAAGGCGGTCGACCCCGCGCAGCTTCCGTTGATCCGCACCGCGCTGGCGCGGGAAAGCGATGGCGAGATCCAGCAGATATTGCAGCTGCTGATCGCCAGCGCCAACCTGCATGCGCCCGATGCCGCCACGCGCAAGGCCGCCGTGCAGGCCCTGGCCGGCAGCAGCGATGCGCGCTTGCTGCCGGTGCTGCAAGCCATGTTGGAGCAGGGCGGCGAGCCCGATGAATCCGTGCAGCTGGCCGCCATCGAGACCATGCGCCAGATCAAGGGCAGAGTGTCGCGCATGGAATTGGCCGGCAATGTGTTTTACGGCATTTCGCTGGGCAGCGTGCTGCTGCTGGCCGCGCTGGGCCTGGCCATCACCTTCGGCCTGATGGGCATCATCAACATGGCGCATGGCGAATTGCTGATGATAGGCGCGTACACGACGTATTTATGCCAGCTGTTCTTCCGCGCCTACCTGCCGGGCCTGCAGGATGCCTACCTGCTGGCCGCCTTGCCGGCCGCCTTTTTTGTTGCCGGCCTGGTGGGCGTGGCGCTCGAACGCACGGTGATCCGCTGGCTGTACGGCCGGCCGCTGGAAACCCTGCTGGCTACTTGGGGCATCAGCCTGATCCTCATGCAGCTGGTCCGCACGATCTTCGGCGCGCAAAACGTGGAAGTGGCCAATCCGGCCTGGATGTCGGGCGGCGTGACGGTACTGGGCGGCCTCGTGCTGCCGTACAACCGGCTGGCCATCATCGCCTTCGCCTTCGTCGTCGTGGTGGCCGTGTGGCTGATCCTCAACAAGACGCGCCTGGGCCTGTTCGTGCGGGCCGTCACGCAAAACCGCCGCATGGCCGATTGCGTGGGCGTGGCCACGGGCAAGGTCGACATGCTGACTTTCGGCCTCGGTTCCGGCATCGCGGGCCTGGGCGGCGTGGCCCTGTCGCAGTTGGGCAATGTGGGACCGGACCTGGGCCAAAGCTACATCGTCGACTCCTTCATGGTGGTGGTGCTCGGTGGCGTGGGCCAGCTGGCCGGCACCGTGATCGCCGCGCTGGGCCTGGGCGAAGTCAATAAATTCCTCGAACCGGTGGCGGGCGCCGTGCTGGCGAAGATCGCCATCCTGGTATTCATCATCATTTTCATCCAGCGCCGGCCGCAGGGCCTGTTTGCCATGAAGGGACGCAGCGTCGAATGACTACCTCCTACCCGATCAAACAGGGCCTGTTCACGCGGCCCGTCTGGCTGGCGATTGCCGCCTGCAGCGTGCTGGCAGCGCTGCTGCCGATCTTTAATCTGGCGTTTGCCGAAGGCCATGCCTTGCATGTGTCCGCCTACACGGTGGCACTGGTGGGCAAGTTCATGTGCTACGCGCTGGCCGCGCTGGCGCTGGACCTCGTCTGGGGCTACACGGGTATCCTGTCGCTGGGCCACGGCGTGTTCTTTGCCTTGGGCGCGTATGCGCACGGCATGTATCTGATGCGCGCCATCGGCGACCAGGGCCAGTACCGCAGCAGCTTGCCCGACTTCATGGTTTTTCTCGACTGGAAGACCTACCCGTGGTACTGGGCCTTCACGGAACACTTCTGGTATTGCATGGCCCTTGTCGTGCTGGTGCCCGGCGTGCTGGCCTTCGTCTTCGGTTATTTCGCCTTTCGCTCTCGCATCAAGGGCGTGTATTTTTCCATCATCACGCAAGCGATGACGTATGCCTTCATGCTGCTGTTCTTCCGCAATGACACTGGCTTTGGCGGCAACAACGGCTTCACGGATTTCAAGACGATATTGGGCCATAACATCACGGCACCCGCCACCCGGGCCGTGCTGTTCCTGCTGACCCTGGCTTTCCTGCTGACCGCCTTGATCGGCGCGCGCGCCATCGTCCGCTCGAAACTGGGCCGCGTGCTGCAGGGCGTGCGCGACAGCGAAGCGCGGCTGATGTTCCTCGGCTACAACCCGCTGTGGTTCAAGCTGTTCGTCTGGACCTTGTCGGCCGTGCTGTGCGGCATCGCCGGCGCCCTGTACGTGCCCCAGGTGGGGATCATCAACCCATCCGAGATGTCGCCGGCGAACTCCATCGAAATGGTCGTGTGGGTGGCGGTGGGGGGGCGCGGTACCTTGCTCGGTCCGATTGTGGGCGCCTTCACCGTGAACGGCTTGAAAAGCTGGTTCACGGCCGCCTTGCCGGAATTGTGGCTGTTCGCGCTGGGCTTGCTGTTTATCGGCGTCACCCTGTTCATGCAGCAGGGCATGCTCGGAGTCTTGAACAAGCTTAAACGTAAAAAAGTCGCCGCCGTGGCAGAGGAGGCCGCATGAGCATCCGCATGTTGCCCGGCATGGCCGGCACCGAGGCTGGCGCCACGTATGCGCGCGTAAAAGGCGAGGGCGTCGATACGACGCATGGCGCGATTTTGTATCTGGAAGACATCAGCGTGTCGTTCGACGGCTTCAAGGCCATCAACAAGCTGAGCCTCGATATTTCCGTGGGCGAGTTGCGCTGCATCATCGGCCCGAATGGCGCGGGCAAGACGACGATGATGGATGTCATCACGGGCAAGACGCGGCCCACGTCCGGCACGGCCTGGTTCGGCCAGACCATGAATCTGGCCACCATGACGGAAGCGCAAATCGCCCACGCAGGCATCGGCCGCAAGTTCCAGCGCCCCACCGTGTTCGAACAGCACACGGTATTCGACAACCTGGAATTGGCGATGAAGATGGACAAGCGCGTGGCGCCTACCCTGTTTGCGCGCTTGTCGTCCGAGCAGGCGGGCAGGATCGAAGCGATCTTGCGCCTGATCCGTCTCAACGGTCACGAGGCGCGGCCGGCCGGACTACTGTCGCATGGGCAAAAGCAATGGCTGGAAATCGGCATGCTGCTGATGCAGGAGCCGCAGCTGATCCTGCTGGATGAACCCGTGGCCGGCATGTCGGACGCGGAAACGGCGCGCACGGCGGAACTCCTCAATGAATTGCGCGGCAAGCATTCGATCATGGTGGTCGAGCACGACATGGGTTTCGTCACGGAAATCGCCCAGCAAGGCGTCGTCACCGTGCTGCATGAGGGTTCCGTGCTGGCGCAGGGGCGCATGGACGAAGTGCAAGCCGACGAGAGAGTCATCGAAGTCTATCTGGGAAGATAATAAGGGGAGATCGCAGGCCATGCTCGAAGTGCAACAATTAAATCAGTACTATGGCTCCTCGCACACCTTGCGCGGCATCGACCTGTCGGCGCGCAAGGGCGAATGCCTGGCCTTGCTGGGGCGTAATGGCGTGGGCAAGACGACCTTGCTGAAATGCCTGATGGGCGTGCTGCCCGTGGCGCAGGGCAAGGTGGTATTCCATGGGCGCGACATCACCCGGCTGGCGCCGCATGTACGGGCCAAGCTGGGCATCGCTTACGTGCCGCAGGGACGCGACATCTTTGCGCGCCTGACAGTCGAGGAAAACTTGCTGATGGGCATGGCCGTCAAGACGGGCAGGCTGGCCTCGCGCATCGATCCCCACGTGTATGAGCTGTTCCCCGTACTAAAAGAGATGCTGCAGCGGCGCGGCGGCGATCTGTCTGGCGGACAACAGCAGCAGCTGGCCATCGCCCGCGCCCTGCTGGCCGAGCCGCAATTGATCATCTTCGACGAGCCGACGGAGGGCATCCAGCCTTCCGTCATCAAGGATATCGGCCGCGTTATTTCTTTGTTGAAACAGCGGGGCGACATGGCCATCGTGCTGTGCGAACAGTATTTTGATTTCGCCCGCGAACTGGCCGACGAATTCATCGTGCTGTCGCGCGGCAGCGTGGTGGCCAGTGGACTGGCGGCGCAGATGGATGGCGAGGAGGTGAAGCGGCATCTGGCCGTGTAGCTTAAACGAGCTGCAGCCACCCCAGCACCGCGCCAGCCGCCAGCAGCCACAATAAATGGATCTTCGTGCGCCAGATGATCAGGCCGGCCACGATGGACAGGCTCCACAGGGGCCAGTCCGTGCGGATGTCGTGGTTGGCGCCGCCCAAGATCATGCCCGTGGAAATCAGGAGGGCGACGACGATGGGCGCCATGCCCTGCTTGAAGGCGCGCACGGGCCGCAGGTCGCGGTTGCGGTAGCCCCATTGGGCCGCCACGTAGGTGAGGGTGGTGCTGGGCAACATGATACCCACCATCGTGATGAACACGCCGAGATACGCGGCCGTGTAGCTGCCCGCATTCATGCCCACGTTCCAGCCCATCAGGGCGACGAACAGGACATTGGGGCCGGGGGCGGCTTGCGCGATGGCAATCGACTCGTTGAATTGCGCCTGGGTCAGCCAGCCATGCTGTTCGACGAGGAAGCGGTGCATTTCGGAGGTGGTGGAAATGGCGCCGCCGATCGACATCAGCGACAGCATCAGGTAGTGGCAGAACAGGTTCAGCCAGTCGCCCGCGCTCAAGGCCAGTTGCAATGGCGGCGTCATGCGGGCAGCTTCCGGTACGTCAGCAGGCAGCCGATGCCGCCCAGGCCCAGCAGGATGTACAGCAGGGGCCAGCGGAAGATCGCCACCATCAGCACGCCCAGTACGGTGATGGACAAGGTCAGCCACAGGGGCAGCGGATGCCTGGCCAGTGCGGTGGCCAGCTTCACGCCCGTGGCGGCGATCATGCCGGCCGAGACGGCCGCCATGCCGCGCAGGGCGCCCGCCATCTGCGGGTTGTCGCCAAAGCGCGTGTACAGCACGCCCAGCAGCAGGACGATGACGAGGGGTACGGCCAGCATGCCGGCCAGCGCCGTCAGCGCGCCTTTCAAGCCGAAATAGCGCCCGCCCACCATCAGCGACAGGTTGACGACATTCGGCCCGGGCATGATTTGCGCCACGGCCCAGTCCTCGAGGAATTCTTCCTGCGTCAGCCAGCGCTTGCGCTCCACCATTTCGCGCTGGATCACGGCCAAGACGCCGCCAAAGCCCTGCAGGGCCAGCCAGGTGAACGAGAAGAACAGGTCGGCAAGCGAGGCCGGCTGGGGGCGGGGCTGGTCGGGCTGGGGAGTGGATGGGGCGGCGGGCATGCATGATTATGGCCGTGCCTGCCGCGCCTTGTCCATGCCTATCTCCCTGCCTTTAGCCGCCACCCACGCCGGCGATGACCACGCCCGTGCCGCCGCACATGGCGCAAGGCTGGCCGTCGTCCATGGTGCCCCGGCCACGGCAATGGGTGCAGACGTTTTCGCCCGTACCGGGCGTGCCGGGCGGGGCGATATCGCCAGGATGTTGCTCAGGATACGGTGTTGTATTCATGTCGTGTCTCCTTGTGCCGGGCGGGGCGGGTGCTGCGCGATGGCGGGCAAACCCCATGGTAGGCCGGTGCCGCATGCGGCGTTTGACCTGTCTTAAAGTGCGCGGCCTTGCATCCCTGAAAAAAACTGCATTGCAATAGCTGGCTGGCATTGACATCGCGCGTTTTTCGGCAATACTTTCGCTGTCACTTTCCGCGCTGGCTACGCTGGTGCCGGTCCCCGCCGCTGTATCCCGCCATCGTCACTTTCTCGCAGGAGTCATCCATCATGCCTCATTCCACAGAAACGCTGCATATGCCCGTCAAAACCGTGATGCTGCATACGCGGGTCGATCAGAAGATGTCCGATATCGTCGATCTGGGCATCGCCGTGCAGGCTGCCTTCAGTACCTTGTGCGCGCTGGAATACCTGAAGTCATACAATGTCGCCCCTGAACTGATCGAGCGCGTGCTGCTGCATCCGGAGCAGCGCCGCCAGGCCGTGCACTGAGTATCCTCGCGGCAACTGTGTTGCCGGCAGCGTCAGTCCGGTGTTGTCGGATTGTTCATTACGGCTCAGTTATGCACAAATGATGAGCTAACGAAATTGGCGAAATAATTTTCTTGTGATTATGTGTGAGTTTCTAAGTATTTGATTTTAATGGATTTTATTTTTGCTGTTTGATTGAGCAGTTTATTGAAAGCCGCACGGGCTGTGGCTTTGAAGGCTGTCAATAGGCCCTTATCCACAAAGATATCCACAGTCCGTGTGGATATCTGAAAAAGCGCTTAACAATCCGCCACTTAGGAAAATGGGACGGGCCAGCGCCTGCCATCGGCGCGCAAGATGGGCCAAAATGGGGCATGGCACAAGCCTGTATGCCTATCCAGTGCTCTTGTTTTTATGACTGAAAGTAGTGGCCGCGTTCAGGGCGTGCCGCCGGCCGGCGCCGCTGGCGTTTCGCCGCACTGGGCCAGGGCGGCGGCCAGTTCGGCGACTTGCTGCTCCGCTTCGCGCAGGGTGGCGTAGGTACGCAGCGAGGCGATCACGGTGGTAAACAACTTGCGCGTGGTGAGGTCGGTCTTGCACCAGAAATCGTTGATATCGTAATCGATGATGATGCGGTGTTCCAGCGCCTGGCCCGGCTGGCCCGTGCGCAGGATGATGCGTACGGCACTGTTGTGCAGCTCTTCGCGGATCTGGCGTGCCACTTGCAGCCCGGCATCCTGAGTCTCCATGATCACATCGAGCAGCACCACGGCGATATCTTGTGTGCCGCGCAGCAAGGCCAGCGCCTCGGCGCCCGAATACGCGTGCAAAAAGCTCAGCCTGCGGCCCTGGAAGCTGGCCTGGCTGAGGGCGAACTTGGTCACCACGTGCACGTCGACATCGTCATCGACGATCAGCACGCGCCATGGCGCCGCGGTGGCAGGCTCTGCCGCCGCGTCTGCCCGTGCCAACGGCTCATCGACCAGCCAGTCCGGTTCGTCCGCCCCCTTGGCGGCGCTGTCGCTATCCATGTTCATGCGTTTATCCACCGTTGATCGTGCTTGCTACTCCACACTATGCCAGTCTACGGGGTTTGTCAAAACAATGCTGTTCAAGCAAGACGGCCTGGCGCCAGGATTGCTTATGCACAGCAAAATATATTTTCATGACGGCGAAGTAACTTTGCTTGAGCGCAAATTCGTGATTGCAAGTCATTGATTTCATTGGGGTAAAAAATTGCCTGTGAAATCAGCAAATTGTTGAAACCCGCATCAATACTAGTGTTGCGGCTTGTCAAGAGGGGCTTATCAACAACTTTATCCACAGTTGCTGTGGATATCTGAAAAAGCCGTGCAAAAACCGGGGCTTAGCGCCCGGTCATGCGGCCAGCCCGAGCCCGCTCAGCCGGGCAAAGGCATGCAGGAAGCGCTGCTTGGCTTCGGCCGGGCCCATGGCCTCGATTATACCGGGCAGGGGGGCGATGCCGTCAAGGTAAGCCCAGCGTTCGGCCGAGTGCGGCATCAGGTCGCGCTTTTCCGTGGCCAGTGCGATCAGGTCGGCCCGCTTGATCGGTGCGTAATCGGAAAAGTCCAGGCCATACGTGGCGGCGATGATGGCGCTGACCTTGTCTTCCAGCATGGCAAATTCCGGCAGCAACACTTTCAAGGGCTTCACCATGTCGCCCAAGTAGGCTTCGGCCGCGTCGTGCAGCAGGGCGGCCAGGCGCAAATGGGGCGGCACCAGTTCGGCAACGATCAGGCTGTGCTGGGCGACCGAGTAAAACACTTGCGTCTGTCCATTGAAGCGGCACTGGTACGCGAGGCCGTGGGCAATGTCTTCAATGGCTACCTTGTCGATATGCGGGCGCAAGGGATAAAAACGGTTGCCTGAATAGGTGGAAACGTAGTCGGTGGTAATCATTGCCATGGCATGGTGCTCGGAATGCTCAAGATACTTCATCGTACACCCGATGGCAGGCGCTTGCCCCGGCTGCCGTGCGCAAGCGGCTTTCCCGCTGAGCCTATGCATCTTGGCAAAGCCTTTAATTTATTTCATATCATTCATTGTTCTTTCTCAAATACACTATAGCAATCTTGTTTGTCTGAAACTTCATTTAGGGGCAGGGCAATGACGGCGATACCTTCGGCAAGACCTTCGTATATCTATCAGGGCGGTTCGGTGATGATGCACTCGCCGCTGCAATTGAAACAGTCGGAAATGTACGGCTATTTCGTCAGGGGCGACCTGGCCAAGCTGCAGGCCACGGTGAATACCACCTTGAACCAGGTGGCGGGCAGCAAGATGACATTGAAAGCCCTGTCGCCGTATGTGATGCTGACGTTTACGCGCGTCAACCATGCGGACTCGGCCAACTCCGTCGACCAGGCCAAGGGCTGGATCACGGAAGTCGACATCGTCACCTGGATCATGGTCGGCCAGATGGATGAACACGGCAAGCTTGCGCATATCTACTGGTATCCGTGCCATATCTTCGTCGATGACGCCATGGCCCTGATCAACGGGCGCGAGCTGTTCGGCTATCCGAAATACCTGTGCGACTACGAGATTCCCGCCGCCGGCAGCGAGCCGCTGCGCTGTTCCGTCGCCGCCAAGGGCTTCCAGCATTTTTCTCCGGAAACGAAACTGGCCCTGCATCCTTTGCTCGAAGTCAATGCCACCGTGCAGACGGGACCGCACAAACCCGTCAACAGTTTCCTTGAGCTCATCGAGCAGGCATTCCAGATTTTCCTGTCCATCCCCGATTTCTTCGACATGGACCAGGCCGGCTGGGCCGACATCCTGTCGCTGCTGCGCAACCCGCGCATCGACCAGATATTCCTCAAGCAATTCCCCGACAGCGCGGGCGTGAAAGCCGTGTACCAGGCCCTGGTGGCCGCGCCGGCCGAGATCAACCGCCTGCACAGCGCGCGCCTGCTCGGCTATGAATACGAATGCACGGTGCACGCCTTCGACAGCTTCCCGCTGGACCAGACCCTGGGCTTGCAGCTGGGACCGCAGGCGGCCATTTTGCCCTTCAATGTGAACTTCGACTTCACGGCCATGCCGGGCGAGGAGCTGGTCGACAATTCCCGCATCGCGCCGGAAAAGATCGCCATCCTCGGCGGCGGCGTGGCCGCCATGACCACCGCGTATTATCTGACGAACCAGCCGGGCTGGCAAAACCGGCATGCCATCACCGTCTACCAGCTGGGCTGGCGCCTGGGCGGCAAGGGCGCCAGCGGGCGCAATGCGCAGGCGGGCCAGCGCATCGAGGAGCATGGCCTGCACATCTGGTTCGGCTTCTACGCGAACGCCTTCAGGATGATCAAGGAAGCCTACGCCAGCCTGGAACGCCCGCCCGGCGCACCGCTGGCCACCTGGCGCGACGCTTTTAAACAACACGATTACGTGGCCCTGTCGGAAGACGTCAAGGGACAATGGCGCAACTGGTCCATCGTCTTTCCCACCTTGCCGGGCGAACCGGGCGAGGGCGGCGAAGACGTCACGCTGTGGCAGATGGCCATCGCCATGGTGGGCTGGATCGAGCAGTGGATACGCCAGATCCGCCAGGTGGCGGACGCCGACGCGCGCATCGTGCGTGCCAGCGCATCGCAAGGCGAGGGCGTATGGCCGGGCTGGCTGCGCCGCCTGGCCGATGAAGTGGTGGGCCAGGCCGATGAACTGGGGCTCGACGTGGGCCTGTCCGTGGGCGCGCTGGTGGCCCTGGTGACCGACCTGGCGCCGGACTCCACGCGCCACGACCAGGCCCGCCACCAGCTGCTGGCCAGCACCCTGAACGGCATCCGCGCCTGGCTGCGCCTGCGCTACCGTGCCCTGATCGACGGCGACGACGAGTTGCGCCGCCTGTTCACCTGCCTGGACCTGGGCATCACGGTCATGAAGGGCATGTTCGAGGATGGCGTGTTCAAGAACGGTTTTGACGTCATCAACGACATCGATTTCCGCGCCTGGCTGCGCAAGCATGGCGGCGACGAGCAGTTCAGCGTCAATTCAGCCCCGGTGCGCGGCTTTTACGACCTGGTCTTCGCCTACGAGGGCGGCGATTTCGCCAAGCCGAACATCGAGGCGGGTACCTTGCTGCGCTCGATGGCGCGCATCGGCCTGGCCTACAAGGGCGGCATCATGTTCAAGATGCAGGCCGGCATGGGCGACACCATCTTCACACCGCTGTACGAAGTGCTGCGCAAGCGCGGCGTGGAATTCAAGTTCTTCCAGCGCGTGGAGGAACTGGTGCCGGGCGCGGGCGACATCGACAGCATCCGCATCACGCAGCAGGTGCAATTGAAGGACCCGGCCGCCGGCTATGCGCCGCTGGTGGACGTCAAAGGCCTGGCGTGCTGGCCCAGCGCGCCCGATTACGCGCAGATCGAACCGGCCCAGGCGGCGTTGTTGCAAGCGCAGGAAGTCAACCTGGAATCGTACTGGAGCGACTGGCCGCTGCAGTACCGGCAGGCGTTCGGCCGCGCGCTGCCCGCCACGGTATTGAAGAAGGGCGTCGATTTCGACAAGGTGGTGTTCGGCATTTCCATCGGCTCGCTGCAAGCCCTGTGCCCGCAACTGCTGGCGCAAAGTCCGGCCCTGCAACTGGCGGCCGACAAGGTGAAAACGGTGGCCACGCAGGCTTACCAAGTGTGGCTCAACAAGGATTTGTCTCAGATGGGCTGGACCACGCAGCCGAAGGGCCAGCAACCGGTGCTGTCGGCCTTCACGGAGCCTTACGACACGTGGGCGCCGATGGACCAGTTATTGGCGCACGAGGATTGGCCGGCGGGGCTGGAACCGAAAAACGTCTCGTATTTTTGCAGCGCCTTCCCCGTCGACAGCTACCCGCCCGTCACCGACACGGCTTTTCCCGCCCGCTGCGCGGCCAGGGCGAAACAGGGCGCGCGGCACCAGCTGGAACGCGAGATCGGCGCGCTGTGGCCCGAGGCGGGCGCGCCCGGCGCGTTCCCGTGGCAATGGCTGGTCGATGCGAAGGAGGGTACGGGGCCGGCGCGCTTCGACAGCCAGTACTGGCGCGCCAACGTCGATCCGTCCGAGCGCTACGTGATGTCGGTGGTGGGCAGCACGCAGTACCGGCTGGCCACCGACCAGTCGGGCTTCAGTAACCTGTTCCTCACGGGCGACTGGATCAGGACGGGCTTGAACGCGGGCTGCGTGGAGGCGGCCGTGATGGCCGGCATGCAGACCTCGCGCGCCATGACGGGCTATCCGGCCGTGATCCAGGGCGAGACGGATTTCTAGGCATGCGAGGCCTGATGCTGCTGTGTCTGGTCCTTTTCCACCTGCACGCGGGCGCCGCGCCGCCGGGCGCCATTGTGCTGTGGCCGGGCGCGCCGCCCGGCGGCGCGGCGCCGGGTCCGCAGCGCGACAGCGCCAAGGGCTCCATCACGCAGGTGGAGCAGCCTTACCTGATCGCACATCGCCCGGCGCGGCCGGACGGCACGGCGATCCTGCTGGTCAGCGGCGGCGGCTATGCGCATATCGAGGCGGGCAAGGAAAGCGGTCCGGCCGCCGCCTGGCTGCAAGCGCAGGGCGTCACGGCGTTTGAACTCGTGTACCGTCTGCCGCAGGAAGGCGGTGGCGCCAGCGCGCCGTTCCAGGATGGCCAGCGGGCCATGCGCGTGATCCGCGCGCGCGCCGCCGAGTGGGGCATCGACCCGGCGCGCATCGGCATGCTCGGTTTTTCCGCTGGCGCGCACCTGGCCGGCATGACGGCCGTGCAGCCGGACGCCGCCCTGTATGCGCCCGTCGATGCGATCGATGGCGTCTCCGCGCGGCCCGATTTCGTTGTGCTGCTATACCCCGTGCTGACCATGCAGCCGCCGTTCGATACGACGCATGCGAAGAAAGAGCTGCTGGGAAGCCACCCCACGCAGGCGGCGCGCGATGCGCTGTCGGTGGAATGGCAGGTCGATGCGCGCACGCCGCCCGCCTTCATCGCGCAGGCACTGGACGATCCCATTTCTCCACCCGAGAACAGTACATTGATGGCGGCGGCCTTGCGCCGCGCGGGCGTGCCTGTTGAATTGCACCAGTTCCGGCGCGGCGGCCATGGCTGGGGCCTGGGCAAGCCGGGCAGCGAGCCGGCCGCGTGGCCGCAACTGCTGTTGGCGTGGCTGCAATCGCATGGCTGGATGCCTCAAGCTCCCGGTTGATTTTCCAGGTCGCGCCGCGCCACGTCCAGCGCCGTCTGCAGCTGCGGCAGGAATTGCTCCACGTTATCGAGCTGGCCGTTCGAGGCCAGGGTTTCCATCTGGTGGCACAGGCCGTGCAGGGTGGGGCGGCTCAGGTAGCCGGCGCTGCCCTTCAAGGCGTGGAAGGCGGCCGCCGCGGCGCTGGCATTGCCATCGCGCACGGCGTGGCAAGCCAGGTCCAGCCGCCGCGGCGCTTCCGTCAAGAACGCTTGCGCGATGCGTTGCAAGTGCTGCGGCGACAGGCCTGCCAGCGGCAGGATGTGCACGGGCGCCGTCATGGGATCGGGCGGCGCCGGCGTTTGCGCCTGCGCGTCGTCGGCCAGGCCGAACTGGCGCGCCAGGGTATCGTCGTCGATGGGCGCGGCCTGCGGCAGCGCGTGGCCGCGCGCCAGCAGCAGGTCGATGATGGCGTCGATTTTCTCGAACAGCAGCGCTTCGTCGACGGGCTTGCTGAGGAAGTCGTCCATGCCGGCGGCCAGGTAGCGTTGCCGGTCATGTTCGCTGGCGTTGGCCGTCAGCGCGAGGATGGGGATGTGCGCGTCGGGAATGGGGAATTGGACATTGCCGCCGTCGCGGATCAGGCGCGCGGCTTGTTCGCCATCCATTTCCGGCATGCGGCCATCCATCAGCACGCAGTCGTAGGGGCCCGATCCCAGCGCGCGCAGCGCCTGTTCGCCGTTTTCCACGATGGTCACGTCATGGCCCATGCTTTCGAGCAGAGTGCCGATGATGATCTGGTTGGTGCGCACGTCTTCGGCGCACAGGATGCGCAGGCGGCAGGCATGGCGCGCCTGGCGTGCCGGCCGGTGCGCATCGGCCGCCGGCGCGCTGCCGGGCGTCAGCGGCAAGGTGAAATGGAAGCGCGAGCCGATGCCGACCCGGCTTTCCACGCCGATCGTGCCCTGCATCAGTTCGACTAGTTCCTTGCAGATGGCCAGGCCCAGGCCCGTGCCGCCGTAGCGGCGCGTGGTGGAGTGGTCGGCCTGCTCGAATTTCTGGAACAGGCGCGGCAAGGTGTCCGCGTCGATGCCGGGGCCCGTATCGCTGATGATGAATTCGATGTCGCTGCGGCCATCGCCGCGCGGCGGCGTGCGGGCGCGCCGCACTTCCAGCAGCACCTCGCCATTGGCCGTGAATTTCAGCGCGTTGCCCAGCAGGTTGATGAGGATTTGCCGCAGGCGCGTGGGATCGGCGCGCACGTAGCGGGGCAGGTCCAGCGCCAGTTCGCGGCGCAGCAGCAGGCTCTTGGCGTCGGCCTGGCCCTGCACGATGCCGGCCGCGTCGCCGATCAGCGCCAGCAGGTCGAAGTCCACCGTTTCCAGGGTCAGCTTGCCCGCGTCGATCTTGGAAAAGTCGAGGATGTCATTGAGGATGGTCAGGAGCGAGACGCCATTGTGCAGGCCGATGCGCAGGTATTCCTGCGTGCGGCCCTTGACGGACTGGTCGCGCAGGGCGAATTTCAGCATGCCGATCACGCCGGCCAGCGGCGTGCGGATGTCGTGGCTCATGGCGGACAGAAAATCGATGCGGTGGCGGCTGACCACTTCCGCGTGCTCCTTGGCCTTCAGCAGGGCGTCGTTGCTGAGGGTGAGCTCCAGGGTGCGTTCCTGCACGCGCTGTTCCAGGTTGTTGCGCAGCAGGCGGATCTGGTCGGCCAGGGCAAAGGCCAGCAGCAGGCCGTCGAAGGTGCCGCCCAGCAGGGTCACCAGCTGGGCGTTGGCGACCATGGCCGGCATCAGGCCCAGGTTGGCCGGCAGGATCAGAAAGCCGGGCAGCATCAGCGCGACGAAGGCCAGCACGAAGAAGCGCGCCGGCTGGTAGCCGCGGCGCCAGACGACGATGCCGCAGACCAGCGCCAGCAGCATCCAGATGCTGATGGCGATGGTGGCCAGCGTGTGCGCATACGACAGGGCGAAAAAGCAGCTGGGCAGGAGCAGCAAGGGCAGCGCCAGGTTGACCTTGCTGAGGCGGTACAGCAGCAGCGAGTAGTCGCGCAGGCGCAGGAAATGCATGTAGAACAGGGTGCTGAAGACGGGCAGCAGGAAAAACGGCACGTAATGCAGCTGCAGCTGGTGCCAGTCGAACAGGTCGGCAAAGACGTGGAAGGTCATGGCCCAGGCCAGGCCATAGGTCAGCACGTACAGCGCGTAATAGGCCGACGCCTTTTCCAGGGTGATGGAAAAGATGAAGAAATTGAACAGGCCCAGCGCCAGCAGGGCGCCGATCGACGCCACCATCAGGAAGTTTTCCTTGCCCACCAGCTTGCGGTAAGCCTGCTGCGTCTGCACGCCGAACAGGGGCGCGCGCGCGTAGTAGGGGCTGGAAAAGCGGATCAGGATGTCATACGTGGCGCCCGGCGCCAGCTGCACGTTCATGCCGTAGTGCAGCAAATACTCGTGCGGGCGCTGGTAGCCCGTGAGCAAGGTCTGCGCCGCCGCGTGCGGCCCCGGACCATACACGTAGATGTCGACCAGGTCGATCAGGGTGTCGTTCGGGTCGATGACCCAGGCCGTTTCGCCGCTGTCGTTGCGCACCTGCGCATGCAGCCAGTAGGCGCCGCCGAACAGGTCGACCTGGTCTGCCGGGCGCTGGCGCGCCAGCCAGGCGGGCAGGGCGGCGGCATCGGCAGGCGCGGCGTCATTTTCAGCGAGAAATAGTTGTCCGCCCTTGCCCAGGTGAGCGATGCCTTGCTTGCTCAGGGGCATGGGCTCCGCCTGTGCCGCGCCCGCCAGGAGCAGAAGGCCGAAGAGCAAGCCGAGCACGAGCGGCCAGCCGCATAGCCAGGCGCTGACGCGGGCGCTGAAAGCGCGAGCGCGGTGGCGGGAGGGGGGCGGGTGGGCTGGCATCGATGGCTTGGGTGATGGTCGCGGGAACTGGCGGCAGCGCCGTTTGCTGTGGAGTCCTCATTTTAATCGACTCTCGGTGACGCACGGACAATTTCATGTCCTGCCCGCATGGCGCCCGCTCCGGTATCATGGCGCCTTTTGCCCGCGAGATCTTCATGCTCAGTCCCGACCAGTTCCTGGCCTTCCTGGCCGCCGCCGTCTTGATCACCGCCAGTCCCGGCCCCGACAACCTGATGGTGCTGGGCGTGGGCATGTCGCGCGGGCGCCGCCAGGGCATGGCGTTCGGCCTGGGCTGCGCCCTCGGCTGCCTCACGCACACCGTGCTGGCGACCATCGGCGTGTCGGCCCTGCTGGCCGCTTCGCCCACGGCCTTTACGGCGCTGAAAGTGGCCGGCGGGCTGTATCTGGTATGGCTGGGCATCGGCGCCCTGCGCAGCCGTGGCGGCGCCAGAGTCGATGGCGAGGCCGCCTTGCCCGACGAATCCTTGCTGCGCCTGTTCGGCAAGGGACTGTTTGCCAACAGTATCAATCCGAAAGTCGTGCTGTTTTTCCTGTCGTTCCTGCCGCAGTTCATCGTCGCGGGCCAGGGCAGTGCCAGCTGGCAGACGGCGCAGCTGGGCCTGGTCTTCACGGCGCAGGCGTGCGTGCTGTTCGGCCTGCTCGGCTATTTTTCCGGCGCCGTCGGCCTGTGGCTCAACCGCCGCCCGCGCGCCGGCCTGTGGCTCGACCGCGTGGCCGGCACCATCTTCATCGGCCTGGGCTTGCGCCTGATCCTGGCGCGCTGACGTCCTGCCGGGCGGTGATGCGGAACGCCAGTTCCATCTGGTCCTGCACGGCCATGGCGCCGCCCAGGATGGCGAACGGCACGATGCCGAAGTCGCTCTGTTTCAGCAGCAGGCTGCCGCTGGCCTGCAGGCGGCGCCCATCGGCCGCTTGCTCGACGCGCACCGGCAGCTGCACCGCGCGCGTCACGCCATGCAGGGTGATGTCCGCATCAAACACCTGCTTGTCGCCCGTGCGGCGCGCCTCGATGCTGACCCACGGATAGCGTTCCGCCTCGAGCACGCGCACCAGCATGTTGTGGCGCGTGCCGGCGATGGCATCGGCCGACGGCGTCGTCGTCAAGCCCGCCGCCTGGCGCAGGCTTTCTTCATCCACACGCATCTCGTCGAGCCGGAAGCGGAACTGCGCGCGTCCCGGCGCGGGCGCCACCACGCCCTGCAGGGTATGGCTGGCCACCACATGGTCATGCCCGAGCCGCGCCAGCGCGCCGCCACGGCGCACGGTGATGGTCAGCAGGGACTCGTCGGGCACGATGTGCAGCAGCTGCACGCCTTGCCGCTGCCACGCGGGCGCGGGCATGGCTGGCGCCGCTACTGGCACGGCCGGGAGCGGGGCGGCGGGTGGCGGAGCGAACGGGGTGCAGGCCGCGAGCAAGGCGCAGGCGCAGGCCAGCAGCGTGCGGCGGTGGGCGTGTGGCGTCAATGAGGACTCCTCTTGCAAAGGGATGGCGATGGCGCAGGGCGCAATGGGGCGATGGTAAGCGATCCGGGCACCGGCGCGATAGTCAGTTCGCGTGCGCCTTCCGTTTTGCAAGACCAATTCATGGTGCCGCACGCCATATCTTGCAGCGCGGCACACGTGAATGGCGGGAAATTGGTATTAATGGCAGGCGCTGGAAAATCAATATGCTGCAGCGCAGAATCGCATTGCGCGAGCTCTGGCCATGAAATGAAAAGGCATGCTGAAATAAATGCTGATAATCAGCATTAATAATTTCTTTTAAAAAACAAACTATGTGTTTGATAGTTTCGCATGATTATGTAAATGATAATTTAAATATTATGTGCAGTTAATCAGTATGCGTTAGAAGATAGCACTCCAGCGGCATTACACGATTAATTTGATGAATGTGTTGTGAAATATCAACGAGATAATTTAATTTCTTTGTTGGTAACAAAAAAACCACTGTTGTCGTACTCTTGAACTGTCACTCGTTCATATAATCATGACAAATAAATGTCATTTTTATATTGGCCTGCATCTTGCAGCGGTACATTTCTTAGCGAACAACATGATCAAAACACTACAGGAAACGGCAGGCCGTTCCGGCCGCCATGCAGCTTTTTCGTCCACGGGACGCTACATGGGGATGCTGGCCGCGATTGTCGGCCGCGCCCGTTTACCTCATCTTTTCAAGTTGCATGTTGCGCCGCTGTCGCTCGCTTTCCTGCTGCTGGGCATTGCCGCGCCGGCCGCTGCACAGGTGTTGTGGGAGGATTACCGCGGCATTTCGCGGGTGCCGGCCAATCCGGCGACGCCCAATTACGACAACAGTTTCAACGCGGGTAGTACGGCCCGGCTCGCCAGTTTGGCGGCGCTGGCCGCCAATCCCGCCGCCAATGCGGCGCGCACGGGCACGTCGGGGCAGCTGGACTGGGCCAATGGCACGGCCGCCAATCCCGCGCAGCTATGCAACCTCGATACGCAGCAGACATCGGCTGCCTGCCGGGCGTGGATCATGGGCCGCGTGATGTACACGCTGGTGGTCTTTCCGCAGGCGGGCAATTACAAATTCAGCGTCGCGCACGATGACGATGTAAAGGTGGATTTCTCGACCCAGTATTCGACCAATTACCGCAATACCGTGTACAACGTGGCTGTGGGCAGCGTGGCCGAATATTCGAATAATGAAACGGATTTCCAGAATTTGGCCGGCAATTTCAATAGCGCCACGCCGGGCGGCTGTTATCTGGCCCGCGTGCTGTGGAATAACGTGGGCGGCATCAATTATTTGCACATGCGCTGGACGCGTCCTGACAATGTGACGGAAATTATTCCCGCTGCGCAATTGCGCGATCCCAGCCTGGCCAGTTCCTATGCCGATTGCACCAATAGCAAGACGGACCTGGCCGTCAGCAAGGTGGGGCCGGCGCAGTTTTCCGTGGGCAAGCCCTTGAGCTACACTATGAAGGTCTGGAACCGGGGCCCGGCTCTCAGCGCCGGCGCCACCTTCGGCGATGGGCTGCCAGCCAGCCTGAGCAATGTCAGCTGGACTTGCGCCGCCAGCGGCAGCGCTTCCTGCGGCACGAAGACCTCGGGTGCGGGCAGCAACAGCGTGAGTATTGTCATGGGCAACCTGCCCGTGAATGCGGCCGTCAGCGATCCCACCGCGGGTTCCTACCTGACGGTAACGGTCACGGCCACGCCGGGCGACGCCGCCAGCATCGTGAATACGGCCACGGTGACCGTCTCGCCCAACGAAACGGATAGCGATCTCAGCAACAACAGCAGCACCACCACGGCCACGGCCAGGACGAATACCTTGACAGTGGTCAAGACGCTGACGCCCGCCAACGACAGCGGCCTGTTCATCATGAATGCCAACGGCACCGCTGGCGTGCAGGGCGGCAATGGCGCCACGGCCAGCGCGGTGGCGCGCGTGGGCAACCTCGTGACCTTTGCGGAAAGCGCGGGCACGGGCACCGTCCTGGCGCAGTACCAGAGCAGCTACAGTTGCGTGCGCACGGATACGGCGGCCGTCATCGCCAGCGGCGCGGCCACCTCGGGCAATGTCACCATGCCCGACGCCCCTGTCACGTGTACCATCAGCAACCGCCGCCTGCAGGCGGACATGCAAGCCGTCACCACCGTGCCGCCCGGCCCCTACAATGCGGGCAGTGCCATCACCGTCACGGGCGTGTGCACGAATAATGGCCCCGATAACGCGGCCGCGCCCACCTGCGTCATGAGCGGCTTGCCGGCCGGTACCACGCCCAGCTGCAGCGCGCCCGTCTCGCCGTTCATTCCCGGCTCGCGCATCAATTGCACTGCCACCTTCAACCTGCCCGCCAGCGGCAGCTTGACGGTCACTACCACGGCGGGCAGCACCACCGTGGATCCGGTGCCCGCGAATAACGTCGACAGCGAGCCGCTGGGCATCGTCAGCCCCCTCGTGCGCGTGCAGAAAACCGTCGACAAGGCGGCCGCCACGGTGGGCGACACGGTGCAATGGACCTTGAGCGCCGCGAACACCGGCACGGGCGCCACCACGGCGGCGCTGACCCTGACCGATACCTTGCCGGCCAATCTGGCGGGCATCGTCGTCACGCCGACGGCACCCGCCACCTGCGCGGCGCTGGCCGGCAATACGCTGACCTGCACGGTGCCGGCCGGCCTGGCGCCGGGCGCCAGCGCCCAGGTGAGCATCAGCGCCAGCCCCACCGCATCGGGCAACTTTGTCAACAGCGTACTGCCGTCGGGCGGCAATGGCGCCAGCTGCGCCACGCCTGCCGCCTGCCAGACCACCACCGTCGTCAGCAAGCCGCTGGTCGACGTGACCACCACCTTGAACGGTTTCCCCGGCACCTCGAACGCGGGCGACGCCATCGGCGGCGTGGTGACCTACGCCAACCTGGGCCCAGGCGCGGCCGAAGGCGTCACGTACAGCCTGCAGCTGGCCACGGGCCTGGCGGGCGTGTCGGTCACGGGCGTGAGCGGCAGCTATAACGCGGGCACGGGCCTGATCACGTTCACGGGCTTGCCCGTGACCCTGGCACCGGGCGAGACCTTCAGTTTCAATCTGTCATATACCCAGCCTGGCAGCAATATTTCCTCCGTGACCAGCGTCATCGCCACCACCTCGACGGAGGTGGCGAACGATCATCCGAACCGGGCCACGGTCACGGTGCCGGGGCCGAACGTGCGCGTCACCAAGACGGCCAACAAGGCCACGGCCAATGTGGGCGAAGACATCATCTGGACGATCACGGCCAGCAACACGGGCAGTATCGCCAACCAGGCCGTCGTCAGCCTGGCCGACCTGCTGCCGCCGAACCTGGTGGTGACGAACGTGGTCGCCGCACCGGGCGTGACGTGCCCGCCGCTGGCCAGCTGGGTGGCGTCGAGCACGCAGACGTGTACCGTTGCCGCCGGCCAGCTGGCCGCCGTGAACGGCAGCCGCACGGTCACCATCACCGCGCACGCGACGTCGGGCGGCAGTCTGTCGAACCGCATCATGCCCAGCGGTCCGGACAATCCGGCCTGCAGCTCGGCCAGCGTGTGCCAGACCACCAGCACCATCACCAGCCCGAAAGTGGCGGTGAAGAAAACCGTCGACCATGCCAGCATCAATATTGGCGCCACCCTGAGCTGGAGCGTGACGGCGACGAACAGCGGCGATGGGGTGAGCACCGCGACCATCACCCTCACCGATACCTTGCCGGCCAATCTGCTGAACCTGAACGTGGTGCTGGTCGGCGGCGCCACGTGCGCCGTACCGGTGGGCAATATCCTCACCTGCACCGTGCCGGCCGGCCTGGCCGCGAACGGCGGCGTGGCCGGTTTTACCGTCACGGCCCAGCCCGCCGCTGCCGGCACCTATGCCAATAGCGTCGTGCCGTCCGGCCCCGACAACCCGGCGTGCGCCACCGCCGGCGATTGCGTCACCACCAGCACGGTGACCAGCCCCAGCGTGGCCGTGACGAAAAGCGTCGACAAGAGCACCGTCAACCTGGGTGACACCATCACCTGGACCTTAAAGGCGCGCAACAACGGCAGCGGTCCGACGAATGCCGTCATCACCCTGACGGACAGCCTGCCCGCCAACGTGGGCGCGCTGCAGATATTGCCCGTCGCGCCAGCCTCGTGCGGCGTGCCGGCCGGCACCACCTTGACGTGCAGCGTGCCGGCCGGCCTGGCCGCCAACACGGAAGCGAGCATCGTCGTGAAAGCCGTGGCCAATGCGCCGGGCACGGTGGCCAACAGCCTGCTGCCGTCCGGCCCCGACAATCCCGTCTGCGCCACGGCGGGCGCGTGCCAGACGACGACCACCGTCACCAGCCCGAACGTGGCGGTGAAGAAAACCGTCGACAAGGCCACGGTCAATGTGGGCGAGACGATTACCTGGACCTTGAGCGTCAGCAATAGTGGCACGGGCGCCAGCACGGGCAGCGTGACCCTGAGCGATACCTTGCCGGCCGGCTTGACGAATGTCGTGATCAGCCCGCAGTCGCCCGCCACTTGCGCGCCGCTGGCCGGCGCGACCCTGACGTGCAGCGTGCCGGCCGGCCTGGCCGCCGGCGCTTCCGTGCGCATCTTCGTTAGCGCCACGGCGACCCTGGCCGGCGCCGCCGTCAACAGCGTGGTGCCGGGCGGTCCCGACAATCCCGCCTGCGTGCTGCCCGGCGATTGCGGCACCACCACCACGGTGGTCAAGCTGCTGGTCGACGTTACCACCACCTTGAACAATTTCCCGCCGAATACCCTGGCCGGCGACAGCATTTCCGGCATCGTCACGTATGCCAACGTGGGGCCCGGTCCCGCCGAAGGCGTGACCTACACCCTGCAACTGACGCCGGGCCTGGCGAACGTCACCTTGACGGGTGCCGTGGGCAGCTACAACCCGGCCACGGGCCTGGTGACGCTGTCCGGCTTGCCCGTGACCCTGGCGAATGGCCAGAGCACGAGTTTCAATATCGGCTACACGCAGCCGGCCGACAACCTGTCGATGGTGACGTCGACGATCGCCACCACCTCGGTGGAAGTGGCGAACGACTTGCCGAACACGGCCATGGCGACGGTGCCCGGTCCCATCATCCGCGTGACGAAACTGGCCGACAAGACGACGGCCAACGTGGGCGAGACGGTGACGTGGACCATCACGGCGACGAACACGGGCAGCCTGGCCAACCTGGGCGTGGTGACCCTGACGGATATCCTGCCCGCCAACGTGACGGTGCTGTCCGTCACGCCGGGCGCGGGCGTGACCTGTCCGCCGCTGGCCAGCTGGCTGGCCAACAGTGCGCAAGCGTGCACCATTGCCCCCGGCCAATTGGCCGCCGTGAACGGCAGCCGCAGCATCACCATCAGCGCCGCGGGCACGGCAGGCGGCAGCCTGGGCAATAAAGTGCTGCCGGGCGGCCCCGATCATCCCGCCTGCGCGCAGGCCGCCTCGTGCCAGACCACCACCACCATCCTCAGCCCGCAAGTGGCCGTGCGCAAGACGGTCGACAAGAGCAACATCAATGTCGGCGATGCGCTGACCTGGACCATTGCCGTGGCCAATACGGGCACGGGTGCGACGCGCGGCGTCATCACCCTGACCGATACCTTGCCGGCCAACCTGACCGTATGGCAGGTGCTGCCGTCGGCGCCCGCCACCTGCACCGTGCCGAATGGCAACCAGCTCGTCTGCGCGATTCCCGCCGGCATGGCGGCAGGTTCCACCCTGAATATCATCGTCAAGGGCCTGGCCACGGCGGCTGGCGCCTTCGTCAACACGGTGGTGCCGAGCGGTCCGGACAACCCGGCCTGCCTGCAGGCAGGCGATTGCAGCACCACCAGCACGGCCGTCAAGCTGCTGGTCGACGTGACCACCACGCTGAACGGTTTCCCCGGCAGCACGCATGCGGGCGACAATATCAGCGGCACGGTGACTTTCAGCAATATCGGCCCCGGCGCGGCCGAAGGCGTGACCTACAGTTTGCAACTGGCACCCGGCCTGGCCGGCGTCACCTTCAACGGCGTGACGGGCAGCTACAATGCGGGCACCGGACTGGCGACATTCACCAGCGTGCCCGCCACCCTGGCGCCGGGGCAGGGCTTCAGCTTCCAGCTCGGCTATATCCAGCCGGCCAGCAATCTGTCGACCGTGGTCAGCCGCATCGCCACCACCTCGACGGAAGTGGCGAATGACCAGCCGAACGTGGCGACCGTCACCATGCCTGGCTCCATCATCCGCGTCAGCAAGACGGCCAACAAGGCCGTGGCGAACGTGGGCGAGGAAATCATCTGGACCATTACGGCCAGCAATACGGGCAGCCTGGCCAATCAGGGCGCCGTGGTCTTGACGGACTTGCTGCCGCCAAATATTGTCATCACGGCCGTGACGCCTGACAGCGGCGTGACGTGTCCGCCGCTGGCCAGCTGGGTCGCCAACAGCAGCCAGAGCTGCAGCGTGGCCATCGGCCAGCTGGCGGCGGGCAATGGCCAGCGCCAGATCGTGCTGACCGGCAAGGCCAGCGCGGGTGGCACCCTGGCCAACCAGCTCATGCCGAGCGGGCCGGACAATCCCGCCTGTTTCCAGGCCAGCACTTGCCAGACCACGACGACCATCACCAGCCCGGCCCTGGCGCTGAAGAAGACCGTCGACAAGACGGCGCTGAATATCGGCGATAGCCTGAGCTGGACCATCACCCTCGCCAACACGGGCACGGGCGCCAGCACGGCCGTTGCCACCATCACCGACACCTTGCCGGCCGGCCTGGCGAATATCGTCGTCACCCCCGCCGCGCCCGTCACTTGCGCACCGCTGGCCGGCAATGTTCTGACCTGCAGCGTGCCGGCCGGCCTGGCCGCAGGCAGCGCCGCCACGGTGCAGGTGACGGCGCGAGCCGTCGCCGCAGGCAGTCTGGCCAACAGCGTCAGCGTCAGCGGTCCCGATACCCCCGTTTGCCTGCAGGCGGGCGATTGCGGTACCACCAGCACGGTCAGCTCGCCCCTGCTGACGGCCAGTAAAACCGTCGACAAGACGGTGGCCAACGTGGGCGACACCCTGACGTGGACCTTGACCTTGCGCAATACCGGCACGGGACCCAGCACGGCCATCGCCACCCTCGGCGATACCTTGCCTGCGGGCCTGGCGAACGTGCTGGTCACGCCGGTGGCGCCCGCCACCTGCGCGGTACCGGCGGGCAATGTCGTCACCTGCAGCGTGCCGGCAGGCCTGGCGGCAGGCAGCGCCGCCAGCGTCAAACTGAGCGCCACGGCCACCCTGTCTGGCAGCCTCGTCAATGCGTTGGTGCCGGGCGGCGGAGACAACCCCGCCTGCGCCGTGCCCGGCGATTGCCAGACCACCACGGTAGTGTCGAAATTGCTGGTCGACGTGACCACCACCTTGAACGGTTTCCCCGCCAGCAGCAATGCGGGCGACGCCATCCGTGGCGTGGTGACGTTCGCCAATTCGGGTCCCGGCGTGGCCGAGAACGTCAGCTACAGCCTGCAGCTGGAAGCGGGCCTGGCCGGCGTGTCGCTGAGCCCCGTCAGCGGCGCGCCAGGCATCAGCGGCGCCTACAACAGCGCCACGGGCCAGTTCGTGCTGAGCGGCTTGCCTGCCACCCTGATCAGCGGGCAAAGCGCCAGCTTCAACCTGTTCTACACGCAGCCGGCCAGCAACAGTTCGCGCATCGTCAGCGTGGTGGGCACCAGTTCCACGGAAATCGTCAATGACTTGCCGAACACGGCGACGACGAATCTGCCGGGTCCCGTCGTGCGCGTAAGCAAGACGGTCGACAGGAACAATGCGGCCGTGGGCGATATTTTGACCTGGAGCATTACCGCAACGAATACGGGCAACCTGGCCAACCAGGCTCCTGTCGTCGTCCGCGATGTGTTGCCGGCCAACGTAGTCATTCTCAGCGTGACGCCCGATGCGGGCGTGACCTGTCCGCCGGCCGCCAGCTGGGCACCGGGCAGCGTGCAGGCGTGCACGATTGCGGCAGGTCAACTGGCCGCCAGCAATGGCAGCCGCAAGATCGTCGTCACGGGACGCGGCACTCTGGGCGGCAACCTGTCCAATCGTGTCGTACCCGGCGGCGCCGACAATCCCGCCTGCGACACGGCCAGCGCTTGTCAGGCCACCACCACCCTGGTGGCGCCACAGGTGACGGTACGCAAGAGTGTCGACAAGAGCAATGTCAGCGTGGGTGACTTGCTGACCTGGACCATTACCGCCAGCAATGGCGGCACGGGCGCCACCAAGTCCGCCATCGTATTGACGGACAACCTGCCTGCGGGCGTGAGCGGCGTGCAAGTGCTGTCCACGCAACTGGCCAGCTGCGCACCCGTGGCCGGCAATATCGTCACGTGCAGCGTGACGGCCGGCCTGGCGCCGGGCGGGCAGGCGCAAGTCGTGCTGCGCGCCACGGCAGCTGCCGCCGGCGTGCTGCAAAACACGGTGCTGCCAGCCGGCCCCGACAATCCTGTGTGCGTCCAGCCGGCCGATTGCAGCACCAGCACCACGGCCATCAAGCTGCTGGTCGACGTGACCACTACCTTGAACGGTTTCCCCGGCACCACCAATGCGGGCGACCAGATCAACGGCATCGTGAGCTTCAGCAATGCGGGCCCGGGCACGGCCGAGAACGTGAGCTACAGCCTGAAACTGGCGCAGGGCCTGATGGGCGTGACCTTGAGCGGCGCCGTGGGCAACTATGACGCCGTCAGCGGCATGCTGACGGTGCAGGGCTTGCCGTCCAGCCTGGCGTCAAACGACGTGCACAGCTTTGGCCTGTCATATATCCAGCCGGCCAGCAATGTATCGACCATCGTCAGCATCATCGCCACCAGTTCCACGGAAGTGGCGAATGACTTGCCGAATACGGCAACGGTGACCATGCCGGGTCCCGTGATCCGCGTCAGCAAGAGCACCAGCACGGTCAACGCCAACGTGGGCGACAGCATCGTCTGGACCATCATGGCCGTCAACAGCGGCGGCGTGGCCAACGCGGGCATCGTGACCCTGGCCGATATCCTGCCGGGTAACCTGACGGTACTGGCGGTCAATGCCGACGCGGGCGTGACCTGTCCGCCGCTGGCCAGCTGGGTGGCGAACAGCGTGCAAAGCTGCCGCATTGCGGCAGGCCAATTGGCTACCGGGAATGGCGCGCGCAGCGTGCGCGTCACCGCCACCGGTACCCTGGAAGGCAATCTGTCGAACCGGGTCTTGCCGAGCGGTCCCGATAATCCGGCCTGCGCGCAGGCCAGCAGCTGCGAATCGAGCGTGGTGCTGACGGGGCCGAAAGTGGCCGTGAAGAAAATCGCCAACCGCGCCAGCGCCAACGTGGGCGACACCGTGGTGTGGACCATCACGGCCAGCAATACGGGCAGCGGTCCCACGCGCGCCGCCATGACCCTGGTCGACACCTTGCCGGCCGGCTTGACGCATGTGGTGGTCACGCCGCTGCGCGCCACCTGCGCGCCCGTGGCCGGCAATGTGCTGACCTGCAGCGTACCTGCCGGACTGATCGGCAATGGCGGCGAAGCCAGCGTGGAAGTGTCGGCCACCGTTACCCAGCCTGGGGCGGCGCGCAACAGCGTCGTGCCATCGGGTCCCGATACGCCGCTGTGCCTGACCCCAAACGATTGCCAGACCACCACCAACGTCACCAGCCCCAGCGTGATGGTCAAAAAGGTGGCGGACAAGGCCAATGCCAGCATCAGCGACACCGTCAGCTGGACCATCACGGCCACCAACAGCGGCAGCGGCGCCACCACGGCGGCCATCGTCCTGACGGATGACCTGGCCGCCAGCCTGACGGATATCGCCGTGACGCCGGCGGCTCCCACCGTGTGCGCACCGCTGGCGGCCAATAAACTGGTGTGCACGGTGCCGGCCGGCCTGGCGCCCAATGCCGTGGCCGCCGTTACTGTCAGCGCGAAAGTGGCCGCCAGCGGCAGCTTGAGCAATACCATCGTGCCGACCGGCACGGACTTGCCGCGCTGCGCGCAAGCCTCCGATTGCACGGCCGTCACGGAAGTGGCGAATCCGGCCATCGGCGCCGCGCTGGGCGTGGGCAAGGTGACGCAGCTGTCGGCCAAGGTGTTCTCCGTGCCCTATACGGTGGTGATCAGGAATGTGGGCAAGGGCACGGCATCGAACGTGCAGGCGCTCGACAGCCTGCGCGCCGCCTTCCCCGAGCCGGTGGCGTGCCGCATCGTCGCGCCGCCGGCCGCCCCGGCCATAGCCGGCAGCAAGCAGCTGGCCGTCAACCCGGGCTTCACGGGCGGTTGCGGCGGCAGCGATCTGCGTTTGCTCAGCGGCGATGCGGCCCTGGCCGAAGGCGAACTGAGCGTCATTACGTTCACCGTGGAAATCACCGTGCAAGACAGCAGCGCGCCGCAATACAACAACAGCGTGTTTGCCAGCGTGCTGGGCGGTAACATCGCCAACGCGGGCGGCAGCATCAGCGTGCCGCCGGCACCAAGCGCCGGCGCCATCGCCGCCAACCCTGGCTACACGCCGCCGGCGGGCAGCCTCGTGTTTGACGCTTCCAATAATGGCGGCGCGTATGCGAGCGCCGTGGCGACGGCGGCCGAGGTGGCCGCGCTGGCGGAAAAGGCCGACCCTAACCGCAACGGCAACGCGTCGGAAACCGTGGGCGGCGTGCCATTCACGGGCGAAGACACGCCCACGCCCGTGGTCTTGCTGCGCCAGGTGGTCGATGTCATCAAGGCTGTTTCGGCCCAGCAGCAAGTCGATGCCAGCAAGTTCGAGATCAGCTACACGGTGCAGGCGGCCAACCGCTATCCGGCCGGCTATCCGACCTCGACCATGGTGCAGGTGGCGGAAAACCTGAAGGCCGTCTTCCCGACGGCCACCAGCGTCACCTTCAAGCCGGGCAGCCTGGCCGTGACAGCGCGGCCCGCCGGCGCCACGGCCTGCGTCGCGAATGCCGATTTCAATGGCGTCACGGTGTTTGGTTTGCTGAACGGCAAGGGCGACTTGCAGCCGCAGGAAAGCTGCAACATCGTCTTCACGGTGCTGGTCGACTTCGGCAGCGTGGCGGCGATTCCCACCGTGCCGCAACTGAACCAGGTCTACGCCAGCACCATGCTGGGCACGGACGGGGGCGGCATGAACGTCGGCCACAGCTACAGCGGCACGGGCACGTCGACGACGCCGGTGGCGCCCGCCAGCGTGCTGGCCCTGGCCAGTTCGGCCGACACCTTGCTGCTGCCGGCCACGCCGGGCGCCACGCCGCCGAGCTTTACGCCCGTCGTGTTCAACACGAAGGACAAGCCGATGTTGTTGATCAGCAAGAGCGTCAACAAGGCCCAGGCCGAGATCGGCGACAGCCTGCAGTACACGATCGAGGTGAAAAACACGGGCGTGGCGACGGCATTCGGCGTCAGCGTGCTCGATAAACTGCCGGCCGGTTTCCGCTACATCGACGGCACCACCACGCGCAACAACGTGGTGCAGCCCGATCCCTCCGGCAAGCCGGGGCCGCAGCTGAGCTTCAAGCTGGAATCGCTGGCGCCGAACGCCAGCGCCAGCTTCCGCTACCGCCTGCGCGTGGGCGTCGGTTCGCTGCAGGGCGACGGCGTCAACCGCGCCCAGGCAACGACCACCAACGGCCCGCCCTCGAACGAGGCGCGCGCCAAGGTGAAAGTGACGGGCGGCGTGTTCACCACGGATGCCTGCATCGCCGGCAAGGTCTTCGTCGACTGCAACAACAACCACGTGCAGGACGACGAGGAACTGGGCATTCCGGGCGTGCGCCTGTACATGGAGGATGGCACGAACTTCACCACCGACGTGGAAGGCAAGTACAGCTATTGCGGCATCACGCCGAACAGCCACGTGATCAAGGTCGATGGCGCAACCTTGCCGCGCGCCAGCCGCATGATGGAAGCGTCGAACCGCAACCTGGGCGATCCGCACAGCCTGTTCCTCGATACCAAGAACGGCGAACTGCTGCGCGCCGACTTCATCGAGGGTTCGTGCTCGAATCCCGTGCTCGAGCAAGTCAAGGCGCGCCGTGCCCAGGGCGAAGTGCGCAGTGTGGAAACGGAGGGCAGGGGGCCGGGACTGAGTTTCAGCAGCCAGCCGGCCGCCGCACCTTCCCAGGCGACGGACAGCGCCAACCAGCCTGTCGTCGCACCCCGCGTGGTCACGCCAGCCGCAGGAGGCAGCCATGCGCAATAAGCCTCCTTTCAATCACTTGCCGCCAGCCATTGCAGCCAAAGAGAAACAGGTCATGAAGAAACATCCTCCCGCGCCCCGGCGCATGGCCGCCGCGCTGGCGCTGCTGGCATTCCCGGCGGCCGGCCTGGCGCAACTGCCCTTGCCGGACCGTGCGGCAGGTTCCTCCGTGGCGGCGCCATCGTTCTTTGCGGGCAAGGTGGGCGCTGCCGACTACGCCATCAACCGGGGCGTGGCGCGCATCGTCGTCGCAACGGACCGCAGCGACGCGCCGGCCGATGGCCAGAGCCCCGTCAAGGTGACGGTGACATTGTTTGACGAGCACGGCAAGCCGTTGACGGGCACGGCCCTGCTCACCATCGAGGCCAGCGGCGGGCGCATCCTGCTGCCCGGCGCCCGCACCGATGAACTGGGCCCGGAGCGGCGCGACGTGGACAAGGTCACGCCCGGCACGCAGCTGACGGTGGAAAACGGCGAGGCGAGCTTCAGCCTGCTGGCCCCGGCCACGCCGCAGGACGTGCTGCTGCGCGTGTCGGCCGGTGCCGTGGCCGCGCAGGGCACGATCAGTTTCCTGCCGGAACTGCGCGACATGCTGGCCGTGGGCTTGATCGACGGCATCATCAGCAAGCGCAGCCTGTCGAGCAGCGACATCTCGCCGTCGCGCTTCAATGACGGCTTCGAACGCGATATCCAGCGCTGGAGCCGGGCCTTCAACAACGGCAAGGCCAATGTGGCGGGCCGCGCGGCCATGTTCCTGAAAGGCACGATCCGTGGCGACGCCTTGCTGACGGCCGCCTACGATTCGGACAAGGATACGCGCGCGCGTCTCTTGCGCGACGTCAATCCGGAAGAGTTCTATCCCGTCTACGGCGACAGTTCCGTGCGCAATTTCGATGCCCGCTCCAGCGACCGCCTGTACGTGCGCATCGACCAGCAGAAAAGCTATGTGCTGTATGGCGATTTCGCCACCGGTGACGGCTTCAGCCAGATGACGGGCGGCGGCGCCGTGGCCAACTTGCAGCAGCGAAAATTGGGCCAGTACAACCGCACGGCGACCGGCGGGCGCGGCCATTACGAAAAGGACGGCATCGTCGCCAATGCGTTTGCCATCAACGACAGCCTGAAGCAGGTCGTCGAGGAATACCGGGCCAATGGCACCTCGGGACCGTTCGCCGTGCGCAACAACAACGCCATCGAAAACTCGGAAAAGATCGAGATCGTGGTGCGCGACAAGAACCAGAACGGCAATATCGTGCAAGTGACGCAGCTGCGCCGTTTCGAGGATTACAGCTTCGAGCCGTTCAGCGGGCGCATCCTGTTCAAGCAGGCGATCCCCGCGCTGACGCCGAATGGCGACCCGCAATCGATCCGCATCAGCTACGAGGTGGACCAGGGCGGCGAGAAATTCTGGACCGTGGGCGTGGATGGGCAAGTGCAGCTGGGCAAGATGGTCTCGATTGGCGGCTCGGCCGTGGAAGACCGGAATCCCTTGTCGCCTTACAAATTGCACAGCGTCAACGCTGGCCTGCGCCTGGGCGAGCACAGCTTGCTCGTGTTCGAGGTGGCGCGCACCACGTCCACCAGCTACAGCGCGGGCGGCAATATCTACACGACGCCGTCGGGCCAGGCGGGCGAGCTGCGCGATGAAGTCAGCGGCAACGCGGCCCGGGTCGAGCTGCAGCACAAGGATGACAAGCTCGACGCGAAAGCCTTTTGGAGCCGCTCCGACCAGAATTTCAACAACACGGCGGCCGGCATCACGGGCGGGCGCGGTGAAGCGGGACTGAAGGCCGGCTACAAGCTCAGTCCCGCCATCACCGTGTACGGCGAGGCCATCCGCAGCGACGAGCGCAGCACGGATGCGCGCCGCGATGCGCAGCGCCTGGGCGTGGCATGGAACGCCAGCGAACGCTGGCTGCTCGACATTTCCGTGCAGCACATGAAGGAGAGCGGCGGCATGCCGTCGACGGCCGGCATCGCGCCGAATACCTCGCCGCTGGGCACAGGCTTGAATCCCACGGGCGGCTTCTTCGGCAACGGCACGGCGAACACGGCCATCGACCCCGTCACGGGCGGCAGCATCACCACGTTTGCACCCGTCAATCCGGGCGCGGGCGCGGGCACGACGGTGCCGCTGGACGCCACCACCGTCCGCCTGGGCGTGCAATACAAGGCCACGGACCGCTGGACCCTGAATGGCGACGTGGAAAAAAGCATCGCCGACGCGGACCAGCACCGCTACGGCCTGGGTGCGCAATACCAGCTGGCCGAACGCAGCCGGCTGTATGCGCGCTATGAAAACCAGTCGGGGCTGGCGTCCGCGTATTCGCTCAATCCGGCCGACCGCAGCACCAGCTTTGTCGCGGGCGCGGATACGGGCTACATGCCGGGCGGCACCGTATTTGGCGAGTACCGCATGCGCGACGCCATGGATTACAGCCTGAGCAACCAGCGCGACTTGCAGCTGGCGTCCGGCTTGCGCAACACGTGGAGCCTGGGCGAGGGGCTGGCGGCGAACACGAATGTCGAGTACCTGAAAGTCATGAACGGCCAGCAACAGCAAGCCGTGGCCGTGGCGGCAGGCTTCGACTACTCGGTCAATCCGCTGTGGCGCGGCTCCGTCAAGCTCGAGTACCGGCGCCTGTTCGACAGCGACATCGCGCCGGGCGACCAGCGCCAGGACCAATGGCTCAATACCATCGCCTGGGCGCGCAAGCTGAGCCGCGACTGGACTTTGCTCGCGCGCAATTATTTGCTGTACACGCGCAACCACGACGACGCCAGCGGCGCGCCCGTCGGCAACGTGCTGCAGGACCGGGCCCAGTTGGGCTTCGCATGGCGCCCCGTGGACGACAACCGTTTCAACGGCCTGGCCCGCTACGAGTACAAGACGGTGCGCGACCAGTCGCAGATCGATGGCGACAATTACCGCGCGCACATCGTTTCCACGCACCTCGACTACCACCCCAGCCGTCCCTGGTGGTTCACGGGCAGGATCGCCGCCAAGCACAACAACGACAAGAATCTGCCTGCCGGGCAAGAGAAATACACGGCGTGGCTGTTTTCCGGGCGCACCGTCTACGACATCAGCAAGAACTGGGACATCGGCGTGCTGGCGGCCGTGATGGGCAGCCCGCAAGGAGGCAGCCGCCAGTGGGCCAACGGCGTCGAAGTGGGCTATCTGCTGGCGCAAAACCTGTGGCTGTCGGCCGGCCACAACTGGTCGGGCTTTTCCGACCGCGACCTGACGGGCGCCGACTACACGGCGCGCGGCCCGTATGTGCGCCTGCGCTTCAAGTTCGATGAAAACTTGTTCAAAGGCAAAGACGCCACCATCAACCGTACCCTGGCCCGGCCATGAAAACTACCATGACACCCACAATGACACCAATGATGAAACCGATGATGACACTCCTGCCGCTGGCCAGCCTGCTGGCCATGGGCGTGGCCCAGGCGGCCACGCCGACCCTGTCAACGGCGCCGCTGGCCATGCCCCAGCTGCGCATCAGCGACCAGGCCGTTTCCGCCGACCAGCAAGCCTACCGCCTGCTGCAGGAACGCATCAAGAAGCTCAACGACGGCGGCGTGCGCGTGGGCGATTATTACCTGTCCAAGGCGCAATGCTGGCTCGACGTGTCCTTCCACGAATACACGCGCAACGACCGCTCGGCCTTTCCCCTGCAGGCGCTGCAGGAATCGGCGAAGATCGTTGCCGCGCTGGAAGACGGCAGCACGCCCAATCCCGGCGATGCCACGCCGCTGGTGAACGACGCCACGCGCCTGCGCGACGATCTGTGGGCCAGCTTTGGGAAGCTGCGCGCATCGCCCGGTTTCGCCTGCGCGGCGCAAAAGGTGGCGTGCGGCGAAGTGGAACTGGTGCATGCGGGCAACGAATACAAGCAGCTGGGCTGGCGCCACGCGAACCCGTACGTGCAGCTGGCCGAGGATGCCCAGGCGGCGGCCCAGTCCGCCGCAGCGGCGTGCCCGGCCGACCAGCCCAAGCCAGACCCGCAGCCCGAAATCCTGCCGCCGCGCATCGAGCACGAACGCCTCACGCTCGACATGGATGCCCTGTTCCGTTTCGACAAGGCCGGTCCGGCCGACGTGCTGCCGCAGGGCCTCGACAAGATCCGCGAACTGGCGGCGCGCCTGAAGCAGGGCTATGTGCAGATCGATACGCTGTCCGTGACGGGCCACACGGACCGGCTCGGCAGTGACAGCTACAACCAGGCCTTGTCCGAGAAGCGCGCGCTGACGGTGAAACAGTTGTTGCGCGAGCAAGGCATCGCCAACGTCATCAGCGCGTATGGCAAGGGCAAGGCCGAGCCCGTCGTCGCCTGCGACAAGGCGGCGCCGCGCGCGGCCCTGATCGCCTGTCTGCAGCCGAACCGCCGCGTGGAGATCGAGCTGACGGGCATCAAGCGCGTGGGCAAGGATTAGAGCGATCCTATCTGGCCGTCGACAAACATGAGGATGGCGCCCGCCACGGCCTGCGGCGCCTCGCGCTGCGGGAAGTGGCCGATGCCTTCGAGCAGCACGCGCTGGTAGGCGCCGCTGAAATGGCGTTCGCGCCCGGCCGAGCTGTCCGGATGGTTGCAGGTGTCGGCCGCGCCATGCAGCACCAGGGTGGGCACCGGCAAGACGGGCGCCGGGTGCAGCAGCGCTTCGTCGGCCGCGTACGCGGGGTCGCCCTCGACAAATGCCCAGCGGTGACGGTAGGAATGCAGCACCACCTCGGCCCAGTCGGGACCGTCGAAAGCGCGGCCGGCCTGCGCGAAATCGGCTTCGCCATACCAGCCGGCGGGCGACCAGCTGTCCCACATCATGCGGGCAAACGCGTGGCGGTCATGCTCGACGGCATGCTGGCCCCGCGGCGTGGCCATGAACCAGTGGTACCAGTAGTTGCGCGCCTGCTGGTAAGACAGTTCTTGCCTCGGGTCATTCGTGCCATAGCCTACCGAGAGCATGACGAGGCCGGACGCCGCATCGTGGCGCAAGCCGCAGGCATTGGCGACGGCGCGCGCGCCCCAGTCATGGCCCACCAGCAAGGGCCGATCCAGTTGCATCGCATCGATAAAGTCGAGCAAGTCGCGTCCCAGCGCGGCCAGCTGGCCGCTGCGCGGCGTGTCCGCATGGCGAAAGCGCGTGGGCGCGAAGCCGCGCAGGGCGGGCGCCAGCACGCGGTAGCCAGCGGCGGCCAGCGCCGTCGCCGTTTTGGCCCAGCTTTCCGGGCTGTCGGGCCAGCCGTGTACCAGCACGGCGCAGCGGCTGCCGGTGGCGTTCCATTCCAGGTAGGCCACGTCCAGCAGCGGGGTGGCGATGTAGTGATAGTCTTGCATGGCATTCCTGACGAAGGTGAGGGGAGAACTGCATGGTAGCGCCGGCAATGCATTTGATTCGTGAGGAATTCATTGATATTATGAGCATATCTTGATGAATTGGAGCCTATCATGTACGCCTTGCCGGCAATGACCCTGGACATCGTCCTCCTGCGCAGCCTGCTGGAAGTGGTCGATACGGGCGGCTTCGCGCTGGCCGCGCAAAACCTGGCGCTGACGCCGTCGGCTGTCAGCGGGCATATCAAGCGCCTGGAACATAGCGCCGGCAAACAGTTGTTGGCGCGCACGACGCGCAGCCTGGAGCTGACGGCGGCCGGCGAACTGCTGTACATGTATGCGCGCAATATCGTCGACCTGGAACGCGAGGCGCGGGCCAGGCTCAGCGGTGCATCGGTGCAGGGGCGACTGGTCCTGGGCGCGTCGGAAGACTTCGCGGGCACGTGGCTGCCGCAAGTGCTGCAGACGTTCCAGCGTTGGCATCCGCAAGCGTCGATCGAATTGAAGGTGGGCATCACGGCCGACCTGCTGCGGCGCCAGGCGCACGAGCAGATCGATGTCATTTTCGGCAAGCAATGCAGCCGCACGGAAGGGGCCGGCGAATTGCTGTGGGCCGAGCCGCTGGTCTGGGCGTATGCGGCCGGCCGCCTGCCCGATGCGCAACTGCCCGTGCCGCTGGCGCTGTTTCCCGCGCCGTGCGTGTACCGCGAAGCGGCGCTGGCCGCTTTGGCGCAGGCGGGCCGCGCCTGGCGGCTGGCATTTGACAGCGGCAGCATGGCCGGCTGCGTGGCGGCGGCGCTGGCCGGCTTTGCCGTGACGCCCGTGGCGCGCAGCCAGTTGCGCGACGGCTTGCGCATCCTGGGAGCGGAAGAGGGCTTGCCGCCATTGCCCGATGCCCGTTTTTACGCCTTTCCACGCAACAATACGCCGGCCGTGCTGGCGCTGGTGGACGCCGTGCGCGGCGCGGGACAGCGGCAGCAGTTTCGCGCATGATGCCGGCGGCGCTGGAAATGCCGATGAAAGTATGAAAGTTTAGCCTGCGTCATAAGGCGGTCATATGCCGCTGTTATGATGCTTTCGTTGGCACACAGCATGCATTGCGCAGATCACTACGCTCCGGGAGCGATAGGATGCAGGCATGACTCAACAGCTTAGCCGGTGAGCTCAACCATCGGCACCAGACATGTGAAAATTGTTTTATGGCAATATCCGCAGGGCGGGGCAGGGGAAAGACAGGAATCGGCCGGGGATTTAATGAAGTCCTAAGCCTGTCTCAGGGCAGGGCTGGCATAGTGGATACATGGCGCACGGAAACCCCGAGCGCAAGGTTGCCGGACACCTCAATGACCGGCACGATTTCCACGTTTTCATGTGTTTCCCGTTTTATCCCTGCGCTCGAAACAGCGTTTCAACCGGCTACCGCACTTTGCGAAGCCGGTTTTTTTTGTCTGCGTTTTCATCCGTTCCCGGCGCCGCGGCGCCGGGAAACCACTTAGCCCGCCTGTTTCGCCAGCCACGCATCGACGGCCGGCAGCCGTTCGGCGCGCAGCTTGATGCGGTACTTGATGCCGGCCACGGAGCTGTCGGCGTCGCCGCGCGCGCCGGCCGGCAGGTGCGCCTGCGCGTACGCTTCCAACTTGGCGATCATGTCCGGCTGCGCCGACGCGGCGGCCAGGCGCGGGAAGTAGCGGCTGCGCGAGCTGGCGTCGATGCGCGCATTGACTTGCTCCAGGTGCGCCAGCGCGAAGTCGAAGGCCAGTTCCGGATGCGTGCGTGACACGCGCGAGATCATGGCCGGGCTGTTGGTCACGCCCGGTTCATCCGTCAGCGCCAGCGCCAGCGCGCGCTGCGCCAGGGCGGGATCGTCGCTCGAAGCCAGCAGGTCGTACAGCTGGTTCTTCACCAGCGGCGTCTTTTCCTGCTGCGCGCGGGCGTGCAGCTGCTCCCAGGCGGCGGCATCCGCATGCTGCGCCACCACGCCCAGGATGGTGCGGCGCAGCGGCGCGGGCATGGCGGCGGGGTCTTGCTCGCTGGCCGCGTAGCGCCGGCGCGCCTCGGCCAGCACGCCCGGTTCGCCCATGTCGCCGAGGATGGCGATCAGATGGCTGCGCAGGGTCGCCACGCTCGAGGCTTCGCCCGCGCGCGCTTCCCAGCCCGTCTGCGTCATCATCGGCGCCAGGCGCGCCATGGCGAAGCGGCCGAAGGCCTGCTGGCGCGCGGGGTCGCCGGCGTACTGCTCATACAGGCTGCCCAGCGAGGCGGCCACCTTGCCCAGCACCTGCGGATCGGCCGACAGCGGCGTCGCTTTCACCAGTTCCAGGAAATCGGCCAGGTTTTGCGCACCCGCCAGGCCCAGCGACTGGCTGTCCGCCAGCAAGCCCAGCTGGTCGATCGGCGCCAGGCGCGCGAAGCTGCGCGCCAGTGCGCGCGTGTTGGAAGGTGCATATACGGTGCGGTAGTAGCCGCTCTGGCCCGCGTTCACCAGCAGGGCGCCGCAGCCGGGCACGTTCAGGGTCGCCTTGCCATCCCTGACCAGCACCGTGGCCAGCTTGCCGTTGCCGACCGTCGAGGCGATGACGGGCACTTTCCACGACAGCGGTTTTTTATTCGGCTGGTCCTTGGAAAATTCCGCCTGCGTCAGGCGCACGCGCGTATTGCCGTTCCTGCACACGGCCTCGCCCACCGTGATCATCGGCACGCCCGGCTGCAAGGTGAAATCATGGGCGATGGCGCTGACCGGTTTGCCGGCGGCCGCATCGACTTCGCGCCACAGGTCGTCGGAGACGGTATTGCCATACGCATGCTTGCGCATGTAACTGCGCACGGCCGTGCGCCAGGTGTCGGCGCCGACATACGCTTCGAGCATGCGGATCACCGCTTCGCCCTTCTGGTAGGTGATGCCGTCGAAGGCCTGGCTGGCCTGCTCCACGGTGGCGATGCGCTGCACCACCGGGTGCGTGGTGCGCAGCGCGTCCTGGCTCATGGCCGACTCGCGCCCGCCCACGTTGGACAGGGCCGTGTTCCACTCGGGGTGCAGACGCTCCGTGGTGCGGCTTTCCATCCACGACGCAAAACCTTCGTTGAGCCACAGGTCGTCCCACCAGCGCATGGTGACCAGGTCGCCGAACCACTGGTGCGCCATTTCATGCGACAGGGTGGTGTAGATGTTTTCCTTGTCCGACTGGGTCGAGATGGCCGGGTCGAGCAGCAGGCCGTATTCGAAAGTAAAGACGGCGCCCCAGTTTTCCATGGCGCCGAAGAACTGGCTGCGGCCCGGCGCGGCGATGTTGTCGAGCTTGGGCAGCGGGTAGCGCACGCCGAAATAATCGTTGTATTCGCGCAGCAGGGCGGCCGACTCGTCGAGCGCGAAGCGGCTTTGCGCCAGCGCGCCTTTCTTCGTGATGACGCCGATCTCCGTGCCGTCGCTCATGGCCGTGGCTCGTTCGAAGTCGCCCAGGCCGAAGAACAGCAGATACGTCGACATGCGCGGCGTGGTGGCGAAGTACACGTGCTTCATGCCGTTGCCCAGGTCTTCGCTGCTGGCGATCGGCATGTTGCCGACGGCCATCTGGTTGCTCGGGACGACCACGTCCAGCGCGAAGGTGGCCTTGTAGTCCGGTTCATCCCACGACGGCAGCATGCTGCGCGCATCGGAATTTTCGAACTGCGTGTACAGCGCGCGCTGGCGGCCCTGCGGCGTGTCGTAGTCGAGCGAGAACAGGCCCGTGGCCTGCGTGCCGATCTTGCCGCTGTAATCGATGCGCAGCAGGTACTCGCCCTTGGCCACGGGTTCGGCAAAGTGCACGGTGGCTGTCTGCTTGTCCGCATCGAACGCGATCTTGCGCGTCACCTGCTTGCTGCCGCCCGCGCCTTCGATGGCGGCGGCCGCAAACGTCAGGTTCAAGGCATTGAAGGTGATGCTGGCGGTCGGCGCGTCAACCGCCACCTTGATGGCCACCTCGCCCTTGAAGGTAGAGGCGGCGGCGTCCGGCGTGATCGACACAATATAGTGCAAAGGCGTGACGCCGCGCGGCAGCTGCGTGGTGGTGCCGGGCGCATGGCTGGCCGAGACGTACCTGGCGGCGGGAGCGGCATTGTCCGCATGGGCGGCGGTGATGGAAGCCAGTGCCAGGACGGCGGCGGCCAGTTGGCTGCGCCGGAAGCGCGGAGTCGGTGTGCGATGCATGGTATGCCCTTGGTTCATGGATAAAACGCCCGCCAGCCGGATAGGCTGCGGGCGTTGATGACGTGTGGGGGACATCGCTGGAACTGGCGGCCAGCGTTCCCTTACAGCAATCTAAGGCGAAACGGGGGCAAAGTCAACGCGCCGGGGGCGCCGCACCATGACGGTGCGCTGGTATGATGGACGCCTGACCGTACTGCCACAGGCCAGTCCCGCAGCGGATTGGCCGCCACCATAACGAGACGAGACCCAAGCACATGAAACTGATTATCAGCCCCCGCACGCCCAATCCGCGCCGCGTCACCATGTTCATCGCCGAGAAGGGCATTACCGGCATCGAGGAAGTGGCGCTCGACCTGATGGCGGGCCAGCACCGCGATCCCGCCTTCCTGGCGAAAAACCCGCTGGGCCGCGTGCCCGTGCTGGAACTGGACGACGGGCGCGTGCTGACCGAGACGCGCGCCATCTGCACCTATCTGGAAGGCTTGCAGCCGCAGCCGAACCTGATGGGCGAGGGATTCGAGGAGCGCGCCTTCATTGAAATGGCCGACCGCCGCGTGGAACTGCATTTGTTCAGCGCCGCCGCCAACTGGGTGCGTCACGGCCATCCGGCCCTGGTGGCGCTGGAAAACCCGCAGTTTCCCGATTTCGCCACGGCGCAAGCGGGCAAGCTGCGCGAGACGGCGCAATGGCTGGACCAGGTGCTGGCTCACCAGCCCTACATCGCCGGCGAGCGGTTTACGATTGCCGACATCACGGCCTTCTGCGCGCTGGAATTCGCGCGCGGGCTGATGAAGTACCGTCCCGGCGCGGAGGGTTTATCCAACCTGCAAGCCTACCGCGACCGCATCGCCGAACGCCCCAGCGCGCAGGCGAAGTAGGCAATGCGTGCGGGCCGCGTCGCCCCCCGGTCTGCGGCGGCCGCTTTCGCCCGGTAGGTCGGATTAGCGGAACGCGTCATCCGACATCACCACTTACTTCAGCTGCTCGTGCAGGAAGGTGTAGGTCAGCGCCCACATCAGCGCCTGCTGGTCGTTGTTGGCGGCACCCGCGTGGCCGCCTTCCGTGTTTTCCCAGTACAGCACGTCGTGGCCTTGCTCTTCCATCTTCGCCACCATCTTGCGCGCATGGCCGGGGTGGACCCGGTCGTCGCGCGTCGAAGTGGTAAACAACACGCGTGGATATTTCTTGTCCTTGAAGACGTTCTGGTACGGCGAGTACTTGCTGATGTAAGCCCATTGTTCCGCCACGTCCGGGTCGCCGTATTCTCCCATCCACGAGGCGCCCGCCAGCATCTTGTTATAGCGGCGCATGTCGAGCAGCGGCACCTGGCTGACGACGGCGTTGAACAGGTCGGGACGCTGCACCAGCACGGCGCCCGTCAGCAGGCCGCCATTGCTGCCGCCCATGATGCCCAGGTGGCGCGGACTGGTGACTTTACGCTTGATCAGATCCTGCGCCACGGAGATGAAATCGTCATACGCGCGCTGGCGGTTTTCCTTCAGTGCCGCCTGGTGCCAGCGGGGGCCGAATTCGCCGCCGCCGCGGATATTCGCCAGCACATACACGCCGCCCTTTTCCAGCCAGGCCACGCCCGTGGTGCCGCTGTAGCTCGGTTTCAGCGACACTTCAAAGCCGCCATAGCCATACAGCACGGTGGGGTTGCTGCCGTCGAATTTCGTCTTCTTGCTCATGATGGCGAAGTAGGGCACCTTGGTGCCGTCCTTCGACGTCGATTCGAACTGCTCCACCTTGTACGGCGCCGCATCGTAGTAGGCGGGCAGCGACTTGATTTTCGTGCGCTGGTCGCTTTGCGCCGTGGCCAGGTACAGGGTGGTCGGATTGAGGAAGTCGGTCACCGTCAGGAAGTACTGGTCCGAGTCGACCGGGTCGAGCGCGCTGACGGCCAGGGTGCCCAGCTTCGGCGCGTCGACGGCGCGGCGCTGCCACTTGCCGTTCACGTGGCGCAGTTCCGTCAGGCGGTTCTTGACCTTGTCCAGGGTGGTGACGAGGATGGCCGATTTGGTGGCCGTGACATTGTCCAGCGACGAGGTGGCCGTGGGCGCGTACAGCACTTCCAGCTCCTGCCTGCCCTGCATGAAAGCCTTGAAGTCGGTCGCCAGCAGCGAGCCTTGCACGTAGGTCTTGCCGTTCACTTTCCAGTCCGAGCGCAGGGTGATGATCAATTGATCGCGCACGGTGAAGGCCGTCGCATCGTCCGGTTTCGGCACTTTGGTCAGATTCGCGCCATCGCGCAGGAACATTTCGCCGCTGTAGAAATCGATTTGCCGCTCGATGAACTGGTGTTCGTGGCCGGGCGTGAAGTCCTTGTAGGCGCCCGCGCTCAGGTCGTCGGGTTTGGCTTCATACAAGGTGTGCGCCTGCGCCAGCGGCGTGCCGCGCTGCCACTGTTTGATGATGCGCGGGTAGCCGGAGCTGGTCATCGAGCCTGGGCCGAAATCGGTGGACACGAACAAGGTGTCCTGGTCGATCCAGCTGGCGCTGCCCTTCGCTTCGGGCAGGGTGAAGCCGCCATCGACAAAGGCGCGCTTGGTCACGTCGTATTCGCGCACCACCTTGGCGTCGCCGCCGCCGCGCGACAGGGAAATGAGGCAGCGTTCGCCCTTCGGATACAGGCAGGAGGCGCCGCCCCAGACCCAGTTTTCATGCTCGCCGGCGGCCAGCTGGTCGAGGTCGATCACGGTTTCCCACGCGGGTTCGGCCAACTGGTACTGCGCCAGGGTGGTGCGGCGCCAGATGCCGCGCACGTGCTGGGCGTCGCGCCAGAAATTGTAGTAAAACTCGCCTTCCTTGCTGACGTAGGGAATGCGTTCCTTCGAGTTGAGGATGGTTTTCAGGCGCGCCTGCAGGGCAGGGAAGCCGGGCTGGGCTTCCAGCTCTTTGGTGGTGACGGCATTGTGCTGCTTGACCCAGGCCAGCGGCTTGTCGCCGAGGACGTCTTCCAGCCACAAATGGGGATCGGTGTTGGCGGCGGCAGGGGCGGGGGCTTGCGCGTGGGCGAGGCCCGCTGCGGCCATGCCGAGCAGCATGCTGCCGGCAAACTTGCGATAAAAAGACATGGACAGAGTTCCTTGACGATGGTCGGTTATGCCGCGTTGCTGTCAAAACGGCGCAACCATGTTGCCATGGATTGCTAGCTGGAACCAGAGGCTGAAGGCGTCGAGCGGGGAAAAACCATGCTTTTCCAATATTGTTTGCTGGAATCAGCCAGGGCCGCAGATTCTGCGGCGGGGTGCCCCGTTCAGTAGCCGCTTGACGCCACCAGGGACGTGACGGTAAGCGCCGTTTTTTCAACGTCGCCGCCGTCAGGATGATAAATCCACACGCTTTCGTTGTCGCGGCTGTCGACGAACAGGATGCGCATGTTTTCCTCGCCAATGGCCGGGCATGCTGCCAACTCGGCCAGGCTGAACGGTGCTGCCTGCATCGAATCCGTGCCCGCCACCTGTGCCAGGGTTTGCGCAAAGCCGGCCAGCTGCGCAGCTGCCAGATACCTGCAGCCGTCCACGTCGATGTGTGCGCAAAGCTCCTCCAGGCTGTACAGCTTGAAACGGTTCCCATCCTGGCAAACCGCCACCTCGCGCCGTGGTTTTCCGCTGTTGAGGTAATCGAGATACGGCTGGGGGATGGCCACTTTTTCCCCGCTCAGCAGTTTCTCCAGCTGTCTGGCGGTTTTCTTCGCCACCTTGGCAGGCTTGGGTGCGGCTGCCTCGCAAGACTGCGCGATCCATGCGACGGGATTGAACTGGAACATCCTTGAGCATGCGGGGCAGTGCAGGAACATGAAGGTCATGTTCTTGCCGAGAGCCGATTCCAGAAAAGCGCCATCGGCTGCATCGAGAGCGCTGCTGTCAAAATGATGGCCGCAGGCGTCGTGGTAGGGGCAAGTGATCTCTGTCATGGGTCAGATTGGTGTGGCATTGAAGTAGTGTTCCAGACGCAAAGCGATCTCCTCTTTTTCTTGTGGATCAGATGCCTTGGGATTTCTTTTCCAGTAGGCAATGCCTTCGTTCAAGGCCCACAAGGCTTTTTCCTGCTTGCCGGCCATGAGATAAAAATCGCAGGCCCTGGCATGCGAGTCTTGCGTGTCAACCAGGGCCTGGGCCGCATTTTCCCAGTTGGACCGGTGCTCTAGCCAGGGAATGGCCAACGCCAGCAGATTGTCCCGCAGGCTGGCCATGACTGTTGCCCGATGGGCCGGATCGACGAGCTGGTGTTCTTTGTCCTGTTTGCCATCGATGACAGGGAATTGCCAGTTTGTGATATTCCAGTCCGCCACGCCGCCAACGATATTGTTGACAGGTTCACGGCCGTAGCGTGCCTTGTGCCATGTTGTATAGGATCTGGAGGAAACCTGATAGTGGCTCCAGAACTGCACGCAAAGACGCTCTTCGTTATGGCGGTTGGCCTGGAAATGGATGGTCTGGACGAATTCGTTCTGCGCGCGCTTGAAGGTGAGCTGGCCTGCCGAGAACTTGAAGCCCGCGGCGGTCAGCGGCTCCAGCAAGATCGCTTCAATATTGGCGATGATCAGTGCTTTTGGTTTCATCCTGTTCCCTGGCATTGACGGTTGCGCCGCCTTGCTGTGAAAACGGCGTTGCCATGTTGCCATAGATTAGTGTGCGTAACAGCCGCGACGGGCAATCGTGCGAGGGAAAACCTGCGGCTATTGGCGCGTGGCCGGTCACGGCAGCTGATTGACCCACACGGGCGCCGACCAGACGATGTTGCCGTCGTCCTGCGTCAGGCGCGCGTAGTAGAAATGGGGGCCGGGCGCGGGCGTGACGGTGAGTTCGGACTGGTCCGATACTTGCGTGACGGAGCCGTTGCCGCCCGGCACGCCGTGGAAGATGGCGACGGCGGCAGCTTGCCGGCCCGCGCTGTTGCTGAAATGGGTGGATAGCTGCAGCGGGCCGTGGTTGTCGAAACGCTCGCCCATCAGCTTGCCATTCGCCGTGAACAGCAGCTGCGCGTGCTTGTCCATGGTGGCAAAGACGCGGCGCGCGCGCAGGGCCTCAAATAGTTGCTCGCGCGACAGCGGCGCGTTGGCCGCATCGGCGATCACCAGCGCGGCCGTGCGGTTGCCGTACGACGCGCCCCAGTTGGCGCAGTGGTTGTCCTGGTTGCTGCTGAAGGCCACGTGGTAGCCGGCCGCCAGGGCCCGGTTGCAGGCCGCCTCGTAATTGCTGCGCCGCGTTTCCGTTTCCTGGTCGTTGGTGGAAAAGGCGGACGTATTCATCACTTCGCACAGCACCATGGCCGCGTCGCCGTCCGGCGTGTAGCCGAGCGGCTGGCCGCTGACGAGAAACTGGCCCGCATAGGCAGGGTGGTTGAACTGGCCGATCCAGCCCCGTTCGCGCATCAGCGCATACAGGGCGGCGTAGTCGCTTTTCGGCGTTTCCACGTCGGCCAGCAATTCGCCCTGGGCATTCCTTTCCCAGCCCAGCAATTGGTCGCTATTGAAGATGTTCAGGTGGCCGCCCTTGTTGATGACGCCCCATTCCATGCCGTACAGGGCCAGGAAACCCGAGTGGGCGTTTGTATAGGCGGCCGCTTCGGCCAGCCCCGTCTGGTACAGGGCCTTCGCTTCGGCTGGCACGGCCGCGCTGTTGGTGCCGTCCGAGCCGTCATACATATGGTTGTGCTCGGACGTCAGCAGGGCATCCAGGCCGTGATCCTGCGCATATTTATAGGCATCGATAGGGCCGAACGGCGCCGTTTGCGGCTCCTGCGCGCCATGGCAGGCGTCGAGCGCGGCGCCGCCGTCGCTGTGGCGCGTCTGGCTGTGCAGGTTGGCGTAGACGATGCGGTAGCCGGGCTGGCCTTCCAGGCCGGAAAGTTGTTGCAAGCCAGCCTGGAAGGCGGGCACCCTGGGTGCCGTGCTGGCGCCCCGCTGCACCGCGATTTGCCATTGCTGCTCCACCTGCGCCTCTTGCGGCGTGCCGGCATCGGCCACGGCCAGCAGGCGCAGTTCGTACAAGCCGTCCGGCGCCAGCACGCGCCGTTCGCGCGCATCGGCATCGGCGCGGCCATCCCAGGGCAAGTTCACGCTCTTGCCGCCCGCATCGACTTGTTCCGTGCCCGACCAGCGCCGCAGCACGGCGCCTTGCGGACCGGGGCCGGACAAGGTCAAGGTCCAGCGCACGGCATGCGGGCGGCCTTCGTCCGGATAGGCGAGACGCACGACAAATGTGCGCGCCTGCGTGACCCGCTCGCCGCGCGCCGCGTGGAACGGTGCGAACACGGTCGCGTCCAGTTCGCTGTGTTCCCTCGGTTCAGGAGAGCGATCTTGCGCTGCGGCAGTGTTACTCCAGGCGATCAGGAGCGCACCCACGCAGACGCATGCCAGCGCACGCGCCATGCCGCGCCGCCGCTGCCGCAGTTGCCCGACCATGCCGGCCTCCGCTTCATGAACTTAATAATAATTAGACAATCATTGCCACGTTCGAGTTCCTTGGCGCACCAAGAAGAGGCGTGCCTGCACCGCCATTGGCCATGACTTGGCGCAAAGTCCGTGCAAATAGGCAGACTTCCCCCTGGGACGGGCCTGGCACGGCGCTTGCTAAACAAAAGGGACGGATCAACGGCGATCCCCTGAATCAACGCACAACGGTCCAACGAGGGACCACCTGGACAACGGCGTCCGCTCTGGCTGATTTTTTCATCGGCGGGGGCGGGCGCCGTTTTTGTTTGCATCTTTGTTATTTTCGGGATACTTCGGGAAACCATCATGGCCAGCCAAAAAGCAACAAGCATCGCGCTCTTCTCCCTCGCCACGCCGCCCATGCGGGCATTCCACCTGACGTGGATGGCATTTTTCGTGTGTTTCTTCGCCTGGTTCGCCTGCGCTCCCTTGATGCCGGTCATCAAGGGCGAGTTCGGCCTGTCCCTGGCGCAAGTGGCGAACATCAATATCGCCGCCGTCGCCATCACCATCCTCGTGCGCCTGATCGTGGGACCCTTGTGCGACCGCTACGGCCCCCGCAAGACCTACACGGGCTTGCTGCTGCTGGGCGCCGTTCCCGTGCTGGGCGTGGCCGCGTCGCAAAGCTATGAAAGCTTTCTGTTCTTCCGCCTGGGCATCGGCGCCGTCGGCGCCAGCTTTGTCATCACGCAATATCACACCTCCGTGATGTTCGCTCCGCGTGTTGTCGGCACGGCGAATGCGGCCGCCGCCGGCTGGGGCAATGCGGGCGGCGGTGCGGCGCAGGCGCTGATGCCGCTGCTGCTCGGCGCCGTACTGATGCTGGGCGTGTCCGAATCGCTGGGCTGGCGCATCGCCCTGCTGGTGCCGGGCGTGCTGATGCTGGTGATGGCAGTGCTCTACTGGCGCTATACGCAGGATTGCCCGGAAGGTAATTACGCGGATTTGCGCGCCGCCGGCGTGGCCATCGAAGGAAAAAAGGGCGGCTGGGCCAGTTTCAAGGCTGCCAGCGGCAATTACCGCGTGTGGCTGCTGTTCGTCACCTACGGCGCCTGCTTCGGCATCGAGATCTTCATCCACAACATCGCCGCCGTGTACTACGTCGACCATTTCGGCCTGTCGCTGAAATCGGCGGGCCTGGCCGCCGGCAGCTTCGGCCTGCTGGCCCTGTTTGCCCGTGCCCTCGGTGGCTGGATGTCCGACAAGCTGGCCCTGCGCGGCAACCTGAACAGCCGCGTGACCCTGCTGTTCATGCTGATGATCGGTGAAGGCGTGGGCCTGCTGTGGTTTGCCAAGGTCGACAGCGTCACCTGGGCCGTCATCGCCATGCTGGTCTTCGGCCTGTTCACCCACATGGCGTGCGGCGCCACCTACGCGCTGGTGCCCTTCATCGACAGCCGCGCGCTGGGCGGCGTGGCCGGCATCATCGGCGCCGGCGGCAACGTGGGTGCCGTGGCGGCCGGTTTCCTGATGAAGGGCACGGGCGACATCCGCCAGACCTTGATCATCCTCAGCGCGCTGGTGGTGATCTCGGCCCTGTGCGCCATCGCCGCCCGTTTTACGGGGCTGGCGGCCGAACCAAGCATGGCCGCGGCCTGAGGAGAGCGCAATGAACCACCCCCTGAACATCGTCGTCCTTGGCCATGGCATGGTCGGGCACAAATTCCTCGAGCGCCTGGCCCTGGACAACGCGCCGCACCTGTCCGTGACGGTCTTGTGCGAAGAGCCGCGCCCCGCCTACGACCGGGTGCACCTGTCCGAATTTTTCAGCGGCAAATCGGCCGAGGACCTGTCGTTGGTGGCGCCCGGCTTCTTCGACAAGGGCAACGTCGTGTTGAAGCTCAATGCGCGCGCCGTGTCCATCGACCGCGCGGCGAAGACCGTCACGGCCAGCACGGGTGAAGTGCTGGCCTATGACAAACTCGTGTTCGCCACCGGCTCCACGCCGTTCGTGCCGCCGCTGCCGGGCAAGGAGCGCGATGGCTGCTTCGTCTACCGCACCATCGAAGACCTGGAAGCCATGCTGGCCTGGGGCGCCAAATCGAAAACGGGCGTGGTCATCGGCGGCGGCTTGCTGGGCCTCGAATGCGCGAAAGCCTTGCGCGACCTGAAGCTCGACACCCACGTGGTGGAATTCGCGCCGCGCCTGATGGCCGTGCAGGTGGACGAGGGCGGCGCGCGCGTCCTGCGCCGCAAGATCGAGGAACTGGGCGTGACCGTGCACACGCAAAAGAATACGCTGGCCATCGTTGACGGCGAATCAGCCACGCACCGCATGCAGTTCGCCGACGGCAGCCACCTGGAAGCGGACATGATCGTCTTCTCGGCCGGCATCCGTCCGCGCGACGAACTGGCGCGCGCCTGCGGCCTGGACGTGGGACCGCGCGGCGGCATCGCCATCGACGACCGCTGCGTCACCTCCGACCCGGACATCTACGCGATCGGCGAATGCGCGCTGTGGGGCGGCCTGGTCTTCGGCCTGGTGGCGCCCGGCTACGAAATGGCGCGCATCGCTGCCCGCCACCTGTTGCAGGAGGAGGGCGAAGCCTCGTTCAAGGGCGCCGACATGAGCACCAAGCTCAAACTGATGGGCGTGGACGTGGCCAGCCTGGGCGACCCGCACGGCAATGCACCGGGCAGCCGCTCCTACCAGTTCATGGACGAGCGCAAGCAGATCTACAAGAAGATCGTCGTTTCCGATTGTGGCAAGTATCTCTTGGGCGGCGTGATGGTGGGCGACGCCAGCGAATACGGCACCTTGCTGCAGATGATGCTCAATAAAATCGAGCTGCCCGAGTTCCCTGAATTCCTCATCCTGCCGCAGGCGGACGGCCAGCAAAAAGTCGGCCTGGGCGTGGACGCCTTGCCCGATGCGGCGCAAATCTGCTCGTGCAACGACGTCTCGAAAGGCGCGCTGTGCGCGGCCGTCGCCGATGGCGCCACCACCATCGGCGCATTAAAATCCTGCACGAAAGCCGGCACGGCCTGCGGCGGCTGCGTGCCGCTGGTGACGCAGATCATGAAGGCGGAAATGCAGAAGCAGGGCCTGGCCGTCAACAACCACGTGTGCGAACATTTTGCCTATTCGCGCCAGGAACTGCACCATCTTGTGCGCGTGGGCAAGATCCGCAGCTTCGGCGAACTGCTGTCCGCGCATGGCCAGGGTCTCGGCTGCGACGTGTGCAAGCCCGTGGCGGCGAATATCCTGGCGTCTTGCTGGAACGATTTCGTGCTGTCGCCCGTGCACGCCAGCCTGCAGGACAGTAACGATTATTTTCTCGGCAATATCCAGAAGGATGGCACGTATTCCGTCGTGCCCCGCATGCCGGGCGGCGAGGTGACGGCCGACGGCTTGATCGCCGTCGGCATGGTGGCGAAAAAATACGGTCTCTATACGAAGATCACGGGCGGCCAGCGCGTCGACCTGTTCGGCGCCCGCGTGGACCAGTTGCCGGCCATCTGGGAAGAGCTGATCGCGGCCGGCTTCGAGTCGGGCCACGCCTACGGCAAATCCTTGCGCACGGTGAAATCGTGCGTCGGCTCCACCTGGTGCCGCTATGGCGTGGCCGACAGCGTGGGCTTTGCGATCCAGCTGGAAAACCGCTACAAGGGCTTGCGCACGCCGCACAAGATCAAGTTCGGCGTCTCCGGCTGCACGCGCGAATGCGCCGAGGCGCAGGGCAAGGACATCGGCCTGATCGCCACGGAAAAGGGCTGGAATCTGTACGTGTGCGGCAACGGCGGCATGAAGCCGCGCCACGCGGAATTGCTGGCGTCCGACCTCGATGAAGCCACCCTGGTGCGCTATGTCGACCGCTTTTTGATGTTCTACGTGCGCACGGCCGACCGCCTGCAGCGCACCAGCGTGTGGCGCGACAACCTCGAAGGCGGGCTCGATTACCTCAAGCGCATCATCATCGACGACAGCCTGGGCTTGGGCGCCGAGCTGGAAGCGGACATGCAGCACGTGGTCGACACCTATGCGTGCGAGTGGAAGGAAGCCGTCTCCAACCCCGCCGTGCGCCAGCGTTTCCGCCATTTCGTCAACAGCGGGAAGAACGATGAGAACGTCGTGTTCGTGGCAGAGCGGGGCCAGATCCGGCCCGCCACGCTGGACGAACGGCGCAGCACCGTGATCCCCATCCTTGCCGTGGAGGCGTGAGCCATGAATGCGATGAATGAATTGAACAGCGCCAGCGCCGACAACTGGGTAGCGATCTGCCCCTTGACTGACATCGTGCCCGACACGGGCGTGTGCGCGCTGCTGCAAGGGCGCCACGTGGCCGTGTTCCGCGTCGGCGATGCCGCGCCGCGCGTGTACGCCATCGACAATGTCGACCCGAACGCGGGTGCTTCCGTACTGTCGCGCGGGCTGGTGGGCAGCATCGGCGAGCGCGTCGTGGTGGCGTCGCCGATCTACAAGCAGCATTTCGACCTGGCCAGCGGCGAGTGCATCGAAGCGCCTGAACACTCGGTGGCCGCCTGGCCGGCGCGCGTGTTCGGCGGCATGGTGTGGGTGGCCATATGAACACCGCCGCACGGCCGTCTTTAGTCGTGGTCGGCAACGGCATGGCCGGCATGCGCACGGTCGAGGAACTCTTGAAACTCGCGCCCGACCTGTACGACATCACCGTGTTCGGCGCCGAACCGCACGGCAATTACAACCGCATCCTGCTGTCTCCCGTGCTGGCCGGCGAAAAGACGGTGGAGGACATCATGCTGCACACGCGCGACTGGTATGCCCAAAACGGCATCACCCTGCACGCGGGCGACCCCGTGGTGCACATCGACCGCCAGGCGCGCACCGTGCAAGCGCTGTCCGGCATCGAGGTGCGCTATGACCGCCTGCTGCTGGCCACGGGTTCCACCCCGTTCATCGTGCCCGTGCCGGGCCATGAACTGCCCGGCGTGATCGGTTTTCGCGACATCGACGATGTCGACACCATGCTGCGGGCGGCGCGCCAGCACCGCCACGCGGTCGTCATCGGCGGCGGCTTGCTGGGTCTGGAAGCGGCCAACGGCCTGCAGCGCCAGGGCATGGACGTCACTGTGGTGCACATGAGCGGCGCGCTGATGAACCAGCAGCTCGACGCACCCGCGTCGATGCTGCTGAAATCGGCGCTGGAAGCGCGCGGCCTGCGGTTTTTGATGCAGGCGCAAACGGCGGAAATCCTCGGCACCGATCGCGTGCAGGGAGTCCGCTTTGCCGATGGTACGTCGATCCCCGCCGACCTGGTGGTGATGACGGCCGGCGTGCGCCCGAATATCGCGCTGGCGCAAGCGGCCGGCCTGCACTGCGAACGTGCCATCGTCGTCGACGACTGCCTGCAAAGCTACGACCCGCGCGTGTACGCGGTGGGCGAATGCGTGCAGCACCGGCGCGCCACCTTCGGCCTGGTCGCACCCATCTGGGAACAGGCGCGCGTATGCGGCGCGCACCTGGCCGGCGCCGGGCACCGCCGCTACGTGCAGCAAGCCAGCGCCACCAAATTGAAAGTGACGGGCATCGACCTGTATTCGGCCGGCGACATCCTCGGCGGCGAGGGCAGCGAAGACCTGGTGCTGCGCGATCCGAGGCGTGGCGTCTACAAGCGCCTCGTGGTGCAGGGCAGCCGCCTGGCCGGCGCCGTGCTGTATGGCGACGTGCAGGACGGTCCCTGGTATTTCGACCTGATCCAGCAGCGCCGCGACATCAGCCAGCTGCGCGCCCATTTATTGTTTGGCCAGGCGCTGTGCGCCCAGGCCGCCTGACAGGACATTCCATGACAAGCTGCCCGCCCGTAAAAACCACTTGCCCGTACTGCGGCGTCGGCTGCGGCGTGGAAGCGACACGCCTGCCCGACGGCGCCATCCGCATCGCCGGCGATACAACGCATCCTGCCAATCTGGGCAAGCTGTGCGTGAAAGGCTCGGCGCTGGGCGACACGCTGGACCTCGACCAGCGCCTGCTGTACCCGCAGGTGCGCACCGACGGCGTGCTGCGGCGTGCTTCCTGGGATGCCGCGCTGGACCAGGTGGCCGGCGGCCTGCGCGCCATCATCGACGAGCACGGCCCCGACGCCGTGGCACTGTATGTCTCGGGCCAGCTGCTGACTGAAGATTATTATGTGGCCAACAAGTTCATGAAGGGCTACGTGGGCAGCGCGAACATCGACACCAATTCGCGCCTGTGCATGTCGTCGGCCGTCGCCGGCCACAAGCGCGCGTTCGGCGAAGATATCGTGCCCGGCTGCTATGAAGACCTGGAACTGGCCGACATGGTCGTGCTTGTGGGCTCGAACACGGCCTGGTGCCATCCGATTTTGTTCCAGCGCATCGCCCGCATCCGCGAAACCCGGCCGGAGGTAAAACTGGTGGTGATCGACCCGCGCCGCACGGCCACCTGCGAGCTGGCCGACCTGCACCTGCCCGTGAAACCGGGCACCGACGTGTGGCTGTTCAACGGCTTGCTGTGCTACCTGGCGAAGGAGGGCGCGATCGCCGGCGATTTTGTCACGCGCCACAGCCGCGGCCTCGACGCAGCGCTGGCGGCCGCCCACGTCGACTGCGGCGACCCGCTGCAGGTGGCGCGCATCTGCAAGGTCGACCCGCAAGCCCTGCTGGAGTTTTACCAGGCGTTTGCCGCCACGCGCAAGGTCGTCACGGCCTTTTCGCAGGGCGTGAACCAGTCGTCCGCCGGCACGGACAAGGTCAACAGCATCATCAACTGCCACCTGGCGACGGGGCGCATCGGCCAGCCGGGCATGGGACCGTTTTCGCTCACGGGCCAGCCGAACGCCATGGGCGGGCGCGAAGTGGGCGGCCTGGCCAACATGCTGGCGGCGCATCTCGATCTCGACAATCCGCTGCACCGCGACACCGTGCAAACCTTCTGGGACTCCCCGCGCATCGCCGGCAAGCCTGGCCTGAAGGCGGTGGACCTGTTCCACGCGATCGAGGCGGGCAAGGTCAAAGCCGTGTGGATCATCGCCACCAATCCGCTGGTCAGCATGCCGGACGCCGATCAGGTGCGCCGCGCGCTGGGCAAGTGCGAGCTGGTGGTGGTGTCGGACATCAGCGCGCAGTCGGATACGAATGCCCATGCCGACGTGCTGCTGCCGGCCCTGGGCTGGGGCGAAAAGGATGGCACGGTGACGAACTCGGAGCGGCGCATCTCGCGCCAGCGCGCCTTCTTGCCGGCGCCGGGCGAGGCGCGTGCCGACTGGGACGTGCTGTGCGACGTGGCGCGCCGCATGGGCTATGCCGGCTTCGACTTCAGCACGCCGCAAACGATTTTCGACGAACACGCGCGCCTGTCCGCCTTCCGCAACGGCGCGGAAACGGCGCGGCTGTTCAATCTGTCGCACCTGGTGGCGATGAGCGCCGCGCAGTACGACGCCCTGGCGCCGCAGCAGTGGCCGCAGGGCCGGGCGCGCCTGTTCGGCGACGGACGCTTCGCGTATGCGGACGGGCGCGCGCGCTTCGTGCCGACGGCGCCGCGCGCGCCGCGCAACATGCCCGACGAGGATTATCCGCTGATCCTGAACACGGGCCGGGTGCGCGACCAGTGGCACACGATGACGCGCACGGGCAAGGCGGCGAAACTGTCGGGCCACGTCGCCGAAGCGTTCATCGACATCCACCCGCAGGATGCGCTGCTGTACAGCGTGCGCGAAGGCGAACTGGCGCGCATTTCCAGCGCCTGGGGTGCGATGGTGGCGCGCGTCGTGCATGGCGGCGGCATCGCGCGCGGCCAGGTCTTCGTACCGATCCACTGGAGCGACGCGAATGCGTCCGACGCGCGCGTGGGCGCCGTCGTCAACCCGGTCGTCGACCCCGTCTCGGGCGAACCGGAATTCAAGCATACGCCCGTGCGCATCGAGCAGTTCCGCGTGCAGTGGCATGCGTTTGTCCTGAGCCGCACGCCCCTGGACCTGGACGGCGTGGCGCACTGGACGCGCGTGCAGGGCGAGCAATTCCTGCGTTACGAACTGGCGGGCCGCCAGCGCATCGGGGATCTCGGCGCCTGGGCGCGCGGCCTGCTCGGCGTCACGGACGACAATGCCGACTGGCTCGATTACGCGGACGCCAGCGCCGGCGTGTACCGCGCCGTGCACCTGGACGAGGGGCGCATCGTGCAATGCGTGTATGTCTCGCCCCGCCCCGACCTGCCGTCGCGCAGCTGGCTGGCCAGCCTGTTTGCGCACGCGCAAATGGATGCGCTTGATCGCGCCGGCGTGCTGCTGGGCCAGCCCATCGGCAAGGGCGTGGACGCGGGGCCCATCGTGTGCTCGTGCTTTGGCGTGGGGCGCAACACCATTTGCGCGGCCATCGTGGAGCAGAAGCTGACGACGACGGCGCAGGTGACGGCCTGCGTCAAGGCGGGCGGCAATTGCGGCTCCTGCGTGCCGGAGATACGACAATTGCTGCTTGAGGCGCGCAGCGCGGCCTGATAATCTGTCCTTTCCCGCGCGGCTTTGTTATATTGCCAGCTCTACAAGAAGGGAGGCAATGTGATGACGGCAGGACAATACGACACGGTCTGGCTGACGGGCTTGAGCGGCGCCGGCAAGTCCAGCATCGCCGACGCGCTGGCGCACCGGCTCAAGGCGCAGGGCCGCGCCGTGGCGGTGCTCGACGGCGACCAGCTGCGCCATGGCTTGAACCGCGACCTGGGTTTTACGCCCGAAGACCGGCATGAAAATATCCGCCGCGTGGCCGAAGTGGCGCGCCTGATGAACGGGGCGGGATTGATCGTCATCGCCGCCTTCATTTCTCCCTGCCGCGCAGACCGGGCCATGGCCGCCGCCATCATCGGCGCGGCGCATTTCATGGAAGTCCACGTCAGCACGCCGCTGGCCGTGTGCGAGGCGCGCGATCCCAAGGGCCTGTATGAAAAGGCGCGGGCAGGGCAGCTGGCGCAATTCACAGGCATTTCCGCGCCCTATGAAGCGCCGCTGGCGGCCGCGCTGACCCTGGACACGGGCACCGTGGCGCTGGACGAGTCGGTTGCGCGCATTTGTCGGCTTTTGCAGCAGCGCCAGTGATGAGCTGGCGAAATCGGCTGCGCCGGCGCCTGCCGGCCAGCCTGAAGGCGCGCATGAGCGTGGTCGTCTTCCTGCTGGTGCTCGCTGCCGTGGCTTCGCTGGCGCTGGCCACCCTGTCCGTGGCCGAGCGCGGCATGCGCGACGTGACGGGACGCCAGCAGTACGTGTCGCTGGCCAGCGCCGCCGTCTTCATCGATGAAGAGCTCGACGCGAAGCGCAATGTGCTGCGCGCCATCGCCGACAGCCTGGCGGCCAGCGGCGCGCACGACGGGGCCAGCCTGCAGCGTTTCCTGGCCGCGCAAACGGTGCTGGGCAAGGAATTCTATACGGCCGGCGTGCTCGGCATCGACGGAGCCGTGCTGGCCAGCGTAGGGCCCTTCAAGCCGCAGGCGGCGCTGAACGTGAAGGGGCGACCTTACTTTGAGCAGACGCTGGCGAACCGGCGCTCGGTGATTTCCGCGCCGCTCAACGGCAGCATTTCCGGCATGCCCCTGGTGGTGGTGACGCAGCCCGTGTTCGACGCGCACGGCGCCATGCGCTATGTGCTGGCGGCCAGCGTCAACCTGCGCCAGCCCGATTTCCTGGGCCGCCTGGGCGCCCTCAAGCCGGGCGCGGGCGGCTACCTGTACATCATGACCGGCGAAGGCATCATCGTCGAGCACCCCGACAAGTCGCGCATCATGCAGCATATCGAGGCGCATGGCCCCATCAGCGTGCCCACGCGGCGCGCCTTGCAGGGGTTCGAGGGCTGGCTGACGGGCACCACCACGCAGGGCGTCGATGCGCTGTTTGCCTACCACCGCATCGCCTCGACGGGCTGGATACTGGCGTCCGTGTATCCCATGCGCGACGCCTTCGCGCCGCTGCACGCCATCCGCAGCAAGATCCTGCTGGCCGCCGTGCTGCTGGCGGCGCTGGCGGGCCTGGCCGGCTGGCGCGTGGTGCTGCGCCTGCTGCAGCCTTTGGAGCGGCTGCGCCGCCATGTGCATGAAATCCGCCGCCAGCGCCTGGGCATCGAGGCGCTGCAGATCGGGCGGCGCGACGAGATCGGCGACTTGAGCCGCGATTTTTACTCGCTGGTGGCCGAGCGCGAAATCGCCGAGGCGCAGACGCGCGACAGCGAGCGGCGCCTGAAACTGCTGACGGACCACGTGCCCGTGGTGATCGTCTACATCGACCGCGAGCACCGCTACCAGTTCATCAACGCGACGTTTGAAAAATGGTTCGGCAGGTCGCAGCAGGAAAGCATGATGCAGTCGATGCGCGAGGTGCTGGGCGAGGAAGCCTACCAGCTGCGCGAGCAATACCTGCGGCGCGCCTTCGCGGGCGAGGAGGTCGACTATGAATTCACCATCGGCGGCGACGGAGACGCTGGCCAGCGCGCCTTTCATACCAGTTACGTGCCCGATGTGGGCGAGAGCGGCGCGGTGGAAGGCGTGTATGGCCTGATCCACGAAATCACCAAGACCAGGGCCGTGCACACGGCGCTGCAGTTCGCCGCCGCCACCGATATCCTGACGGGCATCGCCAACCGGCGCCGCTTCGACGAGCAGCTGGAATTGAGCATGCAGCGCACGCGGGCCGCGCGTGCGCCGATGGCGCTGGCGTATCTCGATATCGACCGTTTCAAGGCCATCAACGACAGCCTTGGGCACAAGGCGGGCGACGAGGTGCTCAAGGAGTTCGCCGCGCGCCTGGTGCGCAGCGTGCGCGCCAGCGACCTGGTGGCGCGCCTGGCCGGCGATGAATTCGTGATCATTCTCGAAGGCGTGAACGGCGCGGCCGAAGTGCGCCAGGTCGGCGCCAAGATCGTCGAGGCCATCCGCCAGCCGTTTGCGCTGGCCGGCGGCCCGCTGCCGGTGACGACCAGCGTCGGCATGGCCATTTTCCGCGAAGGTGCGCTGACGCCGGCGCAGCTGCTGGACCTGGCCGACCAGGCCCTGTACGCCGCCAAGGGACAGGGACGCGATGGCGTGGCGCTGCGCGAGGCGGCGCCGTAGCGATTACAGGGTGGCGCTCCAGTGGTCGAGCTGCTGCGTGGTGGCCGTGACGCCGCCGCAGACGATGACGAGCACATTGCGGTAGGGCGCCAGTTCCGGCGCCTTGCCGTAGACGGCCGCCAGCGCCGCGCCGCAGGCCGGTTCCACCACCAGGCGCTGGTCGGTGATGAAGCGCTGGCAGGCGTCGACGGCGGCACGGTCCGACACCACCACGCTGTGCAGCCGGCGGGTCTGGCTGATGGCGTATGCCTGCGCGCACACCTGGCGCGCGGCCAGTGAGGTGGCGATGCTGCTCACGGCGGGCAGGGCCACGTGCTCGCGCGCGGCCACGGCGGCCGCCAGCGAAGCGGCGCCTTCGGTTTCCACGGCCACCAGGGCCACGTCATCCCAGCCGTTGCGCTGCAAGCCCTCGGCCACGCCGGCCAGCAGGCCGCCGCCGCCCACCGACAGCACGACGGCGTCCGGTTTCAGGCCCGCGCGGGCCACTTCATCGATCATGCCGGCATGGCCCTGCCACAGCAGCGGGTCGTCGAACGGGTGCAGAAAGGCGTCTTGCGGCGTGAGCATCGATTGCGCCAGCGCGTTGGCTTCTTGCCAGGCGGCGCCGTGCACGATGACTTCGGCGCCTTCCTGGGCGATCAGGGCCTTGGCCCGTTCGCTCGTCGTTTCCGGCACGACGACGATGACGGGAATGCCGAGCTGGCGTCCCGCATAGGCGACGGCGATGCCGGCATTGCCGCCGGAAGAGGAGATGAAGCGGCTGGCGCCGCGCCGCGCGTATTCTTCGCAGGCGAGGCCGATGCCGCGGATCTTGAAGGAGCCGGGCGGCTGCAAGGCTTCGAGCTTGAGCCAGACGGCGCGTTCGCTGTGCAGGCTCAGGGCGCGCGAGTTGAGCAAGGGAGTTTCGATGTGCAGGGCCATGCGTGTTCCTGGTAAACAGTCAGGCCAGCATCATAGCCGAAGCGCCCGCGCCACCGTGTCACCCTTGCCCGGAATATGGCGGCAGCTAGTTCAGCGGCGCGCTCTTGAGCTGATGCGTGCGCGCCACTTCCTTCATCGCCTCGAGCAGGTCGTCGCGCAGCTGGCGCGGCAGCTTGCCGAAGAATTCCTCGTCGTTCTGGTCGGCCATCTCGGCCAGCACGGGCACCAGCGCCTCGCCTTCCGTGGTCAGTTCGATCGAATGCTGGCGGCGGTCGGCCAGCAGGATGGACTTGCTGACCATGCCCTTGCTTTCCAGGCGGTCGATCAGTTTCGACACGGCGCCCTTGCTCATGCCGGACACTTGCGCCAGCACCGTGGGCGAGGTGCAGCCCAGGCGGAACATTTCGCGCAGCACCACCCATTCGGACACCGTCACGCCATTGGCTTCGGCTTTTTTCTGGAAACTGTGGGAAACGTGGTTGGAAACGAAACGCAGCCAGTAACCGAGATGGGCTTCCAGCTCGCTGACGGGGGCGCTGTTGGGATGGGCGGCTTGCGTGGCGGCCGATTCAAAATTATGGCTCATTTCTCTTCCTTCACTGGGCGGCGTTGCCGGCATGGTTAAGGCCTTCACGCTTGCTGTCGAGTGGTTTGTTGGGGAACTATCGTCGTGCTTGAGGTATTTCTAACACTGTTTTCACAGGAAATCACTTACCGGCAAAAAGTTTTTCCTTTTTTCTTGCTCTGTATGGATAAAAAGCAATATCAAGCAAATAATCGTATTGCTAGAGAGGAAGATTAAAAAAATAACTCATGTTGCATCAATGGTAACATGAATTTTGCCGAATTGATAAATATTTCGATGGCGATCAGTGTCGAAAGGCACAGCTGTGTTGCCGGCGCCGTTCAGCTGAACCGTTCCACCAGAAAATCGACGAAGCTGCGCAACTTGGGCGAGCGATAGCGGTCCGGCAGGTAGACCACGTGCAAGGGGCGGCTGGGCAACGCATGCGTGGGAAACAGCTGGACCAGGCGGCCCGCCCGCACGTCCGTTTCCAGCAGGAAGGCCGGTTGCAGCACGATGCCCATGCCATGCAATGCGGCAACGCGCAGCGCCTGGCCGTGGTTGACTTGCAGTCGCCCCGAGACGGGCACGCTGCAGACGCCGTCCTCGCCGGTCAGGCGCCAGTGCGCCAAGGCCGCGGGCGAGAAGGACAGGCATTCGTGCTGGCTCAGCTCGGCCGGCAGGCGCGGCGTTCCCCTGCGCGCCAGATAGTCGGGCGAGGCGCAGATCATCAGTCGGTAGGGCGCCAGCGGCCTGGCGATCAGCGACGAATCGGGCAACTGGCCGATGCGGATGGCGGCCTCGAAACCCTCCTCCACCAGGTCGACGACGCGGTCGCTCAGCGATACATCGACGCTCACGTCGGGATAGCGCTCCAGGTACGCGGCCATGGCGGGCATCAGCGCTTCCGCGCCGAAGGTGAGGGGCGCCGTGATGCGCAGCTTGCCGGCGGGCGCCAGTTGCAGGTTTTGCGCCTGGACATCGGTTTCGGCTACCAGCCTGAGGATTTCCTTGCAGCGCGCATAGTAATCCTCGCCGAAGGCCGTCAAGTGCTGGCGCCGGGTGGTGCGCTGGAGCAATTGCATGCCCAAGCGCTTTTCCAGCGTGCGCAGGTGGTTGCCGGCCATCGTCGCGGAGATCCCGCAGGCGGCCGCGGCAGCGCTCAGGCTGCCTTTTTCCACGGCCAGTACATACACCTTCATGCTGTCGAGCAAATCCATTGGAAATCCCTAGTGTCAAATCATTGAATCAAACCATAGTTTATCTATTAGTGATTTTAAATGACACTGCTATTTGTCCCGCCAGCGCGCGGCCACCCTGACACATTGCCCGAGAACAGACCATGCAAGCGATACAACTGACCGCTCCTTCCCTCACCGCGTTTCGCCAGACCGAGCTGCCCGAGCCGCAGGCCGGCCCCGGCGAGGTGCTGCTGCGCCTGCGCGCCGCCACGCTGAACTTCCTCGACGTGGCCATTGCGACCGGCAACTTTGCCGGCGCGGCTTTTCCGCTGATTCCCGTCGCCGACGGCGCGGGCGAAGTGGCGGCGCTGGGCGAGGGCGTCAGCGGCCTGGCCGTCGGCGACCGCGTCATCCCGCACTTCATGCCGCGCTGGCAGGGCGGCGCCATCACGCCGCACAACGTGGGCGCGATGCGCGGCGTCACCTTGCCGGGTTCGCTGGCCGAATACGTGGCCGTCCCCGCCGCCAGCCTGGTCGCCTTGCCGGCCCACCTCGATTTTGTCCAGGGCGCGGCGCTGCCCATCGCGGCGACGACGGCGTGGAATGCCGTGCGTTCGGCGCAAGTGCGCCCCGGATCGGTGGTGTTGCTGTTGGGAACGGGCGGCGTCAGCCTGTTTGCCTTGCAGTTCGCCAAGGCGTCGGGCGCCACGGTGATCCTCGCGTCGTCCAGCGATGACAAGCTGGAGCGGGCGCGCCAGCTGGGCGCCGATTACCTGATCAACTACCGGGCCACGCCGGCCTGGGATGCGGAAGTGCTGAAACTGACTGGCGGGCAAGGCGCCGACCTGGTGGTAGAGACGGTGGGCGGCGCCACCATCGTACGCTCGCTCAACGCGGCGGCGGTGGGCGGCACGGTCTTCACGGTGGGTTTTGTCGGCGGCACGGCCGCCAGCATCGACTTGCTGCCCGTCATCGTCAAGGCCTTGCGCATCGTCGGCAACAACACCGGTTCCGTGGCCGACCTGGCGCAGGCGGCCCAGGCCATCGCCGCGCACGGCATCGTGCCCGTCATCGACCGTGTGTTCGGCCTCGGCGACACGGCCGAAGCGTATGCGCAGCTGGCTGCCGGCGGCCGCCATTTCGGCAAGCTTGCCATCGCGCACTGAGCCGGCCGGGACACTGTCGCCGTCAGGCGGCGACGTGCACTTTCACGTTGGCGTCGCGCAATACTTCGGCAAAGCGGGGCGGCGGCGGCGCGTCCGTAAACAGGATGTCAACTTGCGCCAGGTCGGCCAGGCGCACCAGCGCCTTGCGGCCGAATTTATGCTGGTCGGCCACCAGCCACACTTCGCGCGACTGTTCGATGATCGCTTGCGCCACTTTGACCTCGCGCGCGTCGAAGTCGCGCAGGCTGCCGTCTTCGTCGATGCTGGAAATGCCGATGATGCCGATGTCGACCTTGAACTGGCGGATGAAGTCGATGGTGGCCTCGCCGACGATGCCGCGGTCGCGCCCGCGCACCACGCCGCCGGCCACGATGACTTCGCAGGCGGCGTTGTCGGCTAGGATGGCGGCCACGTTCAGGTTGTTCGTCACCACGTGCAAGCCCGTGTGGCGGCCCAGCGCGCGCGCCACTTCCTCGGTCGTCGTGCCGATATTGATCAGCAGCGAACAGCCGTGCGGCACCTGCGCGGCGACGGCGGCCGCGATGCGCCGCTTGGCGTCGCTGTTGAACACTTGCCGCTGGCTGTAATCGATGTTTTCCACGGACGAGGGCAAGCCCACCCCGCCGTGGTAGCGGGCCAGCAGGCGCGCTTCTTCCATCTGCTTGACGTCGCGGCGCACGGTTTGCGGCGTCACGTCCAGCTGCTGCGCCAGCTCCTCGACGGACATGGTGACCTTCTGGCGCACCACTTCGAGCAGGCGGCGCTGGCGGGGATTCAAAATCATGGGCTTGTCTCTTTAAAAATCACAAACGAACAAAAACGAACAAATAGTACTAAAAATATGTTGCTATGAGTTCGTATTCTGACGTAACCTTATTCATATTGCATGCGTATTACTAAATGGTGATCTTAACGACAGTCGCCGGCGATGCCTAGTCTTTCCTCGCCGGCCTTTCCCTGACATACACGGAGTCCCGATGGCCGCAGCACAGCAAGGTGTGGAGACAACGATGGCATGCGACGTGCTGGTGGTCGGCGGCGGCATCAATGGCGCCGGCATCGCGCGCGATGCGGCAGGGCGGGGCTTGTCCGTGGTGCTGTGCGAAAAGGATGACCTGGCCGCCCACACTTCGTCCGCTTCCACCAAGCTGATACACGGCGGCCTGCGCTACCTCGAATACTATGAATTCGGCCTCGTGCGCAAGGCGCTGATCGAGCGCGAAGTGCTGCTGCGCTCGGCGCCGCACATCATGTGGCCCTTGCGCTTCGTCATGCCGCATGCGCAGGGCCAGCGTCCGGCCTGGCTGATACGCGCCGGGCTCTTCCTCTACGACATGCTGGCGAAGCGGGAAATCCTGCCTGGCTCGCAGGGCATCGACCTGGCGCGCCATGCGGCCGGCACACCGTTAAAACCCCAGTTCAAGCGCGGCTTCGTGTATTCCGACGGCTGGGTCGACGATGCGCGCCTGGTGGTCCTGAATGCCATCGACGCGGCGGACAAGGGAGCGACCATCCTGACGCAGACGCGCTGCACGGCCCTGCGGCGCGACGGCGCGGGTGCGGACGCTTCTTGGCTGGCCACCTTGCAGCACAGCGGCGGGGCACGGACGACGGTGCGTGCGCGCAGCGTCGTCAATGCGGCCGGGCCGTGGACGGCCGAATTCCTGCAGCAGGCGGCGCCGGGCGGACAGGGCCGGCATTTGCGCCTGATCAAGGGCAGCCATATCGTCGTCAAGCGATTGTTCGAGCATGATCATGCCTACATCTTCCAGCATCCGGACGGGCGCATCGTGTTTGCCATTCCGTATGAGCACGATTTCACCCTGATCGGCACCACCGACCTCGACTACCACGGCGACACTGGCAAGGTGGAAATCGACGACGAGGAAATTCGTTACTTGTGCGAGCTTTCCAGTTACTATTTCAGCAAGCCCATTGTGCCGGCCGACGTGGTGTGGACGTATGCGGGCGTGCGCCCGCTGGTGGAAGACGCGGCGGCCGACGCCAAGGCCGTCACGCGCGATTACCGCTTCGAGCTGGACCAGGAAGGCGCGCCGCTGCTGAGCATTTTCGGCGGCAAGATCACCACGTTCCGCAAGCTGGCCGAGGAAGCGATGGACTTGCTGGCGCCGGTGCTAGGCAATGCGCGGCCGGCCTGGACGGCCAACGCCTGCCTGCCCGGCGGCGATGTGTTCGGCAGCACGCCGCAGAACCGGTCCGTGCGCGAGTTCGGCCAGTTCGTGCAAGGCTTGCAGCGCGAATACGCATGGCTGCCGGCGGCGCTGGTGGCGCGCTATGCACGCGCCTACGGCACGCGCATCCATATGCTGCTGGCCGGGCGGAAGGACGTGGCGGCCATGGGCGAGGAAATCGCCGCCGGCCTGTATGCGGCGGAAGTCGATTATGTGCGGCGCCGTGAGTGGGCCGTCAGCGCGGGCGATATCCTGTGGCGGCGCTCCAAGCTGGGCCTGCACCTGCCGCGCGAGACGGCGGGCACGCTCGATGCCTGGCTGTTGCAGCACCCGTTGTCGTCGTAGGCAGCACCCGTTGGCGACCGCGCCCCGCAGAGGGTGTGGCGAAGAATAAGAAACCATCACTGGAGGAGAAGCGCGTGCAACTGGTACTGGACAAGATCAGCAGGAAGCAGGGGGCTGACGACTTTTTATATCCGATGTCGCTGGCATTGGTGCCGGGCGCCATCAACGTCTTGCTGGGCACCACGCGTGCCGGCAAGACGACCTTGATGCGCGTGATGGCGGGGCTGGACAAGCCCAGCGGGGGCACGGTGACGGCCGATGGCGTCGACGTGACGGGCGTGCCCGTCAGCAAACGTAACCTGGCCATGGTGTACCAGCAATTCATCAACTATCCGGCCTTCACCGTCTACGACAATATCGCCTCGCCCTTGCGCTTGCGCAAGGTGCCCGAGGAGCAGATCCGCACGAAAGTGCTGGCGCTGGCCGAGCGCCTGCACATCACGCCCTACCTGCAGCGCACGCCGGGAGAATTGTCCGGCGGCCAGCAGCAGCGCACGGCGCTGGGGCGCGCGCTGATCAAGGATGCATCGTTGCTGCTGCTCGACGAGCCCCTGGTCAACCTCGACTACAAACTGCGCGAGGAATTGCGCCGCGAATTGACGGAACTGTTTTCCAGCGGCAGCACGACGGTCGTGTACGCGACCACGGAACCGCTGGAAGCGCTGCAACTGGGCGGCCACGTGGCCGTGCTGCACGAGGGACGGCTGCTGCAGCAGGGGCCGACGCTGGACGTCTTCAACGCGCCCAATTCCATAGCCGTGGCGCGCACCTTCAGCGACCCGCCGATCAACCTGATCCCCGCCCGCGTGGATGCGAACGGCGTGGCGCAGGCGGCCGATGGCCTGTCCATCCACCTGAGCGGCGCACAGCGCGCCCGCCTCGGCGAGCGGCGCGACGTGATCCTCGGCGTGCGCGCGCATAGCCTGCATTTATCTCCCCAGTCCGAAGGCGACGTGGCCATCGCGGCGCAGGTGGACCTGGCCGAAATCAGCGGCTCGGAAACCTATGTGCATGCGCGCCGCGGCGACCTGGCCCTGGTGGCGCAGCTCGGCGGCGTGCACAACCTGGAGATCGGTAGCGCCTGCACCGTGTATTGCCAGCCGCACGCCTTGCTGATCTTCGCCGATGACGGCGGCTTGCTGTTCGCTCCTGCGCAGGGAGGAGTCTGACATGGCGCGCATCGAACTGGTCGATCTGGCCCACGCCTACAAACCGAACCCGTCGGCCCCCGCCGACTATGCGCTGCGGCCCATGAGCATGGAGTGGCATGACGGCGGCGCGTATGCCTTGCTGGGGCCGTCCGGCTGCGGCAAGACGACCTTGCTCAATATCATCTCCGGCCTCGTGAAACCGTCGCATGGCAAGGTGCTGTTCGACGGCAAAGACGTGACGCAGTTGCCGACCGAGGCGAGGAATATCGCGCAAGTGTTCCAGTTTCCCGTCATCTACGACACCATGACCGTGCACGACAACCTGGCGTTTCCGCTGCGTAATCGCGGCTGGAAAGAGAGCGAGGTGAAAAAGCGCGTGCAGCAGGTGGCGCAGATGCTGGAGCTGACGGGCGACTTGAAGCTGCGCGCCAGCGGCTTGTCCGTGGACGCGAAGCAAAAGATTTCGCTGGGCCGCGGTCTCGTGCGTCCCGACGTGGCGGCCGTGCTGTTCGACGAACCGCTGACGGTGATCGACCCGCATTTGAAATGGCTGCTGCGCAGAAAATTGAAGGAAATTCATCACGAACTCAAATTGTCCCTGATCTACGTCACGCACGACCAGGTGGAAGCGCTGACCTTTGCCGACCAGGTGGTCGTCATGACGCAGGGCGAGGTGGTGCAGACGGGCAGCGCGCAGGCGCTGTTCGAGGAACCCGAGCACACGTTTGTCGGCTATTTCATCGGCAACCCGGGCATGAACTTGCTCGATTGCACCTTGGACGATAGCGGAGCGAGGGTGGCGGGGCAGGCGCTGGCCGTGTCCGCCGCCGCGCGCGCGGCCCTGGCTGGCGTGCAAGGCAGGATCACGCTGGGCGTGCGGCCGGAATTCGTCGAATGCCTGCGGGCGGGCGAGGGCGGTGCGGGTAGCGATCATTGCCTGGACGCCACGGTGACGGCCGTGCGCAATATGGGCACGCATTACCTGGCGGAATTCCAGCTGGGCGGCGCGACGGTGGCGGCCAAGCTGCGCGCCATCGATGCCGCCGCCGGCGATGCTGTGCGGCTGCGCTTTCCGCCGCAACGCACCCTTTTCTATGTCAACGATAAGCGGGTGGCCTGATGATACATAACGGTAAAACCGATAACAACCGCCGCGCCTGGCTACTGATCCTGCCCGTGCTGCTGTGCGTGGCCTTTTCCGCCATCCTGCCTCTGATGACGGTGGTCAATTATTCCGTGCAGGATATCCTGAGCCCCACGCAAAAGGTGTTTGTGGGCACCGAGTGGTTCCGCATGGTCATGCTCGACGGCGACCTGCACAGCGCCTTGCTGCGCCAGCTGCTGTTTTCCGGCTCCGTGCTGGCGATCCAGATTCCGCTCGGTATCCTGATCGCCCTGTGCATGCCGGCCGATGGCTGGAAGGCATCGCTGGCGCTGGTGCTGATTGCGCTGCCCCTCTTGATTCCCTGGAACGTGGTGGGCACCATCTGGCAAATCTTCGGCCGCGGCGACATCGGTCTGATGGGCTATACCCTGAATCAATTGGGATTCGACTACAACTACAACGGCAATTCGCTCGACGCGTGGCTGACGGTGATGGTGATGGATATCTGGCACTGGACGCCATTGGTCGTGCTGCTGTGCTATGCGGGCTTGCGCGCCATTCCCGACGCGTATTACCAGGCGGCACGCATCGATGGCGCTTCGCGCCTGGCCGTGTTCCGCTACATCCAGCTGCCGAAACTGCGCAATGTGCTGATGATCGCCGTCTTGCTGCGCTTCATGGACAGTTTCATGATCTACACGGAACCATTCGTGCTGACGGGCGGCGGACCGGGCAATGCCACCACCTTTTTGTCGCAATACCTGACGCAAAAGGCCGTGGGCCAGTTCGACCTGGGGCCGGCCTCGGCGTTCTCATTGATTTACTTCCTGATCATCCTGCTGTTCTGCTTTGTGCTGTACACGTGGATGCAGCGTGTCGGCACGGGAGACCAGAAATGATGCACAAGAAAATGAGCAGCACCATCCTCGTGGTCTTCTTGCTGGCGTCATTGTTGCCCATCTACTGGATGCTCAACATGTCGCTCAAGACCAACGAGGAAATCGTGGGGGTCTTGAGCCTGTGGCCCCAGCAATGGACGTTCGCCAACTACCACACGATTTTTACCGACCGTTCCTGGTACAGCGGCTACATCAATTCCATGATTTACGTGGCCTTGAACATGGTCATGTCGGTCACGGTCGCCTTGCCGGCAGCCTACGCTTTTTCCCGCTACAACTTTGTCGGCGATAAACATTTATTCTTCTGGTTGTTGACCAACCGCATGACGCCGCCGGCCGTCTTCCTCGTGCCGTTCTTCCAGCTGTATTCGACGGTGGGCCTGATGGATACGCATCTGGCCGTGGCGCTGGCGCACATGGTGTTCAACGTGCCGCTGGCCGTGTGGATTTTGGAAGGTTTCATGTCCGGCGTGCCGAAGGAAATCGACGAGACGGCGTATATCGACGGCTACAGCTTTCCCCGCTTCTTCATCCGCATCTTCTTGCCGATGATCAAGTCGGGCGTGGGCGTGACGGCGTTCTTCTGCTTCATGTTCAGCTGGGTGGAGCTGCTGCTGGCGCGCACCCTGACCTCCGTCAATGCCAAGCCCATCGCCGCCACCATGACGCGCACCGTCTCGGCGGCCGGCATGGACTGGGGCGTGCTGGCGGCGGCCGGCGTGCTGACCATCGTGCCCGGCGCGCTGGTGATCTGGTTCGTGCGGCATTACATAGCCAAGGGTTTCGCGATGGGGAGGGTGTGACATGGAAAATAATACCGATAGCACGGCCAGCCTGTTCGGCTGGATGGCGTGGACGCCGGAAGTGGCCATCTTCTTCATCTGCATCGGCTTGATGCTGGCTGGCATGACGGTGTGGCAAATCCGCTCGCCCAGCATCGAACGCAAGGGATTCCTGCCCATGCCGACGACGCGCGGCGACCGCCTGTTCATCGGCTTGCTCACGGCGGCCTACGTGAACCTGGCGTGGGCGGGGTTCACGGAAATGCAGCAGGCGATAGGCGCCGCCATCAGTTTTGTGTTGTTGTTGATTGTTATGCGTTGGGGATGACCGGCTTGCCGGTGTTGATGGATGCCGTACCGCCAGCAGGCGGCCGGTAAAAACTATAAAAGGAGATTCACGATGAAATTGAAGTTCACGATCTTCGCGGCTGCGGCCATGCTCGTGTCGAACGCGGCCCTGGCCGACGCCAAGCAGGCGCAAACCTGGATCGACAAGGAATTCCAGCCATCCAGCCTGAGCAAGCAGCAACAGCTTGCTGAAATGAAATGGTTCATCGATGCGGCGGCCAAGCTGAAAGCCAAGGGCATCAAGGAAATTTCCGTGGTCTCGGAAACCATCGACACCCACGTCTACGAATCGAAGACCTTGGCCAAGGCTTTCGAGGAAATCACGGGCATCAAGGTGCGCCACGACATCATCCAGGAAGGCGACGTGGTGGAAAAGCTGCAAACGTCGATGCAGTCGGGCAAGAGCATCTATGACGGCTGGATTTCCGATTCCGACCTGATCGGCACGCATTACCGCTATGGCGCCGTGGAACCGTTGTCCGACTACATGGCCGCCAAGGGCAAGGAATTCACGAATCCAGGTCTCGATCTGAAAGATTTCATCGGCATCAGCTTCACCACGGCGCCCGATGGCAAGGTGTATCAATTGCCCGACCAGCAATTCGCCAACCTGTACTGGTTCCGCGCCGACTGGTTCGCGCGCAAGGATTTGCAAGCCAAGTTCAAGGCCAAGTATGGCTACGAGCTGGGCGTGCCGCAAAACTGGTCCGCGTATGAAGACATCGCCGATTTCTTCACGAATGACGTGAAGGAACTGGACGGCAAGAAAGTCTATGGCCACATGGATTACGGCAAGAAAGATCCGTCCCTGGGCTGGCGTTTTACCGATGCGTGGCTGTCGATGGCTGGCGCGGCCGACAAGGGCATTCCGAACGGCATGCCCGTCGACGAGTGGGGCATCAAGGTGGCGGCCGACAAGTGCACGCCCGTAGGCGCCTCGATGTCACGCGGCGGCGCCACCAATTCGCCGGCAGCCGTGTTTGCGCTGACGAAATATATCGACTGGATGAAGAAATACGCGCCGCCGCAGGCGAACGGCATGAATTTCTCGGAATCGGGTCCCGTGCCCGCGCAGGGCGAAATCGCCCAGCAAATCTTCTGGTACACGGCATTTACGGCCGGCATGACGAAACCAGGCTTGCCAGTGGTCAACAAGGACGGCACGCCGAAATGGCGCATGGCGCCGTCGCCGCACGGCCCGTACTGGAAAGAGGGCATGCAGAACGGCTATCAGGACGTCGGTTCCTGGTTCCTGTTCAAGTCCACGCCCGATGACCGCAAGGCCGCCGCCTGGCTGTACGCGCAATTCGTCACGTCGAAAACCGTGTCGCTGAAGAAATCCATCGTCGGCCTGACCTTCATCCGCGATTCCGACATCCGCCACGATTACTTCACGAAGCACGCGAACGAGTACGGCGGCTTGATCGAGTTCTACCGCAGCCCCGCCCGCGTGGCGTGGACGCCGACGGGCAACAACGTGCCCGACTATCCGAAGCTGGCCCAGCTGTGGTGGAAGAACGTGGCCACGGCGATTACGGCGGAAAAAACGCCGCAGGCCGCCATGGATAACCTGGCCGAGGAAATGGACCAGGTCATGGCGCGCCTGCAGCGGGCCGGCATGAAGGCGTGCGCGCCGAAGCTCAATCCCAAGGTCGATCCGAACCAGTATCTGTCGGACCAGCATGCGCCATGGAAAAAGCTGGCGAATGAAAAGCCGAAGGGTGAAACGATTGCCTACGATAAATTATTGCAAGCTTGGAAAGAGGGCAAGGTAAGGTAGTCGTGTAAACTTCTGCCGCCGCTTTCCCGGGGCACGGGCGCTTGTCCGTGCCCTTTTTTCACTGTATAGCCGTAGTAGCGACCATGACCAAATACATACTTGCTTTAGACCAGGGCACCACCAGTTCACGCGCCATCCTGTTCGACCATGCGGGCCGGCCGCACGCCAGCGCGCAGCGGGAATTTCGCCAGATTTTTCCCCAGCCGGGCTGGGTCGAGCATGACGCCGGCGAAATCTGGGCTTCGCAAGAGGGCGTGCTGCAGCAGGTGCTGCGCGACAGCGGCGTGGCCGCTTCGGACGTGGCCGCCATCGGCGTGACCAACCAGCGCGAGACGACGGTGCTGTGGGACCGCGCCACGGGCGAGCCCGTCGCCAACGCCATCGTCTGGCAAGACCGGAGAAACGCCGCTTACTGCGAGCAGCTGGTCGAGCAGGGCAAGGCGGACGTGATCCAGCAAAAAACGGGTCTCGTGCTCGATGCGTATTTTTCCGCAACTAAATTGAAATGGCTGCTCGACAACGTGGCCGGCGCCCGCGCGCGCGCCGAACGGGGCGAGCTGGCCTTCGGCACGGTCGACAGCTGGCTGATCTACAAGATGAGCGGCGCCCACTTGACGGACACGAGCAACGCGGCGCGCACCATGCTGTTCAATATCCATACCCTGCAATGGGACACGGATCTGCTGGCGCTGCTGGACATTCCCGCCTCGCTGCTGCCCGATGTCGTGCCGTCGAGCGGCGTCGCCGCGCACACGCACGCTGACTTGCTGGGCGTGTCCGTGCCCATTGCCGGCATCGCGGGCGACCAGCAGGCGGCCACGTTCGGCCAGGCCTGTCTGAAACCGGGCATGGCCAAGAATACCTATGGCACGGGCTGCTTCATGCTGATGAACGTGGGCAAGCGCCCGCTGCCATCGAAAAATCGGCTGCTGACGACGGTGGGCTGGAGCCTGGGCGCCGGCAGCGACAAGACTGATTACTTGCTCGAAGGCAGCGCCTTTATCGCGGGCGCGGCCGTGCAATGGATGCGCGACGGCATCGGCATCATCCGCGACTCGTCCGAAGTGGAAGCGCTGGCCACCAGCGTGCCCGATTCGGGCGGCCTGGTCTTCGTGCCTGCGTTCGCCGGCCTCGGCGCGCCGTACTGGGACCCGTATGCACGGGGCACCCTGATCGGCATCACGCGCGGCACGGGCAAGGCGCACATCGCGCGCGCGGCATTGGAGGGCGTGGCTTACCAGAACGTCGATGTCCTGTCCGCCATGCAGGACGACGCGGGCATTGCGCTATCCGAGTTGCGCGTGGACGGCGGCGCGGCCCGCAACGACATGCTGATGCAGTTCCAAGCCGACATCTTGAATGTGCCCGTGGTGCGCCCCGTGGTGACGGAAACGACAGCCCTGGGCGCCGCCTACCTGGCGGGCCTGGCCGTCGGCTTCTGGGCCTCGCAGGAAGAAATCGCCGCCCAATGGCAGGTGGGGCGCCGTTTCGAGCCGGCCATGGCGGCCGATGAACGTCTAAGCCGGCTGCACAAGTGGCAGCGGGCGGTGGAGCGCTCGCGCGACTGGAGCGAGTAAGAACATCTGACCAAACCTACTGCGCGTCGCGCTTTGCGGCCTGCGATGCTCACTACCTCGGCGGCCCCGTGCGAAGCACGGTTGCGCTTCTTAGCCACAAATCACTGCCGCTCGCTACGGTTTTGTCAGACGTTATAAGAACCGTGATCAATGGCGCATGAAATACACGGCGTAGCCCACCGTTTCACGCGGCACGGAGTACAGGTCGCGCAACTCGAAATACGGCGCATGCACGTTGCCGCTGACGGCGATGCCGGCCCGCTCCAGCGCCAGCCGGAAGCGGGGCACGTGAAAATATTGCGTGGCGACCATGGCTGTCTTCCAGCCGTGTGCGCGCATGAGAAGCGCCGCGTTGCGGGCCGTGGCATCCGTGGTCCAGCCTTGATTATCCTCAATGATGGCGCCGGCCGGCACGCCGCGCTTGAGCAGGTAGCGGGCCATCGATGCGGCCTCGTCAAAACCTTCCTTGCCCGTCGCACCGCTGACGAGGATGCGTGGCGCCCTGTGTTCCTGGAACTGTGTCAGCGCCGCGTCAAGCCGTGCCTGCAGGCGGGGGCTGGGCGTGCCGTCGGGCAGGATCGTGTTGCCGGGCACGACGATCACGTCGGCAGGGGCCAGCTTGTCGTTCAGGCCCGCCAGCACCAGGGCCGCGGTGGCCAGCGAGAACGTGGCAAAGCTGGCCAAGCCCAAGAGCGTAAGTTTTCGCATCATTCGCAATGCCGTGACGTTTTTCCTGGGGCGGAATGGAGATGGCCCTTGCGCAAGCGGATTGCCGCATAAGTCAGCAGTGGCTGGAGTAGCCAGCGAACCAGCCGTTTCAATGTTGGGCGTGTGGCAATGAAGTTGGCGAAGGGAGGACTGGTGCGGTAATAGCACGCCACAAACCAGCGTCCGCCAATAGATTGCAGCAGATGCCGATCACGCCAATGCCGCAATACATTGATTTCGCTTGCAAAAGGTGTTCCGAATGCCGCCGTGGCGATGAAGCATGCCGAAGAATTGAGCGAGGCGAGATTATTCTGGATGTCGATATTGCGCGGCGCGAGTTGGGCGGCTTTTTCCAGAAAAGCCCGTGCCTCGTCTTTTTTCTTGTGTCCTTCCCATAAAATCAGCCCCTTCAGATTGAGAGAGATCGGGTTTTCGGGAAATAGCTCCAGCGAACGGTCGATATATTGCAGTGCCAGATCCATATCGGCCGATTGCGGCACTTTAAAACCTATGTTTGTACCGTAGATTTTCTTATTCTCGCGCAGCAATCGCATCATTTGCTTCGCTTGATAGTGATACTGGTCGGATTCGGCCTTGTCGGCAGCCAGCTTTGCCTCTTTGGCACGTCGCGCAGCCTGTGTATTGTTGAATTGGCTTAATCCATCGCGCGCTTTTATTTCCAGATCCAGCAAGCCTGCATGGTAAGGATCAAGCAGCAGCCCCTGCTCAACGTACTGCATGGCTTTGCCATAGAGTCCTTTTGCAATCGAGCGCTCCGCCATGACGCACAAGGTTTGTGGGGTGGGGCTGGATGCCGCCTCATGGCTGCGCTCATGTGAATTGTGACAATAGGGACAGGTAAATGTGGATGCCTGGTCTTCTACGTCCAGATTCGCTCCACATTGTGTGCATTCAAATACAGCTAAAGCCATCTCGGTCGTGTTCCGTTAGCGTGGAAAAGGACACAGCCTTTTTAAGCTGTGTAATTCTAAAACTCTAACGTATCTGACGGCCGGTGTCAGGGAAAGATAATGGGATGGCTGAAAATATTTTCAAGCATCCGGTACTTTCCATCAAGGTGTAATTGAAATTGTTCTCGCGCGCTGGTTCGACAGATAAATATTGTCCTTTTCCAGCGGCGTGCCTGCGCGCACGGCGTCGAGCCAGTCCTGCGTGCTGACGACGGCGGCGAAATTCGAGTGGAACACCGTGCTGAAGACGCGGTGGATTTCCTCGGCGCTGGCCGTGCCGCCCGCATTGGCGTAGGGCAGGGTGCCGGTGGCGTCCTGCAGGAACTCGACTTGCAAGCCGTCGTGCGCGGCCTGATAGATGGTGGCCGCGTCGCAGTTGTGCGTCATGTAGCCGATCACCGTCAGGGTGTCGATGCCGTGGCTCTCCAGCCAGGCGCGCAGGTCCGTGCCCGCAAACGCGCTGCCCATGGTCTTGTTGATGCGGTGGTCGGCGGCAAAGGCGGCCACTTGCGGATGCAGCTGCCAGCCGTCGCTGCCTTTTGCAAAGATGGGAGAAGCTTCCGGCGCATCGTGCTGGACGACGATGACGGGCACGCCGGTGGCGCGGGCGGCGGCCATGGCGGTGACGATGTTCGGCAGGGAAATCTCGACGGATGGATATTCGATGGGCATGTCGCCCGTGAAATATTCGTTTTGCACGTCGATGACGAGCAGGGCGCGGCGCGGTGCGGTAGTGGTGGACATGCTTGACTCCTGAATGGTTGAAAGAGGAAGGACTTCCCCGATACAGCCATTTTCAAGCCGCATGGCATAAACAAAAAGTGGCCCGAAGGCCTATCTGCGATAAAATCGGGCCATGCCTACTTTTCCAGCTTCGTCCCCCTTGAGCGTGGCCGTGATCGCCTTCGACGGCATGACGCCATTCCACTTGTCCGTGCCTTGCCTCGTGTTTGGCGCCCAGACGGACGAGGCCGATCTGCCGCCTTTCCACGTGCGCGTGTGCGCCGCCGACCCCGCGCCCTTGCGCACGGCGGCCGGCTTCGGCATCACGCCCGAGTTCGGCCTGGAAGGCCTGGACGGTGCCGACATCGTCATCATGCCGGCCTGGCACGACGATTGCCGCGAAGCGGCGCCATCGCTGGTCGCGGCGTTGCAGGCGGCCAGCGGGCGCGGCGCGCGCATGGTGGGCCTGTGCCTGGGCGCGTTCCCCCTGGCGCAGGCAGGCTTGTTGGATGGCAAGAGCGCCGCCACGCACTGGGGCATGGCGGACCGGCTGGCGGCCCGCTATCCCAGGGTCAGGGTAGACCGGGAAGTGCTGTACGTGGACGATGGCGCCGTGCTGACGTCGGCGGGCGTGGCGGCCGGCCTCGATTGCTGCCTGTATCTGCTGCGCCAGCTGGCGGGCGCCGAGGTGGCCAACCGGGTGGCGCGCCGGCTGTTGGTGGCGCCGCACCGCCAGGGCGGGCAGGCGCAATTCATCGAGCGCCCGCTGCCCGTGTCCGGCAGCGAAGGGCGGTTTGCCGACGTGCTTGCCTGCGTGACGGCCAACCTGGGCGTGGCGCACAGCATCGATGCGCTGGCCGAACGGGCCGCCATGAGCCGGCGCAATTTCACGCGCCACTTCCGCCAGGCGACGGGCACCTCGTTCAAGCAATGGCTGCTGAACCAGCGTCTGGCGCATGCGCAAAGCCTGCTGGAAAAAAGCGCGGCCTCGATCGATGTCGTGGCGCAAGAAGCCGGCTTCGGCACGGCCCTGTCGCTGCGCCAGCATTTCCGTGCCAGCTTGCAGACGTCGCCGTCGGCGTACCGCAAGCTGTTCCGGCAGCAATCAGGCCAGATCAGGCAGCCATAGCGTTGAGGTGTCCCGGCTGCCGTTGGGCAGCTGCGCGCTGACGGCGATTTGCCGCGCGATGAAGGCGGCCGGCGCGAAGGCGTAGCGTTCCTGGAACGAGACGGTTTCCGCGCTCATCAGTTCGGCATACGTCTGCATCAGGGTCGAGGCGGAAAGGTAGTTGCCTTGCTCCAGATAGGTGTCGATGGCGGCCAGCAGTACGGGGTAGTCGGCATTTTCCTTGCTGCCGCCAAAGTTGAACGACAATTGCCCGCAGGCGCGCCAGATGGGGTCCGGTTCCCCGTCCGGCACCGGCTGCGTGCGCAGCCATTGCAAGGCCTTGAATGGCGGGCCGCCAAACGACGGTGGAGAGATGATCGCCTGGATGGCCACCCTGGCGGCTTCGTCGATCCTGCCCGCGCGCACATACTGTACGTGCAACAAGGTCAAGGCGTCCGTGTATTCGGGAACGATGGCCAGCGCCGCTTCCAGCAGCGCGATAGCCGCGTCCGGCTTGCGCTGCGCAATCAATTCCCTGGCCTCCAGATAGGCTGCGCGCGGCGAGGCGGGGTCGTCGGCCAGCGACGGCGTGGCGACGTACTCGTCTTCCGCCGTTGCGTAGGCGGACAGAAACGCCGCCAGGCTGGAAAAGTGCGGCTGCACGCGCCACTCGTCGTGCCACGTTTCGACGACGATCGGTTCCGCCGCTTCCCGGCCGATGGGCCAGTACAGGCCGAACGTGTCGCCATTGCCCAGTGCGCCTTCGGCGAACGGGGTGAAGCCGAGCGGTGGATATGCTGTCGTGTGTTGCCAGTCTTGTTCGACCGAGATGGGGGCGAGGTTTGCAGGTAGTTGCATGGAGGTTGCAGAGGATAAAACGCCAGTGTAGAGCAAGACCGCGTCCGCTGGCGTTCCCCATCGCAAGGGGGCAAGTGAGGGGCCAAGCCCTTCAGTCGCGTTCCGGTACCGGCACGTTGAAGCCGTTCAAGGTGGTCGAGACCAGCGCGTACAGGCCCACCAGGTAGATCAGCTCGTTGGTGCCGTGCTGGCCAAAGGTGGCCAGCGCCAGGCGGTACAGCGGCTCCGGCAGCGTGCCGCCGCCGCTGAGCGCGTAGGCCAGGTCGTAGGCGATGCTCTCATGCTGGTCGAGGTCGACCGGCTTGACGTCGGCCACCAGCGTGGCCAGGCGCTCGGCCGACATGCCTTCGCGCTCCGCGACGGCGATGTGGGCATAGATTTCATAGGCGGCGTTGTAGCGCGCGCCGACCACCAGGATGGCAATCTGGCGCACGTTATCGGGCAGCGTGGCGTTGGCCGTCATGGCCAGGGTCAGGTCCCAGATGGCCTTGCCGATGGCCGGTTCGTGCAGCCACGGATTCCATGGCCCCATCAGGGCGCCGTCTTCGCGCACGGCGATGAAATCGTTGAAATTGCTGGTGATGCCTTTGCGCATATCGTCATACAGCGGCTGCTGTTCGGGCGTCAGGTCTTGCGGAGCGATCAGGGGCAGGCGCATGGAAACTCCTTGCTGGGTAGGTGGGCGGTGGGCGGCGGTAGCCAGCAGTCAGTATAGCCAGCCAGCGTGGCAGGCGGCGCCCGTTCGCTGTGCGCCTACTTGCGCGGCTCGTGGATGCGGAATTTCTTCACGACACCCGCCTGGTCGAACATGACGGCCACTTCGCGCGTGCCTTTTTCGCCCAGCAGGGGGATCAGCCGCGTCACCTTGGGCGCTTGCAGCTGGTTCTTGTAGACCCAGACTTCGTAGCCGGGATCGAAGCTGACGACGGTGGCATTGCCCAGGGCCGCGTCGAGGTCGAGGCGGGTGGTCTTGCCCACCTTGATGTTCTGATAGATGGCGCCGTTGTCGGGTGCGCGGTTGACCTTGTATTCACTGGCGGTGCACATGGCCACGGCCAGGCCCGCGAGGCAGGAAGCTGCCAGTTTTATCAATGTGTTCATATGGACTCCCAGTGTGCATCACTGCTTCCAATCTCAGAGAGGACGGGCGTGATGTCATGCCGGGAGTGTGCTTGCGTCGCCACGAATGTGCTACAAGATTATACAAAGGCGCAAAAAATGATGCCGGTGGTGCCGGCTGGCGGTACTTTTACCGGCTCTGCAGCACGTCGGTCGAGAGCGCCAGGGTTTCCTTGATTTCTTCCATCACCACATAGCTTTTCGATTGCGCGGCACCCGGCAGCTGCAGCAGCATGTCGCCCAGCAGTTTGCGGTACTCGGCCATTTCATGGATGCGCGCCTTGATCAGGTAATCGAAGTCGCCCGATACCAGGTGGCATTCCTGCACCTCGGGAATCTGCAGCACTTCGCGGCGGAATTGCTCGAAGGCGGACGCCGACTTTTGATTGAGAGTAATCTCTACAAAGACGAGCAGCTTGGCGCCCAGCGCAGCCGGGTTCACCTTGGCGTGGTAGCCCGTGATGACGCCGTCGCGCTCCATGCGCTTGACCCGCTCGATGCAGGGCGTGATCGACAGGCCCACCTGTTCGCCCAGGTCTTTCATCGAGATGCGGCCATCCTGCTGCAGGATGCGCAGGATGTGGCGGTCCAGCTTGTCGAGGCCACGTGCCGATTCTTTAAGGATTCTCATGATTTATTGCTGAATATCTCGATTTATACGTGAACAAATACTGGCTCTTTCCCAATATGATAGCGGTTAATCTGGCGTCAGCCTAAAAAATATAATGAGGAAACTATGCGTATCGTGATTCTGGGTAGCGGCGTCATCGGCGTCACCAGTGCTTACTATCTGGCCAAGGCAGGACATGAGGTGACCGTCATCGACCGCCAGCCGGGCCCGGCACTGGAAACCAGCTTTGCGAATGCGGGGCAAATCTCGCCCGGCTACGCTTCGCCATGGGCCGCGCCCGGCATTCCCCTGAAAGCCGTGAAGTGGATGATGCAGCGCCACGCGCCGCTGGCCATCTCGCTCGACGGCAGCGCCGCCCAGCTCAAATGGATGTGGCAGATGTTGCGTAATTGCACACCGGAAGCGTATGCCGTGAACAAGGAACGCATGGTGCGCCTGGCCGAGTACAGCCGCGACTGCTTCAAGGTGTTGCGCGCCGAGGCCGGCATCACGTATGAAGGCCGCCAGCAAGGCACGATGCAATTGTTCCGCACGGAAAAGCAATACAACGACGCCGCCAAGGATATCGAAGTGTTGAAAGACGCGGGCGTGCCGTATGAAGTGCTGCAGCGCAATGAGTTGTCGCGCGCCGAGCCGGCCCTCGAAGCCGTCAAGGACAAGCTGTTCGGCGGCCTGCGCCTGCCCAACGATGAAACGGGCGATTGCCAGCTGTTTACCACGCGCCTGTCCGAAATGGCCGAGGCGCTGGGCGTGAAGTTCCGCTATGGCGTCTCCATCGATGCATTGCTGACGCAGGGCGATGAAATTGCTGGCGTGCAATGCGGCGCGGAAATCGTCAAGGCCGATTCCTATGTCGTGGCGCTCGGTTCCTACTCGACGGGCTTCATGAAGCCGCTGCTCGACATCCCCGTGTATCCATTGAAGGGCTATTCGATCACCGTGCCCATCGTCAATGCGGCCAAGGCGCCCGTGTCGACCATCCTCGATGAAACCTATAAAATCGCCGTGACCCGTTTCGACGACCGCATCCGCGTGGGCGGCATGGCGGAAATCGCCGGCTACAACCTGAACCTGAACCCGCGCCGCCGCGAAACCCTGGAAATGGTCGTCAACGACCTGTTCCCCGGCGGCGGCAACACAGCTGAGGCCACGTTCTGGACGGGCTTGCGCCCGATGACGCCGGACGGCACGCCCATCGTCGGCCGCACGCCGCTGCGCAACCTGTTCCTGAACACGGGCCACGGCACCCTGGGCTGGACCATGTCCTGCGGTTCGGCGCAATTGCTGGCCGACCTGATGTCATCGAAACAGCCGGCCATTCTGGCCGACGACCTGTCCGTCAGCCGTTACAGCGGTGCGCAGGGCCATGGCAAACTGCAATACGCGGGAGCCTGAGATGGCGGGAAGCATGCCTCCAAAAGAACGTAGCGGCGCCATCCTGACGGTGGACCTCGATGCCGTGCGCGCCAACTACCGCTTGCTGCGCGACAAGGCGCACCCGGCCGCCTGCTCGGCCGTCGTGAAATCCGACGCGTATGGCCTGGGCGCCGCGCAAGTGGGCGCGGCCCTGTATGAAGAGGGGTGCCGCCATTTCTTCGTGGCTCATCTGGAAGAGGGCATCAGCCTGCGCCCGCACGTGGCGCCGGACGCGGCCATCTTCGTGCTGCACGGCCCGCCCGTCGGCACGGAAGGCGAGTTCACGGCCCACGGCCTGACGCCAGTACTGAACAGCGAGCCGCAGGTGGCGGGCTGGCGCCAGCATGCCAAGGTGCTGGGCACCGCCCTGGACGCCATCGTGCAGGTGGACACGGGCATGTCGCGCATGGGCCTGTCGCCGCAGGAAATCGACGCCTGGCTGCTGGACCCGCATTTTCTCGATGGCATCAAGGTGCGCTACATCATGAGCCACCTGGCTTGCGCCGACGAGCGCGCCAATCCGATGAATGGCGAGCAGCTGGCCCGTTTCATCGCCATCCGCGCCCGTTTGCCGCAATACCGCGCCAGCCTGGCCAATTCCTCGGGCATCTTTTTGTCGCCCGATTACCACTTCGACCTGGTGCGCCCCGGTGCTGCCCTGTACGGCATCGGGCCGCAGGGCGGCGAGCCGAATCCGCTGCGCTCCGTGGTGCGGCTGCAGGGCAAGGTCATGCAGACCCGTACGATCGCCGCCGGCGACCACGTGGGCTACAGCCGCCGCTACACGGCCAGCGAGCCGCGCCAGGTGGCCACGGTTTCCGTCGGCTATGCCGATGGCTGGCTGCGCAGCATGAGCAACCAGGGCCTGGCCATCGTCGATGGCGTGAAAGTGCCGCAGATCGGCGCCATCTCGATGGATTCCATCACCCTGGACGTGAGCGCCATCGCGCAGGAGCGCGTCGCGCCGGGCAGCCTGGTCGACCTGATCTGCGCCGAACATCCGGTCGACGCCGTGGCGGCCATGGCCAATACCATCGGCTATGAAGTGCTGACGAACCTGGGCGGGCGCTATTACCGCGAATATCAAGGCCTGGCGCAGTCCGCACGCTAGCGCGCTAAGCCGATGATTGTGTGGCAAGATAGGCCCCGGTGTGAACTCCACTCCGGGGCTTTCTATTAACCATCATCGGGGATTTCTATGAGTCAATATAACGTTGCTATCATCGTCGGCAGCCTGCGCAAGGATTCCTTCAACCGCAAGCTGGCCGACGCCATCGTCAAGCTGGCGCCGCCCGAGTTTTCCTTTAAACATATCGAGATCGGCGACTTGCCGCTGTACAACCAGGATGACGATGGCGCGCAGGCGGAGCAGGTGCTGCGCCTCAAATCCGAGATTTCCGCATCGCAAGCCTTGCTCTTCCTCACCCCCGAATACAACCGCTCCATCCCCGGCGTGCTGAAAAACGCCCTCGATCACGGCTCGCGCCCGTATGGCCAGAGCGTGTGGGGCGGCAAGCCCGGTGCCGTGCTGGGCGTGTCCGTCGGTGCCACGGGCACGGCCCTGGCGCAGCAGCATTTGCGCAATGTGCTCGCTTACCTGGACGTGCCGCTGCTGGGCCAACCTGAAATGTTTATCCAGGCCAAGGACGGCCTGTTCGACGAGCACGGCGGCATCGGCCCGGCCAGCCTCGGTTTCTTCCAGGGCTGGATGCAGCGCTACACGGACTGGGTCCGCAAGCACGCGATTCACGCTTGATGCAAATCAAGGCGGCAGCGCCCCGCGTTGCCGCTTGTACCGTTTCTTTGACCATGGATGCCAATATTTCAATATTGGCACGGGTGTCTCGGTATAATGCGCTCTTTCTTTAGCGCAATACTTTCCAATTTCTTGCCGACTCCATGTGGACTAAACCTGTTCTGCGCATGAATTTGCGCCGTTTGATCGTGCTTGTGGCCTTTGCCAGCGCCCTGGTGTCGCTGGCCAATACCTTCTATGCCAGCTACAGCGTGCAGCGCCAGCTGCTGATCGATACCACCCTGGAAGCGAACCACGCCTACGCGAGCAAGCTGGCCAGCACGGCCGAGGACTTCCTGCAGTCGGCGCGCCAGCAGCTGGCCTACAGCGCCGGCAGCCTGCCGTCGCGCATGGGCGACGAGCAATGGCTGACGGACGAGGCGCAGCGCCTGCGCCTGCAAACGAACAGCTTCAATTCCGTGCTCATCGTCGATGCCCAGGGCAAGGTGCTGGGCGTGTCGCCGGAAACCCTGGCACTGAAAAACCGCACGCTCGATTCGGCCGGCGCCGCGCAGGCGCTGCGCGAACGGCGTCCGCTGGTGACGCAGCCGTACATGTCCTCGGCGGGCAACCTGGTGGTGTTCGTTTCGCATCCCATCGTCGGCAAGGATGGCCGCTACCTCGGCTATGTGGGCGGCAGCATCTACCTGAAACAGAAAAATATCCTGTACACCATGCTGGGCCAGCATTATTACCGCGACGGCTCGTATCTGTACGTGGTCGACCAGAACCGGCGCCTGCTGTACCACCCGGACCCCGAGCGCCTGGGCGACGTGGCCGGCCGCAATGAGGTGATCGACGCCATCATCGCGCAGCGGGGCGGCGGCAACCGGCGCATGGACAACAGCCTGGGCGTGGACATGCTGGCCGGCTACGCCACCATGCCGTCGACCGGCTGGGGCATCGTGGCGCAGCGGCCCACGGCCATGACCCTGGCCCCGCTGAACCAGCTGATGGCCGACACGGTATGGCATTCCCTGCCGATCGCCTTGCTGAGCCTGCCATTCATCTGGTGGCTGGCCAGCCTGATTTCGCGGCCCCTGGTACAGCTGGCCGAAGGCGCGCGGCGCATGGACGCGCCCGGCACGGCCGAGCACATCGCCGCCATCCGCTCGTGGTATGTGGAAGCGGCGCAGATCAAGAAAGCCCTGTTGAAGGGCCTGGCGTTGTTGCAGAACAAGATCGGCAAGCTGAAGACGGATGTGGAGACGGACCCGCTGACGGGCCTGTCGAACCGGCGCGGCATGGCGGCGGCGCTGGACACCTGGCAGGCGCAGGCGCGGCCGTTTTCCGTGATCGCCATCGACATCGACCATTTCAAGCAAGTCAACGATAAATGGGGGCATGCCGTGGGCGATGACGTCATCCTGCGCCTGGCGCAGCTGATGCGCGCCTGTTCGCGCGATGCCGACGTGCTGTGCCGCAATGGCGGCGACGAATTCATCATGCTGCTGCCCGATGCGGACCTGGACGTGGCCATGCAGGTGGCCGAGCGCCTGCGCGCCAAGGTGGCCGCCGCCGTGATTCCCGGCGCGGGCGCCATCACGGTCTCGCTGGGCGTGGTCTCGTCGTCGCACGGGGAGCGCAGCACGGACGCCGTGCTGCTGGCCGCCGACGCGGCCCTGTACGTGGCCAAGGAAAACGGGCGCAATTGCGTGGGCATCACGGAACCCGCCTGACGGGCGTGCCGCGCGGGATGAACTGATCCGCTGTTTTTTGCGGTATCTGAGCCTGTCCCGTTTGCCCGCCAGCGCTTACCATGTGGCGCTGATGCGGTACAACGAGGACCAGGGGCATGGCAGGGATGGATATTAATGACGTTTGAGCAAGAACTTGGCATCCGCTGCGAGGTCGATGGCCAGCCCCACCCGCCGGCCTTGCTCGACTGCCGCGAACTCAATTACGGCCAGCACAGCGTGCTGCCGCTGCACCCGTTCCGCCTGAGCGTGCCGGAAGCGGCGCTGGCGGGACTGCTCGACGAACCCTTCAACAGTTTCGTGCAGGATTGCCGCAAAGACGACCTGCAGTACGAGGAAAGCGACTTGCCCGAGCTCATGCAGGCCGGCTACCCCGACATCACGGCCATGCTGGCGGGCCACCGGCCGCTGCTGGCCGAAATGATTGACGACTTCATGATCGGCGACCTGATGTGGGCCATCGGGCGCGCCAGCGGCTACTGCCGGCCCCGTGCCCGTTGCTTGGGCGACGTGGAGGCGGCCGATGGCCGCGCGTATTTTACCGTCAATCAAGTGGAGAACATCCATTTTGCCGATGGCCAGCTCATCCTGGAAGGGCAGGGCTATTACGGCGTCTACGTCATCTGGCTGACGCATGGCCGGCGAGATCAAATAGGCACTTGACCTTCCTCATGTGGGAAGGTTTATAGTCGTGCCATGAACCGTGCCTTTTTCCGCTTTCTCGCCCGCTCGCTGCTCTGGCTGCTTGCCGTCACGCTGCCCTTGCAGGGCTTAGCGTCGGCCATGCGCAGCTGCTGCGTGGACGAGCGGACGGCAGCGGTCACCGCCACCGCCGTAGCGATGGAGGCGCCCCAGTGCCACGACATGGGCGACATGACCGGCATGCAGATGCAAGGCCAGCCGCTGCACATGGCCATGGACGATGGCGGCGCCACGCACCATGGCCACGATTGCAGCAACCACGGCGCCTGCACGGTGGGCGCCACGGCGCCGCCGGGCATGCCTGCCTTGCACGCCTTGACCCTGCGCGCGCCGCCTCCGGCGCTGGCACCCGATTCCCTGTTCGCCGGGCATATCCCGCCTGGTCCCGAACGTCCCCCGAGAAGCACGCGCTCCGCCTGACCGCCCGTTGAACCTGGCGGTGCCGCCGTTGCACGTCCCTGCACGTTGCTTTGGCCGCGCCAGCCTTCCCGTTGCGCGCCCGCCGCGCCATACCCCGTCATTCAAGGAATACCATGAAGCAATTATTCAGCCTCGCGCTGGCCGCCGGCGTTGCGCTTGCCTCGCTGCCGCTGGCCGCCGCCGCGCAATCCCAGCCCCCGTCCGCGCCGCAAGACGCGCAAGCGCCCGTGCCGGCCGCCATCTATCGCTCCGCCTTTGCCGGCTACCGTCCCGCCGCCGAGGAGGACGCCACGCCCGACCAGACCTGGCGCGCCGTCAACGAGAAGGTCGGCAAGGCCGGCGGCCACATGGGCATGATGAAGATGGACGGCCACAAGATGGACGGCCATAAGATGGAAGGTCATTCCATGCCGATGGAGAAGCCCGGTCCCAAGCCCGATGCCAAGCCGGCCAGCCAGCCCGCCCCGCAACACCAGCACGAAGGACACTGAGATGGCACGTTTCACAAAATCGACTTGCCTGACGCCGCTGGCCCTGGCGGCCGCCTTGCTGCTCACTGGCTGCGCCAGCTTCAGCCCCGATGGCGGCATGCAGGCGGTGTCCACGCTGGCCGACGCCCGCACGGGCGCCCCGGCGGCATTGACGGACAACGGTGGCGAGGAAAAGCTGGCGTCCCTGCTGGCCCAGCCGCTGGACGCCGACAGCGCCGTGCGCATCGCCCTGATGAACAACCACGGCATGAAAGCGGCGCTGGCCGAACTGGGCGCGTCCGAGGCGGACCTGGTGCAGGCGGGACGCTTGCGCAATCCCGGCCTGTCGTTCGGCCGCTCGCACGGCAACCATGGCAATGAAATCGACCGGAGCGTCAGCTTCGACCTGGCGGGCCTCTTGACCATGCCCATGCGCGTGAACATCGAGCGGGGCCGTTTCGAGCAAGCCAAGCTGCAGGCCGCCAGCAGCGCCGTGCAACTGGCGCTTGAGACGCGCCGCGCCTATTTCAATGCCGTGGCCGCCGTGCAGACGGAAGCGTTCATGCAGCGGGCGCTGCTGTCGGCCGAGGCGGGTGCCGAATTGGCCACGCGCTTGCGGCAGGCGGGCAACTGGAGCCGCCTCGACCAGGCGCGCCAGCAAGTGTTTTATGCGGACGCCGTCGGCGACCTGGCCCGTGCGCGCCACCAGGCATTGGTGACGCGCGAGCACCTGACGCGCTTGCTGGGCCTGTGGGGCAAGCAGACAGCGTTTGCCTTGCCGTCGCGCCTGCCCGACTTGCCGGCCCAGCCGGCGGAGGCCGGCAATATCGAGGCGCAGGCGATGGAGCAGCGGCTCGACGTGCAAAGAGCGAAACTCGACGCCCATGCGACGGCCGACGCGCTGGGCCTGTCCAAGGTGACGGGTTTCGTCAATGTGCTCGACGTGGGCTACACGAACAAGAGCAGCAGCGAGGCGCCGCGCGAAAACGGCTATGAAGTTTCGCTGGAACTGCCCCTGTTCGACTGGGGCACGGCGCGCAATGCCCGGGCGCAAGCCTTGTACGAGCAATCGCTGCAGCGCACGGCGGGCACGGCGGTGCGGGCCCGCTCGGAAGTGCGCGTAGCGTATTCGAGCTACCGCACGGCCTACGACCTGGCGCGTCACTACCGCGATGAAGTCGTGCCGCTGCGCAAGACGATCTCGCATGAAGTATTGCTGCGCTACAACGGCATGCTGGCCAGCGTGTTCGAACTGCTGGCCGATGCGCGCGAGCAAGTCGCCAGCGTGAACAGCGCCATCGAGACCCAGCGCGATTTCTGGATCGCGCAAACTGAACTGCAAGGCGCCATCAATGGCAGCGGCCCAGCCAACAAGGAATAATGATGATTACACGTAGAAACTTTTTCATGAATGCGGGTGCCGTCGCCCTCAGTGCGGCAGCGGTGAGCCGCGTCGGTGCGGCGTCCCTGCCGGAAGCCGTCAGCATGGCCGGCGCGGACACGAAAGCGCCGCCACCGCCGCCGAACGGGCGTCCGTATAACCCCGTCGTCACCCTGAATGGCTGGTCCTTGCCCTGGCGCATGAACAACAACGTCAAGGAATTCCACCTGGTGGCCGAACCCGTCGTGCGCGAACTGGCACCCGGCATGATGGCCAACTTGTGGGGCTACAACGGCCAGTCGCCCGGTCCCACCATCGAAGTGGTGGAGGGTGATCGGGTGCGCATCTTTGTCACCAACAAGTTGCCGGAACACACGAGCGTGCACTGGCATGGACAGCGCTTGCCGAACGGCATGGATGGCGTCACGGGCCTGACCCAGCCGGGCATTCCTCCTGGCAAGACTTTTGTGTATGAATTCGTTGCCAAGCGGCCCGGCACCTTTATGTACCACCCGCATGCGGATGAAATGACGCAGATGGCCATGGGCATGATGGGTTTCTGGGTCACGCACCCGAAAGATCCGAACTTCATGAAGGTGGACCGCGATTTCGTCTTTTTGCTCAGTAACTACGACATCGATCCCGGCAGCTACACGCCGAAGATCATGACCATGACGGATTTTAATTTGTTCACCTTCAACAGCCGCGTCTTCCCCGGCATCGACCCCATGGTCGTGCGCCAGGGCGACAAGGTGCGCGTGCGCGTGGGCAACCTGACCATGACGAACCACCCGATCCACATGCACGGCCATGAATTCGAGGTGACGGGCACCGATGGCGGCTGGACGCGCCCCGAATCGCGCTGGCCCGAAGTGACGACCGATATCGCCGTGGGCCAGATGCGCGCCGTGGAGTTTACCGGCACGGACCTGGGCGACTGGGCTTTCCACTGCCACAAGTCGCACCACACGATGAATGCCATGGGGCATGACGTGCCCACCATGATCGGCGTCGACCACCAGGGCGTGGCGGCGAAGATCAACCAGCTCGTGCCCGGCTACATGGTGATGGGCGAGCGGGGCATGGCGGACATGGGCGAGATGCAGATGCCGATCCCCGACAATACCTTGCCGATGATGGCGGGCGACGGCCCCTTCGGCGCCATCGGCATGGGCGGCATGTTCAGCACGGTGAAGGTGCGCAAGGATCAGAAACCGGGCGATTACCGCGACCCGGGCTGGTACAAGCACCCGGCCGGCAGCGTGGCGTACGAATGGACGGGCGCCTTGCCGGAACCGGTGCGCGGCCAGGGGACGGGTAAAACGGCGAAAAGCGGCGTCGAGATGACGGTGCGCAAGCCGGCAGCGCATGGCGGGCATTAACATGCTCTGCTGGCGCGGATAAACACGGCGGCTTGCCTAGCATGGCAAGCCGTTTTGCATGTTGCTATAAATCAAGGAATTGTTGTTTAGTGACAATCCGAGCATTTTCTTCAGCGATTTTTCTTTATATTCAAATTCATACGCATCGCCGGGTATTGGCCGCAGACTATGGAGGAATCATGTTGAATCGGATGAAAGTGGGCACGCGCTTGCTGGCGGCATTTTTTTGCGTCGCGCTGCTGGGCGCCATCGTGGCCGGCATCGGTATTTTCAACATGGGCAAGATCGACACCATGGCTGGCAGGATGTACAACCATGAATTGCTGGGACTGTCGTACATCAAGGAAGCCAATATCGCCCTGATCAAGGTGGGCCGCGCGCGCAGCAATTTCCTGCTGGCAACCACGGCGGAAGAGCGCAGCCGGCGCCAGGCCGATATCACCAAATTCCTCGAACACAATAAAAGCTATCTGGCCAAGGCCGAACCGCTGTTCGTCTCGCCGGCCGCCAAGGAACTGTTTGCCCGCTTCGCGGCCGTCGAAGCGGAATACATCGCCACCATGCAACAGGCGCTGGCCCTGGCGGCGGCCGAACCGCTGGCGCAGCGCAGCGCGAACCTGACGCAGTTGCTCGACAAGACGCGGCTGCATGCCGATGAACTCGACAGCGTGCTCGATAAATTATCCTTGCAGAAAGAAGAACGGGCCAGGGCGGCCGCGGCGCAGGCGTCGGACGTGTACCAGACCAGCCGCACCTTCATGCTCGCCCTCGTGCTGGGCAGCGTGGCGGCCGGCCTGGCGCTGGGCGCGCTGATCACGCGCGGACTGACGCGCCAGCTCGGCGGCGAACCGGCGTATGCCGTCAGGATCGCGGGCGCCATCGCCGAGGGCGATCTCACCATCGATATCCGTACGGCCAGCCATGACAATGCCAGCCTGCTGTTTGCCATGAAAGCCATGCGCGACAAGCTGGTGGGCATCGTCAGCCAGGTGCGCTCGGGCACGGACACCATCCATACGGCTTCCAGCGAAATCGCCCAGGGCAACCTCGACCTGTCGTCACGCACGGAAGAGCAGGCCAGTTCGCTGGAAGAAACGGCGTCCTCGATGGAGCAGCTGACGTCGGCCGTGCGGCAGAACGCGGACAATGCGCGCCAGGCCAATGCGCTGGCCGGCGCCGCGTCCGACGTGGCCGGCAAGGGCGGCGCCGTGGTGGGGCAGGTGGTGCAGACCATGGAATCGATCAATGCCTCGTCGCGCAAGATCGTCGACATCATCAGCGTCATCGACGGCATCGCCTTCCAGACGAATATCCTGGCTTTGAATGCGGCCGTGGAAGCGGCCAGGGCGGGCGAGGAGGGGCGCGGTTTTGCCGTCGTGGCGGCCGAAGTGCGCAACCTGGCGCAGCGCTCAGCCAGTGCCGCCAAGGAAATCAAGACCCTGATCGGCGACTCCGTCGAGCAGGTGGAAGTGGGTGCCAAGCTCGTGCATGACGCGGGCAAGACGATGGACGAAGTGGTCGCCAGCGTGCGCCAGGTGGCCGACATCATGCAGGAAATCACGGCCGCCAGCGCGGAGCAGAGCGCCGGCATCGAGCAAGTCAACCAGGCCGTGCTGCAGATGGACCAGGTGACGCAGCAGAATGCGGCCCTGGTGGAAGAGGCCGCGGCGGCCGCCGAATCGCTGCAGGACCAGGCGCAGACCCTGACGGAACTGGTGGGCGTGTTCCGTCTGCATGCCCAGGCCGAACGCATCGCCGTGCCGGTATCGAGCAACGTGACGCCGCTGCGCCGGCCTGCGGCGGTGGCCAGCCAGGGCGTGCGGCGCCTGGCCTGACAGCGCCCGGATCGGGCGCAATCGGCGCGGCGGTGGTAGGCTGTCGCTATTGCGCGTTTGCCACTTCCGGGTCCTCCATGCCGTCTTCCTTCCTGCCGTCCTTCAGTTTTTCCCTGTTGCTGCTGTCCCTGGCGCCCCTGGCGCAGGCGCAGGATAGCGATCCCGTCCTGCCTTACCGTCCATCGGTGGCCAGTCCCGCCCAGCTGCCCGTGCCGGGCCAGCTGGAATTCGAGGCGGGCGGCCTGTTGTCCAAAACGGACGACACGCGCCGCGCCAGCCTGCCGTACACCTTCAAGCTGGCGTTCACGCCCGAATGGGGCGTGCTGCTCGAAGGCGAGGGCTTCGTGCGCGCGCGCGATGACACGGGCCGGCGCGAAACGGGCGTGGGCGACACGACCGTCGTGCTCAAGCGCGCCTTTTTGCTCGACAGCGCCACGGCGCTGGGCCTGGAACTGGGCTGGAAGTTGCCCACGGCCAAGGACAGCATCGGCAGCGGCAAGGGCGATCTCTCGCTGAACGGCATTTTCAGCCGCGACCTGGGCGCCGTGCACATGGACGCCAACCTGAACGCCACGCGCCTGGGCGCATCCGACCCTGGCACGGGCAGGGTGCAAACGGGCTGGGCTGCCTCCTTTTCCACGCCCGTCAGCGAGCGCTGGGGCGCCACGGCGGAAGTGTCGGGCACGCGCCTGCGCGGCGCACCGGCCACGGCGCAGCTGCTGCTGGCCGCCACCTACAGTCCCACGCCACGGCTGGCCATCGACATCGGCATGGCGCGCGGCTTGACGGCGGCGTCGCCGGACTGGTCGCTGTTCAGCGGCTTGGTCGTGCCTTTGGGCAAACTGTGGTGAGATTGCGACGGGATTCCTTATGTGTCCTTGCGAACAAACAGTTGCTTGCACAAGGTCTACAATTGCGGCATAACTGATAAAAGGAGTGTCCCCATGAAAACCCTCATTCTCGCCGCCGTCCTGCTGTCGGCAGGCACCGCCGCCGTCGCCCAGGTTTCCGTCACCGTCGGCCAGCCAGGCTTTTACGGACGCATCGACATAGGCGACTATCCCGCGCCGCAATTGATCTACGCCCAGCCCGTCATCGTGCAGCGCCCGCAATACTATTCGGCCGCCCCGATCTACCTGCGCGTACCGCCCGGCCATGCCAAAAACTGGTCCAAGCACTGCCGCAAGTATAATGCCTGTAACCAAGAGGTATATTTCGTCCAAGATGGTTGGTATAACAACCAATATGTGCCCCGTTACCGCCAGCAGCATGGCGATCATGGCCGTCCCGATTACGGCGACCGCGGCCGTCATGACGACAAGCATGACAAGCACTATGACAAGCATGAAGGCAAGCGCGACAAGCATGATGACAAGCCGGGCCGAGGCAATGGCAATGGCAATGGCCACGGCAATGGTAACGGGCACAGGGATTAACAAGCAGGAGGATCTTTGCACAGTAAAATCGTAATCGTAGGGGGAGGTGCAGGCGGCCTGGAGCTGGCCTGCAAACTCAGCCGCAAGCTCGGCCCCGGCCAGGTGACCCTGGTCGACAGCCGCCTGTACCATATCTGGAAGCCGTCGCTGCATGAAGTGGCGGCCGGCACCCTGGACATTCATCAAGAGGGCCTGTCGTACCAGATGCTGGCGCATGACAATGGTTTTACCTATGTCTATGGCCCCCTGATCGCGCTCGACGCGGCGTCGAACAGCCTCACCGTGGGCGCCATCGCCACCGACAAGGACGAGCAACTGTTGCCGCAGCGCCAGGTCAGCTACGACCAGCTGGTGCTGGCCGTGGGCAGCACCTCGAATTACTTCGGCGTGCCCGGCGCCCAGGAAAACACGATTTCCCTCAATGCCACGGAAGACGCCGAACGTTTCCGTTTGACCCTGCTCAAGCTGCTGGCCATGGCCGAGCAGCGCCAGGGCGACGCGGGCCATCCCGGCGTCGATATCGTCATCATCGGCGGCGGCGCCACGGGCGTCGAGCTGGCGGCCGAATTGCGCGAAGCGAGCGGCGTGTATGCCGCGTATGGCTTCCAGAATCTCAACGCCATCAAGGATGTGCGCATAACCCTGCTCGAAGGGGCACCGCGCATCCTGGCGCCGCTGCCCGAGCGCGTCTCCATCGCCGCCTCGAAACTGCTGTACCAGCACGGCATCACCGTGGTGACCGATACGCGCGTGACGTCCATCGACCCCGACAAGGTGACGGTGGCCAGCGGCACCAGTTATGCGGCCGACATCTGCGTGTGGGCCGCCGGCATCCGCGCGCCGGAGTTCCTGGCTACCCTGGGCTTGCCGACCAACCGCGCCGGCCAGCTGGAGGTGACGGGCATGCTCAATGTGCAGGGCCATGCGAATATCTTTGCGCTGGGCGACTGCGCCGCCTGCGCGGGTCCCGACGGCAAGCTGGTGCCGCCGCGCGCCCAGGCTGCCCACCAGCAAGCCGATTACCTGCTGAAAACGTTCCTGCTGCAAGCGAAGGGCAAGCCGCCGCAAACGAAGCCGTACGAATACCTGGACTACGGTTCGCTCGTCTCGTTTGGCCGCACCACCTCGGTCGGTACCCTGATGGGTTCCCTGAAGGGCCTGAGCTGGTTCGTGGAAGGCTTTGTGGCGCGCATGATGTATGTCAGCCTGCACCTGATGCACCACAACGCCGTGCTGGGCAGTGTGCGCACGGCCGTCATGGCCATGGGCCGTTTCCTGATCAAGCGCAGCACGCCGCAGGTCAAGCTGCATTAACCTGGTTGGTATCAGAGCAAAAAGGGGCCGAAAGGCCCCTTTTTATTTGCCGCGCGCGACGGGCGCCGCTTCGCAGCGGCCCCGTGTCATGGGGAAGTCCATCGTGGTGAGCTTGCCCTTCAAGGTGCCGGTGATGCTGGCATGCAAGATGCGCTCGCTGTCGTGGCGGTAGATGATGCGGCTCGGGAAGTCATTGTCCAGGTTGGCGAAGATGAATTCATTCGGCTTGTCCTGGCGCAGCAGGTTGAAGATCACGGGCGGCTGGCCCGACGGCTGCACGATGTAGGCCAGCTGGCCCGGCTCGGTGAGGCGGATCTGCACGAATTCGAAGGCCGTCGTCTTGCCGCCCTTGACGGTGCGGCTGGTGCCCAGGAGGGTGCCGCCGGCGGCCGTGCTCCATTGTTCTCCGGAACCGGGCTCGGCGCCATCGACGTTCCAGCAGCCGGCCAGCCAGGCCAGCTTGTCCACGGTTTCCGGCGGCGGCACGGTCTTGTCGGCGGCTTGGGCGGCGCCCATGGCCAGCAGCGCTGCCAGCAGGGTGGGGATCAGTCGTTGCATGCGGTCTCCTGTCGTTGTATCGTTCAGCGGATCACGGCGCCCGGTGGTGTTCCGGCCCGATGCGGCCTGGCAAGGACTATGCTTTCGGGCTAATGCGCGGCAAGACGGCGGTCAGGGCCGTGCCGCCTTGCGGGTTGGCCGCCAGGCTCAGGCTGCCGCCGAGGTAATGCACGCGCTCGCGCACGGAGCGCAGGCCGTGCTTGCTCATTTCGATGGATTCGCTGGCCGGCAGGCCGCTGCCGTTATCCTTGACGGTCATCATCAGCGCTTCGTCATTGTCGTCGATGATGATGTCCACTTCGCTTGCCTGCGCGTGCGCGGCGATGTTGCTGAGTGCTTCTTCCAGCGTGCGCAGCAGGGCCACGCCCACGTTGCGCGGGCAAATCAATTCATCTTCGGGCAGGCTGCAGCGCACGGTGATCTTGTGTTGTTCGGCAAATTGCGCGGCCAGCTCGCCCAGCGCCACATTCACGCCCAGGAACTCCAGCTTGTCGTTCCACAGCTTCATCTGCATTTGCCGGTTGGTTTCGATCACGTTCAGCAGCAATTGCTTCATGGTGGCTGCGCGGTCGAGCAAGGCGGCTTCCTGAGGCATTTTTTGCGTCAGCAGCGACAGGTGCATGGTCAGCGCCGTCAGCGAGGAGCCGAGGCTGTCGTGCAACTGGCGCGACAGGGCGCGCCGTTCATTGTCCCAGCTGGTGTTGACATGACCGAGCAACTCGCTGAGATCGGCGGCGCGTTCCGCATCGGCCTGGGCCGCTTCCTTGTTCGGATCTGTTTGTGCGGACATAGCGCCCCGTGAATGGTGAAAGGTGGACCAAATTCAAGTTGTGGATCATACATGATGATTTCATCGCGGGGCGCATGGATGGAAAATTTCTGTCTTTTCGGCAATTTTAATCTCCTCCCATCACTTTTATATCATAGGCAATATTGTTGTTGGCGCCAAGGGCCATCGTTCCCGCCGTTACGTACGGCTGCGCACATACCGGAGCGCCGCACGCTGCCATAGTGGGGGTGTGCATTTTCTCCATGCAGCATAGCCGCCCCGCGGCGCAGGGTGCAGCACAGGCCCGATTACCGAAACGAAAGGACATGCCATGAATATCGAAACCATCGTCGACAAGGAATACCTCGACAAAAGCTTCCGCGACATCGTCAATGCCCCCATCAGCGCCTTGCGCGGTGTCAGCGCGAAGGATGCCAAGGCCTTGCAGCAAGCGTTTGGCGTGACCACCGTACGCGAATTGTCCAACCTCAATTTCGTCAAATGGGCCAGCGCGCTGGCCATCCTGGCCGATGAAGAGGGCATGAGCGGCGAAGAACGGGCCAAGGAAGAGTTGCTGGACGACGCCGTGGAAATGACTTTCCCCGCCAGCGACCCGATCTCCGTCGATGCCGGCATCACGCGCATCGAAGTGCCGCCGGAAACCGTCGATGCACAGACGGACCACCAGCATGCGGGCCAGCATGAAGTGACGGCTGGCAAGAAATAAAGTATCCTGACCATAAAAAACCGGCAAGCCATCATCGTGGCTTGCCGGTTTTTTTATGTTCCGCGCGGGAAACAGGCTCAGGCGATCGAGGGGATGCTGCTTTTCTGCATGTTGACCTGCGACGCCATCACTTCGTGGGGCGAGCAGCAAAAGCGGTTCTTGCCCGCGCGCTTGGCCTCATACAGGGCCGTGTCGGCCGCGCCCAGCAGGGAATCGACGGTGCTGGCATCGTCCGGATAGATGGCGATGCCGATGCTGGTCGACAGGCGCAAGGTCAGGTCGTTGATGAAATACGGCTCGGAAATGACTTCGATCAGCTTGGCGGCCGGCTCGCGCGCGTCGCCCTTGCCGGCCAGGTTGCCCAGCACGATGACGAATTCGTCGCCGCCGATGCGCGCCACCGTGTCTTCCTTGCGCGAGGCGCCCACCAGGCGGGCCGCCACCATTTTCAGGATTTCATCGCCATAGCCGTGGCCGTAGCTGTCGTTGATGGCCTTGAAGCCGTCCAGGTCCAGGTACAGGATGGCCGACTTGCCGCGGCTGCGGGCCGATTGCTGCAGGGTATGCTCGATGCGGTCTTCCAGCAGGCGCCGGTTCGGCAAGCCCGTCAGCGGATCGTGCAGCGCCAGTTCCTGCTGCTGCTTGCTGTATTGCGCCAGTTCCTTGTACAGCAGGCGCACTTCCAGCATGTTGTGGATGCGCTTGTGCACTTCCATCAGGTCGAACGGTTTGCTGATGAAGTCGCGCGCCCCGGCTTCCAGGGCGGCGATCTTGAAACTGGGCTGTGCCGTCAGGGCCAGCACGGGCAGGTAGCCGCCATGCTCGATTTCCTTCAAGCCTTTCATGACCTGGAAGCCATTCAGTTCCGGCATTTGCAGATCCAGCAAGATCAGGTCGTAGCAATGCTCCCGGTGCAGGGGGCAGACCTGGGCTGGACGCATGGTGGCCGTGACATTGGTGTAGCCGGCATCGCGCAGGATTTCCAGCATCAGGTCAACATTGTCGGGTGAATCGTCGACGACCAAAATTTTGGCTTTCAAAATCTCATCTTGGCTGGGCATGTAAGGTCTCGGTTATACGGTCTATGCAACGCTGGTTTCTACCGCAGATGATGGGCTGACGGCGGTGGGAAGATAGTAGCGCCTTGCAACAAGATAGGGCGCACAACAGCGCTTGAGCTCGCTTCTGACGTTCTCGCCGGCCTAAGCCGCCGCCGCCAGCCTGCCGTGCAGGTGCGCTTCTGCATTTCAGTGTAGCAAACTTCGGCTTAGTTGCTTGTAGGACAGTGCCGCGTCTGAAAGTAGGAAGGCCAACCCATGGGAATAGTCATTTTGTATTGCACTATGTATTTCTTTGCATCATCTTTTTAAGACGGTGTTGTGTCGCCCGGTTCAGGGGGCAGGGCGCTCACGCGCGGCGCGGCCAGTTGCGCCACGGCCGCGACCAGTTCGGCCGGGTCGAGCGGTTTCGAGATCCAGGCCTGGAAGCCGCTGGCCAGCGCCCGCTGGCGGTCCTGCGGTTGCGCGAACGCCGTCAGGGCCAGCGCGGGCAGCCGGGCCGCGTCGGGGGAAGCGTGCGCGCGGATGTGCGCCAGCAAATCGAAACCGTCGGCGTCGGGCATGCCGATGTCGCTGACCAGCACATGCGGTTGCACCTGCTCCAGCAGTTGCAGCGCTTGCGCCACGCTGCCGGCGCCATGCACTTCGGCGTGGTTGTCGCGCAGGATGCGCGCCGTCAGTTCGCGCGCATCGGCCTCGTCATCGACCAGCAGCACCGTGACGCCGCGCAAGTCCGGGCTGGCGGACGAGGCGCCGCCCGCCAGGCGCGCCGGCGCGGCCCGGGTGCCCAGGGGCAGGCGCACGGTAAAGCTGGCGCCCTGCATGTCGCCGGCGCTGCTGACCGTGACCGTGCCGCCATGCTGCTCCACCAGGTGCTTGACGATGGCCAAGCCCAGGCCCAGGCCGCCATGCCGGCGCGTGGTGGAGGCGTCGGCCTGGCGGAAGCGGTCGAACACGTGCGGCAGGAAATCCTTCTTGATGCCGACGCCGTTGTCGCTCACCGTGATGGCCAGGCGGGTCGCCTCGCGGCGCACGCCGATCTCGACCCGTCCCCCTTGCGGCGTGAATTTCAACGCATTCGACAGCAGGTTCCAGATCACTTGCTGGATACGGCTGGGGTCGCCCGTGATCCTGCCCGCATCGCTGGCGATGCTGCAATGGATGGCGATGTGCTTGGCGTCGGCCGCCGGGCGCAGGGTTTCGATGGCCGAGGCGATGATGCTGGCGGGCACGATGGTTTGCAGGTCCAGCAGTACCTTGTCGGAGGTGATGCGGCTCATGTCGAGCAAGTCTTCGATCAGTTGCGCCTGCGCGCGCGCATTGCGTTCGATGCTTTGCAGGCCGCGGTGCAGGTCGGCCTGGTCGCGCGTGCCGCGCCGCAGCACCTGGGCCCAGCCCAGGATGGCCGACAGCGGCGTGCGCAGTTCGTGCGACAGGGTGGTGAGAAAATCGTCTTTCAGCTGGTTCGTGCGCTCGGCCTCGGCGCGCGCTTCGCGTTCGCTGTCGAGCAGCACCTTGCGCTCTTCGGCGGCGCGCGTGGCGGCCGCGTACAGGCGTGTATTGTCGAGCGCGACGGCGGCCTGGGCCGCAATGGCCGAGACGATGCGTTCGCTGCGTGCGCTGAACATGCCCGCCTGCGGATGACCGAGCAGCAAGCGCCCCAGCAGCAGGCCCGAGCGCGAGCTGACGGGCAGGCTCAGGCAGCTGCGCAGCGGCGGCGCGCCATCGGCGCTGGCGTCGGGCGCGGTCAGCAAGTCGTTCCGGCGCATGGCCGCGCCCTGGCGCAGTTCCGTGGCAATGGCGTCGGCCTGGCGCAGGCTGATGTTGTTGACGGCGCGTGCCGCGGGGTGGGCCTCGCCCGCATCGTCGTAATAGAAGGCGCCGAAGCGCGCGCCGCTGATGCGCGTGGCCGCATCGACGGTTTCCTGCAGCAGGGCCGGCAAGTCGAGGGTGCCAGCCAGGGCCGCGCCCGTATTGTTGAGCAACTCGAGCACGCGCGTCTCGTCGCGCAAGGCTTCCTGCGCGCGCTTGACCTGGTCGACATCGGTGCTCGTGCCAAACCAGCGCAGCAGCTGGCCGCCCCGGTCGCGCACGGGATTGGCGCGCGTCAGGAACCAGCGGTACTGGCCGTCGGCGCCCCGGATGGGGAATTCCATTTCGAAGGGCGTGCCATCGCGCAAGGCGGCCTTCCAGGCGTGCAGTATGGACGGCAGGTGCTGCGCGTCATAGGCGATGCTCCAGCCGTTGCCCGCCATCTGTTCGGCGCTGGTGCCCGTGTAGTCGTGCCAGCGCTGGTTGTACCACGCAATGGTGCCGTCGAAGCTGGCGATCCAGGCCAGTTGCGGGATGGAATTGGCCAGCGCGCGCAAGTCTTCCTCGCTCTGGCGCAGGCTGTCCTCGGCCGCCTTGCGCTGGCTGATGTCCTGGATATACGTGGTCAAGCCGTCGCTGGACGGGAAGATGCGCACTTCCAGCCAGCGCCCCAGCGGCGGATGCGGCAGTTCGAAACTGCAGCTGAGCTGCTGCGCCATGGCGCGCCGGTACTGCGTCTCCAGTTCCGTGCCCGGCAGGTCGGGGCAGGCTTGCCACAGGTTCTTGCCCGCCAGGCTGGCGCCAGGCGCGTGCTGCGGCGCCAGCATGTCGGCGCCGCGCGTATTGAGGTAGCGGATGGTCCAGTCGCGGTCGAGCAGGCAAAAGCCGTCGGTAATGCCTTCCAGTAAGTTGGCCAGGCGCTCGTCGGAGAGGCTCAGCGGCGCTGATGGGGGAAGCAGATCTTGCTCGCGGTCATGCTTGGCCATCGGAAATCCTGCAACAGTGAGTCTGCCGCACGGGCTCTTGCCCCGCCGGGCCGCCGCCGCTAAGCTCAGTTAAATAGGTCATGATGGTAAATACCCGCCGTCATGCATCAGGGGAGGCACAAGCGCCCCTGTCTGGCTGGTATTGTAGCCCCAAGCGGCGCGGCGCCACCGCACGCTTGCACGCCGCCTGCAGATAGCACTGGACAGGCTGGAAAGCAGTCCCTATAATCCCGCTTCTTTCGAGACAGCAACTTCTCGATTCGCTGGACACGACTGTGAAAGCAGAAGTGCCCATCGATAAAAAGGCGTGAGCTTTTTGGGAGTGAAAAGGTAGTCGATCGTGCGGGGCGGTATTCTGCAAAATCAGCTAAGCGATTGAAAAATCGAACTTTTCAAAGCGAAATGAATACGCTATAATGTTTGCCTGCGCGGCTGTAGCTCAGCTGGATAGAGTACTTGGCTACGAACCAAGGGGTCGTGGGTTCAATTCCTGCCAGCCGCACCAGAATACTGAAAATCAGACTTTGCCTGGTTTTGTTGTAACAAGTTTCACCTCCATGTTGTCAGTGGAATGTTGTAGAAGTTTTGCGGCTGTAGCTCAGCTGGATAGAGTACTTGGCTACGAACCAAGGGGTCGTGGGTTCAATTCCTGCCAGCCGCACCAGTATTGCCGGAATCGGGTTTGCCCGGTTTTGATGAAAGTTTCAAGCTTCGCGCCGTTCGGCGAAGTGTGTCAGAGTTTGCGGCTGTAGCTCAGCTGGATAGAGTACTTGGCTACGAACCAAGGGGTCGTGGGTTCAATTCCTGCCAGCCGCACCAGTATTAGCAGTAAAGAAAACCCGGAAAGTTCGCTTTCCGGGTTTTTTTTCGTCCAGCGAAAGGCAAGCCTGCAGCGCGCCGCCCCCGTCGCGGCGCGCTGCAGTGGCCGGGCCCCGTCAATTCGGATAAGGCTGGCCCGACGACGCCTGGTTGCCCAGGACGATGGTGGTCACCCACAGTCCGCCGCTGGTCACGGGACCGGTGAACTTGAACAGCGAAGCGCCAGATTGCGCCGGGTCCGCCACGTTCGACGCCAGCGCATTGAGCCCCGAGGTCGTGAAGGTGCACGAGGTTTCCTGTCCAACCGCATTTTGCTCCGCGTTCAGCACCGGCGTGGCGCCATTGAACAAGTACAGGCCGCAATTATCCATTTTCGATCCGTAGGTGGCCGACTGCGTATAGTTGAAGGTCACCGCGCCATCGAGCAGGGCGGCGGCCGGGATGGACGACAGTTTCGCCGGCGTGATGCTGGTGAGCGTGGCGAACAGGCTGGCCTGGTTGGCCTTGGCAAACGCTTTCGACAGGGGCACGGCATTGATCTGGAACGGGAAGGCGCTGACGGCGCCATTCGGCGTTTTCAGGGTCCACACGTAGATTTTTCCAGGCGCCACTTTCGTTTCGTCGATGCAAGCCGTACCCGCGCCCAGGCCCGGCGTATTGGCGGGCAGGCTGGCCAGGTCCTGGCAGCTCTGGATGGCTTCCGCGTTATTGTAGAAAGTGCTGGCGGCGCCATTGCTGTCGGCCACCCGCATATGGGTGTAGCCGGTGGCCGGCAGGATCAGCTGCAGTTTGCTGCCGGCCGTGCCCGGTATCTGGAAGTCGCCGAACGTCGTCAGGCCCGGTCCCCGCACGTCGATCTTGTTGACGGCCGGATTTTCCTGCAGCACGGTGTCGAGCTCGATGTGGGCAGCCCATTCGCGCGCAAAGCTGGCCGTGCCCGCCGTATCGACGCTGCGCTGGATGCGCGCATTCATGTGCATGTCCAGGTGGCCGCTGCCGGCCAGCTTCCAGCCGCCGGCGCAGCCGCTGGTGTCGCCCGTCTTGACCAGCTTCCAGTTGAGCATGCCCGCATCTGTTCCGATGCGCAACTGTACCCATGCACTGCTGGGTTTGCCGGAGGTGAAGGCGATTGCCGTCGCCCCGGCACCGAGGCGATTGCCGATGAAGTCGGCGACGCGCGTCGTCGAGGTGCTGCTCGCGGACGTCAGCGTGGCAATCTCGCCCGAGCTCAAAGGCTGCATGTCCACGCCCGCTAAACCCAGCGCTTCGATGGTCAGGCCCGCGTGGGCGGCTTGGTCCTTGCTGGTCAGGGCGGCCAGGATTTCAGCCTTGCCCACCGCCGCGCCCATATTGAAGGAGCTGTCGATGAACGGCGACACGGCCGCCGCCGACGGCACGACGAAGCCCGTCTTCGGATACAGGGCGCTGAGCGAGGCCATGCAGGCGCGGATTTCCGGCAAGACAGTAGCCGCGGCCGTCGCCTTGGCCAGGTCGGCGTCCGATGGCGGCGTCGCTGCCGGTATCGTCGGCGCGCCGCCGGCGGCGGCCGGCAGGGTCACGCTGCCCAGCGCGCTGTTGGTGGCAATCAGGGTAACGGTGGCCATGGCGCCCTGCGCTTCCGCGGGCGCGACGAGGATCTGGTCCAGCACGGCGTCCATGCCCGTGCCGTTGGCAACAAAGGCGCCCGTCAGCGGATTGGTATTGCCGGTATTAATCGGTTTGATCATGGCGACGACGGCGGCCACGGCCGCATCGAGCCGTTGCTGGGTCGCGGCATTGGCCAGGGCCGAGGTGCAGGCGGCCGATACCGTATTGGCGACGGGGGCGCAGACGGCGGCCAGGGCCGTGCCGCCGGGCTGGCCCGACGCCGTGGAGACGATCAGGTCGGTCAGTGGCGTGATGTTGACGGTTTGCCCCGCCGCGGTGGCGATGGAATTGAGCGTCACCTGCTTGCCGCCGGACGAGCCGGTGATGCTGAGGAAAAACGGCGCCGTCATGCCGGCCACGTCGACCGTAAATGCCCCGCCGGCGCCGGTATTGACCGCCGTGGAGACTTTGCCCTTGCTGTCGATGGCTACCACGCTGCCCGAGATGGGCGCGCCGACGGCGGCAGTGCCGCTGAGCGTCGTTGCCGGCGGCGGCACGACGGGCGGAGCCGGGTCGGCGGGACTGCTGCTACTGCCGCCGCCACAGGCGGCAAGAAGGAGGGCGGCCGCGCAGGCGGCGGCCAGAGGCAATTTATGCAAGTTTATTTTCATGACATCCCCTTGGTATTTTTTTTGGAATTACTGCCAGTAAACATTCTCAAAGTTTTCCATGAATTGCAATTTATTTTTCTTGGATGCATTAATAATGGCCAATCAGTCATCAGCGTGTCGGTTTTGCGCCGCAATCGGAAAATCAATGTAATCAAAAATGCAAGTGAACGGGGCGGCCGCTGAAAAACCGGGGAGAGCGTCAATTGTGAAATATCGCCGCCACGCCCTTTGCCATTCTGCAAAGCCCTGCTATAATCTTGTCTTAGGCGGCTGTAGCTCAGCTGGATAGAGTACTTGGCTACGAACCAAGGGGTCGTGGGTTCAATTCCTGCCAGCCGCACCAGAATATTGGGGATCAGATTGTAAAATCTGATCCCCTTTTTCGTTTCCGAACGGATTTACGCAGTGCTGTGGGCGCCGCGCCGGTATTGCAGGCGAAACGCGCGCGGCGTGACGTGCTTGGCGGCGAGGAACTGGCGGTTGAAATGCGCGAGGTTGCGGTAGCCCGCCTCTTGCGCGATGACGGCGATGGCGAGATTGCTCTCGATCAGCTGTTGGCAGGCGCGGCCGATGCGCAGCCGCGCCAGGTACTCGCCCGGCGTGCAATGCGCGTGGCGCTTGAAACAGCGGTGGAAGGCGCCCAGCGACAGGGCCGCCCGCTGCGCCAGGCTCTCCAGTGCGATCTCTTCCCGAAAATGCGCGTGCATGAAATCGAACACGCCGGCCATGCGCTTGTGCTGCCCGTCGGGCAGCGGCGCCTGCGCCGTCGAGGCCAGCGGCCGCGCGCCCGTATCGCCCGCCAGGTCCAGCAGCACGTCGAGCAGCAGCGGCAAGCGCTGCGGCACGGGCAGCGCGTTCAGCCGCAGCAGTTTATCCGCGCAGCGCGCGCTCGTGGCCGCTGAAAAATGCAGGGCCGGGCCGGCGCGGGCCGCCAGTTGCCGCAAGCTGTGCAATTCCGGAAAACAGGCGGCCAGCCGCTCCAGCCACTCGAGCGAAAACCATACGACGACGGCCAGCATCGGCTGTGCGCTGTCGATGCGCTCGCTGGCCGACCACGTGTGCGGCAAGTTCGGCCCCAGCAGCACCAGGTCGCCCGGCTCGAAGTCGCCCAGGTGGTCGCCGATGTAGCGCTGTCCCCGCGCATTGACCGTCAGGGTCAGCTCGAACTGCGGGTGGTAGTGCCAGATGAAGGGAATGGCATCGAGTTCGCGCCACAGCAAGCCCCAGGAGTGGCCCGGCGGGATCGTGACTTGTTCGAATAAAGGCGTCATTGTGACGTTTTGATGGAATGGATAGTCAGGATAGTATCAGTTTTGGTTGCTGTGTACGGAGTTCCTCCTGCTCTTCCATCGCACAATTTGTCTCACACCAACACAGGAGACAGCGATGCAGAACCAGGTTCAGTATGTAAACCCGCAATACGGCGAAGACCGTCCCGGCAACCCGTCCGTGGCCTACACGGAACAGCCCCAGTTGCGCGACATCCAAAAACAGCTGCCCCTGCGCGTGCTGTCCGACAGCGACTTTCTGCACTGGCAAACCTACGGCTACGTCATCGTCAAGGATGCCGTGTCGCCCGAACAAGTGCGGCGCACGACAGATTTCCTGTGGGAATTCCAGGGACTCGACCAGCATGATCCCGCCACCTGGAACCGGGACCAGCTGCGCGACCACGCGATGAAAGAGCTCAACGGCTCCGGCATGGTCGAGGCCTATCACAACCAGACCCTGTGGGATAACCGCCAGACCCAGCGCGTCTACGACGCCTTCGTCGACATCTGGGATCGTCAGGATTTGTGGGTGACCATCGACCGCGCCAACCTGAACACGCCGAACCATGGCAAGCGCAAGTTTGGCGGCTTCATCCACTGGGATGCGGACACCACGCTCGACCCGCTGCCCGTCAACGTGCAGGGCGTGCTGGCCCTGTCCGACACCTCGCCCGAGAGCGGCGGTTTCCAGTGCTATCCGGAACTGTTCAACAACTTGCTCGCGTGGCGCAAGACCGTGCCGGCGGATCGCAACCCGTGGCAGCCGGACCTGGCGACGGTGCCGTATCCGATGGAATTCATCGCCATGAAGAAGGGGGAATTGTTGATTTTTAACAGCCTGCTGGCGCACGGCATCCGCCCGAACACGTCGACGGACCAGGTGCGCCTGGCGCAGTACATTTCCTTTACGCCCGCCCAGCAAGACAACCAGGCCTTGCGCGACTGGCGGGTGCAAAGCTGGCGCGAACGCAGCGCACCGCAGGGCTACGCGTTTCCCGGCGACCCCGAGGACAAGGAAAAGCTGCGCTACCCGCAGGCGCGCTTGAGCGAACTGGGCGAGAAGATCCTCGGCGCGCGCGACTGGTAAGCGAAGCGCCATCCGGCAGGCTTGCCTGCCGGATAGACAATTGCCGGCAAATGCACGATCATGGTCCGACTAGCCATCGACCGAGGAAACGCATGAGTATCATCACCTGCATCGAAGACTTGCGCGTGCTGGCCCAGAAACGGGTGCCGCGCATGTTTTACGACTACGCCGATTCCGGCTCCTGGACGGAATCGACGTACCGCGCCAACAACAGCGATTTTGCCAAGATCAAGTTCCGCCAGCGCGTGGCCGTCAACCTGGAAAACCGCAGCCTGGCCTCGACCATGGTGGGGCAGCACGTCTCAATGCCGGTAGCCCTGTCGCCCACGGGCTTGACGGGCATGCAGCATGCCGATGGCGAAATCCTCGCGGCCCAGGCGGCCGAGCGCTTTGGCGTGCCGTTCACCCTGTCGACCATGAGCATCTGCTCGATCGAGGACGTGGCGGCGAACACGACAAAACCGTTCTGGTTCCAGCTGTACGTGATGAAAGACCGCGAATTCATCAACCGCCTGATCGACCGCGCCAAGGCGGCGAAATGCGGCGCGCTCGTGCTGACGCTCGACTTGCAGGTGCTGGGCCAGCGCCACAAGGACTTGCGCAACGGCCTGTCCGCGCCGCCCAAGCTCACCATTCCGAACATCCTCAACATGGCCACCAAGCCGCGCTGGGTGGCGGGCATGCTGGGCACGAAACGTCGCGGCTTCGGCAACATCGTCGGCCACGCCACGTCCGTGTCCGACATGTCGTCGCTGTCGGCCTGGACGCAGCAGCAGTTCGACCTGAGCCTGTCGTGGGCGGACGTGGAATGGATCAAGCAGCGCTGGGGTGGCAAACTGATCATCAAGGGCATCATGGACCCCGAAGACGCGCGCCTGGCAGTGGAAAGCGGCGCCGACGCGCTGATCGTATCGAACCACGGCGGGCGCCAGCTCGACGGCGCGCAATCGTCGATCGAAGCCTTGCCCGCCATCGTCGACGCCGTCGGCAGCCAGATCGAAGTGCACATGGATGGCGGCATCCGCTCGGGCCAGGACGTGATCAAGGCCGTGGCCTTGGGCGCCAAGGGCGTCTACATCGGCCGCCCATTTCTATATGGCCTGGGCGCCATGGGCGGCCCGGGCGTGACCAAGTGCCTGGACATCATCCGCAACGAACTCGATCTGACAATGGCGTTTTGCGGCTTGCGCGACCTGCAGCAGGTGGATAAGAAAATCCTGCTGCCGGGCACGTTTTAAGCGGCAATCCGCACAATATCAAAGCCTTCCGACGCCTGCGGCGGCACGAAGTGGCGCGTGATTTCATCAAATTGCGCGTCGCTGGTGGAGAACGGGTGCAAGCCGCTGTCATTGCGCTGGCGCAAGCGCGCCTTGCATTCCTCATCCGGCACGTCGAGGTAGTGCAGCACGTGCGGCACGCCCGCCTGCTGGAACAGCTCGCGCATCCAGGCCCGGCTGGCGGGTGTATTCGCGGGGAAATCGAGTACGACGGACACGCCCGCCTGCAGCATCTGCAGACAGAGGGGCGCGATGGCCGCGCGCAGCCGCGCCGTGCAGGCCACATAGTCGGCCAGGCTGGCGATCTGGCCCGGATACAGCTGCGCCAGCAAGCTGTCTTCGCTGATGCGCACCGTATGTGGCGCTTGCGCAAGCTGGCTGGTCAAGGTGGATTTTCCCGAGGCAATCTTGCCGCACACGAGGTGCAGGGTGGGGGTAACCGGGGTGCTGGAAGTGGTGTGCATGGTCGCTCGCTGAAAGTGAAAAATAAAACCTGCGAGACGTCTTGATTGTTTGTTGCAGATCAAAGCCGCCTTGCAGGCGGCTTTGGCAATCTCATTCCTGCCCAGCCACCATGCTTGAAATGGCGGCAATAATCGATGGCAGGGGCGGGAATGGCGATTGCATGGCGCAACGATGCCATGCGACGGTTGGCGTTGTCAATCGTCCTGCTCGAATAACTGCCGGTATTGCGCATAGGGTTCCATGCCCATGCTGGCGCGGCGCTGCTCCAGGCGCTGCGGATCGTCGATGGGGAAGGCGACCGTCTTGCCGTCGCTGCCAGTCTGGAACTGGCTGCCGTACATCTGCGGCAACTTGTCATTGCTCAGGTCGCGGTCGATCGCCAGTGCCAGCTTCGAGGGCGTGATCTCTCCCCGTGCCGCTGCTGCGCGCATCAGGACCAGGCTGCTTTTGAGGAAGGCATTGGATCCATGCTGGGCGATCAGCCAGGCGCTGCCCGCCGCCTTGTAGCCGACCATCGTTTGCGTGGGCCAGCCCTTGCTGGCGATGATTTGCCGCAAGCGTTGCTCGCGTGCCTTATCCGTGGCCAGCATGCGCTGGCGCGTGGCCAGGTCCGGCCCCGTTGGCGGAAATCCCGCGCGCAGGGCCTGGTCTTCCAGTTCCATGGTCCGTAATTCGGCTGCCAGTGCCGCTTCGGGCACCGCCGCCGGATACAACAGGAAGTCCAGTGCGCCCGCCGTGGCCGCGCTGAAGATGAGCTTGGGTTCCGCTTCCCATCCGGGCGATTGCAGAAGCAGTGCCAGTGTGCTGCCTTCCGGTACATCGATGCGGTAGCGGCCATTTTCGACCGTGCCGTGTATCTGCGGCTCGCCGTGCATGCGCTCGGCCACGATGCTGATGGCTTGCGGCAGCGGTGCGCCGTTGCTGCGGATGGCGCCGCTCAGTTCGAAGGCGCCCGCATGGAGGCTCCAGCACAGCAGGATGGCAAAGCTCAGGAGTGGCATGGGAGTCCGATCAGGCATGGTGGATGTCGAGTTTGCTCCACACATCTTGGAACGTGGCGTCATCGAGCGGCCGCGCATGCGGGGCGTCTTGCCGGAACAGGCCGCCGATCAGCATGTCCTGGATGGCACCCGTGAAGCCGCCGTACGACGAGGCGCGGCCCCACTGGCGGCGCGTGTGGGCGAAGACGACGGCGTCTTGCTGCGCGGCCAGTTGCGCCAGCGCTTGCCGCAAGGTCGCGGCCGCATCGGGACCCATGTCCGTGGCGATGGCGCACACCAGGCGCTGGCTGAACTGCAGGGGCTTGCCTGCCAGTCCCAGCAGCGATTCGTTGGCCAGGGCGAGGAATACGTCGGGCGCCTGGTCGTCCTTTTCGCAGACGGTCCAGGTGGGCGCCCAGGCTTCCAGGCTCATGAAGCGCGCTTGCGTCGTGGTCGGCGTGTGCGTCCACTTCGCGTGCGATTTGGCGTCCCAGCCCAGGCGGCCAAAGGCAATCGGCTTGCCCTTGGGATTGTATTGATGGCTGCGCACGCCGGCCTTGCCCCGCGCTTGCGCCACGAGCCCGTCGAGGCTGGCGGCAAACGGCAGCCATTGCGCCGCATCCCATAGCGGTATGGCATCGGGCGCGGCCAGCAACAGGAATACCTCGTAATCACGTGAAAAAAACGTCATGCGCATTCCTATAACTGCAGTTGGGATATGGCCGCCCGCTGACTGGGGCGCAGCAGGTAGACCCCGTACAGGCACAAGGGCAGCACGGCCAGCAGCGCGATATACGGCAGGATCGATGCGCCATCCTCGGCCGGGTGCGGCAAGGTGGCCGTCACGAGTGCGTAGTCCCACAGTCCATGCACGAGCACCATGGGCCAGATGGAGCGGGTGCGCAGGCGGATGGCCGCATAGCCGACGCCCTGCAAGGTGGCCGCGACGGCTTGCCACAGGGCGCCACTGACGTCACCTGTGGCCAGGCCGTTGGCCGTATGGGCCAGGCCGAACAGTGCCGAGGACATCAGGACGGCGGGCCAGACGGCGTAGCGGTCCAGCATGCCCTGCAGCAAGATGGCGCGGAACATCAGTTCTTCCGAGATGGCCACCAGGGCCGCATTGCACGCGACGATCAGCAGCACGCGCGGTTGCGGCCAGCCGCCGGCCCAGGCCAGCAACAGCATCAGCAGCGCATACAGCAGGGGCGGCGAGGCGAGCCACACCGTTTTCCATGGCTGCGGCGCGCTCAGGCCCGCTTCGCGGGGCCGGCTTGACGCCAACAGCAGCGCCAGCGCGAATACGGCGGCCAGCGCCCACGACAGGCCGATACGTCCGGTGACGGCTGCGCCCGGCAAGGCGTAGCCGGCCGATTCCAGCCAGCGGCCGCCCATGCTCAAGCCCAGCCAGACGGCCAGTGCGCCCAGGGCAAGCGGCATGGTGAGGTGGATTTTAGGAATGGACATGGTCGGCTTCGGTGTTGTCTGCGTGTTTTACTGCGTGCATGAGCGGATCATGAAGTTGCATCAATGATATGGTCGAAATATTGCCATATTACATTAAAAGCACCGTCACAAAATTGCCACTTCGTTATAGTTGCATGGAATAATAAGCATTCGTCCGTTTGCCGCCAGACTGGAGCGCCATGACTTACAGCAAGACCATCACCACCGAACGCCTGATCCTGCGCAAGCCGCAGCCATCCGATGAGGCGGCCCTGTTCGCCATGCATGCCGACCCTGAAGTGATGCGCTATTTCAGCGAGCCGCCCTGGGATGATGCCGGCCGCGCGGCGCGCCAGATCGCCGAGGACAGCGCCGCCTTCGATAACGAAGAGTTCTTCCGCTTCGCCATCGAACTGCAGGAGACGGGCGAATACCTGGGCAGCTGCACGCTGTTTTCCGTGCACCGCCAGAACCGCCGCGCCGAGATCGGCTACGCGCTGGCGCGTCCGCACTGGGGCCGTGGCTATATGCACGAAGCGTTGTCGGCGCTGATCGAGTACGCCTTCGTCGAGCGCGACCTGAACCGCCTGGAAGCCGATATCGACCCGCTCAACGCCGGCTCGGCCAGCGCCCTCGAGCGCCAGGGTTTCAACAGGGAAGGCTTTTTGCCCGAACGCTGGATCGTGGGCGGCCACGTCAGCGATTCGGCACTGTACGGTTTGCTGCGGCGCGAGTGGGAAGCGCGGCGCAAGGATGCCGCGTGAGCGGGCAAGCGATCGATGCGCTTGAACGCTGGCTGGGCGCCCCCTTGCCGGCGCATTACCTGCGTTTTCTGCAGGATGGGCAAGAGAGCATGCGCGGCGAACAGGTCTTGCTGTACGGCGTGGACAGCTTACGGGAACGCAATGAAACGTATGAGACGCAGCAATTTTGTCCCGGCTACATGACCATCGGCGACGACAGCGGCGGGCGCGCCGTCATGCTGGCCCTCGATGGCGTTGACCGCGCCGTGTACCTAGTGGGCCATGGCTCGATGCAGCGCGACGATTTCGAGCGGGTCGCCGATGATTTCGCCGCCTGGCTGGCCGCCGATTGCCCCGTCGATTGACCATTCCATGAGCAAACGATGAAACCGGCTGACTTGCCCTGTTCCACCCATCCCCTCGTGACCTTGCGCCCGCTGGAACGCAGCGACGCGCCCGCCTGGTATGCCTACCTGGCCGATCCTGTCGTCATCAAACACACGAGCTGGGATTTGCGCAGCATCGACGACCTGCAAGCCAATTTCGATGACTATGCATCGGCCCAGCCGACTTCGCCGATACGGCTGGCCGTGGTGCTGCGCGAGGGCGGCCAGCTGGTGGGCACCATCGGCTTCAATGCGATTTCCCCGCAGCACCGCACGGCCGAAATCGCCTACGATCTTTCTCCTGCCGTGTGGGGGCGGGGCGTGGCCACGTCCATCGTGGACGCCGTCGCGGACTGGGGCTTCCAGCGCCTGGGCTTGCTGCGTATCCAGGCGACCGTACTGGAAAGCAACGAGCGTTCGCTGCGCGTGCTCGAACGTTGCGCTTTCGAGCGGGAAGGCTATTTGCGCTGCTACCGGCAAATCCGTGGAAGATCGGGCAACTTCTGGCTGTATGCGCGTATTGCCGGCGTTCCATGAGCAAAGCTCCCTTGAGCATCCTGCTGGTGGAAGACCACCTGGCCATCGCGCGCCAGGTATTGGATTTCCTCGACGGCCTGGGCTGGCAGACGGACCATGCGGGCACGGGCGCGTTCGGTGTCGAACTGGCCACGCGCAACACTTATGACGTGGTGCTGCTGGACCTGAACCTGCCCGACATCGATGGCTTGCAAGTGTGCCGCGCCATCAAGGCCAGTGCGCCCAGCAATGTGCCGATCCTGATGCTGACGGCGCGCGACTCTTATGAAGACAAGGCGCGCGGCTTTCGCGACGGCGCCGACGACTATTTGACCAAGCCTTTCGACTTGCGCGAGGTGGCCTTGCGCTGCGAAGCGCTGGCGCGACGGCAGCAACTGCACGTGCACCAGGAAATGCGCGTGGGGCCCTTCACCTTGCAGACGCGCGCAGGACGCGCCCTGTACCGTGACACATTCCTGCCGCTGACGCAGACTGGTTTTAAAATTTTGCTGCTGCTGTGCCGCGAGCATCCGCATGCCGTATCGCGCTCGGCCTTGCTGCAAGCCCTGTGGGGCAGCCAGCCGCCCGATAGCGACGCCCTCAAATCGCATATCTATGCGCTGCGCAAGCAGCTGGAGTTGCTTGGCGCGACAGGCGTGCTGGTCACCATCCCGCAGCTGGGATACCGCCTGGTCTTCGATGCGGCGGCCGGCGATGGCTAAGTCGATCCGGCAGCGCCTGTTCACTGCCCTGGCCGGCTTCACCGTCCTGCTGTGCCTGTGCTACACGGGCGTGGCGCTGGTGATCGCCTACGTGACGGAAGACATGCTGGTGCAGCGCCTGCTCGAACGCGAAGCGGCGGTGGTCAGCCAGCGTTTGCGCCAGCACGGCGAGCTTACGCCGTCTGGCAGCGACCTCATCACGGTTTATGGCCGCTACCTTGACCTGCCTCAAGCCGTGCGCGCGCAAGTGCCGCCATCTGCCCCGCGCGGCGAAGTGTTCACGACGACGGGCCAGCATTATCACGTGCTGGCGCTGGACCTCGTTGCCGCCGGCCAGCCGCAGCGCGCGTATCTGCTGGCCGACGTGGCGCCCGTGCTGGTGGTGCAGCGCCTGGCGCGGGAGGTGGGCGGTGTCGTCGCCGGCGTGGCGCTGGCGCTGATCGCCCTGGCCCTGCTGCTGGCGTACTGGCTGGCGCGGCGCCTCGTGCTGCCCCTACAGCGTCTGGCGCAGGAAGCGCGCCAGCTGGCGCCCGGCGGCGCCGTCCATTTCAGCGAGCGCGACCGCCCCGACGAGATCGGTTTCCTGGCGCGCCGCCTGGAAACCACCTTTGCCGAACTGCAAACGGTGTTGCAGCGCGAACAGGCATTCGCGCGCGACGTCAGCCACGAACTGCGCACGCCGCTGACCTTGATGCACAACAGCCTGGCGCTGGCCGGCGCGCAGCCCCTGGCGGCAGACGGGCAGGCGCAGCTGCGCCAGGGTGTCGACGACATGCGCGCCACCATCGAAGTGCTGTTCGCGCTGGCGCGGGCCGAACAGCTGCCCGGCGACGTGGTGGAGTTGCGCGGCTGCATAGAGCAATGCCTGCTGCGCCTGCTCGACGAACATCGGTGGGACGCCAGTCTGCTGGCGCTGGACTTGCCCGAGCGCCTGGATGTCGTCGGCAATCCGCAGCTGACGATGTTGCTCATCAATAACTGCCTGGCGAATGCCCTGTTCCATGGCGGCCCCGCTTGCCGCATCCGCATCGCGTATGCGCAAGGCTGCCTGAGCATCGGCAATACGGTGCCGGCGGGGCAGCCGCGGCGCATCCAGGGCTTTGCGCATGGACAAAGTTTGCTGGGGCGCGTGGCGCAGGCCATGCGCTGGGATATCCGTTTCCAGCCGGGTGAGGCGCACTATCGCGTCGACATCATTCCGCTCCAGATACGATAAAAAGCAGGAAGATTTCACCGCGATTTCACCGGCGCTTGCATAAGCTGCAAGCTCTTGATTAACGGAGAAAACCGCATGAAATTTCTTATCAGCCTGCTGGTGCTGGCGTGCACCAGCCTCCCCGCACTGGCGCAAGTGAGCAGCCTCGTCCACAAAGAGGAAAAACGCCGCTACATCGTCTACACGCCCGGCGAGTACGAGCAGGCGCCGCGGCAGGCGTTTCCCGTCGTCTTCAATTTCCATGGCGGCGGCATGAGCATGGCGGAACAGATGCTGTACACGCAGATGAACAAGACGGCCGAGCGGCACCGGTTCATCGTTGTGTATCCGCAAGGTATCAAGCAAGACTGGAACGTGGGCTTCGGCATGGATTACCTGGCGGGCACGGATGACGTTGGTTTTACGCAGGCGATATTGAGTAAACTCAAGCAGGATTACCGCATCGATGACAAGCGCGTGTATGCGACGGGCCTGTCGCGCGGCGGTTTCTTTGCCTTGCGCCTGGCGGCCGAGCTGCCCCAGCAGTTCGCCGCCGTCGCCTCGGTGGGCGCGCCCATGCCGGAACCGGTGCTGCAGCACCACAAGCAGAAGGACAAGGTGGGCATGCTGCTGATGCAGGGCACGGCCGACAAGGTGGTGCTGTTCGAGGGCAAGGCCGCCAGCTACCTGTCGGCGGAAGACACGTTCGCCTACTGGCGCAGGCACAACGGCATCGACGGCGCCGCGCCGCAACCGCGCCTGATTCCCGGGCCTGCCGGCGACGCCACGCAAGTGAGCTGGCTGGAGCAGGGGGCGGGCGGCGCCAGCGTGGCCTTGCTCACCATCAAGGACGGTGGCCACACGTGGCCGGGCGCCGACGCTTTCAATGTTGGCCTGCCCATCGGCAAGACCACGCGCGCCATCGATGCAAATGAGGTGATGTGGGAATTTTTCAGCCGCCATCGACGTTGACGCCATGCTAGGATGGCGGCGCATGGCGTAACCCAACAGGAAAGGCAGGCACAGTGGGATTATCAACAGCAGGTATCGCGGCCATGGCCGAGGCGATCTTTGCCAAGCCCGGCGCGGCCGTGGCGCAGGCGTATTCGGAGGCGGAACGGGAAACGCTGTATTTCCGCTCGCCTGCCGAGCTGTGCGCGTATGCGGCCAGGCTGGAGGCAGAAGGGGCCAGCGACGTGCTCCTGGCCGTCCATTACCCGGACATGGCCGGGCACTTTGCCCCGCGCCGCATCGCGCTCGACCCGGCCAAATGCGCTGGCCTCAGCTACCGCTACGTGTGCGAAGGCTGGGGCGTCATCCGCGTGTATCTGCGCCTCTCCAGCGGCAAGGGCCTGGACTCGAACGTGGGCGCCAATTCGCAGAAGCGCGCGGAAAAATGGCAAGCCCATTACCCGGAATTCGGTTCGCCCGACGCCTGGAACTGGGACGCCGTGGGCCGCCACGAACGCAGGCTGATCCGCGTGCTGAAGAAGGTGGCCGCGCAGGAGGGCTTGTCATGACGGACGTGATGCAGATCAACCCCGCCACCGTCTTTTGCCGCTCGCTGGCGCAGCTTTCCGCCATGCTCGACAAGACCGGCACGGCGCCGCAGCTGCTGGCCGCGCGGCTGCACCCGGACATGCTGCCGTTCGCCCAGCAGGTGCGCGCGGCTGTGAGTTTTTCGTTGCGCGGCTGCTGCCCGCTGGCGGGGCTGGAGGTGGCCGATTTCAGCGCTGCTGCCAGCCTGCAGGAACAGATCGCGCAGACCATGCGCTACCTGAAGGCCATTCCCGTGGAGCGCTTCGACGGACCGCTTGAGCGCATCTGCCGCGACCGCGCCGGCTTTGCCGACATCGCGCTGCCGGCCAATGAATATTTGAATTTGTACATCCTGCCGAATTTTTACTTTCATTTCAGCATGGCGTATGCGATTGCGCGCAGCGGCGGCGCGGCCATCGGCAAGGGCGATTTCGATGGTTATCACGCTTACGCGCCGGGTTTCAGCTTTGAGCGGCCTGCTGCGCCGTAGGGCCTACAGCCCCGCATCCTTCCAGGCAGACAGCCCCAGCCGCTTCAGCAGCCGGCCCGACAGCCCGCAGCTCCAGCAACTGATCTGGATTTGCCGGTGCCGCCCCTGATCCGCATGCCAGGCTTGCTCGGCATAATCGAGCAGGGCCTCGCTGAGCGGGGAATGGTCGGCCACGGGCGGCAGGCGGCTCATCAGTTCGAACACGCCGTGCGTCGTCTCCCTAATCTGCAGCAAACCGCCCAGCAGGATGCGCAGCACGGTGCCGTCGAGGTTGGTACTCGCTTGCGTGAAACGCTGCTGCCAGCACAGGTTGCGTGCCTGCCACAGGGCCAGCAGCGCGGGCACGTCGGCGGTCCGCAGTTGCCCGATCAGTTCGTCCGCTTCCTGGAACAGGTCGAGGCGGTCGTATTCGTCGCCGTCCAGCCCCAGCAGTTCATCGAGTTCGTGCAAGACGTTCATGCCACCACGTTCACGGGAGCACCGCGTTCGAACGCTTCGATATTGCCGATCAGGATGTCGGCCAGCTTTTGCATGGCTTCGCCGCTGGCCCAGGCCGTGTGCGGGGTGAGGATGAAGTTGGGCAGGCGTAAATTGAGCAGCGGGTTGTCGGGCAGCGGCGGTTCCTTCGACAGCACGTCGAAACCGGCGCCGGCGATCACGCCACGGGTCAATGCGTCGGCCAGGGCCGCCTCGTCGACCAAGCCGCCCCGCGCCGTGTTGATCAGCAGGGACGTGGGCTGCATGCGTGCCAGTTCTTGCTCTCCGATGATGTTGCGCGTCTTCTCCGTCAGGGGCAAGTGCAGGCTCAGCACGTCGGAGGTGGCCAGCAGTTCGTCAAAACTCACTTCCTTTACGCCGTCCTCCTGGATCGGGGAGCGGTTGTGCACGATGACTTGCATGCCGAAGGCGCGTCCCAGCTGTGCCACGGACTTGCCCAGCGCGCCGTAGCCGAGCAGGCCCAGGCGGCTGCCGGCCAGGTCGCGGATCGGGTGGCCGAACAGGCAGAAGCGGTCCGACGCCTGCCACAGGCCCGCTTCCACGTCCGCGCGGTAGGCGACGAGCTGGCGGCGCAGGGCCAGCATCAGGGCCAGCGTGTGTTCGGGCACGGTGGCGCGCGCATAGTCGCGGATATTTGCCACGACGATGCCCCGCTCGCGGCAGGCGGCCAGGTCGAGGATATCCGTGCCCGTGGCGGCCACGGCGATCATCTTCAGGTCGGGCAGCTGCGCCAGTTCGGCTGCGCGCAGCGGCACCTTGTTCGTGATGGCGATGCTGGCGCCTTGCAGGCGGGCTACCGTCTGTTCGCTGCCCTTGGTGTGGGTAAACTCTTCCCAGCTGTGGGCAAAGGCGGGCGGGCGCACGGTGGCGATCAGGCTGTCGCGGTCGAGAAAGACGATGCGGTGGGGGTGTGGCAGTGTGCTTGCTGCGGTCATGGCTGGGCCTCGGTCAGGGCGGCACGCGCGGGCAGGCTGCTCTTGCCCTTCAGCTGCGTGGCCGGGTGGTTGGTAAACATGTCGGCGACCCATTCGACGAACACGCGCACCTTGGCGGACAGGTGGCGGTTGGGCGGATAGATCACGTGGATGGGCAGCGGGTCGGATTCCCAATCGCCCAGCAATTCCACCATTTTGCCCTGTTCCATCAGGGGCGCAAGCATGAAATGCGTCATTTGCACGATGCCCAGGCCCGCCAGGCCGGCGGCCGCGTAGGCGTTCGAGTCGTTCAGGGCGATATGGCTGGGCATGGACATCTGGATGCGTTCGCCCGCGCGCGTGAAATCCCATTCGAAGGTCTTGCCCGTCTTGGCGGAGAAGAAATTCACGCCCCGGTGCTGCGCCAGGTCGTTCGGGTGCAGCGGCGTGCCATAGCGCGCCAGGTAGCCGGGCGCGGCACAGGTGATGAAATGCAGCACGCCGACCCGGCGCGCGATCAGGTTCAAATCGCCCAGTTCGCCGCCGCGCACGGCGCAGTCGACGCCTTCCTCGATCAGGTCGACGGGGCGGTCACTGCAACCGAGTTCCAGCGAGATATCGGGGTAGCGGGCAAAGAAGTCGGGCAGGGCGGGAATGATCAGTTCGCTGGCCAGGGCCGTGGGCGCATCGACGCGCAGCCGTCCGCTAGGGCTCAAGCGCGTGCGCGACAGCGATTCCTCGGCTTCGCGCACGTCCGACAGGATGCGCACGCAGCGTTCGTAGTAGGCGGCGCCGTCAGAGGTGATGCTGACGTGGCGCGTGGTGCGGTTGAGCAACTTGACCGACAGGCTCGCTTCCAGCGACTGGATCAGGGTCGACACGGTGGCTTTGGGCAACTGCATGTTTTCCGCCGCGCGCGTAAAACCGCCCGCATCGACGACTTGGATGAAAACTTCCATGGCTTGCAGCTTGTTCACTTGATTTCCTATCACTTTCTGCGTGATTATTCAGAATCCTGAACAATCAATTCGGCATTGCACTCTTTATCAGATTGTAGATCAAGTCTATAGTTGTTGTACTGCAGCATAAATGTGATGCCGCAGGAAGTACAACAGGAGAAACATCATGGGTCATCGGAATGGAAACTTTGCAGTATTCGCCTTGGCGGCGAGCCTGTTCGCTCTGGCCGCGATGGTATCGACGGATGCCTACTCGCTGGCGGCGCAAAGCGAAGCCAGTGCTTATAGCGCCCTGACCCATGAAGTGGGCGGCGTCGCCCTGTTGTGCCTGAACGACGCGGTACTCGATGTGGCGGTGCAGCCGGTGGTGGCGCAATGAGCGTTGCCGACACCACGGCCGAACTGGCACCTGGCCAGGCGCTGAAGATACGCGACATCCAGGTGCAGGGCGCGCAGGATGCGCTCGGCGCGCGCGTCTACACGGCCGGCGTGCCGGGTGCCAAGCAGCCGAACCTGATGGTCTTCTTCCATGGCGGCGGCTTTGTGGCCGGCGACCTGGACGACGCGGATGACTTCCTGCGCTGCCTCGTGCTGAGCAATCCGGACCACGTGGTGCTGGCCGCGAACTACACGCTGGCGAAGGTGCGGCCATTCCCCGCCGCCGTGGAAGACGCGCATGCCGTGCTGCTGTGGGCGAAAAAGAACAAGTCCAAGCTGGGCTGGACGGGCAAGCAGATGGTGGTGTCGGGCATCGAAGCGGGCGCCAACCTGGCCGCCGTGTGCGCCATGATGTCGCGCGACCGTGGCGGACCGCCCCTCGCGGGCCAGGTGCTGATCATGCCCATGCTCGACCCCGGCCTGTCGACCTGCTCGATGCGCTCCTTGCCGACCTGTCCGGACCTGGCCGAAGTGGCCGACCAGTGCGCCGCCGCCTACCGCGGCTACCTGCCGAATGCCGCTGACCGTACCCATCCGTACGCGTCGCCATTGCAGTCGAGCCGCCTGAAGAACCTGCCGCCAGCCTTGATATTGTCCAGCGAAGACGACCCATTGCGCGACGAGGCTGAACAATACGGCAGCAAATTGATCGCCTGCGGCATCAAGACCACCGTGCGGCGCATGGCGGCCGCGCCGCTGCAAGACGCTACCGCCCGTAATGAATGCGCCTGCAAGGTGCAGGTATTGAGCGAAATTAGCAGTTTCGTCGCCGGACTGGGGCAGGAGCCCGAGTCATAAAGCCGCCATCTGCGGCACTGCAAAAAACTTACACTAATCAGTTTACTTTTTGAGTTTCGGTTGCTACACTATGCAGTGTAGTTCCCTTCCTGTCTGCGTTGTGCGTTCGCACAGCCAGCTTCGTCGTCCCCGTCCGCTTTCAAGCAGCTGGCGGCCTGTTTACCTTTGATCGAGCGCCGTCGGGCGCCATGGCACCACTATTCACTTTTTCAGCTGGGTTGCTTCCTGCCGCCCATACCATTAGAAATTTTCATAAAACAGGGAAATAAAATGAAAAACGTTCAACAATTTTCCACTCTGCTCAAGCCCCTGGCGGCCTCGCTCGCGCTGGCGGGACTGGTGGCCGTGAGCCTGGCCGGCTGCGATTCGGCCAATAGCAAGGTGCCCGACGCGCCAGCGGCCGGCGGCCCGCCCATCTCGGCCGCCGCCGTCGTTGAAAAACAGATCACGGAAACGCAGGAATTCTCGGGCCGCCTGGAAGCGATCGAGCGCGTGGAAATCCGCTCGCGCGTCGGCGGCTTCATCACGGCCGTCAACTTCAAGCCGGGCAGCGAAGTGAAGAAGGGCGATGTGCTGTTCGTCATCGATCCGCGCCCCTTCCAGGCCGAAGTGTCGCGCGCCGAAGGTACGGCCGCATCGGCCCGCGCCAAGGCGGAACTGGCCAAGCTGGAACTGTTGCGCGCTGAAAAGCTGCTGGCCGAAAAAGCCATCGCCCAGCGCGAGTTCGATGAAAAAGCGTCGGGCCTGAAAGAGCTGGACGCGAACGCCCGCTCGGCGCAAGCCGCGTATGAAGCGGCCAGGCTGAACCTGTCGTACACGCAGGTGCAGGCGCCGATCAGCGGCCGTGTCAGCAAGGCGGAAATCACCGTCGGCAACCTGATCGACGCTTCCGCCATTTTGACTTCGGTGGTGTCGACGGACCGCATCTACGCCAGCTTCGACGGCGATGAGGATACGTATCTGCGCGTGGCTGGCACGGCGCAAAAGGGCACGCCCGTCACCGTCAAGGTGGGCCTGGCCAACGAAACGGGCTTCCCGCACGAAGGCAAGCTGGAATTCGTCGACAACCAGCTCGACCCGGCCACGGGCAGCGTGCGCATGCGCGCCACCTTCGCCAACGCCGAGCGCCAGCTGGTGCCGGGCCTGTTCGCGCGCATCCAGCTCGACGGTGGCAACGGCCCGCACGCGCAAAGCACGGCGCTGTTGATCTCCGACCGCGCCGTCGGCACGGATCAAAGCCGCAAATACGTGTACGTGGTGGGCGCCGACAACAAGGCTGAATACCGTGCCGTCAAGCTTGGCCCGACCTCGGACGGCTTGCGCGTGGTGCGCGAAGGCTTGAAGGCGGGCGAAAAAATCGTCGTCAACGGCTTGCAGCGCGTGCGCCCCGGCGCGCCCGTGACGCCGCAGATGGTGGCGATGGATTTCGACCCGACCGCGCCCGTCGCTCCCGCCAAACCTGAAGCAAAAGACGCCAAGATCGCCGCGAAAGCAGCATCGACTTCCAAGGAATAAACATGAATTTTTCCCGCTTTTTCATCGACAAGCCGATTTTCGCGGCGGTGCTGTCGATTGTCATATTCGTGGCCGGGCTGCTGTCGATATTCGGCCTGCCCATCTCCGAATATCCCGACGTCGTGCCGCCATCCGTGGTGGTGCGCGCGCAATACCCGGGCGCCAACCCGAAAGTGATCGCCGAAACCGTGGCCGCGCCGCTCGAAGAGCAGATCAACGGCGTCGAGAACATGCTCTACATGTCCTCGCAAAACACGTCCGATGGCGCGATGATGCTGACCGTGACCTTCAAGATCGGCACCAACGTCGAGCAGGCCGAAACGCAGGTGCAGAACCGCGTGCAGCGCGCCTTGCCGCGCCTGCCCGAGGAAGTGCGCCAGATCGGCGTGACGACCGTCAAGTCCTCGCCCAACCTGACCATGGTCGTGCACCTGGTCTCGCCGAACAAGCGCTATGACGATATGTATCTGCGTAACTACGCGGTGCTGAACGTCAAGGACCAGCTGGCCCGTTTGCCCGGCATGGGCGACATCCAGATCTTCGGCGCCGGCGACTACGCGATGCGCATCTGGCTCGACCCGCAAAAGGTAGCGGCGCGCGGCATGACGGCCAATGACGTCGTCGACGCCATCCGCGAGCAGAACGTGCAGGTGGCCGCCGGCGTGATCGGCGCCTCGCCAGCGAAGAACTCGGACTTCCAGCTGACCGTCAATACCCAGGGCCGCCTGCAGACGCCCGAGGAATTCGGCGCCATCATCGTGCGCACCAATGCCGACGGCGCCGTCACGCACCTGAAGGACGTGGCGCGCGTGGAAATGGGCGCCAACAGCTACTCGCTGCGTTCGCTGCTGAACAATAATCCGGCCGTCGGCATGGGTATTTTTGAAGCGCCGAACGCCAACGCGCTGCAACTGTCTTCCGACGTGCGCGCCAAGATGGACGAACTGAAAAAAGACTTCCCGCAAGGCGTGGAATACCGGATCGAGTACGATCCCACGCAATTCGTGCGCTCGTCGATCGAAGCCGTGATCCACACCCTGTTAGAGGCCATCGCCCTGGTGGTGCTGGTGGTGATCATCTTCCTGCAAACCTGGCGCGCATCGATCATTCCGCTGCTGGCCGTTCCCGTGTCGATCGTCGGTACCTTTGCCGTGATGCTGGGCTTTGGCTTCTCGATCAATACCCTGTCGCTGTTCGGCCTCGTGCTGGCCATCGGTATCGTCGTCGATGACGCCATCGTCGTGGTGGAAAACGTCGAACGCAACATCGAGGAAGGCCTCTCGCCGCGCGACGCCACCATCCAGGCCATGAAAGAGGTCAGCGGTCCCATCGTCGCCATCGCCCTGGTGCTGTGCGCCGTGTTCGTGCCGATCGCCTTCGTGCCCGGCCTGTCGGGCGAGTTCTATCGCCAGTTCGCGCTGACGATCGCCATTTCGACCGTGATCTCCGCTTTCAGCTCGCTGACCCTGGCGCCGGCCCTGTCGGCCGCTCTCCTGAAACCGCACGATGCGCCGAAAGACGCGCTGACGCGCGGCATGGACATGGTCTTCGGCCGCTTCTTCGCCTGGTTCAACCGCTTCTTCGGCCGCGCTTCGCACCGCTATGAAGCGGGCGTGAAGGGTGTGTTGGGCCGCAAGAGCGCCTCGCTGGGCGTGTATGCGCTGCTGGTCGTTGCCGCCATCTTCACCTTCAAGTCCGTGCCAGCCGGCTTCGTGCCGGCGCAGGACAAGCAATACCTGGTGGGCTTTGCGCAATTGCCCGACGCCGCTTCGCTGGACCGCACGGAAGATGTCGTGCGCCGCATGTCCGACGTCATCAAGTCGGTGCCTGGCGTCGAATCGACCATCGCCTTCCCCGGCCTGTCGATCAACGACTTCACCAATGCGCCGAACGCCGGCATCGTCTTCGCCACCCTGAAGCCGTTCGACGAGCGTACTACCAAGGAGCTGTCCGGCGGCGCCATCGCGGCCGAGATCAACAAGCGCCTGGGCGGTATCCAGGACGCCTTCATCATGGTCTTCCCGCCACCGCCCGTCAACGGCCTCGGTACCATCGGCGGCTTCAAGATGATGATCGAAGACCGCGGCAACCTCGGTTACGACGCGCTGTACAACGCTACCCAGGCCCTGGCCGCGAAAGCGTACCAGACGCCGGAACTGGCGGGCGTGTTCTCGGGTTACCAGATCAACGTGCCGCAGCTGTTCGCCGACGTCGACCGCGTGAAAGCCAAGCAGATGGGCGTGCAGCTGCAAACGATTTACCAGACCTTGCAGATCAACCTCGGTTCGCTGTACGTGAATGACTTCAACCAGTTTGGCCGCACCTACCAGGTGCGCGTGCAGGCCGATGCGGCATTCCGTTCGCATGCGCAGGACATCGCGCAGCTGAAGGTACGCAATGACAAGGGCGAGATGATCCCGCTGTCGTCGCTGATGCGCGTCAAAGACAGCTATGGTCCCGACCGCGTGCAGCGCTACAACGCGTATGCAGCAGCCGATTTCAACGGCGGCGCAGCCCCTGGCGTATCGAGCGGCCAGGCGCAAGTCGCGCTGGAACGCATCGCCAAGGAAGTGCTGCCGCAAGGGATTTCGTATGAGTGGACGGAACTGACCTACCAGGACATCTTGTCCGGCAATACGATGATCTATGTCTTCCCGCTGTGCGTGCTGCTGGTGTTCCTGGTGCTCGCTGCCCAGTATGAAAGCTGGACATTGCCGCTGGCCGTGATCCTGATCGTGCCGATGTCGATCCTGTGCGCGCTGTTGGGCGTCAAATTGACCGGTGGCGACAACAACGTGTTCACCCAGATCGCGCTGTTCGTGCTGGTGGGGCTGGCGTCGAAGAATGCCATCCTGATCGTGGAATTTGCCCGCGAACTGGAAGAGCATGGCCGCACCGTCGTGCAAGCGGCGCTGGAAGCGTGCCGTCTGCGTCTGCGTCCGATCCTGATGACGTCGATCGCCTTCATCATGGGCGTGGTGCCCCTGGTGTTCTCGCACGGCGCCGGTTCGGAAATGCGCCATGCCATGGGTGTGGCGGTCTTCGCCGGCATGCTGGGCGTGACCTTCTTCGGCCTGTTCCTGACGCCCGTGTTCTACGTACTGCTGCGCACCCTGGCGCAGCGTTTTGAGAAAAAACCAGCCGCCGCTGCCGCCAAGCCTGTCGCCGCGCCAGCGCTGGACCTGGAAGGAGATATATATTGAAAACCAAGGAAATCATCTGGCGCGTCAAGCCCGTGCTGACCGCCATGGCCGCCGCAGTCCTGCTGGCCGCCTGCGCGGCGCCCGAGTTCAAGCAGCCGCAGATCGAAACGCCGGCGGCGTTCAAGGAAGCGCAAGCGCCTGCCGTGCAGACGGCGGCCGACGGCACGCGCTGGAAGCAGGGCGTGCCGGCCGAGCGCCAGGCGCGCGGCGAATGGTGGCTGGCCTTCAATGATCCGGCCCTCACCAGCCTGATCAACGAGGCCACGCAGGCGAACGCCAACCTGGCCGTGGCCGCCGCCCGCGTCAAGCAGGCGAGGGCGATTGCCGGCATCGCCGAAGCGGACCGCATCCCGCAAGTGGGCGTGAACGTGGGCGGCCAGCGCAACCGCGCTTCCGCCGTGTCGCTCGGCTTGCCGAACGGCGCGCCGGTGGCGGCGACGAACGTCTACCAGGCCAACCTGACGGCCAGCTACGAAGTCGATCTGTTCGGCAGGGTGGCATCGAACGTCAGCGCCTCGCGCAGCGATGCGCTGGCCGTGGAAGCGACTTACCGCTCGGTGCTGCTGTCCTTGCAGGCCGACGTGGCGCAAACCTACTTCCAGCTGCGCGCCACGGACGCCGAGCTGGCGACCCTGGAGCAGACGGTGCGCCTGCGCGAGGAAAGCGTGCATGTGAACCAGCGCCGCTACGACCTGGGCGACATCGGCGAATTCGACCTGTCCCGTGCCCGCACGGAGCTGTCGACCGTGCGCGCCGAAGCCATCGGCCTGCAGCGCCAGCGCGCCACCAGCGAGCATGCGCTGGCCGTCCTGCTGGGCAAACCTGCCGCCAGCTTCACGGCGGGCGTCAACCCGCTGCAGGATAGCGGCTTCCTGCCCGTGATCCCGGCCGGCATGCCGTCGTCGCTGCTGGAGCGCCGTCCCGACATCGCCTCGGCGCAGCGCACCATGGAAGCGTCGAATGCGCGCATCGGCGTGGCCAAGTCGGCCATGTTCCCGGCGCTGACCCTGAACGCTTCCGGCGGCGGCGCGTCCGATACCTTCTCGGACATCTTCAAGTGGAGCAGCCGCTCCTGGCTGCTGGGCGCCCTGATGTCGATGCCGATCATCGACGGCGGCCGCAATAAAGCTGCCGTGAGCCGCAGCGAAGCGCAGCTGGAGGAGTCGGTGGCGACGTATCGCCAGAGCGTGCTGGTGGCCTTCGCCGAGGTGGAAGACAACCTGGCCGGCCTGCGCATCCTGTCGGGCCAGACGCAGCAGATCGACGAAGCCGTCGTCTCGGCGCGCCGTTCGGCCGACCTGGCGCAAAAACTGTACGACGCGGGCCGTTCCAGCTATCTCGATTTGCTGGACGCGCAGCGCAACCTGGCGGCCATCGAGCGCAGCGCCGTGCAGCTGCGTGGCAACCGCGCCGTCACCACGGTGGCGCTGATCCGCGCCCTGGGCGGCGGCTGGGGCGAGATGGAGCCGCAGGTCGCGGCCAACTGATTTCCGGCACCGCGGGCTGGTATTCCCGGCCCGCAGCGAGGAAAACATCGCGAAACGGCGTCGTGCATCTGCACGGCGCCGTTTTTTTGTTGAAAACCAGTTGAATCCGTTTTCTGCCTGGCCGCGTAAATGACTGTGCAAACACGCACCGCAGTTCATAACCGATCAGGAGATCATCATGCGCACCATCGTTCCCGCAGCTCTGTTCATCACCTCCATGCTGGCCGCCAGCGCCCCCTTTGCCGCCGACATGGCGACCATGGTGGGTGGCCAGAGCATGTATCCGTCCAAGGACATTGTCGACAACGCCGTCAATTCGGCCGACCACACGACCCTGGTCGCCGCCGTCAAGGCGGCCGGCCTGGTCGACACCCTGAAAGGCAAGGGACCGTTCACCGTGTTCGCGCCGACGAATGCGGCGTTTGGCAAGCTGCCGGCCGGCACCGTCGAGACCCTGGTCAAGCCGGAAAACAAGGCGACCCTGACGAAAATCCTCACCTACCACGTGGTGCCCGGCAAATATGACTTCAAGGCGCTGGCGAAGGAAATCAAGATGCATGACGGTAAAGCCACCTTGCCCACGGCGAGCGGGGGCAAGCTGATGTTCGCCATGAACGGCATGCACAACATCGTGGTGATGGATGAAGGCGGCAACAGCGCCAACATCAGCACCTATGACGTGTACCAGTCGAATGGCGTGATCAATGTCATCGACACGGTGCTGATGCCAAAATAAGCGGACGAAAAAAAAGACAGGGAAAACCCTGTCTTTTTGCTTGCTGCGGCCGTGATTACTTGGCCGGTGCTGCTGGCGTAGCTGGCGTTGCCGGTTCCGCAGGCGTTGCCTTGACGGCTGGAGCGGCTTTCTTCGCCTTGTGATGCTTGGCTTTCTTGTGCGCGGCCGGCTTGACGGCGGCTGCCGGTGCTTCGGCCTTGACGACAGGGGCGACGACAGGAATCGGTGCCACTGGAGCGACTGGCGCGACGGCTGGCGTCTGGGCGAAAGCGGCGGTGGCGAACAGGCTGGCGATCAGGGTGGCGATAACTTTTTTCATGATGAGATCCTTGGTGTTTTTTCGGGTGAATACAGTGTGAAGGAATTACTTGGCTGGAGCCGCTTCAGCGGTGGCCGATGCCAGCTTTTCGTCAGCCTTGGCCTTGGTTTTCTTGGCTTTGTGGTGGGCTTTGGCCTTGGTGGTGGCCGCTTCCGCTTTGGCGCTGGCGACGTCCGTCTTGGCGGCGACGACGGCTTTCGCTTCTTTCGCATCCGCTTTCACGACCGTTTGCGCTTCCTTGGCATCGGCTTTCACGACGGCCTTGGTGTGGGCCGCTTCCACTTTGGCGGGAACCGAGGCTGCCGGGGTGGCTGCAGGAGCTGCAGGCGTCTGGGCAAAGGCAGCGGTTGCGAACAGGCCGGCGATCAGGGTAGCGATTACTTTTTTCATGGTGCAGTCCTCAGTGGTGGTTTGTCTGGTGTATCTGTTGGTGCCGGGATGATTCCCGTGTCACTGAGCATAAAACGCGCCCCGGGACGCTTGCGTTGACGGTCATTACAAACGCTTACATCTGCGTGGCATCCGCTTTCAGGATGGCCTTCAGGATGTCTTCCGAACGGCGCTGTCCGTGCGCCTTGCCGTAGGCGCTGGACGCGATGCTCACCACCATGCGGCGCGACGGAATCACATAGATCTTGTTGCCCCCATTGCCCGAGGCGAAATACACGGCGATTTGCTGTCCTCCAATCTCCTGCGTCTTCGCGTACCAGAAATAGCCGTAGCTGTCGGCGTAGCGGTCGACGGCGCCGATGGCCACGCGCGGCGCCAGCGCCGCGTGCAGCCAGGCGGCGTCGATGACCCTCTTGCCGCCAACCACGCCGTCGTCGAGCACCATCTGGCCGATTTTCGCCGTGTCGCGCGCCCGCAGCGACAGATTGCCCTGTCCCTTCGGATGGTTGGCCACGTCGCGGCCCCAGTTCCAGCGCGTGATGCCCAGCGGCGCGAACAAGACCTTGGCGGCGTAGTCTTCCAGGTCGGCGCCGCTGGCGTTTTCCACCACCCTGCCGGCGATGTACGCCCCCAGCGAGTTGTAGCGGTATGCGCTGCCCGGCTTTGTTGCGGCCGGCACGCCGCGCACGAAGGCGGCGGGATCGGGCGCGGCATCGAGCTTGTCTTCATTGCCGGGCGACTGCTCGTCTTCATCGAAGGCCGCCAGGCCCGAACGCATGGTCAGCAAGTCGTCGAGGACGACCTTGCCGGCCGGGCTGCCGGCCACTTCGGGCCAGTAGTTGCCTACGGTTTTTGTTGTCGCCAGCTGGCCGCGCGCCACGGCCGCACCGGCCAGCAGGGCGGTGATGCTCTTGCCGGCCGAGCGGATGTCGTGCAGGGTATCGGCCGTCTCGCCGTTGTAATAGCGTTCGGCGACGATGGCGCCGTCGCGCAGCACGACGACGGCGCGCAGGTCGCCATGGCTGTCGCGGTCCTGGGCTTGCAGGACTTGCGCGATGGCGGCGGGGGCGTTGTCCTGCGCCAGGGCGGCGCAGGACAGGAGGAGGGGACTCAGCAAGGACAAGGACAGGCGGCGCATGGACAGCTTTCGTGGCGATGGTCGGATCGCCAGTGTCGCCCAGTTGCGCCGTTTTGTGGCGTTTTACTGCACCTGCTTGCTGAAGTTGGCATGTAGCGGCGCCGCCGCCTTGCCGGTCTGCGCCGCGCGGGCACGGCGTTTTCTCAACCAGATGATCAGGCCCGTCGCGCTCAGCATGGCCACCACCAGGCCCATGGCGGAAATCAGGATGCGTCCGGGCAGGCCCAGGATGCGGCCCGAATGCAGGGGGAATTGCGCCTGCAGGAAGATGTCGCCCGCGCTGCCCGTGCCGGGCACCACGCCGCCGGCCGGCTTGCCGTCGCGCCCATCGAAGTACAGCCATGCATTGCCCAGGCCGCCGTCGCCATGGTCGTTGTCCGCCGCGAAGAACCCGACGCCATACAGGCCGTAGGCGGAAGAATAGAATACGCCGCCGGCCGGCAGCGTCCAGCCCCGCCTTGCCGCCTCCGTCTTCGCCAGCGCCACGGCCTCTTCGCGCGTCAGCAGCGGTTCGATGGGGTGCTCTGGCGGCTGCGGCGTGCGGCTGTCGAAGGCGTTCGGGCTGAGTGTGGACAACTTCGCCACCAGGGGACGCATCACCTGGGTTTGCAGATTCATCGACACGGAGGTGACGGCCAGCACCAGCAGCAGCAACCAGGCCCACACGCCGCCCGAGCGGTGCAGGTCGAAGTTCAGCCTGTGGCCCCCTTCGCGCCAGCGGAAGGCCAGCGACTTGCGCCAGCTGCGCCAGTTCGGAAACGACAGATACAGGGCGATGCCGCAGTCAAGGACCCACACGATGCCGATGATGCCCATGAACCACACGCCCAGTTCGATGCCCCAGCCATCGGGAATGTGCATGGTGTAGTGCAGCTTATACAGGAAGGGCAGCAGGTTTTCGCGCGTCAGCGAGACCGCGCCCCACTGGCGCGTGCCCTGGATCGCGCCAGTGGCCGGGTCGACGGCCACCTGGTTGAAGCCCGGTTCAAACGGCTTGCCGGTGGCCGGGTCGGGCCGGCCTTCCACCGAGATCAGCGCCGTATGGCCAGGCTCGATCGCCGTGAGCGTGTAGTTCACGCGCAAGCGCCGGTCCTGCGCCTCGAGCTGCTGCGCCAGTTCCAGTCCCGATTTTGCGGGACCGGCATCGGCGGCGCTGGCGGCGTGGAACAGCTGCGGATTGAGCCAGGCGTCGAGCTCGTGATCCCACGAGATCACGGCGCCCGTCAGGCCGGAAATGAACAGGAAGAGCGCCACCGCCAGGCCGAACCAGCGGTGCAGAACAACCATGGGAGGACGCATTCGCATGGCGGCTCCCTAGTATTTCCAGCTCAGGGTGGCGCTGCCATTGCGGCCCGCCGCGTACAGCGACTGGGTCCAGTACAGGCTGGTCAGGTGCTTCTTGTCCGTCACATTGTTCAGGTTCAGCGACAGGCTGACGTTGCGGCTGATGTCATAGCTGGCCATCAGGCCCAGTTGCGCGTAGGCGCCCTGGTGCAGGGTGGTGCTGTCGTCGACCTTGTTGTAGATGGCATCCTGCCAGGTCAGGCTGGCGCCCACCTTCAGCGCCGGCACGGCCGGCACGTGATAGGTGGTGGCCAGGTGGAAGCGCTTGCGCGGGATGAAGGTGCGCGCATCGTGGCCGTCGTCGCCCTGGATGCGCAGCTGCGCATAGCCGGCGTTCGCCTGCCAGCCTTTCGCCAGCTCGCCCGAGGCGTCGAGCTCGAAACCCTGCGATTCCGAATCGACGCCCTTGTAGAACGTCTTGAGGTCGGGCGTGGTGCCGGCCGCTTCGGCCACGTTCTTCTGGCGCGTCTTGAGCAGGGCGCCGGACAGGTTCAGGCGGCCGTCGAACCAATCGCTTTTCAAGCCCGCTTCCAGGCTCTTGCCGGTGGCCGCCGCCAGGGTCTGGCCCGTGCGGTCGATGCTGCTTTGCGGGTTGAAGATTTCCGTGTAGCTGCCGTAGGCCGACACATGGCGGCCGATGTCGTACACCAGGCCCACGTAGGGCGTGGTGTCGCTCTGTGACTTGGCCTGGCTGACGCCATACGCGCTGCCCGTGCTGTCGGCCTTGACGGTGTTGACGCCCGCCAGCAGCTTGGCATTGTCGGCCAGGTTGAAACGGGCGGCCAGGTAGGCATTCTTGCGTTCGTCCTTGTAGGCGCTGCCATCGGTCGAGGCGTCGAAGAGCGGTTCCGGGTAGGAGCCGTCGAAGGCCGTGCCGTTCGGCAGGGCCGTGCCGATGCCGCGGCCATAATACGACACGTCGTCGAGCGTGGATTTCGACCAGGCCAGGCCCATGCTGAGGTCATGCCGGCGCCCGGCCAGCGCAAATTTGCCCGTGACGGCGACATCGAGCAAGCGCTGCTTGTTGGCCGAGGCATAGCGCGAAGGGTAGCTGAACAAGCCGTCGCCGGTGGCCTTGTCCGGCGTGCCGTAGACGTAGAACAGTTTGGAATCGGAGGTGGAGCGGTTGTAGGTGGCGGTGGCCGTCACGCGCCAGTCGGCATTGAACTGGTGCGCCAGTTCGGCGAAGGTGCTGTTGTTGAGGATGCTCCAGCGCGACCAGTCGGCCGACGTCGAGGCGGAAATCGGGTAGTCGGTCAGCGTGCCATCCGTGTAGGCGACGGGCAGGGCGCCCCACATGCCGCCCCTGGCCAGGTTGTTCTGGTAGCTGTGGCCCACGGCCAGGCGGGTGTCCGGCGTCAGCTTCGCTTCGACGATGGCGTAGGCGACATCCTTGCGCGGCGAGTAGCGGTCCAGGTGGGAATCGCCTTCCTCGTGGGCGACGACGAAGCGGGCCGCCACCTTGCCATCGGCGCTGAGCGGCGTCGAGACGTCGGCATCGAGGCGGCGCGTATTCCAGGAGCCCAGCGTGACGCCGGCGGCAGCGGCCAGGCCCTGGGTCGGGCGCTTGCGCACGAAGTTGACGGTGGCCGACGGATTGCCGGTCGAGGAAATCAGGCCGTTCGCGCCGCGCACGATGTCGATGCGCTCGAACAGCGCCGTATCGAGGTCGCCCATCACATTGCCGAAGACGAAAGGAATGCCCACGCCGTCGAACTGGAAGTTGGTGATGTCGTAGCCGCGCGCCGTGTAATAGCTGCGGTCCGTTTCCACCGCTTCCACCGTCACGCCCGTCGTTTGCGCCAGCACCTTGCTGGCGTTGTCGAGCCTGAAATCGTCCATCTGCGCGCGCGTGACCACGGAAACGGCCTGCGGCGTCTCGCGCAGCGACAGGTCGAACTTGCTGGCCGAGGCGCTTTTGCGCGCCGTGTAGGCGGTCGCGTCGCTGCTGCCCGTGACGGTAATGGTTTGCATCACGGGCGTATCTTCGCCAGCGTCATCGGCGGGGGCGCCGTCGGCACCATGCGCCATGCCGGCGCCGAGCGCCAGCGAAATGGCCAGGGCCAGCGGGCGCAACGACAGCGTGGCGGGGGAGGATGGGGTGGACGGTGCGGCGGAAGGGGTGATGCGACCTGGCATTGAAACGGCTCCTGAATCAAGGATGAGAATGAGAATAATTCTCAATTCTATTTGAGCAGGCGCCGGAATGGGAACTTTTTGTGACTGAAAAGCGTTGTTTTTTTACATCTTTACATGATTTTACGTTGGAAGTTTTGCTTCCTGTCGTCAGTGCCGCTCATGCGCCACCAGTGCCGGCCGCGAAAAAAAAGACAGCCTAAGCTGTCTTTTGTATTCGGGGCGAAGCCGCCACGGAAGCGCAGACCCGGCGGACGCGCTGCCGTGGCGATTGCCGCGATTACTTCGCTGGCGCAGGTGCTGCCGGTACGGCTTCTGCCGCTTTCGTTGCATCCGCTTTCACTTTCGCTTTGCTTGCCTTGTGATGGGCCTTGGCCTTGCTGACCTTGGCGTCGGCCTTGGCGCTGGCGACGTCGGCTTTCGCATCGGCGACGACGGCCGCTTCTTTCGCATCGGCTTTCACGACGGCCTTGGTTTCCTTGGCTTCAGCCTTGACCACGGCTTTCGTGTGGGCCGCTTCCGCCTTGGCGGGAACCGGTGCTGCCGGGGCGGCAGGGGTTTGGGCGAAGGCGGCGGTAGCGAACAGGCTGGCGACGAGGGTGGCGATAACTTTTTTCATTGTATTGTCCTGGAGAGTGGTAAGCGATGGTGTATCGATGATTACTTGGCTGCTGCTGGCGCTGCTTCAGCGGTGGCCGAAGCCAGCTTTGCATCGGCCTTGGCTTTCGTGTGCTTGGCCTTGTGATGGGCCTTGGCTTTCGTGGTGGCCGCTTCCGCCTTGGCGCTGGCGACTTCCGTTTTCGCGGCGACGACGGCTTTCGCTTCTTTCGCGTCCGCTTTCACGACCGTTTGCGCTTCCTTGGCATCGGCTTTCACGACGGCCTTGGTGTGGGCCGCTTCCACTTTGGCGGGCACTGCCGGAGCTGCCGGGGCTGCAGGCGTCTGGGCGAAGGCAGCGGTAGCGAACAGGCCGGCGATCAGGGTAACAATTGCTTTTTTCATGGTGCAGTCCTCAGTGGTGGTTTGTCTGGTACGTCTGTTGGTGCCGGGATGATTCCCGTGTCACTGAGCATAAAACGCGCCCCGGAAGCTTACCGTTGACCTTGTTTACACTTTCTTACAATCAGGTGTTTTATCTGCTGTTGCTGTGTGATGTGGGCATGAAGACGAAAAAAGACAGCCGAAGCTGTCTTTTTTCGTGGCGCAAAAAAACGCGCGGAGCCGATTATTTGGCTGCTGCTGCGGTCGCTTCAGTTTTGGCTTCGTCAGCCTTGGCCTTGGCTTTTTTCGCTTTTTTGTGGGCTTTGGCTTTGGTGACGGCGGCATCGGCCTTGGCGCTGGCGACATCGGCTTTCGCATCGGCGGCGACGGCGGCTTCTTTCGCATCGGCTTTCACCACGGCCTTGGTTTCTTTGGCTTCTGCTTTAGCCACTTCCTTGGTGTGCTTGGCTTCGGCCTTGGCCGGCGCTGCTGGTGCTGGGGTTTGAGCAAAGGCTGCGGTAGCGAACAAGCCGGCGATCAGAGTAGCGATTACTTTTTTCATGGTGCAGTTCCTCGAGAAGTGGGTTGTAGTTCAGGAGATGCATTTCCCCTGTCACTGAGCCAAAAACGCGCCGTGCGGCAATTGCGTTGACACGTTTTCTGTCAATTACAAACACTTACATTTGCCGGGGCAGGCACTCTGTTAGCTGGCGTACCGCGCCCAAGCCCCCGGCGGACTAGACTCGATGCCATCCTCACCGCATGGGTCCGCCATGAAAGCCGCCCTGAAAACCTATCAAGCCAAGCGCAATTTCGCCGTCACGCCCGAGCCTGCGGAGGGCGGCGAGGCGGCGGGCGAGGGGCTCACCTTCGTGATCCAGAAGCACTGGGCCAGCCGCCTGCACTACGATTTTCGCCTGGAACTGGACGGCACGATGAAAAGCTGGGCCGTGCCGAAAGGACCCAGCTACGATCCGCGCGACAAGCGCATGGCGGTGCAGGTGGAAGACCATCCCCTTGCCTACGCCGGTTTTGAAGGCACGATTCCCGAAAAACAGTATGGCGCGGGCAAGGTCATCATCTGGGACAAGGGCACGTGGCAGCCCCAGCCGGCCACGCCCGATGCGCGCGCCGCGCTGGCGGCCGGCGAGCTGAAATTCACCCTTGACGGCCACAAGATGCATGGCAACTGGGTGCTGGTGCGCATGAAGGGCAAGGGCGATAAACGCAGCGAAAAGCAGCCCGCCTGGCTGCTGATCAAGGAAAAAGACGAATATGCCCGGCCGGCGCTGGAATTTTCCGTCGTCGACGAATTCCCCGACAGCGTCAAGCACAAGGCCATGCCCAGGCGCGGGAGGAGCGCGGAGCAGGCGGCAGCGCCCGCCGCCAGGCTGCCCGCTACCCTGTCGCCGCAGCTGGCCACTCTCGTCGATGCGTCGCCGCCAGACGCGCAAGACTGGATTTTCGAGGTGAAATTCGACGGTTACCGCATCCTCGCGCGTTGCGATGGCGATCAGGTCGCCCTGATCACGCGCAATGGCAATGACTGGACGGCCAAACTGCCGAAGCTGCGGCAGGCGCTGGAACAGCTGGGCTTGCCGCCAGGCTGGTATGACGGCGAAATCGTCGTTAACGACGCCGGCGGCCACCCGGATTTCGGCGCCTTGCAGCGCGCCTTCGATGCGGACACGAGCAGCGAGATCGTGTATTACCTGTTCGACGTGCCGTTTTTCGACGGCCACGATTTGCGCGGCCAGCCCGTCGAGGCGCGCCGGGCCTTGCTGGAACAGCTGCTGCAGCGCTTGCCGGCCTCGCCGCTGGTGCGCTTCAGCGGCGCGCTCGACGCCAAGCCCCGGCAACTGCTGGCCCATGCCTGCCGCCTGGGGCTGGAAGGCGTGATCGGCAAGCGGCGCGGCTCGCCCTACGTCACGCGGCGTTCCGGCGACTGGATCAAGCTCAAATGCGGGCTGCGCCAGGAATTCGTCATCGGCGGCTATACGGCGCCGCAGGGCGCGCGCGAAGGCATCGGTTCGCTGCTGCTGGGCGTGCACGATGCACAGGGCAAGCTGCGCTACGCGGGCAATGTGGGCAGCGGCTTTGACGATGCGGCCTTGCGCGACTTGCGGCGCCGCCTCGACGCCTTGGCCATCGAGGCGAGCCCGTTCGCGGGCAAGGCGGGCGGCGTGCGCCAGCCCATCTGGGTCAAACCGGAGCTGGTGGCCGAGGTCGGTTTTGCGCAATGGACCAGCGGCGGCGCCGTGCGCCACGCCGTGTTTCACGGCTTGCGCGCGGATAAACAGCCGGCCGCCATCGTGCGCGAGCGGCCACAGCGAATCGACAGGGAGAAGACGATGCAACACCAAGCCACGCCGGACAGCGTCTTGCCGGCCAGTTTCAAGGTCAGCCATGCGGACAGGGTGATCGACAAGGACAGCGGCGCCAGGAAGATCGACCTGGTGCGCTATTACGCGCTGGTGGGCAAGCTGATGCTCGTGCATTTGCGGGGCCGGCCCGTGTCGCTGGTGCGCGCGCCGGCCGGCGTGGGCGGCGAGCTGTTTTTCCAGAAGCATGCGGACACGTCCGCCATGCCCGGCGTCCGGCAGCTCGACCCCGGCCTCGATCCCGAGCATGCCTCCATGCTGGAAGTGGCCAGCGTACAGGGCCTGTTGTCGGCGGCGCAGTGGAATGTGGTGGAATTTCACACGCAAAACGCGCTGGCCAGCGCCTACGACACGCCGAACCGCCTGGCGTTCGACCTGGACCCGGGCAAGGGCGTGGCCTGGCCCGCCATCCGCGAAGCGGCCGTGCTGCTGCGCGCCTTTTTGACGGAACTGGGCTTGCCCGCCTGGCTGAAGACCAGCGGCGGCAAGGGCTTGCACGTGGTCGTGCCGATCCGCCCGAAACACGACTGGGATACGGTCAAGGCGTTTTCGCAAGCCATCGTGGCGCACATGGCGCAGCTGATACCCCAGCGTTTTGTGCTGAAAAGCGGACCGTCCAACCGGGTCGGCAAGATCTTCATCGATTATTTGCGCAATGGCCGGGGCGCCACCACCGTGTGTGCGTGGTCGGCCCGCACGCGTTCGGGGCTGGGCATTTCCGTGCCGCTGGCCTGGGATGAGCTCGACAAGCTGAAGGCGGGCGATCAATGGAACGTGGGCAACGTCCACAGCCGCCTCGACGTGGGCAACGCGCCGTGGGCTGGCTATGCGCGCAGCGCGAAAGGGCTCGATGCGGCGATGAAAAAGCTGGCCTTTACGCCTCCGGCTTGAATGACACGGTGGCGCGCGCCAGCTGCAGGGCTTCGTCGATGGCGGCGTTGAGCTGGGGAATCTCGACGGGTTTGGTCAAGTAGCGGAAGAAGCCCGCGGCCAGGCCATGACGGATGTCGCCCTTCATGGCGTTGGCCGTCAGGGCGATGATGGGAATGTGCGCCGTGCGCGGATCGTTGCGCAGGATGCGTTGCGCCTGATTGCCGTTCATGCCGGGCAGGTTGATATCCATCAAGATGACATCGGGTTGGCGTTCCAGCGCCAGCGCGATGCCCTGGCGCGCATCGGTGGCCGAGATCATGCGCAGGTGGGGCAGGAAGCTGACGATGTCTTCCACCAGGCGCAGGCTGGCCGGATTGTCTTCCACGTACAGCAGCAGGGCCTGGCCGCTGTCCTCGCCCCCGGCGCCGCCGGCAGGCTCGGATGGCCCCTCCTTGTCCAGCGGCATGCTGTCGGGCGGGGGGGCCATCGTGTCGAGTTCGATCCAGAACACGCTGCCCTCGCCAAGGCAGCTGTGCACGCCCATGCGTCCGCCCATCAGTTCGACCAGGCGCTTGGTGACGACCAGGCCGATGCCCGTGCCTTCCTCGCTGCCGGCCTCCTGCCCCAGGCGGTTAAACGGCTGGAACAGTTCGGCCATCTGCGCGTCGTCCAGCCCCTTGCCCGTGTCGCGGATGGCGATGCGCACGCACAGCGCATCGGGCTGCGAGATTTCCAGCTCCACCTTGCCGGCAGGGCGGTTGTATTTGATGGCATTCGACAGCAGGTTCAGCAGCACTTGCTTGAGGCGCGTATGGTCGGCCCTGAGCGTCAGCGCGTCGCAGGCCGGAAAAATCAGGTGGATCTGGCGCTGCTGCGCCTGTTCTTCCACCATCACGCGCACTTCCTCGATCAGCGCGGGCAGCGTCACCGCTTCCATCGACAGGCTCAGGCTGCCTGATTCGATCTTCGCCAGGTCGAGGATTTCATTGATCAGGGTAAGCAGGTGGCGGCCCGAGGTGACGATGTTTTGCACGAAAGTGCGTTTTTGCAGCACGGTCGCGGGCAGGGCTTCGTTGGCCAGCAGCTGGGCAAAGCCGAGGATGGCGTTCAGCGGCGTGCGCAGCTCGTGCGACATGCTGGTGAGAAAACGGTCCTTCGCCTGGCTGGCCCGCTCCAGTTCGACCTTCTGTTCGTTGAGCGTGCGTTCGATGCGCTTGCGCTCGGAGATGTCGCGGATGGCCGACGACACGAGCACGCCTTCGTCTGTTTCCAGCGGCGACAGGCTGATTTCGACGGGGAATTCGGTGCCATCGCGGCGCAAGCCGTACAGTTCCAGCCCGGCGCCCATGGAGCGGGCGCGCGGCGCCGTGGAAAAGGCTTGCCGGTGCTGCGGATGATCCATCGCGTAGCGGGCCGGGATCAGCACTTCGACATTGCGCCCGAGCAACTCCGCGCGCGAGTAGCCGAACAGGCGTTCCGCCTGCGAATTGACGAGCACGATCTCGCCATCGCCGTTGACGATGACGATGGCGTCCGGCGCCGATTCGAGCAGACCGCGGAACTTCTGCTCGGCCCGACGGCGGTCGCTGACGTCGCGGATGGCGCTGATGACGAAGGTGCCGATCTCCGTCTGGATGGGCGACAGGCTGATTTCGACGGGGAACTCGACGTTGTCCTTGCGCAAGCCCAGCAATTCCAGGTCGGCGCCCATGGTGCGCGTGCGGGGCTGGTCGAAATAGCGGGCGCGGTGCGCCACGTGCGAATGGCGCAGCCGCTGCGGCAGCAGACTATCGATTTGCCTGCCGTTCAATTCGCCTTCCGCGTAGCCGAACAGGCGCTGCGCCTGCTGGTTGGCCAGCACGATGGCGCCGGTGGCATTGACCATGATGACGCTGTCCGGCGTCGATTCGAACAGCACGCGGTAGCGCACCTCGACGAACTGGGCGTCGCGCGCCGCCTTCAGCAAGGTCGTGTCCTTCATGGTGGAAATCAGGTAGCGGGGCGCATCCGCCCCGGCCTGCGCAACCTGGCACGCCACGTCAACGTGGATGAGTTCGCCATCCTTGCGGCGCCGCAGCGATTCGCGGTCGTAGCTGCCGTGCAGGGTCAGCTGTTCGTCGATCAGCAGGGCCGCTTCGGCCTGTCCGGGCAAGGAGATCAGTTCCCACAGCGTGCGGCCCAGTGCCTCGTCGCTGGCATAGCCGAAAATGCGCTGGGCACCCACCGTCCAGCGCACGACGGCATGGTCTTCGTTGGTGACGACAACGCCGCCAGGGGCGCCGCTGAGGATAAGCTGATCTAACTCGGCATCCATTTTTTCCGCACGCGTGACAGGGCTTGCCGGCTGGCAGGCCTGTGCATAACGTAGCGAGAAGCCTGATCAAAGTCAATGCATTTATATTATTGACGCTGCTCCCGGGCCGGGTATTGCGTTTCAGGCCGCCTTGCGCCTGGCGGGCGCCGTTTTGCGCGCGGTGGACGAGGCCGTCCGCTTGCGGGCCGGCGCGGCGGGCGCTTTCTTGCCCAGGCTTTGCTGCAGCAGGGCGACCAGGTCGATCACATTGCTGCCGTGTTCCTCTTCCGGTTCGGGCGCGGGCGACGTGATGGTCTTGGTCTGTTTCGCCTTGATTTTCTTCTTGACCAGCGCCAGCACGTCTTCGCGGTAGCTGTCGTGGTATTGCTCCGGTTCCCACGCTTCGCTCATGCCTTCGACGAGCGACAGGGCCATTTTGAGTTCCTTGTCGGAAATGCCGGCCGCTTTCAGGGTGGTGGCGGGCAAGTCCAGATCGTCCGTGGGGCGGATTTCATCGGCGTAGCGCAGGGTGTTGAGCACGATGGCGTCTTCCACGCAGACGAGCGCGCACAAATGCTGCTTGGTGCGCATGACTACGCTGGCGATACCCACTTTATTGGCTTTGCGCAAGGTTTCGCGCAGCAGCGCATAGACTTTCTCGCCGCCCTTGGCGGGCAGCAGGTAATACGGATGCTCGTAAAAGGTCAGCGGCACTTCCGCCGCATCGACAAAGGTCAAAATATCGATGGTTTGCGTGGCCCTCACGTTCGCCTGCCTTAAATCCTCGTCGGACAGCACCACGTACTCGTCCGTCTTGTATTCATAGCCCTTGATGATGTCGTCCCACTCGACTTCCTTGCCCGTCTGCTTGTTGTAGCGCTTGTAGCCGATGGGCGCAAAGTCGCGCCGGTCCAGCATGGACAAGTCCAGCTCGTGGTCGAGGCTGGCAGAAATCAGCTCGACGGGGATGTGCACGAGCCCGAAGCTGATGGCGCCTTTCCACAGTGCGCGCGCCATCGCCTAGTCCCCCACGCTGCCGGTGACGGGCAGGACGATGCCGCTGATGTAGCTGGAACAGGCGGGCGAGGCCAGGAAGACGTAGGCGGGCGACAGTTCCTCGGGCTGGGCCGGGCGGCGCATGTCCGTGTCCTGGCCGAATTTCTCGATGTCCTCGGGCGACTTGTCGGCCGGATTGAGCGGCGTCCAGACGGGGCCGGGCGCGATGGCGTTGACGCGGATGCCCTTGTCGAGCAAGTTGCCGGCCAGCGCCATGGTGAACGCATGGATGGCGCCCTTGGTGGTGGAATAGTCGAGCAAGTGTTTGGAACCCTGCAAACCCGTCACGGAACCCGTGTTGATGATGGACGCGCCCCGCTGCAAATGGGGCAGCACGGCCTTGGCCATGTGAAAGTAACCGTAGACATTGGTCTTCATGGTGAGGTCGAAGCGCTCTTCGCTCAGTTCCAGCAGGGATTCGGCGTGTTCCTGGAAGGCGGCGTTGTTGACCAGCACGTCGATGTGCGTGAATCTCTCCAGCACCTGGCTGACGGCTTGCTGGCAAAAGCCCTGGTCGCGCACGTCGCCGGGAATCAAAAGGCAGCTCTGGCCTTCCGCTTCCACGTAGCGCTTCGTTTCGTTGGCGTCCGCATGTTCGTTCAGGTAAATGATGGCGACATCGGCCCCTTCGCGCGCATACAGCACGGCCACGGCGCGGCCGATGCCCGAATCGCCGCCCGTGATGATGGCCACCATGCCGGCCAGCTTGCCGCTGCCGCAATAATCGGGCGCCAGGAAGCGCGGTTTCAATGCCATCTGCGCTTCGATGCCCGGCTTGTCCAGGTGCTGGGCGGGCAGGGGAGGCGTCGGCTGGCTGCGGTGGCCCGTCTGCACGGGCTGCTTGCTTTCCTTGCTTTCCTTGCCTGGCTTGGCGGCATCGCGGCCATCCTGCTCCTGCTGGATGGCGCGCTGCAAGTTGCCGGCGGACTGATCCTTGTTTTCGTTCATGCTGGCCTCCCTGGAAACGAAGATCCAGTATCGGCGCGGCGCCCGCATCGAACGGTGCGCTTGCTAACAGAGTGGCGCAAACGGGCGTAAAGTTATATGATGATTGACATAAATGTAGGAGGGCAGCATGAAAGTGAGCAGGGAACAGGCGGCGTTGAACCGCGAGCGCATCGTTGACGTGGCGGCAAGATTGTTCCGCGAAAAGGGCTATGACGGCATCGGCGTGGCCGACCTGATGAAGAACGCGGGCCTCACGCACGGCGGCTTCTATGGCCATTTCGCGTCCAAGGAAGACTTGATGATCGAGGCGTGCCAGCATGCCTTGAACAAGTCGCTGGAAGGCTGGCGGGCGAAGGTCGCCGGCGACCCGCAGCGCGCGCTGCCGGCCATCATCGACAGTTATCTGACCACCCGGCACCGCGACCAGCCCGGCACGGGCTGCCCGGCGGCAGCCATGGGCGCGGACGTGGCGCGCATGTCGCCCGGCGCACGTCCCGCATTTACGCAAGCCACGCGGCAGCAGTTCGCGCTGCTGGAAGGCTTGTTGCCAGAAGGCGCGCCGGATGGTATGCCCGAGCGGCGCCGGCGGCAGGCCATTGCCACGTTTGCCGCCATGGTGGGCGCCATGGTGCTGGCCCGTTCCGTCGATGACGAAGCGCTGTCGATGGAAATCCTCGATGCCGTGAAGGCGCAATTGCTGCCAGACTGATCGCTTTCCCCCTGTCAGCCGGCCTCGTCGCATGATAGGCTTCGGTTTTCAGATTTTGGGATCGCATCATGCTGCTTTGGCTCAGGCAATACCGGCGTCCTCTGTTGGCCGGGGACATTACCGCCGGTATCGTTGTCGCCATGATGATGGTGCCGCAAGGCATGGCTTACGCGCTGGTGGCCGGCTTGCCGCCCGTCGTGGGCATCTACGCCAGCATCCTGCCGCCCGTGCTGTACGCCTTATTCGGCAGCAGCATGACGCAATCGGTGGGTCCCATGGCCATCGTTTCCCTGATGACGGCCGCCGCCCTGGCGCCGCTGGCCGACCCCGGCTCTTCCCTGTACATCGTGCTGGCCGCCCAGCTGGCCTTCATCAGCGGCCTCGTCCTGCTGCTGTGCGGCGTGCTGCGCCTGGGCTTCATGGCCAGCTTTTTGTCGCGTCCCGTGATCAGCGGTTTCAGCAATGGCGCCGCCATCCTGATCATCTGGGGCCAGATCACGCCCCTGCTGGGCGCCACCTGGCCACACTGGCACATGCCCAGCCTGGTGCTGGGGCTGTCCGGCCTGCTGTTCCTGTGGCTGGCCAAGCGCTATCTGGCGCGCCTGTTGCAGCGCTGCGGCGTGAATAAAGTCGCCGCCGACGTGGGCGCGCGCCTGGCGCCGATGGCGCTGGTGCTGGCCGGCATCGCGCTCGTCGCCTATGGCGGCCTGGAAGCGATGGGCGTGCAGACGACGGGCCACGTGCCCAGCGGCTTGCCGGGCCTGAACCTGGCCACCTCCAGCGCCCATTGGCGCACCTTGCTGTCGCCGGCGCTGCTGATCGCCTTCATCATCTTCCTGATGAGCATGTCCGCCGCCCAGACCCTGGCGCAAAAGCGTGGCGAAAAACTGCACACGAACCGCGAACTGCTGGGCCTGGGCGCGGCCAACGTGGCCAGCGCGCTGTCGGGCGGCTTTCCCGTCACGGGCTCGATTTCCCGCTCGGCCGTCAATTTCCAGGCGGGTGCCAACACGCCCCTGGCCAGCATCATCACGGCGGGGCTACTCGCGCTGGCGCTGGTGGCGCCCACTGGCTGGCTGGCCTTGCTGCCGCTGCCCGTGCTGGCGGCCACCATCATCTTTGCCGTCAGCAGCCTGCTGGACTGGGACACCTTGAAACTGTCGTGGCGCTATGACCGCAGCGATGCGCTGGCCCTGCTGGCGACGACGGCCGGCGTGCTGGTGCTGGGCGTGGAAGCGGGCGTCGTGATCGGCGTGCTGCTGTCGATGGGGACGCTGATCTGGCGCGCCAGCCGCCCCCATATCGCCGTGCTGGGCCGGATCCCGAATAGCGAGCACTTCCGCAACGTGGAGCGTTATGAAGCGCAAACCTTGCCCGACGTCCTGCTGCTGCGCATCGATGCGGGCCTGTTCTTCGGCAACGTGGAAGCCGTCACGGAGCGCGTGGAAGACGAGTTGCGCGGCCATCCGACGGCGCGCCACCTGGTGCTGGTACTGTCGGCGGTCAACCAGATCGACAGCACGGCCTTGCTGGGCTTGATCGAGCTCAACAGCACGCTGGCCAAGCGCGGCATCAGCCTGAACCTGGCCGAAGTGAAGGGCCCCGTGATGGACCGCCTGCGCCAGAGCAGCCTGCTGCAAGACCTCAGCGGCAAGATCTACCTGAGCACGGCGCTGGCGACGAACGATTTGAGCGGGAGCACAGCATGACGATGGAATTGAATCTGCATGGCGAGGCGCGCGCCGTCGACACCATCGCTGCGCTGGAACAGGCGCTGAGCGACGCGCGCGCGCTGGCCCAGTGCGAGCTGTGGCTGACCATGGCGACCGACGCGGAGCAGGGCCCGGCCCTGTGCATGCTGCGCAATGGCGGCAGCGCCTGGCTGATGTATCTGTCGGGCCAGGATGACCGGAGTTTTCACTCGCTGGGCGACGAGGAGGCCGACGGCGTCTGCAGCTATCTGCTGGCCAATGGCCAGGTGGACGAGTATCCGGAAGCGTGGTGCGTGGACGTGGAACACTGCCAGCGTGCCTTTGCCGCATTTTTCAGAACGGGCGGCGCGCGGCCCGCCGCCATCGCGTGGGAGGCGGATTAATATGCCGCACACCATCATCGCCGACATCGACACAGACTTGCTGGCCGCGCTGGAGTCCGGGGCAGGTTTGCTCACGCTGCGCGCCATCCTGCTGCGCTACAAGGCCAGCGGCGTGACGGCCGCGCAGGTGGCCGGCTTGCTGCAGGAACTGCGTCCTGCCACGCAGGAGGGGCCGCTGGAAGACGTGATATTGGACGCCCTCGACATGGTGACGGGCTGGTGCGCGCCGCATCTACGGGTATGGGACGAGGTAGAGGGAAACCGTGCATCCTGAAAAGTTCAAGCAGGTAATGGGCCTGCCGTCCGCCGAACGCCATGGCTATTTTGTGCGCAAGGTAGCCGATACGCAAGAAGTGTGGGGCTTGTACCACGACGGCTGGGCCACGGCGCAAGCCGACGCCAAGGTGGCGATACCGTTCTGGCCGGAAGCGGCATACGCGCAAGCGTGCGCCAGCGGCGAGTGGGAACATTTCCAGCCCCGCGCCATCGCGCTAGACGATTTTATGAGCAAGTGGCTACCCGGCATGGCCGGCAACGGCCAACTGGCGTCCGTGTTCCCCGTGCCGCAAGGACCGGGCGCCATCGCGGCGCCGGCTGATCTATTGATGGATTTGCAACGTGAGGCAGAACAATATGAGTGAAGGCAAGGACGAACGCCTGGATGCTTGGTACGACGGCTCGGCCATCTGCCTGATCGCCGTCGGTGCGCACGGCGATCCGCTGGACCTGGGCGACGACGAAGTGCGCGCCCTGATCGCCAAGCTGCAGCAATGTCTGGCCGAGTCCGAGGCCGGCGCTGCTGCGGCAGCAGACTGAAGGCTCAGGCGGCCGCCAGCGCCTTTTCCATCGCCACGCTGGCCAGGCTGATGCCGCTCGGGTGCGCATATGCTTCCGCGCTCAAGGCAACAAAACCGGCGGCCCGGTAAAACGGCTCCGCATTGAGCGAGGCGGACAGGTGCAGGCGCACTATGCCGCGCCCGCGAGCCAGCTGCTCCAGCGCCGCCAGCAGGCGCTTGCCGATGCCCAGACCCGCGCGCGCGGGATCGACGAACACGGCATCGACTTCCTGCTTGTCCGCATCGAGCATGGCATAGCCGACGATGGCCTCGTCCTGCATGGCCACGATGCCGCCGCCGGCAGCCAGCATGGCGGCATACGATGCCGGCACGGGCGAGGCGGTCCAAACAGCAATTTGTTCCGGCGCATAGTGCGTGGCGCAACTGACGCGCACGGCCACCGTGCGCAGGGCCCACAGGGCGTCGATGTCGGCTGGCAGGGCGGGGCGCAGGGTGATGGGCATGGGGGCTTTCCGGGCAAAAGGAGCATGCTAGCGCAATGGCTTGCACGGCGCTAGCATGAGTTTATCAGTTGTCATTGCGCCGGCTTGTCCGGATCGAAGTAATACGAACCCGGCGGCGCGCCCGGCACTTTCACGCGGAACTTCAGGCCGGACAGCAGCTTGTCCCACAAGGCGATGGCCTCTTCGTCCGTCAGCGATGCGGCTTCGGCGGCGCCGACCATGTTGTGGGCGACTTTGGTGTACATGGATGCTTCCAATACCGCTGGATAGGCGATATCGCGCGGAGTACCGACCAGTGTCCATTCAAAATCATGCACGCCATCGGTACGCCGTATCAACGATTCCTCGCCGTGCCAGTGCTGCACGTCACGCTTGCCTTCGCGTAGCAGTGTGCGAGCGGGATAATTCTTGCCTTGCTGGTCTTTCGCTTCCTGGATACGAGCAAGTAATGATAATTTCCCACGTACTTTTGCATCATATTCGGCAGGAGGATAATCGCCGTAGGCGTCTTTGTTCGCAGTGATGGAAAATGTCACGTCTGGCAGGCTGGGAAAATACAGACCTGCGTCCGCCATTTCTTGATTGTCATACTTGTTGTCGCTCATGAAGCCACTTTCGATGCAATAGCCAGGTTCCGTCGGCACCTCATCTGGGCTGCGCAGGCGCACACTTTTTGCACGAACTAACTGTGTAACGGCTGCACTTGTAGCCGTACCACCCGTTGGAATTGAACCACTTAGAGCGAATGTGATATCTCCTTTGTTAATGTATGTATTAAAAAAAACATTGCCATCCTCTTTAGAAAATTCACTATCGAAATAGTGAAATTGCCAACTATTTTCTATAGGGCCATTTCCTTGGTATATGATTTCAGATGAAGGATCATTTATCTTTATTCTCTTAATATCTTCTGCTATTCGTTCATTTTTTGCAATAATTCCACCTTTTATGACATAAATTGTTGAAGGGAAGGAGGTGTTTCCATATAATAATTGTGTCTCCTCTGGAACTTTTATTGCGTAACGTCCGAAACATACAATTTTCGTTTTTAGAAAAAGTACTTCTAGGCGTTTGCTAAGTTTGAAATTTCCAGGCATCATGGTCTCCTTGTCTGTATTTTTTTTCGCGTAGGCGCATAGGAAAGCCATCGCAATAACTGTGATCGTAAGGAAAATTATTTTCTTTATCTTATTATTCATGGTTTACTCCCATTTTGCCGTCTTGGCAATTTGTACGATGGAATACAGCATGGATGCCATTACATTTGTATCGGCGTAGCTGTTCTGGTGTTCATAACCGTTCGCTTCCGTCATGCCATGTACGAACAGTGTGCCTGTGATGTACCGCGCAGAACGGTCTGATGGTACCGTCCCATCACCGCGTGCACTGGCTGACTGTAGTTTTAGTTTTAAGTTTTTTCCTCCGGCCTGGACGAGGAGTTGCCCCTTGCTATCATCTTCAAGTAATTTCCATTTTTCAGGTAGCGGCTCGAATTTATTCCAAGGATCATTTGAGCCACTGTGAAGACCTTCAATTAATTTAAATACAACATCTCCATAACTTAAAAAATTCCTAGAGCTGCAATAACTTGCGTATGTGTTCGGGTGAAATGTATTCTCTATGGATGATAGGAATTTTGAGGCGGATTTTAAGCGAAGTTTCACGCTGTCGATGCCCCCACCTTTTTCAGGGAGTATGCGCGCCGGATTTACCCAGTTAGGATTAATTAGTCGCCACCATGCACTGGGGGGTTGAAGGTAAATGCTTTCCAGTGCAGTCGCCTTATCGCGGGGCCAGCTCCATAAAATTTTATCCTGTGCATCTACAATTTTCAGCCAATTCTGGCCATATGCCGCGCCTGGCAACATTTCCAGTGGCGCTGGTGCATTTGCTAGAATTGCAGTGGCGTGTACACCGTCGATCCCTAGAATGCTGGCCTCTATTTTTTCTACCGAACCTTCTCTTTCCTGAAAGCCAAAACGCATGCGTTTATACGCCCCTGCGGCCCCAATGGTCGGCATCACGTTGTGATAAATGCCCAGAATTTTTACATCTTTATCGTCTAACATATTTCCATAGCTGGGGTGTATCAATGCACGGGCCAGCAAGCCCCCCATGCTATGGGTAACGATGATGACTTCGTTACATTTGAATCCGCGTTGCTGGTAGCCTTTGACCAGGCCGCGTAGTCGCTCTGCAATAGTGACGGCGGATACTCCATTGCTCTTGATAAAGTTGTAACCCATCGCATGTACGGGATACCAGCAAGGAGAAATTTTCTTTAAATCGCTGACGGTAATGGCTTTCCCAGATGACGCGCCAAAATTTTTTGGATCTTGCAAAAGGAGTGCGCCAAGGCCACTCGTTTGACGCCAGACAGGGTGTAGTTTACCGTCGGAAATCATGTTATTGAGATGCAATTCGGCAGCCCGCAGCATGGTTCCATACGCACCAGCAAATAGCACTTCACTCCATCCGCGCCAACGGGCTATTTGTGCTGGGCTTTGATATGAGCAGGCTTTACCTTGATTTGGGCGTGATGTTGTCGCTATCCTGTTCGTTCCCATCAGAGGAGGAATGGGGGTAAAGCTGTCAGGCACATTTTGATGCCGCGCATCCGCGGCTTTGGTTTCCGCACCATCTGGATCGAAGCGGCTATTGCTCTCGGTATAGTGGTAATACTCGACTTCCGTTTCTGTGGGATCAAACACCAATTGACGCTGCCGTGGCGACGCATCTTTGAACCAGCCACCCAAGCCGTTGCCTGTGAGGACAGCCGTCTTGCCTCCCGCACCCATCATATCGTCTGGCCGCCAAGCCCGATTGTCTGGACGGCGCAATTCTTCCTGGCGAACCTTGCTCATCCTTAGATTGCTGCCCATCACGCCTGGCAGGAAAATGACAGGAATGACTTTGCCTGGCGGCACGATGACGTCATGCCGAGCAGTATCTTTTGTTTCCGTCATCGAAACAGCGAGTTCCGCCCACCCTCCCACGCCCTGACTAAACTTTGCAGGATGATTGCCGCGGTTATTCAAGTCCTCACATTTACTCATGGCAGTTCTCCCTTATAGCGAATGATGTAGCTGTCCATGCCCGTGGATCTTTGTAGCTGCGTGGAACCGTCTTCCGCGCTTTTGCCGGCCATGTTGCCGTCATCGCGCAGGATTTCAAAAGCAAGGCCAGCGGCCGGTGTATCGTCGGCATTCACTAGCAACACTTCCTGGTCAAAACTGCTGTGTGGTCGTTCATTGAATTCCTGCGACACGCTCTTCGGCGCCAGGGTTTCCAGGTTGCCGTTGAAGAGCACGGGCGAGGAGGTGAAGAATTGCACCTTGTCGCTGATTTCCAGCATGTGGCTGGCGCCGTGCAGGCGTACACCTTTCTTGCCCTTGATGTTGACCCAGTCCGCTTCGCTGATCAGCGACAGCACTTTCCGGGCGATGATTTCCACCTCGTCGCTCTGGGCCTGGATGGCCACCTTGCCGCTGGCCGCGATCAGTTTCATGCCGGCCTTGTGCACGAACAGGCTGAAGGTTTTGGCGATGCTGGCAAACATGCTGTCGCCGCTGGCGAGTGAAATATGCTTGCTGCTGCTGAGCGCCACATGCTCGCTGGCGGCCAGATGGATGGACTGGGCCGTGCTCAGTTCGATGCCGGCCGGGCTGGCCAGCACCAGATGTGGTTCGGACAGTTCCGGGAAATCGCCGGCGCCCCCCTTGATGGCAGCGTTTTGCCGCTGGATGGCGTCGGCCACGGCGCCTTGCTGTGCGGCGCTGTCTTGCGCGCCCGCGTCGACGGCCATGCCGGCCAGTCCCTCATGCAGCTGGCGTGCCTGCGCCAGGCGGGACTGCGTTTCGTCGAGCTGTTTGACCGATCCAGTTCCAGCTGATGTTTCTGTGCTGATCAGCATGCCTTTGGCAGCGCGCAGGGCGCCCCAGGCATTGCTGGCCAATTCAAAGCCGACGCCGCGCGCTTCCTTGCGGCCGGCATTGTCGTCGATGCGGGTGATGTTGCCCAATGAAAGCCGGCTGTCCTGGTGCTCGCTGCGCAGCTGTGCCTGGATCGCCCCCTTGGTATCGTCGAGTACCAGGTGGTTGGCGCTGCGGGCGCCCAGTTCGCGGCTGCGCACGCCGGACAGGGCGCGTTGCTGCGGCAGTTGCCACGGCGGCGGATTGGCGCTGTTGTAGACCACGCCGATGACGATAGGGTGGTCGATATTGCCGTCCTGAAATTGCACGACCACTTCCTGTCCCACGCGGGGCAAGGCGATCTGTCCCATTTGCGGTCCCGCCATCGGCATCATGACCCGTATCCATGGCGAGCTGCGTTCATCGAATTTGCCCAGGCGGTCCCAGTGAAATTGCAGGCGGATGCGTCCCAGTGCATCGGTATGGATTTCTTCCCCGGCCGGCCCGACCACCAGTGCCGTCTGCACGCCGGCAACGATGCAGGGCGTGCTGTTGTAGCCGCGGCCCGGGCGCCAGCGGATGTCCCGCCGCACGCACACCAGCGTGTTCGCATAATCCGATGGCGCGCTGGGGCCCGCCTGATAATTGTTGCTGGCGATATGCTCGGCTGACAGGATCAGGTACTCGCGTTCGGCAATACTGTCCGGACGCTCCTGTCCGGGCTGATAGCGCTTTTCCTCGGCGCTGAAATGTCCATCGAGCCGGAAACAAAGGCCGGACTGTGCGCCACGGTGATTGCCTGCCGCCTCGAAATACTGGCGCAGATGGTCGCTTTCTTCCATGCGGCGCTGTGCCAGAGACTCCCCATCATCGACATTCCTATAGCCATAGGCGCCTGTGTTTTCATACAACTCGTGGGCAAATACATCGCCCTGGCGATTCAGCGAGTAGCCGCTGGCAAGGCGTGGCTGCGGATTTTTATAGTCGAAACTGGCCAAGGTCAGCTGTCCGGAGCCGATCCGGCGTACGGCTTGCCATTGTTGCAGGCCATCGTCTTCCATGGAACCCGACTCGGAGTGGAAGCGCATGGCGCCGTCGCCGGATGTCGTGGCGATCATGTCAGCCAGGGTGCTGTTGTCTGCGAGCCACAAGGTATGGCCATCGGCACGGTGCTCGTACCAGTAATGCCAGCCGAGGGCTTCCCAGCGCCGGTGCAGGTGGTTGTAGTCGGTTTCATTGTGCTGGTTGGCGCAGGTGATCTGTGGATCGTCGCCATGGATGCTGGTTTTCCAGTCGCGCTGCTCATAGTGCGCAAACGTTGTTTCGGTCAGCTGCATGACGCTTTGGCCATGAAAGGAGACGTTGTCCTGGCGCAGCCGGGCAAAGGCCAGCCAAGGTTGCAGCACCATCCGGTACCACGCGAAGCCGCCGTCGGCGCGCAGCAGGCAGAATTCGCCCACATAGCCGTTAAAGTGGCGTAGCGTGCCATCGTCGCGCACCATGGAAATGGTCACCATGCGGCCCATCATGGCCTTGAGTGCAATATGCGCGTCGTCCGACAGCAGTTCGGCCTCGAAACGGAAATCGCGCGACACCTCTTCCCTGGCGGTCAGCGAATTGACCAGCAGGATGGCGCCGGCCGGCCCATCTGCATGGGGGAATTCGATCTTCAGCAGGCGCCGTTCTTGCGCGGAGAGGTCGAAGACCGATAGCGCCGCCTGGATGCTTGCATGCATGGCCTGCCTCCCTTATAGCGATGTGATCAGGTGGGCGCCGCAGGCGGTGGTGTCGCCGTCATAGGCGTACGGCTTGCCCATGTGTTTTGCGCCGGCGCCGTCCGGCGTGATGGGAAAGCTGCCCTTGCACTTGGGGCAGAAAGTTGTGTCATCGGCCAGTGCCGCCGTCTTTCCCATCACGGTGCTGCCCGACGATGCGCTGGTGACCTTGCCGCCGTGATCGGTCGCGTCTCCAAGCCGGATGACGCCGCGTCCCGCATGTTTCATGCTTGCCTCGCTTTTCAGGGGGGGGAGTTGCTTAAACCAGTTGCAGCAAATAGCGCACTTCGGCGTCGTGTACCTTGCCTTGTGCTGTCAGTAAAAACGTCGTCCAGCCAAGGCGCCGTCTGTCTGAAGGGTTGGAACTCAGAAGCAGGGGGGCAATGCATGGCGGACTCAGTATCAGCCGCACTTCATATTGCAAATCCGGTACGCCAAATAGCGCCAGCATTTTTGCCAATGCCGCCGCACCTGCGCTACGCGGCAAGAAACGTTGCAGACCGGCGGGATCCAATGGGCCGATATGCAGGCAGACACGCATGTCCTGGCGCCAAAGCCGCAGGCCAAGCGTTGCGCCGCGCGCCAGAGTGAAGTTGACACTGCCCAGCAGGCTGCGCCGATTTTTTTTCAGATAGTCCCAGCCCCCGACAAATTGTTGCAAGGTGACGGGTACGCCGCAGTATTCCGCCAGCGCGGGGCCGATCGCTTGCGCGGAGACGGGGCGGCAGCGCAGCAGACCCGCGTACCAGGCCGCGACGTCCTGCGTCACCGCATCGGGTTCAGCGCTCGACGGCAGCGCATTGCGTTGCACGCCGGCCAGCGCCGACAACAAAAGGAGTTGCTCGTCTTTTGCCTGGGTCTGGAGCATGGATTCCAGTCGATACTTTTCACACGCCTGGTAATACAGCGTGAGCATGCGGTGTGAAAAGATATCGAGGAAGGCCGAGACGCCGGCGTCCTTGCCCGACAAGCGGTAGGCGGCGATGCGTTCCGAGTGGTGCAAGGGCAAGGTGCCGCCGACGCCCAGAAAGCGCATGAAAGCCGGTATCAGGATCAGTTGTTCATTCTCGTCGAGCGAGAGCTGCTCGATTTCACTGGCCGGAAAATTCAAGGCCAGGCTGTTCTTGAAGCGCAGCACCTGGCTGAAGGCTTGCGCATGGGACACGTTCTGCTGACGTAGCCAGCACAACAGAATGCGCACCGCCTGCACGAACTGATAGCGGTACGGCTCGGCGAGCAAGTGGTGCATTACACCAGATTCTGCAATCCGCTTCTTGGTTTGCATCGGATCAGTTCCTCTCCGCTTTGCAATGACAGCACCACCAGTTCGATGAAACTGTTGATTTGTACATACAGCCCAAGGAAGTGATCGATCACCTGCACAAACAGGTGCATGCCGCTGCCGATAAAGGCTTCCTCGTCAAGCGTGATACGCACTTCCACGCCATGCGCCAGCGAGGTGCCGCGTCTGTGCCGCAGCCATGTCGTGGTCGGCGAGTGCGCCAGCGCGACGATGCCGCCGATCTGGCGCTGCGAGGTCGCCGATTGCGACAGGTCATACAGCGTCAGCATTTCGCGCAGCGCCGGCAGACCTTCCTGGACCAGCGCGTGATGATTCAGCGTCAAATGTGAAATCAGGCGCCAGTGCAGGCCCGCGCCCGGTGAAAAGTGGCGTGGCTGGCTGGGGCGTCGCAGCATGTGCAGCGCGGGGCCGCCAGCGCACGGTTGCAAGTCTCCTTGCGGCTGGCCGTATTTGAGTGCAAGGGGAAGATCGCGGTTGCTGCACGTCAGCGACAGCGACAAGCTGGCTTTTTCATGGATCAGGGGATTGAAATCGCTGTCGACCAGCGTAATTTTCTTTTCGTGACCAGGACTTTTGATGGCCAATGCCGTATCGTGGCGCACGACCCAGTAATGGCCTTGTTGCGCGGCACCCTCGCCGTGGCGCAGGCTGTACAGCGGGCGAAATTCGGTCAGCGTGCTTTCGCTGCCGCGTTGGCGCAGCAAGCGTACCGCATCGACGGAGACGACTTCATAGCCATGCGCATGGGTGGCATGGGCCAGCACCGGATAGTCGGTTTTCTGCCGGGTGACGGAGATCGGCACGCCTTCCTGGCGGAAGAGATTGACCGCCGGGCTGCAGCCCAGCCTTAAGTTTTCGCTGGAAATGCTGGACAACATGCGTGCCGTCGCGGAATCGGGGCGCAAACCGGCCATGCAAAGATGCAGGGTAAAGCGCTGGCTGCCAGGAGGCAGGGCGGCGCCCAGCGCCGCGACATCGATGTCAAAGAAATTGAATTTTTCCGGATAGGCAAAATACTCGCTCAGGATGCGGTAGGCCGGCTGCGAACGGGCACCGAAAGGTATCAAGGCATCCGTGTCGGCGAAGCCGACGGGCGTCAAGGGCACGGCGGGCAATGCCATCCATTGCACCGCGTCGGTCGACACAAACGCGCAGACTGTCTGCATGAACAAGGCATCGCGCAATGCAGCGGAAAAAGAAGCTTCGCCATCGATGAAAACGCGCAGCGATGCGGGCGCCGCATCGAGATGCCGAATGCCGATGTTCAGCGAGCAACTGACTGACGCTGGCAGGCGTACGCCTGGTGGCGCCTTGATCATCACATCGAAAACGGCGCTGTCGATTACCGATGCTCCGGTCGTCATGTCGTAGCCCGTCTTGAAGCGGCAGCGCACGCCGCGCACGGGCGTTGCGTCCATTTCACTGCCGGCTGGCAGGTGCAATACGCCCGCGCCAGCCGCTGGGGTGGACTGGCACACGATGCTGCAAGATGGGAAGGGCCGCAGATAATGCGGGAACAGGGCTTCGAACAAGGCTTCGGTAAATTGCGGATAGTCGTCATCGAGCCGTTTTGAGATGCGTGCCGCCAGCATGGCCACCGATTCGATCAAATGTTCCACGTGCGGATCTTCGCAAGACTCGCCGGACATGTGTAATTTGCCGGCGATTCTCGGATAGCGTTCGGAGAACTCACGGCAATGCCGCCGCAGCATCACCAGCTCGCGTTCGAAATACGGCAGCAAGTCCTCCATCTCTCTTCCTGTGTCCTGGCGGTGGAATGGCCAGTATCCGAGCCTTTGCTCAAAGGTAAATTGCGTTTGCGCAAATAATTGAGCAAGGTTGCTGCGCAACATCAAGGACTTCCACGCTGGCAACATCAGACTGGCAAAGCAGAAAGATTCCAAAGGTCAACACGGAGAACGCAATGACATTCCCATCCAAATTACTTTGGTCCGAAGGCCTGGCCATCGGTCCCCAGCAATTCCAGCAGCTGGACCGCTACCACGAAGCGCGCCTGCAACGTCTGGCTTCATTAATCAATCCACATTTATGGGGCGTGCATGGCGTCAGCTGGAATATGGATGCCCTGGCCAACAATAGCCTGCGGGCGGATGCCATGTCGCTCGTCTTTCAGGATGGGGAACTCTTTGAAGCGCCGCTTGGCGATGTATTGCCCAGTGCGGTTGACCTGTCCAAGCTGCCTTCGAGCGAACATAGCTTTACTTTTTATGCCGCGCTGCCCTCGCTGCAGGCACATGGCGGCAATTTGAGCTCCGCAGGCGCGCGCTATGTCCAGGCGGATATTGAAACCCCGGACCTGTACAGCGAGGCAGTCAGCATAGACGTGGCTTACCTGAAGAAACGCGTGTATCTGCTGTCGCAACTGGACCCCCTGAATGATTACCTTGCCATCCCGGTGATCCGTTTGTGCCGCGCTGGCAATGGCAGCTTTGAAATCGATGCCACCTTCATTCCACCTGGCCTGACCGTCTGTGCCGATTCCTCGCTGCAGAAAATGCTCGATTCGCTGATCGACCGCATGGGGGCGAAAATTGAGGCGCTTTACAGCCGCCACCGTCAGCCTGGTAACAATACGGTGGAATTTCATGGCGGGGACGTTTCCTCGTTCTGGATGCTCCATACATTGAGCACGGCCAGTGCTACGCTCAGTCATTGCGCTACCTACCGGCGCCACCATCCCGTGTATTTGTTTGAAAAATTGATGGCATTGGCCGGTGGATTGATGACGTTTTCAAAAAAATACACACTGAGCGACTTGCCGTCTTATTGTCACGATGACGCGGCTCCTGGTTTCGGCAAGCTCGATGGCATCATTCGCGACCTGATCGATACTGTGCTCCTGTCGCGTTACTTCCCGATCGCGCTATCGAACGACGCGCAACAAAACACCCACTATTACGGCTTGCTCGATGCCACGCGCATCGATCGTCAGACTGAACTCTGTCTTGCGGTAAACGCCGATATGCCGGCGCTGGAACTGGTCGCCACGGTGCCGTTGCAGTTCAAAATTTCATCGCCGGACAATATCGAACTATTACTGGGCCGCGCGCTGCCGGGTGCCGAGTTGCGCCATATGGCCCAGGTTCCCGCTGAAGTGCCGGTGCGGCCCAATACGTATTACTTTTCGATCGATAGCAAGGGTAATATTTATGACAGCATGATCAAGGCACAAGCGATTGCGATTTATGTTCCGTCTGGCATAAAAGGGTTGAAGCTGGAATTGTTCGGTATCAGCGGCACCGCCGCGTAACGATGGTGGGCTTTGCTAGCGGGTGTAGTGTCAAATGATTGCCCTAAGCAATAGACTTGTCCCCGCAGTTGACGTTATCATGTTTTTGTAAGTGTCGGTGGCCGAATGGTCGGCGCATGGTTGAAACATGGTGACAGGCGAGGGCGAGCATGGGCATGGCGAGTGATGCGTGAAGCGCCGGGCGGCGGGATGGGCGGGGCAGCGGTGCGCCGCTGCGGCCGCGCATTGCTGCTGGCGCTCTGTGTCGCCGCGGCCCCGGCCGCCGTGCCGGCCACGGCGCCGGCGCATCAGGGGCAGCGCGTGCTGTTCCTCAACGCCTACGATTACGGCCGCGCCGGCGTGGAATCGTACACGCGTACCTATGTGGCCGCCATGGCCGCCGCGGGCCTGGCCAGCGAAGACATCATGGTCGAGCACCTGAACCTCCATACCCAGGGCGACCCGGCGCTGCGCAACGAGATGCGTGATTTGTTGCTTTTAAGATACACCCAGATGATGGGGCGCAAGGCGGACCTGATCATCGCCATGCAGCAGCCGGCGCTCGACTTTTTGCTGTCGGACCTGGCGCCGCTGGCGCGCGGTGTGCCCGTGCTGGCGATTAATACCTCGGGCAAGGCCTTGCCGGCCGGCAGTCCGCTGGCCATCTGGCAGCAAAAGGCGAATGTCGATTTTCCCGGCACCCTGGCGCAAGCGATGGCGCTGTTCCCGGAGACCAAAACCATCGTCATGGCCGTCGGCACCAGCGAGGCCGACCAGGCCTTGAAGCGCAGCATGCAGCAGGCGGCGCTGGCGTGGCAGGGCAAGGTGGCCATGCGGTATCTCGACAACCTGTCCCTCGAGCAGATGCGCGCGGCGGTGGCGCATTTGCCCGCCAATACGCTGCTGGTGGCGGGCAATGTCAACCGCGACGTGGACGGCAACATCGCCACGCCCGTGCAGTTTTCCGTGCAGCTGGCGCGGCTGGCCAACGTGCCCGCCTTTGGCATGTATAACGCGACGGTCGGCAAGGGCATCCTGGGCGGCTCCATCCTGCACATCGAACGGGCCGCGCAGCAGGTGGCGCAGATGTCGCTGGCCGTATTGGACGGCAAGGCGCCTGCCGCGCCGGGCGCCTTGCTGCCGCCGGTCCGCCCGGTGCCGATGTACGACTGGGAGCAGCTGCAGCGCTGGGATGCCGACATCAGCCAGCTGCCGCCGGACACGCTGTTCTTCAACCGCCCGCCGCAGCTGTGGCAGGAACACCGCGCCGCCGTGCTGCTGACGGGCGCCATCTTCATCGTGATGGCCGGCTTGCTGAGCGCCTTGCTGCTGCAGCGGCGGCGTTTGCGCCGCGCCGAGAGCGAGGCGCGCGAGAGCGAACAGCGCTTCCGCATCCTCGTCGAGCATGCGCCCGAGGCCATCGTCGTGTATGACCTGGACCAGGACCGTTTCATCGACGCCAACAGCAGCGCGCAGCGCATGCTGGGCATGTCGCGCGAAGCGCTGCTGGCGCGCGGGCCGTTCGACCTGTACAGCACGGAGCAGCCCGACGGCATGCCCTTGGGCCTGATGATGGAAGAGCATCTGCGCCGAGCCATGCTGGGCGAACCCATCCTGGTCGAGCGCCATGTGCGGCGCGCCGACGGCAGCGTTTTCCCCTGCGAGGTGCGGCTGGTGCGCTTGCCGATGGAAGGGCGGCGCCTGGTGCGCAGCGGCATCGTCGACATTTCCGAGCGCAAGCACAGCGAGCAGGAATTGCTCGGCTACCGCGACCACCTGGAAGAACTGGTGCAGCAGCGCACGGCGGCCCTGTCCGTGGCCGTCACCGAGGCAGAATCGGCGAACCGCGCGAAAAGCGTTTTTCTCGCCAACATGAGCCACGAATTGCGCACGCCCTTGAATTCCGTGATCGGGTTTTCGCAGATGATGGCCGATTCGAGCAGCATGTTCGAGGAAGAAAAGCATAACCTGGCCATCATCAACCGCGCCGGCCACCACTTGCTGACCTTGATCAACGACATCCTGGAATTGTCGAAAATCGAGGCGGGCCGCATGCAGCTGCAGGCGGGACCCGTGGACTTGAATGGCTTGCTCGACGAGGTGCTCGAGATGGTGCGCATGCGCTCGGGCGACCAGGGCATCGCGCTGCGGCTCGAACGTGCCGGCGTGCCGCCGCTGGTGCGCCTCGATGGCGCCAAGCTGCGCCAGGTGCTGCTCAATTTGCTGTCGAACGCGCTCAAGTTCATCGAGCAGGGCAGCGTGACCCTGTCGCTGGACTGCCAGGCGGGCGATGATGGGCAAGTGGCGCTGGCGTTTGCCGTGCGCGATACGGGCAGCGGCATCGCGGAAGAGGACCTGGAACGCATCTTCGAACCGTTCGTGCAGGCCGACAGCGCCGTGGCGCAGGCCGGCACGGGACTGGGGCTGACCATTTCGCGCGAATTCGTGCGCCTGATGGGCGGCGAGCTGCGCGTCGAATCGACCTTGGGCGCCGGTTCCCGCTTCAGTTTCGCGCTGCACGCGCCGCTGCTGCGGCAGCCGGCCATCGCGGCGCTGGCGCCGGGCCGCGTGGCGCGCCTGCCGCCGGCCCAGCGCGGGCGCATGGTGCTGCTGGTCGACGATGACGACAACTGCCGCAAGCTGCTGGCCGGCTTGCTGGCGCCGCTGGGCTTTCAGCTGCACGAGGCAGCGGGCGGCGTGCAGGCGCAAGCCATGCTGGCGGCGCAGCGTTACGACATGGTGCTCAGCGACTGGCGCATGCCGGACATGGACGGCCTGGCACTGACGCGCTGGCTGCGCGCGCAGCCGGCGCTGGTGCAGCCGCGTCTGGTGATCATGACCGCCTCCGCCTTCGAGGAAGAAAAGCAGGAGGCGCTGGCGGCCGGCGCCGACGGCTTCCTGCGCAAACCGATCGAGCAGGAACACCTGTTCGCCATGCTGGAGCAGCAGCTGGGCCTGCGCTTCCAGCGCACCTCCCCTCCGTCGCCGCGCGTGCCGGCCGCCGCCTTCGATCTGCAACAGGCGCTGGGCCAGCTGGGCGGGGCCGAGCGGCAGGCGCTGCTCGAATCCGTGCAAGCGCTCGATTTGCGGCGCAGCGCCATCGTGCTGGCCGGCGTGGCGACCAGCCTGCCGCAGCTGACGGCGCACATCGCCGCCATGCTGGAACAGCACCAGTACCAGCCGCTGTGCGCCCTGCTGGCGCAGCCGGCCAGCGAGCCGCAGGGCGAGGACGCATGACTTTTCACGCATCCAGGGGCGCGCGCCTGGGCGGCGTGTCGATCGTGCTGGCCGTCAGCGTGGCGCTGACCTTTGTCGTCACCGCGCTGCTGCTGGTGTTTGCCGTGCTGTTTTACCAGTCCGAACGCGAGCAGCGCTGGCAGCAGCTGCACCGCAGCCTGTCCGTCAGCGCGGACCAGCTGGCCGTGGCCATCGAACTGCCATTGTGGAATCTCGATGAAAAGCAGATGCAGGCCATCATGCGCAGCATGCTGGGCAAGCGCGACCTGGTGGCCAGTTCCCTGACGCCGGGCATCGGCAAGGAAGCGCTGGTGCTGCGCCGCACTGCGTCCGGCACCGTCGGCAGTTTTTCCTCGCTGTCCGCGGAACCCGGCTGGCTGGTGCAGCGGCGCCCCGTGACGATGGGTGGGCAGGTCATCGGCAGCGTTGCCGTGTATGCGACGCCGGCCCTGCTGCACGCGCAGCTGCGCCAGCGCGCGCTGGGCATCGGCGCCATGATCGTGGCGCTCGACGTGATCCTCGTGGCCAGCATCTGGCTGCTCATGTGGTGGCTGATGCTCAAGCCCCTGAAGGCGATCGGCCAGTATGCGGCCGGCATCCAGGCGGGGCAGGGCGAAGCGTCCGGCACGCCGCCGGAAGCGTGGTTCCTGGGCGAGCTGCGCACCTTGTACCGTTCCATCCGCGACATGGTGGCGCTGCTCGACAGCCGCTACCGCGCCCTGCAGCGCAGCGAAGAGCGCGTGCAGATGGCCACCGGCGCGGCCAGCATCGGCATCTGGGACTGGAACGTCAGCAGCGATGCCTTGCAGTGGGATGAGCAGATGTATGCGCAGTTCAAGGCCGATCCTGGCAGCGGCGTGGCGCCCGAGGCGATCTGGCGCGGAGCGCTGATGCCGGACGACGTGCCGGCCGTCAAGGCGGCCCTGCGCGCCGCGCTGGGCGCCGGCCAGGCGTTCACGCACGAGTACCGCATCCTGTGGCCCGATGGCGCCATCCGCTACATCAAGGCCGACGCCGTGATCTTCCGCGACGGGCAGGGCCGGCCCATGCGCCTGGTGGGCTCGAACTACGACATCACGGCGCACCGCGAGGCCGAACTGGAACTGCTGCGCCACCGCCATCACCTGGAAGAACTGGTGGCCGAGCGCACGAGCGCCCTGTCGGTGGCCGTCAGCCAGGCGCAGGCGGCGAACCGCGCCAAGAGCACCTTCCTGGCCAACATGAGCCATGAATTGCGCACGCCCTTGAATTCCGTGATCGGCTTTTCGCGCCTGATGGCCGCCTCGCCCAACATGCAGGACGATGAAAAGCGCAACCTGGCCATCATTCACCGCTCCGGCAATCATTTGCTCACCCTGATCAATGAAATCCTCGAACTGTCGAAGGGCGAGGCGGGGCGCCTGCAGGCGCAGACGGCCGTGGTGGCGCTGGCGCCCCTGCTGCAGGAAGTGATGGACATGCTGGGCATGCGTGCCGAGCAGCAGGGACTGGCGCTGCGCCTCGATTGCGCGGGCCTGCCGGCGGCCGTGCTGCTCGACGCGACGCGTCTGCGCCAGGTGCTGCTGAACCTGATGTCGAACGCCGTCAAGTTCGCCGGCGGCGGCGAGGTCACCCTGCGCGTGCGCGGCGAGCGGCGCGATGGCGATGAATGGATGCTGTCGTTCGCCGTCAGCGACACGGGCATCGGCATCGCCCCGGAGGATCAGCAGCGCATTTTCGAGCCCTTCGTGCAGGCCGACAGTACGGGACCGAAGGATGGCACGGGCCTGGGCCTGGCCATCTCGCGCGAATTCGTGCAGCTGATGAACGGCGAACTGACGCTGGAGTCCACGCCGGGGCAGGGCGCCACCTTCCGTTTCAGCATACCCGCACAGGCGGCCGAGGCGCCCGTGCAGGCGGCCATGCCGCTGCCCGTGGCGCCCGCGCCCGAGGCGTTGCCGGCACTGCGGGCGCAAGACTTGCTGCTGCTGCTGGCCGGGGAAGAACGCGCCGCCTTGCTGGTGGCGCTGCGCGAATTGAACCTGGCCAGGGTAGCGCAGCTGCTGGCGGCCCTGCCTGCGTCGGCGGCGCCGTTGCTGGCGCCGCTGCAGGCCATGCTGGACCAGCATCAGTACCGCCAGCTGTGCGGCTTGCTGGAGAATGAGGGGGCGCTGGCGCACACGTAAAAGTGTGGGCTGACAACATCGGTTTCGCTGAAAAGACGGACTAAGTAGGGTCGATGGATGGTGCTAAATTGCAATAAAGATTATGATGATAGTACGTAGTTCATCGCAAAGAAATGTCTTGTCCAGCGCGGCAACCGATCGCCGCGCCTCATCCAAAGCTGAGAGAACTGCTACATGCACCGCGATTTTTCGGAAGTGAATTCGAAGGGCGAAGTACTGATCGTTGAAGATACGCCGGCTTCGCTGAAGCTGTTGAGCGATTTGCTGGGCGGCGCCGGCTATGCGGTGCGCCAGGCGCCGAACGGCGAGCTGGCCCTGTGGACGGCCCAGGCGCGCCCGCCGGAGCTGATCCTGCTCGACGTGCGCATGCCGGGCCTCGACGGCTTTGAAGTGTGCCGCCGCCTGAAGGAGATACCGTCCCTGTGCCAGGTGCCGGTGATCTTCCTGTCGGCCCAGTACGATACGGACGACAAGGTGCGCGGCTTTGCGCTGGGCGCCGTCGATTTCATCGCCAAGCCCTTCCAGGCCGAGGAAATCCTGGCCCGCACCGATGCCCACGTGCGCCTGGCGCGGGCGCAGCTGCAGCTGGCGCAGGAGCGCGCCAACCTGGAACGGCGCGTGGCCGAACGCACGGCCGAACTGGAACAGGTGGCCAGCACCCTGGCGCGCGAAGTGCAGATCCGCCGCGCCAATGAAGAATTGCTGCGCCTGTCGGGCCAGGTCTTCGAAGCGACCCAGGACGCCATCCTGATCACCGATCCAGCCGGCATCATCGTCACGGCCAATCCCGCCTTTACCCGCATCACCGGCTATGCGGCACAGGAAGTGGTGGGCACGGACATCATGCGCCTGCATGCCGAATACACGGGCGAAGCGGTGCTGCTGGCCCTGCGCCAGGGCTTGCGCAGCAGCGGCTGCTGGTCGGGCGAGGTGCAGACGCGGCGCAAGAGCGGCGACACCTATCCCTGTTTGCTCAGCGCCTCCACCGTGCACGGCCCGGACGGCGCCGTCGTCAACTACATCGGCGTCTTCCTCGACATCAGCGAGCGCAAGGCCGAGCAGCATCTGATCGATTTCCTCTCCTACCACGACGCGCTGACGGGCTTGCCCAACCGCGTGCTGCTGCGCGAGCGCTTCGAACAGGCGCGCGCGAACGCCTTGCGCGACAGCCAGCAGGTGGTGCTGATGTGCCTGGACCTGGACCGCTTCAAGAACATCAACGATTCGCACGGCCAGGCCGTCGGCGACAAGGCGCTGCAGGTGGTGGCGCGCTTCCTGTCCGGCTGCGTGCGCGAGGGCGACACCGTGGTGCGCCAGGGCGGCGACGAATTCCAGATCCTGCTGCAGGACGATGCCCTGCTGGGGCGCACCCTGGGGCTGGCGCAAACCATCCTGGCCGGCTTGCGCGAGGAGCTCAGCGTCGATGGCGAGCGCCTGGCGCTGACGACCAGCATCGGCATCGCCATGTGCCCGGCCGACGGCGACAGCCTCGACGACGTGCTGCGCCACGCCGACACGGCCCTGGTGCGCGCCAAGGAAATGGGGCGCGACCATTACGCCTTCTTCACGGAGCGCATGGGCAGCGATATCCGCGCCCGCCTGGCCATGCAGCAGCAGCTGCGCGGCGCCATTGGCCGCGACGAATTCGAAGTGCACTACCAGCCGCAGATGTGCCTGCGCACGGGCGCCATGCTGGGCGCGGAAGCGTTATTGCGGTGGAATAACCCTGTGCTGGGCAAGGTGCCGCCCGGCCTGTTCATCGCGCTGGCCGAGGAATATGGCTTGATCACGGCCATCGGCGAATGGGTGCTCGAAAGCGTGTGCGCGCAGATCCGCGTGTGGCACGACGCGGGCCTGGGCAGCATCAAGGTGGCCGTCAACCTGTCCGGCAAGCAGTTCGCGCAGGACCGCACGGTGCCGTTCGTCGAGGCGGCCCTGCGCAAGTACGGCATCGCGCCCGCCTGCCTCGGCATCGAGATCACGGAAAGCACGGTGATGGGCGACCCGGACAAGGCCGTGGCGGCCCTCACGCGCCTGAAGGACATCGGCGTGGGCATTTCGCTCGACGACTTCGGCACCGGCTATTCCAGCCTCGGCTACCTGAAGCGCTTTCCCATCGACGTGCTGAAGATCGACAAATCCTTCGTCGATGACGTCACCACCAGCAGCAGCGACGCGGCCATCGCCCGCTCCGTCATCTCGCTGGCGCACAACCTTGACATGCGCGTCATCGCCGAGGGCGTGGAAACGCGCGAGCAGGTCGACTTCCTGACGGAACACGGCTGCGATGAAATGCAAGGCTATTATTTCAGCCGCCCCCTGGCTGCCGCACCCTTCACGGCCTTGCTGCGCGAACGGCGCACCCTGGCCCAGGCATAAGCGCCGCGGTGCGGCCGATGCACCATGGCGGTGCGTCCGCTGCAGCACGGTGCGCAATGTTCACTTTTCTTTCCCCTGACGCTGGCACATATCCTGCTTAGGTAATCGCTTATTTACGCGATTGCCCCGCATGCCAGACAGCCGCCATCCAGTCATGCCTACACCAGCCAGCGCCCATGGCGCCTGGCAGGCGCACCTGCGCCTGGGCTTCGCGCTGCACGATGGCGTCAGCCGCCTCGTCGAGCGCACGCACAGCGGCCCCCTGCGCGTGCAAAAGCCCCTGTATCCGGAAGGCGATGCCGTCTGCCACGCCATCATCATCCATCCGCCCGGCGGCGTGGTGGGCGGCGACCAGTTGGCCGTCGACGCCACGGTGGGCGACGGCGCGCACGCCTTGCTCACGTCGCCGGGCGCCGCCAAATGGTACCGCGCGAATGGCCATGTCTCGGGCCAGCACATCGTGCTGCGCGCGGGCAGTGGCGCCGCCATCGAGTGGCTGCCGCAGGAAAGCATTTTCTTCGACCAGGCCTGCGTGCGCCTGCGCCATGAAGTGGAACTGGCGCCGGACGCCGGCTACATCGGCTGCGACATCGTCTGCCTGGGCCGCAGTGCCGCGGGCGAAATTTTTAGCACGGGCAGCATCAGCCAGCAGGTGCGGATCCGCCGTGGCGGCAAGCTGCTGTGGTGGGAGCAGGGCGTGCTGGCCGCCGGCGGCGCGCTGATGGCCAGTCCGCTGGGCCTGGGCGGGCACACGGTATGCGCGACCCTGATCGCCGTCGGCACGCAAGTTGCTCCCGCCGTGCTGGCGGCCGTGCGCGAGATCGCCGTGCCGGCCGGCGCCGCGTTTGGCGCCACGCAGATGAAATCGCTGGTGGTGGTGCGCCTGCTGTGCGGCGACAGCGAGGCGGCGCGCCGCGTCATGCTGGCCGCCTGGCAGCTGCTGCGTCCCGCCATGCTGGGGCGCGACGCCGTCGTGCCCCGTATCTGGAACACTTAATCAGGAAAGAAGCGCAAGGAAAACCATGGACCTGACTCCCCGCGAAAAAGACAAGCTGCTCATTTTTACGGCCGCGCTGCTGGCCGAACGGCGCCTGGCGCGCGGCTTGAAATTGAATTATCCGGAAGCGGTGGCCCTGATCAGCGCCGCCATCATGGAAGGCGCGCGTGACGGCAAGTCGGTGGCGCAGCTGATGTCGGACGGCACCAAGATACTCTCGCGCGCCGACGTCATGGACGGCATCGCCGAGATGATCCCCGATATCCAGGTGGAAGCGACTTTCCCCGATGGCAGCAAACTGGTGACCGTGCACCACCCGATACCGTAACCCTACAAGCGACATTGACAGGAGCCCCTCATGACCCCAGGCGAATACCAATTGGAAGAAGGCGAAATCAGCTTGAATGCCGGGCGCGCCACGGCCACCGTGGTGGTGGCCAACCGCGGCGACCGGCCCATCCAGGTCGGTTCGCACTTTCACTTTTTTGAAGTCAATCCGGCGCTGGCCTTCGAGCGCTGGCGCGCCTACGGCATGCGCCTGAACATCACGGCCGGCACCGCCGTGCGCTTCGAACCGGGCCAGCAGCGCACGGTGGAACTGGTGGCGCTGGCGGGCGAGCGCAAGGTCTACGGTTTCAATGGCGAAGTGATGGGCGAACTGCAAGACACTCCACCGGGAAAGGATTGAGATGGCCAGCATTCCCCGCAGCGCCTATGCCGAGATGTTCGGCCCCACCAAGGGAGACCGCATCCGCCTGGCCGACACTGAACTGTTCATCGAGATCGAGCATGACTACGCGATCTACGGAGAAGAAGTGAAATTCGGCGGCGGTAAAGTCATCCGCGACGGCATGGGCCAGTCGCAGCGCTGCGCGGCCGAGGTGATGGATACCGTCATCACGAATGCCGTCATCCTTGACCACTGGGGCATCGTGAAGGCCGACATCGGCCTGAAAAACGGCCTGATCTTCGGCATCGGCAAGGCGGGCAACCCGGACATCCAGCCCGGCGTGACCCTGGCCATCGGCGGCGCCACCGAGATCATCGCCGGCGAAGGCATGATCGTCACGGCCGGCGGCGTCGACACGCACATCCACTTCATCTGCCCGCAGCAGATCGAGGAAGCGCTGATGAGCGGCGTGACCACCATGCTGGGCGGCGGCACGGGGCCGGCCGTGGGCACGGCCGCCACCACCTGCACGCCGGGGCCGTGGCATTTGCACTCCATGCTGGCGGCGGCCGACGCCTTCCCGATGAACCTGGGCTTCATGGGCAAAGGCAACGTCAGCTTGCCGCTGCCGCTGGAAGAGCAGGTGCGCGCGGGCGCCATCGGCCTGAAACTGCACGAGGACTGGGGCAGCACGCCGGCCGCCATCGACAATTGTCTGTCCGTCGCGGACCGCATGGATATCCAGGTGGCGCTGCACAGCGACACCCTTAACGAGGGCGGCTTCCTCGAGCATACCCTGGCCGCCTTCAAGGACCGCACCATCCACACCTTCCACACGGAAGGGGCGGGCGGCGGCCATGCGCCCGACATCATCGCCGCCGTGGGCCAGTCCAACGTGCTGCCCTCGTCGACCAATCCCACGCGTCCGTTCACCGTCAACACGCTCGACGAGCACCTGGACATGCTGATGGTATGCCACCACCTGGACCCGGCCATTGCCGAAGACGTGGCCTTTGCCGAGTCGCGCATCCGCCGCGAAACCATCGCCGCCGAAGATATCTTGCACGATATCGGCGCCATCTCGATGATGTCGTCCGACTCGCAAGCCATGGGGCGCGTGGGCGAAGTGATCATGCGCACGTGGCAGACGGCGCACAAGATGAAGGTGCAGCGGGGCGCCCTGGCGCCCGACACGGCGCGCAGCGACAATTTCCGCGCCAAGCGCTACATCGCCAAGTACACGATCAACCCGGCCATCACGCACGGGATATCGCACGTGGTGGGATCGATCGAGGCGGGCAAGATCGCCGACATCGTGCTGTGGAAGCCCGCCTTCTTCGGCGTCAAGCCGTCGATGATTCTAAAGGGCGGCATGATCGCGGCCGCGCAGATGGGCGACCCGAACGCGTCGATCCCCACGCCGCAGCCCGTGCATTACCGCATGATGTTCGGCGCCTTCGGCGGCGGCCTGAAAAAGTCGTTTACGTTTGTCTCGCAGGCGGCCTACGACCTCGATATCGGGCACCAGCTCAAACTGAATAAATCCGTCATCGCCGTGAAGAACATGCGCGGCTTGCGCAAGCACGACATGATCCACAACGGCGCCACGCCGCACATGGAAGTGGACCCGGAAACCTACGCCGTGCGCGCCGACGGCCAGCTGCTCGTGTGCGAGGCGGCGGCCGTGCTGCCCATGGCGCAGCGCTATTTTCTATTTTAAGGGGGAGACAAGCATGCTCACTTTGCATACCAAACTGGCGGCTGACGATCCTCGCGCCGCCGTTGCCCAACTCGTGCTGCCCTACGACCAGCGCGAAAAATGCCGGCTGCGCGCCGTGCTGTCGAATGGCGACGACGTGGCCGTGTTCACCGTGCGCGGCACGGTGCTGCGCGACGGCGAGCGCATGACGGGGCCGGGCGGGCAGGTGGTGCAGATCGTCGCCGCGCGCGAACCGACCTATCTGGTGCGCTGCGCGGATGCCCACACGCTGCTGCGCTGCGCTTTCCACCTGGGGAACCGCCACACGCAGGCGCAGGTGGGCGACGGCTTTTTGCGCATCCGCAAGGATGTGGTGCTCAAGGAGATGCTGGAAGGCTTGCAGGCGACTGTGACGGAAGAAAGCGCGCCGTTCGAGCCGGAAGCGGGCGCGTATGGCGGCGGCCATGGCCACCACGACGGCCACGGCCAGCACTTGCTGGCGCCCGTGCCGCTGCGGCAAAAAATCCACCGTCCCGGCGACACTGCGTGATGCAGGCGTCGGCCCTGCTGCATCTGCTGCAGTTCGCCAGCCCGGCCTTGCCGATCGGCGCCTACAGCTATTCGCAGGGGCTGGAAGCGGCGCTCGAATCGGGCTTGGTGACGGATGCGGCCACGGCGCGCGCATGGATCGCGCAACACCTGGCGCAGGTGGTGGCGCGCTGGGAGGCGCCCCTGTGCTGGCGCTTGATGCAGGCGTTTGAAGCGCAGGATCTGCGCGCCGTGCAGCGCTGGAGCGAGCGTTTCATCGCTTCGCGCGACACGGCGGAATTTCGCGCCGAAACCATCCAGATGGGCTATTCCTTGACCAAGCTGCTGGCCGAGCTGGACGTGGCCGAGGGCGTCTTGATCGACATGCTGCAGGGCGAGCCGGAAGTTGCCCTGCCCACGGCCTATGCCTGCGCCGTGGCGGCGCTGGCCATTCCGCGCGAAGAAGCGCTGCTGGCCATGCTGTTCGCCTGGGCGGAAAACCAGGTGCTCGTCTGCGTGAAATCCGTGCCGCTGGGGCAGGTGGCGGGCCAGAGACTATTGCTGTCGCTGCGGCCGGACCTGGAAGCGGCGGCCCTCACGGCGCAAACCTTGGCAGACGACGAGATGGGTAACTGGGCGCCAGGCCTGTCGCTGCTGTCGATGCGGCACGAAGTGCAGTACAGCCGCTTGTACCGTTCCTGAACTATTCAATGAGAGAGCAAACATGACATCGATTACCTCCAATCCCTTGCGCGTGGGCATAGGCGGGCCCGTCGGCTCGGGCAAGACGGCCCTGTGCGAAATGCTGTGCAAGGGTATGCGCGAGCGCTACGACATGGCCGTCATCACGAACGATATCTACACCAAGGAAGACATGGAAATCCTGCTGCGCGCCGATGCCTTGCCGGCCGAGCGGCTGATGGGCGTGGAGACGGGCGGCTGCCCGCACACGGCCATCCGCGAGGACGCATCGATCAACCTGGAAGCGATCGCGCGCATGCAGGCGGACTTTCCCGATCTCGACCTGATCCTGGTCGAATCGGGCGGCGATAATCTGGCCGCCACCTTCAGCCCGGAACTGTCGGACCTGACGATCTACGTAATCGACGTGGCCGGCGGCGAAAAAATCCCGCGCAAGGGCGGGCCCGGCATCACGCGCTCCGATTTGCTCATTATCAACAAGACGGACCTGGCGCCGTACGTGGGCGCGAACCTGGACATCATGGCGCAGGACGCCAGGCGCATGCGCGGCGAGCGCCCCTTCGTGTTCACCAACCTGCGCAGCGGCGACGGCGTGCAGGTCGTCATCGATTTTATCCGCGAGCAAGGTTTGCTCGATCAACCAGGCAAGGAGATGCAATGAACGCAACACTGATGAAGAAAACGGCCGCCGTGGCGGCCCTGTGCCTGCTGGCCTTGCCTGCCATGGCCCATCCCGGTCATGGCGAGAGCGTGGGCTTCCTGGCCGGCTTCGCGCACCCGTTCACGGGCATCGACCATTTGCTGGCCATGCTGGGCGTGGGTCTGTGGGGCGGCCAGCAACGCCGCGGCTGGGGCCAGCCCGCCACTTTCCTCGGCATGATGCTGCTCGGCGCGCTGGCCGGCATGGCGGGCTTGACGGTGCCCGGGCTGGAAGCGGGCATCGCCGCCACAGTGGCCCTGGTGGGGCTGGCCATCGCGCTGGCGCTGGCCTTGCCGAACTGGCTCGGCTTGGGATTGGTGGGTATGTTTGCGCTGGCGCATGGCAATGCGCATGGCCAGGAATTGCCGGCCGCCTCGGCCGCGTGCGGCTTCATGCTGGCCTCGGCCATGCTGCTGTGTGCGGGACGTGTCACCGGCCAGGTGCTGGCCGAGCGCGTGCTGCGTGTGGCCGGCGTGGCCTTGACGGCCGCCGGCGTGGTGCTGATGGGGGGTGTTTAATCGTTTAAGCGCCGGGGCGCTTGTCGGACAGCACGATGGGCGCCGCCATTTCAGGGTGCAAGCCCTGGTGGCCCGCATACACGGCGGCAATCGCCGCCATGTCGGCGTCCTTGTCGCCCGTCAAGTATAAATGGTCGACGACGCCCAGCACCTTGTTCGGGTAGTCGATGTAGACGAGCAGCAGCGGCACCTTGGCGGCGACGGCCAGGTGATAAAAGCCGCTTTTCCAGTTCGGGCGGTAGCTGCGCGTCGCTTCCGGCGTGATGGCCAGCCAGTACCAGTCGGCGGCCAGCATGCGTTCGGCCTGGCGCTGAATCGTGCCGCTGGTGGTGCTGCGGTCGACGGGTTCGCCGCCCAGGTAGCGCAGCACCTTGCCCATGGGGCCGCGGAACAATGAATCCTTGGCCAGCCAGCGGAACGGCAAGGACAGCGCCCATTTGCCGAACAGGCCCACCATGAAATCCCAATTGGACGTGTGCGGGTAGACGACGGCGATGCCGCGCGGCCCCGGCAAGGGGCGGAAGCGCAGGCGCCAGCCGAACAGGTGCAGCACGCGCAGCGCGCAGCGCTGGTGCCAGGTCGGCAAGTCGCCCGCTTGTACAAATAAATCGTCCATCGATACCCTTCAGTGACACTGTTTTAATGGGATGGCGCTGGTGGCCATTTTCCTTGAAGCAAAAATTCTGCGCAGGCATTCTATACGGGGCTGGCGGTGGCGACAAGCAGCCGAGGCCGCTATCCATGCGGTGTCGGAGCTGTTCGTACTGCCATTTTAACCATGCTTGCCTCCTGTGCCGGGCACTAAATGCACGGTATGTGGTCAAAACTTGATGCAGGGTTGATTCACCCGATAGGGAGCCATGGCATGAAAAACAGTAGCGATGATGTATATGGAAACAATGTCCGAACGGACAAAGTGATGGCCGAGCTCGTCGAGCGTGGCGTGGCGTTTCATCACGCCCTGGGCCGGACGGTCGCAACGGCCTATTTACGCGAGCATGCCGTACCGGCCGAGGTGATACGCCGCGTCTTCAGCAGCGTGCAGGCGCGCCGCCCGGCACGTCCGGCCCGGCGCCGATGGCGTTGAGGGGGAACGAGTAGCGACCGAGTCGCGACGCAACAAGGCGGCGGGCGCCGCGATCATCACGCAGTCAGTTGCGTTGGTATCGTTGCGCCCGCCGCCAGTGGGGGATGAGCAGCGCGGTGCTGCTCACGGTGCTCTCAGGACGTCGTTCAGGCTTGTGCCGCCAGCGCGGGATAGTCCGTGTAGCCCGTGGCATCCGGCGCGTACAGGGTGTCCGGGTTCAGCGGGTTGAGCGGCGCGTCGCTGTGCAGACGGATGGGCAGGTCGGGGTTGGCGATGAACCACAGGCCAAAGGCCACGGCATCGGCTTCGCCCTTGGCCAGCAAGGCTTCGGCCGCCGCCTTGTCCATTTTCTCGTTGGCAATGTACACGCCGCCAAATTCCTGCTTCAGGTACGGGCCCAGGCGGTCTTCACCGAGCGCTTCGCGGGCGCAGATGAAGGCGATGCCCCGTTTGCCCAGCTCGCGTGCCACATAGCCGAAGGTGGCGCGCGGGTTCGAATCGCCCATGTCGTGCGCGTCGCGTCGCGGCGCCAGGTGCATGCCGACCCTGTCGGCGCCCCATACTTCGATGCACGCGTCCGTCACTTCCAGCATCAAGCGGGCGCGGTTTTCAATCGAGCCGCCGTAGTTGTCGGTGCGCAAGTTGGTGCTGTCCTGCAGGAACTGGTCGAGCAGATAACCATTGGCGCCATGGATTTCCACGCCGTCGAAGCCCGCTTTTTTCGCATTCTCTGCGCCCAGGCGGTAGGCTGCCACGATGCCGGGGATTTCTTCCGTGTCCAGCGCGCGCGGCGTGACGAATTCCTGTTTCGGACGGACCAGGCTGACATGGCCGGCCGGCTTGACGGCGCTGGGCGCCACGGGCAGGTCGCCATCGAGGAAGACGGGCGCGGAAATGCGCCCCACGTGCCACAGTTGCAGCACGATCAGGCCGCCCGCGTCATGCACGGCCTTGGTGATGTGTTTCCAGCCTTCCACCTGCTCGTCGGACCAGATGCCGGGCGTATCGGCATAGCCCACGCCCTGCGGCGTGACGGCCGTCGCTTCCGAAATGATCATGCCGGCCGAGGCGCGCTGCGTGTAATACTCGGCCATCAGAGCGTTGGGCACGCGGCCCGGATTGCCGGCACGCGAACGCGTCAGCGGCGCCATGATGATGCGGTTTTTCAGTTGCAGGCTGCCAATGGTGATGGGGTCGAATAAAGTTGCCATGATTGTTATCTTTCCTGTCGAGAGTGCCGCGAACGGCGATATGGATGAGGGTGCTGTTACAAACCTTGCTGCATGTGGTCCAGAAAGGCCTGGATGGTGGCTTCATTGCGCTTGAAAAAGCTCCATTGACCAACTTTCCTGGCGGAAATCAAGCCGGCCTTTTGCAAGGTGGCCAGATGCGCCGAGACCGTCGATTGCGACAGCCCCAGCCGCCGGTCGATGAGGCCGGCGCAGACGCCGAAGTCGAGCGGATGGTCCTGTTCGCAAAAATACTGCTCCGGCTCCTTCAGCCACTGCAGGATCTGCCGTCGTACGGGATTGGCCAGCGCCTTGTGGATGGCGTCGATGTCCATGCTGTTTCTCCTGGTCGATGTTCGTCTTCAAACGATATATGTATCGTCTTTTATGAATTTCAATATCGGTATATTACGATATAAGTAAAAAACGTGCTGGCCGGTGGATTTTTCAGGCGGGGCGGGTGGAAGGGCGGCCGGTCGGCCGGTCGGCCGCCCCGGCAGGAATCAGGCGAAGTGGAACAGCAGCAGGGCGATGACGGCAGGCACCGTTTGCAGGTAGAGGATGCGCGTCATGACGGTCGCCGCGCCCCACACGCCGGCCACGGCGATGCAGGCCAGGCCGAAGACGGTGAATGCATGGGCGATGGCGGCGTCCGGGTGAAAAAAGCCCAGCGCCAGCGCCGCCACGAGAAAGCCGTTGTAGCAGCCCTGGTTCGACATGGCGGGGCGTACGACCTCCGCCTTTTCCTTGGACAAGCCAAACACCTTGCGTCCGCGCGCATCGAACAGCACGGTTTCCAGCAGCACGATGTAGACGTGCAGCAGCAGGATGAGGGCGGTAAGGATTTGGGCCAGTAGCAGCATCATTGTTCCCGAGAGTGAGTGGATGCAGCAATTATGCTGCCACAAGCATGTTTTTTGGCAATATTTGATTGGAGCGGCCGCACTAGAAAAAATGTGCTTGCGGCAAGAGCTTTCACCCGATGGTATACTTTTCCCTTTGCTCCTGTGGGGACGACCCCGCTCGATGTGGGGGCTGCATGGCGGGGACGACCCTGCCGCCTCGGGAGAAGAAGATGGCGTGGATCATACTGGTATTGGCGGGCTTGCTGGAAATCGGCTGGGCCATCGGCCTCAAATATAGCGCCGGTTTTACACGCCTCGTGCCATCCGTCTTGACGGCGGTGTCCATGCTGGGCAGCGTGGTGATGCTGGGCCTGGCCTTGCGCACCTTGCCGCTGGGCACGGCCTACGCTATCTGGACGGGCATCGGCACCGTGGGCACGGCCATCTTCGGCATCATGGTGCTGGGCGAACCGGCCAGCGCCGCGCGCATCGCCTGCATCGCCCTGATCGTGTCCGGCATCCTGGGCTTGAAACTGCTCAGCCCGCAATAAAGGATGCCAGCATGAGTCTCGCCATGACCTATTTCTACCTGGCTATCGCCATCATCGCCGAAGTCATCGCCACCAGCGCCTTGAAGGCATCGGACGGCTTCAGCCGCTTGTGGCCCAGCGTTATCACCGTGGTCGGCTACAGCATCGCCTTCTGGTACTTGTCGCTGACCCTGAAGGTCATTCCTACCGGCATCGTGTATGCGATCTGGTCGGGCGTGGGCATCGTGCTCATTTCCGCCGTGGGCTGGTTCTGGTTCAAGCAAAGCCTCGATACGCCGGCAATGATCGGCCTGGGGCTGATCATTGCCGGCGTGCTGGTGATTAACCTGTTCTCCAAGTCCGTCGGCCACTAATCAAAAGCTGCTGGCCACCCGCGCCAGGTAATACCATTCGGCATTGGCTTGCGCGTTGACGTCCGGGAAGAGGATGTAGGCGTCGAATTCGGCCGTCACGGGCGTGCCATCCGCGCGTACGCCGATCTGCTCGCCCTGTTTGACCTTGTCAAAGCTGGACCAGGTCTTGATGAAGCGGTCGCTTGCATGCAGCTTGTCGTGCACGACGACCATGTTCAGCGCTTCCATGTCGGCGTCGGCGATCGGTTCAGGCTGCGGCGCATCGATGAAGCCGAGGAAGGCCAGGGTGTTCATGATGGCGCGGTAGGCCACGTCCGGCGCGGCCGGGTCCGCGTGCTGGCCGCATTCCAGGGTCAGCGCATAGCCACCCGTCGAGCGCATGTATTCCGTCGTGCCCACGCCATAGCGCAAGACCAGGCCTACCTGGTCGCTATTGCCCAGGCGGCGCTGCACGCCTGCGCCATACGTTTGCAGCCAGCCATCGACGAAGCGGCGCACGCCCAGGCGGCGCGCCAGCGCACGTTCCTTGTCTTCATGTTGAAACGGTTGCAGCGGGCCATCGTTGTTGCGCGGCCCTACCATGACGAACGGCTGGCTGTCGGCATTGAATGAATGCAAGTCCAGCAGCACGTCGTGCTGGCCCAGCAGAGGGCACAGCCAGTTGGCGATGCGGTCTTCGAAATCCTGCGGATTGTCGTTTGGGAACAGATTGCGGTTCAGGTTGCGGTCGCCGCTGCGCACGCCCTTGGCGTAGGCCAGCGGGTTGGTGATGGGCACGAAGGTGACGCTGCCGGCCAGAATCGAGAGGGCGCCGCTGTCGAGTTCAGCCATCACGCGGTGGATGCCCTTGGTGCCGCAGGTTTCATTGCCGTGCACGGCGCCGGTGACGATCAGGCGCGGGCCGCTGCCCTGGCCCGTGTAGTTGATGGATTTGAAGTGGAGTGCGCTGCTCATGCTGGACATATCCTATGCTGTTGCGGGGAAGGGAAAGCGGGGTCGGCATATTTTAGCGGGATTCGCCGTGCACGCCTGCAAAAAGTTGGCCATGGCAAGGTGCGCCGTGGCATGATCGGCGCCACCGTTGTTTTCCCTTGCCGATTCCATGTCCAGTACGTCCCATCCTTCCCGCCTGTATGGCCTCGATACCTTGCGTGCGCTGGCCATCGTGCTCGTCTTCATGAACCACTATCTGCTGTTCGTCAGCGAGGGCGGGGCGTTCGGTTTCTGGGGCGAAATCGGCTGGGTGGGCGTGGACCTGTTCTTTGCCCTCAGCGGCTATCTGATCGGCAACCAGATCTTCGCGGCCCTGCGCAGCGAGCACGGCTTTTCCTTGCCCCGTTTCTATGCGCGGCGCTTCCTGCGCACCCTGCCCAATTTCTATGTCGTGCTGGCTTTGTATTATGTGTGGCCCGCGTTTCGCGGCGACAGCGCGCTGCTGCCGCTGTGGAAATTCCTGACCTTTACGCAAAACATCAATCTGACGCCGGGCACGGCGTTTTCCCATGCGTGGTCGCTGTGCGTGGAAGAGCAGTTCTACGTGCTGCTGCCAGCCGTGGCGTTGTTGATCGCCGCCTGCCGCAAGTCCTTGCTGTGGGCCTGGCTGGCCGTGGCCGCCAGCTTGATCGTCGGCATGCTGGTGCGCGCCTACCTGTGGGATGAGTACGTGCAAGTACCGCGCGGCGGGCTTGGCTATTACAAGTATATCTATTACGCGTCGTGGTGCCGCTTCGACGAGCTGGTGGCTGGCGTGGCCTTGGCGCTGGTGAAGAATTATCATCCGGCCGCCTGGGCGCGCCTGACATCGCACGGCAACCGCACCTTGCTGGCGGGAATGGTCGGCACGGCGCTGATGTTTTACGTGTTTCTCACCGATCATTATGGCTATGCGGTGACCGTGTTCGGCTATCCGGCCCTGGCCGCCAGTTTCAGCTTGCTGCTGGTCGCCGCGCTGAGTCCCGGCAGTGCATTATATAAACTGCGCGTGCCGGGCGCGGCCAGCCTGGCCCTGTGGTCGTATGCGATTTATTTGCTGCACAAGCAGCTGTGCATCCTGCTGCGGCCGGTGTTGCAGGATCTCGGTTATGGGCCGGACGGCGCGCCGGCGATACTGATCAGTATCGCCGTCAGCATCGCCACGGGCTGGCTTTTATATGCATTGGTGGAAACGCCGTTCATGCGCTTGCGGGCGCGCTATGTACCTGCCAATCACGCGTGACGATTACATGTCGATCACGTCCAGTCCCCGCGGCGTGCCCACCAGCAATTCCAGGATCGCATGCACGCGCAGATTCGTGTCTTCCTGTTCCGTGTTGCAGATCAGGCTGCGCAAGCCGGGCACGGCTTCCGTGATGTGGGGACTGGCGTAGGCATTGATCAACAACAAGACCAGGTCGGTGGCGCCCGCGCCGGGCTGGCGCCGCAGCCGGTCGTGGATCACGTTTAGCAGCGCGCGCTGCATGCGCGGCGTGGGATTGGTGATGTAGGCGAAGACGCTTGGCGTGTTGGCGATGGCCGCGCAGATGCGCCGTTCGATCTCGTCGGGCTTCACGTCGGAGGCGATATCGAAATACGCGGCTTCCCAGCGCGTGCGCGCGTAGGGGTGATTGGGCGGGAAGGAGTCGGCCGTTTCAAAACCGCAGATGCGGCTCAGGGTTTTCAGCCAGGCTAATAGAGTGGAGTTCATGCCCCGATTCTAGCGGCATTCCGGGCATGCCGGGCCGACTCTATATAAAGGAGGCTGACGCCCGGGAAGCGGATGAAAAAGAGATTAAAGTTTCCTGTAAAACAGCCCTTGTCATTCTGGGAAAGCCTCTCTATAATGCTGGTCTTCGGGGCGGTTAGTTCAGCTGGTTAGAATACTTGGTCGACATCCAAGGGGTCGGGGATTCGAATTCCTCACCGCCCACCAGAATTTAGCAGTAAGTGGTTTTAAAGAGTTTTAAGCTGGCGCAAGCCGCAAGCGGTCATTTGAAATACAATGATCAACAAAATTTTTACGGGCGGTTAGTTCAGCTGGTTAGAATACTTGGTCGACATCCAAGGGGTCGGGGATTCGAATTCCTCACCGCCCACCAGAATGCAGTTAGAGAGAAAGGTAAAACCGGTTATGACACCGCGAACTACTACCAAGCTTTGGGAGTGACGCTAGTCGAACGGGTTTCCTTTGTCTCAAAAAAGTGAAAAACGCGGCTAGTCCGCGTTTTTTTGCGTCTGCGTTTTCCTTTCAGTTTTTCAGTCCACACCATTCATTGCAGTTTTACCTGGCGCCAGCGCCGATATGGAGATCAATATGCTTACAATCCGACTTCCCGATGGTTCCGCCCGTCAATTTGACGGCCCGGTCACCGTGGCCCAGGTTGCGGCCAATATTGGTACCGGCCTGGCCAAGGCTGCCCTGGCGGGCAAGGTCGACGGCAAGCTGGTCGACACTTCCTATCTGATCGAGCAAGACGCGGAACTGGCGATTGTCACGGACAAGGACGCCGACGGCCTGGAAGTGATCCGTCACTCGACGGCCCACTTGCTGGCGTATGCCGTCAAGGAATTGTTCCCGGACGCGCAAGTGACCATCGGTCCCGTGATCGACAACGGCTTTTACTATGACTTCGCCTACAAGCGCCCGTTCACGCCGGAAGATTTGGTCGCAATCGAAAAGAAGATGGCGGAACTGGCCAAGAAGGATGAGCAAGTCACGCGCAAGGTCGTTGCCCGCGACGAAGCCATCGACTACTTCAAGGGCATCGGCGAAGCGTACAAGGCTGAACTGATCGGCTCGATCCCGGCCGACCAGGAAGTGTCGCTGTATTCCGAAGGCAAGTTTACGGACTTGTGCCGTGGCCCCCACGTGCCATCGACGGGCAAGCTCAAAGTGTTCAAGCTGATGAAGCTGGCTGGCGCCTACTGGCGTGGCGACTCGAAAAACGAGATGCTGCAGCGTATCTATGGCACGGCCTGGGCCAAGAAGGAAGACCAGGAGCTGTATCTGCACAACCTGGAAGAGGCGGAAAAGCGCGATCACCGCAAGCTGGGCAAGCAGCTCGATTTCTTCCATTTCCAGGAGGAAGCGCCGGGCCTGATCTTCTGGCATCCGAAAGGCTGGTCGATCTGGCAGCAGGTCGAGCAATACATGCGTAATGTGTACCAGGTCAACGGCTACCAGGAAGTCAAGGCGCCGCAGATTCTCGATCGTGGCCTGTGGGAAAAAACCGGTCACTGGGATAATTACCGTGAAAACATGTTCATCACGGAATCGGAAAACCGCGCCTATGCGCTGAAGCCGATGAATTGCCCTGGCCATATCCAGATTTTCAACAATGGCATGCGCAGCTACCGCGACTTGCCATTGCGCTACGGCGAATTCGGCCAATGCCACCGCAACGAACCATCGGGCGCCTTGCACGGCATGATGCGCGTGCGCGGCTTTACGCAGGATGACGGCCACATCTTCTGTCTGGAAGAGCAGATCGCCGGCGAAGTGACGGCGTTCCACCAGCAGGCGATGGACGTGTACACGGCGTTCGGCTTCACGAATATCGACGTGAAACTGGCCTTGCGTCCCGATAACCGCATCGGCACGGAAGAATCGTGGGATTTCGCCGAGGAATCCTTGCGTTCGGCCTTGCGCGCCTGCGGCGTGGAATGGACGGAATTGCCGGGCGAGGGCGCGTTCTACGGTCCGAAGATCGAATACCACCTGAAGGATAGCCTGGGCCGCGCGTGGCAAGTGGGCACCGTGCAGATCGATCCGTCGATGCCGGGCCGTCTGGGTGCCGAATACGTGGCTGTGGACAACACGCGCCAGGTGCCCATCATGCTGCACCGCGCGATCGTGGGTTCGCTGGAACGTTTCATCGGCATCCTGATCGAACACTATGCGGGCGCCATGCCGCTGTGGTTGTCGCCGGTGCAGGTGTCAGTGTTGAATATTTCCGACGCCCAAGCTGATTATGTACAAGAAGTAACAACAAAACTGCGCAAAGCGGGGCTGCGCGTACAGGCTGATTTGCGTAACGAGAAGATTACCTATAAAATACGTGAACATTCCGTACAAAAATTGCCTTACATCTTAGTAATTGGCGACAAAGAGCGGGATGCGAATACAGTGGCCGTGCGGGCGCGGGGCAATGTCGATCTGGGCGTCATGTCCGTCGATGCCCTGATTGAGCGACTCAAACATGAAGTCGACACCAAGGCCTGACGAGGAAACTCGCTGCACGACCGTCTTACAAGATTTTTAAAGGAAATTACAATAGCTACTGACAAGTCACATCGCATCAATGGCGAAATCACTGCCCCTGAAATGCGTTTAAGCGGGGTCGATAACGAGCCACTCGGTATCGTAAGTTTGGCTGAAGCCTTCCGCCTGGCGGAAGAGGCAAACGTCGACCTGGTGGAAATTGCGCCTACCGCGCAGCCACCGGTGTGCCGTTTGATGGACTACGGCAAATTTAAGTATTCGGAGCAAAAGAAAGCTCACGAAGCCAAATTGAAGCAAAAGATCATCCTCGTGAAGGAAGTCAAATTCCGTCCGGGGACTGATGATGGTGACTACAATATCAAGTTGCGTAATCTCATCAAGTTCCTTGAGGATGGCGATAAAACCAAGATCACCTTGCGTTTCCGCGGTCGTGAGATGGCGCACCAGGATATTGGCTTCCGCATGCTGGAACGTCTGAAAGCCGATCTGGAGCCGTACGGCCAGGTCGAGCAGTTCCCGAAGATGGAAGGCCGCCAAATGATCATGGTTCTTTCGCCTAAGAAGAAGAAGTAAGTTACAATAGCGTTTTACTGTGGGTGAACACTGCGCGTGCCAGCATTGGCGCGGCGTCAAACCCCAGGCAGAATTTGCGCGGCCCGCTCAGCAATGTGCGGGCCGCGTGAACTGTAGCGGACTCGCATCCGCTGCACAACATGTGAAAGCAGGCATCTAAGCGCAGCGTCGTGTTGCCACCTGCAATCCTGTTATAAATGGAGCTGTCCGTAAGAGGACAGATTGCTATGCCTAAAATGAAGACCAAAAGCTCCGCGAAAAAACGTTTTCGCGTGCGTCCAGGTGGAACAGTCAAGTCGGGTCACGCGTTCAAACGCCACATCCTGACCAAGAAAACCACCAAAAACAAACGTCAGTTGCGCGGTACCCGTAACATCAACGCATCGGATGTCACATCCGTCATGCGCATGATGCCGACTGCTTAATCTCACACTCAATTTAAGGAGTTACTATGCCTAGAGTAAAACGTGGGGTTACAGCTCGTGCCCGTCATAAGAAGATTCTTGTTCAAGCTAAAGGCTACCGTGGTCGCCGCAGCCGTGTATACCGTGTTGCCAAGCAAGCAGTTATGCGCGCTGGCCAATACGCTTACCGCGATCGCCGCAACAAGAAGCGCGTTTTCCGCCGCCTGTGGATCGCCCGTATCAACGCCGCTTCCCGTGAGCATGGCGTAACGTACAGCGTATTCATGAACGGCTTGAAAAAAGCAAATATCGAACTGGACCGTAAAGTCCTGGCCGATATGGCTGTGATGGACAAGCCAGCATTCGCTGCGATTGTCAACGCAGTGAAAGCAAAAATCGCTGCGTAAGCATCGGTCATTGCACAACGTCATCCGTAGGGTGACGTTATAAAGAGCGGGGCAGGGGTGTGAACCTTATGCCCCGTTTCCGTTTTTGATTGTTGGGTTCTAGATTACTAAATCCAGGATTGATTTCCAAAACAGGAAAAGCCGCATGAACTCCCTAGAAGAACTCGTCGTCTCGGCCCAGGCTGACTTTATCGCCGCCGCAGACGCTGCCGCACTTGAAAACGCCAAAGCCCGCTACCTGGGCAAGACTGGCCAGATTACCGAAATGATGAAGGGCCTGGGCAAGCTGGACCCGGACGCGCGCAAGGCGCAGGGCGCCCTGATCAATGCCGTCAAAGTGCAGATCGAGGACGCGCTGACGGCGCGCCGTGATGCGCTGGCCGATGCCCAGATGCAAGGCCGTCTGAACGCCGAAGCGATCGACGTGACCCTGCCAGGCCGTGGCCGCATGCCCGGCGGCATCCATCCCGTGATGCGCACGTGGGAGCGGGTCGAGGAAATCTTCCGCTCGATCGGTTTCGACGTGGCCGACGGCCCCGAAATCGAGAACGACTGGACCAACTTCACGGCGCTGAACAGCCCGGAAAACCATCCAGCCCGTTCCATGCAGGACACGTTCTACATCGATGGCAACGACACCGATGGCAAGCCCCTGCTGCTGCGCACGCACACGAGCCCGATGCAGGTGCGCTATGCGCGCACGCATACGCCGCCGATCAAGGTCATCGCGCCGGGCCGTACCTACCGCGTCGACAGCGACGCCACCCATTCGCCGATGTTCCACCAGGTCGAAGGCCTGTGGATCGCCGAAGACATCAGCTTTGCCGACCTGAAGGGCGTGTACCTGAACTTCGTCAAGGCCTTCTTCGAGACGGACGACCTGCAGGTGCGCTTCCGCCCGTCGTACTTCCCGTTCACGGAACCGTCGGCCGAGATCGACATCGCCTTCGGCTCGGGCCCCCTGAAAGGCCGCTGGCTGGAAGTGTCGGGCGCCGGTCAGGTGCATCCGACCGTGGTGAAGAACTTCGGCCTCGATCCCGAGAAATTCATCGGTTTTGCTTTCGGCTCCGGCCTGGAACGCTTGACGATGCTGCGTTATGGCATCAACGACCTGCGCCTGTTCTATGAAGGCGATTTAAGGTTCCTGAAGCAATTCAACTAAGCGTTGTTCCGTTTGATTCATGGCGCTTGAGCGCCCGTGCGCTCGCGCTGTGAGCTTTGACCCTTTGAAGGCTTGATTATGCAATTTTCCGAAAACTGGCTCCGTACCATGGTCGATCCGAAGATGACTTCGGACGAACTGGCCCATCTGCTGACCATGTCCGGTCTCGAAGTCGAGGACGTCGATCCTGTCGCCCCGCCATTCTCGAACGTGGTGGTGGGCCTGGTCCTGGAGATGGAAAAACATCCGAACGCGGACCGCCTGAATGTGTGCCAGGTCGACGTCGGCACGGGCACCATGCTCAACATCGTCTGCGGCGCGCCCAACGTACGCCCGGGCTTGAAAGTCGTCTGCGCGATGGCGGGCGCCGTATTGCCCCCTGGCGCCGACGGCAAGCCGTTTGAAATCAAGGTGGGCCAGCTGCGCGGCGTCGAGTCGCAAGGCATGCTGTGCTCCGCGCGCGAATTGAAATTGTCGGAAGAAAACGCCGGCTTGATGGAATTGCCGGACGACGCGCCGATCGGCCAGAATTTCCGCGATTACTTTGCCCTCAATGACTTGAAATTCACCATCAAGTTGACGCCGAACAAGGCGGACTGCCTGTCCGTGCTGGGCGTGGCGCGCGAAGTGTCGGCATTGACGGGCGTGCCCCTGAATGCGCCGCAGTTCCGCACCGTGCCGGTTTCCAGCGATGAAATCCTGCCCGTGAAAGTCAGCGCGCCGGACCTGTGCGGCCGTTTCACGGGCCGTGTCATCCGCGGCTTGAACGCCCGTGCCGCCACGCCGGACTGGATGAAGCAGCGCCTCGAGCGCAGCGGCCAGCGTCCGCTGTCGGCCCTGGTCGACATTTCCAACTATGTCATGCTGGAGCTGGGCCGTCCCAGCCACGTGTTTGACCTGGCAAAGATCCACGGCAGCCTCGACGTGCGTTGGGGCAAGGCGGGCGAATCCGTCAAGCTCTTGAATGGCAACACCGTTGCCGTCGACGAGTGGATCGGCGTCATTGCCGACGACCAGGAAATCGAATCGCTGGCCGGCATCATGGGCGGCGACGCCAGTTCCGTGTCGGACGATACGGACAGCATCTACCTGGAAGCGGCATTCTGGTGGCCGAACGCCATCCAGGGCCGTGCCCGCCGTTTGAATTTCTCGACCGATGCGGCGCACCGCTTCGAACGCGGCGTCGATTTCGCCACCACCGTCGAGCACATCGAGCGCATCACGGCCCTGATCGTGGAAATCTGCGGCACGCCGGCCACCACCGTCGGCCCCGTCGACGACCACGTGGTGAACTTGCCGCAACGCCAGCCCGTGACCATGCGCACGGCACGCGCGCAAAAAGTCATCGGCGTGCCGCTCAACGATGCGCTGATCGCCGATATCTTCACGCGCCTGGCGCTGCCGTTCACCCTGGCGGACGGCGTGTTTTCCGTGACCTCGCCCAGCTACCGTTTCGACATCGAGATCGAGGAAGACCTGATCGAGGAAGTGGCGCGCGTGTACGGTTTTGAAAACATCCCGACCTTGCCGCCCGTGGCCGCGAACGTGATGCAGATTGCACCGGAAAATACCCGCTCCTTGTTTGCGGTACGTCATGAGCTGGCCGACCTGGGCTTCCAGGAAGTGGTTAACATGAGCTTTGTCGATGCGGCATGGGAGCGCGATTTCTCGGGCAATACGAATCCGATCAAATTGCAGAACCCGATCGCCAGCCAGATGAGCGTGATGCGTTCCTCGCTGATCGGCAGCCTGATCGCCAACGTGCGCTACAACCTGAACCGCAAGACGAACCGCGTGCGCATCTTCGAAGTGGGCGCCATCTACCAGCGCGACGACAGCGTGCAAAACGGCCCCTTGTCGGTGGCTGGCTACGCCCAGCCCAAGCGCGTGGCGGCCATGGCCTACGGTGCGGTGGCCGACGAACAGTGGGGCCAGCCGTCCCGCACGGTCGACTTCTTCGACGTGAAGGCGGACCTGGAAGCGCTGTTCGCGCCGCTGGTCTTGCGTTTCACCAAGGCGGAGCACCCGGCCCTGCATCCGGGCCGTTCCGCCAATGTGGAGCTCGATGGCAAGGTCATCGGTTTTATCGGCGAATTGCACCCGCGCTGGATGCAAAAGTACGACTTGCCGCTGGCGCCCGTGCTGTTCGAAGTCGATGCCGCTGCCCTGACGCAACGAGTCGTGCCCGTGTACCAGGAAATCTCGAAATTCCCTGGCGCCAGCCGCGACCTGGCCGTGGTCGTCAAGCAATCGGTGGCCGTGCAGGATCTGCTCGACAGTTTCCATGCCGCCGCCAAGGCAAGCCCTGCAGCGCGTATCGTGCAAGCCATTGTTTTATTTGATGAATATCGTGGAAAAGGGCTGGAAACGGATGAAAAAAGCCTTGCTTTCCGGATTAGCTTGCAAGATACTCAAAACACCCTGCAAGACGATGTCGTCGACGGCCTGATGGCTGTCCTGATCGATGCCGCCAAGCAGGGCCACGACGCGAAACTGCGTTCGTAATTACCGGACTGGCCGTCGCTTTTTGCGCGACGGCCTTTCCGTCGTCAACCGTAGACGAGCTTGCCATGTGGCGGGCTCGGGCGCACAGAAAAGGCAGGGCAGGAAAATTAATAACAGCGACGTTGATTCCGCCGTACTGCAATCCGCACTGGCCGCCGATTTGCATCGGGCCATGCTGGTTGCCAAAGTGCGCCAGGAAGCGGAAAAAGATTTACCCACCTTGACCAAGGCGGAACTGGCCGAATTGTTGTTTGAGCAAGTGGGCCTGAACAAGCGCGAAGCGAAGGATATGGTCGAGACCTTTTTCGACGAAATCCGCAATGCGCTCGAGCGTGGCGAGGCCGTCAAATTGTCCGGTTTCGGCAATTTCCAGTTGCGCGACAAGCCGCAACGGCCGGGCCGTAATCCGAAGACGGGTGAAGAGATTCCCATCACGGCGCGCCGCGTCGTGACCTTTCATGCGAGCCAGAAGTTGAAAAGCATGGTCGAAGAGACCAGTCCGCTGGCACGTGCTGCCTGAGTGAGTGGCGATGAACGAGCGCATCAGTAAAACCGAGTTGATCGCCCCCTTGCCGCCCATTCCGGCGAAACGCTATTTCACGATCGGCGAGGTGAGCGAGTTGTGCGGCGTCAAACCGCACGTACTGCGCTACTGGGAGCAGGAGTTTTCCCAGCTCAAGCCGGTCAAACGACGTGGCAACCGCCGTTATTATCAGCACCATGAGGTGCTGCTGATACGCCGCATCCGCGAATTGCTGTATGAGCAAGGCTTTACCATCAGCGGCGCGCGCAACAAGCTCGATAGCCGTGGCGCATCGCATGCCATCGCCGACGAGTTGCCTGTGCTGCCGGCCATGCCCGTCGTGCCGCAGGAAGCGCCGCTGGACCGCGCGTGGATACGCAATGAATTAATTGCGATTTTAAACTTGCTAAAATAAGATTTGTACCAATATAGGTGAGGTTGTCCGGTACCGGTTGACTATACTGGATGGTTACTTTGCCTTGGCGCTGCCTCTACCGTACGGCGCGCCATATTTTGAATATAATGTTAATGTTGCGTTTTTGTTAGTGACGCTAAGCTGGAGCAGCGTTCAGGTTCCGGTAGTCTTTCCCAGGCCAGGAAAATTTAAGGGGAAACAATGATACGCGTTGCCATTTGTGATGATCACCAAATAGTACGAGCTGGATTCAAACAGATTTTTTCGTCGTCAAGCGACTTCAGTGTGGTGGCGGAAGCCGGTACGGGGCGCGAAGCGCTCGATATCGCCCGCCGCGAAATTTGCGATGTATTGCTGCTCGATATAGCCATGCCCGATCAGAGCGGCATCGATACCTTGCGCACGATCCGCCAGGGCCAGCCGGAATTGCCCGTGCTGATCCTCAGCGGCTATCCCGCGCAGCAATATGCGCTGAATCTGTTCAAGATGGGCGCGAATGGCTATCTGAACAAGGAATGCGAGGCTGATGAGCTGATGACGGCCGTGCGCACCGTATTCCAGGGGCGCCGCTACGTCAGCTCCACCGTGGGCGAGTTGCTGGCGCAGTCGTTCGACCGCGACACGAATGCCGCCCTGCATACGGAATTGTCGGACCGCGAGTTCCAGGTCTTCCTGCGCCTGGCGCGTGGCGCCACCGTGTCCGATATCGGCGTGGCCTTGTCGCTGAGCATCAAGACGGTGAGTACTTACCGTACGCGCATCATGGAAAAAATGGGCTTGCAATCCAACAGCGACTTGACCTATTACGCAATGAAAAACAATTTGCTTGACTAGCGCTGCGGTGCGATCATGGAAACATGATCGCTCAGCCAGCTAGCCAGCACGACTTGTGCAGTGCAGCAGTTTGTGGCGAGGACTATAATTGGCCGGCGCCGGCGCTCTCTCCCGCGCCGAACCTTGCTAAGGATGCACATCAGGATGTATTTCACCGCTGAACCGGCCCCGAATCACCGCCTGCCCCTGTACAAGACGATCCTGTGCGTGACTTGCGCCTTGTTGCTTGTACTTAATGGTTTCAGTCTCTATCATAACCTGCAGTCGCTGAAGGGCACGAATGCCTTGCTCAGCCAGAGCGCCCGCGTGGCGGACCGTCTGCAGTATCTGAACGTGCTCGTGCTCGACGCGGAAAGCAGCTTGCGCGGCTATTTCATTTCCGGCTCGGAAACCTATCTGGGGCCGTCGAAGACCGCCACCACCGAAATCGAAAACGAATTCAACGAACTGCAAACCTTGCTTGCGGGCAGTCCCACCCAGCTGAAAAACCTGGGCCAGCTGAAAAGCTTGATCCGTCGCAAGATGTCGATGCTGCAACAGTCGATCGACGTCTACAAGCAGGGCGGATTGGCCGAGATCGTCAACATTTCCCGCGTAACCGATGACCGCGCCACCATGGACGAGATCCGCCTGCAGGTGGTGATCATGACGCGCGAACAGAATGAAGCGCTGTCGACCGGCAGCGCCGCCTTTTATCATGAGTACCAGAAAGCCGTGCTGCTCGGCATCGGCATCAATGCCCTGGCCATCCTCGTGCTGATCATGTTTTACCAGCTGGTGCGGCGCAGCTTCCAGAACCGCGCGGCCGTCGAGTATGCATTGCAAAATGCGAACGACACCCTGGAATCGACGGTCAGCAAGCGTACCGAGCAATTATCCGTGCTGTCGCGCCATTTGATCAGCGTCAATGAAGTGGAAAAGGCGCGCCTGGCACGCGAGCTGCACGATGAGCTGGGCGCCAACCTGACCTCGATCAGCATGGACCTGGGCGCCGTCACGCAGCAATTGGCGCACACGCAGCCGGAACTGGCCGCGCAATTGCGCCGCGCCAAGGCGACCTTGCTGGAAACGGTGGAACTGAAGCGCCGCATCGTGGAAGACCTGCGCCCCAGCCTGCTGGACAACCTGGGCCTGTGTGCCGCCATCGAAAGCTATTGCGAGGATTTTGCGCGCATGAGCTCCGTGCGCTGCGAAACGGATGTGGCCATCAATATCGACAACCGCGAAGCGACCTTGACGATCGCCCTGTTCCGTATCGTGCAGGAATCGCTGACGAATATCCTGAAATATGCGCGCGCCGGCATGGTCAGCGTGACATTGAAGCGCAACGAGCACGGCCTCGTGCTGCGCGTGATCGACGACGGCATCGGCATCACGGAAGATGCGCTGCAAAAACCCATGTCGCACGGCTTGCTGGGCATGCGCGAGCGGGCCTTGCTGCTGGGCGGCACCCTCACCGTGCGCCAGGGGCCGGAAGGCAAGGGGACTTGCGTGGAAGCCGTGATTCCCTTGCCGCTGACGCCGGAGCTGGAAGACATCGATGCGGATGCCGAGGCGTAATTTTTCTTGAGTCAAAAAAATGGCCGGGCATGCAGCCCGGCCATTTTTTTGTCCATGCTGCCGGGTCAACGGCAGCTTGTCATCAGCAGCGCGACACGTCGCGCAGCAAGCGGTCGTATTCCGTCTTGGCAACCTTGTAGCACTCGCCCGCATAGCATTCCAGGCCGGCGCGGTCCAGCACCGTGATATTGCCGCGGCGATAGTGGATCAAGCCTTCTTCCTGCAGCTTGCCGGCGGCGGCCGTGATGCTTTCGCGGCGCACGCCCAGCATGATGGAGATCAGCTCTTGCGTCACTTTCAATTCATTCGATGGCGAACGGTCCAGGCGGTCCAGCAGCCAGCGGCACAGCTTTTGCTCGATCGAACTGTGGCGGCCGCCGACGGCGTTCTGCGCCATCTGCGCAAACAGGGCGTTCGTGTAGCGCATCAGCAGCTGGGGCAGGGCGCCGCCTTGATTGAAGGCATCGCGCAAGCTTTGCGTCTTCAGGCGGTAGCCGTAGCCGGCGCTTTGCACGACGGCCGTGCACATGGCCCGTTCGCCTGCCAGCAGCGAGGCACCGGCCACGCCTTCATGACCGACCACGGCGATTTCCGTCGTGGCGCCGTCTTCCATGACATACAGCAAGGAAATGATGGCGGTGGTGGGGAAATAGCTGTATTCCAGGTTATTGCCGTAGGCATACAGTTCTTTGCCGAAAGGCAGTTCCACCAGTTCCAGGTCTTCGAACAGCGATTCGAGCGCGGCGCGCGGCAGGGCGGCCAGCAATTCATTCTGTTGTGCACTGCTGAGGCTAACCCGCGACGCAAGCTTGATTTCCCGTCCGGCCGCCGGCATGGCGCGCGGCAGCAGCTGGTTCTTCTGGACCGGGGCGATAAGTTGAGTATGGCTCATAGTATTCCTCACAGGCTTCTTTTTACATCGGAGTGCGACTGCCGCGTTGCTGGTCAAAAAAAGCTGCCGTAGTCATGTGATAACGGCGTTTTTTTCAACCGCGCGGTGCAGATCGCGATGTAGCTACTTTAAAAGCTTATGTAAGTGGCGAACATAAGATTAGCAGTCGCCACTTTGTAGTCTCTTTTGAGGCGGAATTGTAGTCCTTGTCCTACGTGCACACTTTTGACTAGCTAGCCTTGCGCCGTTCCGCGCGATTTTGTGATATGACGCGCGGCTTGTTGGCGCTCCACAGGCCGGCTGGACGTACGCTGGGCAAGCCGTCGCGCACGCTCGCGGCCGGTGCCTGGCGCGTGGCTGGCACCTCGTGTTCCCCCAGGCGGAAGCGGCTGACGGCTTGCGTCAGCGCCTCGCCTTCCTGGTGCAGACGCTGCGAACCGGCGCGCGCCTCGTCGACCAGGCCCGCGTTCTGGCGCGTCATGTCGTCGATTTGCGCCAGCGCCTGGTTGATGCGGGCGATCTCGCCATTCTGCTCGGCGCCCGCGCTGCTGATGCGTCCGATCACCACGGCCACTTCCTGCACGGCGTCGACGACTTGCCGCATGGTGTGGCCGGCGGCATTGACGAGGTCGCCGCCCGCATCGACGGTGGCGACGGAATCGCCGATCAGGCGCTTGATTTCCAGCGCCGCCTCGTTCGAGCGCTGCGCCAGGCTGCGCACCTCGGACGCCACGACGGCAAAGCCGCGTCCTTGTTCGCCCGCGCGCGCCGCTTCGACAGCGGCGTTCAATGCCAGGATATTCGTCTGGAAGGCGATGCCGTTGATGACGCCGATGATGTCGACGATCTTGTGCGAGCTGGCCTTGATCGAGGCCATGGTCTCGACCACGGCGCCCACGGTCTGCCCGCCGCGCAGGGCCACGTCGGCCGCCGTCGCTACCAGCGTGCGTCCCTGTCCCACGTGGGCTTCGTTGCGGCCCACGGTGGCCGTCAGCTCGCGCATCGAGTCCACGGTGGCGCCCAGCGCGTCCGCTTGCGTGGCCGTGTGGCCGGACAGGGCGGCGTTGCCCTGGGCGATATCGGCGCCGGCGGCCGCGATAACGGCCGCGCCGCCGCGGATTTCCTGCACCAGGGTGGCCAGGCCGTGCGTCATGGCGCCGAAGTCGCGCACCAGGTCGCCGATTTCGTCGTGCGCCTGCGAGGTGATGCGCTGCGACAGGTCGCCCGCCGCGGCCGCGCCGACGGCCACGCGCAATTGCGTCACGTCGCGCGCGAAGGCGGCATAAAAGCCCGCGCACAGGTAGGCGGCGGCCAGCAGCACCAGCAGCATGGCGGCGAGGATCAGGCCTCGTCGCGCCTCGTCGCGCGCGATGCGCTGCGCCAGCAGGCTGTCGAGCGCGGTGGCCGAGGCGCCCGACAGCGCGTGCAGGGCGTCGATCGCCTGCATGCCGGCCGCGTGGAATTGCGCGCCCGAGGTCTGGTCGTAGGAATTCGTCACTTCATTCTTCGTGCGTTCGAGGAAGGCCAGCGCGGCCGGCACGGCTTTCAGGGCCGGCTGCAGGCTGGCGCGCAATTCCGGCCTGGCGGCGAGGATTTCGTCGAAGCGGGCCGGCAGGCGCTCCAGTTCGTGGCGCGCGATCAGGGCGTTGGCGTTGACCAGCTGGTCTTCGTTCGCCTCGAACAGGCCCGTGTCGATGTAGGCGGCGCCGCGCCCGCCGATGTCGGACAGGCTTTCGGCCAGGTCGGGCAAGGTGGCGGTGAATACGGCGCTCAGGTGGTTGGCGCCCGCGTCCGGGTCCAGGCTCAGGTGCGAGCGGTCGGCCACCAGCTGGCCCAGCTTGGCCGCCTGGCGCAGCAGCGCCGTGTGCGCTGCATAGCTGTCGCGTGCCGCGAGGCCCGCCTGGCGGCCCAGCAGCGCTTGCCACTGCTTCGTCAGTTCGGCCGCCTGCGGCAAGTCCGCGCCCGCCGACAAGCGCGCCAGGGCCGCCAGCGCGGCCGTGATGCGCGTATTGACGGCCGTGTTGTCCATGCCCGCCTTGCCGCTCAGGCGCAAGTGCTCGAGGCCGCGCCGCTGCTGCAGCAGGCGCGTGCCTTCCTGCAGCTGGCGCACATAGGCCACGCCCCGCTGCGCGTCCTGCGCCTGGGCCAGCGACTTGCCCAGTTCCGAGATCAGCAGGGTCGTCGCCAGCGCCAGCGGCAGCAGGAAGACCAGGCAGACAAGCATGAATTTGGGCAGCAGGCGCAGGCGCTGCATGAGTCGGATGGCGGGGGTGAGGAGCATTTTCATCGGGTTTCCAGGGTAGGGTGACAACATTTCTGCAGTGCAATGTTGCCTGCGGATTGTGACCCCTTGATGAAGTGGCCGATTTTGCCGTTCGCCAGAGTGAAGCAGTTCACACGGAAGGCCGATCCTTCTGTAAAATCGAGGGTTTTTTGCGAGGGCCATATTATGGTCACCAATATGGCCAACGAGAACGACATCACTACCCCCGATTCCACCGACAATGCGGACAACGCCGCAGCGCCAGCAAGCAGCAAGGCGCCGGCCGTGATCGCGCGCGAAGTGCAGCGCCGCCGCACCTTCGGCATCATTTCCCACCCGGATGCGGGTAAAACCACGCTGACGGAAAAACTGCTGCTGTTCTCGGGCGCGATCCAGATGGCCGGCACCGTCAAGGCCCGTAAATCGGGCCGCCACGCGACGTCGGACTGGATGGAGATCGAGAAGCAGCGCGGCATTTCCGTCGCCTCCTCGGTGATGCAGTTCGAATTCCGCGACCACGTCGTCAACCTGCTCGACACCCCGGGCCACCAGGACTTCTCGGAAGATACCTACCGCGTGCTGACGGCGGTCGACTCGGCGCTGATGGTGATCGATGCGGCCAAGGGCGTGGAAGCGCAGACGATCAAGCTGCTGGCCGTCTGCCGCATGCGCAATACGCCCATCGTCACCTTCATGAACAAGATGGACCGCGAGACGCGCGATCCGCTGGACCTGCTCGACGAACTCGAATCGGTGCTGAAGATCCAGTGCGCGCCCGTCACCTGGCCTATCGGCATGGGCAAGAACTTCCGCGGCGTGTACCACCTGCTGAACGACGAAATCATGCTGTTCAAGGCCGGTGAAGAAAAGGCCGACGGCGCCTTCGAAATCATCAAGGGCATCGACAATCCGCGCCTGCAGGAGATGTTCCCGCTGGAGATGGATCAATTGCGCATGGAAGTGGAACTGGTGCACGGCGCGTCGAACCCGTTCAACCTGGAGGAATTCCTCTCCGGCGTGCAGACGCCCGTGTTCTTCGGTTCGGCCATCAACAACTTCGGCGTGCGCGAGATTCTCTCCGCGCTGGTCGACTGGGCGCCGGCGCCGCGCTCGCGCGACGCGACCGTGCGTTCCGTCGATCCGACCGAGCAGCCATTCACCGGCTTCGTCTTCAAGATCCAGGCGAACATGGACCCGGCGCACCGCGACCGCATCGCCTTCCTGCGCGTGTGCTCGGGACGTTTCGAGCGCGGCATGAAGGTCAAGCACTTGCGCCTGGGGCGCGAGATCAAGGTGTCGAACGTGGTGACTTTCATGGCTTCCTCGCGCGAACAGGTGGAAGAGGCGTACGCGGGTGACATCATCGGCCTGCCGAACCACGGCAACATGCAGATCGGCGACAGTTTTTCCGAAGGCGAGATGCTGACCTTTACCGGCATTCCGTACTTCGCGCCAGACTTCTTCCGCTCCGTGCGCATCCGTAATCCCTTGAAAATCAAGCAGTTGCACAAGGGCTTGCAGCAGTTGGGCGAAGAGGGCGCGGTACAGGTCTTCAAGCCGGTGCAGGGCGGCGAACTGGTACTGGGCGCCGTCGGCGTGCTGCAGTTCGAAGTGGTGGCCAGCCGTTTGCTCAACGAGTATGGCGTCGACGCCGTCTTCGAGGGTACCAGCATCAGCAGCGCCCGCTGGGTCAGCTGCGACGACAAGCGCGTCCTGCAGGATTTCGAGAACGCGCTGGGCCACAACGTGGCCTACGATGCGGCCGGCAACATGGCCTACCTGGCCACGTCGGGCGTCAACCTGCGTCTGACGGAAGAGCGCTGGCCGAAATTGACCTTCCACGCGACGCGCGAGCATTCGGCGAAATTGGCCTGATGTAGCATAGTGGTGTCGGGTTACGCGCTTTGCGCTAACCCGACCTACGCCGACCTACCTGTTCATGGCGTAGGTCGGATTAGGCCAACGGCCGTAATCCGACACCATCGTTGGCAGCAACTCAAGCCGGCAAAATCGTGCGCGTGCTCCAGTCGCGCCGCTCCAGCAGCAATGCCGTCAACTGCGCCGCCGTCATCGGGCGCGCGAAGAAGAAGCCCTGCACGTTGTCGCAGCCCGCCGTTCTCAAAAACTCCACCTGCTGCAAGGTCTCCACCCCTTCTGCCACCACTTTCAGGTGCAGGCTGTGCGCCATGGCGATGATGGCCGTGACGATGGCTTCGCCCTCGCCGGGCAGGTCGTGCACGAAGCTGCGGTCGATTTTCAGCTGATCGATCGGCAGGCGCTTCAGGTAGGACATCGACGAATAGCCGGTGCCGAAATCGTCGACGGACAAATGGATGCCCGTTTCCTGCAGGCGCCGCATCAGTTCCACGTTGGCGTGGATATTGTCCATCAGGACCCCTTCCGTGATTTCCAGCTCCAGCAAGCCATGCGGCAGCTGCGTTTCGTGCAGGATGGCGCGGATGTCGTCCATCAGGCCCGGGTCGCGCGCCTGGCAGGCCGACAGGTTGACGGCCACGTGCTCGAGCGAATCGAGCAGCCCCGCCTTGCACCAGAGGGCCGCCTGGCGGCAGGCGCTTTGCAGCACCCAGCGTCCCAGGTCGACGATGATGCCGCTTTCCTCGGCCACGGGGATGAATTCGGCAGGGCTCAGCTGGCCCATCTCGCGGCAGTTCCAGCGTATCAGCGCTTCCACGCCCACGATGCGCCCGCTGCGCAAGTCGATCTGCGGCTGGTAGTGCAGATACAGCTCCTCGTTTTGCAGCGCGCGGCGCAGGTTCGCTTCCATGCGCAGGCGGCGCTGGGCGCGCAATTCCATTTCGGCCTTGAACACGGCGTAGCGGTTCTTGCCCTGGTGCTTGGCGTGGTACATGGCCGTATCGGCATTGCGCGTCAGGGTGGCCACGTCCTGCGCGTCGAACGGGTACAGGCTCACGCCGATGCTGGCGCTGACATACAGCTGGTGGCCTTCGAGGTCGAATGGCGCGGCCAGCACGGCGAGGATCTTGCGCGCCACGCTGGCCATTTCCGAGCTGTCGTCGGCCGGTTCGACGATGACGACGAATTCGTCGCCGCCGATGCGGCAGATGATGTCGGTGCCGCGCAGGATGACCACCAGGCGCTCGGCGACGAGCTTGAGCAGCTGGTCGCCGCAATGGTGGCCCAGCGTATCGTTGACGATCTTGAAGTTGTCCAGGTCCAGCAGCAGCAGGCCCACGCTGCTGTCCTGGCGGTCGGCGCGCGCCAGCGCGTAGGCCAGGGCATCGTTGAATTCATGGCGGTTCGGCAGCTGCGTGACGGAGTCGACGTGGGCCAGGTAATGCAGATGGTTTTCCGCATGCTGGGCGGCGGTGCGCGTGCGGCGCACCATCAGGAACGTCAGGCCGAATGCGCACAGGCAGACGAGCAGGGTGAAGGCGGCAAATTGCGCCAGGCTGGCGTACAGCGGCGCCAGGCTGGCGCCCAGATACAGCGCGCCGCCGCCGGGCAAGGCTTTCAGGATGGCGGCGCTGCCGTCCAGGTAATCGATGTGCAGGCCGTTGCGCGGCGCCGCGGGCACGGCATCGATGCTGCTGCGCGCATAGCGGGCAAACGGCGTGCCATAGGCGCTGTAGAGCAGTGCTTGCCGGATATGCGGGGCGGCGGCGAGGGGAGCGAGGAGTTGTTGCGCTGCAAGACGGTTGTCCTGGCGCATGGCCTGGGCGGCGGCGGGCGCCAGCATGTCGGCCTGGATGTGCAGGTTGCGCTGGAAGGATGCCTGGAGGGAAAACAATTGGAAGAGGATCAGCAGCAGGCTGGCCGTGGCCAGCATGGCCGCCGCGGCCAGCAAGTTCAGCCGGGCTATCCGGTCGCCGCGCAGCTGTGCGGAAGGCAGCATCAAGGGCGTCATCATGACGCATTCTCCTGCCTGCCCCGCTTGCCGCCGCCCCGTGTGATCCCGCCTCGCCCTGCCATACTTTACGTTCCAGTCTGATGAAAACCGAAGTGAGCCGGAACTCTCAACGTGTTGCTAAGTGTTGCTAAGGCCGACATATTGTCATTTTGCAGCGTGAAAGTACAGGGCACGCGGCAATTTAGTATCCATGCAGCACGCCGGTGGCAGCGGGCAAGGCGACAAGACAGGCGGAAAAGGCAGGGCGTGTCTTTCTAATAATAATTCAAGTTGAATTTTAATCCTTTTTTTGCCCGCCGGTTTTTTTCTCTAAAAACATGCTGACAGCAAACAAAATGCCATCAAGAATAACTTCTATGCCTGCGTCCATCCCGGCACGGATTAACTTTTTGATGGTATCCGCCATTGCAAGTCATTGATTTTAATAAATTTTAATGAAGAATGCGAGAACGCTATGGCCTTGCCACGCGAGTTCGTCCATAATCCGCTGATGATGGACGTTCTGATGCTGTTTGTTTTGTCTGCCGCGGCCAAGTAAGCTGCCGCCAGCAAAACCGGACGTCGCCCTAATGATAAATAGTGAGGATATCTTGGAAAAAAAACCAAAAATTATTTTGTCGTCACAAGACCTGGAACGACTGGAAGCGTTGTTGTATGCCTTGGGTAATAATTTGTCGCCGGACAAGGCTGCCTTGCTCGATGAACTGGGCCGCGCCGAGGTGCTCGAGCCGCAAGAGATTCCCCCCACCGTCGTGACGATGAATTCCACCGTGCGCTTCACGGTGGAAAACAAGGAGGAATTCTGCCTGACGCTCGTGTATCCGAAGGATGTGGAAGGCCAGGCCGACCGCATTTCCGTGCTGGCGCCCGTCGGCAGTGCACTGCTGGGCCTGTCCGTCGGCGACAGCATCGCCTGGCCCATGCCGGGCGGCGTGGTGAAGGTCAAGATCGAGGAAATCGTCTACCAGCCTGAACGGGCAGGCGAGTACCACCGCTAAGCAGCGATGGCGGACGGCGCCTGCCGTTCGCCTGCCAGGCCGTGTTTCCAGCAATCAACTATTGCGTTGCACGCGCACCACCAGCCATCCCGCCACAACGGTAAATGTGACGATGATGGCGACGATGATCCAGAAGCCCTGCGGGTGCTGGGCCAGCGGAATGCCCCCCACATTCATGCCCAGCATGCCGGCGATGATATTGATCGGCAGGGCCAGCACGGTGACGATGGTCAGCACGAACAGGCTGCGGCTGTTTTCCTCGTTGACGCTGGCGGCAATCTCTTCCTGCAGCAATTTGATGCGTTCCTGCAGCGAGGACATATCGCTGAGCACGACCGAAAATTCCTCCGTCGACTGGCGCAGTTCCAGGCTGTCCAGTTCAGACACCCATGCGGGCGGACGCTGCAGCAGGCGGAACAGGGCGGCCGGTTCCGGCGCCAGCAGGCGCTGCAGCCGCACCAGCACGCGCCGCATGGCGCCCAGGTCTTCGCGTTTCGGCACCAGCCGCCCGGCCAGCAAGTGATCCTCGATATCGTCGACCCGCGCCACGGCATCGCGCACGATGTTGACCAGCACGTCGGCCTGGTCGCGCAGCAGGTGGATCAGCAGTTCCACCGACGAGCGGATCGGCTCGTGATTCTTGATGACGGCCTGGCGCAGGCGCTCGATCGACTGCAGCGGCGCGCGGCGCGCCGTGATGACGAGGTTTTGCGCCACGCTGGCCCACATGGTGGAAATGTCGGACGCCTCGAACGAGAAATTGTGCACCACATCGTTGACCACGGCGATCAGGGTGTTTTCCGCCTGCTCGATGCGCGTCGAGCGCGAACCCTGGTGCAGGGTTTCATAGAATTCGTCGGCCAGCTGCGTATGCGTGAGCAGCCATTTTTCGCTGGCCGCATGCGACAGGTTGAAATGCAGCCAGACGAATTCCTGCGCCGGCTGGGCCGCGCCCGCATTGAGCCAGGCCAGCGCGGCCGTCGAGTCGAGCGCCAGCGGCTGCGCCTCGCGGCCAAACAGGAAGCCCCAGACGAGGCCCGAGGTGTCCGAGCCGTAGGTGAAACCGGCAGTTTCCATCGCCATCGTGAATCTTTCTCGCGCAGTGTGATTGATCGTCGCGCGATTTTAATACACGGATGTGTCCGGAAAATGACAAGGCCACCGCGAGCGGTGGCCTTGACGGGGAACTACAGCCGCGTATTAATCGCGGCGCGGATTATCGGGGCGGCGGTCGTCGCGGTTCGGAATGCCGTCGCCGTCGCGGTCGTGGCGGTTGCCGTTGTCGCGGTCATAGCGGTTGGGGATGCCGTCGCCGTCACGGTCGTGGCGGTTGCCATTGTCGCGGTCATAGCGGTTGGGGATGCCGTCGTGGTCGCGGTCGCCGTTCGGGCCCCGTGGCGACCAGCGGCCTTGCTCCATCTGCCAGCGGCCGTCGCGCTGGTTCCAGGCGGGCGGCGCATAGACGTAGCCGGGGCGTTCGGCGATCCATACGCCAGGCGTCCAGGCGTAGCGCTGGCTGCGCCATTCCCAGTGGCCGGGCACCCAGGCGTAGCCGTGGCGCGCGCGCGGGATGGCTTCGCGGCGCGGCGGCGGCGGGGCGATGCGGATTTCGTCATAGCGCACGGGCTGTACCTGCGCGGCGACCCAGCCGCCACGGTCCAGGCGCCAGCGGTTGTTCTCTTGTATCCAGGCGGCGCGGCGGTACTGGTTGCCGCCCCGTTCGCGCAGCCATTCGCCGTCGTTCCAGACATGGCGCTGGCCATCCCAGTTCCAATAGCCTGGCGCCCAGACATAGCCGGCGCGCGGCGCTGGCACGCTTTCAAACCGTGGCGGAGGCGGGGCGTTGCCGACGACAATGCTGACGCCGAGCTGATTCTGTGCCATGGCCTGCACGGGCAGGAAGGCTGCGGTGCTGATGGCCAGCATGGCTGCTGCGTAGAGTGTGATGGGTTTCATGGTGTGCTCCATTTCGGTGATTGCGTGAAATGGACTATAGGCGCTTGCTGGCGGTTTTTCGCCTTTGATTCAACTTATTACAATTGACACAATGCTGTGTGTCCGTGTATCCGTGGCGGATACAAATGGCGGCCTGGCGCGGCGCTCTTCAAACTGGCGCCAGGCGGCGTGGAGTCAGCATGGGCGGCTCACAGGGTGCTGGCGGTGGCGTTGCCCAGCAAGACCTGGCGTTCCTCGATCAGCGAGATTTTCTTTTCCTGTTCCGTCAGGCGCTTGGCGCTGACGACGACGACGGGGATGGCGTTCGCCTGCGCCGCAGCGGCCGTCCTGGCTGCCGATGGCTGCATGAAGCTGGCATAGCTGGCGCCGCAGGCGACGGCGACGGCGACGGTGAAGATGGCTTCCATGTTTTTCAAGGCTTTCATGATCGTTCCTTTCGGGTGGCGGGTGGGTATGCATGCACTGTAGCCAAGCGCGCGCCCGCCCGCCATGCGCATGCGACCAGCCGTGGTTTTGGCGGGATGGCCTGCAAAAAAACGGCGCTGAAATGCCTGCGCACGGGGCCGGCGGGCGACCGCTTGAATTGAGGCCTAATTAGCCCTGTATCCCTGCATATGAATGTACTTGCCGCGTGGCATTATTTGATACTGCGCGGTGTAGCGTGCGCCGCCGGCGCTCCTGCTAGAATCGCTAGGGTAGCCAGCGCGCACGCAATCATTCTCATCAGGAGTCACACATGTTCCAATTGTTTGGTTTTGGCGGCGCCCGCTGCCCGCGCTGCGAGCACAAGAACGGCGCTGCCGCCGGCTACTGCGCGCAATGCGGCTTGTCGCTGGGCGCCCCCGACAGCGACGCGGTGCTGCATGCCAATCAATGGCATCTTGCTGATGGGCAACTGGCCCTGTTCTTCGGCGTGCGCGAGCTGTCCTCGCTGTTCGGCAGCGCGGCGCGCCGCCTGCAGGTGCCCGCCGAGTCGCGTGCCTGGATCGTGCAATCGGACGCTTTCACCTTGATACCGGCTGGCGACTACGACAGCGCCGCCTTCTTCGCGCGCCTGCCCGCGCTGCTGCCGGCGCGCCCGGCCGAAGTGCTGATCGCGCGCGCCGACGCCGTCAGCCTGGAATTCGATCTGCCCGGGCTGGCCAGCACGGAGCTGCTGGACGTCGTCGCCTCGCTGCGCGTCGATATCGCGCTGGGCCAGCCCGATGCGTTCGCGCGCCAGTTCATGCGCGCGCCGGGCGCCGTCACGCGCGCCCACCTGCACGCCTTGCTGCTGCCGTCCGTGCGCCAGATTGCGCTGGAATTCATCGGCAGCCGCGCGCTGCGCGAGATGGAGGCGAATGCCGACCTGCGCCCCGAATTGAACGAACGCCTGCAATCGGCCCTGACGCAGCGCCTGGCGCCGTCCGGCCTGGCCGTGGCGCGCGTGGAAACGCTGAGTTTGCGCCATGACAAACGCGACGGCAACGGCGATGCCGCTATCGGCACCCTGTGGCTGGGCGGCTTGCCGGCGCAGGAACTGGAACAGCACAGCCTGGAGCGCATGAAGCAGCTCGACCAGCTGTATGACGAGGAAGAATGGCAGCGCATCCGCCGCGAGGAACTGGCGGCACGTCATGCGCACCGGCGCGCCGAACTGCGGCAGGACGCGACGCTGGAAAAGGCGGAGTTGAACCACCAGGAAGCGGAGCGCCTGCAGGCGCTGCGCGGACGCCAGATCGACCTGTACGGCCGCATCCTGGAAGCGAAATCGCGGCGCCAGGCGCTCGACCATGGTGCCGCGCTGGCGCTGGGCGAGCTGGAACAGGAGCTGGCGCAGAAGGGTGCGCAACGGGCCGATGCAGCGGCCAACTGGGAACACGTGCGCGCGCTGGCCGCCATCAAGATGCGCAGCGAGCTGGAATTGTCGCAGCTGCACGGGCGTGAGCAGATCCAGCTGGCGCAGCAGCGTTTTACCCACCAGGTGCACTTGCAGTCGATCGCGCAGCAGGTGGAAAGCGCGCTGCTGATCGACGACGAGACGGGCCGCCGCACCCAGCTGGCGCGCCTGCGCCAGGCGGAAGCGGATGCGGCCCAGCGCGAGGCGCAGCTGGAGGCGGAGCAGCACCAGGCGGCCTGGCAGGGCCTGATGCTGGCGAATGCAGCGCGCAAGCGCGAGGCTGAACGGGTGCAGGAGTGGGAAGACCAGATGCAGCTGGCGCGCCAGCGCGAACTGCTGCGCGCCGAAGCGCACAAGGACGAGGCAGCCCAGGTGCAGGCGGCGGAAATCACCGAAAAAGTGGCGGCGCTGCGGCGTGGCGGCGCGCGCGAGGACGCCATCGCGCAGCAGGAAAAGCTGCTGCGCACCATCGAGGCAGACGGCGTGCACGCGCGCCAGCTGCAGCAGCAATCGCAGCTGGCGCAGCTCGACGCGCTGGCCATCGAGGAACAGCGCCAGCAGCTGCGCCAGCTGGAACAGGAAGCGCAATGGCAGCGCGACTTGCTGGCCATGGCGCAGCAGCGCGAAAGCGATTACGCGCGCTGGAAGGGAGAATATGAAGCCCTGCTGGCGCAGCAGGCGCATGCGGCCGAACTGGCGCGCATCGATATCGACCGCATCGAGAAAATCGGCTCCCTGAGCGACACGGGCAAGGTGGCCATGGCCGCCGGGCAGAACGCGGCCGCGCTGGCGCAAGTGCTGAAAGTGCAGCTGCAGGCGGGCATGAGCGCCGAGCAGATCCACGCGCTGGCGGCGCTGGCGGCGGCCGAGAACAGCGTCGCGCCGCTGGACGCGCTGCGCATGGCGCAGGACAGCGTGGCGCAGGAGCGTAGCTATCTGGAAGGCCAGGCGGAACGCGAACGGCGCCAGCAGCTGGACCTGATCAACCTGCAGAACGCGGCGCACGCGCACGGCCTGTCGGCGCAGGCGCAGCTGGGCGTGGCCGTGGCGCAGTCCCTGCAGCCCGGCGCCGCCGGCACGGCACCGTTGCGCTGCAAGAACGGCCATGCGCAGCGCGCGGGCCATCCCGAAGATAAATTCTGCGCCGCCTGCGGCGTCGCCTTGCAGCCTTGATGGAAGCGTTTCACCCCAGATGATGCAAAAAGCACGAGACAAACTGCGGGAACTGCGCGCCCTCCACGACGACGGGCTGCTCAGCGAGCAGGAATTTGAACGCCGCAAGAACGCCATCCTCGATGCCGAGTACGCGCCGCCCGGCGCCGCTCCCGTGGCCGCGCCGCTGCCCGTACGCCAGGGCACGGAGCTGGGCTTCATGACGGGCCAGGAAATCGGCCCGCAAAACCGCCGCTACCGGCTCGAACGGCTGATCGGCACGGGCGGCATGGGGCAGGTATGGCAGGCGACCGACCTGGCCACGCACGCGGAGCTGGGCAGCAGCGAAATGGTGGCGCTGAAGATTTTGCCGCCGCAGCTGACGCAAAGCGCCACGCACGCTAAGCTGCTGATCGAGGAAGCGACCCAGGCGAGGAAGCTCGCGCATGAAAACATCGTGCGCGTCTACGAATGGGCGCAGGACCCGGCCACGGCCAGCTATTTCATCATCATGGAATGCCTCGATGGCGAAGACCTCGAGCACTATCTGGCGCGCGAAGGCGCGCTGCCCCTGTCCACCGTGCAGCAACTGCTGCAGCCGGTGGCAGACGCCCTGTCGTATGCGTGGGAAAAGCACAAGCTGGTGCACCGCGACCTCAAGCCGGGCAACGTCTTCCTGACGGCGAAGGGCGACGTCAAGCTGCTCGACTACGGCATCGCTTCGCGCGTGCGCAATGCGGACAGCAGCCTGGCGCTGGACATGCCGAATGCGGGCACGCACGGCTACCGGGCGCCCGAGGCCGGCGCCAACCAGCGCCAGCCCAGCCCGCGCCTGGACGTGTATGCGGTGGCCGTGATGATCTATCAGATGCTCGAAGGGCGCATGCCGTTCGACGACACGCGCAGCGCCAGCCATCTGCCCTCGGCACCGCAAGCGCTCAATGCGCAGCAGTGGCAAGTGCTGCAGAACGGGTTTTCGCTGACGCCGGAACTGCGTCCGCAATCGGTGCAAGCCTTGCTGGAAAACCTGGAACGCGCGGCCGGACCGTCGCCCGAGGAACTGGCGGAGCAGGTGCGCCAGCAGCAGGCGCGCGCGGCGCAGCAGCAAAAGGAGGCGGCGCTGGCCGCTGAACAGGCCCGCGAGGCGGCGCTCAAAGAGGCACGTGCGCGCCAGGAAGAACTGGATCAGCGCCGCAAGGCGGAAATCCAGGCGGCGGCGCTGGAAAAGCAGCGACTGGACAAACTGCGCCGCGAGCAGGAGGCGCAGCGCCATTTCGAAGCGGAAGAGGCGCGCAAGCTGCGCAAGGAGGCGCTGCGCGGCCAGCTGCGCGCGCGCCGCGAAGCCGATGCCGCCACCGCCTTGCAGGAACACCAGGAATTGCAGCGCAAGGCCATCGTCGCCAAGGCGGAAGCGGCCTACCGCGCCGAGCAGGAACGGGCGCGCCGCGAAGAGGCCAGCCGCGCCGCCGCAGCCGCTGTCCCCGCGCCGCCATCCGCGCCGGCGCCGGAAGCGGAACACGTGGAACCGGTGCCGAATGCGGAAGGCGTCTTGCGCGACGATTTTCTCGATGGGTCGGGACAGGGGCCGGAACTGGTGCTCATTCCCAGCGGCCGCTTCCAGATGGGCGCGCACGAGACGGAACACAAGGCCGCCATCCAGGCCGGCTCGCAGCAGGCCTGGCTCGAGCGCGAGATGCCGCAGCACTGGGTCGGCATCGAGCGCCCGTTCGCGCTGGCCCGGCATCCCGTCAGCGTGGGCGAATGGCGCGCCTTCGTCAAGGCGACCGGCTGGGCGGGCGGTTCCGAGACGGACTGGGACAATCCCGGTTTCGTGCAGAACGACCAGCATCCGGTGGTGGGCGTGAGCTGGAATGACGCGCAGCTGTACCTGGCCTGGCTCAGCGAGCGTACCGGGCGCAAGTACCGCCTGCCCAGCGAAGCGGAATGGGAATACGCCTGCCGCGCCGGCACGCGCACGGCTTTCAACGTGGGCGACACGATCAGCACCGAGCAAGCCAACTACGACGGCCTGTATGTGTACAACGGCGGCCCGCGCGGCGTGTACCGGGGCGGCACCAGCCCGCTGGGGACCTTCGCGCCGAATTCCTGGGGCCTGTTCGACATGCATGGCAATGTGTGGGAATGGGTGCAGGACGTGGTGCACGACAATTACGAAGGCGCGCCCGTCGATGGCAGCGCATGGGAAGAGGGCAGCGACAGCAGCCGGCGCATCCTGCGCGGCGGTTCCTGGCTGTACCATCCGCGCTACCTGCGCTCGGCCCTGCGCAACGGTTTTTCCACCGTGCTGTCGAATGACATCGTGGGCTTCCGGGTGGCGCGCACGCTCGATTAGGCAAGTTGGCAGGGAGCGGGCTGCGCCAAGCGGGCAAACGGTGTAAATTGTGGCTTTCCAAACGCACCAAGGAACGCCATGACCATCAAAGCCATCCGCGACCAGTCGCAACCCATGCGCCACATCGTGCACGTGCGCGATCACATCATTTCCGCCGACGCCTCGGTGGAGGAGGGCGGCGGCGACGCCGGCCCTTCGCCGCACGACCTGTACGACGCGGCCCTGTCGGCCTGCAAGGCGCTCACCGTCGTCTGGTACGCCAAACACAAGGGCATCCCGCTGGAGCACGTGGAAGTGTCGACCGAGCGCGATGCCAGCGAAGAGCGCAAGGGCGTGTACCGCCTGGCCGCCACCGTGCACCTGACGGGCGAGCTGACGGATGCGCAGCGCCAGGAATTGCTGGCCGTGGCCGGAAAATGCCCGATCCACAAGCTGATGACGGCCGTCACCACGGAAATCACGACGGTGCTGGCATGAGCGCGGCCATCCTGAAAAGCCACGAAAAAGACCTCGGCGGCGGATTCGTCGTGCGGCGCCTGCTGCCTTCCGCAGTAAAACAGGCCGTCGGCCCCTTCATCTTCTTCGACCATTTCGGTCCCATCGACGTGGCGCCCGACGCCAACCACGACGTGCGCCCGCATCCGCATATCGGCCTGGCCACCGTCACCTATCTGTTCGAGGGCGCGATCGATCACCGCGACAGCATCGGTTCGTACCAGCGCATCGAACCGGGCGCCATCAACTGGATGACGGCCGGGCGCGGCATCGTGCATTCGGAACGCACGCCGCACGACCTGGCCGGCCAGCCGCACCGCACGCACGGCTTGCAGCTGTGGGCCGCGCTGCCGAAGGCGCACGAAGAGGATGCGCCGAGTTTCACGCACACGCCGCAGGCCGACATTCCCGTCGTGACGCTCGATGGCGCC